>BNJS01003826.1_pt1:452500-1722500 | contig 2745817 bp, 2509 predicted proteins | sample 8540461 | NCBI WGS metagenome assembly BNJS01 (sample SAMD00202454, study PRJDB9452) | human saliva metagenome | isolation source: human saliva | place: Japan | reverse complement strand
AGGCTGGTATCGGTTACCAAATCGTGTTTGGTGATCCTAACTTGATTGCTACACACAATGTAGGTGATGATACTGAATTAAGCGCTAAGACTGGTTTGATGTTTGCTTGGAACCTTGGCTCAAAGAGAGCTTTACAGTTCTACGCAGAGCCTGCTGTATTGTGGAATCTCACTCCGGGTCCAGGCGATGCTATTCACTTTGATAGATCAGCTGCTCAGTTAGGCTTATTCGTAGGTTTGAACTACAAGTTTAAGACTTCTAATGGTACGCACAACTTCAAGAAGTATGACATTGGCGCACTCAACGATGAGATTAACGCTCTTCGCGCACAACTCGATGCACAACTAAAGAAGTTGTTCGTGAAGTTGTTAAGGAAGTTGTTAAGGAAGTTCCGACTGTTTCTACGAAGAAGGTATGTGTAGAGAACCTCGTATTCGTTACATTTGCTCAAGGCAAGTACTTCCTGACTAACGAGGCTAAGACGGCTCTCAACTCTGTGAAGGCTGGCTCACACGTACAAGTTGTTGGTACTGCATCTCCTGAAGGTTCTAAGGCATTCAACGATCGTCTCTCTCAATCACGTGCTGACGTTGTTGCTAACTACCTCAAAGGCCGTGGTGTCATTATTGATGAAGCGACTGGTAAGGGTGTTCAGGGCGTTACTTCTAACCGCTTAGCTGTTGTTTACGTACAGTAATCACTTGACATTCAAGAAATTTATTAGGGGGCAGTTCTGTTATGAACTGCCCCCGCTTTTCTTTATATAGGTATTTGCTGGTTTTAGTTTAGTTAGTTCGAAATAAGTATCCGGTTAAAGATAACTTTTGTATATTGTGTAAGGTATTCATATTGGTAGGTTAAATCCGCAATACTTACTTTACGCACTGTATTGCATAAAATAGGCATTTAAAAGGTACAGCTCTATTTATATATGTCTTCACTGCTGCTGAGTATTTTATACATAGTTGTTTGGATAGAGTGCGCACTAGGGTGTATTTCTCAACATATCTCTATCGGGCTTTGCTGTAGATATGCTAGATAGTCCTCCCTTATAAGCCTAATATTCTGCTGATTCATAGTACATTATCCTGTAAATTGTTTGTTTATATCTGCAAGTTTTTGTACCTTTACATTATAATTTTTGCAGATGTTTATGCTTAAACGTACATCCAAACAGCTCTCTTTGTTCTCTTCTTTAGAGGACATGCTTAGCCATGAACATCCCCTTTTCCAACTTAGTAATAAGATTAATTGGGAATGTTTTGAAAATGCTTTTTCTCCTTTGTATTGCAGCAATAATGGTCGCCCTGCTCATCCAATTCGCTTGATGTGTGGTCTTTTAAATTTAAAACATTTGCGTAATGTGTCAGATGAAATGGTGGTTTCTCAATGGAGCGAGAATGCTTACTACCAATATTTCTGTGGTGGACTTGAATTTATGCCCAAACAACCCTGTGACGCTTCCGAGTTAGTTCACTTCAGAAATCGTATCGGTGAAAAAGGTATGGAGTTAATATTAGCAGAGAGCATCCGCGTTAATACCGACCATGATAACGAAGATCATTTTGATACGGCTTTCATTGGTTCTACCGTGCAGGAGAAGAATATAACCTATCCTACAGATGCGAAGTAGCATAAAAAGATAATCAAAAACGTTCTGAAGATAGTTCATCTACGACAGAGTTATACGCGTACCTTGAAAGGGATTTACCGTTCCCAACGTTTTCGTAATCATCCCAAGAATCGTAAGAAAGCTCTTAAGGCAGATAGGCAACTGAAGACCATAGCAGGTAGATTAGTAAGAGAGCTAGAGCGTAATCTTGGGAGAAGGAAAGGATATGAGAAGATGTTTGAGCTATATTACAGAGTTCTTTCTCAGAATAGGAAGTCAAAGCACAAAGTATATTCTTTGCACGAACCAGATGTAGTTTGCGTCAGCAAGGGTAAGGAACATAAGCAATATGAGTTTGGCAATAAAGTATCTATTCTTCGCTCATGGTCCGGACTTATTCTTGGTGCCTGTTCTTTTAGGAATGAATATGATGGGCATACTATCGAAAAGACGTTAGAACAAACCCAAAGGATGACAGGAAGGAAGGTTGATAAGTTAGCAGGAGATAGAGGGTATAGAGGTATAAAGCAGATTGGGCAGACAAAGATACTCATTCCAGACACTCTTAAAGCTAAAGACAGCTACTACCCAAAGAGAAAGAAACACAAACTATTTTGTAAACGAGCTGGTATAGAGCCAACGATAGGACATCTTAAAGAAGACCACCGATTATCTCGCAACTTTTATAAAGGTGTGAAAGGAGATGCTATCAATGTATTATTAGCTGCCGCAGCATATAACTTCAAAAGAGCTATGAGAGTTCTTTTGTACCTTATAAAAAGAATTAGTATAGAGCTTGTCAGTACAAGCTTTATGTTGAAATATAGTTTTTAAGGGACGACTATATAAGATCTCGCAGATAGCTTATTTACGTGTGTAGTAGAGTGTTTTGTTATCCATACTTTATAAAAGAGTTTGAGAATTCAAAATGTGTTTAAATCATAAATATAATTGTTCTAAATCCGTGTAACTTCATTTATATTTACTACCTTTGCACCTAGTGAAGGTAGAGTTACCTGGTATTTATTGTGAAGAAATATAAGTTATGAAGGTAGCAAGTAATAAACGCCCCTACGTAAAGCTGGAGTTGCGGGTGATAAAGATGAACCACGAAGGAATGCTTTGTTCAAGTGTGAGTGTACAAGAAAATACTGGTTTTACTACAGGTGGATTTACCGATGGTGGAGAGCACAATGGCGGTGACACTGAGTGGTAAATAGGCCAACCTCTCTTTTTATTATAACTCGAACGGATCAGCAAATTTATGTTGGTCCGTTCGAGTTATTGTATAGATTGATTAGATTCTTTTCGGTTAGCAGATTCATAAACCTTCGGATATTCCTTGAGTCTGAATTCCCGATTGGGGGTCTTAAAGCTCAATTGGTTTGCAATATCTGAAATAGTGTGATACAATTTAATAGGTAGTCAGAAGAAGACTCTCTTTTAAATAGTCGTCCCTTAAAAAGCTTTGATAATCGAGAAGTCATCCATCCATGTCCTCTCGCTTATTATTTTGAGCAGGTTCCAAAGAGCTCTCATGGCTCTTTTGAAGTTGTAAGCAGCTGCCGCCAATAGTATGTTCACAGCATCCCCTGCCACTCCCTTGTAAAAGTTACGTCCTAAACGATGGTCTGATTTCAAGTGTCCGATGGAGGGTTCTATGCCTGCTCGCTTGCAGAATAGCTTGTGTTTCTTCCGCTTCTGATACCTGCTGTCTGAAGATTTAGGGGCATCCGGTATTAAAATTTGAGTGCCATTAATCTCTTTCTTTCCCCGATAACCCCTGTCCCCTGCCAGTATTTTGATCTTTCTCTGAGTCAGGCGTTTAACTTGTGCCAACGAGGCTTCTATGGTGTGTCCATCATACTCATTACGAAAAGATTGTGCGTCAAGAATAAGCCCCGTAGCAGAGCGGATGATGGATTCCTTGTTGCCAAATTCGTACTTCTTATGCTCTTTGCCCTTGCTGATGCATTGCACATCAGGCTCGTGAATAGAGTAAATCTTTTTCTGACTATGACGCCGTTGTGCAAGAATCGCCTCAAATCTTTCAATCAGCTCAGTGTAAACAGCACACGCTCCAAGATTGCGCTTGAGTTCTCGGACTAATCTGCCTGCTATGGTTCGCAATTTTCTATCTGCTCTAACTGCTTTTTGGCGATTCTTGGGATGATGGCGAAAACGTTGGTCACGATAAATGCGCTTGAGAACAAAAGTATATTATATATATCGCTCTTACTCTAGTCTACTTGTCGCGTAAATCTTTTTATGTCAAGCGTGTTGGCTAGATTTATTCTTGTATTTTGGTTTTATAAACGAGTGCGTATGTAAGAGAACAATATCTGCTCGCAGGCTACGAATTTTCCTCTCTCCTCTCTCATTCTTATGTAAGCGTATGTCTGACTCAATCCTTATTGAGACGTTTTAGTGCTTTTCTCGGAAAGTCATAGAAAATAGGGCCAACTTGGTTAAGTTGGCCCTGACATTATATCTTCCGAGTTTTATATTTCAAATTGTCTAAAACTAGAAATGAATAAAAGCACGAGTTTCAGAAGGCTGTCTTTTGTCGCTACCACCGAAATGGACTAATTCATTGCCATTGCTGATCCATATAGTAATGGCAGACGCGCCAGCAGTACTCCATTCATTCGCAGCCCAATACCACGTATCGAGGGGAGTTCCGTCGGCTTGGTAGAACAAAATCTCCACTAATTTATATCCTAAAGGTCCTGTCCAGTTATGCTTTGCTTGGCCGTTGCCTGTTGACAGATCTATTCCTAAGAATTTCAAAGCCGCATTCCAATCGCCTGCTCCCGGCAGGTACCATTCATTCCCTTTTATTGGATCACTATAGTTGGCTGCAGCTTTGAATGCAGGGAAATCAGAACTCGTACCCTTAACTGTTTTGCTAGGGTTTCTTGTGTAGTTACCCCTCCAAGTCTCTTCATAGCCGTCATATTTATTGATAGCATTTTTTAGACCGGTAGGATTCTGAGCATATATATATGTGTTATTTATTTGTTTCGGTCTCGTTGTCCATTGCTGAGGACCTGAGTTTTTAAGCGCAATAGCTGTTTTCTTGTTGACCTTAGTATCTACTACCAAAGCTACCGGCGTCCTTCCTTTATTATTCATTAATGTACCAACTACGCCATCGCTAAACAGATAATCCGCCTTATAATAGATGGTAACGTTTACCGTGTAATACTTTCCGGCTTGCAGATTTCCGCTAATCGGATTTGTTATCGTCAAGACCTTGCCCTTTGCAGACTTGCCATAGACTGTACCTGTAATGTTGTCGGCAAATTTAAACTTCAATTGCGTGATGTCAGTGTTAGGCAGGAAGCACATTCCCTTTTCAGTTTTAATGTATGATTTTTCAGCGCCATTAGCTTGATTAGCTGTAAAGCTGCCAACTGAAATAGCGTTGTTCGTCGGGTTCATAGCTACGCTCGTATTGCCTGAAGCCGGATCAAGCGTCATGGTCTGCGGAATCTTATTTGCTTCATACGTGAAGCTACCCGTTGTCGGTCCATCAAACGCTGCGTTGCTAAAGCCGTTTATCTTTAAATATAATTTAGCAAAGGTCGGTTTTAGCTCAAAGTTTACTGTTTGCTTCTTTTGATTCAAAACCTTAACCGTCTGTTTCGCAAAGAGCGCATCTTCCGAAGCATTGCCCAGTGAAGTCACGATTTTCCCATCTTGCAGCGTTAGTTTGTCGTTGAAGACATAGAAATCATAATCGCCCGGTGTCAGCATGGTTTCCTTATCAGACCCTGCTGCCGGCGTATATTTACTGCCATTGAAGTAGCCTTTCCATTCCCCCTTCTTCTCCGTACCTTGATAAGCCAAGATGGTATAGTTTCCTGGCGAAGCCGCGCTTACTCGGCGCGTAGTTCTTTCAACAGGCGTGCTTTCTTCGACCTGCACTTCCGCTTCCAAGCCATCGCCCAAATCTTTCAAGGTAGAAGAAACCACCTTTCCTTTCGTCGTCATATTGGGCGCTTGTGGCATTTCATTGCCCTCGTCAGATGCGCTAAAGTTGGCGTTGCTAAACGAAAATGTAATATTGCAGCCTTCAGGGCCGGCCTTCTCGTCTACTGCAGTTTCTGCTTGATTGCTGCAGGCGCTTATTAACAGTAGTGAGACACTAAGAAGTAGTCCAAGCAGGATGTTTACTTTTTTCATACGTTTTATTATTAGTGAATGCAAGAAGAGGAGTTGTTTCCACTTCACTCGCGTAACCTTATATGGGTCAAATATATAAATGTTACGTGCAAAGATACTATAGAAAAGTGAGGCTTCGCATTTGGTACTAATATTTTTATATATTTTCGGTATTCTAGTCTCGTATTCGCTATGTAAAGTTTGCATATATTGAGTTTCGTTTTAGTTTATATCGTTGCCCCTTTGTTTTCGGAAGACTTTTCCTTGAAGTAAGTTAAGCGTTTCGACAGCACAATCCCTTGCAGCGAAAGGCGCAACCTCTTAAATGCCTCTGCTCCCTCAACTTTTGGTTGAAGTCCGTACATAATCCGAAGATTTTATGTAAGTTCGCACATCAATTTACATATAAGACAAAGAACAAAAGCTATATACGAAGCAAATCCAAAATAAACAATATGAATACACAGCTCAAACACCTACTCTTTGCGGCAGGGCTTGCTTGCTTCATGCTTACAGCGCAGGCGCAGCAGCGAAAGCCGCAAGCAAAGAAGACCGCCCAGACGGTCAATCCACTTATGAAACCCGGTAAATTACCCTACAATGCGCCCGACTTTAGTAAGATCAAAGGCGACTACTACCTGCCGGCTATCCAAGCAGCCATAGTAGAGCAACGGCAGGAGATTAAAAAGATTACCGACAATAAGCAGAAGCCCACATTTGCCAATACCATACTCGCTTACGAAAGGAGCGGGCAGATGCTGAATCGTGTGACCGGAATCTTTTTCTGCGTAACAGAAGCTGACAAGACGCCCGATTTAGAGAAGGCCGAAGCGGCCGTCATTCCAATGATGACCGACTTTGAAAACGAAATCAAGTTTAACCAAAAGTTTTTCCAGCGCATCAAATACGTCTACGACCACGAGTTAGACCAACTCAAAGGAGAGGATAAAAAACTTTTGGAAGAAGTGTATAAGAGTTTTACGCATGCCGGCGCACTGCTCCCCAAAGAGAAGATGGTACGTGTGCAGGAGATCAACAACCGCTTGGCAAAACTCCAGCAAGACTTCGGCAATATGCTTCCAAAGGCAGCCAACGAGGCGACCGTCTGGGTGAACGACGTAAAAGAGCTCGCCGGCTTGGGCGAAACGACCATCGCCCAATGCAAGAAAGATGCTGAGGGCCGTGGCGGCAAAGCTCCTTACTGCATCGTTATAACCAATACCACGCAACAACCCATCCTCGCGAGTCTCGAAAATAGAGCCTTGCGTGAGCGTGTTTACAATGCATCTGTCCATCGCACAGACGGTACGGGCGCTTACAACGCCTTTCCGATCGCTGTGGAAATAGCGCGCCTGCGGGCTGAGAAAGCCGAGCTGATGGGCTTCAAAGATTACGCTTCTTACTCGCTTGAGAGTACGATGGCCAAGAATACGAATAATATTTATGCCTTCCTGCGTCAACTCATTGCTGCTTATAAGCCGAAGGCAGAAGCCGAGACAAAAGCCATCGAAGATTATGCAAGGCAGACCGAAGGTCCCGACTTCCATTTGCAGCCCTACGATCGCTTTCTATTCCGCTAAGATGAAGAAAGCGCAATATAGTTTTAGTGACGATGATGTGAAGCCCTATTTCAATTTGGACTCCGTTCTCGTCAATGGTATCTTCTATGCAGCCCATCGCGTATATGGCTTAAACTTCCGCGAGCGCACGGATCTGCCAACATATCATAAAGATATGAAAGTCTTCGATGTGCTTGATGAGAATGGCAAGCAGTTGGCCCTCTTCTATTGCGACTACTTCCGCCGCCCGACGAAGCGCGGCGGCGCTTGGATGAGTGCTTTCTTAAAGCAGAGCGGCGACCGCAAGCAGTTGCCTCTCATCTATAATGTCTGCAATTATGCCAAAGCCCCCGAAGGTCAACCTACGCTCCTTACGTGGGATGAGACGCAGACGATGTTCCATGAGTTTGGACACGCCCTGCACGGCATGCTTTCCAATTGCAAGTACAATACGCTTAGCGGCACCTCCGTATCGCGCGACTTCGTCGAGATGCCCTCACAGTTCAACGAGTCGTTTGCCAGCATACCGGAAGTGTTCAACCACTATGCCCGTCATTATAAGACGGGCGAGGCGATGCCCGATGCATTGAGAGATAAGATGCTCGGCTCTCTCAATTTCCATTCGGCCTATGCCCTTGGAGAGAACTTGGCTGCTACCTGCGTTGATATGGCTTGGCATTGCCTTTCTTCAGCTGAAATCCCTACGGCCGAGGAGGCGCAGCAGTTTGAGATGAAGGTGCTGAAAGAGATCGGCTTACTCAATACGCAGATCCCGCCCCGTTATTCTACGTCCTATTTCAACCACATCTGGGGTGGCGGTTATGCTGCCGGCTATTATAGTTATTTGTGGAGCGAAGTATTGGCCGTGAACGTGGCCGACTATTTTGAGAAGCACGGTGCGCTGACGCGGGCTGTTGGCGATGCCTTCCGTGCGAAGGTTCTCAGTCGTGGCAATACGCGCGACCTGATGTTTATATTTTCCGACTTTACCGGCCTTTCTGCACCCGATGCTAAGAGTTTGCTGAAAGCGCGTGGTTTGTAAACCGGCAATCCCTTAAGCTCTTCGCCCTCCCTCCTTTTATCAATAAGGCGGGTAGGAGCGAAGAGTTGCTTCTTTAACGTCCCTTCCGGTCGCCCCAAACTGCGCATTCGCCTCTATATGTTGCCGACTTGCCTCCTAACATTCTCGCCTTTCAGCGTACGTGGGAGTTGTTCTTTAGCTTGGGACAGAAATTTCAACCCTCGGAATTTCTGTCCGGCTACTTAGAATTTTTGTCCGCAACGCTTGGAATTTTCGTCCCATTATAAGCGGACAAGTTGGAACACCTTACGAATTGATTTTAAGCCTATAAAGAATATGAAAAGACTACTGCTTATGTGCTTTCTTGTGCTGGGCTCTTTTAGAGCTTATGCTCAGTTGTGTGTCATAGATGGGGTTCTCATACCCGATTCCCTATTGCGCGTAAGCGTTGACGAGATGCGCTCCGATTCGGCCAAGCTGATTGTAGCCAAGCGCTTAGGTTTCCTTTCTCCCTTTGCCATTGATACCATACGAATATTTCCTAAAGGTAAGATGCAGACCTTTTGCCGGGAACCTGCTGATATAATTTTGATACAAACCAACACCTTGGCTCAACTACAATGGGTCGTAAACGGGAAGCTCAAGAACCCCAAGAAGCGGCTGACGATCATCGACTACAAACTGTCGCCCACGTGCTTAGAAGCAGCTCTGCCAAGAGGGGTAAAGCCGAAGAAGATAGTTTCCGTACAAGTGTTGATACCTAAGGCTTACACCATCAGGCCGGAGGCAAGGCCAACCATAGTAATAGAAATGAAGAAGTAGGGCGAACGAAATGCCCTAATACGCCACCAACACCAAATGAAACGCGTTGTTAAATATATCATTTATGCCTTTGTCGTCCTATTGCTCATCAACTTCGGCGTAAAGGCCTATTGGAAATTGAAGTCATATTCATACAGCTCTTACTTGAAGGATGCGTGGGAGTATTGTCACGAAAAGGGCTTGAACGAAGACTATTGCCTCTTCGTCGACTTCTCGCGCCCCTCGGGCGAAGATCGCATGGCCCTCTACGACCTTAAGACGCTGTCGATGATTTATGCTGCTCCCTGCGCCCACGGCAATGGAAAAGGCAACACAGCTTGGCGCCCAAAATTTTCAAATGAAGAAGGTAGCCACTGCTCCGTTACAGGACATTTTAAGGTGGGCAGCAAAGGCTATTCGCCCGCAGTAGGCTTGCATTTCAAACTTGATGGCTTGGACGCCGGTAATAGCAATGCCCGTCAGCGTCGTATATACATTCACGCTTCAAAATATGTTGGCATAGCCGCAACGGTCACCTCTTATCTGCCGCTCACCGATGCTTCGCAAGGTTGCTTTACCACGAGTGAGGCGATGTTGAAAAAGATTGCTGAAATTCGTGCGAAGTGCGACAAGGCACTTTTACTTTATGCCTATTACGAATAGCCGATAACCGGATCTCGCTTCGCAGCATATTCTTGCGCGAAAGTATATAGTTAAGAAATCAACCGTTAGCTTGAAAAAGCTGCTGCTCAGTAAAGGAGAAGCGGAAAAAAGTATTTACTTTTGCCGCCAATAGTTATGAGACGACCCAACAAGCCTTCAAAGACGTTCACCGTAAAGACCGCAACCACGCTGCTGCCCTTCTTGCTCGAAGCCCTGGGCGGCACGAGTAGAAACCGCATAAAGCCATTTTAGGCGGAGGTGGCATCAAAGTAGACCGCGCCATCGTCAAGCAATTTGACCATCCGCTGCGGCCCGGTATGCAAGTAGAAATCAGTCAGTCTAAACCGAAGAGCGAACTCAAAAGTTCGCACGTACGGTTAGTTTACGAAGACGAATTTATTGTCGTTATCGATAAATCGGCGGGCATACTCTCTATGGCCGGTTCGCCGCATATCTTTTCCGTGAAGACCATCTTGGACGAATATTTCGCAAAGACCCATAAACGTTGCCGTGCTCACGTGGTGCATCGCTTGGATAGAGAAACTTCCGGTCTGCTCGTTTATGCTAAGACCATTGAGGCCGAGCAGATTTTAGAGCACAATTGGCAACGAATCGTGAGAGATCGCAGATATGTAGCCGTCTTGTCGGGCGTCTTAGAGACGCCGGGCGGAACGGTGCGCAACTGGCTCAAAGACAATAAAGCCTACGTCACCTATTCTTCGCCGACAGATAATGGCGGGAAATTTGCCGTGACGCATTATCGCACGCTTAAACATAGCGAAACGCACACTTTGGCCGAATTTAAACTTGAAACCGGCCGTAAAAATCAGATTCGCGTACATGCTCAAGATTTAGGACATCCGGTTTGCGGCGACACCAAATATGGCAATGGCGACAATCCTATTGGGCGCCTGTGTCTGCACGCCTATCGCTTAGACTTTTATCACCCGATAACGGGTGAGCTTTTGCATTTTGAGACGCCCTATCCCAAGCCTTTCTTGTCTGTTTTACAAAAATGATCGAACGCTTCTATGAGTTGTATTCATCTCCGCTCGGTGAAATTCTGATAGAGAGTGACGGAGAAGTTCTCACGGCCTTGGATTTCAGAGAGAGTAGGGGAGATGCGGCAGATAAGTTGCCTTTAGACAGCGAAACGTTGCTTTTACGCGATGGCAAGTCGCTTTCAAGCGGCGACAAGGCTCGACTTTGTATTTTCGACGAGGTGAAAACGTGGCTTGATGTATATTTTAGTGGCTGTCAGCCACGACATACTCCACGGTTTCGCCTATCAGGAACGCCCTTCCAACTGATTGTGTGGGAAGAACTGCAAAAAATCGCTTACGGAGAAACGGCTGCTTACGGCCAATTAGCTGAAGTCGTGGCAGTGCGAAGAGGTAAAGCCAAAATGTCGGCTCAAGCTGTAGGCAACGCCCTGCATAAAAATCCGATTTCCATCGTTGTACCCTGTCATCGCATTATTGGAAGCGGCGGGAAACTTGTAGGCTACGGTGGCGGATTGCAAAGAAAAGAGGCCCTTCTGGCTTTAGAGCAAGGCCGCGCTTCTTGGTTATAGACGGCCGCGGTATTCGTCCTGCGCCGGATGTTTGCTAATATCGCTGTCGCGCCATTTGGTAATTAGGTCAAGTGTCGTCGGTTTTTGTTGCAAAACAAGGCATAAGCGAGACAGTCGGCCATCAAAAATAGTCGGCAGATGCCGCAAGCCGCCAAGGAGAGGCGGAATAATTCATAAAAATACAGAAAAACGGTGGCAAAGTAGGGCAGAAGTGCGTAACTTTGCACCGTTTTTATTCTTGACTATGCGCCAATTAAAAATAAACAAAAGTATTACCAACCGCTCGAGTGCGGCATTAGACAAGTATTTAGTTGAAATCGGTCGCGAGGGACTTATATCTACAGACGAGGAAGTAGAACTCGCGCAACGCATACACAAAGGAGATGCTGAAGCGTTGGAAATTGACAAAGGCCAACTTGCGATTTGTTGTCAGTGTGGCTAAACAATACCAAAATCAAGGGCTTGCGCTCAATGATCTCATTGACGAGGGCAACTTGGGCTTGATTCGCGCTGCGCAGAAGTTTGATGAGACGCGCGGTTTCAAGTTTATCAGTTACGCCGTTTGGTGGATACGCCAGAGCATCTTGCAGGCTATTTCCGAGCAAAGCCGTATCGTTCGTATGCCCTTGAATCAAGTTGGCTTCCAAAGCAAATTGACGAAGGCCATTGTGAACTTCGAGCAAGAGTTCGAGCGTAGACCTTCTGTGCAAGAGCTTGCAGATATTTTGGACACAGATGTCGCTAAGGTGCAAGAGGCTATGGGCACGAACGGCAAGAAAGTATCCGTAGATGCTCCCTTTCAGGACGATGATTCCAACAGCTTGATTGACATTATGACCGATGAGAATGCGCCGGGTACGGATGATCAAATGGAAAAGGAGTCTCTCTCTTCTGATTTGGAGGCTGCACTTGGCACCTTGACCGAACGTGAGCGCCTGGTGCTCAAGATGTTGTTTGGTATCGGCCGCAATGAAATGACGGCAGAAGAAGTGGCCAACTCGCTAAGTCTGACGCGTGAGCGCGTTCGTCAAATCAAAGAGCGAGCACTGCGCCGTTTGCGTGAAGCTGATAACATCCACATTCTGACCAAGTATTTAGGTTAGTAGGCGGACGCTTGTTCTGCAGCTTTATGGCTGTATGCTTATACTCGACATCTTCACCATGCAAGGCTGAAGGTGTCGTTTCTTTTTTACGTGTGGCAGATATTTGCAAGGCTCGAACACGTTTCAAGCGATAGCATCAAGCGCATAACTGCTTTTTAATATGCAAGCGTTGCGGCTCATTTCGCTTTTTGGCCTGCAACTTTTTGTTTTAAACGTCATAATACACATTGCAAGATGACAGAATCTTATCTTCTTCGCCTGCTGCTCGCTGTTTGCTTAGGCAGTATCATCGGTTTAGAGCGCGAATATCGAGCTAAAGGCGCGGGCGCTCGTACCCATTCACTCGTTTCCTTGGGTAGTGCGTTGTTTATGGTGCTTTCCTATGGCGGCTTCGATTTTGTGTTGGCTCACGCGCCCAACGTATCGCTTGATCCTTCGCGTATTGCGTCGCAAGTCGTAACGGGCATTGGATTTATCGGGGGTGGCATTATTATCTTTCAGAAGAACGTAGTTCACGGCTTGACCACGGCTGCCGGTCTTGGGTTACTTCGGCCATCGGAATGGCTTGCGGCGCGGGACTCTTTCTCGTTTCCATTTCCGTCACGGTGATGGTCTTGATTTGTATGGAAACGTTTCATCTGATCTTGAGTCGCTTTAGTCGACACAATATTAATATTACACTAAGTGCTCCTTCGCTTGAGGAGATTCGATGCGTGGTCGAGCAGATCAAGACCGTGGGGATGCAGGTTGACTCCTTTGAATATCAAACGCGAACAGGTGCATCGCACCTTTCCTGTGCTGCAATGTTGGAGGTGAAAATCAAACGAGGGAAGCGAGCTATCGATGTGTTCGATTTCCTTACTCAATTTGACAAAGTCACGATAGAGCATCTTGTCTGACTAACTTAGATAGAATGAAGTTACTTTTCATCGATCTCAATAGAGCAAACGGAGGCCTGTTGCGTGTTAACTTCGCTAATCGGGTACTTCGGCGGGAAGTTTTTGGACGTGCCCGTTAGCATGCACCGCTCCGTATAAGTAAAGAAATAGATTAATCCCTCAAAAGTAGGATTTCCACTTTTGAGGGATTAAGTTGTTTAAGTGCTATCCCGATAGCATTTAATTGCCGTCAATCAACGTTTAGCGCTCTTTCGCTTACCGCGCTTAAAAAAGAAATTAAAGCCGCGGATCAGTTTGTAGCCTACCAAAACTCCATCAACGACATTGTAGATGGTCTCGGCGTGCTGCACAGCCCGTTCAAAGAAATTGCGTCCGGGCGGTGGAGGGGCAAAGAGGTCCTCCAAATTGGCTTTGATGTCCTCCTCCTTTTTTTCAATCTCTTGCTGCAACAAGCGACGCTGCTCAGCAATCATATCCGGATGGAAAGGCTGCTTGTTCACGGCTTGCCTCCTTTCTCTTGCTGTGTATCATTAAGAAACAAAGCGGTTAGTAGCTGCAAAAGCGGTGTTTGAATCCAAGCTTTTCGCTTCGTGATCAGCACGACTGCGATGAGAAGATAGGCTAATGCGATGAGTGCGCAAGCTCCTGCCATTCCGCCAACGTGAGGCGCTAAGACTATTGCTGCCGTTGCCGATAAAAAGAGAACGATGATAGCTAATAGCACGGAGAGAACTACTCCGAGAACGAGCAGAGAAAGCAAAAAGCCAACTTTGCTCACGAGATCCAAACGTGCTACTTTGAGCTTCAGCTCAATATAATCTTTTATATCGGCAAAAAGCTGCTGAAGCGTTTGTATGTTTTTATCGTCAGATAGCACTGCTTTTGTTTTGCTTAGTCGTCAATAGGTTTGAGTTCGTCGGCAATGTCGTCTACCATGTCCTCCATGTCTTCGCGGCTGAGTTTTATCCCTTTGTTGCGAAGTGTCTCATTGACCTTGTCGGCGATACGTGCGCCCTGTGCTTTTAAGCGACGGCGCGTTTCTTTTCCTTTTTCGGGCGCCAATAACAAACCTGCTGCTGCGCCGATCGCAACTCCGCCGAGGAGTGCTGCAAAAATACTGATTGCTTTCATAATTTCGTGTTGTTAAGTGTTTAAACTCTTGGAGCAAATATAGGGAAATTCTTCCGAAAAAGCTCGGTTTTCCTTCAAAAGTTTCAAAAAAATGGCTGTTTAATGTAGTTTAACGGCGATTTTCCTTTTATTTACGGCTTTTCCGTCCTATCTTTGCGGAAATAAATAGTCGAAAATACATACAAATCAATAAGACAATGAAGAAGACTCTGTTATTTTCCTTTGCTCTATCGGCAGTATTTGCCTTGAGTTCTTGTAAATCTCAAGAGAGTGCCTATCGTCAAGCATATAATAAAGCGAGAGAGCAAGATGCATCGCAAACTGACAACGGCCGTGCAACGGTTGCAGTAGGTCAGCAGGACAATGGAGTGACTGTTACGCCCGTAACACCGACGACGGGTAGACCGGCCGGTGCTGATGACAACAGTGATGTTAGAACCATTCCCGGCGAAGTTACTGTCGTTAGCGGCGGAGCTTTACGCACGTATAGCGTTGTTGTAGGTAGCTTTATCAATCAAACGAATGCAGAAGGCTTGCGCGAGATGCTGGTTCGCTCGGGCTACGATGCACGCGTGTTGAAGACGAATGAAACAATCAACGGTCAGACGGGCTGGTTCCGCGTGATCGCTTCTTCGTTTGAAGATAAAGCCAGCGCGGTACAAAGTCGTAACGAGTTGCGCAACAAATATGCTGGTGCGTGGCTACTTTATCGCAAATAAAATAGAATAGACTACACATTATATATAGTGATGCCCGCCGTTTACGGTTAGGGCATCATTGTTTTTTATAGAGCTATTTTTCGAAAAGGATGCGCTCTTCCTGCTTTTTGTGAAATTCTGCGTGGGTAGGGTATGATTCTACGGACTACAATCATAGAAAAGAGACAACTTTTTACTACTTTTGCAATACTAATGGTCAACTATGAAGAATCCCATTTTGATTGCCGGACCGTGCGTAATTGAATCTGCCGAACTGCTTGACGTAATTGCTCGGGAGCTTGTGCGCATTAATGTGGCGCTAAATAGACAAATTATCTTTAAAGCCTCGTTTGACAAGGCTAATCGTACGTCGCTCCATTCTTTTCGAGGGCCGGGCATTTCGCGTGGCTTGCAGATGCTGGCGGATATTAAGGAAAAGTATGGCCTTATGCTGACTACGGACATCCACGAAAGCTATCAGGCCGAACAGGTTGGTGAAGTCGTGGACGTATTGCAAATCCCGGCCTTCCTTTGTCGGCAGACGGATCTCTTGGTTGCAGCTGCTAAAACCTCTTGTATTGTCAACATCAAAAAGGCTCAGTTCCTTTCCGGTGAAGATATGCAATATCCTGTTGAGAAATGCCGAGAAGCAGGTGCGAAAGAAGTGTGGTTAACAGAGCGCGGAAGTATGTTTGGCTACAATAATTTAGTCGTCGACTTCCGCAATATACCCATTATGCACCAATATGCCGACCGCGTCATTATGGATTGCACCCACAGCGTGCAACGTCCGGGAGCTGCCGGCGGCAAAACGGGGGGGCAACAGAGAATATATTCCTGCGATGGCATTGGCTGCTCAAGCCTTCGGAGCTGATGGCTTCTTTTTTGAGACGCATCCTACACCCGATGAGGCTAAAAGCGACGGCCCAAATATGTTATATCTTCGAGATTTACAACAAGTAATTCAATCCTTAATATCATAAAACCAGTAATGAGTAAGTATATAGACGTCGCCATTAGTTGCCTGCGCGACGAGGCGGAGGCAGTTCTTCACTTGATTGATAATATAAATGCCGACTTTGATAAAGCTGTAGAGTTGATTCTCCATTGTAGCGGGAAGTTGATCGTGACCGGCGTGGGTAAGAGCGGGCATATCGGCGCTAAGATCGCGGCAACCCTATCTTCCACGGGAACGCCCAGTTTCTTTGTCAATCCATTGGACGTCTTTCACGGAGATTTGGGCGTTATCACTAAGGAAGATGTCGTCTTAGCGTTGTCTAATTCAGGACAAACAGACGAACTCTTGCGCTTTCTTCCCTATTTGTTGGAGCAAAAAATCCCGGTTATCGGAATGACGGGCAATCCAAAATCCCCGTTGGCCCAAAATTCCACCGTCCACCTCAATGCTGCTGTTGCCAAAGAGGCCGGTCCTTTAGGCTTAGCTCCCACTTCTTCTACCACAGCAGCTTTAGCGATGGGCGATGCCTTAGCTTGTGCCTTGATGGATGCGCGTAATTTCAAGGCCTCCGACTTCGCACAATTTCATCCCGGCGGGACACTGGGGCGTCGACTCTTAACTAAGGCCAAGGACATTATGCGGACAGAGGATCTTCCTATTATTCCTCCGACAATGCCATTGGGTGAGGCTGTAATACATGTGAGTAATGGGCGCTTAGGGCTCTGCGTGGCGCAAGAAGAAGGCAAAATCGTAGGCATCATTACCGATGGCGATATTCGTAGAGCCATCCAAGCCTCGCGCGACAACTTCTTTCAGACCACCGTGGCTGAAGTAATGACCCGCACGCCTAAAACCGTGAGTCCGGAAGCCAAAGTCTCAGAGATAGAGTCCATATTAAACACCAACAAAATTCATTGTGTCCTCGTCACAGCTCCCGATGGACGCCTCTTGGGGATTGTCGATTCATTCCGGACTGCATTATAATTGAGTGATTTTATGAGTATGCATCGGCTGTTCCCGCTTCTTTTCTTCTTATTTTCCTTTCTTCCCCCTTTTGCACTCGCGATGAGTGGCAACGGGAACGACGAATTAAATACGATTGTTGAGTATAACGAAGCGCCGACTGATAATGTGCCGAAGCGTTCTGATCTTCAGATCGCTAATTACTTGAAAACCCATTTTGATGTCCCGTTTACGGACAACAACAAACTGGTTTTCTTTAAGACCGGACAGGAAAAATTCGATGATCTTTTCGCGGCTATTCGTCAGGCGCGCCGATCTATTCATCTCGAGTACTTTAATTTCCGCAACGATTCCATATCACGCGCACTTTTTGAGCTTTTAACGGACAAAGCTCGTCAGGGTGTGAAGATTCGCGCGTTGTTTGACGGTTTCGGAAACTCCTCAAACAATCGCCCTTTGCGCCGTAAACACTTAGAAGCCTTGCGGGCTCAGGGCATTGAGATTTATGAATTTGATCCCCTCCGCTTTCCTTACGTCAACCACATCTGTCATCGCGATCATCGTAAGATTGTTGTCATCGACGGACTCGTGGCTTACACCGGCGGGATGAACGTAGCCGATTACTATATCAAAGGAAAGCCTGAGATAGGCGACTGGCGCGACCTCCACGTACGTGTAGAGGGAGCGGCAGTAGGCGATTTGCAGCGCATTTTCATCAGTTTTTGGAATGCTGTGACCCATCAGCAGGTGCAGGGGCCTGAATATTACCCCGGCGAGAAGCAGGCTTCCGATTATTTTGTCGGACTAAAAGCAGACAAAGACGCAACGGCCGGCCATAAACTCGTCGGTGTGGTTAATCGGGATCCTGATGAATCGCCACGTATTATTCATGATACGTTTGTCCAAGCTATCAATGTCGCCGAAACCAACGTTACATTGATCAACCCCTACCTGACGCTCTGCCCCCATTTGCGGCGTGCACTCAAGCGAGCCTTGCGCAGAGGCGTTGAAGTCAATATTATGGTTTCTGCCAATAGCGATATACCCGTTACGCCCCGCGTTGTGGAGCATACCGTTCACAGATTGATGAAAAAAGGCGCAAAAATATGGTTTTTTGAAGGCGGTTTCCATCATTCCAAGATAATGATGGTCGACAGCACCTTCTCATTTGTCGGTTCGGCCAATTTGAATAGTCGCAGTCTTTCGTTTGATTATGAATGCAATTTGTTGATTGCCGATCGCCCTTCGACCGCACAATTATTGCGTCTCTTTGATGACGATCGCACGAAGCATTGCTGGCAACTCACCCCCGATACGTGGCGCACAAAGTTTAGCAAAGGTCGGCGTTTCCAAGCTTGGTTTTTCCAATTCTTGACGCCCTTTTTATAGTCAGATCCCTCTTTTTTTGATAACCTCTCCTCAAGTACGATAAAGCAATGAACGCACAACGTGACATCTCCTTTTCGATTTGCAAGGCCTTCGCTATTATTTTCGTCGTCCTATCTCACGCCGGCGGCCCCGCTTGGTTAAGCAGTTTCGTCTTTCAGTTTCACGTTCCCGTCTTTTTCCTCTGTGCCGGCTATTTCTTTAAGCCGACTACACTCAACGACGAAAAGACCTTCTTTCTCAAGCGCTTACGCAGCCTTTATTTTCCCTTTGTGCGCTGGAGTCTGTTCTTCTTGATTATCCATAACGCATTGTTTTATACCGGCTTGCTCAATGAAACCTACGGTAACGGCGCAGGCGGCGTCCTCCATCCCTATAGTTGGCCCGTCTTTAGTCAGCGCGTTTGGAACGTAGTTTTCGGAATGAGCGGCTACGATGAGTTTTTGACCGGCAGTTATTGGTTCTTTCGCAGTCTCTTTGTCGGAAGTTTGGGCTTCTATGTCTTACTAAAAATCCTCCACCATTATAATCGCCGTAAACCGATTCACCACTTGGTGGGCGCCATCGTCGTTTTGCTTTGGCTTACCATCCTTTGGATGCTGACAAGCGGGCTCCACGTGCCCGGAATAGCGCAAGGCGGCTATCGCGAACTAATGGGGGCGTCGCTCTTGGGCTTAGGTTTCCTTTATCGCTACTTTAGTGAGCGTATCAAACTCAATCTGCAGGTCCTCCTGTGTTGTTTGATTTTTCTCGTTGTTGCCACTATTTATTTCCCAACGAGCATGGCGCCTCACCCAACGCTGCTTCAGTTCTTTACACTGCCCCTCACGGCCTTGGCCGGTTTCTTCCTTCTGCGCCGTCTCTCGCTCTTGCTGGCGACTCGAACCGGTTTCCTGACGCGTACCTTAGCCTATATCGGCGACCATTCGCTCTATGTCTTTGCCTTCCACTTAGTGGCTTTCAAGTTGGTCAGCATGCTGAAAGTGGAAGTCTTGGGCCTGCCTTGGGAAGCCGTAGGCGGTCATCCCGTTAGTGCAAGCGGGCGCGGCCACAGATGGCTTTTTCCTCTTGTACGTACTTGTCGGTGTAGCTGTACCGCTCTTGTGGAATGCCGGCTATAAGTATTTGGGGCGCACTTTCCATTTTAATTTATCCCTTTCATCTTTGTTAAATTGGGATTTGTCGCGCCAAATAGCCGCCCTCGTTTGGCTACTGTTCAAGGGCTTCGGACGCGGCATTTATTGGCTCTTGCGCTTTATAGTTTTGAGCGTCAACAGATTCTTCAATGGCTTGATAAGTTTGGGAAAAGGTATCATAGAAGCCAGTCGGCCACGCGATGAATTGCCGGAAGGTGAGGAAGACGAGGAGGAAGAAGAGGACGATCGCGAAGACGGTGGTAGCAATTTTGGGCGCGATCTCTTCTCTTAAATCGTAAAGCCGGTTTGGAGCAGGCCGATCTCGGGAAAACGCCTTATCCGGATGCCATATTTTTGCTTCTAACGCAAATGCAGCACACGCGTTTGCTTGAAAATTTTATCTATAGTCGACTACTGCATAAGCAGACGTAGTCGACTATTTTCTTTTCTTGACTTTTTGAGGGCGAGCGATTGAAGATTGTGTTATCAAGGTGCAAGTCCGTTTCGTTTGGTGAGGCCAAACCATCGTTTGCCCCGACCAAACTATGGTTTGCCGGTATCAAACTATCGTTTGGCGCCACCAAACGAAATGAGAGATAGATTTTATGAAGGAAAAACAAGCGTTTAGGCGCTTGATAATCAGAGATGAAATCGCTTTTTAAAGTGTGAATAAGTTTTCGTAGGACTACAATAAAGCCCAACCATACTGCACGAAGCAGAAAGTTGGGCATCCTTATCTTAAAGTTTATATGAGGTCGTTTTTGAAAAGCCGTGGCAGATCAAGCGCCGGCCAGGCGGTTTTCGCGATCAGGGAAAACAACCGTAGGTTTAAACTGAGCCGCCTCCTCGGCCGAAATTCGCCAAAGGACATAATGATTACTTCATCGCCCACTTGAAATTTGCGTGCAGCAGCCCCGTTTAGGCAGATTACGCCGCTGCCTCGCTCGCCGCGAATGACGTAGGTCTCAATGCGTTCCCCGTTGTTGTTGTTGACCACGTGGACGTGTTCGTAGGGCAGTAAGTCGGCCGCCTCCATCAGGGCTTCGTCGATCGTGATACTTCCCATATAGTGGAGATTGGCTTCGGTCACGTAAGCGCAATGTATCTTCGACTTTAACAAACTAACGCGCATGGTTTCTGTAATTTATATTGTCAATCAGTCGAACCGGCCGCTGACCGCAGTAAACCGTGATGCAACCCTGCACATTTTCAGCTTCGCTCCAATCCTTAATGGGTTGTAGTGTCTGAGCATCGGCTATTTCAAAATATTCTACCTCTAATCCGTCGAAAGCATTCAACGCTTCGGTTACGAAAGCCTGCGTATCGGCAACGGATTGTGTGTGGCTGAACTCCTGACTTACCTTCAAGGTCTTGTAAATTTCAGATGCCAGCCGGCGCTCATCATCCGTCAGCAGCGAATTTCGGCTGCTCAAGGCTAAACCGCTTGCTTCGCGCACGATGGGGCAGGGACATAGCGTGACGGGCAACTGCAGGTCGTTTACCATAGCGCGAACAACGGCGATCTGCTGAAAGTCTTTTTCGCCGAAATACGCCCGCGTAGGTTGTACGATTTGGAAGAGTTTGCTGACAATGCGGCAGACGCCGTTGAAATGTCCGGGGCGGCGCGGCCCTTCCATAACGTTCATCTCCGGATAGTCGAAGGTGCGCGTGTCGGGTTCAGGATAAATCGCCTCGACCGTGGGCGCAAAGAGAATATCCGCGTGAAGCGTTTCAAGCAAAGCACGATCTGCGTCTAAATCGCGCGGATAAGATGAAATCTTTGGGATCGTTGAATTGGGTAGGATTGACAAAGTCGCTAACAACCGTTACGTCGTTTTCGCCGACTGCGCGCTCTACGAGTGAAGCGTGGCCGGCGTGGAGTGCGCCCATTGTGGGAACCAAGCCTATCGACTTGTTGGCTTGGCGATACGGGGCTAAAGCGGCGGTAAGGTCGTCTATCGTGGTTAGAGTGATCATTTTCGTTGATTTTTTACGGTGCAAAAGTACGATAATTTTACAAGAAGCCTGCGGAGAATGTGCGCTTTCTTTCAAATTCGCGGTGATCGAAGCCCCAACTTGCTTGCTGCGCCGCTCGCAACCGTACATAAGCATAAAAACCGACTGCGGCTTATTGCAGTCGGGTTTTGTGGGATGGGGAATCGACTTTGCGTTTCGTAGCTTTCCGATAGTGTGAGCAAGTCTTGGCATTAGGGCGAGCCGGATTGGACGTACCGCAGGAAGAACAAGTGCCTGCCGCCTGTTGTGCCGACTTTAAGTTTTTAAGCGGGCATTCGGCTGTGCAGGATGCGCATTTGCCAGCGCCTTTTCCTGAAGCGCGAAAGTGGCGAAACAGTCCGAGGATACAATATATAAAGGCGGCGCCTACGATAATATAGACGATAATATCTTGTAACATTATAATTCAAATGGGCCGGAGGGAATGCGGCGACGTAAAACGTGCAGTTGCGCCTTGCAATCCGCGAGGTCGAGTGCTTGGGCAATGGTCTTGCGAGCCAATTCCGGATGGTTGTTCTCTTCGCTGAGGTGGCAAAGCCAAATATTCTCGGTCGTTGCTGCTACATTCTCTTGCAAAATACGTGCCGTATCAGCATTGCATGCGTGTCCCGTCGGTGCTTTTATGCGCTCTTTCAAATGGCGGGGGTAGGGGCCTTCTTCTAACATTGCTGCATCATAGTTTGCTTCGATTACCAGATTGCGCGAACGTCGAATAAATTTGATCATCTCGGGCGTAAAACTGCCGGCGTCGGTGATAAAGCAAAAATTGGTGGTGGCTGTCTCTATGAAGTAACCGCAATTGTGACTCGCATCGTGTGGAACTGTAAAGGTTGTGATGTGAAAAGGGCCAATTGACCAGTCGTCGCCCGGGAGATAGGTGCGGCAAAATTCGGGGCGCACTTTTTTATGTGTGTAGTAATTGGTTAGAATGCCTTTATGCACTTCTTCCGTAGCAAACACTTCGAGATTGTATTCGCCGGATAGTGCGCCCACGGCCTTTACGTGGTCGGTATGATCGTGTGTGACGAGTATGGCTTTAAGTGTGGGGTAGGTAAAACCGTATTCGCGGAAGTATTTTTTGAAACTTCGTATTCCGATTCCGGCGTCGATGATGAGTCCGAAGCCGTCTTCTAAGAGATAATAACAGTTGCCGCTGCTACCGGAACCGAAACTGATAAACTTCATGTGTGGCTTGTTTTGTTGATGGCTGGTTGTTGAGGCTGCTTGTTGGGCTAAAGGCCTGGCGCGTGGGCGCAAATAAAACCAGATGCCGTATAAAAAATTGTAAGAAAGCCGCCTCACTCATTCAGTCAGGCGGCTTTAATTCGTATATAAAAGAGGAGGAGGGCTTACGTCTTAATATTTTAGAATCTGTCCGGGCCTCAAACGCGTCTTTTTTGTAAGGTTCGAATTGAATGAACAGAGTGCGTCGACGGTAATTCCCATATCACGCGCAATAGAATAGAGCGTCTCGCCGGCTTTCACCTGATAGAAGCGTCCACTCATAGCCGGCTCAGCTTTCTTAGAAGCTGTGTGCGTAAACGAATCGTCCGATGCGTTCTTATGGAAGACATAATAATCACCCGTTACATCTTGTTGCGCGAAGTCAAAGAGCAGAGAGGGGTCAATTGCTTCTCCCATAAGACGTGTTTCAAAATGAAGATGGCTACCGAAAGATAAACCCGTGTTGCCGCCCAAGCCTATAGGTTCTCCTGCCTTTACATTCTGATTAGCGCGTACCAACTGCTTACTCAAATGCGCATAGATCGTCTCCAAACCATTGGGGTGACGAATCACGATATAGTTGCCGTAACCGGAAGCCTCGTAGCGTGCGATACGTACACGGCCATTGAATGCGGCGTAGATGGTGTCGCCGGTGTAGACTTTAATGTCTAAACCTTTATGCTTGCGGCGGAAAGCCGGACGATAGCCAAAGTGACTCGTGATCTTGCGACTTGGAGTAGGCATAAAAAAACCACGTAGATCAATACGGAAGGAGTCCGGAACTTCGCTACGTGAGTAACAATGTGTTGTGTTGTTATTCCAAGAAGAATATAAGTTGTTGGCGGGTTCTTCTAAGTTTTCTTTCTGAATCAAACGATTCAGCATAATTGTATCTGAAGACTTCAAATGGCGATCAACAGGTGCCTGGCGCGCAATCAAGTCTTGCGCCGAAGCCGTTGCAGCCGATGTCAGCAGCAATAGTCCTCCGATGATTTTTCGTATGGTTACGAACGTCATTTTTTGAATAGTTTTTTGTTTATTATGCGTGGCCGAAAGGTAAAAATCTTCATATATTGGCGCCGCATTTTTGGGAAATAGATGCGCAAAGGTAACACTTCTTTTCTGATTATCAATACTAATGCCTTGAAAACTTCTTTAATAACGTGAACAGAACTGACCTTTAACGTACATAATAATCCTTTGTCAGGTCCTCATAAGCACGTGATCTTCTACCATCTGCGCCTGTCAAGACAAAACTGTCTTCTACAATTGGAGAAACTTCTTTTCGAAATTCTACCAATACTCTTTTCGGGGCTTTCCGCATCGTTGTGTGCACAAATGTCGTATGCACAACAAATAAGGCTTGTGCTGCTGCGGCCGAACTGAAGTGTGTCAGCGCTGTGGCGGGAAGGATGGCGCAAAGCTGCCTTCAGGGCTCAATAAGCGTTGGACATGGAAGAGTAAGGCCTCGAATGTGAGTGCCTGCGTATGGCGAGCTTGCGAGCGAGCTGCGTCGGGCGGGAGTAGCATTTCGTTGAAAAAGGGCGGATTAGAGACAATCAAATCAAAGGCTTGGTATGATGTGTAGCCGGCTATGTCCGTCGCTACGATTTGCAGGCGATCGGCCCACGGAGATGCAGCAACGTTTTCTTGCGCTTGGGTGGCCGAAGCCGGACCAATCTCTATCCCCGTGATCATAGCATCTGTGCGTTGTGCAAGCATTAGGGCAATGAGGCCGGAACCGGTTCCGATGTCTAAGATGCGCCGCTTTCCTTTCACATTAGCCCACGCGCCGAGCAATACGCCGTCTGTACCAACTTTCATGGCGCAGCGGTCGTGGCGAATCGTGAATTGTTTGAATTGGAAAGCTTCAGTCATAATGGTCGCAAATGCTTATTTATAAAACAGCGCAGCCGCCGGATTATTGTAATGCTCTACGGCTTTTTGTGGGGATGGCGTGCTCCGTACACCTTTTAACCCCCGCTTTTTGGCCATATTAAGTTTGCCGGCCAACTGATTGCATCTGTGATTTTGAACAATTTCTAAACATGTAGAAGCATTTCTGAAATAATTTGCGTAATTTTGTGTTATTGAAAGAAAGAAAACTCTTCAATACGCACAATCTGCGATTTTGGGGAGAACACGAAATAAGGATATGTTGAGTTGAAGAGTGCCCTTGGGGTCGTTACATTTTGCGCTTTGAAAGCAAATGAATGGGTGTATCGGTCGCGTAGGTTGTCATAAAAATAGTGGGTGAAGAATAAGAAGCAGAAAAGGGTTAGAATAATATGGCGTCGTTTGTTACTGATTGGGTATGGGCATTATATGTACCTTTGGGTATGTTGCTCCTTTTGATGGTTATGATATATTTTCATAGGCATCATTGGCTGAAGTATGTGTACATTGTCAGTGCTTCTTGTCTGCTTATAGAGATCTCTTCTCTCCTCTATTTACAGTGGGTGTCTCTGAGAGGGTCACCGGCATCTACTTTTTCGTTTATCGTTGTTTTCTTGTGTATGTCCACTTATGGGTTTGGTTTAGTGCTTGCGGTGTTGTCCGTAGGTGCTTTTCTTATAGAGTATGCACAGCGGCAGTGGTGGGCGAGAATCGTTATCGGCATTGCGCTTTTTGTGATTATCGTACTATTTTTTGTTTGCGTCTACTGGTTTATGCAGGGAGTAGCCTCACTGAATAGTGGCTGATGCGCTATGAGAGGCGCGTACTTGACGATAAAAAAGAAGATTAAAAGGATCGTCAAGCGCATTTGACGTAAGATTCTCTGAAGAGTGTGGGTAAAGAGGAAGAAATGATGTTTTTGGTATTCATTTAAGGAGAACAACAAATGACAAAAGAAGAAAGAGCAACAAAATGGCTCAAGCGTATACCGAGCGCAGAGCATATAGATATAGAAAAGAAAATCAATATATGCGATAAAGTAGCAAGGAGAGCACTAATTGTCTTCTTTACTGTCTTGATCGTAGAGTTTGGTTTGCTGCTAATTATTGGTCAAGGTGAGTTGTTTAACGATATAGCCAATTTGCTGAATGCCATAGCAGATGGAAGTCACAGTCGCGCACACCGTAGAGGGCTGGCGATTGTAGGCGCGTTAGTCTGTGTGCCCATGATTGTGTTGCCTATCATTGTCGCTCTTCTGCTTAAAAATAGGTGGCTTCAAGCGAAAGTGGATAAAGAGATCAGCGATTCGCATAAAGGCAAGTAAGGCTTGATTGAGATGGTCAGGACTTGCGGCAGTTGAATGCGGAGTTAGTCTGCTTATATAGTATTAGTTTTCAATTTATAACGTGTTCCATTTCGTGTTCAATAGTTGGGACAAAATTCTCAAGCGTAGCGGATAAAAATTCCGAGCGTTTAAAATAAAATTCCCCGGCTTGGAAATTTAGTGCCAAGTCGGGGAATTCATTTTATTTCAGCAGAACGGCGAACGAGACTACCCAAGCGAAGCGCCGCACACTACTCCTCGTTGAAGCAATAACGGTCTTGGTGCGAATCAAAATCGGTCGGCCCGTCGTAGCCGTGCGCATGTAAGATTTTCCGGATCTCCTCTTGCTGTTTCGGCGAAAGCGTGTGTTTGCCGTTCAAATAGCGATAGTAGTTGCTTCGTCCGTTAAGTAGTCGTATCAGATCAAGGCGCGCGGAGCGCATTTCGCCTACCTTTAAGTCTTCCATCAGTCCTTTAAATCCTGCGGCTATGCGCACCATTTCTGTGGGCCTAAAGCAGGGGCATTGCGCCTTCTCTAGAGCGGCGGGCACCACAGCATAGGTCGTAAATTCTTTGTTGGGCAGCGCCAGCCCGGCCTTGTAGCGAAGGCATTCGTTCTTGCGTTTACAAGATTCAAGGAAGCATACAGCCCAACCATTGGGCACGTCTTCATGTTTCAGTGTGATCATCATGGTTTGAATGTTTATAGGTGTATATTAGTTGTAAGCTTGAATAGCGGGAGGATATAGATTCTCGCTTGTTTTCAAGTATTTGTTTTCATGCGTTTCAATAGGTCATTCTTCTTTTCTTCAGCTTGCACGCTGTTGGCCGGCACTTTCGCTTTCGGCCCACCAAAGGTTGATGAGCCGAAAGGCTGATTATTTGAAAGTGCGTAAGGAGCGCTTTAGCGTTTTACCATTTTTACGCCGTCTACGATATAGATGCCGGCGGGTTGTTGCTCAAAAGGCTTATCAAGCTTCAAGCCTGTCAAATTGTAGATACCGCACGTCGAGGTAGGCGTCTTAGTGGTGGGCTCGTCAATACCGGTTGTGTTTTTCTTGATTTCAACCCAATCGGTCACTACTTTACCATCTGCACCAAAAAGACCATAGAGGGGGTCGCAGATGGGATCAATAACATATTCTTTCCAATATGCTCCGTTAGGACTCGAAAGTTCGCAGCCGATAAACTCCGGCTTTTTATGTAGGCTTGCGATACTGCCTGAATCTTGATACGCCTTGCTGCCCGGCGCTTGGACGCGGACGTTGCAGCGATCAAACTTCCATTGGCCGCAACACAGCCCAAAATCTTTTCCGCTTACCTCGATGGTGCAGTTGTTTATAGTGATAAAACCCTGATTAAAAATACCATAGCGAGTACCAAGGATGATACTCGTTGTTGTGCCCTTTATCGTTAGTTTTCCGCTCCCCTTAATTGTGAGCAACTTTTGGAACATATTGTATATTCCTTCGCGATGGTCCGCGATAATGCTGTTGTCGCCGATAAGATAAATGGTCAGTCCGTCTATATTGTTTGTAAGTCCGCCCGCATGTCCGCTTTCCTGCGTACTATGAATCGTGGCATTTTCGAGTGTTAGCGTTTTTGTTGCAGGGTCATATTGCACTTTTCCGCTTACGCCCTCTATGCCGCTGAGATCGTTATAATTTTCAGCCGTTACTGCCGTACCGGCAAGGTAGAGACCGTTTTCTTCTTGTGCCTCTGCCTGCTGTGGCAGTAAGAAAGCGGCGATGAAGAGCAGGCCTATCGCCGTGTACAGATTTTTAAGTAAAGGTTTGTTCATAATGATATTGCCCCCCTGTTACAACTCTTTATAGAGTTACGCTGATTCGAGGGCTTGAGCGTTAAGGTTATATGATCAGGACGTGAATCAAAGATTCGTTGCAAAGTTAAAGAGAACGAACTATATTGTCAACCAAATGCTATATTTTTTTTCTTAAACTAAAAACATCGTAGAGAGTTGCAGCTTCACTTTAAAGCAAGCTCTTCAAAGCGACGAAGAGATTTCCCTTCAGACTGCCGAGGAGAAGCGGATGAAAACGCTTCATTTACTTGGGCATTCTGCTGATTTGTCGTACTTTTGCGCGAAGAAAGAGCGCATTTGGTCCTTAGGAAGTATTTCTAAGATGCTTGTTTGTGCAATTTTGTATATACAATAAGCCTCCCTTCATAAGAACTTGGTATACCTTTGTTAATAGATAAACGCGCTAATGCGTTATAGGCCCGCATAGGCACAATAGTATATAAACGAAGAATATGAACGATAATAATAATTCTCCCAACCCTTTTTCTTTGATCGCGGACTTTGATGGGGACATCTCCGAACTCTATAATCGAGAGTTTAATGATGTGCTTCCGGTTTTACCGCTGCGCAATATGACATTCTTTCCGGGCGTCGTGGCTCCGGTTATTGTCGGGCGCGAGTCCTCTATGGCCTTGGTGAAGCAAGCCGTGGCCAATGATGGATTGATAGCTTTGGCCTGCCAGCGAGAGGCTGAAATCGAATCGCCTCGAATCGAAGATCTCTATCCGATTGGCGTTGTTGCCAAGATTATGCGTATCTTGGAGTTGCCTAACGGGGCGACCTCCGTCATCTTGCAAAGCTACGGACGCATTAGTTTGGGAACAGCCACGCGCCAACGCCCCTTCTTGCGGGCTCGCGTAAAGAAGCTGGAAGACGTGCTACCTGAAGCGAACGACAAAGAGTATCAAGTGATGGTAGACTCTTGTAAAGAGTTGACCATTCGCCTCTTGCGTATGTCAGATATGAGCCACGAGGAAGCCGTCTTTGCGATACAGAATATTTCTCATCCTATATTCCTCATCAACTTTATCTGCACAAATCTGCCTTTTCCAATGCAAGAGAAGCAGGAGTTGATAGCTGAGCCGGATCAGAAGAAGAAGACGCTGCGCCTGATGGCAATATTAAATCGAGAATGCCAGTATGCTTCATTGAAGCAGCACATTCAAAACCAGACGCGCGAAGAACTGGATCAGCAGCAGAAAGAGTATTTCCTGCAGCAGCAGATCAAAAATATTCAGAACGAACTCGGGGATGCGCAGAATAGTGACGTAAAATCATTGCGAGAGAAAGCTGAGGCGCTTAACCTGCCGCCAAAGGTGCAGGAAACTTTTAATAAGGAGTTGCAAAAGCTCGAACGCCTTAATCCGCAAAATCCTGATTATAGCGTAGAACTTAACTATCTACAGACGCTGACCAACTTGCCTTGGGGTAAGCAGACGGAAGATAAAATCAGCATTCCGAATGCGGAGCGCGTATTGAATCGCGAGCATTATGGATTGGAGAAAGTCAAAGAGCGCATACTTGAGCACTTGGCGCTGATGCAATATAAAGAAGGCTTAAAGACGCCAATCCTCTGCCTTTACGGACCTCCGGGCGTGGGTAAACTTCGCTGGGCAAGAGTATAGCCAACGCCTTAGGGCGTAAATATGTGCGCATCTCTTTAGGCGGCGTCCACGATGAGGCTGAAGTGCGTGGGCATCGACGTACTTACGTCGGCTCTATGCCCGGACGCATTATTAAGGGGCTGATCAAGGCTCAGACGGACAATCCGGTCTTCGTTTTGGATGAGATAGATAAGGTCTCAGACAATAATTATAATGGCGATCCTCAAAGTGCACTGCTGGAGGTACTTGATCCTGAGCAGAACAGTGCATTCCACGATAACTTCTTGGACGTAGATTATGACTTGTCCAAAGTCCTTTTCGTCGCAACGGCCAATAGTCTTTCTACACTCCCCAGGCCGCTCTTAGACCGAATGGAGATAATAAGTGTAGATGGTTATTTGACGGAAGAGAAGAGAGAAATTGCCCGTCGCCACCTCATCCCTCGTATCGAAGAGGGTTTAGGCCTGCTTGGTAATATTAAATTTGCGCCTGCCGCATTAGAGTTTATCATCGAAAAATATACACGTGAGAGTGGTGTGCGCCAATTAGAGAAGCAATTGGAGAAGATTTATCGGAAGATTGCCTTTCATAAAGCCAAGAATGGTACGTTGCCTTTTGAAGGCGCCCAGCTTCGTCAGAAAGATGTCGAAGAATTGTTGGGCAAACCCCTTTTCAGTCGCGAGCGCTATCAAGGCAACGGCTATGCCGGTGTCGTTACGGGCTTGGCGTGGACTGCAGTAGGCGGAGAAATTCTCTTTATCGAGACGAGCATAAGCCGCAGCAAAGCGCCGAAGCTGACGTTGACGGGAAACCTTGGCGATGTGATGAAAGAAAGCGCTATCCTTGCTCTGGAATACATCAAAGCCCACGCTGAGAAGTTGCAAATAGATCCTCGCGTATTTGAAAATTGGAGCGTACATATTCACGTACCCGAAGGAGCAACGCCTAAAGATGGTCCTTCAGCCGGTATTACCATTGCTACGTCAATCGCCAGTGCTTTGACGCAACGCAAAGTGCGTCCGCATACCGCAATGACCGGAGAGATTACCTTGCGAGGGAAAGTAATGCCCGTTGGCGGTATCAAGGAAAAGATATTAGCCGCGAAGCGCGCCGGTATTACAGATATAATAATGAGTAAGGAGAACGAGAAAGACATTAAGGAGATCAACGAGAAATATGTGCACGGCTTGACCTTCCATTTCGTAGAGAATGTAGAGGAGGTGCTCAATATCGCCTTGTTGCAGGATAAGGTTGATAACGCCATCCAATTTGTATTTGAAGAGAAGCATGAGCGAGCTGATAACAAATAAGCGCGCGGCGGGCTTCTTTACGCTTGAGCACACCGAAGCCAATTCTGCCGCGCGTGTTGGGCATATTGCCACGGATCACGGCGTGATTCAGACACCGATCTTTATGCCGGTCGGCACGGAGGCAACGGTAAAATGCGTGCACCAGCGCGAATTGCTTGATGATATACAAGCGCAGATTATTCTGGGCAATACGTACCATCTCTATTTGCGTCCGGGTCTGGACGTCTTAAAAGCGGCGGGCGGTCTGCATCGATTCAATGGCTTTACCAAACCGATGCTTACCGACAGCGGCGGATTTCAAGTCTTTTCTTTGACCGGCATTCGCAAACTAAGTGCTGAGGGCTGCGAATTTCGCTCGCACATCGATGGAAGTAAGCATTTCTTCTCTCCGGAACGCGTGATGGATATTGAGCGTACCATAGGTGCCGATATTATGATGGCTTTGACGAATGTCCTCCCGGTACGGCCGATTATGCGTATGCTCGTAAGAGTCTTGATCTGACGCACGATTGGTTGCGTCGCTGTGTGAATCGTTTTAATCAGACAGAACCGGAATATGGTTACCATCAGGCCTTGTTCCCGATTGTTCAAGGTTGCGTCTATAAAGATCTGCGCGAAGAGAGTGCCCGTTTCGTCAGCGACTTGGACGCCGAAGGTTATGCCATTGGTGGACTTGCCGTCGGTGAGCCTACGGAGCATATGTACGAAATGATAGAAGTGGTCAACGCCATCTTGCCGCAAGATCGCCCACGTTATTTAATGGGTGTAGGCACTCCCATCAATATCTTGGAAGCTATTGAGCGCGGCGTCGATATGTTTGATTGCGTGATGCCTACACGCAATGGGCGCAACGCCATGTTGTTTACCGCCGAAGGCACGATGAATATGCGCAACGCTAAGTGGGCTAAAGACTTTTCCCCCATTGACCCCGCCGGCACGAGTTACGTAGATACGTCTTACACGAAGGCTTATTTGCATCATTTGTTCAAGGCTAAAGAATTCTTAGCTATGCAGATTGCGAGCATACACAATCTGGCGTTCTATTTATGGTTGGCCGGTGAAGCGCGCCGTCATATTTTGGCCGGCGACTTTGTCGCTTGGAAGCGCGATATGGTAGAGCGTATGTCGAGAAGACTATAAATAAAGGAATGGAGCACAAAGCGCAGCACTTTCAGACGAAGACTTTCGCCGCCCGCTTGAGGAGTATTTTCTCCTTCGGCAAGCGGCGGCGTGCGAAAGTAGCAAAGTCTGACGCTGCCCCTGCGGATGCAAAGCCGGCACGGCGTGCTTGCCGATTGCCGCAACCTTTGCGCCGATTGTTGCAAAACCTTTCCGACCATCCACCGCTTACTCGGTTGGATCGTTACATCATTTATAAGTTTCTCAGCACGTATATCTTCTTGATTGGCATCATCATTTCGATTGCCATCATCTTTGATTACAACGAGAAGATTGATAAATTTGAGAAGGCGCACGTATCTTGGACAAAGATAGCGTTCGATTATTACCTCAACTTCATACCTTATTTTTCCAACCTCTTTAGTCCGCTCTTCGTCTTCATTGCCGTCATCTTCTTTACCTCGAAGTTGGCCGACAATTCTGAAATAATTGCGATGAAATCTACGGGCATGAGTTTTCGCAGGCTCTTGCGCCCTTATATGATCTCTGCCGCCATTATCGCGCTGACAAGTTTCGGACTCGGTGCCTACGTCATTCCGAAAGGCAACGTTGCTCGCGTTAATTTCGAGAACCGTTACATCAAGAAGTTGAATGCTCCCACGTCCGTCGAAACGTACAAATGCAAGTCGATACCGGCGTTGTCGTCTACATCTCTCGCTTTGACAACGAAACAAAGAGCGGTTATGGTTTCTCGCTTGATAAGTTTTACGGCAAAAAGCTTGTTGACCACCTCACAGCGCAGTCTATTCAATACGACACATTGGCCGGCAAGAAAAACCAATGGACTTTACGCCAAGTGCAACAAAGAAAAATGCGCGGCTTGCGTGAGCGAATAAGTTATGCCGACAAGGTTGACACCATTATTATGATGGAACCGCAAGACTTCTTCTACGTTCGCAACCAGCAAGAGACGATGACCGTGCCCGAACTGCGGCAATTCATCGACAAACAACAAATGCGCGGTGCAGCCGGCGTCAGCCTTTTTGAAGTAGAATACCACAAACGCTTTGCGATGCCCTTTGCCGCTTTCATCCTGACGTTGATTGGCGTTTCTTTGTCTTCTCAGAAACGCAAAAACGGTATGGGTACGTCCATCGGTGTCGGCATAGCGCTAAGTTTTTCTTATATTTTATTACAAACGATCAGTTCAAGTTTTGCGGTCAATGCCAATTGGTCGCCCATGTTAAGCGTTTGGATACCCAATTTACTTTTTGTGCTTATTGCCTTCGGTCTATATAAGCGCACCCCGCAATAACAGTTCACTTTAATAGAGACAGATTTAAACATGATGCAGGAAGAACCTATTTTTTTTTGAAGATTTAGCGCTCAGCGACGATGTGCTGGACGCGCTCTACGATATGCGCTTTGAGAAGTGCACACCTGTGCAAGCTCGCTGTATACCTCCGATCTTGGAGGGCCGAGATGTCATCGGCATAGCTCAAACCGGCACAGGCAAAACGGCCGCTTACCTCTTACCCTTGCTCACGCTTCTGAAGCAAGAATCGCATCCTAAAGACGCCGTCAACTGTTTGGTGATGGCGCCCACGCGCGAATTGGCGCAGCAGATTGATCAGGCCTTGCAAGGCTTTGGTTATTATGTGGATGTCAACGGAGTAGCCGTTTACGGCGGCAATGATGGCGTGCGCTACGAGCAAGAACGCAAGAGCTTGCAGCGCGGCGCCGACATCGTAATTGCTACGCCCGGCCGCCTGTTAACCCATTTGGACCTCGGAACTTTTGATTTGAGTCGTACGACCCATTTAGTGCTCGATGAGGCGGACCGAATGCTGGATATGGGTTTCTCAGACGACATTCTGAAAATCGTAAAACACCTGCCCGAGCAGCGGCAAACGATTCTCTTTTCCGCAACGATGCCCGCCAAGATTCGAGAATTGGCCCACAAGATTATGCATAATCCGGAGGAAGTCTCCATTGCCATATCCAAACCGGCCGAAAACATCCGGCAAAGTCTTTTTATTTGCAAGGAAAACGACAAGACGGCGATTATCAAGCACCTCTTTGCCGACCAAAAGCCCGAGCGCGTGATTATCTTCTGCGGGAGTAAGCAGAAGGTAAAGAGCTTAACATCACGCTAAAGCGTAAAGGCTACAATGTAGAAGCCATGCACTCCGATCTGGAGCAGAAGCAGCGCGACGAAGTGATGCTTGGCTTCAAAGCCGGACGCATTGACATCTTGGTAGCCACGGATATCGTGGCCCGCGGTATTGATATTGACGACATAACTTTGGTAATCAACTACGACGTGCCGCGAGATGCGGAAGATTACGTGCATCGCATCGGTCGAACGGCTCGTGCCGGACGCAACGGTCGCGCAGTGACGCTCGTCGGGGAAAAGGATCGTTACGCTTTGCGCAATATTGAGCAACTTTTGGGTAAGGAATTGCCACGCGAAGCGCTGCCCGAGGGACTCACGCCGCCTGAAAAGTCAACGGCAACTTCAGGAGAGCGGCGGGGAAGTGCGCATCGTCGTTCGGCATCGGGTAAACAGCGGGAGCAGCACGACCATAAGCGACGCGACAAGCGTAAGCCTGCGGGGGCAAAACACAATGATGGCGAAGGGCAAAAGCAAAAGCCGGATTCCGCCCAAGGCGAACGGCCGACAGAACAAACCAACAAGCGCCGCCGCCGTCCAAACAGGTCGCGTCCGCGTCCGAAGGCGAAAGAAGAGGCGTCCAAGCGAGTGACGCCGCCGCCCATTCCGCCCCTACCTAAGCCGTAAATTACTTGTATTTGCAGGTTGTTCGCGCATTGCGAACAGCGATGCATATTCACCCACATAAGCCCTTGTAGCATGCGTTCTCTGCTACAAGGGCTTTTCTTCTTTTTTGATCAACCTTGTGCTTGCCTATGGTCGCCAACGGCTGAAATGCGTTATCGGTTGAGGCTGAAAACGATGAAAAACGGCCGGCATTGCTCTGTTGCTTGGCATACTTGTTAACGATGTAGCTTGATTATTTTTTCGTTTGCTGCCGGCAAACCATAGTTTGGTGGCAGCAAACAATGGTTTGGTGTGAGCAAACTATGGTTTGTCGACAGCAAACGAAACGTATATTCGAGATGGAGGTGGTATAAGGCTTTGTTTGGTAGAAAAATCGTTGATGTGGCGAGAAATATTTTGGTGAGCATCTATACGTTTCAAACGTTTGACTGGTCAGCATCATACTTCCCGATACAATCCTTGTAGATGAGGGTTAAATCTTTTATGCTCCGCTGTTCTGATTGGGTGGGGGGAGTATAGTAGTCGCGTTTGCAGGCTCAGATTTTGGGGCTTCTGGATTAACTTTCAATAGGGCGTATGAAAGGGATTAACGCCCGTGGAGCGTGCATAGGATAGCCGCCTTTGAAGATTATACATCGTCTTCACCAAAAGCATAAAAAACGTCCGAACACGCGAGGCGTCCGGACGTTGGTTCATCTATAAACCTTGCAAGTTAGAGTTGGTCGTAAGCTTCGTGGAAGCCGACAACTGCTTCTATACCTTTGCGGAAAATATCCAAAGAGAAGTTTTCGTTAGGCGAGTGTATCGCGTTGCTTTCCAAGCCGAAGCCCATTAAAATCGTTTTCACGCCCAATACTTTTTCAAACACGCTGATGATAGGAATGCTACCTCCGCGGCGTGCAGCAAGCGGGCGTTTGCCAAATGCTTGTTCGAAGCCTTGCTCTGCGGCCTTGTAGGCGGGTAAAGATATGGGGCAGACGTAGCCATGGCCGCCATGAGAGAAGGTGATTTTGACCTTTACGCTCTTTGGGGCAAGGCTTTGGAAGTGCTTCGCAAAGAGTTCGTTGATCTTATTGTAGTCCTGATGAGGCACAAGTCGGCAAGAGAGTTTGGCGTAAGCCTTTGAGGGGAGCACCGTCTTAGAGCCTTCGCCGATGTGGCCGCCCCAAATGCCGCAAACGTCAAAACTCGGGCGGCAACTGTTGCGCTCAATGGTGGAATAACCTTTTTCTCCGCGTAACTCTTCGACATCAAGGGCGCGCTTATATTTCTCTTCGTCGAAAGGAATAGAAGCGATCATCTTGCGTTCTGCATCGGGGAGTTCTTCTACATCGTCGTAGAAATGCGGAATCGTGATGCGTCCGTCGGCATCCGTCATTTTCGCAATCATTTCGCAAAGTACGTTGATCGGATTAGCCACTGCGCCGCCGAAATGTCCGCTGTGGAGGTCGTGGTTCGGGCCGGTCACTTCTACATCCCAATAGGCGATGCCGCGCAAGCCTGTGGTGAGGGAGGGGAGATCAGCTGCCAGCATACTGGTATCGCTCACCAGGATAATATCGCTTTTCAGAAGCTCGCGGTGTTGCGCTAAGAAGGTTTCCAGACTGGGAGAGCCTATTTCTTCTTCGCCTTCGAGTATGAATTTTACGTTGTGGCGGAGCAAATTATGCTTTACCAAAAACTCAAAAGCTGCGTATTGGATGAATGATTGCCCCTTGTCGTCGTCTGCTCCGCGAGCCCAAATGTGCTCGTCGCGCACCTCGGGTTTGAACGGGTCGGACTTCCATAGCTCTAAAGGCTCAACGGGCATCACGTCATAATGGCCGTAGATCAAAATAGTCTTGTCGGCGCCGGGAATAAGCTTTTCGGCATAGACTAAAGGATTGCCATCGCTGGGCATAACTTCGGCGCGGTCGGCTCCGGCAGCGAGCAAGAGTTCTTTCCATCGGTCGGCGCACTTCAGCATATCATCGTGGTGCTCGGGTAGTGCGCTGATGCTTGGAATACGTATGAGACTGAATAAATTTTCTAAGAGTCGGGGCTCATTATCCCGGATATAAGATTTTATCATTACGGTGTGTTTTATAGTAAATGGGGCTTTTGCTTTCAATCATCCGCTCTCGCCGGCCGCTTGAGGCGACCGGCGAGCAGATAAGTTGGGTTGTAGAAATGGATCTTTGAATCTTGCCGGCCTGCTATGGCGATAGCGTGGCGCCGGAAGTTATGCGCCCTATCGACGATTAAAGACGGCAGCGCCTAAACTTCAATTAGCAGAGTTTGCGAGCGCCATCTCCGATGACAACATCGATAACAACGGGCGCTTTGCCAAACTTTTCTTGATAGCTTACACGAGCTTTTTCAATGAAATTGGCATAGAGTTCTTGGCTAACCAAATTGATCGTGCAGCCTCCAAAGCCTCCACCCATCATGCGTGCGCCACTTACGCCACAATCGCGAGCTACGTCAACAAGAAAATCGAGCTCGGGGCAAGAAACTTCATATTCGCGAGAGAGTCCGTCGTGCGTTTCATACATTTTTGCACCAACTTCTTCGTAATCTTCCGTTTCTAATGCGGCAGATACCATCATTACGCGCTCTTTTTCGCCGATGACGTAATGCGCTCTTAGTGCGTCTTCCTCACTAATTTCACCGCGTACTTCATCAAGCAGTTCGTAGTTGGCATCTCTTAAACTCTTGACTTCCGGATGATGTTTGCAGATGGCGGCAGCAACGTTTTCGCAACTCTTGCGCCGATCGTTGTAGGCTGAATCAGCTAAGCCGTGCTTCACTCGCGTGTTCAGCAGGACGAGTTTATAGCCTTTGGGGTCAAAATGGAAATATTGGTATTCCAAGGAACGACAGTCTAAGCGCATAATGTGGCCGGCCTTGCCAAATACGGAGGCAAACTGGTCCATGATGCCGCAATTGCAGCCGATATAGTTGTGCTCAGTGGCTTGTCCAACCTTTGCGAGTGTGAATTTATCGATGCTGTTGTTTCCAAAAAGATCGTTGAGTGCAAAAGCAAAGCAACTCTCAAGCGCTGCGGAGGAAGACATACCCGCTCCTAAGGGGACATCGCCTGCAAAGGCTGTGTTAAAACCTTCAACAGGAACGCCTAACTTCATCATTTCGCGACATATGCCGTAGACAAAACGGAAATGGGTGGCCGTAGGGCCTTTTTCGTCGTCTAAACTAAACTCTACGTAATCTTTTAAGTCGATGGCGTAAGCGCGAACTTTGCGCGTGCCGTTGGGCTTAAATTCGGCGATGACGCCTTGACTGACTGCGCCGGGGAAAACAAAACCGTCATTGTAGTCGGTATGTTCGCCGATGATATTTATACGACCGGGAGCAGCGTAAACTGAACCCGTGCTGCCATCAAAATGCTTTTGAAAGCGACTTCTTACGTCGTCTATAGTTAGTTTCATAGTAGTTGAAATTATATTGGTTTGAGATTGGGAGGCAAACATTGAAGTCTACCTCCCATTAATGTTATCTGATTAAGTTGTCTGAATGTTTTTGTTCACATTCTTGGATCCTACGAGTGCGTAGAAGAGAATGTAAGCGGCACAAATCAGTACGACAATGTAGCTCCAGAGGAAATTGTGCATTTGATCCGCGATCCAGCCTTGGAAAGGTACGATAATGCCGCCGCCACATACCATCACCATAAACATACCGGAGGCAAATTCGGTATATTTTCCTAAGCCTTCTACTGCTAAGTTGAAGATGCCGCCCCACATAACGGAGGTGCAGAGGCCGCCAAGCACGAGGAAGAGAATACCAATGGGCACTTGGGCGGAGGTAAATGTGCTCTCAGTGCCGTTAAAGCCGAAACAGTGACCATAACATCGGTCGGGGCGAACATTCCGATTAACACTAAGATGATGCAAAGCGTAGAAACAACCGTAAGTTGCGTGCGACTTGAGACTTTTCCACCAATCATACCGCCAACAAAGCGGCCGCAAAGCATCAATAACCAATAGACGCCGGCGATAGTTCCGGCAATGCCGGTATCCATTCCGAAGCCGGGCGTTGCTTTGTCGGGAGCTGTGGATAAAAACTGTAAGATGTATGTTGGCAAACCAACTTCGACACCTAAATAAAGGAAGATGGCTAGGATGCCAAGGCGGAAGTGACGGAACGAAAACGCACTGTGCTTATCCGGCGTCGCTTGCTTGTTTTCTGCTTTTTGCGCCAAAGAGGGCTCGGGAATGCGTACAAACAACAGAACAAAGAAGACAACAGCGAAAATTGCTAAGGCAATAAAGAGCGCCGGCGTAGCGTCGCTAATTTTTGCTTTGGTTGCTTCGCCGATTAATGCGCCGCCGAGCATCGTTACTGCGGTTGCCGAGAACGAATTTAAGACGCCGCCAAATTGAATCAGCTGGTTGCCTTTATTTCCTCCGCCGCCAAGCGTGTTAAGCATAGGGTTAACAACGGTATTCAGCATACACATACAGAAACCTGCGACAAAGGCGCCGATAATGTAGACCGGGAAACTTTTAATACTGTCCCAGCCGGACATATACTCGAGAAAGACGCCGATAAAGCCCAATATGATTGCCAACAAGGCCGTGTTCTTATAGCCGATCTTTTTCAAAAGAAGACCGGAAGGGATACCCATTACTGCGTAAGCAATAAAATTGGCGGCATTACCCAGTTGCGCTTCAAAGTTCGAAGCTCCGAATTGATTCTTAACAATAACGCCCATCGGGTTACAAAGGTTCGTGACGAATGCAATCATAGCAAACAACAAGAACATCATAATGATGGGTAGCGTGTTGTTCTTTTGAGAATTACTCATTTTCTTCTGTGTTTGTTCAGTTAATGTCTGACGTTGATTTATTATGCTTCAACCCCGAAGCGATAGATTGTCTTTTGCGTATATATGTTTCCTGGTTTAAGTGTAACAGGTGGGAAGTACGCGTGATTAGGGCTATCGGGGAAATGTTGTGCTTCGAAGCAGACCGCACTACGTTTTGGGAATGTGGCGCCGTGCTGTCCTTTCGTGCCGCTTCCATTATTATTTGTGTAGAATTGGAGTCCGGGTTCAGTCGTGTAGACCTCCATTGTGCGGCCGCTAACCGGCTCTTTCACCTTCGCAGCATAGGATAATTCTCCCGGTTCTCTTTTTTGCAATACAAAACAGTGGTCATAGCCGTTGCCATTCTTCAGTTGCTCATTATCCTCATCAATATGATCGCCGATGCGGTGAGCGTTTCTGAAGTCAAAGGCGTACCTTCTACCAAGCGAATCTCTCCGGTAGGGATCGCCGTCTTGTCTATCGGCAGATAGTAGTCAGCATTGATTTCGCAGATCACGTCTTCTACCGATGGCGTCGGGTTTGCCGTTCCTGCGAGCGAGAAATAACCGTGGCTGGTCAAGTTTACAATCGTCTTCTTATTGGTTGTTGCCGTATAATCAATGACCAATTCATCATCATTCGTCAGCGTATACATCACCGTAGTCGATAATTCGCCGGGGAAGCCTTCTTGATAGTAAGACGAAACGTAACGCAAGACGAGGCAGTGTTCATTTATTTGTTCAGCATCCCAAATGCGAGCGTGGAAGCCCGTTGGCCCGCCGTGCAGGTGGTTTTCTCCGTTATTAACCGCCAAATGGTATTCTTTGCCGTTCAGATAAAAACGTCCTTTAGCTATACGATTGGCATAGCGGCCCACGAGTGTACTCAAGAAAGGCTGATCCGAATTCAGGTAGTCCTCGAGTTTATCGTGTCCTTGTATGATATTGGCAAAATTGCCCTTGTTATCAGGAGTCATAATCGAAACGATTGCTCCCCCATAATTCGTTATGGCCACTTCCAGGCCGTTCTCATTGGTAAGAAAGTAGAGATCTACGGCTTTACCGTTCACTTCTCTCTGAAAATCTTCCTTGCTCAGTCCGCTAAGATATTGTTTGTTTTCCATAACGTTAAAATTTTAAACGATTGTAATGGCAAATTTGGAAATAAAATCGCAAAGTACAAAGCGCAAAAGGCTGAATTTTCCGCAGAAAAAGCGATATTTGGGTAATGTCTGAAAAAGTGTGTAAGATTCTCCTCGTCCTTTCCCTCCTGCTTGGGTTCCCCAAGCAGGAGGGAAATTTGTAATGTTGATATTTCTTTGCCATTTTACCTGATTTTCCACTCCCCAAAATACGGTAGCCGTCTTGCATACGTCCCTTCTGTTTTCTCCTTGGCAACAGATCCCAATAGATAAACCACAGAGGCGGGAGAAGGCATCGCCCCACGCATAAGCAAGGTGCGCTTATAACTTCTATTCAGTCGTTCCACCCAGTTAGTAGAGTAAATCATTCGGCGCACACTTTCAGAGAACCTCAAATAGGTAAAATAGGCCGCGTTGCGCTCATTGCCCAAACGGGCAAGGCTCGGGTACTTTTTGCCCCAACGCTGCGCAAAGATACGCAAATTCTCATAGGCCACAAGAGGCGTCACTTCGGTATGCTCCACGGGAAAGAGTGCTTTGAGTTCCTCACCGACCTCGGCTTTGTCTTTCGAGGAAACGGTGTTCAACACTTTCCGTTTGAAATGCACGATGCAAAGTTGGTGCAGTGCCGTGGGGAAAGCCGAACATACCGCATTTTCGATGCCGCTCAAAGCATCGGACACAATCAAGTCGATTTGTTTCACACCGCGTTCCTTGAGGGATTGTAGCTCCATTTCCCAAGCAATCGCGCCTTCTGTGGGGTGATTTACCACCGTGAGTACCTCGCGACTGCCGTCGGGCAGTAGGCCCAACATCGTGTAGTAAGCCTCCTTCGAGACGCTCCCCTCACGACGCGTGGAACAGAACGTGGCATCGATGTAGACGGCCAAATAGTGAGGAGAAAGTCGGCGGGAAAGCCACTCTTGGATCTCCTCATAACAAGCCCCGGACAGATGACTCACCTGCTGTTTGCTATAAAGGTGACCGTATATGCGACGCCCCACCGCGGCGATGTCTTCACAGGAAAGTCCACGGGAATACAACTCGTAAAAAAGCTGCGTGCGCTCACGCTCCTGAGAGGATAAAATTCCAAGAATCATTGGTTGAAAAGCATTGGAGCGCGTACGAGGGATGCGAAGTTGGAAACTCCAACCATGGCCCCGCCAACGACGGGGACGGAAACCATTGGCTTGTTCACCCGCATGTTCCGCGAGAAAGAGGGCGCGCTCCTGCTTGCAAAAACTATCCAAAAGCACGCGAACCAACTCATTAAAACCTGCCTCACTTGAGGCCATTTCGGAAATTAATTCCGATCTTTGTTCTCTTGTAAGCTTCATTGTTCTTTCTTTGATTTTTTAATTCACTACAAATATAAGAACTTTGGAGCTTACACACTTTTATAGGACAGCATCAATATTTGTCTGTTTTGAGCTTATTTTTTGCTTTCACGCCTCAAGTTTGTGGTGAACGCCTGCTTTTTAGCTCTTATTTTAGCCCAAAACGGGCAAACTTCCAAAGCTTCAAAAAGCGTGGAAGTTTGCCCGTTCAGTAACGCGAACTGCTTAAAGCGTTCAACCCACTGTTGCCGGTTCGCAGCGTTCTCTTAAATAGTCGAGTAAGAGGTGAATTGCTTTCTCCGTAGCGTTAGCTAAGTTTAGGTCGCGTCCGTTATCCTCCTCCAATTTCAAGGTAACGATGTCGTTTTCCTGACCTACGGCGATCCAAATCGTACCGACAGGCACGGCAGATGTTGTATCATTGTTGGTAGCCGGCCCTGCAAGCCACTCACTGCCACTGCGTAGTCCGTATGTAGGAGTTTGTTCGTCCCAATGACCAACTGTTTTACGACGTCTTCGCAAACAGCCGTTTGTTCTGCTATAACAGCCGCATCCACGCCTAAGATTTCCGTCTTGACAAGGTTGCTATAACAGATAATACCTCCTTTATAATAAGACGAACTTCCCGGAATGGCGGTGATAACACTTGCTATGCGTCCGCCCGTGCAGCTTTCCGCCGAGCCTAAAGTTTTTTTGTTGCGCCATAAGAGTTCATTAATATCTCTGCTGGCGAGTTTTACGTTCAGTTCCATATAATAATTTGTTTACTTTTTCTGTACTTGAAGGCGTCTTGTTCAAATCAATTGCGCCCTTTGCATTGTATTTAGAGCGTCGTGCGACTATAAGCCGGTTTGTCCAAGCCGCAAAAATCGCCGTCCATATATTTATAGTAGCCCGTGATCGCAATCATAGCCGCGTTGTCCGTCGTATAGCCAAACTTCGGTATGTAAATATGCCAGTTGCCTGCCGCTTCCTGCGCCTTGAAGGCTGCGCGTAGTGCCGTGTTTGCCGATACGCCGCCGGCGAGTGCTACGTGATTGATCCCCGTCTCCTTGACAGCTTGCTTCAACTTCTTCATCAATATGTCGACGATGGTTTTCTCCAATGAAGCCGCAAGATCCTCTTTGTGGTGTGCGATAAAATCCGGGTCCGTCTTGATCTGATCACGCAAGAAATAGAGAAACGACGTCTTCAGTCCGCTAAAGCTATAATCCAATCCTTTTACGTCCGGCTTACTAAAGTAAAGGCCTGCGCATTGCCCTGTCGGGCGAGCTTATCTATGATCGGCCCACCCGGGTAACCAAAGCCCATCACCTTAGAGCATTTGTCCATCGCCTCGCCTGCCGCGTCGTCGATCGTCTGTCCCAACATCTCCATCTGATTGTAGGCGTTTACCTTCACAATCTGCGAGTTGCCTCCACTGACCATCAAGCAGAGATACGGATATGGCGGTGCAGCGTGCGCCTCTCCCTCCACTTCGATGAAATGTGCCAGAATATGCCCCTGCAAATGGTTCGCCTCGATTAGCGGGACGTCGAGCGCAGCGGCCAAGCCTTTCGCAAAGGACACACCAACGAGTAAGCTACCCATCAAGCCCGGACCCAAGGTCACGGCAACGGCCGAAATCGCTTCTTTATCCACACCTGCCTGCCGCAGAGCTTGATCTACGACCGGCACAATATTTTGCTGGTGTGCGCGCGATGCCAATTCGGGGACGACGCCTCCATAAGCCTCATGTACTGCTTGGCCCGCCGTTACGTTGCTCAAGAGATAGCCATTCTTAATCACAGCTGCCGACGTGTCATCGCAGCTTGATTCTATGCCCAATATGATAATATCTTTCATACTTCCCAATTACATCTTTCCGGTGCTGATCAGCCTAAGTCCGGTACTTAATATGTCAGGATTTCCATCCCGTTTTCTGTCAGCAAAAACGTGTGTTCCCATTGTGCAGACGGCAGTTCGTCTTCCGTCACGACCGTCCATCCGTCAGCTTCATCTATAAATACATTACGTTTGCCCATATTGATCATCGGTTCGATCGTAAAGACCATGCCCGGCACAAGCAACATGCCGTTTTTGTGCGTATTATAGTGCTCTACCTCCGGATCTTCGTGAAATTCGAGTCCGACGCCGTGGCCGCACAGCTCACGCACGACGCTGTAACCATTGCGTTTGGCGTGCTTTTCTATGGCTTTGCCGATATCGCCTACGAAACCCCAAGGCTTCACTGCCGCTGCCCCGATGTCGAGACACTCTTTGGTAACGCGCACGAGGCGCTCCTTTTCCGGCGTGGTGCGTCCGATGATAAACATGCGCGATGCATCGCTGAAAAAACCGTCTTTTATGGTCGATACATCCACGTTGATGATGTCGCCCTCTTCCAATACTTCGTCTTCAGATGGAATACCGTGGCAGACCACCTCATTGATACTCGTGCAGACGCTTTTCGGAAAGCCTTCATAGTTGAGCGGTGCCGGGATAGCCCCGTGCTCGGTCGTGTAGTCGTAGACCAATTTGTCGATCTCTGCCGTCGTCATTCCTGCGCGAATCTTGCTTTCCACCAAATCCAATACGCCCGTATTGACCTCGCTTGAGCGGCGTATGCCGGCTATCTGTTCTTCGTTTAAGACCAAGTGGCGAGGTGGGACGAGCGCTCCACGATTTTGGAAAGACAATACTTTTTTATCGAAATCGGTCATGGGTTGTCCTTTCGGAACAAACCAATTCCTCTTATTGTTGCTGTGCATAAGATGCTACTTTTTATCGGCGCGAAGATACAAAATATTTTTCACGTCGAATCCTATATTGCGTAGCCTTTGACGCGGTTTTTGCTTCTGTGGCACTCATTTTTCCTTCACATCGAATGGGGCGCTTTATCGTTTGGCGGCAGCAAACCATCGTTTGTTGGGGGCAAACGCTCGTTTGCTCGGGCCAAATTATTGTTTGCCGGCAGCAAACGCTCGGTGTCAGAAGCCTCAGCGGCTCGCGTTTGGTCGGGTGGGGAAGATTACGTATCTTTGCGGCGATTTATTTAATACCAACAATTTAAACCATGAGTATCAATTTCAGATTTCCGCGCTTCGGGGCGGGCAGCCAATGGTGGTTCGCATTATGTGCGACCTGTGGTTAACAATGTGCTTACTTTAAATGATTTAGCCGCGCGCGTCGAGAGTGAGACCTCGTTCAGCGTGTCGGATGTCAAGGGCTTGGTCGAGGCTTTTCAGAAGTACATCGCCGTAGAATTGTCCTTGGGGCATAGTGTGCGGATCGACGGACTCGGCACCTTCTCTTCCGCCTTGTCGGGCAAAGTGGAACGTAGTAAAGAGGGACGTTTGCGGTTGCGCCGTCCGCGCGTTCGCACCGTCAATTTCCGACCGGCTGTGGCTTTGATGAGGCGCTTTCGTGAAACGACCTTTCGTTCGGAATCCGGTGCGCCTTTGGCGTATGCAAATCCGCAGCGCGATGAACTGCTGGAGAAACTTCGCAACTTGGGGGCGCAACAGACGTGCTTCTTAGCATCAGACGTTATGCACGCAACGGGGATGAGTCGTGATCGTACTTATGCGCGCTTGCGCCAATTTGTGGACGAAGGCACGCTGCTCAATGTCGGGACGCGGCGCAGAGCCGTTTATCGCCTGCCTTAAGCAGAATTGCACCTTTGAAAATCGCGCGTTCGGATAGCAGATGCAGCTCTTTCCCCCTCGCAAATCCTTGCCGCTACGGCAAAAAAGAGAGGGGCGCGAGTGGTGGCGCAGGTTAGAAAAACCGTTTGGGAGATTATAAAACACCGTTGTCGTTTTGTAATTCTCTCAAACGGTGTTAATTTTGTACGCTCTAAGCCTTTCATAGGCAGGAGATAGCACGGCTCGAATCGCCGCCGATCTTCCTCGTTCCGCTCCGCTACATCGACTCGGTTAAAGCCGTAGTAGATGCTTACACTTTCGGTTGATGCATGCGGCTGCCACGTGAGAGGCTATCGGTAGCAAAGCGGCCACTACTCAAATAAAGAAAACAACGCACAATACAATAGATTTCGCATGGATATTTCGGTAATTATTCCGCTATATAACGAAGCAGAGAGTCTGCCGGACCTTTACGCCTGGATCAAACGCGTGATGAGCGCAAACAATTTCACGCACGAGATTATTTATCAATGACGGGAGCACGGACAATTCGTGGGACGTCATCGAAGGTTTGGCGCGCGAAGATCAGCAGGTACACGCCATCAAGTTTCGCCGCAACTACGGCAAATCGCCTGCGCTCTTTTGCGGCTTTCGTAAGGCCCAAGGCGACGTGGTCGTGACGATGGATGCCGACTTGCAGGACTCGCCCGATGAGATTCCGGAACTCTATCGTATGATCACGGAGGAGGGCTACGATTTAGTCTCAGGTTATAAGCAGAAACGCTATGATCCGATCTCGAAAACCCTGCCTACCAAGCTTTTTAATGCGACGGCACGTAAGGTTAGTGGGATTAAGAATTTGCACGACTTCAATTGCGGCTTAAAAGCTTATCGCTTGGAGGTCGTAAAAAATATTGAAGTATACGGCGAAATGCATCGTTATATCCCTTATTTGGCAAAGAATGCGGGTTTTGATAAGATTGGTGAGAAGGTCGTGCAACACCAAGCCCGTAAATATGGAAAGACGAAGTTTGGCGGTTGGAATCGCTTCTTCAATGGCTATTTAGACTTGCTCTCGCTTTGGTTCCTAAATAGTTTTGGCTTGCAGCCGATGCACGTGTTTGGCTTCTTGGGCAGCTTGATGTTTATCATCGGCTTTATCGCGATAGTCATCGTCGGCGCCATTAAGTTGATCGCTATTTTCCAATACCGCCCTGCGCCATTGGTGACAGACTCGCCTTACTTCTACATCTCGCTGACGATGATGATTCTTGGTACGCAATTGTTCTTGGCCGGCTTCTTGGGCGAACTGATTTCGCGCAACTCGTCAAGACGCAATGATTACCAGATAGCAAAGGAGTTGTAATGAAAAAATGGTGCTTCATCGTCTGTGCAAGTTTGGCCTTGCTGGTTGGCTGCTCGAGTATAGATTGCCCGCTGAATAACGTTGTCGGCTTGAACGCCGGACTGCGCTCTGCAGCGACCGGTGCGACTTATACGCTGCAAGACACGCTGACCATTACTGCGGCCGGAACGGATTCCGTTTTGCTGAATCGGGCTACAGGCATTGCAAGTTTGGGGCTGCCACTGAAGTACTTCGGCACGACAGACACCTTGCGCTTGCGCTTTAGCGATGCGCAGGGACGCGTAGCCACCGACACATTATATATAAGCCACGACAACATCCCCCATTTTGAGAATCAGGATTGCCCCGTCTTGATGTTCCACAAAATAGGCCCTATACGCTGGACGAGCCACGCCTTATCGCAGATGCCCGTTACGATCGATAGTATAGTTGTCGTACGCCCCTTAGTAGATTATCAGAATGCAGAGAACATACGTATTTATTTGCGTACTGCTATTCAGTAGTATCGTAAGTTTTTCTGCCTTGGCGCAAGTGGTCAAAGCGGATTCAGTCGCTGCTACTGCAGATAGTATCCGACAACAAAAGCCTTCGGTAGTTCAGACGAAGAAAAAGTTGCCGCAAAAGTCGCCACGCATTACCCAATATCCTTCGCGCGAGGCTGCCGCAAAAGCCTTAGAGAAGAAAATACCCCTGTTTGCGGGCCTCAGTGTGGGCTATGATTTGTGCGGAACCGTAATGGCGCTCGCCACAAGCTATGGTCAATACGAGGGATTTGTGACTGTTAGTCTTAAAAATCAGTATTTCCCCATCGTAGAATTGGGTTTAGGACTTAGCGATTACACGCAGGAGGATACGCATATACATTATAAGACGAGAGCACCTTATGCTCGTATTGGTTTAGACTATAATTTTCTGCGCAATCGGCGCTCCGGTAACCGCCTTTTGGGAGGTATACGCTTGGCTTATACGAACTACAAGTTTGATTTAACAGCGCCGGGTCTTACCGATCCGGTCTATCATACGACGAGACCTTTTACTTATCAAGGACAAAATGCCTCGCTCTTTTGGGGAGAATTAGTCGGCGGATTGCAAACCAATATCTTCAAGTTCTTGCGCTTGGGTTGGAGCGTTCGCTTGCGTATCCCGCTTTTTGAAAAATCGCCGGCCGTGGGCAAAGCGGCTTATATTCCCGGCTTTGGAAAGGGAAGCGAGACGCTCTTTGGGGGGACATTTAATATTATATTCGATATATAATGGGCTACATTGACGCCTTGCTTTTGGGTATTGCGCTGTCGATGGACTGCTTTACGGTCAGCATCACGTGTGGTATTATCGAGCGGCGTTTAGGCTTGCAGGTCTTGGTGATGTCTTTGGCTTTCGGCATTTTCCAATCGGGTATGACGCTCATTGGATGGGGAGCCGGCGACTTAATTAGTCCTGTCGTGTTGACGTATAATCAATGGGTGGCTTGCGGACTGCTCGTATTGCTTGGCGTAAAGATGATTTGGGAAGGTTTTTGCCATAAAGAGGAAGACGCACACTTTAATCCGTCAAAAGGTATTACGATCTTGATGATGGCACTTGCAACAAGTATCGACGCTTTAGCGGTGGGCTTTTCCTTTATTGGCACGGCGCAGCGAGACTGTACATCCCTCTACGTGGCGGTGGGGATTATCGGACTCACATCGTTGTTGGCGGCGTGGATAGGTAAGTATATTGGAGTCGTAATAGGCCGCCGATTTTGTTTGCCAATGGAGCAATTGGGCGGCGTTATTCTTGTTGTTATTGGAATTAAACCCTTTTAGTATAGACTGTTATGGAAAAGCATACAACTAAAGATAGTATAGCTCACCGTCCAAAGAGACGCGGATGGAGAACCGTTTTGAGTGTCTTGTTTTTAGCCTTCCTTATTGCGGGAACTTACTTTATCTTGCGCCGGTCGGCCTCTTACGTGATGCAGGAGGATTCAGGCTCTATCTTTGGTACAACTTACTCTATTAAATATAGGTACGACAAGGATCTGAACAAGGAGATCTTGGCTGAACTGAATAAGGTTGACGCTTCGCTCTCAATGTTTAATCAGCAGTCGACGCTTGCTAAGATCAATAGAAATGAGACCGCGCAAACGGATGATCTGTTGCGGGAGGTCTTTATCCAAGGGCAGCAGATTTCGAAAGCTACTAACGGCGCGTTTGATATGACTGTCGGTCCGCTTGTTAATGCTTGGGGCTTTGGCTTTAAACAGGGCATTGATGTTACCGATAAACAGTTGGATAGTTTGCGCGCTTTTGTAGGTTATGAAAAAGTCAAACTTGTTGGCGATCGCTTGCAAAAGGCTGATTCTCGCTTGATGCTTGATGCCGGTGCAATAGCGAAGGGCTATGGCGTAGACCGCGTGGCGCGCTATTTGGAAAGCAAGGGCATTAGAGACTATATGGTAGAAATAGGCGGAGAAATTCGTGTGAAAGGGAAGAACGCAAAGGCGGAACCTTGGACGATAGGCATTCAGCGGCCGCAAGATGGAGCTGTAGAAGATGGGAGCAATTTGCAAACTGTATTGAGATTGAACGATGTTTCTTTGGCTACGAGCGGAAATTATTTGAACTTCTACTATAAGAATGGCCGCAAGTATGCGCATACAATTGACCCGCGTACTGGAAAACCTGTTCAGCATAGTCTTCTTTCGGCTTCTGTTTTAGCTTCTGATTGCGCTACGGCTGATGCTTACGCCACAAGTTTTATGGTTATGGGCTTAGAGCAGGCTAAAAAGCTTTTGGAGAAACAGCCACGGCTGAAGGCTTATTTAATATACGAAGATCAAGGTAAGATGAAGGTGTGGTACTCTCCGGAACTTGAGCGATTGATTGTGAAATAAGAGATGGAAACGAGTATCTTTGACGAATTATTGCTGCTTCCTTTCTTTCAAGGGATGTCTAAGGAGCAATTACTTTCCGTCGCAGAGAGCTTTCGGCTTGATTTTCGGACGCTGAATAGTAAAAACTCCTATTGTGCGGCAAGACGAGCTTTGTCAAAGTCTGGTGTTTATTATCAAAGGAGAGGTAAAAATTGAGCGCCATAGCGATGATCATACTTACCGTCTCTGCGAATGGGATGCTCGCCCTGATGTCGTACAGCCTTCTTTCCTTTTCGGGTTATCTACTCATTATAGTCATAGCTATACGGCAAGTGATTGTGTACACTTGTTAGAGATAAAAAAGGATGATATTCGCACTATCCTTTCAATATATCCTACTTTTCGGCAGAATTTTCTCAATTTCGTTAGTTGGAAGAACCAACAAGCCGATCGTGCGCTTTGGAAACCAATGCCGACGGACTTACATGAACGCTTTGTTAAGTTCGTACAGCAACGCTGCCTACGTCCTGCCGGACGCAAAGACCTATATATCAAGATGACGCAATTAGGAAAAGAATTAGGAGCGACCCGCCTTAACACTTCTCGGATGCTGCACGATTGGGCAGAACGTCAATGCTTATCCTTTGAGCGTGGACATATTATTATTCCTGCTTTTGAACAGCTGATAGCAGCTCCTTGGGAGCCTTAATGAGACGAGTTGCGCCATTCTCGCGTAAGAATTGTTCATCTCGGAATCCCCATAGGCAAGCAACGCATGGTATTCCTGCGTTTTTAGCTGTGGCAATATCTACTTCAGAATCGCCCACATAGATACTTTCTTCGATATTACTGCCCAATTGTTTGATCGCTTGTAAGACTGCATCCGGATTAGGTTTGCGGCGGATGTCTTTACGCTCACCTACAGCTATTTTTATCCACGGCGAGAAGAAGCGAGCGGCCAATTGCTTCACAGCTTCATCCCCTTTATTTGAGACGATAGCCATTTTATATCCATTATCCCGAAGCGCATCAAGCATTTCAGCGATGCCATCATAAGGCTTAGTTTCGTCTTGACAATGTATTTGATAATATGCACGGAAATTGTCGAGCACTTGTTCCGTTATTAAAGAAGTCGTATGTGGAGGCACAGCATGCGCAATCAAGTAATGGTAGCCATTGCCTAAAAAGCTACGCACTTCATCCTTTTTTCTGCTTGGAAGATTTTGTTTGCAAAGCGCATAGTTTACACAAATGAATATATCTTCCAAACTATCCAACAACGTGCCGTCTAAATCAAAAACTATCGTATTCTTTTTCATCTTTCTTCTTTAAGAGCGTTTGGAGTAAAGCCCATAAACTTACGCCTATATTTTCGCAAAGCGCTACTACATAAAAAATCGCTTTGCCGAGTTGCTCGGAAACGCGATTGAAAAGGCAATAAGACGTACCAACGTCCCCTCAGTCCACTAGCAAGTTAAGATCGCGAAGCGTCTGAATAAAGTTTTTTATATCATTAATTGCCGTTGCCTCATCAATATCATAGGCATCGCAGAGCAAAGCAACCATATCCGCTTCAGTAAACGACTTGCCCACGATTTGCTCCCAAAGATAGGTACTGCTTTCGTTAAGGACAATCATCTGGTTAAAGTCGATATTTTCTATACCCTGTGCTATGATCACTTTCTGATCACAGATATCGCGTAATTCAAAGTTTGGTTTGATTCTCATTTTCTTTTATAAATTTATTTTTGGCGGAAAGATTTTCAGCCAAAAGTTTCGGTAGAAGTAAAGCAGATATCTACGCAAAGGCGTAAGCATAAGCCACATTTTTGAGTAGTAGTGCCATTTTTTGCCGCTGGCAAGATCCGGCGTCTTTCTGCCTTTACGATAAAATTCCGTGACGATGCCTATTACGTCCCTACGTCGGCACGATTCCGTGTACTTTATGTTTCCATCACCTTGCAGCGTGATTTTGTCGCCTTCTATGCGAACTATGCGGTGTAAGACATAGGTTTGCGGAGCCACTTCAGCCAAAATAGCATCGCCGACCTCCGGATCTTTCGACAGGGGCGTCAAGGTTACGACATCGCGCTGGTCCTCAAGAAAAGGGCGCATACTGAATCCGCGTACCCGAAAGCGCACGGTATGCCCCTCATCCAGCAGTTGCTTAAACTGCGGGATAATTATTTCGTTGGGGATTTTAATCGTTTGCACGTCTACTGCTTAGTTATGTTTGAGAAGGAAAGGCGTGCAGCCTCCTCGTCCGGTCTACATTTTAAGTGATACAAGGGGCAACGCATCGCTATGGCAGATATCGTGTTGCAAATCTTATCATACAAAGGCTTATCCCAAAGCATGCTCGATGTAGAAGCCAGTAGGGTGGCAAAAGCCTTTAATGGTGGCTCGCGTCGGATTATATTATCCGGATATTGCTTCAGTTTTACGAACGCGCCGATAGGCACTTGCTTGTTCTTATAGCAAGGTGTCTTTCCGCTCCAAGGTGTTCCGTAGACGATTACTTCGTCGTTTATCAAGCGAATGGCCGGGTTGTCATCGTTTAAGAGTTCAGTTTCCGGGATATGCTTTAGCCACAGCTGCGAATGCGTGCTCTTTCCCGTACCGCTCTTGCCTAAAAAGAGATACCCTTTGCCATCTTTCATCGTCACTGAGGCGTGAATGAGCAAGATGTTGCTATAAGCGCTGCTGAAAGCATAAGCAATCATGATCGTATTGTTCAAGCCAAAACGTCGGTTGATCTTATTGCCAAACAAGGAGGCCTTGACCGAAGAGAAATTAGCATTGGATATAAAGGCTACTGCAGGCTCATTATCATAATTGTAGATCACCATTTTATAGCCGCCATCAGGTAAAAGATAGACGGCGTGGTTAGAACCGGCATTGTCAAATTGGCCTATCTCTTTTCCCTCCGCGTTTATATCTACTGCATCTTTGGCAAACGTGATTGTACAGATACAAGGCGCATCGGTTTGCTCCACGATAAAAGGTTCGTATGACGGAAGCATAGAGCGGCCATCCGGACAATCTTCAAAGCAGACGCAAAAACTCACTCCAGCTACCTTGTATGTTAATCTTTGGCTTGTTGTCATCTTATAAAAAAGTCTATGTTTGCCTGCTGCGTGCTGATGTGTGCAGGCATAGTTCTGTGGTTTTGAGGAAGCCTCCTCATTATTTAGTCGGCTTCGTTATTAATGCAGCAGGTGCAGCCTTAATAATCGGTTTATAAGAGAAATCGCTGAGCGAAATTTCTTTGATTTTTCCGGGTCGATTCTTTTTATAGAGTCGCATTATGCGCTCGTATGAGTGAGTAATCTCTTTGCTCGTATGAGCAAAGAACACGGCGCTGGTGGCCAACGCATAGTAATTGTCGGCTATAAAGTCGGAAAATTGCTTTGAGTATTCTGCGCGATTCTCCAGAAACCCCGTTTTTTGATCATAGGTCAATTCTGCCAATTGCTGAATCGGAGAAATGTAGACCGTAGAGTCGGTAAAGTTTATCGCCACACCAAACAGATAGCCACCATTTGGGATAACAGAGCGCTTCTGAGCCCAAGATGACGAAACGGTCGTGAGGAGAATAACAAGGAGTAAAAGTATTTTTTTCATTTCATTTGAAGCTAATTACGCAGCAAAGTTACGTATAATCTCTGAGATATTATTACTGAGCGAAGCCCTAAAGCGAAAAAACGGGGCGAATGTCGTTATGAAAGCGAACCCTCTGCAGGATTCTTAACAAACTAAATTTTCAAATCGACTAATATAGAAGTTGCACCTCGCATTGGGCTTTTTCGTAGAAGATCGTTGCAGCCGGCGCTGCCATACTTTGATAAAATAAATCTTCATAGCCCATTTTGGATTGTTTAGTGTGTTTTGGTCATTGTTTGCCTCGAGCAAACCATCGTTTGCTCTCACCATACTATTATTTGCTCCCACCAAACCATCGTTTGCTCCCACCAAACGAAATACCACCAAGGCGTGGGAGAATTATAATTAAGAACGTTGTACGGCAAAGATGGGGCTTAACATATTGACTAATAGATTTGAATTATAGAAAAAAAGAGAGGCGAGCGAAAATGGAATGAAGCATTTTTGCTCGCCCCCTTATTGGGGTTTTAATCGTGGTCGTGCGCGCCTGCTATTCGCTCGTTTTGTTGGTGAGATGGCGTTGTAAGGTTCTTATGGCTTTTTCTTTTATTTGTCTTACGCGTTCGCGGCTTAAGCCAATCCGGTTTCCGATCTCTTCCAGACTGATTCCCTGCCCCTTAAAGCCAAGATAATATTCAATTACTGAGCGCTCCAGCGGTGGGAGCAGGTCGAGCATACGTGCTACCCTCCATCGCTCTGCTTCTTTTAGGAGCGATTCGTCAGCCGAAGCGCTCTTGTCGCTTCTTAATCGCTCGGAGAGCGTTTGCGCCTCATCATCAGTAAGAGGGGCATCAATCGAAACCGGTTTGTTTTGCAGTTGTAATGCTAAACTCACGCGCTCTTTGCTTACGTTCATTTGCTCGCAGATCTCTTCAATTGATGGTGGGCGCTCATTATCCTGCATATGCTGATTGTAGAATCGGAGAATCTTTTGTATGCTTGACATCTGATTCTGCGGTAATCTGATCAATCGGCTCTTCTCTGTAATAGCTAAGAGGATGCTTTGCCGAATCCACCAGACGGCATAAGAGATGAACTTGAAACCGCGTGTGTCATCGAAGCGATGGGCTGCTTGGATCAAACCGAGATTTCCCTCGTTGATGAGGTCAATAAGGCTGATGCCTTGCCCTTGATATTGCTTGGCTACGGAGACAACAAAGCGGAGATTGGCTCTGACTAAGCGCTCTACGGCTGCTTCGTCGCCATTCTTGGCTCTGCGCCCCAGTTCGACTTCTTCTTCTACGGTGATTCGGGGTTCTCGGGAGATTTCAGACAAATAACGCTCTAATGACTCATTGTTGCGGTTGGTGATAGCCGGGCGTATCTTGATTTGTCGTCTCATGGTTTTTGATTGGTAAAATGGGGTTTCTTATTCGTATTTTGATGATGCTTGCTGCGTCTTCATTGCCGAGGGCCTTTGAACGCTGCAAATGGCGGAGGGCGGCAACCTTCTGCTTCAGTTCGCCATAGGCCACTCCTATGATTAGGTGTAAGCCGGCTTCTTCGGGACGAGCCTTTAGCAGGGGTTCTACATATTGCACTACGGCTTTATAATCGCCTACGCGCAGGAGGATGGCGGCTTCTTCTTCTTGATAGAGTGGGAGCGTTGCTGCATCAGCCTTTGTCTGTGCCGTGCGTATGTCGTCTAAGGCTTGCTGAAACATTCGCGCTTGCATCTCCGCTTGCTCTCGAAAGACGTAAAACTTATCGGTGAGATTGCTCGGCCCAACGTTGCGCTCATATTCGTTTAAGTCTATGACGGCTTCGCGGAACTTGCCTACTTTTACTCTTTGCTGCGCGCGCAGCCAGTAGTATTGTACGCTCGTCGCGTTGAGCGGCGTTTGGATGTTGGCAATCACGCTGTCTAACAAAGCCAAAACTTGTAGGCTGTCGCCGCCGGCTTTTTCTAAAGAAATGGCAGCGCCGTAAAAGGCTTCAGGAGATTTGAATGTGCTTTCTTGGCCATCAGCTTGCGCAATGTTTTTTGCGGAGGCCAAATATTTGTCGTAGGCTTCTTTGTAACGCTCCATCGCAAAAAGGCATTGCGCTTCTTGGTAGAGATACAAGGGCTTGGGATTTATTGTGTAGGCTTTTTGCGCTTCAGTCATAGCCCTTGAAAGACCATCGTTGCCGAGTGAGTTTATGATAGCGAAGTTCAAGAGCGTCGTACTATATATATAATGTATAGCATCTGCGTTCTTGGTCGGAAGAGATAACGCTATTTGGAAGCTACGATCAGCATCGGCTATGGCGTTAGTGAAAGTTTGAAACTTTCCTTGTAGTGCCCAGCCTTCAGCGTTTTGGGGATAAGCTTTCGTAAAATCGGAAAATGCATTTGCAGAAACCAGTGTGTCAGAAAAATTGATCAAATATAAGGCGTTCATTGCCTCTTGCTCGTCGTCGGGTAATGCTATTGGCAGCTTTATGGCCAAGAGATCACCGTTGATAAAATTGAGCGCTTTGGGTTGTAGTTCGTTGATAAAACGTGCATCTAAGGCGCAGGCTAGCACCGCTTGTGGTTTCACGTTTTTCTGTATGATTCCGACTAATTCTCCGCTGCTGCTGTAAAGCGGACAGCCGAAATTCTCAGCTTTGTTTGCCGCCGTAATGTCGTAGTAGTTGTAGGTGTTGAAAGGGTTTACTTTTTCTACTTTGGCCGTTATCGGCTTGGCATTTTTGTGCGTGCTATATACGAAATATTGTATCTCACTTCCTGCTTGAACGCCCGTATTCGTAATGCCGGATAAAGACTTTTTCTTGGCTACGTTCGTACTGAAGCGTACCATATCGTAGGTGCTGTTGGCTCCTTCTATGCGCTGTACGTTGTACTTTTTACCGCTATCGTCAACAACAACGGCTTTGCTCGCTCCCTTAAAAAGATGATAAGGGGCGATTCCGGTGCCTTTCTCATCTAAAAAGAAGCCATTACCTTCTCCTTTTAGCTGCCCCTGTGCATCATAAGTGAAGACTTTAAATAACCAAGTCGAGGGGGTTTCGGCAGAAATCGTGCCGGGTAAAAGTGCAAATAAGACAATTAAGCGTAGAAAATATTTCATTGTTCAATTGATTCTTAAAAGTGATTTTGCGTTGTTGATAGCAGCTTCTGTCATTTCGCTGCCTGTTAGCATATTCGCTATTTCTTTGATGCGTTCATCTTGGGACAAAAGCGAAATGTGGCTTGTCGTTTTATCAGCGCCTTCGATCTTATAGACGCGATAATGGTAAGCGCCTAAAGCTGCGATTTGAGGTAGGTGGGTAATGCAGAGTACTTGGCAACTCTTTGCGATTTGTTGCATTGTTTGCGCCATCTTTTCAGCCATCGTTCCTGAAACCCCGGTGTCGATTTCATCAAAAATAATTGTTGGAAGTGCTTTGTTCTTCGCGATTAATGCTTTTAGAGACAGCATTAATCGGGCAATCTCGCCACCGGATGCTATTGCTGAGACGTCTTGCATTAGTCTGTTTTTGTTTGCACTGAACAATAACGAAATGGTATCGCCACCATTTTTTTCAAAAGACGATTTGGACGTTAGTGAAAAGTCCAGCTTTACGTGCGGCATTCCCAATGTCTGTAGTTGCTTAATGAGCGATGCAGCGATTGTTTTTGCGGCGGCCGTGCGACTATTTGTTAATGCTTTCCCTATTTTTACTAATGCTTCAAATTGTCGCTCAACTTCCTTTGCTTTCTCTTTGAGCGTTTCGTCGATATTCTCTATCTCACTGAGTCGCTTTTGTAGATCTTCGTAGATTTGTAAGAGTTCAGCGATGGTGCTAACCTTGTGCTTTTGCTCTAAGGAGTAGATTGTGTTTAGACGTTCTTCAACGAAGTTTTGTCGAATAGGGTCGAACTCTATTTCCATTTGAGCTTTCCAGTTCGGCAGAGAGATCTTCTAATTCAATATATGTACTATTGAGGCGCTCAGCCAATTCTTTGGCCGGTGGATATACATCACTGATGCTTTCTAATTTCTGTGTGCCGATCTTGAGTTCTTCTAAAAGATGCAACTCTTCTGAGGCTAAGGGCGTGCAAGCAGAGAATAAGGCCTGCTTAATATCTTCTGCATGATTTAATGTTGAGGCTTCTTGCTCCAAATCCTCTTGTTCTCTTTCTGAAAGATTGGCTTCTTCAAACTGTTGTAGTTGAAATTTGAGGAAATCTTGGTTAACTTGATCCTTTTCTGCTCGGCCTTGAAGTTCTTGTAACACAACCTGGGCCTTTTTCCAAGCCTCAAAAGTATGCGTATAATCCTCTCGTAAACTTTGATTTCCTGCAATGGTATCTACAATATCAAGCAAAAAATCTTCTTGGTTCATCAAAAGGTTTTGATGTTGGGAATGGATATCAATCAGATAAGTGCCCAATTCTTTTAATTGTGTAAGTGAGACCGGTGTATCATTGATAAAGGCACGACTTTTTCCTGTATTTATTACTTCTCGACGCAAAATGCACTCGGCTTCGTCGTTGTCGATGTCGTTATCTACAAAGAACGACTTTAGATTTAGCGCACGGATGTCAAAAGATGCCTCTATGCAGCACTTCTTTTCTCCGTTTTTTATTGCCTGTGCGTCAGCCCGCTTGCCCAGTAGCAGTCCTAAAGCGCCTAATATGATACTCTTTCCAGCTCCCGTTTCGCCGGTAATAACCGAAAAACCGTCGTGGAAGTCTATATCTAACTCCTCGATGAGTGCGTAATTTGTAATATATAGATGCGTGAGCATGTTATCTTATCTGATTCCAAGAAGGGTTTTTAGAAGCATTGATAGATGAAAGTATTTCTATGACCTCTTCTCGCTCCTTTCCATTTCCTTTTCCTTTAAAGATTTGGACAAGTTCATCTGCTTTGTACTCGGTAAAGATCTGCGGCAGGGCAGACATTGGCTTATTTTCGTGAGCTGTTTTGAGTAATTCTAAAGCCTTCTTTATAGCATTTCTACCAATGTCACTGTCTTCTGCCATTTGGTCGAGGCCTTTGCGATAATACGTGTATTGTAAATTGCGGAAAGGCTCCATTCCATTGTCAAGCAAATCATTGATAATAGCATAGCGGTTTTTTGCATTTTCAAATGCTTTCCAGCCTTTATCCGGAAACGATTGTGAATTGTTAACCACGGTCTGGGCCATTTTAAAAGCCTCCGTTCCTGCTTGCGACTCCATCCCATCTGCGTCCATTCCTATTATTAAGTAAGCGTAATAGGCTATGAGAGCCGTCAGCTGATTGTCGGTGGCATCGGGCCTAAATTCTAATTTGTCGTAGGCTTGATATTGAAAATGAAACTCGTTGTCTTGTAAAGCGAAGACCGTAGTCGTGTAAGTCGAATTAAAGACGGGGCGAGTAACTTGTACCGACATAGTGCAGTCAAACTTTCCCATAGATTCATTGTACTTATTGACTACAATATTAAATGAGCAACGGATACGCTCATTTTTGCGCAAACTAAACCCGTCCACTGTCGGTTATTGATAAACTCCGTCAGGGCTGTTTGCAAATTATCAAAGACAGCCGTTGATGTCTGACTGATCTTACGGTGGTTTATAGTGACGCGAGCCTCCAATTCTTGTGCTTTTACAGCATTGAGGCTAAAAATAAGGCCACAACAGAACAATATCAATCGAATGATTCGCATAAATAATCTATAATATCTTGCGCTACTTCGCTTTTGCTTTTTAGTTCAAACACGCGCTCTTCGTTTTTTGCGATGATGGTCACCTTATTGGTGTCGTGGGCAAAGCCTGCACCGTTGTCATTTAGCGAATTGAGCACGATAAAGTCTAAATGCTTCTTCGCTAATTTGGCTTTTGCGTGTTCTTTTTCATTAGTTGTTTCCAATGCAAAGCCTATCAACTTTTGATCCGTCCTTTTCGCTTGGCCCAGAGCGGCGGCAATATCACGCGTAGCTACTAAATCCAGATGCAGCGTATCGCCTTCTCGTTTTATTTTTTCGGTAGCAGTTGTCGTCGGCGTGAAGTCTGCAACGGCTGCACAAAGAATGCCAACATCAGCATTGGGGAAAGCTTCCGTTGTAGCCGCATACATTTCAGCAGCACTCTCTACATGTATAATATGTATGTTCGGATGCTTCGCCGTTAAGGCGACCGGACCGGAAACGACTGTAACCTCCGCCCCTTGTGCTGCACAAGTTTCCGCCAGAGCATAACCCATCTTGCCGGAAGAGTAGTTGCCAATAAAACGTACCGGATCTATCTTTTCGTATGTTGGGCCGGCAGTGATTAAAACCTTTTTGCCGATTAATCTTTGGCGCGCTGAGAAAAAAATAGCTAAGGTTTCAAAGATCCTTTCCGGCTCTTCCATTCGGCCTTTTCCTATCAGATGACTGGCCAATTCGCCGCTTTGTGGTTCAATGATAATATTCCCAAATGCTTTTAGTCGTTCAAGGTTCTGCCGAGTTGAAGGATGAGCAAACATATCCAAGTCCATAGCCGGCGCAATAAATACGGGCGCCTTCATAGATAGGTATGTCGTGATCAGCATATTATCTGCCACACCATTCGCCATTTTCCCGATCGTCGATGCCGTGGCCGGTGCGATAATCATCGCATCCGCCCATTGCCCAAGGTCCACATGGCTATGCCAAGTTCCATCTCGCTGCGCGAAAAATTCGCTAATGACAGGCTTCGAGGTCAATGCCGACAGCGTTAATGGCGTAATAAATTCCTTGCCGCTCGGCGTGATCACGACTTGCACCTCCGCGCCCGCCTTAATAAGCAAGCGTATGAGCGTGCACGCCTTATAAGCGGCTATGCTGCCCGTGATGCCAAGTACGATATGCTTCCCTTTCATAGCGTAGGCTTATAAACCTGCTTTCAATCTTATGCGTAGCAGCGTTTGTTTCGTATTTTGCGTGAAATCACCTTGCATGATCCAAGAAAAATAGCCGGGATCTGAGCGCAGAATGTCAGTAACGGCGCGCCCCTTATACTTTCCAAAATTGAAGACCTCCGTGCCTTGTTCGTCATAAACTATGCGGCCGGCCAAATCTACGTTGCGATTGCGGCGTGTAAATTCAGAAAGCCAACCTACATTGCCTTGCAACTCTTTACCATATTTCTCCAACTGTGCTTTAAGCACTTCATACGTAGCCTGCGTATCGGCCATAGCCGTATGAGCGTTGTGTAAATCCTTGTTGCAATAGAATTTGTATGCAGCAATTAAGTTGCGCGGCTCTAGTTTGTGGTAAATGGTTTGCACATCCACCAGCTTACTCTTCGCTATATCAAAGTCTGAGCCTGCCCGAGCAAACTCTTCGACGAGCATAGGTACGTCAAAAACGTTAGAGTTGAAGCCGGCTAAATCGCAAGACTGAAAAATGGCTGTCAATTCTCCCGATTTTTCTTTAAAAGTAGGGCAGTCTGCCACGTCTTCATCTTTGATGCCATTCACCGCTGTCGCTTCTGCCGAAATGTGCATTTCAGGATTAAAGCGTAAGGTCTTTGATTCCTCTCTTCCGTCGGGGAAAACTTTGATATAACTTAGCTCTACGATGCGGTCGCGTGCAATTTGCAAGCCCGTTGCCTCTATATCAAAGAAGATGATGGGGCGTGTCAGGTTTAGTTGCGTCATTTATCGATTTATTTCTGTTGATGTAGTAGCGCTTCATAAACGGTCGGTTGTCGAGTAAACCTTTAGACCGCATTATGATGGCGCGGTTTTTATTTTTAATCAATGATCATCATCGGCATGAGGAGCATTAAGATGTCCTCTCCTTCTTCTTGCTCCATCGGTAGGATCAGGCCGGCACGGCTGGCATCGCCCAGCTTGAAGACAACCTCTTCGCCCGGCAAGTTATTGAGCAGTTCGAGCAAGAACGGGCCTCTATAACCGATCTTGATAGGCGTGCCGCTGTAATCGCAGAGCAAGTTTTCTTCAGCCGACATCGAATAATCCGTGTCCTGAGATGAGATTCTCATCTTGCCATTGTCAATGTTTAGCTTAACCAGCGAACTGACTGCATTTGAAAAAATCAAGACGCGGCGGAGCGCAGCTATGAGTGCTTCACGATTGACGCTGATGATGTTAGGATTATCTTGCGGGATCACGCCGGCATAGTTTGGGAAGCGTCCTTCAGTCAAGCGGCAGTTCATCTCGAAGTTTGTGCCCTTAAAGACAGCCCTTCGTCCGTCAAACGCCATTTCTATCGTGTCTTCCTCTTTGCCCAAAATATTTTTAAGTAGTGTAGCCGGTTTTTGCGGAAGTATGAATGAACCGGGCTTTTCGACCTTTATGTCAACGAGCGTGTTGCAAGCCATCTTTTTGTCCATCGCTGGCCACCATCGTCAGGCCCGACGTTTTGAGGTCAAAGTAAATGCCGTTCATCATGGGGCGAAGCGGATCATTGGCCGCAGCAAACAATGAGCGGTTGATAGCATTGAGCAGGTGGCCGGAGGTTATGTTAATGTGCATCGTTTCCTTATTCAGCGCCGGCGGAATCGGGTATTCATCAGCCGATTCTGCCATAAAATTGTACTTACCGTTTTGATATTCTACGGTAATCTCCATATTGCTCTCGTTAACAAAGATTTCCAGAGGCTGCTCCGGTATTTCTTTGATCGCGTCTTGAATAGTTTTGGCGTTAACGGCAAAGCGAATGTCGGCGTCGTTCTCGACCAAGTCGATGTACGTCCGAAGTGTTATTTCGTTGTCGGCAGCTGTCAGTTCTAAACGCTTTGATTTGATGTCGAAAACAAAGCAATTCAGAATCGGCATGGTTGTTTTTGCTGCTATGACGCGCCCGATGGATTGCAGGCGAGCAGATAAAACGGAACTGGAAATAACGAATTTCATTATGAATATCTATTTTTAATTGTTTGACTTAAGTTTTGGTGATCAGACGAACAACGTCCATATCGGGACAAATTTACAATAAATCGACTGCAAGGCAAAATAATCCCACTTTTTTCTCCTCTGCGGTCTAAGCAGTGCTAATCAGGTGAAAGCTGTGGGCGAACATAATTGAGGCGCTCCGCCTTATTAAAAAATCAATGCCTTTTTAGAGTGTTTTTGGTGGTATAATTTGCGTTATCATACCGATATTTGTCCGGCTGTAGCGGATTGTTGGATTGCAGAAATAAGGTTGTTTATGGTTTGCTGGCAGCAAACTATCGTTTGCCGGGAAGAAACTATCGTTTGCTGGTAGCAAACTATCGTATGCAGGCAGCAAACAATGGAGACGTGTGTCGTGGTACTTGAATAGCCGCTTGTAAATGATGAGAATACGTAGTGTAGTGCTTGTTTAACAAGCGTAAACGATGAAAGGATAGGGAGTACTCTGTTGAGAAGATGCTTGTTTCTTCGAAAAACAAAATTTCCGCGTAAAAGACTTGTTGCGGATAATGTTAAAGGCGTGTTCTCCGAATGCTCATCACGCTGCTCTGATTTGGAAATGCAAAAAGCGCGACAAACATTAAGTTTGCCGCGCTTCTAATAAATAGTTATCTATGCGATTTCCGCTTATTTCACGATCAATTTCTTTCCATTGACAATGTAGATGCCCTTGTTGAGCTTGTTGATAGGCATGTTCACCTTCGTTCCGCTTAAAGTGTAAACAGCAGACTGTGCATTCGTCTTATCCAATTCAGCGCTTGTGATGCCGTCAGGAATGGGGACGATGTTGATAGCTTCAGTCACAATCTGGCCACCGAGTGCTACAGCGAAGAGATCTGCATCAAACGCTGCACCTTCTGGGTCTTTGATGTAGCTACCTTCAAGCGTCAGCTCTGCCATGTCACAGATTGAACCTTTAGATCCTTCCGCTGTCAGCTTAGCATTCTTGATTAATAGTTTGCCGGCTTCAGTAGAGTTGTTACCAGCAACACCCCATTTACCCTTAGTCGTCACTGTACAATCTTCAATAGTAAGTGATGAGCCCGGGAGGAAGATACCGCAGTTGTCCGTCGTTTCTACACTTAAAGAACCTTCACCCGTGATGGTCGTTTTCTTAGATAAGTACAATGATGACGCACGACCAGAGAATATTTTGTTCTCGCCGATTAATTCGATTCGGAGACCTTCAGTGTAAGATAAGATAGCGTAAGCTTGAGTCTTAATCTCAGCGTTCTCAAGTGTTAACGTATTCGTTGGAGCATCATAGTAAAGCTTTCCGGCCTTCAACCATATACCGCGAATATTGCTAGCATTTTCAGACGTTACTTGGTCGCCGCCGATCGTGATGTCGTACGGGATTGTTGTATTTGTCGTTGCGTAGTTGGGGAAGTAGTCTGTTTCGTTGTCAGCTTCGTCCATTACCTTTACATAGAAGGAGTACTTCGTTGACATCTCAAGGTCTTGCATTACGTAGCCGTCTTTGTTTAACAGCGTATCGCTCTGCATATATTCTGTAGCGCCATCTTTTTTGTAGAATACGATATAGCGCAAATCCTTTTGCTTAGAAACGTCGTCAGAAGCCAATTCCCAGTAGATCATAATGGTCTTACCCATAATCTGACCAACCTTAACGACTGGATCTTTAAGCGTAGGCGGGTTCACATCAGCAGGTTGGATAATGACTTCCGTCTTTACCAATTCACCGTTGAGAGTTACGCAGCGTTTAGCGGGATCAAAGATTGCCTTTCTAGGCTGTGTAATCTTACAGCCCTTTGATGAGATATTGGAGATCTGACAAATAGAGCCTTCAGCGCCTTCTGCAGAGATTATCGTCTCTTTGATGATGATAGAATCTTTGTCAGCGTTGCTTCCTTGTATACCATATTTACCCTTAGCTTTGAGTGCGCACTGATCAATCGTGAGCGCAGCATTGTTAGTAAGATAGCTGCAGCATTATCTGCCGTAACTTCGATCTCTCCGAGGCCTTTGATAGTCACGTCAGCTTGTTGTAGTTTCATTGCAGCGTCAGTTGCGTGTACATAGTTCTTGCCGGTAAGTTCGATAGCCAATTCGGGTTCACTTGAAACAATACCTTCGTTAGCGCTGTCCAATTTTACGTCCTGCAACTTCAAAGTTTTGGATTGAGAATCATAAGAAATCTTTCCTTCTTTGAGCCATTCGCCGGTCACGTTGTCAGCATTCTTGTTGGTAATAGCTGTGCCGTTGATCGTAATGTTGTACGTGAGAAGGCCAGAAGTTGTAGTTGCTTCGCCTTCAGTGTAGTCAGAAGTGTTGCCAGCTGCATCTGATACTTCAACGTAGAACGAATAAGTCGTCTCTGGGTCTAGGTCCGTCAACGTATACGTGTCTACATCTTTCATCTTCTCGCTGCTAGCGTAGCTTGCCACAGAAGTTTTTCTGTAGTACACAGTATATTCCAAATCGCTCTGAGCTGTCGTTTCATCAGTCGCTTTATTCCAAGACAATGCAATGGATCTTTCTTTAACTTCTCCAACAGTGATTGTCTGATCTGCTATTGTTGGTGCTTTTTTGTCTGCTGTTCTGATTTCACATTCAGTTACGAACTCGCCATTCAGCATAATGCCGCGGCCGGCTTTTACGAATTGTGCACCTTCAGGCCGAACAATGCTGCAACCCTCTGTTTCAAATTTGAAGAAATAAGAAGCCGCATTCTGTGTACCTTTGAGCAAAACGTTTGAGTTCTTGACAATCAAACCTGTCTTTGCGAGAGGATCTTCGCCCATAAAGCCTATACGGCCTTCGAGTTTGACGTTGCAGTCTTTAATCGTAGCAACGGAACCAAAAGCATAGATTCCCATACCATTAGATGAAGTCAATTCCAAAGAACCTTCGCCGGTAATGGTTACGTCTGCTTGAGTAAGAATAATGGCAGACTTACTACCGAAGACTTTGTTCGTGCCAACAACCTTAATGGTAAGGTCTTTGATGCCTGAGTTAATAGCTGCGAGAGGAATGTAGCCACCAGGGCTGTATTCCAACACAACGTTGTCGAGCGTTAACGTTTTTGAGGCTTCGTCGTAGCTGATTGTACCAGCTGTTAGTCCATCGCGCTTAATGTCGCTATAGTTGTCCGACGAGTTAAGCGCTTTGCCGCAAATCGACAATGTGTTTCCTTGCGCCTTTGATGTGATTGTAGGTAGCGCAAAGAGCAGTGTGGCGATAAAGAAGCTCGCCAGTCTGCCAATTTGTTTTAATTTCATAAGATCGTTCCTTTAGATTAGTTGAATGTCGAGCTTATTTCTTGATCAGTTTCTCAACCTTGTCGCCGACCTTGAGCAAGTATGCGCCAACAGGCACGTTGTTCAGCGGCAGGCGCGTAAAGTCTGACGAAATAACGCCGCCAGCGAGTTTGCGCCGTTTAGGCTATAAATCGCATAAGTAGATCCCAGCATTTTGTGGGGTACAGTTAGCGTTGCATAGTCGCTACCTGCGTTTTGGTTGACTTCGATAGCGCGTTGGTTGATAAATTCTATGCCGATTCCGCCTTCACCATCGTAGATCGTATATGAGCCACCTTGATAGTTGAACACGTTCCAGCCTTTGTTGCGTGCAACTTGAACGTCCGCTTTTGTTGCTACGTTTTCTTCGTTCGCAAGTGTTTTGTCGACCAGGAAGAGTTCGGAAGACGTTCCTCCTGGCAGCGAGTTAACAAGTGCCGTCATCTTCTCTTCCTTAATCTTATTTCCATAGACATATACCTGGAAGAGGAAGGTGTTGTTAGAAAGATCTAAAGCTTCGAGCTTGTTCTTGCCTACTGAAATACGCTTCAGCGCCGGAGCACCAGACAAATCGATCTCTGTCAGCTTGTTATTTTTCAAACCCAGTGAGGTTAGATCCTCCATGTCTTTCATTTTGACTGACGTGATTTGATTTCCGTCAATGCCAAGGAGCTTAATTTTGCCTTCAATTTTTACAGTCTGTTTTGTTAGCGTAACTAAGTTCCACTCATCGTTCTTAAATTGTCCTTTAAGACCATCGATTTTGAGTCTTTCTCCTTCGCCAACTTGAAGGAACATTTGGAATTCAGAGCCAACCGATAGATCTGTGGTTAACTCAATCGAGCTTTGTGCAAACGAGTTTGCAGCAACGGCAAACATCGCTAAGAGCGATGCAAAAAGAGTACTTTTTCTCATAGTTGTTCGATTTTGCTAATTCGACATATAATTTGACGCCACAAAGATAAGTGAAAATATATAGTGCAAAAGCTTTTTTTTGTTTTTTCTTCAGTTTCATGAGTTATTTTTTTGCATTGCGAAAATTCGGAAACAATCTAAGTGTATAATTTGCAAATATGCAAATCCTGTTTTGTTGTATCTGATAAATTGTTAATATGATGGTTCTTTCGCAATCGCATCGTCTGTGTTTGCATCTATTAACGCGTGGCGTTAGTCGTTTGGTGGGAGCAAACGATAGTTTGGTGGGGGCAAACGATGGTTTGGTGAGGGCAAACGATGGTTTGCTCGGGCCAAACAATAATTTGATCAGTGCAGAGTTCGTCATGTCCCTATGATATATAATGTGTAAGTAAGCTGTGGGTATTGAGAAAAGAGAAAAAAATAAGCAACAAGAGCTTTACGCTGTTTGTTGCCTTACTTTGTAGCTTAAAAAAACTTGTTGTAAGCCCGTAAGAAACGATGGTCGACAAAAAAAGTATATACCGCTTATGTGCCATACAGCTTTTTGACGTCAGCTATAATAACATCCGGCACCATTTCTGCGATGTCCTCACCGGCTTGCACGGCCTGCCGAATCATCGTAGAACTATAAGGATAAATTGGCGCATCGAGTAAGCGGACGTTTGTGGGTAAGTCGGCTGCCGCCACCTCATAGCCATCGCGCGGATAGATTAAAAAAATTGATAGTTAGTTAACAATTGGTCGTGATTTGCCCATCGATCAAATAGCAACCAGTTGTCAGCGCCGATGAGTAAGACCAACTGATCGGCAGGGTAGTGTTGCCTTAGCGCATCCATCGTTTTCCACGTGAAAGATGGGCGCGGCAGGTGAAATTCAAAGTCGGAAGCTTTGAGCAGCGGATAATCGGCCAGTGCTTTTATGGTCAAGCGGAAGCGCAAATGTTCATCTAAGAGTTGCTGATCGCACTTCAGCGGATTTTGTGGCGATACGAGGTAGTGTATTTCGTCAACTTCTTTATCTGCTATCGCCTTTAACCCGATATGGATGTGCCCTTTGTGGATCGGATTAAAGGAACCGCCGAAGATACCTATGCGCTTCATGCATCCAAAAACTGACTAACGAGCGCCTTGGCCGACTTTAAGACTGTCTCTAAATTGTCGTTGATTAAGGTAGCATCGAATTTGTCGGCTTCGCTCAGTTCGTAGTCGGCGCGGCGTATGCGTTCCTCGATTACTTCCGGTGCATCCGTACCGCGCGCCGTCAAGCGGTGGCGCAAAACTTCTAACGACGGCACTTTGATAAATACCGTCAGCGCTTGGTCGCCGTAGATGCGCTTGATGTTTTGCGCCCCGACGACGTCGACATCGCAGATGACGTTTTCGCCTTTGGCCAGCAGGCGGTCTACTTCAGCTTTTAGTGTCCCATAATAGCGCCCTTCGTAGACTTCACAAAATTCTAAAAACTCGCCATCGGCAATGCGTTGTCGAAAATCCTCAGCCGTCAGGAAGTAATATTCCACTCCGTGTCGCTCTTTTCCGCGAGGTGGGCGCGATGTTGCGCTGATTGAAAAATGCAGATTCAGGTCTTGCTCCATCAAATAGTTGATGATCGTGGATTTACCACTTCCCGAAGGCGCTGAAAAAACGATTATCTTTGCCATAATTACTTATAGAACGTTGAGTACCTGCTCTTTGATTTGTTCTAATTCGTCTTTCATCTTCACGACGATGTTCTGCATCTCTGCCAAGTTGCTCTTAGATCCCGTCGTGTTGATTTCTCGGCCCATTTCCTGCGCGATAAAGCCCAACTTTTTGCCTTGTCCGCAACCGCCGTCCAGCGTTTCGCGGAAGTATTTAGGTGGTTGGTCAGCCGTTGCTTCTCCTCGCTGATGTCCAGCTTCTCTATGTAGTAAATAAGTTCTTGTTCTAATCGGTTCTTATCATAATCTACGCCTTTCAATTCGCACAAGCGTTCTTCCAGACGTTGACGGATTTTCTCCGTACGCTCCTTCTCATAAGGTACAATCGAAGATAAGAGTTGCTCAATATTGTTGATCTTGAGCGTAAACATCTTGTAGAGTGCTTGTCCCTCTTGTTTGCGAAATTCGATTAGCGCTTGCGTAGCCTGCTGTATGGCCCGATAGACCTCGTTCCATTCATCTTCAGACAACTCTTCTTGCTCTACCGGCGTGGTTAACTCAGGTAGACGAACGATAATGTCCCACCAGTTGGTCGTAGGCGCGTTGATCGCCAAATCTTTACTGATCGCCTCAATCTGCTGTTTGTAGTTGCTGACCACAAACGGGTTGATGGGCGTAGCTTGCCGATCGGCATCCTTTTCCACCCAGATCGAGAAGTCGACTTTACCACGCTCCAATGCTTGTGCGAGATATTTGCGTATTTCAATTTCTTTCTCGCGATAGAGCGGAGCGATGCGTGCGCTCAAATCAAGCGCTTTAGAATTGAGCGATTTAATTTCTATGTGTATCTTTCCCGTTACAATGGGCCTCAGCTTTGCCGTAGCCTGTCATTGATTGTATCATGGTGGAATGCTTTATGAATTATAATCTCTGTTGGTTTGTAAGCGCAAAGATAATGAAAGAGCGCCAACGCTAGTTCAATTACTCGTCATTTCTTCTCTCCGAATATAATAAAATATTACTTTTGTCGTTGTTTTCACAGGTGGCGTCTGTAAATACAGGGCGCTTCACATCTCTGACAAGACAAATGATTGACTATATCAAAGGACAGATAGGCGAACTTACACCTACGAGTTGCACGCTTGAGACTTGCGGTGTCGGCTATGAATTGCTGATTTCGCTGAACACCTATACGGCTATACAGGATCGGAAAGAGGCGAAACTTTACGTCTATGAAGTCATACGCGAAGATGCTTACCTGCTGTATGGCTTCTCGACGAAGCAAGAGCGGCAGCTTTTTACGTTGCTGATTTCCGTAAGCGGCGTGGGTGGACAGACGGCTAAAGTTATCTTGTCGTCTTTCTCACCCGGCGAGTTGGCTAACATCATTCAGATGGAGAATGTAAAACTTTTGCGTGGTGTAAAAGGTATCGGCCCGAAAGCTGCTCAACGCATCGTCTTGGACTTAAAGGACAAAGTGATGGGAATCGAGGGGGGAACTACGGTACAACAAGGCGTGGCGAATGCCGTAAACGCCAATGCCGTGGCAGAAGCCGTATCTGCACTGACCACCTTAGGCTTTCCTCCGGCTGCTTCTCAGAAGTGCGTTGCTGCATTGTTGCAAGAGAATCCTAATCTGCCGATAGAGCAGGTAATCAAACAGGCTTTAAAACTACTCTGATTTGCACAAGTTTGCTAAAATAATCTGCTTGATAAGTCTGTTGACCGTCATTTCTGTGGCGGCCCGCACGTATACTGTGCGTTTTACAGCCCCTGCTGAATCGACTGATAACCAAAATCAGGTGGAAACTGCACCGCGAGATACCATTGTAAAACCCAAATTTCCTGTAAAAAAGACTGCGCCGCAGGAAGAAAAGGATGCGAGATCCTCTTCGACAGACCTGAAAGACCCGGAAAACGCCCAAACGCAGGCTTATTACGATGAAAAGGATGGAACCTATCGTTTAGGTACAAAAGTGAGCGATTCCTTTGTTGCAACTCCGCTTGAGTTGTCGCCAAAAGAGTTTCAACAATGGACTTTGCGCCACTCGTTGCAAGCCTATTACAAACAAAAGAATCAAGAACTCTTTAAGAATAAAGGCAAAGAGAAGTTTGATTTCACAGATCTCAAATTCGATCTCGGTCCGGCTGCAAAGATTTTTGGCCCGGGCGGTGTGCGTATTCGTACACAAGGTTCTGCCGAACTGAAACTGGGTGCAAATATGCGCTCTGTTGAGAACCCATCAATCGCTGAACGTAACAGAAAAGTATTTGGTTTTGACTTTGACGAAAAAATTAACGTCAGCGTTAATGGTAAAATCGGCGATAAGATGGGGATGGACTTCAATTATAACTCTGATGCCACGTTCGATTTTGATGCACAACGCTTAAAGTTGCAATATCAAGGCAAAGAGGATGAAATCATTAAGTTGATCGAAGCCGGTAATGTGTCTATGCCGACTAATAATTCGCTGATTCGCGGCACGAGTAGCCTCTTGGGTATTCGTACAGACCTCCAATTTGGTAAATTGAAACTTTCGACTATCATCGCACAAAAGAAATCGGCTACTTCAAGCGTACAAACCAAAGGCGGTGTGCAGTTGAGTACGTTTGAATTCTCGGCGGACGATTATGATGAAACAGACACTTCTTCTTGGCTCAATATTTTCGCGATCATTATGACGAGAACATGGCCCAATTGCCTAATATTCTCAGTGGCATAACGATCAACCGCGCAGAAGTATGGGTGACCAATAAGACCGGACAAACCACAAATACACGAAATATCATTGCTTTGACCGACTTAGGTGAGGCTTCGAAGATTCATAATCCGCTGTGGACGCCGGGAAGTACGACCGTGCCGGCCAACGCCGCGAACACATTATATAATATAGTGTCCGGCATCAACGGAGTACGTAATATCTCGACCGCAACTTCGGCATTGGATGGATTTGGCTTGACCGGTGGCGTTGATTACGAGAAGTTGGAATCTGCGCGTCTGCTTTCTCCTTCAGAGTATAAAGTTAATGCAGCCTTAGGTTATATCTCGCTCCGTTCAGCATTGCAACCGGATCAGGTCTTGGCCGTAGCTTTTGAATATACATACAGAGGTACGAATTACCAAGTGGGCGAATTTTCGACGGACCGCAAGGATAACACCGAAACCTTATTGCTGAAGTCGTTGAAAAATACGGCAAACTCGCCCTCTCAAGGCAACTGGGACTTGATGATGAAGAACGTCTACGCCTTAGGTGCCTCCAATGTGCAGAAAGAGAAGTTCAGATTAGATGTAAATACCTCTCTGATACGACGGGTGTTTATCTTAATTATCTCCCAGAGCCAACGCTGAAAGACAAACGTTTGATACAGTTGCTTGGGCTGGATAGATTAGACAATAATAATAAGCGCAACTCCAATGCGTATTTTGACTATGTGGAGGGATATACAATTGACCCGACTGATGGCCGCGTCTTCTTTACCAGCGTGGAGCCTTTCGGCAAATATTTGCGCAAAGTCATTGGAAACAACGCGATCGCTGATAAGTATGTGTTCCAAGAATTGTACGACTCGACCAAGACTGTGGCTAAGCAGATCGCAGAAAAGGATAAATTCATCATTGCCGGACAGTATAAAGCCTCACGAGAGGATGAGATCTCTTTAGGCGTGTCGAATGTGCCTCGTGGTTCTGTGCTAGTAACTGCAGGAGGACAAACCTTGGTCGAAGGTGCAGATTATACTGTCGATTATAATAGTGGCGTCGTGCGGATCTTGAACAAGAGTTTGCTTTCCGCCGGTACATCCATCAATGTCAGTTTGGAGAGTAATACCGATTATGGTATGCAAAGGAAAACTTTGCTGGGGCTTAATTGGCAGTATGATTTCTCCAAAAACTTTATGATTGGAGGTACGATTATGCATTTGGGCGAGAAACCTTTGACTACGAAAGTCGCCTTTGGCAGTGAAGCCATCAATAATACGATTTGGGGGGTGAACTTAGCTTTTAAGAAGCAAAGTCAACGTTTGACGGATTGGATAGATAAGCTCCCGTTCGTAAATGCTACGCAGCCCTCTTCAATTAACTTTACGGCCGAGTTTGCCCAATTGATTGCTGGCAAAGTACAAGGCGCTCAGGGTAATGCCTCATACTTAGATGATTTTGAAAATGCAACTTCAAATATAGATATTTCCAATCCGAAAGAGTGGAGCATTTCTTCTACGCCTTCAATGTTCGCTGAGTCGTCTCTCTCTAATGATGTGAGATATGGCTATAATCGCGCCTTGCTCGCTTGGTATTATATTGATCCTTTGTTTACAAGGCGTAGTTCTTCTCTGACTCCCGGCTATATCAAGACAGATCTTGATCAACTTTCAGATCCTGATGTGCGCGAAGTACCCAAGAGTGAACTTTTTCCCAATAAACAGACAAACTACAAGGAAAGCACAATCATGAATGTGCTCAATCTTGCGTTTTATCCGAATGAGCGTGGTCCATACAATCTAGATCCCGATCTAAACGCGGCAGGTAATTTGAATAATCCGCGAAAACGCTGGGGCGGAATGATGCGTAAACTGGATGTTTCTGACTTTGAGAACTCCAACGTAGATTATATCGAGTTCTGGATGATGGATCCTTTCATCAAGGCGCGTAAAGAAGGACGCTCTTTTACCGGTGAGCTTTACTTCAATCTTGGAGAGATTTCGGAAGATATCTTGAAAGATGGGAAGAAATTTTATGAAAGCGGAATGCCTATTGACGGGTCTTCTACCCTTGTAGAGCAGACTACGTGGGGTAAAGTTCCGACACAAAGTAGCGTAACCTATGCTTTTAATACAACTTCCGGCGCGAGATCAAAACAAGATATAGGTTTGAACGGATTGACTTCAGAAGAAGAAAAAACGTATCCCGCTTATCAAAACTATTTGCAGACAATTCGTGGTATTGTGTCGGCTGCAGTTTATGATTCGATAGCAGCTAATCCTTCCGGAGACAGGTATCATTATTTCCGCGGTTCTGATTATGACCGCGCTAAAAAGAATATACTTGAACGCTATAAGTATATCAATAATCCTAACGGTAACTCTTCCGATACGGAAAGCTCGCAGGAAAATTATGCTACGGCTTACAAAACAACGCCAGATGTCGAAGACATCAATCAAGATTACACGTTGAATGAGTACGAGAAGTACTATCAATATCGTGTTGCAATAGATCCCAATAAAATGCGCATTGGCGAGAACTATATCGTTGATCAGCGGACGGCATACCCAAAGACTCGTAATAATAAGACAGAGCCGGTCAATTGGTATTTGTTCCGCATTCCCATTGAAATTATGAGAAGAATGTTGGTGGAATGAATGACTTTACGTCAATTCGTTTCATTCGAATGTTCTTGACCGGATTTGATCAGCCCGTCGTGCTCCGCTTGGCAACCTTGAACTTGGTACATGGAGAATGGAGATCTTACGATCAAGCATTATATAATGGTCAAGCGCCCAGTGTGAGCGGTGTACTTGAACCTTCGTCTGTGAACTTTGAAGAAAATAATGATAAATCTCCGGTTAACTATGTGATACCTCCAGGTATTAGTCGCGTAATAGATTCCGGTCAAGACCAATTGCTGCAAAACAATGAACAAGCATTATCTTTAGTTGTTAAGAATTTAGCTTCCGAAGACGCGCGTGCCGTTTACAAGCGCACCAATTTAGACTTGCGGCGATATAAGCATCTACAGATGTTTAACCACGCCAATTCTTTAGAAGGCTATCCTGCGGTGGAAGACGGACAAGTCTCTTTGTTTGTTCGTTTAGGCAGTGACTACAAATCCAACTTCTACGAATACGAAATTCCGCTAACGGTAACTCCTCCTGGACATTATGCTAACTCCGATGCTGGTGCTATTGCCGTTTGGCCAGCAGCAAATATGTTGGATATAGATTTGTCTTTATTTACCGATCTGAAGCGTAATCGCAATAGAGCCCGGGCAAATGGTGCAGCCTCCTTTGGTCGACTTTATACTGAATATGATCCACACAAACAGGCTAATCGCGTGAGCATTATGGGTAACCCTACCTTAGGGGATATTCGTACGGTTATGATAGGCGTGCGTAATAATTCTCGCCAAGTACAGCATGCCGAAGTTTGGGTAAATGAATTGCGATTACAGCAAGTCTCAAATAAAGGCGGTATAGCTGCACAGGCTGCTCTCAATTTGCAACTTTCAGATTTGGCAACCGTAGATTTGACGGGTCGTTTAGAGACTGAAGGCTTCGGTGGTTTGGAGGAGACTGTGCAGCAGCGCAGAGACAACAACTTGACGCAATATTCTGTGACAACCAATGTGCAGTTGGGTAAATTCTTGCCAGAGAAAGTCAAGATGAATGCACCTCTTTACTATTCTTATTCTAAAGAAAGGATTGAGCCAAAGTATAATCCGCTTGATACGGACTTACCGATGAAAGATGCACTTTCAGCTTTAGCGACCAAAGCAGAGAAAGATTCTTTACGTCGAATAGCCAATCGCGTCGTAACGTCTAAGAATCTATCACTGACAGGTGTTCGATTTAATATACAGACTAAGGGGCATCCAATGCCTTATGATCCTGCCAACTTTACATTCGGTTATGCTCATTCTTCTAGAGAGACTACCGGTCAGACGACGGCTTGGGAGAAGGACCAAAATTGGCGTTGGAGTTTCAATTACAACTATTCACCCAACTACAAGCCGTTTGCGCCATTTAAGAAAATATCTAAATCCAAGTGGCTCAAAATTCTTACCGATTTTGGCTTTAATTATCTCCCACAGAATGTAGCTTTTAACTCGGAGATAACGCGCTCTTATTATGAGTTGCAAGAACGGGATATGGAAAACTTAGGTAATACTTCGATTCCCTTAACTTGGAATTCTGATTTCCTTTGGAATCGTAGTTTTAACTTGCGCTGGGATATTACTAAGAACATACAGCTGAGTTTCCAAAGTGGGACAAATGCCGAAATAGAACAACCTTATACCGCGGTTAATAAACAATTGTATCCGGATCGTTACAGGGCTTGGAAAGATTCAATTTGGCAGAGCATTCGCCATTTAGGGCGTCCACTCTCTTATGCCCAAAATTTTCAGGCAAGTTGGCGTTTACCAATCAATAAGATCCCACTCTTTGATTGGCTTACATCCGATGTAAGTTATCAAAGTTCCTACAACTGGATTCGTGGAACCATATTAGAGAATGGAATGAACCTTGGTAATAACATTTCTAATTCTCGTAACATTACAGCCAATGCACGTTTCAATATGGAGACATTATATAATCATGTCCCCTTCCTTAGAAAAGTCAATCAGAAATATTCCAATAGTAGCAGCTCTTCTTCTAAAAAACAAGATCAAAGGAAAGTCTTCACACAAGAGTTGCACTTAAGGGCTGATACGACGTTGACCGTCAAACATAATCAGCAGACTAAAAAGATCCGATTGACCGCTTTGCGCAAAGACGGATCGCGTATGCAATTAAGATATAAAGTCCTAGATAAAAACACCATTGAGATTTTGAATCGCGACAGCGCACAAATCAAGTTAACTATTGCCGCGCGTAAGAGCAATGAAGACCAAGCTTGGTATAAGACCCTGCAAGGTGTCTCACGTGTCTTGATGATGGTACGTAATGTTAGCTTCAACTACTCCAATAGGTTTAATATGTCTCTTCCCGGCTTCCTTCCAGAGATAGGTAACACCTTTGGTCAGTCGCGAGGAGGAGGTTTGAAACCAGGTCTAGACTTTGCTTTTGGCGCGGTCAACGAAAGTTATATTCGAAGAGCTGCAGAGCGCGGTTGGTTACTAAGGACGGATTCCATTATAACCCCTGCCACGACGAATCTAACGGAGACATTCCAGTTCAGAGCAACATTAGAGCCGTTCCGCGACTTTAAGATTGATCTTTCCGCTACGCGCGATGTAAATACGGCAAAGTCTATTCAGTATATGTTTACGAATATGCCGACTTTGGAATCTGGTTCTTTTGCGCAGACTACTATTAGTATAATCTCTTCTTTCGAGAGTTTTGGCAATGCCGACAATGGTTATGCAAGCAAGACCTTTAGGAAGTTTATCCAATCACTGGATAGTCATCGCAATCAAGTGGAGGCAAATTATGCTAATGCAACGTATCCCGCCGGAACATCTTTAGCAGGAACGCCTTTTAATCCCGCCAATGGTACGATATCTAAATATTCGTCTGATGTTATGGTACCTGCCTTCTTAGATGCTTATACCGTAGGTGGATCGGGCTTACGTATTTTCCCCACTATTTTGCGCATGTTACCCAATTGGTCTATTTCTTATGCCGGCTTATCGCGCCTGTCAGCAATGAAGAAAGTTTTCAAGAGCTTTAATCTCAACCACTCTTACAAGAGTATATATAGTATTGGTGCCTATTCATCCTTCTCTACCTTCAGCCGATATATGGGCAATTGGGGCTTTATTACAGATATCTCCAGCGGACTTCCTGTGCCCAGCTCTCCCTTCGATGTCTCTTCAGTTTCAATTAATGAGACCTTTGCGCCTTTGTTTGGTGTCGATATGACCTTCTTAAATAATCTCTCTACACGAGTTGAGATTCGTCGCACAAGGATTTTAACCTTAAGTATGACAAATGCGCAGATTAATGAAGCACGCTCAAACGACTTTGTGATCGGAATGGGATATAAGATTCCTAACTTCAAACTCTTTGAGTCGAAGAAAACAGTTCGCACCAAGAAGGCGAAGTCTAAAGAGGCTGATAAGGATAGAGGTGATGCTTTTGAATTGCGGAGTAATATAACAGGTTTTTCTAGTGATTTAAACATACGCTTCGACTTCTCTTTCCGCAGTCAAGCATCGCTTAATCGGGATATTATGACGGGCTTGTCTCAGGCTACCAGTGGTAATAGGGCCTTGCAATTAAGCTTTAGTGCCGACTACGCACTTAGCCGTTTGCTGACGCTCACGCTTTATTATGATCGGCAAATGAATCGTCCTTTGTTGACGTCGGCTTCCTATCCTACGACTACACAAGATTTTGGTGTGAGCTTAAAGTTTAGTTTGAATCATTAGCGCAAACTATTGAATAACAAGCGGGCGGAAACCACATGCTAAATAAAGGCATAGGTTTCCACCCGCTTGTTTTAGAGATACGATGTTTCTTAGTCCTACTATTTGATTCTTGTTACATTGCTATATGTCTTTTTTAGTAATGCAGCTAAGCTTTCGTTACGTACGTCCGTTTTGCCTTTCCATCGATAGGTTTTTCCTTTCCATCGATAGGTTTTTCCTTTCGTTGTGATGATAATTCCTGCAAATTTTGGCGTGTCTGTAATCGAATATTCTGCATCTTTAGTACGAAATTTTAATGTGTTGCTTTTTGCAGAATAAGTAAAGTCTGTCTGTGTGTTAGCTGCTATTTCAGGATAATAGAATTCTACAAGTCCTTCTTCATTTCTGAGGGCATAGTGTAGTGTATGATCATCCAGTCTATATAGTATAATGGTTTTCAGTTTATTGGCCACATAAAAATGTAAAAATGCTCGTTACATTATCATCATTAAGGTCTATAGTCGTAGAATGTGTTTCGACCATTTTATCCCCTTCCAAGTTGTTTATCGTTGTAAAATACAACGGCGCACTTGAATCTTCTTTCAGGGCGTTAACAAGCAATGGTTTGTTATCTTCTATCATATAGGTAGATACCTCATACCAAGTTCCGGCTCCCCGCGTCAGCGTGTTCAGTGTCTTGTCATCATTATCAATGGTAAATATGCCGCAGTTTCCGTGTGTCAACTCAGAAAGTTCGGGGCTCAACTTAAAACCTTTACCTGACGCTAAGAAGATCTTAAACGAAGGAGTATGATTCCAGCCATGCAATCCGTCCATAAGGGCAAAATCTTTTACCCCGTCAAAGTTGAAGTCACTGTAGAAAAGCACACTATGTTCCCCATAAGGCCCTTCAGCAATATTAGACCTCATCTGATTGTCGTGCAGTTCATACGAGATCTCATCAGCGTCAACGCGAATCAGTTCCTTGTTCGTTTTGCGATCATATACCGCCACCCATCCTCCGCAATAAGGCTTGGTGTTGTCGAATATGAAAACCTTGCCATAATATTGATCTGAAAAATCATCGATCTTAAACGTTACCTGCCCCAAACTTGGAAGTAAGTAGCCAAAGAGTGCGACAAAAAGAAGTAAAATCCTTTTCATAAACATCGTTATTTAAATGTTCGTCACTTATCAAGCTTATTTGAAGTTACTACTTTAGTTCTACTTTGTAAATTCTAAATCATCAGACGATTGTCTTAAGAAAAGTAGCACAAACTAAGTAGCCTAAATGTAGGCATAGCAAGTTCAAAGATCGCATATCTTCATTAGTTGCCGTATGATATATTATCAAATGCTTCCTTTAGCAGTGTTGCCAAGCTGCCTTTTCGCCTCTTGGGGCTTCCTTTCCACTGATAAGTTTTGCCTTTGGTGAGAATGCTGATTCCCGCAATTCCGTTCACGTCTGTAATCGTGTATTCCGTATCCTTATTCCAAAAGGACAAAGCATTCTTTTTGCGAGAATAATAAAAGTCTTTTTTACCCTCTTTATTTATTTCCGGATACAAAAGCTCTAATTCTCCATCACTATTTGTGATCGCATAGCAAAGCTGTCTGCCATCGCCGCTGTAAAGGATAATGTCTTTGTTCTGTTTGTCTACATGAAAAGTGAATAAACTCTTTATGTATTCACATTCAAAATCGAAAAAGGTTGAAGTCTTTTTTACCATTTTCTTTCCATCCCATTTTTCCGTCGTAATGGTATTGATAGGTTCGTTGCTTACATCTTCTATAAGTGTGCTAATGAGAAAGGGCTCGTTGTCTTTGACAATATAAGTGGAAAACTTGTGCCAACCATAGCCATCTTTGGTCATTGTCGATATTGTGTTTTCCTCTTCATTGACTGAAACATGCCGCAGTTTTCTTGCGCCAATTCCGTAAATCCCGGACTGAAAGTGAATCCATTGTTTGACGCTAAGAAGATTTGAAATGAAGGTCCGTGATAGCAGCCGTGTTGTCCATCCATAAGCGCAAAATCGTTCTTCCCGTCAAAATTGAAGTCTTCATAAAGTAGCAGACTATGTTCTCCATAAGGGATTTCAGCAATGTTTGCCTTCAATTGATCGTCGTGTAGATCAAAGGAGAGTTCATCGGCGTCTACGTGAATCAATTCCTTGTTTGTCTTTCGGTCATATACGGCCACCCAACCCTCGCTAAACACCTCTGAAGTATCAGAAATATATGCTCTCCCGTAGTATCTGTCAGAAAAACCATCGATTTTAAATGTTACCTGCCCAAAACTTGAAAGCATACAGCTCCAAAGTGCGAAGAAAAGAAGTAGAACTTTTTTCATAAACGTCTATTATTTATTGTCAGTCATTGATGTTCTTATTGTCATTGGCAAACGCCGCCCAATTTTATCTTTTCTTTGTTGTTCGCCGTTTGTCAAATGCAAAGAGCGAGTTAGCGGCGGGCAACGAAGAGATTTTCGAAGGCTATGCTGGCGCCTTTCTTGTGCAAAGATAGCGCAAGCTGTTGCAAAGAAGTCGTTCATTAATATTTTCGATAAACTATTTTAGGCAAAGATAAGATCTGTTTCCGAATTTTTCAACTTTGTATTTTCCCTATTTTGTTTCGTTCCCGTTTTGCGAAATAGCCATAACAAGCGCCTAAATAGAGAAAAGATGAGAAAGAGCTTGCGACAATAACAAATTGGCGTTCGAAATGAGGCGCTTTTAGTCCCCAAAAATGACTTATAAGTTTCCAATTCTGTGCAGGCAACCCCCGTTTGTTTAAATTTTCATCGTGAGAACACGAACGTCCTTTCACGATGGTACAATCTTTTCATCGTGAGGGTACAAGCGTACGCTCACGATGAAAACATAGCCAACCTTACGCTTACGTGCCAAAATCAGACTTTTCTCGCTGCATTTCCAACGTTTGTAGCTCCTAATTCCGACTTTTTCGTTACCAAGTAGCCTTTGTTGGCGTGATATGTAATATGGTGTATATATCATACGAACCTTTAGCATAAGTAGGTGGGGAGGTCGTGTATAAAACGCAACAGAGCGTGAACCGGTAGTGATCTCTTTTCTTCAGCTTCTGATGTTTCTTTCGCCGCATAGCCCTTTTCTCGGTCAGAAGGGCGGATAACGTAGGCAGTAGGTGCTTAAAAAATCGTATCTTTGCATACTTTATGCAGTGGAACTGCGTACAAGGAGAGCTACAATTATGATATATCCGGAAAATTTTGAGCAAAAAATAGGCTTTGATGAGATCCGCACTTTGCTGAAAGGGCGCTGTATGTCGACGCTTGGCACGGAATGGGTCGATCATCAAGTGCAATTTATGACCGATTACGACAGCATCATAAAGGCGCTGACCCAAGCGCAGGAGTTTGCCCGCTTCTGCGAGACGGAAGACGATGTCTATGAAGAAAACTTCTTTGATCTTCGCCGCCCTTTGCTGCGTATTCAGCCCGAAAATACGCATTTGGAAGAGTTGGAATTGTTTGACTTGAAACGGTCCTTGATGACCATTCACGCACTCACATCTTTCTTTTGCAAACACAACGACGAGGACGCCTATACCTATCCCGCTTTGGCCGAAATGGCAACCGGCATCGTGGCCTTTCCGAATATCATTCGTCGGATAGACGAGGTGCTGAATAAATATGGGAAAATAAAAGACACCGCTTCGCCCGAATTGCTCTCCATTCGCCATCAGGCGGAAGTAACGGTCAGAAGTATTTCCCATAACTTGCGCACGATTATCAGCGATGCTCAAAAAGACGGCTACATAGATCGCGACGTAACCCCCACGCTGCGCGATGGACGCTTGGTAATTCCCGTAGCTCCTTCCGTGAAACGCAAGATTAAGGGTATCGTACACGATGAGAGTGCTACCGGAAAGACCGTTTTCATTGAGCCGGCCACGGTTGTCGAAGCCAATAATCGCGTCAGAGAACTCAAAGCTGCGGAAAAGCGGGAGATTATCCGAATCCTTTCCGAATTGAGTAAGGAGATCCGTTTGCACATACCCGACCTTTTGGCCTCTATGCATTATTTGGCCCATATCGATTATTTGCGCGCATTGGCAAATTTCGCGACTTCCTTTCCGCCACTGTGCCGCAGGTGCACAAATATCCCTGCTTGGATTGGGTGCAAGCCGTGCATCCACTGCTTCAGCAGGCCTTAAAGAAGCACGGCGCAAAGCAAGTGCCCTTAGATGTGACCCTCAAAGGCAAAGAACGCCTCCTGCTGATTTCCGGTCCGAACGCCGGCGGCAAGTCCGTTTGCTTGAAAACGATCGGACTCCTACAATATATGCTCCAATGCGGTATGCCCGTGCCGATGCGTGAGAACTCTAATGTCGGAATCTTCAAAGATATCTTCTTAAGTATAGGTGACGAGCAGGATATTGAGAACGAATTGAGTACTTACTCCTCTCACCTCTTAGGTTTGAAAGAGATGATGAAGCGCAGCAACGCCAAAAGTATGCTGCTGATAGACGAATTTGGTAGCGGCACGGAACCTCAGATCGGTGGCGCCTTGGCTGAAGGAATCTTAGACCGCTTTGTGCGCAATGGAACTTATGGCGTGATAACGACACACTATCAGAATCTGAAAAACTACGTTGACGCTTGCCCGACGGCCGTAAACGGGGCGATGCTCTACGATCGCTCACGTATGCAGCCGCTGTTTATGTTGCGCATAGGCCATCCTGGTAGTTCGTTTGCCATAGAAATTGCGCGCAAGATCGGACTTCCGGCGGAAGTCGTGGCTTATGCGGAGTCGCTTGTCGGTAAAGATTACGTGATGAGCGATAAGTATCTGCAAGATATAGCGCGCGATAAAATGTATTGGGAGACCAAGCGTGAAAAAGTGCATCGACAAGAGAAACAATTAGAGGCTACACTGGCCAATTACGAGCAAGAAGTAGAACAATTTAAGGCACAAAAGAAGAGCGTTATAGCCCAAGCCAAGGCCGAAGCGCAAGAATTGCTCCAGCAATCAAATGCTAAGATTGAAAATACCATTCGTGCCATTCGCGAAGCCCAAGCAGATAAGGAGCGAACCAAAGAAATCCGAAAAGAATTGTCGGACTTCAAAGAAACATTGAGCGCCACTGATGACAACGATGCCGACATTCGTCGCCAATTAGAGAAGATCAAGCGTCGCCAGCAGCATAAGCGTAACCCCAAAACGCCTTCTGGCAAGACTGAATCGAGCGCTGCGCCTACAAAGTCGGTAGGGGAGCAAGCGGTCGTGCGGCGCGATTTTCGCGAAGGCGACTTCGTTCGCCTGAAAGGGCAGACCACCGTGGGGCGCATTGAGCATTTGCAAGGCCGACAGGCAAAGATTCTTTTCGGTAGTATGTATACGGCTGTACCTATCAGTAGGTTAGAGCCGGCTGAAGCGCCACAGACGGAAAAATAACCCAAGTAGCGACATTTATAAGTAAAGATACGCGCGACGCCGTTTATCAAAAGAAATTGCATTTCCGTCCGGAAACGGACCTGCGAGGGATGCGTGCCGACGAGGCTTTGGAGGCCGTTACTCATTTCATTGACGACGCAATTCTATTAGAACAACCGCGCGTGAGAATCTTACACGGTACGGGTACAGGGGCATTGCGCGAACTGGTACGCCAATATTTGAGAACCGTGCCCGGCGTTAAAACGTTTAGGGATGAACACGTACAGTTTGGCGGCGCAGGTATTACCGTCGTAGAATTTGAATAAAGTACACCTTATGCCTATTCCCTTATTAAAATATGCGATAGACAAAGACGTGGTTGCCTTTACAACAACCCGAGAGGGTGGTGTAAGTGAGGGCAATTACGGACGTTTTAACCTCAATCCTTATTGCGGTGATTCGCCGGCACACGTCAAGGAAAATATAGACCGCCTTTGCGCACAATTAAATATAGAAGAAGAGCGCCTAATCCTGCCGCATCAAGTGCATAACGATGCCTCGCTGATTATTGATGAGTCCTTTTTCGCACTTTCTTCCCAACAACGCACTGCGGCTTTGGAGGGTGTCGATGCACTTATTACCCGGCAGCGCCATACGTGTATCGGCGTCTCTACGGCTGACTGTGTGCCGATTTTGCTCTTTGATCAGAAGCAGCGCGTTGCAGCAGCTGTTCACGCCGGTTGGCGAGGCACGGTGAAGAAGATCGTCTCCAAAACTTTAGAAACGCTCTTTTCATCGTTTCAAACGCGGGCGGAGGACGTAAAAGTCGTGATTGGACCGAGCATTTCTCAACCCGTCTTTCAAGTAGGACCGGAAGTTTATGACGCCTTTTGCGAGGCTGGGTTTCCGATGCAGGATTTCGCTTACCCGCAACAAGATAAATGGTATATAGATCTTTGGGGCGCGAACCACTATCTCCTTGACAAGGCCGGCGTTCCTTTAGAAAATATTCAAGTAGCAGGCATTTGTACTTATCAAAACCACGAAGAATATTTTTCAGCCCGTCGCTTGGGTATCGATTCCGGTCGCTTATTTACCGGTATTTTACTCTTATAAACGAATTGGTATAAACTTTTCACCACAAAACGAAACTTGCTTGCAAGTTCTTCGTAGCAAGAAAGCTGCGCTTTCGTAAAAATTCATATATTTGCAAGTCTGATAAGAAAATAAGACACCGAATGTATTTATTATTATGTATTCAGTAGAACAACTTAACGACAAACTCATAGATCTTGCCTTCTCCGAAGATATTGGTGACGGCGATCATACGACGCTTTGCTGCATTCCGGAAACGGCGATGGGAAAGTCTCGCCTGCTGATCAAAGAAGAAGGCGTGTTGGCCGGACTCCGAATAGCTAAAGAAATCTTCCGCAAATTTGACCCCGCGTTGGAGGTTACGACAAGTATGGAAGACGGCGCAACGGTAAAGCCCGGCGATGTGCCAATGGTTGTATCCGGCAAAGTGCGAAGCCTTTTGCAGACGGAAAGACTTATGCTGAACGTGATGCAGCGAATGAGCGGCATCGCCACGATGACGCGTGAGTATGTGCGGCAGCTTGAAGGCACGCACGCAAAAGTGCTCGATACGCGTAAGACTACCCCCGGCTTGCGTATGCTGGAGAAAGAGGCCGTCCGAATTGGCGGCGGCGTCAACCATCGCATCGGCCTTTTCGATATGATTCTCTTAAAAGATAATCATGTAGATTTCTGCGGCGGTATTGATCAGGCGCTCAACCGCTGCGAAGCCTATCAAAAAGAAAAGGGTTTGCACTTGAAAGTAGAAATAGAAGTGCGTAGCGAAGATGAGATTCGTCAAGTTATGAGCAATGGTAAGGCCGACCGCATTATGCTCGACAACTTCAGTGTCGAAGCTACCGAAAAGGCAGTCAAACTCATCGACGGCAAATTCGAGACAGAATCGAGTGGCGGCATTACTTTGCAAACCATTCGCTCCTATGCGCTTTGCGGAGTTGATTATATTTCTGTCGGCGCATTGACCCATTCCGTAAAAGGATTGGATATGTCCTTTAAAGCAATTGATTAATGATTCATTGTACTATGAAAAAAGTATTCCTGACCCTTTGTGTTGCCTTTATGGCAGCATCAAGTTTTGCCTGCACAAGTTTTCTTGTCGGCAAGAAAGCCACTACTGATGGCTCAACATTTATTTCCTATAACGCCGACGACTACGGTATGTACGGGCATCTGATTTACCTGCCCCACGCTAAGCATCCGAAGGGCGCAATGCGCAAGATCATCGATGGAGACTCCAACCGTTACTTGGGCGAGATCCCGGAAGTACCCGAGACGTATGCAGTTCAAGGTTACATCAACGAATATCAAGTAGCCGTGATGGAGTCAACCTTCGGCGGACGTCCTGAACTCGTAGACCCGAAGGGCGTTCTTGATTATGTAAGTCTTATGCGCATCGCCTTGCAACGTGCTAAAACGGCGCGCGAGGCCATCAGCGTGATGACCGGCTTGGTAGAAAAATATGGTTACGCCAGCAGTGGCGAGTCTTTCTCCATTGCTGATAAGAACGAACTTTGGTTGATGGAGATGGTCGGCAAAGGTCCTAACGAGAAAGGTGCACTTTGGGTGGCCGTTCGTATTCCTGACGACTGCATTGCAGCGCATGCCAATCAGAGCAGAATCCATAAATTCCTGCAATACGATAAGAAGAACGTCATCTATGCCAAGGACGTGATCAGCTATGCACGCAAACACGGCTACTTTACCGGAAAAGACGCCGACTTCTCTTTTGCCAATGCCTTCTCTCCGGCCGATTTTGGTGCCGTTCGCTTTTGCGATGCGCGCGCTTGGAGCTTCTTCAATCGCTTTGTAGACGGTATGGACAAATACTTAGACTATGTTGATGGTAAGCACATCGGCAAGGCTGAGCCCTTCCCCCTCTATTTTAAGCCGAAGCGCCTGCTTTCTCGCCAAGACATTATGGATGGTATGCGCGATCATTACGAAGGCACGCCTTTCGACGTGCAAAAAGATTGCGGAATGGGTCCTGGTGAAATGCCATATCGCCCCACACCGCTCGAATTTACCTATAACGGCAAAAAATATTTCAATGAGCGCCCCATTTCTACGCAGCAGACAGCCGATACATACATTGCCCAGATACGCGGATGGCTTCCCGACGCCGTGGGCGGCATACTTTGGTATGGTAGCGACGATCCTAACATGATTAGCTACACACCGATTTATTGCCAGAACACGTCCGTACCCGAGTGCTTCGATGCTCCGGGCGCCGATGGCTGCACCTTCTCTTGGAAGTCGGCCTTTTGGGTCTGCAATTGGGTGTCTAACATGACCTATCCTCGCTATAATCACCTCTTCCCCGTTGTAAAAGAAGTGCGCGACGAGCTCGACAAAGACCTAAGCGCAAGGCAGCCGGAGGTGGAAGCTAAGGCCGTCGCTTTACACAAGACGAATCCCGCTGAGGCCGTTCGATATTTGACAAGCTATTCCGCAGAGCGCGGCGCAAACATGCTGACTACGTGGAAAGCCCTCGGCGAACGCTTGATCGTAGAGTTTAACGATATGACGATAAAGCCTGCAAGGGACGGAAAATATCTACGTACGGAAGAAGGCCTTCCCGCTCGCCCCAAGCGCGTAGGCTATCCTGACTCATATCGCAAAGTTATTGTTGACCAAACGGGTGATAAATATCTGCTTCCGGCGCAATGAAAAAGGCCATCGTAGCGTTTGCGCTCCAAGAAGAAGTAGTACCGGTTATCATTCCCGGCTTTGAGGTGTACACTATCCTTACGAAGATTACCAAAGTTCAAGCAGCTTTTCGCCTGACGAAGGCTATCTTTGAGTTGCAGCCCGATTTCGTGCTGAATGTGGGAACAGCCGGAACCTTGACCTACAGTGTGGGAGATATTTTTTCTGCCACACACTTCATTGATCGCGACAGCGCGAAGCAAAACTTCACGAGTGTTTCGTCTGAAGTCCAGACTACACCCCTGCTATCATTGCCATCAATTGTCGGAGGTCAAGTCTCGAACGATACTTTTATTGTTAACACCGGCGATGATTTCGTTACGGCCGCTGATGCTGTCAATGGTGCTGCCGTAGATATGGAAGCCTTTGCCGAAGCCTTGGTTTGCCGCGAAATGGGCATTCCCTTTCAGTCCGTAAAATTCATAACGGATAAGATAGGTGCCAACTCAATGAAGCATTGGGAAGACAAACTGGCTGATGCGCGCACAGCTTTGGCCGACTATTTCAAAACATATTTAGGCTGATAGCCATATATCAATGAGTAAGCCCCGCATCCCGGCTGTTAAAGCTGAGGTGCGGGGCTTGCTGTTGGCTTATTTCCCGTAAAAGCGACAGAAAATTTAGCGATGCGCCGCTATATTTGAGGTGTTCCCTTTGATTTTGACTATTGTTTGGTGCAGCCATACTATCGTTTGGTGGGAGCAAACCATAGTTTGGCGGGGGCAAATTATCGTTTGGCAGGAGCAAACAATGAGGAAGTGGAGTAATGGTGGGCTTAGCCCGACATCTTCTGTCTGGAAGTCTGTTGATTAAAATTACAGTTTGTGCTGCAATTTTTCGCGTTGTTGGCATTGTTGCACGACGTGAGGCCGTTGTTCTTAATAAGATGAAATGGACTTGCCGGCCTTTGGTCGAGCCTTTTTAGCAGAGCAGAGATGGGCTGTTTATAGTTGAGCAGAGCACGGAAGAGCGAGGTGGAGGCTGATATTTTATGGGATTATCAATAAAAAAGTACCGAGGCTCTTGCTTTTTTCATTCGATATATCTAATTTTGCTTCCGAGAGCCTATAATCTCGATAGGCTGTTATTCATTAACAACATGGTGATAACATAACAGGAGAATAACTTTAAAAACATAATCCGCCTATTGGATCTTTAGACTACTACTAAGGGAGAGTATGAAGCTTGAAGGTCTGACAAGCAAACTAAAACCAAATTATTATGAATTACAAGAGTACTACAAAAGCTCTGTTTGCAGCAGTAGCCCTGGCTTGGTCTACTTTTGCAATGACTGCAGATGCGCAAGTATTGCAGCGCAATCCTATGCCGGCTTGGCCAACTGTAACTAACAGTGTGCAGGCAAATGACGAAGTCGATGATCGACCCGGCTGCGAATCAAGTTTGGTGGGGTAATTATACCCATGGAAACAAGCGTAGTGGCTTAGGTCTTAAAAAAACTGAAACTTATGATATTGCTTTCCAGATCACACCTGAAAACGCAGTTGTGGTAGGTAAAAAGATTCAAGCTATTCGCTTCTATCTTCGCGACAAGAGCGGATTAAAGGATGTGAAGGTTTGGCTTTCTAAGACGCTTCCTGCAAATGTTGCAAAAGCAGAGGTGGTGAAGAACTTGGACGTAGCTGATCTTGATGCCGGTGATGAGGCACAAGATGTGTGCGGTAAAGTAAACGATGTCAAGCTGGATGCACCTTATGAAGTAACGAATGAGGGCGTATACGTAGGTCTTACTTTCACCGTAACTTCTACTTCAACCAACGGACTGCAATACCCGATCGTAACCGGAGATGGTAAGGGTATCAAAGGCTCTATTTTCCTCCGCACATCTACTACGATAAAAGATTGGGGCGATTACAAGGACCAAGATTTTGGCTTGGTAGCGATGCAAGTACTTGCAGAAGGAACGTTTGCTGCCAATGCAGCTCAGCCGATGGACTTTGGTACGTTGACGGCAGCTCTTGGTAAAGCAAAAGAAATAGAGCTTTCTATGGTAAGTGCAGGTTCTGCAGGTATTACTGATTTCGATTACACGGTAACGACTGATGGAACTGTTGGTGCAGAGAAGCACGTGAAGCTTGCACAGCCTTATAAAGTGTTTGGTGGTACTACAAAGGTTACTATTACTTTAGATCCGGATGCAACAACGGGCAGTAAACAGAAAGTGATTACGATCACCAAGGTTAATGGTGTAGCTAATGAGGCTCCTACGAAGACGGCTAAGGGTACGTTGGTCGTATTGTCGAAAGAGTTCCCGCGCGCAGTCTTAGTTGAAGAATTTACCGGTACCGGTTGTCCTTGGTGTCCGCGCGGTATGGTTGGTATGGCTAAAATGGCTAAGACCTTCGGCGATAAGTTTGCAGGCGTTGCTCTCCACAACTATAATGCAACTGACCCGATGTCAATCTCTTACGACAGTAACTTGGACTTCAGCGGTGCTCCTAATTGCCGCCTTAATCGTGGACCGGGAATGGATCCCTATTATGGCACAGGCGATGATATCGCAGACGACTTCCGCAAGGAACTTAGTGTGCTTCCTTTTGCAGGTATTACGCTTACAGGTGTGTACGATAAAGCAACTGAGAAGGTAACAGCTGAAGCAACTATTGAGCCTTTGGTATCAGGTAGCTTTAAACTCGCTTACGTATTGACGGCTGACGGCCTCACCGGCGATGAAAGCGCTTGGATGCAAGCTAACAACTATGCTCAGTTCGAGCAAAATCGCTTGCCGGATGATATGAAACCTTACGGTAAGGGTGGCGAGTTTGGTCAAACAAGATTTAAGGGTGTATTTGATGACGTAGCTATCGCTTCTTCTTTCTCCGGCGCTGCTGTTGATCTTCCTGCTTTGACTGAAAACAACATCGTGACGAATTCTTATACTTTGGCATTGCCGACGAAGCAGCCGCTCCGCAAGGCTATCGACGTGAAGAAAATGCACGTGATTGCATTCTTGTTGGATACCAAAGGTAAGGTTGTCAACGCTGTTAAGGCTCCTGTAAAAGATGTTCTTGGCGTAAACGGTGTGATTGCTTCTGAAAACATCAAGGAAGTAGCACGCTACACGATCGACGGTCGTCGCATCAACGAACCGCAAGCCGGTATCAACATCGTGAAGATGTCTGACGGTACGACGGTTAAGATTCTTGTAAAATAAGGAATAAGAATCTCTGAACTACAAGACGGGTTTCTCCCTCCGTCTCTCACTTACCCCGAAGCTTCGCAATGAAGCTTCGGGGCTTTTTTGTAAAAGAGAAGCTACTACGCTGAATAAATAAGGAAAACCTTTTGCTTTTACTGCGATTTGGCGTAACTTCGCACGCACATAGCGGATTAAATGATGGAACCCCTAAAACATGAATGTGGCGTCGCAATGATTAGATTGCGCAAACCCCTCTCTTATTTTCAGCAGAAGTATGGTTCATGGACGTATGGACTGAACAAGCTCTATCTTATGATGGAGAAACAGCATAATCGCGGACAAGAAGGCGCGGGCCTTGCCTGCCTAAAGATGCACGCCGTGCCCGGCGAGGAGTTCATCTTTCGCGAAAGAGCTCTAGGTGCCGGTGGTATCGAAGCTATCTTTGAAAATGTCAAGGAGAAGTTGCAAAAATACACGCCTGAGCAAACGCGAGATATTGACTACATTACCCACCATTTGCCCTATGCCGGCGAAATCTATATGGGGCATTTGCGCTATTCGACAACCGGAAAGAGTGGCCTGTCATATGTGCACCCGTTTTTGAGGCGATCTAATTGGCGTGCGAAGAATCTTTGCATCTGCGCCAACTTTAATATGACTAACGTGCCGGAGATTTTCGGCTCGATTGCTACCAAGGGGCAACATCCGCGTATGATGTCAGATACGTATATTCTTTTGGAGCAACTAGGCCATCGGCTGGACCGCGAAAGTGAGCGTTGCTATGTCGAGGCAAAGAGCAAAGGGCTTAAAAATACGGATATTACGCGCTATATTGAAGAAAACATAGACGTAGCCAATATTTTGAAGTCGGCAGCTCCTGTATGGGACGGCGGTTATGCGATTATGGGCGTTACGGGGTCGGGAGAGTGCTTTACAATGCGCGATCCTTGGGGCATTCGCCCTTGCTTTTGGTATATGAATGATGAATTCTTGGCCGTAGCTTCGGAACGCCCCGTGCTCCAGACAACGTTTGACCTGGAGGTGGATGATATCCACGAACTAACGCCTGGTCAGGCAATCTTGATGCGCGAGAATGGCGAAATGCGCCTTGAACAAATTTTGCCGCAACGTGGATATCACGCTTGTTCTTTTGAACACGTGTATTTCAGTCGTGGGTCTGACTGCGATATTTATCGTGAGCGCAAGGAGATGGGGCGCAGATTGGTTGATCCCATATTGAAATCGATTAACGGCGAATTGGATAATACGGTTATTTCGTATATTCCCAATACGGCAGAAGCTTCCTTTTATGGCCTTGTACAGGGCTTTAATGAGTATCTGAACGAACAAAAAATTAAGGATATAGAGTTGCTCGGCGGCCATCCGCAACCTGAAGAGCTGAGGCGTATTCTCTCGCGCCGTGTGCGCTCAGAAAAGGTAGCGTGGAAAGATATCAAGCTACGCACGTTTATCGCTGAAGGCAATAGCAGAAAGGATTTGGCTGCGCATGTCTATGATATTACGTATGAAAGTCTTGTTGCCTATAAAGACAACTTGGTTATTATAGACGACAGCATAGTGCGTGGTACGACATTGCGGGAAAGCGTCATTCGCATTCTTGATCGTCTGCATCCTAAACGAATCGTGATAGTCAGCGCTTCTCCCCAAGTACGTTATCCTGACTTCTATGGTATTGATATGCCTGACTTGGGCGAGTTTATTTCGTTTCGCGCTATCATTGCTTTGCTCAAACAGCACGGCAAAGAAGATCTCATTCGCTCCGTTTACAAACGTTGCAAAGAACAGGAAGGGCGGCCGAAAGAGGAAATGCAAGAGTATGTGCGCGAACTCTATGCTGAATGCTCAGGTGACGAAATTAGTAAAAAAACTGCCGAACTGCTGCGCCCTGAAGGCGTACAGACTGAAATACATATCGTTTACCAGACGCTTGAAGGCTTACACAAAGCTTGTCCATTGGCGCCCGGTGACTGGTATTTCAGGTCATTATCCCACACCCGGTGGTCGAATGCGCGTAAATCAGGCTTTCATTAACTTCTATGAACGCAATGAGGCCCAACTCAACCAAAAGCAGTTTAATCTGTAATGATAGACAACTAACAATCCCAACGCTCAAAGCAATGGCACACACAATATATAATAGAAGACGTGCAACGCTAACATTAAGTGACGGCACAACCTTTTGCGGACAATCTTTCGGCTATGAAGCACCTGTTGCTGGAGAAGTTGTCTTCAATACGGCAATGACAGGCTATCCGGAGAGTTTAACAGATCCGTCTTATGCTGGTCAGATATTGGTATTGACTTTCCCGCTGGCAGGAAATTATGGCGTTCCTCCTTTTACAATGAGGCCGGACGGCATAGCAACTTTTATGGAAAGTGAACACATTCATATCTCAGGGCTTGTCGTATGCGACTATAGTGAGGACTATTCTCATTGGAATGCTGTTGAAAGCTTGTCGGACTGGTTGCAGCGCGAAAAGATTCCAGCCATTACGGGCGTTGATACACGTGAACTTACAAAAATTTTACGTGAGCATGGCGTAATGCTTGGAAAGATTGAACCAGAAGGCACTATTAGTGATGTGGCCTCCGCGCAATATGAGGGCGTAAATTATGTGGAAAAAGTATCTTGCTCAGAAGTTATTAAATATAATGAGGGGGCTGGAAAGCGCGCTGTGCTTGTTGATTGCGGCGTTAAGCACAATATTATCCGTTGCCTGCTCCAACGAAACATTGAAGTTGTTAGAGTGCCTTGGGATTACGACTTCAATGCATTGGAGTTTGATGGTTTGTTTTTAGCTAACGGACCTGGCGACCCGGATACTTGCGAGCGAACGGTAGACAATATCCGGAAATTTTTGGGTAAAAGCGACGTGAAGCCCTGTATGGGTATATGTATGGGTAATCAATTGCTTTCAAAAGCTGCCGGCGCAAGCATATACAAATTAAAGTATGGACATCGAGGACATAATCAGCCCGTTCGCCGAGTGGGTACAACGCAGTGCTTCATTACAAGCCAGAATCATGGATACGCAGTAGACGCAAAGACTTTACCACAAGATTGGGAAGCTCTCTTTGTTAATATGAATGATGATTCTAATGAAGGCGTGCGCCACAAACATAATCCTTGGTTCAGTGCGCAATTTCACCCAGAGGCCTGCAGCGGGCCTCTCGATACAGAGTCCCTTTTTGACGAATTCGTCCAACTATTATAAATGATCCGACTATGAATGATGCAATTCACAAAGTACTATTATTAGGTTCCGGCGCTCTGAAGATCGGGGAAGCGGGCGAATTTGACTATTCCGGCTCACAAGCGCTTAAAGCGTTGAAAGAAGAGGGGATCGAAACGGTTCTGATTAACCCTAATATTGCCACAGTACAGACAAGTGAGGGAGTAGCGGATAGAATTTATTTCCTTCCGGTCACTCCTTATTTTGTAGAAAAGGTGATACAAAAAGAGCAGCCCCAGGGTGTTATGTTAGCTTTTGGTGGACAAACAGCTCTTAATTGTGGTGTGGAATTATTCCGCGCTGGGATCTTAGACAAATACAACCTCAAGGTTCTTGGTACTCCTGTTCAAGCCATTATGGACACGGAAGACAGAGAGCTATTTGTAGATAAACTAAATGAGATCGACATCAAAACGATCAAGAGCGAAGCTTGCGAAACCATTGAAGATGCGCGTAAAGCAGCGCGCGACCTAGGTTATCCGGTCATCATTCGAGCTGCTTATGCGTTGGGCGGATTGGGATCTGGTTTTTGCGACAACGAGGAGGAGCTGAATAAGATTGCTGAAAAGGCCTTCTCTTTCTCGCCGCAAGTGTTGGTGGAAAAAAGTTTGAAGGGTTGGAAAGAGATCGAATACGAAGTCGTGCGCGACAAGTATGACAATTGTATTACGGTCTGCAATATGGAAAACTTCGACCCGCTTGGCATCCATACGGGAGAAAGTATTGTTATCGCTCCTTCACAAACACTTACAAATGCTGAATACCATAAATTGCGCACACTTAGTATTAAGATCGTCAGACACATTGGTATCGTAGGTGAGTGTAATGTACAATATGCTTTTGATCCTTATTCGGAGGATTATAGAGTCATTGAGGTGAATGCGCGCCTAAGTCGTTCTTCTGCATTAGCATCAAAAGCAACAGGCTATCCCTTGGCCTTTGTTGCTGCTAAATTGGGCTTGGGATATGGTTTGTTTGAATTAAAAAATTCGGTAACGAAGACGACCAGCGCTTTTTTTGAGCCGGCCCTCGACTACGTGGTCTGTAAAATTCCTCGTTGGGACTTGGGAAAATTCCACGGCGTCACTCGCGAATTAGGCTCTAGTATGAAGTCTGTCGGCGAAGTTATGGCCATCGGCAGAACATTTGAAGAAGCCATTCAGAAGGGAATCAGAATGATCGGACAAGGCCTCCACGGCTTTGTGGGCAATAAAGAGATCACGATTGATGATATCCGACAAAGCCTCTCTGCACCTACCGACAAGCGCATCTTAGTTATCGAAAAGGCCTTCTTTGATGGGATGAGCGTAGAGGAAATCCATGAATTGACCAAAATCGATCGATGGTTCCTCCACAAACTTGAGCGTATTTTCCATACAAATCGAGCAATAAAGCCTGTGGTAGCATCAACAACCTCTCAAATGAGTTATTGTACAAAGCAAAGTGCGAAGGCTTCACAGATTTCCAAATAGCCAGAGCCGTTGGTTTAGAGAAAGAATATGACGATATGGACAAAGCAATGCTTGTCGTACGCGGTAGGCGTAAAGCAGCAGGCATTGTTCCATATATCAAACAAATAGATACACTGGCAGCAGAGTATCCGGCACAGACGAATTATTTGTATCTGACTTACAGCGGTGTAGCGCACGATATCGCCTTAGAATATGATCGACGCTCGGTTGTTGTTCTAGGCTCCGGAGCTTATCGCATTGGTAGCTCAGTTGAGTTTGACTGGTGCGGCGTGCAAGCGCTCAATACGATTCGCAAGAATGGTTTTAAGAGCATTATGATCAATTATAATCCGGAGACTGTTTCTACGGATTATGATATGTGCGACCGCTTGTACTTCGATGAATTGACTTTCGAGCGTGTGATGGACATTCTCGAACTCGAATCTCCTTACGGTGTCATTGTTTCTACCGGCGGGCAGATTCCTAACAACTTAGCCATGCGGCTTGATGCGCAAAACGTACCGATTTTAGGTACGCCGGCTAAGTATATCGACAATGCAGAAGATCGTGAAAAATTTTCCGCAATGTTAGGGCGTATCGGCGTAGATCAGCCGGAGTGGAGCGCACTGACGACGATGGACGATATCAACGCCTTTATTGAAAAGGTGGGCTTCCCCGTTTTAGTAAGGCCTTCGTATGTCCTTTCGGGTGCAGCTATGAACGTTTGCTCTAACCACGAGGAATTAGAGCATTTCTTGCAGTTGGCTGCCAATGTTTCCCAGAAGCATCCGGTCGTGGTTTCCCGTTTCTTGCTCCACGCCAAAGAAATTGAAATGGATGCTGTGGCTAAAGACGGCGAGATTTTGGCTTATGCCATCAGCGAGCACGTCGAGTTTGCCGGTGTCCATTCCGGAGATGCTACAATTCAGTTTCCCCCGCAAAAACTCTATGTTGAGACGGTGCGACGTATAAAACGCATTTCGCGAGAGATTGCTAAAGAGCTGCATATCAGTGGTCCGTTTAATATTCAGTTCCTTGCTCGAGAGAACGATATCAAAGTAATTGAGTGCAATCTTAGAGCTTCCCGTAGCTTCCCCTTCGTAAGCAAAGTCTTGAAGATAGACCTTATCGAATTGGCCACAAAAGTTATGTTGGGGCTACCTGTAGAAAAGCCCGCTAAGAACCTGTTCGATTTAGATTATGTCGGCGTTAAGGCCAGTCAATTTTCGTTTAATCGACTACAAAATGCAAATCCTGTACTCGGAGTGGATATGGTAAGTACGGGCGAAGTAGGATGTTTGGGCGAAGACGCCCGCGCGGCTTTTGATCAAGAGCTTGCTTTCCGTCGGGCAAAGAATCCCCAAGAAAGGCATCCTGCTGTCTACCGGCAACGGAAAGCAGAAGGCGGATATGCTGATGGCCTCTAAATTGTTGGCTGAAAAGGGCTACAAACTTTATGCAACAAAAAGGCACACACAGCTATCTTACGGAAAACGGCATAGAAAGCACGCGCGTTTTCTGGCCTAACGAAGATGGCACGCCGCAAGCCTTGGATTTACTCCATAGCAAGGAGATTGATTTCGTTGTCAACGTTCCTAAGAATCAATCCGGCAGTGAGGTAACCAACGGTTACAAGATCCGCCGCTCAGCTGTCGACTTGAATATTCCGCTCATCACAAATGCCCGCTTGGCGAGCGCATTTATATATGCTTTCTGCACGCTTTCTTTAGAAGAACTCGACATAAAGTGCTGGCAAGAATATTAAATTTATAGCATGGATACGTACTGCGACTCGGAGTCTTTTAGATTCTAAGCCGCAGTACGCATTTTTTTTAAGGACTGACGTATATGAAAAAGCTACAGCAACTACTTCTTCCGCATATCCATCAAATATCGGAGCAGCCGCAAAAAGCGGAGACGCCCGAAACCGAGAAAGCCAAGATCCTGCTTCACAACAACGAGAGTCCATACAATACACCCAATAATCGCTTTCCGGAAAAGCGGCCATTGCAGCTCTATGAAGCCCTTAGTCGTCAAAGAAAAATACGGCAAGATTGTATTTTCGCTACAGAAGGATTGGACCATCTGTTTAGCCTCTTCTTGCGCCTGTTTTGTGCGCCCAGTTTAGATAATATTGTTGTCGCAGCGCCTTCCTCTCCGCTTATTAGCGATCAAGCCGCTTGGCATAATATAATTTGCCGCCCCATAAATGTTGGAGAGCAATTCCAATTGTCAGCCATCGATGTCTTAGCTGCATGTGATGAACATACGAAGCTAATCTACCTTTGCAGCCCCAGCGATATATCAGGACTCTGTCTTGATCCAAAAGAGATTGTGAAACTATTGGCTCAGTTTGAGGGAATAGTCCTTATCGATGAGTCTTATATCGACTTCTCTTCGCAAAATACGCTGTTGGCCGCGATAGAGGAGTATTCTAATGCAGTTATTATACAGACGTTCTCACATGCTTGGGCCTCAGCAGGCTTAAATCTTTACGTCGCTTATGCTGTTCCCGAATTAATCCAATATTTACAGCTAATAGCTGTTCCCCAATGCATCAATACGCCCACAATAACACAAACTTTGCAAATACTTTCTCGCCCCGTAGATGCACATAAGTGGACGCAACAAATTATTGAGGAACGCGGAAGGCTGATTCCGGCGCTCCGACTATTGCCTTATTGCGAAAAAGTATATCCTTCTGAAGCCAATTTTATTTTAATACGTACAACTCAGGCTGAACAACTTTATGCTTATCTAAAAGCCCGAGGCATCAAAGTCTTGTTTTTACCGCAACTATTTCCACAACAAGATTTTCTGCGTATCACGGTTGGCTTGCCCAATGAGAATGTTGCTCTGCTGGGTGCTTTACGTACATATCGGTCGTAAGGACTTTTTCCGTGTTTGATAGACTACTGCTGCGTAATGACTTGACATAAGTCAAGCAGAGCAAAGGGTGCGTAAACTAAGACGGAAAACGTACCGCCTTCAAACGAATCTTGAGAAGTGGAATACATTGTTTTTCTTACCAAGCACCAACTATTCCCATTTCTATCGTGAGCGTACGCTCGTACCATCACGAGCGAACGTGTGTACGCTCACGAGGAAAAAAATGTGTACGCACGTGAGCGTATTTTCCACTAACTTGCTTGTTTTTCGTACAAAGTCCCATCCTTTTTTTCTCGCAAAAGTTTGGATGCATAAGGAATAAACGCTATCTTTGCACCGCATTTCAAAGGAAGTGTGGAAAGGAAGTTTGGGTGAGTGGCTGAAACCACCAGTTTGCTAAACTGACGTACGGTCTTCCGTACCGGGGGTTCGAATCCCCAGCTTCCGCGAAACGATTATGGCGCTTTCATCTAACGGTTAGGGATACATGCCTCTCACGCATGGTATACGGGTTCGATTCCCGTAGGCGCTACAAAAGGAGAGAGCTTTTCTCCCTTTTTTGTTAGCATGTAAATCTCAATTCATCTTGCTATATTTACTATGAACAACGAGGAAATACAAAAGCATAAAGCCGAGTTTGTAGATCTTTGCCATCGCTATATTAAGCGAAAGGGACTGGAAGAGTTGCTTTCGTATTTGGAACAGTCAGACTTTTACACTGCTCCTTCATCTACTAATTTTCATTTGAACGAAGAAGGCGGTTTGTGTCTGCACTCGATGAATGTCTTTCATACTGCGCTACGGCTGAATCAGGCTGTGCTGCAACCGGCGCTTGACGAGGGTAAAGCTAATTTTACGAAAGAGATTGCAGAAGAAAGTATCGCCATTTGTGCCTTGTTTCATGATTTATGTAAAATCAAACTTTATCATAAAGCAGAAAAATGGAAAAAGGATGAGGAGGGGCGTTGGGTTACTTATCCGAGCTTTGAGATTCAAGATGACTTTCCTTTTGGGCACGGCGAGAAGTCCTGCTTTATCATTAATTGGTATTTGCACTTGACGCGTGAGGAGTTGCTCGCCATTCGTTGGCACATGGGTATGTTTGATATGGGAGAGCAGGGGAGCAGTATGCGTTTCTCTTTCCGTGCAGCGCTGGAAAAAGTCTCCGCTAGTGGCTCTTCTGCACGCAGCCGACTTCTTAAGTTCCAACTGTTTGGAGAAAACGACGCAATGGAAATAGCGCTTCGAAAGATTTTTAGCTATTCCAACGAATTAAAACCGAACGGCATAAACTGCCGATAAAACAAAGGCATTGCATACTATAATATACGAAGAGAGGGCAGCGATTTCGCTGCCCTCTCTCTTTACCTATAATAATAGCGTATTAATCCAATTTGTGGATAACGAGACCACTACGCAATTTTGGCTCGAACCACGTCGCCTTAGGCGGCATAATTTTACCTGAATCGGCAATGTTCATAATTTGTTCCATTGTCACGGGATACAAAGCTAAAGCAAACTTCATCTCGCCATTGTCCACACGGCGCTTCAGCTCCTCCAAGCCGCGCAAACCACCGACAAAGTCGATGCGTTTGTCGCCACGAAGGTCTGTAATGCCTAAGATTTCATCCAAAATCAGACGAGAAGAAATGTCAACATCAAGCACGCCGATAGGATCGTTCGGGTTGAATGTTCCCTCTTTTGCCTCTAAGCGATACCAATGTCCTTCTAAATAAGCAGAGAATTCGTGCAACTTCTTCGGACGATAGTTCTCCGTGCCCATATCCTCAACAATGAAGTTCTTACCTAAAGCTTTCAAGAACTCATCCTTCGTCAAGCCGTTCAAATCTTTAACTACGCGGTTGTAGTCTAAGATCGTCAGCTGTTCTGCCGGGAAGCAAACGGCCATGTAGAAGTTGTACTCCTCATTGCCCGTATTGTTCGGGTTCTGCTTTGCGCGTTCTGCGCCAACCAATGCAGCAGCAGCGCTGCGGTGATGGCCGTCGGCAATGTACAAAGCATCCATCTTGTCAAATTCAGTTGTGATTACTTCCTTGTCTTTCGGATCTGCAATCACCCAGAATTGATGACGGAAATGATCAATCGGCGCTACGAAATCATAAAGCGGAGTCTCTTTCGCTTTTCTGTCGATCAAATCGATCAGCGGTTGGCTGCTCTTGTAAGCAAGAAAAACAGGCTCGATGTTTGCGTTCGTATTGCGAACGTGCTTCATACGATCCTCTTCCTTATCGCGACGCGTGAGCTCGTGCTTTTTAATTACATTGTTCATGTAATCATCCACGTGGCAGCACAATACGATACCATATTGTGTTTTACCGTTCATCGTCTGCGCATAGAGATAATAATTCTCTTCATTATCCTGCACTAACCAACCCTCTTGTTGGAACTTCTTAAATTGATCTGCGCCACTTTCGTAAACGCGAGGATCATATTCGCTCGTTCCTTCTGGGAAGTTGATTTCCGGTTTGATGATATGATAGAGAGACTTTTCGTTGTTGCCTGCCTCTACGCGTGCTTCATCTGAGTCAAGGACGTCGTAGGGTCTTGATTCTACTTCTTCAACCAAAGCTTGAGGAGGGCGAACTCCTCTAAAAGGTTTAACTCTTGGCATAGCTCAGGATTTATTTGTTTACTTGGAATTTAGTGATACCATCTTTGAAGAAGCCAACGATTTGATTGGCTGCTGCAAGGCCTGCGTTGATATTTGCTTCAGCCGTTTGTGCACCCATCTTCTTGGGAGTTGCGAAGTAGCGGTCGCCTAATTTGTCTACGGCTTCGTCATGTTTTTCCAACATCAAGTCGCTTACGTAGCGCAAATCTGTACGTTCGAGGAGAGCCTCTATCAATCCATCCTCGTCAATAATATCTTGACGTGCGGTGTTCACAACAATACCGCCCTTCGGCATAGAAAGGAGCAACTCTTTGTTGATGCTTCTTCTCGTTTCCGGCGTTGAGGGGATATGCAAGCTGACTACGTCGCACTCCTTAAAGAGTTCTGCGGGCGTATTCACTTGCTTAACGCCGTGTTGCGTGAAGACTTCAGCCGGGATGTAGCCGTCGAAAGCGCAAACTTCCATACCGAGGCCTTTAGCAACGCGTGCTACGTTTTGAGGAACGTTACCGAAAGCCAAGAGACCAAGCTTCTTGCCCATCAACTCCGTACCTGCTTTTCCATTGAATCTATTACGTACCGTGTAAAGCAGCATACCGAACACCAATTCAGCCACAGCGTTGGAGTTTTGGCCCGGCGTGTTCATCACAACTACACCGTGCTTCGTCGCAGCTGCCAAATCTACGTTGTCGAAGCCTGCACCGGCTCTCACAACGATCTTTAATTCGGGCGCATGTTCAAAAAAACTTCTTCATCAATTTTGTCAGAGCGGATGATTATAGCGTTTACATCCTTAACGGCCTCCAACAATTCAGCCTTCTCTGCATATTTTTCAAGCAGCGCAAATTCATAGCCTGCTTTTTTAACAATCTCTTCGATGCCCTTTACCGCTACCGGTGCAAAGGGTTTTTGGGTTGCAACTAATACTTTCATAGTCTTATGCTAATTGCTTAGGGTAAAAAGAGCAGGAGGTGGCATTGTTTCCCCTCCCGCTCCTATGTTTGATTTAGTGTTTCTTTTCAAATTCCTGCATGCAAGCGATCAATGCTTTAACGCCTTCTACAGACATTGCATTGTAGCAAGAAGCGCGGAAGCCGCCTACGTCGCGGTGGCCCTTAAGACCCCACATACCATTTTCCAAAGCAAATGAAAGGAATTCAGCTTCCAAGTCTTTGTATTCGTCATTCATTACGAAGCAGATGTTCATACGGCTGCGGTCTTCTGCAACGGCTGTTCCGCGGAAGAACTTGTTGCGGTCGATTTCTGCGTAGAGCAAATCAGCACGCTCAGAAGCGCGACGATCCATCTCTTTCACGCCACCCTCTTGCTTGATCCAGCGCAGCGTCTGCATTGCACTGTAGATAGGAATTACAGGAGGTGTATTAAACATAGAACCCTTCTTCTGGTGCGTACGATAGTCGAGCATTGTCGGGATCGTGCGGCTTACCTTGCCAAGCATATCATCCTTTACAATAACGAAAGTAACGCCGGCCATAGCCAAGTTCTTCTGTGCGCCACCATAAATCATCATATATTTGCTTACGTCGACCGGGCGAGAAAGAATATCTGACGACATGTCTGCAATCAGAGGAATCGGAGAATCGATGTCCGTGAACATTTCCGTACCATAAATGGTGTTGTTCGTCGTGATGTGGAGATAGTCAGCATCAGTCGGGATAGTGTAGCCCTTAGGTACATAAGTAAAGTTCTTATCAGCAGAAGAAGCTACTTCTACAACCTCGCCGAAGAGCTTAGCTTCCTTTTGTGCTTTCGTAGCCCAAACGCCTGTATTAACGTAAGCCGCTTTCTTCTCCAAGAAGTTGTAAGGAACCATGCAGAATTCGAGGCTTGCACCGCCACCAAGGAAGATTACGCTATAACCTTCGGGAACGCCGAGCAATTCTTTCATCAAAGCTTGTGCTTCATCCATCACAGCTTGAAATTCCTTGCTACGGTGGCTCATCTCCATCAAAGAAAGACCGATGCCATTAAAGTCAATGCACGCCTCAGCTGTAGCTTTCATTGCTTGTTGCGGGAGAATTGAGGGACCCGCACCGAAATTGTACTTCTTCATATCTTTAGAGTAATTAGTGTGTGTTTTCTGCAGCGAATATAGGGAGTTTTCTACGCGTAGCCAAATTTCAAAGGGAATATTTCAAGTTTATCCGACAAAAAGCGAAAACTCACATTTAGTTTAGACTAAAATGAGAAAAAAACAGCAAAATTTGGATGCAGTTTCCCCCTGTCCGGTTAACTAATGAAAAGATTCAATGGGGTTGTCGTCGCTCTTTTGTATGTGTCTTTTTATGGCTTTTCGTGTGAGTCGTAAGGCTGTTTTTTTTATGGTCGGAAGCAGAAAATTTACTGTCTTCTCATCCATAAAATCAGTGCTGTGGATGCGATGCTGCGTGTCGGCGGCAAGAGCGGGTTTTGTTTGGTGGCACCAAACCATAGTTTGCTCCCATCAAACCATAGTTTGCTGCCACCAAACGATGGTTTCTCTCCGGCAAACAATCGACGGATAGGCAAGGAGAATCGGAAATATGGATTGGAACTGCTGAAAACAAGGAAATTGAGTCCTCTTTTGGCCGCGCTTGTCGGGTGGTCGAAAGATTTGCACTTTTGTGATTAACATTCCGCCTATCGCGGCCTAAGTGTCGGCGAGAGATAAGTGGGGCTATCTTCTTTCCGGTAAGTAGATATCGAAAGAGTTGGAGTGGTCGATGATCGTAATGCCGGCCTAATGAAGTGAAGGATTGAACTCAGCATCCCCATATAGGCTTTTCGCCCCTACCGTTCCGGCGCATCGCGCGGCAACAGCAGAGGCGAAAAGTCTGTAGTCGGCAGGGCGTTTATTTCCCTTTACCGTAATGCTCGTCTACTTTGATTAAACCGGCTGCTATAAAAGTCAGTGGCGTTAGGCAGAGGACGATAATAAAGAAATTAAGATAGCCGACGGCCTGTTGTAGCGCTCCGGCAAACAGACCGGGCAGCATCATACTTAAAGCCATAAAGCCGGTGCAAAAAGCATAGTGGGCCGTGGTGTTTTTTCCTTGCGAAAAATACATCATATAGAGCATATAGGCTGTAAAACCAAAGCCGTAGCCAAACTGTTCTAAGAAAACGCTGATGTTAATCAAGGCCAAACTCTCGGTTTGGTAGTAGGCCAGGAATATGTAGACAACGTGGGGGAGCGTAATGCTCAGCACCATTGGCAGCAACATCTTCTTTAAGCCTTTGGAAGCTACTAATACGCCGCCCAAAATGCCACCCAGCAGAAGTCCGATGACGCCTACCGTGCCCTGTACAAAGCCTACTTCGGCTGTCGTCATACCTAAGCCGCCTTTACTCACGGGGTCGAGCATGAAAAGTGGGCAGATCTTGATGAGCAATGCTTCGGGGAAACGGTATAGCAGCATAAAGATGACGGCCACAAGAAACTGGGGCTTCAGGAAGAAAGACTTGAACGTAGCGGCAAACTCCTTCAACTCCAGATGGCGGGAACTGTCTTGCCGTGGGCGCGGCAGCATAAAGGCATGATAGCAGAAAAGCAGCAGGAAGGTGGCTGTGCAGACGAAGAACGTGGCCATCCAGGCTGAAAATGGGTTGCGATAAAAATACTTCCATTGTCCCGGCAAACATTACGAGCAAGCCTTGCCCTGCGATGGTGGCAACACGGTAGAAGGTGCTGCGCACGCCGACAAAAAAATACTCTGCTCGTGTTCCTCTAAAGCCAGCATATAAAAGCCGTCGGCCGCGATGTCGTGTGTGGCCGAACTGAAAGCCATAAGCCAGAAAAAGACGAGCGTCCACTGTACGAAGTGGGGCACTTTGATCGTAAAAGCCACACCGGCCATGGATGCGCCCAGGATGAGTTGCATCACGATAATCCACCAGCGTTTCGACTTCAACAAATCCACAACCGGACTCCAAAAGGGTTTAATTACCCACGGGAGATACAGCCAAGAGGTGTAGAGCGTGATTTCTTCGTTGTTCAGTCCGAGTCGCTTGTACATAATCGCCGCAATTGTCATTACGATGACGTAAGGGATGCCTTCTGCGAAATATAAAGAGGGTACCCAGCTCCATGGCGATTGTCGGCGCCGCGCTTTTGCTTCGGTTTCTGTTATATTTTCCATCAATAGATCTTCTTAATGTTTGCTCCTTTATAATAATGAGTGAGTATGGTGTCGTAGGAATAGCCCTTGTCGCTCATCACGGCAGCGCCTATTTGGCACATACCAACGCCGTGCCCCCAGCCGGCGCCACGTAGTGTGAAGGTTTGGGGGACTTCTTCGCCGGAAGTGGAGACCGTGAAAGCAGAACTATAAAGATGTGTGGGCGAGAGCAAACGGCGTATTTCCAATTCCTTGCCTATCGTCATCTCTTTCTCTGTCCCGACGATGCGCAAACGCTTGATGCGTCCGCTCTCTCCGCGCTCTACGGGGATAAGAGCTTTGATGGCACCGAAGTCAATGCCTGACTTTTGCTTGATTAAATCAGCCAGTTCGGCCTGCTGGTAGGTTATAGTCCAGCGATAAAAGTCGGGCGTTTCCTGATCATAGTCGTTTAATACTTGCTGAATCAGTCGCAGATCTTTCGTATTGCAGAAGGCATCGGGCGATGCTGCGATCCACGCTTCGGCTTGCGCCTCTTCCGTTAAGTCGGGCAGCGTCTCATCTTTGCTGTCTCTGATGGGCGCTAAATAAGGATAGTCTTCGTCGCCCCAGCACGTGGAAAACTTTTCAGAAGCTCCGCCGCAGCACTTCGAGAAGCGGGCGTCGCACAAGACATCTTCATATGTGAGTACGCAGCCGCGCGTCGTTTCTACGGCTTCTACGACTGCCGCCGAACTCTGGCGCGTTATGCCTTGATAGCGTTGGCAATGATCATCGGCGCAAACATCGAACAAGGCGTGATCTGTGCGGTCATACCAACGCAGATATTCGCTTTCTTTGCGTGTAAAGGTGAAGAAACCGCCGGCATTTTCCGGGTTGCTTCGACGCGCTTGCATCTGATAGAAGAGCCAACTGCGGGAAACAACGGCGTGAGCCTTTAGGAGTTCCATAGAAGAGGTGGAGCGCATCTCCGAACTTATGACGCTCTTTAAATATTCTTCAGCATCAACTTCGTTAATCACGACAATCTTTCCTTCATCTACGAGTAAATGCAGGGTGCCGTGGAAGGTTTGCGCCTCTTTGCGCTCCCAATGGAAGTCTACTCCGATCGTTACATCTTCTAATGTGAAAGAGGCATCTTGCTGCGTGGGCTTAAAGCGCAGCTCACTATAAATATTGTCCTGCCATAAAATGCCGCCGTCGCGATAAACTACGTGCTGCACGCCTTCTACGGCATTTCCCTTGGCCGTATACGGCATATTCAGTGTGAAAGTCACTTGTTCGCTCGTCAGAATCCCGACTGCGACGTTCGGACATTCATTATAATGTATAATGTTTTTGCCCAGCTTTCCCGTGCGCGATGCGGCCGCGGGCTTATCCGTGAGGCGCTTGGCGATGGCTGTCACTTCTTTTTCGGAGAGTGTCACTTCGCGTAAAATAGCTGTGGCCTCCTTCGCTGTCAAAGCCTCAAAATCTTCCACACGCGGCGTAATAATCAGTCCACCCATATCAATGGCGCCGGGAGATATGATTCGCTGCGCTGCTCCCTGAGCAAAATAAACCTCCGGACGATGCTTCTTGCGCGGAAAAAGGACGGCCACGGTATGTGCCGGTTTGGAGGTAGTAGCAGCTTGTTGCCAAACCAGTAAGTTTAAGTTCGGCTCACTCTGTCCCTTATCTTTAGCAGCAAAGCTAAAAGGCGCTGCAGCAAGTGGCAACCCTTGTCGGCACTTTCGTCTATCAGTACAAATGCAGGACAAGCATAATCGCGCAGAAGATAAATACCTGCTTCAGCTGAATAGCCGGCTTCGGTCAGATTATATTCTTCGGCGGACGACAAAGGATAGACTTTCTTTAAGCGTCCGGCATATTTGATCCAATCTTTTTCAATGGGTACATAACCGCGCAAAGCTGCTTGTAAATGAGCGTGGTCCGGGGCTGATGCCCCGCTGCGTGGACCATTATATAATAGGAAGAAAGAAGGCCAACGCTCAGCCAAATTGAAGAGAGCCGGCAATAAAGTTGTTAGATCCTGGGGCCGATGATGGCGCGTAGGTAGCGTGAGGTGCTGCGGAACGATAGGGAAGGGATTGATAAGTAGTTCGAGTGTTCGGTCAGTTGGTAACACCATTTGCGCTTTCGGCCTATTCTGGCTACACAAGAAGCAGGGGCGTTCTGCTAAAGCTTCTTTTGTGAGTTGTGCGCCGGTCGAAACCATTCTGCGCGGGTTATATTGTGCGGCAAGTACCGCGTTTTCTGTGGTGATCTCGCGCGTTTTTACTTCTGTTTCAAGAGCGGTAAAGCGCTGCGCCGCTTCGGGCCAACGCGCTAATTGTTCTTGGAAAAAAGCTAGTAGTTCCTCTTCAGCTACTTCGTGATTCCAAGCCGCGTTGCGCCTGCATCTGGCGGTCAATTCTATGGTGCGCAACATATCCTTATAGGCGTTGTTGCGATTTACCTTGTCGATGCTCAACGCAGCATCAGAGTTGCCCTCCCAACGTCGACACAAATAGAGTTCATCGTAAATGCGTCCGATACGATAACGGCGCGAAATCGTCAATCCGAGCGCATAATCTTCTCCATAAGAAGTGTTGGGGAAACCAATCTGCCGCAAGATGTCCGTGCGAAAAGCACGCGGTGCACCAAGGCCATTGATGCGCAAAGCATTGTTGCGTCCGTTGTCGTCTGTCCACTCTTTATGATCAATCAAGCCCGGAGGTAGCGTTTGCAATTGGAAGTTTACCATACGATAAGCGCCGATGACCATCGCCACCTCTTGCGTTTGGAAGGTTTCTACAATGCGCTGCAAACATCAGGGCCGCTATAAAGATCGTCGGAATCCAACTGAACGGCATAGCAGCCGCAGTGTTCGTCGCGGATAGCCCAATCCCAGCAACCGCCTATTCCCAAATCCTTGCGCGAGGGAACGAGGTGGACGATGCGCTTATCTTTTGAGAAAGCTGCGATGGCGTCCGTTGTGCCGTCATCAGAGTGATTGTCTACGACAATAATATTGTAATCGAAGTTTGTCTGTTGCGATAAGACGCTTCCTATGGCGTCTGCAATTGTTTTCACGCGGTTGCGCACCGGAATAATGACAGAGGCTGTGACAGGATAGTCAGCGGCGTTAATAGCAGGTAATGCTTCATATTCATCAGGCGCCAAATAGCCGCCGATAGCTTTAAGTGGGCTGTACAAGCGGCTTCACATTCAAGTTGGACAGCTCTATTGTGCGGCGCAACGTAGTCGAATTGCTTCTCCCCACTCTTACGCGTGTCTGTTTCGCAAGATGTGTAGAGCATCTCGCGTAAATGATACAAGTCTCCGTGTCTGCTTAAGAATAGACGTAGAGCGTAGAGGCCGGCATATTTATAATTGTGCTCTTCTTGTGCAAATTTCTGCAAGAGATCTGTGCGAATGAGGAGTAGTTCGCCAAAGTCAAAGTCATCGCGCAGGCTTCCCTCTTGGTAGTCAAGTACGGGGTGGGCTGCTGTGCCATCGTAGCGATCAGCATAAACCATTGCAGCTTTAGTGGCCTCTGCTGCTTGTAATAGGCGATCAATGCAACGATAGGACAATATTAGCGCTTTGGGAGATAAATATAATAAAGTATAGGTGCTTGTTGTTAGTTTGGCAATGCGCTGCAAGAGGTCGGTGCTACCTACTTCGTCCGTCTTTAAATATTCTACGTTTTGTGTGGTAGTTGTTGTCTGTTCTTGCGGAGTCAGACGGATTAAGCGATTCACACGAGGGTGTTTTGTACAGAGATCTATTCCTGCCGCACTAAGGGCTGCGTCTACGATAAAGAAATCCGGATTTGACGTCATTTCATTTCATTTTGTTGGGCGAAGTTACGTAAAGTCGTGAAGAAAACAAAAGGTTTGTCTTTCATTCTTCGTCCTCGCAATTGTTATATTGAAAATTTGTTATTTAAGCTTCTGGTTTTTCGTTGGAGTGGGCGAGATGGTCGATTTAAATATGTAACCTTATCGTCTGTGTTTTTTTTCTTGCTGGATACAGCATTTCAACTATGATTGCACAACTATATGTCCTTTTAATGAAATAGCTCAGATTTTAATGCGAGAAATTCTCAATTTAATCTTTTGTTTCGATAAGGGGATATTCTGTATTGGGTATTGGTATCTCTAGAATGCAAAATCGTTATATGCATAAAAGAAAAGAGAAAATATTTGATGAGTTCGTTTTATCTTCTCTCTTAAAAGATGGTTGTATTAGAAATAGTGAAATGTTTGATAAATAGTATTTTTAGTTGTGTTTGATAGGCTAGCTTAATTTTTGATAGAAAGTTGTTTTGTTAAAAAAATGTTGCGGAAAAAAATATTTATAACTATGTTTGTCTTTTTGTGGCGTTTTGTGTTATTTTGCACTCTGTATAAGCCAGTGGGGATTTTTTATTATGATGTGGATCTACTCTGAAGGGAGTTAAGAGATAAGAGAGTTTTGGAATTAATAGTCTATTCTTACTCAATTTCTAAGATTGGTTATAGCTAAAAAGTAAAGATTTAACATTAAAGACGAAGGTTATGAAGAAAACCAGAAGAAATATAGGGCGAACATATGTTTGTCCAGCACTTGAAGTAATCGTTTTTTACAGTGCATTATTGGCCTCAAGTCCAGAAGACAACCAGGTGGTGGAGGGGGTGGATCTGTTGTGATCATTCCTCCAGTTGCAGATGATGAGGATACTGATCTAGAAGGTTGAGTTCAATTTGTACGAATCGTTTGTATAAAGCATTATATAATCCCCTCACTGCATTCTTCTCAGTGGGGGAGTATATAATATGGTATGCCAAAGGCTTAATTGAGCATGTGATTGTTCTTCTCAAAATGCTCTTTAGCATAAGCAGCCGTCACCTTAAAAGTATCCTCCTTGGCTGAAGGAATATCAAACATCGCGTCCATCATAATACTCTCCATAATAGAGCGTAGACCGCGCGCACCAAGTTTATATTCCATCGCCTTGTTTACGATAAAGTCGAGGGCATCCTCAGCAAAAGTCAAGGTAACACCGTCCATCTTAAACAACTTCTCATATTGTCTTACCAAAGAGTTCTTCGGCTCAACAAGAATGCGGCGCAAAGCGGCCTCATCCAAAGGGTTCAGATAAGTGAGGACCGGAAGTCGGCCAATAATCTCTGGAATCAAGCCAAAAGACTTCAAATCCATTGGCTCAATGTATTGCATCAAGTTGGCAGGATCTATTTTCTTCACGCGCTGCACATTGTCATAACCGACGGTGTGTGTATTCAGACGCTGCGCAATCTTCTTTTCAATGCCATCAAAAGCTCCTCCACAAATAAAGAGGATATTACGCGTGTCAACGTGAACATAATCTTGATCCGGATGTTTGCGGCCTCCCTTTGGCGGAACGTTAACTACAGAACCTTCAAGCAATTTTAGCATGCCTTGCTGCACGCCTTCGCCGCTCACATCGCGCGTAATGCTCGGATTATCGCTCTTGCGGGCAATTTTATCTATTTCATCAATAAAGACAATGCCGCGTTCTGCGCGCTCCACATTAAAGTCAGCCTCTTGCAACAAGCGTGAGAGAATGCTCTCCACATCTTCACCCACGTAACCCGCTTCCGTGAAGACCGTAGCATCAACAATCGTGAAAGGAACATCCAAAAGGCGAGCAATCGTGCGTGCCAAGAGTGTTTTTCCCGTTCCGGTTGTGCCTACCATAATAATGTTAGACTTCTCGATCTCCACACCATCATCGACAGCGTCCAGATTCTCCTGCGCCAAACGTTTATAATGGTTGTAGACAGATACAGATAAATAGCGCTTGGCATCCTCTTGCCCGATCACATACTGATCTAAGTAAGACTTTATCTCTTGCGGACGTGGTATGCGCTTAAGGTCAATATCTTCTTTGCTGATATTTTCCAGTCCGTCAAGGGGAGTCAAGCCGTTTTCTCGCAATAAATGATAAGCATTTTCGATGCAATTGTTACAAATATTGCTGCCGTCAGGACCGGAAAACATTACGCTGACGCCACTTTCCTCTACTCCGCAAAAAGAACACTTTTTCTTTTTAGCCATTCCTGTTTGTTACTTAGTCAGAACCTTGTCAATCATACCATATTCTTTTGCCTCTTCTGCGGTCATCCAATAATCACGATCGCTATCTTGCCATACTTTCTCAAAGTCGGTATGCGAATGGTCGGCAATAATGGTATAGAGTTCTTTCTTCAATTTCTGTATTTCGCGAGCCGTAATTTCAATGTCTGAAGCCTGACCTTGCGCGCCGCCCATCGGCTGATGGATCATCACACGACTATGTTTCAAGCCGGAGCGCTTACCTTCCTTGCCCGCCACTAAGAGGACGGCGGCCATAGATGCAGCCATACCGGTACAAATAGTCGCAACATCGCTGCCGATAAACTGCATCGTGTCGTAGATGCCTAAGCCTGCATAGACCGAACCGCCGGGAGAGTTGATATAAATGGAAATATCCTTACCGGGGTCTGCAGAATCCAAATAAAGCAACTGCGCTTGCAGCGTGTTGGCCGTATAATCGTCAATTTGTGTCCCTAAAAAGATGATACGATCCATCATCAAACGCGAAAAACGTCCATTTGTGTTACATTCAATTGGCGTTCTTCCAAAATATATGGGTTCAAATATTGCGCTTGCGCCTTAATTACGTCGTCGAGCACCATAGAATTGATGCCCAACTTGCCCGTGGCGAATTTTTCAAAGTCTGTCCTCATTCCTATATCATATTGTGTGTAAAGAAAGACAGGAAAGGCAATCATTATGCCAATCTGCACGTCTTTCTATCTTTATTTATCAGTAAGCGACGCGCCTTACAATAGGATAAAGGAGCGTCGCCTCTGAAAAACGTGCTTATTTTGTAGAGATTACTTGAAGAGTTTCTCAAAGTCTTCCTGAGAAATCTTCTTTTTCTTCAAGCCAACTTTCTCTTTCAAAGCGGCTGTAAGTTTCGTATCTATCACGCGATCAAAGATAGCACGTGCTTGGTCTTGCTTTTGCAGCACTTCTTGCGCGTATTTTTCCAAATATTCGTCGGGCACGTTGTTAATGCCGTATTGCATAAATTGGAAACGAGCAGCAGAAATCGCCATTTCTTTCATATCTGCATCTTCTACTTTAATGCCGGCCTCGCTCGTAAGTTTCTCGCGAATCAACTGCCACTTCAATTCCTTCAAGCTGGAGTCGAAGTTGTCGTCAACATACTTCTCGTCCTTATCCTTATTGTTTGCCAACATAAAGCGGCGCAATAAGTCTTTCGGGAATTCCAACTCGCCCACTTTGTTTTCAGCATAAGCACGAGCGTCTTGTAAGAACTTATAGTCGGCATCAGCTACACGTTGGTGCTGCAATTGCTCTTTGATCTTCGCGCGAAATTCCTCTTCGCTCTTTACTTGACCTTCGCCAAAGATGCGATCAAACAACTTCTGATCGAGCTCGCTCGGTACAAAGCGGCTTATTTCTTCAACTTGGAAAGAGAAATCGCCGGCGTGTTGTGCTACCTCATCCTTCTTTATCTTCAACAAAGAAGCAGCCTCGACATCGCCGTGTGCTTCAGCAGGCTTAAAAGTGATGACGTCGTTTTTCTTCGCACCGTCAAACAGCTTTTTCTGATCGTCAGCCTTAAAATAATTCGGCATCAATGAAGCGCGCTCTACTTGTATGCCGCCTTCTTTCGGCTGTCCTTGCTCATCGAGCTCCGTTAACGGGCCGCGGAGAATATCACCATCGCGATATTCTTCAACATCTTCCGGATGGCCGGCCTGACGCGTCATTTCTTCAATCTGACTATTGACTTGTGCATCGTCTACTTCGATTTCGTAATAGTCGACCTTGTCTTTTTTGTTCAATTCGATAGAGAATTCAGGCGCCAAAGCAATATCAAACTTAAACTCAAAGTCGTCTTGGTTCTCTATGTCTTGAGGTGCTTGCGACTCATTGCCCATCGGCTCGCCCAACACTTCCAATTTTTGTTCTTTAATGTAGCCAAACAGTTTGTCGGAAAGCAATCTGTTTACTTCCTCCATCTTTGCTTGCGGACCATACATCTTATTCACCAAGCTGAAAGGCACCTTTCCCGGACGGAATCCCGGCATCTGCGCCTTTTGGCTCATTTTTTTCAATGCCTCATTGACCTTCTCTGCATAATCAGCCTTGACGAGTTGAATCGTAATCGTACCACTGACCGGAGTGGACTTTTCAAATGAAATGTTCATCGAATTATCTTCTATTTATTGTTTTTATTATCTTACAGTAAAGGGCACCTTTCACCCACAATTTAAGGTGAGGAGCGCGCAAAGTTAACAATTTCTTCCGGCTTGCCCTCATCTTAGCCCATTTTTTCGCTTTCTATCTGCCTCTTATGTCTGATTTATAGCCTCCGACGACTAAGTGTGGTCGGCCCGGAAGAGCCGATTTATTAGAAGAAGACGCCCTTTTCCTGCCTAATAACGATAGCGAAAGGGTTTCAAGATAAACTTACAGCCAAGGTCTTGATATTTTTTACAAAGAACAACAAGACTATGCCTGAGCGCATCTTATTTTCAACCACTTAATATCTCAACAACGCAACGCTTCCACTGATGGCTCTATTGTTTGCTGCCGCCAAACGATGGTTTGGTCCCGGCAAACAATGATTTGGCGCCGGCAAACGATAGTTTGGTGGCAGCAAACAATAACAACAAGAGATAAGACTAAGCAAAAACGGGAAAGTGAACCGCAAAGAGTAAGCAAAATTCTTTAACTTTGCAGCCTAAATTACTATAATCCACAAAACATGGAATTAGCAGCTAAATACACACCACAGGACGTAGAGACCAAGTGGTATGATTATTGGATGAAGCATCACCTCTTCCGCTCTCACCCGGACGGAAGAGAACCCTATACAGTCGTAATCCCTCCCCCCAACGTTACAGGCGTATTGCACATGGGGCATATGCTGAACGAAACGATTCAAGATATTCTCGTGCGCCGCGCGCGAATGGAGGGCAAGAACGCTTGCTGGGTGCCGGGAACTGACCACGCCTCCATCGCTACGGAAGCTAAAGTCGTAGCTCGTTTGGCAGAAAAGGGCATCAAGAAAACAGACCTCACCCGCGAGGAATTTCTGAAGCACGCTTGGGAATGGACAGACGAACACGGCGGCATTATCCTCCAACAGCTGCGCCGCGTAGGGGCTAGTTGCGATTGGGAGCGCACGGCATTTACGATGGATGAGGAGCGTTCGCGAAGCGTCATACACGTCTTTGTGGATCTTTATAAAAAGGGATTGATTTATCGCGGCGTACGCATGGTCAATTGGGACCCAAAGGCGCTCACGGCCTTAAGTGATGAGGAAGTAATCTATAAAGAGGAAAATTCAAAGCTGTATTACTTACGCTATTATTTGAGCAACGACGACCGAAAGGAAGCCCCCGAAGGTTCAGTTGTACACACTGATGAAAAAGGTCGGCGCTATGCAGTCGTTGCAACGACGCGTCCGGAAACAATTATGGGAGATACGGCAATGTGTATCAATCCTGAAGATCCCAAAAATCAGTGGCTCAAGGGCCAAAAAGTAATCGTTCCGCTCGTTGGTCGCGAGATTCCCGTCATTGAAGACGAATATGTCGATGTCGCTTTCGGCACGGGTTGTTTGAAGGTAACACCTGCGCACGACGTCAACGACTATATGCTGGGCCAAAAGCACAAGTTGGCTTCCATAGATATATTCAACGACAACGGAACGCTGAGCGAAGCCGCCGAACTTTACGTCGGACAGGATCGCTTGGACGTGCGTCGCCAAATAGAGAAAGACTTAGAAGCTGCAGGCTTGATGGAACGCGTAGAGCCTTACGTCAACAAGGTTGGCTTCTCAGAGCGCACCAACGTGCCTATTGAACCTAAGCTCTCTATGCAGTGGTTCCTCAAGATGCAGCACTTCGCCGACCTTGCATTGCCGCCGGTAATGAATGATGAAATCAAATTTTACCCGACAAAATATAAGAACATCTATCGCCACTGGTTGAGCAACATTAAGGATTGGTGCATCTCGCGCCAACTTTGGTGGGGGCATCGCATTCCGGCTTACTTCCTGCCCAATGGCGATTGCGTTGTCGCTGAAACCATTGAGGAAGCCGTAGAGGAGGCACGCAAACTTTCAGGCGACGCAACCATTGAAGCCAAAGACTTAAAGCAAGATGAGGACGCGCTGGATACGTGGTTCTCTTCGTGGCTGTGGCCCATCTCGCTCTTCAACGGTATTTCCGATCCGAACAATGAGGAGTTTCGGTATTATTACCCGACGGCCGATCTCGTAACCGGTCCGGACATCATCTTCTTCTGGGTAGCTCGAATGATTATGGCGGGCTATGAATATACCGGAAAGATGCCCTTTAAGCACGTTTACTTTACGGGTATCGTGCGCGACAAGCTTGGGCGAAAGATGTCGAAGTCGTTGGGCAATTCTCCCGATCCTTTGGCTTTAATAGACAGTTTTGGCGCAGACGGCGTCAGAATGGGCCTGATGCTGGCCGCACCTGCGGGTAACGACATCTTATATGATGACAGTTTGTGCGAACAAGGGCGCAACTTCTGCAATAAGATTTGGAACTGTTTCCGTCTGATTGACTCGTTAGAAGTCTCTGACGGCGCGCAACCGCAAACGGCGCGCCGCGCCTTGGATTGGTTTGGTGCTCAGTTGCGCAAGAGTGCAGCTGAAATTGCTGATCTCTTTACAAAATATCGCTTAAGCGAGGCCCTGATGGAGATCTACCGCCTGATTACCGACGAGTTTAGCGGCTGGCTGCTTGAGATGACGAAGCCGGCTTACGGCGAACCGATCGACCGCCGGACGATTAACGAGGTCAAAGCTTACTTTAATGATCTCCTACATTTGCTTCACCCGTTTATGCCTTTTATTACCGAAGAACTTTGGCAACACTTGACAGAGCGTAAATCGGGAGAAAGCATCATGATCGACCCGCAAAATATAGCGAAACCGCAAGCTGAAGACGCGAAAATCTTGGCTACTTTGAGCAAATTAAAGGCATCGTGCAGGGTGTACGCGCCGTGCGCAATGCGAAGAACATTGCGAAGAAAGAAAGTCTCGAGCTGGAAGTCATCGGTGAGAATCCGGTGAAGTCGGACAATGGCATTATTGAGAAGATGGCCAACATTAGTAGTATCACCGAGGTAACTGAGAAGAATGCTAATGCGTCTGTCTTTATGGTAGGTACGCATACATTCGCCGTTATTTTAGGCAACTTAATCGATGTTGAGGCAGAGCGCGCTAAGGCTGAGGCAGAATTAGCCCACTTGAAGCAATTCCTCGCCGGCATTGAAAAGAAATTGGGTAACGAGAAGTTTGTAGCCAATGCACCAGAAGCCGTTGTCGCTTTAGAGCGCAAGAAGAAGAGCGATGCTGAAGCGAAAATCCAATCACTTCAAGCGCGCCTTGCAGATTTAGCGAAAGGATGAAGCGATTCACCAAGACTTTGCGGAGCCATGAACGTATGTTGCAAAGCCAGCTTTTGCTTTGATGAATGAAAGTCGGTTAAAATGACCATATATAATAAGGTGTGCCAAGTAAAAACTTGGCGCGCCTTATTTTTTTCTTGAATTTACGCCTCGCCCGCTGCACTCTCTGTATAAATACAAATGCTTTAAAAGGGAAGATAAACGCGGAGCTGATAGATTCCTTGGTCTATTATTGTTAATTATTGCGCGATGTGGTAATTTTGCACCTTATTATAGCAGTAAAACAATGAGCCATAAAAGACGTTCTCCAATTCGTAAGCAGATCCTACAAAGTCGCCGTTTGCGGCGTCGGGTTCGGCGCAAGGTTGGTGCACGCTTGACTTGGTGTCGTCGGTATTGGTGGGCTGTATTGGCCGTGTTGCTTTTTTCCCTCTGTGCTTGGATCTTTATACCTAATGGTTTGCAGCGACAATTGAAAGGTGTGACGCTGATTGAGGCTGAAGTTTGTTATCGCATAACATCTTCCGAGGGGGATACATTATATATAGAGGGGACGACAACAGATAGTATTGCGCCAAAAGTAGATGTGCGCCCCGATTCCATTTATAAAAAGACAACTGCTACCGGCTTCTTCGTTTCTAATGCCGGACACTTAGTTACGACGAGGCGACTTCATGCTCGTCTGCCAGAAAAACTTCAAAACGAAACTTTACAGGTTCGGTTACAAATGTTGGCCAAAGCCTTGAAAGCAGAGATGAGTAAACAAAAGATCTTACGACGTGAATTAGATAACTATGCTCACTCTCACACGGTTGTTGATGGCGGCTACAATAACGTAATGACGCTGCGTGATAGTATTATAAGGCGGCAAGTGAAAACTGATTTGCTTCTGCAACTCGTGCTGAAAATGCTTCCGTCAAACCACATGGCGGCAAAAAGAGTAGAAAATTATCGCATAACGACCAAGCAGGAGGTTGAGAATTCTATCGTGTCGCGTCAGTATAAGGCACATTATACGGGCGATCAGACGGCCCATCTCATCTTGTTACAATTGGACGCAGAGCGTTTGCCTAAAGAGGCGCATCGATTTGTGATTTATCGTTTTAATCCACAAGCGTGGGCCTTCGGGCAAGATGCGCATTACTTTTTGGGTTATCAATTGATGACGCCGGAAGAAGCATCGACAGCCTTGCCTGATGCAGCAAAAACTACACAGCCAAATCTGCCTTTGGCTGAAGGCGGACCTATGTTGAATAGCTTCGGGCAGGTGTGCGGCGTAGTTGGTTTTGGTAAAACGAATGTGGGAGATGAATTGTCTAAATTGTTTTATTCAAATCATTCTTACCCGTCGAGAGTCTTCGACAATTGGATAAAAGGCGTTAAGCTGTGGTTTCGTCAGCCGCGTGCTTTAGCCACAGATTCTCTCCGCATTACTCAGCCTTTGCGGTCAAACGTTTCCGGTTGGCAACGAATAGCAGATCATTACGTGTCGCGCTCACTGCCCGGCGGACGCTATACGGGTTCTTATTTAAACGGTGTGCGCGTTGGTTCCGGACGTATGCAATATGCCGATGGCTCAGTCTATGCCGGTCAATGGCTGAAAGATAAGCGCGAAGGACTCGGGGTTTATATCGATAAGCGTGGGCGCATTTATACCGGACAGTGGAAGGCCGATACGCTCTATCAGGGATCTTGTCGTACGGAGAGCGATTTTTATGTAGGCGGCATCGACAAAACTTTTCGTCGTACGGGATTTGGTGTCTTTACGAATGAGCAGGGCGATTATTATGAAGGACTTTGGCGGAAAGGTAAACGCAATGGCTTTGGTATCGGGCTTTCTTTGCACCACATTGTCCGTGCCGGCATTTGGCGAAAAGGTCGTTTCTTAGGCGAACAGATGGTTTACAATGCGGACCGAGTGTATGGTATTGATATTTCCCGCCATCAGCATGAGCAGGGGAAGCAACGGTTCTCAATAGACTTTTCTCAATTACGCATTACAAGTCTTGGAACGCTTCCGCGCAAGGTGAAAGGGAAGATCAATTACCCTGTTACCTTTGTCTATGTCAAGGCAACTGAAGGTACAACGCTGTACAATAAATACTATAAGAGCGACTTAGAGAGCGCTTTGCAAAACGGCCTGCATGCCGGAGCTTATCATTTCTTTTCTACACATACGCCTCCCGCGGAGCAGGCAACCTTTTTCCTGAAGCAAACGCACGGCAAACGCGGAGATTTGGCTCCTATGCTCGACGTAGAGCCTTCACATAAGCAGATAGAGCGCATTGGCGGGCGCGATGTGTTGTTTAATCGTATGCTGCAATGGTTGCACATCGTGGAGCAGCGTACCGGGCGGCGACCGGTTCTTTATGTCAGTCAACTTTTCGTCAACGATTATTTATCTTATGCACCCGAAAGTTTGCTGAAATACAAAATGTGGATTGCGCGTTATAGCGAATACAAACCTTACGTTCACTTGGAGTATTGGCAGCTAACGCCTGAGGGGCGCGTCAGAGGTATTCATGGCGAAGTAGACATCAATATCTTTAACGGTTCCAAAGCGCAGTTTTTGAAAAAGATGGTGCATACGCCTTAATGTACCATATCTTATTGATGAAGAATTAGGCCCTTGTGGGGCTTATGTTGGTGGTCGTGTTTACCTTTTATTGCCATTCCTATTTGCCGTTGGAGTGTACCGATAATGTTGGTCGTAGTCCGGTCAATCGCAACGATCTGAAGGAGTTGATCCCATTGTTGAGAGAAGAGGATCTCCCTGCCGATACACCTGTCTATGCGGATAAGGGCTATGCAACGGAGGAGAACCGAGCCTTTTTAGCCAGGCATCACTTGCGGGATTGTATCATGCACAAGGCATATCGCAACCGGCCCTTGAGCCAAGCACAACGATGCTGTCCTATAAAAGTGTGTAAGCTCCAAAGTTCTTATATTTGTAGTGAATTAAAAAATCAAAGAAAGAACAATGAAGCTTACAAGAGAACAAAGATCGGAATTAATTTCCGAAATGGCCTCAAGTGAGGCAGGTTTTAATGAGTTGGTTCGCGTGCTTTTGGATAGTTTTTGCAAGCAGGAGCGCGCCCTCTTTCTCGCGGAACATGCGGGTGAACAAGCCAATGGTTTCCGTCCCCGTCGTTGGCGGGGCCATGGTTGGAGTTTCCAACTTCGCATCCCTCGTACGCGCTCCAATGCTTTTCAACCAATGATTCTTGGAATTTTATCCTCTCAGGAGCGTGAGCGCACGCAGCTTTTTTTACGAGTTGTATTCCCGTGGACTTTCCTGTGAAGACATCGCCGCGGTGGGGCGTCGCATATACGGTCACCTTTATAGCAAACAGCAGGTGAGTCATCTGTCCGGGGCTTGTTATGAGGAGATCCAAGAGTGGCTTTCCCGCCGACTTTCTCCTCACTATTTGGCCGTCTACATCGATGCCACGTTCTGTTCCACGCGTCGTGAGGGGAGCGTCTCGAAGGAGGCTTACTACACGATGTTGGGCCTACTGCCCGACGGCAGTCGCGAGGTACTCACGGTGGTAAATCACCCCACAGAAGGCGCGATTGCTTGGGAAATGGAGCTACAATCCCTCAAGGAACGCGGTGTGAAACAAATCGACTTGATTGTGTCCGATGCTTTGAGCGGCATCGAAAATGCGGTATGTTCGGCTTTCCCCACGGCACTGCACCAACTTTGCATCGTGCATTTCAAACGGAAAGTGTTGAACACCGTTTCCTCGAAAGACAAAGCCGAGGTCGGTGAGGAACTCAAAGCACTCTTTCCCGTGGAGCATACCGAAGTGACGCCTCTTGTGGCCTATGAGAATTTGCGTATCTTTGCGCAGCGTTGGGGCAAAAAGTACCCGAGCCTTGCCCGTTTGGGCAATGAGCGCAACGCGGCCTATTTTACCTATTTGAGGTTCTCTGAAAGTGTGCGCCGAATGATTTACTCTACTAACTGGGTGGAACGACTGAATAGAAGTTATAAGCGCACCTTGCTTATGCGTGGGGCGATGCCTTCTCCCGCCTCTGTGGTTTATCTATTGGGATCTGTTGCCAAGGAGAAAACAGAAGGGACGTATGCAAGACGGCTACCGTATTTTGGGGAGTGGAAAATCAGGTAAAATGGCAAAGAAATATCAACATTACAAATTTCCCTCCTGCTTGGGGAACCCAAGCAGGAGGGAAAGGACGAGGAGAATCTTACACACTTTTTCAGACATTACCTAATTTTGTATCATCTTATAGTGCTAATATACGAAATAATACGCTAAAAAACAATTGGATAAGTGGCAAAATAGACTGCTTTATTGTGCAAAGGTCTCATTATAAGAACCAATTAGCAAGACTTCATTCTGTACTATAAAGGTTGGACTTATACAAACCTGCACATATTAATGTTTGATAAAGTTCATATTTTGAGGAACAAAAACTATTTGACTTAATTTTTCATCACGAGTGTAAGCTTTTCCTCCTACGAAGATAGCCACGTTGCATCGTGAAGGTAAGCCTTTTTTGTCGTGATAAAAATTGAGCAAAAGAAATCATCGGCACTTATGTGTCTGACGAACGTAAAAACAAAACAAAGCTTTCAACCCCAATTCGGGATAAGCAAGGCTTGTTTTTTTGCCTTAAAATAGTTTCAACAAAAGCCCCAAAAGAGGATTATTTTGGTTCTTCCGTTAAATGGATAGATATATCTCATAAGTTATATAAAAAAGCTGGTATTATGCATCTTTGTAGTGACCAAACTTCAAGAACATGGATACCAGCATAATGCAAAACGCCTTAGGCGTCTTCCAACAAGACTGTCAGAATCTGCGCTACGAAGATAATAACTTAGTTTTAGAAATCCACACTCCAAAGGAAAAACTTTGTTGTCCTGTATGTGGAAGTCATAATATTAATCGTAACGGCATCCATATTCGTCGCTTTGTAAGTGTTCCAATTGGTCTGAGCAAGACCTATCTGGACATGCGTGTACATTGTATTCAATGTCACGACTGCGGCTGTATTAAACAAGAAAACATCGATTTTGCGAAAGGAAGACGTCGGCATACAATAGCTTTTGCAAATATGGTGCTTGACCTGTCTCGCTTTGCAACAATTCAAGATATATCATGGTTCCTACAGGTATCCTGGGATGTAGTACGTAATATACAGATGGAGCTTCTACAGTCAAATTACTCTAACCCAGACCTTTCCATGTTAAGACGTATTTCCATTGATGAGTTCGCCACTCATAAAGGGCCTGTATACAAGACCATAGTTGTAGATTTGGATAATGGTCATATTGTTTATGTCGGTGATGGCAATGGCAAGAATGCCCTTGATGGATTTTGGGAGAGGCTCGGCAATGACAAAGAACATATACAAGCAGAATGTACAGACCTTTCTGCAGCATATACAAGAGCTGTAAGTGAACATCTTCCCAATGCAGCACTTGTAGTAGACCACTTTCAGGTAACCAAGCTTATGAACGAAAAGCTGGACTTGCTAAGGAGACAGTTATGGCATGAGGAAAAGGACATCAATAAGCGTAAAGTATATGGATTCAGAAATGAGGAATACTTCACATTAAAGCTATATGCATTGCATGATAGGCGTCTACGCATTTAACGGAAGAACCATAAATAACGCCCAGCGCGTCTTGTGCATATCTTTATTTATACTGATTGAAAAGTTGTTCGGTCTCTGCTGCTGTCAGGAAATGATCCGGGGTGGGAAACCAATGAATCGTTATACCGCGCCGCTCCATTCCGCGAAACCAAGTCATCTGCCGTTTCGCAAATTGATGGATGGCTATTTCTAAGACGTGGAATAGTTCTTCTTTGGAGATTCGACCTTGCAAGTGTTGGGTCACATACTTGTATTCCAGGCCATAGTAAATTAAATCTTCAGGGGAAACCCCACTAGCCAAAGCGCTTGAACTTCCTCTATCATTCCTGCGGATAGGCGTTGCTTTAAACGCTTGGTAATGCGCTTGCGGCGCGCTTCGCGCTCTATAGATAGTCCCAAAGTCAAACAATGGAGGGTAGGGAAGGGGCGCTCCGCTTCGGTATGTTGGCGATAATGTTCTTCTATTTCGATGGCACGTATAGCGCGTTGTGCCGTGTCTACATCTGTCGTATTATGTAAAGCTTTGTAGCTTCTAAGTATAGTAGTTAATTCAGCTAAGGATTTGCTTCCCAATGCTTGTCGTAAAGCCAAATTTTGAGGAACTGTGCTTAAGCGATAGCCGCGAAGAATACTTTCAAGGTAAAGCCCTGTTCCTCCGCACAGAATTATACGCTTTCCTCTCGAACGAATGGCTTCATAAGCCGTGAGGAAATCACGCTGATATTCGTAAACATTGTATTTGTAGCCTGGCTCTGCAATATCAATGAGGTGATAAGGAATTTGCTTTCCTTGAACTATATATTCTGACAAGTCTTTGCCTGTTCCTATATCCATGCGTCGGTAGACTTGCCTGCTGTCGGCACTAATAATTTCTGCATCTAAATGGTAGGCGAGATTCGTAGCGAAAGTTGTTTTTCCGCAAGCAGTGGGGCCTAAAATGGCGATCAGATCGTAATTATTCATTGTAGGTGCAAAGTTATAAAAACTGCCTCAGGCTGATACAACCTGAGGCAGTTCTATTGTTTGTGTACTTGTGAAACAATTAGCCGTTATGCTTTTTCATAATCTTGATGAGATCTACAACCTTGTTAGAGTAGCCAATCTCATTGTCATACCAAGAAACAACCTTTACAAAGTTATCCGTGAGGTATACACCGGCGTTAGCATCGAAGATAGAAGTCAACGTGCAGCCGAGGAAGTCAGATGAAACAACAGCATCTTCAGTATATCCAAGAATACCTTCAATTCGTTTTCTGAAGCCTTCTTCATTGCAGCGCAGATTTGTTCTTTCGTAGCACCTTTCTTCAAGTTAACCGTTAAGTCTACTACTGAAACATCGAGTGTCGGGACGCGCATTGAGATACCTGTCAGTTTGCCATTGAGTTCAGGGATAACCTTGCCTACAGCCTTAGCAGCACCGGTAGAAGATGGAATAATGTTACCAGCAGCAGCTCGACCGCCGCGCCAATCCTTGATTGAAGGACCATCAACTGTACGCTGAGTAGCAGTTGTAGCGTGTACTGTCGTCATCAAGCCGTTTTCGATTCCAAAGTTGTCGTTGAGCACTTTAGCAATAGGAGCCAAACAGTTGGTTGTACAAGAAGCATTAGAAACAATCTTTTGACCTGCATACTTGTCTGTATTAACGCCGCATACGAACATATCTGCTTGTGTGCCGTCTGCGCCTTGCTTAGAAGGAGCAGAAAGTACAACATATTTAGCTCCGGCTTCAATGTGCTTTTGTGCCAACTCTGGTGTTAAGAAGCGGCCCGTAGATTCTACTACATATTCAGCTTCAACTTCATTCCACTTTAAGTTTGCAGGGTCCATTTCTGCGGTGATACGGATTTTATTGCCATTGACAATAAGGATATTATTTTCTACGTCAGCTTCAATTTGACCTTCAAAACGTCCGTGCATCGTATCGTAACGAAGCATGTATGCCATATAATCGACCGGCAACAAGTCGTTAATACCTACGACTACAACATCGTTCTTATTAGCCTCGCTCAAAGTAGAGCGGAATACGAAGCGGCCGATACGACCAAAACCATTAATACCAATCTTAATCATAATCTTTGGGATTTATATGAGTTTAATTATCTCGTTATTTTTACTCTAATATGCTGAAGAATTAATCTTATCGTTAGGATTTTTCCTTCCGTGCACCGCAAAAATACAAAATAGTTTTTATTTTTGCATTGTAAGAAAGGAAAATATCTTTTTAGTTATGCGAAATTCTAAGTTTTTACAAGAGTTCAAAGCCTTTGCAGTTAAAGGAAATGCTGTAGATATGGCTGTCGGCGTTATTATCGGTGGTGCTTTTGGCAAGATTGTGACATCGATCGTAGAAGATCTAATTATGCCCCCTATCGGATGGTTGATAGGCGGGGTTAATTTCTCGGATTTAAAGGTGACTTTACCGGCTACGGAAGTTGCCGGGCAAGTACTGTCGCCTGCAACGATTAATTATGGAAACTTTCTGCAGACCTTATTGAACTTTATCATCATAACGCTCTGCGTATTCTTGATGGTTAAAATGATGATGCGCCTTTCCAAATCAAAAAAGGAGGAGGTTCCTGCTGCCTCGGAACCTTCAAATGAAGAAAAGTTGCTTGCAGAGATTAGAGATTTGATGAAAGAAAAGAAGTAATTAGTGATAGTGCTCAGGTGGGGTAGTTTTTTTGTGGTGATAAACTCATCTGTTTAAGGTTTTACCCTACTTGTGCTTATTGCTTGAAGTATTTTTTTGAGACCTTTGAAAAATGGGGCGTTCAATAATTCTCTTCCTTTTCAGAATCATTTTTGCTTGAAGGAGGGTAACTATCGAGGATGATAAGGTTTCCCTTTCCCCCGGTTGGCCCTCAAACTCAGGCCCGACCGGGGAAATCTTTGCTTATTAACCCCAACTCGGTTTAAGGTCACTTCCTTTTTTACTCAGGTTATAGCCCACAACGATTCTTTCGACCTGACTGTAGGCCGAAGATTCATTGTTTCACGCAATATGTTTTATAAAAGTGTGAGCTGCTTCACCTCTGCTTCTCCCTCCATCTCAAACTCCATATTGATAGAGGGTTTTGTCTCGTAGAAAGCATAGGCTGCCATTCCGGCCAAAAGGTTGACAATAAAGTTTGATACACTTCTGTGGCGGGTATGAACAATCTATGCCACGTTCTTGAGCATATCGTTGATGGTCTCGATAATGCTTCTTTTACGGAGCATAATTTTGTCGTACACATCCATTAAGCGGTTCTTCATATTAGTGCGTATTCCCGTGACGATGTGAACTCCCCTATCGAAGAGTGAAGCAAAAAGAGATTGGGAAATGTATCCTTTGTCCGCATAGAGTTTTCCGAATAAATCCTTAGTCAAGTTATTGAATACCTCCGGGTTACGATCGTCCACATTGGCTTTGGTGAGTGCAAAGTTGAGTAATTCTCCTCGTTCATTACACAATAGATGCAGCTTAAATCCATAGTACCAGCCCATCGTACTTTTCCCTTTATGAGCATAGCCCTTGAAGACACGATTAGAATATTCACGTTTGTTTTCACACACAGGAATACGCGTCGAATCGATAAAAGTAATCCCCGTACATTCTCCCATTAAAGCCAATTTAAGGAAGAGCAAAAGGGGGATCGCCACTCGTGGCATACGTTCCACAAAGCGGGTATACGAAAGTAGGTTGGGGAACTCTTCTTTTAGTTCTCGCCAGACGTAGAAGAGATAAAAATGTTTGAAATTGCGAAACGTATTGCTGTGGAACAAGACAAGAATGGTAATCATTTCTGCATCGCTCATTCTTCCCTTTCTATTGCGAGTTTTAGGGGTGTTTGGAGAGGGATTTGAAAGCGAAAGTGCTTATTTGTTCAATTCCAACTCATATTCTTTGCAGAAATCGTCTGCAATACAATAAATTTCCGTAACTTTGCTGATAAGCTTCATAGAGGTTTTTTATCGTTATCTATTTGGTTATCAACAACAAATATACGAAAAATAATCCTCTTTTGGGGCTTTTGTTGAAACTATTTTAAGGCAAAAAACAAGCCTTGCTTATCCCGAATTGGGGTCAAGTGATAAATTGGGTGCAGAATTTGGAGTAAATTACTTTGATCCCAAAAGCAAGCTCTCTTTGGGAGAGCAGTTGAATAATTATTTACAGGAATTAGGCGCTACAGTACCCGAAAAAGCGCCAAACTATAAAGATTTACCTCAGGAAGAACCTCAAAAAACTCCTTCACGCACCAACAAGACAACAAGTCCTGTTTATACACAGAATAATCCATAAAATGAAAAAAAGAAAAATTTTCACTATAATAATAATCGCACTCTTATTTTTTTCCTCTTATTTTTTTACTTTTTTTAAAGATAAGAGGGAAAAAGGAATTGACTAACAAAGGTAATCAGATTATCGAGAAAAATAGAAAGATTTAGGCAGGAACATCATAAGATTCCTAAAACTCTAAGAGAAATTGGTTTTACTAATGGCGAGGGAGCAAATACATTATTTTATGATGTCGTAAACGATACTGTAGTGTACTGAATAAGTTGACACTTTCTCAATCAAAAAAGGAGTAAAATTTATGTCTCATTACAATGAATCAGAGAAAATACTGTTATTACATCAGTATGTAACAAGTGGCTTAACCTTGCAAGAGTTCTCTTCTCGTCACGGTATCCCTTTAAGCACTTTCCATCGTATTTATACCGAATATGGCTCACCCGACGTCTCGTCAGTAGCAGATCTTATGAAAAAAGAAGATATCCCCGTTCAGCTCGAAGAGCTACAAGCGCAGTTATTACGCGAGCGCAAGGCTCATGAAAAAGAGATCAAACGTCTTGAAAAAGAATTGGCCGTTGAAAAACTTTATGGTTTGGCCAACAAGACGATGATCGATCTTGCCGAGAAGAAATACAACATCCGTATACGAAAAAACTCCGCTGCCAAGTAATCAAGACCTTGTCGCAGGGAGAAGAAAGACAGGAACTAGTAAGTCATCCTGTCAGTTTACTCTGCGGTTATCTTGGCATAAGCAGACAAGGATATTATCGCCATGTGGATCGTTCTTTGGAGTTAGACGTCCTGCGCAGCAGCATCGTATTCTATGCACAGGAGCTTCGCACCTCTTTACCCAAGGCCGGCATACGCATCCTTTACGAGCTATGCCGTCGCAAATATGCAGATAAGTTTACCATCGGGCGCGACCAATGCTATGAGCTCTTCCGCTCTAATGGTCTGTGCCTTCGCCGTCGCAAACGCCCAAGGACGACCAACTCCAATCACCACTACCACATCTATGAAGACCTTCTCAACACAAGGCCCAAGCTACATCCCGCCCGCTTCGGCGAGCTGTGCGTTACGGATATCACCTACGTGGCAACCTCTTCAGGTTGGGCCTATCTCTCTTTGGTAACCGATGCCGCTTCACGTCTGATCGTGGGCTGGTGCCTGCATCCGACCCTTGAGAGACAAGGTCCGATGAAAGCCCTCTCTATGGCCATCGATTTCTACAGAAAGTATAATGTCGAACTCTCACAACTCATACACCACTCCGACCGCGGCGTGCAATACTGCTGCAATGAGTACGTCGACAAACTCAAATCTCTTGGAATACAAATAAGTATGACGCAAACCGGAGACCCATTGCACAATGCTCTGGCCGAGAGGATGAACAATACGCTCAAGAACGGATGGCTCTTCAGTACAGAAGACAAAAGTCTGCAGCAGGTCAGGCGCCTTACAAAGAAAGCCATCGACCTGTACAACACGTTCAGACCGCATCAGAGTCTGCAGATGAGAACGCCAATGGAAGAAGTCGGAAGGTTGACGGCATAACTTCCTTGGTACACATTATTAAGTCAAACAATAAAAGAAGGAGGCAGAAACAACCGCAACAAGAAAATAAAAGATTAATTTTGCAATTAGAAGACAACTGTCAACTAACTATGTAGTTAAGAAAAGACTGCGACAAGCCTAGCTGGGCTTAGCAAATAAACTTGTCAAAGAAGAATGAAATTAAGAAACCAAAGTTGTCAACTAATTCTAGGACATTATAATCATTTACCATGTCTATGGATTACAATAAAACGTATTATTCGGATGTCAAACAATGGGAATATGGATATCGCGAATTGAAATTAAAATAAGAATACTTATTAGTTGAATTGGTAATGTTCCAAATTTGGAGTCAAAGAATTAATCATCTGATTATCAATGTATTTTTAACTTTAGGCATAAAGGCAGGGATAGATTCTCTGCCTTTTGCTATTTTTGTAACCCAAAACAAAAGTATTGCTGTCCGCTAAAATGTGTACTTTTTACCCATGGTTAAATGTTTTTTTGTCGAATACAAATTAACCATTAAGGGCTGACTTCACAAAACGAAATCAGCCCTTTACTTTTTGCCCTCTCCAAAAGAACGGCGTATCGATCAAAAAACTTTTATCGGACAGTAATATTTTTATATAACTTATGAGATATATCTATCCATTTAACGGAAGAACCATATTTCTGTGGTGGACTTGAATTTATGCCCAAACAACCCTGTGACGCTTCCGAGTTAGTTCACTTCAGAAATCGTATCGGTGAAAAAGGTATGGAGTTAATATTAGCAGAAAGTATCCGCGTTAATACCGACCATGATAACGAAGATCATTTTGATACGGCTTTCATTGATTCTACCGTTCAGGAGAAGAATATAACCTATCCTACAGATGCGAAGTAGCATAAAAAGATAATCAAAAACGTTCTGAAGATCGTTCATGACAATTGTCTTCCTCTACGACAGAGTTATACGCGTACCTTGAAAGGCATTTACCGTTCCCAACGTTTTCGTAATCATCCCAAGAATCGTAAGAAAGCTCTTAAGGCAGATAGGCAGTGAAGACCATAGCAGGTAGATTAGTAAGAGAGCTAGAGCGTAATCTTGGGAGAAGGAAAGGATATGAGAAGATGTTTGAGCTATATTACAGAGTTCTTTCTCAGAATAGGAAGTCAAAGAACAAAGTATATTCTCTGCACGAACCGGATGTAGTTTGCGTCAGCAAAGGTAAGAAGCATAAGCAATATGAGTTTGGCAATAAAGTATCTATTCTTCGCTCATGGTCCGGACTTATTCTTGATGCATGTTCTTTTAGGAATGAATATGATGGGCATACTATCGAAAAGACGTTAGAACAAACCCAAAGGATGACAGGAAGGAAGGTTGATAAGTTAGCAGGAGATAGAGGGTATAGAGGTATAAAGCAGATTGGGAAGACAAAGAGACTCATCCCAGACGTTCCTAAAGCTAAAGACAGCTACTACCAAAAGAGAAAGAAACACAAACTATTTTGTAAATGAGCTGGTATAGAGCCAACGATAGGACATCTTAAAGCAGACCACCGATTATCTCGCAACTTTTATAAAGGTGTGAAAGGAGATGCTATCAATGTATTATTAGCTGCCGCAGCATATAACTTCAAAAGAGCTATGAGAGTTCTTTTGGAACTTATAAAAAGAATCAGCATAAAGCTTGTCAGTACAAACTTTATGCTGAAATACAGTTTTTAAGGGACGACTATGTACAATTTTTGGCAAACTTTTTGGGGTGTCTAAAATAAAAGCAGGAAGAGGATATTCTCTTCCTGCTTTATATATGAGCGTGTAATAGGCTATGCTTTATTCAGCATCAAGACTCCAATCTTCTTTCGTCTTACGCACGTAAGCCGTGTATCGACGTTGAGCCGCTTCTTTTGTAGCCTTGTATAGTTCTTCTGCTTCTTTCGGCTGTGCTTACGCAAAGAGAGGAAGCGAACTTCATTATCTAAATAGTCTTGGAACTTATTCCAATCAGGTACCTTAGAGTCGAGAGTGAACGGATTCTTGCCCTCATCTGCTAAGGCTGGATTATAACGCCATAAGTGCCAATAGCCGCATTCAACAGCGCGAGCCTCTTCTGCTTGGCTGCGTCCCATTCCGCCTTTTGCTTTCAGGCCGTGATTAATACATGGAGAGTAAGCGATAACGAGTGAAGGACCAGGGTATGCTTCAGCCTCGCGGATTGCTTTGAGGCATTGATTTTGATCTGCACCCATTGCTACTTGCGCTACGTAAACATAGCCATAGGTTGTTTGCATCAGACCTAAGTCTTTCTTCGTTACGCGTTTTCCTGCAGCGGCAAATTGTGCAATTGCACCTATTGGTGTAGATTTTGAAGCCTGGCCACCTGTGTTGGAGTAAACTTCAGTATCAAGCACCAAGATATTAATATCTTCTCCGCTAGCCAATACGTGATCAAGACCGCCATAGCCGATGTCATAAGAAGCACCATCACCGCCAATAATCCATTGACTGCGCTTTGTAAGGAAGTGAGCTAGCTCTGTTAGTTGCTTACAAATAGGACAGCCTTTCTCTGCACCGGCTTTGATTTGCGGCTCTAACTTCTCTGCTGCTGCACGACTTGCAATGGCATCATCTTTTCCCGCTAACCATTCTTCAGCAGCTGCCTTGAACTCCATAGGAACGTGGTCGCTATCAATAGCTTCTTGTAAGAGGGCAGAAATGCGTTTGCGCATCTTTTTATTTGCTAAGAGCATACCAAAACCAAACTCGCAGAAATCTTCAAAAAGTGAGTTTGCCCACGCAGGTCCTTGGCCTTTAGCATTAGTTGTATATGGCGTGGAAGGTATAGAACCTGAGTAAATTGAAGAGCAACCAGTCGCATTAGCAACCATTTCACGATCACCAAAGAGCTGACTGACTAATTTTACGTAAGGCGTCTCACCGCAGCCACTGCAAGCGCCAGAGAACTCAAATAGAGGTTGTGCGAATTGAGAATTCTTAGGATTAGTCGAAATATCTACAAGATGCTGTTTGGTCTTAACTTGCTTAACGCAATATTCCCAGTTATCGCTCTGAGCGCGTTGCGTCTCAAGCGGCTTCATTATAAGGGCCTTTTCTCCCTTCTTACCCGGACATACATCAGCGCAGTTGCCACATCCTAAGCAGTCAAGTACATTTACTTGTTGTACGAAGCGCATGCCTTTCATCGTAGCAGGAGCCTTGATCTCAAGACTTTCACCCTTAAAGCCTGCTGTTTCATTTTCATCCATTACAAATGGACGAATTGTGGCGTGAGGGCAAACAAACGCACACTTATTACATTGGATACAATTTTCAGGAATCCATTCTGGAACGAAAGCTGCAACTCCACGCTTTTCATAAGCTGCAGTTCCTTGAGGCCAAGTACCATCGACTGATACTTCATAAGCAGAAACAGGAAGCTTATCGCCTTGTTGGGCGTTGATAGGACGAGTTACTTTTGTGATGAATGAGGGTTCTTCTCTTACAACTTCTGCATCATCAGGTAGATTCTTCCAAGCCGGATCTATAATTAATTCTTTGTATTCGTTACCACGATCCACTGCTTGATAGTTTATCAACGACGTCTTGTCCCTTGCGGCTATAAGACTTCACGATAAACTTCTTCATCTGATCAATGGCTAAGTCAACAGGTATTACGTTCGTGATGCGGAAGAACGCAGACTGTAGAATTGTATTTGTACGATTGCCTAAGCCAATTTCCTGTGCAATCTTGGTAGCATTAATGTAGTAGACAGTAATATTGTGCTCAGCGAAGTAGCGCTTAATATTGTTGGGAAGATTCTTTGCTAACTCTTCGCTATCCCAAATAGTGTTCAACAAGAATGTCCCGTTGTCGCGCAAACCCTCTGTTACATGATACATGCGAAGGTAGGCCTGAACGTGGCAGGCTACAAAGTTCGGCGTCTTAATCTGATAAGTAGAACGGATTGGTGTATCTCCAAAGCGTAGGTGAGAGCAAGTAAAACCTCCTGACTTTTTAGAGTCATAAGAGAAATAAGCTTGGCAATATTTATCTGTGTTATCACCTATAATCTTAATTGAATTCTTATTTGCGCCAACTGTACCATCTGCACCAAGACCAAAGAACTTAGCTTCAAAGATGCTCTTGCCACCTAATGCTTGCTCTTTCTCAAGTGGAAGAGATTCAAAAGTAACGTCATCAATAATACCTAATGAGAAATGATTTTTCGGTTCTGGCAAACTTAAGTTGTCGTAAACAGATATAATCATTGTCGGTGTAGTATCAGCTGAGCCTAAGCCATAGCGGCCGCCAACGATCAGAGGACGATCTTCGTGATTGTAGAATGCCTCTTTTACATCAAGGTAAAGCGGTTCTCCCTCTGCGCCTGGTTCTTTTGTGCGGTCAAGAACAGCAATGCGTTTTACTGTCTTTGGAACAGCTGCCAACAAGTGCTTTGTAGAGAATGGACGGAACAAGTGAACGCTGATCATACCAACCTTGCGTCCTTCTTGCATCAAGTGATCAATTGCTTCACGTGCTGCTTCTGTTACAGAGCCCATACATATAATAAGTTGTTCTGCGTCTTCTGCACCATAGTAGCTGAAGAGGTCGTATTTGCGCCCAGTAATCTTAGATACAGCTTGCATATACTTCTCTACAATACCTGGAATTTCGCGATAGTATTTATTGGATGCTTCGCGATGAGCAAAGAATGTTTCCGGATTTTCAGCCATACCGCGTGCAACCGGACGTTCGGGGCTCATTGCACGTGAGCGGAACTCTGCAAGTGCTTTTTGGTTAACCAAAGGACGAAGCTCTTCCATATCCATCACTTCAATTTTTGGTATTCGTGAGAAGTGCGGAAGCCATCGAAGAAGTTTATAAATGGTACGCGACTTTCGATTGCCGTTAAGTGAGCTACGGCAGACAAGTCCATTACTTCTTGAACAGATCCTTCACAAAGCATAGCGAAGCCTGTTTGGCGACAAGCCATCACATCGCTGTGATCACCGAAGATACAGAGAGAGTGTGTAGCTAAAGTACGTGCAGAGACGTGGAATACGCAAGGAAGAAGCTCTCCGGCAATTTTATACATATTCGGAATCATCAAGAGTAGACCTTGAGAAGCCGTAAATGTCGTGGTCAAAGCGCCAGCTTGTAATGATCCGTGCACAGCACCAGCTGCACCTCCTTCACTTTGCATTTCTTGCACGTGAACTGTATCGCCAAAAAGGTTCTTTTGGCCTGCTGCAGCCCATTCATCGATGTGCTCTGCCATCGGAGAAGAGGGCGTGATTGGGTAGATAGCAGCCACCTCAGAGAACATATAAGCAATATGCGCTGCTGCTTGGTTACCATCGCAAGTAATGAATTTCTTTTCTTTTGCCATTGTTGCTATAGAAAAAATTAATTGTTATATATCTGGTAAAATTTTAATATAAGAAGCCAAATAACCAAATAGGTATTTCATTGTCGCGGCCTATTTCTGTATTGTATTTTGCGTAGTAGAAATTTTCAGAACGTTTGGGCCTGCGTGCCTTCTCACATACACAAATTTCAGTAGTTCCATCTATGGTATAAAAGCCGGGACGTCTTCCTTTAGAGATCCTATGATGTCTCCATAAAACGTTGACGAAGAATGTCTCCATTACAGTTTGCTCTGTTATTTCTCCGGCCTTTATGCCGTAGATCAAGTTTGTGTCATGGAGCATTACTGCTGCTGGTTTTTTGGGGAAAGAGTCACCTTCTTTATACACCATATTTATCAAGCGCGCTTCCTCGAGATATTCGAGATAGTTCATTACTGTAGCGCGTGATGTTTGTATTTCTTCTGCCAATCTGCTTACATTTGGTGAGAAATCTTCTCCTGCAGCGGCGAGCAAATATAGTAACTTCTTGATGCGTGACAAATATTTCAGTTCGATTTGTTTGTCAAAGAGAATGTCTACCTCAATCATGTTATTCATAGCTTTCAGAAGTGCCTCCATAAAGTTACGATTCTCTAAAAAGAAAGGATAGTAACCATGGTGCAGATAGTTCTGAAAGTGCTCAAAAGGCTTCACTTTTGGTAGGATAGCCTTTAAGATACGCTCATGGTCATTTAGAATTTCCGAAAGCGTATAAGTACCCAGCTCGTAACCAGTCTGCTGATTGATATATTCTCGGAATGAAAAGCCATGAAGCACGTAGCTATGCGTGATACGATTTAATTCGTGATCACCGTCTTCCTTATTGTAGCCAACAGAAGTCGTCGTATATACAATACGTAGATAGAGGTATTTACGATAAATCTCTACAAGCTGGTTTTTCCAATCAGGTAGCTTGAATGCTTGGTCAATAAGCAGCACTTGTCCGCCGCGAGCCACAAATTCCCCGACAAACTCGACTAAGCCGTGACCTTGAAAATAGAAGTTGTTCATATTGACATACAGACACTGATGTAGCTGAATGTCGAAATTTTCTTTGGCATATTCTAGCAAAAATGAGGTCCGGCCTACGCCTCGTGGCCCTCTAATTGCAATCATGCGATAGCTCCAATCGATCGTGTCCATTAAAGAGCGGCGCACGGTCGTATGTAGATGCTCTACAAGATAGGCATGGGTTTGGAAAAAAGTCTCCATATATGTTGTTCAATGAGAATGGTTACCCTATGGTCAGATATATTGTTTCGTAAATTTATCTGCAAAGATAAGACAAACAATTCTGATCTGCAATATAGACAAAGCATTTTCCACATATTTTGATGCGTCGGAAACACATATGTAACGGTACAAATTCATGTCTACCAAATGCTTGTCTTTTACCGCCCCTTATTACCGAAATAGAGACCTTTGAAAAATGGTTCGGACAATAATTCTGGTTCTTCCGTTAAATGGATAGATATATCTCATAAGTTATATAAAAAAGCTGGTATTATGTATCTTTGTAGTGACCAAACTTCAAGAACATGGATACCAGCATAATGCAAAACGCCTTAGGCGTCTTCCAACAAGACTGTCAGAATCTGCGCTACGAAGATAATAACTTAGTTTTAGAAATCCACACTCCAAAGGAAAAACTTTGTTGTCCTGTATGTGGAAGTCATAATATTAATCGTAACGGCATCCATATTCGTCGCTTTGTAAGTGTTCCAATTGGTCTGAGCAAGACCTATCTGGACATGCGTGTACATTGTATTCAATGTCACGACTGCGGCTGTATTAAACAAGAAAACATCGACTTTGCGAAAGGAATACGTCGGCATACAATAGCTTTTGCAAATATGGTGCTTGACCTGTCTCGCTTTGCAACAATTCAAGATATATCATGGTTCCTACAGGTATCCTGGGATGTAGTACGTAATATACAGATGGAGTTTCTACAGTCAAATTACTCTAACCCAGACCTTTCCATGTTAAGACGTATTTCCATTGATGAGTTCGCCACTCATAAAGGGCCTGTATACAAGACCATAGTTGTAGATTTGGATAATGGTCATATTGTTTATGTCGGTGATGGCAATGGCAAGAATGCCCTTGATGGATTTTGGGAGAGGCTCGGCAATGACAAAGAACATATACAAGCAGAATGTACAGACCTTTCTGCAGCATATACAAGAGCTGTAAGTGAACACCTTCCCAATGCAGCACTTGTAGTAGACCACTTTCAGGTAACCAAGCTTATGAACGAAAAGCTGGACTTGCTAAGGAGACAGTTATGGCATGAGGAAAAGGACATCAATAAGCGTAAAGTAATCAAAGGAACAAGTTGGTTGTTACTTAGAAATGGAAATGATATTTGATTATGCACACAGAAATAGACTGGAGAATGCCTTGAGCCTAAACCGTCCGCTGATGATTGCCTATTATCTCAAAGAAGATCTTAAGGAAATATGGAATCAGTGTAGTAAGCAAAAAGCTAAAGATGTGTTGGATGAATGGGTAAAGAAAGCTATAGAATCTAAAATACAGCCATTGGTGAAAATGGCTTCAACTATTAGAGCATACAAGACATACATATTAGCATGGTATGACCATTATATAACAAATGGAACAATTGAAGGCATTAACAATAAAATAAAGGTTCTGAAAAGACAGATACCTTAATTCCGCAGCATGAATTCTTGTAAGAACTCCAAGTGTCTGAGAAACAAAGTTCTCAAAACACTTGGATATGTCAGAAATTTCACCTATCTTGGTGCTGCAAACATAACAAGTAAGCAAAAAACTGACATAACAAAGGTAGCAATTAAAAACGAGAATATCACTTCTTTCGGTGGAATTTATCATATTATGGACGTTTTCTCAAAGCTGGGCTTTGAAAAACTTACCGAATCCGTGTTGGACAGACGTGGAAGTAGCGGCAAGGCATTCAGTTATGGAAGCATCCTGGGCTCTCTCTTCTTCAGCAACCTTTGTGGTGGAGAATGCCCTGAGGACATCAATGTACTTATAGGGCAGTTCAAACAGAGACCTGATACGCTGTTACCCGGTGCCGACACCGTGGGGCGCGGCCTGAAGGAGCTTGCTGAAGAGAACATTATCTACAAGAGCGAAACCTCCGGCAGGTCTTACAGTTTCAACATTGCAGAGAAGCTGAACACCTTACTTTTACGGATGATACGGAGAATGGGGCTTATAAAGGCGGGCAGCCATGTTGACCTGGACTTTGACCACCAGTTTGTTCCAGCCCGCAAGTTCGATGCAAAATATTCCTACAAGCAGGACCATGGCTATTTCCCAGGTTGGGCTTCCATCGGGGGCATCATAGTCGGAGGTGAGAACCGTGACGGAAACACCAATGTAAAATTCCATCAGGAGGACACGCTCCGTCGCATTATGGACCGTGTGATCTCCGAGCTTGGTGTCGTGATAGAGCGTTTCCGTGCCGACTGCGGGTCGTTTTCAAAGGAAATCATCCAAACGGTAGAGCAGCGCTGCAACACGTTCTATATACGTGCTGCCAACTGTGGCAGTCGCTATGAGAACTTCCGACAGTTAAAAAGAATGGAAGAGTGTTGAGCTTGGCTATGAGAAATGCGATGTCACATCCGTCAATATGGACAACTTAATAGAAGGAAGGTCATACAGGCTTGTCGTACAGCGTAGTCCCTTGAAAGACAAGCACGGCAGGGAACAGACGGATATGTTCGGAGTGATAAACACATACCGCTGTATCCTTACCAATAACCGGACATCTACCGAGAAGGACATCATTACATTCTACAATGAACGTGGGGCAAGTGAAAAGAACTTCGACATACAGAACAATGACTTCGGCTGGTCACATCTGCCCTTTTTCCTTTATGGCTGAGAACATGGTTTTCATGATGGTTACCGCCATGCTGAAGAACTTCTATCTCTATCTCGTCCGTCATATCAGCGAGAAGGTCAAGCCGTTGAAAAAGACAAGCAGGCTGAAAGCATTTATCCTACATTTTGTCAGCGTGCCGGCAAAATGGGTGCGAACTGGAAGACAGAACGTTCTGAACCTATATACAAATAAAACCTACTACGCTGAAACCTTCATAGAATAAACAGTATTTCTTTGAGACCTTTGCACAATAAAACAGTCTATTTTACCACTTATCCAATTGTTTATTAACGTATTATTTCGTATATTAGCACTACAAAATGATACAAAATTATGGCAAGGCAAGGAAAATCCACCAACGACGAAGTCTCATTTGCAGACGTCATGTTAGAGAAGAGATGCAGGAAAGCTCAGAATGTATTTTTGAATCAAGTCGACAGGCTTATCGATTGGCGTCCTATTCGCACGTTGATCAACAAGAAGTACACCAAGCGGCAAAATGCGGCAGGAGCTCCGGCCTATGATGTTATCCTGCTTTTCAAAATGCTTCTTTTGCAGACCTGGTATGGATTGAGTGACTGTGCCTTGGAAGAGCGTGTCAACGACTCGGTAACGTTTTCTCGATTTCTAGGGCTGAGTATGGAAGCCGTCTCTCCGGATCACAGTACGATCAGCCGTTTCAGGACTGCCCTGACAGAGTCCGGACTCATGGACAAGTTACTGAAAGCTTTCAATAAACAATTGAGCGCCCATAATATCGCTATCAAGGAAGGAGTTCTGATCGATGCGAGCATTGTCGACAGCCCTCACCGCCCTGATGGGATATTGCGCATCACTGTGGCTGATGATCGTGAAGATACACGCAGTGATGACGAAAAGGATGAAGAGGAGGCTTACCATAAGTTCCTTTTACAGGAACGCAAGGGGACAGACGGTGAAGCCCGGTGGGTAAAGAAGAAAGTCTATCGATATGGTTATAAGAAACATGTGTTGACAAACAGGGAAGGGATCATTCGGCAAGTCATCACCACCCCGGCCAATCGTAACGATCTGAAGGAGTTGATCCCATTGTTGAGAGAAGAGGATCTCCCTGCCGATACACCTGTCTATGCGGATAAGGGCTATGCAATGGAGGAGAACCGAGCCTTTTTAACCCTGCATCACTTGCGGGATTGTATCATGCACAAGGCATATCGCAACCGGCCCTTGAGCCAAGCACAACACCTTTTTAACCGCTCCGTAAGTCCTATTCGCAGTGTCATAGAACGCACCTTTGGCAGCATCCGTCGGTGGTTTGATGGTGGACGTTGCCGATATCGAGGCCTTGCCAAGACGCATACACAGAACATACTAGAAAGCATAGCCTTTAATCTATATCGAACACCCGGGCTTATTATATCCAAATGTGTCAAATAAGCAAAAGATTTCCCCACTCGGGCCTGATTTTTGAGGCCCAACCGGGGAAAGGGGAACCTTATCATCCTCAATAGTTACCCTTCTTCAAGCAAAAAAATGATCCTGAAAAGGGAAAAAGAATTATTGTCCGAACCATTTTTCAAAGGTCTCTTCTTTGTAGTTATCATACTTCCCCATTGGTTTGGGTGGGGGATTTTATGCCTATGCAAGAACCAAGAACCCCGGAAAATTCCCAAATCAATGGATAAATCCCAAAATGTCACTTCAATATATAAAAGTACCTCACAAGGAACAATGCTGCGGAATTGAGGAGATATATGGATTCAGAAATGAGGAATACTTCACATTAAGGCTATATGATTGCATGATAGGCGTCTACGCATTTAACGGAAGAACCAAAAAACACACCTAAAAACCACCCCTACATCCCTTATCTCTACACAAGCAGCATTCCTCCCGCCCGACACACAATAGTCCCTCAAACACCCCTCAAACACCCCTCAAACACCACCAAAACGCCCCTCATCCTCCCCCAATGTAACATTCCCCCACTTAAACACCATTCAAACCACCCCAAGATGTAACACAAATGTAACACGAATGTCACATCTCGTTTTACCCCCCCCCTTACAGGAACAAGCGAGGAGAAAGAACAGTCGCTTTGTGCAATGGTCTCTTATTGTGAGTAAGGTGTTACAATCCACATACAAGTTTGAAATGCACTTTAAAAATTTGTCCAAATCAGGGAACTTGCTTAAATTTGCCCTCAAATTGCAAAGATAGAAATATGCGCGACTTTATTCTAACTCTAGCGGCTTTGGGATGTTTTCTTTTTGCCTCGTGCAGCGATTATAACAAAGTAGATAAAACGCCTGATTATACGTATAAGTATGAAGTTGCTAAGCAGTATTATACACAAGGATACTATAATCGTTCTGCGCAGACCTTACAGCAAGTTATTTCAGTATTTAAAGGTACTGAAGCTGGAGAGGAGTCTCTTTTCCTTTTGGGTATGGCGAATTTGAATGCACGTAATTATGATGCGGCGGCGACTTATTTAAGACGTTATTATCAGTCTTACCCCAAAGGATTGTATACGGAAACAGCTCGCTATTATACGGGGATGGCGCTCTATTTATCTACCCCGGAGCCAAAATTAGATCAGTCGGCTACATATGAAGCCGTTACTGAATTTCAAAATTTTATAGAAACATTTCCAACGAGTATATTTCGTTCGCAAGCACAAGATAGAATCTTTGAATTGCAAGATAAATTGGTGGAAAAGGAATATCTTTCTGCAAAATTGTATTACGATTTAGGAGACTATTTCCTAAATGGAGGTAACGGGAATTATCAAGCTTGTATAGTTACATCGGAAAATGCTATTAAGGATTTTCCTTATACAAAGCGGCGCGAAGATTTTGCTTATCTCATATTAAAGGCAAAGTATGAATATGCAAAGCATAGTGTGCTCGAAAAGCAGGCAGAGCGCTACAATGACGCAGTAGATGAATATTATGGATTTCAAAGTGAGTTTCCTGAATCCAAATATATGAAGGAAGCAAAGGATATGATCAATAAAATCCCGAAAGCTTTTTATAAGCCGGAAGTGAACGATTCAATAAAATAAAGCATATGGAATATAAGAAAAGTAAAGCCCCTCTCAACACAACTACGCATAACGTTATAGATTTTGCCAAAGGAACAGGTAATGTTTACGAGAGTGTGGTAATTATGTCTAAGCGGGCAAATCAGATTTCAACTCAGATGAAAGAAGATCTGAATAGGAAGTTGAAAGAGTTTGCTTCGGCTAATGATAATTTAGAAGAGACATTTGAGAATCGTGAACAAATAGAAATTTCTCGCTATTATGAGAAGTTGCCTAAGCCAACTTTAATAGCAATTGACGAGTTTGCATGATAAGGTCTATTATCGTAATCCAACGAAAGAGAAAGACAAGATAGATTTGGAATAATGATACAACGCCTTCAAAGTGTTTACCTGCTTTTGGCAGGAATTACAGCTACATTATTGTTATTTATTCCCTTAGCGAGATTTAATGTGAGCGGACAAGGTTATTTTTCTTTGTCCCCTTTCGGGATAGATAGTATAAATGTAGCTCCGATAGGTGGTACAAATAGTTATTTGTGGGTTATTGCGTTGTGTACTGTGCTTGTTGCTGTATGTTCATTCTGCAGTATCTTTCTCTTTAAACACAGAATGCTACAGCTCAAATTGACAAGGTGGGCTATAGTATTTGAAGTTGTTTATTGTATGACCTATGCTTTTCAATGTTATAATTTTCAATCTAACACCACATCGCATTTTGCGTTTACGATAGGCACAGTATTACCTTCTGTGGCTTTTATTTTTTTATGGCTTGCAGCGCGTGCCATTAAGAAGGATGAAGAGTTAGTGCGTGCAGCCAATCGGATTCGCTGATAAAATACTTACTGTACAATTCATATTTTAGCTAAAAGAGTTTATGTCTCTCAATAAAGTAATGCTTATCGGTAATGTGGGGCGTGAGCCCGAAATACATTATATCAACAATGGGATTTGTACGGCAAGTTTATCTTTGGCTACGTCAACGCCTGGTTATACTTTGTCAAGTGGGACACAGGTTCCAGAGCGTACAGAATGGCATCGTATTTTACTTTGGCGACGAATGGCTGAGATAGTTGAAAAGTATGTTCATAAAGGAGATAAACTCTATATAGAAGGAGAACTTCGAACGCGTAACTATACGGATAAAAAAGGTGTTACGCGTTATGTTACAGAGATATGGGCAGAGAAGTTAGAGTTACTTACTCCAAAAACTGCTCGACAAAATACGACTGAATCTTCTATAGATGCCTCGGATATTGCTTCCAACCAGCCTCCATTTTGAAGGAGTGATAAACTTCTTTTTTTGGGAGATTACAGAGACGGTAGAGGGTTTGTTGGCGCTTTTTACATATCCTGACTATATGAGAAAGGAGATCGAAGACTTTTCGAGAAACATCACGCGTCAGAAGGAATGGTTGGCTACACGTTTGTTGCTAAAAGAGGCCTTAGGAAATGATGTGAAGATTTCGCATACAGTATCCGGACGCCCATTTCTCGTAGGATCAACTGATTATGTTAGTATTAGTCATACTCGCCAATATGTAGTATTGGCTTTGGCGCGAGGGCCATTCGGAGTTGATATTGAAGTCTGGAGTTCCCGTGCCTTACGATTACAGCAGAAGTTCTTGTCACCCGATGAAGTATCCTTGCTTCATTCTATAGAAGCAGAGAAAATGGCCGTAAGGCTGTGGAGTGCAAAAGAAAGTTGTTATAAATACTTAGATATATCAGGACTTTCTCTCAAGAATGATATCTCTTTGGCTCAACGTGATGTTCAGCTTGAAGCTCACATTATAGGTATGAATAATGCAGTACCTATATATTATCAAGATTTTCCTTCTTTTGTTCTTACTTGGACGAAACCTGAATAAAATAGAGGAAATCGAAATCTTTACGTTTGCTTGTGTAAACAGAATAGCCTAAGTCTCTATATTTTTATTGGAGCTCCTCATTTTTTTTTGCGAGAAAGTGATAATTGCTAAAGATTAGATTTACAATAATACGGGCATAGTATAAGGCTTTATCAAAGACCTGAAACACTGATGACCTTATTACATCGGCATACAAGCCTCACAACCGCTTATTCGTGATAAGCAATGTATGTTTTATCTTAAAAGACTTTCAATAACAGCTCCAAAAAAGGATTGTCTTTCGTTATTTATTACGATTTATAGTCATAAATAAAATCAGAAACAACTATTCACAAGTAAAATTTTATAGTCCCTTAATTCCTCCTCCTTACTGATGTCGAATTCATGTTACAGTAGAATTTATATAGTTCTAAAAGCAGCTTTTTTACCTCAATGGTTGGTATAGAAACACTGCTTTTGAAGAGTTGGGGTAGTTATTCTTTTATTGCAGTCTTATAGCGCTTTTGCCAAAGAAAGAACCATATCAATGTAATTGCAAATGTTATCCCTCCGATAATATAAGATGTCGTTAAGCTGAGGTTGAGCATTGTGTTGGAATAACAAATAAAAGTTGTGCAAACAATAGTCATAAAGAGCGCCGGAATTAATGCCAGCACATAAGGTTTCTGTTCTCGAGCCAGATAGACTGTTGCCGTCCAAAGAGTGAAGACTGCAAGAGTCTGATTAGACCATCCGAAATAACGCCAAATGACATTGAAACCGTCTTTGTCAGCAATGTTAAACCAAAGTAGAAAGCTGGCCGCCACGAAAAGCGGTGCAGCCACAAACAGACGATTAATAATGGGACGTTGGCTAATCTTGAAGAAGTCAGCAATGATGAGGCGAGCACTACGGAACGCTGTATCACCACTTGTGATTGGTGCAGCAACAACACCGAGAATAGCTAGAATACCACCGATGAAACCCAACCAACCTTTGCTTACAGCTGTAACAACTTCAGGCGCTTGAGCTGCCGTTGTGCTGTCAACAGTTGCAGCACCACCATCATAGAAGAAATAGCTAGAGACAGTTGCCCAAACCAATGCGACGATACCTTCTGTTATCATTGCTCCATAGAATACGGAGCGTCCGCTCTTTTCCGACTTTATACAGCGCGCCATGAGAGGGCTCTGTGTCGCGTGGAATCCACTAACTGCACCGCAAGCAATAGTGATAAAGAGGCAGGGAAAGATAGCAGAGCCATCAAGGTTTGGAGTTGAAGACATATTCCAAACTTCAGGTAGAGTAGGCCATTTTATGAGTAGATATCCTCCCAAGGCGACTGCCATAAAAAGCAGAGCGAAAGCAAAGATAGGATAGATTTTTCCAATGATTTTATCAATAGGAAGCATTGTCGCCAATACATAATAAGCGAAGATAATAGCTACCCATATCATAATGTGAAATGTCTTAGCGTCAACGTTTGGCGCAGTCATACCACCTAAGATTAGGGCGGGAGAATAGACGAAAACTGTACCTACCATTAACAGCACAATGATACTGAATACAAGTAGAATTTTCTTGGCTGGTATTCCTAAATAGATCCCGACGAGCTCTGGTAAAGATGCTCCTTTATGTCGCATCGAGAGCATACCACAAAAATAGTCGTGGACAGCACCTGCAAAAATGCAACCGAAAACAATCCATAGATAGGCTGCGGGACCAAACTTTGCCCCCATAATGGCTCCGAAGATAGGGCCTGTTCCGGCAATGTTGAGAAACTGAATCATAAAGACTTTCCAAGATGGCAGAACGATATAGTCGACACCATCAGCTTGGGCAACAGCCGGTGTTGGCCTGTCGTCGGGAGCAATAATTCGCTCTACGATGCGCCCATAGATTAAGTAGCCAAAAACTAAAGCTGTGAGACTGATAACGAAACTTATCATATATGAGTGTTTTTACTATCTACCGCAAATTTACTAAAAGAATCTTCATCTCAATTGAGCATTGTAGATATAATGTCTATTTTTGCAGAAGATCAAAGTGTTTTTACAATGAAGCAGTATAGAAGTATCCTCGCTTTTTTAAGCCTAGGAATAATCACAGCAATGAATGCTTGCACAGTGATGAGTGTAAATAAAATTGCTATATGTGATATTATGGTTGATACGATTAAGGTTGTAAAAGATTCTGTCGGACTTGATTCGGGGATATGCCACGCCGAGGTCGTGTCGTACACTCTCAAAAATGCAGGAAAGGCCCTGACCAATAGTGTTAATGAATGGACAAGTGAGGTTCTTGGTAATTCTTATACCGGAGACTATTCAGACTCGAAAAAAATGATAACTTATTATGTTAATGAGACGCTGAGGAGCCTTCAGGAGATAGTGGCAGAAGATACAGAAGGAGGATTGTCATTATTTCGGAATTTTTATATATCTAAGATGAATGAAGGAAAATACTATTTGACAATGTCCTTCTTTTGTGATGAGTTTATCGGCGGTTTTCATGGATTATTTACCCTGAGTGGCGTTACGTTTCGAAAATCGGATGGTCGGCGCATTGGTTGGGATGTGTTTTTTACGTATCGGGACGGTTTTGAGGAGTTGATGACGGATAGTTTAAAAGCTTACTTTGGTGTGGATACCGACGAAGAATTACGTAATCAGCTTTTAAAGGATAATGAGTATCCACTCGTTCCGCTGCCGAGATGTGGACCTCTTTTTACGACTAAAGGTGTATTGTTTCAGTATCAATCTTACGAGATTACTAGTTATGCGAATGGGATGCCTAATTTCATTCTTCCTTATGAGCAACTTAAACCTTATATGACAGAGACAGCTAGACGCTTGGTGTTTGGCCCTTCTGCATCAAAAAACTTTAATTAATAGACTTCATATAGGAATATCGAAACATAAAAAGGTTGTACAAATATAATTTGCACAACCTTTTGTGGACGCTGACGGATTCGAACCGCCGACCCTCTGCTTGTAAGGCAGACGCTCTAAACCAGCTGAGCTAAGCGTCCTTTATGAAGATTTCTTCTTTTCGTTTTGTGGACGCTGACGGATTCGAACCGCCGACCCTCTGCTTGTAAGGCAGACGCTCTAAACCAGCTGAGCTAAGCGTCCTTTGTTCTGAAAAGCGGTGCAAAGATACGGTGTTTCCTAATACTCTCCAAACTTTTCAGAAGAAAATTTCAATTTTTCTTTTCAATACGATTTGTTGTAGGCTCTTTGACCAGGATATAACTTCGTTTCTTGGGGATGTAAACTATCATTGAAATCTATTTAAGCTAAAATGTCTTCAGTCATAGTTCGTCTCTTTGTGACAAAAAAGAAGCGATCTATAAATACATAAAAGGAAATACCAACTTAAGCATCTTTGGCTTTGAAGCTTGTTAAGCTATGCTCCTATTCATTGTTGACCTCTTGAAAAATATTCCATAAAGGAAATGATGGGTACGGAGCTTCTGCGAATATAATCTTATGAGATACAGGATGTTCAAATCTAATGCTTCTAGCATGTAGACATATACTTCCATCTGCATTGCTACGGGGTGCGCCATATTTTAGATCCCCTTTGATTGGGCATCCTATTGCAGCTAATTGGCAGCGAATTTGGTGATGTCTTCCTGTATGTAGTTGCACATTGATTAGCCAATAGCGATCACTTTTCGCTACTACTTCATAGTCAAGAATCGCTTTCTTGGCATTTTCTCTTGGGGCCTTGTAGGCATAAGCTTTATTCTGCTTTTCATTGCGTGTTAGCCAATGTTCTAACGTCCCGGATGCTATTTCAGGTTCGTGGATTACTATTGCTTGATAGTTTTTCTCTATTTCCCCCTTGCGAAACATGTCATTTAAGCGTGCCAAAGCCTTACTCGTGCGAGCAAAAACAGAAATTCCACTAACCGGTCTGTCTAAACGATGAGGTATACCGAGAAATACAGCTCCGGGTTTGTTGTATTTCTCTTTTAAATAAGCCTTGATCTTATCTGCAACAGTTCTATCGCCGGTTTTATCGCCCTGAATGATCTCTCCCGCTTGCTTGTTGACAATGATAATATGATTGTCTTCGTATAGGATTTCCATAAAAAAAGCCCTCTCCATTCTTTGTATAAAGAAGGAGAGAGCAAAATTTATTTCGAGTTTACATATTCATACCGCCATCCACTTGGATTACCTGTCCACTCACGTAAGACGATAAATCACTTGCCAAGTAAATAGCTGTATTAGCAATATCATCAGGTTGTCCTCCGCGGCGCAGCGGAATGCGCACAATCCAATCTTTGCGAACGTCTTCCGGAAGTTGTTCTGTCATAGCTGTCTCAATAAAGCCAGGCGCGATAGCATTGGCGCGCACACCGCGACTACCTAATTCTTGTGCGATGCTTTTAGCTAAAGCAATCATACCGGCTTTTGAGGCTGCGTAGTTACATTGTCCGGCATTGCCATGCACACCGACAACAGAGGCCATATTAATGATAGAGCCTTTACGTTGGCGCATCATAAATGGTGCTACGGCATGTGAGAAATTGAATGCGGATTTCAAGTTTACTGTCAGCACGGCATCCCATTGCGCTTCCGTCATACGTATTAAGAGTCCATCTTTGGTAATGCCTGCATTATTAACCAATATATCTATGCTGCCGAAGTCTTTATGTATTTGTTCTACCTGCGCTTGTGTCTCCTCAAAGTTCGCAGCATTGCCGGCATAAGCCATACATTTAACTCCTTTTGCTTCTACTTCTTTGCGTGTAGCCTCGCCATGCTCATCAATCACAAGGTCTGTGAAAGCGATGTTTGCTCCTTCTTCTGCGAAGCGAATTGCGATAGCTTTTCCGATGCCACGTGCAGCGCCCGTGACCAGAGCTGTTTCCAGTTAAAAGTCCCATTTTCAATAGGTTATTTTATCATTATTATTGATTACTTCCTGTTTATTCTCCTCGTATCCCAGCGTTCGTCTGATGATATTTCTAACGATGGGTAACGAGTCTTCTTCGCTTAAGCCGATAGCTAAACGATCGTAGATATAAGGTACTTCAAGTCCGCGACAAGTATAATGTATAATGTCCGTCATGAGTTCAATATTCTCCACTTTAAATTTTCCTTGAGCTATACCTTCTTCTATAATACGGCGAATGATAAGACATTCCTCTGCGTCCAACGTCTTCCGCATTTTCTCAACCATCCAAATATTACGAAAGAACTCAGCTCTAAGCGTTCCGTTTCTAGTTACAGCCTCCTTTATCGTATGTAGATGCGTATAAATAAGCTGTAACAGCTTCTGTTCCGGCTCTGCGTCCATCGTAGCTACACGATCCAAATCATCGGAAAGCAACTCCCAATTCACTTTCAATAACAGCATAGTAGATTTCCTCTTTGTTTCGGAAATACGTGTACAGCGTTCGGCGGCCGCATTTAGAAGCCACAGCGATGGCATTCATCGTTGTGTTTTCCATGCCTTTGCGTGCAAACAACTCACGCGCCATTTCTACTAACTTTTGTCTGGTTTTCGTAATTGACATATGCTCTTATCGAGATTTGGAAGTGAAGTGCCAAAGCTCTTTTTCAAGAACTATAGCACTATAGCTTTGAATTTTCGCACAAAAGTAAGCTCTTTTTACGATTGAGGCAAGTTTTTCTTGCACAAACATATTGGTGTATGTGCCAAGTTCATTGCCTTTTCGTTGGCTTTGTCTTAAATCGGCCAAAAAATATCGATGATTTACGCCTCTTTACCAATCTGCGCCTCGATAGGGCCGCATCAAATTGCCGGCAGACACTACGCCAAACGCCGGATGATCATATTCAGCGTGCTCAAAGTTTAGACCTAACGTCAGCGTCTCGTTGACCTTATATTCCGCCCCTATTCCTAAACGTTCTGAGGGTGTGTTGAAATAACTATAAGGCCCATAAATAATCTCGAAGGCGTATACCCGGAGAAGAAGTTCTTTTCCCCATAAGCATACAAGCACAATTTTTCATTCACCTGATAGCTTAGCAAAGCAGAAACTCCCGCATTGGTCATATTGTTGCCGTCCCAGTTGAGATGATCCGCATATAAACCGGCGGCCAGTGACCAATGTTTATTCAGCGGCAAGGCATAAGTCAAGGCCACATGCTGTCCAAATCCTACGCCGCGTGGGGCATACTTCCCGAATCCCGCAGTAAGCGACAGACCAAATTGCGCATTCAGTCCCTTACGTAAGCCCCAAGGCATATTATTGCGGTAATTCGCGTTTATCAGATGCCTTGTGGCTCCCGATGGATGGGGGAGTGCAGCGTCGGCTATTTTATCTTTGTCTACCAATGACGCAGATATGGTGTCTTCCGTAAGATCTTGCGTTGTCTTGACGGCCGTTGATGTTTGTGAAGTGGTCGCAGTTTTTCTCGGTGTTTGCGTATTTATCTTATTTTGCGCCATTGCCGATGTACAAATGACGCAGAAGAGGTATAGCATGACTTGTTTCATATCAAAGCAATCTATTTTTCTAAAGCGAAAATACGATATTTGTTTTGAATATGGCCTAATCGGTCACGTTTTTTAACGTGATTTGCTGAAATAAATGCATTTAGTAGGCTATCAGCTTCCGCTTTCTGCTTACTTTCGCCAATCTAAACGATTCGTCTAAATGGAAATTACAGCAATACGTGCACATTTGGAAGGTCTGAAGGACCCTCATTTAGCTCAATTTTCTTTCGGTTTGCTGCCGGGACTTACGCGTCCTATTCTGGGAGTTCGCACACCGCAGTTGCGAACTTTTGCTAAGACGTTGGCAAAAACTGATTGGAGAGATACTTTGGTAGAGCTTACAGCCGATACGTATGAAGAATTACTGCTGGAGGGCTTGATTATTGCTTATGCGGCTACGACGCGTGAAGAGCGATTTGCACTTGTCAGCGGTTTTATTCCTAAAATTGACAATTGGGCGGTGTGCGATACTTTTTGCAACTCCCTTAAATCTTTCCGCCGATACGGAGCTGCGGGCTGGGAGTTTGTATTGCCTTATATCCGCTCCTCTGTCGTTTATGAGCAGCGTTTTGGAATTGTTATGGGGCTTTCTCATTATGTTACGGCCGACTATATTGATGCTTTCTTGGCTGAGATTTCTGCGTTGCGTCCTTTGGGGCATTACGGCGCAATGGCCGCCGGCTGGGCCTTGTGTGAATGTTTTGTGAAGTTTCCGGACCAAACTTATCCGCTTTTAATTGATGGAAAACTTCCCTTGGCTTCGCTAAAGAAAGCTCGCCAAAAGATTCTTGAGTCTTTGCGCCCTTCTGCAGCTTGGAAAGCGCGGATTCGAAGTATTGCAATCACATAAAATTGTGCGATAGTCTTTATTTACAGATTATTAGTTCAATAATTAAAATAATAAAGCGCGCTAAAATATTGCATAATAGCACGATAATGCGTCGTTTCCTGCAAATTATTGCCGTGCAAACGACGCATTTTTCTTTGCCCATCGCTTGATTGCTACATTTTGCATCACGAAGGTATAGTTTTTTCCTCGTGAGAGAACGATTGTCCTCTCACGAGGGGAAGAACGTACCATCACGATAGTACAAATCAATGATGAGGCAAAGGATTTCAGAAAAGAGATGAAAGGTGGCAGATAAACAGAGGAGGACGCGCAAAAAAAATCACTTACTCTGCACCGCAAAGCGTTAACGCGCGCAAAAAGCGGCTGTATGAGATCAATTTAAGATGGCTGCGTGCAATATTTTGAATTAAACTTTTGAGAATCCTCCTTTCGGCAGTATTTTTGCATAAAAGACAGAATATGCATAAGACTCTCCTTTTACTTTTCCTGCCGGCCTTGATAGCTTGTGCGGGAAAGACGAGTTCAAATCCTAAAGAAAGCAATAATCAGCAGGCTTCGGAGCAGACACAGGTGGTCGTAGCCGTTCCGATGACGCTCGATGTGCTTCCATTGCTGGTGGCCGATGCTCATGGTTACTTCAAACAACACAATATTTCGATTGCTTTTCGCGTATATCCCTCTCAAGCTGATTGCGATACGGCTTTTCTTGGCCAGGCGCAAGGGATATGCACGGATAGGTTAGGGCAGGCCCACTTGGGGAGCATTGCGCAGAGCGAGGCTCCGCTCTTAGTAATGCATAGACAGTGGGGACTTGTGGCCTCTGCAGGTTTGCGCATCCGCCATTTGAAAGAGATGAAAGATCGAACAGTGGCCGCTGCAAAATATTCTTATTCGGATGAGACGTGCACGGAAGCTTTGAGGGAAAACGGCTTGCCTGACAATTTCGTTTTGCGTCCACGCATCAATAGTTTTACGATTTGCAGTGCTATGGTGCAGGGTGGGCAAGTGGATGGTGCGGTTTTGCCGGAGCCTTACCTGACTGAGGCTGTGGAGAATGGATGCAAATTATTGTATTCCGGAACTTTGGCCCAGAGCTTTTTGCTCATTAAGCGCAAAAGCATATCCCGGATTGATACTCGGCGCTTATCTGCCGTTTATAATCAAGCTTCCGATAGTATCAATCAAAGAGGCATCAGTTTTTGTCAAGATATCTTGATACGGCAATACCACTTAAATCCTGCCGTTATCAACAAATTGAAATTGCCACACTATGCAAGGCAATAAAATAAAGAGGAGTAAGCATAGCAAGGGAAACTCACTCACTGCGCTTGCGTCATTTAAGTAGCTGAATGTATGGATAAGAGTACGTTTGATATATTGTATAAAGACACGATTGAGAGTTTGCGCGCCCATCGTTTGCTGGACGCTCTCAACGCCTTGTCGGGCTTGATACCGGAAAGCGAAGAACTCGCTGTGACGAGAGAGGATTATATCCGCTTACTGGACTATTTTAAGCAAGGATTGCCGGATCCTGATCGCGAAACGCTGTTTTTACAATTCATAAACAAGGCTTTTTTGCTCTCAGATAAGGCTAAGTATGATTTTCTTAAAGCGCAGCTTGGCACTTGCTTTAACCGCTTGTATACCTTGCGGGAAACGGATGAGTTTTATCAGATAGCAGCTTCTGCGCCTTATGATCGAGGTACATACGAACAAGTTTCGGCTCGATTAAAAGACGAGACGCTTGCGGAGGCACAAAAGCAAATTATCTTAAGTGCGCTTACTTTGTCTGTCGTTTATTTGTTTGATGCCTACAAGATCCAACTCTTGCTGGAAAATGTCACGAGTTCCGTGCTTAAAATACGCGCCCGCGCATTATCCGGCCTTGTATTGGGCTGCATTTTACACTATGACAGACTTAGCAGACACGCCGATCTTACGGCGCGCCTGCAGCTGCTTGCAGATGTCCCTGACTTTTGCAGCGATTTGCTGACGATGCAATTGCAATTGATGCGTACAGCGTGGACCAAAAAGGATGAAAGCAAGTTGCGCGACGAGATTATGCCCGACATATATCGAGCTGCAAGCAAGATGACTCAGGGAAAGAATTTGGATTTTACGAATCCCGATGAGTTAGCCAATTTGGACTTAAATCCGGCTTGGGCTTTCAGATGAAGAAGTAGACAACATAGGAAAAAAAATGCAGGCCTTGGCGGATATGCGTGAGCAGGGCGTTGATACATTCTATACTACCTTTGCGCAAATCAGTAAGACGCACGTTTTTTTCAGTGACATAAAGAATTGGTTTACGCCCTTTTCGCTCCAACATTCCGTTTTCGGCGACCGAGGTGCGTCTTTATCGGGCCTGAGTGGGCTTTTTGAGATGCATGCGGCAGGCGATACGGAAAAATTCGGAATGTTTCTGATGATAGATCAATTGTCTTCAGGCCAATTGGACGGTATAAAGCAGAATATCAGGCAAATCAACGAGCAGCAAGCAGCCTTGCAGGACAAAATACATCAAACTGATGCTGTACAAACAATAGCAGAAGAGATTCGTTTTTGTATGCAAGATCTCTATCGCTTCTTTTCTTTGTACCGTTATCGCGATAAAGATGCTAATCCGTTTGCTTCGTTCTTGTCGATGGTCAATTTGCCGCTCTTTAAGCCCATCTTGCAAACCAAAGAAGCTTTAGTGCTTTTGGGTAATTATGCCTTTCGTGAGCAGGAATGGACTTTAGCCGTCTCTTTATTCCAAAAGTTGGACGCTACAATGCAGGGACCTGAGATTTTAGAGAAGTCAGGCTATTGCTGTCAACAATTGAAAGAGTGGGATAGAGCGATTATATATTATGAAAGGGCTAACTTGATGCGTCCTGATTCAGCTTGGACGCTCCGTCAATTGTCTGTCGTTTGCGTGCAAGCTGCTCAATATGATAAAGCCTTGAAAGTCTTCAAGCAATTAGAAATGCTGGAGCCGGAAAATGCCAACATCTTATTGCGTTATGGCGAATGCTTGATTCTTGCCGGAGAGTCGGAGGCTGCATTTGAGAAGCTGTTTAAGAGCGATTACCTTCATTCTGATGCGCGTTCGACTAAGGCTTTGGCTTGGTGCTCAATGTTGGCCGAGAAATATGAACAGGCGGAGAAGTATTATAGAAGTTGATTGATAAAGAAGAGGCGCAGGCTGTCGATTATCAGAATGCTGCGCACAATGCTTGGTTGCTGGGCCTTTTTGAATGAAGCGCTGGCACGCTATCGAGCTTGTTTGCGGTTGCGAAAAAAATGGACTTTGCGCCTGCTGATTTTTTTTGTAGAAGACGTAGAATTTTTTTAAATAAGCGAGGAAAAAAACCAATGATGACATCCAACAAATGCGCGATGCGCTCAATGCCTAAACTGATTCGAACCTTTTTCTTTTTTTGACTTTGTTTGCTGCTCTCCCGGGATTGCTTAAAGCGCAACAAACAGAATTGAGGAATGCCTTTATGCTTTCTATTCGAGGAGAACATTCCGTTTTTCCGGATCAAACCTTAAAGTTTAAGAATATAGAAGGTAAGCGAAAACAGGTTTGGGAGGCTTGGCGAGCAGCCAATCATCTTATACAAGAAGATAAACTGCCGACAATAGATACGTTGAATGCACAACACGTAAATGCATGGGTTTTGCCGGATTCCTTGGAACCCGCTGCGCGCTTGAATTATTATTTCGGTCGAAAAGGTGATGCGGAGCAGTATCCGTTGTTCTTATATTTGCACGGTTCCGGACCTCGTGACCAAGAATTTCAGACGGGGCTACTATTGGCTAAACGTTTTGCGGATGCACCCAGTGTTTATTTTATTCCGCAGATACCTCAGGAAGGTAAATGGTATAGATGGTGGCAGCGTAGTAAGCAGTGGGCTTTTGAAAAGCTGCTACGACAATGGCTACTTTCAGCTTCTGCTGACCCTAACCGTCTTTATGTCTTCGGTATTTCTGAAGGCGGATATGGTAGTCAGCGTTTGGCCTCGTTTTATGCTGATTATTGGGCCGCAGCAGGGCCGATGGCAGGTGGCGAACCTTTGAAAAATGCACCCATAGAAAACTTGCGAAATACGCCTTTCTCTCTCTTGACGGGTGCATTGGACAAGAGCTTTTATCGCAATAAACTTACAGCTTATACGAAAGCAGCTTTGGAGCAGACGAAGTTTGAATATCGTGTAGAATTGTTACCGGGTTATGGTCATCATATTGATTATAGTTTGACAACGCCTTGGTTAGCACAATATAAAAGAAATCCGACCCCGCTACACATCAGTTGGGAAGATTTGAAATGGATGGACGCTACCGTCGGGGTTTCTCTAATCTTGTCGTCTTGGAAAGGCCGGACACACAAGGGCGCACGTATTACGATGAAGTCATAAGCAATAATATGATAGATTTGTCTGTACATAATGTGACATATACTACAATTGAGAAAGATACGATTTGGGGGATTGATCTAAAGTTTCAAAAGCATTTTACTCCTGCGACAAGCGGTAAAATCAGGATATATTTAAGCGAAAACCAAATAGACTTGAAGCGTCCTGTACATATCCTCGTAAATGGCCAAGAGAAATTTAATGGACGATTGCGGCCCTCTCTTAAAGCTATGGCTGAAAGTTTGTCTGTTTTTTATGATCCGGAGCGAATTTTTCCCACCTATGTGGATATAACAATTTAATGCGTAATACGAAATATATAAAGCCGTTATGATTATCGATTTTAAGGAAATAGAAGAGCATATCCTGCCTTCTTTCAAAGGTGGTGAAAAGGAAATGCACGCACGTATTTTCTCTGATGATAAGGCGAAGATCATGTGCAATCGCTTGCAGCCGGGTGCGTCTATAGGCTATCATAAGCATGAGCAAAACTGTGAGATTATTTATTTGCTCAAAGGTGAGGCTACGGTTTGCTATGATGGTCAGGAGACAAAGCTCTTACCCGGACAAGTACATTATTGTCCGATGGGACATAGTCATAGCCTTATGAACAAAACAAAAGAGGAACTACAGTTTTTTGCCGTAGTTCCTGAACATCATTGAGCTGTCTGCGTTTGAAACAGCTTTATTCCGGTTGTCCTTCTTGATCGTAATGCTGATATAGGAAGTCGTTGTAAGGATATTTCTGCACGTGTAGTTCTCTTACTTTCTGATAGAGCAATTCTCGGAGTTGCTCTATATTTGTTTTTTCTCGTGCAGAGATGAAAATACAATTTTCTTGCATTTTCGCCATATAGGTTTGCTGCAGTTCAACGAGGGATATATTCTCTTTTTGCTTGGGTGTAAGGTCATCTGCTTCTTTTTCTATCCAACGATAAGCATCGATCTTATTGAATACAAGAATCGTGGGGCGGCCGGAAGTACCCAACTCTGCCAAAGTTTTCTCTACAACTTGGATTTGTTCTTCAAAGTCAGGGTGAGAGATATCTACAACGTGTAGGAGTAAATCTGCTTCTCTCACCTCGTCTAAAGTACTCTTAAATGAATCGACAAGATCGGTAGGAATCTTTCTGATAAAACCCACTGTATCCGTTAGCAAGAATGGTAGATTATCTATGACAACCTTGCGCACGGTGGTGTCCAATGTAGCGAAGAGTTTGTTTTCAGCAAAGACTTCAGATTTCGACATCAGATTAAGCAACGTAGATTTTCCCACGTTAGTATAACCCACTAAAGCTACACGAATCATTTTACCGCGGTTGCCACGTTGCGTCTTCTTCTGTCGATCAATATCAGCCAATCGTTGCTTGAGTAGAGCCATTCGGTTTAAGATGATGCGGCGGTCCATTTCCAACTGTGTCTCACCGGGGCCGCGCAAACCTACAGAACCTTTTCCTCCTCCGGAGCCGGAACCACCACCTTGTCGCTCCAAGTGTGTCCACATACGTTGCAGACGTGGCAACATATATTTATATTGTGCCAGTTCTACTTGCGTCTTGGCATTAGCCGTTTGTGCGCGCATGGCGAAGATGTCAAGAATCAGATTTGTGCGATCTACAACGCGTACGTTAACTTCCTTTTCTATATTGCGGAGCTGCTTGGCTGAAAGCTCATCGTCGAAATCACTAAGTCTATTGCTCTTTCAGCCTCCTCTTCGGCGATGATATAATCGCGTATCTCCTCAATCTTTCCTTTACCAACATAAGTGACCGAGCTTGGTCCGTCTAATCTTTGTGTGAAGCGTTTGGCAGTTGTTGCGCCTGCCGTTTCGGCCAAAAACTCTAATTCGTCCAGATATTCCTTTGTCTTACGCTCGTCTTGTGTCTTTGTAATTAGTGCGACAAGCACGGCGCGCTCATTTTCTTTCCTTATTGTATTCCGTTCTTCCATAATCGTGTACAAAGTTACGGTTTGACTTTTATAGGGCAAATAAAAACTTCATGAAAATCTTATACGTATGAGACCATTGCACAAATCCAGCTCACCAATACCGAACAAGTTTCCTTGTATTTTTTTGAGTATTAGATGTGTTTTTCAGCTTGGAGATTAGTCCCCTTAACCCGTTCCTTAAGGTCAATTGCCCTCCAGGAGGGGGCGTTTTGCGCCTATTTGGCACCTTGAAGCACAAGAATCCCTGGCATACGCTTGAGATTGTAGGCCATAGCTACAAGGATATTCCGGGTATGTATCTTGGCTAACCCTCGATAGCGACATCGTCCGCCACAGAACCATCGTCGAATACTACCGAAAGTACGTTCTATCAAGCAGCGCGTCTTACTGGTCATCCGATTGAATCGTTTCTGACTTTCACGCAGGACTTGACCCCGATGAGCCTTGAGCATAATCCCATCTATCAAACCCTGATGGGCCAAATACTCAGAATTCTTCCTGCTACAAGGCTATAAAGAAACCAATTTTTTTCTTGCGTATTTCAGATTTTCTTTGTGTCTTTATACCTATGAAAGAGCAAGTTGCGGACATATCAAAAGTATTAAAAGGCATGACGGAAGAGATGCGATTATTGCGTGAAACTGTCAATCAGCAGTATGCCGAGATTATCAAATTGACCCGTAACATAACGTGAATTCGTCGAACTCACGTTATTATACCAGACTATAAAATGCAAAATGCAAAAGAGTAAGTGTTCAAACACTTAGAAAAATCGCATTGTACACAAAGTCTTGACTTCAACCTTTAACAAATGCGTGATACTCTCGCAGTTGTACAATTCTCCCTCCACGTGCGTACGAGTGTCCCTCCGTGAGGGGACAAACGTACGCTCACGAAAGTACATTATGCCAAATGCGTCTTTAGAAAAGTATTTATAATCACGAGGAATCGTTTACAAGACTAAAAAAACGCATTAAAGGCTTTGGCTATTTTTTGTTTAAGCGTAACTTTGCAAGCGAAATGGGCGTCTTCGCAGAATATATCAGTACTTTTCAACTTTCTCAAAGGTTTAATCATTGGCATCATAGCTTCTGCTCCAATGGGGCCGGTAGGTATACTCTGCATCCAACGAACCTTACAAAAAGGGCGGTCTTATGGTATTGTGACAGGTGCCGGTGCTGCATTAAGCGACCTCTTTTATGCGCTTATCACTGGTGCCGGAATGAGTATTGTGATCGATTTTATCGATAATGAACGCAACGTCTTTTGGCTTAAACTGGTGGGAAGCGTTATGCTCTTCATCTTTGGCATTTGGACATTCTTATCTGATCCACGCAAGAGCTTTCGCCCCGTCTCACACAATAAAGGGACGTTGCTTCACAATTTCATCACCTCTTTCTTTGTCACTGTCTCCAATCCGCTCATCATTTTCCTCTTCTTAGCCTCTTTTAATATGCTGACATTCGTAGTGCCCAATAATGTTTTCGGGTCGATTGTCGGCTATGTATCCATTTTAGTTGGTGCTATGATATGGTGGTGGGGCCTGACTTACGTTATTGTTAAGATGAGAAATAACTTTGGTCTGCATGGCATCAAAAGGCTTAATCATACGATAGGAACCATCGTTGTGATCATCTCTATTGCTTACGCCATTATGACACTGCTTCACTTGTCGCTCTATTGAAGTGAATCGGTATAACGTATCTCTATCTTTAAACTTTTCTTATGATTATTGCAGAACAACTTCGCAATTCTAATCGGGCTGAATACCTGCTCTATATGTGGCAGGTAGAAGACCTCATCCGAGCTTATGATTGCGATATAGAACGCATTGAAAAAGAATATCTCTCTCGTTTTCAGTTAGATGATGAGAAAACAAAAGCTATACGACAGTGGTATGCCGACCTCTGTGAAATGATGCAAGGTGAAGGCTTAACGCAGCAAGGGCATTTGCAAATTAACAACAATGTACTTCAAGAACTGACAGAACTTCATGAGCAATTATTGCACTCAGATCACTTCCCATACTATAAAGAAATGTATCATAACGTACTCCCACACATTGTACGTTTGCGCGCGAAAGGAAGTGAAATCAGCACCCGAACTACAGACGTGCTTTGAGGCCCTCTATGGTGCATTACTCTTAAAGCTACAGCGCAAACCGGTATCAGCTGAAACCACGCAGGCCCTAAAAGATATAACCACCTTACTTGGGCAATTGTCTGACTATTATTTTCAAGATAAGAAAGAACCTATTTCATTTTAAACTTATGGCACAGCATATTCTCATCACGGGTTGTAAAGGTCAATTGGGTAATGAAATCCAACTATTGGCTTCATTCTATCCTGAATGGACATTCTACTATACGGACAAAGAAGAATTAGATATTACGGATCTTAATGCCATCAACACATTTATCGCAACTTATCATATAGATACGATAATTAATTGCGCGGCTTATACAGCAGTAGATAAGGCAGAAAGCGAAGAAAAATTGTGCGACTTGTTGAATCATGTTGCTGCACGAAATTTAGCTGAAGCTATTGCAGCCGTAGGCGGTCATTTTATCCACATCTCTACGGATTATGTCTTTGATGGTGAGCATTATTTGCCTTATAAAGAAGAGGATTCCACGCGGCCGCAAACGATTTATGGAGAGACAAAGCTCAAAGGAGAAACAGCCGTATTCAAGGCTTGTCCGGAGGCTGTCGTCATCCGCACTTCTTGGCTCTATTCAGCCTTTGGCAATAATTTCGTAAAAACTATGCTGCGTCTGGGCAAAGAAAAGCAGCAGTTGGGCGTCATTTTCGATCAAATAGGTACGCCAACCTACGCACACGATTTGGCCAAAGCTATTCTAAACATTATACAGCAAGGACCACAAGCCGGACTTTATCACTTTTCTAACGAGGGCGCTTGCTCTTGGTTCGACTTCACACGCGCCATTCACCGTTTAGCGGGAATCACAACTTGTGATGTGCGTCCGCTACATACGACAGAATATCCCACAGCAGCCAAACGACCGCACTATTCGGTGCTCGACAAGACAAAGATCAAGACAACCTACAAACTCACCATACCTTGGTGGGAAGATAGTTTGCAGGACTGCATCGCTCGCCTCTTGAACGAAGAAGCATAAAGCATTAAAACCTCTGTTGTTCTTTTATTTCCTTTACAGTTTACCAACGTAACATCATGTCCAATTTGAATCCAGAAATAACACGCCGACGCACGTTTGCCATCATTTCTCACCCGGACGCGGGTAAGACAACACTCACAGAAAAACTCTTGCTTTTCGGCGGACAAATCCAAGTGGCCGGCGCTGTCAAAAGCAATAAAATCAAGAAAACAGCGACCAGCGACTGGATGGAAATAGAAAAACAGCGCGGTATTTCAGTAACGACCTCTGTGATGGAGTTTGATTACGATGGTTATAAAGTAAATATCCTCGACACACCGGGACACCAGGATTTTGCGGAAGACACTTTCCGCACGCTGACAGCCGTTGATTCAGCTATTATCGTAGTAGATTCTGCAAAAGGAGTGGAGGCACAGACGCGTAAACTGATGACCGTTTGCCGAATGAGAAATACGCCCGTTATTATCTTTGTTAACAAGATGGACCGTGAAGGGCGCGATCCTTTTGATCTTTAGACGAGTTAGAAGGAGAATTGCAGATTAAAGTTCGTCCGCTTTCTTGGCCTATCAATCAGGGACAACGCTTCAAAGGCGTTTATAATCTATATGAACAACGCTTGAACCTGTATGCTGCCGACAAGCAACATATTACGGAAAATGTAGAGGTTGACATTGCCAGCAAAGAATTGGAAACCCATATTGGTGAAGAGGATGCTAAAAAATTACGTGATGATCTTGAGTTAGTTAGTGGAGTTTATGATGATTTTGATGTAAACACCTACTTATCAGCAGATGTAGCTCCTGTTTTCTTTGGCTCAGCGTTAAATAACTTCGGAGTTAAGGAATTGTTAGATTGCTTCGTGCGAATTGCGCCTTATCCACGCGCTGTCGTAGCTGAAGAACGCACAGTTAATCCGGAGGAATCGAAGTTTACAGGCTTTATCTTTAAAATCACCGCCAACATTGACCCAAATCATCGTTCTTGTATTGCCTTTTGCAAGATTTGTAGCGGGCGCTTTTTGCGCAACACTCCTTATTTACACGTGCGCCAAAACAAGACGCTGCGTTTCTCCTCTCCCACTCAATTTATGGCGCAACGCAAGAGTACGATTGATGAAGCATGGCCTGGCGATATTGTCGGTCTACCTGACAACGGCATATTTAAAATAGGCGACACGCTGACTGAAGGAGAATATATCCATTTCAAAGGCTTGCCAAGTTTCTCCCGAAATGTTTAAGTACATCGAGAATGCAGATCCGATGAAAACGAAGCAATTAAACAAAGGCATCGAGCAACTTATGGACGAAGGCGTAGCGCAGATGTTTACTAATCAATTCAACGGACGAAAGATCATTGGTACAGTCGGACAACTTCAATTCGAAGTCATTCAATATCGTTTAGAGAACGAATACGGCGCAAAATGCCGTTGGGAACCTATACATCTATATAAAGCCTGCTGGATAGAAAGTGATGACCCCAATGAAATAGAAAAATTCAAGCAACGCAAGTATCAATATATGGCAAAAGACCTTGAAGGGCGTGACGTTTTCCTGGCAGATTCCGGATATATGCTCCAAATGGCCCAACAAGACTTTGAACACATTCGATTCCATTTTACAAGCGAATTCTAACTAAAATAGCTACAAGTTCGTTAATATGAATATCTGAAAGAAATAATCTTATATCAGGAAGATATACAGTCAATAAATTTGGACTTACACAAAATATGCTTTACTTTTGCGGTAAGTAAATATATAAAACAACACATAAAGTTATGGACAACCAAAAAAGAGTCTTTACCTTTGGTAATGGACACGCTGAGGGACGAGCAGATATGCGTAACCTATTGGGCGGTAAAGGTGCTAATCTAGCAGAAATGAATTTGATAGGAATTCCTGTTCCCCCCAGGATTCACTATAACCACAGAAGTTTGTAATGAATACTACGAAATTGGTAGAGAGAAAGTAATTGCATTACTTTCAGATGAGATAAACAAGAGTCTTCGCCTGGTTGAGGAAAATACAGGAATGAAATTTGGAGATCCAGAAAAGCCTCTCTTGCTTTCTGTTCGTTCAGGCGCTCGTGCTTCTATGCCGGGTATGATGGACACCATTCTTAACTTAGGACTCAATGACCAAGTTGTAGAAGGCTTGGCACGCAAGACAAACAACCCTCGTTTTGCTTATGATGCTTATCGTCGCTTTGTACAAATGTATGGTGACGTCGTTCTCGAGCTAAAACCAACAAGCAAAGAAGAAATCGATCCTTTTGAAGCGATTATTGAACGAGTTAAGAAAGAGAAAGGCGTCAAACTTGATAATGAATTAGAGACAGAAGATCTTAAGCATTTGGTTACGCTCTTTAAAGCAGCAATTATCGAACACACGGGCAAGTGTTTCCCTGATGATCCGATGGAACAACTCTGGGGAGCCATCTGCGCTGTCTTGGCAGTTGGATGAATGAGCGCGCTATTCTCTATCGTAAGATGGAAGGAATCCCTCAAGAATGGGGAACAGCCGTTACGGTTATGGCAATGGTCTTCGGTAATATGGGTACAAACTCAGCAACAGGCGTTTGCTTTAGCCGAGATGCAGCTACAGGCGAAGATATATTTAACGGAGAATGGCTTGTTAACGCGCAGGGTGAAGATGTCGTGGCCGGTATTCGCACTCCTCAACAAATTACACTTGAAGGTTCTCGTCGCTGGGCGGAACTGCAGGGAATTTCCGAAGAAGAACGTAAAGAGAAATTTCCGTCTATGGAGGAGGCTATGCCTGAAATCTATAAGGAATTAGATACACTCCAGACAAAATTAGAGAACCACTATCGCGATATGCAAGATATGGAGTTTACGGTACAAGAAGGTAAACTTTGGTTCTTACAAACTCGCAACGGTAAGCGCACAGGTGCTGCTATGGTTAAAATTGCGATGGACCTATTGCGGCAAGGAATGATTGACGAAAAGACTGCAATCAAACGCTGTGAACCTTTGAAACTGGATGAGTTACTCCACCCCGTTTTCAACAAAGGCATTGCAAGAGGCTAAAGAGTTAACAAGAGGTCTTCCTGCATCTCCTGGCGCGGCTTGCGGTCAAATCGTGTTCTTCGCCGACGAAGCCGTAAAATGGCATAAAGATGGACACAAAGTTGTTCTTGTTCGTATAGAAACAAGCCCAGAGGATTTGGCTGGTATGGCAGAAGCTGAAGGCATTCTGACAGCCCGAGGCGGTATGACAAGTCATGCGGCTGTTGTTGCACGCGGTATGGGCAAATGCTGTGTTTCTGGTGCTGGTGCTATCAATGTAGATTATAAGAAGCGTATCGTTGAAATTGATGGTTTGATTCTTAAAGAGGGCGACTATATTTCATTAAATGGTACGAATGGTAGCGTATACAAGGGCAAAATTGCGACCCAAGCAGCAGAATTAAGTAGAGACTTTACAGCTTTAATGGATCTTTGCGCTAAATATACTCGACTTAAAGTTCGCACAAATGCAGATACTCCGCAAGATGCAGAAGTAGCTCGCCGCTTTGGAGCTGTTGGTATCGGATTATGTCGCACAGAACACATGTTCTTCGACAATGAAAAGATCGTGGCTATGCGTGAAATGATTTTAGCCGACGATATAGATGGACGACGCAAAGCATTAAATAAACTTCTCCCCTATCAAAAGGAAGATTTCAAGGCTATCTTTAAGACGATGAACGGTTGCCCTGTAAACGTCCGCTTACTTGATCCCCCATTGCATGAGTTCGTACCTCACGACAAGAAAGGACAAGCTGTTATGGCTGAAGAAATGGGTGTAACGCCGGAATACATCAAACAGCGTGTTGATAGCCTTTATGAGCACAACCCGATGTTAGGCCTGCGTGGTTGTCGCTTGGGCAACACTTATCCGGAAATCACGCAAATGCAGACGCGCGCTATTTTAACGGCAGCTTGCGAATTGAAGAAAGAAGGATATGATCCGCATCCGGAAATCATGGTTCCTTTGATCGGTATTCTTTATGAATTTGAGGCGCAAGAAAAAGTCATTCGCCAAGAAGCTGCCGCCATTTTCGCAGAACAAGGTGTCGAAGTTGTGTTTAAGATTGGTACAATGATCGAAATTCCACGCGCAGCACTCACATCTAACAGAATAGCAACAAGAGCTGAGTACTTCTCTTTCGGAACCAATGACCTTACGCAAATGACCTTTGGTTATAGTCGTGATGACATTGCTACATTCCTTCCGATTTACTTGGAGAAGAAAATTTTGAAAGTCGATCCTTTCCAAGTTCTCGATCGCGCCGGAGTCGGCCAATTGATTCAGATGTCTGTAGAAAAAGGTCGTAGTGTAAGACCGTCACTCAAATGTGGTATCTGCGGCGAACACGGCGGAGAACCATCTTCTGTACGTTTCTGTCACGAAGTAGGCTTAGATTACGTTAGTTGCTCTCCTTTCAGAGTCCCTATTGCACGCCTCGCAGCGGCACAGGCAGCAGTAGAAGAATAAACGACAGAGCTTTCTATTTACGAAATTAGGCGGAAGCCCCGATACAAAGGGGCTTCCGCCTAATTTCGTAAATGGAGAGTTTTGCATCTTGAATTACCTAAGCCAAACTACCGAGCTATCACAAATAATAATTAATCTCAAAGGGAGACCTTTGCACAATAAATCAGCCTATTTTACCACTTATCCTATTGTTTATTATTGCTGTCCGATAAACGTCAAAAAGAGTAGGCAAGACCGCCTCAATCGCTTAAACAATGCGGTTGAGGTTCTCTTTTTGGCATATTCCAAGCCCCCCTAATCAAAAAGCGAAGGCATTTGAGGGCTTTCGGCCGCTTCTTTCAGGCATGCTTCCCAATCTTTTTCGGGATGATTAAAGAGGCTGTAGAAATCCACATAGTACATCAGTGTTATCCTGACCATTTTTTCTTGTGCACAGCCGGCTGTCCGAAGAAAGAAGATGACGATGTTTGGCGTATAAATCCCTATAAACGGCCTCAAAGACCGCCTCCGAACGCCTTTTGTTTCCATCCGCCAAAGTGCTCCTTGAAGTCATCTTGAAGATGCCGAGATGGCGCAGCTTACAGGCCTCGGCCTGAAGGGACGCGGTGATTTCACGTAGAGAGTCGAAACGCATGATGACGGCATAAAGCATCACAAGCAGATGAGTCCAAGCGTCAAAGCTCTCGACATAGCGTTCTGCGCCCTGTTCGCTGCTTATGCGGAGGATTTCGGACTTGTCCAACAATTTTATAATCTGAGAATAGAGCGGCTGTCCGCTAAAATGTGTACTTTTACCCATGGTTAAATGTTTTTTTTGTCGAATACAAATTAACCATTAAGGGCTGACTTCACAAAACGAAATCAGCCCTTTACTTTTTGCCCTCTCCAAAAGAACGGCGTATCGATCAAAAAACTTTTATCGGACAGCAATAATAAAAATGTTTGAAATTGCGAAACGTATTGCTGTGGAACAAGACAAGAATGGTAATCATTTCTGCATCGCTCATTCTTCCCTTTTTATTGCGAGTTTTAGGGGTGTTTGGAGAGGGATTTGAAAGCGAAAGTGCTTTTTTGTTCAATTCCAACTCATATTCTTTGCAGAAATCGTCTGCAATACAATAAATTTTCGTAACTTTGCTGATAAGCTTCATAGAGGATTGTTTTATCATTATCTGTTTGGTTTTCAACAACAAATATACGAAAAATAATCCTCTTTTGGGGCTTTTGTTGAAACTATTTTAAGGCAAAAACAAGCCTTGCTTATCCCGAATTGGGGTCATAAACAAAGAAACGCCCGAAATGAAACAGCTCATTTCGGGCATCCGAGAAGTAAGCAAACGCATTCGGGAGATTGCCCAAACGCACCGTCCGCTATTCGGTGGCGAAATCTACCTCACAGGGCGAGAGGTCTGCGAACACCTTTTCATCAGTCCGCGTACCTTGCAGGACTATCGGGACAAGGGCATTATCCCCTACACCCAAATCGCAGGGAAAATACTCTATCGACTCTCTGACATAGACCAACTATTGTAAGAGAACTATCGGAGATAAAGCATACAGTTGATATTCTTTGTCATATATCACCATTCTATCTCTTCCGAAAAGTTGTCCCACTCATTGCTGAGTCGTTCCCATGTGATAGGAAATTTCTTTTTCGTGTCCTCTATGAGTTCTTGAAAAAAAGTCTCATTCCGAGACAAGCAATGCTCCGTCTCTTGTTCGAATTCTTGAAATACTTCTTCTCGTTGTTTGGGCGTAAAGCCATAGAACGAGGTGTGCCAAAGGCAACAAGCGGCTATTTCGGATAATGAGGCCGTCACTTCAGGTTCTACTACTACTTCTTTGGATAAAGCCACTTCCCAGTCGCAGCCTTCAATATTATAAGCATCTAAAAGAGGAGTTTCATCCTCTTCCCATTTCGTCATTGTAATGATACAAGGTTGTTCCGACTCAGCTACCCGTGGAATGAGCCGACATAGCAACTCATAATGAGAGCGAAACAACTCAAGCATTCGAGGAGTAGCCATATCGGGATAAAGCAGCGCTATATGTGGTTCTATCTTTTCAAAGGGAATAGTACAAAGTAGTTCTTTAAGCGTCATTGAGAATATAATTATTTACATCAACCTTGATTCTTATTTCAAAATCTCTCACATAGATAAAGTCTGTAATCGCCCAATAGGTGTGGTCAAAAAGGTGATGGAATTGACAGATTAAGTGTAAATCCTCTGTGAGTTTGGAATCCAACCCTTCGTTCCAATTGGGAGGAGGACAATCCATTCCTATGAATGACACAAAACTTTCTTTGTTGTCACGTGGAAAAGTAAGCGTCTGCAAAGAAACTCCACCTGTATAAAGAGCATTCAAGTTTCATCGCAAAAGGCATTCCACAAATCTTGCCTATCTTCTCCCTGTAATGGATGTCTCGCAGGATGCACCGGGTCTAAATAGCATTCGGCTGTAAGTTCTATGTCGTCTTCCCAATCCCGAAGTTTTTGAAAGTCGATCCATATATGATATGCCTTATCGTACATTTTCTGCAAGGTGTCGCGTAGGGCTTCGTTGAACTCGACAATTTCAGGAATAAGGTCTTCTTGAAACTTCAGAACCTTCTTATTAATCAAGTCTTTTCGTATCTCCAAAAGACAGGCAAAATTGGAATAATCTTTGTTGCGATAGCGAATCCCTATTCCTTTATGAGCATTAATAATCTCTCTTTCTATGCGCTGTATGTCGTCAGAAAGTAAAATTTCTTTAATCTTCATGTTCTCGTGTAGATAAAATACCCTGTGTTATTTTTATTATTCATTTTATTCTTCTTTTATTGCGGTAAACTCTTCAGGAAAATTATGTTTGAGCCGCGCCATAAATACGGAAAGATAGATTCGTCCTGCATTATGAGCCTTCCTCGGTATGACATCTTTTTCCCTCTCAAATAGGGAATGCCATACCCTATTCAATTCCTCTTCTTTGATGCCATTGTCCATCCCTTGATGCAGATACATATGCTTCAGTTTCTCAGCTTTATGCTCTTCCTTAGCATCAGATAACAGTAAGACTTGTGCCGTCTGTTTCCATGACAGACCTCCACAAGAGCAAAGAAACCATGCAGCATCTTCTTTATACAGAATCCCCCAAGGGAACATCTTTTTTCCTAAGATATTCAGCACACCGCGCTTTTCTTGTTCTTCTGCGATTTTTCTTCATCATACATCCAATAGTTTTCTCTAAGATAAAGTAACCCTTGAATATTGATAAGTTTGTTGAATGTCACAATTCTATCTGGGGACATTAACTTCTTCAGTAAAACCTGGAAACTACGCCATTCGAACAATGGTATGTCATTCAAGTCATCTGTGTAGAATTGGGCATAGTTTTCATCGTATATTGAATCTTCATAGAGATTTGGAAATGCTTTACCATTTGCAGCAATCATCCTTTGGATTTTCTTAATTCTTATAAGTTCACTTGAAAGCAATACATTGAAACGTAATACCGTTTTATTATCGCATTCGCCAACAAATTCGTTGATACAAAGAATCTTCCTGCCGGTTTTATCCGCAACCTCTTCGGTGTCATAGTACTTAGCTATGCCCTCTGGACAAATCAACAAAGCGCAAGCATGTAAATGTACTTTTGTTCCATCTTTTTTGATGCAGATTTCATGATGGTTCTTCAGATTTGAATTCTTTTCGTCCATAACAGGCATTCTTGCTACATTATTGTAGCCGAACAAATCTATTGCTTTTTCAAAAACAAAGTGAAATGAATCATCATCAACCTCAATGTTTATCGTCAGGTCACTATTGCCATCACCCCAAGTAAATATGGGCGATATGCCCAGATCTACAGGACTGATATTTGTCAGTCCCAATGCATAGCAGACATGTGAACTAATCATCCAGTTCCATCCTGGACCTATTCTTACGCTCTGATTTTTCTTTAATTCAGAGAATAGCCGATGCGCAATGAGGAAATACTCCTCCATGTGACGAGCTTCTATGAATGTAAGTTCTGCCTCAAGTATCAACCTGTCGATATTGCCGTTTTTAATAACGCCAGAGACAATGGATTCTCGTAATTGTTTTATCTTGGTTTTCATATTTTCGTACAGATAAAATATCCTGTATTCATTTTTGACTTATCAAAACTCATCCCATACTTTGTATTAAAAAGTTGAGCTATTGTCTCTTGATATTTCACCTGTCCCAAGGGTGGTGTGGTCGTAGGAGTTGGAAATTCTACGAACATTCCTTTGATAAGTTCTTTACCCTTGCCCCAATTCCAATTGTTTTTAGCTTCAATTTTCCAGAGTGTCATAAGATTCTATTTTAGTGATACTTCATTTATTCTATGGTGCAAAAATAAAAGCCACCTATGCCCAATCAGGGCATAGGTGGCTAAGACATGAATGAATTTTCTTTTTACTCTTTTGTATTGGAGGAAATAAAGATAGTCTTGAGGACATGGGCAATTACTCCCCAATCATCATGATTATGCAAGCCAGATGGATGCGGAATACCGATAATAGGGATTCCTTCCCACAATCCCATTCTGATAACTTGTTTACATTGGTAGGTTTTGCCATTGATGGTGTGTGAGGGTGAGAAAGAAACAACAGCGTCAAACTTAAATTTCATATTCAGTCTATCAAAACAGTCAGGAATAGAAAAGCAAACAATTACTATTGGACGGAATATATCAGTGACTACTTCTCTTGTAAATTCCAAACACTTGTCAATAGCGGGCTGGATATCAGGAATACGTTCTAATTGCCGAATTTTGCTACTGCCGAAATAGACCGCATTCATGAAAACATAATTGCCGTCTTCCATCGGTTTGGTATAATTGGCAAACTTCATGGCATTATAAGGGCGATACCACACCTTCCAGGGATCTTTATATCTTGCTCCTTCCTCATAAAAAGACGGATTTCCCTCCCAAAATCGTTTTCGTTCTATGCCCGCATAGCTATAGTCTTCATTGGCATTATAACCTAAAAACAAAATATCTGGTTGTTTGTCTAATACAGGCTTAGACTGGAAGACGCTGCAATGGCGTCCTCCTTCTCCGAGATAGGGAGCAGTTGTTTTTAAGAAAGCACAAACTTCGTCTACCCACCGTTGGTAGCAGATTTGAGGTTTTACCCCTGCTTCAAACACTCGTCTTTGTACTTCTGTCAATTTGGTTTCCATATAATTAAAAATTAGGTGTAATTTCCAACAATATAACTTGTTTCAAAACCGATTCTATGATATTAAAGTTCAATACCATATCATCAGGAAATGTTTCTATAAAATTATGGTCCCCAACCTCTCGAAGCTGTTTCATGTAATCCGTTTCATTATGCCCCACACAGAGGGTCAACAAGTACTTGTTCTTTATTTTGCTTCTGTCGTATTTCAACAGAGACAATGCTTCTTCAATGGCTGACGTGTAGGGATAGGTCTGCAAAGAGATGATGTTTCGTCCCTTTATTAAAGAGAAGAAATCGTAAAAATCGAAACTGCAGATACCATGCATCTCAAGACTATAATAAACAACATACAAGAACGATTTGATATTCTCGTACACATTATCTTCTGTGGGAAAAGAAAGGACTGCATCAAAATCATCATTGTCTGCTGCCTCATACATATCGGAGGCTCTCAGTAGAACTGTTTTACGAGCGTCGGTCTGACAAGACAAAAGAATACGAGCCTTGTCTATCTCCTTTTTAGAGGTTGTAATCACCACATTCAGTAATAATTCACCACTATTTTCCATGTAGCCTATTCCTTCTGCTTTGAGCTTCTCAACAATTTCCTTGCTTTTTTCATCAGTCGCCAACAGTCGCACGGATTCTAAAACCACCTTTTCCATCCTATCTATCCTATATTTTCGCCTTCCAATATTTTATCAAGTGCCAGATATATTTCTTCATCCGTTTCATAAGGAATGATGGTGAAATAAGAATTGCCATTCAGCATAGCTGAAATATTGGACTTTCCGCTATTATAAAAAATGTAGACTGGAATCTTATGCGCCTCCGCATAAGCCAACTCATAGCCTACACCAAGAGAAGGGCAAGTGCATTCTGCAATGAGCAGGTCGCAAGAGCGAAGCCATTCGGTATCACGTTCGTAAATGTGAACATCTATCGCACGTGTTTGAGCTTTCAGACTCATATTGGTTTTGCCAATATGCTCTGTGAGTACGACATCGGTCTTTTTAATATATTCTATGATACGGTGATATAAAGTGGCATCTATTCTACCACCACGAATAGAACCTGCAAAATAGATTTTCTTATTCATCGCTTTCTTTCTTTAAGAGTACGTCCTTTGGCCAACTTCTCATTTCTTTGCGCATTATCGCAACAACGTCTTTTAATGGCTTGACCACATTCTTCGTATTGGTGATTTCAGCAAGTTTGTGTAAGAATATAAATGTTGGAATAAACTTATTGCTAACCTCCCACTGACCAGAAGGATGCGGAACACACACTGTAGGAATCTGATTAATGCGTCCAACTCTTGACTTTATATTATCAAAAACGGAGGTATATTCTACTCTTTCTTGACCAATCATAGCCTTTTCTATTTGCCGGAAAGCATTGATACCTAATAGGATAATGCGTCTTGGCTGCAAAATTTCAATTAACTCTGATGTACTTTTTAAGCCTTCTTGCATCAATTCTCTTTTGAGATCGTTATTGCCTTGTTTTGATTCAAAGGGAGATAGATTGGTCCATACAATTTTCTCGTCATTATCGATACTCTCAGGATGATAAAAGTCATCATAACCCAAAAAGAAACGTACACCCTGATTGAACCTCCAACAGATTTTATCTTCTGCATTAAATCTTTCCTCCCAAGAGGGATTACCTTTAAGATATTGTTCAATGCTCATTTCGTCCACCTATCCCAGTATTTCCTTTCGGATTGATTCCAATAATCATCAGATCTACCGGCTGGCTAATTATGTCTAATGGCGATTGTGTATAATACGGAGTTTTATGCTTTTCCGATAACTCATTAAACTTGGGTATATACTTATTAGCCCATCTGACAATTTGCTCTTGAATTGTTTCCATATTCTATATGTTTATTGATTATACTTTTCGTACATAAATTTTACTGTATTGCCTATTTGTTCTCTCAACCATTGGGGAGAAAGTACTTCCACAAATGCGCCCATTGAGAGAATTTCCTGCTGAAAATCGAAAGTCGGACAGAGGTGATATTCAAACGTGCAATATCCATCTGATGATTCTTTTTCTGTTTGAGTGTGATGCAAGGCCAAGGAACGGAGGTAGTGTGCATGCCATTCGGTCACTCTCAACACAACAGTTTCCTCGGGAGTTTCATCTCCTGTAATAATCCCATAAGCAGTAGCAAAATGTTCTTTTGCTGAGAAATAAGAGGGCATTTTGAACTTCATACTTTCCTCTTTTTCTATCTCCGATATCCGGTCAAGTGCATAAATCAAAAGTCTGTCCGCTTGTACATTTCTTCCTAACAAATACCACCGTTGCTTAAACTGCTTGATGCAATATGGTTCCAATAGAATGACTTTCCCCGTATCCTGCCAAAAAGCCTTATACTTTAATCGCAATGTTTTACTTTCTTTCATTGCTGAAATTATCGTTGGTAAGAAATCTTTTGATGGAGCATATTCCAATAGTATTCGTTCATGAAGAGATATACTATTCATCATAAGACTCCCAAGAGAGAAGGTCTCTATTAACCAGCTGTAAAAAGGATTATTGTCGATGCCATATGAAGTACTGATGTAGTATCTGTATTCTCCTCGTCCTTCGTTCTCTATGTTAATTGCGAATAAATCTTCAATGGCAATACGCCACTTATGAAATGTACGTATGGAAAGCTCTATTCCTTCGCTGATTTCATCATTGAGCCATAATTCATTCAGTTCTTTAAAAGTTAGCTTTTTATTCCTGCGAAGAGCATCCAGTAGCCAAATATATTTCCTAACCTGGTTGATAGCCATATATTGCCTCCTTTTATTTTTCTGTAAAGATACAAAAAATATGTTTCTTCGATGCTTAAGTTTCTTTTTTTTTATTATTCCCACCAATAACATGTGTACTCGAAGCGAATCAGATGATACAATTTCTCCATTTTATGACTATATATACGCTCCCCATAGAAATACTTTTGGCAGAAAGAATCTTCTTCATGACTATGCAGTTCTTCGTTAAATTTTTGAACAGTAAACTTATCAACAAGTTTTTCTGAGACCTTTGAAAAATGGTTCGGACAATAATTCTCTTCCTTTTCAGGATCATTTTTGCTTGAAGAAGGGTAACTATTGAGGATGATAAGGTTCCCCTTTCCCCCGGTTGGGCCTCAAAATCAGGCCCGAGTGGGGAAATCTTTGCTTATTTGACACATTTGGATATAATAAGCCCGGGTGTTCGATATAGATTAAAGGCTATGCTTTCTAGTATGTTCTGTGTATGCGTCTTGGCAAGGCCTCGATATCGGCACCGTCCACCATCAAACCACCGACGGATGCTGCCAAAGGTGCGTTCTATGACACTGCGAATAGGACTTATGGAGCGGTTAAAAAGGTGTTGTGCTTGGCTCAAGGGTCGGTTGCGATATGCCTTGTGCATGATACAATCCCGCAAGTGATGCAGGGTTAAAAAGGCTCGGTTCTCCTCCATTGCATAGCCCTTATCCGCATAGACAGGTGTATCGGCAGGGAGATCCTCTTCTCTCAACAATGGGATCAACTCCTTCAGATCGTTACGATTGGCCGGGGTGGTGATGACTTGCCGAATGATCCCTTCCCTGTTTGTCAACACATGTTTCTTATAACCATATCGATAGACTTTCTTCTTTACCCACCGGGCTTCACCGTCTGTCCCCTTGCGTTCCTGTAAAAGGAACTTATGGTAAGCCTCCTCTTCATCCTTTTCGTCATCACTGCGTGTATCTTCACGATCATCAGCCACAGTGATGCGCAATATCCCATCAGGGCGGTGAGGGCTGTCGACAATGCTCGCATCGATCAGAACTCCTTCCTTGATAGCGATATTATGGGCGCTCAATTGTTTATTGAAAGCTTTCAGTAACTTGTCCATGAGTCCGGACTCTGTCAGGGCAGTCCTGAAACGGCTGATCGTACTGTGATCCGGAGAGACGGCTTCCATACTCAGCCCTAGAAATCGAGAAAACGTTACCGAGTCGTTGACACGCTCTTCCAAGGCACAGTCACTCAATCCATACCAGGTCTGCAAAAGAAGCATTTTGAAAAGCAGGATAACATCATAGGCCGGAGCTCCTGCCGCATTTTGCCGCTTGGTGTACTTCTTGTTGATCAACGTGCGAATAGGACGCCAATCGATAAGCCTGTCGACTTGATTCAAAAATACATTCTGAGCTTTCCTGCATCTCTTCTCTAACATGACGTCTGCAAATGAGACTTCGTCGTTGGTGGATTTTCCTTGCCTTGCCATAATTTTGTATCATTTTGTAGTGCTAATATACGAAATAATACGCTAATAAACAATTGGATAAGTGGTAAAATAGACTATTTATTGTGCAAAGGTCTCATATTGTTACTTTCCTTTTTGTTTTGTAACTACAAAGATAAGAGGGAAGGAGATTACACACTTTTAAGATAGAATCGAACAAAAAGATGAGACTTTTAGGTGTGAACCTTTTTAAGTCAAAATCATCGTTTCCTACCCTCCCATAAAAAGGTACGGACATTTTACTAAAAAAGTACGGACATTTTGACGAAAAAGTACGGACACTTTACGGGAAAGATTATGTAAACTAACATGAGTTCGACGAATTCAGAACAAAGCAAGCTGTGTATCAATAGTCCTTTGCAGATTGATGCACGGCTTCTTTGGAAACAGGCAATAGGCAGCAATAGCCCCTAATAAGTTGACGATGAAATTGTCAAAGTATCTATGTCCGGAGTGTTCCACTTGTGCAATGTTCTTAAGTTCATCATTCACCGTTTCTATAATGGCTCTTTTTCTGAGTAAAAGTCTGTCTGAAACACTCATTAAAGCTCCTTTCATGTTACTTTTCAATTTGATAATAAGTTGTATTCCGTCAACGAAAAGCCTTTGAAAGAGGTTCTTGCCGATGTACCCTTTATCACCGACCGGCTTACCATATATAAAATCTATGAATGCCTTGTACTCCAAAGGCTTACGGTCATCAACATCTCCCGGCGTTATCATAAAGTTGAGAAGTTCTCCTTTCTCATTGCAAATCAAATGCAATTTGAAACCGAAGAACCAACCCATAGAGCATTTTCCTCTTTGGGCTATGCCTTTGAAAACTTTGTGAATATGTATTTCTGGTTTTTTTGCAGACACGCAATGGTGTACTGTCAACAAAGCTTAGGCCCGTGCATTTGCCCAAAAGGACCTTCTTGATAAACAAGGTTAAGGGTACGGCTACCTCCCTTTCCAATTCTACTAAACGGTTATAAGAAACAACATTGGGAAACAGATGGCGAAGATGCTTGCATACTTTTTCAAGATAGAAATGTTTAAAGCAGCGATAACCGGAGTCGTGGAAAAGAATCATTATCAGCATGACTTCTGCCTTTGACATCGAGGAACTTCGATGATATTTTCTTTTTCCGGTAGGTTTTAGCGCATATTTTGCCGTCATAGCATCAAAAAACTTGCAGAAGTCGTCTGCCATACAAAATATTTCAGGAGTTTCCTTGAACGAAGTGAAAAACTTTGTCTTCGGTGATCATAGCGATTTTTGTTCGTAACTAGTTATATGTTAACACCTTAAAGTTACAACAAATTTCGCTAATCACCAAATCTATAGACACTTGTAATTCGTCGAACTCACGTTATAATAAGTGCTAATGTGTTGACTTTCTATGCCATTTCACCTTTTTGTATCTGTCGGTGGTGCGAGTTGCAGCTGATCTGGAAAGAGTAGGAGAGGATTGTGGAAGGTTGTCGGTCGTAAGCGTGAGTAAAGCTAGAAAAAATGCTGAATAATAACCTTTTTTCGTTTGGCTATGAGTTCGCTATTGCATCATTGGTGTGACTCCTTCGGAAAAAGTTTCGCGTTAGTGAGGCATATTATTGGCTTTTATGCCAAGAAGATAAAAAGAAAATTGTAATTTCGCCTCGAAAATAATTTAGAGATACCAAAATGGAAATTACTGGTAAGATAATTGCAGCCCTTGAAGCGCGTGAAGGTGTATCAAAGCGCACGGGTAACAATTGGAAGTCACAAGAGTTTGTAATAGAGACGACAGATGGACAGTTTCCCCGCCATTGTGTCTTTCGCGTTTTTGGCGAGGATCGGTTGCGTCAATTTAATATACAGGTAGGACAGATGCTTACCGTGTCTTTTGACATTGATGCCCACGAGTATCAAGGACGATGGTTTAACGATATCTCAGCTTGGCGCGTCCAAGCAGCGCAAATGCAAACCGCAGCACCTATGGCAGCACAACCCGCCGCTCCGCAAACTGATGTTCCGGCTCCGACGGCAGTGCCTGAAGAAGACCCGACTGACGATCTGCCTTTCTAAATGAACGATAAGACTTAAAAGTTTTTAGGTTAAATACTTGTTTCTATTCCTCCACATTCCGAATTAAAAACGGAATAAGGAGGATTTTTTATAAAGCCTGCTCTTATGAAGTTTTTAAAGATACTGAAGTGGGTCCTTATCGGCTTCTTCTCAAGTACAGTTTTAGTCGTCTTGGCTTATCGTTGGCTCCCTGTCGAAGTCACGCCGCTGATGGTCATTCGTTGTGCGCAGCAGATGCAGCGCGGCGAGTCGCCTCGTTTGCTTCACCGATGGGTGCCGTTGGATAGTATGTCGGTATATATGCCCGTCGCGGTAATGGCTTCGGAAGATCAAAATTTTCTTCACCATCATGGCTTTGACGTTAATGCGATTGCCGATGCGGCAAAGAACAGATAAACGGCGGACGCCGGAGGGGTGGAAGTACCATCAGTCAGCAGACGGCAAAGAATGTGTTTCTTTGGCCGGGCTCTACTTGGATACGCAAAGGATTTGAAGTCTACTTTACGCTGTTGATAGAGCTGTTGTGGTCAAAAGACCGCATTATGGAGGTATATTTGAATAGTATCGAAATGGGGAATGGTATTTATGGTGTAGAAGCTGTCGCACGTTGTAATTTTGATTGCCGTGCGAAGCAGTTACGTCGCTCTGATTGCGCATTGATAGCTGCGACGCTCCCCAATCCACTTCGTTTTGATTCGAAACGGCCCGGTTCTTATATGCGACAGCGACAGCGTTGGATAGAGCGGCAAATGAAGCATATCGCCACATTGAACGACCGAAGAAATAAATAAAAGTGCGAAGGCTTCCATTTGAGGCCGCTCGCACCTTATATATAATGTGTAAAAGCGTGTAGAGGTAAGAAAGCTACACGCATATTTCATAAGTTAAAGACTATCGCCATTAAACTGAAATGGTAGCAGACAAGCCATCGTGTCGAAAGAGTAAATTTCTTTAGCCCCATATAGTATAACCTTATAAGGTTTTGTTTGTCGGTGCTCTACTTCGGCTAATACTTGGCGGCAAGCACCGCAGGGAGAAATAGGGACATTGGTAAATGCTCCATTGCGCTTCTTCGCTGCAATGGCAATAGCGCTTACTGCTACGCCCGGATATTGAGCGTTGGCATAGAACATCGCACAACGTTCAGCGCACGTGCCGGTCGTGAAAGAAGCATTTTCCTGATTGCTACCTTGGACAACTTTTCCGTTCTCAAGTAATACGGCTGCGCCAACGCAGAAATTTGAGTAGGGAGAGAAGCTCGTTTCCGTAGCATCTTTGGCTAAATCGATGAGTTCTTTATCTTCGAGTGGCAATTCTGCTTCTGTTTGGTAAACCGTGAAGGTAATGTGCTGTTTTTTATCTTGCATGATCGTGTAGTTTAGATACGAGGGTGTAAAATTAGCGCATATATTTCGTTATAACAACAGTTTATGGATATAAGAACGCCAAGTGAACTAAGCAGATTGTAGTGGAAAATACTAAATCTGCCACTTTTTGTCGGAATAAAGTGTTCGCTTCGCTCTATTAGGTGCTCTTTGCGTAATTTTGCACCGATAAAACAAGTAAAAATGCATAACGGTCGTCCAAACGGGACACCATAACACAGATGATTATGAAAGAGAAAAATTTGATTAAATCTTTGGAGTATCGCATCAAGCGATACCAGTCTGTAGGTAATGGCCCTATGTGTCAGAATTTACGCTATGAACTTGGGAAACTACTATCAGCAAATGATATGACAGATTAAGGATAAGAAAATATTAAGTGGTTATTGGTACTCGCTCTACCTCCTTTTGTGGGAGATAGGGCGTTTTTCGTTGTTAAATCCATTTTGAAGCAACTATACGTTATAATTCTAGCGCTAGTCGACCAACTTCTTCAAAATTATCAATGATAAATTCTGGTTGAGCTGAGTTGAGTTGTTCTGCTGATTGATTGCCATAAGTGACAGCACAGGTATGACAATTGGCGCCTTGGCCCATTATAATGTCATATGTAGCATCGCCTACGACAAGCGCCTCATGAGCTGCCGTTTGAGTTACGTCTAAAATGTGTAAAACCATATCCGGTGCTGGCTTTTGATGCTTCACAGTCTCTAAACCACAAAGTAAATCGAAGCATTCTCGAATATTAGTTAACCCGAGTAAGTGCTCTTGAGAAGCAACCATACGGCTTGAAGCCGTTATGATTTTAATAGAAGACTCAGAGCGCAGTTGACGCAAAGTAGCCTCTACCTTTGGGAAGAGCCTGAATGTTTGTTCTGCTATCGGGTCAAAAAGGCGTTTATAGGTGTCAAAACCGGTTTGCGCCATCGCTTCATCTTTAATGCCTGGATATCGAAGGAACATATCTTTTAGTGGGAGACCAATCAGGCTGCGAATAAAATCGTCTGAAGGTTGTGGGAGTCCCATTTCTTGCAAGGCCGCATGCGTTGTGGAAAGTATGGATGTTTGGGTATCTGCCAGTGTCCCGTCAAAATCTAATATGAGTGTCCGGATCATAGTTTTGAATTTGAAATGTTTATTTTAGCAGTGGCTAAAAGGCTAATTCAACTTTATTCCATATTGTTTCAACATAAAGGCTTGATGTTCGGTTATCGTTTCACGGCGATATTCCATGTGCCAGTCATTTTTCCTAACATAGGCTAAGTATGATAGCTTCAAAACAACATCAAGTTTAGTGTCTGTAAGCTCTTTTATATCTAAAACGGTCTCACCATCTCCCCTTCCAAAATAACCATCTTCTGCTGGATAAAAATAAGAAAATTTTACCAATACGTATCCCCAATAAGGGTCTATGCGATAGGATTCTAATACTACAGATGAATGACCTTTAAGCTGTCTATCAGGAGAAAAATATAAGGTATTCCCATTTGTCGTAGATATCCAACGGCCTAACAGTTGTGTTAAGTTTACATAAGAGAACAAACATGATGGATAGTTGGTGGTATGTATTATAATAGCAAAGCGGTTTTTGGGGCGTAAGTCACCTATACGATACGTGTTGTTATTTTGTCGAGAAGGTAGGGATAGTGTAAGTGTTATCTTGTTCGTCTGTAACAAAAACTAGTGTAGAGTCTTGCCTCGTAATTAACGTAGCGTATGTAGAAAAATGATCGACTCTTTCGTTTGCAGATGCTCGCGCTTCTTGTGCCTTGACGGGCAATATTAATAAGAAAAAAAATATTGTTAGTATATGGTGTCTTATTCCTGTCATTATAGTTTGGATCTTAGTTGATGCAAAGATATGAATTCTGGTTGGCTTCTTTAAGGCTTGTATGCTTGCTTTTTTATTAAAGATAGATTCTGAATTTTGAATAGTTTTCTTTGCGAGGAAACATGCTAGCTTATATATTTTCACAGCAGACTATTCGTTAGTTGTAACAAGCTAATTTTTTGTAGAAAGGCGATGTAATTCTATTTGGATTTGTGTACTTTTGCAACTATGATAAAGAAACTTACTGCTACTTGTTGCTTCACATTTTGTTTGATTGCTAAAATCATTGCAAATCCTATTGATTCTGTGTTTGTACACGTTCCTACAGATATCTTACCAATACTTGATATAGATGCTCGCTTGGATATGATAGATCTGTATAACTATAATATGAAGGCCGAGGCATATAATATATATGGCGGTAAATCTGTGATGACACAAAAGACAGATTCGATGTTTTCTATTTCCCTGACGGAGAGCAGTCGCTGGGATTTGGCTTTATTGCCGCAAAGCGAAGATACAATCTTCGCTGTTATTTACACCCTTCTTTCTCCAGCAGAGAGTAGCCGGATTGTTTTATACGATGTAGATTGGCAACCTTTGGCTTATCAGTTTCAGCTTCCAAACATTGAAAAGTTTTTTCGCGAACCTTATCCTTTTTCACCAGAGCGTATGGAGACCTTAAGACAAGATCTAAAATTATGTTCTGTATCGCTCTCCTTTCTCCGCAGACGCGCGCTTTGATAGCTCAGGTCTCGACAATAAACGCGCCAGGAGATGATTGGACTGATTTGAAGACCTTGTTGTTCTCGCTTCGTTATGCTTGGACCGGAGATGCATTCCAATTATCACCCTCTATAGAGTAGATTTAGTCGTTAATCACGCAATACAAAATTGGCAAAAAAAGATGTGAATCTTTAATATTGTCAAAGATTCATGATGATTTATGCTAGACTAAAAAAAAGGAGCTTTTGATTACGCATTCTCCTATAAAAACGCTATCTTTGCGAGTAATTGAAAGAACAAACTACTTAAACATATTTTGTTATGGTAAATTACAAAGACTTAGGCTTGGTGAACACGCGTGAGATGTTCAAGAGAGCCATTAATGGTGGTTATGCAATTCCTGCATTCAACTTTAATAACATGGAGCAGTTGCAGGCTATTATAAAGGCTAGTTCAGAGTTGCGCTCTCCGGTTATTTTGCAAGTATCTAAAGGTGCTCGTAATTATGCTAACCAGACTTTGCTGCGATATATGGCACAAGGAGCTGTGGCTTATGCTAAAGAGTTAGGTTGTGAACATCCTGAAATTGCTCTTCACCTTGATCATGGAGATAGCTTCGAACTTTGCAAGAGTTGTGTAGACTTTGGCTTCTCCAGCGTTATGATTGATGGTTCTTCACTTCCTTATGAAGAGAATATAGCGCTAACGAAGAAGGTGGTAGAATATGCTCATCAATTTGATGTAACCGTAGAAGGTGAACTTGGCGTATTGGCCGGCGTTGAAGATGAAGTTTCTTCTGAGGTTAGCCATTATACAAAACCGGAAGAAGTAATTGACTTTACGCAGCGCACGGGTGTTGATTCTTTGGCCATTTCTATTGGTACGAGTCATGGTGCTTATAAGTTTAAACCTGAACAGTGTACGCGTGATCCGAAGACAGGCCGTCTTGTTCCTCCTCCATTGGCTTTGATGTTCTCGATGAGATTATGGTGAAACTTCCAGGCTTCCCAATCGTGCTCCATGGATCTTCTTCTGTTCCTCAGGAGTATGTTGATATGATCAATAAGTATGGCGGCAAGATGCCTGATGCAGTAGGTATCCCGGAAGATCAATTGCGCAAGGCTTCTAAGAGCGCAGTTTGTAAGATCAATATTGACTCAGATTCTCGTTTGGCTTTCACGGCTGCTGTGCGTAAAGTGTTTAGCGAGAAGCCGGGCGAATTTGATCCTCGTAAATATTGCGGACCGGCTCGCGATGCAATGGAAGCAATGTACAAAGAGAAGATTAAGGATGTACTTGGATCTGAAAATAAATTGGCTCAGTAATATATTCTGATAAATAAACTTTGAAAGGCCGTGATTCTGATTGTTGAATTACGGCCTTCATTTCATCTTTTCGAACTATGTTTAGAATTTATGCCTTATGTGGCTTTCTTGTGCTTTCATTGTTGCAAAGTTGCCAAGGAAAGACTGCCACACCGGCTCAATCTAAAGTAGAGCAGGCACTGACAATAGCGCAAGAAGAAATAGGCGACATACAGATGACGCCCATACCTACAATTTATAATAGGGCAGACTCAATAAGGGTAGTAGACTTGCTAAAGAAAAATGTAGACGGACAACCGATACTTTTTTATGCTAAGCAATTTATCAATGTGCCTTATGTAGCTTCAACCTTAGAAGTGTCAGATCCAGAGCAGTTGGTCGTTAATCTGCACGCTTTAGATTGTACGACGCTGGTTGAAACAGCTGCAGCACTGACACTGACAAAGTGGCAGGGGAAGACAGACTTCGCATCTTATTGTCGTAACCTCGAATTTATCCGTTATCGAAATGGTCAGATGAATGGTTATCTCTCGCGTTTGCATTATTTTTCTTGGTGGATACACGACAATAAAGCTAAGGGGATTTTACAAGAGGTCAAAGAAGCAAAATATAGCCCGGCGCGTATTCATGTGAAGAACAATTATATGAGTACTTATCCCGAAAAATATAAATTCTTAAAGGGGGATACTTTTCGAATAGATAGCATCCGAAAATTAGAAGAAGAGATTCAAGGTTTTGATGGTTATTATTTACCGGAAGCCAATACGTCTTTGGGTAAAGCCCAATTGAGTAATATTCAAGATGGAGATATTATAGCCATTGTAACGACAAAGAAAGGAATTGATTATTCCCATTTAGGCTTTGCTGTATGGGGAAGGGATGGCAAGCTACATTTGCTGAATGCTTCCTCTATCCATAAAAAAGTTGTGCTTGAACCCAAAACCCTGCGACAATATCTGAAAGAACATCCGAGTTCGATAGGTATTCGCGTCTTCCGCCTTATAAAGCCTGCAAACTAAAAATAATCCTCGCCAATCTAATAAGAGATTAGCGAGGATTTCTTGTTTTTAGGAATTACGTTGTGCTTACATCATGCCGCCCATTCCTGCACCTGGTGCCATTGGCATTTCAGGTTTGTCTTCTTTCTTGTCAGTAATAACGCACTCGGTCGTTAAGAACATTCCGGCAACGCTGGCTGCATTCTCCAAAGCTACACGAGAAACTTTAGCGGGGTCAATTACGCCGGCCTGACGCAGGTCTTCAAATTGCTCCGTCTTCGCATTGAAACCGAAATTACCTTTTCCTTCGCGTACCTTATTAACAATGACAGCTCCCTCCAAGCCTGCGTTAGAGCAGATCTGACGAAGCGGCTCCTCAATCGCACGGCGAATGATATGAATACCTGTTGTTTCGTCAGCATTATCTCCCTGCAAGCCCTCAAGGCTTTCTTGTGCACGAATATAGCTTACACCGCCGCCGGTAACGATACCTTCTTCGATTGCAGCGCGCGTAGCACACAAAGCGTCGTCGCAACGATCCTTCTTCTCCTTCTGCTCTGTCTCAGAAGCTGCACCTACTTCCAGCACGCAAACACCGCCGCTTAACTTTGCTAAACGCTCTTGCAGCTTCTCTTTGTCATAAGAAGAAGTGGAGTTGTTTATTTCATTTTTGATTTGAGTCACGCGTTCTTTGATTGCTTCCTTGTTGCCAACGCCATTTACGATGGTTGTATTCTCCTTCGTAATAGTCACCTTTTCAGCGCTACCCAACATTTCGAGCGTAGCTTGCTCAAGTTTCAAGCCTTTCTCTTCGCTGATCACAACACCACCCGTCAAAACAGCAATGTCTTCCAACATCGCTTTGCGGCGATCGCCAAATCCCGGTGCTTTTACTGCACAAATCTTCAATTGGCTGCGCAAGCGGTTAACAACCAAGGTCGTCAGTGCCTCGCTGTCTACATCTTCAGCAATGACGAGCAAAGGGCGGCCGCTCTGTACTGCGGGTTCTAGAATTGGGAGAAAATCTTTTAAGTTGGAGATCTTTTTATCGTAGATCAAGATGTAAGGTTTCTCCATTTCGCATTGCATTTTCTCTGCATCTGTTACAAAATAAGGAGAAAGATAACCACGATCAAACTGCATACCTTCTACAGTCTTCAAGACCGTATCGCGGCCTTTAGCATCTTCGATCGTAATGACACCGTTTACGCTTACTGCACGCATACCATCGGCAATAAGCTTACCGATTTCAACGTCATTATTAGCAGAAATGCTTGCAACTTGTTCGATCTTGTCGTAGTTTTCGCCTACTTGCTCTGCTTGCGCCTTGATGCTTTCCACAACTTTAGCTACGGCCTTGTCCATACCGCGTTTCAAGTCTAAAGGATTAGCGCCGGCAGCTACGTTTTTCATTCCTTCCGTAAGGATAGCCTGCGTCAAGATGGTTGCTGTCGTTGTTCCATCGCCCGCATCATCGCCGGTCTTGCTGGCTACGCTCTTAACCAATTGAGCTCCGGCGTTCTCGAAGTTATCTTCGAGTTCTATCTCTTTAGCTACGGTCACACCATCTTTTGTGATGCGCGGAGCACCATATTTTTGTCGATGACAACGTTGCGTCCTTTAGGACCAAGCGTTACTTTTACTGCATTTGCCAAAGCATCTGCACCCTGACGAAGCGCTTCGCGCGCTTCAACATTATATTTAATTTCCTTAGCCATAATCTTGTATATCTTTTAATGTGTTATTGCAGAATAGCCAATACGTCTGACTGACGCATAATAAGGTATTTCTCTCCATCCAGCTCTACTTCCGTTCCGCTATATTTACCATAGAGGACAGTATCTTCAGCTTTGAGGACCATTTCTTCGTCTTTTGTCCCATTACCTACGGCAATCACGCTACCTTTCAAAGGTTTCTCCTTTGCTGTATCTGGAATGATAATGCCTCCTACCGTTTTCTCTTCAGCAGCGGCCGGTTTGATTAAAACTCTGTCTGCTAATGGTTGAATTTTCATAATCGTTATTTTATTTAGATTGAAATTATTTTCCACAAGGTATAGCTAAAAGTATGCCAAGGATGGCGTTGCGCCAGAGTTTTTCTTTAGTTCTGTGTAAAAAAAACTTGTGACAGCCCCACAATTTCGCCTTTATTGTTATAGCGAGCCGCTTTGTGGATGCGTATGTCTCATTATTGCCTTGTTGTGGCTTATGAGTTTATTGTTTGCTGGCACCAAACAATGGTTTGCTGAGCCCAAACTATAGTTTGCTGGTATCAAACAATCGTTTGCCGGCACCAAACAATGGGAGGCGCTGTTTGAAGCTTACTGAGTAAAGAACGAAAAAAGTCGAAAATCAGCACGTTTTACGACTTATATAAAAGGAGGGAATAATAATAGTGCGTAAGGGGAGGTAATGATAGTACTATATGGCGTGCAAATCGTTAACGGATAGGACGTAATAGGACTTTCACGGCCAAAAGGCTTGATTTACCAAACAAGCGGAAACGATCCTTGAAGACCCAAATAGCATTCGTCCATCGCGAACGGTTGAGAAAGCGTAGAAAATGATCAAACGTTTCCTTTATTTCCGGAGATAACTCTTCGGTATAAAAATGATAGACGTCCAAAATGCTATCTAGATGGCTGCTTTCCAATATTGGTTTCCTGCGTCTTAGGAATCCCGTAATGCGTTGCAAGAGAGAACGATCCGTGGCGCCGGTCACGGCGCCGGTATAGCGGCGATAGAGAAATAGACGTCGAGGTATATATGTAAAATGTCCGAACAAGGCATTCACAAGCGTGATGAGATGATCGTGCATCGCGATGCGGCCTTTGAATTGCAGGCATTTTTCTCTTAATTTGTCATTGATAATCATTGCACAACCTTGTATGCCGCCGTTGGCAAACAGAACGTCGTGAAGGTCTTTTACGATGTTCAAGATAGAAATGCCTCCAATGGGGCGGCGAGCTTTGACGTTGTAGACATAAGCATTGCAGTAGACACACTGCGGAATGTTGTTGTCTTCTGTCTGAATGGCTTCCATCTGCGTACTTAATTTGTCTTGTAACCAAATGTCGTCTTCGTCGCAAAAAGATATAAAAGGCGCTGTGGAGAGCGAGAGCAAATGCATAAAGTTGCGACCGGCAGAATGGAAACATAAACCATCCTCAATCACGCATATACGCTGGTCGGTTGCAGCTAATTCACGGATGATTTCAATGGTGCGATCCGTTGAGCCATCATCGTGTATCAGCAGGCGCCAATCGGTGAAAGTCTGTTGCTGTAAAGAATATATTTGCTGACTGATATAAGCTTCGCCATTGTAAGTGGCCATCAGTATATCTAACTTGGGCTGGCTCATCTTGATAGTCTTGAAGACAGTTGTTGGAAAATATAAGGGAACAATATGAGGATGACATATTGCAGATTCAATGAGAAATTGGATAAGATGTTTTCCTGCACGAATTGTAGTATGAGGTAGTTTAAGAAGCAGGCATATAAGATAAAATAGACGTTTTGCCCACTTTGAGCTCGTTTATATAAGAAGGCATAAAATGCGCCATAGAGTCCGCCAAACAAACCTACGCCCGGTAAGCCGAAATCGTGATAGAAAGGGTAAAGGATCGTATAGGTGTTAGTCTCTTCCGGAACGCCAACGAATTTCAATACGTTGCTGACGGGTTCTATATCGCTCCCGAGCGAATGCATGATAGCGTAGTAAAAGCGGAATACGTATTCACCAAATTGTGTGGCACTTGTAGGGCTCTACGTAATAGTCGAAAGCTACGCAGGGAGACATTATATATATGGTCAACATAGACGTAGCCGAAAAAAAGAGTCTTGCTGAGAAGCCATCGAACGGGCATATTGAAACCAAATACTGAAACCTATGAATATTAGAAGTATGATGCCGATGGTGCGCAACTTGATCTTGCCACGCAGATAAAGAATATAAACCATGGGGACCAAGAAGACGAAGAAACCCGTCTTGGACATGGAAATCAATGCTGCGAGAACGTTAATGACTACAGCCAATATCTTGAGCCATTTCTTGGACGAGTAGACAAAGATAAAGATAAAGACGATTAAAAGCTACGCCAATAGTATAATAAGCTAGGCCTAAATCCGGTTTATCCAAAAGTGTCGTCGTAAGAAGCAATACGCAAGTAGGTCATTAAGTTGGACTCGCCGCGTTCCATACCATATCTCATTAACGTATAAAGAATCAATGGCACGGAAATGATGGCAATAAATAAATAGAGTTTCAATACGAGCCGAGAAGGTGTTAGGGACCGACGCGAGTAAAGGCGGGCGGTGGCTGAAAAGACTATGTTCCGGTAGGTAATAATAAGTGGGGTAAGCTACTCCTAAAAAAAGGAAATAGTCCAAACGATTAGGGCAATCGGGAAGCTATGAATAATAGGGTAGAGTTCGGGATCACTGAGATAGAAGAGCAGTAATATGCCGAACCAAACGCCGGGCTGAAGCACAAAAAGGCGAAAAAATGTCGCGCGTAATGTACCATCCGATAAACGTGAACGCAGCTACAATCAAGAAGGCAATGAACAACATAAGACTTGGTCTTTCTTACAATAATAGAACATAAGGGCGGCTACAATCGCTTCAGAAAGCAATAGTGCCCACGCGGCGCCATATTCTGCGTAGAGGGGCGTCAAGATGCCAACTGTCAGGATGGAAATTACGGCGGTTATGACGTAGACGTTGCGGAAATGTATTCGGCTCTGTTTGTTGCCTAATGCGATTAAACCCATTTGTCCGCAGACGGCGCCGATACCAATAAATAATGGAGTGGGAGAGATAATGCGTAGTAGATTGTCCCATCCCAAATAACCTTCGTCGTGAAGTGCGGATTTCAGCAACGAAGCCCCGACAAATAATAGGATGGTTAAGAGTAACATAATTCCGCCTACGACGTAAAGTACGCTTTTCGTTTTATTCACGGCCGCAACTCGATCTTTAGTGCTCAATGCACTGATCTTTGGGAAAAAAACTTGCGTGATGGGGATGTAAATGATAAAGCATAGGGCGCGCATAAGTGCTTCGGCAGAGGTGTAACGCCCAACAGCAGACTGAGAACAAAAGAAGCCCAAAATAATGACGAATAATTGGGTGTAAACGCTCGTGGATGCGCGTGAAAGAAAGAGTGGGAAGCTATCTGAAACTTCAGACTTGATGCGTGAGAAATCCCAACTGATGCTTCCTATCCACGATTGGCGATAAGCCCAAACAGAGGAAATAAGGGCTGTTAAACAAAAAACGGAGGCTTGTAAAAGCGCGGCGATGATGTAATCGTCTTGCACTTTTACGAAAATAAAGATGAGGGGAAGTAAAAGTAGCTTGGAGATGGTGTTGATTATGGCCATTGCTCTTACTTTTCCTACTCCTTGGAAGAGCCACATAAATGTGTAGGTCGAACCTATAGCCATTGGCGTTGTTGCTAATATGGCTGCTTGATAGCTTTTGAAGGTGGGGACGAATGCAATCAGTATAAAAAGCAATAACAGTGAGGCCGCCAAAAGTATCGTCTTAGCCCAAAAAACGGCCCAAAAGATGCGCGTGCGTTCTTGCTTGTCGTCGCCTGCAATGGCTAAGTGCTTCGTGGCACTTAAATCAAAACCAAAATCGATAATTAGGGCCAGATATTGTATAACAGAGAGTGAAAAACCAATATAGCCATAGCCGGTCGCACCCAACTTGACCATTAGATAAGGAATCACCAAAAAGGAAGGAACTTGTTGACACCTTGTAGTACAAATAAATAAAGAATGTCGACAACTTCCTGCTTGTTCCCTTTTATCCCTTGTCTTAATTGGTGCAACATAAGTATGGCGTCAAGGCTTTTCGCTCTTCGTTTCCAGCAATTGCATCTCTGGCTGATCACGCATTGCTGATTTAATGATTATCCATAAACAAGACAGTGAAAAACTCAAAACAGCCATCATGAAGACAAAGATCATACGCTTAGGAGCCGATGGCTTTATAGGAACATTTGCTTGTTGTAGAACGGTAAAGGCAGGCATACGCTCTTGTACTTTGGCTTGCGCCAATTGTAATTGGGTCACGCTTTGTGAATAACCATTATAGGCTAATTGCATCTCGTTCTCTAAGCGTGTCTCTTCTTGCTGTACGGAAGTCAAAACCAAATCCTGATTGGCATCGGCAAAGCGAGCGTAAACTTTCTGAGCTGCTTTGTAATCTTCTAACGCCTTCTGAGAAATTTTCTCAGCATATTTAACGTCATTGCGTGCTTTACTGGTGCGGTAGTTTGCAATGTACTGCTGCAATTGGTTTTCCACCATTGTTGCAACTTGGGCTGCAACTTCAGGGTCTTGCATCGTAACGTTAATGGTGACCATATTTGTGCGCTTATCTACAAAGCTTACGATAGAAGCACCCAATCCCTTTAGCAATTTTTCTTGTGCCTTTGTAAGGCGTTGAGGATCTATTTTGTTTGTCGGTGCTTCTTTTGAACCAAGTCCACCCCATTGGAACAAACTATCCCACCACGGAGCTTTCTGATGTTGCGTAAGATAAATAAATAGGCTTACGTCTTGCTTTAATCCTTTGGCCGTACGGGCTTGTTTAATAGGGCAACTAAGAAATCCGGCGTCTTTACTACTTTGGGGTAGAACTCGGGGTATATAGCATCCTCGCTGTCACCGTTTCCTAGTTTCACACCTGCCATAGATGCCAATGAACCTAAGCCGGAGCTTAAGCTGTTGTTGCTGGGGATTTCTGGCAACATCACGACATCTGATTGATAAGAGCGAGGAATACTCATAATGTAACCAATGCTCAAGCTGACAACAATGAAACAGAAGATGAAAATCTGTTTCCATTTGCTCAGCAAGAGATGAGCAACCTTTAATAGGCTTTGTATTTTGCTATTCATGTACGTTATTTCTTTATCAAGGTTGCTACGACAGCGCCTAATGTGGCAACAATGCTACCTAGGCTTATCCATTCTGCAAAAGCTAATCCGCGTCTTTTAGATTTTGCTGGGACGACAATTTCACAGCCCGGCTGTATATCTTTAGCTGAACGAATCTTTGTGACAGTACCATTCATATTTACGGCAAAAACATCTCTGCGTTTTGCGGTTAAGCTATATCCTCCGGCTTGATTGATATAGTAGCTAAGCCCTTGTCCGCTTGTATAAGCGACAGTATTGGGATACATAACTTCTCCGTTAATTGAGACGGTGTTATTATATTTTGGTACGACAATCTTGTCGCCGCCTTGTAAGACAATATCCCATTTATCCGATCCTGGACTTTCAAGTGCTTTATCTAAATTAATACCAATGTTTCTCACGTTGCCATTAAGTTTGCTTACCTTTGTTGAATCTCCTGCAGTAATCATTTTCCACGTAGCCTGCTCTTTGATTTGTTCCTGAGGGCTTAGGTCTCTTTCCAAGTGTGCGCCTTTGCGTAGGCCTCTTTGGTTAATCCTCCGGCCTCTTTAATCAAATCGCTTAAACGGGCTGTCTTGCGAGTTAAGGTATAAACTCCGGCAAACATAACCTCACCTTCAATTTTAATATGTTCTTGTTCTGCATAGCCGGGAGAGCGGCGTACATAAACTTCGTCAAATGGTTCCAATACAAAGCCTGGTTCTCCCTGGATAACAAAGCCATCTTTTAGTTGGAAACTATAAGAGCGTGCAATTTGGTCCGGTGCAGTAAGCGCCTTGCTATTTCTGATTCTACGGGATACATCTACTTTCATTGTTGATGCCGCATCTGTTAGACCTCCGGCCTGCAAGATGAAATCTTCGATGGTCGTGTTATCAGCATAAACATAGACGCCCGGATAAGCTACTTCGCCAGAGATAGTTAACGTCTGAGTATCAAGTAAGTCTTTTCTACTGGGAACATACAAGACATCACCATTCTTTAAAGATACATCCGGAATGTTATGATCTACGAGTTCTTTTAGGTCGATAGCTAACACTTCCAGCGTGCGATCTTCTTTCAGACGATGCATTACGGCATGATTAACTATGGCGTCTTCCGTAGCACCTCCGGCAGCTTCGAGTAGCTGACGGACTGTGGAGATCGTTCCATTCATTTGGAATTGGCCGGGACGGAAGACGGCGCCTTTGATTTCAACTAAATTGCTAAAGCGATTTAATGTAGAGTCAACAGAAACAGAGTCTCCATCCATCATTGGAATTTGTTTCGCTCAAACTCATCAACTGTATAAATAGAGTACATTCCGCCAGACTTACGAACAAGACGTACATTTGTTCGGTAAGCATCTCCTGTAAATCCCCCTGCATATTTGATCAGCGTGCCCACACTTTCTGTGTGCTTCATTTCATAATACATCGGGCGTTTAACCTTTCCGGTGATATCTACCAAGCATTCATAAGGGCCTACATAAATAACATCTCCCGACGTCAGTCGAACATTTCCGGACAATTTCCCATTTAGGATATAGTCATATATATCTACTGTCGATATAGCTTTGCCGTGTCGGTAGACTTTAATGCTACGCAGTGTACCTATATCGTTTGTACCACCCGCCATATACAAAGCATTAAAGACGGTAGCAAAAGCCGACAAGGTATAAGTGCCGGGATTTTTTACTTCACCCATAACATTGACAGAGATAGTCTTTGTTTGCCCGACCGTCAAGCGGATTTTGCTACTCTGATAGCGTGCTCCAAGTGTAGAACGTAAGCGCGCATTAGCTTGGGATACTGTTAATCCTGATACATTTACAGGCCCAAAGCCTTCAATGTCAATGGTGCCATCCGGAGAAACTGTAGATTCAAAGTTTTTCTGTGAAGCCCCCCATACATCTACAAACACGGCATCTCCTGGGCCTAAACGATAATCGTCAGGAGTTGCGATGTTCATATCGCTCTCAAACGTTAGTTTCTTGTTATTAAAGATATCTCGACCGAAGACTTTCTTTTCCTGTTTCTTGTTTCTCTTTTCTTTTACTGCGAAGTATTCTTCCTCGTCCAAATCAAATGTGTCAGGCAGTGCGAAGCTTAATTCGTCGTCCAAGTCGTCTTCTTGGCGGAGTTGTTGCTTCTTTCGCTGCTTTTCAGAAATATAGACTTTATCTTCCTTATTATTATCAAACCGTTTGCGTCGATAATTTTGCGCATTGGGGTCTTCTTTTTCTTCGCCATTCTGTTGGCGAAGGCGGTCTTTCTGCTTTGTCGAAGCCGGTTAAGTCTTTGGCACCTAAAGTCGAATTAGATTTGCTCTGCATCTCATATTTTCTTCTAATACGACGCACTTGGTCTACCGTAACTCCTCGTTCAACCAATTTCGTCATTATGGCTGAACGCGGCGTGCCCTTTTGGCTTTCGCGCATGATGAAACTCATCACTTGATCATCTGTCATTGTTGAGCGTACCTGCGCATAAGTTAGCGGCGCAAGCAGAAGCGTGAACAATAGGGCTACAATAAGTCTTCTTATATGCATAAGTTGTGTTACTTTTCTAGTTGATGTAGAACATCTAAAATAGATTTTATATGGGCAAAGCCATCTGTTCGGTTGGTAAAACCGCTTGAAAGGCTATGTCGCCGCAAAAGTACAAAAAAAGGGCTATTTATTCCGCTCTTTTGATTTAAACAATGATGCTTATGGTATCACGAGGTGCAAAGGGCAACCCTTTGAGGCCGATGCTGAAGGCGTTTTTATTGGGCTTGCTCACATTCTCATTCTTGCGTGACGCATCATCGTAAGCGCAAAATGTAGTCACTTCTTTAGGCTGCTTACTTTTCAACTGATTAAAGATGAATTTATTGTGCAATGCTTGCGTATGATAGCCCTTTTATTTGATTCTTGATGAAAATAACGTGAGTTCGACGAATTCAGAACAAAGCAAGCTGTGTATCAATAGTCCTTTGCACATTGATGCACGGCTTCTTTGGAAACAGGCAATAGGCAGCAATAGCTCCTAACCCCAATTCGGTTTAAGGTCCCCTCTTTTATTCCTCAGTTTATAGTCCACAACGATTCTTTCGACCTTGTTGTAGGCCGAAGATTCATTGTTTCACGCAAGTATGTTTTATAAAGTGTGAGCTGCTTCACCTCTGCTTCTCCCTCCATCTCAAACTCCATATTGATAGAGGGTTTTGTCTCGTAGAAAGCATAGGCTGCCATTCCAGCCAAAAGGTTGACAATAAAGTTTGATACACTTCTGTGGCGGGTATGAACAATCTGTGCCACGTTCTTGAGCATATCGTTGATGGGTTTCGATAATGCTTCTTTTACGGAGCATGATTTTGTCGTGCACATCCATTAAGCGGTTCTTCATATTAGTGCGTATTCCCGTGACGATGTGAACTCCCCTATCGAAGAGTGAAGCAAAAAGAGATTGTGAAATGTATCCTTTGTCCGCATAGAGTTTTCCGAATAAATCCTTAGTCAAGTTGTTGAATACCTCCGGGTTACGGTCGTCCACATTGGCTTTAATGAGTGCAAAGTTGAGTAATTCTCCTCGTTCATTACACAATAGATGCAGCTTAAATCCATAGTACCAGCCCATCGTACTTTTCCCTTTATGAGCATATCCCTTGAAGACACGATTAGAATACTCACGTTTGTTTTCACACACAGGAATACGCGTCGAATCGATAAAAGTAATCCCCGTACATTCTCCCATTAAAGCCAATTTAAGGAAGAGCAAAAGGGGGATCGCCACTCGTGGCATACGTTCCACAAAGCGGGTATACGAAAGAAGGTTGGGGAACTCTTCTTTTAGTTCTCGACAGAGGTAGAAGAGATAAAAATGTTTGAAATTTCGAAACGTATTGCTGTGGAACAAGACAAGAATGGTAATCATTTCTGCATCGCTCATTCTTCCCTTTCTATTGCGAGTTTTAGGGGTGTTTGGAGAGGGATTTGAAAGCGAAAGTGCTTTTTGGTTCAATTCCAACTCATATTCTTTGCAGAAATCGTCTGCAACACAATAAATTTCCGTAACTTTGCTGATAAGCTTCATAGAGGATTGTTTTGTCATTATCTGTTTGGTTTTCAACAACAAATATACGAAAAAGATACTCGACCGCTTGCAATCTATCATACGAACATTCAGTTGGGAATAATTAAAAACATATATGAGTTCAATAAAAGTAATAGATTCAATACGGATAAGTCCTAAAGGTGTACTTGTCAAGGATGCAAATGGTAAATATGTTATATTACATAGACGTCAAGGACATATGGATGGGGCTTGCGCTGTTTATTCCTTGTCTATGGCGCTGTTGTGCATTGGTGCTGTCACCGAGGAAGACTTGGATATATTCAACAAGCCTGACAGAAGAACACCCAAAGGAAAATTTTTAAGCCATTTTCTTGATGAGCAAGGAATGGTAAGGTCTGGCTATTCCTATTCAACTCTTAGAAAGAAATTAACGAGCAAAGTTTCGGGATAAGAGTCAGAAGGAGAAACCCACGAGACAAGGAGAAACTTATTGGTCTCATTGCAGATACGCTTGATGAGGACAAACCGGTTATAATATCAACTGTGTTTACTGATGGAGCTCACGCCATGTTTGCTGTTGGCTACGAATTTTGTGATAAGAATGGTGCAATTATGAAAATCTTATGCTTAGACCCCAGTGAAGAAGCACCTACATTTTCATCATGGAATTGTATAATTGATGTTTCACATAAACATAGCAAGTCAGAATTTCCATTTGATAACATAACAAAATCCCAATCATACAAAGTGGCATTGGGAGAGATTTTAATAATAGAAAATAAAAAATAATTATATATGAGCGAGGAATTACAACAGAAACTCCGTGACCAGCTTTGGGAAGTCGCAAATAAGTTGCGTGGCAATATGTCGGCAAGTGACTTTATGAGACCTTTGAAAAATGGTTCGGACAATAATTCTCTTCCTTTTCAGGATCATTTTTGCTTGAAGAAGGGTAACTATTGAGGATGATAAGGTTCCCCTTTCCCCCGGTTGGGCCTCAAAATCAGGCCCGAGTGGGGAAATCTTTGCTTATTTGACACATTTGGATATAATAAGCCCGGGTGTTCGATATAGATTAAAGGCTATGCTTTCTAGTATGTTCTGTGTATGCGTCTTGGCAAGGCCTCGATATCGGCACCGTCCACCATCAAACCACCGACGGATGCTGCCAAAGGTGCGTTCTATGACACTGCGAATAGGACTTATGGAGCGGTTAAAAAGGTGTTGTGCTTGGCTCAAGGGCCGGTTGCGATATGCCTTGTGCATGATACAATCCCGCAAGTGATGCAGGGTTAAAAAGGCTCGGTTCTCCTCCGTTGCATAGCCCTTTATCCGCATAGACAGGTGTATCGGCAGGGAGATCCCTTCTCTCAACAATGGGATCAACTCCTTCAGATCGTTGCGATTGGCCGGGGGTGGTGATGACTTGCCGAATGATCCCTTCCCTGTTTGTCAACACATGTTTCTTATAACCATATCGATAGACTTTCTTCTTTACCCACCGGGCTTCACCGTCTGTCCCCTTGCGTTCCTGTAAAAGAAACTTATGGTAAGCCTCCTCTTCATCCTTTTCGTCATCACTGCGTGTATCTTCACGATCATCAGCCACAGTGATGCGCAATATCCCATCAGGGCGGTGAGGGCTGTCGACAATGCTCGCATCGATCAGAACTCCTTCCTTGATAGCGATATGATGGGCGCTCAATTGTTTATTGAAAGCTTTCAGTAACTTATCCATGAGTCCGGACTCTGTCAGGGCAGTCCTGAAACGGCTGATCGTACTGTGATCCGGAGAGACGGCTTCCATACTCAGCCCTAGAAATCGAGAAAACGTCAGCGAGTCGTTGACACGCTCTTCCAAGGCACAGTCACTTAATCCATACCAGGTCTGCAAAAGAAGCATTTTGAAAAGCAGGATAACATCATAGGCCGGAGCTCCTGCCGCATTTTGCCGCTTGGTGTACTTCTTGTTGATCAACGTGCGAATAGGACGCCAATCGATAAGCCTGTCGACTTGATTCAAAAATACATTCTGAGCTTTCCTGCATCTCTTCTCTAACATGACGTCTGCAAATGAGACTTCGTCGTTGGTGGATTTTCCTTGTCTTGCTATAATTTTGTATCATCTTATAGTGCTAATATACGAAATAATACGCTAAAAAACAATAGGATAAGTAACAAAATAGACTGCTTTATTGTGCAAAGGTCTCAATAAAATAAAGGTTCTGAAAAGACAGATATATGGATTCAGAAATGAGGAATACTTCACATTAAGGCTATATGCATTGCATGATAGGCGTCTACGCATTTAACGGAAGAACCAAAAAAAAAGAGAAGGTACATTTTTCTGTACCTTCTCACTTAAATGACTTTGTGATTCAGTTGGGATTCGAACCCAAGACCCACAGCTTAGAAGGCTGTTGCTCTATCCAGCTGAGCTACTGAACCTATAAACGCGATGCAAAAATACAAAATCAATTTAAGTAATCAAAGGTAAGTTTGTTTTTTCTTGATAACATGCCTATACTTGAAGTATAATAGCTCTTGAAAGTTTATAGGATTAGCAATTTAAGCCTATTCATCCTTATAACAACGTGAGTTCGACGAATTATAAGTGTCTATAGATTTGGTGATTAGCGAAATTTGTTGTAATCTTAAGGTGTTGATATATATAGATAGACCTTTGAAAAATGGTTCGGACAATAATTCTCTTCCTTTTCAGGATCATTTTTGCTTGAAGAAGGGTAACTATTGAGGATGATAAGGTTCCCCTTTCCCCCGGTTGGGCCTCAAACTCAGGCTCGACCGGGGAAATCTTTGCTTATTTGACACATTTGGATATAATAAGCCCGGGTGTTCGATATAGATTAAAGGCTATGCTTTCTAGTATGTTCTGTGTATGCGTCTTGACAAGGCTTCGATATCGACAACGTCCACCATCAAACCACCGACGGATGCTGCCAAAGGTGCGTTCTATGACACTGCGAATAGAACTTATGGAGCAGTTAAAAAGGTGTTGTGCTTGGCTCAAGGGCCGGTTGCGATATGCCTTGTGCATGATACAATCCCGCAAGTGATGCAGGGTTAAAAAGGCTCGGTTCTCCTCCGTTGCATAGCCCTTATCCGCATAGACAGGTGTATCGGCAGGGAGATCCCCCTTCTCTCAACAATGGGATCAACTCCTTCAGATCGTTGCGATTGGCCGGGGTGGTGATGACTTGCCGAATGATCCCTTCCCTGTTTGTCAACACATGTTTCTTATAACCATATCGATAGACTTTCTTCTTTACCCACCGGGCTTCACCGTCTGTCCCCTTGCGTTCCTGTAAAAGAAACTTATGGTAAGCCTCCTCTTCATCCTTTTCGTCATCACTGCGTGTATCTTCACGATCATCAGCCACAGTGATGCGCAATATCCCATCAGGGCGGTGAGGGCTGTCGACAATGCTCGCATCGATCAGAAAGTATAATGTCGAACTCTCGCAACTCATACACCACTCCGACCGCGGCGTGCAATACTGCTGCAATGAGTACGTCGACAAACTCAAATCTCTTGGAATACAAATAAGTATGACACAAAGCGGAGACCCATTGCACAACGCCCTGGCCGAGAGGATGAACAATACGCTCAAGAACGGATGGCTCTTCAGTACAGAAGACAAAAGTCTGCAGCAGGTCAGGCGCCTTACAAAGAAAGCCATCGAACTATACAACACGTTCAGACCGCATCAGAGCCTGCAGATGAGAACGCCCTTGGAAGAAGTCGGAAGGCTGACGGCATAACTTCCCCGGCACACATTATTAAGTCAAACAATAAAAGAAGGAGGCAGAAACAACCACAACAAGAAAATAAAAGAGTAATTTTGCAATTAGAAGACAACTGTCAACTAACTATGTAGTTAAGAAAAGAACACGATAAGCCTAGCTGAACTTAGCAAATAAACTTGTCAAAGAAAAAGTAAATTAAGAACCAAAGTTGTCAACTAATTCTAGGACACTGCAGCCTGTCGACTTGATTCAAAAATACATTCTGGGCTTTCCTGCATCTCTTCTCTAACATGACGTCTGCAAATGAGACTTCGTCGTTGGTGGATTTTCCTTGTCTTGCCATAATTTTGTATCATCTTATAGTGCTAATATACGAAATAATACGCTAATAAACAATAGGATAAGTGGTAAAATAGACTGTTTTATTGTGCAAAGGTCTCATAATATAGTCTCGACCTGTTCAGAGCAGCCTTCGTTGGTTGTTTGTTTGTGGTAAAAAGGAACTAATACACTATACTGCGGTTCCGACCTATTCGTGATATTCTTTGTCAGTTGTTTGTACTGAAAAGATGCAAGGTGGGAAGCTGTAAGTAGAAAATAAGTTTTGCTCACGCCCTTTTTTCGTGTAATTTTGCAGCATTATTGCTTATTATGGTAGACTATCAGCAGAAAAAGAACTTACTCGGGCTTACGCCTTCGGAATTGAAAGATGTGGTGCGCTCATTGCAGTTGCCCACTTTTGTGGGTAAACAGATTGCTCGTTGGCTTTACGTGCACCACGTAAGGGAGATCGACGAGATGACCAATCTTTCGCTGGCGGCGCGAGAGTTGCTGAAGCAGCGGTATGTGATTGGCAATTCTTCGCCCATAGATGCCCAATACAGTAAAGATGGGACGATTAAGTATCTGTATCGTACGCTGTCGGGAGATTATATCGAAACGGTTTTTTTATTCCGGACGGAGACAGAGCTACGCTTTGCGTTTCGTCGCAAGTGGGCTGCAAGATGCATTGCGCCTTTTGTATGACCGGACGCCAAGGCTATGTCGCTTCTTTGTCGGCCGCTGATATTTTAAATCAAATTTACTCCTTGCCGGAGCGCGAACGGCTTACGAATATCGTGTTTATGGGGCAAGGAGAACCTTTTGACAACTTAGATAACGTCTTGCGGGCCACGGAGATTCTGACATCGCCCGAGGGATATGCTTGGAGTCCGAAGCGGGTTACGGTGAGTACGATAGGCCTTCTGCAAGGCTTAAAGCGCTTTTTGGATGAGAGTAAGTGTAGCTTGGCCATCAGTCTTCACCACGCCGTGCCGGCAGAGCGAGAAAAGATAATGCCCGTGGAGCGCGCTTATCCTATCAAAGACGTTGTGCGCCTGCTTAAGCAATATGACTTCTGTCGGCCTCGAACGAATGAAAGCGTAGGGAGTAAACAGCGTCGCTTATCGTTTGAATACATCGTGTTTTCAGGCGTAAACGATAGCTTGAAAGATGCTGCAGCGATCATCGAATTGCTTAAAGGTTTGGATTGTAGAATTAACCTCATAAGGTTTCATCAAATACCGGATACGCCGCTTAAAGGCGTCGATGACCAAAATATGCTGCGCTTTCGCGACTATTTGACCGCGCACGGTATCTTTACTACGATTCGTGCATCGCGTGGGCAGGATATTTTTGCCGCTTGCGGTTTATTGTCGACGAAAAAGCAGGAGGATGAATTAAAAGAAAAGGAATAATTACCTTGTTGGTGCAGATGGCGTAAGCTGATTGGCATAAACAAATGAACAATAAAATGAATAACATGAGAGATAATCAAAGAGAGGCTGTTGGCGCTGCTCATTCGCTTCAATCGCATATAAAGGTCGGCATCACGCACGGAGATACAAACGGCGTAGGTTATGAATTGATCTTTCAAACTTTTGGAAATCCCGCAATGTTTGAAATGTGCACGCCGATTGTTTATGGTTCTCCACAGATTGCTAATGCGCATAGGAAAGCTTAGGCTTACAGCTGAATTACCAAATAATAGAGGATAGTGCCCGATCAGTTGATGGGCAACTCAATCTTATCGATTGCGTAAAAAAAGATGTGCCGGTTAATCTTGGTCAACCGGACAAGGCTGCTGGCTTCGCGGCTTATTGTGCCTTGGAGCGTGCGACGGCAGATTTGCGCGAGGGAAAGATTGATGTGCTCGTTACTGCACCGATAGACAAGTTTACGATTCAGAGTGACGACTTTCATTTCACCGGACATACAGAATACTTGCAAGATCGCTTGAAAGGCGAGTATGAGCCATTGATGATTTTAATGAATGGTCAATTGCGTGTAGCTTTAGTGACGACACATTTGCCGCTGAGTGAAGTTGCTTCAGCCATCACTGCGGAGAGTGTAGAATTGAAACTTCGATTGTTACAACGCTCTTTGCGTACAGACTTCCTGCTTCCTATGCCGCGCATTGCCGTCTTGTCTTTGAATCCACATTGTGGTGATAACGGAACGATCGGGAGCGAGGAAGCTAATATCATCAAGCCGGTTATCGAGAAGTTGGTCAAAGAAGGTAAACACGTCTTCGGTCCTTATCCTGCTGATGGCTTTTTCGGCTCAGAGCTTCATCACCGATTTGATGCCGTATTGGCTATGTATCACGATCAAGGATTGGCGCCTTTTAAGGCTCTTGCTATGGAAGAAGGCGTAAACTTTACGGCCGGATTATCAGCGGTGCGCACTTCGCCGGACCATGGTGTGGCTTACGATATTGCCGGTAAAGGCGTGGCTTCTGTTGCGTCTTTTTAGATCTGCTGTTTATTCAGCCATAGATATTTATAGAAACAGAAAAGCAGATGCTGCTGCTAAGGCCGATCCGCTGCCATTAGGGCTCTACGAGAAGAGACAGGAAAATGAGCGCGCCCGCAAGGTTGCTAAAAACGATTCGACAGAATGAATTACGCCATTATTGCGGCCGGCGAAGGATCGCGTCTGATGCAGGAGGGCATAGAGCAGCCCAAGCCCTTGGTTGAATTAAACGGAGAGCCGATGATTCATCGGTTGATTCGTATCTTCAATGCCAACGGAGCGGAGCAGATCGCTATTGTAGCTAATGACTTTTATCCTGAAACGGCTGAATATGTGCGCAAATTAATGTCGGAGCCTTTTGGGAAGCATTGCCGACTGGTTGTGAAGTCCACACCAAGCTCAATGCATAGCTTTTATGCCTTGTCCTCACTCCTTGAAGAGGGCCCTTTTTGCCTTACGACGGTAGATACGATCTTCAGGGAAGAGGAGTTTGCTCGTTACATAGAGGATTTTTCTACAACGCCTTATGATGGTTTGATGGGCGTGAGCGATTTTATAGATGATGAGCGCCCGCTTTATGTCGAAACCGGCGATCACTTGATGATTTCTGATTTTGGAGATACGGCAACGCAAGACTCAAAATATATTTCCGGTGGAATATATGGTTTGAAGCCGATTTGCTTACAGACGCTTCAACGTTGTATGGATGAAGGACAGCATCGAATGCGTAATTTCCAGCGAGGGCTGATCAAAGATGGGCGAAAACTGCAAGCTTGGCCTTTTTCTAAAGTTTTGGATATAGATCACGCCTCTGATATTTTGAAAGCCGAACAATTCTTGGCAACGGATAAAGCCCTTTGACTATGCAGATACTTGGTGTGCGGCGTGCTCATCGCTTTTCCCCCAACTCAGTGGCGAGAGATGCTGAGATTTTTAATGCAGTAGTTAGGTTTTTGAGCAGTCTTGGCCATTCTGTGGTCGCGGTTGACGAGGATACGTTGCGTTATAATAAGATTTTTGATCGGGTCTTCTCAATGGCGCGAAGTGAGGAGGCTTTAGCGCAGCTGCTTGACTTTGAGCGACACGACTGTCTGGTGATAAATTCTCCGCAGATCTTATTGCGAATTTCGCGTGTTTCCCTCTATGAATCGTTTCTTGCAGCCGGCATCTCGCAACCTCAAAGCTTGGTGTTGGAATATCCCTATTCGCTTCCGCCTGATTTAGATTACCCTTTGTGGCTGAAGCGTGGAGAAGGTTGTGTACAAGCAAAGGGTGACGTACAATATATATGTAATGAAGCCGCTTTGAAAAGTGCTTTGCAAACTTTTCAATCCGAAGCGCCGAAGAGGTTGCTTTTATCACGGCATTTGCAAGGTGATTTGATTAAGTTCTATGGTGTAGCCGGAACGAGTTTCTTCCATTCGCTTTACCCTACGCAACAAGGCGGCTTTAGCAAGTTTGGGTTGGAGCAAAACAATGGTGTGCCTCATTACTTTCCGTTTTCTTTGTCCCAACTGCAAGCTGCTGCGGAGCGAGCATCAAAGATAAGCGGCCTAAGCATATATGGAGGTGATGCCATCGTTCAAGCAGACGGCTCTTTCTACATTATTGATTTTAACGATTGGCCGAGTTTCTCTCCCTGTATCAACGCTGCGGCCGAAGCTATTTCGCAATTGATTCTTTCCGATTATGACAGTTAACAGCAATATAGAGACAACGTTAAAGTCCGGCGATACTGAAGAATGGTTGGACTTATATTTTACGCGCCCGCTTGGCTATTTGTGGGCGAAACTCTTCGCTCGCCTCCACGTTCATCCTAATATTGTGACCATCTTTAGCATCTTCTTAGGCGTAGGAGCCGGTTTTTGCTTCTATTTTGAGGATTTGCGTTGGACTGTTTGCGGTATTTGCCTTCTTGTATGGGCAAATATTTATGATAGTTGCGATGGACAACTCGCTCGGATGACAGGCCAGAAAACTAAATTAGGTCGTATCTTGGATGGGTTCGCAGGTGATGCTTGGTTCTTTACAATTTATTTCTTTATTTGTTTGCGCCTGACACCCGTTTGGGGTGTTTGGATTTGGCTCTTAGCGGCTTTGGCCGGACTGATTTGCCATGCCAAACAATGCCAATTGGCCGATTATTATCGCAATGTGCATCTTTTTGTACTAAAAGGCAAATCCGGTAGCGAGTTAGATAGTTCTGCGAAAGTAAAGGCAGATTATGAAGCGCTTCGTTGGGGAAATGATTTTATACAAAAGTTGTTCTTGTATTTTTTTATATTGGATATACCAAAAGCCAAGAGCAGATGACGCCTTCTTTTCAGCGTTTGCGCGCAGCATTGCAAGCGAAAATAGGCGAACAAAGTTGGCCCGAACAACTCCGAAAGGACTTCCGTCAAGACAGTTTGCCTTTGATGAAATATGCCAACATCTTGACTTTTAATACGCGAGCCATCGTTTTATACATTTCGCTTCTATGCTTTGTTCCGTGGACCTATTTTATTTTTGAGATAACGGTGATGAATGTGCTGTTCTTCTATATGCGCCAACGCCACGAGCAACTTTGTCGCCAACTTTATCAAAATCTGCCGACTTATGAAGCCTCTATATAGAAACCTCTTTCTTTTGTTCGGGTTGGTCAGCATAGGTTTTATGCTGTATAGTTTTGGAACGGATTTCGCCGATTGGCAAACTTCGCTCCTTAATGCCGGATTTTATCTTCCCGCGGTCGTAGGTTGTTGGGTCGTTGTGTATGCTTTCAATGCGCGAGCTTACCAAGAAATCGTCAATTGTGTTTCTCCCGATAAGCGCTTGTCCTATTTGCACGCTTACAAACTCACGGTTAGCGGCTTCGCCTTTAGTTATACGACACCTTTTGGCTTTGGTGGCGCTCCCTATCGCGTGATGGAATTGAGCCGTTATATCGGAACGCCATGCGCAATGTCTTCTACCGTTCTTTATTCGATGATGCACATTCTCTCCCATTTTTTCTTGTGGATGACCGGCGTTGTATGTTTTGTGCTGTTTTACACAGATCGCTTGGATTCGACTACGATAATTTTTCTCGCCGTCTTTGTTCTGGTCTTTTTCGTCGTACTTTATTTTTTCTATTATGGTTATAAAAACGGCCTGATTGTCAAACTCTATTCGATATTGCTGAAAATACCGGGCATCAGGAAGTATGCACGTCGATTTTATACAAAAAATGAACAGGCGATGCAGCAAGTGGATCAAAATATCTCTTATCTGCATGCCCGTCCAAAAGCTTTCTACTCTTCGCTCGTTTTAGAATACGTCGGGCGCGTATGCAATAGTCTTGAATATTTCTTTATTCTGCGCAGCTTGGGCATACCCGTCGATTTCTTTGATGCGTTGTTGGTTCTGGCTTTCTCTTCGTTGATCGGTAACCTCTTGTTTTTCTTCCCGATGCAATTGGGCGCGCGCGAGGGCAGTTTGGCTGCCATTGTCCGCATTTTAGGCTTTGGTAATCCCTCCTTAGGTTTGTTTGCCAGCTTCTATACGCGCATTCGCGAACTCTTTTGGATTATTGTCGGCGTCTTGTTGGTGAAAGTGGGTAATCAAAAAATGATGAAATAATGCAAGCAATACTTTTCGATTATGGTGGTACATTGGATACGAATGCCGTGCATTGGTTCAACGTACTTTGGGGCGGCTTCCGGCAGATGAAAGCGCCATTCAGCAAAGATCATTTTCGCGAGGCCTATGTCTATGGTGAGCGTAGATTAGCGCAGGCTCCGCTCATCCAGCCTTCCGATGATTTTTATAGTTTGTTGCAAAAAAAAAGTGCGAATCGAAGTCGATTATCTCATTGAGCATTGTATTTGGGAAGCTACAGTTGCAGAACAGTCGGCTATGGTCCGTGGCGTAGCCGATTATGGTAATGCCTACGTCCATCGTAACTTAGAGCGCGTGCGGCCGATCTTGAGACGGCTCTCACAACACTATAATTTAATTTTGGTGACCAACTTTTATGGCAACATACAAGCCGTACTCAATGCTTACGAGCTGAATTTTTTCAGTCAAATCGTAGAGAGTGCGGTGGTTGGAGTGCGCAAACCAGACCCCCGTATCTACGCCTTGGCCCTTGAAGCTGCAGCTTGTGCAGCGGAAGACGTAGTAGTCGTTGGCGACAGCTATGAAAAAGACATGCTCCCTGCTAAATCCTTAGGCTGCCATACCATTTGGTTAAAAGGAGAGGGTTGGACAAAGGAGAAGCGTTCGGACAATGAGGCAGCAGATATTATTATTGAAGATATAGCTGCGATAGAGCATTTGTTGCTATCGGACAAAGGGTAGAGTAGAGCTCTTTGCCGCACTATGATTGCTTAATACAGGCAGCACTTGTCCTAATCTCCGTATCTTAATTCTTATTATTTAGCAACGAATGACTGACTTTGGTAAGATGAAAGTCCGCCTTGGCACTTTTTTATCGTGAGCGTATGTTTGTTTCATCGTGAGCGTACCAATGTCCTTACGTGAGCGTACATTTGTTTCACCGTGGTGAAACTTTGAAAAGATAAGTTTTGCGCGGCTGAAAATGGACTTAAAGCAGTCGAAAAGTCAGCCCGAGTGGACGGAAAATCTTGTGTTTATGAGAAAAAATGCAAGAAGCCTTTGCCATACTTTGGTCGTGCCGATGCTTGTTTCTAAATTTGCAGAAAACAAATTAAGTATGCAGTTTCGGATATATCAGCCGCTGCCCGGGCGCACCTTGACACAGGAGTTGGATGACTTGTTGCTCCAACTTTATGATGTGAAGACGAGTTTCACACGCGTATATTTCTCGGACGTAAAAAACCAGTTGCCTACTTTTGAGCGCCACCCCCTTGCTCGAAAGCTGAACGAGGGCGTCGTAGCTTACGTGGAACAACCTCCATTAGATGGAGTAAGGTCGCTTTGCAAACCGTGGAGGGCGATACTTCTCACTTTATGTTTCAAACCATAAGATTTGATGAATCAGAAAAGCTTCAGTCGTCTGAAGAACAGACATTTGAGGCCTTTGAACACCATATTTCCTTTCTCCACAAACAAGGCTTGAGTCTCAAAGACAACTGCCTGCGCACTTGGTGCTTTGTTCACGATATTGATCGCCATTATGAAGGATTCATCAGTGGGCGTAACCAATTGTTTGCACGAGAGGGGTTGAACAAAGATTCTCACTTTATTGCCTCAACGGGCATAGGTGGAAGTTTTGCATATAATGCGGCGCTTGTCGGTATCGACTTTTTGTCGGTAGATAAAACTTATAGTGATACCATAAGATACTTGCAGGCCCCTGAATATCTGAATCGGACGGAGGAATATGGCGTGGCCTTTGAGCGAGGAGCAACAATCGACGTGGCAGGTGAACGCTACTTCTTTATTTCCGGAACCGCCAGTATCGATAAACAAGGAAACATTGTGCATCCCGGCGATGTTGTGACGCAAGCCGGCCGTTTGTTTCTTAATATTCAGGAATTGCTCAAAGATGGTGGTGGTAGTTTGGCAGATTTACAATCCGTTATAATCTATCTGCGTGACATCGCCGATTATGTTACCATAGATCGTTATATGAGAATGCGTTTTCCGCAACTTAGTTTTCTCATTGTGCAAGCTCGTGTTTGTAGGCCGGGATGGCTGATTGAAGTAGAAGGCGTAGCAGCTAAATCATTGTAAGTAGCTGTATCCCCTTGCATAAGTCTTTAGAGTATCTTCGTCCAAACTGATCAGTGAAAGTTGTGGAGAACAGGCTTTCGGAGAAATAAAAGAGTAGCTGAATTCGTGTTATTTTTAGCGATATTTTGCCTATAAAAGAAGAAAAACTACGAGATATAGCGGGAGGAGACTACCCGTTGGGCTTTTTTTGGATAGAAACTTAGGCCTTTTCGTTTGTTTTTGCGAAATTTGCGAATCAATTAAAATGTCCAAGATGGAATATACAGCCCGCCAGATCGCAGATCTTCTGCAAGGAACCCTTGAGGGAAATCCTGAAGCGGTGATTAATACATTTGCCAAAAATAGAAGAGGGATGTCAGGGAGCCATTTCTTTTATGGCTGATTTACACTACGAACATTACCTGTATGAAACGCTCTCAAGTGTAGTGCTTGTAAATACTGATTTTCAACCAACGCAACCGGTTAAGGCTACACTTATACGCGTGCCGAATGCGAGAGAGGCAATTGGTCGTTTACTTACAATATATCAGCAGCAAACGCAACGCCGGAGGGGAATACATCCGCGGGCGGTGATAGCTGAATCAGCCCAAATCGGTAAGAATTGCTACATAGGTCCTTCTGTTTATATCGGAGAAGGAGTAGTTGTTGGCGATGATACGCAGATTTATGCCAACTGTGTGATCGAAGAGCGGAGTAAGGTCGGCAAAGGTTGCTTGTTGTATCCCAATGTATCTGTTTATCACGATTGCAACATTGGTGATCGCGTTATTTTACATAGTGGTTGCTGCATAGGTGCTGATGGTTTTGGCTTCGCACCCGCGGCAGAAGGTTATGAAAAGATACCGCAAATTGGCAATGTTATTATCGAAGATGATGTCGAAATAGGAGCAAATTCTTGCGTAGATCGCGCCGTGATGGGATCTACCTTGATACATAAAGGTGTGAAATTGGATAATCTGATTCAGATTGCTCACAATTGCGAGATTGGCTCGAACACTGTAATGTCGGCACAAGTCGGCATTGCCGGATCTGTAAAGGTGGGCGATTGGTGTATGTTTGGCGGGCAAGTAGGCGTCGCCGGACATATTTCCATTGCGGATCATACCAATTGCGGTGCTCAAGCCGGTATAGCAGGGAGCATACGTAAAGGCAATAGAACGTTGTTGGGTTCTCCGGCAATGGATGCTAAGGCTTATGCGCGCAGCTATGCCGTGTTCAAAAGTTTGCCGGAAATGCGCAAAGAACTGAATGATATCAATGAGAATTTAGAAGATGCGGCAGATCACGCTTGATGATCTGTATGGTATTACTGCCGTAGTATTTATATAGTATGCAAGGACTAAATTAAAACGAACACTGAATGAAACAAACGACGCTGAAAGGATCATTTTCACTATACGGAAAGGGGTTACATACGGGATTAAGTCTTACTGTAACCTTTAATCCGGCTCCGGAAAATTATGGTTATAAGATTCAACGTATAGACCTGCCGGGTGAACCTATTATCGAAGCTATCGCAGAAAACGTAGTAGATACGAGTAGAGGAACGGTCGTGGCAAAGGGAGAAGCCCGCTGCAGCACTATTGAACACGCAATGGCCGCCCTTTATGCTTTAGGTATCGACAACTGTATGATTAGAGTAAACGGTCCGGAATTTCCCATTCTTGATGGTAGCTCAGAAGTGTTTGTTAAGAATATAAAGGAGGTAGGTATTACAGAGCAAAATGCTGAAAAAGATTTTTCGTTATCAAACATAAGATAGAGTTTCGCGACGAGAAGACCGGCTCAAATATCATCATATTACCGGACGATCAGTTCTCAATAACAGCAATGATATCCTTTGATTCCGAGTTTATCGGCAGCCAATTTGCGACGCTGGATGATATACAAGATTTCTCGAAAGAGATTGCACCGGCTCGCACCTTTGTCTTTGTACGTGAAATAGAGCCCCTGCTGAGCGCCGGTCTGATTAAAGGTGGTGATTTGGATAACGCTATTGTTATTTATGAGAGACAAGTTTCTCAGGAAACTTTAGACAAATTGGCTGATCACCTGCACGTAGAGCGTAAGGACGCAACGCGTTTAGGCTATATCAATAAGCGTCCACTGACTTGGTCGAACGAACCGGCGCGCCATAAGTTGCTTGATATAATTGGAGATATGGCCTTAATTGGTCGTCCTATCCAAGGCAGAATCATCGCAACGCGCCCCGGACATACTATAAACAATAAGTTTGCGCGCCAAATGCGGCGCGAAATTCGTCAGCACGAGATTCAGTCGCCGAAGTATGATCCAAATGCAACCCCATTAATAGACATCAATCGTATACACCGTCTGCTTCCACATCGATATCCTATGCAATTAGTGGATAAGGTTATTGAGATGGGGTCGGATTATATCGTTGCAGTAAAGAACGTAACCGGCAATGAGCCTTTCTTTCCTGGTCATTTTCCCACGGAACCGGTAATGCCGGGCGTTTTACAGATTGAAGCAATGGCGCAATCAGGCGGCTTGCTTATCTTGAATACGTTAGAGCATCCTGAAAATTATAGTACTTACTTCTTGAAGATAGACAATGTGAAGTTTCGGCAGAAAGTTGTGCCAGGCGATATACTTATCTTCAAGGTTAAATTACTTTCTCCCGTTCGTCACGGCATTTCTTCTATGCGTGGTTTCGCCTTTGTAGGAGAAAAGGTGGTGATGGAAGCCACTTTTACAGCACAAATCGTAGAGAATAAAACGAATAAAACATAAACAAACTCGTCATTATCCTATAAACATATGAGCAGCCTTATATCCCCGCTCGCATTTGTCTCTCCTGAGGCAAAAATTGGAGAGAACTGCGAAATCGGTCCTTTTTGTTATATTGATAAGAACGTAGTTATTGGAGACAATAATGTAGTTATGAATTCTGTGACCATTTTATCTGGTGCACGGATTGGCAGTGACAATGTCATCTTTCCTGGTGCAGTGATCAGTGCAATCCCGCAAGATTTAAAAATTTAAAGGTGAAGAGACTACAGCAGAAATAGGCAATAATAATAAGATCCGTGAGAATGTCACGATCAATAGGGGTACGGCTGCCAAGCAAAAAACCATTGTAGGTGATAACAACTTATTAATGGAAGGAATGCATGTGGCGCATGATGTGTGTCTGGGTAGCGGTTGCATAATTGGAAATTCTACCAAAATTGCCGGCGAGGTTGAGATAGATGACTTTGCTGTGATTAGTGCTAATGTCTTGATTCATCAATTTTGTCACATTGGTAGTTACGTAATGGTTGGAGGTGGAACGCGCACCGGTCAAGATGTGCCTCCCTATACTATAGCTGCACGCGAACCTGTAGCTTATTGTGGTCTAAACTTGGTCGGTTTACGTCGTCATGGTTTTTCTTCAGAAGTGATAGATCAAATACACGAAACTTATCGCTTGTATTACAATGCAGGTATGTCGCGCGAAGAAAGTTTTGAAACAATTAATCGCATTTTCCCCAATTCAAAAGAAGTGAATTATATCATTGACTTTATCAAAAACTCAAAGAGAGGAGTAATCAAATGAGATTTAAAATAAAATTTATATCTGACGAAGTCGAGGGTTTTTTGCGTGAAATTGAGATTAATGATGACGCAAGCTTTTTAGACCTAAATCAAGCTGTACTTAAAGCCTGCGATTATCCTGACGATCAAATGACGTCTTTCTTTTTGTGCAATGATGAATGGGAGAGAGGCGTGCAGGTTACGCGCGAAGATATGATGGCTGGTGAGAGCGAGGATATCTATGTGATGGAAGATACTCGACTTTCAGAGTTTATTGAAGATGAAGGGCAACACTTGGAGTTTGTTTTTGATCCTTTTAATGACCGATTCTTTATATGACTGTCAGAGCAATCCTTTCGGGTGAAGGGCAGTCTATCTTTGATATAGTAAGAAGCAAAGGAGATGCTCCCGCGCAAATCAATGAATTACTAGATGTAGAGACACTTATTGCGAAAAAAAGCGAACTATTGGAGGCTGATGATGCTTACTTCGCAGATGACAGTTCTCCTTTTAACGAAGAGGATATAGATTTAGAAGGCTTTGAGATTAGCGATGAGTAATCCTTTTAATTATCGCTTAAGCTTGTTATATCAAAGGGGTAATGGAGAAGACTTTGCTTGTTTTACTTGGGCCAACTGCAGTCGGCAAGACAAAAACAGCTTTAGCAATAGCAGAGCTTTTTTCTTCGCCCATTATCAACGCTGACTCTCGACAATTATATCGGGACTTACCCATAGGAACGGCTGCTCCAACTGTTGAGGAACAAGCACTTGTCAAACACTATTTTGTGGGGGATCTATCACTGACCGATTATTATAGTGCAGCGCAATATGAGACTGATGTTTTATCCCTATTATCTCGTTTGTTTGCAGAAAGAGACATAGTAGTTCTTTCTGGAGGCTCAATGCTGTATATAGATGCTGTTTGTAATGGGATTGACTATATTCCTACGATCGACGCATCTACCAGATATTTGTTAAACGAGCGCTTAAAGGCTGAAGGTCCAGAAGCTTTAAAAGCTGAATTGAAGTTGTTAGATCCTGCTTATTATCAGCAAGTAGATTTAAAGAATACTGCGCGTATCGTACACGCCTTGGAGGTTTGCTATATGACAGGACAGCCTTTTTCTTCTTTTCGTACAAAATCTCGTAAATCACGGCCATTTCGTGTGGTGAAATTTGGACTTTGGCGAGATAGAGCAGAACTCTTTGAGCGCATAAGCCAGCGCACTGAGGAGATGATGATCCAGGGTTTGCAGGAAGAGGCAAAGCGCGTCCTTCCTTTTCGTCATAACAATGCATTAAACACTGTCGGTTACAAAGAACTTTTTAAATACTTCGATGGTGAATGGGATTTACCCTTTGCCGTTGAAAAAATAAAGAGAAATACAAGAGTCTATAGCAAGAAGCAAATGACTTGGTTTAAAAAAGATCCAGAGGTTCATTGGTTTAAGGCTAACGACAATCCTGCTTATCATATCATGCAAAGCTTTGCAAAAAATACAGTTTAAGTAAAGGCAAAGGTTGCATATATATAATGTGTGACTTACATTTGCAATATCCAAACTATTCAGAGATTATATGCAAACAAAATCCCATAGCCTATTAGGCAAAATTAAAGTTTTTTTTGTGCGTCTGAAGCAAGGCGTTCGTCGTTTTTGGACTTGGTATAAGCATTTATACTTAGGGCAACCTTGGTGGAAGAAGACTCTTGTCGGGATTCTTAGCTTCTTTTCATTGCTCTTGATATACATCATAGCCGTGATGACCAACTTCCTTTGGCTGTTTGGGAAGTCTCCTTCGCTTAGCGAGATTATGCACCCGAAGAATCCTTCTGCTTCCGAAATTTACAGTGCAGACGGACAAATGATAGGTAGATATTATAATGAGAATCGCTCACCCGTACCTTACGATTCTATTAATAAAGTCTTTTTTGAAGCCTTGGTTGCTACTGAAGACGAGCGCTTCTATGAGCACCACGGTATAGACTATCAAGGATTGGCTGCTGCAGCTAAAGATGCTTTACTTGGACATCCGCGTGGTGCATCTACGATTACGCAGCAGTTGGTGAAGAATATGTTTCGTGTTCGGACGCAGTATGGTACTGGGTTGTTAGGGAAGATTCCCGGCGTGCGTATCCTTATTATGAAGAGTAAGGAGATGATTATTGCCACAGAGATAGAATTAACCAATTCTAAACAGGATATACTTCGAATGTATGCAAATACTGTCGACTTTGGTTCTAACTCATATGGTATTAAGACGGCTGCCAAGACTTATTTCAATACTACACCGTCAAAACTTAAAACGGAAGAAGCGGCCGTACTTGTTGGAATGTTGAAAGCTACGAATGCTTTTAATCCGCGTATCAATCCAAAACGAAGTTTGGCGCGTCGCAATACGGTCTTGGAGAAGATGTGCGCAAGAAAGTTTTTGACGCGTCAAGAGTGTGACTCTTTGAAGCAACTTCCCATTGAACTAAAGTTTACCATAGAAGATCCTACAGATGGCTTGGCACCTTATTTCCGACAGGCAGTGGCCGATTATCTGAAAAAGCAATTGCCCGATTTAGATCTGTATACTGATGGTGTTAAAGTCTATACTACTTTAGATGCAAAGATGCAGCAATATGCAGAAGAGGCTGTCAGAGAGCAGATGAAGGTAGTGCAGCGAAACTTTGATGTGCATTGGCGCGGATTAGGAGAGCCTTGGCGTGATGAAGAGGGAAAGATAATACCTCGTTTTATTGAAGATATTGCGGCTCGTAGTGATGCTTATAAACAATTGGCCGCGCGCTATCCTAATAATCCTGATTCTGTAAACTATTATCTCAATAAGCCGCACAAGGTGAAGCTTTGGTTATGATGGTGAAAAAGAAGAGGAAATGAGTACGATGGATTCTATTCGCTTTATGGTAAAGTTTATGCATGCCGGTTTTGTCTCAATGGAGCCAAATACGGGGTATGTAAGAGCTTGGGTAGGTGATATCGATTTTGATGCTTGGAAGTACGACAAAGTGCGCTCTATGCGTCAACCGGGCTCAACGTTCAAACTCTTTGTCTATTCTGCGGCTATGGAGAGCGGCTTGATACCTTCTGATAGTCGTAAGGATGAATATATTCAGATGGAAGTCTACGATAAAATTAAGAAGAAAGATGTGATTTGGCGTCCGCATAACGCCAATGGACGTTTTTCCAATGCAAATATTCCATTACGCGCTGCTTTTGCTCGAAGTATCAATACTATAGCCGTTAAGGTTGGGCAGGAAGTTGGCATTCCTCGCGTGGTTCAAACAGCTAAGGCAATGGGTATCAAGTCGCCTTTAGATGATACGCCCTCTTTAGCTTTAGGCTCCAGTGATGTTAATCTTATAGAGATGGTTAATGCTTATGGCACGATAGCCAACGAAGGTGTTCACGTCGAACCTGTACTCGTCACGAAAGTCGTAGATAGTGATGGAAAGGTCCTTTATGAAAATAAGACCGAAAGTTCACAAGCTATTTCGTGGCGTTCAGCTTTCTTCATGCAAAAGATGCTTGAAGCGGGTATGACTGATGCTGGTGGAACGTCTCAGAGTATGCGTCATTATATGAGTGCCCCATATTGGAATAAGCAGATCGAAGTTGGTGGCAAGACCGGTACGTCAAACAACCACTCTGATGCTTGGTTTATCTGCGTTACACCGGCACTTGTCAGCGGAGCCTGGGTTGGTGGAGAATATCGTAGTATTCATTTCCGCACGGGCGCTTTAGGTCAAGGTAGCAAGACGGCCTTGCCGATTGTCGGACTCTTTATGCAAAAAGGTATTGGCTGATCCGCAGTTGAGTCCGCGTTATATCAAGAAATTCCCACTACCGAAAGAGGCCATCAATCCTAATGACTATGGTGGCGACTATATCGGTTCGCCCAATACTGATGCAGACAGCCGACAGGGTGGATCTGATTCGCTTAGCAATGCGTCTGAAGATCTATTCGGTAATGAAGAAGCTGAGTCCAAAACCTTCGGAATCGACTGCTCCGCGGGCAGAACCTGCACAAGAAAATGTGCCGGCTGAAGATAAGAAAGGCAAGGCGGGGCGTCATAAGGATAAGAAGCAACCCGTTAAAGATAGTGAGGATCTGTTCAACTGATGAAATATCGACAAACCTTAGAAAAATCCTCCTCGGCTCGTAGGGCTGAGAAGGATTTCTAATGCAAGTCTTACCGGGTTCTAACCTCCGGTGGTGGTCTTACCGGGCTTCTTCTGCTTCTCCACGCGGAAGAACTCAACGTTCTTCAGCCGGCGGAAATCGGCCGTGGGCGTGAAGAGGATCTTGGTCTTCGAGATGCATTACGCAGGCTTAAAATCCGCTTCTTTCTCTACGGCTTTCGACGAGAAAGTAGGGCGGAACGTCCCGAGCGGACCGCCATCGACAATGTAACCCTTCGAGCAATACTCGTTGAGCACTTTGCGGAACTTGTAGAATACGGCAGCCACGTCGGCATTGCCCACCGTACTGTCTTTCGCCATCCGCTCGCAAAGTTTGTCGAACGAAATGCGCTGTTTCTGGCAAACCGGGCTTGCCACGAACATTTCCTTGTCCTTCAACGGGCCGATACTCATTTTTCGTTTGTTCAAAGAATAGTCCATGATACTGTAAACCGAATTGGGGTTAAAAAAATGGAGCTTGTAACATTTGGTACCGACAGCCAGAAGGCTTACGCTTACCTTTGCAACATACAAGAAAGGAAATAAGTGCAAGGCTTACATCAGTGGAGTAGGGGCAACGCACCCCGAGATGCTGTTGCAGCCGCCAAGATCAATTAACGTGAAACTTAAAATTAAGACAATGGAAGATATGCTACGCGGCCTTTCGGCCAAAGATACGGAGCGCTTAAAAGCTCTCTTACAAATCGAAGAGGATTATGAGACGGGAAAAATGGACTTGAAAGAAGCTCGTCGCCAACTGAGTGAGAAAGTGGGTCGTGTACACCCTTATGATATTGCGAAGGCTGAACAACACCTTGTGCCCGCTGACGATGAAGAGTGTCGCAAAGTTGATATGAAAAAGACTTTGCAACTGTTGGAAGGCTTTTTGGATACGTCGCGCCCGGACTTGCCGGCTGACCATCCCATTATGCTTTACTATCGTGAGAATGATGAGATGCGGAAACATTTGGCTGAGGTCGAGAACTTGTTGCAGTTTCCATTGATTAAGAATCAGTGGCTCGAACTGTATGAGGCTTTGCTGCAATATCCCGTACATTATACGCGCAAGCAGAACCAGCTTTATCCGCTATTGGAGAAAAAGGGCTTTGATAGGCCAACGACGACGATGTGGACTTTCGACGATTTTGTACGCGATGAAATTAAGGCGGCTAAGCGCTTGCTTGATGAAGATCAGGATGATGAATTCTTGGCGCGCCAAAAGGATGTGTTGGCTTACACGCGCGATTTGATGGAAAAAGAAGAGACAATTCTCTATCCTACGTCCTTAGCGATGATTTCTCCTGCTGAGTTTGAAGAGATGAAGGAGGGAGATCGGGAAATCGGATTCGCTTTTATTGAGCCGGAGGCATCGCTTCTCAAACAGCCTACACAAACGTCGGCCGCAGAAACGAGCGGATTTGCAGCCGAACTACAAGCTTTGTTAGGAAAATATGGTTATTCGGTGGGCAATGATAAGGATCAGGTGTTAGAAGTTAAGACCGGAAAGCTTACATTAGAGCAAATCAACTTGATTTTCCGCCATTTACCCGTAGATATCTCTTTTGTTGATGAAAACGAACTTGTAAAATTCTATTCGGATACGCCGCATCGCGTCTTCCCGCGTAGCAAGAATGTTATCGGTCGTCAAGTTACCAATTGCCATCCACGGTCCAGTGTGCACATCGTACGAGAAATCGTAGACAAATTCCGTAACGGAGAGCAAGATAAGGCTGAATTTTGGATTAACAAACCAGGCTTATTCATCTACATCATTTACTATGCGGTAAGAGATGAGGCCGGACGCTTCCGCGGAGTTTTGGAAATGATGCAGGATTGTACGCACATTCGTGAACTAGAAGGCTCGCGCACGCTCTTGACGTGGGAAGCTGAAGAAACAGATGAGGCGGCGGAAGCCTCTCAATCGGCTAATGCGCCACTTTCAGCTGAAACGCGTTTGAAGGACTTGCTAAAAACTTATCCTTGGCTCAAACTGAATTGGCAAAACTCCGGCCGGAGTTTAAGATGCTCAATAGTCCGCTCGGCAAACTGATTGCGGCACGCGCGACACTTAAGGATGTGAGTGAGCGCAGCGGAATGTCGGTAGACGAACTCTTGCAAAGTTTGCAAAAGTTGATAGTTGCGCACGCCTAAATTACTTTTTTGCTGCCGGCCGCTGTGATTTTCCTTTGAAACTTACAGAGGCCGGTACGCGAAAGAGTCCGGCTACTTTGCTGTAGATGTTAAGTCGAAGCGTTAATACATTCGTGCCGTCCACCTGCTGCACATGGCCGTAAAAGGGCGCTTCGTTTTTGACCGTGTTATCCCAATAAAGTGTTGAGTTAAACAGCTTCATCATCTTTATGCTCCCCGCATTTGGCGCGGAGGTCTTCATCGTGCCGTCAGAACTTATGCTTATGCCTTTTATGGAAAAGAGTATCGTTCCGGGCATCTTGCCAATTTTAGGTACACCTCCCGTTATCACGCCGTTGTGTAAACGAAAGACCATCTTTTGTGAAGGCTTTAGTTCGCCCTTCATCTTAATATTGTAGGCCGTACCGCTATAATCTCCATTGAATTGCGTGTTTACTTGCGCCTTCAATGAGGCGAAAACAGTACAAAGTAGTAAGCAGAGAGAAATCAGTCGTATTTGCTTCATCGTTTAATTTGTTTTTGTTGGTGGTCAACACACTTTTCGTTCGCGCGTTGCTTGTTATTGTTAAGCACATTAGTTTGCTGCAAATTGATAGTGCGCTAAAGTGCCGGCCCCTCAAGGCCGTTTGTCTGCGAGTGTACAGTCTGTTATGATTATAATATCTATATTTGTTGACCGCAGCATCGAATTGTGGAGACAAAGGTAACCAAGATTCTCCTATCGGTTAAAGATTTTTGTCTATAATTTGATTGAATTTTGCCAATGGTGTTTTCTTTCGGGTATTGTATGTGAACTCAAACTCCGCACAGTATTTGGATAGATGCTCCTTACTTGGTCTGTGGTATGTTCCCATTATTGACCGCTTCAAATGTGACCATGCACCCTCAATAGTATTTGTGTGTATCTTACCACGAACATATTCTTTACGCCCATGATTTACTACATCGTGTACATAGTCCGAGCATAGCTTAGTGTATGCCCACCATTCATCGCTGTTTATACGGGTTCCTTTCTTAACTCGTTTGTGGATAATTGGCTCTAAGGTTTTACGCTTAGCATTTGGTACAGGTGTAATGGATAAACGTCCACCACGCTGTACAGCACCAAATACGGGAGTTTTGTTCTCAGAACCACGTCCTCGTTTACCACGCCGCCGTCCACCAACATACGTTTCATCAAGTTCCACTGTACCACGTAGCTGATTATCGGAGTTACGATGTTCCAGCATATAACGAACCTTGTGTAATAAATACCAAGCGCTCTTTTGCGTGACACCGATAGTCTTGGACAACTCAATAGAGCTGATACCTTTCTTAGACAATGAAATCAGATAGAAAGTAAGAAACCATTTCTGTAACGGAATGTTTGAGTTCTCATAGATAGTACTCGTTGTTACTTTGAATTGCTTTTTACAATGTGCGCACTTGAAAGTTTTCCAGTTTTCATAACGGTATATTTTCTGTGCGTTTCCACAATGCGGACAAGTTGGAGTATTACCCCATCTTCGTTTCTCTAAATATTTTCTACAAGAATCCTCATCAGGAAACTGCTTAAAGAAATAGAATAAATTAGCGTTATTACTCATATTTAATCGAATTTTACTTGAAGTTACGAAAAAACGGGTAAATATCCAAGTGTTTGGTTAACAATATCTTATGTTATTTTTATAGCGATAATCACTAAAACCAAGCCGTATAAAGGTCTTATGAATGTCTGCAAATATGACCTTTGGTGTAGAAGCATCCACTCACAGACCTAAATACAGACTAATGTCCTACGCACGGAGAACATCCGAAAGCAACATTTACTTCAAACGGCATCACTGTTTCTTGTTGCTGCGAGAAGTTCCGAAAAGACACATTTGGGTTATAATAGTATATAATTACGCTTTATAAAAACGAATTCTAAACATTACAAAGATAAACCATTGAATACACAAAAATAAATGATATTGTTTTGAGTCTATTCAAAAATTTGCATTGAATTGTGTTGAGCGAAGATTTTTCCTTAGCAAATAAATTGAGTTAAAATGCATCAACTCCTTGGTTATAAAAAATAATTCATTAACTTTGCATTGTAGTTTAATTTATTAGGATTTACCGCTATGAACAAAGACCTGAATAGGATTAAGATCGTCTTGGTAGAGAAGCACCTGACAAGCAAGTGGCTTGCGGAAAAGTTAGGCAAGTCAACATGTACTGTGAGCAAGTGGTGCTCTCAAAAGTCGCAGCCAGATTTGCAAACCATGAATCAGATTGCAATCCTGCTTGATGTGAAATTGAGCGAGCTTATTGTGGATTAACAGATATCTTTTCAAGTTGATTTAACGCATAACGATGAATATTCCATTCGCAATATCGGCAAGAACAGCACATCTTATTGGCATGGAGAACTTTGCCAATGCAGAAGGGGCTATTGTAGAACTGGTGAAGAATGCTTATGATGCGGACGCAGATACTTGCGTGGTAGTGGCAGATGTCCGAGAAAATAAGGCAGAATCCAAGCTGTTCATAATTGATAATGGTTCAGGAATGACTGATGAAATAATCATTAAGCATTGGATGACGATTGGTACAGATGATAAGCTTCTCAATACCCGTTCTTCAAATAAAAAGCGTGTTAAAAGTGGAGCAAAAGGTATTGGACGATTTGCCTTGAACAGATTAGGAGCTTCTGCAGAGATGTTGTCTTTTGCTTGTAGCGAGTTAGACAAAGGTTATGTATGGAATGTTGATTGGAAAAAATTTGACCAAGCACGTGTACTTTCGGATGTAGAGGCAAATTTAGATGTAATTACTACTGACTTTTTGGTAGGTAGGCTTAATGAATATGGAATTGACAAATTGCCAATATATGACAAATTGATCTCTAAAACTTTTCATGGGACAATTCTTTGTATATCCCATCTGAATGACGATTGGAATGACCATGCGCTGAATGAACTATTAAAGAACCTTGAAATGCTCATTCCTGCTGAATTGCAGACATCTTTTGGGTTGTATCTGTATAAGATGCATGACTTACAGTGGAGTGGGAAGGTCAACCCGATGGAATATGAGGATTATGACTATAAAATTTCTGCTTGGTATGAAGGAGGACGCGAAATACAGATCAAGATTGAGAGAAATGAATTGAATTTGTCTAAACTCGAAACTCTTTACAGCAAAGTATTTCTGCGAGATGCGATGAAAGTGACACCGTATCGTTTAGAGGATTTCCGGAAAAGAGAAGTTTCTCAGACTATTCAAATAAACAACAAGGTTGATGCTGATTTGCTAGAACAAGTCGGCAAATTTGGATTTACGTTCTTTTTTCTAAAAAATACATTAAAAGACGATCGAGACAAGGATGGAAATCAAAAATATCCATACAATTTATTTGACGAATCGGTCCGTACTCATTGGCTCGACAGGTTTGGCGGCGTGCGTATCTATCGCGATGAATTCCGTGTCCGTCCGTACGGAGAGAACGGGGATGACTGGTTAGGTTTAGGTCGCAGGCAGGCAAAGAGTCCTGGTGGGGCTGGTCAAAAGATGGGTGGCTATAGAATCCGTCCAAATCAGATTGCTGGTATCGTTAAGATTTCGAGACTGACAAATGCGGCTTTCGAGGATAAGTCAAGTCGAGAAGGTATTCAGGAAAACGAGGCTTTCGCATTGTTCAAAAATCTGTTATTGCAGATAATCTCAGTTTTTGAACTTGATCGTAATACCGTCATGTACAATCTGTCGGAACTATATAAAGAAGAACATCCACAGACAACACGTGCAAAGGAGATCGCGCATAAAGCTCTTGACTCTAAAGTTGAAAATCTATCTAAAGAAGCGGAAGATTTAAAGATTCTTGCTGCAGATTATAAATCTCTGGAAACAGAACTCAGAGACAAGGAGGCAGAGCTCTCAATGCTTCGCGGACTGGCGAGCCTGGGAATATCTTCTGCAACATTTACTCATGAGCTCCGAAGCGTGATGATTCGCCTTTTACCGAGAAACGAATTACTTAAGAATATTCTTCTGCAATATCTGCCAGAAAACCAGTTTGAAGGAATGCGATTTGACAATCCTTATCAGGAGTTAAGAAATATGAAATAGAAGACGAGAGGCTTTATAATTGGCTTCTTTATTCTTTAAATTCAATACGTCGAAGTAAAAGGGACTGGGTAGATATTGACTTGTCGAACTACCTTACTTTGTTTATCGAATCTTGGAAACCTATTCTATTAAGAAAATCGATACATATAGACCTCCAAATAACAAACATGGATGGCATATTACTCAAAGGATTCGAAATGGATTTGGATAGTATATTCAACAATTATGTAACAAATTCCATATCCGCATTCCTTAATTCAAATAAAAAGGAAAAAAAGATTTCAGTGAGTGTGAGCAATGACCACGGATATGCTATAATAGACTTTGTTGATAATGGTATTGGGCTTTCTCAAGAATATAGGAATAACCCTGATGTTATTTTTAATGCTTTTGAGACATCTACAGTGGACAATCAGAATAATAAGATTGGTACTGGCATGGGATTGTTTATTGTGAAAGGCATTATCAGCAAATATCCAGATGCTTTGATTGCATTGCTGCCTGTTGAGACAGGGTTTGGAATAAGAACAATATTTAAAATCAAATGATTATGAGCGATAAAATTAGATTAGTCTATTTAGATGAGGAAGAAGGGTGGCAATCAATAGCCCATTCTCGACTGAAGAATGACTTTCAACTTCACATACCTCAATATATGCCTGATAATATAGAGGACATTTGGCGGGATGTATGCGAATTCGATGCTCAGGCTGTATTAATTGATTATCGCTTGAATGATACCGGCAAAGTATCGTATACTGGCGATGATGTTATACGTGAACTTCATCGACACAATAAACATCTACCAATGTTTATTATAACATCGTATGAGGACAATGCACTGATAGAGTGTAAAGAAGCCCAAATTATCCGTGGTAAAGAATTGTTTGGCGACGCAAATCAATACGAAAAGCTAAAAAGCATTATTACGGCAAATGTAAATAACTATAACAGCCGTAAAGCATCGGCTGAATATATAATCAAAAAGTTCCAAGATAAAGTCTCCAAGGGGGAGAACTTGACAAATGAAGAGTCTGCAACTAAATTTGAGACTGAACTTTACTTGTCTGAGTTAGATTTGGACAATAGCGTCCGCTCTGATTTGATTACAAGCACATCAAATGATACATTGGAGGAATTACTGAAAGTCGCACAAAGTATTGTTAATTTGCACAAGAAGTAAGCTATGATAGATTTCAGAAAAACAACCCCCATTCGTCGGACATCAGTGCCGGAATATAAGACTCATAACGAATACAAGTCATTGTTGTGCGAAGATTTCCATCAACGCTGCGGTTATTGCGGAGATCATGAATTCTTCAGGGACACTTATTACGAAGTTGACCACTTTGTCCCCCAAAAACTCCTTGTAAACATATCTCCTACAGAGTATTCTAATTTAGTTTATTCATGCCGTTCTTGCAATAATTCTAAACGCGCAAAGTGGCCAACGAAGGATGAGAATATGCCGAATGATGGAAAGCAAGGTTTTATAGACCCTTGCGATGCTTCTTATGCAGAGCAATTTGAAAGACTGACAGATGGATCTATTCACTCTATAACTGATCTTGGTGATTGGATGTGGTCTGCACTTAACTTCGGAAATCCTGCTCATCGTGTGAAGTGGAGGTTGGAAGAAGTCAAAATTCTGCTCAAAGAGCTAGATGAAGTGATAATTGATTCGCTAGAGGAACTGAAAAATAAAGACGAACTAAACAGATTATACCGCGAGTTAGAAGAACAGCTTAGGGGGAAACCAAACTTTTCCTAATTAATGAACTCTCAAATCTTCACATATCTCAAACGAAAACGACTTACAGATACACGGACAGTAAATCGCCTTTTCGTGTCTTCTTTTGTATTGCTTAGTGATTTGATAATTAAGAATAATTATGTCATTAAGAGTTTACTCATAGACAAAGAAGATGAAGATTTTGACTTGTTGCAGGAGTTTGTGTCCAAGATTCATCACTTCCATCCTGCACCGATGACAATAGAAGACATGATTAGCCTTTCGAATTTGTCATTTCGCCGGCCGATCGCATTGTGACTGGAGCCGTCTATACACCTAAATACGTAAGGGAGAACATCATTGAGACTTGCTTAAAAATACCCAATGAACATTTACAACATATTCGTGTGGCAGATATTGCTTGTGGCTGTGGTGGTTTCTTGATGAATGTTGCATTATTCTTGCACAACAACACAGGGAGGTCATTTTATGATATCTACCAAGAATCTGTATATGGAATTGATATCCAAGAGTATTCTGTGGAAAGAACAAAAATTTTACTTTCACTTTTAGCTTTGCTTCATGGAGAAGATTTGGACTTTGATTTCAATATTCTTCAAGCAAATACATTAAATTTTAACACTACAGAATGGAACCAGGACTACACACATTTTGATGTTATTGTCGGCAATCCACCGTATGTCTGTTCGCGCAATGTAGATGCTACCACAAAGGAAAAGATGTTGCAATATGAAGTTTGCCTGTCAGGACATTCTGATTTGTATATTCCTTTTTTCCAAATAGCAACTGAAATGCTGAATGACGGTGGAAGATTGGGATTCATCACAATGAATAGTTTTATTCGTTCGGTCAATGGCAGAGCTGTGCGGAATTATTTTTCTCGTGGCATTCATGATATTTCAATATTGGATTTTCGTGGCTACCAGGTTTTCCAAAAGAAAAGTACATATACATGTCTTTTCTTCCTCACAAAGAATCAAGCGTCAGATACACTACATTACGCCGTTAATGTGAATGGAGATTTAAGTGCAACGCCAGAATATAATAATATCTTATATAATCAACTTGATAACAAAAAAGGATGGAGACTAAATGATTTTGAAGCAGTACGCCAAATAGAGTCCATAGGAATTCCTATTGGCGAATATTGTCATTTCCGCCACGGTATAGCAACACTCAGCAACAAGACTTACATATTCAAGCCTGTCGCGGAGGATGACAACTATTATTATTTGGAATCTAAAGATAAACGCTTCCCTATAGAAAAGGCAATATGCAGAAATGTCGTCAACTCCAACAAACTCAACTCAGAAGTTTCTTTGAAAGCATTATCGAGAAACTGATTTTCCCGTACTTCATTAACGAAGATCGAGCCACAATTATTGAGGAGTCAGTCATGAAGACCACTTTCCCTTATACTTATGCTTACCTCTCTTCCCAGCGCAAGCAACTTGCCGAGCGTGACAAAGGCAAGACAGACAAGTATCCCACATGGTATGCATACGGCAGAACTCAGTCGCTCATTATGCCAAGATATAAATTATTCTTCCCGAAGTTCGCAAACAAACCTCTTCATTGTGTCTTGAGAGGCGATGCAGACCTGTTGCTATACAATGGCATTGCATTTGTTAGCGACGACCTTGAAAAACTGCAAGTCCTGAAAAGCATTCTTGATAGTAATGTCTTTTGGAGCTATCTTGTCAAGAATGCAAAACCATACTCAACAGGATATTATTCACTGAGTGGAGTTGATATTAAAAATTTTTGTATTCCCTCTGTGAAATAGGAGAAGGGGGAATATGCCATAGACTAAAAGCTCTAAGAGATCTCATCCTTTCGATTCTTTGGAGATATCCTATTTTTCATACGTCATAACCTTCTCGTTTCATCGGCACAAGACCACACTCCGAGTCGAAGAGCTCGAAGACTTTATTGACCTTATCAAGGCGTAGGGTGGTCTTGCCTTGCTCTAATTCTTGCACGAAACGTAGTCCCACTCCTGCTTTCTCGGAGAGGTCTACTTGTGTCAGTTTATATTTCTTGCGCATCTCCTTTACGTATTGCGCTATGATTGTCCTCGCGACCATTTTATATCAATTGCTTGAAGTACCACATTCTGAATATGAGGGTGTGTCAAAATATGCACCCTCTCTTGTTTTGCACAAAGCCCCGACTTTCCCAAGCCAGGGCTTTTTTATTTCCCAAAGTTTTTGTAACTTTAGGCATACAATAATAGTTATGCCAAAGTTACACTTTCGCCCTTACATATGCAACCAAACGGTGCTTTTTCCGCAAAGAATCGATGAGAACATTGCGGAAAACGCCCCCGTTCGTATTGTCAATGCCGTTGTTGACGATCTGAAGCTCGACAATTTCCGTAAGCTTTACAAAGAGAGCGGCCGCAGTCCCTATCATCCGAAGATGATGCTCAAGGTCATCCTTTATGCCTACATGAACAATATTTACTCCTGCCGCAGGATAGAGGAACTACTTCTCAGGGATATTCACTTCATCTAGCTTGCAGGTTACGAGAAGCCCGACTTCATCACCATCAACCGTTTTCGCAACCGTGTCAAGGACGAGCTCAACAACGTGTTTACCCAACTGGTGCTGTTGCTTGCCGAGCGTGGTTTTGTGACCCTTGACGTGGAATACATCGACGGGACGAAGATAGAGTCCAAGGCCAACAAGTACACGTTTGTATGGCGCAAGACGGTGGAGAAGAACCGTGCCAAACTCATGGAGAAGAGACGTATCCTCCTGCAGCAGGTCGATGAGGTCATCGCCCAAGAGAAATCTTTCAAGAAAAAGGAAATCGAGTTCACACCCGTCATGCTGGGAGAACTATCCGCCGAACTCAAGGAGGCCCTCGCCGCCGCGCCTGCCCCCAAGTCTAAGGAGGAGAAAGCGCAGCGTAGGGAAAAAGAATGGCAGATAAAGGAGCTGGACAGGCATCGTGACAAGCTCAAGGAGTACGACAGCCGCCTCAAACAGATCGGCCCCCGAAACTTCATGTCAAAGACCGACCCTGACGCCACCTTTATGCGTATGAAGGAGGATGCAATGAACAACGGGCAGACCAAGCCTGGTTATAATCTCCAAATAGCCACGGAAAACCAATTCATCACCGACTTTGCCCTGTTCCCCAATCCTACCGACACGCTCACCCTCATCCCATTCATGGAATCTTTCTTCCACCGCTATCACCGCCGTTGCCGACTCGGGGTATGGCTCGGAAGAGAACTACCGCTTCATGGAGGAAGCCGGCGTGGAGGCCTATGTCAAGTACAACCGCTTCCATCTGGAACAACGCCCGCGCTACGCACCTGATCCGTTCCATCAGGACAGCCTGTATTACAACAAGGAGGAAGACTATTACGTCTGTCCCATGGGGCAGCACAAGGAACGCACCGGGACGACCCGGGGAAAGACCGCAAGCGGATACCTCACCGCAAGCGCACGCTATTGAGTGCAAAACTGCAATGGATGCCCACTCCGTTGCCGGTGCTACAAGGCAAAGACGGACAGGCGCATCATAGAGGTTAACTACAGGCTCAACGAATACAAGCGAAAGGCAAGGGAAAGGCTCACTTCCCAGGAAGGTGTCAGGCAGAGAGGACGACGGTGCATTGAGCCCGAAGCCGTCTTCGGACAAATGAAGTACAATATGGCATATCGACGTTTCCGCCACTTCGGGAAAGACAAGGTCACGATGGACTTTGCCTTCTTTGCCATAGCCTTCAACATCAAGAAAATGTGCAGAAAGCTCATCAAACGGGGGATAGAGGGCATAAAACGTATCCTCACAGACTTTATACACACCATTTTTACGCTTTTATGCCTTTCTAGGAACGCTTCAGGAAGAAAATGTATAAAAAACGCTATGTAAAGAGAGGTAATAAAAGCATCATAGAGAAAAACAAAAAAAAGAGGATGTGCCTATTTTGACACACCCTCACAACAATGAACAATAAGATGAAAATAGAATCAGCTGTCTGAATAGAGAGCCGTCAGAAAAGAAAAACGGAGAAAGTTTCGTCTTTCTCCGTAGATAGTATTACCTTTGCAATAGGTTATTCGAATTATGCAAAGCGTTGTATATCATTGCAGAAGATAGGTCGCTAAATCATTACCTACTGCATTTCATAACTCATTCGGCTGTTGATAGCCAATTACTTAGACCTAAATAATAGATTTTCGCGTAAAGCATCGCTAAAAAAATAATAACCCTGTCCGTTTTTTTGCTTCCGTAAAAGTGGCATATTGAGGGCATTAAGTCCATAATCGCTTTGTTTTTTTTCTTTTTTCAGACATTCTCGCATTGACTTCCACAGCATCGAAGCGCTGCGGCTCAATGTACGCTCGTGATGGTAGAGCTTTATTCTCGTGAGCGTACGAACGTGCGCTCACGAGGTAAATAGCCGACTTACGTCGGCGGAATGCTGAGCTTAGATTTTTTGTAGAAGAAATGAGACTTTCGGTTTTAGAAACGGCTACGTAAGAATATTTAAGTAGAAAGAAAGCATTGTCGGTGGGGAATATTACCTTTGCAAATCAAAACCATAGGTGAGTATTAGCGAATAGAGGCGATAATAAACAGGTGCGTGTGCGCTCAAAGCTTACACAGAAAGTCTTAGATGCACAATCTTAGCATCTGCAAAGGCTGCTTAGCGCTTGTTATGTGCTGATTGTTTGCCCGCTTGGGCGATTGTGGCGCGAAATCGTCGGATATTATTTTTCAAATGAGCATAACAACTCCTTGCCGGCCTGCTGTGCTGCGTCAAAAACAAGTTGGAGGAAGCGCTAAGCGCATGGATGAATTGGATTTTCTAAAGGCCGTATTCATCCTGCTGATGGTAGCTTTCCACTTAGTCTATATCGGTAATAAATATCCCTATGCTAAAGCCGTGGTTTACACGTTTCATATGCCGGGATTCCTCTTGATTTCAGGCTATTTGGCTAATACGCAAAAAACGGTGAGAAAGTTTTTGCGCGGAATGGGGCGTTTGCTCCTCCCTTACCTGATTATGGAGGGCGCTTATATTATCTTAGCCGCTTTTTTGCCGATTCGCGAGCACATCGATTCGCTGACCGTCGGGACATTCTTGCAGCATTTGTGGCTCAAACCTTTAGGGCCTTATTGGTACTTGCATACGCTTGTGATTTGTAGCGTGATGTATTTTGCAATCATGCGACTTCCATTGTTGGCAAATTGGATGAAATGGACGTTTGTCTTGTTCGCTTATGGTGCACTTGCCTTTGGCTTACACTTAATCTCGTTCACGCACGCTTGTTATTTTGCGGGAGGCATCGCCATACGCTTACTGCATAAAGATTTTATCAGTTTTTTTCGCTTCGGATTATGGGGTTTTATCCCTTTTACCGCATTGCTGTTTTGGCCTGATCAGTTGCATAGCGGAACTTTTGTAGGCGTATTGATTGTCTATTGCGTGATTTGCGGATTATTGGGCCTTTATCCTTATTTCAAAACCAACGGCCGCTTGTTGTTTATAGGGCGAAATACGCTCGTTATCCTCTTGTTTTCTCCGGTTTTCACGCTCTTAGTCAAGCCGCTTGTGCCTTTCCTCGCTTTTGATCCGACGGGGATGCTTTTCTTGTTGATTGCCGTTTCTCTCGCTGTGGGAGGTAGTTTGGTGATAGCAAGAGTAATGGAGAAAACGCGAACAGCTGTTTGCCTCTTTGGTCAATCAAAGATTTTACATTGAAAGAGTTGCTAAGCGTATAATAAGTATGTTGAGGTGCAGATCTTTTGATGTGCCGACCATCTTCATACTTCATCAAGCGTAAACGAAAAGTTCCCTTCACCACGCCAAGGGCGATGAAGGGAACTTCGTATGTTTTGTACTTGGGTCGCAACTAAGCGCCGAAAATAGCTTATTTACTATGTTTGCGTTGCTTATCGGCTACCTGCCGATGCTGATTTCAATCCACTGTTCGCGAGCATAGGCCTGCATATCGGTAACTGTATCTTTCTCGTCGACAATTTCTGTGCCCAGCATGGTCTCGATGACGTCCTCCATCGTTACAATACCGCGCAAACAGCCATATTCGTCGATGATTACGGAAATGTGCTCTTTCTTTTCCAATAATCGCTCCCAAATCGTTGAGACGCTTTCCGTCTCTTGGAAAGACAAAATGGGGCGTACAAGCTCCGAAAGTTGCATCGAAAACTTATCTTCTGAAAGTTTTTCCAAGATTGTTTGGCGTAAGACGTATCCTGTAATGTAATCGTCCTTATCGTCTTTGTAAACAGGGATTCTTGAGAAAGTTTGATAGCGCTCATGCTGCCTAAACTCGGTGACCGTCATTGATTCATCTGCGATCTCGACGACGCTGCTTGGCGTCATAATCTCGCGCGCCGTTACTTTCGAAAGTTTAAGCATATTCTGAATCATCCGATCCTCCTTCTGCTTGAACACACCCTCTTCCGTGCCGGCCGTAACCATAGCCGAAACTTCCTCGCGGCTGACCGAAGTCGCATTTTGTCCGGGTGAGATGAAGCGCGTAATGAACTCCGCCATTAGAACAAAAGGAAAAGTGAGGAAAACCAAAGCTCTGTAGACCGGCGTCAGCGGTATAATCAGAATTCGCCAATGGTTTGCGCCTAAAGTCTTGGGGATAATCTCTGAAAAGACTAAAATAAGCAAGGTTAAACCCGCAGATACCCAGCCAAACCATTCTTCTCCTAAAACGAGGGCCGCTTGCTTTCCGACGCCCGCAGCGCCAGCAGTATTGGCAACGGTATTCAGAGTCAGAATAGCTGAAATAGGACGGTCAATGTCCTGCTTAAATTTACGAAGATGTTTAGCTGCTTTTGAGCCTTCCTCCTCTTTCATCGTAATAAAAGAGAATGGCGTAGAGAGCAAAGTCGCTTCCATAATAGAACAAAGGAAAGAAACGACTAATGCCAATAAAAGGTAGAATATGAGTAGCCCCATGTATAATTAAAAAAGTATCTCGCTCACTGCCAAAACGCTAGAAGTAAACTGAAACTCGGCCCCAGAAGGGTGAAAATGCGCTTCATTAACCTTCAAATAAAGCGTCGTTTCGCAATGTTAGATCGCTGCAAAGATAGAAATTCTTAATTGATTAACCAAAAACAAGTATGATTCTTACAAGAACTTGACAGAAACGAAGGGCATACAATATATATAATGAAGATTGTGCACATGCTTTCAAAAAAAGCAGGATAGCCTGCGCAATAATGAAGCAACGTTTGTCAAGACAAGACTTTGGGTTGTTTTAATGTCGTGTTGCTGGTGAATAAGCCTAATCTCTTTAGCGCAAAGCTCAGCAACAGACGAAGTTTTTCTAACTAAGTAGACGTAAATCTTGGCAAAAAAGGAAAATTACTGTACCTTCGCGAGAAGATTTGCAGGTAAGGCCTGCATAGGCAAATCATGAAAAAGGATTGACAGATAAGATGTCCGGCCGGATGGATCAACAAAAGCAAGAACCCATCTCTAAAGCCTGGCGAGAGGATATAAGGCAAGCCGTAGAGGTGTTGAACCGCGGCGGAGTCATACTTTATCCTACAGACACGATTTGGGGGATAGGATGTGATGCGACTAATCCGGAGGCAGTACAGAGAGTCTACGATATAAAACATCGTATAGACTCCAAAGCCTTGATTACATTGGTCGATTCTGAAGCAAAGTTGCAGTTTTATGTGCGCGACGTGCCTAATGCTGCGTGGGATATTATAGATTACGCTACTCGGCCGACAACAATCGTTTATGATACCGTGCGCAACCTTGCTCCAAATTTGCTGGCTGAAGACGGTAGTGTTGGTATCCGCATTACGCAGGAACCTTTTAGCCGCGAATTATGCGCTCGCTTCAGACGCGCGATTGTTTCGACTTCGGCTAATGTGAGCGGCGAGCCTTCGGCAGCTTGTTTTGATGCAATCTCTGATGAAATAAAAGAGGCCGTTGATTATATTTGTACGTCTCGCAGGAATGAACGTAAACCGGCTTCGGCCTCTGCTATAATTAAATTGTCTTTCGATGGGACGGTACAAATCATTCGCCAATAAATAGACGCCAACGTGACGACAGCAGCAATAGACCGTGGGTATAACCCGATTCTGAGAGGCTTGCTCTTTTTGCAGAGCCATCTTAATCGTCGGCAATTTATACAACTGCTTAGCTTTTTGGTGGGCGTGGGAGCTGCGCTTTCAGCACAACTTCTTAAATGGCTAATCCATGAGATACAGTTTTTGCTTACTTTCCGCTTTGATGTCGGAAGGGCGCAATGGCTTTTCTTGGTTTATCCGGTCGTTGGTATATTGTTGACAGCGCTTTTTATTAAGTATGTTGTTCGTGATGACATCGGACACGGTATTACGCGCATCCTTTATGCTATTTCGCGCCGCCAAGGGCATATTCGCCGCCATAATACGTGGTCAAGTATTTTAGCTTCTTCCCTAACGATCGGCTTTGGCGGATCAGTGGGAGCGGAGTCGCCGATCGTATTAACAGGTTCGGCCTTCGGATCCAACCTTGGCGAAGTGTTTCATTTGGAGCACAAAGAATTAATGTTGCTTATCGGGTGTGGCGCTTCAGCTGCAATTGCCGGTATCTTTAGGCGCCCATTGCGGGAATCGTCTTTACGCTTGAAGTCTTGATGATAGACTTGACGATGGCTTCTTTGCTTCCTCTACTGATTGCTTCGCTGACGGCTACCTGCGTTACTTATTTCCTGACCGGCCCTGCTGCGATATTTAGCTTTCACTTAAACGATCCCTTTGTCGTTGAGCGTGTGCCTAGTTCTATCTGTTTAGGTGCTTTCTGCGGTATTCTTTCGCTTTATTTCACACGAGCGATGAATTGGTTTGAGCAAGTTTTCGGGCGCATCAATGGTACTTTTAAACGAGTCGCTTTGGGAGGAACAATCTTGGCGATTTTGATTTTCTTTTTCCCACCGCTTTATGGCGAAGGCTACAATATCATAGCGATTTTGTTGAATGATGCCGGCACAATAAAGGCCGAAAGCGTGATGAACAATTCGCTTTTCTTTAATCATTCTGAATATTTTCTGATCTACCTTGGCTTAATCTTGTTCTTTAAAGTCTTTGCGACGACGGCGACTAATGGCGGCGGTGGTTGCGGTGGTACTTTTGCGCCGAGTTTGTTTATGGGGTGTTTGGGCGGATATTTCTTTTCAAAGGTTTGGAATAGTCTTTCTTTGTTAGGCATCCACGTTCCGGAGCGCAACTATGCACTCTTGGGTATGGCGGGCTTGATGAGCGGCGTCTTTCATGCGCCTTTGACCGGTGTCTTCCTTATTGCGGAGTTGACGGGTGGTTATGATCTCTTCCTACCTCTGATGATTGTTTCAGCTGTTTCGTTTCTGACGATCAATTTGTTTGAACACCATAGTATTTATGCGATGCGTTTGGCGCGTAATGGCGAATTACTCACGCACCATAAAGATAAATCGATCCTAACGCTAATGACCTTGGATGCTGTCATTGATAAAAGCGTCCCGGTGTTGCGTCCGGAGATGAAATTGGGCCAAATTGTGCGTATCGTCTCCAATGCGCAAGGAGAAGACTTTGCGGTGGTTAATGACGCCGGCACACTTTTGGGTATCGTCAATTTAAAGGCATTGCGCAAAGTCATATTCAGAAGCGAGTTGTATGGCCTATATACGGCTGAACAATTGATGCAGAAGCCCGGTATTACGTTAGAAACGCTCGATGCTATGTCTTCGGTTATGGATCGCTTTCAAGAAACCGAAGCCGAAATGCTTCCCGTGCTTGATGGTGAAGGTATTTTTGTCGGTTTTGCATCTAAGACCCGCTTATATAGCCTATATAGAAAGCTAATGAAAGACTTTTCAGAAGAATAACGATGACAAAAGAAACATTACGTATAGTCTACTTTGGTACGCCTGAATTTGCAGTTGAGAGTTTAAAGAGATTGGTTGATGGCGGCTATAATATTGTCGGCGTAGTTACGATGCCCGATAAACCGATCGGACGCCATCAAAGCATCCTTTCAAAATCAGCCGTCAAAATCTTTGCAGAGGCCCACGGATTACCACTCTTGCAGCCTGCGAGTTTAAAAGATCCTGAGTTTTTGGCTCAATTAAAGCTTGGCAGGCGGATGTGCAAGTCGTCGTAGCCTTTCGTATGTTGCCCGAAGTCGTTTGGGCAATGCCGCGTTTCGGAACGTTTAATCTTCACGCCGCATTATTGCCGCAGTATAGAGGCGCTGCGCCCATCAATTGGGCCATAATAAATGGCGAACGTGAGACCGGTATCACAACATTCTTTTTGCAGCACGAAATAGACACAGGCAATGTGATCCAACAAGTTCGCGTCCCCATCTCCGATACGGATACGGCCGGAGATATACACGATCGCTTGATGCTGCTGGGCGGAGATTTAGTGATTGAAACAATAAACAAACTGATTGAAGGCGATATTAAGGCCATCCCGCAAGCAGAAATGCAGACCGATGAACCGCTTAAGCCTGCTCCGAAACTATTTAAGGATAACTGCAAGATAGACTGGAGTGCGGGTGTCAAGCGTTGTTACGATCATATCCGTGGTTTGTCTCCTTATCCCGCAGCTTGGACCACCTTCGTGAGTGGTGAGAAGCAGCAAGCGCTTAAAATAATTTCATCAGAAAAGGAATTTTGCACGCCCGCAGCGTCTGTTGGCACAATCATCATTGCAGGTAAAGCCGATTTGAAAGTGGCTTTAAGCGATGGTTATTTGCATTTAAAGGAAATACAACCGGCCGGAAAAAAACGCATGTCCGTTGCCGATTTCCTTCGTGGCTTCCGTCCTTTCGGAAATGAAAGGGTGGAGTAGGGAAGGCTTCATTATCGACAACGAACACGCGTAGTTCGTTAAGCTTAAAGCTCTACTTTTTGAAGATTTATGGTGCTTTCTGCATCTTTCTCAAACACAATTTTTGCATCTTCAAAAGCCGGAGGGCCCATAACGCACTTTGCATCGTTGCTGAACCCAAACTTTTCAATGGGGATTCCCATTTTTCCAACATCCATAGTGCCGTTGCCGTTTTCGTCGTGGAAAATGGCGATGGCATATTCACCTTTGGGGAGATCCGTGAAAGTTACCGTGCAAGTAGCACCCGTTACGTCCTGCTCAAGACTCTTAAACGATTGCTTCAGCCACGTTTCCTGACTATTAAACAGGGCTACGAAAACCTTACCTTTGTCTTGTTCAATCCCTTGGATGTGAACGGTTAAATTCTGGGCCTTCATTTGATTGAGGCCAAACCATGCTGAGCAGATCAGCACAAACAAAAACTTTTTCATAATCTGATATTTTTTATTTGAGTTAGGGGTTTAATGTCGAGATGTATGACTGAAGCGCCTGCACGTAAGCTTCGAATGCCTGCTTTCCTTTTGAGGTCAGACGGCATACGGTGCGCGGTTTCTTTCCGGCAAAGGTCTTTTCTACGTGGATGTAGCCCGCAGCGCCTAACTTTTCTATTTGCACACTCAAGTTGCCTGCCGTGGCCTGCGTCTTCTCCTTGAGATAGACGAAGTCTGCCTCTACGACATTGCTGAGCAGAGAAATGACGGCCAAGCGCAATTGGGAGTGCAACAAGGGGTCGAGTTCCGGCAACATAGTTACTTGCGTATTTATGATTGAGGTAATGGCCGGGAATAATCATCAGTACAACGAAACCCAGCGCAAACCATAGATTCGAGTTATAGTAAATGCCTCCACGAGAGAGTTGGACTAACAGATGCAAGCCCAGGCAAAAAGGCAGGAAGGGTAGGTAAGTCAGTAAGCGCTCCTGACTAATAAGTCCGCTTACGCTGACTCCGACCGAGCAAAATAGCAAGACGAGCGGTTGTATGTAGGCCGAATTGCTGCCCAAGATGGGGAAGACAATTATCATGAGCATAAAAGCCGTCCCGATGACCATCCACAGCTGATTGATCATTGAGCGCACATACGTCTTCATCGGTTTTTCTCGCTGCCTGCTAAATAAATATGACGACAAAAAACCAATAAAGGGTAAGCTCAACCAGAGCAGATTCCATTGCGGTGTGTTTGTGGCCAGCGTAAGTCCGTAAATGACAAGTCCAAGCAGCGTCGTAAGGTAACCCCATATTAACATGGTGTCGCCGCTGTGGCGTCCATCGTCTGTTTTCGTCTGATCGATCATTGTCATGATCAGTTTCAGGCTCTCTTTCTCTGAAATTTTTTTCTCTTCCATTTTGAGTATTATTTTGTGTGTTTGTATTTCGTTGTCTTTTATAGCAATGTAAGTGTGATCGCATCGGAGTGGGCTTCATAAAGAAGTTTATATTATAAACCAAATGCCGTTTAAAATAAGCGGCTTCCTGATTTTTCCGCTCTTAAATCTGGTGCAAAGATAAAGTAGTTTATTTTATAAACCAAGAAATTTTGCGTAATTTTTTTGGAAAATCGATTTTTCTTTACCGTGCGGGTAAAAAATGACTGCCAAGCACATAAGATAGGCTGACGATCTTGTAGCTAAAGTTGCGCATACCTCATCAGCGTATTGTTTGGCGGGAGCAAACCATCGTTTGGCGGGAGCAAACCATCGTTTGGCGGGAGCAAACTATCGTTTGGTGGCAACAAACCATTGTTTGGTGGGAGCAAACGAAAATCGTTCGTCATAAAACGATTCATTTATAGGCGTTTGTATCCAACTTTCTGCCGGCGGCGTTTGCGAAGAATGTAGTCAGTCTTTACGGAATTGTTAGAGTAGCCGAATGTTTGAACATCCTTGCTCACAGCAGGAGATACCTTTTTCAAAGGCAGTATAGCTGCGTTGGTATTTGCGCCTTCTTATGACTATTTGTCCTCATTCTACCCATTCTGATCCAAACTACAAAAATTATATGCTTACTACGGAGCAAAATTTGAGACTTTAACCGTCAAATAGGGTGTTTATAGCCCTGCGAGGTCCTTACATTCCAATTTTATTGCTTAATTTTGCACAGTTAAAACACACTTGTGCTAAAATTTAGTAGAAAATGAATCCGTCAGCATACGACTATAAAGATTTTATCAAAAGAATAGAGGATAGTTTGAAAGAGCATTGGGATCAAGATGCTTTCACCGATTATCAGGGAGTGACTCTGCAATATCACGACGTTGCACGAAAGATCGAAAAACTCCACATTCTCTTTGAATATGCCGATATTCACCCCGGCGATAAGATAGCTTTGTGCGGCCGAAACAGTTCCGGATGGGCTTCAGCTCTGTTAGCGATTTTGACTTATGGCGCAGTCGCAGTCCCTATTTTGCACGAATTTAAAGCAAAGCAAGTACACGACATCGTGAATCACTCCGGCGCCCGCCTGCTTTTTGCCGGCGATCAAGCGTGGCCGGAGTTGGATGCCGAGCAAATGCCGGATTTGATGGGCATAGTCAGCTTGGTCGATTATAGTTTGCTACTCAGCCGTTCAGAGCAATTGGTGCAGGCGCGCGAATCGCTTAATAAAATCTTCGGCGAACGCTTCCCCAAATATTTCCGTCAAGAGCACGTTAATTATCGTCCGGCATCAGATCCCGACGCTTTAGCCATTTTGAACTATACTTCCGGGACGACGAGCAACTCTAAAGGCGTTTGATCCCTTATCGTGCGTTGTGGTCGAATATGGACTTTGCCGACAGCGTTTTAGGTCATAGGTTGGAGCGCGGAAGTAAAGTGATTAGTATGTTGCCGATGGCACATATGTATGGCATGAGCTTTGAATTCTTCTACGAATTCTTGATTGGCATCCATATTTATTTCCTCACGCGCGTTCCAAGTCCGCGCATCATCTTCCAAGCCTTTGCCGAAGTGAAGCCCGACTTGATCGTTGCAGTCCCTTTGATTATCGAAAAAATCATACGCAAGTCGGTTCTCCCTAAGTTGCAAACACCCAGTATGAAAGTATTGCTGAAGTTGCCCTTGATCAATCAGAGAATCCGCGATAAGATTCGCGAGCAACTTGTGGCGGCTTTCGGTGGAAAGTTCTATGAAATCATAATTGGCGGCGCGGCATTTAATAGCGAGATTGAAAACTTCTTGTATAAGATGAACTTCAATTACACTGTGGGGTATGGAGCAACGGAGTGCGCACCCATTATTACGTATGCCGATTGGCACGAACGCCGCTTAGGCTCCTGCGGTCGCGTCGTTCCGCATATGGAAATCAAGATTGATAGCAAGGATCCGCAACGCATCGTGGGCGAAATCTTGGTGCGCGGTGCCAATGTGATGCTCGGCTATTATAAAAACCCGGAAGCTACGGAGGCGGCCATAGATAAAGATGGTTGGTTTCACACGGGCGATTTAGGCGTTATTGATGCTGATGGCTTCTTGTATATCCGTGGGCGCAGCAAGAATATGCTGCTTGGCTCAAGTGGGCAAAATATATATCCGGAAGAGATCGAAGAGAAATTGAATATCCTGCCTTATGTAGCAGAATGTATCGTCATTCAAGAAGGAGATCGACTCTTTGGACTTGTCTATCCGGATGAAGAAGAGGTGAAGCGCGACAATCTGAGCGATGAACAATTGCAAGAAAAAATGGAGCAAAACCGTAAAGAGTTGAATACGATGGTCAATAGCTATGAGCAACTCTCCGGTATACGCATCCATAACGAAGAGTTTGAAAAAACGCCTAAGCGCTCAATCAAACGCTATCTCTACACGAGTAACTTTGAAAAAGCTTAGCACGAACCCCTAGCGCGGCTTGATGCTCCCGCACTTTCGCAATAAATTGTTAAAGATAAGCATACCTATATATGGATGACTTAGAGAAAGACTTGACTGACTTGACAGCAAAGGACGCAATGGTCCTTCGCACAGAGGGTTTAGTAAAAAAATATGGGCGCCGAACGGTTGTGAACGACGTCTCATTTAATGTGCATCAAGGGGAAATCGTCGGACTGCTCGGGCCTAACGGAGCGGGGAAGACGACTTCCTTTTATATGACTACGGGCTTGGTGGTGCCGAATGGGGGACACATCTATTTAAATGACCACGACATTACAAAGTTTCCTGTGTATAAGCGTGCGCGCTATGGCATAGGTTATTTGGCGCAAGAGGCTTCCGTTTTTCGCTCGATGAGCGTTGAGGACAATATTATGAGTGTACTCGAAATGACGGGGAAGTCTAAGGAGTATAGAAAAGACAAGCTCGAAAGTCTTATTGCGGAGTTTCGCTTAGGAAAGGTTCGGAAGAACAAAGGCAATCAACTGTCGGGTGGAGAACGGCGGCGTACGGAAATAGCTCGATGCTTAGCCATTGATCCTAAGTTTATCATGCTTGATGAACCCTTTGCCGGCGTCGATCCGATTGCAGTAGAGGATATCCAATACATTGTTTGGAAACTGAAAGATCGACATATAGGCATTTTAATTACCGACCACAACGTAGAGGAAACGTTAAGTATTACGGATAGGGCCTACCTGCTTTTTGAAGGTCGCATCTTGTTTCAAGGTACGCCAGAAGAGCTTGCTGCCAATCAAGTCGTAAGGGATAAATACTTGACAAACTCTTTTAAACTGAGAAAGAAAGATTTTCAAAGTATAGAAAAACAAAAAGAAAATAGTCTCTCATGATGAAAGTATTTTTAAGCTGTTTGCTGCTATTGCCGCTCTCAGCCTTTGCAGACACGATCCACGTGGACAAGGCTTACCTTCAAGGTGCCTTGGTTTTGCAAACTCCGTATCAAACGGATAAGACGAATATGAAAGGAACTGCCTTTGATATGGAGGAAGTTCTTAGTAAGAACAGCACTTTGATAGATCTCCCGACCGGCGATAAAACGATTCGGAGGGCAACGGCACTACCGGCAATTGACAATAAGCCAACTTTGCGCGCTTTACGCTTTACGCTTCGCACGCAAGACTTCCTTCGCCCTACAATTATTGCGAAGAATCTGAGTAAATATAAAATGTATCTCAACGGCAAGGAGATTTCAGCCGGTCAGCCTTTCTCCTTGCAGCCGGGCGAAAGCAATGTGGACATTCTTTGCCTTACCAAGCCTGAAGAAAAGGATTCCTTTAATATAAGTGTAGCGGGAAAGGACTTGAATCTTTTACAAATCAATGCGACAGGTAAGCGCTTGTATGTAAGAGACGATATGATTTTAGGGCCGCACCCCAACTACCTGAGCATTTCGCCAAACGGACGATATCTTGCCTACAGTATTGTTACGGTTAAGAAAGATGGAGCGTCTGTATATGAAACATTTATCAAAGACGTTAAATCACAAAAGGTACTCAATCGCTACAATGCTTATACAGATGTTAGATGGCTGCCTAAAGCAGACATTATGTATGGTACGAGAGAAGAAACGAGAGGCCGCGTTTTATATACCTTTGATCCTGCAACACAACAAGAGTCTGTACTTGCTTCGGGCATTCCCACCGGTAGTTTTGAAATCTCTCCGCAAAGAGATTACTTGATTTATCGTGTGGAAGAAGACGGACAGAGTTATGAAAACGGCATTAAGCGTATCTTTCAGCCCGATGATCGTATGCCAGGCTGGAGAAAGCGCCAATCTCTTTTCCGTTATGATCTAAAAACCGGGACGATGGCGCGCCTAACCTTCGGAAAAGAAAGTGTAGAACTTGAGGATATTTCTTCTGATGGGCGCCGCTTGCTATTGCTTACGACCGCTTTGATGCCACGCAACGCCCCTTTAATCGCAAGGTTATTTTGACCTTAGATTTGTCGACCAACAAAGTAGATACGATCTACAACAACGCGACGTTTGTAGAGTCCTGCTCATTCTCGCCTGACGACAAGCAAATCTTGTTCAAGGCCTCTCCGGCGGCATTTGATGGCATAGGATCAGAAGTTAAACCTGATCAATTTCCTAACTCTTTCGACTATCGTCTCTATTTGCTTGATCTCGCCACGAAGCAGGTACGCCCCATCTTGAAAAACTTTAAGCCTAGCGTTAATCGAGTTAATTGGGCTACGGGTGATAAGAACATCTACTTCTCGGCCGACGATGGGTTTGATATTTCCTATTTCAAATTAGATCCTCGGACTGAGAAGGTAATAAAATTCTCTCTTCCTGTTACTTGTCTTGGAAGCAATGGCCTATCTTACAATGAGGCACAACCGCGCCTCTTCTTTACCGGACAGACTGACCATAGCGCAAGAGAGATGTTCTTGGCGTCATTAAAAGATGCTAAGCCGGCCGCAACTCGAATCGGCAATATTGATTTTGCTAAAATGATGAAGGATGTTGCCCTTCCTGCTTGTAAAGACTGGTCGTTTAAGGCAGAGCGAGGCGATATAATCAAAGGCTTCTATTATGTGCCGGCTAATTTTGATCCCAACAAGAAGTATCCGATGATTGTCTATTATTATGGTGGTTGCACGCCGACTACAAAGCAGTTAGAGTATGTCTATCCTGTAGCTGACTTTGCTAATCAGGGCTATGTGGTTTACGTAGTAGAGCCTAGCGGCGCCATTGGTTTTGGGCAAGAGTTTGCGGCACGTCACGTCAATACTTGGGGTAACGAGAGTTCTGACGATATTATTCAAGGTGTTAAAGCCTTCTTAAAGGAGCACCCATTCGTTGACAAGTCTCGCATTGGTTGCATCGGTGCCTCTTATGGAGGCTTTATGACGCAATATCTGCAAACAAAAACAGATATCTTTGCTTGTGGAATAAGCCACGCCGGCATCAGTGATATTGGTGCTTATTGGGGTGGTGGCTACTGGGGCTATTCTTATGGTGAGACTGCTGAGTATGGAAGCTTTCCTTGGAATAATCCTGATTTATTTGTAAAGCATTCTCCTTTGTATAATGCAGAAAAAATCCATACACCACTTTTATTACTGCATGGTACGGTGGATACGAATGTGCCAACTGATCAAAGTCAGGCTTTATTTACTGCTTTAAAGATTCTGGGGCGCCCTACAGCATATGTTGCAGTAGAAGATCAGAATCACTATATTGGCGACTTTACGAAGCGCAAAGCTTGGCAAGAAATCATCAATGCTTGGTTTGCGATGTGGTTAAAGCAAAAGCCTCTTTGGTGGAATACACTCTATCCGGGCGATGAATTTGATAAAACAAATACCACGAAATAATCCAAACGAGGGATTATAATTAAGATAGAAAGGGCACTTACCATATAGTTAAGTGCTCTTTTGCTATGCTGAAATTTCTTTTACTTGATATGTTGTTTATCCTATATTTGTTCCTTGATAATAAGGAGGTTTGCTTATAGTGTAGCAATTGAATGTTTTAAGATAATCGTTTGTAATAGGTTTTCATCATAATAAAGGAAAATATACTGATATTAAATAAGAATACATGAGTTTGTTTAAAAGAAATATATAACTTTGCAAAGATAAGAGTCTCGCTTTCGAATTCTCTCTTTTGATTAACGCTATATAGAACGTTGAGTTAGTTTGAGGAGGAAAAACACTGACAGGTTTTTTTGACGCATTCAGGACTCAATAGAAGTTTGTTTAAGTAGGTATTAGTTTTTGTTTATCCTATTTGTTAAGACAAATAATCTATAAAGTCTGTTAGAGATAAGGGATGTCTGTCTCTTTTTATCTATGAAGACTATTTTTTTTAGGGAATCAATACGAATCGTAAAGATGTAATAGAAACTATGGAGGAGTTTAATGGACATAACTAAATTAAGTACACCTTGTTTCATTCTTGATGAGCAGGAAATCGTAGAAAATATAACAGAATTTCAAGAGGCATTAAGTGTTTTTTTTTCTAAGAACATTGTTGGTTATTCTGTAAAGACGAATTCTCTTCCTTATGTGTTAGAGATAGCTCGAAAACAAGGATGTTATGCAGAGGTTGTATCATTTCATGAGTATAAACTTGCTGTAAAAGTCGGTTTTCCAAAAGAGCATATTATTTACAATGGTCCAATGAAATCGAAAGAAACTTTTCTTGATGCTATACAACATCGGGCTATTGTTAATATTGAAACTTGGCGAGAAATTGAATGGTTGGAAGAGCTTCCATTCATAGGACAGACTTATGAAGTCGGGATAAGATTGAATATAGATATCTCTACTATATCTCCTGAAGACGAAGATCACCCGAATGATGATAGCCGTTTTGGATTTTCGTATGAGTCAGGTGAATTTAAAGTGGCGTTGCATAGACTCTCAATATTACAGTATGTTGAGGTTGTTGGTGTTCATTCTCACCGAGAACCTAAAACAAGAAGTGTAAGATTTTATCGTCGGGTCGTTGAATATGTACAAGAGATCATTTTAAGCTGTAATTTAAAGCTTAAGTATTGGGATTTAGGGGGTGGTTTTTTTGGACGAATGCCTAACAAGCCTACCTACGCAGAATATGTGAAAAATATCTTTAGTGTACTTAGTCCTAAATTACGCGATACTATGTTTATAGTTGAGCCAGGTAATGCTATAGTGGCCTCAGGTTTTCATTATTTGATGAAGGTCATAGACGTTAAACAGCATAACGAGAACATTTATGTTAGTACGGATGGCTCTCGTAATGATGTTGATCCATTCTTTCACAAGTCAGATTACTTCAAGGAGTTTATTTATGAAAATCAGAATGGAAATCCTTCTCGTTATCCTCAAATTGTAGGTGGATTTACCTGTTTAGAATATGATCGACTATTTTCTTTACCAGTAGGGGAGAGAGAACTAAACGTGGCTGATTATATCATGTTCCATCGTGTAGGTGCATATACGATGAGTCTAACCCCTTTATTTATCCATTACTTTCCTATTGTTTATTTAAATACGTCCCAAGGAAACTTGTGTGTAATTCGTGAGGAGTGGACAGAAGAGGACTTTATACGCAAGTCAAAATTTTAATGGGGAATCCTCAAGTTAGAGTTGATTATACGTAGATAATAATTTGTTTGATAAGATGTTTTGCTCTTTTCTTGAGTTAGCGTACTTTTGCAGACAGTAAAAAAGTAGAGAAAATGAAACGTAACTATCGGTATATAATATTGTCCGTACTCGTCGGTTTAATTGTCGTTGCGTATTGGATGTTGTTCGCAGATTTTTCTTTGAAGAAGGATGCCTATATCTATGTAGATGCAGATGATACGGCCGATTCTGTTTATGTGAAGTTAGATCGTGTAGCAGCACCTGGGCATTTTCTTAGTTTTAAGGCCTTGTCGGCAGTGATGGGTTATCGTAAGCATATTCGCCATGGGCGGTATACGCTTACTGGTGTGGGGACTTTGCAATTGTTCCGTAATATGCGCAATGGAAAGCAAGGACCTGTAGCTTTTGTCGTACCAATTGTGCGTACCTCGAATGATTTGGCAGGTAAACTGGGACAGTCGTTTGAGACGGATTCCGCAACCTTTGCACGAGCTTTCCACAATCCTTCGTTTTGCGCCAAATATGGTGTAGATACGGCTACCATTATTGCTCTTTTTATTCCGAATACTTATGAGTTGTATTGGAGTACTACGCCGGAGCAATTGATGACAAGGATGAAGAAAGAGTATGATAATTATTGGACTACGAAGCGTAAGGCCTTAGCAAAGAAGATCGGGCTTACTCCGCTGCAAGTGATGACTTTGGCATCAATAGTAGAGCAAGAGACGAACGACAATAAGGAGAAACCAATGGTTGCCGGTATGTATTTGAATCGCTATAAAAAAGGTATGCGTTTGCAGGCTGATCCTACGGTGAAGTATGCGACGGGTAAATTTTACCTGCATCGTATCGCGGGCGACATTCTCTTTACCGATAGTCCTTACAATACCTATAAATATGCAGGGTTTCCTCCAGGGCCGATTTGTATCCCGAGCATCGCGAGCATTAAGTCGGTGCTCAATTATGCACATCACAACTATTTTTATATGTGTGCGAAAGAGGATTTCTCCGGATCGCATAACTTTGCCGAAACTTATGAAGAGCATCAAATCAATGCCAAGAAATATGCGGCGGCACTGAATGCGAGAGGAATTAAATAGAGACTTTGTTAAAGAAAAATCAAGCGCTCCTTGCGAATAGCTATTCGCAAGGAGCGCTTAGGCTTTTATTCCGGAATGCTTACTGCGTGCTGATTTCGCAGCTAAGGAAAAGTTTCGATTATCTACTTCTTAGCTTCAGATAAACTGAAGCCGGACTGTCGGTATAGCTGAACGAGGATGCGGTAGCGCTGGTTATACAGATTGTCCACACAATCAAAAGCCAAAACATCGAAGGATCTTTGCGTGATATAGATGGATATGCTGTTGTTGCGGTTGCTCGGATCAAAACTCAGCGTAAGTCTATCGCCCCTTAGGTTCCAAAAGCCATATTGCCTACCACTGAATGTCTCTATATAAAATTCCGAGGACGTGCTGCCGAAGACCAGCAAATCTCCTATTCTAAACGGACAATTGCCCGCGTGTTGCTCTTCTATGTTGATTACTCGCCAAGCTGTCTCTCTCAAAGGGTTGCGTTGTGACCAAACATCTTCTTCACAGCTGCTGAAAAAGAAGATCGGGCAGAGGAGTAATAAACTACAGAGGAGTCTCGATGTGGAAGCGATTCTTTTCATATGCTTATATTTGCAAGTTTATATTGTTTCACGACCTCAAACATGGGATTGGTCACATTTCAGATTCAAAGTTATGATAAGCAGATCAAATAGAAAAGTATTCAGCATAAAAAATCCCCATATCAACCATAAGGAGATATAGGGATGAATGGAGTGACTCGCATAGGATTCAAACCTATAACCTTCTGATCCGTAGTCAGATGCTCTATTCAGTTGAGCTAGCGAGCCAAACGTCAGAGTGACTCGCATAGGATTCAAACCTATAACCTTCTGATCCGTAGTCAGATGCTCTATTCAGTTGAGCTAGCGAGCCAATTCTTTCCGAATTGCGACTGCAAAAGTAGGGATTCTTTAAAGAATGAACAAGCGTTTAGCAGAAAAAAATAGCGCTTAGTTTGATATTGTTCTGAAAGTACAGATTAACGGCAAATGTATCACGCGCTTATGGCTAAAATTCGTTCTCTTCTTCTATTGCTTTAATTCATTGTAAGATTGTTATAAGCCACGCTCGGTGAGGAGCTGATCCATTTCTATTTGTAGCTCGCGTGCTTTCTCGCCGGCTACGGCAGCAAAGCGTGAGGATGAGTCTGCGTAAATAATGCCGCGGGAAGAATTGATAAGCAGACCGCATTCTTCATTCGTCATTCCATAACGACAAACTTCAGCAAGTGATCCTCCCTGAGCGCCAACTCCGGGTACGAGCAAGAAATGATGCGGGACAATCTCGCGAATATGTTTGAAAAATTCGCCTTTCGTTGCGCCTACAACATACATCATCTGCTCGCTATCTGCCCATTGCTGGCTCGTTTTCAGAACTTTCTCATACAAAGCCTCGCCATCAGCCAGCGTTTGTTGTTGGAAGTCTGCCGATCCTTTGTTGCTCGTCAGCGCCAACAAGACTACCCACTTATTTTTATAGGGTAGGAAAGGGGCAACGCTGTCTTCGCCCATATAAGGTGCGACGGTTAGTGCGTCTACGTTGAGGTCTTCAAAGAAAGCACGCGCATACATCGCCGAAGTGTTGCCTATATCGCCTCGCTTCGCGTCGGCAATGATTAGATGTTCAGGATAATTGGTGCGCAAGTACTCCACTGTGGCTTCAAAGGCCGTCCAACCGGCCACGCCAAAGCATTCATAAAAGGCTAAATTGGGCTTGTAAGCCACGCAATAGGGAGCTGTGGCGTCGATGATCGCTTTGTTGAATGCAAATATGGGGTCCGGCATATCTAAAATATGTGCCGGCACTTTTTTTAGGTCGGTGTCCAAACCCACACAGAGGAAGGTGCGCCGTTTGCGTATGATATCGACTAATTGTTGTTTGTTCATTGAGATATACTTTTCGGTTTGTTGTTTAATTGCTGAGGAATTTACTAGTAGAGACTTGCTGCTTATAGTTCGGCTTCCTTCATTCGCTCCGCATTCTCTGCCACCATCAATTGATCAATGCAGTCTTGGATATCGCCATCTACAAAGGCGGGGAGATTATATATGGTATAATTGATGCGGTGGTCTGTAATGCGGCCCTGCGGATAGTTGTAAGTGCGAATCTTTGCACTTCTATCCCCTGTCGAAACTAAAGTTTTGCGACGATTGGCTATATCGTCTACGTATTTTTGATGCTCTTTGTCATAGATAAATGTGCGCAAGCGGGCCAAAGCTCGCTCCTTGTTCTTCGGTTGGTCGCGGGTCTCAGTACATTCGATCAATATTTCTTCCGTCTCACCGGTGTTTGGATTCTTCCAATCATAGCGTAGGCGTACGCCGGATTCTACTTTGTTGACGTTCTGCCCCCCTGCGCCGCTCGAACGGAAGGTTTCCCATCGAATTTCTCCTTCGTGAATTTCAACATCGAAAGCTTCCGCCTCAGGAAGTACGGCTACCGTTGCCGCTGAAGTGTGTACGCGTCCTTGCGTTTCCGTAGCCGGTACACGTTGCACGCGATGTACACCGCTCTCATACTTTAATGTGCCGTAAACATCCGCTCCTGTGACGGAGGCAACGACTTCTTTGAAACCGCCGACGGCACCTTCGTTAGCTGAAGAAACTTCAAATTTCCAACCTTTGCTCTCGCAAAATTTCGCATACATACGAAAGAGATCACCGGCAAAGAGTGCTGCTTCATCGCCTCCGGTTCCGGCGCGTATTTCTAAGATCGCATTTTTCCCATCTTCGGGATCTTTCGGCACAAGCATCAATTTTATCTGCTCTTCACAAGTAGGGATTTCCGCTTCGCACGCAGCTACTTCTTCGCGGGCCAATTCTTTGAGTTCCGCATCCGTTTCCGTTAGCAGCAGATTCTTGCTTTCTTGCAAATTAGACAAGAGTTCTGCATAGCGTTTGCGAGCTTGCATCAAGTCTTCCAGCTCTTTGTACTCTTTTGTCAGGCGCACGTAGCGCGTTTGATCAGCTATGACTGAAGGATCTGTGATTAACGTGGAAACTTCTTCAAAACGACTGCGCAGGCCGTCAAGTTTCTAAGAGCGTATTTGTGGTTACTGCCATTTTCTAAGTGTTGCACAAGATACAGTGCGTGAGTCTTAATAATTAAATTCGCCAAATTCGCTTCGAATCGTCAATGAGCGCTTTCCCTCTTCAATTCTGCCGACGATTTGTGCATCGATATTAAAGTCTTTTGCCGTGCTGATGACTTCTTCGGCCTTTTCCGGTGCAACGTAAATCTCCATTCTATGCCCCATATTAAAGACTTTATACATCTCTTGCCAATCTGTGCCGCTTTGTGCTTGGATTATACGGAACAAAGGAGGCAAGGGGAACATATTGTCTTTGATTACACGGCAATTTTCACCAACAAAATGGAGCACTTTTGTCTGTGCACCGCCGGTGCAATGTACCATTCCGTGAATCTCTGCCCGCATTTTCTCCAACAGACGTTTGATTACCGGCGCATAAGTACGGGTTGGCGATAAAACCAATTGTCCCGCCGTGAGCGGCGTGTCGGGAATCGGATCCAAAAGTTGGTAGATGCCGCTATAAACAAGTTCTTGCGGAACGTCGTGGTTGTAAGTTTCAGGGTATTTCTTCGCGAGATCTTTTGCGAAAACGTCGTGACGTGCCGAGGTGAGCCCATTGCTGCCCATCCCGCCATTATATTTCGTCTCGTAGGTCGCTTGTCCGAACGAGGCTAAGCCAACAATCACATCGCCGGGGCGGATGTTCGCATTATCAATAACCTCTGAGCGCTTCATACGGCAGGTTACCGTGCTATCCACTATGATTGTGCGCACCAAATCACCCACATCGGCCGTTTCACCTCCCGTGGCGTAAATACCAATGCCCATTTCGCGCAGTTGTTGTAAGAGTTCGTCCGTGCCATTTATGATGGCTGAGATAACGTCTCCCGGAATCAGCATCTTATTGCGCCCGATGGTTGAACTTACTAAGATATTGTCGACTGCTCCGACGCAAAGCAAATCGTCGGTATTCATAATCAGCGCGTCTTGGGCTATACCTTTCCAGACGGAGAGGTCGCCCGTCTCTTTCCAGTATGCATAAGCTAAGCTCGACTTCGTGCCGGCGCCATCGGCGTGCATAATATTGCAATACTCCGGGTCGCCGCCCAAAATATCGGGAATGATTTTGCAAAAAGCTTGTGGGAAAATCCCTTTATCAATGTTTTTAATGGCGTTGTGCACGTCTTCTTTCATTGCGCTAACGCCACGCAACATATAGCGTTGTTTTGGATCCATAATAAGGAGATATGTATTTTACCGCTACTTATTCAAAGTTGACAGTCGGTGCGTTTTGTGCGTTTTCTGCAGCTTCAAATTTTGCTTTAGGAGCAAAGCCAAACATTTTAGCAACGATGTTTCCCGGGAATTTTCGTACTGATATATTGTAGCCCTGCACAGCTTTGTTGTAACGCGTGCGGCTTTCTGAGATACGATTTTCCGTACCTTCCAACTGTGCTTGCAGTTCGGAGAAGTTCTCATTGGCTTTCAAGTTAGGATAGCTCTCAGATACAGCCAAGAGCTTCCCAAGTGCTGCCGAGAGTTGTCCTTGTGCCTGTTGATATTGTTGCAATTTTTCCGGTGTTAGTCCGTCTGCGCTGACCGTAATCTGCGTAGCGCGGGCTCTTGCAGACACAACGGCTTCGAGCGTTTCTTTTTCGTGTTTTGCATAGCCTTTGACCACGTTCACCAGATTAGGGATGAGGTCACTTCTGCGTTGATATTGAGTTTGCACGTTGCCCCAAGCCGTGGTGACAACTTCATCTTGTCCTACTAAACCATTGTATGTGGAAAAGGACCAAAAGACACAGATGAGCAACAAGCCTCCTACGGCGAGGAGAATCAGATTTTTCTTAGATAATGATTTCATAATGCGTTATTAGTTTGTTCTAAAATAAAGATACCAAGAGAATTGTGCAGTTCGACTTTCCATTTAAGGCGTTTAAAAGCTACCGCCGCTACCACCGCCGCCAAAACTACCACCGCCGAAGCTACCGCCGCCTCCAAAGCCACCCCCTCCGCTGAATCCTCTGCCCCAGCCACTACCGAACGAGTAGGGGCCAACGTTTCTCAAGTGGGCTTGATTACGAGCAAGAGAATATTGTTTCTCATCCTCGTACCCACATTTTTTACAGCGATAGGAGTATACTTTATAGAGGTGTTTATCTTTGCCTCGTTCTATCCTTGTTTTAACGACCTTTAGTTTACTGTTACAACATTGCGGACAAGTTCGTCTTGTTCTAAGGGCATTTACTACGGCATAAATTGCGCCTAGAAAGGTACAAAAACCAAAGATGATTAAGCCGAGTAATTGCGATAACTCATCCTCGTCCAAATCTCCGTTGGATTTTACTAAACTTTTATCGCCCATGCAATAGGTTGACAAGGCTTTGACGGAAGTAAACATAGCTTCGTCCCAATCACCTCTTTTTAAGGCCGGGACCATCAGTCGATTCTCTACACGCCGGCAAATGGCATCCGGCAGTGTACCTTCTAAGCCCGTTCCCGTCAAAATTTGATATTTTCTATCTTTCGTTGCAAGCACGATGAGGAGGCCGGAGTTTTGCTCTTTGCTACCTATGCCGTAATGTTCCGCCAGATCCATTCCAAAACGGTAAGCATCGGCATTTTCTACGCGCCCTACAACCACGACTATAGCCTGTACACCACGCTTTTCTTCAAGCACAGTAAGCATATTGTTGATCGAATCAGTCGCCGCTTGAGATAAGATCTGCTCCGGATTGCACACGTGCTGAGTCTTATCTTTCAAATATGGCATCGGCAAGTTCTTAGGTGTCCATTCTGTCGTTTCAGAAAAGCAGCTTAAGGCACTTAAAGTCAATAAAAAGATGAGAAGTTTTCGCAGCATAATTCTGTAAGCGTGTATTTCTTTTCAGCAAATTTACATGAAGCTTGCCAAATACGCAAGAATCTCTGCTTTACTTTTGTGTTTCGCTCGTTTTAAGTCGAAAAAGTGACGCTCACCGTGCTGTTTTTGATGCTTATCTCTATTGTTGTTTTATGCTATTTTCATAGTGGAGGCAGTATGTCGCTCGCGTTTATAAGGCCGGTCAAAACAATAAGGACAAAGAAGCATAAAATCGAGCTAAAAGTCTCGGTGTGCATTGCCGACGAGTTGAACCGTCTATTGTTTGCCGGCAGCAAACGATAGTATGCTCGCGCCAAACCATAGTATGCTCCCAGCAAACGATAGTTTGGTGCCGGCAAACAATATCTCATAGCATTGAAATAAGATGCATATAAGGATATAATCAGTTGGAAATAAGCCCATAATAAAGAATCTTAGACGAGAAAGAAACGAGTGGGGGAGTAGGTGTGCGTCATACGGCTCTGCCGCATAAAATCATAGCCGAGAGTTGATCGTTTTGCGGCGAATATCGTATCTTTGCCAAGCATTCGGCCCTTCTATTTGCGAAAGTCTTATGCCCGATTGAATGAACGGAAGTATCATTTAAGATGAAGAAGCCAAATGGAAAAGTTTGAAATCTCAATTCTTGGGTGCGGCTGTGCTGTACCTACGATGCGCCATAATCCGGCAGCACAGATCGTAAACTTTCGCCATAAGTTGTTTATGATCGATTGCGGCGAAGGAACGCAACTTCAATATCGTCGCCGGCGCTTGCCCTTTGCTCGTCTGCAAGCCGTCTTTATTAGTCATTTGCATGGTGACCATTGTCTAGGCTTGGTCGGCATGATTTCAACGTTCGCCTTATTAGGTAGAACAGCTCCCTTGCACGTTTATGCTCCGGCGGAGTTTGAGCCGATATTGCAGGCTCAAATTGATTTCTTTGTCGGAAAGTCGGCCTTTGAAGTGCCTTTTCATCCAATAGATACCAAGCAAACGCAAGTGATATACGAAGATCGCGGCTTGACGGTGACCTCCTTGCCTCTTCTGCATCGTGTTCCCTGCTGCGGTTTTCTCTTTCGCGAGAAACCATCTTTGCCTCACATTAAGCGAGAGATGATAGACTTCTATAAAATACCTCACTACGCCATCAACAGCATTAAGCAAGGGGCTGACTGGACGACACCTGAGGGCGACATAATCCCAAATAATCGTTTGGTTTTTGCGGGTGATGCGCCGCGAAGTTATGCTTATTGCAGTGATACGGCTTACAACCCATCACTTTGCGAAACCCTCAAAGGTGTAAATCTGCTTTATCACGAAGCCACCTTTGCTGAAGATATGGCAGAACGCGCGCGCCTCGTCGGCCATTCTACTGCACGCCAAGCGGCGCAGATTGCGCGGGCGGCTGAAGTGGGAAGCTGCTGCTGGGACATTTCTCTGCGCGCTATGAAGATGAAACCGTACTCTTGCAAGAGGCGCAGATGGTGTTTCCGAATGCGATTTTGGCGCACGAAGGCTTGTGCATCTCGCTTTGAAGAAAGAGCGCAGGTCGCACCATCGATTGAAGATAAAAGTAAAGATGTCTTTGTCTTTTTACATGCAAATCGTACATTTGCAGTAAGTATATGCATTGAAAAGAAACATAGAATATGAAAAAAAGAATTTTAGTCAGCGGCGGTACAGGATTTATTGGCTCGCACACAACTGTAGAGCTTCTTTCGGCAGGTTACGAAGTTGTGATTGTTGATAACCTCTCTAATTCCTCAGCTGACGTTGTAGATGGCATAGAACAAATCACAGGACAACGTCCCTTTTTTGAAAAAGTAGATTGCTGCGACTATGCAGCGCTTGATGCCGTCTTCCATAAATATGCACCAATCGACGGCATTATCCATTTTGCAGCCAGCAAGGCTGTTGGCGAGAGTGTGGAGAAGCCTTTGAAGTATTATCGCAACAATACCCTTTCAACGATAAACCTGCTTGAGATGTCAGCAGAGCATAAGGTGAAAGGCTTTATTTTTTCCTCGTCTTGCACGGTCTACGGACAACCCGATCCTGAAAATTTGCCCGTTACGGAGGCTGCTCCGCGCAAAGAAGCAGAGAGTCCTTATGGGAATACGAAAAAAATAGACGAAGATATTATCACTGATTTTTGTAAGAGTGGCGCGCCACTGAATGCTATCTTGTTGCGTTACTTTAACCCGATCGGTGCACATCCAACGGGAATCATCGGAGAAATGCCGAATGGTGTTCCCGCAAACCTTATTCCGTATCTTACACAAACGGCCATAGGCATTCGCGAGTGCTTAAGCGTCTTCGGCGATGATTATGATACGCCTGATGGCTCTTGCATTCGTGACTATATATATGTAGTTGATTTAGCTAAGGCGCACGTTGCGGCGATGGAACGTGTCCTGTCAGGAAAAAAATACCGAGCAGGTGGAGATTTATAACATAGGCACGGGTGAAGGCGTTAGCGTCTTGGAGTTGATTCATACGTTTGAAAAATGTACGGGCGTTAAACTTAATTATGCTATTGCCGGCCGTCGCCAAGGCGATATCGTTAAAGTGTGGGGTAATGTTGATAAGGCCAATAATATATTAGGATGGAAGGCTGTGCACTCTTTGGAGGATGCACTTTCATCTGCGTGGAATTGGCAGTTGAAACTCCGCGAAAGAGGCGTAATGTAAAGAACCCATATCACTACCGAAGAGATTGCCTGCGGCGTTTAGGTGGTCTCTTCGGCAGTTTGGAAACTGAAATATGCGGGAAACACCTTATTATAGAATAGAAGAAAGATTGTTGCGCAATAATTTGGCGCTGATTCGCCGCACGGCAGAAGAAGCCGGCGTCGAATTTATCTTGGCTTTCAAAGCTTTTGCCCTTTGGAAGACATTCTTCATTTTTAGAGACTATATTGCGCATACTACGGCTTCGTCTCCTAATGAAGCGCGTTTGGCTTTCGAGGAATTTGGTTCTAAAGCGCATACTTATTCTCCGGCTTATGAGGATAAGGACTTTGATACGATTATGCGTTGTAGTAGTCATATTACTTTTAATTCACTACAACAATTTGAACATTTCTATCCTCGCATTGTCGAAAATGGGAAACCGCTCTCCTGCGGGTTGCGCATCAATCCGCAATATAGCGAAATAGAGACTACGCTTTATAACCCTTGTGCGCCGGGTTCTCGATTCGGCATTTTGGCAGAGCAACTACCGGACAAATTACCTGAAGGCGTAGAAGGCTTTCATTGCCATAACCATTGCGAGAGTAGTGCTGCGGCTTTGGTGCATACACTTGAACATATCGAAGCGCGTTTTGCTAAGTGGCTTCCGGCAATTAAATGGTTGAATCTTGGTGGTGGACATTTGCTTACGCGTAAAGATTATGACGTAAGACTGCTGATTGATACACTAAAAAGTTTTAAGGCGCGGCATCCTCAGCTTCATTTGATTCTAGAACCAGGTTCTGCTTTTGCATGGCAGACGGGCGATCTCTTTGCGAGCGTCGTTGACATTGTGGAAAATGATGGGATAAAGACTGCTATTTTAAATGTAAGTTTTACTTGCCATATGCCCGATTGTTTAGAAATGCCTTATTGGCCTGCGATTAGAGGTGCCGAGACGTTGGAACCGTCGCAAGTTGCCGGAAGCGAGCGCGATCCACTCGTATATCGTTTAGGCGGGAATAGTTGCTTGAGCGGAGACTTTATGGGTTATTGGCGCTTTGAGCAACCTTTGCAAATTGGCGATACCATTCGTTTTTTAGATATGATTCACTACACAACGGTAAAGACAAATATGTTTAACGGTATTCCCCATCCCTCCCTTGTCTTGTTGAGAGAAAATGGAGAAGAAGAGTTGTTGCGCCGTTTTGGATATGAAGATTATCGAGACCGAATGGATTAAGAGAGACAATACTTATTAACCAAGACTAATTGTATATATTATGAAAGAAGAAACTAGATTGCCGGATAATGCACTTCGAGAATTGAAGCCCGGCGAAGAGTATGAACCAATTATGAAGCCCGACAAGCAGTACAGAGAAGTTTCTGCTTGGTCGATCACTTGGGGTATTCTTATGGCTGTGATCTTTTCTGCGGCTTGTGCTTATTTGGGCTTGAAAGTCGGGCAAGTATTTGAGGCCGCCATACCTATAACCATTATCGCGGTGGGCCTTTCCGGCGCTACGCATCGTAAGGATCCTTTAGGTGAAAATGTCATTATTCAGAGCATTGGTGCTTGCTCCGGAATGATTGTAGCCGGCGCTATTTTTACTTTGCCTGCTTTATACATTCTGCAAGCAAAATATCCAGAGATGAGTGTCAACTTTATGGAGATCTTCTTCTCATCTTTGTTGGGTGGTGTGCTTGGTATCCTTTTCTTGATACCTTTCCGCAAGTTTTTTGTGAAAGATATGCACGGAAAATATCCTTTCCCGGAAGCAACGGCATCTACGCAGGTCCTGATTTCCGGTGAACGAGGCGGCAGTTAGGCCAAGCCTTTGCTGGTTGCGGGTTTGATTGGTGGCCTTTACGACTTCCTTGTAGCCTCTTTTGGCGCGTGGAATGAGTGCTTTACAAGCCGTGTTTGCGAATGGGGTAGTACAATAGCCGACAAAACGAAGCTTATTTTTAAGGTCAACACAAGTGCCGCCGTTTTAGGTATGGGCTATATTATCGGATTGAAGTATGCTGCCATTATCTGCTTTGGTTCTATGATGATTTGGTGGGTCTTTGTCCCCGGCATAGCTCTGTTTTGGCCCGATCAAGTTGTGAAAGACGGCATTGTAGCTTCGCAAGCTTCTCCTGAAGACATCTTCTTTTATGCGCGCAGCATAGGTATTGGTGGCATAGCTATGGCCGGCATCATCGGTATCATAAAAAGTTGGAGCGTGATCAAGGGTGCTTTCTCTTTAGCCGGACGTATTTTCAAGGGTGGCGCAAAAGATGAAGAAAACGTGCCTCGTACGCAGCGCGATCTACCGATGAAGATTATAGCAATGGGCTCTTTGCTTACCATTGTCTTAGTGACGCTGTTGTTTTACTTCGATGTTATGGGCGGCAACTTGCTGTTTACCATTGTCGGTATCTTACTCGTAGCCTCCATAGCCTTTCTTTTCACGACAGTAGCTGCAAATGCTATCGCGATTGTCGGGTCTAACCCCGTGAGTGGTATGACATTGATGACCCTTATCCTTGCTTCTGTGATTATGGTGGCTGTTGGTTTAAAAGGTACGGGCGGAATGGTGGCCGCTTTGATTATGGGTGGCGTCGTTTGCACGGCACTTTCTTCTGCCGGTTCTTTTATTACCGACCTGAAAATTGGCTATTGGCTTGGATCAACGCCCTACAAGCAAGAGACCTTCAAGTTTATTGGCATCTTGGTGAGTGCTGCCACGGTCGGTGGTGTCATAATGATTCTAAATAAGGCCTATGGTTTTGAAGGGGACGCCTTAGCTGCTCCCCAAGCACGCGCTATGGCGGCCGTAATAGAGCCTTTGATGAGTGGAGCAGGCGCACCTTGGTTGCTTTACGGCATAGGCGCACTTATCTCTATCATCTTAACGCTTTGCGGAGTTTCAGCTTTGGCTTTCGCCTTAGGTATGTTTATTCCTTTGCAATTGAACCTGCCCCTGCTTGTTGGCGGATTTGTCAGCTGGTATATTAGTTCGCGCACAAAAGATGAGGCCCTTAACAAGGCACGCAATGAAAAAGGCACACTGTTGGCCAGCGGTTTTATTGCCGGAGGCGCTTTAATGGGTGTTGTCAGTGCAGCTATGCAGTTTGGTGGCATTAAATTCATCAACAAAGATTGGATTAACAGCCCTAACAGCCAGTTGCTATCACTCGTAGTCTACATCTGCTTAGTGCTTTACTTCATAAATTCCTCAAAACGTGCGAAATTATAGGTAACTATAGTGTGCTAATTCTAAAAGAATATTGTACTTTTGCACCGCCGTTACGAGATAGCGGCATAGTTCAAACCTAAATAATTACATTTAATTAATGGCAACAAGAATCAGATTGCAACGTCGCGGCCGCAAAGGTTATGCTTTTTACAGCATCGTTATCGCTGACGTTCGCGCACCACGTGATGGTAAATTTACTGAAAAGATTGGTACGTACAACCCCAACACTAATCCTGCCACGGTAGATTTAGATTTCGACAGAGCCCTTTATTGGGTAGAGACAGGTGCACAACCTTCGGACACCGTCCGCAATATTTTGTCTAAAGAAGGCGTAATGTTGATGAAGCACTTGAGATCAGGTGTTCGCAAAGGCGCTTTTGACGAGGCAGCAGCACAAGCTAAATTTGAAGCTTGGAAAGCTGATCGCACGAAGAAGCTTGAGGCTACGGTAGGTAAGTTGGTTGCAGAGAAGAAAGCTGCAGCAGATGCCCGTCTCGAAGAAGAGAAGAAGCAAAACGAGCAAATCGCAGAGAAAGTAGCTAATAAGAAAGCTGCTGAGCTGCCGCAAAGGCAGAAGCTGAAGCTGCTGCAGCTCCCGCTGAGGAAGTTGAGGCTGCTCCTGCTGAAGAAGCTGCTCCCGAAGTAGCTGCTGAAGAGGCTCCGGCTAACGAATAATTAGCAATGTCTTCTTCTTAATCAATTAAGACAAGTCTCAATTGATATACCTCCGAAAGTCTGTATATGACTTTCGGAGGTTTCTTGTATATAAGTGACGTTTACCGTAGAAGGTCTTATCACTTCTCGATTTTCTTGCAAGCTCTTATCCACCTATTGCAGTCAGCAGGCTTCAAATCATTGTAGAAGTTTGTGCAAACGTCATTATTTTTAGTCTTATTCTCCATTTTCATTTTCAAAGTTCGGAAAGATCTTGCGCAGCGTCTGATTTAGAGAAAACTAAGTTCCGTTTTTCGCGACTTGTCTCTCTCTCTTGAATCCCCGGCGCTTGGTTGAACAAAGTTTCACCGTGGTGAAACAACTGTACTGTCGTGAAGGTACATTCATACCATCGTGAGCGTACACGTTTACTGTCGTGAGCGTACGCATCATTGATCATAACGATGCGGTGGAAAGTCGGTCATTGATCATTTTATTTTCGGCTGAATCGGGAGCGAAAAGGGCATTGCTTGTGCGAAGGTGAGAACTTGCGCGCAAATCATCTGTTGCTTTTCAATTTAATTACTATCTTCGCATTCTTATGAAGATTTTTGTGGTAGAGGGAAACTATCCTCAATACAATATAATAGACGATGCATCGTTAGATGATAAGATGGAGCGTCCGAAAACTGCAATCAACTTGTTGCCGGATACGGCGCTCTTGATGCGCGGACGCCCTTTCTTCGTCCCCGATTTTGCTTGGCCTTGCACGGTTCAGCTACATGGGGTCGTACGGATAGCGCGTCTGGGAAAAAATATTGCGCCTCGTTTTGCTTATCGTTATTATGATGCGGTGAGCGTAGGAGCTACTTTTACGGCCGCCCGGCTTTGGGCTCGCTTGCGGTCCTCGGGCTTGCCCTGGGATAAGGCAAAATCTTTTGATGGGGCTTGCAGTCTTGGCACGTTTCAAACGCTCTCGGAAGAAGAACGGAGGGACTTGAGTGGGTGCATTGACTTGTCGATTAACGAACAGGTTGTGCAGACGGCTGATCTGAAAGATATGCTGTGTAGTATTGATGATATTATTGCAGCAATCAGTAGGTATCACAAACTTTGTCAAGGTGATTTGATTTATTGTGGAACGCCTGCGGAAGGTAGTTTGGTGCAACTGGACGATCATATCGTAGGGCGTTGGAAAAATAAGCCTCTGTTGGCTTTTAATGTCAAATAAGAATAAGAATAGTCATACAATACGCGCTCTTAGTAGCACATACTTCGAGCCGTTTTAGCATTTCAGACAAATATGCGTAAGTTCTTGACCATTATTTTCTGCTTAAACGCACTCCTAAGTGCGGCACAGCATTTCATAGACTTGCCGGCAGCGAAATATCCATTGTCGGCAGCACTTGCCCCCATTATTCGACGCAAATATCTGTGGCGGATTCGGTGGGTATAGCAATTAGTTTTCCTGAATATCAGCCCGTAACGCCTAAAGAGCAACAAGTGTTGAAAAAAATACTTCAAGCAGTTGGGCGATACGCCGGAAGTAAAGACCTCGTTTGGCAAAAAGTAGGAAAGAGGGATTGCTGGATATTTCTATTTTTTTCCCTTTATTAAGCGCGACAAACGCTATTACCGGTTGGTAAGTTTCAAGTTGGAGTTAGATAGTATAGCTTTGCGCACAAGTCAAGATAAGCGCCTCTTCAACAAACAGCTGAATGCCGCATCTGATGCTGCGAATCGCTATGCGCCCCATTCGGTTTTGGCAACAGGAAAATGGGTAAAAATACACGTTGGTAGCGAAGGAATTTACGAACTTTCAGCCACAAAGTTGAAAGAAATGGGATTTGCCGACATCAATCGTGTGAAGGTGTTTGGTTATGGTGGGCGAGTCTTGCCGGCCGTCTTTGACTTCTCTTCTGCCGATCGCCTCATGGACGATTTGGAAGAAGTGCCGCTCTACCGGCGCAATGGTAGTGTGCTCTTTTATGCTGAAGGGACGGTGCGTAAAATATGGAGCCCCACGAGACTGAAATGGACGCACAAGAATAATACTTACGCCCGTTATGCTTACTATTTTGTGACTGAAGGCGAGCAACCCCTTGCTCTGAATCGTATTGCAGCGACGCAGACTCCGGACACAACGCTGGATGCGACGATTAGTCAGGTCGTTTTGGACGATGATGCGTTTTGCTGGTACGAGGGCGGCACGGAAATGTATGATAGTTATGACTTTGCCAACGGAGCAACGCACGCTTATAAGCTCAACACGCCTTTTTATAATGGAAAACGCAACGCTGAGGTCGAAATAGCCTTTGGTGCAGCGGCGCAAAAGAAAGCTCTACAAGTTAATGTGCAACTTAATAATAGCGACTTGGGAACGTTTTCGATAAGCCGTTACTATGGAGAGACAGAAAGTGCACGCGAGACGCGCTCAAAATATAGCGTGGCAAACCTGAAAGAAGAAAATACGTTCAACTTTTCGGTAGGTGGTAATAGTAGTGCGCGATTGAATTATATCTCAATCAGCTATGCGCGCCGCTTAGACGCGACGGATCAAGCCTATGCCTTTCTGCCTGCAACCATAACGCAAGAGCCCGTTAGGTTACACATAGCTAACGCTACACAGACTACGCAGGTGTGGCAAATAGGACGGGCAAAAGAACCGCTTGCGCAAGTGGCGGGAACGCTAAAAGGCAATACGTTGGAAGTGGATATTGATGATCCGAATCGTCGCTACATTATAGTCGACGTAGTTAAAACTTATCCGGCTCCGAGCGTTGATGGACAGATTGAAAATCAAGATCTGCACGCAGATGGGTCTGTTGATATGGTCATTATTATTCCTCAAAGCGGCAAACTGCTTGCGCAAGCTGAGCGCTTGGCTGAGGCGCATAAGAAGCAGGGGCTTCGCGTGAAGGTGGTGCGGGCAGATCAGTTGTACAATGAGTATTCTTCGGGTACGCCGGATGTGGCTGCGTATCGCCGTTATATGAAGATGTTGTACGATCGTGCACAATCGAATGCGGATATGCCGCGCTATTTGCTACTCTTTGGTGACTGCTTCTGGGACAACCGGATGCTGACAACAACAAAACTGAATGCGGCAGACTTCTTGTTGGCTTATGAGGCCGGTCCGGGAGAAGGACAAACAGATGTTTCTATCGGTACGCTTTATAGTTACGTTACTGATGATTACTTTGGAATGCTGGATGATGGAGAAGGCAACTCGATGGCGCAAACTGACAAACTCGATTTGGGCATTGGGCGATTTATGTGCTACGATGCGGAAACGGCAAAGACGCTAGTGGATAAGACGATCGACTATCTCGAGAATAAAAAGGTTGGCAATTGGAAGAATAAGATCGTGATGATTGCTGATAACGGCAAAAAAGGAGAGAATAATCTTCATATGAATGACTGCGAAAATGTAATTCGAACGATTAATGCTGTAAGTGGCGAACGATTTAATCTGAAAAAGGTTTATCCGGATGCATATACTTATATGACTTCTGCTACAGGTAATTCTTTTCCGCAGGTAACCAAGATGCTGCGTGAAGAAATGAATCGTGGTGCACTCATATTCAATTATACGGGCCATGGTAGTCCGATTGAGTTGTCGCACGCTCATCTCTTGGCCACTAAAGATTATGAGTTGCCAACGCAAGGTAACCTTCCACTGTGGATCTTTGCGTCTTGTGAAGTAACGCCGTTTGACCAGCAGCCGAATGATATTGGCCGGGCTGCTTTGTATATCAAGAATGGTGGTGCAATGGCCGTCATCTGTGCTTCGCGTTCTGTCTTTGCCAACTACAATCGCTCATTGAATGTTGTGCTTAACAAGAACTTGCTGTCGATGGATCAAGATGGTGCCTATAATACGATGGGTGAAGCGATGCGATTAACTAAAGTTGGTCTGCTTGATGGCTCATATAATAAAGAAACAGACCGCTCAATGAACAAATTAAAGTATACACTTTTGGGCGATCCCGCATTATCATTAATGGCTCCTCGGCAAGAGATCAAGTTAGATAGTATCAACGGCACGCCGATCAACTCCTCGTCTAAAATACAGCTGAAGGCGGGAGAAAAAGTGCGCTTTTCTGGCCACGTAATCAAGAACAACGCTGTGGATACAGGCTTCTCAGGTGTCGTAACCGGATCGCTGCACGATAGAAAAGACACTATCACGTGCAAAAATAACGGTGGTAATGCGTCAGACGCAATGGTTTATACGGATTGGCCAAACAGCCTGTACGAAGGTAGCGATTCTGTTAAGCAGGGTTGCTTCACGCTAAACATAACCATACCCCACGAAATTAGCTATTCAAATCAAAATGGTCGCTTATCGCTTTACGCTGTTGACAATACGCGTCAGGAAGAAGCGCATGGCTTTAATGAAAACTTCTTTATGAACGGTTCTGCTACAACAATAGAGGCAGATTCTATTGGGCCGAAGATTTTTATATACCTAAATACGCCGGATTTCCCTAATGGTGGTTACGTAAAGTCAGACGCACTACTCATCGCAACTTTAAGTGACAGCTCGGGCATCAATACAGTAAAGAATAGTGTAGGACATGCGCTAGAGTTAGTCTTAGATAACCAGCAAGGAACACCAATCTTGCTTAACGACTATTTTAGCTATGATTTTGGAAGTTCTACATCCGGCACTGTTACTTATCCGCTTAAAGGTCTTACTAACGGAAAGCATCGTTTGAGTCTGAGGGCTTGGGATATTAATGACAATTCTACGACGGCCTATCTCGATTTTATCGTATCGGAACAGGCGGGTAAAGAAATGGACGTAAATGCCACGCAAAATCCGGCAAAGAGTAATACCTTATTTATTACAACGATTGCCTCCGATCAAGCGGAGCAGCCCGTTACGACGGAGGTATATGACGTCTCCGGCCGACTAATTTGGTCTGCTTCTGCAAAGGTTAGCGGCACTTACGCTACAATCAATTGGGATTTGACCAATAGTAGAGGTGCGAAAGTCAATGCCGGAATTTATATCTACCGTTCTTTGATCAACGGGAAGCATACGAAAGCGAAAAAAATGATTGTTCTAAAGCAATAAAATCGCAAAAGCCAAGTTTAAATGACTGTACATAGCAGCGCGATCAGCGCAAACGAAAGAAAAATATGAAACGCATCATTCTCTTCACAATAGCCTTTATTGCCTTTACCGGCATTTCACGTGCCGATGATAAAGATGAATTTAAGAAGAAGTTTAATCCGATTATGACGGCTGTTACTTCTCAAAGCATTTCTCCGGATGCACGTGCCGGAGGTATGGGAGACGTTGGCGCGGCTACAGATCCTGACGTCTTTTCTCAAGCTTGGAACCCCGCAAAGTATCCATTTACCATTAGTCGGGCAGGTATATCTCTGAATTACACGCCTTGGTTACGTAAGATTACTTCGGGCATTGCGCTCTTAGATGCAGCCGGTTATGTGCGTATCGGAGATTATCAGGCAGTCAGTGGCTCTGTGCGCTATTTTACGCTGGGCGATGTGATGACAGACGATAAAAACATGACGGTTCGGCCTTATGAATTTGGCGTCGACGTCGCCTATTCTCGCATGTTGAGTGAAAAACTTTCGGCCGCTATAGCCTTGCGATACATTTACTCAGACATAAGCGGCCATTATGATGACCAAATGAAAGCCGGCTCAGCCTTTGCTGCCGACTTAGCTCTCTATTGGAACAACTATGTGATGTTAGGTAGCCGCGAAAGTCAGTTGGCTTTTGGTCTAAATATTAGCAATGTGGGTAGTAAGATCAACTATGGAGGAGATTACTCCTACTTTATCCCGACTAACTTGCGTTTGGGTGCGAGCCTGATGATTCCTGTAAACGAATTCAATCGCGTTTCTTTCAGCGCAGATGTCAACAAGCTCCTCGTACCCTCTCTTCCGTTGAAGAATGATGGGGAAACAAATGAAGATTATAACGAACGCGTGCGTCGCGAATATTACGATATGAGTTCCATCAAGGGTATGTTCAAAAGTTTCGGAGATTCTCCCAACGGCTTTAAGGGTGAATTAGAAGAACTACAATGGGGGTTGGGTATGGAATATACTTACAACGACCAATTCTCATTGCGTGCAGGTTATCACCACGAAAGCGACAGTCAGGGAGGTCGTAAATTTTTCACCCTGGGTGCCGGATTTAGAATGAACGTCCTCTCAATTGATGCAGGATATGTCGTTGCTACCAATGCTACAAACCCTTTAGACCAAACGCTTCGCGTGTCTTTATCATTTGATATGGACGGCATAAAATCTCTTTTTAGTAAATAATAAATGAAGATAAGGGTAGGTTTTGGTTTCGATGTCCATCGCTTAGTACATGGGCGTGACCTTTGGCTTGGCGGCATTAAGATACCTTATGATGCCGGCTTATTAGGCCACAGCGATGCTGACGTTTTGCTCCACGCTATTTGCGATGCCCTCTTGGGAGCTGCTAATATGCGCGATATTGGTTACCACTTTCCGGATACGGGAGCTGCTTATAAGGACATTGATAGCAAGATTTTATTGCAGAAAACTATGCAATTGCTTGCCGATAATGCGTGGAGCGTAGGCAATGTCGATGCTACCATCTGCGCAGAGCAACCTAAACTCAATCCTCATATAGAAAAAATGAAGGCGGCCATTGCTCCGCTTTTAGGCATATCGGAAGAAGATATCTCCATCAAGGCTACTACAACTGAGAAGTTGGGCTTTACGGGGCGGCATGAAGGTATCTCTGCTTATGCTGTCGTACTGATTGAAAAGAAGGGCGCATAGTTGAATCTTATTTTCGTAATGTTGGTTTCATACAAACGTAGCTTGTTTTGATGGCAATTAAAACAGGTCTTACTAACGCGATATAGAATGGGCTGAAAATCGGATATGGTTTTTCAGCCCTTTGCTTTTTCTTGGGTAATTAGTCGTCCCTTAAAAACTATATTTCAGCATAAAGTTTGTACTGACAAGCTCTATACTGATTCTTTTTATAAGGTACAAAAGAACTCTCATAGCTCTTTTGAAGTTATATGCTGCGGCAGCTAATAATAACGTGAGTTCGACGAATTCAGAACAAAGCAAGCTGTGTATCAATGGTCCTTAGTACATTGATACACGGCTTCTCTGGAAACAGACAATAGGCAGCAATAGCCCCTAATAAGTTGACGATGAAATTGTCAAAGCATCTATGTCCGGAGTGTTCCACCTGCGCAATGTTCTTAAGTTCATCATTCACCGTTTCTATAATGGCTCTTTTTCTGAGTAAAAGTCTGTCTGAGACACTCATTAAAGCTCCTTTCATGTTAGTTTTCAATTTGGTAATAAGTTGTATTCCGTCAACGAAAAGCCTTTGAAAGAGATTCTTGCTGATGTACCCCTTGTCATCGACCGGCTTACCATATATAAAATCTATGAATGCTTTGTACTCCAAAGGCTTACGGTCATCAACATCTCCCGGCGTTATCATAAAGTTGAGAAGTTCTCCTTTCTCATTGCAAATCAAATGCAATTTGAAACCGAAGAACCAACCCATAGAGCATTTTCCTCTTTGGGCTATGCCTTTGAATGGCGTATTTGATAAAGTTAAGATTCTAAGAACTTCTTTTCCTTCTCATAACCGACGCCCGCCTTCCTCCGGCAAGCTATTCGTAGGGCTTGTTTTTGGAAAGGCGGGCGTTTTGGCTATGCCTAATCCAACGAAGTCCCCGGAACAAGACTTCAAGACCTGCAAGGCAAACGTTATGGTTAAAGACGTGAGCATAGGCGACAAGGCTTACCCGACAAGCATAAGGTTTGCCTACGAAGCATCATCTCTAAGATTTGCTGATGCACTAACAAAAAAAGGTCCGCTGCTCTTTCCGAAAAGGTACGTTGCTTTTACCTAAAAGGTCCGCTGCTCTTTCTGAAAAGGTCCGCTGCTTTTAGACAAAAGGTACGTACGGCTGTCACGATAGCATTATCCCCAATCTGTCATAAGACCACGATATGTATAATTCTTAATGATGGTATTGTTTCCCACCATCTTTTATTTTCTTGTCGTTATCTTGTCTGCCTTTGTAACTTGACGTAGCCCGCTGCGCCTCTGTTGCAAATAGAGACAATTTGCTCGATAATAAAACAAAGTGTGTTTAGGCTCTAATGACCCATTTGAGATGATTGAAAATATATAGCCCACAAATATGTTCTTAGATACATATTTTGTATTTTTGCACGTTAAGAACAGAGGCTTATGAGATACCGCGTCGGATTGCAGTTCCGAAGGGAAGGGTCGCATAAGCCTTGTTCAGCATATACTTTTTATATTCTGAGACCTTTGAAAAATGGTTCGGACAATAATTCTCTTCCTTTTCAGGATCATTTTTGCTTGAAGAAGGGTAACTATTGAGGATGATAAGGTTCCCCTTTCCCCCGGTTGGGCCTCAAACTCGGGCCCGACCGGGGAAATTTTTGCTTATTTGACACATTTGGATATAATAAGCCCGGGTGTTCGATATAGATTAAAGGCTATGCTTTCTAGTATGTTCTGTGTATGCGTCTTGGCAAGGCCTCGATATCGACAACGTCCACCATCAAACCACCGACGGATGCTGCCAAAGGTGCGTTCTATGACACTGCGAATAGGACTTATGGAGCGGTTAAAAAGGTGTTGTGCTTGGCTCAAGGGCCGGTTGCGATATGCCTTGTGCATGATACAATCCCGCAAGTGATGTAGGGTTAAAAAGGCTCGGTTCTCCTCCGTTGCATAGCCCTTATCCGCATAGACAGGTGTATCGGCAGGGAGATCCTCTTCTCTCAACAATGGGATCAACTCCTTCAGATCGTTACGATTGGCCGGGGTGGTGATGACTTGCCGAATGATCCCTTCCCTGTTTGTCAACACATGTTTCTTGTAACCATATCGATAGACTTTCTTCTTTACCCACCGGGCTTCACCGTCTGTTCCCTTGCGTTCCTGTAAAAGAAACTTATGGTAAGCCTCCTCTTCATCCTTTTCGTCATCACTGCGTGTATCTTCACGATCATCAGCCACAGTGATGCGCAATATCCCATCAGGGCAGTGAGGGCTATCGACAATGCTCGCATCGATCAGAACTCCTTCCTTGATAGCGATATGATGGGCGCTCAATTGTTTATTGAAAGCTTTCAGTAACTTATCCATGAGTCCGGACTCTGTCAGGGCAGTCCTGAAACGGCTGATCGTACTGTGATCCGGAGAGACGGTTTCCATACTCAGCCCTAAAAATCGAGAAAACGTTACCGAGTCGTTGATACGCTCTTCCAAGGCACAGTCACTCAATCCATACCAGGTCTGCAAAAGAAGCATTTTGAAAAGCAGGATAACATCATAGGCCGGAGCTCCTGCCGCATTTTGCCGCTTGGTGTACTTCTTGTTGATCAACGTGCGAATAGGACGCCAATCGATAAGCCTGTCGACTTGATTCAAAAATACATTCTGTGCTTTCCTGCATCTCTTCTCTAACATGACGTCTGCAAATGAGACTTCGTCGTTGGTGGATTTTCCTTGTCTTGCTATAATTTTGTATCATCTTATAGTGCTAATATACGAAATAATACGCTAATAAGCAATTGGATAAGTGGTAAAATAGACTGCTTTATTGTGCAAAGGTCTCTTTAATTTTTATTCTCTACAAAGATAAGAACTTTGGAGCTTACACACTTTTATAGGACAGTATCCCATTTTTCAAAGGTCTCAATAGGATAAGTGGTAAAATAGATTGCTGTATTGTGTAAAGGTCTCATAACTAATACTCCTTGCAAATCGTTCTCGATTTGCAAGGAGTATATTCTGTAAAAAGGATCATTTATACATATGGGAGAATGCCGACTTAGAAGTCTGCATTCTTTGGTGTTCTGGGGAAAGGGATGACGTCTCGGATATTTTGCATACCGGTGACGAATAAGATCAAGCGTTCAAAGCCTAAGCCGAAGCCACTATGAGGGCAAGAGCCATATCTTCTCGTATCAAGATACCACCACATATCTTTCATCGGAAGACCCATCTCTTGGATGCGCATTTGGAGCTTGTCGTAGTCGGCCTCACGTTCGCTACCGCCAATGATTTCTCCAATCTGCGGGAACAAGACGTCCATTGCGCGAACCGTCTTTCCATCTTCGTTGAGCTTCATATAGAAAGCCTTGATCTCTTTGGGGTAGTCGGTTAGTATGACTGGGCGCTTGAAGTGCTCTTCCACAAGATAACGCTCGTGTTCGCTGGCTAGGTCGACGCCCCAATAGATGGGAAACTCAAACTTCTTACCTGCTTTGACGGCTTGCTCAAGTATCTCAATTCCTTCAGAATAAGAGAGGCGCACAAACTGATTCTTTAAGACAAAGTGCAGACGATCTATCAGCGTGTTGTCAATCATCTTATTGAGGAAGTCTAAATCGTCTTGGCAGTTATCGAAAGTCCATTGGATGCAATACTTCAGGAAGTCTTCAGCAAGATCCATGTTGTCGGTAATATCATTGAAAGCCACCTCTGGCTCGATCATCCAAAACTCAGCCAAGTGGCGAGGTGTATTGGAGTTTTCAGCTCGGAACGTAGGACCGAATGTGTAGATCGCTCCTAAAGAGGTCGCTCCCAACTCTCCTTCAAGCTGGCCGCTTACGGTTAAACTCGTTGGTTTGCCAAAGAAGTCATCCGAATAATCGATCTTTCCATTCTCATCCTTCTTCAGATCGTACAAGTTTTTGGTTGTCACTTGAAACATCTGACCTGCACCTTCGCAATCGCTAGCTGTGATGATCGGCGTGTGGAAATAGAAGAAACCATGCTCATGGAAATACTGATGGATGGCTATAGCCATATTGTGACGAATGCGGAAGACTGCACCAAAGGTATTGGTACGCAAACGCAAATGAGCGTGTTGGCGCATATATTCAAAGGATTGTCCCTTCTTTGCATCGGGAAATCGCTGGCGCAAGTACCTAATATTTCAATTTTCTTCGCTTGAATCTCGACAGTCTGTCCAGAGCCTTGACTTTGAACTAAAGTGCCATGGACACTTAAACAGGCGCCTGTTGTGATATCCTTGACTAACTCAGCATTAAATGTTTCAGTGTCGGCTACAATTTGGACATTGTTAATAGTAGAACCATCATTTAAGGCGATGAAGATTACATTTTTACTTCCTCGCTTAGTTCTTACCCAACCTCTAACGTTTACGATTGTGTCAAAGTCTGTACACTTTAAGACATCGATTATTTTTGTCCTTTTTATTGTTTCCATTTTACTTGTCCTTCTTTTCTTCTTACTTATTCAAATGCACCCATACGGAGATAGTTGACTTCATCTTGAGTCAAGTAACGCCAGTCTCCGCGGCGTAAATGTTTCTTAGTTAAGCCTGCAAAGTAAACGCGATCAAGCTTTACGACGTGGTAACCTAAACTTTCAAAGATACGGCGTACGATGCGATTCTTTCCACTGTGGATTTCAATGCCGACTTGCTTCTTATCTGTTTCGCTGGCATATTGAATATCGTCTGCCTTAATCTCACCATCCTCCAAAGTTATACCGTCTACAATCTTTTGCATATCGGTGCCGGATACGTTCTTATCCAAATAGACGTGGTAGATTTTTTTCTTCATAAATTGAGGGTGCGTAAGCTTTGCTGCCAACTCTCCATCGTTGGTCAACAGTAAAACTCCCGTCGTGTTTCGGTCTAAGCGGCCGACAGGATAGATGCGTTCTTGGCAAGCTCCCTTTACAAGGTTCATTACCGTCTTACGCTCTTGTGGATCTTCGCTCGTAGTAATGCAACCTTTCGGCTTGTTGAGCAGTACATAGACTTTCTTTTCTAATCTTACAGGACTTTCGTGGAAGAGAATGTCATCCGACCGCAAAACTTTTGTTCCTAATTCTGTAACGACTTTGCCATTTACGGTAATCACGCCGGCTTGAATATATTTATCCGCATCACGGCGTGAACAAATGCCCGCATTGGCTAAATATCTGTTTAAACGAATCGGCTCGTTCGGATCGACGTGTTCCTCCTTATAGGCTATTTGCTTTTTCAGGCTATACTTCGCATTTGGGTTGTAGGGCCTGCGTTGTTGCGGACGCTTTTGGAAATTGCCTTGTTGGCGATCGCCATAGTTTGGACGTGGGCGATATCCATTTTGACGATAGCCGCCTTGTTGGAAATCCCCTTGTCGATAATCGTTTTGTTGGTAATCATTTTGTCTGTAATTGGGATTCCAATTAGACGGAGCATTTTCCCGATTCTCACGATTATAGCGTTGTCCGTTGTTGTAGTTGTTATTATTATAACGCGGACCATTAAAGCGTGGCCGATAGCCATTGTTGTTATTTTGGCCATAATTGTTGCGTGGGCGGTAATTACCCTCACGCCGCTCAAAACCATTCTCCGAGCGTTCGTTGTTATTATGATATTTTGAATAGGGATGGTCTCCAAAATCATTGCGCTGTTCATTATAGCGCGGCCGATACCCATTATTATTAGGGGCATTGAATCGTTGGCGAGGCCCATTGGACTCTTGATTCCCATTGTAGTTAGTAGAGTAACCCCCTATTCGTGCATTACGATTAAAACGCGGGCGCGGAGTATGCCCAAAGTCTTGTCTCTGTTCAGAAGAAGGAGCCTCTTCGCTTCTTTTCTCCTGAAATCCTTTGTTTTCTAATTCTTCGCTCATAATCTGTTGTTGTTAGCCTCACGGCTATTTGTTTTAGTAAATACCTATATAATTGTATGGCGTAATTGTCGTCAATTCTTTCTTGACAGAGTCTGGCACATCAAGGCTATCAATAAAACGTGCGATTCTATCTTGATTGACAGCCTCGTTTGTGCGTGTAAGTTCCTTTAAAGCCTCATATGGATGTGGATAGCCCTCGCGGCGCAGGACTGTCTGGATGGCTTCAGCTACGACAGCCCAGCAATTATCTAAATCGCCACGAATGGTTTCTTCGTGTAGAACCAATTTAGAGAGTCCTTTGAGTGTACTCTTAAAGGCTATAAGACTATGTCCGAGTGGCACGCCAATATTGCGGATCACCGTGGAGTCGGTAAGGTCGCGTTGTAGTCTGCTAATCGGTAGCTTTCGACTCAAAAATTCTAAAATAGCATTAGCGATGCCCAAGTTTCCTTCTGAATTTTCAAAGTCAATCGGATTAACTTTATGTGGCATAGCACTAGAACCCACTTCTCCGGCCTTAATTTTTTGCTTAAAGTAGCCTAAAGAAATATATTGCCAAACATCTCTGTCCAAGTCAATGATAATTGTTTGAATCCTTTTCAATGCATCAAAAATGCCGGCAAGGTTGTCATAATTGGAGATCTGTGTGGTGTATTGTTCTCTGCGTATGCCTAGATGCTGCTCCAAAAAGTTGTTGGCAAAGCTGGGCCAATCTATTGTTGGGTAAGCTATATGATGCGCATTAAAGTTGCCCGTTGCACCTCCGAATTTTCCGGAAATATCTTCGATGGCGTAGTTGCAAACTGACTCACGTAGTTGTTCGAGTCGATAGCTGAAGACCTTAAATTCTTTACCTAAGGTCGTCGGACTTGCCGGCTGCCCGTGTGTTCGTGCAAGCATCGGGATGTCTTTCCACTCTTCTGCAAACTCATTCAGTTTATCAATCAATTCATCCAGCAATGGTACATATACATCCTTCAAAGCCTCTTTCAGCATCATCGGGAATGATGTGTTGTTAATGTCTTGGCTCGTAAGGCCGAAATGGATAAACTCTTTGTAAGCTTCCATATTGCCTATACGATCCAATTGCTCTTTGATGAAATACTCAATGGCTTTACATCATGGTTAGTGATGCTTTCGATCTCTTTGATACGCTTGGCATCTTCCTCAGCAAAGTCTTCATACAATCCGCGAAGTGTAGGGAAGAGTTCGCGATTGAAATCCTCGAGTTGAGGAAGCGGTAATTCGCATAGCGAAATAAAGTATTCGATCTCTACACGCACCCGATATTTCATCAGAGCAAACTCTGAAAAATAAGCAGAAAGATTTGCTGTCTTTTGGTGGTATCGCCCATCTATGGGGGACACGGCTGTTAAGGTTGTTAACTCCATTTATTATGCTGTTCAGCAGTGATGCTTTATATGAATTCTGATTAAATGAGCGACAAAGATAGTTATTCTTTTGGTAAAAGAGTCGTATCTAAGGAATGGATATTGATTTTGTCTAATATCTATGCGCAATATGTAGTAGTAGCGCTGTCTTTGGTCCTTGTTTTCTCTGTTCTGTGGTCTTTTTAATAATGGTAAACAAGATTATTGCTAATCTTGTTTACCATCTAAATGCGAGTAGGCTTTCTATCCTTTAGAGAATAGAGATCTTGCGTACAGTTTCCTACCTTTATAATGTAGCAGCCTCGGTTTAATTCAAGGCGTATGGTCTTATCGTTGGAATCTATGCGATAATCGGCCACTTTCACTCCCGTGATGTTGTAGATTTCAACACTCATACCTGAGCCATTTTGAATTCGAAGGTTGGCGCCGTTGAGTGTTAATCGTACTTCTTCAAAGTCATTTACCTCTTGTGGGCTATCAAAGGCCGTACTAGCCGCAGCATTAACCGCGGGCATCATTATGAGGAATAAAGTTAATAGTAATAAGCGTGTATATTTTCTCATTGCATTTCTGTTTTTTGCAAAAATAGGAACTAATCGTGAATGCTGCAAGTTTATTGTGTGGAATTTCTATTTTTTTTTATCGAAGCTTTGTTTTTGCAAATATAAATCAAAAATTGAGTTGAATATGAAGGAACTTATAAAGTGGCTAACATCGTGAAAATAAAGCATTATGAAGTTTGATAAGCATTTGTTATCGCTCAAGAATGGGGTTGTAATAGTCAGAGAAAAAGACGAGTAGGGTATACATAAAACGTTATAAGATGGGATTCCATATATGTTAGGTGTGAAGTATAAGTTATCTATTTAGCGTTACAAGTCATTTGATTTGACTTTTACGTTGTCCCTTCGTGAAGGTATAATTCTCCTTTCACGAGGGTACAGTCGTCCCGTCACGATGGTACAAACTTATTCTTACGAATATAATTAAGCGAAGAGCGTAGGGCGAGTGATATATTCGAGCTTTTATCTCCATTTTTGTCTTCTTAGCCGCTTGATGCTTGTTGTCGTGCGACCTTTTTATGGTTCTTTTGTACAATGTGTGGGAAACCTTGTCAATTGAAAGCTTTTCGGTATATTTGAATTCCCTCGTCGCGTAATAGAGTTAAAGAGTAGAGCGAATAGGATGAGTAAAGGGTGAAAACCGTCTTGATATTGCGCAAGGATTACAAAGGTGTAATGGCTGTGTAGAGATGGGTGGTAGTAGATAGGTGAAAAGCGTGTAACTATATTTGCAACCGAGTTGCACAAACTTTCCCGTATTTTTGCAACAAAATCAAGAGTTATGTGCGATACTTGTAGTTGTCATCATCATCAAGCTTGTGGAGAGCTTGGGGGACATGGGCATAATGGCCTACTTTTTCCGTTATTGTCAGGTGCTTTATTGATCATCGGTCTGCTCTTGGACCATTTTGTGCTTATACCTTCTATCCTTCGGCTTATATATTATGGTGTGGCTTTTTTGCCTGTAGGATTTCCGATCCTGAAAGAAGCTTGGCATGAAATTTTGAAAAAAGAAATATTCAACGAATTCCTGCTCATGATTATTGCCACTACGGGTGCATTTTATATTGGTGAATATCCGGAAGCGGTCGGTGTGATGCTGTTTTATGCTATTGGCGAATGGTTTCAAGATCGTGCGGCTGATAAAGCCAGAAACAGTATCAAGTCCTTGGTTGACTTGCGCCCGGATATGGTGACACTTGTTCGTGCTGATGAAACTTTTAGAGTCACGCCACAGGAAGTAGAAGTTGGGACTATTATAGAGGCTGTTTCAGGTGAGCGCCTTTCATTAGACGGCACTCTAATTAATGATGTCGCCACTTTTGACACTGCTGCACTGACCGGCGAGAGTGAACCACGCACTATATACAAAGGAGAAGAGGTGTTGGCTGGGATGATTCCTCATGGAACGACGGTCAGGTTAAATGTGCTTCGGCCTGTACAGGAGAGTGCTTTGGAGCGAATTTTGAAATTAGTGAACGAAGCCCATAGCAGAAAAGCACCGGCTGAACGCTTTATCCGTCGTTTTGCCAAAGTTTATACGCCTATTGTAATTTTTTTAGCCTTTTTCGTGGCTGTATTACCTCCCTTGCTATTGAATAATGCAGCGTTTGAGGATTACTTATATCGTGCTTGCATTTTCTTGGTGATATCTTGCCCTTGCGCACTTGTGGTAAGTATTCCGCTAAGCTATTATGCCGGCATTGGCGCTTCATCAAAACGAGGTATACTCTTTAAGGGAGGAAACTACTTGGATGCTATTACAAAAGTAAAAGCCGTCATTTTCGACAAGACAGGTACACTTACCGTCGGAAAATTTGAAGTAGAAAGATTACCATAGAAGACAAGGCTATCTTAGCCGTTGTTGGCGGAATGGAAGCGAAATCTACGCATCCGATAGCGCGTGCCATAACGAACTATTTACAAGAGCACTTGACGCTTACTTCGTTAGCGAGCGTCGAAGAATCAGCCGGGTATGGCTTGCGTGCCGATGTTGGCGGACATATATATAAGGTAGGCAACGCCCGCTTTATCGACGTGCCGGTAGAGGAGGTGAGTGAGGATCTTACGCAAGTCTTTGTTTCTGTAGATGGTGTCTATCTAGGTTATATCGCATTAGCGGATAAACCAAAAGTAGATGCAAAAAGGGGCATTCAAGCCTTGCGTAGATTGGGTATCAAAACGATTGGAATCTTATCTGGAGATAAAGAGAGTATTGTTGCCCGTTTAGGAAAAACGTTGCAGGCTGATGTATGTGCCGGCGCTTTGCTGCCGGAGGGAAAGGCCGATTATGTGATCCGATTTAAGAAGACAACCGACAGTCAGACAGCCTTTGTTGGCGATGGTATTAATGATGCTCCGGTCTTGGCTTTAAGTGATCTCGGTATAGCAATGGGTGGAAGTGGTAGCGATGCGGCAATTGAGACGGCAGATGTCGTTATTCGTTCTGATAAACCCTCAAAAGTTGCCGAAGCAATTCAATTGGGGCGCCAAACGAGGCGTTTGGCCATATTGAATATAATGTTGGCATTAGGGGCAAAGTTGATCGTTCTGTTACTAGGGACTTTCGGGTGCGTTACACTTTGGTTAGCTGTATTTGCGGATACGGGCGTTGCACTGCTTTGCATTGCAAATGTTGTCTGTGCGCAATATCGTATGTGCAGGCCTATTCGTCAGGATAAAAAGTAGGGTTTGTCGTTGTTTATTTTGAGTAATAGTTACGTCTGTTTATGCTCACATTGAAAGGTATGTGTTGCAAAACGTCTCGAAATACATAAAATGTAAGCAGATTTCAGTCGTTTTTGACGGATAGTATCTTTTCCTTTTGTATCTTTGTGCACAGTTGAAATTACTATAAAACTTACACTTACAATTATGTACATCGAGAAAATTCATGCAAGAGAAATCCTCGACTCGAGAGGAAATCCTACCGTAGAAGTTGAAGTAACTACCGAATGCGGCGTTATTGGTCGCGCTTCTGTTCCGTCAGGAGCTTCTACCGGTGAGAACGAAGCGCTCGAATTGCGCGATGGTGACAAGCAACGCTATGGTGGCAAGGGCGTACAGAAGGCTGTAGCCAATGTCAATGAAAGATCGCGCCGGCTTTGGTTGGTATGTCTGTTCTCGAACAGCGCGCCATTGACAATAAGATGATTGCGCTCGACGGTACGAAGACTAAGTCCAACCTGGGGGCTAATGCTATCCTTGGCGTTTCTCTCGCAGTGGCGCATACAGCAGCTAATTATCTCAATATTCCTCTTTATCGCTACATCGGCGGTACGAATACTTATGTACTTCCCGTTCCGATGATGAACATTATCAATGGTGGTGCTCATAGTGATGCCCCTATTGCTTTCCAAGAGTTTATGATTCGCCCTGTTGGCGCGCCTTCTGAGAAAGAGGCTATCCGTATGGGTGCAGAAGTATTCCACGCTCTTCAAAAATTATTGAAGAAACGTGGACTTAGCACCGCTGTTGGTGATGAAGGCGGCTTTGCTCCAAAGCTTAATGGTATTGAGGATGCTTTAGATAGCATTATTCAGGCTATCAAAGATGCAGGCTACGAACCTGGTAAGGATATTAAGATCGCAATGGACTGCGCTGCTAGTGAGTTTGCATTTGTAGAAAACGGCAAGTATTTCTATGACTATAAGCAATTGAAGACTGGTATGCCGAAGGATCCCAACGGCAAGAAGCTTTCTGTTGATGAGCAAATTTCTTATTTGAAAGAACTCGTTGAGAAATATCCGATTGATTCCATTGAAGATGGCCTTGATGAAAACGACTGGGAAGGCTGGGTTAAATTGACTAAAGCTATTGGCGATAAAGTGCAGCTTGTGGGCGATGACTTGTTTGTTACCAACGTTCGTTTCTTGGAGAAAGGTATCGCAATGGGAGCCGGCAACGCTATTTTAATTAAGTAAATCAAATTGGTTCGCTTTCTGAGACGCTTGATGCGATCGAAATGGCACATCGTCATGGTTATAACACTGTCACTTCACATCGTTCAGGTGAAACTGAAGATACAACAATTTCTGATATTGCCGTTGCAACTAACTCTGGTCAGATTAAGACTGGTAGCTTGAGTCGTACAGATCGTATGGCGAAGTATAATCAGCTTATCCGTATCGAAGAGGAACTCGGTGAGCAGGCTGTGTATGGCTATAAGAAAATCAGATAATCATATTTGATTCAAAGATCATCATAAGAGCAGGGCGGAAAGGTCTTTTTATAGATACTTCTGCCTTGCTCTTTATCGTTTCTTCTAGTCTTAAATCTCATAGCTCTTTTTTAAGTTCCTATAGTAAGATAGCCTCAAGTGAGGCAAGTTTTAATGAGTTGGTTCGCGTGCTTTTGGATAGTTTTTCCAAGCAGGAGCGCTCCCTCTTTCTCGCGGAACATACTGGTGAACAAGCCTATGGTTTCCGTCCCTGTCGTTGGCGGGGCCATGGTTGGAGTTTCCAACTTCGCATCCCTCGTATGCACTCCAATGCTTTTCAACCAATCTTTATGAGGCCTTTGCACAATAAAGTAGTCTATTTTACCATTTGTCTTATTGTTTATTAGCGTATTATTTCGTATATTAACGTGAGTTCGACGAATTATAAGTGTCTATAGATTTGGTGATTAGCGAAATTTGTTGTAATTTTAAGGTGTTAACATTCAAATAATTACGAACAAAAATCGCTATGATCACCAAAGACAAAGTTTTTCACTTCGTTCAAGGAAACTCCTGAAATATTTTGTATGGCAGACAACTTCTGCAAGTTTTTTGATGCTATGACGGCAAAATATGCGCTAAAACCTACCGGAAAAAGAAAATATCATCGAAGTTCCACGATGTCAAAGGCAGAAATCATGCTGATAATGATTCCCTCCATTGCATAGCCCTTATCCGCATAGACAGGTGTATCGGCAGGGAGATCCTCTTCTCTCAACAATGGGATCAACTCCTTCAGATCGTTACGATTGGCCGGGGGTGGTGATGACTTGCCGAATGATCCCTTCCCTGTTTGTCAACGCATGTTTCTTATAACCATATCGATAGACTTTCTTCTTTACCCACCGGGCTTCACCGTCCGTCCCCTTGCGTTCCTGTAAAAGAAACTTATGATAAGCCTCCTCTTCATCCTTTTTGTCATCACTGCGTGTATCTTCACGATCATCAGCCACAGTGATGCGCAATATCCCATCAGGGCGGTGAGGGCTGTCGACAATGCTCGCATCGATCAGAACTCCTTCCTTGATAGCGATATGATGGGCGCTCAATTGTTTATTGAAAGCTTTCAGTAACTTATCCATGAGTCCGGACTCTGTCAGGGCAGTCCTGAAACGGCTGATCGTACTGTGATCCGGAGAGACGGCTTCCATACTCAGCCCTAGAAATCGAGAAAACGTCACCGAGTCGTTGACTCGCTCTTCCAAGGCACAGTCACTCAATCCATACCAGGTCTGCAAAAGAAGCATTTTGAAAAGCAGGATAACATCATAGGCCGGAGCTCCTGCCGCATTTTGCCGCTTGGTGTACTTCTTGTTGATCAACGTGCGAATAGGACGCCAATCGATAAGCCTGTCGACTTGATTCAAAAATACATTCTGAGCTTTCCTGCATCTCTTCTCTAACATGACTTCTGCAAATGAGACTTCGTCGTTGGTGGATTTTCCTTGCCTTGCCATAATTTTGTATCATTTTGTAGTGCTAATATACAAAATAATACGTTAATAAACAATTGGATAAGTGGTAAAATAGACTGTTTTATTGTGCAAAGGTCTCATATTGTGAATAAGCGTGTTATCTCATTGAATCTGAAGTGAAACTCATGAAATAAAAAAGCAAAGCTGATTATCAAGCCTTACTCTTTTCTTCTTCCTGTTCTTGAAGCTCAACATCTTTTACTTTACGAAATAGGTCTGAAGCAAATATAAAACTATTCAGCTTCTCATTCTTGGCGTTGATAACTTCATCTTTCGTTCCTTCCCATTCTGGATAACCATGATAGATATATAGAATGTGTTCTCCGATACCCATTACAGAATTCATATCATGTGTATTGATGATTGTTGTGATTTTAAACTCCTCTGTAATCCCATGGATTAAGGCGTCAATTACGAGTGATGTCTTCGGATCGAGCCCGGAGTTTGGTTCATCGCAAAACAGATATTTAGGATTCAAAGAAAAAGCTCTCGCAATGGCTACACGTTTTTGCATACCACCGGAAATTTCTCCTGGGAATTTTGCTGTAGCTTCAAGTAGTTTTACTCGGTCCAAACATTCCTCAGCCCGCTTCTTTCTTCTTAAATAAGTATCATCAGAAAACATATCTAATGGGAACATGACATTTTCTAAGACACTCATAGAGTCGAAAAGCGCTGCATTTTGGAAAATCATGCCCATTTCTCGTCGTAATAACTTGCGTTCTTTCGTTTTCATCCTAACAAAATCTCGCTGATCATAGAGAATCTCTCCACTTGTCGGGTCCAATAAACCGACAAGGCATTTCATAAATACGGTCTTTCCCGAGCCACTCTGACCAATGATAAGATTCGTTTTACCCTCTTCAAAAGTAGTTGTTATATTTTTAAGTACTTCTTTGTCTCCAAAAGCCTTAAAGAGTTGCTTTACTTCTATCATGATAAGATGTTTGTCAAGAATAGGTCTGAAAAAAGAATAAGCATAGAGCAAGAAACAACAGCATTAGTCGATGCTTTCCCTACTTCAATTGATCCGCCTTCAACGGTATAGCCATAAAAAGATGAAACACTTGCTATAATAAAGGCGAAAAAGAGCGATTTGATTGTGCCCATCCAAAAGAACCAAGGCGCAAAATCGTGTTGCATACCGGCTGTCAGATCAGTTGCTGTAATGATATGTCCGATATAAGCCGTTGCATATGCACCTACAATACCGCTGGCTGTGCTAAAAATGACAAGCAGAGGAATCATTGTCACTAATCCGAGAATTTTAGGTAGAATGAGAAAACTTGCAGAGTTTACACCCATTATTTCTAATGCATCTATTTGCTGCGTAGTACGCATTGTGCCTAACTCAGAGGCTATGTTAGAGCCAACCTTACCTGATAGAATCAAACACATAATAGAGGAGGAGAACTCCAATAACATAATTTCTCGGGTAACGTAGCCGGAAACCCAAGTAGGCATCCAGGCACTCTGTATGTTGAGCTTTATTTGAATACAAATGACTGCACCAATAAAAAACGATATCAGCAGGACAATACCTATGGAGTTGACACCTAATTGCGCCATTTCCTTCAAGTATTGCTTGCCAAACATCCTCCAACGTTCGGGGCGCTGAAAGGTGCGCCCAAGCAATTCGATGTAGCGTCCAAATGAATTCAAAAAATTGAGTATAAACATAGTCAACAATGCGTTATTGTTTAGAATAATCCCAAATGCAGACAGTGTCTTCTTGTCGCTAATTGAGCTTTTGCATACAAATGTACGCAAAAACACAATGATGCAAGGATATATAATGAGTTTTTCTCAAGAGAACCATTGAAAGTATTTCCATCGTAGTGAGCTTTTGCGCTGTATAAGCTTATAGTGAATCATCCATTTTGAAGTTAGATAGACTAATTTAACGTGAGTTCGACGAATTATAAGTGTCTATAAATTTGGTGATTAGCGAAATTTGTTGTAATTTTAAGGTGTTGATATACATAGAATTACAAATAAAAATCGCTATGATCGCCGAAGCTAAAGTTTTTCACTTCGTTCAAGGAAACTCCTGAAATATTTTGTATGGCAGACGACTTCTGCAAGTTATTTGATGCAATGACGGCAAAATATGCGCTAAAACCTACCGGGAAAAGAAAATATCATCGAAGTTCCACGATGTCAAAGGCCGAAGTCATGCTGATAATGATTCTTTTCCACGACTCCGGTTATCGATGCTTTAAACATTTCTATCTTGAAAAAGTATGCAAGCATCTTCGCCATCTGTTTCCAAAAGTTGTTTCTTATAACCGTTTAGTAGAATTGGAAAGGGAGGTAGCCGTACCCTTAACCTTGTTTATCAAGAAGGTCCTCTTGGGAAAATACACGGGTATAAGCTTTGTTGACAGTACACCATTGCGTGTCTGCAAAACCAAAGAATACATATGCACAAAGTTTTCAAAGGCATAACCCAAAGAGGGAAATGTTCTATGGGTTGGTTCTTCGGTTTCAAATTGCATTTGATTTGTAATGAGAAGGGAGAGCTTCTCAACTTTATGATAACGCCGGGAGATGTTGATGGCCGTAAGCCTTTGGGATACAAAGCTTTTATAGAGTTCATTCAAGGTAAGCTGTTCGGTGACAAGGGGTACATCGGCAAGAACCTCTTTCAAAGGCTTTTCGTTGACGGAATACAACTTATTACCAAATTGAAAAGTAACCTGAAAGGAGCTTTAATGAGTGTTTCAGACAGACTTTTACTCAGAAAAAGAGCCATTATAGAAACGGTGAATGATGAACTTAAGAATATTGCACAAGTGGAACACTCCGGACATAGATACTTTGACAATTTCATCGTCAACTTATTAGGGGCTATTGCTGCCTATTGCCTGTTTCCAAAGAAGCCGTGCATCAATGTACAAAGAACCTTTGATACACAGCTTGCTTTGTTCTGAATTCGTCGAACTCACGTTAATTTAGTTCGGAATTCATAGATTTGTATGAAATGGTTTACAATAAAAGTCTCTTTTACACGTTTTGAAAAGTATGAAAAAGATTCTCCCGTGCTTAATAATCTTGTTGGCGCTAACTGCTTGTATGAAAGATGATGCTTATATCGTTTCTCCTACAGCTGAATTAACCTTTTCTACAGATACTGTTTCCTTGGATACTGTAATAGCTGGACAAGGTTCAAATACGTATACTTTCGAGGTTTATAATAAACAGAATAAAGCTATTCGCATAGCGCGCGTCTGGTTAGAAAATGGGGTTACCTCGGATTTTAAAGTGAATGTTGATGGAGAAGCTCTAACTGCAGGGGAGGCAAATGATTTGGAAATAGCGGCAAAAGACAGTATTCGTGTCTTTCTTTTCGTTAGAACCAAAGACTTGGATAATGATAAACCACAAGCAACTTCAGATAAACTATATTTTCAGACTGAGGGGGGCTTTGTGGGGGCTGTTATCTTGAATGCTTTTGGTCAGAGTGTAACAACATTAAAAGGGAAAGTAATAACAAGAGACACGATTCTTTCTTCGAGACGCCCATATCAAATATATGATAGTTTGGTGATAGCAAAAGATGCGACGTTGAGTGTAAGTCCTGGTGTACGCTTTTATTTCCATCGTGGTGCTCAATTGATTGTGCACGGAAAACTCTTAGCACAAGGAGCATTGAATAACCCTATCATTATGCGAGGTGATCGTTTGGGAAATATGTTTTCGCAACAAGCGTACGATAATATACCAGGACAATGGGGGGGAGTAGTTTTTACATATGAAAGCTTTAATAATGAGATGGACTTTGTGGATATCCATAGTGGGAATTTTGGTATTCGCTGTGATAGTTCGGCAGTTGGGCAACTTAAACTAAAACTCACTAATAGCATTGTTCATAATACGAAAGGAGATGGACTATTTGCAAAGGTCTGTAATTTGAAAATCAATAATAGTCAGTTGACAAATTCTGGCGGAAATTGTCTAACGCTTTTAGGTGGTTCTTATGATTTCATTCATTGTACAATCGGAAATTTCTATATGTTTGCTGGTGGACGAGGTGTAGCTCTTTCTTTTGCAAATGCTGAAGGAGATGTGCGTTTACCATTAGAGCGTTTGGACTTTATCAATTGTATTTTGACGGGCTATGGTTCGGATGAGATTGTGGGGAGTAAGAGTAAGCGTTATGAGAATGATCCATTTAACTTCTCATTCCGAAGCTGCCTTATAGATATGCCGAAACCTATCCAGCCAGAAGATTTAGGTCACTTCATCAATTGCTTTTGGGATAATAACGAGGGTGGTAAGGTTTCTAGAGAAGATAACTTTTCACCTAAATTTGATTTGAAAAAGTTGATCTTTTCTTTTCAATTAGATAGTCTCTCACAAGCCGTGGGTAATGCAGATATAGAGCAGGCACGCTTGTTTGCACCTGTTGATAGATTAGGACGTTCACGGCTGCACGGACGAGGAGCTGATATTGGGTGTTATCAGCGACAATAGAGAGAAAAAGTTTAAAATTCCGTGATGGTTTTAGGATGTAGAAAGACTCTATCTGGATACTTTATATCTACTAAATAGTGCTTCACCTGGAACTGACTCAGCTGCAGCGCATCTGTCCTTTTGTTGAATAACTTGGCTGAATTCTTCTAAACTCATACGGCCTTTTCCAACTTCTATAAGAGTACCAACAATTGCACGGACCATATTTCGCAAGAATCTATCTGCTGTAATTTCAAAACGCCATAGGTCTTCTTTTTCGTGTACCCATTTGGCATTTGTTACGTGACAGATATTTGTTCGAGTATCAGTATGTAGTTTGCTAAAACTAGTAAAATCGTCTACTTGTAAAAGATGTTTGGCCGCTTTGTCCATCGCGGAAAAATCTAAATCTGCAAGGCAACGGGTTGCATAATGACGCTTGAAGGGGTCTTTTATCTTGTAGATATAATAATGGTATGTCCTAGATAATGCGTCAAAGCGAGCATGTGCGTTAGGATTTACCGGCATTACATCTCGTACTGCAATATCAGGCGGCAAAAGTCGATTTAGACGAAAGGTAAACTTATCTGGTAAGGGATTATTTGCATCAAAGTGTGCAACCATTCTTGTAGCATTTACACCCGTATCAGTTCTTCCAGCTCCAACTAGACTGATTGTTGATTGAAAAAGGGTAGAAACAGCTTTGTTCAGAACTTCCTGCACGCTTAAGGCGTTGGGTTGGAGCTGCCAGCCGTGGTAATTACCTCCATCATAAGAGATATAAAGAAAATAGCGCATATAACTCAAAAGCTTCTCTTTTGTCCGAAATATAAAATGCCCTGCCAAAAGGCAGGGCTGACCGTATCGTATTGGGAAATATTCGTATTGTTATGCTTCTACGTCAGCTGATTCTACGGTATTGTCAGCTTCCTTTTCAGCTACTGGTTCTACTTCAGTCAAAGTCTTCTCTTCTTTTTCTGCAGCTACACCGCCTTCTGCAATAACAGAAAATGGAATTTCAGCAGAAACTTCTTTATGAAGTCTTACGATTGCCGTATACTCACCAACTTGCTTTACATCTTTAAGGACAATAGCTTTACGTTCAATTTCAAAGCCTTGTTCTTTAAGTGCATCTGCAATATGAATGTTGTTAACTGAACCATAGATTACACCGTTACCACTTACTTTTACTTCAATAGTGATGGGCTTAATCTTACTCAATTTATCTGCCAACTCTTGCGCTTCAGCTTTAATCTTTTCAAGCTTGTGTGCACGTTGCTTTAAATCCTCTTCAAGAGAGCGAAGAGCAGATTTGCTTGCGATGACAGCCTTACCAGTAGGAATAAGAAAATTGCGACCGTATCCGTCACGAACGTTTACAACGTCATCCTTAAAACCAAGGCCATGGACGTTTTCTTTGAGAATAATCTTCATAATCTAAATTCCTCCTATTATTTCATCAAATCTGTTACAAAAGGCAGAAGAGCCAATTGGCGTGCACGCTTCACTGCTTGTGCAACGCGGCGTTGATATTTCAAAGAAGTACCAGTTAAGCGGCGCGGTAAAATCTTGCCTTGTTCGTTCAAGAACTTCTTCAAGAACTCGGGATCTTTATAATCAATGTATTTGATGCCGCTTTTCTTGAAACGGCAGTACTTTTTACGCTTAACATCAATAGTTGGAGCGGTCAAGTAGCGAATTTCTGATTGCTGTGCCATAATTAAGCCTCCTTTTGATTTTTCCGGTTACGACGCTTTTCTGCATATTGGATAGCGTATTTATCCAATTTTGTCGTAAGATCACGAATAACACGCTCATCACGGCGATAAGCAATTTCCAGTTTTTTGATAACCGTTGGCTCTGCTTTAAATTCAATTAAAACATAGAAACCGGTTGATTTCTTCTGAATAGGATAAGCTAAATGCTTCAAGCCCCATTCTTCTTCATTGATGATCTCTGCGCCTTCAGCGGTAAGAACACCTTTGAACTTTTCGACCGTCTCCTTCATCTGCTGGTCAGATAAAACGGGAGTTAGGATGAAGACGGTCTCGTACTGATTCATCATACGTTTGTCTGTTAATGATTAAATAATTTTGCTCATAAAGCGGTGCAAAATTACGATAAACTCCTTGATTGTCCAAGTAATACGCCAACTTTTCAGCCTTGTTTGCTGATGAAATCACTGTATCCCGATCATTTTGTGTGTTTGAAGCGAAAGTCGCCAGCGAGGATTATCCTTTACATAGGAGATACAAGATGCTAAAATACGATTATTTTTGATAGAATCGCCCAGATCACATGGTTGAATAAAGTAATGAGATGCTTTAATTTCGTCGTGAGGATTAAAAGTCTCTTCTGTATAAACTACTTTTAGCTCATTACAAGTCTTAAGCATTGTTTGTGCCGTTTTGGGCGACAAAGTCACCCAATCAATTCCTTCAGGTAGTGCGTGTAAGCCATTTGTTTCTATACATACATATTTCCCCGCTGCGTGAAGGCCATCTATCAGTTCTTTTGTGACGAATAATGATGGTTCCCCACCAGTTAATACTACATGTTTAGCTGGAAAACGAGTCACCTGATCCAAAATTTGTTCTTGTGTCATAAGCTCTCCTGTTTCATGTCGAGTATCACAAAAACTACAAGATAAGTTACAACCGGAGAAGCGTATAAAAATAGAAGCTATACCACTATAAAAACCCTCTCCTTGTAGTGAGTAGAAGATCTCATTTATCTTAAAGCGCGGCATCGTCTTCTTTCATATATACAGCAATGTTACCTTCTGACTCTTGAAAGGATACTTTGTAGCAATGAGGCACTTGATCACAGATCCATTTTGCTAAGTTTTCAGCAGTTGTATTGAAATTCACGACATCATTAGCAAAGCGGTGATCTAATTTTCCTTGCACGATATCTTTTACCTTTTTAAAATCGACGACCATTCCGTTATGGTCTAATTCTTTTCGCCTTGCAATAAACGGTGACAACCGCATTATGTCCGTGCAGATGCGTGCATTTACTTTCGTAGTCTAATTTCAGTTGATGTGCGTAAGCGATTTCTATCCTTTTGGAAACGTAAAACATTTCTGATATACTTCTTTGTGAATGGTTCTAACAATAGTATGATAATTCTCTTCTAAAAAAACAGAGTCTGTAGCCATTAATTGCAGAGGTATGCTTTTACCATGTTCTTGATAAGGCGGCTGTAGGTAAGGGCGATTAGAGAGTTTGAGCCCATGGCGTATATAAAAGTCAATCCTTCTATTAGCCATAGGATTACTTCCTTTTGGCTCTACTTCAATAATAAGCGGTTTGTTTATAACCCCAATAATCCCTTCTAGGACTTGCCCACCAATGTTTTTTCCTCTCAATAGAGGATCTACAGCAAAGTGTTCGCCATAAATGAAATTATGAAAATTCCAGAAAGTAAAGAACCCGGCAAACGACTCCTTATATAATATTGTGTAGGTTGTCATGTGTGGATGCATACACACCATCTTTTGCCATAACGCTGTCTCGCGCCTTTCGTCTTCTGGGAAAGATGTTAAGTAGAGCATCGTAGCCTGGTCTAAATCTTCTTGAGGTGCAAATTTTCTTATCATTTTAAGAATTTGATCGTGTAAATCGCACTTAGCTTTTTCTTTAACTCTGCTATTTTCCCTGATCGTATGTTTACTTTTAATTTTACGCTTTGATCTGCGTATGTCTGTGATACGATCTTACCCCCCAAGTCACGTGCTATACGCATCGCCCGATCTATTTCTGTATAAGGCGATTCGAATACAAGCGAGTCCATAATGACTATTTCTTTGATTTGTGCCTTTGTTAGAGCATCTGCAGCTGCTGTTTTATATGCACGTCCTAAATTGGCTGCCCCTAATTCAGTGCCACCAAAATACCTGACGACAATTAAAAGGATGTTAGTCAAATTTTGGCTACGCAATTGTCCTAATATTGGACGACCTGCTGTGCCGGATGGTTCGCGATCATCACTTGAGCGACTCGTTTCACCATCATTACCCAAAATATAAGCATAACAGACGTGACGTGCATCAAAATACTTTTTCTGATAAGTCTTAAGTTCGCACTGTACATCTTCTATCGTATTTACAGGAATAGCGAAGCTAATAAATTTGCTCCGCTTTTCCGTATAAAGTCCTTCAGCAACTTTTTCTATAGTCAAAAAGGAATCTTCCAATGTTGATGTGGCTGCTTACTTTTAGTTGAAATAATAAAGGAAAGTTGCAACACCGCTCAATGCAGGTTTGCGTTCATTCTCTATTTCTATTTTGAAATCTACTTGCGCTTTGCATATACCTCGGATATCCTCAATATCTTGAAGCTTTGCACGCAAGCGAATCCGTCGGCCTGAAAGGACTGCTTGCCCGAATCTCATTTTTTCCAGCCCGTAGTTCACCATCATCTTCAAGTTGTTCACTTCTATGATTTGTTGCCATAGATGAGGTAAAAGCGAAAGTGTTAGATAGCCGTGTGCAATTGTTTGTCCGAAAGAACTTTCTTTGGCAGCCCGCTCTTTATCAACGTGTATCCACTGATGATCTAACGTCGCATCAGCAAATAGGTCTATACGCTCTTGTGTAACTTCCAACCAATCGCTTACGCCAATTTCTTGTCCTTTGAGCGCTGCAAAGGATTGAAAAGAATCAATAATAGTTTTATTCATGATCATTACTGTTTTTTCTCTGAGATTTGCTTCATTGTGAGCGCACTCAAGACAAAATTTGAATTGATCTCTGCATGTGCTTTGTAGGAGCCAAAAGTTTTACCTGGATTATCTCTTTCAATATATTGATCTACAGAGAAGTCAACGGAGTATATCGTACCATTATTTGAGGCTTTCTTGGTTATGTTTATTCCGCTACCGACATTGAACCGACAATCTTCTATATGTTCATTAAACATGTCTGCAATAGTGGACATAACGACAGCTTTAGTAGCATTTTTCTTACCTAAGAATACTGTCATAACAGGGGTTATGTTCGCAGCAATCTCACTTTGGTTGTTCTCACTAAAAGCGCTAAAGAACTGGTTGAGTACTTCTGAAACTTGACTCCGTTCATCAGGCGTAACGGTCAATGCTTCTGCGGAACTTTGTGCAGCTTGCGCTTCAGCTGTGTAACGACCCTCCGGGTGCATCTGTAAATAATTGGCAAAAGCTGCTGGTGTACCTGCGGTTTGTGCCTTTGCGAAATCTAAGGAATCGATTTTATTATCTGCCAATTTCGCATAGAAATCGTCATTATATTTTGACTTGAAATTTGCAAAATCATCTGGGTTGCTTGAATTAACAATAGTATTCCACGCACCTTCTAATTCCAATAACTTAGTCATACGTTCACGTACGTCTGTAGCAAATTTACTATTGGGATATTGATCTAAAAAAGCTTGATAATCTTTGCTATTATGGCTATCGTTAAGCGCCGTGTAGGCTTCGACTTCATCTACAGAGTTATTTCCTGAATTTGCGATAATATAACCTCCCACAGCAATAGCTAAAATCAGGAATGCTGCTGCAATACCTATCCAAAGCGCAGTGTTCTTCTTTAGGCTCTATCGGTGGTTGCCCGTTATTATATGAGGACTGAACATTGTTATACTGGGGCTGACCATTACTATATTGTGGCTGCCCGTTGTTGTATTGAGGTTGACTATTGTTATATTGCGGTTGCCCGTTGTTATACTGGGGCTGTCCATTGTTGTATTGTGGTTGCCCGTTGTTATACTGGGGCTGCCCATTGTTGTATTGTGGTTGCCCGTTGTTATATTGAGTCTGTCCGTTGCTGTACTGGGGCTGCCCATTGTTGTATTGTGGTTGCCCGTTGTTATACTGTAGCTGACCATTATTGTATTGCTGTTGAGGTTGAGACTGCGGAGTCTCATTTGGCATTTGTGAAGGTTGGTTATTCGTTTCCATTTGTAATGCATTTGTAATTTGTATGCAAAAGTAAACTAAACTCTATGATAAGCAAAATAGAAGCAATCTTTTTTCTTTGAAATCTTATCGCCTGTACTGTATGTTAAAGTATTACCGACTGTCAATCTCTTCTTATTTCCGTTTATAACAAGACGTAATTAGCTGTGGTAAGGACTATCATAGGAACGATTAAGACTAAAAAGGAGGAAATACCATCGTGGACGTACAACTGTCCTATCACGGTGGTAGGTTTGTTCTACCACGATGGTAAAAGTTTTTTTCAAGAAAGGATAGTCGCGATGTGAGACTTGAAGTAAAAAAAACAATATCAGATAGTTGCATACTAAGTTTTTGTTGTTGATGAATCGGCTCTTACAGTCTGGTATACAGATAGAAATGCCTCCTCATATCAGAGGAAAGCAAACAAGAAATAGAGTCGTAAGTGAGAAATTGCGGATATGGGCGGAAAAAATGATAAAACTTTCGTACTTTTGTAGCTCAAAAAATCAAAAGTTTAAACTTACGATGGAGACAATTCAAGTAAGAGATAAGAAATTTGTGGTATCTATTCCCAAAGAAAAGATCAAGGCGCGTGTAGAAGAGGTTGCTGCTGCAATTAGCGATGAGTTGAAAGGTGAAAAGCCCTTGTTCCTTTCCGTCTTGAACGGCGCATTTATCTTTGCCGCCGACTTACTACGTGGTATCACGATTCCTTGCGAAATTACTTTTGTGCGTCTGGCTTCTTATAGTGGTGTAGAATCTACGGGTAAAGTCACCCAAATCTTAGGATTAGATACTTCTATTGAAGGACGAACAGTCGTCATCGTAGAAGATATCATTGATAGTGGTCTTACTATGCAAAAGTTGCTGGCTTCGCTTGAAACTTACAAGCCTGCAAAGGTGATCATTGCTGCATTGTTGGTAAAACCTGAAAAATTGAAAGTGGCGCTGAATATTCACCATTGTTGTTTTAAAATCCCCAATGATTTTATTCTTGGCTATGGATTGGATTATGATGGTGAAGGACGCAATCTACCGAACATTTATACTGTAACAGAATAAAACCTATCCTTATGAAAAATATTGTAATCTTTGGCGCTCCGGGCTCAGGCAAAGGGACGCAAAGCGACTTGCTCGTAAAAAAGTATGGCTTCAAACACATCTCCACAGGCGATGTCTTACGTGCAGAAATCAAAAACGGGACGCGACTAGGGCAGACTGCGAAAAACTATATTGATAAGGGCCAACTCATTCCGGATGAGTTGATGATTGATATTTTGGCTAATGTCTATGATTCCCTCTGCCCTTGTGATGGTGTGATCTTTGATGGTTTTCCTCGTACGATACCTCAAGCCGAAGCTCTTAAACGCATGTTGAAGGAGCGTAAGGGTGAGGTAGATGTTATGATAGAGTTGAATGTGCCTGATGAAATGCTTATGGAGCGTTTAATCAATCGTGGCAAGACGTCAGGACGTGCAGACGATAACGAAGAAACGATTCGGAAGCGTTTAGATGTATACAAGAGCCAGACAGCTCCGCTTATTGAGTGGTATAAAGTTGATGGTAGCACCGTGCTGTTAAGGGTCACGGCGCTTTAGAAGGAATCACGGACGCGTTGAGTGAAGTGATTGACAATTTATAATAGCTGATCTTAAACCAAATTATATTTTAATTAAAGGTAAACAGCGATAACACGACAACTTTACAGCTTATGGCGGAAACAAACTTTGTCGACTATGTGAAGATTTATTGTCGTTCCGGTAAGGGAGGACGAGGATCTATTCACCTGCATCGTGCTAAGTATATGCCTAACGGAGGGCCTGATGGTGGAGATGGTGGCAGAGGCGGCAATATCTATTTGCGTGGAAACCATAACTATTGGACGCTCCTGCATTTGCGCTATGATCGCCACGTTTTTGCAGAACACGGAGGCAATGGTGGAAAATCGCTCTCACATGGTTCTGATGGCGCAGATAAATATATAGATGTGCCTTGCGGCACTGTGGCTTATGATGCTGAGACGGGTAAATATATCTGTGATGTCACCGAAGATGGGCAGGTTGTAATGCTACTAAAAGGTGGCCGAGGTGGAAAAGGAAACTGGCATTTCCGTTCTGCCACAAATCAAACGCCACGCTATGCACAACCTGGAGAGCCTATGCAGGAGATGATGGTTATTTTGGAGCTGAAATTGCTTGCAGACGTAGGTTTAGTGGGCTTCCCAAATGCCGGCAAATCAACGCTACTTTCTACCTTGTCGTCTGCGCGACCTAAAATTGCAAACTATCCCTTTACCACGCTTGAGCCAAGCCTGGGGATCGTAGCATATCGCGATGCTAAATCGTTTGTGATGGCAGATATTCCTGGCATTATCGAGGGGGCTAGTGGTGGTAAAGGTTTAGGCTTAGATTTTTGCGTCATATTGAGCGAAATTCTCTCTTGCTCTTTATGGTTCCTGGTGACACGGACAATATAAAGCGAGAATATGAAATCCTTTTGGGAGAATTGCAGAAGTTTAATCCCGCAATGCTTGATAAACATCGCGTCTTAGCAGTCACAAAAAGTGATCTTCTGGATGATGAGCTAATTGAAATGCTGAAAGAGGAATTGCCAACCGACTTACCGGTTATCTTTATTTCATCAGTAGCTCAAATTGGTTTGCAGGAGTTGAAAGACACTTTATGGAAAGAACTTAATAGCGAATCCAACAAGCTGGAAGCTGTGGCAGAAGGCGGTGCTTTAGTTCATAGGGATCGCGAAGTTAGTGTGATCAATGCAGATTTTATTGATTGGGAGCCTGATTATGAAGATGAAGACAGCGTTGAAGACGATGTCTTTGATTTGGAAGATTTAGAAGATGTATGTTGAATATTAGGTGAGAGCAGCAAGAGGCGCTGCTTCTTACTTTTATTTTTTACCATGAAAACCTTTGTTGTATTATTGTTTACTTGGGTTTGTGTTTTGCCAATTTTCGCTCAGACATCCATTACTTGGGAAGATTTTCTACAGGATTATTTTACAACAGAAAATTTAGAAGCGGACCTGTTACAAGAATTAGAAGACTTGCACAACCATCCAATGAATTTAAACTTGGTTTCATCGGAAGAGTTACAACAATTGCCCTTTCTTTCTGCATCAAAGGCAGACTCTATCATTGCGTATCGCACGCAAAAAAAGCATTTTAGATTTTTTGGCGAATTGATGTTTATCAAGAACCTAACCTATGATGATCGACTATATATGCAGCTATTTACCTATGTTGGGGAGGCAGACGACACGCCTGTTGCACTTATTAAACGCTTATTTTCAGGAAAGCATGAATTAATAATCCATTTAGGTGTTCCGCTTTATCGTAGGGCTGGCTTTCGAACTTATTCAGATGAAGAACTGGAAAAACATCCGAATAAGATCTACTTAGGTAATAAGCTCAAATCTGTGATTAGTTATCGTTATAAATGGCGAGACAATATAAAATATGGTATAACTCTACGCAAAGATTCGGGTGAGCCTTTTGGGTATTATGGTAATTACCCCTTCGATGACACATCTCTTTATTTTGATTATCGAATGAAAGAGGATCGCTTTAGGTTTGTTGTTGGGGATTATAAGTTGAAGATGGGGCAGGGACTTCTCTTGGGAAATTTGTTCTTTAAAGATAAGTCACTACTCTTAAATAATCGAGATCGTTCAGCCTTTCGCTTTGCCGCACACACTTCTAGTGCTATGTTTAACCATTTTCGTGGGGCAATTGCTTCTTATCGCTACGGATCGTGGGTAGGTGCTGCTTTTCTTTCTTATAGAAAGCTAGATGCACATATCTTGAAAGATACAATCGTATCTATGCCTGTAGGAGGTTATCACAGGACGATTTCTGAACTAAATAATAAGTCTGCCGCTACTAACTATCTTTTCGGAGGACATATCAGCTATTATAAGTCTGATTTTAACTTGGGCATTAATACCTACTATAGTATATTTGATCATGTTGTTTACCCGCCGATGAGGACAAGCAATCAATATTATTTTCGCGGAAGAACTGCGGCTGGAGTATCTTTAGATTATTATCGGACAACGAAGCGATTAACACTTCAGGGTGAATGTGCCTGGGACGGAAAATGGCGGATAGCAACAAGTAATCGGCTACAATATTCGCTTAATGATGATCTCTCGCTTTATTTTCAATATCGCTACTTATCAAAATATTTTGCGGCTCCTTTTGCAAAAACAATTCAGACAGGTGGGCGCGTAGCAAATGAGCAGGGCGCTCTATTCGGTACTACACTAAGGAGCTTTTACAATTGTTCTTTACATTTGTACGTCGATTATTCTCACTTTTCTTTACCCATATTGGGCGTCTCAAAATCTTCAAATACTTGGGAAGGTTATTTGAAATTGCACTATATTTTGACCAATAATAGTTCGCTGTATCTAATTTATAGATTAAAAGCCAAAGAGGCTTCAATTAAGGGCTTTGAGGATTTATTAGAATGTAAAACAACGCAACGACTGCGCTTGCAAGCCTCCTATTCGTCGGAAAAAATAACACTTTCGAGTGCTTTGAGCGGCGTGGGATATAGTCAACAAACAAAAGGCAATTCATTTGGTTGGATGCTATCTTCTCGGCTTTCCTATAAAACTGAGAACAAGTGGTCTTTTTCTTCGTTTGTCAGCTTATTCTTTTCTGAAGATGCAGCAACGGCACTTTATGATTATGTGCCTCACTTGCACTATGCCTCAGAATTTCCTGCTTTTCGCCACCAAGGCTTTTGTCTTGTAGGTACCTCATTGTATAAATGTGGCACTCGCTTGATGCTTTCGAGCCGTTTGGGATGGATGCACTATTTTAACCAGAATACCATAGGTACGGCAAGCCAACAAATCCGAGGGCATAACAAGATAGATTGGGCTTTTGAACTTACCTACAAATGGTAAAGTACGCTATCAAATCAAAGTAAGAAAGGGGCGTCCAAGAGTGGGAAACTTGCTTTGACGGAATGTTTATTAAGAGACCTTTGAAAAATGATCCTGAAAAGGAAAAGAATTATTATCCATTTGATTTTTCAAAGGTCTCTATTTGTGATTTTTATGGACTCTAGATACTTTTTCAACCTAAGCCTGATGCCTACTTATCTGTTACAACTTTCTTGCTTGTATCGTTTAGATATAAGAATACCTTGCTTTGAGATTATTTTTTGTTATCTTCGCGCATAATTAGTGTTCTAAACATAGGCCATAAAGATATGCAAAAGAAAGTACTTGGAATTCTTTGGACGACATATGGTTGTATCGTATTACTTATCATTGGTGCAACTTTTGGTATAGAGAGAGGATGGATAGGATATATGCCTCCTCTAGATGAATTGCAGAATCCAATTGATAAATATGCCTCACAAGTTTTTTCTGCTGATGGAAAAATCTTAGGTACTTGGTCGCAGAATGAAAATAGAATTTTTACAGACTATGATAGTATCTCTTCTCACATGTTTGACGCCTTAATAGCTACTGAAGATATTCGCTTTTATCAACATAGTGGAATTGATGCAAAAGCTTTTGGGCGTGCTGTCATCAAGCGCGGCTTTCTTGGGCAACGAGCAGCCGGCGGCGGATCTACAATTACACAACAATTGGCTAAACAGTTATATTCAAAGCGTGCCCATAGTACCCTGGGCCGTCTTCTTCAAAAGCCAATAGAATGGGTTATAGCTGTAGAATTAGAACGTCATTTTACTAAGAAGGAAATTCTTACTCTTTATCTTAATTACTTTGATTTCCTACATAATGCGGTTGGAATAAAAACAGCAGCAAAGGTATATTTTCAAAAAACACCACGACAGTTGACAATATCAGAAGCCGCTATGCTGGTTGGCATGTGTAAAAATCCGTCTTATTATAATCCTATCACTGCTCCCGAACGTTGCAAACAACGCCGTAATGTTGTGCTTGATCAGATGGTAAAAGGAGGATTTTTGAGTAATTCTGAAGCAATGATTTTAAAAGAAAAACCTCTTGGACTTCATTTTAAACGAATTGATCACAAAAATGGTCCGGCAGCTTATCTACGTGAGTATCTACGACGTATTCTGATGGCAGATAAACCCAAGAAGGATAATTATGCAGAGTGGCAACAAGTGCAATACTATGGAGATTCTTTGTCTTGGGCAAATGACCCCCTTTATGGTTGGTGTAAAAAGAATGTCAAGAGAGATGGAACCAACTATGATATTTATACTGATGGACTGAAAATATATACGACTATTGACTCACGTATGCAGCGTTATGCTGAAGAAGCTGCTTATGGACACGTTGCTAAATATTTGCAACCGTTATTCTATAAAGAAAAGAAAGGTTCACCTTCTTTCCCTTTTAGCAGTAAATTGTCGCGAAAACAGATTCTGTCAATTTTAGCCCGATCAGAACTGCAAAGTGATCGTTATCATATGTTGAAGGATGCTGGTGCCTCTGAAGAAGAAATCCGTAAATCTTTTCATACGAAGATCCGTATGAGTGTTTTTTCCTATCATGGAGTGATTGATACGATGATGACTCCACTTGATTCTATCAGATATTACAAAAGTTTTCTCCGTACAGGACTAGTATCAATAGATCCTGCGAGTGGACAGATAAAAGCCTATGTTGGTGGATTAAATTATAATTATTTTCAATATGATATGGCTTTTGTCGGACGTCGACAAATTGGTTCGACAATGAAGCCTTTTGTTTACTCTCTTGCGATGGAGGATGGACTAACACCTAATTATACAATACCTAATGTCATGCGCACCTATATGGTTGCGGGACGCTCTTGGACGCCAAGAAATGGAAGTAAAGCAAGGTATGGTTCAAGCGTACCTTTGAGTTGGGGATTAGCACAGTCAAACAACTGGGTGACAGCTGGCTTGATGAGTCAAATTGATCCCACGGGGCATCGACTGGCTAAGATTTTGAAAGATTATGGGGTCAAGAATCCTAACATTTATCCATCTATTGCCCTCTGTCTTGGCCCTTGCGATGTTACTGTTGGTGAACTGGCCGGAGCATACATAGCTTTTGCGAATGGAGGAATTCGAGTCGCCCCATTACTGGTAACGAAAATAGAAGATGCTCAAGGTAATGTTATTGCAGAGTTCTCTCCAAGAGTTAACGAAGTTATCAGTGAAGAAAGTGCTGATGAAATGATAACTATGCTAAGAGGAGTTGTACAATATGGTACAGCAGGTCGATTAAGATACAAGTATAATTTAAATGGGCCAATTGCTGGAAAGACTGGAACTACAAACAATAATTCGGATGGTTGGTTCGTTGGGTTAGTACCACGCTTAGTCACTGCCTGTTGGGTTGGCGGAGAAGATAGAGATATCCATTTTGATCGAACAAATAGTGGACAAGGAGCTACCGTAGCCCTTCCTATTTGGGCTTATTATATGAAGAAAATTTATCGAGATCAGTCTTTGGGTTATAAAGAAAATGAAGAGTTTAAGAAATCTGCGCACCCGAAAGTCTCTCCAACGCCAAGTGTCCAAAGCAATAGTATGGTAGAGGACGAAGAGGCTCCAGATGCAGAATCTCAGCCACAACGGAGCACGGAGGCACCTCCTCCCAAGCGGCCTACTAATCAACCTAGAAGTGAAAGCCTATTTGAATAGATTTTGTATGACTCAATGAGGTTACTCCACATAGGCATTTGCCCTAAAGATATAAAAGAAAGAAGATGACAACAAAGAAAGTAATAGCAATAATACCTGCACGATATGCGTCAACACGCTTTCCTGGAAAGCCCTTGGCCTTATTGGGGGGGGAGCCTATTATTGAGCGAGTATACAAGCGTGTTTCTCAAGTAATTGAAGACGTTTATGTTGCCACGGATGATCAACGTATATTTGATGCCGTCGATGCTTTTGGAGGCAAGGTTGTAATGACCTCTACTGCGCATAAAAGTGGGACAGACAGATGCTGCGAAGCACTCAATAAGATTGCAAACACCACAGATGTTGTCATCAATATCCAAGGCGATGAACCTTTTATTTCTGCATCTCAATTACAAGCGATTCAGCAATGTTTTGATGATCCATCAACAGATATTGCTACATTGGTGCAGCCTTTTAAAGAAAAAGATTCATTCGCAGCATTATCGGATATAAATTCACCTAAAGTCGTCTTAGACAATAATAATTTTGCTTTATACTTTAGTCGCTCAACGATTCCATTTCAAAGGAATATACCCCAAACGGAATGGCTAATGCATCACACGTATTACAAACATATTGGCATTTACGCTTTTCGCGCATCGGTTCTTAAAGCTTTAGCACAATTACCCGTCAGTGACTTAGAGCGTTGTGAATCTCTAGAACAATTACGCTGGTTACAAGCTGGCTACCGCATAAAGGTAGCGGAAACGCAGATTTCAACTATCGGAATCGATACTCCTGAAGATTTAAAGCAAGCAGAAACATTTCTTACTCAACACGTCAACAAATGAAACGATATAATTTTTTCCTTTTGGCACTATTCGCCGCCTTTTCTGTCTTTTCTTATGCTCAGAAAATTGTTGTAGGTACATATACATTCAAAGATGGCGCTGTTTATACTGGAGATCTTTTCAATGGCAAGCCTAATGGGAGAGGACGCACTGTATTTAAAAATGGTGATATCTATGAAGGCGACTACTTTAAGACAAAACGCGAAGGAGAGGGGACAATGACTTATGCTAGCGGAGAAAGGTATGAGGGACAATGGTTTCAAAATCAACAGCACGGCCGTGGAACTTATTATGCTCTAAACAATAATCGCTACGAAGGCTTGTGGTATAGAAATGCCAAAGAGGGAGAAGGCACCATGTACTATTATAATGGTGACATCTATAAAGGTGCTTGGAAGAATGATATGCGTAATGGTAAGGGTACTTATACTTACAAGAGTGGCGCATTTTACAAAGGTGAATGGCTTGATGATAAGAAATCGGGACAGGGAGTTTTTGATTGGAAAGATGGTTCCAAGTATGATGGCGCTTGGAGCAACAATTATAGAAATGGCAAAGGCACATTCTTTTATCTTAATGGAGATTGCTATATTGGCGATTGGAAGGATGATGTTCAAGACGGAAAGGGTATCTACAAGTTTAAGAATGGTGATCTTTATGAAGGGCAATATTTGCAGGGTGAACGCACTGGTGAAGGCATATTTACCTATGCCAACGGAGACCGGTATGTTGGTCACTTCTTGAATGGTGAACAAAGCGGACAAGGTACTTATACATGGAAAGGAACAGCGACATACACCGGACAATGGAAAAATAATAAAAGAAACGGCCAAGGTACTTACAAACGAAAAGATGATTATGAGTATCAAGGTGGTTGGAAAGACAACCAAATGGATGGTGAGGGCGTTCTAAGAATGGCCAATGGTGAGAAGTATCGTGGTTTGTTTAGAGCAAACAAGAAGAATGGAAAAGCGACAGTTGTTCATGCAGATGGCTCTCGCTTTGATGGAACATTCAAAGATGATGTAAAAGATGGGGCTTTTATAGAATATGATCGCAATGGCAATGTTGTCAGAAAAGGAAAGTACGTAAACGGGCAGCTACAATAGGGAAGTTCAATCGTATTTCTCTTTTACGAGACACCACTATAAACTAAACTGACAGTATAATTAGAACGAGATAAATCATGGTAAGCACGAAAAATAGGGAAGAACAGCCTTTGATGCTGGATATTGTAAAGCATGATCCTTGGTTATTACCTTTTACCGATGCAATCCAAGGGCGTCACGCACGTGTCATTTCTAAATGCAATGAATTGACGGCTAACCAGGAAATATCTTTGAGTGATTTTGCTGATGGGCATCTTTATTTCGGGCTACATAAGAGTAAAACAAATTGGGTCTTTAGAGAATGGGCCCCAAATGCCACATCTATTTTTCTGATCGGTGATTTTAATGATTGGAAAGAAACAGATGATTACAAGTTGATTCCGCTTGGAGATTCTGGTAATTGGGAAGTAACCCTACCACTTGAAGCGTTGAAGCATGGTGACCTATATAAGATGAAAGTATATTGGGAGGGGGGTGTCGGAGAACGCATTCCTGCCTGGTGTCAACGCGTAGTTCAAGATCCTACCACTATGATCTTCAGCGCACAAGTCTGGGATCCCAAAGATATCTATACGTTTTCCATTGAACATTTCAAACCATCTAAGCAACCACTCTTTATTTATGAATGCCATATCGGAATGGCTGAAGATGAAGAGGGGGTAGGGACTTATGAAGAGTTTAGAATCAAAGTTTTACCTCGCATTGCGGCTGATGGATACAATTGCATTCAGATCATGGCGATCCAAGAACATCCATATTATGGAAGTTTTGGATATCACGTCTCTTCTTTTTTCGCACCCTCAAGTCGCTTTGGCACACCCGAAGATTTAAAACGCCTAATTGACGATGCGCACAGCAGAGGTCTAAGAGTCATTATGGATCTTGTGCAGAGTCATGCCGTAAAAAATGAAGTTGAAGGATTGGGTAATTTGTGCGGAGATCCAAACCAGTTCTTTTATCCTGGCTCTAGACATACGCATCCGGCATGGGATAGTCTTTGTTTTGACTATGGTAAGAATGAAGTTATTCATTTTCTCTTATCCAATTGTAAATACTGGCTGACAGAATATAAGTTTGATGGTTTCAGATTTGATGGTGTCACCTCAATGCTCTATTATGATCATGGTTTAGGTGCAGCATTTACCAACTATAGTGACTATTATAATGGCCATCAAGACGACAATGCTATTGCTTATTTGACTTTAGCCAACCTTTTTAATTCACGAAGTAAATCCCGTTGCCATTACTATAGCTGAAGAAGTTTCTGGTATGCCGGGGCTTGCCGCTCCGTTTACATCCGGCGGTTATGATTTTTGATTACCGCTTGGCTATGAATATCCCTGATTTCTGGATCAAGTTGATCAAAGAAGAGCGCGATGAAAATTGGAGGCCAAGTAGCATATTGTGGGAATTGACAAACAGAAGAACTGATGAGCGTAGCATTTCTTATTGCGAAAGTCACGACCAAGCCTTAGTTGGCGATAAGACAATTATTTTCCGTTTGATTGATGCTGATATGTATTGGCATTTCAAGAAGGGAGATGAAAACGGAACAGTGGAGCGTGGTATTGCCCTACATAAAATGATCCGCTTAGTGACAGCTTCTACTATCAATGGTGGCTATCTTAACTTTATGGGTAACGAGTTTGGCCATCCGGAATGGATCGACTTCCCACGTGAAGGTAACGGCTGGAGTTATAAGTACGCTCGCCGACAATGGAATTTGGTAGATAATAAGGAGCTACTTTATCATTATTTGGGCGAATTTGATGCCGCTATGTTGGCAACGCTTAAATCTGTTGACGACTTCACGGCTTTGCCTATTAATGAAATATGGCATGACGATGAAGATCAAGTTTTGGCGTACCAGCGTGGAGACTTAATTTTTATTTTCAATTGGAGTCCTACGAAAAGTTATATGGACTATGGCTTCCGCGTAAAACAAGGCGCTTATGATGTTATCCTTAATACAGATGCTAAATCTTTTGGTGGTTTTGGCTTTGCTGATGATAGCGTAGCTCATCTTACAAATTTTGATCCTCTGTTGCATCGCGAAGGGAAAGGCTGGTTGAAACTATACATTCCAGCTCGTAGTGCTGTTGTGCTTAAAAGGCGAGAAGAATAATTTATCCACTGTCTACTCAGCTTCGTCATTCAGAAGTAGATAACACAAATAAGAGCCTTTGATATCAGATAAGACGACTTCAGGGACTCTTTTTTTTGTACCATCGTGAAAGTACAAGTTTACCTTCGTGAGAACAACTTTGTACGATTACGGAGGGAGAATCGTACACTAACGATGGTACAGATTTTAATTTGACTTTACAGAATTATTGCATTGTAGGTGGTTTATCAAAGCGGTCATTAATCACCTGAAGAGACCTTTACACAATAAATCAGTCTATTTTACCACTTGTCCTATTGCATATTAGCATATTATTTCGTATATTAACGTGAGTTCGACGAATTATAAGTATCTATAAATTTGGTGATTAGCGAAACTTACTGTAACTTTAAGGTGTTAATTAACATATAAATAGTCCTCCCTTATAAACCTAATATTCTGCTGATTCATAGCACATTATCCTGTAAATTGTTTGTTTATATCTGCAAGTTTTTGTACCTTTACATTATAATTCTTGCAGATATTTATGCTTAAACGTACATCCAAACAGCTCTCTTTGTTCTCTTCTTTAGAGGACATGCTTAGCCATGAACATCCCCTTTTCCAACTTAGTAATAAGATTAATTGGGAATGTTTTGAAAATGCTTTTTCTCCTTTGTATTGCAGCACTAATGGTCGCCCTGCTCATCCAATTCGCTTGATGTGTGTCTTTTAATTTTAAAACATTTGCGTAATGTGTCAGATGAAATGGTGGTTTCTCAATGGAGCGAGAATGCTTATACCAATATTTCTGTGGTGGACTTGAATTTATGCCAAAACAACCCTGTGACGCTTCCGAGTTAGTTCACTTCAGAAATCGTATCGGTGAAAATGGCATGGAGTTAATATTAGCAGAGAGCATCCGCGTTAATACCGACCATGATGACGAAGATCATTTTGATACGGCTTTCATTGATTCTACCGTGCAGGAGAAGAATATAACCTATCCTACAGATGCGAAGTAGCATAAAAAGATAATCAAAAACGTTCTGAAGATAGTTCATGACAATTGTCTTCCTCTACGACAGAGTTATACGCGTACCTTGAAAGGGATTTACCGTTCCCAACGTTTTCGTAATCATCCCAAGAATCGTAAGAAAGCTCTTAAGGCAGATAGGCAACTGAAGACCATAGCAGGTAGATTAGTAAGAGAGCTAGAGCGTAATCTTGGGAGAAGGAAAGGATATGAGAAGATGTTTGAGCTATATTACAGAGTTCTTTCTCAGAATAGGAAGTCAAAGAACAAAGTATATTCTCTGCACGAACCAGATGTAGTTTGCGTCAGCAAGGGTAAGGAACATAAGCAATATGAGTTTGGCAATAAAGTATCTATTCTTCGCTCAGGGTCTGGACTTATTCTTGGTGCCTGTTCTTTTAGGAATGAATATGATGGGCATACTATCGAAAAGACGTTAGAACAAACCCAAAGGATGACAGGAAGGAAGGTTGATAAGTTAGCAGGAGCTAGAGGGTATAGAGGTATAAAGCAGATTGGGAAGACAAAGATACTCATCCCAGACACTCCTAAAGCTAAAGACAGCTACTACCAAAAGAAAAAGAAACACAAACTATTTTGTAAACGAGCTGGTATAGAGCCAACGATAGGACAGCTTAAAGCAGACCACCGATTATCTCGCAACTTTTATAAAGGTGTGAAAGGAGATGCTATCAATGTATTATTAGCTGCAGCAGCATATAACTTCAAAAGAGCTATGAGAGTTCTTTTGTACCTTATAAAAAGAATCAGTATAGAGCTTGTCAGTACAAACTTTATGCTGAAATATAGTTTTTAAGGGACGACTAATTATTTAGAACAAAATTTATTTTCAGGCAGTTCTTCTGATAACTCCCAATCTGGAGCATTACCCATTACCTATACCTAGTCTTTTTTTATGTGAAATATTAAGAATAATTACTTTATGTGTTTTATCAAAGAAGAGAATCCTATCAGGAATAGAATCTATAGGATGTATATATACATTATCTGCTCTTTTGTTGTATTTTTATATTTTACATTGTCTACAAATTCTCCAGTGAGAGCTATTGTGTCGAATTCTATCGAAATTAAATATAAATTCTCGATCTCTGACTTATATCCATTTTTCTTTTTTATTTCTGTAGTATGCAATATTCCATTTTTATTATACAACATAAGATTTATAACTACACAGGTTGTGTCGGAAAGTTTATACTCTCCGACATAACTCTTTGAAATCTTATATATTGTATTTGACGAAATCATACACCCAGAAAAGAGTAAAGTTAAAGTAATAATAAGAAAAAAATATTTTATTCATCTGTTTTAGAATTTACGCTGTCTATATTTTGCCTCCAGTTAACTGCGTCTCGCCTGATGTATTGAATTTGCAGTGATTTATCTTTGTTTACACTTTGTCGTCCTTGTATGTCATTGATAAAATCTGTTACAGCTTCATTGCCACCAATAAATTGACCGTCTTTTTGTTTGTAAACTCCAGAGCAGCCAAAAGAACCTGTAATATAAGTTTTTCCATCTTTGCGTTGATATTCTCCACCAACATGCAGCATAACAGACGAAGCGAATCCTATAACTCTACCAAGGGGAGGGGTTCTGTCAAGACTTGCTTCTAATTTATTTGTGCCTTTTGCATTTAACAATAAAACTGCTTTTAAACCACTATTTTCGGGGTAATCAACAATCATTCCACCATAATTACCTACTTCTGTGCAAGGCTCAAATGCAGAATTTTGTACGAATATATGTTCCTTATTACTCTTTATTGCCCATAGGGCATCACGCGTTACAGCATATTCGCTTTGTTCTTTTGTTGTCGCATCGCTTACAATCGCTTGATATAAAGGAACCCGCATAGTTTGAGGGGCGTTTTTTATACTTTTTGGAACAATAAGTCTTACGTCTGCATGTCCCACAACTTTGTCTGTTATAGTTACATCAACCTGTTTCCCATTAGGGTCAATTAACCGTATTGGATTTTGATAACAATATCCATAAGGATACAAATTATAAGAATTGAAAACTCCTCCATTCTGTTCTTTATCGCTATTGTGGATTGCCGTTTTCGTGCCACGTTTGTTATTTCTTTCGATTGTTCTTTACTGTTTTATATATACATACAATGAAACCGATAACATTCACTGCGATTCCTATGTAAATAATAATGTATTGCTCTTTTGATAGACACGGTTCCCAATCGTTATCTAAACAAGGTTCACACAATGGCTGATAATATCTGAACAACAGAAATAAGACAAGGTCTATTACCGTCAGTCTAAAGAAACAACTTTTAAAAAATCTATTTATCAGGGATGTCTTTATCGATTTCATACCTAAATTCCTTTCCTTTGTTTTTAGGATTTTTAATCCAATTATTATATGCCTTCATAGAGTCTTTTAGAATACCATCTATATTTCCCTGCTCTACTTTTCCTGTGCGCGAATTACCCCTTTTTAAAAGGTCTCTTAATGCTATACATTCTTTCATTTATTGCTGCGATGGCTTGGCGTTTGTTGTTCTTTTTATTTTGACAACTCCCGATTTGGAACATTACCAAAAATCATGTGTTATTTGTTTTCATATATAATTTCTTTTGTTTCATAGTGTCGTCTATATATTTTTTTCTAATTTTACTATTCGATTATTTTTTTATCATAAGTAAATACACATGTATATGAAATAATGATGTCAGACATATTGTGCTTGTAAGTATAACTATATTGGGTAATAAGACTATCCTTGACTATAATGTTAATACTAAATACATAGTCAACACTGGCATCAAGATACGTGTAATACTTATTGATATCTTGTATAGAAATCTTTTTTTCGCTCCCCTATAGGCTTTGTAAACGATAAGATTTCGCTTGGGTCATAACTTGACAAAAATATCAGCAATAATACACGCATCTTTATATATGACCTCGGGATATTTTTAGAATTATTCCATAATCAATCAGGCTATAAGATTGATCTAAAAAAATATCTTTTTGATATTTGATTTCATCTGCGGACAATTTAACCAATCTACCTCGTTTATTATACACCCCTGATCGTTTAGAAATAAACTTCTCTCTACCTTACAACCATTGCTTAAAAATTTTTTTACATAGTTTGTGATTTCAATTCTAAACTATTTAGAATTGAAATCACAGAAAGTATCAATACAGCACAAAAATCTCATTACTAATCTTTTATTTAGCCCCAATTCGGGATAAGCAAGGCTTGTTTTTTGCCTTAAAATAGTTTCAAAAAAAGCCCCAAAAGAGGATTGTTTTTCGTATATTTGTTGTTGAAAACCAAACAGATAATAACAAAACAATCCTCTATGAAGCTTATCAGCAAAGTTACGGAAATTTATTGTATTGCAGACGATTTCTGCAAAGAATATGAGTTGGAATTGAACAAAAAAGCACTTTCGCTTTCAAATCCCTCTCCAAACACAACTTTGCACTCACCAAAGCCAATGTGGACGATCGTAACCCGGAGGTATTCAACAACTTGACTAAGGATTTATTCGGGAAGCTATATGCCGATAAAGGTTATATTTCCCAATCACTTTTTGCCTCTCTCTTCGATAGGGGAGTTCACATCGTCACGGGAATACGCACTAATATGAAGAACCGCTTAATGGATGTGCACGACAAAATCATAATCATGCTCCGTAAAAGAAGCATTATCGAAACCATCAACGATATGCTCAAGAACGTGGCACAGATTGTTCATACCCGCCACAGAAGTATCTCAAACTTTATTGTCAACCTTTTGGCTGGAATGGCAGCCTATGCTTTCTACGAGACCAAACCTTCTATCAATATGGAGTTTGAGATGGAGGGAGAAGCAGAGGTGAAGCAGCTCACACTTTTCTAAAACATACTTGCGTGAAACAATGAATCTTCGGCCTACAGTCAGGTCGAAAGAATCGTTGTGGGCTATAACCTGAGTAAAAAGGAGGTGACCTTAAACCGAATTGGGGGCAATTGGCCTCTCCACCTCTTTTTGTCTAGATCGCTCAAAGTACTTCCACGATGGTAGAAATGTCCTTTCGTGTAAGGAGACTTGTGCCACCACGAAAGGACATTAGTACCATCAGCTTCGTAGCTTAGCAGCTTCTATTCTTTTTGAGTATTATTCAAAACTAGTGGAACAAAATCTCATACAAGAATAGTGGGGATAGCAAGACGATACTTTAAGATCCACTTGTAGAATATTCGCTTAGAAGTTTTTGAAAACCTATTAGGATGGTTGGAATAACAGATAAAATTAAAATTCAAATTTAGCACCTAAGAAAAAGGTTCTTGGTAATCCTGGCCCATAAATATAAGCAGAATCCCTATTCCATCCTTGATCAAAATCTTTTTGATAAGCATTGCTTAAGTTTTGAACTCCGGCATTCAACTGCAAAGTCAAGGAGCCTGGGAGCGAAATATCATAGCTGGCCTTGGCATTGATCACCATAAATCGAGGCGTCTCTACCGCTATCGGTTTTGTGATTTTATCGCCACCGGAATGCCCAACTAACATACTGCCTGTATAGTTGCCCGATAATAAGAAAGCAAGCCGCTTGATTGGAGTAATCTTAGCCGTGAAATAGCCATAGGCATTCGGCGTACGCAGCATCTTTCTGACAGGTGCAGCATCCTCATTCCATTCTACTGGTTCGCAGTAGCGACTTTGCTGCAAAGTGATACCGGCCTCCACCGTTAGCCACTTAGTGAGTAAAGCTCGCCCCTCAATATTTACTCCCAGGACGTTTGCACCAAGTGCATTATAACGTTCTTGGATAGCGTTGCCTTGATCATCTGTTCTATTTAGCAGGCGCAGTCCAAATACATTATTAAGACGTGTATAAAACCCTTCGATGATTAGATCTGTCTGGATTTTTCCTAAATTATAGGCTAGATCGGCCGATAAACTAAGCTATGTGAGCGCTCAACTTTTAATCCAGGTGCATTTATGGTAACAACGCGTTCGCCACCAACGTAGCCTACGTGTAGATCTTCGTCAAATGTCTGTGGAGCTCTGAAACCTTGTCCGTAACTGAAGCGCAGATTTACCTTTTCATTCGGATTGTAGCGTAAATTTACACGTGGACTGAAAATCGGATTGGAGATAAGATTATGCTTATCCATTCTAGCTCCCAATACAAAGCTCCAGCGCTCGTCTTTCCATTCGTTTTGTGCGAAGAAACTACCTATATGAATCTGCTGATGTAGGAAATGATTATAGTCGATTATTTCATCATTCAAGTTGTCGTTGTTATACTCCCCACCCAATGTTAAGGTCGCCGGCAAGAACCATAGCTTGTCGAAATAGTAGGAGTATTGTGCGCCTACGATATAAGTAAAATCATTTGTGCGACCATAGGCCTTTTCTGCAGTTTCAATGTCTTCTGTTGAGCCAGATGCGATTCCGCCGTAATAACTTTTTCGATTAGTCGTCGTAAAAGAGAAATAAGCCTTCAGGTGATGCAATAGATTGGGTGTATCGAGATCATAAGTTAAATCTCCCCCATTAATCGAATGTTCTATCTGCTCTGTAATATTGGCTTTGTGAGGTGGAAGATGCAGATTATTTCCTCCGCGTCGAAACTCGCTGATATTATTGTAACGCATAGAAAGTTTCGAGTAAGGCGTTAACTTGATAAAAGAGCTGAATCCGAACATTGAGTTGCGCAAATTGGGTAGCTCAGTATATTTATCTCCATCATAATCAAATCCCGGTCGATAATGGTATTGACCAAAAATAGACAAACCGGCACGGCCATCAGGCGTGACGAGTGAAGCGTTGGCTGTCGTTGTATTATCATAACTTGAACGGCCATATAAGGAGGTTATCGTATGGCTGAAAGATCCGGTATTGTAAGTTGGATACTTTGTAATGATGTTGATAGTTCCGCCAACGGCAGAAGCACCATAGAGCGAGGATCCACCACCGCGAACTATTTCAACGCGATCTATCATATTCGTGGGCAACTGTTCAAGTCCATACACACCATTCAGGGCCGAGAATACGGGTCTAGAATCAATTAGAATTTGCGAATAGTGACCATCTAAACCATTCATTCTTACCTGCGAGAAACCACAATTTTGGCAATTTGTTTCTGTACGTACCCCGGGTTGGAAATTAAGCCCTTGAGCCAAACAAGCAATGTTTGTAACTTCAAAAGTCTTCTTATCTAACACGTTGACCAAAGCTGGTGCTTCTCTACGTAAGGTCTGCACGCGATTAGCCGTAAGCACAACCTCGTCAAGATCAAAGGCGTCTTCGCTCAGTTCGAAATCCAATTCTTGTACTTCGTGCGGGCGGGTTTTTATTTTCTGTCGTTGGATATGGTACCCCAACAATTTCACTTCCAACGTAAAATTGCCTATAGGCAGGTTCTTCAAATGATAACATCCCGCAGCATCTGTTGTGGTTTCGATGGTTGTTCCCTTTATGGAAATATGCACGAAGGGCAAATTCTCCTTGCTTTTTCCATTGATTACGCGACCTTGCACAACAGCTTCTGTTACGTTTACATTATCTGCTATCCCGACTTGTAACAGTGAAAAGAATATCAGAAAAAGTACTATTTTCTTCTTCATAGGATCTTTGATTTGTAAATAAATTCAAGTATTAAACAAGATAGGTCTATCCTGTGTATTTTTTGACTGCAAAGATATGGTGTTCTTTATTGCTGAAAAATACTCAAGAATAATGATTTTATGCTCCATCCTCGCAGGAGTGTAGCCAGCACATAAAGGCAGCCAGATTTATCTGAAAAGCCTCAGAAAGAGTTTGTTTGTTGATGGTAATAAATATTCCGTGACGGCAAGAAACTTTGACGAGATGGCAGAGCGGTATAATTGGAATTGGGGTTAATAGTTGGGGAAGTGTTCATAAATTAGCTTATCTACTACCATTTGAAACAAAAAACACTTATGTCGCGAACTTGTCTGCGGCATAAGTGAGAGTAGGATTGTTATAGTAAGCGCTTACCTTGAAACGCTATTGTAGCTTTCTGTTATCTATGCTCCATTTTAGAATTTTCTAAAAGATAGTTTTGCATAATCTGATTGCAATAACATCGTTTTGCTGTCCAAATGTAGTACTGCAAAGTTGGCTTTTATGCCATTGATCCCTGTTTTTTGGAAGTAAGTCGTCAAAGGGTCGTCTATCTTTTGATCAGCTTCGCGATAGTGGCGATAGAAATCGAATAGTTTTAAAGAATCTCCCGTAAAATTGAATCGACATAACGACTCTTCTGTCAATGATTCGTGGAGTTTGCCGGTCATACTATGTATGCTGATCAACTTATATTGTATATCCCAGAAGATTAGTTGCTCTTTCGTTTCTACTTTTCTGTTGCTGCCATCTAAATAGCTTAGCTCCATTAATTGCCAGCGGCCATCTAACTTTCCATTGTCGGATGTCTCAATAGAACATCCGGTCAAGAGCAGAAGAAATATAGCGATCAGAGAAAAGTTTCTCATCTTTCTTATCGTATCATTAAGTTTTTAAAAAACGTTTGCTTAGAATAGTCCCCGCTTGCTAAGACCTATTTGCAGACCAACATTATTATCTAACAAATTACCTCGATCTATGCCGAACGAAGATGTGATCTGCCAATCTTTAGGTAAGCTATAGCTAACTTCGCATAGGATTGACGTGTTGTATTTTTTATCCTTGAAGGGAACAAAGTATGAACCCCAGTTTTCGGAATAAGTCAGTAGGAAACGATAGTGCAAACGGTCAGTTGGGTTTCCACGAAAACCTATATGGTGCGCAAACAAACGATTGTTGCGAATTTGAAGTACGCGATCCTTATTGTAAATAGGAGAGGTGATTAAGGGGTTGCCAATTACTTGCCCCCAATGCGCCCACGCTAAATAAAGATTGTGACTGTAGTATCCGTCTTTTCCGCCAACCTCATCAGGGATTTGAGCCGTGTGGTCGTGATATAGAGGGCCGCTTTGGTATTTCGTGTATAGATATTCATAGACTATGTCGGAGACAAATCTGTTTTTCGGCAAAGTAACTTCAACTCCCCATAGCCCATCTTTGAGTTTGTAGCCGGTAAAATGCCTACTTTGCTTCGTGTTGTCTGCATTCCATCCTCCGCTTCCTAACATAAATAGGCCTGAATGGTCTTCAAAAAAATGATCATAATAGGCTCTGACTTTCCACGTGGGAAATTTATAGGAAATATCTGCGATCCAACTACCCAGCATATTGCCGGAGTTGTTGGCATATACGCCGTCTGTTGGGTCATTTCCGCCAGAGAAGAATGCATTCCAAAAAGCTTTTAGGCCGTGATCCAACTCAACTTTTGGATGAGTTGCGTCTAAGTTGTAGATAGTTCCGCCAAACTGCGTTGCCATCTCTAAGCCAAGGGTTCCGCTTAAAGGAAATCTTTTTTCGTTTCCAAAGTGTAGGTAGCCGGATTTGCTATGATAGAGTGCTTTACGTACATATCTGCTTCCTGTAGGTTGATAGTTCTTCTGCCATTTTCCATCCGTGAACCAGCCATAAGCAACGTGGCCTTTCAAACCAAGCCACGGCGTTACTTGCCAATAGTCCGGAAGTTCGATGCGGGCTTGAGGAATGGGACGACTATTGATGCCTAAGGTCATTGAGCCGCTACTCAGTTCGTCGTTCTTCAACTCCAAGGGGCGCTCTTTGCTACCTATCGCGAAGCGAACCTTTTTGTATTGAGCCTCACCATAGAGTTGCTGAATAATAAGCCCGCTTGTGTGGTCTATTGCGCCTGCAATATCTGCCCCGTAATCTAAATGCCAATTTCCAATTTCATCTTGGCGAGTGATTTTAGCTCTGATATAGGCACTCTGTGCGCGTACAGACGAAAGGCCATGCTTGTTGGCGTTTAGCCAAAATGGATTACGGTTGCTTGCAAACGAAACTTGCGTGGAGGCCTCATAGACCCAAGGATTCTGTTCCGATTGGGCGGTAACCGCAACACAATAGAAAACGGATACGAATAGAGTTCCTAAACTTTGCTTACTTAGCATAATTGATTGAGCGTGTTTCTCGAATGACCGTAATTTTAACTTGACCCGGATAAGTCATTTCATCTTGGATCTTTTTCGCGATTTCGAAAGATAATTGCTCTGTCTGCTTATCGTCAATCTTATCTGCGCCAACTATGACACGTAGTTCGCGACCGGCTTGTATAGCATAGGTCTTCGTAACACCGGGATAGCTCATCGCAATGTTTTCCAAATCATTCAAACGCTTAATGTAAGCTTCAATAATCTCGCGGCGAGCGCCCGGACGAGCGCCACTAATCGCGTCACACACTTGTACAATCGGCGCAATCAAAGAAGACATTTCAACTTCGTCGTGGTGGGCGGCGATAGCATTAACAATTTCTGGTTTTTCCTTAAACTTTTCCGCCAATTTAGCACCATATAATGCGTGTGGAAGTTCGCTTTCTTCATCAGGCACTTTACCTATATCGTGTAGTAAACCTGCTCGCTTCGCCTTCTTCGGATTTAAGCCTAATTCAGAAGCCATAACGGCGCACAAGTTTGCCGTTTCGCGAGCATGTTGTAGTAAGTTTTGTCCGTAAGAAGAGCGATATTTCATTTTACCAACAATGCGAATGAGTTCCGGATGCAGGCCGTGGATTCCTAAGTCAATTGCTGTGCGCTTTCCCGTCTCAATAACTTCTTCCTCAACTTGCTTCTGCACTTTTGCAACAACTTCTTCGATGCGTGCGGGGTGAATACGTCCGTCTGCGATCAATTGGTGCAAAGCTAGGCGCGCAACTTCTCGGCGCACGGGGTCAAAGGCTGAGATGACAATTGCTTCCGGCGTATCATCAACAACAACTTCTACGCCTGTAGCGGCCTCCAGAGCGCGAATATTGCGTCCTTCGCGGCCGATAATACGGCCTTTTACCTCATCGTTGTCGATGTGGAAGACCGTTGTACTATTTTCTATAGCCGTTTCTGTGGCTACGCGCTGAATAGTTTGGATAACGATTCGCTTTGCCTCTTTATTTGCCGTCAGTTTGGCGTCATCCATAATGTCGTTAATATAGGATTGCGCATTAGTACGCGCCTCATCTTTCAACGATTCTACCAATCTCATTTTTGCATCTTCAGCAGAGAGGCCGCTGAGTTCTTCTAATTTGCTGCTCTTGGCGTTGGATTTTCTCTAAGTCAGCTTCGCGATTAGCTAATGCTTTCTGTTGATTCTGCAAGCGTTGGATTTCTTCTTCTAAGTCGCCCTTGCGCTTATTGACTTCCTCTTGGCGCTGCGTGAGCGTTTGCTCCCGTTGTTTTAGCTTGCTTTCTACTTGTTGTAGCTTTTGATTGCGCTGTTGTGTTTCTCTTTCAAGTTCATTCTTCTTATTTAAGAATTTCTCGCGTACTTCAAGTAGCTTTTTCTCTTTCAGTACTTCTGATTGCTTTTCTGCCGCTTTGATTGTACGACGATACTTCCCTGTAAGCATATAGCGGAAGCAGGCATAACCAAGTCCGCTGCCAATCAATAAAGCTAAAACTGTGGATATAATAAGAATAGATTCCATATAGATTTTGTCCTTTTGATATTTTGTTATTTTTGATTTGTTATTGTTGTTATGTTGAAGAAGGGTGCTGAATGAAAGAGAAAATGTGCTTTTAGTCGTCCTCTTTTTTTAGCGCATCTTCTATTTCAGATGTCAATGTTTCCATGCTGGCTACGAAGGGTGCTGTGTTTTGTACTTGTTCAAGTTGTAACGCTTGCACCGCAAAATCTAGAATGGAGATAGACATATATTTTTCGATTGTTTGATTAGGGTAGGTTTGTGCATATCTGCCCAACTTATCATTAATCAGCTTTGCCGCTTTTCGGTAGATTTCTTCTTGACTCCTTTGGACTGAGATGGTGTGCATTTGACTCCCAATTCTGAGCTGGATAACTAATTTGTTGCTGTCTGCCATGTGTGTTTGCGAATTATCCATTTAGCAGTGCGATGCATTTGTCTATTCTTCTAATGAGCGAAGCCATTTTTGTCTTTGCTCCTTGAAGATCCGAGTTGCTTATTTCAATCATTTTAGCCAGTTTTAGGTTATTATAGTCATCCTGAAGCTGCCTAATTTCCTCTTTTGCAGCTGCTATTTCTTTTTCACCTTCAGTTAGGGCCAACTGTAGTTCAGCATTTTTCTCCGTGAGCGCGTTATATTGCAAGATGAGCTGTCTTACTCTCGTCTCAAACACTCTAAGTTTTTCTTCCTCTTCTTTTGTCATTACTCACTAACTTGTATAGCGCGAAGATACGTAAATATTTTATTGTATGCAACTTACCTATCTTCAGCTCATGCAAAGTTTATATAGGAGAAGTAGGCTTATTTCTCTTCGACGTCTTTCGGTTTTTTCTCCTTCTTTACCAATACGAGGAGATGAAAGACATAGTCAGTTACCCACTGTTGCGAATAGCCCAGCGTGTGTTGGTAGCGGCGAACCGTAAGGGCTGCTTTGTATGCACTCGGATCTTTCCAATCGTCTTTTTCAAGAATATCTCGCACGGTTTTTTGCGTCATGGCGTAAAGGGCCTTTCGCATAAAGCCGGGAACGCGAACTTTCCATTTCATCATGTTGCCTGCAAGCATCATCAGCTCTTGAGTAAAGCCCTGAAAATTGAAGAGGAATCCCTGCATTTGATTGATGTTCTTACAATTGCGCTTGACTGACTGGTCAATTTCTTTAAAGAAATACTCCGGCATATCGTAAATTTCCATCAGCATCTTTTTGCAACGATTCTTTTCGGCCAAGCCCAGTTTGTTGTTTGCTGTAGGAACGTGCAAGGTTTGCTTAAAAACGCGTAAGTCGGGCAAAGCTGCTAAGTTGCTAATGCCCAAATTGCCAGCCAATACGGCTTGATAATATACGCGAATCAGCGTCATGAAATCTTCCAGACCGCCGAGACGCCACCCTTCATCTTGAGCGGTGGCTTTTCGCTTAAAGATTTTAGCTAAAAAACTCATAATATCATTTTCTTGTGCAAAGTTAATGTAAAGTAAAGGAAGGGCAAAATAAAACGAACGCTTTGCAGCGAAAGATAATGTCTTTTAGGTATCAAAGACGTATAGGAAATGGGGTGGAGTTGGGGCTGATTTCTCGCTTTTAGTGCGCTTTATAATTGTACTTCTGTATATGATAGCTAAATATTTTGCGAATATACCGTCGAATAGTTCATATATTCGTTTGATAGAGATATGCATACGGTTGCGTAATGAAAAGTTGCGCCCAATTACATCAATATTATTTGTGTGTTCTGAAATGTTTTTCAGTTGTCTTGACTTTCTTAAAATGAAATGTTCTTTGATTGATCATTGTTTGCTCCCAGCAAACCATTGTTTGGCGGCAGCAAACTATCGTTTGGTCTCAGCAAACTATCGTTTGGCGACAGCAAACGATACAATCCTAAAGATCTCCGTGAGTACAACCCATCCTTATTTTCTTAATAGCAAATTGAAAAGAAAGAAGCAATAGCGCTCAGACGATTGATAAAGCTATCATTTTGCTTTAGAGTTTGTAGTACGTGATGAATGAAAGCACTTACGTTAGAGGTTTCCTTATGCTCAAGCGTAACTTTTAAACAAATGGCTCATAAATCCGGAAACTTCAGTGGAATGGAGCGAACGTAGAAAATAAAAATCGGGAAAACGACCTTGCATTTTCCCGATTTTTATAGATGATAGTAAGTTTATTGCACATTGAGAACAATCTCGCTGAGCGAGGGGTGGGCATGAATCGTGTCCTTTAATTGTTCGATAGTGCCATTATAGCGCATTAGCATTGTCACTTCGTGGATGAGGTCAGCGGCATGTGCGCCCAAAATGTGTGCGCCCAAAATGTGACCTTCCATATCTGCGAGCAATTTTACCGTGCCGTCTTCCGCGTCCATCGTCATTGCTTTTCCGTTGGCGCGATAGAAGGCTTTGTAAGCTTTATATTCGACCTGCTCTGCCTTAAGTTGCTCCTCGGTCTTTCCAACCATAGCCAATTCCGGTACCGTAAACACTGCTGCCGGAACTAAATCAAGGCGAATGTCGTCCTTCTTGCCCAGCATGTGGTTCAAAGCGTGGAAACTCTGGAACGTAGCTGCGTGGGCCAATTGCATCAGACCATTGATGTCGCCAACAGCATAGATGTTGGGGATGTTGGTCTGGAAGTGCTCGTTGACAGTCACGCCTCTCTTGGTATATTCAATGCCAATATCTCTGAAATTCAGAGAGTCCACGTTTGCACCACGACCTACGGCCATCAAAAACCAAGTCGCAATCAATGGCAGCCGGCTTTCCTTTTTCTTCAAACGCGACAGTGTAGCCTTCTTGCGTAGGTTTTATGCCCGTTGCAGCTGCTCCTACTTTGAAATTGATACCTTTTTTTCTTCAAGCTGGTGCGTAGGCGTTTGGCAATGTCTTGATCAAAGAAGGGGAGAACCTCTTTGCAGAACTCGACAACCGTAACTTCACTACCGAAAGCATTGAAGATGGAGGCAAACTCTAAGCCGATAACGCCACCACCTATGACGCAAAGGCGCTTCGGAACTTGAGTCAGGTCGAGCATTTCTGTAGATGTGACAACGCCTTCGCAGTGTGCACCTTCAATAGGTAGGAACTTGGTGACCGAACCTGTAGCTATAATGATGTTGTCAGCTTGAATTTCTTCTTCGCCAACAAGTATCGTGTGGGCATCTTTGAATTGTGCACGACCATTGATAAGCGTGATGCCCGGCGTTTTCATTAATGCCTCTACAGAACTTACTAATTTGCCGACGATTTCATTCTTGCGGGCTACGGCCTTTTGGATGTCGAAGTGGAGCGCATCAAAGCTGATGCCGCTCTTTTCAGCTTCGCGAGCTTCTTCCAAAACTTCTGCGCTATGGCAGAGGGCTTTGGTCGGAATACAGCCAACGTTAAGACACGTACCTCCGCAGGCGTGCTCTTCAATGACGGCTACCGTAAGTCCGGAATGAGCCGCTTTGACTGCTGCTTCATAACCGCCGGGGCCGGCTCCGATGATGGTTAAATCGACTTTCATTGTTGGGCCTTTAAGTCTTTGTAGGTAAATAGTGAAGCCTTGACAGCCTTAACGTCATCTAAGCGACGAATCGGCGTATTATGCGGTGCACTCTTGACCAATTCCTTGTTTTCCCTAGCCTCTTCGGCGATCTTTTTAAGCGTAGCAATGAAGCCATCGAGTGTTTCTTTGCTTTCGTCTTCTGTAGGTTCAATCATCATTGCCTCGTGGAAAAGGAGAGGGAAGTAAATCGTAGGAGCATGATAGCCGTAATCAAGCAAACGCTTAGCTACATCTAAGGTCTTAACATAATCAGCTGAGTCGCGCGGACCTGCATATTCCTCTTTCATTCCGTCGAAAACAAACTCATGCTTGCAAATTCCCTCAATCGGCAAATTATAATGCGACTTGAGGCTCTCTTTAATGTAGTTTGCATTTAAAACAGAGAGCTTACCGGCCATAGCAATGTGATCTCGTCCGATCGTAAGCAGATAAGCGCAAGCGCGAATCAAAATGCCATAATTGCCTAATGTGGAAGAAATGCTTCCGAGAGCAGATTCTTTTATGGTTTGCTTGTACGTTCCGCCTTTTTCTTCGCATACAACGGGGTTGGGGAGGAATTCTTCTAATCCTTTTCCAACACCTACAGGGCCTGCACCCGGACCACCACCGCCGTGAGGTGTGGAGAATGTCTTATGTAAATTGAGGTGTAGTACGTCAAAACCCATATCTCCTGGGCGGCAAACGCCTAAGATGGGGTTGAAGTTTGCACCATCATAATACATTAAACCGCCACACTCGTGCACTAATTGAGCAATCTGCGGAATTTGCGTCTCAAAGATACCTAAAGTGTTGGGGTTGGTCATCATCATACCGGCAATGTCGTCTCCCAAAGAGGCTTCAGATCCTCTACGTCGACAGTGCCTTGTGCCGTACTTTTCACAGTGATCACCTCCAAGCCACAAACAGCAGCGCTGGCGGGATTTGTTCCGTGCGCAGAGTCAGGTACGATGATCTTTGTGCGCTTTGTGTCTCCACGCTTTTCGTGATAAGCACGAATAACCATTAAGCCCGTTAATTCTCCATGAGCTCCGGCGTATGGGTTAAGCGTGAAGCGCTCCATACCCGTTACTTCGGAGAGGATCTTTTGCGTTTTGTCGTAGAGTTCTAAAGCTCCTTGAACTGTGTAATCAGGCTGAAGTGGATGCAAATTGGTAAATCCCGGGAGTGCAGCCACTTCGTCATTAATTTTAGGGTTGTACTTCATCGTGCAACTTCCTAATGGATAGAAGCCCGTGTCAACACCGAAATTGTTGTTGCTCGCATTTGTGTAATGGCGCGTCACTGTTAGTTCGTCAACTTCAGGAAGAGCCGGTTGGCTTCCACGTAATATTTGTTGCGGAAGTTGGTCCAAGGAATAGCCTTGTATGTTGTTTTTCGGAAGTGAATAGCCTCGCCTGCCTGGATTAGACAGTTCGAATATCAGTTTTCCGTAATATGTGTTGTTCATAACGAAAGGTTTAGAGAGCTAATTGAATGAATGTATCCAGTTCTTCCTTGCTGCGCTTTTCTGTTACAGCTATGAGCAATTTATCTTCGCCCACGGGAACGCCGGGAAGGATGCCTGCTTCGATCATCTTTGCCTGAAGAGCTTGCAGATCACCTTTGTAGCGTACGATAAACTCATTTAAGAAAGGCTGATCGTATACTTTTTCAAACTTACCCGTTTCAAGTAGTTTGTCATATAGATAATGTGCGCCGGCAAAGCCTGTTTCGTTTACTTCTTTAGGCCCTTTGCACTCATCATGCTAAGATACATTGCTACGTAAAGACACATAACGCCTTGAGCTGTGCATATATTTGATGTGGCGTGCTCGCGGCGGATGTGTTGTTCGCGGGCTTGAAGCGTTAAAACGAAGCAGCGTTCTCCGTTAGCGTCGGTTGTTGCACCGACAAGGCGTCCCGGCATTTTTCTTACGTGTGCTTTTGTTGTGCAGAGGTATCCTATATAGGGGCCACCAAAGTTTAAAGGTAAGCCTAAGCTTTGTGCTTCGCCACAAGCGATGTCTGCTCCCCATTCGCCCGGAGTCTTTAAGACTGAAAGCGTGGATGCGATGGCGTTGATTACGAACAAGGCCTTGTTTGAATGGCACAAGTCTGCGAGTCCGCTGAAGTCTTCTACGATACCATAGTAGTTAGGTTGCGCAACAATAACTCCGGCTACATCTTTCTCTTTCTCAAAGCGTGCTGCGATGGCTTCTTTGTCAGTAACTCCATCCTTGGCTGGAATTATTTCTAAGTTAATTTCGTGATACTTTGCGTAGGTTCTAACGACAGCAATCGTCCTTGGATCAAATGTTTCACTGATGAGAACAGTATTTTTCTTCTTTGCAGAGTTTACACACATCAGCATTGCTTCAGCTGTTGCTGTGGCGCCGTCATACATAGAAGCGTTTGACACATCCATTCCCGTAAGTTCAGCCATCATTGTCTGATACTCGAAAATGTATTGTAGAGTTCCTTGTGAGATTTCCGCTTGATACGGCGTGTAAGATGTCGCAAATTCGGAGCGAGATGCAATATAAGGAATCAAGCTCGGTTGGTAGTGATCATAAGCTCCGGCGCCGGCGAAGCAAATCAATTGCTGATTTTTGTTTGCCAGTCTTTGGAACTCTTTGCGAACTTCTAACTCCGATTGTGCTTCTGGAATGTCAAGCTCGCGTTTTAGTTTTAATTCTTCAGGTACTTCCGCGTAAAGTTCATCGAGCGAATTGACGCCGATCACTTTAAGCATTTCCTGAATGTCATTGTCTGTATGAGGAAAAAAACTTAAACATAGTTGTGATAAAGAATTAGGCCAATTAACAGGGATGGTGATAATTGGCCTAATGTGTTGTGGGTTATTTGCAAATTTCTTTGTAATCGCTCACGCTCATCAGGTCGTTAAGCTCTTGCGGATTTGTGAGTTTTACTTTTTACAATCCAATTTTTCGAAAGCATCCTCATTTAACAATTCCGGATTATCTTCGAGTTGTTCATTGATAGCGACTACTTCACCTGAAACGGGAGAGGTTAAATCGCTCGCAGCTTTTACGCTTTCTACAGCTCCGAAGTTTTCTCCGGCGCTGATTTCGTCTCCTTCACTCGGCATATCTACATATACAACGCTACCCAATTGGCTTTGCGCGTAGTCTGTTATACCTAAGTATGCGAATTCTCCGTCTACTTTGACGTATTCGTGTGATTCACTGTAATACAGTCCGTCAATAAATTTTGCCATAATGATTAATTGCTTATTGATTATTTTTTATAACTCTTTTGATAGAAGCGTTTCTTCACGACCGTTCCGTTATGGAGGCGGTTGTGTATTTTTACTTGCAATTCTGTTCCAAGTTTAGCTGCGCTGATGTCAACTAAAGCCATACAGATGCTTTTGCCTGTCGAAATAGAGCGGTAGCCAGTTGTGATTTCTCCGACAACCTTTCCGTCTTTCTCCACTTCGTAACCGTGGCGAGGTATTGCGCGAGAAGCTAACTCAATACCTACGACTTTTTTCTCTACGCCTTCTGCTTTTTGCTTTGCGCAAGCCTCCTTGCCGATAAATTCTTCTTTATCCAACTTCACAAACATGCTCAAGCCGGACATAACCGGAGAAATTTCGGGTGACAATTCATCACCATAAAGTGGTAAGCCAACTTCAAAACGAAGCGTGTCGCGACAGCCTAAGCCGCAAGGTTGAACACCGGCAGCAATCAGTTTGTCCCAGCATTCAATGATAAATCATGGCTGCCGTAAAGCTCGAAGCCGTCCTCGCCCGTGTAGCCGGTGCGAGAAAGGATTGCGGGCACCTCATTGTTGTCTAAAGTTTTGAAAGTATAGAAAGCAAGGTCTTTACACTCTAAACCGAGTACGCTTTCTACGGTTTTCTCTGCCTCAGGTCCTTGTATTGCCAATTGACCATAGCTTTCGCTCAAGTTCTTTGTCGTTACATTGAATCCTTCTGCTTGTTCTTCGATCCAAGCATAGTCCTTGTCAATGTTTGCGGCGTTGATGACCAACAAGAAATCTTGCTCGCCTTTCTTGTAGACCAGCAAGTCATCGACCGTTCCCCCGTTCGGGTAGAGCATCATGCCATAAAATACGCTGCCGATCGTAGCGCCTTTGATGTCATTCGTAAATATGTGCTGAACGTAGCGTTCTGCTTCTTCGCCGGTCACGCTTACTTCGCCCATGTGCGAAACATCAAACACGCCCACCTTTTGGCGGACAGCGTTGTGTTCAGTAGTGATATCCGAATAGTAAAGCGGCATGTCAAAACCTCCAAAAGGCACCATATTAGCACCTAATGCGACGTGGCGATCGTGTAAACAAGTGATTTTATCCATAGTATAATTAGTTTATTGATTACGTATTTTTCTCGTTTATATTGTGAAATAAGATGTGCAAGACATCTTTTGCTTCAAGTCTGCGTATGTTGGCTTGCGGTTTTAGCTCATTTAGCTTCTCCGTAATCTCTTCTCGTGAAAAGGGGAGCCCGATAAGTGCTTCTCGGAAGCTTGCTTCTGCCGGTTTTTCTCCCACCTCGAAGAAATCGCCGCCCAAGCGGAGGTCATCAATGATTGAACCGCGCAGCGTAATGCTAAATTCTACGCGTCCACAACCCTCAATGCGATCGGAGCAAACAGTCGTAGCCTTCGACGTTTGCCCGAAAATCATTTCTTGTGTATAATAAGTAGCCTCAATCTTTCTGATTTCCGCTAAGTCGTCGACAGTTAATTTAACGCTGCGGTCCGTAAGAATCAAGCGCATCTTTTGTCTCAAGACATCAACGCCAAACGGCAGGTAATCTTTGAGCAAGGCTATTCTGCTACGAACGCTCTTGACGCCTTGCGACTCCAACTTGTCAGGATCAGGATTTAGTGCGCCAATCATAAGGTCCATTTGCGTATCGTGTAGCATCGTGCCGTGTACAATGTTGTGCCGGGCTAAATGGTAAAAAGCATTGCCGCATATTTTTCCACCCCCTTTTAAGGTGATATCATTACGCCCCGAAACTTCCGTAGGCGCGCCTATACGGTTCAGACCATCAGATATTTGGTGGACATAAGCCGTAAAAATAGGTTCTACACTTCCTGCCGGCGTTATAAGGCTGGTCATCAGGTTGCCCCAGTCGGCATAAACCGTTCCGCCTCCGCTTTTTCTGCGCAGTACGTCAATGCCGTGTTGTTTGCAGAAGTCAAAATTGATCTCTTTGTGCAAGGTCTGATTGCGCCCTAATAGGGCTGTCGGGCCTATTTGCCAAGAAAAGACGTAGTAATCTTCCGGAAAATTTTGAGCAATGTATTCTTCGGCGGCAAGATAGAACGCACAACGTTGCCTTTCCGCCTCAGGCGGAAACTCGACGAAGCAAGCCGGAAATATTTTTTGTGCGTTATCCATAGACATCCTTTTGATTCACGAGCAAAAATAGGATAAAACATTGAATCTTCCAAGCGAAGTTCTCCTTTATTAAACAAATGTTTTTTCAAGTAGGGTGAGACGCCTGTTTTTGGCGTTAGATTGTTTCATTTGCACGCTTAATTTTGGTCTCGTTGGATTTAAAAACTCTTTATCAGTGGGCTGCGGTGAAAGCGTACGTGTAGCCTAAAAATTCGGATCTTAAATGCCTAACTTTACACGTAGAGGATTTTTTCTCCTATCGTGCAGTAGATTAAAAGTATATGTTGTTAATTCTCAATTATGCTTCTATATAAAACGAAAAGAGTTTTCGCGTAAAAACGAACAGTTAAGAATCCGATTTTTTTATGCCAAAAGAGGTGTTGAAAACCTTAAGATAATTGTAGGAGCGCAACGGTTTTGCTTGTACTGTCGTGAAAGAACGTTCGTACGCTCACGATGGTACAACTCTACGCTCGTGAGAGGACGTTCGTACGCTCACGATAACACACTGCAATGTCTTATCGTAGCAACTTAAAACTTGAAGCAGTTGCTCCTTTTTCCCGGACCTTCTAACGTGAAGTCGAGCGGTAGGCATAAAAAGCATGCTGCCTACAATAGGGCAGCTTGCTTAATGGCTTCGTTGAGTATGTCTTGATGATCAAAAGCTAAGAGGGGCAGGTCTTTTAATGGGAACCAAGCGGCTTCAGCTGCATCATCTGCAGCTTGCGGCCGGTGCTGCTGAGGATCTGCTACGCCCCAAAAGGCAATAGATATTGTGCGGCCGCGCGGATCTCTATCTACCTTGGTAAAAGCACCGATCTGATGGAGTGTAATACCGGAAATTGTCGTCTCTTCGCTCAATTCTCGTAAAGCGCCCGTTGGGGCGTCTTCATCCATATTGAGAAATCCACCAGGAAAGCCCAATGCCCTTGAAAGGGTGGGTTCTTGCGCCGGATTAACAACACGCTCGCTTCGATCGATAGCTGACTGAAGATGACGCAATCTGTCGTTACGGCCGGCCGAGGATATTTGTAAGTATAAGCATTCACGATGAAATTATTCTTTTTAGAATACAAGTTGCCGGTGTGCGCAAATCTTTCGCCGAGATAAGCAGTTGGCATCCTTTATGAATAGTGTGACGTCATATTTCTTGCGCATTTGGGGAGCGCTCAACTTGCTATGCTTATCAATGCTTGCAACTATCGGATTATTTCTTGTGCCTGTTGGCGCGGCGTTGTCGGATATCAGCCTTCTTCTTTGCAGACCCGCTGCCGTGAGCGCCGGTGATATATCCTTTTCGCTTAGCCTTAGTCTTTACTTTACCTTTGTCTTGCCGGCCGCTTCCGCTTCCTCGGAAGACGAAACCATTCAAGAGGGCTTGCTCTATTTCGGTCTTGTCGGCTTCTCTCATAATATCAAAATCTAATTTAGTGATGGAATAAGCGCACGCCGGTAAAGGCCATGGCAATATTGTATTTGTCGCAGGTTTCGATAACATTATCATCGCGCACACTGCCTCCTGCTTGCGCTACATAAGCAACGCCGCTGCGGTGAGCGCGTTCTATATTATCACCAAATGGGAAGAAGGCATCTGAACCCAGGCTGACGCCGGTATTTTGACTGATCCAAGTCTGCTTTTCTTCTCTACTCAGAGGCTCAGGACGCGTGGTAAAGAAGCGTTGCCATTCTCCTTCTTTTAATACATCTTCGTAGTCGTCGGAGATATATAAGTCGATGGTGTTGTCTCTATCAGCTCTTCTGATGCCATTAACCCAAGGTAGGTTGAGCACTTTCGGATGTTGGCGTAGCCACCATATGTCTGCTTTATTGCCGGCCAGACGTGTGCAGTGGATGCGGCTTTGTTGTCCGGCACCAATTCCGATGGCCTGCCCGTCTTTTACGTAGCATACGGAGTTGCTCTGTGTATATTTCAGCGTGATGAGCGCTATTTTCAAATCTCTGATAGCTTCTGCAGGGAAGGTTTGGTTCTTTGTCGGGATATTAGCAAATAGGTTGTCGTCGTTAAGATTGACTTCGTTGCGCAATTGTTCGAACGTGATGCCGTAAACTTGCTTGCGCTCCATCGGAGCCGGTGTATACGTGGTATCAATTTGCAAGACATTATAAGTGCCTTTACGTTTTTCGCGAAGTATTTCCAAAGCTTCTTCCGTGTAGCTTGGCGCAATGACGCCGTCAGATACTTCGCGCTTGATCAGTAATGCGGTCGCGAGGTCGCAAGTATCGGAGAGCGCAATAAAATCACCATAAGAAGACATTCGATCTGCGCCACGTGCTCGAGCATAAGCGCAAGCAATAGGCGATAATTCTACTTTTAAATCATCAACAAAGTAGATTTTCTTGAGTATATCTGAAAGCGGAAGACCGATGGCTGCGCCTGCCGGCGAAACATGCTTGAAAGAAGTAGCTGCCGGAAGCCCCGTTGCCTCCTTTAATTCCTTTACAAGTTGCCAACCATTCAGCGCGTCTAAAAAATTAATGTATCCCGGTCGCCCGTTCAACACAGTTATGGGGAGCTCTTCGCCTTCTATTAGTAATTTTGCCGGTTTCTGGTTAGGATTACAACCGTATTTCAGTTCAAATTCTTTCATTGGGTATGCGTTATCTTTGATATTATGTGTGCGAAGGTACGATAAAAACAAAGAAAGGCAAAAGAATGAATTCTTCTTTTGCCTCTCTTTTGCGCGAAATAGCTTTAGCGCCGTCTTTCCGTGCGCTTTGCTTTGTTGCTATCTAATTCTATGGTGAAACTCTTATTGATTCCGCTCTGTGTTTTTGCACGTATCCAAAGCACACGATCGTTACTCATATTTGTAGTTTTGACTGCCTCGTTGAAATCTTCAGGCGTGTTGAGCACTTTATCGTTTATCTGCAAAAGAATAAGGCCTTTGGTGACGCCGGCTTCCTTCATTTTGCCGTCACGCACAGCCGTTACGACTAAACCGCTGCTTAGTGCTAGCTCCTCTTTCTCATTTGTGGTGAGCGGTCTAAGAGCTACGCCCAACTGATCCACGTCTACGCTTTCCAAAAGGCTTGTTGTGCCTTGCGCATTACGCAATGTAAGCGTTGCGGTGTGCGTGCGCTTGTCACGAATATAAGTGATTGTAACTTTATCTCCGGGTTTGTGGCTCGCCATAATCTCTTGCAGTTCGCCAAATTTCGTTACGCTTCTTCCATCCATCGCAGTAATGACGTCACCGGCCTTTAATCCGCCTTCTTGAGCTGCACCATCAGAACTTACCTCTGCGAGATAGACGCCTTTGGTTGTACCTAAATCTGCATCTTTCCCTTTTTCTTTCTGCAAATCTATATAGGCCGAAACGTCTTGTCCGGTAAAGCCGAGCAGCGCGCGTTGCACAGTTCCGTATTTCTTCAAGTCTGCGACGACTTTATTCATAATGCTCGTCGGAATAGCAAATCCATAGCCCGTATAAGAGCCTGTTTGAGAATAAATTTGGGCATTTATACCGACCAATTCCCCACGCGTATTGACTAAGGCACCACCGGAGTTCCCGGGGTTAATAGCTGCGTCAGTTTGGATAAATGATTCGATGCCTTCACCGCCTACTGTGCGCGCTTTAGCACTAACAATGCCGGCTGTAACCGTAGATGTCAAACTGAAAGGATTACCAATGGCCAATACCCATTCACCTAACTTCAAGTTGTCCGAGTTGCCGACTGTTATGGGTTGAAGATCCTTTGCTTCAATCTTGATGAGCGCCAAGTCTGTCTTTTTATCCGCACCAATAATGCGAGCTTTATATTCGCGATTATCGTTTAGTTTTACCATCAACTCATCAGCTCCGTCTATCACGTGGTTATTTGTGACGATATAACCGTCTTTGCTAAGGATAACGCCTGATCCTGCGCCTTGTCGTTTCGGAGTTTGGTATTGTCTGCGTTGGCCTCTGCTGCTTGGGTCTCCAAAACTGAACGGTCCGAAGTTGAAAAAGTCTTCAAAAGGATCAGAACCCTCTATCGTTTGTGTCTTACTGTCAATAGTGACTTTGATGAATACGACCGAATTGACGGACTTTTCTGCCGCATAGGTCAAATCTACAGGTGTTTGTGCCGAGGCTACTGTCATTTGCATAGGTGCAAAGTTCAATGCAAACGCAGTAGCTGCAATCATAAATGCTTTTTTCATACTGTGATCTTTTACTTTCGTCTGTCTTATCTTTTCTACTAAACGAGAAATTGCAGAAAATAGTATCTACAATCTCTCATTTGTTGTTCAATTACAAAATTAACGTAGCTATCAGCCGATCGTATTTTGAACAAAGCCGGAAATGCGCATATTCTACCTAATTTAAACCTTCTTAGGGTATTAGTTGATAAAAAGAGAACTTAAATGACATCTGATATACTCCTCTTTTAGATTACGCCTCCGCTCTTTTGCAATTCCATAGTCGTTCGTTGTGGCTTCTCTTTTATGGTTAAAGTAAGCTTTTCACTACTTAACGTAATTGTTTGTTCTTTATAAGGGCGCTCATAGCCGAAGAATTCTTCAAAAGGGTCAGCTTCTCTTTCATACTTTCGCACACTGATGGTATATTTCATTGGAGGAATGAGCACCTTGTTTGGTTTTTCTGGAAGAAAGGCGTATTGATCCAAAAGGAAAACATTATATAATTTCCCGTTCTCTTGTGTACGGTTGATGTAATATACCTTTCCGCCGGTAAGTCTCTCAATATTGTATCCTTTCAGAGTTAATTCCGGCCCTGCTTGTCTGACGCGCTCTACATCTTGGGTTGTATAGAGATAGATTGATATTAAATTTTTTTGTCCGGCGACAAGTTCTTTTGGTTCTGACTGTGTACGAATGAATGTTTCCGGCGCTTTCTGCGGCCATTGTCGTAAACAGAAACCAGCAGAACAAAGGAAGTATGTACCTTATATTTATATGTGTCATCGCGTTGCTGTGTTTGGAGTAAGTGAGTCGCACTCTTTCAGCCAGTCTGTCGCTGTTGCATCAGAGGGCATTCGCCAAAGTCCGCGCGGACTCAAAGAACAACTGCCGACCATCGGGCCATCGGGCAAACAACTACGCTTAAATTGCTGTGTAAAGAAGCGGCGCAGGAATGTGCGGAGCCATTTTAGAATAACCGCGGGTTGAAATTGTGCTACGCGTGGGTTATTGCCATCAAAGGCAGCGCAGGCTAAGTTGAAAACCTTTGACGGGCGAGAGCCATTGTGTAAGAAATGATATAAGAAGAAGTCGTGTAATTCATATGGCCCTACGAGATCTTCAGTCTTTTGCACGATCTGCCCGTTTTTATCTGCAGGAATTAGTTCCGGACTTATCGGTGTGTCGAGCACGTCCATCAATGTGGCGCTTATTTCATCGTCTGCTGTATGTTGAGCCACGTGAGCTACGAGATGGCGCACTAAAGTTTTGGGAATAGAAGCATTAACACCATACATCGACATATGATCACCGTTATAGGTGGCCCAGCCTAAAGCTAATTCGCTCAAGTCGCCAGTTCCGATAACTAAGCCTCCCATTTGGTTGGCCGCATCCATCAGAATCTGCGTTCGCTCGCGTGCCTGCCCATTTTCATATACGACATCGTGCGAAGCCATATCTGCGTCCAAATCTTTGAAATGCTGTTCGCAAGCAGCGCGAATGCTGATCTCGCGTATGGTAATGCCCAAGCCATTCATCAGTTTAAACGCATTATTATACGTGCGATCAGTTGTTCCAAAGCCCGGCATGGTAATCCCGACTATGTCCGCACGATCCCGCCCCAACAAATCAAAGGTGCGTGTGCAGACCAGCAGCGCCAATGTAGAGTCTAATCCGCCACTGATGCCCACTACGGCAGTTTTTGCATTGGTATGCTGCAAGCGTTGTGCCAAGCTGAGGCTTTGAATGTGTAAAATTTCTTCACACCTGTCGGCCAATTCGTAGCCTTCAGGCACAAACGGAAGCGGATTTACGGAGCGCAGTAGCGCTACTTTTGTCTCCGAATTTCTTTGTGGCAGAGCGATGATGGTTGGAGCTAAGGTGTGTGGTTGGGGGCTTGTGTGGAATGATGTGTTGACCATTCTTTCATGCCTTAGTTGCACGACATCAATTTCGCTGCAGATGAACTGCGCATCTAACGTGTAGCGTTGACTTTCAGCAATAATCTTTCCGTTTTCGGCAATCAAGTCAGCACCGCTAAAGACAAGGTCTTGCGTACTTTCGCCAAATCCTGCGCCGGCATAGATGTAACCACAATGGCAGCGGGCACTTTGTCCGGCCACTAAAGCGCGGCGGTAGGCGTGTTTGCCTGTTAATTCGTTGCTGGCACTTAAGTTAAAGATAATCTCTGCACCCTGTTGTGCCAAGTAAGTCGAAGGTGGTTGAGGCGCCCACAGATCTTCGCAGATCTCCACGCCGAATGAGAAGCGCGGCGTTTGGAAAATGAGGCCGGCACTGACCGGAATCGTCTCTCCTTCAAGCGTTATTGTGGCGTCCTTCTCCAAACTAAAAGCAGAGGAGAACCAGCGTGCTTCATAAAACTCCCGATAGTTGGGGATATAAGATTTGGGTACGATACCATAAATATGGCCATCGCAGATAACGGCGGCGCAATTAAACAATCGGCCGCGTAGTTGCAGAGGAAGTCCGACTAAAACAATGACGCGTAGGCCTTTGGTTGCAGTCCGCAAGTTAGCTAATGCTTGCAATGATTGTTTGAGTAGCAAATCTTGCTGAAAAAGATCTTGGCAAGTATAAGCCGTTAAGCAAAGTTCAGGGCAGCACACAGCATCGCAGCCTTCTGCCTCGGCGCGGCGAACTACGGCTATCAGTTGCTCTTGATTATAGGTGCAGTCGGCTACTTTTACTTTCGGGGTAGCAGCGGCCACTTTTATGAAATCTTCCATCGAATTTTTACATATAGATAGCGCAAAGTTAATAGAATAGATGCTAAGCACAAAGTTCTGCAAAGCCTTTTGCCGCTGCGCCGTCTTTACTGTGTCTGCTTTAGTAGGTATCAGATAAGCGGAAAATCTGTAGGAGGGTAGTAGGTATGTAAATCTTGCGGACAATAAAAGCCCTGATATCGCTTTCTGCAAATCCGGTTTAGCTGCCAATGCTTACGGCCTCTTCAACGACAAAGATTGAGGGCCATAAAATGTAGGGTAGAAATCCTGACTTCCTATTTCCATCTTAATGCGATTGTTCTTTGTCTTATAATATCAATACAATCAATGATATAACGACCATTGTTCACTTGGTATATAGCAATATTTATGTTGTCATTTTCTTTCTTCCATTGTTTGCCGGCACCAAACGATGGTTTGCTCGGGCCAAACGATGGTTTGCTGGCATCAAACGATAGTTTGCTCGGGCCAAACGACTCTTCTTGCTTCACAGAAATAGCATAGATTCAACAAAAGAATTAGGCAAATCCGCCTTCTTCGATGCTTATTTTGTTGTAGCGAAGAATAATAAAGCTATGGCCTGTGATTCCTATTATTCTCTGTGTGTATCCATTAGCCTATGTGGCGAAGCCGGAAGCTTTAGGCGAGCTTATCAAGTTGGTCGTCAATCAAAGAAAGATTAAAATAAAACAAACGCTCCCGAAAGTCGTATGCAAAAGAACTTTCGGGAGCGCCATATTGGTTTGTCGTCAATCAAATAGCCTACGCGGTAAGGCTGTACTCAAAACTTCTGAGATAACTGCTTGACATCGTGATCGCATTTTAGGAAATCAGCCTCACCCCTTCAGCATCCAGCGCATCATTTGCTTGAGTGAAGGCTTCTTACCATACATCAAGATACCCACACGATAGATGCGTCCGCTACCCCATATACCCAATAGGGCCGTAAGATAGAGTAGAGCGACGGATAAAATTTCCTGCCAAAGCGGAACGCCGAAGGGGATGCGCACCATCATAACGATGGGGGAGCTTAGGGGAAATATAGAAGCCCAAAAAGCTAAAGGGCCGTCAGTGTTTTCCACACTATAGATCGCGGCGTAAAGCGAAAAGGCCATCAAAAGCATAATAGGCATCATAAATTGGCTGGAATCCTGCTGCTCATTTATACTTGCGCCGATGGCAGCAAAGACGGAGGCATAGAGTAGATAGCCGCCGATGAAAAGGAGTAGGAACATGATGCCCATTTCCAAATAGGGCAGATTTATAACGCTCAGCCACATGATCATAGCATCGCTTAAGCCGGCGTCGGGTACGGCTGCTGTACTCCCGTTTGCGCTCATCATTGCTATGTTTACACCGCAAAGCTTGTCGGCAATAGGCACAATTACAGCCAAGAGAAGAGCCCAAATGAGAAGTTGAAATAGTCCGACCAATAAAATACCGGCGATTTTTCCCAACATCAACTGGAAGGGTTTGACGCTTGAGACAATAAGTTCGACAATTCGATTGGCTTTTTCCTCCATGACGGCTTGCATGACCATACCTCCGTAGGTCAGGACGAAAAAGTAACTGATCATCGTCATAATAAAGCCTGCAACCATTGCAACGCCGCGATGTGAGTCTTTTTCTTCCCCACCTTCGCTCCACTTTATCGTGCGGATAGACGTCTCTGCTTGGATATTGTCGATCATTTTTCCAAGTTCGGGAATGCCTGTAGCCATTAGCTTATCCTTACGCACTTGGTCATTCAAACAAGACGAAACATATTGATATAGATTTTCAGCTACCTCTTTATGCGAATACATCTGAACCGCACTCGGATTTTTAGCTAAATCATCGGTAATGAGCACAACGGCTGAAATATCAGATGTATCGCTCTTATAAGCGGGTAGAATTTGGGTGAAGTTTGGAAATGAAAGCTGAGGGTGTCCTTGAAGCAGTCGGCATAATGGCCGGTTTTGTCTACGATGACAACCTTACTTTCCTCGTCGCTGTTTATTTGAGCCAAAAGTAAAGGTACGATGACCACAGCGCACATAATAAAAGGCATCAGTATAGTCAGTATGATAAAAGACTTTTTCTTGATGCGTGTCAGAAACTCTCTGCGGATAATAATGGCAATCTTATTCATGGCGTCCTACGATTTTTAAGAAGATATCATTCATACTGGGCATCTGTTCTTGGAAAGAGCGAATTTCTACTTCGTCAGAGAATAGACGGATCAACTCGGAGTTGCTCACAGCCGTTTGCTTTTTTAAGCTATAACGAATTAAACCGTGCGATTCCTCCTTATCGATAATCGTAAAAAGATCCGGTCGCTCGGTAAGTGAGCCGGAAGTGGTGCAAAGCTTTAACAAGCCGGTGCGGTTGTCTTCCTTAATTTTATGAACATTGCCTGATAACACTACATTGGCATTGTTGATTAATGCAATATTGTCGCATACTTCTTCGACTGAGGACATATTGTGAGTGGAAAAGATGATGGTGTGCCCCTCACGCTTTAGTGAAAGAATTTCTTGCTTTAGCAACTCCGCATTAACCGGATCAAAGCCGCTGAAAGGTTCGTCGAAAATCAAAAGAGGAGGACGGTGCAGAATGGTAATAATGAATTGTACCTTCTGCTGCATACCTTTTGAAAGCTCTTCAAGTTTCTTGTTCCACCAAGGCATAATGTCGAATTTTTCGAACCAGTATTGAAGACGTTCTTTTGCGTCAGCCTTGGACAGACCTTTGAGTTGGGCAAAATAAATGGCTTGCTCGCCTACCCTCATCTTGCGGTAGAGCCCACGCTCTTCCGGCAAGTAACCAATTCGACTGACATCTTCCTGCGTTAGTGGATGGCCGTCGAAAGTGACCTCACCACTATCGGGCATTGTAATGTGATTGATAATGCGAATGAGCGTAGTCTTGCCCGCTCCGTTAGGACCGAGCAAACCGAAAACCGTGCCCCGCTCAATATTAATGGAAACACCGTCTAAAGCAGTATGTTGTGCATAACGCTTGACAATGTTTTGGGCTGATAAGAATGCATCCATAGCGTTTATTCTATTGTTTTTCCGCGATAATAATCAATGATTTTAGTGCGGAATAAGTAATCGTATTGAGCAGAAAGTCGATTGCTGACAGCGTTAAGATACTTCGTCTTCGTCTCATCAAACTCTGTTGCGTTCGCTTTCCCGTACTCATATTTCTTTGTCATAAGATCGAAAGCTTCGTGAGCCGTCTTTTCGGCACTAATACTTGCTTCAAACTTCTTGGCAGAAGCTACTGCATTATACCAAGCAGTTTGAATTTCTTTATATAGCGCCTTTCGCGTGTTCTGCAATTGCTCTTGTTGGGTCTCATAATTGAGCTTTGCTCTGCGAATGTTAGTGCGGGTGGTGAAGTGATCAAAGATGGGGATGTTTAAGGATAAGCCGATAGACTTGCTAAAGTTATCTCTCATCTGCTTGCTAAACGAAGTGCCTGACAAACCATTGACTTTATAGTATGAGCTACCAAGATTGCCAGACAAATTCAGTGTCGGCCAATAGCCTGCACGGGCAATTTCGATTCCTTTCTCTGCACTTTGTATGCGAAACTGTTGAGCTGCGATTTCCGGTTTGGCAGCTACGGCTTCATCAAAGATCTGCTGTGGGCCATCAGATGGACGCTGTGGTATCTGAAGTGGTGGAACAGCAACATTTAAACTATCCGGAGAAGGCATTTCTATCAGTTGGCTGAGATCTAACAAGGCCAAACGATAGGCATTTTGGTTTTCCACTAATTGTAGTTCGTCTTGAGCAACAGCGTTTTGAGCTTGTGTGACTTCTAATCCGCTGGCCTTCTTGTTTTCGTAGAATGCTTTGACGCGCTCTAATTGAACATTGCTTAAAGCCAATTGATCTTGAGCCGTTTTAACCAACTCTTTTTGATAGAGTACTTGTAAATAGGCTTGCGTAACTTGTATGCTTAAAGATTCACGCAAACGTTCTAGATCAGCAATGGCCGCGGATAAATTTAATTCGGCTTGTTTGCGCTGATTGACTAATCTGAATCCCGTAAAAATAGGAACCGATGCTGAAACCCCAAAGCTCGTGCTTCGCGTGTTTTGACTTACGTACGTATTACTAGATGTTAGGCCACGCCCGAAATTGAAACTCTGATTGGCTGTTGCACCAACCTCAGGGAGTCGCTCATTCTTGGCTGCTGAAACATTTAATGCTTCAGTACGATTGTTGAGTTCTTGTAGTTTTATCTGTACATTGCGTGACAAAGCATAGTCAATGCATTGGCGTAAGCTCAAGGTTTGCTGTGCAAATGCAGATATTCCTGACAGTAATGTTATGCCAACAAAAAAACTTCTCATCATTGTTGCGAATTATTCAGTTTTTGACTTTGATTGCCTCTTACTTTATCTCCGACTTTGAGCCCTGAGAGAACTTGAATGTTTATACCATCACTCATTCCTGTCTTTATTTCGCGACGATTAAATGTTTGGGGCTTTTCTTTCGTCAACACATAGACGTAAGGCTTCCCATTTTCGTATTCTATGGCACCTTCTGGAATAGTTAAGACCTGTTGGAGCTTGTCTAATACGATTTGAGCATTTGCACTATAGCCGGAACGAATCGTCGCTTTGTTGTTGATCTTCACCGCTGCTTTAATCTCAAATTGATTCGCTGCGCTCGCTGTACTATTTACTTTCGGAGCAATATATTCTAAAATAGCATCAAATTTCTTTCCTTGTAGAGCGCCAATCGTTATTTGCATAGGCATCCCTTTATGAACTCTGTCTACTTCAGTCTCGTCAATAGAGCCTTTAAAAATAAGATCATTCATATTGGCTACGGTGGCAATCGTAGTTCCATCGTTGAAGGAGTTACTCATAATAACAGACTCACCGACTTTTATAGGAATATCTAAGATTAAGCCATTAACCGTAGATTTAATCAATGTGGTACTCATCGCCATTTGATATTTTGAAACTCCGGTTTTAGCTATTTCTAAAGCATCTGCAGCTGCAGCAACTTCTTCTTTAGTTTGTCTAAGTGTTTGCAGGCTTTTTTCATATTCTTCTGCGCTAATGAGTCGTGACTCATACAGCTTTTTCTCTCTCTTCCGAAATCCGTTTGGGCTTGACTATAGTTAATCCTAGCCAGTCGCAATCTGTTTTCTGCAGCACTTAAAGTGCTCATATCCGGAATGACTTTGATCTTTGCAATAATTTCACCCTCCTTTACTTCGTCACCTGCTTTTTTATACAGCTCGCTGATGATTCCTGAGATTTGAGGTTTGATGTGCACTTCATTGCGTGGCTCTACAGATCCGGTGACGACGCTTGTTTGTTCCAGGTTGTTTATCGCTGCGGTATAAGTTTCGTAACTTATCTCTTCCTGTTTTGAGCGTTGATAAAGGAAAACAAAAGTGCCAATAAAGAGAATTGCTACAAAGACGAGCAAACTCCATTTAAAAAACTTCTTCATAGTTATTGTTGATTGTTTTGTTTCGATTGTTTGTTATTCATTCCTGATTGCATCTATGGGCTTTATGGATAAAGCTCGCAATGAAGGGGCCATTCCGGCTAATCCTCCTAAGATGGCGAGTGCTAAAGAAGCAACGAGAGCAAGCGTGAAAGATATTTGAAAATTAATGTCTAAACCGGTTGTGCTGACAATCATTTCTACTCCATTTAATAATAGGACGGCGAAGAAAATACCGCTGACTCCTGCTAAAATTGTTAGGATTATACTTTCCGCCATAATTTGTTTTACGATGTCAGAGGGCTTTGCGCCAATTGCTCTTCTTATTCCTATTTCTATAGTCCTTTCTCTTATGGTTACCATCATTATATTGCTGACACCAATGGCGCCGGATATTAAAGTGCCAATACCAATCATCCACACCAAGAAGCTCATTCCATCAAATAAGCTTTCGACCATTTGAAACATCAATTCTATATTGAATAAGAATACGGCCTGTTTATCGTTGGGAGCAATCAAATGGGCTTCCTTAATAATATCGCCTACCTCATCTTGAGTTTCAGCAACAGTATAACCTTTCTTAACCGTGAATGTCAAGAAGCTAATATTATCCCCCAAGTGATAGATTTCTTGCATTGTTGTAAAAGGAATGAACGCTGTCTCTGACGTATTTCCTCCTCCGCCAACATTGGTATTTGACTTAGAGACCCCAACAATACGATAGTAGATGCTATCTAATTTTATATAACGTCCGCAGGGGTTTTCAATATCGGGGAATAATTCTTCCTTAATTCTTTTTCCGATAACGCAAACTTTCCGCTTTTGGATGATATCTGTCTCATTGATAAATCGTCCGTAGCCTATTTTGGGGTTCTCAATGTTGATGTAGTCCGATCTAACGCCTCGCATTGTGCCATTAGCTTTCTTACTATCGTATTGAAAAGTCTTTGACCACTGCTGTATAATTGGGGTTACAGTCTCTAAACGTGATACTTTTTTCTTAAGCCGTTCGACGTCGTTGATATCCAATTGCCAAGTGCGTTGACTTTGCATGCCTTTATAGGCTATAGTTGTTTCGCCTGGAAAAACGTAGCAAGAATTTTGCGCAGCGCCTTCAAAGGTTCTACTCATTAAGCGCTGAAATCCTTGGCCGCCTCCCATCAAAAAGATCAACATGAAGATACCCCAGAAGATGCCGAATGCTGTTAGGAAGCTTCGTGCTTTATTTCTTGAAAGACTTTCATAAGTCTCTGACCATCTATCTAAATCAAAGAGTCGCATAAGGGTAGGTTATTCATTTGCACGAAGTGCTTCAATGGGTTTTACTTTAACGGCTTTAGATGCAGGCACAAAGCCGGCGATCAGTCCGGAAACAATTAGAACAGAGAGAGCTTGAAATGCAATTCGTAAATCAATGGTTGGATTCATAAAAGTATAAATCGGTTGATCTCCAACCATCATCGTCACCTTTCCCAAAGAGTAATTGAGATATTCAGTCCCGATTACGCCAAGCACCAAGCCGCAATAGCCGAAAAATCCGGTAATAATCACACTCTCGATGAGTACACTGCGCAAGATGGGCCAAGGTTTAGCGCCAAGAGCCTTTCGTATACCAAATTCGTGCGTGCGTTCCTTGATAGTAATGAGCATAATATTGCTAATGCCAACTATGCCGGAGAGCAACGTAAGACTACCAATCACCCACATAGCTACACGCAAATAATGGGCAGCTTGGTCTCTTTCTCGTGCTCCGTTTGCCGGGTTATCTATCCATACAGCACTCTCGTCTTGGGGACTAAAATTATGAGGTACGGAGAACACACTATAAAGATCTTTACGAAAGACTGAGTCAGCCTCTTCCGTATCTGTGCCATTCGTGCGTAAGATTAATTCCTCAATATTCTGGCCTTTACGATACAAAAGTTGCATGCTCGTATAGGGAATATCGCCTTCAAAACCACCCATAATGCCTTTGTTGGAGACAATACCTACAACATGATACACGATGCTATCAATACGCAGCGGTTTATTGAGCGCATTGATTGCCGTAGTAAAAAACTCTTCAGCTGATCGTTCACTAATGACGATCACCTTGCGCTGGTTGTCCAAGTCTGATTGGCTCAAATAGCGTCCATACAATACCTTGATTTTGTCAATTTCAATATTGTCGGGATAGCAACCATTTAGTGTGCCGCTAAGCATCTTGTTGCCGTAAGAGGCTTTCACGCCCGACTGTTGATTCTTAGCCGTTACGCTATGAACACGCTCGGGGAAAGCTCTGTTTATCAGTTGTGGATCGCGACTATCAAATTTGATCTCGCGACCTTTTTCTAACCCATTATACGGCTCAGAAGTTACACCCGGCCATACTTTGATGGCATCTAAAGCAACTGAACCCATATTGGCATCGAAGGCATTTATCAAACCGTTGCCCGCACCCAATAATATAATGAGTAGGAAAATACCCACCGAAACGCTTAATCCCGTTAGGGAAGTGCGCATTTTGTTTATACTGAGATGTACAAAAATCTCTCGTAAATCGTCAATCATAAGGCAAACCTATTGCTTTATTTCATATAAGGTTGATCTTGTAGAGCCTTGTTCTCTTCTATTTCACCAATCAGTCCGTCTTTGATGTGGATGATCTTATGTGTGCGATAGGCCACGCCGCTTTCGTGCGTCACGACAATGATCGTCATTCCGTCCTGTTCATTTAAGTCACGCAGTAGCGTCATTACTTCCTCGCTGGTTTTGCTATCCAACGCCCCGGTTGGTTCATCGGCTAGAATAATTTGCGGTTGCGTGATTAAGGCGCGTGCTATGGCAACTCGCTGCTTTTGTCCTCCACTCAGTTCGTTGGGAAAATGATGCGCCCAGTCTTTTAAACCCAATTTTTCCAAATAAGTTAGCGCCAGCATATTTCTTTTTTTGCGACTTACGCCTTGATAATAGAGTGGTAGGGCTACATTTTCGAGCGCATTCTTGTAGGAAATCAAGTTGAAAGACTGGAAGATAAAGCCGATCTTCTTGTTTCTAAATTCGGCCGCGCGAGCTTCTTTCAAATTCTTTACCAATGTTCCATCCAGCCAATACTCTCCCTCGTCATAGGTGTCGAGAATGCCGAGGATATTGAGCAGCGTACTCTTGCCGGAGCCGCTTGCGCCCATGATGGAGACAAACTCCCCTTTTTTGATGTCCAAGGTGATACCTTTCAAGACGTGGAGCGGCGCCCCGGCATTGTATGTCTTATGTATATTTTCTAAGTGAATCATAACTTAATCTAAAGAAAGAGATGAGAAAGCTTCTTTTAAGTCGTCGAAAGTAAGGTTTAGCGCTTTCATCTGTCGGGCTAAGTCCGGCAAATATTCTTCTCTAAACTCCTTCCGCCTCAATTCCAAAATGAGTGCAGGCGCATTTTGGGCAACAAAGTAGCCTAATCCGCGCTTATTATAAATGTATCCGTTTGTGCCAACCAATCATAGGCTTTTACAGTCGTATTTACGTTGACCTCTACTATCGCACTGTATTCCCTGACGCTCGGCACGCGCCCATCCACGCCATATTTGCCGGCCAGAATTTCGTCTGTCAGGCGTCGGGCTATTTGCTGGTAAATGGGCAATCCTGATTTAAAAATCATAGTCTACAGGTTTTTACTTTTTTAATCTAAGATGGCAAAAGTTGCGGTAGCTAAATGCATAGAGTAGGGCTATGATGATGAGCTGTAATACGTTTAAGAAAGCAAGGCCGCCTATAGTTCGATCATCATAACCTATAAATGGAACAGCAGAATTTGCGTCCATCATCTGTCTAATTACTAAGCCGACTATTACGAACAGTGAAAAATGACATGACAATGCAATGGGAGTGGCCCATTTCTTAACACTGTTTGCTACAAACAAACTGATAGCATGTAAAACCCAAAGTTGGAGAAGATAAGATACGAACGACATATCTTCTATAGCGTCACCATTTAGAATGTAGTTGAAGAAGTCGTCCACAGAATGTGAAAAAAGAACGCGGAATGGAGGAATATTCCAACCAAAGAGCGCAAGTAGACCTGCGCGCAACTCATCTGCCAATATGATCAATATAAAGCTGACGATAGGAAGTAAGAATGCGTAGATGAGATATTTGGAAATAAACTTTTCTAAGTTGGATGCCGGTACGAGCAATTCCCTAATTCTGACTTGCTTTCGTCTTAGATCTTCGTTCATTTTAGAAGGAGCCAAGCAAACAAGGCCTAAAAAAGCGAAGAGGAAGTAGATCCACATCATAGCTTTGGCTTCGTATAGCGAAGGAGAATTGTTGGATGCTTTAATCGTAAAATAAGATGCTAGCAGTGTAAATACTAGTGTTATAACGAAAACGATTAGCATGTGCCGGACCAACTTCGACCGGTGCTGATAGAGGTGGCGTTTGGTATAGCGTAGCCAGCGCTTTGTGTTGAAGTTGTTCATAATTTTTCCGCTATAAGTTGTGGGTTTGACGTAACGGCATTGAAGAATAATTCTACGTTGACTTGGGTTTCTTCTGCCGTATCATTAGATAGCATCACTGCATTTCCGCCTATTGTAGGTTGTACAAAAAGCGCATCGTCGACGGGCTCGTCTGATGGCCGATGGGTAAAGCAAAAATGATTTTGGATAGTTGAAATGTCCGTGTTAACAACGATTTTATGACGGTCTACGACGATAATTGCGTCCAGCAAAATATCAATATCTCTGATCTGATGTGTAGAAATGATGACCGTCTGGCTCTCGTCCAAGTGTTGCGTAATGACTTTTCGAAACTGACTTTTTGAAGGGATATCGAGACCATTGGTCGGCTCATCCATTAGGATGTGTTTGGTGCGCGTGGCCAATGCAAAACTCAAGTAAAACTTCTTCTGTTGCCCCATCGAGAGTTGATCCAGCCGCCTGTCTGTATCCATTTCAAAGGCCGTAAGGCAAGATTCAAGTATGTCCTGACTGAAATTGGGATAGAACGGAGCGTTTAATGCGATGTAACTGTCCGCCTTTATATCAGGCAACGCTATTTCTTCGGGTACGAGAAACAGATTCTGAAGAAACGTCGTTGTACGTTTAGTCGGCAACTCCTCATCTATGCTCAGGCTGCCTTTATTGGGCTTCAACAGGCCTGCAATCAGATAGAGCAATGTGCTTTCCGCAGCCGTTCTTACCCAATAGTCCGTAAATCTTACCGGAAACTGCCTGCAGAGAGAGATCTTCCAGTAAGCATTCTCTTTGTTTCCTATACTTGAAATCAAGATGTGTGATGTCTATCATAGAGAAGTTTGTATGTAATAGTGTAGTAGAACACCGCAAAAGTAAGAATTCGCTTGTTTTCCTCAAAATAAAAAGAGCAAAAACTTTATCTTCTTCCCTTCATTTTTTAGATTTTGCCTTAAGACAACTTGATGATAGTTTTCCTCTCTCTACTTTCAGGTCTCCTAATCCGGCCGATACTGTGGGTGAGTTCGCTTCTTTTTAAGCAAGGTTTAATGGCGCATCAGCATGATGAGATTGTCGTAAATAAAGTCTGAAAAATCGCAGCAAAGCGCGTGGAGCTTAACACCAAAGTCTTTCCCGTGGCTTTTTTCATCGTGATGAAAAAGATGTACGCTCGTGAAGGTACGTTTGTATTATCACGAGCGTAAGATCGTACGCTCGTGAGGGTACTTTCATAAAGCTTAAGTCGCGTATAGCTTTCTTTGATGCTGTGGTAATAATACTGTAGGGAAAGGATGAAAAAATATAATTTGGAAAGGTTGTAAAAGGCAATTAGCGCGTACTATCTCTGTGATTGCCGAATCTATTTTATAATTTTGCCGCTATTAAAAACTCGTTATGGATACAAATGAAGAGTTGCGACACATAAAAAAGGCGCTTCGCACGATGATGAATGGACCTGTGAGTGCTTTGATGCGTCGCAATGGCTTACAATATAAGGTCAATTTTGGCGTAGAGCTTCCCCGCTTGGAAGACTTTGCCAAGGAGTTGCCACATACCTACAATTTGGCGGCAACTTTATGGAAAGAGGATATTCGCGAATGTAGACTTCTGGCGTGCATGTTAATGCCTTTTGAGGTGTTTTCACGCGACTTGGCCGATATCTGGTTGGAGCAAGTGCGTTTTGCAGAAGAGGCAGATGCGCTGGCTATGTACCTTTTAAGTCATCTTTCCTATGCTTCAGAATTGGCTTTCGAATGCATCGCAGGCGAAAATCGGATGAGGCGATATATAGGTTACCAACTTTTGGGTCGTTTGTTTTTACAAAGATGTAAACCTTCGTTTCGTGATAGTCAGGAATTCTTAGATCAGGTTGCGTCAGATTTGACTTCAACAGATCAGCGCGTGAGCTTGGCGGCTTATAAAGCCTTAATGCGCTATATGGATTTGGGGTTGGTGGAAGAGCGAATGGGTAATCGCATCTTGAATAAGGCTATGCCGGTAGAAAACGAATAGCAAGTTATAGCCGGATTTAATCTGAAATGAACAATGGTGGGTACCTCCGCTTGGAGAGCCCACCATTATTATAGCATTATAAAGTGCTTATCTGTCTGCCCTGGTTGTTAAAATTGGGCAGTCACTTGAAAATCGATCGTATTGTAGTAGCGATCTTTCGCCATTCGGTTGTTGGTGAAATTGTAGTTGAGTTGGAAAATAAAATTCTTTGTGAAGCAATAATTGGCAGAAAGCCCATAGTTGGCCACCAAGGAGTTCCAATGTTTGTTGTGGCGATAACAATCCCATCGTCCAAACAGTTTGAAGTTCTTAAAAAGAGGTGCACCGACAGCAGCGTACCATGCATCAGCGCGATCGGGAGCTGTAGCATCCGTAACAACACCGCCGACAGACGACATATACTCAGAGCGCACAACCCACTCATCTTCATAATCAACACCTACGCCCCAACGATTGCGCAGCGCATACTTTAGGTCACCGGCTCCTTTGTAAGATTCATTCGTATACTTACCATTCCACCCAAAACCGCCGATTCTCAAGTTTTTGATCGGACTCACCCAGATGCCCCCAATGAGATCTTTGTGGTGATCGCGTTCTGTGCGGTTGATACCTTGCCCATTGAAGATGCCCACTTGATAATGGAGCCATCTATGCCCGTCGGCCGCAGGGAAAAAATCGCCCTGCAACTGAATACCTAAGTCGCGACCGGAGGTTCCTTCGTCACCGATGCGGTCACTAATGGAGGCTAACTTGTTTGTAGCTTGAGAAAAAGCGCCAAAACCTATCGCTAAGGGGCTCATAGGGTTCTCAAAACCGAAACTACGCTTGAATTCGCCAATCTTAATACGGGCTTCAGCGAAGCGCTGCCACTCTATAAAGCATCTAAAACCCGAGGTCCTTTATAGGTGCCGGGCTTTCCTTGCAATTCGATTTGAAGTTTGTAAGCAAAATCTTTGAAGATGCTACCACTGGCATAGAGGCGGACGAAGCGGAGGCTGAAAGCGCTGTTGGAGTTTAAGTAGCGCTGATCCGTAAGGTCGTATTTGGCCATAATATATCCGCCAAACTTCACCTTAAAATCAACTTTGTCCGCCAAATCTTTGATCTCGGCGAGGGTGTTGCGAGACGTTTTGGAAGCAATTTCTTCCTTGCCGGTAGAATCTGTGGGTAGCTGATCTGAAAGGTTTGTAGCTAAAGCGGCATTAGCCGAAAAAAGCAGCCCTACTATTAAAACGTAAAATTTCTTCATAGATGATTTGGTTTATTATTAAGAGATGTTTCGACAAAAGTACGGAAAATTATGCGAAACACTTCTCATCTATGTATCTTTTCTTACATATCCATCCATCAATCTAAAGCATTTTTCGTGTATAAAAACGTATTTAGGTTTTGAGTTTTGGGCTGTTTCGGCTAATTTTGCAGAGATATATTTAAAATTTTTAAGAGATGCAATTGATCAGACTTTTTATTCTTGCTCGTATTTAGTTGTGGCTGGTTGGTAACAGATGCGCTTCCGTTGCGTCCGGATTTAATGTCACCAATTTCTGATGACTTGCAGCAGTCTGGTAATCGGGTAGAATATATCAATTTTGGAAAGTTGGATCAGTGGGTCACACGCAATATAAAAGAAAGCGGTATTATTGGTGGTAAAACTAAAGTTATCTACGCCATAGGTCCGACGCAGACGATCAATGGAAATGTCGCATACCTCGGATTAGGAGGTTCGCCGTGGGCTACTTCAAATGTATACGCTCACGTAGCAGGTATTCATAAAGCAAATCTTTCGGTTTGGAAACAACAACGCCCCGGACAAGGCTATTGCGCCAAACTTTGTACACACATAGAGGAATGTAAGGTGTTGGGGATCGTAAATATTAAAGTCTTGGCCGCAGGTTCTATCTTCTTAGGCCAAATGATGGAGCCTATTTCCGGAGTATCCAGCCCGATGTCTAAGCTTAATTGTGGCGTACGCTTTACTAAAAAGCCCTCAGCTATTCGTTTCGATTACGCTGTTAAACTTTCAGGACAGCCCAATCGTATTAAGCAAACCGGATTTGGGGGTGCAAAAACTATAGCTGGTAAAGACGTAGCCGATTGTATCGTTTATTTGCAAAAAAGATGGGAAGATGCACAGGGAAATGTCTATGCAAAGAGAATTGGAACAATGGTAATGCGCTTTTTACACAATACCGGATGGGTTAATAATGCAGATTTTACGATCCATTATGGCGACATCACGCATCAACCTTTTTACCAAAGTTATATGGGTTTGACTTCGGGCGATGGCCGTCGGTATGCAAAGAACAGCAAAGGAAAGATGGTTCCCATACAAGAAGTTGGATGGGGCAGCGCAACGGATGTGCCGACACATTTGATTGTACAATTTGACTCCAGTAGCGGCGGTGCATTTATCGGATCAGTTGGCAATACGCTTTGGGTTGACAATATTCGCTTAGTTTACTAATTAGGGCGATAAAAGATGGAGCCAGTTGCGAAGAAGCCAACAATAGCTTTTAGTGCTTTCCTCCGGTGGTGCAAGAGGATACGCCCACATTGGCGCAATAGAAGAACTACAGTCTCGTGGATACCATATTTCTTCTATTGCAGGCTGTTCTATGGGCGCATTAGTTGGAGGAATCTATGCTTTAGGTAAGTTAGACGTCTTTCATCGCTGGTTGTTGGGGCTCAATATGAAGAAAATCTTTGGCCTAACCGACTTCTCCGTCTCTTTAAGTCACTGGATTAAGGGAGAAAAGATTATCAATGCTTTAGCAGAGTTTGCTCCGGATTGTAAAATCGAAGATTTGGCGCTCCCATATTGCGCAATCGCGACAGACTTAAAGGCTCAGCGCGAAGTAGTATTTGATAAGGGGAGCTTATATGCCGCTATTCGCGCTTCTATTGCAATGCCTACCTATTTTAGTCCGCTCCGGACGAAATCAATGCTCTTGGTTGATGGCGGTATTTCAAACCCGCTTCCTTTAAATCGCGTAAAAAGAACGCCCGGAGACTTATTGGTCGCGATCAATGCCAGTGCGCCTTTCGACGAGTCTTATGAACGACAGAGAATGCAGGCACTCAATCAAAAGAGTGCGCAGAACGGATTTATGAACCTTCGAGAGTCGTTAGGTTTTGGTGCATCTAATGATGCAGAACATTCAGATCGCTCCAATTACGTCTCTTTGATTGCTGATTCAATTCATACTTTGATACAGCAACATTCGAGTTTACAGATGAAATTAACCCCTCCCGACGTCCTTGTTTCCATTCCGATAAATCGATTTGTCGGGTTTTCTTATGATAAGCCACAAAAGATTATTCATTACGGTCGGAGATTGATGAAGCATGCTTTGGACGATTATGAGGCTAAAGCGAAATAAATATACGCGGTTCGAATTAGTTCGAGCCGCTTATATTTTGTGTGTATGAACGTCAAGAATCGCGTCACCAATTAAAAAGGTTGAATGACGATACCTCCAACGGCGTTTCCCAACGATTTTAGAATCTCTGCGTATATCTTGTGTTGCTCCATCAAACTTCTGCAATTCTCATAATCTTTTGCTTGCATAAGTTTTGTCATTTCCTCTTCTATTTTCTTCAATTCGTTTTTGAAGAATCTGTATTTGTATTCCAATAAGATGTGCACTACAGTTTCCTGCAAGCCTTTCTCATGCTCGATTTCTGCTTTCGTAAGTTTTTCCGAGGCAGTGGTGAGTTGCATAGCCAAAGCATTGATGTCAGCATCCGGATGATTGATAAAATAGTCGCGTGCTACAAAGTCTTTCTGATCAACCTCCTTTTGTGCCTCGTCAATAATCTTTTGGTGCAAAGGATTTTGGAATTTGATATTATCAGCTGCCAGATCTTCGGCAATAAACGTTATAATGCTTTTTTCTTCAGTCTCTCCGTGCTTGTTAGTGAAGCGCAATTTTTGTTCGCCAACGCAAATAATTTCGCGAATCAAGGCACGTTCCTGTTCTTCGCCCGCTTTTAGCGTCAGCGTATTAATACTTTCCGCAATGCTTGTTGTCTTTTGAGGGCTTCCTGCATTGTTTTGCTGTCGATCAGTCCCTTTTATGCGCTCCTCTTTTCTAATTTTAGCGGCCTCACTCAAGATCAACTGCTCATCAATGTCCATCAATTTAGCACACTCTCGCGCATAAGTTTGCCGAGTTATCCCATTGGGTACGATTGCTATCGAACGAATAATGTCGCTGACCGATTCTGATCTCTTTATCGGGTCATCGGCCGTTTCTTTGATAAGCATAGCGGCCTTAAAGCGTATAAAATCAACCGCCTCAGCTTGCAGATAAGCTCTAAAACTTTCGGCAGAATGCCTCCGCGCAAAGCTATCGGGGTCTTCGCCATTTGGAAGAGTGAGCACTTTGATATTTAATCCCTCTTTTAGCAATAGATCAATGCCTCGCAAACTTGCATGAATGCCTGCTGCATCGCCATCATATAATACGACAATGTTAGATGTGAAGCGATGAAGCAAACGAATCTGCCCCTCAGTGAGCGATGTGCCGCTCGAAGCTACGACATTTTCTATACCACTTTGGTGCATAGCGATCACGTCCATATAGCCTTCGACCAAGTAGCACGCATCTTCCTTGACGATGGCCTTCTTTGCAAAATACAAGCCATAGAGTTCGCGGCTCTTGTCGTAGATAACAGACTCGGGCGAATTGATATATTTTCCGACATTCTTGTTCTGCTGCATGATGCGCCCACCAAAGCCGATAACCCTTCCTGATACGGAATGGATAGGGAAGATGATTCTATCGTGGTATCTGTCGCGTAGTAGATGATTGTCGGTCTCAAAGCACAAACCGGTTTGTACAAGCAGATCTTTGTTGTAACCTTTATTGAGGGCCGTTTGCGCTAAAGCATCTCTGCTCGGAGAACTATAGCCTAAATGAAACTTTTGGATGATATCATCTCGCAATCCACGTTGGCGAAGATAGGATAGACCAATGGTTTGTCCGTCTTTATTCTCATGTAAGAGGTTAGAAAAATAGCTGCAAGCCCACTCGTTGAGGACCAGCATGCTTTCTCGCATCGAAATGCTCTTTTGCTCCTCTGCGCTAAGCTCTTTTTCTTTAACCTCTATGCCATATTTTTTAGCTAAAGTCTTGATTGCTTCAGGATAAGTTAGCTGTTCGATCTCCATAAGGAAGTGAACCGCGTTTCCTCCTTTTCCGCAACCGAAACATTTGCATAGCTGTTTGGTCGGGGAAACTACAAAACTCGGCGTCTTCTCATTATGAAAAGGACATAAACCTTTTAAATTGACGCCGGCTTTACGCAGCGTAACGTAATCTTTGACTACATCTACGATGTCGGCAGCGTCCATCACGCGCTGAATGGTTTGTCTATCAATCATAGCCTTGCAAAGATACGTAATTTATTGCGGTTTAACCCAGAACTTGCCGGTGAATAGGAGAGGGCGGTTGTCGCTTTTGAGTTGCTATGTCCTCATTGCGAACAATTTTATCTGGAAAAGTTTGTGATGAAAACAGATTTTGATCGGTGGAAAATCTCGCTTTTTGCTTTAGCAATGCCGGATGTGTTTTCGTTTGCTGGTGCCAAACTATCGTTTGCTGGCGGCAAACTATGGTTTGCTGGGACCAAACTATGGTTTGGCGGGAGCAAACCAAAATTAGTGCAGGTTACCTGTTTCAAATCAGATACTGCCGTGTTTATGAAGCGACTTCTCAGCTTATAATTTCCCCTTTCCGCTTTGTATGATAAGAATAACGAGTATAATTATCAAAGGAAATTGCTGAAATCGTGGGGATTGTTTATCTTTGCCACGAAAGCAGTTGTCATATTTTTATATATAATGTGATGCTTTTGCCTACTTTATTTGGAAAAGAATCAGTAGAAGAAAAAGAAAAGAATGAAACGCTTGGTGTTAAGTTTGATTGTCGCGACTTTGTTTGGTATTACGTCTGCACAACGTACGATTTACGAACAGTATATTGATAAATACAAGCACGCAGCCGTAGAGCAGATGCATAAATATGGGATACCTGCCAGTATCACATTGGCGCAAGGACTGCTTGAAAGCGGCGCCGGAACAAGCATGTTGGCCGTTAGCGGCAATAATCATTTTGGTATTAAGGCTGGAAATACGTGGACTGGACCTTATTTATTGAAGGACGATGATCTGCCTCAAGAGCGCTTCCGTAAATATAACTCCGCAAGTGAGTCGTATGAGGACCATTCGCTCTTCTTAACCACACGCCCGAGATATGCTTCTTTGTTTAAGTTGCCGCCTACTGATTACCGTTCATGGGCTTATGGACTTAAAAAAGCCGGCTACGCGACAAATCCAAGATATGCAGAGAGTTTGATAGGCTTGATCGAAACCTACAACTTGCAGCAGTATGACAATAAGCATGAGAAAAAAGGCCTGTTGCAAGATTTTAAAGACTTCCTGCATAAGATTGTACCCGTAGACGTGACCCAAACGGGTCTGCCGATAAAGCGATGCAATGAAAACTATTATTTAGTGGCGCGCTCGGGCGACTCATACGCGTCGATTGCACAGGCAATCGGGATTAAAGAAAAAAAGTTGCGGAAGTATAATGAAGTTGATTCAGATATGCCGCTGTCAGTTGGCGATATTGTTTTCTTGGAAAAGAAGAAAGCTCACGTTTATTCTCAATTAAGAGGCAAATATCATACAATTGCTGCCGGCGAATCGATGCACAGCATAGCGCAATCGTATGGCGTAAAATTAAGTGCGCTATATAAGGCGAATAATCTGCCTTCCGGCTATCTCCCACGCGTAGGTGAGCGCTTGCTGCTGGATTAATGTAGGTCGAAAATATGTGTGGCGTAGCGTTCTTTTGAGAAAAAATGCCTTAGGAAACATAATTTTTTGATAAGATTTCCGTTATATGGCTAACGAAGTTCGTAACTTCTGCACGTTGGAATCGTCAGTTAATAAAGCGATGAGCAATTAAAAGCAATCAAGACTCATCCTGTGGAAGAAATAATAAAATAGATTGGTAAATATATAAGATAAAGCATTATGAAAAAGTCTCTTTTCCTGATAAGCATGTTTGCTATTGGCCTTTTAAGTGGCTATGCGCAAGATGATGTTTACTTTGTTCCTAAAAAAGGGAGCAAGGTCGTAGAAGATCAAGAGGAGCTTAGCTCTTCTTATCGCCAACTTCCTGCACAATCTTCTGAACAAGATGGATGGTATTCGAACCGTCGCGTAAATCGCGATGTGGATGCTTATAACCGTCGCAAAGCAAATGCAAATGACTCTTCGACTTTGAAACAGCAACGTTGTTACGAGGACGAAGAAGATAATGGGTATTATACCGAACGCTTGATTCGCTTCCACGCTCCCGGCGGCGTAATCGTTACGAGTCCTTATTATTGGGATTATTGCGACTATTATGTAGATCCGTTCTATTATTATGATCCATGGTATTGGAGAACGAATTGGTATATTGGGGGACGTCCTTGGGGATGGAGTAGCTGGTATACTTGGAGTCCTTGGCCTAGTTGGTACGGATATTATGGTCCTTGGTATGGATATTACAATTCTTGGTATGGTTACTATAATCCTTGGTATGATTGGGGATGGAATCGAGGCTGGAACAACTGGGGCTACCGCGAGAGTTATCGAGGCTCTTGGGGAGGAAGAGGCTCTAATGTGAATAACTCAGCTGCGAATACGAATGGTAGATCTTATGCCGGCAACTTTGGACGCTCTGACTCGAATGGACGCCAAACCGGTTGGTCTAATCGCACATTCCAAGGTGCAGATACATATAATAATGGTGGCCGAAGCTTCTCTGGTTCTGTACGTTGGAACAATACGAACAATAGGACTTTACCAAATCGCTCTTTCAATGGCGATAGTGGCTCGAGATCCAATCAAGGACAATCTGTAGATGGACGCCGTTTCGGTAATGGCTCTTCTACACGCGTTACGCCAACAAGTCCGGCGCGCACATTTGAAAGTCAGCCTTCCAACACAAGAACTTTCCAAGGCGGAGGCAATCGTAGTTTTGGCGGAGGCGGAACAGTTTCAAGCGGAAGTAATCGCAGCTTTGGTGGAGGTGGTACCGGCGGAGGCCGTAGCTTTGGCGGCCGTCGTTAAATATAATGAGTTCAAACATTTGATTGCGTTCGGCTCAGTGTGAAAAGACGGAGCCGAGTGCTAATTTTGAAATTTACATATTCAGTATGAAACGCAAGTATTTTCTATACGCATTTGCTCTCACAGTCTTGCCTCTTCAAGCGCAGGATATCTATAAGGTGGAGCAGTTTTCCGGAGAAGATCTCAACGGAACAGCGCGCTTTGTCGGTATGGGTGGAGCTATGAATGCACTTGGTGCAGACTTATCAGCTATAGGCACAAACCCGGCGTCTATCGGTTTGTTTCGACGTAACGATGTCTCTTTGTCAGGTAGCGTGACTACACAACCTAATGCGCTTAGCCTATACAATATTGATAAATCTCGCGCGAGTTTTGACCAACTGGGCTTTGTTTATTCTACACGCATTGGTGGTTCTTCTATAAAGTATCTTAACTTTGGATTCAATTATCAAAAGCGCCGTAACTTCAAGAGCTTTATTGGTCTTGATGGCGTAGATTTAGGTGGCCTCTCTCAATCTATGGAGATGGCTAATTTAGGTTCAATTTATGGTAAAGCAAAAGGCGATTTAGCTAAACGGCAAACTTATGTCTCCCCAATAGCAGAAGTTGGCTATTTAGGCTATCTTATAGATCCGGATGCTAGTGGCAATCTTAAGCCGGTAAATGCTACGAAGGCCTATTATCAAAGAGCGCAGCACGGAGGCATTCAACAGTACGATTTTAATGTATCAATGAATTATAAGGATCGAATTTTCGCAGGCTTGACCTTTGGCTTCTACAATGTAAATATGAACTCATATACCTTGTATTCCGAAGATATTTTAGATCCTGGAGGTTCTGGTCAGACGCAGCCTTATAAAATGTCTAATGAGCAAGCTTTAACTGGAAATGGATTTGATGTAAAGGCCGGCGTAATCTTCCGTCCGGTGGAGAATGACCCATTTAGAATAGGATTTTCTGTTTCTACGCCTATATGGTTCAGTCTTACCGGCAACAATCTCTTGCTGACTCATTCTCCATTTACTAAGCCAACGGAAAAAGATCCAGGTTATGCGACGGATGATTTTGATTATAACATTCGCACCCCTTGGAAATTCAATATCAGTTTAGGTACAACTGTTGGCAATTTCTTGGCTTTGGATGCAGAATACGAGTATAAAGACTATAGTGGCTCAAGCATTAGTTATCCAGATTACAATTCTCTCGATCCTTGGACTGGTATTTCAAACAATTATCAAGATAAGGCGTTAAAAGGAGAGATTAATCGTTACCTTAAAGGCGTGAGTACGTTCCGTCTTGGTGCGGAGGCGCGTTTTGCACCTGGCTGGTTTGCACGCTTAGGATATAACTATGTGTCTTCACCATTTAGCAAAGATGCCTTTTTGAATCTTTTTCCAAATGCGGGAACCTCATATGGCGATAGCGAGTCTATTTTGTATCAGACAGGAACCGATTATGTCAATTTGGGCGCGATTAATCGATTTACCTGTGGCTTAGGATGGCACGGCAAGTCTTTTTTTATGCAGACCTTGCTTATCAATATCAGGCACAGACGGGTGATCTGTATTTCTTCCAAGTCCCTGTAAATAGTACAGATTATCGGACTAACGAGTTGAAATCTCAAAAGATTGATCTGAATCGTCACAATGTTTTGCTAACGTTAGGCTTCAAATTTTGATCGTATATAGCATTTTTAAGCAAAGCGAGCTACTTTTTATAAGTAGCTCGCTTTATTTGTTGTGGATATTAAGATCTTATCATACAATATGCCGGAATACAGCACAACACCAATGCCTTTCATCCGTGGCCGTTATAAGTTTAAGACCAAGACTTTCGGCTTTTTCTTTTATTCGTGGCAAATCATCTAAGTAAAAGCCGCTTGTCAGGAAATATCCGCTAGGATTTAGTCGCTCAATATAGTCCGGCATATCGTTTAGAATCACATTCAAGTGAATATTTGCCAAGATAACATCAAATGGACCTTTATCTTTCAATCCCGTAGCATCACCGAGTAAAACCTCGATGTTGTTAATATGATTCAGTGCCAGGTTTTCTGTAGCATTATTTACACACCATTCATCAATGTCTATGGCCATGCAATCTTTAGCTCCTTTCATGGCTGCAAGAATAGCCAACAGGCCGGTGCCGCATCCCATATCTAAAACCTTTTTACCCTTTAGATCCAACGACAAGATTGCTTTAAGCATCTGCGAAGTCGTCTCATGATGTCCCGTTCCAAAGGACATTTTCGGGTTAATGATGATGTTGAACTTCGCTTGTGGGATATTCTGATGAAAAGGAGCCGCCACGACACACTGATCACCAATGACCAATGGTTCAAAGTAATTCTTTTCCCACACCTCGTTCCAATCTTTATCTTCGGCTTCTTGATATGTATAGCTTATATCAACGTCAGGTAGCGGAAAGTCAGCAATACAACTCTTCAAGTCTGTTTCCTTGAAGTCTTTAACGGGAATATATCCCTTCATTTGTTCATCCGGTGCAGTCGACTTTACGAAAGAATCAAAGCCAATCTCACCCAGTAAATCGATCAATACATCCTCAAAGTCCGAACTCTGAGGTGTCAGCTTAAAAGTAAACTCTAAATATCTCATAATGTTGTTGTTTAGAAGGGTAGTGTACGGAAAACCAGTGACGAAACCTTATTAGCTTTGCTTACGTATGCGCCATTCCGATGGATAGAGGTTGTTTGCTCTGCTTCCGAGATTATTGAGGAATCCTAAGTTCTTATTTTCATAGGTGGCAAGCAAATATCCTCGCTCTGTTGTGTCCAAATTCAATGCTTCGTGTCGTAGATAGGCAATGGCTTGCTCATAGTTTAATGCCACTTTCGGGAAGATTTCGGACGATACTATTGTAGACAGCGCCAAGTCTGGTTGCGGTATGAGCTTTTTGCCCTTTATTTCTGCGATGTTGATACCGGCTCTGATCGTTTTTATCTGCTTTTTGATTTGCCAAGCTATAGAAAGAAAATCCTCTTTCACACCTTGCACCATATTGTTGTCTGAAAGCAAGAAGGATAAAGATTCTTTAGCGTCCACCCAAGCAGCCAATTGGCGCGCAAGCTGCTGACTGACAAGTTCCGGACGCCCTTTTGGCTTCTTTTCCGGCGCAGTTGCCGATGTCTTTCTCAATAATGCGAAGAAGATTCCTTCTCCTCGTGTGTAATGAGGGAAGAAATGATAGACGTGAAGGCTGTCTTTCGTGAGCGAACCTCTGATTTTCCACTCCTCTTTTATGGGAATTGGCAAGGTTTCAGCCCCTAATTCGCGGCATATGCGCTCAATATTGTCTTCGTTTCCGCACGATTAAACGTGCAAGTACTATATACGAGGAAACCACCTTCGCGCAAGGCAGGCCAAACGTCAGAAATAATTTCAAATTGTCTTTGTGCGCAGAAATCTACATTCTCTTTGCTCCACTCCTCAATGGCTCCCGGATCTTTTCTGAACATACCTTCGCCGGAGCAGGGCACATCTGCCGCAATGACGTCGAAGCATCCGGGCAAGAGTGAAAAGGATTTGGGATAATCCTCTGTGACAATTACGTTCGGATGTCCCCATTTAGCCAGGTTTTCTGCCAAGATCATTGCACGACGATGTATCGGCTCGTTCGCCACTAAGAGCGTCTGTTCCGGAAGTTCGGCTCTCCATAGCGTACTTTTTCCTCCGGGGGCAGCGCATAAGTCTAAGACGCGACGGGGCTTCTCCGGAAGCGCCTTAATAACTTGAGACAGAAACATTGATGACGCTTCCTGCACATAATAAGCGCCGGCGTGGAAGAGTGGGTCTAAGGTAAAAGACGGCCGCTCACTCAAATAATAGCCGGTCTCGCACCAAGGCACGCTTTCTCCGCTAATAGCCGTGGCTTTGTTCGGATTTACACGAATACTTGTGGGCGCTTCCTCACTTAAAGCTTTGATTAATGCCTCAGTTTCTTCAAGCCCTAACAAGGACTTTGTTTGAGATATAAAGGCTTCCGGTAAATGAATCATATTCGGAGAGAGAGAAGGTCGGAATGAACGTGTGTTTACGAGTTATGATTGACAGTAATCAGCGAGCCGTGATATGGAAACACGATTGATGGGATTCATATTTGACATAGCAAGTGCCCATTTTTCGCTGGTCATCTAAGACTTCTGCCAAAATTGACTTCAACGTGACGCCCCATTCTGTCGGGATAGGCCGACCTTGTGGGTCGTAGACGCGCTCATATTTGTTGTAGCCAATATCAAATGTGGTGCCGTATTGATGACAACTGTTGTCACTGGCGTTATGGTTAAAGCGGCGCAACCTTTCGACGTCTTCACGAGTGCGCAACACTGATGTTACAACCAGCCGGTGAAAGCCTACGCCCTTAGCAGCGCAAGAATCTACAAAAGCACGTGCTATTTCGTTAAGCAAAACTGCCGCCCTCGGCACGAGATAAGGAATACTTTGTTGCAGTCTGTTCACATGATAAAACGGGTTGTCCCCAATATAAACCAATTCCTTCTTACGTTTCATCGCCTCCTCTCGATTTAGCGCAATCGAAGAAAGCCCATTGCGCTGCGCTGTGGCCAGTTGCACATCATTTAAGTCGGGAAAAGAAGTTTGAAAGTTGGGTACACTAACCACCTTGTGCTTAATCGCTTGGCCTGATGCATCCACTAAGTTGAGAGGCGGGCGCGCTTTGAGCAGCAGAGAGTCTACATGCTTACTTTGCAGGGCTATAGAATCATTGGCGCTGATCTTATTGTCTGTACCGCCCAGCTGATTAAGGATACTCTTGAGCGTAATATCCGGAAATACACATTTGATTACAAACAAGATTCCGACGATTGTAGCAAAGGTCAATAGGAAATGTTTGCGTCTATATTTGTGTTTCATTCGACTTTGTTGAAGAAAACTTGTTGTTTATGAGCCAACAAAGATACTGAAAAAAAGCGGTAATGCGGCTTTCTTGTATCGGATAGATTTTTGCCCATTTTTTTGTTTTGTTTGCGTTGAAGTAGAAAGGCACGAATGAAGTATAATCTTCAAAGCGCTCTGTCAGTATAGGCTGACGGTAGTTTGCAGTATTTATTGGCTCTGTCTATATAAGGCTTTATTATCGTTGATTTTTAGTTGCTTAAATCATTTATTCGCGTATTGATATTCCCGCTTTTTGCTTTCCAAAACGCAATATGATGAGTTCTTCTCGTGAAAGGAAACTTGTACGCTCACGATGGTACAAATGTACGCTCGTGAAGGGACGTTCGTACGCTCACGATGGTACGAGGAAAAGTTTGTGCTTGATCAATCAAAATGTAGATCTTATAGCGTAGATGTTAGCTTTAAAATGTTTTTGCTGAATGTCAGTCAAATAGTCTTGCCTGTGTCTTATAATAAGTTCGTCTAAAAATAGCTCAAATCGAGAGCTGCCGGATTCTCTTTATAATGTTTTGAGGTAACTTGCGATGGGAGTTCAACGAATACTAAGCCGCCTGATAGTAAACGTCCATTCGCATCAAGATAGATCAGCTGCGAATGGACGTTTGTGATGTAGTTATGTTTGCAACAATACGACGCCGTATTTTTGATATTGGCTTTCAGGGTCAATTTTTTACGGCCTCTACCGTATAGCCCTTGTCTTGTAATAGCTTTAGTAAGCCATTATCGCCCACTAAGTGGCCGGCACCGACAGTAAACAGCGTGGATTTTGCTTGCATGATCGTCGGTATTTTTTCTATCCAAGCTCTATTCCTATTGTCAATCAAATCTGCTCTTTCCTCAGGTGTCATATCGCAAGCGTTATGTAGCTTTTTGTCGATGACAGCCTTTAGCCCGTTCAAGTCTTGTGCGAAATAGGCTTTTGCCATCTCGTCAGTCATCTCTTCATAAAAGTCGGTATTGTCCACGAGGCACATCAATTGCGTGATTTGTCGTGGTAGTGGTGTTTTCTTAAAGAGTAAGTCCATCTGAAACTCTACTGTTTCTAATCCGTCAACTGACTTTCCCTGCTCTTTGGCTACTTTTTGGAAATACTCATCAAAGCTTTCTTGAGGATTAAATCCAGGATGCTTTGTAGTATATAAGACAACGGTAAACTGTGTGGTAAGCATAGCGGGTGTAAGTCTGCCCAACTGTTGCTTTACCATAGGATTGCTTAAATCAACGCCAATGTAAGTCGTTAAAAAAGCATTGAGGCGTTTGGTCTGATCAGCTGTTAGGACTTGATCAATTGTTTCCCATCGGGCAAGAAAGCTGCAGCTTGCATCTTGCTCATACCTTCCGGGTTTCTCATCAAACTTACATCTACTTCCCCATAGACCTGATCGACTGCATTTATTGCCTGATGGATACCTGCTATGCTGTCAACGAACGTAACCGGTGCTAAGTGGAACGTTCCAACGACATAAGAAGACTGCTTCAAACCGTTGCCCGAAATTTTGTATAAGAGTTGCGCATAAGAGCAGATGGAAAAGCTAATAAAGATAGCTATTGAAATAAATTTTTTCATAATCGGTCGATGAAAATGTTTATGTAAAAAGTTAATATAATATTCCGGCAGGTTCAGAATCAGATGTTTGCTCTTCTTCTCGCTTCTCTTGTGGCTTTAACAGCGAAGGGTTGAAATTGCCTTTCTCATCAAAACAAGCCGTAAGTGGTTCTTAATACGCGAAATTCTGTGCGGCGGTTGAGTGCATTGCATATTTCCTGCTCCTTAGGTGGGAGCTTCATAATATATGCCGTAGTTAGCGTGTCGCCTTCTTTGAGGAAAGTATACGTTTCGGCCAACTTCTTAGAAACGATTTTAGGATTTTTCTTCCCATAACCTTTAGGTGTCAGGCGCGCAGCAGGAATGCCTTGTGAAATTAAATAATGTACGACATTTTCAGCTCGTTGTTGGGAGAGTCGATCATTGTAGGCGTCGGTACCGCGATAGTCGCAGTTGGAGGAAAGTTCGATCGTGATGTGCGGATTATCTTTCAACAAGGCCGCCAATCGGTCAAGCGCAACCTTACTGCTGTCTGTAATTGCTGCTTTATCAAACTGATAGAAGACGTTTCTAACAAGTACGGGGATATTCATATTGGGCAAAGGAAACTGAAGCACGTATTGATGCTCCGTAGTAGAGGAGTCGGGCACTAAAGTGTTGGCTATGTTCAGATAACCATTGCACGTAGCTAAGAAAAGATACTTTGTATTTGCCTTTACCGGCGCTTCAAAGGATCCATTGGATAGGACACTGAGTTTTTTGTTTGTACCATCGTCGCCGATCATGTAGACTACAGCAGCGGGAAGTTCGTAGCCATCTTGCTCATATACCCATCCCTTGACGCTCAATAGATAGTCGGGATAAGAAAACTCGTAAATCTTATCCCAACCGCGACCTCCGGTGGCACGTGAAGAAGAGAAAAATCCTCGATTGCGTGCTCCCTCAAATGTGATACCAAAATCATTGCCAGGAGAATTCACAGGTGCGGGTAAGTGAATGACATTCCAGGAATGCTGAATGCTGTCTTCCGTGGCACGGTAAAGATCTAAACCTCCAAAATTGGGTGATTGCCCATCAGAAGCAAAATATAATTCGCCATTAGGTCGGAAGGCAGGAAAGCATTCGTTGCCGGCGGTGTTGATAGATGGGCCCAAATTTTCGACCGGACCGGTTCCGTGCGAATTAAAGCTTGCTCTCCAAATATCCAAACCGCCATATCCTCCGGGCATATCTGATGCAAAATAAATGAAATCTTCGTTGGGAGAAATTGCAGGATGGGCATAGGAGGATAGTGTGTCAGACGTAAGTTTTAGTTGTGTGGGCTTTGACCACGCAGCATCAGAACGTGTTGACTCCCAAATTTCAGCTAAACGCGGATATTGCGGGTCTTCGCGACAGACGGTAAGATACATCTTCGTGCCGGATGGATTAAATGCACAAGCGCCTTCATCAAAATTCGTATTAACGCCACCTTCGAGCGGTTCGGGCAGCTTCCATTTTCCTTTTTCATCTTTTTTGGAAAAGTAAATGTCGCCGGGCTTCAACGCCGTTACGCCTGAGAGGTCTGCACCTTTAACTTGGCGTCGCGTCGTCGTGAAATAAAGTATTGAAGCATCCTTGCCAAAGAGTGCCGGACAATAGTCTGTGCGGCCAGAATTGAAGATGTTGGAAATTTTTACCGTGTAAGCAGAAGCTGTATTGTAGTTGTTTGCTGCATCCTCCGTAGTTGTGAGTTTTTTTGCAGCAATGGAGTCGTTAGGGAAAAGTTGCTGATAGGTATTATAATAGGATTGGGCCGCTTTATAATCGCCATTGGTCTTGGCAATATCTCCCAAAAGCAGCCAAAGTGTGGAGTCGGTCGTTCCATATCTTTCTGCGTTTTTCAATGCGCCTAATGCTCTTGCCGTATTACCATAGCGTAAATAACACTTACCCATTTGTAGGGATAGTTGTGCCCGCCGTTCTTTGTCTTTAGGCAACAATCGTTGATAGGCATTTTTGTAAAGTCCGGCCGCTTCTGCGTATTCGCCGATGGCGAGTGCGTTGTCGCCCCGCTTAATGATATGTTCGACAGGCGTACAACCTACTAACAGAAGGCTTGAAAGCAATAGGTAAAGATAAAATCGCATATCTATAGACACGTATTCTTGGCCTTTTTATTGTATAGACAATAAGAAAATAAGTAACTTTGCATATCGAAAGAATAAAACGGCTCGAAGATAGAGCCGTATTTAGAATAAACGATGCTCAAGCCAATGACAGTACAAAATAATATAGAAGAAAACGAACCCCGGCTCACTCAATCTGTGTTGGAATTGCTAACTGTTGCAACGGAATTTTGCCGTCAGGTGGAGCGTGAGGATCAAACAACTGCGCAAGATTTAATTAACGTAATGCTGATCTTGCTGCCTATGGTTTATTTGAAGACCTCCTTGGTGAATGATGCAGAACCAGTTGATGGTTTTAATGAGAATAAAGTTACAGAAGGAGATTATAACCTCGTAATAAATAGAATAGCAGCAATTTTGGGAGATCAAGACTCGTATTTAGACGTCTTTGTGCAGGAGTTTAAATATTCTGATCGCCCCATACTTTGTACTATTAGCGAAGATTTGGCAGATATGTATCAAGCGCTGCGTGAATTTGTAGAATGTTACAGATGGGGTAACGAAGAAGTTAGGCAGGTAGCTCTCGCAGATTTGAAAGAGAATTTCAAACTCTATTGGGGGCAGAAGCTTCTTAATGCTTTGCGAGCCATACATGATATAAAGTATGGCGATAAAGCGTTTGATGAGGAAAGTGAATGAGAAGATTATTTGTACAGACAGAGAAAGACTTCGTTACGAATCTACCACGTTTCGTCTTTAATGGAGAAATTAAAGTAATACAAAGGATAGAGGAGGTAGCGCAGGCAGTAGAGCGACTTTCTTCTTCAGAAATCTTAGGGATAGATACGGAAACTCGCCCTTCTTTTCGCAAAGGAACGATACATAAGGTCGCATTATTACAAGTGGCTAATGAGGACCTGTGCTGTTTATTTCAGTTGAGCTGTTTTGGATTTGCGCCGGATTTAATTCATTTATTGTCAAACAAAGCAATAAAAAAGGTCGGGCTATCTCTCAAAGACGACTTCTTTATGCTTAGTAAAAGGCATAAATTTGATCCACAAAATTGTGTTGACTTGCAAGACTACGTAAAAGAGATGGGCATAAAAGATATGAGTCTGCAAAAGCTCTTTGCGAATGTATTCCATCAAAGAATCTCAAAGTCTGCGCAGCTTTCAAATTGGGAGGCTCCTATCTACACACAATCACAAAAGCTTTACGCAGCTACTGATGCTTACGCCTGTCTGAAACTATATAAAGAATTGAAACGCCTGAAAGAGACAAACGACTATTTATTACAATAAACCCGAGATAAGAAATGCCTTACAAAACAATAGTTTTAAAAAGAGGAAAAGCTGACAGCTTAAGAAGATTCCATCCGTGGGTTTTTTCTGGAGCTATTCAGTCTCTTCCCAATAATTTAAAAGAAGGAGAGATTGTTAGGGTAGAAGATGCCTCCTCTCAATTTTTAGCTGTAGGACATTACCAAATAGGTAGCATTGCCATTCGCATATTGAGCTTTGAGGATGTTGTTGTTGATGATGCGTTTTGGGATGAGCGTCTTTCCGAAGCTTTAATGCTTCGACGTGCTTTGAACTTGTTAAGAGCAGACAATAATATCTTTCGTTTAATTCACGGAGAAGGAGATCGTTTGCCCGGATTAATTGTCGACATATATGGAGAAACGGCTGTTATGCAGGCACATTCTGTTGGCATGCATTATGCTCGTCATCAAATTGCCCAATCCCTGCAACGTATATTAGGCAAAAGCGTGACGCAAGTTTATTATAAAAGTGAGACAACGCTGCCTTACAAGGCAAATTTAGAAGAACTTGATGGTCCTTTGTTGGGAAATGCGTCAAATAATAATGTCGCTGTTGAAAACGATTTGCGTTTTCATATTGACTGGCTGCGCGGGCAGAAGACGGGATTCTTTATAGATCAAAGAGAGAACCGACTTTTGCTACAACACTACTCAAATAAGCGCTACGTATTAAATATGTTTTGTTATACGGGCGGTTTTTCCGTTTACGCCCTTCGAGGTGGGGCTCAGGAAGTCGTAAGTGTAGACAGCAGTGCTAAGGCTATTGATTTGACCAATGCAAATGTCGCGCTCAATTATCCAAATTGCGATCACCACAAGGCCTATGCAGAAGACGCATTCAAGTTTTTAGATAAAGCTGATGATGCTTATGACCTCATCGTGTTGGATCCACCTGCCTTTGCGAAGCATAAAGAAGCCGTAAGAAATGCTTTGAAGGGTTATACTCGCTTGAACCTGCAAGCTATGCGCAAGATTAAGCGCGGTGGAATTCTTTTCACGTTCAGTTGTTCCCAAGCTATCAGTAAGGATCAGTTCCGTTTAGCTGTTTTTACAGCAGCTGCGCAGAGCGGACGTTATGTTCGTATTCTGCACCAACTGCATCAGCCTGCCGATCACCCAGTTAATATTTACCATCCTGAAGGAGAATACCTAAAAGGGTTGGTTTTAGAGATCATTTAAACACACATTATTAAGCCCATTTCTCCTTTATTGAAGATTATCGTAGAATAAGAATTGCTGCACTTGCATTTTTTCAGAGTGGAAATGGCTTGAAATACGTCAATTGGTATAACTTTGTCGCATAGAATTCAAATAACGATGAAACAAACACTTGTCTCTTTGATCTTCATCTTGCTTTTAGCAGCTTGCAAGGGTAATAAAGTGGAAATACAACGGCTGCGGTCTCGCAACAGGCGCAGGCAGCTGATTCCGATTCCTCACAGACGGAAAACGAACCGCCGGTTGCTGCAGATGGCTTCTTTGATGATTTCTTTTTCAACTTTCAAACTAATCAGGCTTTCCAGTCAAAGCGCACGACCTTCCCATTGCCTGTGCAAGAAGGAGCAACGACTCAACAACTTGAAAAGAAAGATTGGAAATTCAATTCTTTCTATTCTAAGCGAGAGATATATACTATCTTGTTTGATAAAAAGTCCGAGATCAAGACGGCTAAAGATACAGCATTGAAGGCCGTTGTAGTTGAGATGATCAATTTGAAAACGGAAAAAGTAGCTCAATATTTCTTTGAAAAGATACGCAAACAATGGATGCTGACGTCTTTAAGGCACCAAAGTTTGCAAGAGAATATGAACAAAGACTTCTATCTGTTCTATCGAGATTTTGCGCAAAAGCCAAACTTCCGTCTGACCCACGTGGCCAACCATTTTAGTTTGGTTGTTATAGATCCGGATACTTACAAACCTCTGCGCGGTGTTGCTGACGCCGGGCAATGGCCTGATTATTGTCCCGACTTACCTAAATACGAGATGACCAACATTATTTATGGTCAACGTTATAAAGATCCTCGCCATCGAGTTTTAGTCGTGAGCAGTATAAATGGTGCAATGAACAGCGTGATTTCATTTGAGAAGACAAAGACTTCTTGGCAGGCTGTGAAGTTAGAGAATAATTGATCATTTCGCCAATGAAAGTTTTTCAAGACTATGATTTGAGGGCAAACAATACCTTTGGTGTGTCTGCACGGTGCGCTTGCTTTCGAGAATATGCTTCCGAAGCAGAACTATGTGAAATAATAACCTCACTTTCACAGGCTAAGCCTCGTCCGTTGTTGCATATAGGAGGAGGAAGTAATTTGCTTTTTACCGGCGATTTCTCCGGTGACATATTGCATTCAGCCATCAAAGGACGAACGTTAGTTGCTGAAGATGAAATGTCTGTTTTCATACGTGTCGGAGCAGCAGAATGCTGGGACGACATCGTAGCTTGGAGTTTGCAGGCAGGCTATTATGGCTTGGAGAATCTATCATTGATTCCAGGAGAAGTCGGTGCGTCTTCCGTACAAAACATTGGCGCTTACGGAAGTGAGGTCTACGATTTTATAAGTGAAGTCCGGGCCGTAGACTTACAGACCGGCCAGTCGCGAACGTTTAAAGCGCAAGAGTGTAAACCTTCTTATCGGTCTACAATGTTTAAGTCCGAGTGGAAGGATAAGTATGCTATAACTTATGTCACTTATCATTTGCACAAGACGTTCAAACCTAATCTTTCTTATGCCGCAGTTAAAAACGAGTTAGCTGCGCGCAATGTTGATACGGACCAATTGACCGCAGCTTTACTGCGGGAAATCATTATCGAAATTCGTAGTGCAAAGTTGCCTGATCCGCAAAAAATTGGCAATGCCGGTTCGTTTTTTATGAATCCTGCCGTAACGCAGGCCCACTTTGAGCGTTTGCGAGCTGTCTATCCCTCTATACCACATTATTTATTGCCTAATGGCGTAAAAATCCCTGCAGCTTGGTTGATCGAAACTGCGGGATGGAAGGGGAAAGCTTTAGGGCAGGCGGGCGTTTATGCCCAACAAGCTCTGATTTTGGTCAACTTAGGCCATGCCAAGGGGCAAGACATTAAACATTTAGCTGAAGCTATACAGCAATCGGTCAAGGAAAAGTTTGATATTTCACTTAAGCCTGAAGTTCTTTTTATCTAAACAGAGCAGGTGTATTTCGTTTATAGTGGGTGTAATAAAGAAGCCGTAAGAAATGAAGTTGACTTTTTTAGGAACCGGAACAAGTTGCGGTGTGCCGGCTTTAGGTTGCACCTGCAAGGTTTGCCAATCAACAGATCCGAGAGATAAGCGCTTACGCACTTCCGCACTATTAGAGAGCGAGGGTGGGACGCGGATTTTAATTGACTGCGGCCCCGATTTTCGCGCTCAAATGTTGAATCGCCCATTTAAGCCTTTGGATGCCGTACTGCTGACGCACCTGCACTATGATCACGTTGGTGGCCTTGATGATCTGCGCCCATTCAGCTTTCGGTCTTCATTACCGATTTATGCGAACCAAGTTACGGCGCGATCGATTTATGATCATATGCCTTACTGCTTTCAATCGCATGCGCAGTCAATAGTTCCACGTTTTAAGCTTAAGGAAGTGTCCGCTTACCAACCGTTTGCTATCAGAGAATTAGTGATTTTACCTCTCCTCGTAATGCACGGAAAAATGCCAATATTAGGCTTCCGCATTGGCAGCTTTGCTTATATCACGGACATGAGCCATCTTCCGGATGAGAGTCTCCAACTTTTGCAAGGTGTAGAAACATTTGTTGTCAATGCCCTACAAATAAAGAATACGCATCCTACGCATCAGAATATTCCGCAAGCACTTCAGCTAATTGCAAAGCTAAATCCGCGCCAAACTTACTTAATCCATATGAGTCATAATGCTGGATTTCATGCAGACAGCAGCAACTTCTTGCCACCTAATGTCGCGTTTGCATATGATGGCTTAGAAATAAAAATGTTAGCGAGTTCAATATTTGTTTGCATGATCAATCTTTTTGCATACGACCTCTTGCCTCCTTAACTCTCTTATCTTATTTACTGCTAATTATACCCTTATTAATAGGGCTACTGCTTGATATTTTTAAGCCGAAATACTTGACTGCCGGTTATACGCTCACGATGGTAGAATCGTCTCTTCACGAGCGTACAATCGTCCTCTCACGATGGTACAAGTCTTTTATCCCGATGAAAAAAACTGAAGTGCAAGACTTCAAATTTATAGATGGCATTCGGTTACACACAAATAAAAAGTCTTAGTGTTATGAAACAGGGAAAAAAAGAAGAGAAGAGTGGAGCGGAGTAGTCTTGTTAAAGTCGATAATTTGGGCTTTCTAAAAATATAAATGTCACTCTAATGAATCATTTTACCTCTTTCTTTCTCATATAGTTGCCACGAATTATAGATGTTGTGCCAAATAGCATAGGTGGCGCCGGCCAAAGATGTGACCGGGTTGAGAAACGTAAAGCTGATCCACATTTCAAAAAGCCGTGTTTTTGTCCCAAAGATTGACCTGCGCCTATCCTACATTTATATTTGCGCCCGATTTTATGACCTAATGAAAATTGAATCAGGCAGCAGAACGCAGAAATTGTAGCTATACAGAAAAAGTCAAAGAGCGTGATGTTGCTATGTACGATATATTTGGTGGCAAGTGTGATAGAAATAGCTAAAGAAACGGCCCAAATATAAAAAGCCAAATCTTTCGTGCGTGTAACCTTTTGATGTAGTCTATGGAAGAACTTCTGCGTGATGACAGCACTGAAGAAAGGTAGAATCAACATCGGAAATACTTGAGCCAGAATGCGGCAGGAGGCGGAGAAAAAGGTTATACCTTCTTGGGGATAGATAAGGGGCAGACCAAGGGGTAGACATAGTGCAACAGATAGGTTGATGAGTATACAGTAAGTCGTAAGTCCTGCCACGTCGCCGCCTAATTTTTGTGTGATAACAGGTGCCGCTGTCGCCGTAGGCGTAATAAAACAGAGCAAGACCGACTCCCATAATAACTTTTCCGGAATCTGCGGGAAGAGATAGAGTAGCAGGATAATAGAACCATAAATAAGCATTTGAATAAGAAAGAGCCACAAATGCCAGACCTTGAATTTGATCTCTCGCAGATTGATTTTGCAGAATGCAATGAAGAGCATCGCAAAGATTAGACAGGGCTGGATGATCGGGAGCGCGATGTTGGCAAATTTATGCGTGCTGTCTAAGAAGGGTATGTTGATATAAATTAAATAACTGAGGACGCCTGCAATCATTGCAATTAAGAGCGTCCATGATTTCAGCGTTTGTTTAATGTCCATTTTTATGCTCCTTTTCAATTGCTAATAATTCGTCGCGCAATTGTGCTGCCAAGACAAAATCTAAATGCTCTGCAGCAGTTTTCATTTGCTTTTCCAGACGCGCATGGCGCTCCTCGTATGTTTCTTTTTTTCCATACACGGCTTGATCTTCTGCAGCTTTGAGCGTGGATGTTTGTCGTAGATCGTAAGTTGTCGTGCTCTTCTCGCTTTGCCGTGCTTCGGATAGCTCTGTCAGTTGGTTGGTCTTGATTTTCTTTTTGATTTGCCGGGGTTTCAAGTGGTGTTGCTCGTTGTAAGCTATCTGCTTCGCACGTCGTCGATTGGTCTCATCGATCGTCTGTTGCATAGACGTGGTAATACGATTGGCATACATAATCACCCGCCCATTGACGTTTCGTGCAGCTCGACCGGCCGTCTGCGTCATGCTTCGCGTACTTCTCAAAAAACCTTCTTTGTCGGCATCTAAAATAGCAACTAAGGCGACCTCAGGTAAGTCCAAACCTTCGCGTAAGAGGTTCACGCCGACTAAAACATCATATGTTCCTTTACGGAGATCCTCCATAATGCGCACGCGCTCTAAGGTATCTATATCGCTATGGATATAAGCTGTCTTAATCCCATTCTTTAGTAGATAGTCGGTGAGTTCTTCTGACATCTTTTTCGTTAGCGTGGTCACCAAAACGCGCTCTTCTCGTTCAATGCATTGCCGGATTTCTTCCATTAAATCATCGATGGGGTAGTCGTTTGGGCGTACCTCGATCGGAGGGTCGAGTAAGCCGGTGGGACGAATAATTTGCTCGACGATGACTCCTTCGCTCTCTTGTAATTCATAGTCGTCAGGCGTAGCACTTATGTAGATAACCTGTTTGGCCATTTGATGAAATTCGTCGAAAGTAAGCGGTCGGTTATCTAATGCAGCCGGTAGGCGGAAACCATAATTGACTAAGTTGACCTTACGATGACGATCACCGCCCCACATGGCGCGAATCTGAGGCACAGTAACGTGACTCTCGTCGATTACTATTAAGAAATCTTCCGGGAAAAAGTCTAAAAGGCAGTAAGGCCTTGTGCCGGGCGATCGCCCATCAAAGTAGCGGCTGTAATTTTCGATGCCGCTGCAATGCCCCAGCTCTCTAATCATTTCTATATCGTATGAAACGCGCTCACTCAGTCGCTTGGCTTCAAGCATCTTGCCCTCTTCTTCAAATTTTTGCACTTGTTCTACTAAATCATCTTGAATAGAGCGGATGGCAAGCTCTTGTGTTTCTTTAGAAGTTAAGAATAAATTAGCCGGATAGACCTTATATTCCTCAAACGTTGCGTTCCGATAACCTGAAAGTGCATCAATCTCTTCTATTGTATCGACATCGTCACCCCCAAAACGTAACACGGATGATCTCTTCCGTATAGGCCAGGTATATATCTACGGTATCGCCGTTCACACGAAAGTTACCGGATTTCGGTGCTACGTCATTGCGGGTATAAAGACTGGCTATAAGCTTTTGCAAAAGTTGAGTTACGCCTATAGAAGAGCCAACTTTGAGGTCTATAACATTCTCATAGAACGCCGCCGGATTGCCCATACCGTAAATACAACTGACCGAACTGACCACAATCACGTCCTTTCTGCCTGATAGGAGCGCCGAAGTTGCCGCTAATCGCAGGCGGTCGATTTCTTCGTTGATGGCCATGTCCTTTTCTATATAAAGGTCCGACGAGGGAATGTAAGCTTCCGGTTGATAATAGTCGTAGTAAGAAACGTAATACTCTACGGCGTTTTCCGGAAAGAAATCTTTGAACTCCGTATACAATTGAGCGGCCAAAGTTTTATTGTGGCTCAAGACAAGTGTTGGCTTGTTCAAGTTCTTAATCACATTGGCTATTGTGAAAGTCTTGCCGGAACCGGTTACTCCTAAAAGCACCTGCGCCGGAGTTCCGGCTTGTGCTCCTGCGGTTAAGGCTTCGATAGCCTCAGGTTGATCGCCGGTGGGCTGATATTCTGAGTGTAATTTAAAAGCAGACATTCTTTTTAATAGAAATGCAAAGATAGAGAATTTTATCCCTACCTTTGCCTAACGCTTAAACAAATGCTTATGAATAATTTTGAGTTTTACAGTCCTACGGACTTCGTTTTTGGGAAAAATACAGAAGAGCAAACGGGCCTGCTTGTGAAACGCTTTGGCGGAAAGCGCTTGCTCGTCGTCTATGGGCAAGGTCACGCAGTTAAGAGTGGCTTGATGGATCGCGTAGAAAAAGCTTTGAAAGAGGCCGAACTTTACTACGTCTTATTGGGAGGCATTCAGCCTAATCCTACTGATGAGGAAGTTTATAAAGGTATTGATTTAGGCCGACAGCATAATGTGGATATGATCTTAGCCGTTGGCGGTGGTTCTGCCATAGATGCAGCAAAGGCAATGGCGGCCGGGATTCCGGACGATGGAGATTTCTGGGATTTCTATGAAGGTACGCGCACTGTGGAGTCAGCTTTGCCGGTCGGTGTCGTTCTTACGATTCCTGCGGCAGGAAGTGAGGGTTCGGGAAACTCTGTTATTACGCAAGTTGCTTCCAATAAAAAGATCAGTCTACGCACTCCGCGAGCATTGCGTCCGAAGTTTTCAATCTTAAATCCGGAGTTGACCTATTCTTTACCGCCTTACCAAACGTCAGCGGGCGCTGTAGATATGATGGCACACATTATGGAGCGTTATTTTACCAATACGGAGCACACGGAGTTGACAGATAGATTGTCGGAGTCTATATTGAAGACGATTATAGAAGTTACGCCGCAAGTTTTGGACAAACCTGAAGATTACGATGCCCGAGCCACACTCATGTGGTGCGGAACTTTAGCCCACACGGGCCTATGTGGGACGGGCAATGTGGAAGATTGGTCATCGCACGCTTTAGAACACGAGTTGTCTGCATTTTATGGTGTCACTCACGGTGCCGGTTTGGCTGTGATTTTCCCTGCTTGGCTTACGTTTATGGTGGAGCACAATCCAAAGAAGGTTATAAAATGGGCGCATTGTGTGTGGGATGTAAATCCTTCAGGCAATGACAAGGAAGATGCACTCGAAGGTATAAGCCGCTTCAAGAAGTTCTTGCATCGGATCGGTATGCCTACGACCATTAAGGAACTGGGTATAGACAATTATGATATAGATATGCTTAACGAACATCTACATGTGATTAAAGGTGAAAAGGTTGGCAACTACGTTCCTTTAGATCATAAGATGTCTAAAGAAATTTATGAAATAGCTCAGCACGAATAGAGGATAGAATAGGCCGATAACAAACGGATGAAAGTTAGCTTTTACTCTCCTCGTATTTGTCTTTGTAAGGCTATTGTAAGTAACTACTCAAAAGGTCTGCGTTTCTCTTGGAATGCGGGCCTACTATTCTAAAAGAACAATATCAAAATTATGAAACGAATTCTATTTTGTTTGGTGTTTCTTTTGAGCGGATTGACGCTTTGCGCACAGGAACTATACGAATTTACAGTGACCAATGCCGATGGTAAGTCAGTGGCGCTGTCTAACTATCGCGGCAAAGTTTTGCTCATAGTTAATACGGCTACGCGTTGTGGTTTCACTCCACAATACAAAGAGTTGGAAGCGCTCTATGAGCAATATGCGGAACAAGGACTGGAAATTCTGGATTTTCCTTGCAATCAATTCGGGCAACAGGCGCCTGGTACAGCCGCAGAGATTCGACAATTTTGTACGACCAACTTTGATGTGCGTTTCCCTCAGTTTGATAAAATCGATGTAAATGGGCCTACAGCTGCTCCGCTCTTTACTTACTTGAAGGAGCAAAAGGGTTTTGCCGGATTCGACTTGAAAGAAAAAGCCGGCCAAGTGCTTGATAGGGTGTTGCGCAAACAAGACGCCGACTATGACAAGAAATCGGACATCAAATGGAACTTTACAAAGTTTCTTATATCGCGCGACGGACACGTATTACGTCGCTATGAGCCAACAGAGCCCATTAGCAACATAGAAAAGGACGTAAAGCAACAACTGGCATCCTCTTCAATGGAGCAAAAGCCAGTTGGCAGACCGAGTAACAAAGAGAAAAAACCTCGTGCTACTTCTCGCGCTAAGAAATGATACGGCATTTGATTTCGCAAACTAAAAGTTTGAGACCAAGAAAGCCAATTATTTATTAAATAGTAATAGCTTTTTAAGGCTGCTTCTCTTAGTAAAACGCCACTGCATTAAGAATGTTGTGGCGTTCTTTCTTTGGAGGAAGATGCGGGTCTTGATGTGTTGTATATGAAGATGTTAAATAACAGCTATTTGTCTTCTTATATGATCCGAATCGTAGGATATGGTATTGCTGTTTCCCATGTAGAGGAGGTGTTTTGCAAGTTTGAGGTTTGCTAAGTCTTGGAATGGAAAGCGACAGTTTGGAGGAGATTTGAAAGGGTGCTTATGGAGGCGGATTATTTCTATAAATGAAATATTTCTTGCGCATAAAGCAGAGAAGCCCTTCCTAAGATTATGATTGTAGCATCAACTATTATCCCTTCCTTTCGTGAAGAAAAGCACGTACCATCGTGATGGTACGACAATTTTTCGTGAGCGTAAACTCGTACTATCACGATGGTACATTTTCTTTACTGGTTCAACGTGCTTTTAAGGCTGACGTTGAGTGCCATTTATATGACTTTAGTTGCCCACAAATGCGTTATGTGAACGAGCAAGTACGTTGTGATGAAATATAATCTTCCTGAAAGCAGTATAATTAGCGATACGTAAATAGTCTATTCGGAGTATAACTGAAAAGCTATCGTGTATAGGAGTGAACAACTAAGACTAATTGGAATCGCATATGATACTGTACCCCAAAAAAACGGGCGCTGTATGATCGTTTGTATACAAAAATCATTCTCTACCGGAATAATATCCTTGTAGAGAATGATTTGAATACGTGTTTGTGAGTCTTCTTGCCTTTTATTTTTGATGTGCTGCCACCCAATTGCGTGCATTGACAAAAGCTTGCAACCAAGGCGTGGCATCGTCATTGAGTTTGTCGGCCGGATAATAAGCATTTTGCCACGTGAAGATAGAGCGCTCCAAGTGGGGCATCATAGCTAAGTGGCGGCCGTCGGCACTGCATAGTCCGGCAACAGCATAGTCTGAGCCGTTAGGCGTACCCGGGTAGGCGTCGTAAGTATATTTCAATACAATATTATATTCTTCTTCAGCCAGCGGCAGGGAGAATTTTCCCTCTCCGTGAGCTACCCAAATGCCCAATTGAGTTCCGCTCATATTACCCAATAAAACACTGTTGTTTTCTGGAATAGAAACGCCTAAAAATGCACTTTCAAACTTATGAGAATCGTTGTACAGCATCTTTCCATTTGCCGTGTGTTCGGGATTGATAAGATTGAGCTCCATCATTAATTGACAACCATTACATACACCCAAACTTAAGGTATCTTTTCTCGCATAAAAGCGATCCAAAGCCGCTTTGGCCTGCGGGTTATATAAGAATGCGCCGGCCCAACCCTTAGCACTGCCCAACACGTCCGAGTTGGAGAAGCCACCGCAGAAGACGATAAAGTTAATGTCGTCAAGCGTTTCGCGACCGCTAATCAGATCGGTCATCATCACGTCCTTGACATCAAAGCCCGCTAAGTAGAGTGCATATGCCATTTCTCGCTCTCCGTTAGTGCCTTTTTCGCGAATGATGGCTGCCCGCAAGCCGCTGGGCTCTCGGCGATCAGGATTTATATCTAAAGATTTAAACGTTCCGTCAAACTTAAGTGTAGACAGATCAAACTGCAAGGGCTGTTGGCGATAGTTTTCAAAACGTAATTTTGCGCAACCGTTCTTACTTTGTTTGCAATCTAAGAGGTAAGACGTCTCATACCAAACATCCCGCAAATAATCTATGCCCAATTGATAAGTGGCATTGCCTTGTTTGAGCAGGATATGGCGCTCCTCAGTCGGTACGCCGATAAGCGCATAGCCGATTCCTTCTTCATTAAGCAGCTCTTGGAAGGCTTCCTCATTTTCATTGGCCACTTGAACGACGATGCCGGGATTTTCTGCAAAGAGAATTTTGATTAAATCTCCTCCGACAAAGGCATCAAGGTTGATTTCCAAACCTCCGTTGACGTTAGCAAAGCACATTTCGAGTAAAGTCGTGATCAGACCACCTGCAGATATATCGTGGCCGGCAAGTAATAAGTTTTGCTTCACAAGACGCTGTACGGCATTGAAAGCATCGCGGAAATAGTCAGGATTTTTACCACCGGTACATCAGAACCTACCTTCTTCTGCGTCTGGCGGAGCCACTTTCAAAGCATGAAAGTCGTCAAAGGAATCCATATGTGATAAAGTTTTAAGCATCTTTGATTGGGCGTACTACCTGTATCAGTGCATCGACTCCGGCGAAACAATAATGTTCCCGGAGATGATCTTTTCGCCATCAGGATATTGCTGAGAGGTGAGAAGACTATCTTTCCTTATAGGGACATTGATATGGTCGCAACGGAAGTCGCTTAGTGCTTCAACAGCTTATTGGGCGCGCGTCTTCGCCCGCACTGGTGGCTTGACAAGGCCACGTCCAGTTGGCTGATATTGAGGAAACCTTATCCGTTCGCAGCAGGGCCCACGATGTGGTCAAAGCTTCTGCAGCAGAAAGAACACTACCGGCAGGGCGAAGCTAAAACCAATATGAGATTGGGTGCCGATGGCCGTTGGCTATACATTGCCGCGATAATCTAAGGCTACGACGCCGCGGTCAGCTAAAGGCGGTTGTAATTCTCCCACACATTATTGCCGTGCAATCTTTCCAGTTACAGGCGGTCCTACTTTTATTGGTCAGCCAATCCTTACAAACCACAACCTAATCGGCTTTTGCATTCGGTACTCTTCTAATTGGCTATTTTGATAAACGACACATTCTCGTATTTGCGTGAACAAATTTCATCTTGCATAATTGTCATCTTCACAGGCGAATGACCAAACATTTGAAGGCAACATCCAAATCAGACGGCCGAACACCGTCTGCTTGTTGGAAAGCAAAGTGAGCATCTCCGGTTGTTTCGCCTACGACATACATCGGAGCGCGTTCGCGATCGGCAATCTTTTGAACGTGTGCGAGATGCTCCTCTTGGATAAGCAGTCCCATGCGTTCTTGGCTCTCATTTGCTATGATTTCCTTAGCGCTGAGCGTGGGGTCGCCGATGGGGAGCTTGTCCATCTCGATCAATCCTCCACATTCCTCGACAAGTTCTGATAAACAGTTGACGTGCCCTGCAGATCCATGATCGTGAATTGAGACTACGGGGTTAACTTCCTCTTCACACAAAGCACGAACCAAGTTATTGGCGCGCTTTTGCATTTCCGGATTGGCCCGCTGAACAGCATTCAACTCGATACCACTGCTATATCTGCCCGTGTCAACGGAAGATACAGATCCGCCGCCCAAACCTATACGATAGTTATCACCGCCTACGACGACAATTTTATTTCCTTTTGCAGGCTCACCCTTTAAGCAGTCGCGCTTTGTGCCGTATCCGACACCGCCGGCAAGCATAATAACTTTATCATAGCCGTATTTCTCTCCGTTTTCTTGATGCTCAAAAGTGAGAACTGAGCCGCAGATCAGTGGTTGACCGAACTTGTTGCCAAAGTCGCTTGCCCCATTGGAGGCTTTAATCAGAATTTGCTCAGGTGTTTGATAGAGCCACTTGCGCACAGGCAAAATATCTTCCCAAGGATGTCCACCATCTAAACGCGGATAAGCTGTCATGTAGACCGCAGTTCCAGCAATGGGCCACGAGCCTGTACCTCCGGCCATACGATCTCTGATCTCGCCGCCCGTTCCTGTTGCTGCACCATTAAAAGGCTCTACAGTTGTCGGGAAATTATGTGTTTCAGCTTTAAGAGAAATTACACTCTTTATATTCTTAATGATAAAGTAGTCGCTGGTTGAATGGTCTTGCGGAGCGAATTGCTCTATCGTGGGCCCTTCAGAGAAGGCTACATTGTCTTTATAGGCAGAAACAATTTTGTGGGGATGGTCATTGGTCGTCTTTTTTATCATAGCGAATAAGCTGGAGGGCATTTCTTTTCCATCAATGATAAAGGTGCCTCCAAAGATCTTGTGACGACAATGCTCTGAATTGATTTGCGCAAAACCGAATATTTCGGAATCTGTCAGGCGTCTGCCTTGTTGCTCTTCTACATTATGAAGGTAGGTAATTTCTGCAGCAGATAAAGCCAGTCCTTCTTCTTCATTGTAGCGTTCAATATCTTCTATAAATTGGATAGGAGTTGGTTCTCTTTTTGTTATAAATACGTTTTGGTCAAGGTTATGATAGAGGTGCTGGAGCATTGGGTCATATTCAGCCGTCTCATCCTCAACAAGGAAGAACTCTTCTATACGAGTAATTCCCTGTATATTCATATTTTGAGTGATTTCAACGGCATTGGTACTCCAGGGGGTAATCATTTCCGGACGTGGCCCAATAAACCAACCTTCTATGGTTTGCTCTTGTTTAAGTTTAGCATCACCAAAGAGCCAACAAAGCGCTTCAAGGTTCTCAGGACTCAATGTTTCGGTAGTTTCTACAACGATATAGTTATAGGCTGTATTGGAAAAGAAGAGGATCATATAGTAGAGATTGATTTATGAGGCAAAATTAGCGTATGACAAAAGAAAGACCAAATTTATCGGAATACTTTTCATTTGAAATTCTTCCTGAGCTTATACAAATGGTTAGGAATGAAGAAAGCCTATTCATCTTTTGGGCTTCTATTACTTCTGTCGTACCTTTGCAGCGAGAAAGCAGTCGGATGGTCCGTCGCGTACATCTTATAATGTAGGAGGAAAGTCCGGGCAGCATAGGGCAAATCGCTTCTTAATGGGAAGTTGTCTGTGAAGGCAAATTCGTGTAGAAGAAAACAACCGCCTTGTATTTAATTAGTATAAGGTAAGGGTGAGAAGGTGAGGTAAGAGCTTACCGGTTGTGGGGCGACTCACAAGCCGTACACATCGATTGCTGAAAGTTCATGTAAACTGGCGTTAGAGAGCTGCCCGTTCGAGCTTAGCGCGCCAGAGGGTAGAACGATACAATTTATTGGCAACAATAAATGCGGATAAATGACGGACACACTTACTTGTGTACAGAACCCGGCTTATAGTTCGGCTGCTTTCTCTTTTTATTCAAAAACTTCCGTTCTTAGATGTTTTCTATCTAGTTATCTCTTAAAAACGATGTTTCAGCATAAAGCTAGTACAGAGAAGCTCTATGCTGATTCTTTTTATTGCTGTCCGATAAACGTCAAAAAGAGTAGGCAAGACCGCCTCAATCGCTGAAACAATACGGTTGATGTTCTCTTTTTGGCATTACAAGCCCCCTAATCAACAAGCGAAGGCATTTGAGGGCTTTCGGCCGCTTCTTTCAGGCCTGCTTCCCAATCTTTTTCGGGATGATTAAAGAGGCTGTAGAAATCCACATAGTACATCAGTATTATCCTGACCATTGTGGCCAACCCCGAAAAGCTCCAAGAGCGTATGAGCCTCCTCCGCATTATCATGAGCAGCAGGTTAGCAATCAACGTTACCCAAATCTGTATCTTGATGGCATTGGCACTCTCTCCATAGAAGTATTTGAGTGGAAAGTTCTGCTTTATCTGCTTGAACAACAATTCTATGGCCCATCTCTTGTGGTAGATATCCATGATTTCGAGCGGGTCCGAGGTCATGTCGTTGGTCAGGAGGGAGATGAGTTTGCGCTTCTGGACATCGACATAAGTGACGATGCGTGCGTGATGGACAATTCCGGAACCGCCCTTGAGTTCCTTTCGGAAGGTAACCCGTTGTACACGAACCTGCATCACCCCTTCCGGCGTTTGACACATGACGTCCTCCTCTATCGTGTATTGCAGGTTCTTCTTCATCTTCGTGACATAGACGACGCCGCGCTCCGTCATCTGCTGAAACTTCGCATAGTCGATGTAGGCACGATCCAAGGCAATGATATCCCCCTGTTCAACGTGGCCGGCAAGAGCATAAAAGAGTCGTTGGTGGCTGCGGAAGTGAAGCGGATGTCCGATGGAACTCCCTCGTTGGCTTGGATTATACTGTGCACTTTGATACCCCCTTTCTTTTTACCTGTTTTGGGATGTCTGCCCACGCCTTTGAAGAGCAAGGTTGGAGAAGAGGGTAATCGTTGTGGAGTCGATTATCTTTAGCCGTTTCATCCATTTCGATTCATTTTTTCTTGTGCACAGCCGGCTGTCCGAAGAAAGAAGATGACGATGCTTGGCGTATAAATCCCTATAAACGGCCTCAAAGACCGCCTCCGAACGCCTTTGTTTCCATCCGCCAAAGTGCTCCTTGAAGCCATCATGAAGATGCCGAGATGGCGCAGCTTACAGGCCTCGGCCTGAAGGGACGCGGTGATTTCATGTAGAGAGTCGAAACGCATGATGACGGCATAAAGCATCACAAGCAGATGAGTCCAAGCGTCAAAGCTCTTGACATAGCGTTCTGCGCCCTGTTCGCTGCTTATGCGGAGAATTTCGGACTTGTCCAACAATTTTATGATCTGAGAATAAAGCGGCTGTCCGCTAAAATGTGTACTTTTACCCATGGTTAAATGTTTTTTTGTCGAATACAAATTAACCATTAAGGGCTGACTTCACAAAACGAAATCAGCCCTTTACTTTTTGCCCTCTCCAAAAGAACGGCGTATCGATCAAAAAAACTTTTTATCGGACAGCAATAATAATCAATAATGGAAAATCTCCGTTATTGGAGGACGGTCGGAATGGAAAATGCCTATCGTTTGCCCGTCTAAAATCTTTTGCTTATCTTTGCAGTGAGCATTGGGAAGGCTGTCACGTGAGTGCACGTACGGAGGCTGTTCCCTTGCGATTAATAAACCTTCTAAAACCATGTATTTATGGATTATTCTTTAAACAAACGCAAAATGTCTCTTGGCCCCATGAAGGGTAGAGAGGTCTATGTCGCTAGTCCTGTTTGTCAAAAACAGCGGATTTCGTTCGATAAACTTTGTGCGCGTATGGCTGAAGACACGACGGTCGGTGATGCTGATGTGGCCGCAGTGTTCTACAAGTTTCGTACAGTTTTGAACCAACTCTGTTCGCAGGGCTTCATTGTGGATGCCGGCCCGCTCGGAACGTTTCGTCCGACTTTTACATCGAAAGTGGTAGCTAAAGAGAAAGACTTTAAGCCGATGGATTGTATTTCTAAGGCCTACATTCGCTTTACGCCGACAGCCGATTTCCGCCGCTTGAAGCATGTGCAATATTATCGGGTAACCAAACTTCAGAAGCCACCCAAGCCCTCGGGCGGCGGCCTTCCCGGTAGCGGAACATAAATACATACTAACTTAGATTTGAGTAGGAGGAAAACGTCAGTTTTCCCCCTACTTTTTTTTGTATCCCTATACCATCTCAACGCGAAAAGATACGTACCTTTTGGGTAAAACCTCTGCTCCTTTTTGCTAAAAGATCCGCTCCTTTTGGGTAAAATGTCCGTACCTTTTGCGCAATAGGTACGGACATTGCAAAAGTGGAGCATTCCAGATATAGATGCTTTGAAAATTTCATCGTTAACTTATTAGGGGGCATAGCTTCCTATTGTCCAAATGGGTGCGCACCGGAAGGCAGAACGTTCTGAACCTATATACAAATAAAACCTACTACGCTGAAGTCTTCATTGAATAAACATCATTTTTTTTGGGGGCTTTTCATACTTCCCCATTGGTTTGGGTGTGGGATTTCATGATTATGCAAGAACCCCAGAAAATCCCCATATCAATGGATAAATCCCCAAAAATGTCACTTCAATATATAAAAGTACCTCATAAGGAATAATGCTGCGGAATTGAGGAATAACTATATTTCATCAAGGAATCACTAAATTTTTCAATGGTACTGTTTCCATGAAACTCTTAAATATATCAGTATACCTTATTCTTTTTTTCCCATTGAAATGTCCTTTGTAGTCTATAAAAATAGCTAATTTTAGATATTGGAATAACCTCCAAGGAATCTTCATTAAGTAGGGATGTATACGAGATAATTTCTTCTTGAACAGAAATTATATTCTTATTAAATAAATATGTTATAATGATTTTTTTCCTGTTTCACCATAAATATTAATTGTTGCTTTGGTCGCAATTCTATTTTTGTATGTAACAATAGCCTCCGTTCCTTCCGAACTAATATTTTCTAAATCATACGAAATTATAGTATCTTTCATTAAAGCCGCATCACTAGTGTTACTTATACTTTGCTCCTTGTTGCTGCATGACAGACAAGAGAGAATAATTAATGTGCTAAAAAAATAGCGTTTTGTAGAACATTTTCATCCTTTTTAGTTTTATTTATTCAATTCTGATAGTTGCTTTATTTTTATGAAGAAATCTATGTGGCGCGGAATATGACAGTTTCATTAGTCATAGAACTGTGTTATGTATGTTACACGCCAATTGATAGTTATATGCCCTTAATTCCGCAGCATAAATTCTTGCGAGAACTCCAAGTATCTGAGAAACAAAGTTCTCAAAACACTTGGATATGTCAGAAATTTCACCTATCTTGGTGCTGCAAACATAACAAGTAAGCAAAAATCTGACATGGCAAAGGTGGTAATTAAAAACGAGAATATCACTTTTTTGGAGGAATTTATCATATTATGGACGTTTTCTCAAAGTTGGGCTTTGAAAAACTTACCGAATCTGTATTGGGCAAACGTGGAAGTAGCGGCAAAGCATTCTGTTATGGAAGTATTTTTGGCTCTCTCTTCTTCAGTTACCTTTGTGGTGGAGAATGCCTTGAGGACATCAATGCGCTTATAGGGCAGTTCAAGCAGAGACCTGATACGCTATTACCCGGTGCCGACACTGTGGGACGTGGACTAAAGGAGCTTACCGAGAAAAATATTGTCTATAAGAGCGAGACCTCCGACAAGTCGTTTACAGAGTATCTGATAGAGGGACTTCGCCATACTTACGCAATAGGCACACACAACGCAGGGCAAAGTGGTTCATCAATCGTCTCCAATCGTCTCCAATCCATCTGTGGGCGAATCATCATGCGATAGAGACAGTTCTTACCATGATTTGAAAGCTCATATATCTTATGCTTGCATATATTGTGAATACTCTTTCCTAAAATGCGGAAGAGGCAAAGAGTTTACCATACATGAATTCCACAAACGTTTTGTATTCCAGTGGTTTGCGGTCGTCAACGTCTCCCGTGTTATCATAAAGTTGAGGATCTCTCCTTTCTCATTGCAGATTAGATGCAGCTTGAAGCCGAAGAACCATCCCATGGAACATTTGCCTCTTTGGGCTATACCCTTGAAAACTTTGTGAATATGTATTCTTTGGTTCCTGCAGACGCGCAAGGGTGTACTATCGACAAAGCTTATGCCCGTGCATTTTCCCAACAGAACTTTCTTGATAAACAAGGTTAAGGGTATTGTTACCTCCCGTTCCAACTCTACTAAACGGTTGTAAGAAACAACTTTGGGAAAGAGGTGGCGAAGATGCTTGCATACTTTTTCAAGATAGAAATGTTTAAAGCAGCGATAGCCGGAATCATGAAAAAGAATCATTATCAGCATGACTTCTGCTTTTGACATGGTGGAACTTCGCTGATATTTTCTTTTTCCAATAGGTTTTAGCGTATATTTTGCCTTCATTGCATCAAAAAACTTGCAGAAGTCATCTGCAATACAAAATACTTCAGTAACTTTGTCCTCGGTGATCATAGCGATTTTTGTTTGTGATTATTTGAATGTTAATACCTTAAAGTTACAACAAATTTCGCTAATCACCAAATTTATAAACACTTATAATTCGTCGAACTCACGTTAATTATGTCTAGGTCTGATGAGTTTGTTTAATGCAGGCGATTTAAGAATATCTGAATTACTTACTTTTAAGCATACAACAAAGCCGAACTCCTATATTAGGACCTCGGCTTTGTTGTATGCTTAAAAGAATCAGTTATAATTACTTCTTACGAGAATTACCGTAACGATTCATAAATTTATCAACGCGACCTGCAGTATCAACAAGCTTCGTTTTGCCAGTGTAGAACGGATGAGAAGAGCTGGAAATTTCCAACTTAATCAAAGGATAAGTTTCGCCTTCAAATTCGATCGTTTCGTTGGTTTTGCAAGTAGAGCGAGAAAGAAAAACATCTCCGTTGCTCATATCTTTAAATACAACGGGACGATAGTTATCAGGATGAATACCTTTTTTCATTGCTGCGATTCTTTTATTATTTCTTTTACTAATTGTCTAAACTTAAGCGGTTGCAAAAGTACTAAGTATTTCCCGCACAAACAAATATTTAAGCAGGAAATCTTACTGTAATTCATCTCAATCCTTTACTTAAGTGAGATCTGTTATGCAGTTTATGAGCATTTAGAAGCGTTTACTTGAATTCATTGATGTTTATTGGTGAGCTAAAACAATACCTCTAAATGTGATTGTCTTTCGTGAATTTATTGTTGAAACTCATCGACTCATAAGCATATGATTCTTTTTAAGTGGCTTTGTTCAAAGGCATTAGAATTGTGAATGAATTTTCTTTTAATCTAAACAAATGCAAAAACGAGAGCCAGGTGCTATAGATCCTAGAATATAATGGCATTCTTAAATCGAGCTGAGGCATATAAACTCTTGCTGAGATTTTAGATGATAAAGAATTGTTATTCTATGGTGTCTTTATCAGTATCAAAATCGTTTAATTCTATGGATAATTGATGATGACTACCTTCATTCTCGTGGATCTTTAGTGGGGATGAGGCGATGAATTGGGTTGACAATTCAAGATTTATACTTTCGATGCAAAGGGGTTGGTATTGCTTTTTGGGTGACATATGCGTTGTGTATTTCTAGATTATCGGAGAATGTGTTTTTTTCCATTGATGATTTGAAGTCCGGGCTGTACATTATTCCTCTTCCTCCCTTGCAGGTCGTAAATCGAATTATTCTTCTCACGTTTGAGTTGTTGTAGGCATCCGGTTGTAATCTGAGAGAGTGGAAAACCTTTAATTCTTTTTGCGAGTTCTTCATGAAGTGATAAATATGCTTTATAGGCTTGAGATTCGAAAGGCTTTCCGTTGGGACTGCCATAGTAGAAACCAACTGAACCTGGTGTTTGATGTTCATCTAATGAAAGCATATAATACCTGTGCTCGCTTTCTTCTTTAATCATAGCAGTTGTGGTATCTCCCTTTAAAAGATTCTCAGGGTAGATTTCGCAGGCCTGCATAGGTTCCTCTAGGACGTAACTACCTTTATTTCCTTCCAAAACAAGTCCGGTCTCAGGGGGAAGTATATCACCTTCATTATATGTCTGATTGTAATACAAATGGTCCTCTTTTTCTTGGATTGTATGTGCGATTAGTCCTGTTGGTAGCACTAAAGGCTTATTAAAATATAAAGTAGAGTAGCCTACGTCGCTGATAGTTTGTGTAAACGATGTGGGTGTGCCAGCAATGATTTTTATATCGTCTAACAAAAAAATATTCTTACCAGATCCTTTATTTGTGAATGCAAAGCGAGTATCTTCTGTCATATCTGGTATGTACAGTTGGTAATAATAGAAATGTCCGGCTTGTTTGAATTCTATTTCTATCAAGCTATCCTTACTGGTTCTCATTATTTCAATCTGTAGTTTTTTCAATGTCTTGTTGCTCCATCTGCCAGCTCTGAGAGATAAGATGCAGGGGCCTTTATAATTTAAGCCTTTTGTGATTATGCTTGCTGAAGGATATGTTATGCTCCCAAGCCTTAGGCATTTGTTACCTTGATATAGATTTCATGAGACTCCCATTTTGCGGAATCTAATTCCGCTGTTTTCTTTGTTCCTCCTTCTCCCCAAGATTCGCCATTACCTCCAGAGCCATTACACGTGTTGAAGTCTTCATAGAAGATAACTTGTTGTGCAGATAGATGTAGATAACAGAGTATCGAAAGGAATAATAGGAGAAAAATCTTTTTTGTAAACTGCAGGCCCATCGGGTGTTTATTTGTTTTATGGACTTATGAATTAAGTAGTATTCTTGATTTCATTGGCAAAAATACAAAATTTATATAATGAATGACGATAATCTTAATGATAAATTCATCGCTTCATCCTTTCATCAGAGAGGATATTATGTAATCAGAGATAAAAATGCCGTGTTTAGAAAGGTATAAGTTTTCTCTTAAAAGGTGTAAGTATCCTTGTTTGATGAAAGGGGAGGCTACAGAAAGTAAATAGTTTCTATCTTGTGGCTTTAATTCGTTCAAGGAAAGTCCTTCTTTAGTTCTGAGACGTAAAAGCAACATCTCGTTGAAGTGCTCATCTTCATTTAACTGTTCAAATCGAAAAGAGGTTGTCCTGGGTGTTGTAGGTAGTGGTTTAGGTCACTTTTATTCCACCTACGCGTGTGTCCTTTATAAGAGTGGGCACCTGGTCCAACCCCTAAATAAGGGAGTCCTAACCAATAGTTGTGATTATGTTGAGAGTGGTATGTGGGATATGCAAAATTAGAGATCTCGTAGTGTTGCATTCCAGCTTGTTCCGTTTGAAGCATGAGCATTTCGTACATAGCCCTAATTATATCTTCTTTGACCTCTTTGATTATTTGCTTTTGTCGAAGTTGAAACAGTGGGGTTCCTTCTTCAATTGTTAACCCATAAGAAGAAAGATGCTTAATTGGAAGTTGGAGAGCTTGACGAATATCTGTTTCCCAATCAGATAGTGTTTGGTTGGGTAATCCATAGATAAGATCCAAACTAACATTCTCGATAATTGTAGAGGTTGTCTCTACAGCTTTGACTGCTTCTTTTGCGGTATGTCGCCGACGTAGAAAGTGAAGGCGGGCATCATCGAAAGTTTGTACGCCCAAACTAATGCGATTTATCCCAAGCGACTTGAGTTGCTTGACATAGTTCGCATTAATATCGTCTGGATTTGCCTCAAAAGTAATCTCTGCTGATGGTGAGATATGCAGTAAGGTCTGTATTGCTGTAATTATGTGTGAGACTTCCGCTATAGACAATTGTGATGGTGTACCCCCTCCAAAATAAATTGTTTGAAAAGTGTCATCCCATCGTCCAGCACGTGCCTTTATTTCGTCAATGAGTGCCTTAGTATATCGCTCCCTTTGCTCTGTTGTTTGGGTCGTAGAATAGAAGTCACAATAAATGCAACGTGAAGCACAAAACGGAACGTGCACATATAGACCTGCCATTATATAAATGAGTAGAGCAACTTGTTAAGTTGCATTCATGTGTGTAAGGAGCTATTAAACGAAATAGAGAAATATCTTTTTCTGTTGTTTGTCGAAGTCTTCGCCCGCAACGCCATACAATCCATCGTTTTGAAAGCATACAAAGGGCGAAAAGAAGTATGCTTTGCCAATTGAGCATTGGCTCCATATTGCAATGAATATGACGGGGAAATAGCAGCTGTCGTATTATTCGTTTGCGATGTCGATACTTTTGGGAAAGCATTACCAGACTCAATTATTGCAATTGCAGTTTTAACTCCAGTATCAAAGCTATTTGTGTATTCTATTGAGGCTTGAACACCCAGTTGGTTGTCCAAAATTCTTGCGATGATATAGCGTTTAATCAATGAAGCAGACTCCTTAATCAGATTATTGCGTCGGCGAAGTCCATTTTGAGCTGAGAAAGTCGCAAAGTTGTTGACTAAATCTTGTTTGTGTAAATAGTTCACGAGCTCACCTTCAGTCTTATACTTGCTTAGCGCCTCGTGATGAGTCGTTGTAAACACATAGGCATATTGGAACATCAATCCATTCAAATAAGCTTCCTTAAAATAAGATGTCATTCCGATTGTGTCAAGCGGAATGAATTTGTCTGGTATGATGCCGCCACCTCCATATACAATACGGCCTAAGCGCGTTTTGTACTTTTCTCCATTTGCTCTGATGCTGTCTGCGTTGTAATATTCCCCATGTTTTGCACGCAAAAGCAAGTCTTCTTGATAATCTAGTTCATCCCCAGGCTTATATGGTTTTTGTACGCAGCGACCGGAGGGCGTATAATAACGTGCAATAGTTAGACGAAGCATACTATTATCTCTGAATTCAATGGCTTCTTGTACCAATCCTTTGCCGAAGGTGCGCCTTCCTACAACCATTCCCCGGTCGTTATCTTGTATCGCCCCACTTAATATTTCGCTGGCTGAAGCTGTATTTTCATCAACCAAGAGGACAAGTGGGATGTTTTGATATGTTCCTCGACCATCACTTACATAGTCGTGTCGAGGAGATTTTCGTCCTTCGGTGTAGACAATCAGCCTTCCTTTGGGTAAGAACTCATTGGCAATTTTTACAGCTGCATCCAAATAACCTCCGAGGTTTCCACGAAGATCGATAACCAAGCCTTTAAAGTCTGATTGATTTAATCTAGCAAGAGCAGCTAAGAATTCCGGATAAGTTGTGCTGCTGAAAGAGGTAATACGAATGTATCCAATTGAAGGCGTAGCCATATAAACGGCATCTATACTTTTAACCGGAACATCTCCACGCGTGATTGTTGTATTGAAAATCCGTTTTTCTCCCACGCGCTTGATACTTAAAGTTACTTTGGAGCCTTTTGGTCCTTTCAAGCGTTTTAATACTTCATCGTTTGTAACGACTTCGCCGACGAAAGGTTTGCCATCTACCGCCGTAATGCAGTCTCCGGCTTGAAGGCCTTTGCTTTCTGAAGGTCCGCCTTTTACAATTTGAATAATTCTAACTGTATCCTTGTAGATTGTAAATTGAACACCAATGCCGGAGAAACTACCATTAAGCCCCTGCATACTAGCTTCTACATCTTTTGCACTGACATAAGTAGAGTGAGGGTCAAGCTGTGCTAAGATTCCGGGCATAGATTTTTCTACTAAGTCCGGAATATTAACAGAATCAACGTATTGGTCGTCTACGAGATGAAGCAAATCGTTGATCTTATTGCTGGAAGTATTGATAATGTTCAAGCGGTTGCCAGCAAAATGGGAAGCAAAAAAACTTCCAAGCAAAATACCTACTACTACACCTATGGATACGAGTAGCGGGATGAAGCGACGTTTATTCTTGCTCATTTAATGGTAAATATTGAACGTCAATATGCGCTCTTTTTAAGAGTTCTACTCCGTCAGTCAATCTATATTTCTTGCCGTATATAACGCGTTTTATGCCGGCTTGTATTATAAGTTTGCTACATTCTATGCAAGGTGCGTCCGTCACGTAAAGCGTTGCGCCGTCAGAGTTATTACCCGAGCGAGCTATCTTTGTAATAGCATTCGCTTCAGCGTGAAGCACGTAAGGCTTTGTTATGTTTAGCTCATCTTCACACTGATTTTCAAAGCCGGAAGGTGTGCCATTGTAGCCATCACTGATAATCATTTTATCCTTAACGATCAATGCGCCGACTTGTCGACGTTTACAATAGGAGTTTTCCGACCATATACGCGCCATCCGGAGGTAGCGATTGTCGAGTAATTGTTGTTTCTCTGCTGTCGTCATTGTGTTTTAAGCGTTAGGCGTAGGCAAACCGTTGCGAATCAACAAAGCATTGATGCTTGGAGCCTTTCCTCGGAAAGCTGTATAAAGTTTTAATGGATGTACAGTTCCTCCTTTTTCCAAAATATTAGTGCGGAAGCGTCGGGCCGTTTCTCTATTAAAAATTCCGGTCTCTTGGAAAAGCGAGAAAGCATCAGCATCTAACACTTCTGCCCACTTATAGCTATAATAACCTGCCGCATAACCGCCTGACATGATATGGCCAAACTGTACACTCATACAAGTTTCCGGTTCTTGTGGCATCAACTGTGCGGGCGCCCAAGCTTTCTGTTCAAAAGCGCGAACGTCTTCTGTGAAAGGTTCGGTTTGTGTATAATAGGCCATGTCCAAAAGTCCGAAACTAACCTGTCGCATACAAGCATAAGCCACGTTAAAATTTCGGCTTTTGCGAATCTTTGCTAATAGCTCGTCGGGGATGGGTTCGCCCGTCTTGTAATGTTTGGCAAACGTAGACAAGAAATCTTTCTCGACGGCATAATTTTCCATAAACTGCGATGGGAGCTCTACGAAATCCCAATAGACACTCGTTCCGCTAAGTGCCGCATAGCGCGTCTTTGCAAAGATACCGTGCAACGCATGTCCGAATTCGTGCAGGAAAGTCTCCACTTCTCCCAAGGTCAATAAGGCCGGTTTTTCTGCCGTCGGCTTAGTCAGATTCATTACGATCGCCACAAATGGTCGCCCTTCGCGCTCTGATTCTTCCTTATAGTTGGTCATCCACGCTCCGCTTTGCTTCCCTTTTCTCGGATGGAAGTCGCAATACAGCACAGCTAAGAAGTCGCCGTTCTCATCTATCACTTCGAAGGCCTCTACGTCCGGATGATAAACCGGAATGTCCGGGTTTTGTTTGAAAGTGATGCCATAAAGCCGCTCAGCCAACCCAAAGATACCTTTCTTTACTTGCGAAAGTTCAAAATAAGGGCGGAGCATTTCTGCGTCCAAGTCAAATTCTTTTTTCTTTAGTTTCTGGCTATAATAAGCAAAATCCCAAGGTTTTAACTCCTCATCTGATAAGGCGCTGATGGCTTTCATCTCTTTTTCTGCCGGTGCTTTATAGTGCTTGATCAAGTCGTTTAATAATTGATACACATGCTCCGGTTTTTCTGCCATTCTGTTCTTTAGCGCGAAGTCAGCATAACTTGCGTAGCCTAATAATTGGGCTACTTCTCGACGCAGATTGACAATGCGTTTTACGATCTCGAAGTTGTTATGTGCATTGTCGTGTGTACACTGCGTATTGTAGGCCATATACAGTTGTTTTCTCAATTCGCGGTCATCCGCGTAAGTCATAAACGGTATGTAACTCGGAGCTTTCAGGGTGATGATCCAACCATCGGTCTGCTGCTCTTTAGCCGTTTGAGCCGCTTGTTCAATTTGCGATTCAGGCAAGCCCTTCAATTGCTCCTCTTTAGTTAAATGCAAGGTAAAAGCATTTGTCTCTTTCAGATGATTTGGGAGAATTGCACCGTCAACTGCGATAGCTCGGTCGAAAGCTTACGCAGTTGCTCCTTTCCGGCTTTATCCAGTGTTGCACCCGAGCGTTCAAAGCCCTCAAAAGTCTTCTCCAGTAGCATCTGCTCCTCTTCATTTAAAGTGGGCTTTGCATCATATACTGCTTTAATACGCTTAAATAACCCCTCATTCAGCGTAATGGCCGTTTCATGTTGGGTTAAGATGGGTGCGTATTTTTGCACTAAAGCATCAAGCTCGTCATTCGTTTCTGCTGATGACAAGTTGAAAAGTACGCTTGTTGCTTTTCCCAACAGCGTGCCTGTAGTATCGAGAGCGGCAATCGTATTTGCAAAATCAGGTTGCTCTTTGTTGCTTACTATTGCTGCTATTTCTTCATCTTCTTCCTTAATTCCTTTGTCGATCGCCTCTTCAATGTCTTGCAAAGTGATGCGGTCAAAAGGTATAGTTTCGTGTGGTGTCTGATAAGCACCAAAGAATGGATTTTCTCTTTGTATCATATTATCTGCAAAGTTACTTTACCGCAGAGAAATATACAAAAGTAAGGCACATATTTTTTCTGTCATCTTTCATTGTTTGCGAATACCATATTTTTGTATGTAGAAAAGGATATCTACTTCTTTATCTTAAGAATCTAAATACTATTTGTGATTCAATAAGATAAACGCTTTTAATAAATCGTTTTGTAGGTGCTGGCTGAAAATCAGTATTTTTATGTTATACGCTTATCTTGCTCGGTTTAACTTTGAAGTTGCATCTATGAAAAGGTATAGATTGGAAACGTTTCTCTTGATCGCTTCTTCTATTATCACGAGAGGATGAACGTACCATCGTGAGGGTACGAATGTGCGCACGTGATAAAACACTCGTTCGCTCGTGATGGTACAACTCAAAATTAAGTTGCGGTTGGGCATTTATGAGGTTTTATCGTGAAAAAATAAGCGATGCGATGAAGAAAATAAGTCGTAAGCCGAAGACGTTTTGCGGGTAGCTTTCATTGTGCAGTCGTTGTGTTTACGATTTGAAAATTAAATGTAAAATACGGCCGGGGGTGAGATGTCAAGTATGGCTATATTAAGAAGGATAAGGGGAGATAAGAATATGGCTTCTCGAGATCAGCAAGCCTCAGATGGATAAGCGCCGATGATTGCTAAGAAAGACTTAGCGCAGAACTATTTGCCGAAATAAAAACCCGCGTAGGTATTGATGAAATTGACAGAGTTGATGGCCGTAAAACCTTTACGCCGATAGTCGTACAGCTGGCTAATATAGGAGATTCCGACGAATCCTCGTCCTGTATTCCAAACAAGGCCTACGCGACCTACGAATCCGAGATTCAGATTTGCGGCCTGCGCGTCTGGTTTTGTACCTGCGACCTTTCTTCCTCTTTCAAGACTCAGGCCGATAGTGGGCGTAAAGGAACCGGCCAACAGACAATTGCGTGCAAAAGCCCAATTGTAGGCGTAGCCGGCACTTATACTGTAATTGCTATATGTGCGGTTGGCTATTTTTAACTGTTCGAAGAGGGGCGTTTGCTGCGTAAGCGTTGGGGGGAGCTTAGTATAATCGAATTCCAACTTTTGATGATCATAGCGAAAACCAAAGAGTAGTGTACCTGCACTTTTGCGCTGGATTGTACTTTGATTATAGGCGGCTGGGTAAGAGAACTTCTTGTGATTGAAAATGCAATATAGGTTGACGCTGATCAAATACATTTGCAATCCATCGAAGTTTTTGTTGTGAAAAGTTCCGGGAGAGACGCCTTGAAAGCCTACCGTGCGTTGCAATTGGAAGTCGCCCTTATTTTTTAAATAAACGAAATCTCCTCCAACTAAATTACTATATAAACTAAGGCTGAACTCTGTATTTTTTCCTGCTTTTTGTATGCGGCCAATATCAATAGTGTAGCCTAAAAAAAGCCAACGCCAACCCAGAAAAGGACCAATCTTGAAAGACGGACGAGGGAAGAAAGTGAGTGATTGTCGCTCTTTGTTCTTCTCCGTCGCACTGAATGATACAAAATGTAAGAAGTTGGTGTTCTGTATCATTGCCGTCCAAGTGTAGTTGTTAGGTTGTATATAAGTAGTGTCAATCGTATTCAGTTGGGTGATGATTTGCTTGAGCCGTTGCCCAAAGTTTTTTTTCTCTACGTGTATGGTCGTATCTGCGACAACAGTCGTTTGCTGCTCTTGAGTCGTTTGAGCCGCGCATAAAAAGGGAAGGCTCAAACCGAAAAGCAGATAGATTGTTTTTTTGCAGGGGTGGGGGATACTGAAGCGTAGCCGTCCAAGCATAGAGAAAAGAGAGGCAATTGACATATACTGTTAAATTTTACCTAAATCCGATCCATTACCCAATTGACTGGAGTGGCCGAGATACTATCGCAATTGCATACATTTTCTCCGCGTAGGTGGTCTACGATTGATTGAATCAGCGGTAACTGAACGTGGCGTGGATTTGCTTCATTAAATTCTTGTCGACCTTGGCTGTTTTGTAAGATGATGGGTTCGTATGTAAAGACAGAAAACTTAAGTTTTTCCTTTGTCGCCGGTAATTTCAATGCTGTCTTCTCTTGCGGATTCGTGGGCGACAAAACACCAACTGCCGGAACCCGGAAGCCCTCCATTAAATTGGAAACAAGCACTAAGCGTATCTTCGGGCTGGTAATAGCCACCACGATTGGACGTGTAACCTGTGGCCTCAATAATGGGGCCAAACATTTCTTGAATTAAATCAATCTGGTGTGGCGCTAAATCATAAAAATAGCCGCCTCCTGCAATATTGGCTTGTACTCGCCAAGGCTGATCTTTTCGTGAATGATCTAAATCGCTGGGGGGAACAGCAAATCTGATTTGTACGTTCATCACGCGGCCTATTGAGCCGGAGTTGATCAGTTGTTTGACGCGCTGAAAATAGGGTAAGTAGCGCCGATAATAGGCTACAAAGCAGGGAATACCGGTTTTCTCAACTATCCTGTTGACACGACAACAATCTTCATAATTGGAGGCTAAAGGTTTCTCGACATAGACGGGTTTTCCAGCCTTTAAAGCCATAATAGCGTAGGTGGCGTGGGTGGAAGGTGGGGTAGCAATGTAGACAGCATTGACATCCGGATCGTCTATCAGGATTTGCGGATCATTATACCATTTCTTTATGCCATGATTTTGGGCATAAGCGCTTGCTTTAGCAAGATTGCGGCTCATAATGGCCACAACTTCTGAATGGGAAGCTTCTGTAAATGCCGGGCCACTCTTCTTTTCTGTGGCTTCTCCACAACCAATAAAGCCCCATTTTACCTCATCTATCATGTGTCGCCTTATTTAGATGAGCAAAGTTAGTATTGTTAGTTTTTGTATCCAAAATAAAGGTGAAGAAATCAATACTTGCCGGCGCTTTTATCGTATTAAAATCTGCTGATAATCTCTTGTGTTGATGCGAAATAAAGGCCTGGATTTAGAAAAATGAAAATGTTTCAGGAGTTATAATAGGTCTAAGTCTTCAAACATGACCTTGTATTTTTCTGCTTTCTTTTCCAATTTTAGAGGATATGCACGGCTACTACTGGGCATACGGTATAGGCGAAGCTCTTTGCCTGCGTATTGAAACGTTTCATAAGTGCCGACTACAGGTTCTTTGATGTTAAATGCTTGTAGTAGCGTATCTGTAGCTTTTTGTCCGGTAGTAACGATGGCCTTTAGTTGTGTAAGTTGATCAAATAATGCTGGCAGATTTGTCGGAGTAATGACTTCTAAAAATTTGTCTGAAGCATTATCTTTTAATCTTCTGACTTCAATAGCTGTGTCAAATATAGCAATGCCTTTTGCTTTTAAGAAGGGGATCAACAAATCTAACTTAAATGTCTTATGTTCTTTATCAACAAAGGCGTCTTTGTCGCCTTTAAAAAGTAACCCATATATACGCCACATATCATTGATGTAATTGGGGTAGAAGAAGTGCATAGACCATCTCTTAGTTTGAGGTGGGAAACTACCTAACATCAATAGTTTGGCATTTGCAGGAAGAAAAGGGGAAAGAGGGTGTTGTTCTATCATTTTATTGTGCCTCCGGCAATCCAATGTTTTCGCCAATAATCCCTGTTGAGATCATCTATTACTACGCCTTTGCTGCTGCTTGCGTGAATGAACTTTGATCCTTTCAAAAAAATTCCGACGTGATCAATGCGAGACGGATCATAGGAAGAGGAGAAAAAAACGAGATCTCCTTGTTTGAGTGCTTCTGGACTACGGGGATGTCCTAAATCTTTTTCGAATTGTTCTTTGCTGATTCTATGTAGTTGCACACCATATACATTATTATATATAGCACACGTAAGGCCGGAGCAATCTACACCAAGTTTGGAGGAACCGCCAAAAGTGTAGGGCGTACCAAGCCAAGAGGCGGCTTCTATAAATAATCGGTGATCGTCTGTGCGCTCAATTTCAAAACCTATACGATCTGCAGTACGTACTAAGGTTTTAAAATCGTAATTTAATGATTTATGAGAAGAGCAAGAGAAAGTAGGAATAGGATAGAAAATCCTAAACCAAAGTGTACTTTTCTCTTGCTATAGAGACTCATTACAAGTTGTTCTCTGCTAAATATCGATTAGCTTCAAGGGCTGCTTTGCAACCACTACCTGCTGCAGTGATGGCTTGTCGGTAATGAGGGTCTGCAATATCTCCGGCTGCATAGACGCCTGGTACGCCTGTTCTAGGTGTTTGACCCTCTGTGATAATATAGCCGCTTTCGTCTGTTTTTACCCAAGGCTTGAAGAGGTCGCTATTCGGTTTGTGTCCGATAGCTAAGAAAAATCCATCAATTGGAAGGTCGTATTGCTTTTCATCAGCTTCTCCACGGCGATATACTAAATGTGCCCCGGAAACTCCGTCTTCTCCAAATAGGCCAATCGCGTTTGTCTCAAAAAGTATCTCAATCTTGGGATTTTCCATTACACGATCTTGCATAGCTTTGCTGGCACGTAAGAATGGTTTGCGGACAATTAAATATACTTTCTCTGCAAGGCTGGATAGGTAGGTTGCCTCTTCACAAGCAGTGTCGCCTCCGCCAACAACAGCAACAATTTTCTTACGATAGAAGAAACCATCGCAGGTAGCACAAGCACTAACTCCTGTTCCCTTGTATTTTTCCTCATCGGCAAGACCTAAATATTTAGCTGTAGCACCAGTAGCGATGATCAATGTATGACAAAGAACTTGGCTTCCATCGTCAAACGTTACTTCATATGGTCTTTTTTCTAAATTGACTTTAGTTGCCGCATGTGCGCGAATTTCCGTGCCAAAACGCTCTGCTTGGCGACGCAAATCATCTAAGAGTTGATTGGCATCTACTCCTTCCGGATAGCCGGGGAAGTTTTCAATTTCTGTTGTGGTGGTTAATTGCCCTCCAGGTTGCATTCCTTCATAAAGAATTGGGGAGAGGCCGGCTCTTCCTGCATAGAGGCCGGCAGTGTAACCTGCTGGGCCTGAGCCTAAGATTAAACAACGTACTGTTTCCATAATTTCTATCTTAAATCAATAATTTCGATGTTAGGGAAGTCTTTTGGGTTAAAACGAAATGCAGAATTGCTCACTTGCTGATTAGGCTTGAACTCAGTTATTGCAAATCGAATCCAATTTCCTTGTTTATTTTTAATGCGAATGTTGAGCGGGGTATAGTTGGCATCAACTATCACTAGTAACCTCTGAATCTGATTACCTTTGTTTTGCGCTTGTAAAGTAACTTCTTTGCAAAGTTTTCCTGCATACTTTGTATCCTTAATACTTGTATTGTAGCCCTTCTTGTATAAACTAGTGAATGTATATGGATTCATCATTGCTGCTTCTGAGGCAGACGGAGTAGATACATTGACTTCATTATTTCCGGCAACTAAACTCCATTCTGTTTTACCGTCATACCATACGGAAACTTCCCGAGAGGTCAGTTTGAACTTATTTCCTTTTAAGCAGTATTGTACCATTTGTGTTGCCATTGGGCTTTAATCCGTTGTAGAATGTCGTAGTAAAGCTAACTTTGAGGCTTCCACTATTTGCAATCTTAGCCGCCGTTTTATCTAATACCTCTTTTGCACTTTGTGAAAAAAGTGAGGAAAAACATATAACGGCAATAAAGAGAGTGATTATTCTTTTCATATTATACTTGTTTTTATCTGTTATCAGAGCTTTTTAATGTCGGATATCATTTAATAGGGCTTCTAAATTCGTGTCGTCTGTCACTAGCACCTCGCGAGGCTTTGCCCCTCTTGAAGGGCCAACGATACCAAAGTGTTCAAGTTGATCCATCAAACGTCCTGCTCGATTAAAGCCAATGGAGAACTTGCGTTGGATCAAGGACGTTGAGCCTTGCTGGTGAATCACTATAAGGCGAGCCGCATCTTCAAACATCGGATCAAGACTGTTTTTATCTATTTGTCCGATGGCATTACCGACTTCTTCCTCAGATTCAACTTCTGGCAGTTCAAAAGCCGTAAGATATGCTTGCTGTTTGCAAATAAAATCGTTGATGCGTTCAACCTCGGGCGTATCAACAAATGCACATTGAACGCGGACTGGTTCATTTCCATGTAAGAAAAGCATATCTCCTCGCCCGATTAGTTGATTGGCGCCAGTTCGGTCAAGAATTGTTCTACTATCAATGACAGACATAACTTTAAAGGCCATACGTGCAGGGAAGTTGGCTTTGATTGTACCTGTAATGATGTTTGTTGTTGGACGTTGGGTCGCTATAACCATATGTATTCCTACGGCACGGGCTAATTGGGCAATACGGGCAATAGGCAATTCTACTTCTTTTCCTGCAGTCATTATCAAGTCGCCAAACTCATCTATTATCACAACGATGTAAGGCATAAATTCATGCCCCTCTTTTGGATTCAGTTTCCTTGCTTTGAATTTAGCGTTATACTCCTTTATGTTCCTTACGTGGGCTAATCTCAGAAGATCATAACGATGGTCCATGACTTGGCAAAGACTTTTGAGCGTTTGGACAACTTTTGTTACATCTGTTATAATTGGCTCCACTGCTGTTGGTATCTTTGCTAAGAAATGACGTTCAATAGGGGTATAAACGCTAAACTCCACTTTTTTGGGATCAATCATCACTAACTTCAACTCTGCTGGGTGCTTTTTATAGAGTAAAGATGTGATGATAGCATTTAAACCTACTGACTTTCCTTGTCCAGTCGCACCTGCAACTAACAAGTGAGGCATTTTGGCTAAATCTACCATAAATACTTCGTTTGTGATCGTCTTTCCTAAGGCTATAGGTAAATCAGCTTTTGTTTCTTGGAAACGCTTTGAGTTAAGTATACTCTCCATCGAAACAATTTTAGCTGTTTTGTTTGGTACTTCTATACCAATCGTTCCTTTTCCTGGTATGGGTGCAATGATACGTATGCCGAGGGCTGATAAGCTCAAGGCAATATCGTCTTCCAGATTTCGAATCTTATTGATTCGCACTCCGGGAGCTGGCGTTACTTCATACAAGGTGATTGTTGGCCCTATGGTTGCGGTTATCGCAGAAATGTCTACGCCAAAACTCTTTAGGACATTGATAATTCTATTTTTGTTCCCCTGTTGTTCATCCATATCTATCTTGGGCCCATTATCTGAGTAGACTTTTAGTAGATCCAATGTGGGGAATTTATAATTTTCAAGATCTTTTCGTGGGTCAAATGGCTCTTGTTGTAAAACTTCTTCTACCGTTTTTTGTGTAGCTTTTTCTTCTTCTTGTTTATCTACAATGACGAGGTCTGTCTCTCTGGATGAGGCTTTTGATAGATTTACGTCATCTTTAGTTGGATTTGCAGTTATGGTAGGTATTTCTTCTGTAAGATTAATGACGGTGCCTGTTTCTGAGTCTTGGGGTGCTACCTCCTCTTCTTCATCTTCAAATTCGTCTATTTCTGTTTTATTTGCAGTGTACGGTTTAGCTCTGTCATTTAATTCATTTTTTACATTGTCTGAGTCTGTATTTTCCGGAACAGCTTCTGATGCTACTTTATTTAATAGGTGTTTAGGGTGCATTAGGTTACGAAATACAACAATAGTTTCATCAGTTAGATAAACTAAATAAAGAAGTCCTAATGCAATCATCAGGATAATGGCTCCAGTGAGTCCAATAACATCACAAAGGTAATTGTTTATGTAAATCCCATGTCCTCCTCCCCAATCAAAAGGAAACATCTGTATCCATTTTTGAGGAAAGAAATTTGCTTGTGATATGCTTAAGACGATAGACCCCCAAACCAAGAGTATAACACAATTGAGGAACCATTTCCAAAGTCTTATTTTGTATGTGCGCATGAGTTTCATGCTCAGCCCCAATAAGAATATTGGTATGAAGAAAGAGCACAAGCCGAAACAATTCTGAAGGAAATAATAAGCCGTGTATCCACCGAGACGCCCACCATAATTGGCCGCCTTAAAGGTCTCTTGTGCTTCTATGTGGGCTTGATCTCTATAGCCGTTTACTAAATAAGACGAGAAAGAGAGCAATAGAAACAAAGCGACAATGAGAATAACAACGCCAAAGATGAAGCGAAGCGTATCTCCACGCAACATATCGCTCCATCCGCCTTCTGGCCTTATAACTTGCCGAAATGATTTCTTTTTTTAGCTCGCTTAGTTTTTACCATTACGTTGTTCTTGTGTATAATAATCAATGAGTCTGCGAAGTGCACGTTGACAGACTGGACAGAAGGCTTTACATTCGTTCGTCTTCATTCTGCAATCTTGAAAAGCGCGATAAACGCCTTTAGATTGATAGCCGCCACCTTCGTATACGCCGATTTGATCCAACTTTTTAAGGTTGGGTGGGGTAGGGATCTTCGTCTTTGCAGGAAGCATATCTTCCCACTTAGCCGCAAAGTTGTTTAACGTCGTGAGGTTTTGCTCCCAAGGTTCAGCATCCGGATAATAATAGTTTGTATATTGATCATCATAATAGTATTCGTCAGATAAACCGCCAAAACTATGTCCAAACTCGTGAACGATGACCGGTTTAAACAACTTATGTTTGGCTGTTGTTAAGGTATAAGAATTATATATACCACCTCCTCCATAATTGTCAGTGTTGGCTAAGATAATAAAATGCTCATATGGTATGCCAATAAGACTATTGTGGAGGTTCTTAAGGTCGAGCGTAGTTAAATATCTATCTGAATAGAAGGTGTCAAAATGGCTCTTGAGCGCTGTATTCTTCCATTCTCCTTTTCCCGGAATACTTACACCTGACTCGAGCGAAGGAAGTGCTACGGCAACAACGTTAAATCTATCCTTCATAGATTTAAATGGCTCGTGCAAGAACAATTGCTCTGTAGCAATCTCTGCGTGATGGTAAAAGCTGTCAGCCTCTTCTGCTTGATAGCCTTCTGCCAAAATTGCTATGTCAATGCATTTTTCTGGAGCGCCGCTCCTCAAAATATATTTGTGAGGTGGAATCTGAGCCGGATTAATCTTGCGAATCAGAATATCTTTTGGATTAATTTTGTGAGTGTACTGTGCTAGAAGTTTGTTGTGGTTGCCATAAAGCTCAATCGACACAAGTGCAGAATCCGTAGGCATTGGGAGAAGGAATACGTTTTCAAAAGCTTTACGTGTGCGCGTAGCCTCTTCCGTATTCAACCATTCTTGAAAGAGCGTCGAGAACGAGTTACAATAGAGAATGCGTTTTGTGCGTGCATCTCTCAAATAAATTTTTCCATTTCCTTGCAAAGCAAGCGTGTCAAGGTTTACATGTCGGCCATACCAGCCATCGAACGTACTTAATTCGCTTACGGCTATTTCTCGCTGATGTACGTCGCCCGAGAATATATAATCGATACGTAAAGTCTTGTTCAAGTTCACTTGTTGTGCGTGACTACTTGCCACTATCATCAAGAGCATTCCGGCTAACGAGAAGATTCTTTTCATATGTACATCTTATTTTTTTATCGTACAAAAATAGGAAAAAGTCTGTGAAGAGCCAAGATAGAGCCTAAAAGCAAATAAAAAATTGTACCTTCGCCGCGCAATGACACAAATCATATCTGATGAATCGTAACGTCTTTTTTGCGTGGTGGCGTCGCTTTATTCGATATCGCGTTGTCCGATTATATTTAACTGCAGGCATCACTTTTTATCGTGAAGGTCAGTTAGCCGCTGCACGTGCATTGACTTTTTCGTTGCTTTTTGCTGTTGTTCCTATCCTAGCTATAGCTTTTGCCATTGCTAAAGGCTTTGGCCTAGATAATCTGTTGGAGCAACAGATTCGAGCAGCTTTCTCTACACAGCCCGAAGTGACTACCTTTTTGCTGGATTTCGTTCATAATTATCTGATGCGAACGCAAGGTGGCATCTTCTTGGGCTTAGGTATCTTCCTTTTACTTTGGACGCTGTTTTCCTTGGCCGGAGAAATTGAGGGAACTTTCAATAAAATATGGAAGGTAAAGCAAGATCGAACGATTTATAGGAAGGTTACAGAATATACATCGCTATTCTTCCTCTTACCTGTTTTGCTGATTTCGAGTTCAGGCTTCTCTATTTTTCTTACATCTTTCGTGGAAAAACTGCCCGACGTCTTTTTCTTACACAATTCTCTCTTGAAATGCCTGCAACTTGTTCCATATCTTATTATGGTGTGCTTTTGTACCGGACTTTATTTCTTTATTCCCAATACGAAAGTTAAGTGGAAAAGCGCATTTTTTGCTGGTTTGCCGGTCGGGTTGGCGCTTCAGGCTTTGCAGTATGTCTACATTCATTCGCAGTTGTACTTATCTGGTTATAACGCTATTTATGGCTCGTTTGCCGCCCTTCCGATGTTGATGATCTGGTTTCAATTTAGCTGGTACATTGTCTTGTTTGGAGCTACGCTAAGCTATTTACATCAAAACCGTGAGCGCTAGATGTTCCACTGATGCAAAGTGCTTGTCGGAAAGATCGAGATGAACTTTGTTTGCAGCTGTTATGTGTTGTATATAAAGCTTTTGAGCGCGGTGAAGCACCAACCAGTGTTGATCGGATAGCTGAAGATTTAAAGTTGAATCCTTCACTGATCAAAGAAGCTTTGGAGCTGATGCAGTCGTTGCCTTTTTTGCTGTATTTAGATCAAGAAAGGTATGCACCGGCACGTGATCCACGCCAGCTCACAATAGGTGAGGTGATTAAAGCGCTTGACCGAGAGGGGCGGGCATTGCATTTTAAGCAATTCAACCAAGACTTCAGTGCTTATCGTATAAAGATTTTTGAGCAAGAAGCGGCTAAATGTTTGGTAGTAGACTATTTATCTTTATAGCCTCTGATTATGAATTTACTGATAGCTGATAGTGGGAGCACGAAAACTGATTGGAGTTTGCTGCAAGACGGTGATGTGACTAAGCGTGTTGTTAGTCAGGGGATCAACCCTTTTATGGTTCCGGCTGATGAAATATCTCGCATCGTAATGCAGGAGTTAACACCTCACTTAAGTCAACCTATTGATGCGATTCGTTTTTATGGTGCCGGTTGTCGTGGGAAACAACGGCGTGTTGTAAAAAGCTTGCTTCAGCAAGTGCTTAATACGGAAGATGTGAATGTGGAATCTGATTTGCAAGGGGCTGCTATTGCACTCTGTCGTGAAGAAAAAGGTATAGCCTGCATCTTAGGTACCGGTTCTAATAGTTGCCTTTTTGATGGACAAACTATTGTAGAAAACGTAGCACCTCTAGGGTTTATTTTGGGAGATGAAGGAAGTGGGGCTGTATTGGGGCGTCGTTTTCTGAGCGACTTACTTAAAAATCAATTATCAACGCAGGTACGCTCTTGCTTTGAGGCGCAATATAGTTTGTCTGTTGAAGATATTGTGCAGCGCGTCTACAAACAACCTTTTCCCAATCGGTTTATGGCAGGCTTCGCCGTATTCTTAGGGAAATATAAACATCTCGAGGAGATACAAGCTTTGGTAAAATCTGAATTTGAACGCTTTTTCGTCGAAACGTTGCACAATACAATCATCCGGATTTGGCTGTACACTTTGTAGGTAGTATTGCTTTCTATTTTAGAGTAGAACTACAGACTGTAGCTGTTGACTTAGGTTATAGAATTGGCCGAATTTTGAAAAGCCCTATTGCCGGATTAGAAAAGTTTTATGCGGAAAGCAAAGATACCAATTTGACTTAATAGCGAATTATGCTTCTTCTGGGGCAACCTATGACAAGATGAAATATAAGCGAGGTTGAATTTCATCTTATAAGTTTCTAATATACTTATGTGTGTACATCCTTTTCTAAAGACGTAATTCTTCTTTCTTGATTGTTTGGTGCCGGCAAACCATCGTTTGCTCCCAGCATACTATCGTTTGGACTCAGCATATTATTGTTTGCTCCCGGCAAACAATAGGTCTTTTGAAAAAAGATCTAATTATGTTGTTGTTATATCTTGAAAAAGAGATTGTTGTGCTTTTTTTTGTTAGATAATCTCAGACCAAATATAAATAAGGTGTTTTGTCAAGTGGAATTTGTATCAACCCTTGTTTGTTGTCTGTGTCATGTTGGGGGATGCTAATTTCGGAAGTCTATACGTCATTTACCTATATTGGAGAAAGGTGGGCTTGGGCTTTGCTGTTCATATTTCTGAAAGCATACATGTTATTGTATATTCACCTTCAAAAACAGAGACATAGGAAGATAAGGGCCTAAAATATTGTCGTTGTGTTTTGTGGTGAGATGTTAGACCATTCTTTGTTGTGAGATTTGCAGTAGTATCGGAGATCTTGTCTATTTTTACGCCTATAGTCGATAGCTTCAATATCTTCTTTTGTTGACCATAAAAAGCAAAAGGAGCTTGGGTTATTGTAATAATATATTGTATCTTCGCTCGTAGATTCAGATGACAAGAAATTAGACGCTGGATATGAAGAGGCGAACAGCAATTAATTGTTTAAAGAAAAGTGGAGTAAAACCCAGTTTGCAGCGCATTGCGATATTGGATTATCTTTTATCGCATGCTACTCACCCTGCGGTGGATGAAATCTACGAAACGTTAGTAAAAGATATTCCAACACTTTCTCGAACGACTGTGTATAACACGCTTCATCTCTTTGCTGAGAATGGGTTGGCTACGCAAATGGCTTTAGATGAGCAACGTGTGAGATTTGATGGCAATGTCTCTCCACATGCGCATTTCCATTGTCGTTGTTGTCATAAAATTTTTGATTTACCGCTTCCTTCCAAAATGCCACTGGAAGGAGAAGCTTTGTCTGAAGATCTTAAAGTAGAGCAAGTCGAAGTCAATTATAGAGGCATTTGTGCCGAATGTCAGAAGAAACAAGAATTTAACTGACGCTAATCTATAAATAGAAGAATCTAAGCAGCTTATATCGCTGAAAAGCAATACTTCCAATCTGTTACTAGATATAATTTAAGGTCTCTGATGGGCAGTATGCCAACCAGAGACCTTTTATTTTACAATTGCTCGAACTAATGCTTAACGTAAGTGTTCAGTCGCGCGTGATTGTTAGATAAGATATTGAGAACTGATGCTCTCATTGTCCATTACGCGGCGAATGGTCTCGGCAAACATTTTAGAAACAGATATCTGCTTTACCTTTTGGCAGTTGCCGCGATAAGGAATACTATCAGTAAAGAGCATTTCTTCAATAGGTGATGCTTCAATTCGCTCATCAGCCGGGTTAGACATAATGCAGTGAGAAGCAATAGCGCGGACACTGCGTGCGCCATTCTCCATCATCAAAGATGCAGCCTTGGTAATCGTTCCGGCAGTATCAACCATGTCATCGATTAAGATGATGTCCATATCTTTAACCTCGCCTATAATCTGCATATCACCTACGACGTTGGCGCGTTTGCGAGTCTTGTTGCAAAGCACCATCGGGCAATCAAGATATTTTGCATAAGCACTAGCACGCTTAGAACCACCAACATCAGGAGAAGCAATGCATAGATTCTTCAAATTGAGTGATTGGATGTAGGGAAGTACGACCGTCGATGCATATAAGTGGTCTACCGGCACATCAAAGAATCCCTGCTCTTGGTCGGCGTGAAGATCCATTGTGATCAGTCGGTCAATACCGGCTGCGCTGAGCATATCGGCAATGAGTTTTGCGCCGATAGATACGCGTGGCTTATCCTTTCTGTCCTGTCTCGCCCAGCCGAAATAGGGAATTACAGCATTGATACTCTTTGCTGAAGCACGCTTTGCAGCATCAATCATCAGTAGTAACTCCATCAAGTTGTCTGAATTTGGGAAAGTAGACTGAACGAGAAATACATCGCGCCCACGTATTGATTCTTCAAAGCTAACGACAAATTCACCATCGGCAAAATAGGTAATATCAAGGTTACCTAATGGGCAGTCCAAGTCCTTGCAGATTTTTTCTGCTAAGTAGCGTGTCTTGGTGCCGGAAAAGACCAAAAAAGATTCTTTATTCATTGTGGTTAAGTAAGGGGTGTTAATCAATTATTTTTTTCAACTTTCGAAAATGGTTTATCAGATCTTTGTAGTCTTGGTTGGAATAGATATTAAATCGATTCCAAACTTCGCCATAAAGGACCGCACCGCCAAAACCTCTTTCTTTTAACTGTAAGAGATTGTCAATTGTGACACCGCCTGCGGCATATACTTTTTTATCAATCAACTTACCCATCGTAGCAAGGTCTTCTTCTAATGCCATGCTGCTCGCTTCTTGCTTATCGTCTGGTGATGGGGAGAGAAAGACGTAATCCATCTGCTTTTTCGCTGTTGTAATTCTTCCTTGTTATGACAAGTGCAACTGATTTGACCGCGATAGTTGTCGGGGGCAGCAGTGTTGCGCTGGTTCAGGTGGATTCCTTTTAAGCCAAACTCTTGTTTGAGATAAAAATGATCGTGAGTAATTATACGCTTTCGATATCGGTCAGGCAATAGTGATAATAAGCGTTCTGAATAGACCGGTTCGCTATTCGGCTTTCTCATATGAAGCAACTCTAAACCTTCATCAAAGAGCGTCGATAGTATCGCGTGTTCTTCAACAAAGAAATATGGCGTAGTTAAAAGGACAAGTTTAAATGCTCCCATACTTATTATATATGAATAGCGTGGCGAGTCGCCTTGTACATTCACCCTGCAAAGATACAAAGTATAAGTAGAAAAAGCCGATTTGTAGGCCGCTCTTTTCGTGAAATTCTTATAGTATGTACGTTATTATTGAACGTGTACTTCTAAAAGTACTTCTACTTAATGTTTTGAGACATCAACAATCGCTGTTGGAGGGAGCGATTCGTTGCGTTTCTTTGTGGCCTTTACTACTTCTTGGGCTAAATGGAGAAAGGCTTCACTTATGATTTCGCCTTTCTTTAGTGAAACAGGTTCTCCTTCGTCGCCGCTTTCGCTGATGCTTTGTACGATTGGGATTTGGCCTAATAAGGGTACATGCATCTCTGTAGCTAAATTAGCTACGCCTTCTTTACCAAACAAGTAGTAACGATTCTCTGGGAGTTCTTTAGGCGTAAACCAAGCCATGTTCTCAACAAGTCCTAAGATTGGGACATTAACTTTCTCGTTTTTATACATATCAATGCCTTTTCTAGCATCGGCTAGTGCTACTTGTTGTGGCGTTGAAACGATTACTGCGCCCGTAACGGAAAGTGTTTGCAGTAAAGTCAGATGAATATCTCCCGTTCCCGGCGGAGTGTCAAGAATAAAATAGTCAAGATCGCCCCAATCTGTATCAGCTATTAATTGTTTGAGTGAATTAGAGGCCATACCTCCTCGCCATAATGTGGCTGTGTTGGGGTTAACAAAGAATCCTATTGAAAGTACTTTGACGCCATATTTTTCTGCCGGAATAATCAGTTGCCGCCCGTCTTTGTTTTCTGCGAAGATTTGGACTTGCTCTAAGTGGAGCATTTTAGGAATTGAAGGGCCGAAGATATCAGCATCAAGCAATCCAACTTTGTAGCCTAATGCAGCAAGACTTACAGCAAGATTAACGGACACCGTACTTTTTCCTACGCCTCCTTTTCCGCTACTGACAGCGATGATATTTTTTACGTCAGGTAGCAGCTTTCCTACTTCCGGACGTGCTTTTTGTAGTGTTTTGACGCTAATAGCAACATTGATATCCTTATCTACAAAAGTATGAATGGTTGATTCAGCTGCCTTCACCACTGATTTAATAAAAGGGTCGGTAGGCTTTTCAAAGAGTAGCGAAAAACTTACGTTCATACCATCAATGCGCATATCATCTTCAAGCATTTCTGCTTCGATCAAGTTCTTTCCCGTTCCGGGATAACGCACTTGCTTGAGTGCATCTATAATGAGTTGAGGATAGATAGTCATAGTAGATTTGAATTTTATGTTTGTTATTTTGATGTTTCTAAAGAAGAGCGCTTTGTACGCTTGAAACTTCGATAATCGTCTAAAGGTATTTCGACCTCGGTTTCTATTAATGTACCAGCTTTAGGTAGTTTGAACCTTAAATATTTTATATTGATTCCTCTCGCTATCCACTGTTGTTCGTAATAGGTTTTTATGGATAATATCTTGTCGTCCTTTTTCAAGCAATCGCTATGATAAAGGTCGTAAGTATCTGCTTCGATCGGTAAATGGTTCTCTTCAAGCAGTGTTTTTGTATACGTATAGAGAAAATTGCTATCCGTTTTTACGTGAATTAGTCCGTTGTCGAGGAGCATCCTACGATAACGGTTCAAAGAACGTGGATGTCAAGCGCTTAGTCTTGCTTTTCATCTGCGGATCACTGAATGTAAGCCAAACTTCTGCAACCTCGTCAGAAGCGAAGAATCTATCTATTACTTCTATGTTTGTACGCAGAAAGGCAACATTTGTAAGCTGGCTTTCTAATGCTTCTTTAGCCCCTGTCCACATTCGTGATCCTTTGATGTCAACGCCAATGAAATTTTTGTTTGGAAAAGCTTTTGCAAGGCCAATCGTATATTCCCCACGCCCACAGCCCAATTCAAGTACAATAGGATTGTTATTTTTGAAATAATGTTGATGCCATTCTCCGGCTTTAAGCTGTTGAGTGGCGTTTTTTAGTAGCGGGTATGTGTCAGCTGTTTGTTCCTGCGCCCTAACCTGATTGGCTGTCATTTGGAAAACGTTGGCAAACGTTTCCATCTCTGCAAACTTTGAGAGTTTATTCTTCCCCATCTTGTAGTATGATTTGAACGTCCTTTTCTGTTTGTTGCAAACGTTTCTTGCAGTATTTAAGTAAATCTTGCGCTTCCTTGAGGTGTGCGCTAAGCTGATCAAGTTCTAACTCGCCATTATCAAGAGCGTCCACAATTGTTTGCAGACGGTTGACGGCTTGCTCGTAGCTTAGTGTGATCTTCTTCATTTCTTTTTTACTTTTACAATGCTCGTGAAGCTTCCGCTGTTCAGTTGCGTTTCTACGATGTCACCCTCTTGTAGCTTTGAGGCGTGTTTTACAATGACACCATTTTTCCTTGTGATACTGAAGCCCAATTTTAAGATCCTATCAGGGGCGCATACTCAATTTGCTTCTCATATAAAAGCATCCGGTCTTTTTCTCTTTTTAAAAAGTCTTGTGTCGCGCTTACTAAGCGTTCTTTTATTGTGGACAAGTGTGCGTTGTGGGCTTCCTGCTGCTTATTAATAAGAATATGCAAACGGCTTTGTAGACTGTATAAACGATGGTGCTCGCGTGTGGAAAAGCCAGCTGTGAAGGCCAATACCTTTTGACTTAAACGAGTCAACTCTTCCTTTTTCCAACTCAAAGCTTGTGTTGCATAGCGTTTGAGTGCTGTGGAGAAATCCGCTAAAAGCGCCAATTCTTGTTGCCGCAAATCAATCAAGTAAGCAGCTACGGCTGTCGGCGTTTTGAAATGCTTAAAAGCAATCAGGTCAAGAATTGTCTCGTCTCTTTCATGCCCAATACCGACTAAGATCGGTAAGGGAAATTGGGCCACATTTGCAGCCAGATCGTAAGTTTCGAAGCCGCCGAGGTCGCTTGTTGCTCCACCTCCTCGTATGATGATTACAGCATCCCATTGATCTTGTTCTGCAGCAATCCTTTCTAAGGCTGCAATGATGCTACTTTCGACCTTCTCGCCTTGCATAAAGGCCGGAAACAGCTGCGTCTTGAATGGGTAACCGCTTTGTTCCAACTGGTGAATGAAATCTCCATATCCTGCTGCTGTTTGTGCAGAGATTATTGCAAAGCGCATCGAGGGGCGTGGCAAAGATAATTCGCGGTTTAAATCTGCAACTCCGTCAGCTTGTAAACGAGTCAGGATTTCATTTCTTCGTCGCACGACATCACCAATCGTATAAGATGGCTCAATGTCTGTAATGTTGAGTGAGTAGCCATAGAGTTCGTGAAATTCTATCTCTACAGCAATCAACACAGACAAGCCTGCTTGTAATGCTCTTCCGGTTACTTTGTAGAAGTGGGCTTGTAAGAGTTGATTTCGATTACTCCAAATGTGCGCATTAGCCTTTGCCGTTAACCTAGCTCCATTTGGGTCGCGTTCAATGAGTTCTAAATAACAATGTCCATTGGCTGCCGTCCGACATTCGTTGATTTCGGCCACAATCCAGTAAGACGACTCCAGTGTTAGTGCAATGGTCTCTTTGATTAAACCGTTTAACTCGGACAGCAGCAGATGCTCCATCATTTTTGCAATGCAATAAGCAAGTGGGTCTCTTGACTTTTTATTGCCCTAAGATTTGATGCGCTTTCCATAAGTCCGGTATGCCATAACCAAACACCTCATTAGGCGTTGCATAGTTGTTTCCGGCACGTTGCACGGCCTTTATAATCTCTACAGGCGTCTTGTCGCGATGCGCCTGCCACAAACAAGTCACGGCACCGCACAAGATCGGCGTAGAGAAAGACGTACCATTTGCTTTGCCGATCAGTCCGTTCGGCTGATAAACCGTTGATGCCTGTCCCATAGCCATTACATCCGGCTTAATACGTCTGTCTGCCGTATAACCAAGAGAAGAGAATAACGTGTTAACGCTATCAGCCCTTACGGCACCTACGGTCAATATATCTTTAGCATCACCTGGGAAGCCAATTTTCTTCCAAGTATTGTCACCTTCATTGCCTGCACTATTGAGGAATAACATTCCTCGGCTCGCCGCAATTGATGCTGCTATACTATTGATTGAAGTCTTGCCATCCAAGTCTGCATAAGTCGGATTCATTTCCGGATAATCGAATCGATAATACCCTAAAGATGCGGTAACAACGTCGCATCCCAAACTGTCTGCATATTCTAAAGCAGAGCAAAAGTTGTCTTCTTCAACCAACTGCTCCGTATCGGAATCCTCACTTTGTAGTAAATAGAAAGAAGCCTCGGGGCAAGTGCCAACAAAAGAATAAGGCGTATGAGCCGCGATGCAGGAAAGCACCATCATGCCGTGTGATTCTTCTTCAAAAACGCTGCGTTTGGAGTTTACGAAATTCTTAGTTCCTAGCACCTTAACTCCTTTTAATCCTTTTATGGTATCGGCATTCAAGAAGCCACCATCAATGACGGCAATCGTCATTCCTTGACCGCGATAGCCGGCCTCGTGAAGTCGTTGTGCATTGAGCATTTCTACTTGAGCTTTTCCTCGTCCATAGAAAGACGATAAGGTATCTTGCTGATATGTTAGTCCCTTAAATCGCTCTTTAGGGTTGTTTTTTTTAGGCTCATTGGTGCCGATCCAAACTTTTCTAATGCTTTTGACGAAAGGTAAAGCCTTTAAGGCAACCACTTTCATCGTGTCTCCAGTCTCTACGACCAGAGAATTAGTCCATTTACTCTGGTTGTATATTTTCAAACCCTTTTGTTTGATCTTTTTCAGATAAGAAGGGGGAAGAGGCAAGTCGATTTCATCAACAGCAATTCCATAGCGGTTGCGCCTTTCTAAGGCCTTGGCAGAAAGAAAGGCTTGAGGCTTTTTAATTGAAAAGCTATTGTTGTCCTTATCGGTCAGACAAACGCGATAGCGATATAAAGCCGTTGGTACAGAGTGCTTGTTGTCGTTCTTTTTAGATTGTGCGCCGCTATTCGTAGTAGCAGAAAAAAATGCGGCCAATAGAAGAGTAGGGATAAATAGCTTCATATTTGAAAATTTGATAGCAAAGTTAGTCAAAATCGTGGTATATACACATTTCTTATACACTATTTTTCATAGAAGAGTACCTTCAACTTGCTTGGCGTGATCTGTTATCGGCTTTTTCGGAGTCGAAATATTGATGTTTAAAACTTAAAATCAACTTGTAGTTGTTTGTGGTAAACTATTGATGTACATATAAAAATGTAGCGTGATTTAAATTTCGTAAAGAGAGATTTGCTGAGAGTTGGGCAAGTTTGTACAATAATTCAGCAGTCTTTAGTTTTTGAATATTTACAACAAATTTCATTACAAGTTTAACGTACTTTTTCTGTACTAGAGCTTGTTATATTCTCCTACTATCGTGACGGGAGGTTTGTACCATCGTGAGAGGACGCTCGTTTTATCGTGAGAGGAAATTTCTACTTTCGTGATAGTACAAATGCAACTTTAAATTTTAATGTCTGACTCTAAGATTTAGTTCATAAAAAATGCGTCAGTGAGCTTTCCTTTTCATTAGCCACTTAGAGCGGATACAATCTAATGCTTTACTATAAAAGCATTTCATTAGGTTGTGTAAAGAACACAATGAGGGTATGAAAGACTACAGAAATCCCGTGTGGCGAAGTTCGCATTCGAAATGAAAGGCAACCAAAACAATAATACGTTGGTTTCAAATATAAACAGAAGGTGTAAAACAGGCAGAGAACAGAAGACAAAAAGAGCTGTACCGATGATGTGATGAAACTCCGAGCTAAAATAAGATTTGAGCGCCCTTTAATCTTTGTAATCCGACCCCGTCGAAACGTATCGGCACGCCATCGAGAAAAGTGGCATTCTCGGTTTTCAGTTAATTATTGATGAGTATCCCAATCTAACCGGTACAGCCTTTATGTATTGCAAATATAAGTAGTTTCTGTGATGAAGCCAAATTTTTACTTGTTTTTTTTAGAGAATAGGCGCGTTATACGACTGTTTAACCTAATTTTGTGCATTCAACAAGAAATGACGATGTCAAAACTGCGGTTTCAGATAGAATATCATACAAAATGGGGGGAGTGTTTACAAGTAGAACTGCAAACTTCTAACGGGGAAAGTGGGCACATTGCGCTATCAACAAAAGACGGACAGCAATGGTGTGGTGACTTTATACCGGCTCCTAATACGACTTTCATTCGCTATATATATTGTGTGTATGCTGGTGGAAAAATTATAAGAAAAGAGCTACGCACACCTAGATTACTTCAATTTCAAGCTGAAGATAGGACTAACAAAAGTGCGGATAGAGCTTGCTTAAACATACAAAGAAACATCTTGCTTTCTGATTGTTGGACGGACGAATCTATAGCCGCAGTATATAATTCGAAGGCTTTTCGACAATGTATATATCGAGAACCTGCCATAATTGAATCTGATCACAATTTTACCTCTCTTTATAAATTGCGCTTAGAGGCTTTGCCGGCACCGGAAGGCTTTCGCTGGGGCGTTTTGGGGAGTTCGGCAGCCTTGGGTCAATGGCAGACGGAGCAAACTCGAATATTCCGTCGCATAGGTTCCTATACGTGGGAGGTTGACTTGGAAAAAATGGATCTAGACGGGAAGACTGCTTATAAAATAGTGCTTGTAAATGAGAGCAATACAAGCCAGATTCACTGGGAAAAAGGAGAAGATCGGTATATTCCCAATACGCAAGGAACTGATAATGCAACTATAGTATGGGTTAATGCGAGTGTTCCTCGATTCGATCTACCTCGGTGGCGTGGTGCGGGTATAGTATTGCCTGTTTTTTCCCTACGTAGCCGAACAAGTTTGGAGTTGGGGACTTTGGAGATTTGAGAAAGTTGATTGATTGGGCGCATCTCTGCGGTCTGAAAGCGGTACAAATTCTTCCAATAAACGATACTACGCGTACCGGAACTTGGGCTGACTCTTATCCTTACAGCGCGATCTCTGTCTTTGCCTTGCATCCGATCTATATAAACTTGAATGAGTGGGGCGATTTGCCACTCTTTCAAAAATATAGAGAACAAGGAGAAGAATTAAACGCATTACCGCAGTTGGATTATGAGCGGACTTATGCCCTTAAAACGACTTTTCTTCATGAGTTGTTTACCTTGAAAGGAAAGGAAATCTGTTCTTCTGAAGCCTATTCAGACTTTGTATGTAAAAATAAAAGTTGGTTGGAACCTTATGTCTCATTTTGTCATAAACGAGATAAATATGGTACGGCTGACTTTAGGATGTGGCCACAGGTAAAAGCAACGACGGAAATAGAATACGACTACTATACCTTCGTACAGTTTTTACTTTTCCGCCAATTGTCAGCCGTACATGAATATGCAACAGAAAAAGGTGTTCTCCTAAAGGGAGATATTCCTATCGGCGTAAGTAGAGATAGTGCGACAGCTTGGCACGCGCCGCACTTGTTCCATTTTGAGGGCTCGGCCGGCGCACCTCCGGACGCCTTTGCTGCCGATGGGCAAAACTGGGGCTTTCCTACGTATAACTGGGATGTGATGGCGCAGGATAATTATACGTGGTGGCGTGAAAGATTGAAGTATATGGGGCAATTTTTTGATGCTTATCGCATCGATCATGTGTTGGGCTTCTTTAGAATTTGGGAAATTCCTGTCAGTCAAACCTATGGTACATTAGGTTATTTTCGTCCGGCTTTGCCTCTTTCAATGGCAGAAATTGCAGCTTATGGGTTTAACTTACCTGTTTGTCAATATGTCTCACCGAGAATAACGGAATTGGATATGTCTGAGCTATGCAAAACCGTGAGGTGGGAGGAGCTTTCTCCTTTTATAGACAAAGCGGGGGGGGGTATTATGTTTTGAAATCGCAAGTGGCTACTCAGAAGGAAGTCTTGAAACTTGAATTGCCGGAAGTACTAAAGAATATTTTGTTGGACATTGTCGCTGATGTATTGTTTATAGAAGACCCGGAAAAGAAGGGTTTCTACCATCCCCGCATAGCAGCACAAAAGACGAGGGCCTTTGCACAATTGCCTGCGGATCAGCAGCAAGCCTATAATCGTTTGCATGATGACTTCTTTTATAACCGGCACAATCATTTTTGGGCGAAAAAAGCTGCGAAGAAACTTGCGGTAGTAACGCAATATGACGAAAATGAAACTATGTTGCCTTGTGCTGAGGACTTGGGAATGGTACCCGCAGGTGTGAAAGAGGTTTTGAATGATTTGCATATTCTTTCTTTGGAGATAGAAAGTATGCCTAAAACTTTTGGACAACAATTTGCCGACTTGAAGTGTAATCCTTATTGTTCGGTTGCAACAATTGCTACACACGACATGCCTCCCTTTAGGCTTTGGTGGCAGCAAGATGCTGAACGCAGACAGGATTATTGGACTAAGATACTGAAACGTGAGGGTAAAGCGCCTGAAAGCGCCGACTATGAAACCTGCGAGGCTGTTGTTCGTAATTTTTTAGCAGCTTCTTCTATGCTGTGTTTAATAGCTTTTCAGGACTTTTTAGCTATGTCGAATTTGCGAAATCCTATTCCGGAAGCTGAACAAATTAATGATCCGGCTAATTCGCACCATTATTGGCGCTATAGAATGCATCTTAATATCGAGGATCTCGTCTTGGCATCAGATTTTACTGAGAAATTGCGGGCACTCATCAAATGTGCCGGCCGTTAGTCTTCAAGAATAAATAGAGAAGATCAAGCATAATTGGGCTTATGCTTGATCTTCTCCTTTTAAAAATAGGAAGGCGTAGACGTAAACGAATAGATAGTACACGAATCAACACTACTGTAACGCCACATAATGGGTAAGAGATTTCTTCAGAAAGACCCATAGAATGTGCCCAACCAATAAATAATGCCTCCTCCTATGCAGGCCATAGCATAAACTTCTTTCCGAAAAAAATTAACGGTTCCTCGTTAATAAAGACATCTCTAAATACACCGCCACCAGCACCAGTTATCGTACCTAAAACAATAGCTGTCCAAATTGGAAATCCGGCTTGTAGGGTCTTTTTGAATGCCGGTAACAGTAAAAAAAGAGCCAAACCTATGGTGTCAAATAAAAAAACCAAGTGTTGTTTTTGTCTTACGAGCAATTTGCGAAAAAAAGTATGACCCAAACTAAAGCTATCGCAGAGCAAATTAGATAGGAATAGCTTTCCATCCAAAATGGTGTGCGACTTAGCATTAAGTCACGCAATGTCCCGCCACCAATAGCAGTTGTCAGTCCGACAACATAAGCCCCAAACAAATCAAAACGTTTGGCGGAAGCTAATCGGATACCTGAAATAGCAAATGCTATCGTGCCAATAAAGTCACAAATTTGAACGATAGTAATATCAAACATATCAATTCACAAGGCACTTTGGCTTTCCTTTAAGGAACGATTTGATGTTGTCTATTAATAGGTCTATGATGCGTTGTCGAGCTTCAGTTGTAGCCCAAGCTATGTGCGGCGTAACGTGAGCATTTGGAGCGGAGAGCAGCGGATTGTCTGCCGTCGGTGGTTCTTGCGAGAGCACATCACAACAATAAGCTCCTAGCTGTCCGTCTTTAAGTGCGTCGGCAATATCTTGTTCGTTGACTAAGCGGCCTCTTGCCGTGTTGAGAAGGATTAAACCTCTTTTCGATTGAGATAGCAATTCTTTGTTTATGAATTGGTTGTTTTTTGATGTTAATGGGCAATTCAAACTCACGATGTCGCAAGTTTTGAAGGCCTCTTGCAAAGAAATAGCTGTGACGTCTTGTAATTCATTTTGCGGCTTTGAGGTAACTGCAAACAGTTTTACGCCAAATGGACGTAACAAATCAGCAAGTCTTTTCCCAATATTGCCGTAGCCAACAATGCAAACTTTCTTATCCGTCAACTCTATTTGCGCATGTTCCCGATTACAAAAATCTTTGCTCTTAGTCCAAAAGCCTTCACGATTGATTTTTGCGTAATGAGCTACCTGATTAGTAACATTAAGTAAATGTGCCACGGCCATCTGAGCCACTGCCGCATTACCATATCCGGCTGCGTTGGACACAGGTATGTTGCGATCGCGAGCGGCTTCTACATCTATCGTATCATAACCTGCGGAGGCTACACAGATAAACTTCAATTTAGGAAGCTGATCTAAATGATGAGCAGTCAGTTCCGGCTTGTTGAGAATTAATATTTCCGCATCTTTGGCACGTTCAATGACGTCTGCAGGTGCCGTCCGGTCATAAACGGTGAAGTTGCCGAATTGTCGAAAAGGTTCCCAGCTAAGATCGCCCGGGTTAGTTGTATAACCATCTAAGAAAACGATATTCATTATTTACAATGTTGTTAAGTGAAAATGGATACCAATAGTGGCTTATCGAATAGTCTTGAATCTATATTGATTCGTACCAACGAGTTGCCAATAGCGGTCTCCTGTCCTTTTATAATATACCAATGTCGTGTAAGCGTTGTCCGTTTGGAAAAAATTACCTTCAATAGGTCCCGTTTGTCCTTTTGTCATATTATTGGGGACTACTAAATACTGATAACTATAGTATCCTGTCTTCAACAGGACAGCGCATTCATATAGTTGTGTTGAAGCATTATATGTCAATTCATAATCGGGTAAGAATTGATCATAAGTCCAGTCGCCTTGTAAATATATTTGGGCATCTTTTATTGCAGGAATAGCTAAGGAGAAATGAGTAAGAATATATTCCGACTCTGTTTCTGCAGCAGTGTTATCATCATTCCTGATGACAGACTTACCATTCGTATCCTGAACATATAAATAGTTTTTGTTAGGATAGTCCGTAAAGAGCGTCGCGTGGTAAAACGGAGCAAAATATTGCATCTTTCAATGCCCATTCCCGGATAGCGTGAGGAGAGCATCTCAAAAGCTCTATACTCATTACCGGCAGGAAAGATTAAGTCGCGAGCGTGATCCCAAATCAGCTGTTGTCCGTTAATATAAGAAGGCTTTGGACAAAGAACAGCATTGTCCCACCGCCCATTTTGTAGCACAAAAGTTTTGATTTCTTCTGTAGCATCACGGACGATCAAACTATTTAGGTTCACTTTCAGCCCAACTTGCTGATGAGAAGCATTCCAATCAATATCGGTATTGGTTGAAACGGAAGTGCCTATATTTACTTGTGGAGCAACGATGGCAAAATATATGCGAGCTACTTCCTGATGCTCCCCAGCTCCATCGTTCGCATAAATAGATAGGGCATAATTGCCGGCAATTAAAGGCTGGATATGCTTATTCGGAAATGAGAAAGAATAGTGGGTATAGTTGACTACGGTATTTCTACTTTCCCGATAATCTTCTATAAGGATATAATCTGCATCACTATTTACGAAATCATTTTCCAAAAGATCAGGTTCCGACTTAAAGGCATAGTCTAAATGCTGAATACGATACTCATATCGCTTATAATTGTGCGACATTTCATCGAAAGAGATCGTAAGCTGCTCGTTACTGCCCAGTGAAAGGATGGGGAGACCCGGTCCTGTCTCGCCGCCGACTATACGTAGCGTTTTAATCTGCGAATCAAAGATCATATTGCGCTGTGCACGTACCGGGATGATGCTATAAACGATCATAAACACCCAGCAACAAGCAAGAACTATTCGATAGTGAGTATTCATTATTGTATAAGTCGAGCTGAGAGATGGCTTATTCGATGACGATGATGTAATCTGTAGGATCTAACGTTTGTGGTAGAGTGATGACAACCCCTTTTCCGCTTTGTTTGAATCTCAATTTTTCTTTCGTTGCGAAACTTGTGACGCGTTTGATCTTATGTTGATAAGAGAACTGCAATTGTTTTAGCTCATTACTTAAGACATGCAGATAGCATTTGTTGCCCTTGCGCGTTGATACGACTTGATCTCCCACAGCAACTTCGCCTCCGGTCGTGCCATAAATCGTTTCTCCGTTTTTCGACAACCACTTTCCAATCTCTTCTAATCTATTAAGGGCTGCAGCCGGCAAGGATCCGTCGGGTTGAGGGCCTATATTTAGGAGCAGGTTCGCCCCTTTTCCACTGGTGCGCACAAGGAGTTGGATCAAGTCGCGTGCAGTTTTATAGTTTTGATCTTTCACTTTATACCCCCACATCCCATTCATCGTCTGGCAAGTTTCGAGTGGGAGTCGACTAATGTCTTGTCCTGAAAGTCCGGCCTTGTTCTCACCGGGCACGTCGCGTTCAAAAATCTGAATATCCTCTCCTTCAAATGGATGCTGATGATGATTATTACCAATCAGACAAGCCGGCTGAAGGCGATGGATCAAGGCATATTGCTCCGGAAGTTCCCAATTAAAAGGAATGGAATCTTGATCATGATCCCACCAACCATCAAACCAAATGGCGTTAATCTTTCCATAGTTCGAGAGCAACTCAGTTAATTGCTTGTTCATAAAGTCATAATAGGTCGGCCAATTTGCTTTGCCAGCTGCGCGTCCCGTGCCTCGTCCCGTTCGTCCGATAGGGTAATCATCACGCGTCCAATCCAAGTGAGAATAATAGAGATGAATGCCAATCTGTTGCCGATGACATTCGTCTGCGAGTTGTTTGACAATATCTTTGCCATAAGGCGTGTGCATGATGTTATAGTCGCTTTGTTTCGTATCCCACATCGAAAAGCCTTCATGGTGTCTTGTCGTAAACGTGATGTAACGTGCGCCGCTTTTCTTAATAGCTGCAATCCATTGGTGTGCATTAAAATTGTGCGGATAAAAGGCTTGAGCCACTTTAGCGTATTCGTGACAGTTGATGTTCTCATTTGTCATATACCATTCTCCTTGTCCGAACATACTATAAAGTCCCCAGTGGAGAAAAATGCCGAATTTAGCGTCAGCAAAATCCTTTCTGGCTTTCATATTTTCCGGGGAAGGAACATACGATTGCGCAAAAGCGAAGCAACAACAAAGCCAAACAAATGCGGTAAATGCTTTTTTCATTTCATCATACGTGAAGATTCTGAGGGCGAAGTTAGTTGAAATCTCAAGAAGTACAAAATGAATTTAACCAAGAAGCGATTTTTGAAGCTTTATATCGGTGATAGTGTAGAACTAAGGCAATCATAACAATTTTAAGGACTGCATTCTACATAAACATTGGCCCATCTTTATTGATAAAGTCTCATAGCAATACTACGCTCACTTATATTTTTTTCCTTTTTACGCAGATCCATAATTTGTTGTCAAAAATAAAGCTACAGATGTAAGCATCGATTGTTTTTTTGTGACTCGTTTTCGGGTAAGTGTGATAGAAAAATTATGCGGAATATCTTATTAAACAGGAGCATATCTCCTGTCAATAAGCCTGTCTGTTTGTGTTTTTACGTCGTTCTGCTTTAGGACTTTATTGTTTGCTGGCACCAAACTATGGTTTGCTGAGGCCAAACTATCGTTTGCTGGTAACAAACAATGGTTTGTTGTAACCAAACAATCAACACCTTGGTTTGAATGTGATCTGACCGGGGAAGAATAAAGAAAACGAGAGCCTTTGCGATTTATACATAAGGGCGGGGCACACAGTAAGACTACTTTATGATGTTTATAATAACCATTGTGCTTATATTCCTAACTTTTAGCTCATTGTAGAATGATTTTGCTCTTTTATTTTGATTTAGAAAACTTCGTTTGCTTGTCAATAGAATTATCCATAAAGAAAAGGATGAGTCTTTTTAGGATAAACTGTTCATTATGCTGAAAGGAATTTAGCGTGATGGGGAGCTTAAAACAAAAAATATTTGTATTTTTGCGATGACAAAGAACTATGACTATATGGAAGTAAACGGACGATTTGACCATTTTAACTTTAATGTAACAGACTTAGAGCGCTCTTTACGATTCTATAAAGATGCATTAGGCTTTAAGCCCGTTGGAGAGATAAACGGTCCGGATGGTGCATTTAAAATAGTATATTTAGGTGACGGTTTATCAACTTTTAGGTTAGAGTTGACTTGGTTACGTGATCATCCCGAAGCATATAATCTTGGTGAATGCGAATTTCATTTGTGCTGTCGTGTGCCCGGAGATTATGAGGCTACGCGTGCATTCCACAAAGAACGCGGGTATGTCTGTTTTGAAAACGAAGAGATGGGCTTGTATTTTATCAAAGATCCGGATGGTTACTGGATAGAAATACTACCCTCGGAACAATAAAATCATTTAATTAAACATAGTTGTTATGGAGAACCAAAGCGTACTAATTCGTGAGTGTGAAGAGAAAGCAAAAGTATGGACGACTTCACCGCTTTACGATGAGAAGACACAGGCATCTGTACGTAAAATGCTCGAGAATCCGGATAAATCCGAATTGATAGATGCTTTTTATAGAACATTAGAGTTTGGTACTTCCGGCCTACGCGGCATTATGGGGCCGGGTACGAACCGTATGAACATTTACACGGTTGGAGCTGCAACGCAAGGTATGGCTAATTATCTATTGCAGCACTTTAAAGACAGAAATGAAATATCCGTGGCTATCGGTCACGACTGCCGTAATAACAGTCGCTTGTTTGCCGAGACTGCTGCCCAAATTTTTTCTGCCAATGGCATAAAGGCATATCTCTTTGATGCAATGCGTCCGACGCCGGAAATCTCTTTTGCTATTCGCCATTTAGGATGTCAGGCCGGCGTTATTTTGACGGCCAGTCATAACCCCAAAGAGTATAATGGTTATAAAGCTTATTGGGATGATGGTGCGCAAGTGTTGCCTCCGCACGATATAGGCATCATTGAAGAAGTAGGAAAGTAGGTGTCAAAGATATCAAGTTTAAAGGAAACAATGATTTGATTCAGATTATTGGAGAAGAAATAGACCGAGAATTTTTGAAGAAGATTCACACATTGTCTATTGACCCTGAGGTTATCAAACGCCAGAAAGATCTTTCAATTGTTTACACGCCTATTCATGGAACCGGAAAGATTCTTATTCCGGAGTCCTTGAAGCTATGGGGATTTGAGAACGTGCATACTGTGCCGGAACAAATGATCGAGTCGGGCGACTTTCCAACAGTTGTAAGCCCGAATCCGGAAAATGGTGAGGCGCTTGAAATGGCGATTAATTTAGCTAAGAAAATCGACGGAGATATTGTGATGGCCTCTGATCCGGATGCAGACCGTGTCGGTATGGCTTGCAAAGACGATAAAGGCGAGTGGGTATTAATTAATGGTAACCAAACCTGTATGCTTTTCTTATACTATATTATCAAGAATCGCATTGCACAAGGTTTGATGAAAGGCAATGAGTTTATTGTCAAGACGATTGTTACGACAGAGTTAATTGCAGAAATAGCCAAGAAGAATAATATCAAACTTTTTGACGTCTATACTGGCTTTAAATGGATCGCTCGTATGGTTCATTTGGAGGAAGATCAAGGAAGCTTGAAGTATATTGGTGGTGGTGAAGAAAGCTATGGCTTTATGGCTGAAGACTTTGTTCGCGATAAAGATGCTGTTTCTGCTTGCTCTTTGTTAGCTGAGATCTGTGCTTGGGCGAAAGATCAAGGTAAGACGTTGTACGATGTTTTAATGGACATCTATTTAGAGTATGGCTTCTCATACAATAAAGCAGTTAATATTGTTAAGCCTGGTAAGTCTGGAGCAGAAGAAATTAAGGCAATGATGGAAAACTTCCGCACTAACAGACCAAAAGAGTTGGGTGGTAGCAAAGTTGTTTTGACAAAAGACTTCCAGTTGCTAAAGGCTTACGATGGAGAAGGCAACGAATCAGCGATCACTATGCCACAGTCAAGTAATGTTCTTCAGTGGTATACAGAAGACGGAACAAAAGTTAGCGTTCGTCCTTCAGGCACTGAACCCAAGATCAAGTTCTATGTAGAAGTACGGGGAGAGATCGGGTGTGCTAATTGCTATAAAGGAGCTTGCGCCGATGCTGGTGAAAAGGTCGAGATGATTATGCGTGAACTAGAAAATAACTAAGTCTGCTCGGTCTATAATTATATATGCCGCCTGCCTTACTTTTTATGGTAGGCGGCATGTCTTTAATGTTTCACGCTTAACCTGATTATGATCAATGGGGAAAGAGGCTTATTGGTTTATATTTTGTAGCGACACTATTTTGTTGACAGAGGAGAAGCGCTTACCTATAGCTAAGACTTGTCCGCTTCATTTAGAAGTTTGGCAAACTATTATAACTCTACCAGAATTAAATGGACGGCCTTGCTTCTCCGTTCAAATGTCTGCGCCTATTACCCAAGCCTCCTTCACAATGATGCCTTTGCGGCAAAGCTATTTTCATCTTCCTTTTGAAGAGTATCTAATGGCAGGCAAAGCGCGAGAACTACAATATTGGGATACTACTACAAAGTTTTGTGGTGTATGTGGATCCCCAATGAAATTTCACACCTCAATCTCAAACGCTGCATTAGTTGTGGAAAAGAGATTTGGCCCTCTTTAGCTACGGCCATTATCGTTGCGATTACGCGAGGCGAAGAGATTCTTTTGATTCAGAGTCGAAATTTTACAGCCAATTATATGGGGTTAGTGGCTGGTTTTGTTGAGACTGGCGAATCTTTAGAAGAGTGCGTACACCGCGAAGTGTTGGAAGAGACAGGATTAAAAATTAAAAACCTCTCTTATTTTGCCAGTCAACCTTGGCCTTATCCCTCAGGTCTGATGGTCGGTTTCAAAGCAGAATATGATAGTGGAAAACTTTGTTTGCAGCGATCCGAACTTAGAAAGGGCGGATGGTATAGATACGACGCTTTACCTGCAATTCCAGGGCCAATGAGTTTGGCGCGCATACTAATAGATGATTGGTTACGTTCTTTTTCTATACACCTTTAACATTTGAAACCTTATGGAGCAACAAGGAAGATTTACTGCGGAAGAAAGAAGAGCCTTTCTTATATTGTATCGTAAGGCTCTTCGTGCTGCTCACTACGATTTGTCATTTACTCTTCGCCGAAGAATGCAAACGTTCATTGAGCGAGAATTGGCTGAAGGATTTTCTCTGCACGATGATTTAGGGCTAAATCGTCTCAATATCGCTTTAGCTACGATTCTTGAGACGGTCAACGAAATCGGACTACACGGCGATAGTTTACTCTCTTGCTTGCTCCACGCCGTAGTGATTACTCCTGAACAATTACAGCGCGCCCAACGACTGTTTGGAGAAAGTCTCTGCCGCCCACTTTCCTCTTACATGAGTGCTGAACGCTTACTTTCTACAAAAGTTGCGGCGATGGAAAGTGATGATTTTCGTAATCTTTTCGTTTCTCAATGCGGAGATATGCGCGTTATCTTGTTGCTTATTGTTGATTGCGTTATCAGGATGCGACAGATCAAAAATACGCCATTTAAGGAAGCACAGCAGAAGCTTTCTGTCGAAGCAGCCTACATCTATGCCCCTTTGGCGCACAAATTGGGTCTGTATACGATTAAAAGTGAGTTGGAAGACTTATCATTGAAGTATCTGGAACACGATGCCTACTATCATATTAAAGACAAACTCAATGCTACCAAAACTGTGCGCGATGCTTACGTCGAACGCTTTATTGCTCCGCTTCGAGAAAAACTCGATGCAGAAGGATTACAATATAAAATAAAGGGCCGCACTAAGAGTATTCATTCCATTTGGAAGAAGATGCAGAAGCAGCATTGCGACTTTGAAGGCGTATATGATCTCTTTGCAATCAGAGTAATCATTGATGCGCCCATTGAAGAGGAAAAAGCACTTTGTTGGAAAGTCTTTTCGCTGATAACCTATGAGTATGAGTCCAATTTGAAGCGCTTACGCGATTGGCTCACTGTACCTAAAAGCAACGGATACGAGAGTTTGCACATCACGGTACTGGGCCCAAAAGAAAAATGGGTTGAAGTGCAAATTCGCTCTCAGCGTATGGATGAAACGGCAGAGCACGGACTAGCCGCCCATTGGCGTTATAAGGGCATTAAGGGTGGGGATGGGAATATCGATTCTTGGCTAGCAAATATCCGGAGTGCTTTAGAGCGTGGCGATGAGCAGTCGCTTTCGGAGAATCTCGGAAGCAAGTTGGAGAAGAGTGCAGTTTACGTCTTTAGTCCTAAGGGAGATTTATATAAACTTCCTGTTGGCGCAAGCGTATTAGACTTTGCCTATCATATTCACACTGGTTTAGGCAATCGTTGTGTAGGAGGAAAAATCAATGGTAAGAATGTTTCGTTCCGCCAACGCTTGGAAAGTGGGCAGAAAGTAGAGATAATTACCTCATCATCTCAGACGCCAAAATTAGAGTGGCTTGATTACGTCGTCTCTCCGCGCTCTAAAGCCAAGATTAGAGCTGCACTCAACGACCGTGTTTCCGCAGATGGCAATATTGCCAAAGAAACTTTTGAGCGAAATTTCGTAATAGAAAGATAGAATGGGTAGAAAGTATTTGGAATCATTTGATTATCAAGTTAGGCTACAAAGAAACCAACGAATTTTATAAGGCTGTGGCCGATGAAACGCTGGATACAAACGAGATCATTGACCAATATATAGCCATCTACAATAGAGAAAATACCCATAACGAACTCCCTGCGGTTCGAAGTGCAGAGGAGTTTAATCAAGTTGAATCCCCTCTTCAAGATTTTAATTCGACCGACGACATCCTAATGATAGGGCAGGATCTGAAAGGGCTTGATTTTGAAATGGCTAAATGCTGTAGTCCCGTTTATGGAGACCTAGTTTTTGGTTTCGTGACCGTTAATGGCGGTATCAAAATCCATAGAACGTCCTGCCCTAACGCAGCAGAAATGAAGACGCGCTATCCCTATCGTATCGTGCAGGCACGATGGGCCGGAAAGGGCACAAGTAGGTATCCGATTACTTTAAGAGTGATAGGCAATGATGATTTAGGCGTAGTCAATAATCTGACTTCCATCATTAGTAAAGAAGAAACTGTAGGTCTACGATCTATTAAGATAGAGGCTAAGGACGGGCTTTTTGTCGGCATCCTGACGCTATTGGTCAACGATAATAGAGTGCTGAATACCCTAATCAAAAAATTGAAGATTGTAAAGGGCGTTAAGGCTATATCTCGTACTTGAATAGCATTCCTTACCTGCTTGTTTCTGTGCGTCAGAGACTGGTTAGCACATTGAAGGGGCAAGGATGGCAGGAAGCCCATTAAATATTGAATGGAAAAAGGCCGATATGCGGTCTTTTGGTATACAAAGAAAATTATGGCAGACGGAAATTATAATAGAAATATCTTACCTTATCACAACTATCAAAGCGGCTATCGTGCCGGCCGAGCAGCTATGCGCCGTTTAGCATTAGAAGCTTTTGATAAATGGCTTCAAGAAAATGAAGAGGCCTTTACGGCTGATAAAGCAGATGAAGCACGTGCTGCTTTCCAACTGTTGATAAGGGATTAACCGATAGGCTGGGGTAGCCTTTGATTCAGCTCTGAAGGAACAGTGTAAAACGAAGAGCAAGAAAGTATCAATAATCCTTCGGATGACTTCTTTTAACGGCAATAAAACCTTCTTATCGGGATTTTATTGTACTTTTGTGGTAGCCAATAGGTTTATTCTACACAAAATATAAATATCTAAACAAATGATGGAACGTACACTTGTCCTACTCAAACCTTGCACTTTGCAGCGAGGATTGGTCGGAGAAATAATCAGTATTTTTGAAAAGAAAGGTTTGCACCTTTGTGGTATGAAAATGATGCAGTTAGATGATGCCATCTTGAACGAGCATTATGCACACTTGGCGCAGCGTCCATTTTTTCAGCGCGTCAAAAGCTCTATGGAGGCCGCACCTATTATCGCAATGTGCTTAGAGGGCGTTGAGGCGGTCACAGTTGTGCACGCTTTGTCAGGACCTACGAATGGACGCAATGCACCGGCAGGCACTATTCGTGGTAATTATTGCATGAGCTGTCAAGAAAACATCGTACATACCAGTGACTCTCACGAAACGGCAGCAATAGAAATCAAGCGTTTTTTCCGGCCTGAGGAGTTGTATGATTGGCAACCGGCTACGTTCGACTATCTATATGCCAACGATGAATATTAAACCAGGCGATAGGGAGGGGGATTATATTCTCAATCTTTAATTTTCTCGCCGATTAGTGCTTAAGATTGGGAGTATCACTCTCAATCTTTTTGTTTGCTGAACTTATTTTTATCGCTCGGATTTTGATTTTCGGCTGATCAATTTTAAAAGGGCGAATATACCACCGTGATGGTACAAATGCCCCCTTGTGGAAGTACAAACGTCTCATCGTGAAGGTACATTTTTCCTTCCACGATGAAGGAAGATAAAATCAAGTAGTAGTTTTTTATAGACGAGGCTTAATCTACGGCGTTTGGGACGCAACTTATTCTTCTTCTTGCCCTACAATATTGCAAGTCTCTTCTTTGAGGCAAAAAAGAAAAGAGTCTCACGCCCTTATGCTGAGTGAGACTCTTTTTCGTCAGAAGTTTGTTAAAAACTTATCCAATAAAACTTTAAGGGATCAAGACTTTCTGAGAAGAAACTCGGCCGTCAGATGTCGTTGTACGTATGATGTAGACACCTTTTGTTAACTTGTCTTCAGCAGTCTTTACACCATTGATTGTATAGTAATCGCGAGCTACAACTCTGCTTGTCGTGGTTTGCTCAATGTTGGTAACTAAAGCATTGAAAGAAATACTTTCAGCGTTTTCAATCACGCAGTTTGTTGGATTTGTGCTATCATAGTCACCAATGAACGCGACGATGTACATATTACTCTTCTTCCAGCTGTCGTCAACTTGGAATGAGTAGGTATTCATAAAGCGGTTGTCATTCCATTCTACAACATCGCCCCACGTGCTATTGAAAGCACGAATCACGTGTTGGTGCGTGAAGTTAGGTGCTCCCGCCTGCTTCACTGCTTTTATATTATCTTCCACGAGATATACTGTCAGGCGAGCCGGAGTTTTAGAAAAATCTTCACTACGTTTACCTCTAGCTTCAATGTTAAGCTTGTGTGTGCTTTCATCATAGTAACCGCGCAAATTCAAAGAAGCGCGTGCTTTCTCCTCCAAGCGCTTTTCAATGTACATGATGAGTTCTTGCTTATTAGGGGAAACAACTGTTGTTGGAGTTCCTTCTCTTGAGAAGAAAGGATAACGATCGAACATTACGCCAGGTGCGAAAGTAGAACCACCCAAATTGTACAAATAGCAAACCTTTATCGCATTCTTGCGTCAACCAGTCAGTGTGATAACCAGAATGGTGGCAAACAGCAATAACGTCGTCTTTATATTTGGGTTCACTCAATACTTCATGCAAATAATTGGATACACGCGGACAGTTGGGGCACTGCTCTGTCGTAAATTCCTCAACAAGAACTTTATGCTTGAAAGAATAAGAGGGTACCTGCATATTGTTGGCATCGTTTTCATCCGTTCCATTTTTTAATGCAGAGATCTTGATATTAATAGGCTGTTTAATGCCGGCATCACTCACGTCCGGAATGCTGTAAGTTACTTCAGTAGATCCATTGGAAGCAAGAGCATTATCAAACTGATTGCTTACTTGCAGACTACCATCAGGAAGACTTGTGGACAAAGTGAAACCTTGGATTGTCTTTACTGCATAATTACGTACTTTGGCAGTGATCTTAATAGTGTTGGAGGCCAACTCTGGTACTGCAACAGCTGAAACAAGACCTAAATCATATTGAGGAAGCTTCTCGCCCTCAAATACGGCTTCGAGGCTTAAAGCACCTTCAGCAGATTTATCCTGCCAGGAAGATGTGGATCCGAGTCGTATCCAAAAAGCATCTTTTTGTGGCTCTTCGATAACGGCTGTCGCTTTAGTTTTGTCGCGTTGTTTAAAGGAATAACCGATATAAATCCCTTCCTCGCTCTTTATTTCATATGGCTGGTCGAGCTGGATTTTGTTCCATCCGCGTATGATTTTAGGATTATCCTCTTTAGATAAGCTCTTTTCTACAAGATTTGGTCCGGTTAAAGAGGTCCGAATCCAAACACGAATGCTGTCAATGTTCACTTTGCTGGCAAGGCCTGCATCAATTTCCACAATTCGACTCCCTTTATACATTTTTATTTTTGTGGGAGGTAAATAAATGGCTGCATCGACCCAAGTTCTTCCGGACGCTTCATAGTTGCTTTGCGTCGCAACTTGCCCATAACTATAGCCTACATTTAACCTGTCTTGTGAACTCACGCTTTGCATGGCCAATAGAGCCAGCATTGAAAGTACGAATCTTCTCATTATCGCATATTTAAAGTTAGATATGTTTGGTTATTGATCATTGCTCGTTTATCTACATCTATTGTTTGAATATCGAATGCTCGGGACATCACTAATAAGCAGGTCTCCTGCGGATCAGCCCAAAAGTGGGCGAAAAAAAATTATCGCTTGCAAATATATAGATATTCCCAGATAACTTACAACATTTCTATTGTTTTTATTTTTTATCGCTAAAAATTTGCGTTTTAGAAAACAATCATCTACATTTGCGACTGCCTAATCTTTTTATTAAACTCTTGACACATAAGATCTATGCGTAAGAAAACCTTAGCACTAATGGTCGGTCTTATGGCCACATTGACCATTGAAGGAGGATTGCACGCGCAGTCCCGGTTTAAAACACAGGGGGGCGAAAAGCTTCCCAAAATGATGAAAGAAAGTGAGAAGCTTTCTATTCCACCTGACGACATAAGGAAGGATTATCCTTTGCTACTAACAGCAAAGCCTTCCGGTCGGAATCTGTTTAAAACTCCTGGTAATATATCAGCAACAACGAAGACTCGTTCGCTAAAGGATGAAGCGTCTGACTTTACAATGTGGGGAAATCTAGTTTCTGCTGCATCTTGGAAGCAATATACTTCGTCTTCTAAGTATCCGTACGGGGTTTATTCGTTCTCTGTACCAAGTATGACCAAGCAGGTCTTGAAGCAGTCTTTAAATATAAATGCAAATGGTGGAGGCGCTATTTATAATGATCGCTTCCACTTCGTACATTTTACGCAGGTATATGGGGCAATTTTTGCATCTTATTATGAATATGATGTGAATACGTGGAAGGTTGTAAAATATGATGACCTTAGTGATAACGCTATGATTGCAACATCAGTTGCCTTCGATCCTACATCAGGAAAAGTTTATGGTTGTTTCTATACAAGCGACTTGAAAGGGCTAACAATAGGAACGGTAGATTATGAAAAGGCTGAAAGAGAAGTGCTTTGTCCAACTTCCTTATCGTTCTTAGCCATTGCTGTCGATAAATATGGCCGCTTGTTTGGTATTGATAGAAATGCAGATTTATATCGTATTGATAAGAAGACCGGCGCTCAAACAAAAATAGGCAATACGGGCGTTGCAATTGGTGCTTACTATCAGAGTGCTGCTTTCGATTTCAAAACGAACAAAATGTATTGGGCTTCAGCGGCAGAGTCAGAAGAGAATAATGTTCTTTATGAGGTTAATGTTAATACAGGACAAGCAACTGAAATAAAAGAATTTCCTGACAATGAGCAGCTAGTTTGCCTTTATATTCCCCAAGCGGTAAATAGAAAAGCTCCGCAAGAAGTAACAGATGTTGACCTTAATTTTACAGGTGCTTCTACGACGGGAATAGTCAAGTTTAAGCTCCCAACCAAAGCGATTGATAGTACAGCTCTTTCTGGGTATGTAGAATATTTTGTTTTAGCAGAAGGCGATACTCTGAAAACCGGAAAATCATTTCCTGGTCTTACGATTAACGCCGATGTTACTGTTGCTGGTGGAAAGACTCCGTTTGTGGTTTTTGTAAAAAATACGGCAGGCGAGAGTAAGCGGACAATTGTAAAGAAATGGATAGGGAAGGATGTTCCTCTACAACCAGAAGGTATTAAATTGACCTTAGATACTAAAAGCAAGGTGACTTTAACTTGGACTGCTCCAACCAAAGGTAAATGGAGGCTATGTTAATCCTGCTGATTTGCGGTATAAGATTGTACGTTATCCAGATGAGGTTATTGTAGCTGAGTCGCACGTTGGAACTACTTTCTCTGAAGAAATTACTCCAGAGTCATTAACTGCATACTATTATAAAGTAAGTGCAATTAATGAAGGTTATAAAGGAGAAGAGATTGTTTCTAATAAAGTGCTTGTAGGTGATCCGCTTGAGGTCCCTTATACAGAAGAGTTTGAAGGACTACCTGCATTTGATTTATATACGGTGATTGATGCGAATAAAGATGGCCGCACTTGGGTGATGAATAAGGTAGACAATATGGTCTTTAATCAATTTAACCCCATTAGGGATGCTGATGACTGGCTGATTTCTCCACCTATTCATTTGAGTAATGATAGACAATACTCATTCTCATTTGTCGTTAAGTCGACTAATAAGCTTAATTCAGAACGTATTTCTGCTTCATTAGGTAGTGGAAATGTAATTAACGATAGCTACAAAGTAATTGTTCCTGATACTACATTCCACGGTCCAAATGAGGTGACTATCTCCACGTTGGTTTCTGTTAATAAGGATAGCATTTACAACTTTGCTTTCCACGCTACTAGCCAAAGTAATCAAGGTTATCTTTTCCTTAATAAGATAATTATTACTGAAGGACCCAAATATGCTGCTCCGGACTCCGTTACGGACTATACATTAACTGCAGGTGCTGAGGGTGATTTATCTGCAGAGTTAAAGTTCCGCACACCTACGAAGGATCTTGAGGGTAAAAATCTTGGGACTCTTACAAAAGTAGAGATTCTTCGCAATGGCAAGCTCATTCATACAGTAGAAAATCCTGTAAAGGGCGTAATGCTTACCTACAAGGATAAGTCTGATGATATTGCTAATGGGTTTAACAAGTATTCTGTAGTTGTAAGTAACGCAAGCGGCGCAGGCCGAATTGTTGAGAGAGACGTTTATCTTGGCTATGATGTACCGCGTGCACCACAAATATTAAACTCGTTGACAACTTTGATGGAACCGCTCTCTTATCTTGGGATTCTCCAGGTATTAAGGGTGTGAATGATGGCTACGTAGATGAAAGTGAACTCACTTATAATGTATTCTCTGTACAGGGAGAGTCTGTGTCTCCTTATAGATCAGGTATAACAGCACGTTCTCTTGATGTTACCGATGTTCCGCAGACAGGCGAACAATCCTTATTTTACTTCTTACTTAAAGCAAGTTCTAGTGTTGGCGAAAGTACGATTGGACGCTCTCCTTGGATTATTGTAGGTTCTCCCTATTCCTTGCCATTTCACGAAGGATTCTCTGGCGGGACTATAGAGAATAGTTTCTGGACCAGAGGTAAGGAAGGGAAAAACAACTTTGATATTGTAAATGAGGCATCTTCTGATAACGATGGCGGATGCTTGAAGTTCTTGGCTGATAAGAGTGGTGAGTCTGCAACCATTAGTTCTGGAAAAATTGACTTAGCTCAGGCTAACAATCCAAACTTGCTTTTCTCTTATTATGCTGTTCCTGGAAAGATGATGTTATACAGGTTGAAATCAGCAAGGATGGAAATACTCCTCAAGTTGTCTCTACTATCAACTACAAAGATTTAGATGGCGATGAAGGATGGAGAATAAAGAAAGTTGATCTGAACAACTTCAAAGGTGCGAGGTTTATAATCCTCACTCTACGCGGAACTGATAATAATCCCAAGGCGACTGCAATCATGATCGATGATATCAATGTGCGCAATAACTTTGATTATAATCTTGATGCTCGTTTGACTGCTCCTAAACAAGTTATAGCAGGGCAATCAGCACAATGTCTGGTAACTATTCGTAACATTGGTGATAAGGTTGCAGAAGACTATACTATTGATCTCTATGCTAACAATAAAATTGTGGCTACACTTAGAGGCGAGACGCTTGCTCCAGAAGCAAGTAAGACTGTTACGATGCTTTATAAGTCTAAAGTTACAGATCCAGAAGTATCTAAATTAAAAGCTGTAGTTGTTTTTGACAAGGATATGGATAAGGCAGATAATATATCAAAGACTCTTGATATTAATCTAAAGGCTTCTGATCTTCCTGCGATCAACGATTTAGTTGGGCGTGTAGATGAATCTGAAGATATCGTAACTTTAACTTGGACAGCCCCTGATACTAAGATCAGCGTTACAACAGAAGACTTTGAAGGGTTCAAGGCCTTCGAAATAAAAGATCTCTCGCCTTGGACTATTGAAGGTGATCGTGAGCGCAAGACCGTAGTATGGGAAGGCTTTACATTCCCACATGCTGGTGAGCCATTCCCTTTCATCGTTTTCAATCCATCTGAGATTACTGAATACGATCTCTCTCGTTGGTGTGCCCCGCATTCCGGCAAGCAGCTCTTAGCTTCAATATCTAATTATTCAGCGAAAGGAAATGATAGCTGGCTGATTTCACCCTCACTCTCAGGAAAGAAGCAAACTATTCGCTTCTGGGCAAAATCTTTTGATGGTTATGAAAGCATAGAGGTTCGTTGCTCTAAGACAACTGCCGATACAGCTTCTCTCAATAATGTTCTGATGACAGAAAATAAGATTCGGAATAAGTGGAAAGAGTATCAAGTTGAACTGCCTGAAGGAACTAAATACTTCGCAATTCGCGTAACTTCTAAGTTCCAGCAAATGCTTATGCTTGATGATATCACATACGAGTCTGGCGTTGGCACTATTATTGGTTTCAATATCTATCGTGATGGCCAAAATATCGCTACTGTAGATGCTCAGACGACTATATTCAAGGATAATACGGCTGATAAGGGCAATCACAACTATACTGTGACAGTTATTTATGATGAAGGCGAATCTAGAATGTCCAATAGTGTTTCTGCTGTTACTTCATTAAAAGATAATGTAAAGGCAGAAACGATTGTGCGCACGATCCCTGGCTACATAGTCATAAGCAATTCTATTGGTCAAGAAGTTGCAGTCTTTGCTGCAAATGGTAAGCAGGTCTTCTCCGGAAGCGGCCAGCAAACTTGTTGATTCCGATGATGCGAAATACCTATGTTGTGAAAGTTGGAAATAAGGCGTATAACGTTTTAGTACCATAAATCACAGGTGACGAAAAATGATAGGAGATGCAACCAAACCCTGGTTGCATCTCTTTTATTTCTACTAAAACGTAGTGTATTGAGGTGGTATTGTACTGAGACATAATTTTGGTGATTATATACGACATTACCCTAAATATACGAAACACCGCTTAACTCAACAGATTAGGCGGTGTTTTATATTGTAATAACATCTATAGTCTTATACTTGATATAATAAATCAAATATATAATCGTTATTATAAAAGGGTTAATAAAGAAAAGCTACCGTTACGGTGTCAAAATAACAGTAGCTTTGATAAGACTCTTAACCTTATTGCGGTAGGGTAAGGTGTTTTTATATTTCATTTTCATGGATGTCTAACAAAGACATCCATTTTTAATCCCTCTTCTTATGAATATGAGGTTTCAAAGAAGGTGTATTTCCAGGTGTCTGCTTATTGTCTCTTTGACGTCTGTCAGGCTTTCCTGTTGTAACAGCAATTCTTTTTGGTCCTGGTTTAATTCCCATAGATTAAATTCCTAAAATTTGACATGTGAACTTCCCTTTTATAATGGAGTTGAAGCTCCACTATCTTATATCGAAAGATTAGTAGAAACGCTGCATCCCATTAGGTTTTCAGCAAGCAAGTGCCTATGACACCTTGTAGATAAACGCAACAATTATACCAAGTGATGACGCTGTCAATTATGTCGGACTTGCAACGACAATCTGTCATCCATGCTGTTAAGAGTTATCCAATTATAATCTAAGTATGGATTTAATCAAAAGCATACATATTTCTTCGGTAGAAGAAGCAGAGGATATTCTAAAATCAGAAATAAGCGTCAGTTCTCTATTTGGAGAGTTGAAGCATACACCAATATTAAATAGCTATGAATTGACTAAGCAGAATGTTCAAAGCAAGATAAATAAAGTTTTCAGAGCAGCGAATACCAATCACTTGACAATCAAGTTAAAGGCTGATAATACAGAAGATGTTTCCAAAGCATTTAAGGCGTTATTTCCTAAGCGTAAGGTAACTTTAAGGCTTTTAGAAGATAAGGCTACCTATAATCAGCAAACCACCTCTTATGATATAATAGTACAGAAAGTTGGCACATTCCATATATCGGTTAAAGTCGAAAGACTTGTATATGAAACGTGCCGTATGACTTATGACTTATTGAATGGTACAAGCGGAACGCTGATAGACAACACAGATAGTACTGATTTGGAAATAACCTCAAAGAACAATGCTGTATTGTTTGTAAATAACCTTACCTATAAACCTAAGAAAGATTTAGAGATAGATAAACTATAAGAGAAAGAATATGGATGTTAAGTTGAAATTAGGGGATGTGAGAACTCTTTTAACACGTCTTCACCTGATAGCAAGAGAGTTAAATAAGCCGTTTGACGCTGGAGAGGTTATTGTTGAATACAATAAGAGGTATGGCGGAATAGATGAGCCGTTATGTGCAGCAGTAACTCGTCCTATATATTTTCCACGTGAAGAATGTATATATTTTGAATAGATTATATCTAAAGGAATAGACTATCATTATACCATTCTTTAATATCTTGCGAAACGTTTTGCTCATCAATAAAGCAAATTTGTTCTATTGTTGTTGAATGACGTTTCTCTGTATCATACGGCAAATAATACTCAATGGTATTATTTGAATTTATAATATGTATCCTAAATATGGTATTTGGATTTTCTTTGAGATATGCCCACTCCATTGTTATTTCCATAAAAAAACTCGCTATTATTTTGCATAAGATACAGATAATTTAGTATTTTTTTGCAAAAGTCTTTCGGGACAAAAACTTTAGTGGAAAAAGAGAGTGCCTTATTTCTTGTGAAATCGCCAAATCTCAACAACGAATATACGAGGCACGGAGCAGCTCATATACGTGGGCTACCTATCCGTGTTGTATATTCAGGTGTTTGGCGATACCTACAAGAGAATACGGAGGGCAGCCCACTTTCTTTAACAATAAACATTGTAAATCCTCCAAGCTGGCTGTCTGAGGAGAACTCTTGTAAAATTCGCCATTATGAAAATTCTCTATTCTTTTTTCATCGGAATGATGATGATTGGGGTGTGGGTTATTACTATGCAGCTTGTCTCGCCAGGAACTATTTACAATGCAGACCCACAAATAAGTTTGTGGGGTGTGGTTGCACTCTTTTTTACTGGTTGTGTTATCGGTTGGTTTGATGCTTGTCGCAAACAACGTAAAAAGGAAGAGGAGGAAGAACGCCAAGCCGAACAAGACAGAACAAATGAACTCATGCGTGAGTATCTTAAAAAGAAACTCCAAGAAGAAAACGATAAACAATGATAAGGTCATGAAAAGATTTTTGTTGTCGCTAACCATCACCTTGTGTAGCTTATTCTCTTTGGCGCAGTCGTCTGTAGTCCAAATGGGCGAAGCCGTTGTGCGTTGCAATGACTTTGCCTTCGCAAAAACTATGCTGCTCAACGAAGGACTTTCTGTTGTCAAGTCCTCAAAACTGAATAATGCCAATACCATTGCTTTGAGCAATGGTAGCGAAAGCACATACAGTATCTTGTATGTGATACTAACCAAATATCCCAAGTCAAAGAAAATTAAGAAATGTGTATTCAAGTTTAGCCCGAATGGACGCTTTTTCGGCTCATTAGGCAAAGACCAAATACGCTTTGGATATTCCTATTGTAGAGATAATGACACCATCTTTAGAGAACTTTATCGAAATGGTAATCATTGTATGGGAATGGATATAAATGCTAAGAATTGGATGGTTGTTACTTTTTTTAGAACTGATTGAACAAACTTTATAGATTTTTATCAAATCCTACTTAACCCAGTATTTTACTTGGGTATATAGCAAATGCGAGCGTCCTCACGGATTGCTCGCATTTTTTGTTGTCGCTTAATCTTTGTACCTTTGCACCACTGAGGTTCCAACTCAGTAGTAAAAATTATGTTTCACCTTTAATTCAAAAAATATGAGTACAAAAGCAGACAACCGAAATTATGATGAACGCCCGATGGGCGAGTTCTTTTGGGTAGGTAATAGACTTATCCATCTTGTAGAACGGATATACTATAGAATACTAATAGTTGGAAAGGCTGGATTTAGTCCTTGCCTTGCTTTTTGCCTTTTTCTTCTTGTCTTTATGGAGCATCTTATCCATAGTCTTGTCGAAATTTCCGCTATTGTCATCAATATCCATTAGTTCTTTCAGCCGTTCTTCAGGCATATCACGGAAAAAGTCAGGCAAATTCGTTCTATCAATCATTATGCTGTGAGTTTGTTGTACGTTAATCTACTCTTGCAATGCCGTATGACTTCAGCAAAGCGTTCGTTTATAGAAACGTTGCGAGTATTATAGCGGAAACAGAACTCATCAAAATACCGTTGCATGTGCTTACGGCTAACCCAGTTGTATATGCCGTTGATAGCACGTTTGCAATAATTCCCCCAAAAGGCTTCAATCGTGTTCGTATATGCACCACCACTAACATAGATACCATGTCCGTGGTCAACAACGTGGTGCTTATAGACTTTCGGAATTAGTCTATATCCTTGCCACTCATCAGAGTATATCGTTGCGGAGTGCTTAACTTTACACAGAATAGGCGGTGTTAGCTGCTTGTAACTCGTATTTTCTACCACTTTACAGAATACCTTACCGCCACGCTGCAATATGCCCATTACGGGAACTTTATCAACGAATGCTCTTCCTTGGCATTTCTTCGCTTTCTTATTCCAATGGCGGTTTTTGTTCTTGCCACCAACGAATGTTTCATCAAGTTCAACCTCACCGTCAAACTTTTCCTTGTAGTCTTGTTTGAATGTTTCACGTATGCGGTGCGTCATAAACCAAGCCGTTTTCTGTGTAACGTGAATGTCCTTAGATAATTGAACAGAAGATATACCCTTTGTGTGACAAGTTACCATATAGACGGCATAAAACCACTTACGCAAAGAGATTTTAGAGCCTTCAAACAGCGTGCCTATCCGTATGTTGAAGTTCTTACCTGTGTTCTTACAACGATACATACCATCACCCCTTCGGTAAACTTTTGAAGTTGGATCGTATGGAGATACTGGCTCGCTATTCTTCCAAAGTTTACTTTCAAGGTGACGGATACATTTCTTCTCTGTATTGAACACTTGCATAAGTGTAAATGCGGAGTTGAAATTGCCAAAGTTAATCGTTTTCATAATCCAAACATTTTGGTGCTTGGTTACATTAACTTTGGCAAGATTTTCTTTTAGGGCAGAAAAATAGGCTAAAAATCATACGGTTTTTAGCCTATTGAAGTCCGAAACTATCTGTCTTTCAGATATTATGGTAGTATAGTTAAACTTTGTAAACGGAAAAATTCGGCTACCCTATGTTTGGGGTATTGTCATATATAGTCACCATAATTTTTTTACTCCTTTTAGATTTTAAAGGTGACATCTTATTCAGTACACTATAATGTGAAATTGATGCGAATGTCGCTCAATAATGACTTATCAACCCCAATTCGGTTTAAGGTCACCTCCTTTTTACTCAGGTTATAGCCCACAACGATTCTTTCGACCTAGCTGTAGGCCGAAGATTCATTGTTTTCACGCAAGTATGTTTTAGAAAAGTGCGAGCTGCTTCACCTCTGCTTCTCCCTCCATCTCAAACTCCATATTGATAGAGGGTTTTGTCTCGTAGAAAGCATAGGCTGCCATTCCAGCCAAAAGATTGACAATAAAGTTTGATACACTTCTGTGGTGGGTATGAACAATCTGTGCCACGTTCTTGAGCATATCGTTGATGGTCTCGATAATGCTTCTTTTACGGAGCATAATTTTGTCGTACACATCCATTAAGCGGTTCTTCATATTAGTGCGTATTCCCGTGACGATGTGAACTCCTCTATCGAAGAGAGAGGCAAAAAGTGATTGGGAAATATAACCTTTATCGGCATATAGCTTCCCGAATAAATCCTTAGTCAAGTTGTTGAATACCTCCGGGTTACGATCGTCCACATTGGCTTTGGTGAGTGCAAAGTTGAGTAATTCTCCTCGTTCATTACACAATAGATGCAGCTTAAATCCATAGTACCAGCCCATTGTACTTTTCCCTTTATGAGCATAGCCCTTGAAGACACGATTAGAATACTCACGTTTGTTTTCACACACAGGAATACGCGTCGAATCGATAAAAGTAATCCCCGTACATTCTCCCATTAAAGCCAATTTAAGGAAGAGCAAAAGGGGGATCGCCACTCGTGGCATACGTTCCACAAAGCGGGTATACGAAAGTAGGTTGGGGAACTCTTCTTTTAGTTCTCGACAGAGGTAGAAGAGATAAAAATGTTTGAAATTGCGAAACGTATTGCTGTGGAACAAGACAAGAATGGTAATCATTTCTGCATCGCTCATTCTTCCCTTTCTATTGCGAGTTTTAGGGGTGTTTGGAGAGGGATTTGAAAGCGAAAGTGCTTTTTTTGTTCAATTCCAACTCATATTCTTTGCAGAAATCGTCTGCAATACAATAAATTTCCGTAACTTTACTGATAAGATTCATAGAGGTTTTTATCGTTATCTATTTGGTTTTCAACAACAAATATACGAAAAATAATCCTCTTTTTGGAGCTTTTGTTGAAACTATTTTAAGGCAAAAAACAAGCCTTGCTTATCCCGAATTGGGGTTATAAAGGTGACCGTATATGCGACGCCCCACCGCGGCGATGTCTTCACAGGAAAGTCCACGGGAATACAACTCGTAAAAAAGCTGCGTGCACTCACGCTCCTGAGAGGACAAAATATCAAGAATGATTGGTTGAAAAGCATTGGAGCACGTACGAGGGATGCGAAGTTGGAAACTCCAACCATGGCCTCGCCAACGACGGGGACGGATACCATTGGCTTGTTCATCCGTGTGTTCCGCGAGAAAGAGGGAGTGCTCCTGCTTGGAAAAACTATCCAAAAGCACGCGAATCAACTCATTAAAACCTGCCTCACTTGAGGCCATTTCGGAAATTAATTCCGATCTTTGTTCTCTTGTAAGCTTCATTGTTCTTTCTTCTTTCTTTGATTTTTTAATTCACTACAAATATAAGAACTTTGGAGCTTACACACTTTTATAGGACAGTATCTTCACGCGTGTACGTTTATCCCTCCACGATTGTACAAATATCCTTCCACGATGGTACAAATATCCTTCCACGATGGTATTTTCTGATGAAAGTCTATTAAAGCGGGAAATTTAATATTGGAGCTACGTTTATACTTCTTTCAATGCGCTTATACTTGTCCTCTTTATTTTGGCTGTAGCGCAAAAGGGGTTGATTTGTATGTTTATAATGTAGGGATGCGTAGTATTGAAAAGTTGTCCTGAGAGAGACTATGCTTAGTCAAAGTCTGATGTTTTTCGTAGTGGACGAAAGGACATGGGGCAACGTGTAGTGTCGTTAGAAAATAAAGTAGGTCTATTTAAACTTGGTTCTTGATTTCAAGAAAATGCGACATAGGGATATAGTCGTTCGAGTTCCTTCTTGGTAAAGATACCTAAGAAGCGCAATTCTTCCCAGTTCCTTAACGGCCCGTTTAAGCGAATATGATTGATAATGGCTTTCGTCTGCTCATAATTAAAGTAAGGATGCCGTATGAGTTGCTTAAAAGAAACTTTGTTGATATACACTTGGTTCGGTATCTGCTTTGTGATAAAGAACCATTGCTCTATATTATCCGGAAGGCCATCTATTTCTTTTAGTTGCTGCTTGCTTACAAAGCCTCCAAGTCTTTCTCGGTAGCGCACAATCTTTCCGGCGTAATAAGAGCCTATACCGGGGATTTTTTTCAGGGCATTGGTGTCAGCTTCGTTGATGTCGATCTTTGTACCCAGGGCATATTTTTCTACACGTTGCCTCCGGATGCTATCACTCCTGTATTGCGTGCGTTCATTGCTTTCTTGATGGATAACAATATAAGGACGCAGGCGTGCAAAGTCTTTTTCGCTAAGTCCATATAAATGGCTAAAATGCTCGGCCGACTTCCATCGTCCGCCTTTTGCTCGATATTTGAGCGCATTTTTAGCTTGCCAAGGAGCGAAGCCTAAGGCCATGAAGGTCTCATAGTTGGCCGTGTTGGGATCAAAAGGGAATAGCTTGCCTACTACCTTTTCGTTGTTCCAATGCGGATGCTGTTTGACCCATGCTAATGAGTCTTTCTTAATTTGAGCTTCAAAGTCAGATAGTTCTTGCTGCGCAGTGGAGGCTTGGTTGTTGGACGGCCCGGTTGTCTCTCTTTTATATAGCCGAAGTAGGACTACAATTAGTATGATGACAAAGAGAACGGCAGCTAAACCATATAGCTCTTCTCGCGTGAAGCGGCGTTTTTCCATAGCCCTCTTTGTTTAATTGATAAAATTCCAAGAGATTCCCAATCTGAAAATAAGGCGGTTGAGTGGGTAGTGTGGGACAAGGAAAGGTTTTCCATTGCCCGAGCTGTAATTAAGATGCGAAACCATCACATAAAAGCGAGTGCGCTTCAGATCAAAATTGGCGTAAGCATTAATAAGTGGATAATTGCCCAACGTCACCTTATGTTGAGGGTCTTGTATGGCAAATTCCCCGACGATGGGAGAGTAAGTTAAGGCGTCATACTTCGTAAAGAAGCGCATATCTGCCCCCAGTTCTGTCTTCAGTACCTTAGCTATCCTGAACTTTAAGTATAAATTTGTCCAAAGATTGATGGCCGGAAGTGGATAAACTGAGGCGTCAGAGGTAGCCTGCCAAGTGATTTCATTCTCCCAATGCAAGATGCCCCAATGGAAATTTTGAGTTAGTGTAGCTGCGATTAGCTGCAAATTGCCGGTCTTTTGGCTTGAATTAACTGAATGGGTATATTTTTGAGTGCTTGATGCAGTATAGGGATATAAGGTTTGCGCAAAGAAGGGATAGTTTTGGATATTTTCGATGTGCAGACTGAGTTTTGTTTGCTTATAATGTAGACTTCCGCCAATGCGCGTCGAAAATTGTTTGTTTAATTGTTTGTCCCACCAAGCGTTGCGTGCGTGGTAATGGTCAAAATAGAAAGTAGGCGCCCAACGTCGTACATGGCCGTCTAAATTAACAAAGAGTGAATCTTTACGGAAAGGAATCGTAAAATCTACATTCCCTTCTACGTTAAATTCTCCCCACTTGGCGCCGGTCGTTCTCAGTTCGCCTAATACGTGATAGCGGAAATACTTGCCTTTTTCCTTGAGCAGTTGCGCGCCAAGCGTAAGGTAATTGTATTTATATTGCTTCGTCGTTAAGTTGCTCGCCGTTATGAGCGTGTCAGGCAAAGAAATTGTAGAAATCGTGCTGCGCGAATAGACGAAGTCCGGTCTTCACCCACTTATTGAAATCTTCATGCAACTCTATTGCAAGGGTGTTTCTCAAGTGTAGGAATTTCGTCAGATCATTTGCAGAGTCTGCCGGCAGATAGAAGTCATGAAAGAACCCTTTTGCTTCAGTTAAAGGCAGATTAGACAAGAAACGCCTGTTGTTGTGTGAGAGTTGGAATGTATGAATAAAGCTTGTGACCGGCACAAATTCCTCTCTTAGCAAACTATCGTTGATGTTTGTTTGCGTAGAGTCTGTTGCCTTTAATAATTTACCAGATATCTTGTTGTGCTGCGTCTTGACTATTTTCCCCTCTTTATCATAGAAACGGGAGAAACCTACACTATAGTTGTGTGTTAAGAAGAATGTGTTCAGGTGCATCCTATTATATGTCTTTGAAAGATTGGTGGGCATATCTTCCGTTCCATATTTTGTGGGGAAAGATTCAGGATTAGTGATATAAGCATCATTTTCTATTCCTCCGTTCTCGGAAGTTTTTAGAAAATTGGTGGAGTAGAGCGTGTGCATTTTATAATTTTTGCCTAAGTAAGACGCGAACAGCGTACCTCCCAATTGAGACGTGTTTTGACTGCTATAATATCCTCTGCCGTAAAGATAGTCAATCACAAAGCCCATTCCTAAACGCTTGTTTATATTAGTGGAAAAAGCTCCCTTAAGTCTTGATTCTCCGCTCTGCTTGTCTCCACATTCGTGAAGCGTTATATTGGTAAATGGAGATTTTGTATTGGTAAACAGTATTTGATCAGGTGTTCGCAAGAAAAAATTATAAGGGTTGGTGAAAATAAATTCTCCTTCTGTAGGTGCATCATTGCGATCCGTAAATATCCGACTGATACGCGGCGATCCTAGATTTCCTAAAAAGTTGTAGCGCCCCGTAAGTCCATCCGTGAAAGCCTGATTCTGGAAGAGGTGGGGAATGGTATCTATTTGTGCAGGACGAATAGCGCCAAAACGAGCATCTACTCTCCAAGCATAAATACCTTCCGGAACATTTTCTTTCTCTATCGAATCTGTTGCAGAGAGCTGCTGGTTATTTTCTTGTATAATATTCTGTGCTTGAACTGCCGAGAAGGGACAAGAAATAAGCAGTAAGATCTTCAATAGTCGTTTCATAAAAGCAAACCAATGTGCATTGATGATGGCAAAGTTAAAGAGATTTTGGGATTTGTCAGTCGTTTATAGCGCCACAATTCGGACAAGTTCCCAATTTTTCTAAGACTTGTCCACAATTGCCGCAAATGAATTGCTTCGTGCGGCGTCTGAAGTAGCTTTTCAGTCTGATTCCAAAAATCAAAATAAGGATGATGTGCCCTATATAAAAGGGAAGAATCTCTGTTAATCCAAAGTAAATAAGTATAGCACTGAAGATTAAGCTCGCAAGATGTTTTATAATGTATTGTCCATCATCTATTTTTGAGAGATCTATTATTACTGCAATCCCAGAAATGAGAAGTAGCCATACTGATCCTAAGAATAGCTGCATAATAGGGGGTAGGTCTGAACTTAAAGGATTGATGGTCGGGTGAAAATAAAACTCAATCCAAGTATCCGGAATAAAGCGTTGTATGCCCCCATATAAAGCTGAAGACACGGCAACAATAAAGCAGAAAAGTAAAGCATATAGGCTGTAGGCTGGAATAAACGAGATGCCTACAAGCGCTTCTTTATGTCGCCTTATAGCATATTTCCATCCATTCTCCTCTGCCTTTCGTTCCTGTTTGTTTTGCTTAAGACATAATAAGACCACTAATACTAAAAGACTTAGCCCTAACAGTGGAAATAAGATTAAAGAGCGTGTATAGCTGAAGAAGTGAATGAATCTTGAAATCGGATCATTTGGTACAATCTTATTGAGAAAAGTCTGTTCACTTATCCAGCCTTGTGTAAATTGGTCGCGCGCCACTTTGATTAGAATACTATCTGTATCTGCTTGAGTAGATTTTGAAATATCTAAAACAATCAGTTGATCTCCTTTATGTAAATTTATCGTGTCAGTCTCTTCATTTGTATTGACAGAATAACCAAAATCGCCGACAGCCTCTCGCATTTTAGGCGGAAGCGTCCTCATTAGGTGGAAGGAGTCTGTAGCATTGGCAATAAACCCTTTCCAGTAATGATGTGAAATGCGAAATGTGACCGAATCAATGCTTTTTTGATCAGCCGGGACCCAATGTCCCACTTGATTTGGATGCGAATAGTAGCAAGAATAAAGCAGCAAGAGAGGAATAAATAATGTGATGAGCTTCTTCATTGTCTAATTTAGGAGATAATACCTGCATTTCGCAATGTTTACAATCAAAGACGAGGGGGAACATCCTTCCATCGCTTGATCGCAATAACCAATTGTCTCTATTGATGTTTCTGTCTTTAAGGCATTGATGCAAAGTATAACGAATGCAATGTTTGCAAGTCATCAATACGGCTTGTTGCGGCTGCTTCACTTCAAAGGCATCATCCATCGTCGTTACGCCGTGTGAAGTATAGAAAGCTTTTGCCAGGTGATTGGCAATGTTTGCTGTATAATCAAGATGCTGTTTGGGGTAGCATAATTGCTGATTTTCTAAGCCCCTGGGTGGTAGTTGGTAGTCGTCCAGATGGGCTTTCATCAATTTTTCTATAAGTTGACGACGCCATTCGGACAATTGTGAAGAAGGAATGAACCAATTTCCGTCTATGGAAGCTTTTTCAACATAAAATGGTGTCCCACCAAGTTTTGATAATTGTCGGAGAATATTGTTTTCCTGCGACTGCTTGGCAGCCTCTTTCGCGTAAATCAGAGTCATTTTCACGCTTGTGATAGCATCTTCAGCCGATAGGATGAAGCCCTCTTCTGATGGTTGAAACGTAAGGTTAAGTGCAATTTTTCTTTCTGCTGTAGGCTTTTCAAGTGTGCGCACAAAAGTATAGTCTAAATTCCTATAAATTTTAGTTTTACTTGCAATTTTCGGCATAGAGGTTGGAAAAATCTGGTGTTCATTAACGCGATTAACACGAAATCCCTCTAACTCTTCTTGCGCGTTGACGAAGCAAAGTCCGTCTCCCGGCTGTATTTCTATGTCTGTCTTAAGGCTTATGTAGCGATTATTTACTTGTTCTACTGTGCCAATATATGCTCCCATAGATTTAGGAGAGATAATGTTGGCCACGTTTTCTCGTTTATATAAGAAGTAGTTCGTGAAGCTGCGATTAAAGCTCCTTTCTACGGCTGGTTCAAATGAAAGTGTCGTATCGCCAAACGAAGAACGGCAATACCGATCCTTATTTTTACGGATGACACCATCAATTTGGTGCCGGTAATAAGCTGTTACATTTTTGACATAATCCATATCTTTCAATCGCCCTTCTATTTTGAAAGAAGAGATGCCCGCTTCGATCATATCTTCGATAGATTGACTGCGGTTGAGGTCCTTCATGCTGAGTAGATGTTTTTGCTTTTCCAGCACTTGCCCTTTATCGGTCAAGAGATCGAAGGCAAAGCGACAAAGTTGAGCACACTGCCCTCTATTGGCAGATCTATTAAAGCAGGCTTGCGATGCATAACAGCGTCCCGAATAACTGACGCAAAGCGCACCATGTACGAATGCTTCGAGCGGAGTATCTACTTGCGCGTGGATTTCGCGAATAGTTTCGAGTGATAACTCACGCGCCAGAACTAATTGTGACAAACCGACGCCGGCTAAGAAGCGAGATTTCTCCACGCTTGTTATGTCCATTTGTGTCGAAGCGTGCAATGCAATGGGTGGAATCTGCATACGCAAGATGCCTAAATCTTGAATGATGAGTGCATCAACGCGTGCTGCATAGAGGGCGTGAATCAATTTTTCTACTTCAACCAATTCATCATCATAGATGATTGTATTTAGGGTGACGTAAACTTTGGCATTGAATAAATGCGCATAGTCGCAAAGGCGAGCGATGTCGGCTATCGAATTACCTGCAGCAGCACGAGCCCCAAAAGAAGGAGGACCGATGTAGACGGCATCTGCCCCATGCTTGATAGCCTCTATGCCTATGGCTGCATTTTTCGCAGGACTGAGTAATTCGATTGCTCTCATTATTGTTCTTGTCTTGAATCGTTTGATGGTTGACAAAGTGGGCTAAAATAACAATAGTCCCGTAAACGAAAGGTTTGCGGGACTATCGCGGTGCGTACGAAACTCGAACTTGTTTCTGTAACACTCTGTATCACAACTATTTTTATCACTCTCTTTCTTCTATGTAGCCAATTTGTAGCCTCAATAGAGTATTTTGAGAGTACTTAAATAATTTGCTCTCCTGACATCAGCTATGTCATTTCGGGTACAAAGGTACATAAAAAATGAACTACTGCCAAATATTTGAGTGAAAATCTTTTAGAAAAATTCTGGCTACAATTTCAGTGCACGGTGCAAGCCCTTATATATAAAAGGGACTTGCACCGTGCACTGACGGTCTATCCGTGTGTGAAACAATAAAAATGCAAATAGTATCATATTGCCAACATTGGCAATCCAATATTCTTAAAAAAGGTTTATTTCTTTGGAACTTTGCACCTATAAATCAAATTAACAAACAAATATGGATAAGAAAATGATACCTCAAAAGGGAGAGGGACGCTTGTTTATCGTGCTTCCCACTCTTGAAATCATGCTGTCTTCTTGCGATAACAGCAAGATGAGAGCCCAAGTTGCCGGCATGGAGAATTCCAATTTCAGGAAGCATTGCAAGATGCAGACAGATTTGAGAATTGACACCTATACCAAATGCGCCTCCGCATTCGACATGGATGTACTTCTTTTGCATCTTCCCAAAGGAATGATAGAATCTTTGGTACATACCATCGAAGACAAAGACCATCGTTTCTTCACAATTGAGAAGGAAGACCTCATCTTTTTGTTGAACAGGCTCTGTCAGGTAGATCACAAAAGAATGATTCAACATATCATACTTCTTGCCAACCGTATAGTAAAAAAGCAAGACAACCTATCTACATTTCGTGATTTAATGGCAGCTATTGAGGAACTTATCCAAAAACTGATGCGTGATGACAGAGAATAACATGCTTCCTTCCGCCCTTTTGGAAGAAATACATTCCTTGAAAGAAAATATGGAACGGATTACAGGCTTCATCCTTGAACTGAAACAGGACTATGCCGTGTTGGAAGAAAAGATTGAGCTGAATTCTTCTGATGTCCTGCGACTTCTCGGCATATCCAGAGCTTCACTTGCGCGATGGAGAGACAGCAAGGTTGTCCCTTACCGTTATGTTTCCTGCAATCACGTGGTCTATCCCTTCAAAGGACTGTACATTGCAATCAAGACGGGACGCGCTTCCTTCAAAGGCTTTCGCAGGGTGGAAGCCCTTCAAAGGCTCAATGCCTACAAAGACGGTATATTGAAAGGCTATATGGGAGACTCACAAATTTTGTTTGAGGAACTATGAACATTAAGGAAGAAATCTTGGAACATACAAACAGGGGATTGGAGATCTTCAGTTTCTATATGCCGATTGACTTTGTTCCGAAACGGAATTTCGAAATCCACTATATGAGGACAGACGGGCTTCCTGCAATATCTATTTTGACACGAGATCGAAGTGCTATCGGATGAAAGACTTCGGTAACGAGATGTATTCCGGCGATTGCTTTTGGTTCGCAGCCGCAATACAAGGCTTGGATATGCAGATAGACTTTATGAGGGTATTGAAGATGATTATCAATGACCTGCAACTGAACATTCCATTACCGTACCATGATTGGAGCGAGAAAAGCAAGTCGAATGCCAATATTCCTCCCAAACCTCCCATATCCGTGAATGCCAGTAAGCAGGCAGGCTCCAAGAAATGGTTTAGGATCGCAGAACAATCTTACAAGGATAACGAACTTGGATTTTGGGCACGGTATGGTATCGGAACGAAAACCCTGCAGCGCTTTCAGGTCAAGTCCATAGCCCGTTTTGAGTCGGTTTCAAACCAAGGAAAGGCATATACCATTCATTCTTCTTCGGAAGAACCTATGTTCTGCTATTCCATGAGGAATTTTGTTAAAGTGTACCGTCCATTCAGTAAAATGCGGTTCTTGTATGGAGGAGAAAAGGCAGAAGATTATGTATTCGGATTCGAGCAGCTGCCCAACAAGGGCGACATACTCTTCATCACGGGTGGAGAAAAAGATGTGCTTTCCCTCTCCGCTCATCATTTCAATGCCATCTGTTTCAACAGCGAGACTGCACAAATCCCAGAAAGCATAATCGAGAGCCTGCTGCTTCGTTTTCGCCACATCATTCTCTTATACGATACGGACGAGACCGGACTCAGGGAGGCTGAACGGCAAACGGAAGTCCTGTCCGCTTATAAGGTACTTACCCTGACGCTCCCCCTTCAGGGCATCAAAAGCGAGAAAGACATATCCGATTACTTTGCCTTAGGGCATACTGAAAAAGAATTGAGAGGGTTGCTGTCAGCCATGCTCTCCCAAATTTATACACAGACCATCATGATGTTACGTTCATGTGAAATAGACTATGACAATCCTCCTGACGCTTCAATGTCCGTTGTAGCAGTGAATGGAGTGCCACTTGGTACACAGGGCAACTTGTTTTGTATCACAGGTGGTGAAGGAACGGGCAAAAGCAATTATGTTGCTGCCATTCTTACCGGAGCATTAGGAACAGAACGGTTACCTGCCGAGAGGACATTGGGATTGGAAATTACGCCCAACCCTAATGGCTTGGCGGTATTACACTATGATACGGAACAGTCCGAAGCTCAACTGCACAAGAATCTGGGTAAAACCTTACAACGTGCGTCATTGAAAACCGTACCGGAGTTTTACCACTCCCTATATCTGGCTTCGCTCTCCCGTAAAGACCGACTGAAACTTATCCGTGAGAGCATGGACTTGTTTCATCATAAGCATGGAGGCATCCATCTTGTGGTGATTGATGGTATAGCCGACTTGATACGCTCCGCTAATGATGAAACGGAAAGCATTGCCATCGTTGATGAGCTTTATCGTCTGGCAGGTATTTATAACACTTGCATTATTTGCGTGCTGCACTTTGTACCGAACGGCATCAAGCTTCGTGGACATATCGGCTCTGAGCTACAACGCAAAGCTGCCGGCATTCTCTCCATAGAGAAAGATGACAATCCCGAATACTCGGTCGTAAAGCATTGAAAGTCCGTGACGGAAGTCCGTTGGACGTACCGATGATGCTTTTCGGCTGGGACAAGGCAGAGGATATGCACGTCTATCGTGGCGAGAAATCCAAGGAAGACAAGGAAAAGCGCAAAACCGACGAACTTATTGGTGTTGTTAAAGAGGCTTTCCGAAGTTCTCTCAAACTCTCATACCAAGAACTGTGTGAGATTCTGATGCGTGAAATGGAAATCAAAGAAAGAACTGCGAAGAAGTATATTGCCTATATGAAAGAACAACGTATCTTGGCACAAGATACCAATGGTAACTATCAAAAAGGGGAACTATGCCGTACTTAGACCATCAGCCTGAAGACACATGGCAGAAACGCCTGTTTGATAAACTGAAGAATGTGGAAGACAAGCTCGACCGTCTGCTTGTCCTGCGGGAACAGGAAATAGATACAACAATCCGTCCTCCATTGAAACCGGAATACTTGGACATCATAGATGTCTCCAAAATCTTGAGGGTAGAGCAAAAAACCATTTACAACTGGGTTTGGGCAGGGAAAATCCCTTATCTTAAAGCCAATGGCCGATTACTTTTCCTTCGAGAAGAGATAGATGAAATGTTGTAGAAGCGAGACTTATGGTAAAAGCCTGTTTCATACAAGTATGTTGGGAATGTCTTCATATTCCATTTCATCCTCCTTTTTCTTACAATGGTTGTAATTTTATCCTGTATGTCAACTATTAGTTTACTTTCGGGAAAATAATTCAACCAATCGACTGTAATTAATAAAGTCTTTTGTACCTTTGCGGTTGGTTTTAATTACAGCAAGTAAACTATGAGTGTACTAAAAGGAAAAAAAATAAACCAAATGCTTCAATCTGGGCAAAAGAACGGATTGCTGTTTGCGACATGGCTCGTAGAGCATGGCTATTCCAGGCAGTTGTTGAGCAGATATCGTTCTTCCGGTTGGTTATCCTCTCTATGTAAGGGAGTCATGTACCGCACAGGCGACACGCTGTCCGCTTTTGGTGCTTTGCAGTCCTTTAACGAACAAGTAGGAAAGAGTTTTCGTGTTGCAGCGCATTCTGCTTTGGAGCTTTGGGGCTTCAACCATTATGTTCCTATGGGCAAACCCCTGTTAATGGTATCAACGGCAAGTGATAAAATGCCACAATGGATGAAGCATGACATTTTCGACCGTGAATTTAAGTTTTTCAAGACAGAGGTGTTTATCAATGCACAGATAACAACTTTAACATACTTGGACTGGAGGCTGCTTATATCCTCTCCTGAGCAGGCCTTTATGGAATGTCTGCTGTTAACACCACGCCAATATAACTATATGGATTTATTTTATATAATGGAACAGTTGACCACTCTGCGTCCGAATGTTATCCAATCGTTATTGGAAACCACAAAACATTATAAAAATGAAGAGGCTGTTTCTATATATGGCTGAGAAAGCGGGGGCATTATTGGTATGAAGATTTAGACCTTACAAAAATAGATTTGGGGACACATAAACTCCAACTCGTCAAATCTGGTATATATATCAGCAAATATAAGATGATTATACCAAAAGAATTAAACGATTATGAATGATCAACAATATAAAAAACAGGTGGCATTGTTACTACGCATTCTGCCTTTGGTTTACAAGATAACGGACTTTGCTGTTCATGGAGGTACGGCTATTAACCTGTTCCACCAGAATATGCCGCGTTACTCGGTTGATATTGACCTTACCTATATTCCGATAGAGCCACGCACAGCGAGTTTGGAAAAGATAAATCAACATCTTGGAGAACTGAAAACAAGTATAGAACGTGCCATTCCCGGAATACATGTGGTACATAAATCCGAAGTGTGGAAATTGCAGTGCACGCATGATGGTGCTACGGTGAAAATAGAGGTAAATGGTACAAAACGGGGTATATTTGGAGAGGTTGAAATTATGGAACTCTGTCCGAAAGCGAAGGAAGAGTTCCAAGCCATCTGTAAGGCACGTATAGTTCCTTATTCTCAACTTTATGGGGGGGAAGATTGCAGCCGCCCTCAGCCGCCAGCATCCACGTGACATGTTTGACTGCAAATACATGAAAGACCAAACGCTTGAAAGTGTAAAAGACGGACTCATCTTATGCTTATTGGGAAGCGACAAGCCTATCGTGGAATCCTTGTCTCCTAATAACATAAACCAAGAGGAGGTACTTGAAAACCAATTCAAGGGAATGTCAGATATTCCATTTACATATACAGACTATGAGCAGGCTCGTAAATCTATTATTAAAAAGGTAAATGACTGCCTTACAAATACAGACAAGGAATTCCTCGTTTCCTTTGAGGAGGGAACACCACAGTGGGAGAAATGTTGCGCAGGTGATTTAAGCCAATATCCATCTGTACAATGGAAATTACTGAATATAGGTAAACTTAAGAAACAGACTCCCGATAAGCACAAAGAAGGAATAGATAAGCTAAAAGGTTATTTGCAGGTATAATGATAAAAGTCAGACATTCAATACGGATGTCTGACTTTTATTTAGCCCCTCGGCATGTGTTTAGTGCCTCCATTTGGGTCTAAAACTCTGTAAACGGCTATTCTCTTCTTTATCTTGGATAGGATTATTCTCATTTTTCATCTCGACAGAATAATTATTGTTGGGTAAATTCTCTTCTTGCTCCTTTTCTTCCGTCTCATCTTTTTCCTCCTCCGGCGGAGCAAGCGTAAGCGCAATCTTTCTGTCTAATTCAGCAGCTTCACTTTTGAGTGAGCGAAGCTCGTCCTCTTTTTTCCAAGAACTGTTGGCAATGTTGGTGTAAACGTCTTTGTTAGCCACAACTTTTGCCATTTCGTTCTCATGCGATTCTATTACCTTTGGAATACGCTCCAAGGCATTAACGAAGTTTTGACACGCAAGTTTCGGGTCTGTTGCCAACTTGCCATTATTGTAAGTGTAGTAGATAGACTCCTGCCCTTTCACAAAAAAGCGGTTCACCGAACAGTCGAACAAGTCCTTGGAAGTACTCTCTGTCTTGACCATTATGGAAAAACCATAAACTTCACCGATTTTATTATACTCTCCTTTGGTGCGAGCTTTTTCGTCTATTTCTTGTAAACGTGCAGCAATAGCCTTGATGTCGGTACTGTCTTCCACACCTTTGATTGTCAGTTTATTTATAGGTGTACCTTCCTCATCACGTTCTACACGCTTCTCAAAGAGAGCTAAGTCAGACTGTGCCTCTTTGATTTTATCCATATGGAAGGACACGGAACTCTCAATCTCAGCCAACTTGCCCGTTGCGGCATCACGCTCACGAAGGAAATTCTTACGTTCTGATTCCAAGGTGGTAATCTTCTTATCCAATCTTGCTTTCTCTAAAAGGTCGGTATTGCCTGAAAGTACTGCTACGTATTCTGAGAAGTTCATGCCGCTGTCCTCATCCATCGAACCCTCATCGATGGTACGACAACCAAGCTGGTTACTTTTCAGTTGATTGATGAACAGCTGCTTGTTATGCAGCAGGTTGAACTTATAACTGTCCAAAGAACGTTCCACGGCATAGATAATCACATCGACTTTGTTGTTGGCAAATTCCTTGGCGATAAGGTTTCCCTTGCGCACAGCTCGTCCGTTGCGCTGCTCTAAGTCCGAAGGTCGCCAAGGCGTGTCCAAATGATGGACCGCCACGGCACGTTGTTGCGCATTCACTCCTGTGCCAAGCATAGAAGTTGAACCAAAGATGATACGTATGTCTCCACGGTTCATCGCATCTACCATCGCTTTCTTTGCCTTCTCGTTCTTGCACTCCTGAATGAAGCGTATCTCATAGGACGGGATATGATAGTCTTCTACCAGCTTGCGCTTGATTTCCGAATAGACATTGAAGTCTCCACCGGGCTTATAAGTACCTAAATCAGAGAAAACGAACTGCGTACCTTTCTGTGCGTCGAACTTTCGGTAATAGTCATTGAGCATCTTGGCACAGTGACTTGCCTTGTTGTCTATATGATCTGAGTAAGCATTTTCATCTATCATGCGTAAATCAAGGCTCATCTTGCGCGCGTAATCGGTTGCAATAAGCATCTTTGCCTTTTCCTCGCTCTCACTCAGAGGTGCTCGTCCCAAAGCGTGGCATCGCCACTCTTGGCAAACTCCATCAGCTTGCCGATAAAAACTTCCTGCTCGGGTGTAGGCGGTATGTTATGCAGTATCTCGTTCTTCTCCGGTCTGTCGATACCGATGTCCTTGGCAGTGCGAAAATCGCAAATCTCCGCATAAAAGTAATAGGAGCGAATGTAATCGGCTGATTACAAAAGGAAAACATAATATAGAATAATAAAAGGTGAACGATTTGGAAACGAGCGAGTTTCTTTCCCTCTCTTTATTCTGCAATGCCTCAAAGACCACTTACCTAACATTGCAAAGGTAGTCTTTATTTTCGATGAAAACAAGAGAAAGCCACACTTTTTTATCAGTCCGTTTCATTTTTCCGCACTTGAATTGCCGTTTTATGCCCAAAGCCCATCTCATCGTGAATTTGCTGTCTAATACTTCCTTTTTATTGTCTTCATCATCCTTTTGCGTGTTAAAAATAAAATTTTTCTGTGCAATTCCTTGCAAATTAAAGAAGAATAACCTATATTTGCGCTTAGGAAAAAACAACTTAAACGTTCATGCTTATGAAGACAACGTTGATTTTACCAATTTCAGCCCCCTTGACATAAAGAACGCCACTTTCGGCAGTCAAGGGAGATATGCAGGACTCTACGAAAAGGCTTTGCATTAATCAATTTTCGCACACACGATACAATCCATCTCACTTTTATTTTACGGATTTTCTCTCTTTACCGTTTATTGCGGGTATCTTATCAGACTGAAAAAGAACATAGACAGTATTAACTTATGGGACGACATTTACACGAAACAGCATTTCTAATAGTTACAGCCTTATTCATTCCCGTGCAGTCCCGTGCGCAGTCACCCGGTCAGGTCAGCGGTGCGGAGGCATGGCTGAAGACCGTCCCCCTGACAACAGACTTGCAGGGGTACTATCATTGGCGCGACTTCTCGGGCGACTCCGTTAGAACCAACCTCTACGATGCCAAGGGCGCAGCCTACGGTGGTGAGTTCACGCAGCGGCACACATGGATACGGACTTTCAACTTCAACCCCGCCCTGAACTTCTCCGAGGGGAATCAGCCGAAGGAGAGTCTACTGAAATACTCCAACCTCGCGCAGATGACCGTCATCGGGGTGTTTGCCCCGACGACCACCGCCTATAACAAGGACGAGGTGCTATATGCCGTCAGCGGACGCAAGGGTGCGGGAAGCCTCGTGAGCAGGGACAAGGCGGTCGGGCAGCAGGGCATAGAACCGCTCAACTACGGAAGCACGGCCGGCGAAGACCTTCTTTATTCGGGGAGTGAGAGGCAGGCCGCAGAGGAATTCAAGTCCACGAGTCCCCGCATCGTCTCATACATCAGGGCATACGCCCCCGTGCATTCCGTGTGGGGAGAAGGCAGACGTGCGACCATCACCACGGGAACATACAGGGACGGAGACGTCAATTTCTCGACAGCCTTTGACAAGTCCCTGTTCGGGGGCGGTGCGCTCAATGGCTACACGCCCGAGCTCATCGCATACGGCAGGACGCTCACGCCGCTGGAGCGCAGGCAGGTGGAGACCTATCTCGCCATCAGATACGGCATCACGCTCAACGGCTCATACTATACGGGGACTGGCAACCTTTCATGGGACAGGGACGAAAGCGCCGCCTACCACCACAGGGTGACGGGCATCGGGCGTGACGACGCGGGCGACCTCTTCCAGCCTCTCTCCACGACGAGCTACGAGGAAGCACCAAGATACTCTACTGAAAAGACATACGACAGCTTCAGAGACGCAGACCCATACGGCCTGCCGACGAGCCAACGCCTTCTCGTCATGGGACGCGAGGATGGCTCTCCCATGCCCGACGGCGGCTTTATGATATGGGGCGACGACAATGCCGCCACGACCACCGTCGAGACGGAAGGAAAAACACCGTGGCACGTCATGAACCGCAGGTGGCTCGTCAGGACGAACATCGACTCCACCGAGTACAGGAAGGACATCTGGACGCAGAACGGCATCACCGTCACCTCCGACGGTTTTATGGATGCAGTGTCGCAGAATGAGCCCAAGGAGGGCGCATACATCGTCAGTTCCCCGCTCGACACGGGAAACGGTACGATGGAGTACACCAACCCGAGACTCCATCCCGCCTACAACGTGGGCTTCACCGAGGCATCGGGCACGAAGTGCGCATACGGCTTCAACGTCAGCGCACGGGGTGAGATCCGAATCGTAGAGAACGGAACTGTGCAGAGCAGAATAGTAGAAAGAAACACGGGCGGAAAGAGTTTCATGGTACGCAGAAAAGGAAACAGCGTAACTCTGCTCATAGACGGCCGGGGCAGCAAGGAGCTGCAGATAACCATACCCGTTGAAAGCACGGCAAAGGCAGCCTGCATGATTTTCGAGACGACAGGCGGCGAGACTGCATTAAATATCCCAAGACTGCGCAGAAATGGATTCGGAGACAGCGGCAACATGGTCGAACTCGGATATGGAGTCCTCGCCAAAGGCAACAAGTTCGCAGGCACGGACTACCGCAACGTCTTCATGCTCATAGACAGAGGTGCGGGCGACAAGACCGACATACATGAAACATCATCATCAGATGCTCGCGCAAGGACGCGAGCCGTGAAAAACTCGTCTTCGACAACATCTTCATGGACACCGACGGCAGTGGATCTGACACGTTCACCTTCGCCTGCTTCGACGGCATTTTGGCACGGCTGACACCGCACAACGCGAGCTGCACGGGCGGAAAGCCGAGAAAGGACGGCAGCCTTGACATCAGCATGGTGGTCGGCCTGCCGAGTTTTTCATACAGCCTGCTGGCGGACTCCGTGGAGAATATGGAGAAAGGTGCCGTAGCTTCACGGGGAAACTTCACCACGAAGACATACACGGTGAAGAACCTGCTCCCGGGAAACTACAGTCTGCTCATTAAGCAGAACGCGGGCATCGACATCACGGCGGAGAGCACGGGAGGCGTCGAGTATGCCCATGCGGTCGGTCGCCGAAAGCAGGGAGAGGTCACATGGACTATTCCCTCGCTCACCTCCGACTACAGGGCGGGACTCTGCACCACGCTCGGACTGGGAAAGAACATCCTCCACGGCTTCGAAGTGAAGAATGCCACGGCACAAGTCGTGGTCGAGGGTAAGCCCATGGGTGCTGCCGTCACCCTGAATGGAGGTGACGCACTCGGCATCATCTTCACCCCCGACACGGTAAGCTATACGGTAAACGGCATCGTCGTCCACCGTGCGGCCAAGAAAGCCGGTCTCGGCTGGCTCTTCGGCATGGGCTTCAACAAGGGACTCTCGACCATCGACGGGCTGAGCATCGACGGTGGAGACTTCGCCCTGACGAGCGTTTCGAGGGGCGTGGCCTACGAGACGAAGAAGGCTGTCGAGGACAGCATGGCGGTAATTATCGGCAGCGAGTGCAGCCCGAACGTGCCCAAGGCACAGGCAAGGTCGGCAGAAAACACCTCCTCCATCGAGAGACAAGCCCATTCTGCCCTCACCGTGACAAGGAAGGACGGGACTGGTATGGCGTTCAGTGCCGAGCTGAGACTTGCCAAGGAGACCGATGCCGAACTGCTCGTCTATGATACATCGGGAAGGCTGCTGAGCCGGACGGACATGGCGGGAGGCACCATAAAGCGTGCCGACTTCACCGTACCGCAGACGGGCGTGTACGTCGTCAAAGCACTCACCTTAGAAGAAGAATTCACAAGGAAGATAATGGCAAACTACTAAACCCCAACGGCTATGAAGACAAAGCATTACCTCATATCGGCGGCATTACTGACAGCCATCACCGCAGCCATCGCTGCGACGCATATATACAAGGGACAGGACGGTGCACGTGAAAACAACGGCACGAGTATATCACAAGAGACAGCACAGACCGAGACGTTCACGTCGAACACACATAACACGGCGAAGGCTGCGCAGGGAAACTCACAGGCTATTAGAAGGGGTAATACTAAAACAGTGACAGCATCCCGCGCAGCCACCTATGCAGCAGACCATCCATCGGGCATCATAGGACAGCCCGACGGACGGGTTTCGGACAACCCCGAGGACAACATCTTCGAGATAACAGTCGAGAAAGTTTCTCCAAATATGCGCGCATGGCTGGTCTATGACCTCAAGGGCGTAAGTTCTGGTCAGGGTATCAGCAGGAGCATCAACGACCGCATGGCGGTCGGCGGCTACCTTACGATTCTCTCCAAGGACTGGAAGACCGTTAGGGAGGAAATAAGCCCCGAGTGGCTGAAGGACGGCAGGAACACCGTCCTCTTCACCATTCCGACGGATGCTTCCTACGCCTATTCGGTCAGGAACGTACATATCGAAACCGTAGCGGATGCTAAGACAAAGACTAATACCAATAAGCAGGAAGAAATAATCCTTTCCTCCGCCCCCATAGCCCATGACGGTCAGACCTACCTCCACGGCTTCGTACGAGGGAAGGCAAGCCGTATCTCAGTGAACGGCACAACCCTCACCGTCCATGACGGAGAATTCGAGGGCATCGTGCCATCGACGGGCAGACAGCTCAAGCTCACGGCAGTTATTGATGACAGGAACATCAGCAGGACAATAACACCCATACAGGAAGGTAGGGCGGACTATGCCCGTGCCTTCGTGTCCGTCGGTGGAAAGGCAGAGAAGCGGTTCCTCGCGCACAGGGCGGACAGCATCGCCATCGGCGGCAACGTCCTTTCCGTGAAGGCTGCGGACATCGCAAGGAACGGCAGATACTCCGTCACGGCACTCCGCGAGACGGACATTCCTGCCCTTGACTACGGCATGACCAACGTCACCGCCAAGGGAGACGGTTACCGCTTTCTGCCCCACGGCAACCACTTCGAGGGCAAGGGTGCGACGGTGAAGATAAAATACGACCGCACGCGAATCCCGAGCGGTTTTACAGAAGACGACATCAATACCTATTACTTCGACAAGAATACCAAGCACTGGGTGGCACTGGAAAGAGTCAGGGTGGATAAGAAGGAGACCTGCGTCGTGTCACGCACCACGCACTTCACCGATATGATCAACGGTGTAATCAAGGCACCCGAATCTCCACAGACCGATGGATTTACCCCGACGATGATGAATGACATCAAGGCGGCAGACCCGACGGCAAAAATCAATCTTATTACTCCTCCTACGGCTAACAACCGCGGCTCAGCTAATCTACAGTATGGCTTCGAGATGCCACCTGCCCGCAATGGTATGGCTCCTTCTTTGGGCATACAGTACAGTAGTGAAGGCGGTAGTGGATGGCTTGGAGAGGGTTGGAATCTCTCTGTTCCTTCTATTACGTTGGATACTCGCTGGGGTGTTCCAAGATACGATATAAGTAAAGAAACCGAGACTTATTTGATGTCGGGTTCTATGCTTTCCACGATGGGTGACGACGGCAAGATGGGTGTGGCTCACCGTGGTGAGAAGATGAACCGAAAAGCGGACAGGCAGTTCTACACTCGGCAGGGAGGAGACTTCAGCCGTATTATCCGAAAGGGTAATTCTCCTGCCGACTATACTTGGGAAGTAACCGACAAACTGGGAATCAAATATATTTATGGTGGAGAAGGTGCCGTTCTCAAAGGTACCATCACCGATGCAAGCGGTCAAAGCCGTGAAGTGATTACCGAATGGAAGCTCAAACGTGTGGAAGAAACACACGGTGATTATATCGAATACGTCTATGAGACAGCCGACGAACCTGTTCGTGGTGGACTTGTGGCAAAAGCCATTTATCTTAAGGAAGTACGTGCCGGTAATAGCGGACAATCACCCCACACAGTGGTTGTCTTAGAAGGCAGTAAACAGAAACGACTCAAAAACAACAATGCAAGATATGGCTTCCTAACCTCATCGAATCGTTTGTTAGAGAAGCTAACGGTGCACTTCCAAGGAAGTACGCTCCGCAGTTATGCCTTTACCTATAGCGAGGGTGCGTTCAATAAAGATGTGCTTACGGGTGTAAAGCAACTCGACGACAAAGGTGCAGAAGTGTCTTATCAGAATTTTGACTATTATGATGATGTACAGGCTGCTAAGGGGTATGTGCCTTTTAAGGAAACAGGAAACATGGAATACGCACAATGACGGACTTGACGCAGGATTTATAAGTCCTCTCAAAGAAGTTGGTGGCATATTCAGCGACAAACCTACTGCCTTAGGAGGAACAACAAGTCTTTCTTATGGTGGCTCTTTCTATGCTGGAGCAGGAGTTGATGATCAAAGTTCTTCAACAAGTGGCACTATTGGTGGTTCTTTTAATTACTCTCATGATAATTCTAAGGGATTATTGACTTTTGCAGACCTTAACGGAGATGGATTACCCGACAAGATATATCAGGATGGAGGTTCTGTGTACTATCGTCCGCAAATATGCACAGACGAAAAGAAAATAACCTATGGAGAACCTATCAAAGTTGTTGGTATCTCTAAATTTTCTGCTTCATCCAGTAATACTTTCTCTGGAGGACCTGCCATCAAGGCTGGGTGGCAGTATATCATGGCTACTGTTGCTACAAGTACTTCTCGCACGACTACCAAAACCTCTGTATATTTCAGCGATGTTAATGGTGATGGGCTTGTAGATATAGTTTCCAGTGGTAAGGTTTATTTTAATCATATAGAAATTGACGAACAAGGTCATGCTATTCCTCATTTTACGCTTAGCAGTGCCGATACACCAAGCCCTATCATCTATGATGCCAAGAAATAGATAAAACTATTGGGGAGGTTGATCCTGCCGAGCAAGCAGAATTGATTAAATCCTCTCCGATGGAAGATATGGTACGTGTATGGCAGGCACCTAAAGATGGAATCATCAGCATCTCGGGTACAGTTAGTTTGATTACTCCAACAGGCGAATACGATACCGATGAGTATGCTCATGCTGATGGTGTGCGCGTAGCCATTCAGAAAGGTCGTACGGAACTCTGGAACAAGAAAATTACCAAAGGAGATGCAACGGCTTATAATGCAACGGCACAGAATATCACTGTCAAGAAAGGCGACCGCATTTATTTCCGTGTTCAGTCTGGTACGGAGGAAACAAGCAACGGTGCCTTTGACAATGTGAAATGGGCACCTGTCATTACCTATACAGGTGCGGCAGAAACACTCCCCGGCGGATTATCTACCACTGTTTATCAACCTCAGGAGGGTGCCGTTTATGATGCCAATACACTGACTAATGTGGCAGAGAGCACTTCTTTGAACCTGTCAGGTAAGTTTACCAAACCCGTCACAACAGATGATGTTACGCTCAGAATTGTCGCATCTAATGAGTTAAAAGACAGCTTGGGTAATAATAATCCGAATTATAAAAAAAGAGAAATCTATACCCGTACCTTAGCATGGAATGAAGCGTTTGACGGAGAAATTAAACAGACGATTCCTAATCCGGATGGCTTGACAAATCTAAACTTTGAAATCAGTTCTTCTTCTAATGTGGACTGGTCGAAAATAAAGTGGACACCACAAATAGAGACCATAGGCAAGAATGGTAGCAGGCAGCGTACGGCAGGGGCAACCCATTATATTCTCTTTGCCGACATGGTTAGTGAAGGTAAACCTGTAGTACTTGCTTCCAATGTTTCAACCCTGACAGTTACTCCGAGTATCACGATGCTACCACCAACGGTAAACGGAATGGTAACGATGACTGTCAAGACTGTAGACAAACTGTTGGGTAAAAAGACTTACACTTTCAGTGGTGGCAGTCTTTCAGGAGATCCACTGATAATCACCGGTATCAGTGCAGGCAAGATATGGATAGATTACTTCTATTCAGGTAACATCTCAGGTCAGACAGTAACTTCTGCAGCTACTGTCAGTGGCATAGGAACAGCACAGGCAGGCTTCTATGCCCAGACAGAGAACAAAGGCTTCGGCACAATGTATCGTGGTTGGGGTGGCTTGTTTATAATGCTTCCGAAGGTAGGTATGGCAAACCTATTGATGAATCACTGCTGAAGCTCCCCGATAGCAAGGATGCCAAGATGGAACCTTTGACAATGGCATTTGTACCAATAGGAACAGACCAAAGTTCATTTGATAGATGGATAGGACAACGAGCAGAATTGTACCTTACAGCTAAAGAGGCTGGGGCTTCAAGACTAACTGAACAAAATGTAATATTAACTAACCCTTTCGAACATATTGATGATATAACAGGAGTTTCCGGTACGTGTCTACAAGGAACTGGTGCTGTAGCTATAACACAGGAAATGGTTGCAACAAGTGATGTCAATCAGACAGGCATTGCTTTTACATACAATGATGCAAGTGGTAAGAGTGTAACTCGCTCCACTATGATGGATTTCAATGGGGATGGTTTCCCGGATATTTTTCAAAATGGAATCATACAATATACAAATTCGCAAGGAGGTATCAGTGGCGAAAAGTATAGTGGAATCGGAACCATTGGCAGTGAAAATAAGTCTGAAGGATGGGCATTGGGAAGTGATCCTATTATTTCGATAAGTTCTACGATTGCTCATATTGCAAAAGGAAAGGATCATTCCAGCAACCAAGGCTCCAGCAACAAGGCAAAAGCTAGTATGTCTGGATCTGTTAGTATACCTCCCTCTAACAAGGATTGGAGCACAGAAACATTCATGGATGTGAATGGAGACGGTCTACCTGATAAAATTATTAAGGGAAATAAAGTTCGACTTAATTTAGGGTACAACTTCACAGAACCGATTGATTGGGGAATTGATCGAATACAAGGAGGTAAGGGAATTACTTATAACGCCAATATAGGTGGTAGCTTCAATAAGGGGTCATCAAGCTTTGCCGGGGGATACAATGTTGTAACCTCTAAGAATGGAGAAGAGTATAATCTCTCTGATGTAAATTCTGACGGATTACCAGATAAGGTATGGCGCAATGGCAAGGCTATTATGGTGGCACTTAATATCGGTAATGGCTTTATGGATGCCATTCAGTGGAAAGGGCTTTCTTCTCTTAGCGAATCAGCCTCAACTTCAGAGGGAGCTGAAGTTGCATTTACTGTCAATTTTACCCCAAAGTTAATTCCTGTCAGATTTCCATAAATCCAGTTGTTTCTGTCAGTCATAGTATAAATCGTAACAACTATGCTTTGCAAGACGTAGACGGAGACGGCTACCTCGACATTGTGGAATCCGATAAGGAAAGTGAACTGAAAGTAACCCGCTCTGCCATCGGCAGAACGAACATGCTCAAGAGCGTGACCAACTCCCTTGGCGGAACCTTTACACTGGACTACGAACACAGCACGCCTACCTACGGCCTGCCCGGTGGTAAATGGGTAATGTCGTCCGTAACCATTGACGATGGTATCCGTGATGATGGACCGATGATGAAGACGATGTTTGCCTATTCAGATGGACAGAAGGATCGCCACGAGCGTGAGTTCCTCGGCTTTGGAAAGGTCGTAACCAAGAATATCGACACCGAACAGGGAGAGTCCGCAGTCTATCGTCAGGCTGTGCAACTCTACGATGTGTCCACCTACTATGCACAGGGCAATCAGCTTGGAGTATCTGTAGAGGATGCCAAAGGCAACAAGTACACCGAGACACGTAATGAGTACGACGGCTACTACCTCACTGCCAATGGCGACAAGTACACTTTTACCAAGCAGAAGAAGCTCTGTAGCGACCGCGCCTCTGCCTTCGTGCCGCTACGCTATACCGCTAACAGGCAGTATGAGGGACAGGCAAGCGGAATCACGACCTCAGAGGCTTGGAACGAATATTACCTCACTGGCTATCACGGAGAGCTGAAGTCTACAAGTTCAGTGATAAGGGCAAGTTGGGTGCTGACGGTTCGGGTAAGTTCGACTACCAAACCGCAATACAATATGCTCACAATGATAACAAACATATCTTCGGGCTACCTACCAACGTAACCGTAACGGGCGGTGATGGTAAGACTTATCATCAAGTTTCTGCGACTTACGATTTGAACTATGCCGACCATATTACGCAGATTAAACAACAACTCGGAAGCGGTGAAGCTGTCTCTGACTATACTTATGATGCTTACGGCAACATTATCAAGACCACGCTTCCTGCTAACAGCAAGGGACAGCGCATGTGGTATACCTACCGCTATGAGCCGGTGATGAATATGTATGTGGAGCGCATAGACGATGCATTTGGCTACCGTAGCGAGGCAGCCAACTTCGACTACCGCTATGGTATGGCACTCCGCCGTATGGATCTCAACCACTTCTATTATGAAACGGATATAGATAACCTCGGACGTGTGAAAGCTGTGCGTGGTCCTAATGAGTTGGCAACAGGTGTGCCTTACATCATTGCCTTTGACTATCAGCCTAAGGCTACTTTCGGCACCAACGGTATTACAGCGCCTGCTTATGCAGTGACCAAACATTACGACATACAGCACCCAAGCGATAATATGGAGACCGTAACCTTCGTGGATGGCTTCGGACGTCCCGTTCAGGTGAAGAAAGACGGTGTGGTAACGACAGCTGCCAAGGGTAGTGCTCCGAAAGACGAGACCGTGATGATTGTCAGCGGACGCAATGTCTATGACGCTTTCGGTCGTGTGGCTAAGGCTTATTACCCTGTAACCGAAGCAGTGGGCAGCAAGACAACTTTCAACAAGGCATTTGACAACGTGTCGCCAACCGTAACGGTTTATGACGTGCTTGACCGTGCCATGAAAGTAACGCTTCCGGACAATGCTGAGACCAAGACAGAGTACTCTACGGACGCAGGTAGCAATGCACTCGTAACGACTGTAACTGATGCGTTGGGTAATCGTCAAGCAACTTATACTGATGGTAGTGGCAAGACCGTGAAGACCGAGCAACTCAGCGGACCCGATGGTATCATTACCACTTCTTTCGAGTATGATGGTATCGACCGATTGGTCAAGGTAACAGATACAGAAGGTAACGTAACGACATCTGTCTATGATATGGGCGACCGCCGCACAGAGGTAAATCACCCTGCCAGCGGTATCACCACCTTTACCTACGATGCCTTGGGTAATGTGCTCACCAAGCAGACAGCCAACCTCAAAAAAGAGGGCAAGACCATCAACTATGAGTATGATTACGGCAGTTGGTAGCCATCAACTATCCCGACCATCCGGAGAACAATGTGAAGTACCACTATGGTGGTATCAACTCTTCTCACAACCGTATCGGTAGATTGATGCTTCGTGAGGACGGTAGTGGTGCCATCGAGTATTACTACGGTAAAATGGGTGAGGTATTGAAGACGGTACGCACGCTGATTGTGCCTAACCAGGCAGTGGCAACCTACGTAACACAGTGGAAGTATGACAGCCACAATCGCCTATTGGAAATGATTTACCCCGATGAGGAGAAAGTAACCTACGGCTACAACCTCGGTGGACAGGTAGACCACGTCCGTGGTTACAAGTCCTATGGCTACGACTATGTGAACAAGATAGGTTATGACAAGTTTGAGCAGCGCACCTACCTCAAATACTGCAACGGAGCGGAAACCTTCTACAGCTACGACCCTGCACGCAGACGTTTGCAGAACCTCGTGGTGAATGCTAAGGCAGGTATTATTATGGACAATGCCTACAGCTACGACGCAGTGAGCAACGTGCTCGGTATTAAGAACAATGCTCCACTCCCACAAAGTGGCAAGGCAGGCGGGCAGATGAGCCATAGTTATACTTATGACCCACTATATCGTTTGGCAAGCGCAACGGGTACTTATAAGGGAACGGATAATAAAGCCGCTTCTTATACGTTATCTATGGGCTACGACAATATGCACCGCATCACGAGTAAGAAGCAACATCTCTCGCAGACAGGCGTACAGTTCGACGGCACGCTCAACGCAGGCTATGACCTCACCTATACCTATGGTAGCGCAGAGGGTAAGAAGTTCCAACTTGACAATGTTCGTGATATCAACTACCGAACGGAAGAAACTCCGACGGACAGCACGAATATCAACAACGGACACAAGTACATCTACGATGCTAACGGAAACCTCGTCTATATCAATACCTCTCGTGTAAAGCGTGACGGTAAGGAGGATGAAAAGGCAAGTGAGCAGAAGTATCGTTGGGACGAGGAGAACCGCTTATTGGCAGCCGATGAGAACGGTTTTGTGAGCAACTATTGGTATGATGCCGATGGTGAACGCACGGTGAAGACCAGTGGCGAGAATGAAGCCATCTATGTGAACTCCGAGTTCTCGGGTGGTAACACCGGTACGGCACGCTTCAGCCTCTATGTCAGCCCATACTTGGTTGCAGGACAAGGTGGTAAGTACACCAAGCACATCTATGTAGGCAGTCAGAGAATTGTCAGCAAGCTTGGCGACCTCGCCAGCTATGGCGCAGACCCAAGACGAATACCTTATGCAGGCAATGAAGCTGATGGCTTGACTATCAATTACAAGGACAAGTATGCAAAGCAACTGCAATCCATTAAGGATAACTACAAGGCGTTTGACCAACCTTATAATGGTAAGGACAATGACGACTATGTGAATGGTCAGGGCTTCTGCTGCAACGACGCTACGCCGGAGGCGGCACAGGCAAGGGCTATGAATGCCAGCACACGTTCTGCTGTAGATAATAATTTCCATGACAAGGACAATTATGAAAAGATGCAGTTCTACTATCACCCTGATCACTTAGGCAGCAGTAGCTACATTACCAACCTTGATGGCGAAGTATCGCAGCACATTGAGTATGTGCCGTTTGGCGAAGTATTCATAGAAGAGCGCAACAACACTTGGAACACGCCTTATCTCTTTAATGCCAAGGAGTTTGACGAGGAAACGGGTATGTACTACTATGGTGCGAGATACTATGAGCCGAGGTTGAGTTTGTGGATGAGTGCGGATCCGCTTGCTGAGGAATATATTGACATAAGTGCATACACTTATTGTCATAATAATCCAATAAATCTATTTGATCCTGATGGTCAAGGAGATTATTATACAGATGCTGGTAAATGGCTTGGTAGTGATGGGAAACAGGATAATATGGCATATACAGCAACTGGTGTACGTAAAGAAAAAAACAAGAATGGCTCTCTAGTGAATGTATTCGAACACCCTGTTAAATTGTCTATTGGTCAGAAAGAGCTTAATACTTTGGCATCAACTGTATATGCAGAAAGTTCTATAGGGTATGGTATATTTAGCAAAGAAGAAATGTTTGCAATAGCTTCTGTTCATGTGAACAAGAATAAAGTAGCGTATGGTAAAGACTCTCCGAGTGCAAAAGCATTTAGAAGAACAACGTTAAGCAAACAAACAAATGCAATGCAAACAGCCAATGCCGCTGTTATAAATGCATTTACACCAGGTTCTATAGATTATAGCAATGGAGCAGATCAATGGGATGGTGCAGAACAAGCAATGATTCCTAAGGAGTTTCAGAATAAGCCATCAAATGGTACTTTTATGTATAAAATGAACGTCATGGGGTGGAGTATGCGTGATAAGGAGTATGCATCGTGGAAAAATGCTGTAAATAAAAATTTGGTAATGGATCATTTAATGTTCCGCAGAAAAAAACTGCAGGATACAATTATGGAGGTATGAAGAATAAGGGAAGAATTAGGCTTACTTCCACTGCACAATATGGATTAACTATTTTTTGGAGGACTATAAAATGATTTTATTTTCAAATTTATGGCTTCGAAGAGCGTTTTTTTGCATTTTACTTTGTTCTTGTCTGCTAGATAATAAAGCTCAAAATGTCTGGAAACTTTATTACAATACAAAAGAAGTCCAGATTAGGAGTTATACATCTAAAGGACAGTTGAGACATCTTGTGCAAAGCGATGACGATGGGAATAAGGTCGATTCTGTAATTTATAAAAAGAATATTTATGTTTATTCTTTTGCAAAAACAAAAGTGTACAAGAACTCTAATTTTCGTGTCATAAATTTCTATTCTAAATTTAAACTGCATAAGGAGACTTTTTTTGTCTCCTTATGTTAAACATGTCATTCCTATTAGAGGAGTATATTTCTGATTTGCAAAACATTTATGAATCCATTCTTCCGAATGGTGATGAAGTTTCAAATCATATATCGATTTCTATAAACAAAAAAATAGCACCCATGTAACATTTCGTAATCTGAATTGTCGTTTCAATGTTTTATTTAGTCCTGTAATATTACAATCTTATTTGTCCTACAATACAATAAAAAGACATAAAGCTATATATTAAATTCGGAAGGCTCTCAAAAAAATAAGTTATATTTTTGGAAGGGAATATTCTCAATATCTTTTTTTAATTATAAACATAATTCAATTAAGATAGTAATAGAATCATTATCATCCTATGATGATAGAAAAGATGAATATATTTATGAATGGAAAAAGAGATACGTAGGGTCTTGCTAATTAAATATAACTCGTTAATCATTAATTATTTATACTTCTTAATGTCTGGTTAATTTGTAAAAAATGATTACCTTTGGATGTTAAAAACAACAAGAAGCAAGATGAAGTACTACTCTCAATATCGTAATCATGATTTGTTTGATCTTCAGGAGCTACTCTCACGATTTTGCAAGTCCAATCGCTGGGTTAAACTTGGCGACAACCTGCCCTGGGATAATATCGTGCGGGAATACAACAAGCGTTTGCAGTATCGCCACGCAGGAGCGGACAACAAGACGGCATCTTATAGCCTTGCAATGGGCTACGACAATATGCACCGCATCACGAGCAAGAAGCAACACCTCTCACAGACAGGTGTGCAGTTCGAGGGCACGCTCAATGCAGGCTATGAACTCGCTTATACTTATCAAAAGGCAGATGGTAAGAAGTTCCAACTCGACAATGTTCGTGATATTAACTACCGCACGGAAGAAACTCCTACGGAGAGTACGAATATCAACAACGGACACAAGTACACTTATGATGCCAACGGAAACCTTGTCTATATCAATACCTCCCGTGTAAAGAAAGACGGCAAGGAAGATGAGAAGACAACTGAGCAGAAGTATCGTTGGGACGAGGAGAACCGCTTGTTGGCAGTGGATGAAAACGGATTTGTGAGCAACTATTGGTACGATGCTGATGGTGAGCGCACGGTGAAGACCAGTGGCGAGAATGAAGCTATCTATGTCAACTCCGAGTTCTCTGGTGGTAACACCAGTACGGCACGCTTCAGCCTTTATGTCAGCCCATACCTCGTGGCAGGGCAAGGTGGTAAGTACACCAAGCACATCTATGTGGGCAGTCAGAGAATAGTCAGCAAGCTTGGCGACTTGGCAAGTTACGGTGCAGACCCAAGACGAATACCGTATGCAGGCTATGAGACTGATGGCTTGACTATCAATTACAAGGACAAGTATGCAAAGCAACTGCAATCCATTAAGGATAACTACAAGGCGTTTGACCAACCTTATAACGGTAAGGACAATGACGACTATGTGAATGGTCAGGGCTTCTGCTGTAACGATGGCACGCCAGAAGCTGCGCAGACAAGGGCTATGAATGTCAGCACACGTTCTGCTGTAGATAATAATTTCCATGACAAGGACAATTACGAAAAGATGCAGTTCTACTACCATCCCGACCACTTGGGCAGCAGTAGCTACATCACCAACTTGGACGGCGAAGTATCACAGCATATCGAATATGTACCATTTGGAGAGGTGTTCATAGAAGAACGCAACAACACGTGGAACACCCCTTACCTCTTTAATGCGAAGGAATTGGATGAGGAGACAGGTATGTACTACTATGGGGCGAGGTACTATGAACCGAGGTTGAGCCTGTGGATGAGTGCGGATCCCTTGGAAGAAGATTATCCTAACCTATCAGCTTATGGATATTGCCATAATAACCCTATAATTTTATACGATCCAGATGGCAAAGGAGATTATTTCACTAATTCTGGGATTTATTTGGGATATGATAAAATAAACGATGGTAAAAGCTTTATTCTGTTACAGGTAATTTTAATATGAATGATTATCTCAATGGGAAAAATTGATAAAAAAACTTCAATATCTGAAATTAATTTAAATAGCAACATTGGGCAATTAGCTAGAATTGGTTATGCCGAATTTAGAGGGGGAAATTCTACGGAGCAACTAGTAGGAATGGATATAGTAATGAACAGAGTTGAGTCTGATAAATTTCCAAATACTATAGAGGGTGTTATAAAACAACCATGGCAGTTCTCTTCATTAAATAAGAATGACAATAATCGGATTTTCTATACCAATCCTAGCGAGACACTTAAGATTCAAAGTGGGAAGCATAAAGGCGAGTTAGACAAACTGAATCATAATGCGTGGGTTAGAAGTTTATCTAATGCTATCAAGGTATATAAAGGAAGTGAACGGGGAATCAGTAAATCGGCTTTGTTATATTATAGTCCAAGATCGATGTCAAGGGATAAGAATGGTAATCCTACCATCCCTAAATGGGACTTTAACAAGTTAAAGGAAATATACGTAGCTGGAGTTAGACCATCATATATTAAGATGTATACTTACAAAGAATCGAAAAAGAAAGGTCAAAGAAAATGAATATTTTAAAGTGTATGTGGTTATTAATTATGTCATTTAATATAACCGTTACCCATGCTCAAAGGGAATCAATTAGTTCTTTAAAGGACAACTCACTTCAATGTGTACAAAAAAATTCCCTTTGGGAGAAAAATAAAAGCCTCCTTTTTAAATGTCTATCAGGATACTATTAATAATTATGTGATGTTCAAAACGATTAGATATTATGGTAAAAACTTTTCGGAAATCGGAACTATATCAGGTGCGGGGAATATTGATTTTAAAGATGGAAAAATCTCCTTAAAATCATATTATTTCGAACCTAATAATAAAGTATATGCTATAGAAATGTATGTAAAGGGTTCCACATATGGGGCTTCTATGCTCTTTATAATCTATGAGACCGATGGCCTTGGAAACTGGGAGATAATAAGATGCCCTTTCGAGTCTTTTAGAATCGTAACTAACAAAGCTAATATTTCAAAAATAATACGTTATGAGGGCGGTAGATTGTTTAGTTATTATACCTTTAAAGATAGAGTAATACAACGAATAGGGAATAGATAGTAATGCTCCAAAACAGGAGTTGTCAAAATAGTCATTTGAGTATCAATGTGATTTTAAAAGATTAGGCGTAAAGGCAGGGAAAGATTCTCTGCCTTTTGCTATATTTGTACCCCCCCAAAAAATTGAATATACGAGAATTCTTCGGAACTTTATGCTCCAGATTGGGAGTTGAGTTTCAATGCCGCATCGCCACTCAAACAATATTCTCAAAAGAGGTAAAGTAACAGGTAAACAACGCTAATGATGTAAGAATTGCCGGAAGCGTTTTATTACCGACTACACATACAAAGCCTATCTTCCTAACATTGATAACTGACCAAAGAGGGATTGGGCAATCGCAGCACGGTACTAACGTTGGGTATTATGATTTATCAGTATTTATTCATGTCTACTCTCAAGATTTTTGTCAGCTGTACTGCTTGTTGTTGCAGTCTAATAAGAAGTTGTGAATAGGTTTCGAGTTTGCTGAGCAGTTGTTGAGCAGTGGCGACAGAATGATAAGTATTGAGGATTTTCACGGCTTCGTTGTATAGCATGCCTATCTTATGAGTCATGACGACGATTTCTGAGAGTTTCTCCAAGTAAGGCTTCTTTGAAGGGTCTTCCGTGATGACCTTAAAGGCTTCACCCAAAAGCCTTGCTCGGACAAAATCGCTTTTTGTCTTTGCTCCCGACTTGCGATAGAGTCTGATAAGTTTCTGCTGGTCTTCAGAATTAGGTATCCTGATATGCCATCTGTCCCATTTTGGGCAGGTGGCACATCTACTGTCTGGCTTCTTTTGTTTCTTCTTTTTCATTATTTTTTAATTACGACTTTGGAGTGATTTAATCCCCTTTCGGGGCAAGGGTCTTTGTGGTACAAATGGCAATTTGTGGTACAAAGACACACCTTGCCAGTATAAAGAAAGAGATAGTTTGTTATGTTCCATAAAGTAACCTTTCTGGGGTGCTTTTGATAGACGAGAGTTCAAAGTTCAAGAAGTAAGTCAAGAGATAAGTTTAGACTAATTTCTTGACTTACTGACTTTATGAGCTGACATATTTTTGACTAAAGTTAATTTTAACTTAGGTCGAAACTAATTTCTTGACCAAAGTCACAACTGACCATTTGACTTAAGTCGCGACTGATTTCTTAACTTAACTCATAACCTACCTGTTTGCGGTATTGGATTATAATGCCTTTCAAGCATTGTCTGTATGTCGCTCTGCTTGTATAGTATCTTCCCTCCGATTTTGTAGAAAGGAAGCGTTCCTGCATTTCTGTACTCTTGGAGCGTGCGTGTGCTGAGCCGTAATTGGCTGCAAACCTCCTCACCCGAAAGGTAAACTTCACCATTCAGCATCGGACGGGCGGTAGCGCAATACCGCTCCAATTTCTTCAATGTGCCCTCCATCAGTTGTGCAAACAACTGCATCTGAGGGTCTTGCTGTGTAATGATTTCGTTCTCTGTCATAGTTCATTCACTTTTTGCGTTCAGTAATTCCGTGATGTCGCTTTCCTTGTAATAGCACTTATGTCCAATCATTAAGAAAGGGATTTTCCCCGTATCTCTGTATGATTGCAGGTACGTTTGCTGATGCCCAAACGCTTGCACACGGCTTCGTTGTCAAGCCATTCGTCTGTTTCGGGCGGATTGCCGATGAGTTGTTCAATACTGTGGATAAAGTCTGCAAATTCGGAGCAGTGCCGCTCCCACGCTTTGCGGTCGATGATAATGAGTTTCATTGCTTTCTTTTTGTTTTGATTACTTTATTGTTACTCGGCAAACAAACTGTTATGCAGTCCATTGCCGTACTTATCGAGTGCAAAAGTAAACCCTCGGAAGCACCGCTGCAAGAAATGAGGAAAAGCAGGGAAATAGAGAGAAAACAAGAGAAAAGACCAAAGGAGATCCATCTGTGTTATTGCGGTAATGAGATGAGGTGCCGGCTCTTTCCTTTTATCACATAGCAATTATTCTTTCGACAGTTCGATAGTTCGACAAATCGATATGTAGTTTTATCGATAGATAGTTTTATCGATAGATTATTTTGACGATATATAGTTTTGACAACAGATAGTCATGACAACAGATAGTCATGACAATAAATTGTACAAACAACAGATTGTCCGTATTATCGTCAGTCCTATCTGTTGTTGGTTGTTACGCCTTGCGTCCAAAGAGCCTGAGTATGCCGTATTCTTGTCGTGCCTATACTCTCTACGGCAGCCCAGCCCTGCAAGGTTGGGAGAGATGAATACGACCGCACGAATACAGAAAATGGCAATACCGCCTTGAAACAGAAAAATCCTGCGGTGGAGATTCTTCTCTCCATCCGCAGGACTTGACCTTGTCAGGGCAGATTAGCTGCCGTTGTACCTTTGCACGATAAGAAACGGCATCAGGGACTTTGCGTGTGCCTTTGCTTACAACGCCTTTGGACTTACCCCTACGTCTGACCGATTATTGGCAAATGATTGCTCTTGGTGAGCAGCACTATCGTGCCTGTGAGTTCGGTGTAAAGACGGTCGTATTGTCCGCTTGCGGCAAATGTGTCCGTCAAACCGAACTTGTCGAATGTGGCTTGAACAGCCTTGTTCGACAACAATATGGGTGCAAGCTTCTCAGGGAGTGGTGCAGGCAGTTCCTTTTCAAACTCATTTTCCAATACAGATACAAGCGTGTCGTACTTGGAAAAGTGCAAACCTTGATACAATACCTCACTTGCTATGCTCTCTGCTTCGAGGTGCGAAAAACCTTGTGCCACTGCATCGCAGTAAGCAGTTAGAGCCATGTCTGCTCGTGTGGTGATAAACTCCGTGTCGTGCAATCTTTCGGGGTGATGCTCACTCATATAACTTCTTAATTTCAACCGAAAGTAGGAAAGTTCCTGTTTGTTGTTCTTTTTCATTTTGTCCTTATTTAGTGTTGATACTTAATGATGGTTGTTTAACGGTCTAAGAAAATCATTTTATCATATTCTTGGCTTTCTTGGCGGACAGACACGCAGGGCCTTTCGCAGTTCCCTTGTGGTGTTGCTACCCATGAGTGGCTGCATTTCCCGTGCAATCTTGCTCTTGCTGATCTTTGCATAGAGTTCAGTGGTGGAAATGAAGCGGTGTCCGAGCATCTTACTGACGGTTTCTATCGGCAAGCCGTTCTCCAAACAGATGGTCGTGGCAAAGGTATGTCGTGCCGTGTGCGAGGTGGCTTCGGTATGAGATGGGAGTCCAGCCTTGATGATGATGTCCCTTATCTTGCGGTTGAAATGGCTATTCGTGGGGAACTCACGAAAGAGCAAACCCTCCTTTTGTCCGTCGTTGACAATGGTGAGTATCTCTTCGGCAATGGGCAATAAGGGAACAATGCTTCTGTTCTGAGTTTTTGTGCGACAGAGCGATATGTACCTACGCCCATCCCCGAATGTATAAACATCGTCCATTCGGAGTTTCTTCAAGTCTGAGAATGCCAGCCCCGTGAAACAGCCCAAGAGGAAGATGAGCCTGCAATGGTTGTCCACCGAGCGGTGAGGACGATATGAGAGAAGTTTGTGTAAATCGTCAGAAGTGAGGGCATTGCGCTCGTAGGTGGGCGTTTCAATGTCTATCAGTTCAAAAGGGTCTGCATGGATATACCGCTCCTGCTGTGCCTTTCTAATAACTTGATGCAGGTGGCGCAGACGGTTGGAGACGGTGCTCTCCTTGTTTCCTAAGTCCCTAAGCATGAACAGACGGTAGCTTTCTATTAGGTCCTTGTCGGCTTCTTTGGGAAGACAATCCTCCTTCCCCCTTGTTTTCAGAAATTGTAAAAAGCTCTTCTTGCTGTCCCTAAAAGCCCTGACGGTAGCCTTTCCTATAGTCTTGCCCTGCAATTCCTCCTTACTTTCGCAGACAGCTTGGTAAAGCTCTATGAGTGTTGGGGTAGATTTTCCTTGATGCAGGAACTGCTCCTTAAGATATTCTGCCGTGATGTAGTTCTCTTCTCTTAACGTGAGTTCATAGAGTGCGTGAAGTCGTTTATCTATTGAGTCCAGTTGATGATTGACATCATTCGCTCTGTTAGCTGCCACTTTTATGCGTCCTATCTTTGATTGCCAATCAACGGGAGAGGTGTGCAATCCTGTTGAGAATGAAGCAGACGCACCGTTGCAGGTGATACGGCAGCGTATAATGCACTCGTTATTCTCATTTGTCTTGCTTCTGTCTATATAGAATAGAATTGAAAATGTACTTTTCATTTTTCCATGTATGTTTTATCGTTTGTATTCCTTATAATTTCTAGTTAGTCAGACGATATTGTGCGATGAGAGGGAGAATCTTCTCCACATCCCGAAAGACACGCTCTGGAGAAGTCTCTGCATACACCTGTGTGGTCTTTATTTGGCTGTGTCCGAGCATTTTCGATACGCTTTCGATAGACACGCCTTCAGAAAGCGTCATCTGCGATGCGAAGGTATGCCTTGCCATGTGAAAGTCAGCGTTTTCTGAATACCGCAAAGCCGTGCTATCTTTTTGAGGTGTATGTTCACCGTATCGCAGCCTGGTATGGGCAGCAGATACCCTTTGGGCGGTTCGTGACGGAACGCCCTTGTATGGATACCCCTGTACCGCTCGATGATGGCGGATGCTTCGGGCAGTAGCGGAATGTGGCATATATTGCCTGTCTTTATTCTCGGCTTTCGTATCCAATTCATACCAGACTCATGGATGATATGCTCTGCCGTGAGGTGGTACACATCCGTATAGGAAAGACCGGTATAGCACGAAAAGAGAAACATATCCCTCGACACCTGCTCATAGCCTTGCAGTTCGTTATCGCTTAATGCTGCTATTCTGTTTACTTCCTCCCTTGTGATGTATCGGGGTGTACCCACGTCCCAGCGGATAGAGTGAGCGATGAAAGGATAGATGTCTATGATGTGCCGTTTGTATAGGTCCTTGAGTAGGGATGCCAGCATTGTAAGATAACCAGCTGAAGTGTTGAGTTTAAAACCCTTTTCTTTGGCAAAAAACTCCTCCAAGTCTTTGATAAGGGCAGTATCGGCTTTTTGCACGGGAATATCGTTCACATGGTAGCGATGTCTGAGAAATTTTGCCAGATGCTTACGGAAAAGCAGCAGACATTTCAGTCTTCTTTCACTGCGGTCTATACCCACCCGCTCACGGAAGCGGTCGATATACTCGTCTGTATGATGAAGCAGTCCCTGCGATCTGCTGTTTAACCCGAATACAAGTTCCCTTATCTGCTCTGCCGTAACAGTGTTGTTCAACTTGCCCAAAAGCGATTCGTAAACTTGATGGACGCTTACTTGCAGTCGGTCAAGTTCGTTGTTTACTGATACGGCTTCGGCACTCTTGCCCACAAGTCGCTGTTTACGACTATCCCAAAGTTTTGGGGTACAGGCGCATTTGCAACTGAACTGAACCATTGAGCGACCGATACTGATGCGTCCCATTACGGGACTTTTTCCGTTTTTGTCCTGCGTACCTCTCTTGAGATAGAAAAGCAGCTTCATTTTTTCTTTTTCCATTGTCTTTTTGCTTGCAAAATTACACTTCTTAGAGGAACTTTGAGTGATGCAAAACATTGATAATGAAAGAGGAAACACCATTTTAGTTACCACTTTTAGCCGTTCTTTTCCTTTCATCGTTTCTCGAACGATTTGGTAACTGAACTCTTGCTTTTTCACTCCTTTCTTAGCCTATTTCCTTTGATGCAACTCAATGAGTAAAAAGGCAATATATCCTCTATTTCAATCAGATACGCATTCTTCGCCTTTTCTTGCTTCCAAATCCTATACTTCCGCATAGAAAGCAGCCAGCTCAGGCACCTTAATGAATGTTCTGAACCGTTCCTTCTGTATGATATCATTCGTGATGGAGAACTCGTAGTCTGTCGACTTCTTGGCAAAGACTGCTGCCCATGCGTCGAAGCTATTGATACCTTGCTTTTCCAAAGCCTGCGGGCGCAGATACTTGAACAGAAGATACAGTTCCGTCAGGCTATTGGAAATGGTCGTTCCCGAAAGGAAAGTGGATCCCAAATCCTTGCCGGATCTCTCCTGTATGGTACGAATAGCAAAGAGCATGTTTAAGGCACGCTGTGAGCCATCGGGATTGCCCAAGCCCGACACACGGTCGTGGCGGGTATTGAACATCAGGTTCTTGAACTGGTGGCTTTCATCGACAAAAAGGTGGTCAATACCCATCATCTTGAAGTCCACGGCATCGTCTTTTCTTTCGGCGATGCTGTCCTGTATGTTCTGTAACTTGGCTTCAAGCGTCTGCTTGCGCTTCTCCAATCCTTTGAGCATCCCACGGGAGATGTCTCTTCCTTGTTGTCGCAACACTTCGAGATTCTCTTCCACGGAGTCCAGTTCCTTTTGCATAATCGCTTCCTGTATCTCCAAGGCCTGCGGTATCATGCCGAACTGTTCGTGCGTGAGGATGATACAGTCCCAGTCGTTGTTCTTGATGTCGTTGAAAAATACGCTGTCGGTTCTGTTTATTAAAATCGTTCTTGCCCGGATAGAGCACCTTGGCATTGGGATACGCCTTATGGAACGTGTCGGCAATATCGAAGACGTTTGCCTTCAGACCGATAATCATCGGTTTGTTTGCCAGTCCCAAGCGTTTCATCTCGTAGGCTGCCGTACACATAATCAAGGTCTTACCCGCACCCACCTCGTGGTCACATATACCGCCACCGTTGGTTTTGAGCATCCACACGGCATCCTTCTGACTCTTGTAGAGGTCTGCAATACCCAATCGTTTGAGGTCAAGGTCGGGAAACGTCTGGTGCGTGCCGTCAAAGTTGGGTCGCACAAAACAGTTGAAAAGACGATTATAACGGTCAGAGAGTTGTTGCTTGAACGTGTCAGGTGTACGTCCGAGCCAATCAACAAAGCCCTGCCTGATTTCCTCAATCTTGGCATTTGCCATCTGTATGGCATGTCCGTCCCTTACTTTGATGATCTTGGTCTCTCCCGTAACCTTGTCCGTCACCTCCTTGCTCTTGTTGATGTCGGGAATGGTATTGTGCAAGGCGTGCTTGAGGAGATTGATGCCATCATAACGACGGAACTCACCTTGTACGGCATACTTATGCCAGATATTGGCATTCTTATGGTCACATACAATGCTGTACTCGTCCATGTTGGAATGGTAGGATACACCTATGTCCGTCCCGAAGAACTCCGAAGCGAACCTGCCATAGACTTTGGCAGGTATCCAGCGTTCACCAAGGTTGAAGTCCAAATCGGCAAAGGGAATGGGTGTTGGCGTGGCTGCACGCAAGGCAGCAAGGCTCTGTTTTGCCTCTTCATGGTCGGGATGGTCCAAGAGCCATGACTCGATACGCTCCGCCTTCTCTATTACATTGCCCGAAATGAACTTGTCCGCCACTTCGTAGGCATTCTCTTCGGGATTGTAATAGATGCGACCTTCCAAGGAAGAAATAATGTCGTTTTTCTCCATATCAGGTAAAAGCGAACTCATGTAGTCAAGTTCCACCGTGCCGTACTTGTTGAGCGATGCACCCAGTGCCTCCATCGGGTCTGCGGCAACGGACAGTTCGGTGGTGGAAATGCCGTAGGATGGTCAAAGATATCCGCCTTGACGTACCTGCCGTTCTCAGAGCGTTCCAAGAACAGCATTTCCACGCCTGTAGCATCCATCTTGGTGATGTCGGTGTTCGCTTTCTGGTTAAAGTAGCCCCAACGTGCAACATAGTCATCATATAGGTGGTTGAGCCTGCTACGGTCTTCCCTGTCTTCTGCATGGTTCTCTGCTTCGTAGTCATAGAGACGATGATAGCACTCCCGTATCTCGATATAGGCTTTGAGACGGGAAAGCTGCGCATACGGCAAGTCCATCGGGTTGAAGGTCGGATGTCGCTTCAGATCAGAAAGAAAGCCTACCTGCCCTTTCTGCACGACAATGGAGCCGTCTCTTAGGTGAGAGTCCGGCGAAGAGAGAAAAGGGCGTGGGGAAGCGTCAAACTCCTTTCTGACTTCCGCTATCGGTTTTGGCTTGCGTTCTTCGGCTTCGTTCATGAAGTCGAAAAGGGATGGCTCACGTGGGGAGGAAGAAGCTGCTTTCCTGCTGCCACGGGTACGACGTTGAGGAATGGTTGCAGCCTTTTGTACCTTGCCGTCCGATGGTTTTGGGGTATCTGCTTGTGATACTACACGATGTGTATGTGAAGTTCCTGAATTATCCTTGATTTCATTGTTTACACGGGTAACTTCTCTTGTCCAAAGGCTGTATTCCTCTGGGGCAAACAGTGACAGTTGCTCCGGTTGTCCGATATCTTCCATGTTATTGTCCACCACCGGATGATGATCGTCGTCAAAGAATATTGTCTGTCCGTTCATCTCTCTTGGGGCTTCAATATCCGTACGGATTTCTTGTGGTTCCTGCTCGTATTGATGGTGAAGTGTCAAGGCGGGTACGCCTTCAGGAGCAGGTTCAACAGTTATGGAAGGCTGTTCTGATACGAATTGTTGTGGGGCAGACTCTGATGATGACGGCTGTAATGGGATTGTCTTGCCGCCAGAAATGGTATCTTCCATTATCTGCGTATCGTTCTCAGAAGCAACAGCTACAGTTTCCTTAACCTTATTCTCTGTTTCTGCCTTTGTTATCACTTCTTCCTTGATTTCCTCTGCTACCACTTCTTCTTTGGTATATTGTCCCCTGACGATTTCTTCCAGTTCGGCTATCTCGTGCAATTTCTTAGGAGAGAAGTACAAGTCACGTTCAATGCCCAGTCCTCTTACTTTTACGCCTTCCATCTCATCAAGGGACATATTACCAAGTTCCCAGCCATAGCCCATCGTGACGGCACCGAAGCCAATGCGACTCTTAGGATCATATTCCAGAAGGTAGGCTGTGTATGCTCCCATAGGGAAGAAATAGCGTGCATAGGCAACCTTATCGCCTATGAGTCCCTTTCCGTGCTGTAAAGTTTAGGCAGTTGCTTTCTGATACTGTCGGGCATGAGGTTATAGGCATCGTTTATGCCCTTGTCTTCAGTCTTTGTCTTCTCTGTTTCTTCTTTCCGACTTATGGTGATACCCAACTTGCGAAGCTGATTCTCCGCTTCTGCCTCTCGCTCTACCTCTGTCATCGGTATACCTGTTTCATATAGTTTACGGTCGATACGTTGTCCCATTTCAAGGGAGAGCCGTGTTCGGAGACTTTCTGCCATTTCCTCAATTCCTCCTGTGAACCGATACTCCCATGCAGGTCTTCCATAAGGGTCTGTACCCATTATGCGCTCTGTGGCAATGGTGCGATGAGAAATGTCCTTCCAATCTCCTACAAAAAGAGAGTTATGCTTGAAGACGACTGAAGACCCTTCTTCTTTGGGAACAGAAACGGTTTCTACGAACTGCTGTTCGATGCCCTTGCCGATTTCTTTACCTGTCTGCTTCTGCAGGACGATGAGGTCACTGCCTACGTCCGTTCCTGCATTGTCTGAAAACATACCTGATGGTAGTCGGAGAGCGGAGATAAGGCGGCTGTTCTGCATAAGGTAACGGCGTATGGCTTCATTGCGGGGACTGTCCAAAACGCCCTGTGAAGTGATGAATGCCAAAATTCCACCTTCCTTGATGCAGTCCAGACCTTTCACGAAGAAGTAATTGTGGATGGCACGTGTGGACTCGCGCTTTAGTGTATCCTTACCTCTACTGTACTCTCGGTCATAGACCATGAAATCACCGAAAGGAATGTTACTTGTAACAAGGTCGTATTTGTCCTTGTCTTCCAGCTCTCCAATGGCTTCAAAAAGGCTCATTTCGGACGAAGATATTGCCTTTGCCATAGGGGTGCAGGGCTTGTGAGATGCGGGCAGTGAGCAGGTCCTTTTCCATTGCATCTACAACTCCTGCTTGCTTTGCAAAGGTCTCGGCAAAGGCACCCATACCCATAGAAGGGTCTAAACATCGTCTTATCTGCAGGTTTGTGGAGACAAGTGCATCAGAGATGGCAGAAACGATATGGGTATCGGTATAGAAGGAAGTCAGTACGCTTGCCTTGATGCCCTCCCAATACCGCTTGGCGGTGTTAGCATCTACGGCTTCACGATAAATCATCTGTTTGAGCTGCTGGGTAGGTTCAAAGAGATTCTGCTCTGACTTGCTCCAATAGCGTATGTCATCGGGGGTATCTGTGCGATTAAGTATACATTTCAAGCCACCGAAGCCCTGATAGTTTCGTAAGATACTTTTCTCAGCTTCGGTGGCTTCGCGGCGTTCTTTTTCCAGGCGCAAGACCACACGGATAGCCTCCGCGTTGGCTTGCAGGACTTCTTTCTTATTGTATGCCATAGTGTTTTCTTTTAATAAAGTGGAGGTAAAAAGGTCGGGAGGCAATACTTGTATCTCCCAACCTATATCTGTTCCTCGTTGTTTCTGTCGGGATTATCTCCCTCTTTGTTTTCCTTTCTTGTTCTCAAATTCAAAGGAAGTAGTGTAGTCTTCACCCAGAACCAGTCGGGCATTGAATTTCTTGCCTGCCTTGCTGGTCAGCCCTTTAAGGATAGGCGTACGACCGGAACCTATCAAGTCACGGATGTTATCTTCAGAGAGATGTATGCCGCAGACTTCACGAAACACGTGGAAGCCACAGGTTTCATGTCTGCACTTGGCTACCTTGGCATAGATGCCGACACTCTGCTGTCCGCATTTTGGGCAGCGGTAGACAGGATAGGACTTTTGCTCTGAAGAAAGCGAGAGGAGTTCCTCGCAGATTGTTTCCACGTATGAGTTTATGCCTTGTGAGAACTTATCAGATGGCATCTTTCCTACTTCAATAGCGGCAAGGGCAAGCTCCCAACTACCTGTCATCTCCGCATTGGCAATTTTCTTGTCCTTGACAATCTCATAGACTGCCAGCCCTTTCTCGGTAGGTATAATGGATTTCTTGTCTCTTCGGATATAATCACGGAGAATAAGTGTCTCAATGATGTTGGCACGGGTGGCAGGTGTGCCAATACCACACGCTGCCATCGCCTTCTTGCTTTCTGCATCTTCGACCTCTTTCCCTGCGTTCTCCATAGCAGAAAGCAGTGTCGCTTCTGTGTAGAGCGGTTTAGGCTTGGTCTTATGCTCGGTGATGTCCGCATTGACAAGTGATAGGACTTCACCTTCTGTCAAGTTCGGCAATGAAGACAAAATCTGTTCATCGCTATCCTCTTTCTTTTCAGCTTCTACTTCTTTACCTTTCTGTACAGCTTTCCAGCCTAAAGAGATTTGTTGGTATGCTTTCCAAGTAAAGGTGTTGGTGCCATCCGTGAACCGTACCTGCATACGCTCTTCCTCGGAATCAGGAGAAAAGGCTTCTATGAAGCGATTAACTACCATTTGATAGATAGTTGTTTCATCTGCCGACAATCCTAATGGTGTTTCACCTGTCGGTATGATGGCGTGGTGGTCAGTTATCTTTGTGTTATCCACCGAATGGCGGTTAAGCGGAGTCGGAAGTGTTTCTCCTATCTTGCGGAGCAGGGCGGATACTTCCTCGAAGACATCCTCGCTGATGTATCGGCTGCCAGTACGGGGATAGGTCGTGATTTTCTTCTCATAGAGGCTTTGGGCTATCGAGAGGGTTTTGTCCGCTGAAAAGCCGTGGCGTCTGTTAGCATCTTTCTGCAAGGCAGTGAGGTCGTACAAGAGTTGTGGCGGTGTACCAGCCACCTTTCTTACGACCGTTTCTACCGTAAGCTGGCTCTGACTGCGGAGTGCAGCGAGAGCAGTCTGTGCTGATGCTTCACTCTCATAGTCTTTACAGCCAACGGTTTTCAGCGATAAGTCCTCTTTTTCTGTAAGAACGGATAATTTCCAATAGGGTACGGAAGAAAAATCACGGTTCTCTATGTACCGACGGCAGACCATAGCAAGTGTTGGGGTCTGTACCCGTCCCAAAGAATAGCCTCCCTTACGAGCAATGGACAGGGCACGGCTAGCATTGATACCCACGAGCCAGTCGGCTTCGCTCCTTGCCTTGGCAGAATGATAGAGATTGTCGTAACAGTTTCCAGGTTTGAGATTGGAAAGTCCTTCACGGATAGCCTTGTCTGTGAGTGAACTTATCCAAAGTCTTTCGAAAGTCTTTTTACAATCAAGATATTGACAGATGTAGCGGAAGATAAGCTCACCCTCTCGCCCTGCATCGGTGGCGACAATGATACGGTCCGCCTTGTCAAAACATGAGCGTATCACCTTGAGTTGTTTGAGTGCAGCTGGATCGGATATATACTCCTTGTCCCTGCGCGCTTGTCGTACCACTAACTGAAAAGGATTGGGACGGATGGGTAAGTCTTCGGCTTTATAGGTAGAAAAGCCATAGGCTTCGGGCATGGCAAGGGCGATGAGGTGTCCCATTGCCCAAGTAACGAGATAACCGTAGCCTTCCATATATCCGTCCTGCTTGCTATTTGCCCCTACGACGCGGGCAATATCTCTGGCTACCGAGGGTTTCTCGGCGATAATACAAGTTGTCATAGTCGATAATAGAATTAAGGGTTACATCTTACGTCCACGGGACTTCTTCTGTTTCTTCTCGTCCTGCTTTTTGCTTCTGCTCGGCAGTAGGCTGTGTCTGTCCCGTTTTCAGCGGTTCTTTCACGTCTTTGGTGGCTTCATTCGTCTTGCCGTGGTTATTGACCGCAACCTGTGTCTTGTGTTCCTCTGCTACGGCAACCACCTTTTTCTTTGCCGGTTTCCTGCTTCTTGTCAGGATTCCATTTATAAAAAAACGTGGGCGGTTCTGTTCCTTGTCCATGCGAACGTATGCGTTGAAAGGTTGTCCCTGTTTGTCCACCATATTCTTTAGATATAGTGTACGACCGCTATCCAATGCTTCACGCTGTTTTTTTCTGATAGTTCCAGCCCGCAGAGCTTATGGGGTACGCCTTGCTGCTGAGCCTGTTTGTGTTCCTGTCGTTCTCTTAAACTCTTGTTGTCTCCAAAGATAAACTCAATGCCCTTTCGTTCTGCATTGACTTGCAATACAGCATCGAATGACTTACCACTCTTGGCAGTCATACCTTCTACCTTTACTGCTTTACCTTCCACAAGGTCTTTATACTGAGTGTCAGAAAGTGTCACACCTTTGATTTCCTTGGGGATGTTCACACGGTCAGCACGCTGGGCGATAATCTCATTGGTCTGCGGGTCGATGGAGACGTAGGCAGAGAAAGGCTCTCCGTTCTTAGGTGTTACCTCAATGGACTTGCTAAGATTGCCCGTAGTGAGAAGTGCCTCCTTTTCTTCGGGAGAGAACTTGTAGCCCATATAGGGAAAGTCAAGCTGTGGTTCTTTTCTCAAAGGCTGAATTGCCAAACCGATATTGCCGCTATCATCTGTGCGGAAAGCAAGGCGAGCTTCAGTGTAGATTGTCGTGTCGCCAATAGGTACGGCAATCGTTAAGAGATTGCTCTTCTGCCAATTGAGCATCTTTTCTAATTCTCCACTCTGCTCCAATCTCTCACGGGTAAGTCCTAGATTATCGAGTTGCTTCCAATCAACCTTCGACTCATCGATGGCAGTAGCATTCTTCTTGGTCTTTGATTTTTTCGTCCATATTACAATGTTTTTAATGACATTAACAGCGGTGCACGGACAAAGGAAAATCAAAGAAATAGTATGTGTTAGCAATTGTAGATAACTGCGTACTTGTGGCGTTGATATGGATGAAAGTGGCAAAAAGAGAGGTATGGATCAAACTCCATACCTCCATATTTTTCATTGATTAGGTTATTGCATAGACAGCAATTTGCAGTACATTCCGTTTTTTGCTGCAAGTTCTGCATGCGTCCCGTTCTCTACAAGGTGTCCCTTGTCCATCACAATAATTTGATTAGCATTACGGATGGTTTGCAAATGATGGGCAATGACCAAGACTGTGCGATTTCGGATAAGGGCAGACATTGCCTGTTGTATCTTATATTCATTGACAGGGTCAACATTGCTCGTTATCTCGTCCAAAAGAATGATGGGAGCGTCTTTCAAGAAAGCACGGGCGATTGAAAGCCTTTGTTTCTGCCCTCCAGAGAGTCCCAAACCGTTTTCTCCGATTTTTGTTTCATAACCTTCCGGCAGGCTGATGATAAAGTCGTGTATCATGGCTCTACGTGCTGCTTCTTCGATTTCTTCCTGCGTAGCATGTTGATTGCCCACTTTGATATTATTGGCAATGGTATCTGAAAAGAGAATAACATTTTGCATCACTACACTGATTTTACCGAGCAGATAATCATAGTCCATTTCTCGAATGTCTATACCACCGATACGGATACTGCCGGTCTGCGGTTCCCAGAAACGGAGTAACAGGCTGGTAATGGTTGTTTTACCAGAACCTGACGACCCGACAAGTGCCGTTACCGTTCCTTCGGGAACATGGAACGTGAGATTTTTCATCTCAAAACCTTCCTTCTCATAATGGAAATCCACTTTGTCAAAGGAAAGATTGAAATGGGTTGCTGTTTTCGGCTGTTCAGGATTGGTGATAACAGGAGCATTCAATAAATGGGAAATGCGTCCGTAACTATCTTTTTACCTTGATATAATTCAACCAATGATTCTCCATATTGACAAAAAGGTTTGTAGAATTCTTTTTGAGACGATGATAAACATTAAATAAGCGAAAAGAGAAAGTTCCCCTGCAGTGTCCACCAAAGACCGATTGTAGCCATCAGAGCGAAAAGCCAATTCTATCAGGAAAGTGTATCTGCCCACACTCACAGCTGCCAAACGAGAAGTATTCTTACTGCTTTCTCCAAATTCACTGACAGAGTGGTCAAGTCTGTCACGGAACATTCCTTTTCCTCCAAACACTTTCAAAACCGGAATGCCCTTGACGTATTCTACAAAGAGGCTGACCATATCTGCCAGATTATCCTGTGATTCCTCCTGTGCTTTCATTCCCGAGCGAATGCCCCTGATACAGAGAAAACAGGGCAATAGGAAGAATGGCTACCATTGTCAATCCCATGCGCCAGTCCACACAGAACAGTCCGATGCCAAGTATCAGAGCTACAATGAAATCAGCAGACATCCGTGTCCATAGATGTCCTACTACCATTTCCATGTTATCCACGTCTTTGTGAATGACTGTACTTATCTCTCCCAGACGCTCATTGGTATAGAAACCGAGCGAGAACATTTTCAGTTTCAATATGATTTTTCTCGCGGATACGTTCCACAAGATCAAATCCGGCAAAAATGCTTGCTCATATCGGCAATGGCATTGGATAGGGTTTTCAATACCAGCAGACCGCCAAGTAACCATGCTGCCGAAATGAAAGAGATGCTTTCTCCTTGTATATGACGGTCGATAAGGAACAAGACGGTTAGCATGATTGCCGTGCCACAAAGAGCATAAACCACAAAAAAACAGTGCAGAGATAATCAGATGCCGCACTCCGCGAGCGGTCAATTCTTTCAATATATTGCGTACCATTGTTTATACCTCCTCTTCTTTCAGTTGCCATTTACTTACCTGTTCTTGCGTCTCCGTCATATTGCGGTACAGAGAACAGTCTTTCATCAGTTCTTGGTGTGTTCCTTTTGAGACAACCTGCCCTTTGTCCATAACAACAATATGCTCCATATCCTGAATCGTATTGAGACGATGAGCAATGGTAATGACGGTCTTGTTGCGCTGCAATTCGTCAAGAGCTTCTTGGATTAGTTTCTCATTCTCTCCGTCCAAAGCAGCGGTGGCTTCATCGAGAATAACTATTGGAGAGTCTTTGAGCAACATTCGGGCAATGGAAATACGCTGTTTTTCTCCGCCGGAGAATTTTACGCCAGCTTCGCCTACCAGCGTATCATAACCATTCGGCAATCCCATGATAAAATCATGAATATGAGCACGCTGTGCTGCCGTTTCCACTTCCTTTTGTGTGGCGGTAGGTCTTCCTATACGGATATTATCCCGAATGGTTGTGTTAAAGAGAAAAACCTCCTGCTGTACCATCGAAAAATAATCAGCGATGTTACGTTCGGAGAGTTCCGTAATATTCTCTCCTCCCAATCGGATAGTACCTGTTTGGGGGTGCCAGAACCCCATCATCAAACTTGCCAGCGTGGTTTTTCCCGACCCTGACTCGCCTACGATAGCTGTATGACTACCTTCGGAAATTGAAGACATACATCTTTTAGCGCATTGTCTTCCTTGTTTGAATAGGAAAATGTAACGTGCTCGAAACAAACATCCGTTTGTGTCGTATCCGTTTTCTTGTCCGCCGTGTCCTTTGTCTGTACCTCTGTGATGGACTGCACTTTTGCCAACGACTGACCATAGACGATTCGGAAATGTTGGAATGTAGCCAACTTAGCAAAGGAGGACGAGAATAAACCGCCCAATATCAAGACAAGGATAAAACGAGCTACAGTTAATTCGCCCGAACTCATCATCCATAGTCCAATAAGAGTCATTACCACGATACCACCTTCCAAGAACATCGTTATCAATGTCATGGGAACGGTAACGCTAAACATGCTCCGCTTTACCCAACGGATGTAGTCGCGCATACCACCAAGTACCCGTTCCGTTCTGTTTTTCCTCGTTACTGAAGGCTTTGATTACCGATATGGTAGCCACATATTCCAAAAAGGTCTTCCGACATTTTTTGCGTACTTTCCATAAAGTGTTGAAAGCTCTTTCCCCAAAGTGTTTTGACAGCCATTTGCAGAAGAAATGCCACAGGTAAAAGAGAAATGAGCGACAGCCCCAAACGCCAGTCTAACACCATAATGATTACCCAGAGTAAGGCTGGAAAAAAGAGTAGCCGAAAAGGATTTCGGGTAATCCATGTGCTAAATAAATTTCAATTTGTTCCACATCGTGGTTAATAATATTCACCAAGTCGCCAACTTTCCGTTCTTGAAAGAAACCGAGCGGCAAGCGTTGCAAATGACTTATGATACGCAACCTCAATCGTGTAAGGGCATTGTAAGCCGATCGGTGTGCGCGCCAAATCGAGGTTCCATAGAATACGCCTCGAAGCATTGCGAATAGTATCATTATTCCTCCAATACCCCCAAACTATTATGGGAGGGAGCGTGCCATTTATCAACTTGTCCACAGCCCACACTACAAGCAGTATAGGGAGTGTGCCTAAAATAAGGTGCAATATAACCACAGCATTGGAGAGCAGGCTACGGCTCTCCCGTTCCTCATCAAGGGGTCTGACTTTTTGTTTGATATTTTTTTCATCCATATATGTGTCGTTTTGATCTTTTCTGCTGCAAAAGTACGGCAACAAACAGGGATAAAATAACCCCGATAAGCATTATACTGCCCCAAAACAACAATTTGCTCGCATATAAACACAATAGGGGTATAAGCGTGGATAATAGGGTTATTTATTTGCTCGGCAGGTAAGTATCTTTGCACAGAATCTCACAAACAAATATGATATGTCAATCAGCTCAATAGTCCATTTATACAAAAGAATGCTCATTGTCGGCTTTCTATCGTTGTGGTCTTTTCCTATGTTTGCACAACTGCAACCAACAGAAATAAAAGTTATTGATGCAGAAAATGGGAACAGTATAGAATTTGCCACCGTACAATGGAAAGGTTTGAATGCTCCAACGTACACGAATAGTACGACTACAAACAGGAAAGGTATTGCAAAACTAAGTGCATCAAGTAATCAAAAACTTATGCTTATGGTAAGTTATGTCGGTTATCAGACCATTACCGATACGATTACTGCAAATGGGAAGCGTTATACCATAAGACTACTCCCGGAATCAACAGAGCTGGCAGATGTAGTCGTAGTAGGAAAAACAAGAGCACAAATACTCAGAGAGTCGCCTGAAGCAGTTTCTGTAATAAATGCGAAAAGAACTTCAAGGCAGATCTATTTCGTTAGAAACCGTTTTGAATAAAACCATAGGTTTGAAAGTCGGACAGACCGGTGGCTTGGGGAGCAGTTCGAGAATTATTGTTCATGGATTGGAAGGAAACCGCATTCAAATCTTATGGGACGGAATACCAATGAGTACTTCTGACGGGGCTTTTTCTCTTGATGAAATTCCGATAGACATTATAGAAAGAATAGAAGTCTATAAGAGTATCATACCCGCCCGTTTCGGATGTGATGGATTGGGGGGAGCCGTCAATATCGTTACTAAAGAGTTTAGTACGGATTATTTAGATGCCTCGTATGAATTCGGATCTTACCAAACACACAAAGGAAGTGTCTTCTCTCGCAAGAATTTTCCAAAGAGTGGCATTCTACTCGGTGCGGGAGGTTATTATACATCTGCAAAGAATGACTACTCTTTCAGAGTTCCCGAGAGAGAAAATCTGTTAGTAAGACGTGACCACGACCGCTTTCGTTCGTATATGTTGAAGGGAAAAATTGCTTTCACGAAACTTTGGCTCGATGAGATTAGTACCGAGTTCGGGTATTACAATCGTTTCAATGAAATCCAAGGTATCTTAAAAAACATACAACATGCCGAAAACAAATCAGGAATGTTTATGTTGGAAAACAAATTGATAAAAAGCGGAATGCTGAACGACCGCCTTAACTTTGAGTCCCATTTCTCCCTTTCACATACAACAAACAATTTTGTGGATACGGCACGAGTTAATCACGATTTCGAAGGAAACATATATCCGAGTCCGAATGGACAGGGAGAAACAGGGGATGTTCCTCACAACTCGAATGACAAAGGGTTGGAAATCAATGAACGTATCAATTTTGATTACAAGTTGTCCGCCAATCACAGTTTGAATCTGAACACACTTATTAACTACGCCAGAAGACAACCGAGCGACAACATTGCAAGTCAGCATGCAGGTTTTTGTTATCGGAGGATTTCCCAGTAAAAAGACCAGTTTCATTTCGGGGGTTGACTTGGGAGTCAAAAACTCTTTGATAAGAAACTGACGAATATGCTCTCCGCAAAAGTATTTCCACCTCCATTCCGAGATAGAAGATTTGACTTCATACGAGATGATTGAGGCTCCGAAGAAAAAAAGAACAATACGACCTCACAAATAGGCTGGATAGAGGCAATAAAATACGAGCCCTTCAGAGGTTTTCACTTGAAAGCATCTTACCAGCGGGCAATACGCCTTCCCAATTCACAAGAACTATTCGGTGATGGTATCATCACCTTTCCTTCAGCCGGATTGAGACCAGAGAAAAGCCACAACTTCAATCTGGGGTTCTTAATAGACAAAAAAATGATGTCCTCGGCTTATCGCGATTGCAGTTTGAAGTGAACAGCTTTTATATGCAGGTAAGCGATATGATAAAACTGATGAAACAACACATGGCAGCCGGATATGTAAACGCAGAAAAGGTACATATTAAAGGTATAGAAACCGAAATAAAATTGGACATATCGCCAACGGTCTATGCCTACGGAAATCTAACTTATCAGGATGTGCGTGATGTCTTGAACTATTTACCCGGTACCCAAGCCCCCAATCCGACAAAAGGATTGCGACTACCGAACATTCCCTATTTGTTCGCCAACTTCGGGGCGGAGTATCACAGCAACCGATTATTCAAGAATTGGTATGTCAAGGCTTTTTGGGACGGCAAATTTACTGAGGAGTTCTTCTACTTCTGGGAACTTACCGAATTACAGAAACGACGTATTCCCCGCAGTTTCGTCAATGACATGGGTCTATTGTTGACCTACAAAAGCAAATATTCCGTAGCCTTGGAATGCCATAATATAATGAACAAAGAAGTTTGGGACCAATTCCGCCAACCATTGGCAGGACGGACACTTCACCTCAAATTCAGATATGTCTTCTCAAAAGGAATTTTCTAATTTAACAAATATAAAAAGATGAATACAACAATTTTCAATCGTATAGCTTTTTCTGCTATGCTGGTCGGCTTCATAGGGCTGACATCTTGTAACAAAAATGATGAACCTACGCCTACTCCTCAAGAGGTTCAGCAACATTTCACCTTTGTGCATTATGTGGACAAAAGTGCTTATGTAGGGACATTCAGTGATTTGACTCCTCAAGCAACCGACAATAAGAAAGCATTTGAATTCGGGTTCGGTTGCTATCTCTTTGCTAAGGGTAATACAGTGCTTGTACCCGAAGGGAAATTCGGGGATAAGATACATAAGTTTACAAGAGGTGCCCATGGAGAACTGATAAAAGCAGGTACTATGACATTTGAACAGATGGCTCAACCCGGAGAAATTAACTTCGTTGATGAACAGCGGGCATACGTTGCTTTGCACGGACGTGGAAAAATTGCGTTAATCAATACTTCAACATTGCAAAAGGAAGATGAAATTGACCTCTCGTCTTATGCGGTTCAAGACAACAATCCTGATCCCGGCTGTAATGTCATCCGTGATGGAAAGATGTATGTTGCCCTCAATCAGCTCAATTCGCCTCATACCTCCGTACCGGGTACTGGAGCAGAGGTAGCTATCATTGACCTCAAGACGAAAAAGACTGAAGTTATCAAAGATAACCGCACAAGTGTTGTAGGATTGTTCCGCCATTCTGACGCATTCATAGACGAGCGAGGTGACATCTACTTTTACAGTGCGGGCAACAACTTCAATGTTGCCGATAAGGAAGGTTTCCTGCGTATCCGCAAAGGAAGCGACAAATGGGATAGCGATTATCTGTTCAACCTATCGAAGACAACCATAAAAGGAATAGGCAAAACAGGGCAGTATATGATTAAGTCTTTCTATGCAGGTAATGGTATTGTGTATAGTTGCGTGAAAGTAACGGATACAGAATTTGGAATACTCAAGAAAGACTTCCAACCTGTGAAAATCGACATTTGGAACAAACCATCGAAAAACTTGATTTGCCAATGACCGACAGCAATGGCTCTTTTGCTATAACTCGCTACAAGGACTTCATCGTCTTTGGAATGATATGTAACAATGGTACGGGGTATTACACCTACAATACCAAGACAGGCGAATGCTCGCAAAAACCAATTGTTACTGCCATAGGAGTTCCTTCAAGTTTAGTCGCATTTGAGTAAACTCTCATTAAAAACATTTCTCATGGAGCTATTGGTTCTTTTTTTGAGAGTAATACGGATAAAAACTTGCAATAATTCAAGTTTTTATCCGTGTTTGTTTGTAACTTTGCAAAAAGACATGATAAAATGACCATAGAATTTTGTGCAATCAATAAGCCTGAAGATTGGATGGAAATGGTTGCCGAACAATTTGGCACATCAGTAATAAACGATGGATTTACCATTCCTTCTTCTATTGGTAGTGGATTCTTCAAACAATATTATCCTCTGCCATGGCTAACATTGACTTATATCAGTTTCGTAGCATACGAGCCGATAACTATGATACGTCGCTCGGTAGAAAACTCGAAATGGATTCCTGTCATGTTCTATATCAATGAGCATAAACACGAGCAGATAATTGGAACAAGTACAAAAACGGTCGGAGTGGACACGCTCGATGGCATTTTCATGCCTTCAAGTAGCATCCCGACTGAGTGGAGTTTTCCTCCAAAGAAACGATACGAAAATATTACACTGACTTTCAATAAGGATTGGATTGAAAAGATTGATGCAGCACATGAAACCTATATCGGTCGGCTTCTCCAATCGGACAAGGCTTTTTATTTGTTTGAGACCATTACACCTGCAATGCAACAGGTCTTGGATAACATTAAGTCTATAACTGAAATCGACAATCCTTTTTCAACGCTTCATTTGCATGGAAAAACTATGGAATTACTGACAATGTTCCTTGAAAAGCTCGAAAAACGTTCGGAAGTAAAATCTCTTGCCAACCTAAACTTGAATGATGTTGAATCAGTATTCCGTGTTCGTCGCCAGATTCTTCAAAGTCTCAGTAATGTACCGAGTATTCCCGAATTGGCGCGTGAAGCCAATATGAGCAGTTCCAAATTACAAAAGTGCTTCAAGCAGGTTATTGGAAAAGCCATCGCAGAATATGCCCTATCCGAAAGATGAAATGGGCAAAACGACTGCTTTCCACTCGCCTCTACTCGGTGTCAGAAGTAGGCTATAAAGTTGGATATACTAACCTCAGTCATTTCACAGAGGCTTTCTGCAAATATCACAGGATGAAACCTAAGCAATATCTTGATTCATTATAAGTTTTACACAAATATTACTTGCATTTTGAGGGTTATTTTGCCCTAAACAATCTTTCGAACTTAGCCTGCAAAAACATCAGGCAATGAAAATAACGACATTTAAGTTTCATTTTTTTGCCAGAGTAACAATTTTATCATTGTCTTTTGGTATTTCTGTTTATTATTTAGTCGAACTCTTGTATGCTCTCGACACCTGCAATTGTATCAGTAATGGAGAAATTGGTATGGAGGAATTAGCACACACACTCTCTGAAATCTTCGGAGTGGAGATAAAGAACTGCTACAACGTATATATGAATATAAAGCATCGCAAAGATGACAGTCGCACTTATTTTCTTGACGAACTCCGTGAAAAAATCAATAAGCGGATGGTGGGGAGCGACCTGAAAGGCGGCAAGTTCAAGAAGTAGTAAATCAAAAGGGAGATATTCCGACTCTGTAATATCTCCCTTCATTCATTCTTTGATAAGCACTTCCAACTTTTTGGCTATATCCTCTGAGGTTGGAAGCACTTGTTTCCGTATTTAATGCATTATGAGAAAATAGGCTATAATATTAATATACTCAATTTTTGAACGAAATCGTTGTGAGATTTACAGAGATCATACCTTTGATTCTTATTGGGAATAATCAAATCCATAATTAATAATGTATAGATGAAAGGATTACATTTTGATTAAATGAGCAAGCTTCGGATCATTCTTAATACGCATAATCTCTGAATCAACTAACGAGAGAATTTCTTCCTTGACCTTGCGATAGTTAGCTTCGATGCTCTCCTTTTGTTTATTGAGGCCATCTTCATTTTTGAAGTCCACTATCACTGGTATAGGCTGATATGCTTTCATTTCTGCTGATACCTTGGCACTGTCCACCACAATCTCTGCATGAAAAATCTTTTGGTCGATGCGTTCATCAAAGTTGTCGGACACAGCACCGACAAACATGCCCTGCGTAAGGTTACTGATTTGGAAGCAGGGATGAGACTGTCCATCTGCGTAGAAATGGAAGTAGACTTGTCGTTTCGGTTGATGGTCATAGACTGCCGTTGCTGGAGCACCTTACCGAAGCGCTCGCTGAGTGTTTTGGCTGTTTCGCCCACGACTTGACCGCTGAATATATTACCCACGGTGTTCTGAATGACCTTACTCTCCTTGTCGCCATAGTCCCTTGTTAATTGGCTAAAGTCTTGGAAGCCCAAGCATACTGCCACCTTGTTGCTTCGAGCAGTGGCAATCAGATTATCCAACCCACGGAAATAAATCGTCGGCAACTCGTCGATAATCACTGAGGATTTGAGTTGCTTCTTCTTGTTAATGAGCTTCACAATACGGCTGTTGTAAAGACCCAATGCCGCCGAATAGATGTTCTGTCTATCGGGATTATTGCCTACGACAAGCACTTTTGGCTCATTAGGGTTATTGATGTCAAGTGAGAAATCATCGCCCGTCATCACCCAATAAAGGGCAGGGCTTATCATACGAGAAAGTGGTATCTTGGCACTGGCAATTTGTCCCTGTAACTGGTCCTGCGCTCCACCCTCCCATGCGTCCATAAAAGGAGAAAGGTAGTTGGCAAGTTCATCGTAGGAAGTGAGTATCGGGAATATCTGTGCGTAGGGACGGTTAAGAAATTCGATGGCATGGGGAAAGGTGCAATACTTCCCGTCCTCATGGATTTTCAGAAACCAAATGATGGCAGCCAGCAAGATAATCGGTGACTCCACAAAGAAATCTCCCTGTTTGTATCCACGAACGGTTCAAGTTGAGCATGATGGTGTAGGCACTTTCGTAAGCGTCCGATATATCCGTCATAAAGGCAGGATTGATAGGATTGCACCGATGCGATTTCCTCGGATCGTCAAAGTTAATTACATAGAACTGTGGTTTTACCTTGTAGGCATCTAAATGATGAAGCAGGTGATTGTAAGCGATCTCTGAAAGTTCGGGAAATTTATAGTCGTAGATGTACATAGCAAAGCCTTTTTCTATCTGCTGCTTGATGTAATTGTTCACGATAGCGTAGGACTTACCAGAACCCGGTGTGCCGAGCACCATCGAAGCACGGAACGGATTGACCACGTTAATCCAACCATTGTTCCATTTCTTCTTATAGTAGAAGCGTGTAGGGAGATTGACGGAGTATTCATTTTCCATCAAGCGCGTTTCCTGCATGAAACTCTCATTCTCCGTGTTGAATACATCGTCCATCAGGTTGTTTTTGAGTAGTCGGCTCATCCATACGCCACCCATCAGCAGGCAGATATAGCCTACGGACAGCGTGAAGATATAGAGCGAAGCTGCACCGCTCTTACCGATGGGCAATGCCAGCAGCCACCAGTTGAGAAAGAAAAAGACGAAGCCGGAGAAAAGCACGTCCAAATCTTTGGCCATGTGATTTTCTCCTCTTTCACGCCTTTTGTCCCAAGGCAGGACAAAGCAAGGAATACCACACAAAAGAGTTTTGTCCAGAGGATAGACGAGAATAATCCCGTTGTACGCAGGAAGTTCATCAATATCTTGTTGGTGATACCGAGCGTAAAGTGCCACTCTTGAAAGCCTCGTAACAGAACCAATAACAGTTAACGAGGAGGAATATCACCGATATGCCTCGCATAAAGTCCATGACTTTACCTAATGCCCTTAAATCATCTTCCTGTGCCATAATCGTATTGCTTAATATTTGTTGTATTATTGTTATTTGAATTGTATTTGAATGTTGTTCAAACAAAGTTTGAAATACTTTATCTATCTTTTCTTCTGTCTGAGGTTGACTTTGCTTTGCCTGCGAAGTTTACGTTGCCAAGCCGCTTCCTTCCAATCATCATTGCCCGTAGGTAGGAAAGAACCATCTGCCATATCCTCGATTAGTTCATCGATGAGATTGTCGGTGTTCTCCGTATCTGATTGCAAGGGTTGAACGGTTGGCGATGCTTCTAAACGAACAGACGGATTGCCATACAGCATTTCATCCAAGAATGGGTTGTACGTAGGATTGGAGAAATAGGTATTAAATATATTGGCGGCATATCCCTACCTAATCGAGAACCATTGAGCGCAACACCCTGCTCATCATCAATAAAGGTAATGCCGTAAATTCTTCCATTATCATTCTTTCGGATTACCACACTCAAGCCTTGTTCCTCCAATCTTTGCCGAAATTCTTTCTCCGTATTGGGAGAGATACGCATAGCTTGTAACAGCTTGCCTCTTATAGTCGGTACTAGTGGCTTGATGGCTTGCTTTGATTTTTGCATCCTGTTCTGTACGGCAGTATAGCCCACACCACGACCGATGTCCGAGGCGTGGATGGGGGTGCCTGCCTTGTTGCCCTTTTCATCAGTTGGAACATAAACCAGTCCGTCATACTTCTTTCCCCGAAACTCCGTCTTTACTTCTTCTACGGCAAGGTTATATTTGCTCAAAATGGCATTGAGCTCGCCCAAGGAGCAGAAACGATAATGTTTCAGTACTATGCGGAGAGCACTTGCCACCTGCTTCTTGATATTTCTTTGTGTAGTATCAATTTTGGGCGTTTCTTCCACCGCTTTGTCAGCGACCTTTGAACTTGGAATGAGACCAAACCTCTTTTCCAAGGCATCGGTAATTTTCTTGCTCCTCCTTTTCTCAAACTTATCATTAATCTTCTGACCACGACTGTCCACTCGAAGTGAAACAATGTGTATATGCTCACGGGCGATGTCGTTGTGCTTGAATACGATATAGGGTTGGTTGCCATAGCCGAGTGCTTCCATATACTCTCTTGCAATCTGCATGAGTGTTTCATCAGAGAGTTTCTCGTCTGGGTGCGAATTGAGCGAGCAATGGAACACCGCTTTCTTTGTTCGGCATTTCTTGGGTATCAATGCCTCCATGTCGGCAAGCACGTCTTCCATCGTATAACGTCCCTCTTTGTCCTGATACAATTCAGCGGCAAGGAGAATGCTTGCTTCCCCTTTCTCCACCTTTTTGAAGTTGTAGCCGAGTGCTCCTCCAAGGTTTTCCGTGGCAGATATTTTGGCAATCATTTCTTGCGGTAGTCTATAGTCAGACTGATAGCCTGCTCCTGCAAGGTAATAATTTGAGCCGACAAATTTTCTAATTTTTCAAGCATAATCTGTGCGGTTTTTACGCTGTGATAGCTGTTGATGGCGCGCACAGTTTGGTTATACAGCACGCCGATCTTATGGATTTGTGCCGTCAGTTCCGAGAGTTTCCGGTAATATTCTACGGCAGATTTATCCACCGTAATCACCTTGAAACTCTCTCCAAGAATGCGAGCGCGTACGAAATCCGACTTGGTTTCTGCGCCCGAACGCTGAAACAAATCTATCGCCCTTTGCTGGTCTTTGGGGTTGGGCAGCCGTACATGCCAGTTGTCCCAACGGGGCTTTTCTGCTTGTTTCCGTTCTGAACCATGTTCCGTTTCCTTATTCATATCCGTTTTATCTTCTAATTACGACTTTGGAGTAATTCATTCCCCCTTCGGGGCAAGGGTCTTTGTGGTACAAACGGCGGTTTGTGTTACAAAGACATACCTTGCCAATATTAAGAGTTGATACGATTGAAGTATCCACCCTTTTGGAGTGTCTGCTTCGGGACGTTACCTGCATGTATTATTCTCGCCTGCAAAGTTACGGCAGATTTTCAAATATCTCATTATCAGAGATATTCACTCTTTTTCCTCGTATTTCCCTGCACTTCATCGCTGTAATAAAATCAGCAGAAATATCATTTATTTTGCAATCAGAACGAGCGAACAATGGTATGATAACACAAGCAAAAGATATATCATATTATCGCCTGCTTGCACCAAAGATGACAAGAAGGAATAATACATATTCATAACAATTTATTGTCATGACAAACTATTGTCAATACAACAAATTGTAAGAACTTGAAATCGTCCTTTTGGACTATCGCCCAATCCATACGCAGTCAGAGCAAACTGTCTGCTGATGACTCTTAATAATGAGAGAATATCCAAACATCAAATAGACAAATAATATGAACTAAGAAATTATCATTATGGAGAACAAAGAACAGCGCCCCCTTTTTCTGGGCTTCTCTTCCCAAAAGGGAGGAGTGGGAAAAAGTACTCTTGCCGAAATCGTAAGCAGCATATTGTACTACGAACAAGGCATCAACCTCTTCGTGATGGACTGCGACCTATCGCAAGACTCTTTCTACAAACTGAGGGAACGTGAGAAAAGTATCGTTCAGGAGAGCGAAGAGCTTTCCAAATCCATGCAGGAGTACTTTCATCACCTCGGCAAAAAAGCATACAGAATTTACAAGTCTGCACCCAGGGAAGCCGTCAGGACTGCACGAAGTAAAATCGACGGTATCAGCAACGAGAAGTACCAGTTGGTTATATTTGATTTCCCGGGACATGCTGGAACAACCGAACTGATGGAACTGTCCCTTCAGATGGACTATATCCTTTCTCCGATTGAAGCTGACATTCAGTCGCTGGTTTCATGTCTGGCATACGCCAAGACTATCACGGAGATTGGAGTTTCGATGTCCGACTCCCGGATAAAGGACATTATCCTGTTCTGGAACAAGGTGGACAGAAGAGTAAGGAACATCATCATCGATGAATATACAAAGCTCATCCATGAATACGAACTCACGCTCCTGCCCGGCTATGTATATGCCACGCACCGCTTCTCTCACGAACTTTCCACATACGGACTGCGCGGAGTGTTCCGCTCTACCTATCAGCCTCCTGCAAGGGGATTACGAATGGGTACGGGGTTGGACGAACTCGTCAATGAGATAATTCAACGTCTCAACCTAAAAACGAAAACAGAAAATGGCAACGATTGAGGAAAGAAAGCAACAGCTGGAAAACAAGCTGAAGAAAATGGCAGAGGACAATGTCGTGGTAAAACCTGTCACGATACCAAACTCCTTCGACCCTTCCGAGGATACTGAGTCCTCCCCTGCAACATCAGGGGAGGAAGACAATAATTTAGAAGAGACGAAAGAAACGAAAACAGCAAAAGAAAAACCGGTAGATGAAATAGAAAGAGAGGAAACGGGGAACACGGAACAGAAACGGGAAAGGAAGCCGAGAATGGAAAAGCCCGGCGTGTCCTCCCTTTCCATAGAGGTCTACCGTTCCCTGTACTTTCATCCCGTCCGCTCCCAAATGCGGACAGCCTTCTCCATTAATCTGGAAACGCTGCAGAACCTGCGCAACGTGTTGCAGGACTTGGGGAGCGTGTTTCCATAGCCGCATATATAGACAACATTCTTAGGGAACACCTGCGTGAACATTTGGAATTGCTCAACAGTGCGGCAGCAAAAACAAAAGACGCAAGACAACAATAATACTATGATGGAAACAATACTTTTCAGTTTTATACTGATACTCATCATCATTTGGATAATGCTGGGTATCCTGTACTTCTATATGCGGTATGTATCTCCGTATGGCATCCTTATCAAGAAAAAAATAAAAAAAGGGCAATGAGCAGACTAAGGAGAATGAAGCGACGAAGGAAAAAAGACGGACAAAAAGGAGAAGGAAAAAGAAGATCAAGCCGAGTTTGTACTGATTAGCAAAAAGCCGTTCCATTTCCCTATTATCCCATAAGTTCCCTCTGCTTCTTCATCTGAAAATTCAGAGCAGAATAGTAATAATTTTGCACCTCAGAACTCCGAAAAGAAAGAGGACATGAAGGAAGAGGACAACGAGATGGACGTTGATTTCGAGATGGAGCGAGTTGATGAGGATGAGGTCGCCCGTGAGGAATTAATTCTGCCCATTGAGCCCACATCGGACGAAACCGAGACGTCAGGGCAGTCCGTCCTCGCACGTGACTTAGTCCGCCTGCAAAAATGGGCAAAGAACTGTGAGGAGGCTGATGAGAAAGAAGTCAAAGAGACCATTCGGCAGCTTCAAGACTCAGATCTATTGGATAAGTACAAGGAGAACATCGTCAAGATGCAGGGTGAGCAAACTTCGCTATTGGAGAAAATCCGTAAAGCGGAAGAACAAAGCGAGCAACAAGCAATGTTGTTTTCTCAAAACTCAATACCGGCAGATTCAAGCGCTTCTGACACTTCATCCGATAATGACGACGACAAGCCTCTTTCATATTATCTGTAAACAATCAACGATGGAAGCGGGAAAAGAAAACGGCTCATTAACAGCTACAAGGTTTCCACATGAAAATGTGCCTCTCTTTCCCCTTCCTTTTAAGAACAAGCAATTTTATCACACTTAAAATTATAACATACAAATGAACAAAAAAATTACACTGATGATGCTCCTACTGATGACTGCCACCATAGGAGCATACGCACAGGCAACGGTATTGCCGGTATCAATGAAGCTACAAAAATGGTAACCTCCTACTTCGATCCCGGCACGAAACTCATCTATGCCGTAGGGGCGGTAGTGGGGTTGATTGGAGGAATAAAAGTGTATAACAAGTTCTCAAGTGGTGACCCCGATACGAGTAAGACCGCAGCCTCTTGGTTCGGTGCGTGTATCTTCCTCATCGTGGCTGCCACTATCTTGAGAAGTTTCTTCCTGTAAATCAATGGCTGCATTTGAAATCAACAAAGGTGTAGGTCGGACGGTAGAGTTCAAGGGCTTGAAGGTACAGTATCTCTTCCTCTTTGCAGGAGGCTTGCTGGCAGTCTTCATTCTCGTGGTCATTCTCTATCTCTGCGGCATCAGTCAGATAGCCTGTCTTGTCATAGGTGTAGTGGGTGCCACCATAGTGGTGTGGCAAACGTTCACCATGAATAGAAAGTATGGGCAATATGGGCTGATGAAAAAAGGAGCAGTACGTATGCACCCACGCTACCTTGTGAACCGCCGTACGGTCTGCCACCTTATCCGTAATCTTCAACCAAAGAAAGCAAAAAAATGAGAAACAAAAGCAAGATAACGACCCTTGAATCAAAGTTCCCGCTGCTCTCCATCGAGCAGGGCTGCATGGTGAGCAAAGATGCTGACATCACGGTGGCTTTCCGTGTGAATTGCCCGAACTCTTTACCGTCACTTCTACAGAATACGAGGCAATGCACTCAGCCTGGCATAAGGCAATCAAGGTGCTACCCAATTACAGCATCGTACACAAGCAGGACTGGTTCATTAAGGAGGACTATCAAGGAAAGCTTTCCGATGGCGGACTGAGCTTCCTTGCCCGTTCCTCTGAGCGGCACTTCAATGAGCGTCCGTATCTCCACCACTCAGTCTATCTCTTCCTTACCAAGACCAACAAGCAGCGTATGGCACAGCAGAGCAATTTCTCTTCGCTCTGCCGTGGACACCTGCTACCAAAAGAGATTACCAACAAGGACGAAGTGATGAAGTTTATGGAAGCAGTAGACCAGTTCGAGCGTATCATCAACGATACCGAGCAGCTAAGAATTGTCCGTATGACTGAAGATGAATTGATTGGTACAAAGGAAAAAGGCGGTCTCTTGGACCGTTATTTCTCCCTCTCGGAAGAAAGACACGCCTCGTTGGAGGACATCCGCTTGGGCGCAGACCTTGTACGTGTGGGCGACAATATGATTTGTCTGCATACGCTCTCCGACACGGACGACCTGCCTACAACGGTCAGCACAGACAGCCGATATGAGCGATTATCGACCGACCGAAGCGACTGCCGTCTTTCCTTTGCCTCTCCCGTAGGGTTGATGCTACCCTGTAACCATATTTATAACCAGTACCTCTTTATCGAGGACAGCGACGCCAATCTTGAACGCTTCGAGAAGCAGGCAAGGAATATGCACTCGCTGGCACGCTACAGCCGTAGCAACCAAATCAACGAGGAGTGGATACAGGAGTATCTCAATATTGCTCACTCACAGGGACTGACCTCTATCCGTGCCCATTTTAACGTATTGGCATGGAGCAGCGATAAGGAAGAACTTCGCCAAATCAAGAATGACGTAGGCTCTGCACTTGCTCTTATGGAATGCCACCCACGTCACAATACCATTGATGCGGCAACGCTCTACTGGGCGGGTATTCCCGGCAATGCGGCAGACTTTCCAGCAGAAGAGTCATTCTATACTTTCATCGAGCCTGCCCTCTGCTTCTTTACGGCAGAGACGAACTATAAGGACTCGCTCTCTCCCTTCGGCATCAAGATGGCAGACCGCCTTTCAGGGAAACCTGTCCACTTGGATATATCTGATTTGCCGATGAAAAAGGGAGTCATCACCAACCGTAACAAGTTTATCTTGGGTCCTTCGGGTAGTGGCAAGTCTTTCTTTACCAACCACATGGTACGCCAGTATTACGAGCAGGGGGGCGCACGTCCTCTTGGTCGATACGGGTAACTCATATCAAGGCTTGTGTGAACTTATCCACCGCAAGACTAAGGGCAAGGATGGTGTGTATTTCACCTATACTAATGAAAGTCCGATATCCTTCAACCCTTTCTATACGGATGATTACTTCTTCGATGTAGAGAAAAGGGAGAGTATCTGTACGCTACTGCTCACGCTCTGGAAGAGTGCCGATGAGCATATCACTAAGACGGAAGCTGGTGAACTTGGTTCAGCCGTAAACTCCTATATCGAGCTGATATGTGCTGACCACAGCGTTACACCCTGTTTTAATACCTTCTATGAGTATCTGCGGGACGTGTACCGAAGGATATGGAAAAGCGTGACATCAAGGTGACGCTCTCGGACTTCAATATCAACAACCTCTTAACGACATTGAAGCAATACTATCGTGGCGGTCGATATGATTTCCTTTTGAACTCGGACAAGAACATCGACCTGCTAAGTAAACGCTTCATCGTCTTTGAGATTGACCAAGTGAAGGACAACAAGGACCTCTTTCCTGTGGTAACGATTATCATCATGGAAGCCTTCATCAACAAGATGCGCCGATTAAAGGGTATCCGCAAGATGATACTTATTGAGGAAGCGTGGAAAGCCATTGCTTCGGCAAATATGGCGGACTACATCAAGTATCTCTATAAGACGGTGAGAAAGTATTTCGGGGAAGCCATTGTCGTAACGCAGGAGGTAGACGATATCATCCAGTCACCCATTGTCAAGGAAAGTATCATCAACAACTCCGACTGCAAAATACTGCTTGACCAGCGCAAGTACATGACCAAGTTCGATGGTATACAGGCGATGCTTGGTCTTTCGGAAAAGGAAAAGAGCCAGATACTCTCCATTAACCAGAACAATGACCCGAACCGACTCTACAAGGAAGTTTGGATAGGTCTGGGCGGTATGCAGAGTGCTGTCTATGCCACGGAGGTAAGCATGGAGGAATACCTGACCTACACCACGGAGGAAACCGAGAAGGTGGAGGTGCTGAACAGGGCGGCACAGCTTGGTGGGGATATCGAAACGGCTATCCGTCAGCTTGCCATAGAGAAAAGAAACAATAAAAAGAAATAAGTACAAACCATCAAAATTATAGTAACAATGAAAAAGTATATTTTCATGGCTCTCTTAGGATTGAGCCTTTCTGTTCCCAAAGCCCACGCACAGTGGGTAGTGAGCGACCCTGGCAATTTTGCCGGCAACATCGTCAATTCGGTTAAGGAGATAGCCACCGCCTCGAAGACGGTGAAGAATACCCTTGACGGGTTCAAGGAGGTGGAGAAGCTTTACAACGACACCAAGAAGTATTACGATGCACTCAAGAAGGTGAATAACCTCATTGGAGATGCCTACAAGGTCAAGGAGTGTATCCTTATGGTGGGTGACATCTCGGAGATTTACGTCACCTCGTATAAGAAGATGCTTTCGGACAAGAATTTCCGCCCTTCAGAACTTGCTGCGATGGCTTCGGGCTATGCCAAACTTTTGGAGCAGAGCGGTGAGAGTCTCAAGGAACTAAAGTCCATTGTCAAGAGTAATGTCTTCTCGATGAACGACCACGAGCGTATGCAGGCAATCGACCGTATCTATACCACGCTGAGAGAAAACCGCTCGCTTGTATCCTACTACACAAGGAAAAACATCTCCGTGAGCTATGTGCGTGCAAGGGAGAAGAACAACCTTGCCTCTGTTAAGGCACTCTATGGTAATACGGCAAGCAGGTATTGGTAAATCCACAGAAAAAAAAAAAGAACTTGAAAGAACTTTCATAAAAAACTTTTGCTTATGGATTTTGCCAGTTTACATGAGCTGCTACGCTCCACCTATGATGAGATGATGCCACTCTGTGCCCAGATGACGGGCATTGCCAAGGGTATTGCGGGCTTGGGTGCGCTCTTTTATATTGCTCTTCGGGTATGGGCTTCCATTGCCCGTGCCGAGGCGATAGACGTTTTTCCGCTTCTCCGTCCCTTCGTGCTGGGCTTTTGCATCATGTTCTTCCCGACAGTCGTATTGGGTACGATGAATGCCGTTCTCTCGCCCGTAGTGCAGGGAACGGAGATGATGGTACACCAGCAGGAGGGGAATCTTGCCGAACTTACTGCCAAGCGGGACAAGCTGCAGGAGGAAGCCTACCTTAGGAATCCTGAAACAGCCTACCTTGTTTCCAACGAGAAGTTCGATGAGAAGATAGAGGAAATGGGCATCATCGGACCTGAAGATGCTGTGACGATAGCGGGTATGTATGCCGAGCGTGCTGCCTATCAGACCAAGCAATGGATTATGAAGATGGTACACGACCTCTTAGAACTCCTGTTCCATGCTGCAGGGCTTATCATCGACACACTGCGCACCTTCATACTCATCGTCCTTGCCATTCTCGGTCCGATAGTCTTCGGCATTGCCGTATGGGATGGTCTTGCAGGCTCACTTACGGCATGGTTCTCACGCTATATCTCTGTCTACCTGTGGCTGCCTGTCAGCTCTATTCTTACGGCACTGCTTACGAAGATACAGGTGCTGATGGTACAAAAGGACATCGAAGCGCTCAGCGACCCTAACTACTGCCTGATTCGGGAACATGGTATTACATCGTCTTCTTCCTCATCGGTATTGTAGGCTACTTCTGTGTACCTACCGTGGCAGGCTGGATTATCGAAGCTGGAGGTGGTATCGGCTCATACGGTCGTAATGTCAACCAGACAGCACAGCATGGTGCGCAAGGCGCATATACCGGTGGCAAGGCTGCTATGGCTGGCGCAGGTGCTGCTGTGGGAAATGTCGGTGGACGGATCAAGGGTGCACTGCTCAAAGGAAAATAATCAATCAAAAAAAGAAGAAAAAAATGGAATTCAAATCACTTGGTAATATCGAGACTTCATTCAGACAGATAAGACTCTACGCCTTTGTCTTTGCCATCGTCTGTGTGGCAGTAAGCGGTTATGCCGTCTATGCCTCGTACAGCTTCGCAAAGGAGCAGAGGGAGAAAATCTATGTGCTTGACCAGGGAAAGTCGCTCATGCTTGCCCTCAGTCAGGATGCAAGTCGTAATCGTCCCGTGGAGGCAAGAGAACACGTGCGCCGTTTCATGAGCTGTTCTTCACCATTGCGCCTGACAAGGATGCCATTGAGAAGAATATGGAGCGTGCCTTTGTGCTGTGTGACAAGTCGGCTTTCAACTATTACAAAGACTTGGCAGAGAAAGGTTATTATAACCGCGCCATATCGGGTAATGTCAATCAGCGCATAGAGGTGGACTCTATCCACTGCAACTTTAATACTTACCCTTATGCGGTAACAACCTATGCACGGGAGTTTATCGTCCGTCAGAGTAACGTTACAGAGCGCAGTCTTGTTACGACCTGCACGCTGCAAAACTCTGTCCGTTCGGACAATAACCCGCAAGGTTTTCTTATGGAGAACTTCCTTGTCAAGGAGAACAGGGATATACAGACTTATAAACGATAAGGCTATGGCAAGGAAAAGAAACTTTTTACTCTCACGTCACTATCTGCGCTTTCACCTGTGGCTCCGCCATCGTTGTGAAAGGCTCACGATAAGGCAGAGAAAGGAAATCGTCTATGGGCTGAGTTTCATCTATCTGCTCTGCTCGCTTTGGATGATAGCGCAGTTCTTCCTTCCTCCAAAGAAGGAGAAACTACCCATCCCCACGGGAAAGCTGACGGACAGTCCGATACGGACAGACAGCACTTTACACGAGTTACACGGCAATTTTTACCTACAACATCATCAAACAATCAAAGAAAATGGATAATAAACAGAAAGAACAAATGAAGAAAGGCTTGGTCTTCGGAGGATTAGGACTGCTGTTTGCCCTTTCAATGTGGTTTATCTTCGCACCTTCGGGCAAGGATAAGACCGCAGCGGAACAGGGACTCAATGACAGCATCCCGCAGGCAACAACAGAAAAACTGACGGAGAACAAGCTCAAAGCCTATGAATTAGGCGACAAGGCACACGAGGAGGAACAGACCCGCGAGGAGATGGGCAGACTATCGGACTATTTTGCACAGAACACTGCTCCATCAGAGGAGCAGCGTGCAGAAACAGCTGCTTCTACGGCAAAGATAGAAAACTCCATGCATCGCTATGAAGAGAATAATCGCCTCTTGAACTCCTTTACGCTCCCGACCCACACGAGCAGGAGCGTGAAGCCTTGCGCTCGGAGATAGATAATCTAAAGAAAGAACTATCTCAAAAGGATAGTAAGGAGGACAATGAAGGGAAACGGCAGCTTGCCTTGATGGAAAAGAGCTATCAGATGGCAGCAAAGTATCTCCCTAAAGCATCAACTCCACCTACCTTCAATAATGGTCTGACGGCAGGAAAGGAAAAAACGGAAGATACAGCAGGTGGCTTTGAAGCCGCTAAGGGCAAGACCATGCAGAATGAAAAGCCTGCAATGGAAGTTCTGCCGGAGCGAAGGCAGATAGTTTCTTCACTTGACCAGCCTATGAGCGATGTGTACTTTATGGAGGAATACGGCAAGAAGGCTCGTAATATGGGCTTTCATTCGCTTACCGGTAGTCCTCCATCTTTGTTGCGCAATACGCTTAAAGTTGTCGTGGACAGGACTACTGTTCTTAAGGAGGGCGACAATGTCGTACTCCGTCTGCTTGAAAGTGCCAAGGTAGAGGGGCTGCACATTCCACGACAGAGCCGACTCATAGCCGTCGCTAAGATAGAAGGTAACCGTATGCACCTGCTTATCAAAAGCATTGAGGTAGACGGGCATATCATAGCCGTCAAGCTCTCGGCATACGACATGGACGGACAGGAGGGTGTGTATATACCAGGTTCGGAGGACATCAATGCGCTTAAGGAAGTCGGGGCGAACATCGGTGGTTCAATGGGAACCTCCTTTACTTTCGCTTCCTCTGCCAAGGACCAGATTATCTCCGAGGCTGCCCGTGGGGTGATGCAGGGTGCAAGTCAGTTGCTTCAGAAGAAACTGCGTACTATCAAGGTAACGCTCAAGGGTGGCTACCGCCTTTTCTTGGTTCAGTCCAAATAAAACAATCGAAAATGATAAGTAAAAAATAACATCAAATCAAAAGGAACAATGAAGAAAATTATTTTATCAATGGCTATGCTTACCTTGGTGGGAGCAACAGCCACAGCACAGGAAAACAATGATGGTCTGACACCGAGCCGTCCGCTTACTTCGGGCGAACTCTTTCAAGGAATGAGCCGTGCCATACCAACGGGGCGTGTCGTACTGCCGTATGGTCTTGACGTTACCTTTGACAAGACCGTGCATCTTATCTTCCCTTCTGCCATTCGTTATGTAGACTTAGGTTCACAGAATATCATTGCAGGAAAGGCAGAGGATGCAGAGAACGTGTTACGTGTAAAGGCTTCAGTGAAGGACTTTGAGATGGAAACCAATATGAGTGTCATCTGTGAGGACGGCTCTTTCTATGCTTTCAACGTAAATATGCTGATGAGCCGGAGAAGTTGAGCATCGAGATGAAAGACTTCTTGTCACCAACGGACGGACGCCTGCCAAGCAATCGCTCTGATATTTACTTTAAGGAACTCGGCAACGAGTCTCCCATATTAGTAAAACTGATGATGCAGACTATCTATCAGAACGACAAGCGTACCATCAAACATATCGGTGCACAGCAGTTTGGTATGAAGTTCCTGCTTCGTGGCTTGTATGCCCATAATGGCTTGCTGTATTTCCACACTCGTATGGAAAACAGCACGAATATGCCGTACTCGGTGGATTTTATCACATTCAAGGTGGTTGATAAGAAGATGGCAAAGCGCACCGCTATACAAGAGCAGGTGCTTCAGCCACTTCGTGCCTATCATCAGGTGATGCAGGTGCGTGGTATGAGTAGTGAACACAGTGTGTTTGCGCTCGAGCAGTTCTCTCTTGCAGAAGATAAGCAGCTTGAAGTGACGCTCTATGAGAGAAATGGCGGTCGTACGCTGACCTTTTATGTAACGGCAGAAGACCTGCAGTTGGCAAAGAAGATTGATAACCTCAAACTGAAATGGTAGACATTATGAAGAAGAAAATCATTTTATCGGTTTGTGCAGCGGTGGCAATGGCTTTAGCTTGCCATCGCAGGCACAGCGACTGATACCCAAGCAAAGGGGCGTAGAGGTCGTAGGGAGTGTTCCACTTATTAAGGGTGAAAAGTTCCTTGCAGCTGACAATTTCGGTATGGGAGCATCACTTGCTCGATATTTGGGGCATGAGAATTATACCTTTGTTATGGCAGAGTATGAACAGCAGAATATGCCGTACAGAAGTTATAACGTAAAACTCAAGGATGCACTCTTGCAGGTGGGCTATATGCACCCTGTTCTTTCCGACAGAGGTATGAACGTGTTTCTCTATGGAGGCATATCCGCTTTGGGTGGCTATGAACAGCTGAACGAGGATAAAAAGCTGCTGCCCGATGGGGCAACACTGCTCGACCGTTCCCGCTTTGTCTATGGCGGTGCCGTGCATGGCTCGGTGGAAGTGTTCCTAATGGACAGGGTTCTCTTTCTTGTAAAGGCGCAGGGACGTTTCCTATTTGGAACGGACGTGCATCGTTTTCGTCCGGCAGTTTCTGTAGGACTAAGGTTTAACTTTTAAGTAGAAGAAAAGATGAAGAAGATATTGAATACGATTTGGGTAATGGGTGTGCTGACCCTTGCCGTGTTTTGCCTATCTGCTTGTGATAGGGATTTGGATGTTCAGCAGTCTTATCCGTTTACGGTGGAGACAATGCCGGTTCAGAAAGACATCATAAAGGGACAGACGGCTGAGATACGCTGCACGCTTAAGCGGGGCGGTGAGTTTGTCGACACTCGCTATACGATACGTTATTTCCAGTCTGACGGCAAGGGCTTGCTAAGAAATGATAATGGTACGGTATTCAAGCCGAACGACCGCTATCCACTGACAAAAGATGTATTCCGCTTATACTACACTTCGCTCTCAGCCGACCGCCAGACGATTGATGTATATGTGGAGGATAGTTTCGGCAGGGTTCAGCAGCTGACCTTTAGTTTCAACAACGAGCGGGAAGATGGCAAGGATAAGCCTGCATCTTCTCACCACTAAAAGCGTAATTGATGCGAACGATAAATGCTTTCATTTTACTTTGTGTATTCTGCCTTTTCTGTCAGCCAATCCTTGCCCAGCGCAGGGTGCGGCTGGCAGACTTGCCTCCTTTTGAGCGTGCAGTAGTTGTAGTAAATACTTTGAGGGCATGCACAGCTGGAAGAATTATCCGTATGTTGGATATGGGCATCAGCTGCAACCTGGAGAACGTTTCACTGCGGATATGACAGAACGGCAAGCTGACTCCCTGCTCCGTGCCGACCTTTGGAAATGCTTTGAACACTTCAAAGGGTATGGGAAGGATGCCCTGCTACTCACCTTGCTTGCCTATAACGTGGGTGTAGGGCGTCTGCTGGGTTATGGCAAGCATCCCAAGAGCCGACTGCTACGAAAAATAGAAGCTGGAGATAGAAACTACTATTGGGAGTATGTTTCGTTCTGCCGATATAAGGGGAAAGTGCTGAATGGGTTAGTCAAGCGCAGGAAAGTGGAGTTTGCGCTGTTTTATATTCCCTGACTTTTATGACATAGATTTATTTATTCGTAAATTACAAATAAGTAAATATAAATTAGTAACTTTGCAAAAAAATGAAACGCCAATTACCATACGAAATAAGCTATACTCGTTTAAAACGATGTAGGAGTATTGAGACAGTTTTATTGTGGATAACATTAGTCATCCCAATTATTCTTGTTATCATTCCATATATTGTTGTGAATGGGAGAAACTGTACAGATTTATTTAATATTTTTAAGTTACATATCTATTATATCATATGCATTGTTGTATATAATTGTAGAAATTATAATGCAACCAATGGTAGCAAGTTCAAGAAGGAAAGGATTTATAGATAATTCTCTTGGCAGTCATTTTCTAAATAAACCCGTTACAAATTATTATGATAATGATACCATTGATTTAGGACCGTATAAGATGTTAGTTAATTGCTTTTGAAAATTGCTTCTTTACCTATAGGCTTGTTAAAGCTACACTATTAAAGGAAGTTTTATTCAGTTCTTTAGCGTTTCTTTTTCTTCTCTTCTTTTGCATTTTATGGCTTTTGGAAATTATAGATTTGCGATGCCATTGTTACAATTATTCCTTTCAACTTCTTTTTTTATCAAAACCGTATATCATATTATATTTTTATTTTAGATTGTCAGCTCTATACAAAAGATTTAAAGAATATTTTTCACGAACTAAAGTTTCAAAGAAAGAAATTATTCAAGAAGCTTTCTTTATGGTTCTTGAATATGAATCCACCTTAGCATATAACAAATCTGAGATTAGCGATGCTGTTTATAAGAAGATGAATCTAGAATTAACAGAAGAATGGAATAATATGAAAATTCTATATAAAATAAAATAGACAATGAAAAGATATACAACAGAGAGTGTGCTAAAAGGACATCCAGATAAAGTTTGTGATCAAATCAGCGATGCAATTTTGGACGTGTGTTTGTCAAAGAATAAGCACGCGCATACTGCTATCGAATGTCTTGGGACTGGAAATGAAATTATAGTTAGTGGTGAGATAGATGGTGTTGAGAGTATAGAACTTTCCTCTATAATAAATCCATTATATCAGTCTATAGGATATAACAATCAGATATATATTCGTAATTTGCTTAGATGCCAATCTGCTCAACTTAAAAAAGGTCTTTTGTTAGGTGGGGCAGGTGACCAAGGGATTATGTATGGTTATGCAATTAATAATAAGTATAACTTTCTCCCCTATGGTGTTTATTTATCAAATTCTATAGCTAAGAATATTGATAACTTTAGAATAAATACTGATTACTTACTACCTGATGGGAAAGTACAAGTCACTATGACTGAGAATAGTATTGAAACCATAATTATAAATGTACAAAATACAGGAAATATAGAACACACCTTTTTGGAACATGAAATAATAGAGAATGTTCTATCTCATCTAGTAGATTGTCAGAATGTTGATATTGAGATTAATAAAAAATCAGAATTTCTTAGTGGCGGAATTGAAAACGATACAGGGGTAACAGGTCGTAAGATAATAGCAGATACTTATGGCGGTCTTATTTGTCATGGGGGAGGTGCTTTCTCTGGGAAAGATCCAACTAAGATGGATAGGAGTGCTTCATATATGGCACGATATGTTGCAAAAAACGTCGTTGCAAATGGATTTGCAGATGAATGTAAGATAGCTCTTGCATACGCCTTTGGAGAAGAATATCCTGTAATGGTTCAAGTAGAAACTGAAAATGGATATGCAGATAAAAAACTTATTGATTTTATAAATAAACAATTTGATTTCAGACCAGAAGCTATAATTGAAAGGCTCGGATTAAGAGAATGCTTATTTTTTTGCCGACTGCTGTATATAGTCATTTTTCAAACCCTACATTTCCTTGGGAAAAAATAGAAGCCTTATAAGAATTAAAGTGAATTTTGCAAGATAATTCTGCGACTTTCTTTTGCTTCTTTTCTTTGGTCGCCTGCTCGTTCAAAGATAAAGAAAAGAAGCCACGCAAACCTAAAATTTGCGTGGCTCTTGCTATTATTCAGAAGGATATTTTTGCACTTTCATTATTCTGTCTATTCGTTTGTAGGGGTGTCTGTCAAATGCCCAATTTATCTCATCATCGGGCAAAGTGCTGTGAATGCTTCCACCCATAACCAACCCACAATGTTGCAGGACTTTCTGCCGTGCGTCTTCTTTGCTCTCCGCAACCACATCGAACACTCCTTCAAAGACATATTGCGTCCGAACTCTGTAAACTTTCTTCTTCATAATCTTAAAATTCAACCTTTAATAATCTATATTCCTTTGGCTCTCCATTGGATATTCTGCGGTGCGTGAGCCAAAAGTGATGTGCGCCATAGCCGTATGCAAAGAATTTGTCAAGTTCTGTTTCTTCAGCTATTTTGTTGATAGCCGTCCTTAACTCCTCTTTGTTGTCGGATAGGGTTATCGCATTAATCACCCTAATGAGAATATGCGGTATCTCATCCGCCCAATTGTAGATAATATTTTCAATCTCTGTCTTCATATCTCTGATAATTTAATGGTTCATACTTTATGCTGTTGCTTTCATTCTCCGGCTTATAAGTCCTCGATTAGCGTTTACAAGGTTTACTATCTGCTCGTGGTATTCCGTGTTCTTGTTGCACACTCCACGACTTTGCACCACCTCCAATGTTCTTAATGATACTTCAATCGTTTCTATTCGCTTGCCTTCAATGGTAGCCGAAAGGATAAGGGAGTCCTCCTTAAGGTAATATGCATTAGAGAATACGCAATGGTGCATTGATACACCTTCTTCCAAATGTTCCTGCACGCTCTCCAATACGTGTACTTGGATAGTGCCATCCGTGAATGAATATGCTGATAGGCTTCATTATCGTTGCGTATCGCCATAGGACTATAATAGGAAAAGGTATCAACATAGTGTCCCAATACCCTCTGTATGGCAACCACAGCTTTTCGTCCCTGCATATTCCACCAATATTGCCCAATCTCAATTATAGAAGTCTGTGCTTTGTAACCTTTCTCCATACCCACAATAAGTAGGAACATACGCAATACTTGAAACTCTCCACAAGTAGTAAGTATGGTGAAATACTGCTTCTGCTGCAACTTGCGCTCGTATGTTTCCTTGACCTGCAACTTTGCCCTGCAATGAGGGCAAGGGCAAGTTTCTCTCTGTTTGTCCATTATCCAACTATGCCCACAATCCATACAAGTGGTGCGACCTTTTGGCAAGCGGTAGGCGAAGTGGTCTATACACTCACGGAATGCCCATTTGCTTTGTGTCTTGGTTATCGGGCGAAGATGCTTGCTTTGTTCCAAAACTGCCTTTTCAAATTTGTTTCTCGGTTTCATAGGCTTAAAAATCAAATAGTGATGGTTGTACTTGGGTTGTTGCGTTCTCAGTCTTTTTCGCTCGTGCGTTACGGCTCTGTAACTTGGCAAGTTCCTCACGCTGATATTGCTTAATGGCTTCCTGCCTTGCTTCGGCTTTTTCTTCCTCCGTGAGTTCTACAATGTGATTAACGGCTACTCGGCAAGAGACAGCCTTGCCGACCTCTATATCGTCCTCATCGTAGTAGTGAACAGCCATAGAGAAGATTTCATCATCATCAAAGCCGTTGCAGCCGCTTTTCTGCACTTCATTAAGAATGTAGGTGATGCACTCCTCGATATTCTTGTTCGGTTTCATCAAGTTAGGGGCAAACAAGGGGTCTGCCATAGCACGCTGATTGAGATACTCGGCTATTGTCCGTGTGAAATGTTCTGTTCCTTTCATATTGCTTAGTATTTGGGGATTTCTACTATTTGATTGATGCGTCCATATAGGTAGGCTCTTAGGCTTGTTCTGTCAGGTGCGTAATACTCTGTCCATTGTCCGTACTGATTGACAAGATATTTCTTCAGTACATCAAAGAAGTCAAAGCGATAGCCTTGCAGTGGAACGGCTGTTCGGAAATAGGTGTTTGAGTTCACCGCTTCACATAGCCAATTCTTTTCCTCACGGCTCATCATTTCGCCACGATAGAGTTTCATACGCAGGAGATATACTTTGCTATTACAAAGGCTCTCCAAAGGGGGAACGTCCCATTGTACAAACTTAATTGCCAACACTTGCTCACTCTTTTCAGCCGTAGGGTTAATGCGGTAATGAGAGGAGGAGCTATATCCTTTTCTGTTCATCGAAGATGTTGTATTTACTTTTTGCTTATCCATAGCGACATTTTTTTTATGCGTCCAAAGATCGGAGTATGCTGATTCCTTTTTGTAGCAAAATAGAGGTAGCGGGGCTGGCTTACACAAGGTTTTGTCGGGAAATACAACCCGTAGGTGTGGAGATTTTCCAGACAAACCAAGCGGCACAGACCTTTTGAAAGCCACATGCCCCGTACTACCTTTGCGGATAAAAGGAGAACAGCATCCGTCTCCTTGACTTCGCATCATGTGGAGCATAGGAAAGGAAGCGAAAGTGCAACGCCCATAGTGGGAAATAGAAAAGGTGAGGGTGTGTCAAAACTCGTTTTCAGCTAAAGACAGCTATCATTTTGTAAAGAATAACCGTTACCAAAGAGTTAATAACTCAATGATAACGGTTACTTTAATATTTATGAGGGAGTGAAACTGTTAATATGAAAGGAAGCTTTTCTGAATTCTTAGTTTTGACACACCCCCACCTGATGAAATCAAATGGAAAGTTTTACTGAGCTATGCTTCTCAAAGCACGCATAGCAGGATGGCACAGAGAATAGCCAACCAAAATAGAATGCTCAGCAGCGTAATTGTCACTTTTAGAATTACCCTGACAATAAAGCGTAGTATCAGAAAACCTGCAATGACAGAGACGGCAGTTACGACTTGCGGCGTTACAATCTTCGAGATAAGCCAAATGGCACCGATAATGATGGAAAGTAGGATAGCGAGTTCGATGAAGCGTGTCCAACCGAAGCGGCGGACTTGCTTGGGCGAAGTCGATTGCTGCTTGATATTATCGGTTTTATTCGATGCGTCTGCCTTGATGAAGGCAGGTGTGTGAACGATTTCGTTAAGCCGTGAGGACAATGGAAGCTCGCTTCTATTGTCTCGGCGAGAAATCGCACTTTTAAGAACATCTTGATTCATGATGATTGTATTCATATCGGAGCTTTTTATAGTTTCAAGAGCAATAACAAGATACTCTTCCACACAAAGCCAAGTGTTTGTAAAACTATTGGTGTGTGGGGAAGAATGGTTATCTTGGCTCTTGACACTACAAAAGTTCCCGATGGTGTTACATCAAGTCATGTTTTCACTATCGACTGTTGGCAGACCATTGACCTCGATAATCAGAACGATTATCCCTGTCAGTTCGGTGTAGAGTTTCTCATACTCTGGACTTGCGCCAAAGTCGTCTGTCAGTTCATACTTATCGAAAACACTTTGCACAGCCTTATTCTTCAAAAGTATCGGGGACAGTCTTTCGGGGAGTGGGGAGGGCAGTTCTTTCTCAAACTCATTCTCCAAGACAGATACAAGCGTGTCATACTTGGAAAAGTGCAAACCTTGGTATAAGACTTCACTTGCCATTGTCTCAGCCTCTGGGTGAGAAAAACCTTGTGCTATAGCATCGCAGTAAGCTGTCAATGCTTCGTCTGCGCGATTAGTTATAAACGTATTTTCATTCACTCTCTCTGGAAAATGCTCTCCGAGATACGCTTCCAACTTCAAACGGAAGTAAGAAAGTTCTTTCTTTGTTGTTGTCATAATCTTCTTGGTTTAGGATTGTACATTATTTTGAGTTGATGCCCATAGCAACATTGAACTTGTCTAACTTGCCAGCCAACTGTTCCATATCGTTTTCTATTTTCTTATTGGTAATACGGGCATAAATTTGTGTAGTTTTAATGTTGGTATGCCCCAACATCTTCGACACACTTTCCATAGGAACGCCCTTGCTGAGCGACATGGTCGCAAATGTATGGCGAGCCATATGGAAAGTAAGATTTTTGACAATACCGCAAATATCAGCTATTTCTTTTAGATAAGCATTCATTTTTTGATTACTTAGTACAGGAAACAGTTTTCCTTCACGATAAGTCTTATTGTTATATTTAGCTATAATCTGCTTTGGAATATCAAGAAGAAGAATATTAGATTCTACATTCGTCTTCTGTCTCTTCGTCATAATCCACTGTTTATCGTCCATATTAACTAAATGTTCTGGTGTGAGATTGGCAACATCTATGTATGATAGCCCTGTGAAACATGAGAAAATGAATATATCACGGACAAGAGATAGACGAGGTATCGTAAGTTTTTTATTCACAATTTTGAGAATTTCTTCATCAGTGAGAAATCCTCTGTCGACAAGCTCCAAGTGAAAATGGTAATTAGCAAACGGATCATGGTGCAGCACACCCAATTTTCGACCTAAAATGGTTATTGTCTTAAAAATCTTCATTGTCTTTGTTGCTGTGTTACGACATTGCCCGGCAACTGTTTGAAGATAAAGGTCAAAATCATAGATGACTGTATAATTTAATTCACACAACTTTATATCTGTCCGACCATATTTCTGCTTCAGGAACTCTGCAAAGTGACGCTTGCATAATTCATACTTTCGCAAAGTAGTAGCAGATACAGAAACTCCTACTTGCTTTCGGAAGTCTTCATTATGCTTCTCGAAAAGAGCCATAAACGTATCTATGTCCCCTTTCTTTCCTAAAAACTCTTCTTTGATTCGTTCCAAACACAAATCATCAGAAAACTCCAAACGTCGGAAGATATTAAGCAACCCAGTACTGATATTATCGAGTTGCAAATTCGTCCTCAGGACTTCAGTTGTTCGACCCTTGAGACGTTCTTTGTCAATATCCCAAAGAGACTTCAAAACAGAGATCCCCGTTGATCCAATCGAGAGACGCTCATTATTGAGATAGATTCTCAACATCACAGGATTCTTCCCTTCTTTGTTCACATAATTACTTCTAAGATAGAATGTTGACTTAAAAATTGACTTCATAAATACTTGTTTTTAATTGTAGCCATAGTATGGATTTTGTGTAGCCAAAACTAAAAAGTTGTGTAGCCATTTGTATCCACAACCATGCTGCAAAGTTCAATATAATTTTCAAATGATGAGCAATTCTTACGTACTCTTGATGTACTCTGTAGCCACTCTTGGCTACAATTTTTGAAATTCAAGAATTTCTGTAGCTGAATTGTAGCCGTTGTGGAGTATTTTGGGATATTTTTGTGTATCTACACATACTCCGAAAAGAGGAAGTGATACAAAACAAAAGTATCATAACTCCTTGAAGTTATGATACTTACGATTTTCTTTAGAAATCTCTGATACTATTTTCAGAGTACTTAAAGCGGTGCGTACGGGACTCGAACCCGTGACCTCCTGCGTGACAGGCAGGCATTCTAACCGGCTGAACTAACGCACCAATTCACTCGGTGTGAATGCGAGTGCAAAAGTAACACATATTCTTGATATAGCAAATATCTTTGGCCTTTTTCATCTGTATAATGCGTTTTTTCGCGCGACGAATTGATATAGAGTGCTTTTGAAAGGAAGTATAATATGGTATATATTTGATTCTCAGAATCTATTCTTTGTTATCAGATTGGAAACAGGTTTATTGAGCCAATTGTGATGTGATTTATATGTCAAACATACGAATAATATATAGTTCGCTTTTGGTGAATAAATAGAATAACTTAGATTATGATAAATCCTCTAACATAAATATTTATGCATTTTCTTTTTATAGTAAAACTTGAAATCGAAATTCACCTCAAAAAGACAAGAAAAAAAGGGAATTTTACAAAGTATTTTTTTACAACAGTGTACCAAGATGGCCAAAGATAAAGGAAATGTTATGTATTGAAATCTAACTTAAAGAAGGAGGATAAATAAAATCTTAATGTCTTCAATGAGTTTTGGGAGCTTTTGAGAGTAATTGGTAACTATTTGTTGAGGGAGTTTTATTGTTTGCTGGCACCAAACTATCGTTTGATGTCAGCAAACAGTAATTAGCTCCAACAAACGATAGTTTGGTGCCAGCAAACAAAAAAACAGCCTCCGTTTTTCATACTGGAACTATGAGTCCTGGTCTATCAAAATAAGATGTCTGTGAAGATATAGCCGCTTTAATGTTATAATAAATTGGATGTGTTTTTCTGGTTATATGATCGATATATTAAGTGTTGAGAAATAGGATGATAGATTCGGATTATTATAGACTTTTAAAGCGAGTTGTTTGGCACCTGAACAATAAAAAGCTTCCGGATAAGTGTCATTGAGACTTTTCCGGAAACTGCAAGAAAATAACGCTTGTATGAAGGCTTAAAAACTTAATAGGGTAGCACCATAGGCGGGAAGTGATAATGATACAATCTTATCTTGTTGTAAATCTAAAGTGCATTTTTTGCCCGTCAGCAAGTCTGTCGCTTTGTGCCTACCTGCATTTAGTGATAGGTAGTCAAAAGCGTGTGCCGGTATGCAAACACCTACCTGTATGGGGGTTGCATCAAAATTGGCTACAATCAGTATGTGGTGTTTACCATCCGATCGTAAGAAAGCATATTGTTTATCAGGGTTGAAATTGTTTGCACGAGTATTGTTGACATACATCAAGTCAAACATCTTACCTTGAGAAATAGCAGGTGTATCCCTGCGAATCTGTAGCAACTTTGTGTAGTAATCGCTTAGCTTTTTCTCGCTTGACGTGTACGAGGCTTCGCCTTTAAGGAGCTTCAAATAAGATGAGACGGTCCAATAATCAAAAATTGTTGTTCGTCCATCACACCCGCTAAAACCTTCGTCGTCCATTCCACGCTCGCCTAATTCTTGACCGGCATAAACCATAAAGGGGTTGTTGCTTAAACAAGTACTAACTACTAAAGCAGGGAGAGCTTTAAACGGATTAGTTGCAAAGAAGTCGGAAGCAATGCGTTGTTCGTCATGGTTTTCGAGGAAATTAAGCATATGCGGACGTATGTCGTCAATCGCTTGCCAGCAAGAGGTAATAGCAGATGCCGAACTCTGACCGCAAACTACAGAGCGTAGCGTATCATACAAGCCAACCTTGTCATATAGATAGTCGAATTTGCCCTGATGTAAGTAGTTCCTGTATTCAGCCGGGTTATATACTTCAGCAATGAAGATAAGGTGAGGATAATCTGCCTTTAGGCGAGATAAAGCATAGTTCCAAAATTCTACAGGTACCATTTCTGCCATATCGCATCGGAAACCATCTACTCCTTTTTGGGCCCAATAGCGTAGGATGTCTGTCATTTTCACCCATGTATCGGGAATGGGGTCAAAATGCTTGGAGCGATTGTCGAAATAGTTGACACCATAGTTGAGCTTGATGGTTTCGTACCAATCATTTTTATTCGGCTCTGCATCAAATCGGTCATTTCCTGTGGCCTTTGCAGGACTTTCTTTGTAAGAACCTTCGTGTCCTAAAATATTATTAAGCTTAAGCGGCTCATTGGGGCAGTAGTAGAAGTTATTAGTAGAATCGAAAGCTTTGGTTATATCATCATTTTGACCTAGATCGCTTGTTCCTTTAGGGCGCGCTATGGAATGATACTGGCGAGAAACGTGATTGGGTACAAAATCAATCAACATTTTCAGTCCAGCCTTGTGCGTGCGTTCAACTAGTGCTTCAAATTCCTGCATCCTGTTTTGAGTAATGGTAGCTAAATCCGGATCAACATCGTAATAATCCTTGATAGCGTATGGAGAACCTGCTTTCCCTTTTACCACTTCGGGGTTATCTTGTGGTAAATTTGGATAAACTGTTTGTGTAGCATGCGCAATAAGACCTGTATACCAAATGTGTGTATAGCCATTTTGATGTATTTTTTTTAAGCGAGACAAGGTGAAGTCTGCAAATTTTCCGCAGCCGTTTTCAGCTAACGTGCCATTCTTTATGTTATTATTGCGCGTATTACCATAAAGTCTTGGTAATACTTGATAAATGTTGATTTGTGCCATCGTAGTCAAAGAAAAAAATGACAGTGCTATAAGCAGAAGTCTGTAATTCATGTGTTATAGTAAAAAAGAATAGACCTTGTCCATCAGTTTCCTTAAGGATAGATAGGCAAGGTCTTGCTAATTGTAAGGCGTAATCTTATTCTTCTACGCCTTGTATTTGTACTTCGGTTCCCTGAGCTTGAGCAATTTTGTAAATCATACCTTGAAGAGCTTTACCAGGGCCACATTCTGTGAAGTCTTTACATCCATCAGTAATCATGTTTTGAACTTCTTTCGTCCATAATACACTATGGGTGAGTTGCTGAATGAGGTTGTTCTTAATTTCTTCAGGATTTGTATGTGCTTTTCCGTCTACATTCTGATAAACGGGGCAAATAGGCTTCTTAAACTCTGTTGTAGCAATGGCAGCTTCTAATTCCTCTTGTGCAGGCTGCATCAATGGGCTATGGAAAGCTCCACCTACAGGTAGGATTAATGCGCGTTTTGCACCCGCTTCTTTAGTTTTTGGCAGGCTTCTTCTATTGCTTGAAGATGACCTGAAATAACTAATTGTCCAGGACAATTATAGTTGGCCGGAACTACAATGTGTCCATCATTGCTTACTTCAGTACAGACAGCTTCTACTTTTTCATCGGGTAAAGCAATGATTGCGGCCATTGTTCCAGGAGCAGTTTCACAAGCTTTTTGCATTGCCCTTGCGCGAGCAGCAACTAATTTTAATCCATCCTCAAAACTCAAACAGCGAGCAGCAACTAAAGCTGAAAATTCGCCTAAAGAATGACCCGCTACTAGATTTGGGTTAAATTGCTCACCTAAACAAAGCGCTTTAATGACGCTATGTAAAAAGACAGCAGGCTGAGTAACTTTCGTTTGTTTCAATTCCTCATCTGACCCATCAAACATTATGTCAGTTATACGGAAACCAAGAATTTCATTGGCCTTTTCAAAGAATTGCTTAGCTATTGGATGACGTTCATAAAGAGGTTTACCCATACCAACAAATTGTGCTCCTTGTCCCGGAAATATAAATGCCTTCATATCGAATAAGTTATTTTGTATAGGATTGTTGTAGACCAAATTATAAAAGTAGGTCCGTACAAAATCGCTTGCAAAGGTAGTAATTTATTATTAGGAATCACGCCCTTTGACAGCAATATTAGAGATGGAGAGCCGACATTTAGGGCTTTGAAGTTGAATCTCCTATTAATTCAAATTTTAATAGAGCTGGAATACTCTCTAAGCGCCTTCCAATAGCCTTTTTTATGAAATTCTTTCCTAGAGCTTTGTAGCTATAGGTGCCGTCTGAGTTAATTGTAAATTCAACTTCTTGAGTATCTGCCCCAATATCATTGACAAAGCGTAGGGTTGCCTTGTTAGCTTGAACTTTGTGTGTAACAATTAACCAAACACCGTATAGATCACTGCTTGAGTCGCCTTTCATATAGCCATTCATTTTCCCGAGGAAGCTATATTCAGGCACTTCTATAGAGCTCTCATAAAGATCTAAAAGCAAAGTAATGTGATTTGATTTGCTATAAAACTTTCCTTTAAACGGTTGTTGCGCCTTAATAGAATGACTTATTATAAGCAACAAGAGTAGGATTATGAAGACTCTCATTCGTCAGTTAACTTGAGGATCATTGTTGCAGCCCCTATATTGATAATGTCTCCTTCTTTGATAATAGCTTGCTCGCGAGGCTGCAAGAGCTGATTTTGCAAGAATGTTCCTGTGTTTGAAGGTGCATCTTGTAGCAAAAAAAGAGTTTTTCCATCTGTTTCTTTTTCAGCGGTAATAATGCAATGGGTCGTATCTATACTAGGATCAACGGTTCGAAAAGCAAGATTGGCTTTTGTTCCTTTTACTGATCGACCAATGATATTTTCTCCTAAAATAATTGGTAAGACTTGCTTAAATTGGAACGCATTTTCCAAGATTGTTAGATAGCCAACGGGAAGGTTTTTGGGGAGATCTTGTTTGTTTTTAGGGCGAGGTAATCGAATTTTGAATTGCTTATGACACTCTGCACATTCAAAAACCAATATTCGTCCTGCCTCATATTGGGTTTCATCAAACAAGATTGTTTGATCGCATTTGGGACAACGTATGCGCTTCATAGGTTCGACAGCTTAGGTACTTGTAGAATCCAGCCTTGCTCAAAGCGGCTGTCTTGCTTATGTAGAGTTAATGCTTTTTGTGCTTCTTGAGCTGTTGCATATTTACCATAAACAACTCTATTCATTTTCGGTTTAGAAAGAATTTTTCCTTCTTGAAATCCATCAGATCGGAGTTGTTTTATAAACGCTTTTGCATTTTTTCTGTTAACCGAAGATGCTAAAACTATTGTATAATATGATGTTGGAACATTTGCTGCTTGTTGGTGATGATCTTCTTCAACTTGTTTGTTAACTGTAATCAGATCTGTTACCTTTTTTGTTTGTGAGCGAGAGTATCTTTAACCTTAACATCTACTTCCTTATCGATGTGTTCAACAAGTGGAACGACGGCTGCTTGATGTGGTTGAGAGTCGTTATTTAGAATGAATGAATCTCCCCAAACAAAGAAATAACATACAATAGCAATTATTGCTGCTGCAGTATAATTGATGAGTTCTCTGTTAATAGAAATTGTGTAGTTCTTTTTGTTTGGTATGGTTGCTTCTTGACTTCTTAGAGCAACTCGTTTTTCATTTAACTCCTGAATAGGGATCACATCTAATCCAAATAGTTCTGGAGCTAAAATGCCCGAATTAATTGGGCGAAAATTATAACGCCCGTCTATGTTAAGACTTAATGTTCCGACGCCATTTAATTCATAACAGCCATTTTGTTGCAGCTCTGTTTTTAAATTAAATACAGCATCTTCGATCATTTGTATTGTTTCTGTGTATGAGGTATCATAAACTCTCATATACGACTGTACCAACAATCCATCGTTGACAATAAGCTGAGGATTAAAACCAACACTGCGATAAGGAGGAAAAAATAGCTTTTCGTCTTCAATACAACGCGCCGAGACATATTGCGTCACAAATCCTCCTAGATGCGGTACTATTACGCATTTGTGTTCTAGAAGAAGATTCTCTATATGTCTAGCGATTTCATTCATAGATTGCAAAAATAAGGATTATTCTTGAATTCATCGAAGATCAAAACAGACTTGTTATAGACTCAACACGAACTTTTCTTTGAGATCGAATGCTAATATGTTGATTTGTAGGTAGGAGAGAAAAGTAAGAAAAGTTCTATTACTTTTTTATTGTTCGCTTTCTTAACTTAGGTAGTTTGAGTTTTGTCCCAATAGAAACCAAGTCGGGATTTTTTAGTTGATTAAAAGTAAAAATGTAGATGGCATATGATTTATCACCATATACTTCTTTAGCTAAATGGTATATGTTCTCGCCTTTTTGTAGTTCGTAAGTTGACAATGTCCCGATAATTTGAAAGCGTCCACCAGGTAGTTGAGGATAGGCTTTATCATAATTGATCGTGTCTGCCTCAGCTATTGTCTCTTGCTGATGGTTACTACGTGCCGTCTTTTTCGACTGCATTTGTGGTGAGACTTGGGACTGGCTTGTTGCCTTTTCTTGGTCTGTTGTAGGTTGGGGGAGAGCTGTATTTTTTTCGTAAGGACAAAACCAGCGATAATAACCAGCATAATAACAAAATATCGCTTGTAGAATAAAGATGGAAAAGAGCGCAATCCTCTTCAACCAACGACTTTTACTCTGTGATGGTAAATCTTGGTTTGAAGATGTTGCATCGTGTTCGTCAGCTGTTTGATCCGATTGTAAAGCATCTTCCACCACTTCTTCGTTTGTGTGATGCTTATTGGAAGGATCTATCTCAAGCTTTTTATCCTCATTGCCGTCAATAGCTATAAGGTGATTTGTCGGTGCTTCAGTTTGAGTTGGAAGAGCGGGAATCGTCTCTCTTGAGGATAAATCATTAGATCCATTATTTAGATCAGGTAAACAAACATCTTCTTTTACTGATCTATTTGATGCTTCTCGGAAAGACAGATTTTCTTTTTGATGATTAGCTGGTCCTATGGGTTCTATTGTGTCTGAGTTATTTTCAATCTCTTTTTGATAACATTCCTTCTGATTGAAAGTTGATTCCTGTTGTAAAGATTGACTTGTGCTAACCTCTTGCTTGATCTTAACCTCTGCATTGGTAAGCTCCTCTTCAGTTGTTCCGTCTTGAAGAGTGATTGTCTGAAAATCAGCAAAAGGTTTATTGATCAAATCCTTTAGTTGATTATCTGGCACGAATGATAATTTAGCGTGGCTGTCAATTCTAAATCTTTCTCCGGTATTAATGTTTATACTTTCTCTTTCATTGACCGTTATAACCTTAAAAGTGCCGAAGCCCTTTATCTTTACAAAGCTTTCGTGTGTCAGTTCTTCTTCTATAAGGTCAAAGAAAGCTCTACAGAATGCTTCTGCTTTCTTTTTCGAAATATTGGCCCGTTGCGCAAAGGTATCAGCTACTTCTTGTAGCAGCAACTTTCTGTTCATCGCTTTCTCTTATTTGATTTTGTCTTTTAGTATATTACTCGGCTTAAAACTCAAAGCCAATTTTGGAGGCACAAGCATACGTTGCTTATTTGTTGGGTTAGTTACAATTCTTTCTAACTTTTTCTTTACCTCAAAAGTACCAAAGCCTTGAAGCGAAAGACTGTCTCCCTCTTCCAAGCTTTCCGCAAATACGGTGGAAAATATTGAGGCTAACCTTTGAGTCTCTTTAGCCTTCTCGTCCAATCTCGTTGCTAAATCAGTAATAAACTCCTTATTGTTCATATTGCGTTGTTCCGTATAGATCGTAATCCGTAGCATCTTGGATGAACACATCATAAAATTTGCCTACCTGTAAATTTTCTGCTTTATTGATATATACTTCTCCATCAACTTCTGGAGAGTCGTAAGCTGTGCGTCCAATATAATAGTCTCCTTCTTGTTTATCAATAATTGTTTCAGCACGGAACCTATTACCTCTTGATTGAGTTCTTCGGAAATCCCTCTTTGAAGTTCCATCAAGCGGTCTAAACGTTCTTGTTTAACTCTTTCTGGTACGTCATCTTTATAGTGATTGGCTGCATAAGTTCCTTCTTCTTCGCTGTAAGCGAATGCTCCCAATCGGTTGAAGCGAGTTTCCTTTACAAATTGCAGCAATTCTTCAAAGTCTTCTTCTGTTTCTCCAGGGAAGCCTAAAAGCAGTGTTGTGCGAATGCATATATCGGGTACTTTCTCTCGCATTTTGCGGATCAAGTTTATTGTCTCTTGCTTTGTGACGTGACGATGCATGCGCTGTAAAATATTGTCGCTGATATGTTGCAATGCAATGTCGAGATAATTGCAAATATTATCATGTTTGCTGATCACCTCCAATAGAGAATCCGGAAATTGATTCGGGTAAGCATAATGGAGACGCACCCATTCTACACCGGGAGTCTCTGCAATCTTTTCTACTAATTCAGCGATGCATTGCTTATGATATAAGTCTACACCATAATAGGTTAACTCCTGTTCGATGATTTGGAACTCTTTTACACCTTGATTGACGAGTGTGCGAACTTCAGCTAGGATATCCTCTATCGGCCTGCTTATATGCTTTCCCGTTATTAAAGGTATAGCACAATAAGCGCATTTGCGGTCACATCCTTCTGCAATTTTTAGATACGCATAATGAGGTGGTGTTGTAATCTGACGTTCGTTGGCAGAGCGGAAGTCATAACGTTGGCTTAGTTCTTTAAGCAATTGATCCCAGTCAAATTTACCATAGAATTTATCTACTTGCGGAATCTCTTCCTGCAATTCAGACATATAACGCTCCGAGAGACACCCCATCACAAAGACTTGTTTCAAGTTTCCAGCTTCTTTTTGTTGACACAACTCTAATATAACATTGATGCTTTCTTCCTTTGCAGTCGCGATAAATCCACAGGTATTTACTACAGCAATTCCCCCGTGTGTTTGCTCCGGGTTATGATAGGTAGTAAAGCCTTGCGCTTCAAATTGGTGAAGCAGTCGTTCTGAATCGACCAAATTTTTGGAGCATCCTAAGGTGAGAATATCTACGTTCATCTTATTTCTCTCCTGTATCAAATAGCTTTCTACGAAGTCAGTTTTATTGAATGGCTGAAGATCTTGCATTCGTTCTCCTAATCCGATATAACGAACGGGCACTTTTAATTGATGAGAGATTCCTAAGACAACGCCACCTTTTGCTGTGCCGTCTAACTTTGTAATGGCGAGACTTGTAACGTCTGTAGCCTTAATAAACTGTTTGGCTTGCTCGAATGCATTCTGACCTGTACTGCCATCTAATACAAGTAAGACTTCGTCGGGTGCTTCCGGAATTACTTTCTGAATGACTTTCTTTATTTTAGTCAATTCATTCATTAAGTTTACCTTGTTGTGAAGTCGTCCGGCCGTATCAATTAATACGACATCTGCATTATTGGCTTTTGCCGAACTGAGAGTGTCGTAAGCAACGCTAGCAGGATCGCTACCCATTTGCTGTTTGATAACGGGGACTCCGATTCTTTCGCCCCAAATGCACAATTGTTCGACGGCTGCTGCGCGGAATGTATCTGCTGCGCCCAAATATACGCGCTTTCCTGCTTGTTTAAAATGGTAGGCCAACTTGCCAATAGTCGTTGTTTTGCCCACACCGTTTACGCCAACTACGAGAATGACATAAGGACGCTCGCTTTCGGGGATGATAAAGCCTTCATCTTCATTATTGCCGCTTTCGGTAAGGAGCGATGAAACCTCATCTCTCAACAGCTTATTCAATTCAGATGTTGTCACGTATTTATCGCGTGCAACACGATCTTCTATTCGGCGAATGATGTCGACAGTCGTTTCTACGCCAACATCTGAAGAGATGAGCGCATCTTCCAAATCATCTAAGACCTCATCGTCGACTTTCGACTTTCCGACTACGATGCGTGCAAGTTTATTAAAGACATTTGTCTTTGTCTTTTCAAGTCCTGCATCCAGAACCTCTTTTTTTTCTTTTTTGGAAAATAGATTGAAGAATCCCATAGCTATGTTTTCTTGGTGCAAACTTACGAATTTATTTTCGTATTTGCAGATATAAAAAACCCTCTCGTAGCTGCGAGAGGGTATATAGTAAATATACTATTGAAACTTTAGTTCTTGAAAAAGTCCTGAACAGCTTCGTTCGGAACCATCTTTTCATCAAAGAAGTAAGCACCATTCTCGGGGTTCTTAACCATCTTGATAACTTTCGTGTAGGAGCGGCCGTCTTTTTTGCCTTCCTGCAACGTAGCGACTGTTTTCTTTGCCATTGCCTGTATATTTTTAGAATAAGTAGTGTTATCTATGATTGAGCATACTGAATTGTATCAGCAGTTCATCAAAGACTAATTACTTAATCTCTTTGTGGATAGTCATTCGTTTGAGGATGGGGTTGTATTTCTTCAACTCCAAACGCTCGGGAGTATTTTTGCGATTTTTAGTCGTAATATAACGAGAGGTTCCCGGCAGACCACTTTCTTTCATTTCTGTACATTCGAGGATGACCTGCACGCGATTGCCTTTTGCTTTCTTTCCTGCCATGATATTATATCTTTTAACCGATTACCTTTATATCTTTCCAGTCACAGTAACCCTTTTCTACCGCGCTGTTCAGCGCAGCATCAAGGCCGACTTTGTTTATGAGCCGAAGTCCTGCTGCGCTAATGCGAAGGCTGACCCAGCATTCCTGCTCTACATAATAGAACTTCTTTGTGAACAAGTTTACGTCAAAGCTACGCTTTGTGCGGCGCTTTGATTTCGAAACATTGTTGCCAATCATGGCCTTTTTCCCTGTAAGTTGACAAATCTTAGACATTACTATCTATTTCTGTTTTTTTATTCTTCGTGAACGATTCTCCCAATACGAGGTGCAAAGTTAATCCTTCCTTTTTTTTCTACCAAATCTTTTCTAAGAAAATGCGTCTTAAATCACACTTTCTCAATGTATATACTCATTAAAAGCCGAAGAAAAATAATTTCGTAACATCCAATTAATGCTTTTACGCTGTTTTTATATATATCAACTTGTATACGGAGAGGCTTGAGGCGTTACCGTACTCGTTTGTCTATCTTATCTACTACGAGTATAAAATAATGAATTTCAAATTTAAGCGTTTCATGAATCGCGACTTGTTTGCCGCAATAAAAATGATGATTTATATGGTCTAAGGCCTTTTTCTTCTTGCTCCTTTCACGAGCGTACAGTCATTCTCTCGTTGGCGTAGAAATTTCCTTACGTGAGAAAATTTTTGTACCTTTGCAGTGGTATCCAATTTTAGCTTGAGATAAATAATAATACTCAAGCTTGTTGATATGCTAAAGGCAGGTGGGCGCGGCTGCTTGCCTATTGAAGAGTATTTATTTTATAACCTTAAACAATTCGTAGTATGACAGTGTTCTACAAATTACAGAAAACAACGGGAGGACTTCCTATAAATTCAAAAATGAGAGTGATGCCGGTAAGGCAAATAGCGGTTGACTTTGAATCTTTAGCAAAAAAGATCTCTGTAGGTACGACTTTTTCGTCAGCCGATCTGATTGGCGCATTGGACGCATTGAAAGAAGCAATGATTGCTGAATTGAAAGAGGGCGGGCGCGTACACCTTCCGGGGCTTGGTTATTTTTCTTTGTCGATTAAGGGAGAGGTTTATCAAGATGCAAAAACGCAGCGTTACCGTCTACGATCTCCTCGCATACGCAAAATTAAATTTCTTCCTGAAAGAAGCTTGATGAAGCGATTAGCAGATACGCACTTCGCTAATGCTGGCTCGACATAGTCGACGTCGAAACCACTAAGCGAGATGGAAATAGACAATGCATTGCGTTTATTGTTTGCCCAACAGCAAGTATTGACAGTGGGGCAGCTTCAAGATTACCTTCATTTGCGCCACACATTCGCTTATCGTTTGGCAAAAACCTTAGAGATGAAAGGTAAAATTCGCAATATTGGCACGGTGCATCGTAAAGTCTTCGTACCAGGGGAAGCTTTAAATATTCCTTCTGAATGATAAGAGTAGGCAAGTGTTGTCAGCGAACACTATAATATAATACAGCCTCAAGAATTTTATTGAGGGGGCTTGATTGAAGCAGGCGATGCCGCGTTATTATCGTGTGTTTTAGTCGAGCCTCCTTTATTTGACTATTATTATTGTCGTACATCACATGTCGGTAAGACAGAAAGATGAAGGCAAAGTAAAGTGGAAAGTTGTAGTCGGTTGGATGTGCGAGAATCATAACTCTTTTTCTTTGTTTCAAATAGAATTTGGCGCGGATAAATTTGGATGTTTAGACCTTTTCATCGTAACTTCGTTGCCAGATTACAACCTAATATGGAAGATTTTGTTCATTTACACGTTCACTCTCAATATTCTATTCTTGATGGACAAGCCTCTATCGGCAACTTGCTAAAGAAAGCTATGGCTGATGGAATGCAAGGTATGGCGCTTACAGACCACGGAAACATGATGGGCGTCAAAGAATTTTACAATGAAGCCAAAAAAGCCATAGGTAAAGCCAAAGAGAGTCTCAAGAAAGCACAAGAAGAGGGTGGAAGTGAAGAGCAAATCGCCAAATTACAAAGAGCGGCTGCTTTTAAGCCAATTTTGGGCTGTGAAATGTACGTTGCTCGTCGCACGCTGAAAGACAAAAAAGATAAAACAGACCAAAGTGGACATCATCTTATAGTCTTGGCCAAAAATAGTGTGGGATATCATAATCTTATTAAGCTCGTTTCTAAAGCTTGGGTTGATGGCTTTTATATGCGGCCGCGTACAGATCACGAGGAGTTGGCCAAATATCGCGAAGGACTTATTGTTTGTTCCGCCTGTTTAGGAGGAGAGATTCCAAGAAATATACTAAAAGACGATATAGATAAGGCAAAAGAGGCCGCTCGTTGGTTTAAAAGCATTTTTGGCGATGACTATTATTTAGAGTTGCAACGCCACGAAGTAAAAGATCCATCAATTCAAGCCAATCGCGAGGTATACGGGCTTCAAACTAAGGTAAACGAAGTTCTTATACAATTGGCAAAAGAGCTGGATATTAAATTGATTTGCTCTAATGACGTCCACTTTGTTAATGAAGAAGATGGAGAAGCTCATGATCGACTTATATGCCTATCTACCGGAAAGGATTTAGACGACCCGAAGCGTTTGCTTTATACGAAACAAGAGTGGTTTAAAACTCAACGGGAAATGAACAAAATCTTTGAGGATATTCCCGAAGCAATGCGGAATACCATCGAGATTTGCAACAAGGTCGAACTCTATTCTATTGATCACGCACCAATCATGCCCAACTTCCCGATTCCAGAATCTTTTGGAACGGAAGAGGAATATAGAAGTCGCTTAACGGAAGAAGATTTGTTCAATGAGTTTACGCGAGATGAAAATGGAAAAGAGATTGTGTCGCGTGAAGAAGGATTGAAGAAAATTGAAAAACTTGGCGGTTTCAATAGACTATATCGCATCAAATTTGAGGCAGATTATTTAGCAAAGCTAGCATATGATGGCGCAAAACGGCGCTATGGCGTGCCTTTGTCGGATGAGGTGAAGGAGCGCGTTAATTTTGAATTGCACATTATGAAGGTTATGGGCTTCCCTGGCTATTTCTTGATTGTGCAAGACTATATTAATACAGCTCGCAACGAATTAGGCGTAAGCGTAGGGCCGGGTAGAGGTTCTGCGGCTGGTAGTGCGGTGGCTTATTGTTTGGGCATTACGCAGATTGATCCGATAAAATATGATCTTCTGTTTGAGCGTTTTTTGAATCCGGATCGTATTTCTCTCCCCGATATTGATGTAGACTTTGACGATGACGGCCGCGGGCGCGTCCTGCAATGGGTAACAGATAAGTATGGCGCAGAAAATTGCGCTCATATTATAACTTACGGAACGATGGCAACTAAATCTGCCATTAAAGATGTAGCCCGTGTTGAACGTTTGCCTTTATCTGAAAGCAACCGTCTGTGTAAGTTGATACCCGACAAGCTACCGGAAGATAGTAGCGGCAAGAGTCCAAAGTTAACGTTAGATAATGCCATAGCTGCTATTCCGGGTTTGCGAGAAGCGGAGGCGTCTGACAATCAGTTGTTGCGAGATACTATTCGTTATGCTAGGCAATTGGAAGGAAATGTTCGCAATACAGGTGTCCATGCTTGCGGGTTTATCATCTGTAAGGATAAGATTTCAGACTGGGTTCCCATATCTACGGCCGACGACAAGGAGACAGGAGAAAAATTACGCTGTACGCAATACGAGGGACGTGTGATTGAGGAGACAGGCCTCATAAAAATGGACTTTTTGGGCCTGAAAAACTTGTCGATTATAAAAGAGGCTTTAGAGAATATCAAGTTAAGTTTAGGCATTGATCTCGATATTGATAAGATTGATATCAGTGATAAAGCGACCTACCAACTTTTTTCTGACGGCAATACAATCGGAACGTTTCAATTCGAGTCTACCGGAATGCAAGGACATTTGAGAAATTTGCAGCCAAGCACTTTTGAAGACTTGATTGCAATGAATGCGCTGTATCGTCCAGGACCGATGCAGTACATTCCGAAATTTATTCAGCGAAAGAAGGGTGAGGAGGCAATTACTTATGATCTGCCTTGTATGGAGAAGTACTTGAAGGAGACATATGGTATTACGGTTTATCAAGAGCAAGTGATGCTCCTTTCGCGCGAAATAGCCAATTTTACGCGTGGAGAAAGCGATACGCTTCGGAAAGCGATGGGGAAAAAAACTCATCGATAAACTGAATCATATGTATCCAAAGTTTATTTCAGGTGGTAAGGCTAATGGTCATGACGAAAAAGATCTTAGAAAAAAATTTTGGAATGACTGGAAAGCTTTTTGCCTCTTATGCATTCAATAAGAGCCACGCGACTTGTTATTCTTGGATAGCCTATCAAACCGGATATTTAAAGGCTAACTATCCCTCCCAATATATGGCAGGTGCGATGAGTCGTGCCCTTTCAAACATAACAGAAATCACAAAATTTATGGATGAAAGTAAGCGAATGGGAATTAATACTCTTGGGCCTGACATCAATGAGTCTTTAATGAAGTTCAGCGTCAACCATCGTGGCGACATTCGCTTCGGCTTAGGCGCCATAAAGGGCGTTGGGTCGCAGGCCGTAGAAAACATTCTAAAGGAAAGAGAAGTGAATGGTCAGTTCTCAGACATATATAATGTGATGGAGCGTATAAACCTGACTACTTGTAACCGAAAGACGCTGGAAAATCTTGCTATAGCCGGTGCTTTCGATAGCTTTGGCATCGCTCGAGAGCAATTTGTAGAAAAAGACGAGTCGGGTGGCGACTTTTTGGATGCGCTTATCAGATACGGCACACAATATAAGATAGATCAAAGTCAAGCCCAAAATTCGCTTTTTGGCGAAGAAGCGGCGGCAATTATTACAAAGCCGCTTCCTGCCCCCGTATCGCAGCCTTGGACCAACTTAGAACGCTTAAACAAGGAGCGCGATTTGATTGGTATATACATATCTGGACATCCTTTAGACAAATATAAAATCATACTTAATAAAGTTTGTACCACTACCGTAGCTGATTTAGACAACCTCAATGCTTTGGCTGATCAAGACATTTCTTTTGGAGGTATCGTCACAGACACACGTGAAGGAATGACAAAGCGGGATAAGCCTTATGGAGTTATTAAGTTAGAAGACTACAAAGGGGCTTACGAGCTGATGTTTTGGGGAGATGATTGGGCAAGACTGGGGAAGCAATACAATACAAAGGGAAATTTCTTGTATATACGCGCTCACGTCACCCCGAGAAGGTTCAAGGAAGGAGAATACGACTTAAGATATAATGAAATATCTTTTCTTTCAGATGCAAGAGAACGACTGCTAGGCAATTTGACCATTACACTAAATGTTGAACTCTTTAGTACCGCTATGGCTGAAGAACTTTGCGGTTTGATTCAGCGTGAAGCTGGTAAAACAGATCTGAAAATCTTAGCTAAAGACTTGAAAGGAAGAAGTCTATCTTTTGTTTATGGAGGGAGTAAGATCGTTATAGACAACAAGCTTACCGACTTCTTAGACAACTGCGAGGCGATAAATTATGCGATCAATTAGATGTTTCTAGGCTGTCTGCTTAAACAATGGCATAGATGTTGCTTTTTGAAATTATATATATCCAACAAAAAATAAATAGTTACAATGGAAAAAATTATCACTGATGCGAATTTTGAGAGTGAATTAAACGCTGGTCTACCTCTTGTCGTAGATTTCTCAGCAACATGGTGTGGTCCTTGCAAAAAGATTGCTCCAATTATTGACGAATTGGCTGAAGAGTATGATGGCCGTGTCAATGTTGGCAAATGCGACGTTGATGAAAATTCAGATCTGACAACGCGTTTCGGTATCCGGAGCGTTCCGACTGTTCTGTTCTTCAAAAATGGCGAGCTAGTTGACAAAACAGTTGGTGCCGGCTCTAAGGCGATGTTCAAAGAGAAGTTTGACGCGTTATTATAATCAGCAAAAATGATGGAGGCAATGAGGAATGCAAGTTCCTTGTTGCCCCTAACTTATCTTTCTAAGCAAAGTAAAACGATTTTGTTGCTTAGTTCATCCTGTGAAGCTTCCCGCAAGTGATTCATCGGGATTTTTTGTATCCTTTCAACCTTGATTTTTATATACCTTTTCTTTTTCTTAGTAGCAATCGCTCAGGCTTTTTATTAATCCTTTTTGAGCGTTAATCGTAATAAGATTGCTAATATTTGACTATACCTACTTCTATCTACAGCTGTGCCTTAAACGGCCTTTATTTGTATAAATATACAAATCGTATTCTATTATATTCCAATCATATAGTCTGAACTTATTAGACTTAAATGTCGATATACCCAACTTGTAGTCGTGAGTGTAAAGTTGTCCCTTCACGATGGTACGAGTTTCCCTTCTCAGGAGTACAATTCTATCTTTACGATGAAACGAGCTGTAACTCAATTCTGCATTTTCGGTATTCTATTAGGCATGCTGTCGCCTTTTACATTGTTGTCGAAATAAAGAATACGGGGTATAGAACCTCATTTAAGCGTAAGTATTAAAGATGTCCGTAAAACGCAGTTTTCTTTGGTTGAATGTAGGTTATCAGCAAGAAGTGTGGCTACAATCGCGAAAATTTCATAGAAAAATGAAGTGTAGAACAGAAAAAAACAGAAAAACGCTTTACCATAATGTTTTTTCTCTCTATTTTTGGAAGTGTCAAACTAAATATAATATCTCTTTGAGGATTTTGCCTTTTGAGAAAGACTAAACAGAAGCAGAGTATGGACACACCGAAGGACACATCCGAGGTCTGCGCATCTATACTCACTAAATATAAGAATAGCTATGGCGTATCTCCATTTTGATAAAACTCAGATGACGAATCTGCAGGAATCTCTCAACAAAGAGTTTTTGATTACCAACCATTCAGGTGCTTATTGCTCCTCTACGCTTGTAGGTTGCAATACGAGGAAGTATCATGGCCTCTTTGTTGTTCCCATTCCTGAGATGGATGATGAAAATCATGTATTGTTGTCGTCTTTAGATGAAACGATCATACAGCATGGAGCTGAGTTTAACCTTGGTCTTCACAAGTATCGCGGCGATAGTTTTAGTCCAAAAGGCCATAAGTATATCGTTAGCTTTGAACAAGAGAAAGTGCCGACTTGGATTTTTAGAATCGGTGGTGTATTGCTGAAGAAAGAGATTTGCTATAGCGCTCATCAGTCGCACCTTTACATAAAATATACCTTGTTAGAGGCCCATTCGCCGACGCTGTTAAGGTTAAAGCCATTTCTAGCTTTTCGTAGTGTACGGCAATGGACTCACGAAAATGATGTTGCAAACACGGCATATGAAGAAACTGAGAATGGGATAAAAATGTGCCTTTATAAGGGATATCCGACCTTGCATATGCAATTGACCGCTGAATCGACCTTTCATTATGAGCCTAACTGGTATTTAGGACTTGAGTATCCGAAAGAAAGAGAGCGCGGTTACGACTCAACAGAGGACTTGCTTGTGCCGGGGTTCTTTGAATTGCCGATTACTAAAGGAGAGAGCATTATCTTTTCGGCTGCCTTAGAAGAAAGTCGACCAAAGAACTTCCACAAAATGATGGAGGCAGAAATTGAGCCACGAACGCCATTGGATAGTTTCTATCATTGCTTGGTACACGCAGCCCATCAATTTCGATACAAGAAAGATGAAGAAGATTATTTGTTGGCCGGTTATCACTGGTTTAAGACGCGTGCTAGAGATACGTTTATCGCTATGCCCGGTCTTACGCTTGCCATTGGTGAACAGCAACAGTTTGAAAAATATATGTCAACAGCCCAGAAGGCCGTGACTGCCTTTCTCAAAGGAGATTCGACCACGGGCCTATATGAAATAGAACAGCCTGACATATTACTATGGTGTGTTTGGTGTTTGCAGCAATATGCAAAGCATACTTCACGTCAGGATTGTTATAAAAAGTATGGCTTGCTGATTAGGCAAATATTGTTGTTTATTTATGAAGGGAAACACCCAAACCTTTTCGTGCACGAGAATGGCTTACTTTATACCAATGGGAAGGATAGGGCGGTGACCTGGATGAATGCAACAGTCGATGGAAAGCCTATTATTCCCCGCTCTGGCTATATCGTAGAGATTAATGCACTTTGGTATAATGCGCTGAAATTTTACGAACAGTTGGTTGGCGAGCAAGGCACAGAAGACGAAAAGAGTCGTGCTGATTTTTGTTCGACAGAGTCGCAAAAGATTGAGACTTCTTTTAAAAAGGTCTTCTTGAACGATTATGGTTATTTATTAGACTATGTAGATGGGCAAATGATGGATTGGAGCGTTCGACCTAACCAGCTTTTTGCTATTGCTTTGGACTTTTCGCCATTGAACATAAAAGAGAGAAAAGGAGTCTTGGATATTTGTACCAAAGAACTGGTTACGCCGAAAGGTATTCGCTCGCTTTCTCCCAAAAGCGGTGGATATAATCCAATGTATATCGGCGAACAACGCAATAGAGATTATGCATACTTCAGCGGAACAGCATGGCCTTGGCTTACTGGCTTCTATTTGGAAGCATATGTTCGCGTCTATAAGATGAGTGGAGTTAACTATATTGAGCGACAACTCATAGGCTTTGAAGATGAGCTCTTCTATCATAGTATTGGAACCATACCAGAGCTTTTTGATGGCAACCCTCAGTTTAGCGGCCGTGGAGCTGTTTCTTATGCAATGAACGTGAGTGGCATCCTACGCGCTATCCGACTGTTGGAAAAATACAAGCAACAAGGAGAATAAAAGCTTCATTTCAATAATCGATGACTCTTACTTAGCAGGGTCTCAACAAAAGACAAAGAAATAATGAACGTTTTAATGTTTGGATGGGAATTTCCTCCTCACATCTTGGGCGGCCTTGGTACGGCGAGTTATGGCATAATCAAAGGTCTATCCCTTATACCTGACACAAACATCACGCTTTGCCTGCCACGCCCTTATGGGGACGAGGATAGAAGCTTCGTCAACATAATTGGAATGAGCGAAACTCCGATTGTGTGGCGCGATGTTGATTATGATTATGTTCAGCAGCGTATTGGTAAAAAGATGGATCCCAATCTCTATTTCAGCCTGCGCGATCATTTGTATGCAGACTTTAGTTATCGAATGACAAACGACTTGGGCTGTATAGAGTTTTCTGGCAAATACTTGGATAATGTTTTATATGACGAGATAAACAATTATTCTATAGTGGCCGGTGTCGTAGCTCGTCAGCAACAATACGATATAATACACGCTCACGACTGGTTAACTTATCCGGCAGGTATTCATGCAAAGAACATATCCGGAAAGCCATTGGTCATACACGTGCACGCGACGGACTTTGATAGAAGTAGAGGTAAAGTTAATCCAACTGTCTATGGCATAGAAAAGGATGGGATGGACCATGCTAATTGTATAATGTGTGTCAGTGAGCTTACACGCCAGACAGTCATTAATCATTATCATCAAGATCCGAGAAAATGTGTGGCGATGCACAATGCGGTTTATCCTCTTTCTCAAGAAGTGATGAACGTTGTCAATCAACGTAAACCTTTTGAGGAAAAAAAGGAAAAAGTTGTCACATTTTTGGGACGTATTACAATGCAGAAAGGTCCGGAATATTTTATAGAAGCTGCGGCTAAAGTCTTGCAACGTACGAAGAATATTCGATTTTGTATGGCTGGTTCCGGAGATATGATGAATAGTATGATAGAATTAGTTGCACGTAGAGGGATTGCAGACCGCTTTCACTTTCCTGGCTTCATGAAAGGAATGGAAGTATATGAAGTTTTTCGCGATTCTGATGTCTATGTGATGCCTTCCGTTTCCGAACCTTTCGGTATCTCCCCCTTGGAAGCAATGCAGTGTAGAGTTCCTTCTATTATCAGTAAGCAAAGCGGCTGCGCAGAGATACTTGATAACTGTATCAAGACAGATTATTGGGATATTGATGCAATGTCAGACGCTATTTATTCACTTTGCACAAATGATTCTCTTCACAAATATCTCTCTGAAGAAGGGGTAAAAGAAGTAGATCAGATCTCGTGGGAAAAAGTGGGACAGCGTATTTATAGTTACTATCAGCAACTTCTAAAATAAGAAATAAAGCAATGAAGACAATTTGCCTTTACTTTGAAATTCATCAGAATATTCATCTTAAACGTTATCGCTTTTTTGATATTGGCACAGACCATTATTATTATGACGATTACGAGAACGAAAGATCAATTACAGAAACTGCGGAAATCTTACATACCGGCATTGCATACCCTCATCGAAATGGCAGAACGTTACGGCGATTTCTTTAAGTGTGCCATTTCATTGTCCGGTTGCGCAATAGAGCAGTTGGAGAATCACGCGCCACAAGTTATAGAACTGCTACAGACCTTGAACGAGACCGGCTGCGTTGAGTTTTTAGCAGAGCCGTATTCCCATGGTTTTTCTTCTCTGAAAGATCAAGACTATTTTAAGTCAGAAGTGCGGCATTTGTGTGATAAGGTTAGCGAGCTCTTTGGTCAAAAACCAAAAATCTTCAGAAACTCCTGCTTAGTTTATGATGATGAAATTGGAGAGCTTGTAGCTGGTATGGGCTTCAAAGGTATGTTGGCTGAAGGTGCAAAACACATCTTGGGGTGGAAAAGTCCGCACTTTGTATACAACTGTAGTCGCAATCCGAATTTGAAACTTTTATTGCGCGATTATACATTATCAGAAAATATAAGCTATCGCTTTAACGATTCATCTTGGAGCGAATATCCATTGTTCGCAGATACGTATGCAAACTGGATTGCAGCATTACCGGAAGAGGAACAGGTGATAAATATCTTTATGGAACTTTGTGCACTCGGCATCTTCCAACCGTTATCATCTAACATTCTTGAGTTTCTTAAAGCCTTGCCTGAGCAATTGAGGCAGCGAGGCATTACATTCTCAACACCGAGCGAGATCTGTGCTAAGATAAAAAGCGCAGGCGATCTTTCAGTAGAGTATCCCACATCTTGGGCTGACGAAGAGCGTGACTTGTCACCTTGGTTGGGTAACGTGATGCAGCAGGAGGCTTTTAATAAGCTCTACTCTGTATCAGAGCGTGTGCGTATCTGTCGCAATAAGCGATTACAACAAGATTTCGACTACTTACAGGCTTCCAATAATCTTCATTTTATGAGCACAAAGCCTGGTAGTTATGGAGGATACAGGGGTATTTATGACACACCATATGATGCCTTTATCAACTATATGAATATCTTGGGTGACTTTATCACAAGAGTCAACAACATGTTCCCAAATGTGGATAATGAAGAGCTCAATTCTCTGTTGACAACGATCAAAAATCAAGAAGATGAACTTGAGATTAAAGACAAAGAAATAGAAAAGTTGCAGCATATGATGCGCCACTTAGAGACTCCAGAAGGGGAGCAAACAATAAAAGGAACGAAAAAAAGACGACCGTCAGGAAAAACGAAAAAAATAAGTATGTGAATCGATCCTGAAACCAAGGAATTAAGGTCGATTACCCAGCTTTTTGAGTAATCGACCTTAAATGACTTAAACTTTTTTTGAAGTGTTGTCAGAAAAATCTTATCTTTGACCCAAATTTTTGAAAAAAAGCAACAGAACATGCGAAAATTCTATCTCATTTTAGCGGGTATACTTTTATTAGTCACATCCTGCAAAACTCCGGAAAAGATACTTTATTTTCAAGATGTACAACCTGGCGATGAAATTCCAACTCAGACGCTTTCTGCACTCTCTTTCCAGCCCGGAGACAAAAATTAATATTTATATAGCTAGCGCTACAACGCCTGCACAAGCTAAGCGTTTTAATCTTTCTGAAACAGGAGGTGGAGCTAATGGCAATACTCCTTATATAATAGATGAGAATGGCGTTGTCGAAATTCCTGGCTTAGGTCGTGTATTGATTGGAGGCCTGACAAGAGCTGAGGCTGTTAAGAGAATTAGTGACGCCCTCCACAAAGGGATTCTTAATGATGCTGTCGTTACGATTACACCATATGATCGTTATATTACGATTTTAGGAGAAGTAAATAGGCCTGGTAGAATAGAAATCAACAAAGATCATTTTACAATCTTAGAAGCTATCGGCGCTGCTAACGATTTGACGATTCAAGCTAATAGAGATCCTATATTGGTGATTCGTCAAGAAGGAGATATATCCAAGACATATAGCATTAATCTGCGTTCAAAGGAGCTTATGAGTAGTCCTGTTTACAATTTGAAGCCTAACGATGTAATCTACGTGCAGCCGAACACAGTTAGGATGGCACAATCTACGTTTAATGAAAACAGCTTCCGCCAAGTAGCTACGTGGATTTCGCTTTCATCTCTTTTACTCTCAATGGGTATCCTAATCTTTAGGAAATAGATATTTAAATAGACATTATTAGAAAGGCACCCCTTAAATGTATAGGGGTGTCTTTTGTCTTACTTGAACGTTATTAAATTACTGATAGGATAAATTGGATACCCCGTATATGAAGTAACTAATATAGACAACTTAGCAGACTGTTTTTGCGGCTCTCTTCGTGGTATTTTTGTTGAAAGCTTTGTTTTGTATTTACGTTCGTCAGACACATAAGTGCCGATGATTTGTTTTGCTCAATTTTTATCACGACAAAAAAGGCTTACCTTCACGATGCAACGTGGCTATCTTCGTAGGAGGAAAAACTTACACTCGTGATGAAAAATTAAGTCAAATAGTTTTTGTTCCTCAAAATATGAACTTTATCAAACATTAATATGTGCAGGTTTGTATAAGTCAAACCTTTATAGTACAGAATGAAGTCTTGCTAATTGGTTCTTATAATATAAAAAAGCGAGACTCTTAGTTTGAGCCTCGCTTTCTAAATTTTATTGATTTCTTATCAATTAAAAATCCTTAGGATTAATAGTTTACCGCAAGAATTTCAAAGTAAGACTGTGGGTGAGCACATACAGGACATTTCTCCGGTGCCTTCTTGCCAATTACGATGTGCCCACAATTAGAGCATTGCCAAACGCAGTCGCCTTCACGAGAGAAGACGATGCTATCTTCAATATTCTTCAGCAATTTACGATAGCGCTCCTCATGTGCTTTTTCAATTTTAGCCACCATTTCAAACTTCGCTGCAATTTCCGTAAAGCCTTCTTCGCGTGCAATTTTAGCAAAGCTTGGGTACATATCAGTCCACTCGTGATTCTCTCCGGTTGCCGCATCTTTCAAGTTAGCTTCTGTAGCAGGAATCTCTCCACCTTGAAGATACTTAAACCAAATTTTCCCATGTTCCTTCTCGTTGCGCGCCGTTTCTTCAAAGATATTAGCCATTTGTACGTAGCCATCTTTCTTTGCACGAGAAGCGTAAAATAAATACTTCGTGTGAGCTTGTGATTCACCTGCATAAGCTGCTTTTAAACACTCTTCAGTTCTAGTTCCTTTTAAATCTTTCATAATGTGTCGTGTTATGTTCCAAAATCTATGCAAATTTAGTCCTTTTCAATCAAATAAACAGCTAAAAAACCAGAATATTCAAATTGTCGAAAAATAAAATTGTAAGCTGCTGCAAAAATCTAAACTTTTATCTATCTTCGCTGTGGATTTAGAAAATGGGGCTTTTATGAAGGACGCACACAATTTTGTGACTATAGCAAATTTATCAAAGGAGAAGCTACGCTATCTGATTGAGATGGCTGCTGAATTTGAAAAACATCCTAATCGTGAAATTCTTAAAGGCAAGATTATCGCTACGCTATTTTTTGAACCCTCCACAAGAACACGTTTATCTTTTGAAACAGCAGCAAATCGACTTGGCGCTAAAGTGATAGGTTTTACAGATCCAAAAGTTACAAGTTCTACAAAAGGCGAAAGCCTAAAAGATACGATTATGATGGTAGCTAATTATGCAGATATCATTATAATGCGCCACTATTTGGAAGGAGCTGCAAAATATGCGAGTGAAATATCTCCGGTACCCATAATTAATGCTGGCGATGGCGCACATCAACATCCTTCACAAACGATGTTGGATCTGTATTCTATATATAAGACCCAGGGAACGCTTGAGAACCTAACGATAACGCTTGTGGGCGATCTAAAATACGGAAGAACCGTGCATTCACTATTAATGGCAATGCGCCATTTTAATCCTTCCTTTCGTTTTATAGCACCCAAAGAGCTTACAATGCCCACTGAATACAAACAATATTGTGAAAAACATGGCATTCGATATGTTGAAACAGAGAATCTTGACGAAGAGACGATAGCTGATTCTGATATCTTGTATATGACGCGTGTACAACGTGAGCGTTTTACTGATCTGATGGAATACGAAAGGGTGAAAGATATTTATATCTTAAAAAAAGCGATGCTCACAAAAGCTAAGCCAAGTCTCAAGATCTTACATCCTCTGCCGCGTGTTAATGAAATATCTACGGATGTTGATGATACTCCACAAGCCTATTATTTTCAGCAAGCAGGCAATGGGCTGTTTGCACGTGAGGCTATTATCTGCGATGTCTTGGGGATAGACCTTGATTCGCTGAAATCAGATCAGACAATTCTTTATTGATAGAAAGTGGAACACAAATAGACAACAATGAAAAAGGAACTACAAGTAGCTGCATTAGAAAATGGGACTGTGATAGATCATATTCCCAATGATAGATTGTCAGAGGTTGTTCGGCTATTGTGTCTGGAAACTATAAAGGACTCTTCTATAATGATTGGTTATAATTTGGATAGCCATAAGATGGGGAAAAAGAGTCTGATAAAAATATCTGACCATTACTTCTCTGATGAAGAATTAAATCAATTGTCTGTTATAGCACCTCATATGTCTCTTTCCATTATCCGGAATTTTGAAGTTGCGGAGAAGAGACAAGTAGAATTACCCAAGGAGCTAGTTGGCATTGTCAAATGTCCAAATCATAAGTGCATAACAAACAATGAACCGATGCAAACAATGTTTCATTCAATTAAGGCGTCTAAAACGATCTTGCAATGTCATTATTGTGAGAAAGAGATTGATGTAGATGAAGCAAAGTTCTGTTGATATATATAAGCAAAATAAATTGTAATACATACTCTAAACACTAAAGTAACTATGCAAAAAGATGCAGAAATCTTCAGATTGATTGAAGAAGAACACCAAAGACAATTACGTGGTATTGAGTTGATCGCGTCAGAAAACTTCGTTAGTGATGATGTGATGAAAGCAATGGGTTCTTGGCTTACCAATAAGTATGCTGAGGGTTATCCTGGCCATCGTTATTACGGCGGTTGTCAAATCGTAGACCAAACGGAGAATTTAGCTATTGAAAGAATTAAAAAGCTTTACAATGCTGAATACGCAAATGTGCAGCCTCACTCTGGTGCTCAAGCTAATGCAGCTGTTTTATTGGCTATTTTGAAGCCGGGTGATACGTTTATGGGGCTTAATTTGGACCATGGCGGCCACCTTTCTCACGGTTCACTCGTAAATACTTCCGGTATTCTTTATCATCCGGTAGGGTATAACTTAAATCGCGAGAGCGGCCGTGTTGATTATGATGAAATGGAGGCTTTGGCTAAGCAACACAAGCCGAAATTAATCATAGGTGGTGGTAGTGCTTACAGTCGTGAGTGGGATTATGCAAGAATGCGTAAGATTGCGGATGAAGTAGGTGCTATTTTCTTGGTGGATATGGCTCACCCCGCAGGACTTATTGCCGCAGGTTTGTTAGACAATCCTGTAAAATATGCACACATCGTTACTTCTACGACGCACAAGACGCTTCGTGGTCCGCGCGGAGGTATTATCTTGATGGGTAAAGACTTTGAAAACCCATTTGGCTTGAAGACAAAGAAGGGCGACTTGAAGATGATGAGCACGCTGCTCAACAGTGCAGTGTTCCCCGGTCAACAAGGTGGACCATTGGAGCACGTTATTGCAGCGAAAGCTGTTGCATTTTATGAGGCTCTTCAACCGGAATTCAAGGTATATCAGACACAAGTGAAGAAGAATGCCGCAAAGTTGGCTGAAGAGTTAGTTAAGCGTGGCTTCAGCATCGTCAGTGGCGGTACAGATAACCATAGTATGTTGGTTGACTTACGTCCTAAGTATCCTGAGCTGACAGGTAAAGTGGCTGAAAATGCTTTGGTTGCAGCAGATATTACGGTAAATAAAAATATGGTTCCGTTTGATACGCGCTCTGCTTTCCAAACTTCAGGTATTCGCTTAGGCACACCTGCTATCACAACTCGTGGTGCGAAAGAAGACTTTATGGTTGAAGTCGCTGAACTCATTGAGACGGTACTCAATGCACCTGAAGATGAGCAAGTAATTGCCAAAGTTCGTGCGCACGTCAACGAGATTATGCAGCAATTTCCCCTATTTGCTTATTGATTTAAGTAATCAAAGAGTGCATTTAATAAAGGCGTCAGCTTTCAATACCTTGAAAGGACGCCTTTATTTTTTATTTGAATTCGTCTATCTGAATTTATATCAAGTGCGTTGCGTTACAAAGTGAGTTCGATGCAACTTTATCCCTCTCGCATTTGTTTAAGCAATTCTCGTTGGCGCTCTGAAAGATTCTTTGGCAACTTTACATCATACGTTATAATCATATCTCCAAACGTACCATCGCCTTTATCATAACCTTTTCCTTTCAGTCGCACCTTAGTTCCATTCTGTGTTTCGGGTTTTACCTTCAATTTCAATTTTCCATTTGACGTTTGCAAGATAATATCTCCGCCCAGCAGCGCTGTGTACATATCTATTGATACTGAAAGATTTAAATTGTAGTCTGCTGCACTATTAGCATATCGAGCAGAGCGATTTGTGCCGCCACCGAAGTGCATTTCTCTCCCGCCCCCAAAAAGATTTTCAAAGAAAGAAGAGAATCCGCCCCCACCAGAGAACTGGCTGAAATCGAAATCGTCAAAGGAACCTGCACTGCCTCCAAAACCACCTCCGAAGCCTCCACTTCCACCAGCCCCTCCGAAAGCGCCGGCTTCTTTCCAGTGCTCACCATATTGATCATACTTCTTACGCTTTTCGGGGTCGTTTAAGACATCAAACGCCTCGGTCAAAGCCTGAAATTTTGCCTTGGCTTTAGGGTCATCCGGATGCAAGTCAGGGTGAAATTGCCTTGCACGTTTTTTATAAGCACTCTTTATTTTCTCCTGCGGAGTATCTTTTGCAATGCCTAATATCTTGTAGTAATCTATAAATGCCATACGATTTGTTATCTATTTTATCCTTTATTGTTTCGACTTACTACAAATAGAGTGCCGTTTATTCGTGATGATAAGGTTCTCCGTGCAAAATTGTTTCGGCTCGGTATAATTGTTCCAAGAAGAAGAGCCGAACCATCTGGTGAGAAAATGTAAGTTTGGAGAGTGAAAGCTTGAATGTCGCCTTGTTATATATCTCTTCTGAAAAGCCATAAGGCCCTCCTATGATAAAAACCATTCGCCGGCCTCCGGCATTGATTTGCTGCTGTAAAAAAGAAGCAAAGTCTACAGAGCGAAATTCCCCTCCACGCTCGTCGAGCAGAATAATTTTATCGCCCGCTTGTAAGAGTCGCTGAATGCGCTCTCCCTCTCGTTGCTTCTGCTCTTTCTCCGAAAATGCTTTGCAATCCTTTAAAACATCTACGACCTTGATTTCAAACGGCAAATAATGCTTAATGCGTTCTTCATATTCGAGCATTAATTGCGCAATATGCTTATTGGTGGTTTTGCCCACCATAATAAAGACTACCTTCATCTTGACTTATAAAATGCTGTCTTAATAAAGACAGGATTAACAGGTGCCAAAGATAAGCGTTTTTCTTGAGTTGAAATAAGGATATGCGTATCATTCGTAATCAATTTATGCCAATTTGTCACTTCTACTTGTCTGCCTTTTTATCTACTTTGGCTAAGTCTTTCTTTGTGCTCACTTATGTAAAGCTAAATCTGTTTCCTGAGCGATAATAAGCGCAATAGAGGTTGCCGGATATGTGGCGTTCTATTGTTTGCTAGGGCCAAACTATCGTTTGCTGGGAGCAAACTATGGTTTGCTGAAACCATACTATCGTTTGGTGGCGCCAAACAATAATGCAACCCCTAATAATCAATAGAAAAAAGTGATTCTATATGTATAAACTCGAATCGTATATGCTTTATAATAAAGAAGATGTTTTCATTTAATAAACAAATAGATGAGGTGGGAGAGAGGTTACTATGTATTAACCAATGTTACTCTTTAGCTTCGTAAAGCAGCTTATTTGTATAAGAACATCAGTGGATTTATTGTTTGATAACAGCAGTAAAAAGCAATAACGCGCTTATTGCTGGTACTTTATTGATAACTAAATATGAAGGAACGTTACGATGTTTTACTGATCTTCTTTACGCTTGTTCTAATCGTCTTGAGTAAATATGATATAAACAACTCTTTGTTAATTGATTAAATAAAAATAATCAGAGAATATCTTCTTTCAGAAATAAAGGCAATGTATTGCTTGGAAAAGCATTCTAATGCACACCAAAGCAATAGAATGAAGTAAATAACAATGGAAATAGTTAACTTTGCTCCATAGTTAAGAAATATGCCAGAACAAAGCACGAAACGAAAGCCACGAAAAGTGGCGAAACAGGCCCCTTTAGAAGATGATTTTGGTCATTTGCAGCCACAAGATATAAAGATGGAACAAGCTATCTTAGGCTCGCTGATGATAGAAAAAGAGGCCTATGACCGAGTTTCAGAGATACTGAAGCCTGCTGTTTTTTACAATAACAGTCATCAACTTATTTTTGAAGCTATTCGCGATTTAGAGGCTGAGGAAAAACCAGTCGACTTCCTGACTGTCACAGAAAAACTTGATCGCAAAGGACAATTAGAAGATATTGGTGGGGCTTTTTATATTACACAATTGAGCAGTATGGTTTCCTCTACGGCTCACTTGGAATATTATGCGCATATCATCGCACAGAAAGCCACAGCACGCGAATTAATCGCTTATGCCTCAGATATACAACAAAAAGCCTTTGATGCTACAACGGATGTCGACGAGTTGATGCAGGAGGCTGAGGGCGCACTTTTCCAACTTTCGCAGGAGAATCTGAAAAAGGATTACACGCAAATCAATCCTGTCGTAGATGAGGCCTATGAAATGCTGAAAAAGGCAGCAGCGCGTTCTGACGGATTGAGTGGTTTGTCCTCTGGTTTTAAGAAATTGGATGAGATTACGTCAGGCTGGCAAAACTCAGATTTAGTTATTTTGGCTGCACGCCCTGCTATGGGAAAAACGGCTTTTGCTTTGAGTATGGCTAAGAATATCGCCATAGATTCACGTAACCCCGTAGCCTTTTTTTCTCTTGAAATGTCAAACGTGCAGTTGGTCAATCGTATCATTGTCAACGTATGTGAGATAACGGGCGATAAGATTAGAAGCGGCCAATTGGCTCCTTATGAGTGGGCGCAATTGGATAATCGCATCAAAAAATTACACGATGCGCCGCTTTTTGTAGATGATACGCCATCTCTTTCAGTTTTTGAGTTGCGAACTAAGGCGCGCCGACTCGTACGTGAGCACGGAATCAAGCTGATTATGATCGATTATTTGCAATTGATGAATGCCAGCGGTATGAGTTATGGTTCCAGACAAGAAGAAGTCAGTACGATTAGTCGCTCATTGAAAGGGCTAGCGAAAGAATTGAATATTCCTATTATCGCCCTCAGTCAGTTGAACCGAAGCGTGGAAAAGCGTGATGATGCAAAAGGAGGAGATGAAGCAAAAAGGCCGCAGTTGAGTGACCTACGTGAGTCGGGCGCCATCGAACAAGACGCTGATATGGTCCTATTTATTCATCGCCCGGAATATTACCATAACTATAAGGACGCACAGGGTAAGGATATGCGCGGAAAAGCACAGATTATCATTGCAAAACATAGAAATGGTGGTGTCGGAGATGTAACATTGAACTTTAAAGGTAGTTATGCTCGCTTTGAAAATGAAGAGGAGCAGAATGTACCTTTTCCCGAAAGTGACACGAATTTTGTTAGCTCACGTATGAATATGGATACTCTTGGCTATGATGAAATGATTCCTCCCGCAGCAGAAAATCCATTTCCCACATCGGGTAATGATGTGCCATTTTAAGTCTGTCATATATGGAAACAATTTGCGCTATTGCCACAGCGCCAGGCGGCGCTATTGGTATCGTTCGCCTATCTGGAGATGATGCTATAAGCTTAACGGAGAAAATACTTGACCGGAATTTGCAGGAAAAGGTCACTTATACACATATTCTTGATAATGGGGAAATTTTAGATGAGGTGATTGTGACGATTTTTCGGCAACCTCATTCTTATACAGGGGAAAATACAGCCGAGATTTCTTGTCATGGTTCTCCATATATTTTGCAGCGGACAATGGAACTCCTCGTTGCGCAAGGTTGTAAACCTGCAAGGCCGGGAGAATTTACGCAGCGAGCTTTCTTAAATCATAAGATGGATTTGAGTAGGGCAGAGGCGGTAGCTGATTTAATAGCTGCGAGGTCTAAAGCTCAGCAAAAAATGGCTATGCAACAAATGCGGGGTAATTTCTAAGTCTTTAAGTGAGCTGAGAGACCAACTGTTGCACATTACTTCCTTATTAGAATTGGAATTAGACTTTTCAGATCATGAGGATTTGGAGTTTGCGGATCGATCTGAGCTCATCGCTTTGGCCAAAACGATAGAAGAAAAGGTCAGTTCTTTATTAAAGAGCTTCAAATTGGGGAATGCTATTAAGCATGGTGTGCCCGTAGCAATCGTGGGTAAGACAAACGCAGGAAAATCTACACTCATAAATGCGCTTGTCGGAGAAGAACGAGCTTTGGTTAGCGATATTAATGGTACGACTCGGGATACGATAGAAGATATAGTAAACATCGAGGGCACGCTTTTTCGGTTTATTGATACAGCTGGTATACGCAGAACAGACGATATCGTAGAAACTATGGGTATTGAGCGAACATTTCAAACGATAGCTAAAGCTGATATTGTCCTATGGGTCATTGATGCTCAAGATTCTAAAGATTTGCTCAAAGAATTGGAACAACAAATGCGTCAACATTGTGATTCTAAGAAACTTATTTGCGTCTTTAATAAAACGGATCTTCAATTTCCTCAATATATCCCAAAGGGGATAGATACCATTTCTATTAGTGCTAAAATGAATATAGGGATGGATAAGCTGCGAGATCTTCTGAAAGTAAGCACTGATATTGCTCCAGCTGAAGATGTCATTGTCTCTAATATTCGTCACTATGAGGCACTCTGCGGAGCTAGAACTTCTTTAGAGAGGGCTCAATCTGGCTTAATTAATCATCTGAGTGGAGAGTTTGTAAGTCAAGATCTAAGGGCCTGTATCCAAAGTCTTTCTGAAATAGTAGGAGATATAACTTCTCAGTCTGTTTTAAATAACATTTTTAGTCATTTCTGTGTGGGAAAGTAAGCCTATAAATATCTGAGTATTTCGTATCGTGTCAGGACCTATCTGCCAGCTGACTTCAAGTAAATAGTGCATTGACTCTTGATGTGTCGAGTCATTAATATCACTAATATTAAGACCCCATTCCTAGATGATACTCTTTAGCTAAACCACCTTCACTAGTCTCACGATACAACGAGGGGAGATCTTGACCAGTCTCTTCATAACTTCTACGCATTTATCATAGCTTATAAGGTGTAGTCCATCAGCGAATGTTGCGTAGATATTCGCATCTAATGCTCGAGCTGCAGCATGTGCGTTCCGTTCTATGCATGGGATTTGAACTAAGCCACAAACTGGATCACAAGTCATTCCTAAATGATGTTCCAAACCCATTTCGGCCGCATATTCTATGCTAGCTAATGTACCTCCAAATAGATAATTAGCTGCTGCTGCTGCCATTGCACAAGCCACACCAACTTCTGCTTGACAGCCGCATTCTGCTCCACTAATTGAAGCTCTACTTTTAGCGATATTACCAATGAGGCCTGCTGTAGCAAGGGCATGTAGAATTCGCTTTTCTGGAAAGTTTCTAGAATTGGCGATGTGATACAAAACAGCGGGTACTACTCCGCAACTACCGCAAGTCGGAGCTGTTACGATTTTGCCGCCACTTGCATTCTCTTCACTTACGGCTAATGCGTATGAAAAGACGAGGCCTCGAGACTGTAATGTCTGCCTATACCCAGTAGCTCTTATAAAATAATCTGGCGCTTTTCTGCGTAAATGAAGCTCTCCAGGAAGAACTCCTTCATGTACTAAACCACGGTCTACAGCATCACGCATTGTTTGCCAAACTCGAGCAAGGTAGTGCCAAATCTCTGCACCTTCACAGGCTTCAACGTACTCCCAATAAGTCTTTCCCCGTTGCTCACACCAAATCTGTATGTCTTTAAGCCTATTATATTCATAAACGTCTGGGGTCTCTAGGCGTGAACTGTCTTTTTCAGCCAAGGCTCCTCCACCTACACTATAAACTGTCCAAGGATGTTTCCATTCAGATGCAGCGGTAGATTTTGATGGAGAAGCAACACTATATATTGTACCCCAAGATTTTTGTGGAGGCTTCTCTCCAATGGTACATTCAAATTTCATTCCATTAGGATGAAATTCCGGTTTTATTTCTGGTTTCCAAATGATCTCACAACGATCTCCTAAAACTTGTCGAATAGCAATATCTGTTAAGTGTCCTTTTCCCGTAGCCGCTAAACTTCCATACAGTGTTGCACGGAAACAGATAGCATCAGGATGTTCCAAAAGATACTTTTCAGCTGCAAATCGAGGTCCCATCGTGTGAGAGGACGAGGGACCTTGACCAATGCGAAATAACTCTTTTAGTGATTTCATTAATTACTTCGTAATATCGCAAAAGAAGTTTTACTTTCTCTCCTTTATAATGCCCTTTCTATAAGCCATAAGCAGTTTCCAAATCCCTTACCTGCTCACTGAGTTCAACTCCTTTATCAGAGTCAGCCACCATCTCCCGATGTCCCATCATTTCTACGATTTGCGTAGTGGTTTGAATATCTGTACCATTAAGAATGGCTTCTTCTGTACTGGTAAAAGGTGCATGTTGAACGAGTTGGAAGCCACGACTATGGTATACAAGAGTATAACCTGCAATTCCGGTAGTATTATGGTAAGCTTTAGCAAATCCTCCATCAATTACCATTAGGCGTCCGTCCGCTTTGATTGGTTTCTCACCTTTACCAACCTTAACCGGAACATGTCCGTTTATAATATGTCTATGTTCTCCCTTGACACCAAATTCATCCATAATATAATCGCAGATGGTGGCACTATCGCGCAATTGGTAATACCATCCTTTCTTTTCGACATGAGTATTCTTGTCGGCTATAAAATACCTTTCGAATGTAGACATCTTAGACTTATCGAAAAGAGGACTTTCCGGTCCACACCATAAATACCAGAAATAATCTATTCCGCCTTGGCGCTCCTCAGGTTCGCCTTCCACATCGTATGCCGAACGAATCATTTGCTCCACTCTTTCTAATAAAGCAACTCCTTTAACGAGTTGTCCACCAACAGAAACTTCATGCAAGCTACCATCCTCATTCAGGGGAACAGACGCGTGGTATAGCAGATTGGAATTATAGATACCATACATAGAACCATGCGTTAGCTGTACGTTTATGTGTCTTTGAAGGCGATCGCTTATAAGGAAGCTATGGCATAACCGTTCAATAACTTCTTTCTCTTCTTTGGTAAGCTCAAATGGATGTTTAGGATCAATTGTCGGAAAATTCATCTCAAGCATATCATATGTATTCCCTTCGATGGTTACGATTCCTTTTTCAAAATCTATCTTATCGAGAAGTTTGCGGTCATCCATTTTCCATTCGGGATGCTTATTATAAAGTTGTCCTTCAAGCTTAAACTGGATAATGGATATAGCCTTGTGCATTTGGGCAATGAGCTTACACTTCTTTTCTGTTAGTCGTTTATCGTTAGTTTCAATTTTGGGCTTGAACACAGCACATTCATCATTTCCGTACGTGTCTATGGAAATGTTGTGAGAGGCACAAGGTTTATAGCATACCCATCCTCTATGGTTGCTAAATTGGCGTATCGAAGTGAAATTCTCAACACACTAGCAACGCAAGCTGGATTACCGACTGCTGCTCCCATCCATAAAATATCGTGATTGCCCCATTGCAAATCCCAATTGTGATATGATTCAAGCACATCCATAATTAGATGTGCTCCTGGTCCGCGATCATAAATATCTCCAAGTACGTGCAATTGATCAATTGCAAGTCGTTGAATAAGATAACAAAGCGCAATAATAAAATTGTCAGCTCGTGTAGTTCCAATGATAGTTTGAATAATCACATTAACATAGGCTTGTTTATTATGATCGTCCGTACTTTCGTGCATAAGTTCTTCTATGATATAAGCATATTCGGGCGGTAAACTCTTTCTTACTTTTGAACGTGTATATTTAGAACTTACACGCCGACAAACCGCCACCAATTGGTTGAGCGTTGTTTGGTAATAATCAGAAATATTTCTGTCTGTCTTTTTTACTAAGTCTAATTTTTGCTCCGGATAATAAATAAGTGTGCAGAGGTCTTTTTTCTCCTGTTCGCGTAGTGTGGTACCAAAGAGTTCATTTACCTTGCGTTTAATATTACCCGACGCATTTCTCAGCACATGCTGAAAGCTTCATTCTCTCCATGCAAGTCGGCTAAGAAATGTTCTGTTGGTTTAGGTAGATGAAGAATGGCTTCCAAGTTTATAATTTCAGTTGTGACAGAAGAGATTGTGGGAAAATCTCTAGATAATAAGCGAAGGTATCGCAAATCGTCATTGACCTTTTTAATAGAAGATTGTTTCATAGCGCTTTTATATTTTAATTATACCGAGACTTCCCTCTTTGTTGATAAAGGGAAGCTCGGTACGTAGGTTATTATGCAAAGCTAAGTTCTCCATCTATTTATAAAAGAGATGCTTTTATGCTTGCTGAAGTTTGGCGTCCATTTCAGCTGCAGCACGCTTTCCGTCACCCATAGCAAGGATAACGGTTGCTCCTCCACGCGTGATGTCGCCTCCGGCATAAATCATTGGGATAGATGTTTCTTGCTTTTCATCAACCTCAATGGTACCCCATTTGCTAAGTTGTAGCCCTTCGACAGAATTAGCGAAAATAGGATTAGCAGATACGCCGACCGCTACGATGACTAAGTCAACGTCCATTTTGATTAAAGCGCCTTCGATGGGCACCGGTCTGCGGCGACCTGATGAATCCGGCTCTCCCAATTCCATCTTTTGAAGTATGACGCGGCAAACATTTCCTTGGTCATCTGCTTCGTAAGAAACAGGGTTATGTAAGTTCATAAACTGAACGCCTTCGTCTTTAGCTTGGATAATTTCCTCTAAGCCTGCAGGCATTTCTTCTTCACTGCGTCGATAAACGATCGTTGCACTGGCTGCACCTAAGCGAAGTGCTGTGCGCACGGAGTCCATAGCCGTGTTTCCACCGCCGACAACAATAACTTTCTTACCATAAGGAATAGGTGTTTCGCTAGACTCCTCTATACCCTTCATTAAGTTAACGCGAGTGAGATACTCATTTGAAGAAAGGATATTGTTATAGTTCTCTCCGGGAATATTCATGAAGTTCGGGCGTCCGGCACCTGTGGCAACGAAAAGACCTTTGAAGCCTTCCTCTTTCAATTGTTCTACAGTGACTGTTTTACCAACAAGGCAATTCTTGACAAACTTAACCCCACTGCGTTCGAGCGTTTCGATTTCGTTGTCAACGATGCGATTAGGTAGACGATATTCAGGAATACCATATTTTAATACGCCTCCCAATTCATGCAATGCTTCAAATACCGTTACGTCATAGCCGCGTTTGGTCATTTCGCCCGCAAAAGACAAGCCTCCAGGGCCTGAGCCGACAACGCCTATCTTTATATTGCGCTTGACGGCAGGGACAAAGCTCTCCTTTGCACCATGCTCGCGTTGATAATCTGCGGCGAAGCGCTCTAAGCCACCAATAGCTACGGCACGACGCTTGGTCTTTGTATGAATACATTGGCTTTCGCATTGCTTCTCTTGCGGACATACGCGCCCACATACGGCCGGCAGCGAACTAATTTCTTTGATGGAAAGGGCAGCTTTGATAAATTCTCCCTTTTCAATCAATTTGATAAACCGAGGAATGTTTACATGGACAGGACATCCTTGTACGCAGCCGGGATTAGGGCAATCTAAGCAGCGCTGTGCTTCTTGGATGGCTTGCTCTTTTGTAAATCCACAGCTTACTTCTTCATTCATTTGACGTGCACGGTAAACAGGATCGAGCAAGGGCATAGCCACGCGCGGCATAGCCATACGTTCTTTTGGCTTAAATTTAGCCAATAATTCTTGCGCCATTCTGCGTCACGCGAAAGATCATCTTCAGTGAGCGTAACGGCTATACGGTCAGCTTCATCTATTACAACTTCGTTTACTTTGTCGGTAGTTGTTGCATCTGAAGCTTTTGTTTCCTTTAAATAATGTGTGTAAGCGACCTTTTCTTCTTCTGAATAAGAGTTAAGGCGGTTAATGAGTTCGGGGAAATCAACCTGATGTCCATCAAAGTCAGGCCCATCCATACAAACAAACTTCGTGCGCCCATCTATTGTAATACGACAAGCACCGCACATACCCATACCATCGACCATAATAGCATTGAGTGCCACGTTCGTAGGTATGGAATGCTCTTTCGTTAGATCGCAAACGTATTGCATCATCAGCGGATCGCCTATTGCAAATACCTTGTTTACGGTCTGCTTACGGAAGATTTGATCCAAAGAGGCTATAATCTGTGCTTTTTCTCCATCTTTTCCGTGGTTAGAAGAAAGAATTACCTCGTCAGCCATTGCCTTTATTTCCTGTTCAAGAATGATGGGTTCATTCTCGCGCTCCATTAATACGGCGATGACATGATTATTTTCGCTCTTCAGAGCAGAAATGGTGGGTAGGAGTGAGGCAATTCCTATACCACTGCCCACACAAACGACTGTGCCATAGTGCTGCACCGGTGTAGGTTTTCCCAAAGGACCTACAATATCTTTAATTTCTTCTCCGCTATTAAGCGCTGAAATTTTAGCCGTAGAGACGCCAACGGCTTGAACCACTAAAGTCAGGGTTTCTTGTTTTTTATCAGCAGCAATCACAGGTAAAGGAACGCGCGCGCCATCTTCAACGGCACGAGCAATAACAAATTTCCCGGTCGATGAGCCTTAGCAATGCGAGGCGCTTTCACAATAAATTTAAAGAGGTTCTCAGAGAGTTTCTCTTTTGAAATGATTTGATACATACGGTTAACGATTTGATACGGCGAAGATACAGGAAATGTATGAGATAAAAGATATTTTCTCGATTATTTCTGGCTTTTAGCTGATCTTACTTGACAGATTGACGTTGCATAATCGTTGTTTGAATAACTAACTGTGACAAACAGAATAAAAGGGTTAGTTGCTTTTCTCTTGTTTTCTTGGTATAATCCATAGAAATGTTATGAAATAGTCACTGTTTTTTTGAAAAATAAAGATACATTTGCGTAGATAGAATTTGTGGGCATTGAAGATTCATAAACGAGACTTTATGAATAAAAATATAAGATGCCTATATTTGAAAATAGGAGTGCAAGAATATGTAGCTATTATCAGAAGACGATTCTATTTTTTTATCTTATCACGTAGATTCCAGTGGACAATGAAACAATATGCAGGTCATTATGTGTTAGCTACTCCATTTTGCTGATGACCTATATTAAGCTTGGAGGTCATAAGGATAATATATAAACAAATGCTGGTTAGATTGTAGGGTAGAAAGTAGTGTAACCATTGTACCATAATTAAGTTTTCGATAGCTTCCGGCAAACTTTGTTGATGTCCTTTCACGAAGGTACGTTTGTCATTTCACGAAAGAAGATAATTATTAAAATGTATCTAATTGAAAATAAAGAAGTTACCTTATCGCATAAGCCAAACAGGTAACGATTTGGAAACGAGCGGGCTACTGGGATTCGCTGTTTTCTGCCTAACAAAGGACGCTTATTATTCTGTTTGCAAAGATAATACTTTCTTGCCGAATAATGAGCATTATGATGAGAATAAATATAAAAAAAACAGATAACTTAATATAGTATCATATCACTTCTGAATAGCATCTTCAAGACTTGGATAACCGCCAGAACCTCTATATACATAATTACAAAGTGTGTTGTAAATACTTTTTATGGTTTTTTCTCTTCCAACTACATATTGTGGCACATTAGAAGAGGTAATGTGAAGCAAAGGATTTGAAAAATAATCCATACCATTCAGTGTGTATTTCACCCACTCAGCACAAAAATAAAAGTGTACCTCCGCATCTATACCATCCTTAGTGAAATGGATAAAAAATTCATTTGAAAGCGTACAATCTGTATATTGGACTAGAAATGAAACCGATATTGTTCTCAGTTTTGAAATTTCATCAATAGCTTTTAGCAACTCACTCTTGTATATTGGAGTACGAGCATCGTGATGTGATAACGGATTGAGGATTCTCTCCCTATACATCTGTATATCTGGAGTAATATCAGGAATTCCTGTGTCTGAATAAAACTGATTGAGAGCACCCATCATGTTGGATAGTTGTTTAGGATAAGTTTTTGGGAAAGGGGCTCTCTGAAATTCTACTGTAGCATTGAATGGTAGCAATCTTTTAAGCTGCTCTTCACATTCACGTCTTAATGCATTGGCAGACGCAGCATAGTCACGTTGCTCATAAAAAGCTTTTGCCCTATCAATTGCATTCTGATTATCAACAAGTAGATAGTCTGGTATATTGTCTATATCATCATTCAAACTGTATAATTCCTTGAACAACCAGCTGCTATCATGTTTCTGCTGTCTAATCTTTGACCTTAGAATATCGAAGAAGGTGTAATCATGCGTGAAAAGTAGTATCTGATAATTACTTTCATAACTCAAAATAATGTCCATTACTTCAAGTCTTGTAGACATATCTAGACTAATCAGCAAATCATCGAGGAATAGTGCAGAGGCACCATCATCCTCGGCACGGTGCATAATTTCGACAACTGCAAAACGCATCGCAATGGCAAGGCAAGTAAGTTTTGCCTCATTGAAAAAGGAGCGAGGATGTAATATGTCATTATGTCCAACAATATGGTTATGGCTGAATTCTGCCTTAACCTTTATTTTGGGAGGTAATATTTTTTTGTTATATAATACTCCTGGCCCCATCTGGACATCTGTAATCCTTGCATTCTCATAGTCCATCTGAAGTCTTGCATTCAATTTGAAGCTATTAGAAATCATCTGATTGGCCTTAGTTTCAATTAGGGTCACATTATTCTTTATCTGTCTGTTAAATTCTTCAGCAGTCTGGAATAACGTATGTATTCATCAGAAGTCTTCAAAATATAATGTGGATTAGAACCTCTCTTTAGATTCTGAAGGTTATTATTTAAATACTTCCACCAGTAGTCAGCTGTCATTACAGATGATTGTGTACCATCATAGTGAATGAGTTTCATGGATGGTTGTAAAATTAGAGCTGGGAAAATATCACTGACGAAAATATTGAAGATCTCGGGCTGCTTGCTATTTTTAAAATCGAAGATGGCAGAAAGAAACTTGTAGTTCATGAAGGTACTAGATCCTGCAGTAATACTCATAAAAGGGTCTGTAGAAGTATTACACCTGACATTTGAGTCTTCATAAGACTTTCTACGACCGTCATCTTCAGATATAAATTCTAAATCAATACCAGACCTCTGAGTATCAGGTAAGAATTTGTTACGAAGATTTTCCGTGTTATCTGCTACAAAATATTTCTGTGCATCATCTATTGTTGGTCTTTTATAACAACTCTGAAACAAGGTATAGATAGCCCAATAGAGAGAACTCTTTCCACTACCATTCTCTCCATACAGAAGCAAATTCTTACCTTCAATATCCATCTTGAAAGGGCGATGGAAAAACTTGAAGTTTTCTATTTTTATGCTATTAATCTTCCACTTTGTCATGGTCATGGATTTTGTTCGCAAAGACATCAAATTAGTAAACAGAATACGCACTTTACGTACATCGTTCATAACTTCAGTTTTATTATCAAGAAGGGCATCGAATATAGTATTTACACCATTTTCTTTTATTTGGCTTTTATCCAAAAGAGCTTTCCAAGAATTAAATAAATTCAAGTTGACCCCCATTTCTTTTAGAGAAGGTTGCATAATCTGAGCAATGCTTAGAGAATCACGGACATCTGTAAACATACTCAACCGAAGCTGAAAATACTTGTCGTTTATATGCTTAGAAATATTCATCGACATATTTGAAACTATTAAGGCACTGTAACCGTAAACTCTTTGAGTATCTTGGTCTTCTTTTCTAAATTCAAAGTTCAATAATTGTGTTTTTGTCAGTTTTTTTTTGAATTTCATTTTGTCCTTGCTGAAGAACAAGGCAACATATCCAGCTATACTACCAATTTCAAACATCAAATAATCATAACTCACTTTTTTCTGATAATCAGGATTAAGTCCCACATAAAGCCCATCGTCATCTCTCATTTTATTGGTAATAATCTGCGAGTTTGTTAGGAATTTTTCACAATCTATAGGAACAAAGATAAAAGGAGCCCTATTATCCATGTCCATCAAACTCCACTTCTGCTCAACTTGAGAGCGGTTGTAGACAAAGCCGATATCACCAATACGAAGCCTATCTTCAGACATCTATCATTATAAATGTTTAATAGATTGCAAAGATACTGTTTTTTATCAAGAAATTGCAAATAAACTCGGATTTCTGCGTAATATGATGTATTCTTTATTGCTGCGAGTTACATTCTCCTCCCTCGCTTCTTTCTGTTCGCTTGATTTCTGAGTTTGCGCTGCCACGCTGTTTCTGCATAGTCATAGCCTTGTGCGGTTGGTGTAATCAAATCGCCTAACCCTTTCATCAGTTCATCGGCTGCACCAACGATGGTGTCTGCCACTGCACCAATGGGATTCTGCACTTGTGGAGTATCATTTTCTCGTGAAATTGAGGAACGGCTTGGAGGTACGAGTTGATAACCTGTATCAGGTTGTTCTTTCTTTTCTATCGGCTCTTGTACTGTTAGATGTGGTTTCCTTGATTCTTCCTTGTTGGTTACTTTAAAGTTCTTCTGCAGGGAATGGTAGCCGAACTCCCTGCCGATTTCGGAAGCTTTGAATGTCTGTCCACTGTAGGAGAACTTCAAGCCATAGACATTACCTTGCTTGTTCTTCATACGCTCTATAATAATGCCGTTTTTGTTCAATTCATAAAGGAACATGGAGTGTCCCGTGATGCCTGTTCCTTTGTACTTGTCAAGCAGGGCATAACAAACATTCTGTACTTGATGCTTTGTTTGCTCTCTCGTGGGATTAGCCTTTGTCTTTTGGTGTTTCCTTTCTGCCTTAATCTCCTTTGCGATGGTCAAGCCTTTCTCTCTGCTTATTTCCTCCGCCACTCTCGCTGCCCTGTTGCTCACAAAAGTAGTATCATAGACCTCACCAAACAGGCTGATGCGGTTGGCAATAATGTGAATATGTCTGTTATCGGTGTCCTTGTGTGTTACCGCCACCCATTGGTGGTTGTCAAGTCCCATTCGCTTGGCAAACAAATGGGCTATCCACATAAGTTCGGACACAGGCAGCTTTCTCGTCTTGTGGTGCGATGCCGATTTCGATACGGAGAAACTTGTTCCTGCAACGGCTGTTATAGTCGCTGACCACTTTCATTTCCTCATAGATTGCCTTTGGTTCCCTGCTGCAAAGATTGTGGAAGGCAAGCCGATAGCCGAGCTTGCCCTCTCTGAAGATATAGTCCAGAGCCGTGCTGCCATGCGCTATCGCCTTACATTTTCCTATCATCTCTTGTTAGATTTAAGACCTTATATATCTCATCGTCTACACGAAAATGAGGGTCGTAGAATCTCTTAAATGCCTCTTTGGCACATAGCGAAAGGTTCTTAGTGATATGTACCCACCTTTCATCCTTAACCTTGATAAGGTTAGAAACCTGCCCATAGAACCGTCCTGTATGCTGAAGTATACAAATGGCTTCCCTCTCATTTTCTGTCATCTTAGGAACGGCTGCCACATCTCCATTTAGGAGCATTTCACGGCAGTAATCCGAGAACTTCCGCCCAGCGCTTTCCGCCTTTGACTTAATACGTTGCTTTTCCTCTGAGGTACATCTTACCTTGATGAACTCTGTTTTATTCATCTTCTGCTCTTCCTTATTCTGTTGCTGCCATCGGGCAGTCTTTCTATTATATCTGTTCATATAAGCTTCTTTGAAAGTTAATCATTATAGATGATTCATTGTCTCTTAATTCTTGAATACTGACCGATGAGAACAGAGTGATTACGGTCTAAACTCCCCGACCGTCTGACAAGGGGAGCAAGAGCAGTTTGTGGGTACAAACTGACGTCTTGCAATGTCAGTGATAAGACCATTTACGCACGAGGCGTTTTGCAGCCGAAAAGTGAATGCCGTGCATTCTGTGTTTAACTGCATTCGTGGTATTCTCACAGAGAACTAAACCGAAGAAGAAAAGGTAGACCCTTTTAGCAAAAAAGGTAGACCTATTTGCTCGAAAAGGTAGACCTATTTGCTCGAAAAGGTAGACCTATTTGCTCGAAAAGGTAGACCTATTTTGAAGAATGGGTAGACCCTTATCCTGAAAACCGTCTACCTTTTCTTACGGCTTACAGTCTTCTCCATTTATCTATGTCCTCACCATATTCCTCCAGATGCTGACGAACGATGTTCTCAACAAAGCTTGAAAGGTTGCTACCCCTGTCGCCTAACCTACGCACAATGAGGTCGGCACGTTCCTGTGTCTCCCTGCTCAGATAGACAGCCTTACGATTGTTTAACTTATTCGGCACAAGATAGGCTTGCTTGTAGGCTTCGAGTGTTTTCTTTCTCATCTTGGCACTGATGCGTTTCTGAACGGTTACGTTCTCAGCATTCCGTGCAGGCTCGGAGTGTATGGTATTCTCTGTGTCCTGCTTGTTTGTTGGTCTTTCTCTTTCAGGAACCGCAGTCGCTTCTTGTGAAGTAGATTCGTTCTCTGTTTCATCTTCCACACCCAAGAACCATGAAAGGTCTTTGTCGCTCATCATAGTTTCCTTTTCCATTTCTATTTCATTTTAAGTTTAACCTGTTTTGATTTCTTGTTTTGTCCTGTAATTGATATGTGTATCTGTTCCTGCGCTTTCTATTTCTGCTGCTCACGGACACGGCTGACATGATATTCGTTGAGATCCTTGAAGTCTTTGTAATGTATGTTCATGTCCTCAACATGGAAGCCTGCCTTTATGAAATCTTGAACAGCCCTCCGTCCTGCTTCGTCATTGTCAAGGAAGGCACGGATATTGGTGAGGTGTCGGTCATTCAAATAGCGGATAGTCCTTGCCACGTTGCTCACGGAGTTCATCACAAGGCAGTGGTTGGTAATCTCTTCTTTCATTGAAAGAAAAGAAAGAAAATCCATAAAGCCCTCAAACACGCATACGGGCAATGTATTGTCTATTGCGTGTTCTGTTTGTTTATCCGTAAATATGGGAGTAATGTCTTTCGGTGCTATTGTTCCTTTGAACGAACCATTATCCCGAAGTTCATACCCTCCTGATTGATTGGCAAAGCCGATGGCTTGATAGCACCTGCCCCTTACCTCATAGCTGATACATTTGAGAAACGGCATAGCCCTCTCCAAATCAATGCAGCGTACTTTTGTAAGGTACTCCTGTAAATGTGGCGGCAAGGTGTTTGATATTTCTATCAGTCTCCTTGCCCCATTTGGAACCATTGAAGGTTGGGAATTATTTGGCACGAAGTCATTAAGAAAACTATATGTGCCATTAACGGGAGCGTTCTGCCCCAAACGGCGGATAGCTTCCGATAGCGTGCATCCCTCCATACGCATACAGAGGTCGATTATGCTTCCGCCCCTGCCTTCGGCATAATCTATCCAAAGGTTCTTCTCTGTGTCCACCTTGAAACTCGGATGTGTTTCCTCCCTGAGCGGTGAGTGGTACATGACATAGGTAGGTGTTTTGCGGACAGGCTTGATGCCTTTACTTTCGAGATATTCCACGATGGAATATCGCTTGATACGTGATAAATCTTCTTCTTTCATTGTTTTTATACTTTAATGGGTTGAATGATAATTATTTATGTTTGTCTGTTTTTGGGGTTTTACCTTTTCCAAAGTTTTCCCCCTCCAAACTTTTTCATCTTTCTTCTTACTACATACTATTTTGTGATAAGTGATTGATAATCAGTATTACTTTGTAGTATAAGACAATACTACACATTCTACTACATTTGGCTACTACAAGTTTGAAGGAGCGGGCAGGGCAAGATTTTCCTAATCTTGTAGACATAGATGGGGCTACCACTGTTTCTTCGTTTGCTCACCTTTATGTATCCTGCTTTCTTCAAGGCTTCGCCCATACGCTTGGCAACAAGTGGCTGGTGGGTATAAACGTCCAAATAAGTGAGTATCTCCGTAGTGGTCATTAACGAATAACTTTCATCCTCCGTTGGCTTTTCAAAACAATGCAACAAAAGCTCCATCTCTGCAGTCTGTACTTGAAAGTCTTCACTCTCCCTATATAGTTCCGTTACCTCTTCATCATCAAACCAATAGCGGAAGCCCATGTTCAACAAGGCTTTGGCTTCCGCATAGACATTGTCCATCGAGATAGCTTTTGCTCTCTCAATATCTATGGACAACACTTCAAAGGGTAGGAACCGTCTGCTTCCCGTGGGGTCTGTCAGAAAGTCGTTGCCGTTTACCGATGCCACGAAACTTGCCAAGTGGGGATGTTCCTCCACATACTTGTCGTAGGGCATACGGTATTTGACCATCGGGCAGGTAATGAGGTTCTTCAGTTCGTTCTCATCCCGTTTGTTGAGGGCTTTGAGCTGGTCGTCGATGTTCACTATGAGGTTTTGTCCTATATAGGTGAGCGTGTCCTTCTCCTGCGGATATATCTTGCCTGTGTAGCTATAGCTATGCAATGCAGGTGGGCAGAGCAAATCCAAAAACGTGGTCTTGAACTTTCCCTGCTCGCCTGTCAACACAAGGCAGGTGTGGTTACGGCACTCACGGTCGTCCATTGCATTGGCGACCACTGCCACGAGCCACTTGGTGAGGTACGGCAGCCACTTGTCAGAGTTGCGCACGACCACGCAACTTGCCAAGTGGGGAATGGCTTTCAGTGAAAGGGAGAAGGCATTGCAGCAACTATTGTATTCGTTAGTGTTATCACAACTACTGCCTATATCCAACAAGGGCAACGCTTTGAAATACTCTTGTATGGGATTGATGCGTGGAGAGAAGCTGCTCTCGATGATGGAGTAAAGATTATCCGAAGAAGTTGCTATCCCAATGTCGTTGTCTATCTCCCTGCGGAGTGAGTTGATTTCATAGCGACCTACCTTTGAGAAATCACAATTTCCCTTGTCACGGTATTCGGTTCTTCCCAATACCGTATTGTATCTGAACTCGTAGCGAGTGGAGAGATAGGCTTCTATTTCTGAGTTCTTGGAGGAAGCCTTTCTCGGTCTGAGGGTGCTGTACCCACCCTCCAATTTGCCTTTATCTGCGCTTGTTTTCATTATATGCTGGGGTTTGTTTCCCGAGAGTGAAGTTATCAAGAGAATGAGTAAGTTCCAAGCATTCAGGGAGTGCTTGCATAATGTTGCGTTCATTGGCAATGAAGTTCGCACAGATTTTTATGGAGACAGGAAAAGAAATGACTGATTTAATCCAAAAATAAAGAGTACAACAATAAGAATAGGCAAAGGTAGTAGTGTGCCCCTTGCGCACGTTTGCAGTGTTCTGCACCGATATTGCAAACAATAGAATCAGCACAGAAATATGGTAGTGCTTGACCACATCGAAAGTGCTACAAACTTTCTCTTGAATGAAGAATGATTGAGCAGGATATGCACCGCCCTATCTTTGCAACAACCGGACGGCAAAAGAAGAAAACAGGGTAAGAATGTGCAAACGACTGCCGATAAAATGCGTTAGCTTTTCCTTCAACTTCCCGATGTTTCCCTACTGTTCCCTACTGCTTTGAAGTGTGATAAACTCATCATACTTTTGCAGGCATAAACGTGTGATGAAACGCAGAACAGACAAAGGTGTTGTCAATACCAATAAGACAGAATTACAAACAAAATAACAATAAAACTATGGGATATTTATCATTACGGATTCAAATTGGGCAAAGCTGAGGAACGAGATACTCAGTCTTGCCGAGACCTGCCACAAGGCATTCGGGGAACAGAGCAAGCATACCGATTGGCTGCACAATGGTGATGTATGCAAGTTGCTCAACATCAGCAAGCGTACCTTGCAGCATTATCGTGATACAGGCGTGCTGTCATTCTCCCAAATCGGGCACAAGTGCTATTACAGGCGTGAGGATGTGGAGCGTCTGCTCAATACAAAAGTCAGAGAAATCAAGAAAAGATAAACCTGTAAACAGATAAGACTATGGAATCGGTAAAAGACCTGAATATGGATGCAGACGATATGCAGGTGGTGCTGTCCGCACTAAAAGGGGTAAGCAAGCGGATTAAGGAAGTGGCAAAGACACACAAACCGCTCTTTGCCGGAGAGCTTTTCCTTACGGGAAAGGAAGTGTGCGAGCGGTTGTATATCAGTCCCCGTACCTTGCAGGACTACCGAGACAGGAAGATTATTCCCTACACGCAGTTTGCAGGAAAGATACTCTACAAGGCTTCGGACTTGGAGAAGATACTGGAGGAGAATTACAAGAGTTGGCGAACAGGATAAAGGCAATAAGCGTATATTGCTGGATGGATAACGGCACTTGAGCAGAGATATATCTGTTTCAAGTGCCGTTCGTTTATTGGTAAGTTCTTCGTTTAATCATTTTTCTATTCTGCGGTAAACTGTTGTCCTTTATATTCTTCTTTAAACTCCGTAACCGTCTGTCCTGTTTGTTTTTGAAGAAACGCATTAAATGTCCCGGCTCCGAGAAATTGAATTCGTATGCCAATTCACTGGTAGTTTTGTCAGTGAATAGTATTTCATTTTTGATTTCTGCAAGCAGACGTTGTTTCAGCAGATGTACGGCCGTTTGCCCATATTGTGCCTGTACAGAAGCATTCAATGTGATGCGGCTGATGTTCAGCATGGCTGCATAGTCGGCCACTTGTTGGTATTGGCGAATATGCTTCTCTAAGAGTTGTTTGAACTCAAAGGCATGGTGGTTCTTGGGGGCATCAAAAGGCAGATGGTATTGAGCAGAATACCTACGATTAAGAGTCATGAGCAGATAATGAAGCAAGGATACGATGATGTGATAGCTGTCGGCAAGAGGATGGTTGAGTTCTTCTTTTATCCGCACAAGCAAACGCTCGTATTCTTGTTGTTCCATAGCTGTAGCCGACAGATAGGGTGGGAAATCTGTTTGGTAGCAATAAAGCAAACGATAAGTAAAGAAAGGATCGGCAAGATAGGTTGAAAGAAAATCATCACGGAAAATAAGGAAACGATAATCCATTTGGCTTTCATCAATGTGCCACTCCTGATGGATGTGCGGTGAAAGTATCAGCACCATATTGTCTTTCAACGCGATATGTTGAAAGCCATAACGCAGCCACCCAGATGCTTTCCTGAAGAAAAACAACTCGAAGAAGTTGGTTTTGAAAGACGGATACTCCATCAATACGCCCCGCAAACGCTCGTGCGTATCGGTATTGATGTTGAAGTCTACACCACATTCCGTTTTGCTGAAAGGAACTTGTGTAAGTTCTTGGGGGTGATTCTCTAATTTCATGCAACAAATGTACGAATAATTAATGGCTTATCAAAATGGTAGAGCATATATTATTAATGGTAGAATGTGTCTTTGTTTTATGCACTACCTTTGCACTCGTAATCAAAACAAATAGCATTATGAAAGAAATTAAAAATGTAGAAAAAGGTGAGAACTTCACCACGGTGAACGTAGGTAAGTTGAATGAAATTAAGGAATATGAGTTGGCTATGGGCAATTTCTCTATCCCAGGAAAGGTGTTTGCCGGACATGCACTACAAGCAACAGGCGCAGAATTGTCTTTCCAAAGTCTTGCAGCTGGGCAGGATTATGGCACACGCCATGCCCATAAAACCCACGAAGAGCTTTATTTCATTCTTAAAGGTGAAGGAATTTTCGATGTAGACGGCAAACGATTTCCCGTTTCAGAAGGAAGCATCGTGAGAATTGCGCCCAATGGCAAACGTGCTTTCAAGAACACAGGCAGCAGCGAAATGCTCGTGCTTTGCGTACAATATAAGGCAAATTCGTTCTCTGATGATGATGAACCTCTGAAGGATGGTATTATGTTGGAAGCCAATGTTAAACTTTAATTTTAATAAACAATGAATATCCAGCAAGTAAGAAACGCAACGATAATCGTTGAATATGGGGGAAAGAAAATTCTGATCGACCCCATGTTGGGAAAGAAAGGCTGCATGCCTCCTTTCCCCTTTAGTAGAAATCAACACCTGCGCAACCCACTTCATGAACTACCTTTTCCTGTAGAAGAGATGCTAAAAGGTGTAGATGCGGTGTTGCTTACCCATCTACACGATGACCATATCGATGAGGCGGCTTATGAAATGATGCCTAAAGATATGCGATTTTTTGTGCAAGACGAAAACGATCGGCAGGTGGTAATGTCGCATGGATTTAATCATGTGGAAGTTGTCGGTGACAATACAAGGGTTGGGGAAGTGAGCATACAAAAGGCTGAGAGCCAGCATGGTAATTTTATCATGAAGTATCCTGCCGGACATACAGCGGGTTATGTATTCACTCATCCACAAGAAAAGACGCTCTATCACGCCGGAGATACTATCTGGTATGCTGGTGTGAAGCGCAATTTGAAGCGTTTTCGCCCCGAGGTTATCACCCTTAATGCTGGTGGCAATGGCTTTCGTTTGGGTGGACGCGTTATTATGAACGATGAAGATGTGGTAAAAGTTGCTGCAGCTGCACCTGATGCAAAGTTATTTGTGACGCATCTTGAAGGCGTGAACCATAATAGCGTGACGCGTGAAATGGTGAGAAAGCGTGCGGAAGTGGCAGGAATTTAGACCGCGTCTTTATTCCTGAAGACGGTGAAACGGTAGAGGATTTATAAAGAATAAAGGAAGATATATGGCAAAAACACTCATTGGAACGAAAGAGGTGCGTGGCATCATGACCAAGTCCAACCTCCCTGTTGGTGGCTATTCGGTGAATCCATACGTGGGGTGCACCCATGCTTGCAAGTATTGTTACGCCTCATTCATGAAGCGCTTCACAGGACATAAAGAAGAATGGGGCACTTTCTTAGACGTGAAGCATTGGCCTGCAATCAAGAATCCGAAGAAATATGCCGGACAACGCGTGGTTATTGGATCAGTGACCGATGGATATAATCCCGAAGAAGCAACGTTCCGTAGGACACGTAAACTGCTTGAAGAGCTCAAAGACAGCGATGCAGAAATACTCATTTGTACAAAGAGCGACCTCGTGTTGCGCGACCTTGACCTGCTCCGGCAAATGAAGAAAGTCACCGTATCGTGGTCAGTCAACACGCTTGATGAGACATTTCGTGCCGACATGGACAAGGCCGTGAGCATAGAGCGGCGCATCGCAGCCATGCGAAAGGTCTACGAGGCGGGCATCCGAACCATTTGTTTTGTGTCGCCCATCTTCCCCGGCATCACCAATTTCAAAGCTATTTTTCATGAAGTGAAAGATATTTGCGACCTCTTTTGGCTTGAGAACCTCAATCTGCGGGGTGGTTTTAAGGCCAACATTATGGGTTATATCAAATCACACTATCCCCATTTGTTCCCACTTTATGAAGAAATCTATTTGCATAAAGACCGAACATATTGGAAGCAATTGGAGCAAGAGGCCGCGAAATGGCACAGGAGGCTCAATGTAAGTATGTGGATAATGAATTGCCTTACGAACGAAGTCCCAAAGGACATCCCTCAATAGTGAATTATCTTTATCACGAAGAAATCAGAGGGTCAGGAAATACGAGTAAAAGGAATGTTATGCAATAAAACAGATGCGTATCTCTACTGTTGATAGACTACTTGGAGAATAACTACTTATAAGGCTTTTGGTATACTTGAAGGCCTCAAAAACATAGTTGTGTGTAGTTAGACGGTAGTAATAACCATTCCTACTTTCTAACTACAATACCAACCCTTTCTCTTTCACTGTATTATCCTTTTTTGTAGTAATGTAGTAGGATAATATCGGTGAAAGAGAAAAGTATATCAATTGATACTGTCACTGCAGTGTAGGTATATCTGCTCCACTACAGGTAAAGGGCGTTGTAGCTCTCGACAGAGGTGTTTTCTGAACAAATGGGCTTCCATGCTGTCCAATTGATAAGACAAAGCGATGATGATAGTAAGCGGATAAAGCAAGGCATAACCTTTTAACTGTCCATTTACGAACACTTCCATCTCCCCTACATTCCTTTCCTCGGGATGTAGGGAAAATATTTTGAGGAGTAGTTGCAATTGATAATTGAGCTTCTTCCATATTACATTAAAGAAATCTACGAGTTCACTCTCTGTCATGGCTATATCACCTTTGCCTTTGCGAATGATTTGCATATTGTCGCTCCATTCAAAATAGCTGCGGTCTCTTTGTTTGATGGTGATTGATGTTCATATTGCTTCCTCCTTTGCTTTCTCCTTTTGATATTTTCTTATCAGCCTGTCCATATCCTTTGAAATCTTGTTGTCCGTTACCTGTGCATATATTTGCGTGCTTGATATGGAAGTGTGCCTCATCATTTTGGCAATGCTTTCGATGGGTATTCCTGCACCTAAACTCATCGTGCCGAATGTGTGCCTTGCCATATAGTAGGATAATCGCTCTCTGATACCGCAAGCCTTTCCCACGATATCTATCTTTGCATTCATCACACTTCGGCTACAAGCACAGTGAAAGATAAAGTCATCGCCTTTTCCTTTCACCGTCTGCATTTCTTTCATGCTGGGTTGTTCTTCCTTACATTGATTGATGATGGCCTCCGCTATGGGGTGTAGTGGCACAATAAACTCCACCTTTGTCTTCTGCCTTTCTTTACGGATATATTTCTGTCCGTCTGCTGCCGTTTGGATATGGCTGTATTCCAAATTTTCCATATCAGCGATAGCCATACCAGTGAAGCAGGAAAAGATGAACATCAGTCTTGCCAACTCCGTTTCCTTATCGTTCATCCTCATTGACATAAGTTTCATTACATCGCTCTTTTGCAGAAAGCGTATCTTCTTTTCCTCCTTCTCATACTTGGCATTCTCAAACGGATTGCAGCGGATAATCCTCCTGCTCACCGCACGAAACATCAGTCGGCTCAGCCAACAGAGATTGGTATTGACAGTCGATGCTTTCAGCCCACGCTTTTTCAGGAAGAAACGGTATTCCTCAAACAGACTCTCCGTAATGGTGGCGATAGATATGTCTTGTACTCCTTTGTTTTCGATAAATTCTCGGAGATTTTTATCAGAATAGTAAAGGTTCAGATAAGTCCCCTCTGCCCTTGACTTTCCAACGCTTTCCTTGACGGCCTGCAGTTCCGCCTTGCTCATTGCAAGGAGCGTGGTGGGGTTAGTGGCAATGCCTTGCAAACTGTTCTTGATAAGTTCCACACTTACCACTCCGTCCCTCGTCAATATGTCCCGATAGGTTTTCTCTACCAATTTTCTGAACTCATTGATTCTTTGGTTGGTCTTCCTATTGGTTGTCAAACCCTGTTTGGTGTTCCACTCGGAGGGCTGGCACTCTTCGTCTGTGGTAATGGCTGTGTTCTTTCCGTCTATGGTGATACGGCAGAGAATGGCGGTATTGCCGTCTGCCATAGTTTTCTGTCTGTTGATATAGAACAGTATCTTGAATGTACTTCTCATTATGATTTTAGTTTTAATATGTCTATTGCTAAATACTCATCTGCATATCCTCCGTGAAAGAACGGAAACGATTAAACTCCTCAAAGAGTTTGGGGTGTAACCTTTGCATAACGTTCGGTCATACTTACATTCGTATGTCCCAGCATCTTGCTCACCGTTTCTATTGGCACTCCTTGCTCAAGCGTGATAAGTGTGGCAAAGGTGTGTCTTGCCGTATGCGTGGTAAAGGGAAAGGCTATACCCTCTCTAAGGCGCAATGCTTTAAGATACGACTGATAGGTGGCATACTTCATCTGTGGCAGCAGTCTTTCCCTTTCTTCGCCTCGATACTTCTCTATTATCCTAATCGCTTCGGGCAACAACTTAATACGGCAAAGTACATCTGTCTTCTTCCTATTGAACTTCATCCAAAGATTTTCCTCATCATCACGGACAAGATGTGTCTTACTTAATCCCATTAAATCACAATAGGCTACACCTGTATGACAGGCAAAAACAAACAAATCCCTTGCTGTTTCCATTTCTTCCTCCAACTCTCCGAAGTGGGTATTCATTAGTTTGTCAAGTGAACGTCTATCAAGTGCCTTTGGGAGTTTCTTATCACCTCTTGCTATCTTTACATTAGCAAATAATAAGGTGTCAGCCAATCCTTCATGGTATGCCAACCTGCATACAGTCTTTATTTGGGATGCAACTGCATAGAAACTACTTTCCTGAAACCCTAATTTGTTCAAGTAGTAGTCCCTGAAATCATAAATGAAATTTTCTGTAAGTTGCGAGAAAGACAAATCTTCCACCTTGTACTTGTCTTCGATAAATGTCCGAAGATTATTACGGGTAGTATAGTAATTGGAAATTGTTTCTCTCTTAATGTCAATTCCAATATGTTCTTTCTTCTCCCTGATGAGGATGTCCAATCGTTCGATAAGCATACATCGTGTCTGTACGCTGCCTTGAAACAGCTCTTTTACATCGGCTGCATCAAATGGGCAACCTTTGGAAAGTAAGGCTTGATAAGCCGACTGAACAGACAACAGCAGATTTTCCAATTTACCATTTATCTCCACCGCCTCACGACTCTTTCCGTCCATTCTACTCTCACGGGGATTCCACAACTCTGGATTGCAGGAGAGTTTACAACTGAACTGCGCAATATTCCTTCCAAGTGTGATACGTCCCATAATCGGAGCCTTCCCTGACTTGTCCAAACCGCTCTTTTTGAGGTAGAGCAACACCTTCATTTTCTCTTGTTTCATACGCTTTAATTTTTATGGGCAAAGTTACCCGAATTAAAGCGTTCCTCACTTATGCAGAAAACTGCCGACCGCAGCAACAGCCACACGAGCGAAAATAATTCAGTTACTGAACATTACTTCATCGTTACCTATGACGAAATCGGGTAACGCTTTGGTAACTGAACTTCTGCCTAAATCTGCATATTCCTACTCTTTTTGAAAAGAGCACTTCTATGCAAATCATTCTGTTTCTTCCTCATTATCAATTAGTTTACGCCAACTTCGATTTCTCTTCATTTTCGTTGATTAGTTACGAAAGTACAATCATACTTCTATGATGGTACATTCTTTTTCTCACGGAAGTACATAAAAACAACAACATATAAATGTTTATATATTGTTGTTATTTATGCGTTTATACATTTCTATTCCTTGAAAACTATTCTCTTCTTTACTGAGCTTTGATGTATGTTGATTTATCTCCATTATTGTTCGGTAGATTATGGGGGATAGTAAATGCAAGGTGTATTATCAGATGATGAATAGGATTACTCTATAGTCGTAAATGTGGAGTTGTTAATAACGTGATTGGCATAGAAATTTTTAAGCCCTTCATACGCTTGACTAGTATGAAGGGCTATGTTAGAGTAAGAGCTTTTGCTCTATTGGGTAAGAGGATGCAGGATTTTATCCTAATATAGTGTTCTTATCATGTAAACAATTTTGGAGAGGCATAATAATTGTTTACTCCCATTCGATAGTTGAGGGTGGTTTTGAGGAGATGTCGTAACAAACTCTATTAACCCCCTTAACCTTACGTATGATGTCGTTGGATACTTTTGCCATAAATTCGTAGGGAAGGCGAGCCCAATCTGCAGTCATTGCATCAGAACTGGTTACCGCGCGCAAGGCAACTGCTTGCTCATATGTACGTTCATCGCCCATAACGCCTACGCTCTTAATAGGTAATAGGATTGTGCCGGCTTGCCATACCAAATCGTAAAGTTCTACTTCATTTCCGTTGTCGTCTTTTACTCTCCAGTCGTGCAAACCTTTTATATAAATGTCGTCAGCCTCTTGCAAGATACTTACTTTTTCAGGTGTAATGTCGCCCAAAATGCGCACAGCCAAACCCGGGCCGGGGAATGGGTGACGCTTGATTAGGTGCTCAGGCATTCCTAATTCGTAGCCCACGCGTCTAACTTCATCCTTAAACAACCATTCGAGCGGTTCACAGAGTTGTAGATTTAACTCTTCGGGCAAGCCGCCTACGTTATGATGGCTCTTGATAGTTTTTCCTGTAATGTTTAGACTCTCGATACGGTCCGGATAGATCGTGCCTTGTGCCAACCATTTTGCATCTGTAATTTTTCTCGCCTCTTCTTCAAAGACATCAATAAATCCTTTTCCAATAATCTTGCGCTTTTTTTCGGGATCTGTTACACCGGCCAAATCCTTAAAGAACTTTTCGCTGGCATTTACCCCCAACACGTTTAAGCCTAATCCTTCATAATCTTTTAAAACGTTAGCATATTCGTTTTTACGAAGCATTCCGTGATCTACAAAAATGCAAGTAAGATTTTTACCGATTGCCTTATTCAGTAATGTGGCACAAACGGAAGAGTCAACGCCACCGCTTAGCCCCAGAATCACTTTGTCGTTGCCCAATTGGCTCTTGAGTTGGGCAACTGTGGACTCAATGAAAGACGCAGGACTCCAATCTTGCTTGCTTCCGCAGATATCGACAGCAAAATTACGCAGCAGCTGTTTGCCTTCTAAAGTGTGAGCTACTTCAGGATGAAACTGAACACCCCAAATCTGTTCGTCTTTTGCCTGGAATGCAGCATTAACAACTTTGTCGGTAGAAGCTATATGATAGAAGTTGTCGGGTAGGGCAGTAATTGTGTCACCATGACTCATCCAAACCTGACTGTCCTCGCTGATATCCTTTAATAAGGGATTATCTTTTTCAGTCAATTGCAAGTTAGCGCGACCATATTCTCTGCAATCTGCTGATTCTACTTTTCCTCCAAATTGAAATGCAAGAAATTGAGCGCCATAGCAAATACCCAAATAGGGAAGCGCCCTCTGATGCTGCTTAAATCTAACTTAAAGGCTTGCGGATCATTTACACTGAAGGGAGATCCGCTAAGAATGACACCAATAACACCCGTAGTGTCTTTTGGGAATTTATTATAAGGAATAACTTCACAGAATGTATCCAATTCGCGTAACCTGCGACCGATAAGTTGGGTCGTCTGTGAGCCGAAGTCTAAAATGATGATCTTTTGTTGCATCGTTGAGTTAGATTATAATAGGCGCAAAGTTAGTTTTTTTCGTTTAATCATTTTCTTCTTTCATAAGGAAAATAAAAAATACGCCGGGTAGGCTATGACTTGACTACATCATTTCTAAATATTCAACTCCGCAAAGCCCATCAAAATGCATCGCAATATTTTAGTAATATAATTATAATCTGATTTTGTTGAAACTTCGTTGGAATTAAAAAAGGCTCTACTTGAAATTTTACGTTGAATGTCGTAATTTTGCCGTATCTAAGCAAAACTATCATCTATGAGTCTACTATATTTGGGCATCTTATTGTTCTTGTTCATACTGGCTATTTGTGATTTATCAGTGGGAGTTGCAAATGACGCAGTCAACTTTATGAGCCCTGCAGTAGGCGCAAGGGCTGCCAAATTTAAGGTGGTGCTAATTGTAGCAGCAATTGGTATCTTGGTGGGGGCTTCAGCCAGTTCTGGAATGATGGATATAGCCAGACATGGTATCATTAATCCGCTCTATTATACTTTGATGACGTTATATGCATATTCCTAGCCGTCTCTGCAACGGATATTATCCTTATGGATATATTTAATACGTTAGGAATGCCTACCTCTACTACCGTTTCTATGGTATTTGGTTTGCTGGGAGGTAGTAGTGCATTAGCGTTGAGTAAAATGATGGATAATGCCTATACTTATGCAGACTTGATCAATACAGGAAAAGCCCTGCAGGTAATTATTGGCATATTCTTGTCTGTGGCTATAGCCTTTGTCGTGGGTCTCATCGTTATGTGGATTGCCCGCGTCATCTTTACCTTTAATTATAAAAAGCATTTGCGCTGGAGTATCGCAATCTATGGCGGCTTAGCTATTACTTGTATCTCTTATTTCTTACTAGTGAGTGGTCTGAAAGGCACAAAACTCCTCGCTTCAGTGGGAATGACGCCAGAGTGGATCAATACACATAATTGGGAAATCCTTATCTACTTATTTGTCGGGGCAACTATCTTGATGGAAATTCTCCATTTGTTGAAAGTTAATATATTCCGTATCATCGTCTTATTTGGTACCTTTTCGTTGGCGATGGCTTTTGCTGGCAATGACTTAGTTAACTTTGTTGGCGTTCCGTTATCTGGCTTAGAGTCATATATAGATTTTACTCGACACGGTAGCGATGGCCATACTTATATTATGAGTATTCTTGCCGCGCCTTCAACAGATCCGCTTTTTGTCTCAATGAAGCCATGGTTTCTTATTGGGTCGGGAATTGTTATGGTTTTGGCTATTAGTATGTCTCAAAAAGCCAGAAAGGTTATTGAAACAAACAATAATTTGGCAAGTCAACAAGAAGGAGAAGAGGTCTTTAGTTCTTCCAAAATCGCAAGAACAATGGTGCGGACCGTGATTAATGCAACATCGACGGTAGATAAAATAATCCCGAAAAGGTAGAGACTTGGATAAATACACGTTTCAATGAAGACGAGTCTATTATACCAGAAGGGGCTACTTTTGACTTGGTGAGAGCTTCCGTAAACCTTGTTTTGTCAGGCCTATTGATTGTTGTTGGTACATCTCTTCAGTTGCCATTGTCTACAACCTATGTGGCCTTTATGGTTGGAATGGGTTCTAGTTTGGCTGATCGCGCTTGGGGAAGAGAAACAGCGGTCTATCGTATTACAGGTGTAATTACTGTTATTGGTGGATGGTTTATTACAGCAGGCGCAGCCTTTATATTGAGCCTATGTATTGCTTCTATAAATCATTCCGCAGGTGTATTTGGAATTTTGATCATCATCGGAATCGTAATAGCTGTTATTATTCGTAACAATAGGGCCTTCAAAAAGAAGCAGTCAAGTGAAGATGTCGACTTAATCTTCCGTCGTTTGGTAAAATCTCATAATAAACAAGAGGTCTGGGAGCTTTTATCTTCTCATGTATTGAGAATGCAGGAGGACTTTACAGAGTCCATAAGGGAGATCTTTAGAAATATAACTAATGGTGTAATGCATGAGAACATTCGCCAATTGCGTCAGGCATCACACGACTTGGAAGATTTGAAAAATAAGTGGAAGAGGTATAGACGCAAGGAAATTTTAGGCATGCGTAAGATTGACTATTTGCTAGCTGTAGAAAAGAATACTTGGTTTCACCTCGGCAGTAACAATATGACGCAAATTATCTATAGCTTAAAACGTATGCTAGATCCTGCTTTGGAGCATGTAGATAATAATTTCTCCCCTTTATCAAAAGAGGTAATTGATGAGTTTATTCCGATTTGTAATGATACAGATTTATTGTTAGAAAGTATTTTGCAGATGGTGAAATCGAATGACTTTAAGGGGTCTGACAAAACCCTAGTTGAAGGAAATGCTCTAAAAAGTCGTCTTTCTCAAATTCGTCATACACAACAAGACCACTTACAGAGAGAAGAAAATAATATACGTGCAGCATTGTTATATCTGAATATGCTTGACGAGACACAGGAATTGATCTCTATGATGCGCCATTTATTACGAGCAGCTAAGAGGTTTCAACAATAAGAATGAAATAGGAATTGTCGGATCTGGAAATGTAGCCTCACATCTTGCCCGAGCTCTAATAAAGGCGGGTTATTCTATTGCTGGAATATGCAGTAGAAAGCTTTCTCATGCAGAGGCTCTATTAGAAGAAATAAATAGCTTGGCGCAAACGGCAATAGCAACAGATCGTATAGAGAACTTATTACAGACTGATATCTTAATCTTAGCTATCAATGATGATTCTATACAAGATATTGCTCAAGTTCTTGGGAAGATAGCTCCAAAGAGTTGTGTGTTTCATACATCTGGGAGCACCTCTCTTAAAGTGCTCAGTGAATACTTACCACATTGTGGCGTATTATATCCACTGCAAACGTTTTCAAAAGATAGAAAGTAGATTTTTCATCTGTTCCTTTGTTTATTGAGGCTTCAGATGAGCCGACACAGGAACTCTTACGTAGTATTGCGTTAAATTTGAGTAAGCGAGTTATAGAAATGGATTCAGAGCAGCGTAAACGAATGCACTTAGCTGCTGTCTTTGCTTGCAATTTCGTAAATCATTGCTATGTTTTAGCTGAACAAGAAATGAATAAATGTGGCCTAGATTTTGAGATCCTCTTACCACTTATAGATGAAACGACATCAAAAGTACATACACTATCTCCGCGCCAAGCTCAAACTGGCCCAGCTGTCCGTAATGATAAGCGCATAATTAATCTCCAGAAATCCCTTCTAGGGCAACCAGAGCAAGATATTTACCAGCTATTTAGTGACAACATTCAACGTTATACGTTATGATAAACTTCGACCTCGCAAAAATTAAAGCATTAGCTTTTGATATAGATGGAGTTCTCAGCACGAATATTGTGCGGATGGAAAATGATGGAGCTGGACTTATGCGCACTGCTAATATAAAAGATGGCTATGCATTGCAGTTGGCTGTCAAATGTGGCTTACAGTTGGCTATCGTTACCGGGGGTAATAGTGAGGCGATAAAGAATCGTTACGAACAGCTTGGAGTTCAGCACATATTCCAACGCGCAGCGGTAAAAATTAACGTATTCCGTGATTGGTGCGCACAAATAGAAGTACAACCTCAAGATGTTTTATATATGGGAGATGACATCCCAGACTTTGAAGTGATGAAAGAGTGTGGGCTACCTGTGTGCCCAGCAGATGCTGCTGCAGAAATTAAAGCCATCGCTACTTATGTTAGTCATCTTCCTGGCGGATGTGGATGCGTTAGAGATGTAATAGAGCAAGTATTAAAAGCACAAAACCATTGGATGAGCTCTGCTCGAGCTTTCGGATGGTAATACAGAACAATATAAAATGAAACAACAATGCTAGAGAATTTAAAACGCTACAATGTGATTTTGGCGAGTAATTCGCCAAGACGGAAGGAGCTACTTACGCGTTTAGGCGTATCCTTTAAGGTTCGCACTCTTTTAGGAATAGACGAACGTTATCCGTCTTCTCTAAGAGCCGAAGAAATTGCTGAATACATCTCACGTAAAAAAGCTGCAGGCTATCGCTCCTATATGGCCAATAATGAGCTCTTGATTTGCGCCGATACAATTGTTGTGTTAGGTAATGAAATCTTGGGAAAACCCCGTGATGTTGAAGAAGCCTCAGCAACTTTACGCAAACTTTCTGGTCGAACTCACCAAGTTATTACCGGAGTAACCGTACAGACTGACCTTCGTATAGAAAGTTTTACGGCGATGAGTAAGGTTACTTTTGGCGAGATAACAGATGAAGAGATCGATTACTACATTAGCAATTATCTGCCGCTTGACAAGGCTGGCTCTTATGGTATTCAAGACTGGATAGGTATGATTTCTGTAGAACATTTAGAGGGGAGTTATTTTAACGTAGTCGGACTTCCCACCCATAAGCTCTACCAATTATTGAAAACCTTCTAAAGTCTACCTCAACAGTAAGCAGTAGCCTTATATATATGGTATATTTAAGCTAGCCTATTTTACAAGGAAGAGATCTTGCCTTTAGAAAGCTAATAACCCTTCTTTCATTTCTGCCGAACGGAGATGAAAGAAGGACTATTTATGTTCAATGACTGCTTTATAAGTTTCGCCATGGGGGAGCAAAAATTAGACTAGTTTCTCGAATCTTTTACAAGGATATTTGTAGATGATTCAAATTATTTATCTTGACTAGTGTCTAACCTTAAAAAAATATACCTATATTTGCCAAAGTCGTTAAATCGAATATTCATGTCACATCAAACCTAAACCACCATTATAAACATTTTACTTATGAGAAATCTATTATTTCTGGCGAGAGTAGTCGTCGTGTCTTTCATCGTTTCGCTGCAGCTTTACGCTCAGCCTTATCCTACTACATCCTATCAACTTGACGAAGAAGGTAAAACCATCGTAAAATGGCTTGGCTCTGAAGCCGAACTTAATCTGTCAAGTGATCCTGCATTTTCGGCAATAGAGACGATTGGCTCAAAAGCTTTTGCCAATTGTCGCGACTTAAAAACAATTATATTACCAAAGAAAACCACTAACATCGAGGGTGGTGCTTTTTATGATTGCAATGAACTCGCGGAAATCACTTGGAGCAATGCTCTTGTGTCGATTGGCGAAGATGCCTTCTTTGCGTGTAAAAGATTAAAGAAGATTGATTTGAAATCTGTGCAAAACATAGGTAATACAGCCTTTAGCGGTTGTGCCGCATTAGAGGAAATTTTTCTCCCTAAAACTCTTGAAGAGTTAGGATATTCTGCATTCTATAATTGTAGATCAATAAAGGCTTTTAAGGTGGACAAAGAGAATGAATATTTTGCTTCATATCTGGAAGTCCTCTTTGACAAGAACTTAAGCTACCTTTTGGCTTACCCGAGAGCGAAAGTCGGATCAGAATATGTAGTTCCGCCTACAGTTACTGTTATTGCCGGTAGGGCGTTTGATAACTGCACACAGTTGCAAACTCTAACGCTTTCTCCGCGACTTTCAATGATTGGTAAGAACGCATTGTTTAAATGTAAAGGGCTAAAGAAGATTAGTATTCGCTCTTCAATCGTACCAGAGTTACAGGGTGACGCGCCACTTAACGGAATAGACTTAGAAAACTGCCATCTGTTTGTACCTAAAGAAGCAATCAATGCTTATCGAGAGGATGAGGTTTGGAAAAACTTTATACATATTGAGGCTCTGCCGGCTGTAACCGGCATTTCGGAAGATAGCTATTTGCTAGATGAGACGGGAAAAACCCTACTGCGTTGGTTAGGAGGTGAAACTGAAATTGATATGGCTGCAGATACAAGGCTTTCACAAGTAGAAACGATTGCTTCAGAGGCTTTCACTGTAAGGGGTGATCACCATACAGCCAATACAGTATTAGAAAGATTGAAGACCTCCCCTCAATTGCGCAAGATCGAATCTGTTGGTCTGTGGTGTATCGCTTTACAAGAGATAGAGTTGTCTGAGGGTTTAGAGGAGCTTGAAACTTGCGCTTTTTCCGGAGGAATGTTTGTGAAGACACTCAAACTACCGGCATCACTAAAGCGCGTTGCTGGTGTGCCTTTCTTTAATTTTTATGATCTAGAATCAATAGAGTTGGCAGCAGGTAGCCAAGTGTTTACTTTAATAAGTGATATGCTGGTTGAGAAAGCGACAAATCGTCTCATTTTTACGCCGCAGCATCGCAACAGGTTTACGATAAATGTCCCTAAAGGCGTTCAGATTATAGGCCAAGATGCATTCTCTGACAACAACTTCATTTGCAATGTAATGATTCCTGAAGGAGTAACCACACTTGAGTCGACCTGCTTCCTAGGCTGTGACCAACTGGCAAGAGTAGATCTACCTGCCAGCTTGACAAAGATAGACTTCCGAGCTTTTGCTCGTTCTAGTGCACTGGATACCGTCATTGTGCGGGCATCGACACCCCCAACATTAGTGATTGGAGACGAAGGGCAGACACCCTTTGATCGCATTGGCGATGAGCTGTCTTATGGGTGCCTCAAGCGGCCTTAGAAATCTATCGTAACAATGAAACTTGGAGTGAACTGTTCACAGAGATACGCCCCTTGGAAGATCTATTTTTACAGGTTGTTCAGCCTACGAATCAGTCGGAAAATATTATACTCAAAGAGCACGTGCTGACCGTGCAAGCTGAGGGAAATATTGTTGTCTATAATAGTGCTGGTATCATTTTAAGTAGAGCAAAGGGTACATTATGCATACAACTTCCTCAGCAGGGTGGAGTATATTTGCTGAGTATTAACGGCCGCGTCACCAAGATTTTGGATAAATAACAATAGTCGTTGAAAATCTTGATATCAAAACAATCGCGATAGTCACGAAAAACTGGATAGAAAGTTGCTCTAGCTATCGCGATTCATATTAGTTGTTATATAAGAGGCCCTCCACATAGAACAGATTACAGATTCACACGTGTCTATGATGAATAAACGGCAAAAATTCAATATGTAAATTTAGAATTGGAGTTGCGAATCCCAATATCGCTTCCTCAATACTTTGCTTAAGAGCGTTCTTTTCGTGATAATAGATTTGTCCTTCCACGGTGGTACAAACGTACTATCGTGATGAGAAGTTTGTACTCTCCTGAAAGGAGACGAAGCAAATATGAAGACCATTTTGTATATTGATATATTGATGGACAGAAATTAAGCACTAAGTTTGGCGCAACAAGATTCAAACTTTTCTGATAGATACATCTCTAAATCTTGCATGATTTTCGACTCCAAACTTGTATAACACATAAGAAATAGAGTAGGGCCTGATTTCGTTTATGACTACATTATTCCTCTTGTTCAGAAATGAACATTGGCAAGTAAAATATATTGGATGATATATAACCGATATTCGGGTTATCTTTTACAGTCAATTACAACAGAAGAAAATTTGTAGTATTAAAAAGTCGAAAAGTCACAATAGAATCTGTTTATTTACTTTTTTTGCAATGCACACTTGTTATAGGATTGTGAGTGAATTCTGTTTTTTTAACACTAAAAAGAGAAAAAAGGCTTGTGACATTGTTGTGTTCATTATTTTCCTTGTAACTTTGCTCAAAACACGAGCCTATACGCTTTATGCAAGAAAAACATACAGACATCAATCGGATGATAGAGTCGGGAGAAGTTGAACTCGCTTTAGCTCGACTCGCTGTGGAACTAAAACAAACTTCGGAAGATGCATTTTTGTATTATTTGAGTGGAAAAGCGCAAATGAAATTGGGAAATTGGGGGAAAGCAATCTCTGATTTCCTACACTCCGAACAGTTGGATGAGGATTCGCCGGCGGTAGAATCTCGCAAGATGCTCGAAGACATTATGCAGTTTTACAACAAAGATATGTATAATCAATAATCACTTAACATAACAATTATGGGTAAAATTAGAGGAGCCGTCGTCATAGACGAAGAGCGCTGTAAGGGATGCAGCTTATGCATTGTAGCTTGTCCCGTAAAATGCTTATCCTTGGTTGCTGGAGAAGTTAACCACAAAGGCTATGCATTTTGTCAGCAAACAAATTGGGAAATTTGTACTGGTTGCACAAGTTGCGCCGTTGTATGTCCCGATGGATGTATTACTGTTTATAGAAAAAAGGAGGATTGACTTATGGAAGACAATAGCAATGTAGTCTTAATGAAGGGTAATGAGGCCATAGCACACGCCACTATTCTATGTGGTTGTGATGGCTATTTTGGATATCCGATTACACCGCAATCAGAAGTATTAGAAACACTTGCACAACTGAAGCCTTGGGAAACAACCGGCATGGTTGTGTTGCAAGCTGAAAGCGAAATTGCTGCAATTAACATGCTTTATGGTGGCGGAGGTACTGGTAAAAAAGTATTGACCTCGTCCTCTAGTCCTGGTGTTGCCTTGATGCAAGAGGGTATAACCTATATGGCTGGTGCTGAAGTGCCTTGCGTTATCGTTAGTGTACAACGTGGTGGCCCGGGTCTTGGTACAATCCAACCTTCACAAAGTGACTATAATCAATCAACTCGCGGTGGCGGTAATGGTGACTATAATACGATCGTGTTAGCTCCCAACTCTGTACAAGAGATGGCTGACTTTGTAGACTTAGCATTCACCTTAGCATTCCGCTATCGTAATCCGGCTATGATCCTTTCTGATGGCGTGATCGGCCAAATGATGGAAAAAGTTGTGCTTCCTCAGCAAAAGCCGCGTAGAACAGAAGAGGAAATTGCCAAAGAGTGCCCGTGGGCTGCCAATGGACATGGCTTGAAGAGCAGAAAACCCAACTATATTACATCGCTTGAGTTAGATTCTGCTGTTATGGAACAACGCAATATTGCGCTTCAAAAGAAATATGCAGAATGTGCTGAGAAGGAAGTGCGTTATGAAGAGATCGAATGTGACGACGCAGAATATTTAATCGTTGCCTTTGGCTCAGCTTCTCGTATCTCTCGTAAGGCTATGGATATGTTGCGTGCTCAAGGTGTTAAGGTTGGCTTGTTCCGCCCGATTACACTTTGGCCTTTCCCAACAAAGCGTTTAAAAGAACTCAGCAAACGAGTTAAAGGTATGCTCGTTATGGAAATAAACGCTGGCCAAATGGTGTTTGACGTACGCGCAGCTGTTGAATATTCTATTCCTGTAGAACATTTCGGACGTCTTGGTGGTATTGTTCCTAGCCCGGACGAAATCGTAGATGTAGTTAATAAGATGCGAAAATAAAATGTTGACAGAAAAAGACAAGGAATTCTTGGAGCGCTTGAATCAAACAGCAGAGAAAGAGGAGAATGCTGCAGGAATAAAAAGTGGGAAATTACTCCATATTCGGAATATCCTAAATGCTATATTCATCTTGTTGGCGATTATAGCAATGGTTGGGATTCTGATTTCAAAAACTCGCACTTACCTTGTCTGGAGTTACGGCGTTGGCATCTTAGCTGTTGTAATAAAAATGGCTGAAGTCGTTTTACGTTACCCGTCAATGATACAAAGTTCGAATGATGTAAAACATCGTCGTCGCTCCCATTAAATAAAAAGAATCATGACAAGAGAAGAAATATTGCAGCCGCAAAATATGGTCGCTCAGAAGCCGGAGCTGATGAACGACGTAACAATGCACTACTGCCCGGGCTGCTCGCATGGCGTTGTTCATAAGTTGGTGGCAGAAGTAATCGCTGAAATGGGCATGGAAGAAAAGACGATAGGCATTAGTCCTGTTGGTTGTGCTGTCTTTGCCTATCGCTATATAGATATTGACTGGCAGGAGTCTGCACACGGTAGAGCACCGGCATTGGCTACTGCTTGTAAACGTTTATGGCCGGATCGTTTAGTATTTACTTATCAAGGCGATGGAGACATGGCGTGTATTGGTACTGCCGAAACAATCCACGCACTTAATCGCGGTGAAAATATAACCATTATTTTCGTCAACAATGCTATTTATGGTATGACTGGTGGCCAAATGGCACCAACGACTTTAGTGGGAATGAAAACTGCAACTTGCCCCTATGGCCGCGATCCTCAATTGCATGGATATCCCCTAAGAATTTCTGATATTGCAGCTCAATTGGAAGGAACGGCTTACGTTACACGTCAGAGTGTAGAAACGGTGGCTGCTGTCCGCAAAGCTAAGAAAGCATTGAGAAAAGCTTTTGAAAACTCAATGAATGGTAAGGGTTCTAATCTCGTCGAATTTGTTGCTACATGCTCTTCTGGCTGGAAGATGACTCCTGCAAATGCCAATAAATGGATGGAAGAGAATTTGTGCGAATATTACAAGCTTGGCGATCTTAAGGTTAAGGAATAAAAGAACAGACAATTATGACACAAGAAATAATTATCTCCGGCTTTGGTGGCCAAGGCGTGTTGTCAATGGGCAAGATCTTAGCTTATGCCGGTTTGATGGAAGGAAAAGAAGTAAGTTGGATGCCGGCATATGGTCCAGAACAACGTGGAGGAACTGCAAATGTTACAGTTATTGTGAGTGACAATCCTATATCTTCTCCCATTTTGAGTGAGTACGATACAGCTATTCTCCTCAATCAACCTTCGCTTGAAAAGTTTGAAAGCAAGATAAAGCCAGGTGGGACTATTATTTATGACAGCTTTGGCATTATCAAGAAACCAACACGTACAGATATCAATATCTACTGTATTGATGCAATGAATACAGCGGCTGAGTTGAAAATGATGAAGACGTTTAATATGATTGTCCTTGGTGGATTGTTGAAATACATCCCATTGTTCAGTTGGAAGGTGTAATGAAGGCTTTGAAGAAGACTCTTCCTGAACGCCACTGGCATCTTTTGCCAACAAATGAACAAGCCATTTTGAAGGGAATGGAAATTATTAAACCACAAGATTAAACAATAAACTCTTGCGCCTGTAGATATGCCTCTACAGGCGCAAATCTTACAAATACGATTATGAGTAGTAGAAGAAAACTGAAAAAGGATATCAAAAAGGCCTTTGGTGAGCTTTTCGCTGATTGCGTAACATTGAATATGTGTCATCAAGCAGATGAAAAGAAGATAGCAGAGCTAATGACTCAGACATTAGCTACTTATACAGATTTGATTTCCCGTATTAGCCATACGGAAAAAGGTCGCGAACGTGCATTCTATCATAAGCTTCGTGAAGAATTTGTTATAGCTTTCAATAAGATTTCTGAGGAAATCATAAAGGCGTAAGCTGTAACAGCATTTGAACAAGCAATAGCCAATTATCTTTATCTAAGCGAGAACATACGACGAGCAAGAGAAATTGGGATTGAATAATTATCTTTATGGCAGTTCGTTATGATTAAAGGTATAGGACTTTGCCATAATATCATCTTGGTTGAATGATCTAAAATTATATAACAATGAATACAACAATAGGACTGGCTTGTGATCACGCAGGTTTTGAACTTAAGCAGTTTGTAATACAATACCTCGAAAAAAAGGGTATATCTTACAAAGATTATGGTACTTATAGTACAATGAGCTGTGATTATCCTGACTTTGCTCATGCTTTAGCAGAAGGAATAGAGCAGGATGAAGTTGAAAAAGGAATAGCCATCTGTGGTTCAGGAGAGGGTATTTCTATGACCTTAAATAAGCATCAACCTATTCGTGCAGCCCTTGCTTGGAACGAAGAGGTCGCAGGTCTTTGCAGACAGCATAATGATGCAAATGTACTTTGTATGCCGGGGCGTTTTATAGACAATAAAACGGCAGAAAAGATTATGGATAAGTTCTTTAATACACCTTTTGAGGGGGGAAGACACGAGCGTCGCATCAATAAAATACCACTGAAACCCTAAAAACCGCTTATCACATTTCCATAAACCATTTGTAAATTATATCTTTGCACTCGCTTTCAAAAGAAGTTTAACTAATTATTAAGTTCAGAAGATGACTAAAGCTGATATTGTCAATGAGATAGCAAAGAAAACCGGAATAGACCGTGTTACTGTTCTAACGACCGTCGAGGCCTTTATGAATAGTGTAAAGGATTCATTGGATAGAGAGCAAAATGTGTATTTGAGAGGGTTTGGTAGTTTTATCTTGAAAAAAAGAGCAGAAAAGACAGCTCGCAATATTTCAAAGAATACTACATTGATCATTCCCGAGCATAACATTCCAGCCTTTAAGCCGGCTAAATCATTTTTGCAATCTATTTCCAAGCTCAAAGGGTGATATGGATTAGATAATTCACAGTTTTCAACACTAAAATATAAGAACTATGCCAAGCGGAAAAAAGAAAAAAAGACACAAGATGTCAACGCATAAGCGCAAGAAAAGACTGAGAAAGAACAGACATAAGAGCAAATAAGCTCTCTGTACTTTCTGAATTGGGAATTGAAAAATTGGAAACGAATTTGAGGAGAAACCGAAAATACGGCCTATTTCTCAATTCTCAATTCTCATTTTAATCATCCAATCTAAAAAATTTAACTGACTATTTTATATCGTTTTTCATTGTGCAGATTGGAAGATAAATCAATTATTTTATGACAAGCGAAGTAATAGTAAATGTACAGCCGAAGGAAATTTCTATTGCTCTTCTTGAGGACAAGCGTCTTGTAGAGTTCCAACAGGAGGGTAAAGAAGAAAGTTTCTCAGTAGGCAACATCTACCTGGCTAAGGTTAAGAAAATAATGCCGGGTTTAAATGCTTGCTTCGTGAACGTTGGACATGAGCGGGATGCTTTCCTACACTATTTAGACTTAGGGATTCATTACCGTTCATTTGAAAAGTATCTGCAACTTGTTCAGGATGGAAAGAAAGGGAATCTTCCCCTGACAAAAGCATCCGGACAAACGGATTTAGAAAAAGACGGAAGCATACAGAATACACTTAAGCAAGGTCAAGAAGTTCTTGTACAAATAGCGAAAGAACCTATCTCTACAAAAGGTCCTCGCCTTACTTGTGAAATCTCTTTTGCAGGACGTTTTATTGTTTTAATACCTTTCTGCGATAAGATTTCCGTCTCTACTAAAATTAAGAGTGCGCAGGAGCGTGCGAGATTGAAGCAATTGATATCCAGCATTAAGCCGAAAGGATTTGGTTGCATCATTCGTACAGTAGCTGAAGGCAAGAGAGTAGCAGAGTTGGACTTGGAGTTGAAGACCTTGCTGAAGCGATGGACAGATGCTATAGCAAAGATTCAAAAGAACAAGGCGCTGGTACAGCCGAAGTTTCCTTTGCTTTGTTATGAGGAAACGAGCCGAACAGTAGCTCTCTTAAGAGACTTATTCAATCCTTCTTACGAGAATATCTATGTTGACGATGAAAGCGTCTATAAGGACGTACAAGATTATGTTAGGCTTATAGCCCCTGATCGCCAACAAATTGTAAAGTTATACAAAGGTAAGGTTCCCATTTTTGATAACTTTTCTGTAACGAAACAAATTAAGACGTCATTCGGTCGTACCATTACTTACAAGCACGGCGCTTATCTTATCATTGAGCATACTGAAGCGCTTCATGTTATTGATGTGAATAGTGGTAATCGATCAAAGAGTCCTGAAGGCCAGGAAGTAAACGCGTTAGACGTTAACCTTGGAGCTGCCGACGAACTAGCACGACAACTGCGCTTGCGCGATATGGGAGGTATCATTGTCGTAGACTTTATAGATATGAATTTGGCTGAGAATCGCCAAAAGCTGTATGAGCGAATGGTTGAGAATATGAAAAAAGACCGTGCTCGCCACAATATTCTCCCATTGAGCAAATTCGGTCTCATGCAGATTACCCGTCAGCGCGTACGCCCTGCTATGGATGTCAAAGTTGAAGAGTCTTGCCCAACCTGTGGAGGAACCGGAAAGATTAAGTCAAGTCTTCTTTTTACAGATGCTTTGGAAGGAAAGGTCCAAATGCTTGCAGATAAACTAAATTATAGAAAAATCCGACTTCACGTGCATCCTTTTGTTGCCGCCTATTTAGATAAAGGTCTATTATCTTTACGTCGAAATGGCAACTTAGGCACAAAATCAACATTCAGGTCATTCCCAACCAGAAACTCTCATATCTTCAATACCTCTTCTATGATAGAGATGGTCAAGAGATAGATATGCGAGAGGAAAATGAAATGCAGTAATGACCAAGTCGTATAAAAGATAGCTCTAAGGATTTCTTACGAGCTATCTTTTTTCTCATTTTCATAAAGTTGTTTGTATTTTGTCTTCCCAATCGCTGTAGGTTTTCGACAATCTCTCTTTGGCAAGAAATGCGAAATCTTAAATTTAGATTATTGCTGTCCGATAAAAGTTTTTTGATTGATATGCCGTTCTTTTGGAAAGGGCAAAAAGTAAAGGGCTGATTTCGTTTTGTGAAGTCAGCCCTTAATGGTTAATTTGTATTCGACAAAAAAAACATTTAACCATGGGTAAAAGTACACATTTTAGCGGACAGCCGCTCTATTCTCAGATTATAAAATTGTTGGACAAGTCCGAAATTCTCCGCATAAGCAGCGAACAGGGCGCAGAACGCTATGTCAAGAGCTTTGACGCTTGGACTCATCTGCTTGTGATGCTTTATGCCGTCATCATGCGTTTCGACTCTCTACGTGAAATCACCGCGTCCCTTCAGGCCGAGGCCTGTAAGCTGCGCCATCTCGGCATCTTCAAGATGACTTCAAGGAGCACTTTGGCGGATGGAAACAAAAGGCGTTCGGAGGCGGTCTTTGAGGCCGTTTATAGGGATTTATACGCCAAACATCGTCATCTTCTTTCTTCGGACAGCCGGCTGTGCACAAGAAAAAATGAACCGAAATGGATGAAACGGCTGAAGATAATCGACTCCACAACGATTACCCTCTTCTCCAACCTGCTCTTCAAAGGCGTGGGCAGACATCCCAAAACAGGTAAAAAGAAAGGGGGTATCAAAGTGCACAGTATAATCCAAGCCAACGAGGGAGTTCCATCGGACATCCGCTTCACTTCCGCAGCCACCAATGACTGTACTACCTCTATTCCCGCCTTGTTTAGGGCAGTGAGTACGGCTTCCGTGGCTTTCTGCTTTGCCAGGGTGTCGTTGGTAAGAGTTGTAGTGGTTTGTTGCAATTGTACGTTCTTCTGCTCGCGCATAATTTCCTCTGAATTATGCGCATGATTTTCTTCTGTTTGTGTGTTAATTTGTCCGTCTTTTTTCTGCCAATCAATGCCACGCTTGTCGAGCACTCACCTTGCTGCCTGCACGCTTGGATTATCCTCATGCCCATTCGCAGTCCTTATGAGTGCGTCAATACGCTTTTTCTCCGTCTCCTCCTTGGTCGGTTCGCGCAATATCGGATTTTCAATTTCCTTGAAAATCCGATGATACCATTTGACAATATATGGAAGCGAAAGGGGAATACGCAAGCTAAAAATCAAACTGAAGAACTCCTGTACATTTCGTTCAGACTTCGGAGCAAACGCTTTTCTTGAACTTCATTCGATCGTAGAAACAGCTAAGAAGCACGACAAAACTCCATATAATGCGATTCAAGCCTTATTTAAGGTTTGATAAATTATCCACTGTCTATATCAGTTATTGCTGAATAGTTACGAATGATGAACTTAATAACATTGCGCAAGTGGAACATTCCAGACATAGATGCTTTTTTTCCAAAGAAGCCGTGCATCAATGTGCAAAGAACTATTGATACACAGCTTGCTTTGTTCTGAATTCGCCGAACTCACGTTAATTCAAAGCCTCAAATCTGTTATAACTAAACATAATAAACATTCTAAAAACGACAGTATGTTGCAACAATTACTATGCTTAAATAACTAGAAACAATTAATAAAGATCACCTTCTTCAATACGTTCTATGGTTAGCTGACGCAAATCGTACATCGATCCATTATATATGTTGAAGTCAACTTTTCCAGAAATACCTTCAAGCCTCCCACAATCTGTATGTTGCCAAAAACGCCATTTTCCCTTGTAGGATAAATTTAGAACATAGTAATGAGCTATCCAATAAGGATAATCCTCAAATTCTTTTGTGTTGAGATAGCGCAATTTAAATTTATAATTTGCGTATATGATTGGTTTAACACCATAATGGTCACCAACAATTTTTAGCCATGTGAGAGCAGCTTTTCTCAATTGTTCATCAGAAAGTCCGCCATCTATTTCTATATCTAATACTGGAGGTAAGTCTCCTTCTTCCAAATGTACTTGGCGCAAGAAAAATTCAGCTTGTTCTTTCGCTGATTTATCTGGTAAGAAGAAATGGTATACACCACGCAAGAACCCATGCTCGCGAGCTTGGTAGAAATTATCATTAAAATTATCATCTAGGAGGCTCGTTCCTTCTGTACCTTTTATAAAAATGAAGCTAATGGGTTCTTTTCCCATTGTAGCTTGTGAGAGTTTTTCCCAATTGATTTCTCCCTGATGGTGGGAAATATCTATCCCGCGAATCGAATACCCCTCAGGAAACTCTGTCATACCATAAAGCGCCTTCCATCGAAGCGTGAAAGGTGACACTATATATATAAAAATAATGTACGCTATGCCTAAAACCAACAACGCTCCCAAAATTTGAGACAATGTGTGCCTTATCCCTTGATGGTGATTTCGCTTTTTAGGTTTCCCTTTTCGGCGTTTGGGCCTGCCGATCTTACGCTTTTTTTGCGTAGACATTGAGTTGTGTTTTTCTGAAAGAAAAAAGAGTATCTCTCTGTAGTATTCGATACAGAGAGATACTTACATTTTATTTCTTATGCTCTAAAGCTAAAGTCATAGTGCATTGATCGCAGACTTCTGATGGTCCAAAATACTGAATTGGTCCGGGGTACACGTATCGCGTATTGACAGCCCAGTCTTTACGTCGTTCTACTAACTCCTTAAAGGGTTCTCCATCTAGAAGCACCAGAGCCTTTTTAATAACCGGCTTCATCTGCCCATTACGACGTTCAAGATTCATCATCTTCGTGATAGGAACTCCACCGGCAACCCACTCTTCTGCAGGAGCTGTCGTATTTTTTACAATAGCCATATAGCCGGTTTTCCCATTGGCAACCAATTGTGCTGCACTTGTTCCTAATGCATAGCAATAGTTGCAATCAAAATTTGATGGTGTAGCACATCTACCCTCATATCCGAAGAAGTGATGTAGAGCAGCAAACTTTCCTTTAAACTTACCTTGTTCTTTCCATTCGTCTAAACGCTTAGCGCACATTTCACTAAGCATTTTTTCCGTCTCGATGAGAGATACTTGCACATTGCCATGCGGGTCGCGCCCTAAAGCCAACTGCTTTGCAACCTCTTCGGGAAGGCTTTTCAAAGTCGGGAGGTTTTCGGAAGAAACATGGTTCAAAATCCAAGCTAACAAATCGTCAGACTTCAATCCCTTTGCTTCAGTCTTAGCTAAATCAGAAGAAAGCAAGTCGTTCAGTTCAGCAATCAAACGCTTGAAAGCAGGAACGAATTCAATCAATCCTTCCGGAATCAAAATTGTGCCATAATAAAGTCCTTCTTCCGAACGTTTAACAACGACTTCACAAATCTGATTTACAACATCATCCAATGTCATATTGTTGGCTTCCACCTCTTCACTGATAATGCAAATATTGGGTTGCGTCTGCAACGCACACTCTAAAGCGATGTGGCTAGCAGAGCGGCCCATGAGCTTAATGAAGTGCCAATATTTACGAGCTGAGTTAGCATCGCGTTGTATATTACCTATCAGCTCACTATAAGTTTTACAAGCAGAGTCAAATCCGAAGCTGGTTTCTATTTGGTCGTTTTTAAGATCGCCATCAATTGTTTTTGGACAGCCAATCACAGACACTCCTGCATTAATTGAGGCATAATATTCCGCCAACATGCACGCATTAGTGTTTGAATCGTCACCACCAATAATGATTACAGCGTTAAGATTGAGTTGACGAATAATTTCTAAGCCACTATCAAATTGCTCTTTCGTTTCCAGCTTTGTACGTCCAGAACCGATCATATCAAATCCGCCTGTATTTCGGTATTTATCAATGACTTCTGCCGTAAGTTCTTTATATTTATGGTCTACTAAACCGCTTGGTCCCATTAAGAAACCATACAGCTTACTTTAGGATTTTGCTTCTTCAATTCGTCAAATAAGCCGCAAATCACGTTATGGCCGCCGGGAGCTTGGCCTCCTGACAAAATTATACCAACATTGATCGGTGCATATTCTTTCACCTCCTTTGCAGGAGCGAATTCCACGAGAGGCATACCATAAGTATGCGGAAAGAGTCTTTTAATTTCTGCCTGATCGCCTACACTCTCCGTAGGAGCACCCTCAATAATGTCTACATTTCCGCGCAAGCCTTTTGGCAATTTGGGCTGATAGGACGAACGAGCCTTCTGTAATGCACTAATTTCCATTTCAAATCAAATAATTAGTTACTGAATACACCAAATTTGAAATCCGCGACACGATAAAAGAAGAAAAGGCTTTTTCTTCATCTATATAGCGGTTTCTATTTCGTCAGCGAAATTACATATTTGCTTATGATAGTCCAAAGAAAATAGCAACTTTGTTTGATATAATCAGCCAAAAGTTCCCAAAGCGCATATGGACTTTACAAACATATACAATAAGAATAAAACAATTTTAAAGATTAGCGAGAATTCCCCCTTTTAAGTTGTGTATTAGACTTATTGGCTTTATCTTTGCACTGTTTTTCATGGTATTAGATTTAAGGTTAGCAAGAGGTTGGTTGTCGTGAGACAATCAACCTTTACTTTTTACACCACCGAAGTCAATAAACCCAAGTATCATAACCTTTCGCAATTTATGGTTTGCAATTTAACAACTGAAAACATAAACAATTTTAAACACTTAGGAAAAGATACTGAATTACTTGCGACACAATATCTTCACCCTTATCTTTGCATCGTTTTCATGGTATTAGATTTAAGGTTAGTAAAGATTGGTTGTCGTGAGACACTCAATCTTTTTTTATTATATAGCTCGCAACATTTTAAGAGACAGACAAGGTAAATCAATTGAAATTCTGTTAGGTGACGAATTGTGTTATTAATTTCCTCATATCTCTTTTTTTGTTCTTCTATTTCGACATTTGTAGATATCAAAAAAAGTTTTTCACGCTCCACTCGTGAAGGCAAATTTATCCCATCACGAAAGTACGTTTATTCGCTTGCGGTGGTAGAATTGTACCACTGTGAAGGTACAAACTTGAAACGGCAGTTAGGAAAGTTTACAATAAGGTATTACCAATAATATTCTGATATCTATTTCCAAGGCAGCAAGAGCGTGATCGCTTGACGTTAAGTCCTTGCGGCTTCAATATCATTACTAATTTTGTAAAAGCTGTTCTGTCACATAAAAAAGCCTTACTGTAGCAATCACAGTAAGGCCTATCTGTGGCAATAAAAATATACCGAGAGTCATAATGGCAACTACTTTGCCGATTTTGACTTTAGTTTTTCTTGCACCTCTTCATAAGCTTTTTCCCAATCGGTATTTAGCGGGAAAGGTATTAGGTTTTCGCCGGTTGATATGCTATCTTCAGCTGTCGTCTCCTCAACTATCTTAAATTGAGGATGAGCATTTGCAGCTTTGACAAATAGCATTATGCACCCCTTTTGCTTACCTTCTTTCAGGCCTTTTGTCTTCACCAATTCATTGAAGAAAAGCGTAATAAACTCCGACAGATAATAAGCCTTTGTATTTAAGAAGTTAGTGGTCACTTCAGGCATAGTATCGAAAGCTTTCTGCTTCATATAGTTTAATGCCGTTATTTTATATTGCGCAATTTGAGTTTGCGCAAAACTACTTGTTGGCATCTCAACAGCATGTTGTGCATTTTGCATTACCATTTTATACACCTCTTGTGCAGTGGCTTTTTGTCTTGAAAAAAGTAGCAGAGTACAAGTGATAATACATAAAAAAGTTGTTCGTTTCATTCCTTCAAAGTTTTTTTAGTTTGGCAGTTATCAATCTTTAATCGTGATTTATTGGGTAATACGGCCACCCTATTTTGATTTTGTTTTACAAAAGCAGCCCACGAATGAGGCACGCCAAGCGTTTTTTCTTCGCGACCATCTTGCAAATAATGACAATAGGCCGCAGCTAAAGCATCCGTGGCATCCATATAAGAAAGCATTTGTTCCTCTTTCAAACTCAAGATACGTTTTAAAAAGTCAGCCACTTGCTCTTTGCTAGCCTGTCCATTTCCCGTTATAGCCATCTTAATTTTTAACGGGGCATATTCGTGAATAGGTATATCTCGGCTTATTGCGGCTGCAATTGCCACGCCCTGTGCCCTACCCAATTTCAGCATACTTTGTATGTTTTTGCCAAAAAAAGGAGCTTCGATAGCCAATTCATCAGGATGAAATGAGTCAATAATGCCTATTATACGCTCATGTATGCGTCCAAGCTTAAGATATACATCTTTGACTTTTCGCAAATCAATCACTCCCATTGCTTCCATTTCGACTTTGTTGTTGCGAATATGAAGCACGCCATATCCAAGAAGGTTCGTTCCTGGATCTATTCCCAATATAACTTTGTCGATTGTTTTCCTCATCCTTTGTAGAAGTACTAAAGCAAACGGGTAGCGGCTATTAATCGTTGCAAAAATACGGATAACGGCTTGATAGCCCATTTTTTTTCTGTGAAAGATTACTATTAAGCAAAATAATCCTATTTTTGCAGAATAAGAAACCCCAACTAAATATAGAAAAGGTTATGAAAAGATTTTTACTCATAGCAGGTCTTCTTCTAGGAGCAATATGCCAAACGCTACAAGCACAAGCTGTGATTCAGTTTGAAAAGACATCTCACGATTTTGGTACATTCTCAAGTGACCAACCGCAAAAGTGCGAATTTCTGTTTACCAATACCGGCGATAAGCCTTTGGTGATTCAGCAGGCATTCTCCTCTTGTGGTTGCACTGTAGCCAGCTTTACGCGTACATCGATCAATCCGGGCGAAAAGGGGAAAGTCACAATAAGCTATAATGGCAAGAACTTATTCCCAGGCCATTTTAAGAAGCCGGTCACGATCAGTTCGAATGCGAAAAATAATATAGTGCGCGTCTATATAGAAGGAGATATGGTCTCAAATAAAAAGTAATCGTTATGCCGGATAATCATCTTGTCATAATGGCTGGCGGCATTGGTAGTCGTTTCTGGCCACTTAGTAGTAGTAAACTACCTAAACAGTTTATAGATGTTTTAGGTTGCGGACTGACACTTATACAGTTAACAGCCAAAAGATTTGAAGGAATTGTACCAGCCAAGAATATTTGGGTGGTCACTTCAGCCGATTATCGCGATTTGGTCTATGAGCAATTGCCGGATATACCTAAAGAGAATGTTCTCTTGGAACCTGTTAGAAGAAATACAGCTCCCTGCATTTGTTACGCAAGCTGGAAGATTAAGAAACAGAGCCCTCGGGCGAACATCATCGTTACGCCGAGTGATCATATCATAACTGACGTTCCGGATTTTAGGGATGTGATTGAAGGCGGATTGAAGTTTGCTTCAGAAACGGATGCTATTGTTACCATAGGTATTCGCCCCACTCATCCGGAAACAGGATATGGCTATATCAAAGCTGATCTGACGGCAGCATCGCCTCGAATGAAGAATATCTTTCGTGTAGATATGTTTAAAGAGAAACCAACTTTAGAGGTTGCAAAAGAGTATCTACGGCGTAATGTTTATTTCTGGAACTCAGGTATCTTTATATGGAGCGTCAGTACAATCGTTAATGCTTTCCGAATCTGGGACCCTGAGATTTCAGAATTGTTTGAATCTCGCTTGCCTTACTATGGTACGGATCAGGAACAAGAAAAAATAAACGAGGCTTATGAGAAATGTCCATCTATCTCAGTCGATTATGCTATACTTGAGCGTTCTGAAGATGTATATGTATACCCAGCATCCTTTGGTTGGAGCGACTTAGGCTCGTGGGGCTCGTTGCGTAATCATATATCGCAAGATAAATATGGCAATGCTTCTATCGGAGAGCAAATTAACTTGTATGACAGTTTTAATTGCATTGTTCACACAGAGAATCTGAAAAAGGTAGTTGTACAGGGATTAGATGGGTATATAGTAGCGGAAAAAGAAGGAACGCTTCTTATCTGCAAATTGTCGGAAGAGCAGCGTATCAAACTTTTCCATGATTGATACGTTTGAAGCATCAAGCCTTCAAGAGGCTCATTATTTTGCAGAACAAATCGAAGAATGGTATCTCAATAATAAGCGAGAACTACCTTGGCGTGATATAAAAGATCCATATCGCATATGGATTTCTGAAATCATCTTACAACAAACAAGGGTTGTTCAAGGATATGACTACTATCTCCGGTTCATAGATCGCTTTCCTTCTGTAGAAGATTTGGCTAAAGCCGATGAAGATGAGGTGCTAAATTATGGCAAGGTTTAGGCTATTATTCGCGTGCACGAAACTTGCACTTTGCAGCAAAGACAATAGCAACAAGCGGACAATTTCCTACAAGTTATAAGGATATAAGGATGTTGAAAGGAGTTGGCGATTATACAGCTGCAGCCATAGCATCGTTTGCTTATAATCTGCCCTATGCTGTTGTTGATGGAAATGTCTATAGAGTCCTTGCGCGTTATTGGGGAGTAACAACGCCAATTGGCACAACTGAAGGAAAAAAGCTATTTTCCACATTAGCGCAAAACTTGTTAGATAAAAAGAATCCGGCACAATACAATCAAGCTTTAATGGATTTTGGTGCGCTGCAGTGCGTGCCAAAGAATCCAAGGTGCAATAACTGCCCTCTACAAGTGAGTTGTGTTGCGTTTATAGAAACATCAGTTTCAACACTACCAGTTAAAGCAAAAAAAACGGCTGTTCGGACTCGCTTTTTAATTTATCTCTATATCAGATATAAAGATTCAATTCTGCTACATCGTAGAGAAAAAGGAGATATATGGCAGGGGCTTTACGAGCCACTGCTTATCGAATTTTCAGAGAGTGCAGAGTTGCCTTCTATTATTCAAAAGGCCAACCTTCCCAAGCAAGCTACATTTAGATTAGCTGTAAAAGGAATGAAACATGTGCTAACACATCAAGTTCTAATTGTGGATTGCTATGAAGTAGAACTATCCGAGTTTTCGACTATTGAAAAGTATAATTTTGTTCCGGAAAAAGAAAGAGCAAACTATCCAGCTTCCAGATTAATAGAGCTATTATATGATGCGATAGATGACTTAACATAAAAGTCTATCTTCTACCTCTCGACTAAATATTCTCTCAAGACAAAACCACAAAATCAACAGATTAATTCGATAAAAATCATTAACTTCGCAATCCTAAAATCAAGATTTGCATGGCAAGAAAAAGGAAGCCTCTACCCTTGTTAGAAAACATACAGATTGAAGGTATCGCAGCCGAAGGAAAGGCTATAGCTCGAGTAGATAATAAGGTTATTTTTATTCCTTATGCGGTACCGGGCGACATTGTTGATCTACAAGTTACACGTAAGAAATCACATTACGCAGAAGCAACTATTGCAAGCATTATTCAGCCCTCCCCAATGCGCATACAGCCATTTTGTAAACATTTCGGCGTTTGCGGTGGCTGTAAATGGCAGAGTCTTCCTTATGAAGAACAACTCAAAGCGAAGCAACAACAAGTAGAAGATGCCTTAACTCGAATTGGAAAAGTACCCTTTCCTAAAATTTTGCCCATTATAGGAAGCAAAAAGACTAAAGCTTATCGAAACAAATTAGAGTTTGGCTTCTCAAATAAAAAATGGCTCACAAAAGAGCAAATAGAGAGTGGAGTTGTTTTCTCAGATATGAATGCTGTAGGCTTCCATATTCCTGGAGCATTCGATAAGATCTTAGATCTAAAAGAATGCTTTCTAATGGATGACTTTAATAATCGAATAAGAAATGGTCTGCGTAGCTATGTTATTGAAAAAGGATATTCATTTTTTGACTTAAGAAATCAGAATGGACTGCTCCGTAATATGATGTTGCGAAAAACTTCAACTGGAGAGATTATGGTGCTTCTTCAATTCTGTATTAGGGAGGCTCAAGAGGAAAAAGAAGCTCAGGAGGTTCTACAATGGATAAAAACAACCTTCCCTGAAATAACCTCACTATTGTATGTCAATAACACTAAATGCAACGATACAATTTCTGATTTAGACATACATACATTCAGCGGGGCAGATTGCATATATGAGCAAATGGAAGATCTTCAATTTAAGATTGGTCCTAAGAGTTTTTATCAGACAAACTCTGAACAAGCATTTGCCTTGTACAAAGTAGTACGTGAGTTTGCCAATCTCTCTGGCAATGAATACGTGTACGATCTTTATACTGGTACTGGGACCATTGCCAACTTTATTGCAGGAAAAGCCAAAAGAGTTATAGGTATTGAATATGTTCCAGAAGCGATAAAAGACGCAAAAGAAAATGCAGTACTAAACAATCTTGACAATATTCAGTTCTTTGCCGGAGATATGAAAGATATTCTTACAGATAATTTCGTGGCATTATATGGACGTCCAGATGTTATAATCACAGATCCTCCACGAGCAGGTATGCATAATGACGTTATATCTACTATACTTTTTGCCGCCCCGAAGCGTATTGTATACGTTAGCTGTAATCCAGCAACACAAGCTCGCGATGTATCACTTCTTTCTACAGACTATCATATAACCAAAGTACAGCCTGTAGATATGTTTCCACAAACTCATCATGTGGAAAATGTTCTATTGATGGAAAGAAACAATTAATTTATTCCGTACAGCCATAATGTCTGCACTGAAAAAGCACAACCCACGGATAGAGTCAAGACTCACGACTTTTCTCCAAGCAAATGACGCAATAGGGTTATATAATTATCTCCTGCAATTAAGCAATGCTGAATTTAGAACGGCAGGTTTTTGTTAGGAGATAAGTTGTTGTCGTCTTTGTCACGAGAATCTTATTGGCATTGCTTCATAACAATCGTTCCCAAAAGCCCAAAAGCGTTCTTGGGCACATTCCTCAAGGCGATACCAAATCATTTTGCACTTGCTCTAAAGGAAATAGAAGAATATGCTCAGGTCGCAAGCCCCATTGACAAGAATAAACTCCTTGTTACTCTTCTCCCTACCCTATCAGATCCACAAGAAATAGAATGGATTCTTAATCTCTATTATGATGAAGATAGTCATAAACGGGTCAAACTTCTTTTAAATTTCAATACACTTCCCATATACTATTGTATTTTCCAATCGTTACGCAAAATGGATCATCAGATTCAGGCTCTGAGAGAATATTCAATTATACTAATGCGTAAAGGAGATCATCTGAGTTTTAATTTAGCTGGTATCATTCAGAGTTATTTTGGGTTAAATGCGCTTCCTGGCACATTTTCGCTGCGACTTGAAACATACGAGCTGAATAGATTGGAAACTTACGAAGGATTCCAGAAAATCATTACAACTTAATAACTCAACTATGAAAAAGTTTATTTTTCTCTCTGTCTGCTTATTTTTCTCAATAGCGACGGCAACAATGGCTCGAAAAAAGCCAAATCCTCCCGCAAAAGATGCTAAACCTGCGGAGAAAGCTATTACAACTAAAGGACTCTTTAATGTTATCAAAACAGATAAAGATTACTTCTTCGAAATCCCTGATTCTATTATAGGGAGACGCTTCTTAGTATCTGTACGGTATACTTCTACACCTGCAAACTCCGATTTATATGGTGGAGAACAAGTCAACTACTCCACTATGTATTTTGAGAAATCTCCTAATGATCAATTACTTCTTCGTTCAGAATTACTCATGAATACGGCAGATAGCCTCGATGCAGTTAATCGTGCTATATTAATCAGCAATTCCAATCCTATCATAGGAGCGTTCAAGATAGAAAGTCATGCAAAGACTCTGTATAAGATAAAGGTATCAGCCTTCTTCCAAGAGGACAATGCGGCGATTGGGTTAAACCAAATGGCTAAGAAAAGGTTCGGACTTGGGATGATGTTACCTTCAATGTCTTACATAGAAAGTATAAAGACCTTCCCTATTAACACTGAAGTTCGCACAGTGAAAACCTGGACTTCTGCACAAAATAACACCTATGCAGGCTATGAAACAGGTAAAGTTACGATAGGGTTAAATGTCTCGTTTATTCTATTGCCAAAAGTGCCCATGCAGCGGCGCTTGTTTGATCCTCGCATCGGATACTTTAGCGACAGCTTTGTTCAATTTTCAGACTTCCAGCAACGTGTGGAAAAAAAGCGTTTTATCACACGTTGGCGGCTTGAGCCTAAAGATAGTGTTGATGCAGAAAAAATGAAACGAGGCGAACTTGTTGAGCCTAAAAAACCCATCATCTATTATGTTGATCCTGCTACTCCTAAACGCTGGCGCCCTTACCTCATTGCTAGCGTTAACGATTGGGCAAAAGCATTTGAAAAAGCAGGTTTTAAGAATGCAATTATGGCCAAAGAATGGCCGGATACAGACTCTACGATGTCTATGGAAGATGCTCGCTATAGCTGTATACGCTATTTAGCATCACCTATCGAAAATGCTTATGGGCCTCAAGTACACGATCCACGCTCAGGAGAGATTCTAGAGAGCCATATTTGTTGGTATCATAATGTGATGAAATTGGTTCACGATTGGTATATGATCCAAGCAGGCACAATAGACGAAGCTGCTCAAAAGATGCGCTTCGATGATGACTTGATGGGTCAACTAATCCGATTTGTTTCCAGCCATGAAGTTGGCCATACGCTAGGTCTATGTCATAACTTTGGCTCTTCAAGCACTGTGCCTGTTGATAGTCTACGCAATAAATTGTGGGTAGAGGCCCATGGACACACCCCTAGTATCATGGACTATGCAAGATTTAATTATGTCGCACAACCCGAAGACAATATTTCTCGCGAAGGTATATTCCCAAGAATTGGCGATTATGATATGTGGGCCATTCAATGGGGCTATACGCCGACTTGGGATTCATATGATGATGTGAGTGACCATCATGAATTAGAAGCGCTTACCTCTAAAATGCTCAAAAGCAATCGTCGCCTTTGGTTTGGTGATGGTGAATCAAATAATGTCAATGACCCTCGCTGTCAAACAGAGGATTTGAGTAATGACGTTATGAAAGCTAACGAGTATGGCATATTAAACCTCAAGCGCGAAGTGAAAGAGCTTCCTGATTGGACATATCAACATGGTGATATCTTTGGCACAAATCTTCTCGATGCTTATCAAGCTGTCAATAACCAATTCTTACGCTATATCTTACACGTCTTCCGTTTTGTTGGTGGCGTATATAAAGACTTTAAGACAGTAGATCAAGAAGGAGCTATTTATACAAACGTTCCTGCAAAGCGGCAGCGAGAGGCTTTGGCTTGGTTGAATCGTCAAGTACTCGAAGAACCGAAATGGTTGATAAATGAAAGCTATCTTAATCGTCTGACTAAAGATCCTCAGTCTGTTACGATCAATGTTGGTAATTCGCTTGTGCGTAAATTGGTAGCTAAAAGCACTTTAGACAATCTAAATGCAGACTATCCTGCTACGGCTTATCTTCCGGAAGTCACGGAGCTGATCTTCAAAGAACTCAAGTCTAAAGCAAAAGTTACGCCATACCGCAAAGCCCTTCAAAGTACATTTGTAAATGAGTTGACGCAATACTTTAAACAATCTACGACAACATCACCTGCACGTCCAATAGTGTTGAAAACATTGACACAATTACAGCACTCTCTGAAAACGGTGGGAACAGATGCTGCATCTGCTGCGCACTATGCAAACTTGAGCGATATGATTAGTCGTGCTCTTGTAATTAAGTAGAAGAATCATTACAATAGAATCAGAATATTGTAGGAGGAATACCCAATCGTATTCCTCCTACAATCATTTTGAACCAATAAAGTCCAAGTGGTGTTTACCGAATTCAAGCAACGATTATAGATGACTGTACCAATAAAAAACCAATTGGCCTCTCCACCTCTTTTTGTCTAGATCACTCAAAGTACTTCCACGATGGTAGAAATGTCCTTTCGTGTAAGGAGGCTTGTACCACCACGAAAGGACATTAGTACCATCAGCTTCGTAGCTTAGCAGCTTCTATTCTATTTGATTATTATTCAAAACTAGTGGGATAAAATCTCGTACAAGAATAGTGAGGATAGCAAGACGATACTTTAAGATCTACTTGTAGGATTTTCGCTTAGAAGTTCTCTGAAAACCTATTAGGATACGCCAGTTCGGGATAAGTTTATTATACAAATAGTTCTAACTGCCTTGATTTTTCTACATAGTCCTCCCTTATAAACCTAATATTCTACTGATTCATAGTACATTATCCTGTAAATTATTTGTTTATATCTGCAAGTTTTTGTACCTTTACATTATAATTCTTGCAGATATTTATGCTTAAACGTACATCCAAACAGCTCTCTTTGTTCTCTTCTTTAGAGGACATGCTTAGCCATGAACATCCCCTTTTCCAACTTAGTAATAAGATTAATTGGGAACGTTTTGAAAATGCTTTTTCTCCTTTGTAATGGATAAATCCCAAAATGTCACTTCAATATATAAAAGTACCTCACAAGGAATAATGCTGCGGAATTGAGGGAATAAAGAAAATCATAAAATCCAAACTGCACACTTAAGAACCATAGAAGATCAACTTCATTGCAGCTTGTATTTAATCCCAAATGGAGTTAACAAACATATCTCAAGAGTATCTCAGATGACACAAGTGGATTTCAACCTTATTACGTTGGCAAACTTAAACTATTTCAATGCAAGAGCTTAACTCTTCCCTTTCTACTCCTTCACTGCCAATATAAACATCCTCACAAGAAGGGGTTGAGCAAAATATGCACGTAAATTCTTTTCTAACTCAAATCTTAGAGTCAAACAATCTCACCTTATAAATCACAAAACTCTATTAGTTGACCAATCTTTCTTTCCAGTTCTTTTAGGTCTATGAATTGAGAACTGCGATAAACCTCCTTGCCATCTAATATGAGTAATACAGTTGGACCTGAATATATAAGGAAATGACTAGCAATCAAAGGCACCTCTGTTATGTCAGTATAGAAAGACACAAGTTGAGGGTAGTCCTCCGTTAACGATCCAACTTTGCTAAACATAACATTGCAAACGCCACAATCGGGAGCCTTAACATAGAATAGGCAGAGGCGGTTTCTATTGATAACGAGCTCTATATCATTGATATTTGTTTGATGTTTCATTTATTTCGACCTTTACCTTAATTCCGCAGCATGAATTCTTGTAAGAACTCCAAGTGTCTGAGAAACAAAGTTCTCAAAACACTTGGATATGTCAGAAATTTCACCTATCTTGGTGCTGCAAACATAACAAGTAAGCAAAAAACTGACATGACAAAGGTAGAAATTAAAAACGAGAATATCACTTCTTTCGGTGGAATTTATCATATTGTGGACGTTTTCTCAAAGCTGGGCTTTGAAAAACTTACCGAATCCGTGTTGGACAGACGTGGAAGTAGCGGCAAGGCATTCAGTTATGGAAGTATCCTGGGCTCTCTCTTCTTCAGCAACCTTTGTGGTGGAGAATGCCTTGAGGACATCAATGTACTTATAGGGCAGTTCAAGCAGAGACCTGATACGCTGTTACCCGGTGCCGACACCGTGGGGCGCGGCCTGAAGGAGCTTGCCGAGGAAAATATTGTCTATAAGAGCGAGACCTCCGGCAAGTCGTATAGTTTCAACATTGCAGAGAAGCTGAACACCTTACTTTTACGGATGATACGGAGAATGTGGCTTATAAAGGCGGGCAGCCATGTTGACCTGGACTTTGACCACCAGTTTGTTCCAGCCCGCAAGTTCGATGCAAAATATTCCTACAAGCAGGACCATGGCTATTTCCCAGGTTGGGCTTCCATCGGAGCATCATAGTCGGAGGTGAGAACCGTGACGGAAACACCAATGTAAAATTCCATCAGGAGGACACGCTCCGTCGCATTATGAACCGTGTGACCTCCGAGCTTGGTGTCGTGATAGAGCGTTTCCGTGCCGACTGCGGGTCGTTTTCAAAGGAAATCATCCAAACCATAGAGCAGCGCTGCAACACGTTCTATATACGTGCTGCCAACTGTGGCAGTCGCTATGAGAACTTCCGACAGTTAAAAGAATGGAAGAGTGTTGAGCTTGGCTATGAGAAATGCGATGTCACATCCGTCAATATGGATAACTTAATAGAAGGAAGGTCATACAGGCTTGTCGTACAGTAATCATCACTCCTTATATATCATCACACTCACCTTAATGCTCCATGAGCGCAATTCCCACCATAAAAAACTTAGAAAAGGAAAGGGATACCCAAGCGGACATCCCTTTCTCATATCATAATCTGCGCTCATCAAATAGCCTTCAAAGCGCTAAGAGGTGATCCCAAACCATTTGTACGGTAGGTATCAGCAAACGCTCGTCTGGACTGTGCACTCCGCGCATCGTAGGACCAACGCTGACCATATCCATATGAGGATATTTCTCGCTGAAAAGACCGCACTCCAAACCTGCGTGAATACCGCGCACGATGGGCTCTTTCTTGAAGAGTTGCTTATAGGTCTCCACTGCTTTCTGCACCAATGGGCTGTTTGGATCGGTGTTCCAACCCGGATAGCCATCGCCGGTAACAATCTTCGTAGCACCGCCCAACTCAAATGCTGCACGAACTACGGCACTCACGTGTTTGCGGTTGCTCATAATGCTCGAACGCTGACTCGTCACAACATCTATCTTATTGCCCACGCGATGGATGCTGGCCAAGTTGGAGCTGGTCTCAACAAAGCCGGGGATGGTTTGGCTCATCGCAAAGACGCCATTGAAGACAGCGAGGAAGGTTGATAATTGGCGCTGAGCTTGTGCGGGTTCTTGCGCCTCTTTGGCGTTTTCTTCCGTCTCAAGCAGCACTTGAATATTCTTCTCCGTCTCAGAAAATTCTTCTTTCAAAGCCTCGCCAAAGATATTCAGATCGGCGCGTAGCTCATCCTTAAAGTCATTGGGAACGGCAACGATAGCATAGCCCTCACGAGGAATAGCGTTGTGCAGACCGCCCGTTTGAATATCGACCAATCGCAAGTCAGTCTTCTTCAATTCTTGGCAAAGGAAGCGCACCAATTGCTTGTTGGCATTCGCACGGTTCTTGTTAATATCATCGCCCGAGTGGCCACCCATCAAACCTTTCACCATTACCTTGCAGGTATAATAGCCGGCCGGAATCGGCGTAACATCAAAAGGAAATTCGGCTACGGTGTTTGCACCGCCGGCGCAACTTACAAAGATCTCACCTTCGTCTTCCGAGTCGAGATTGATCAGATAATCTCCACTCATAAAGTCGGATTTCATACCGATAGCGCCGCCCAAACCGGTTTCCTCATCACGCGTGAACACACATTCAATAGGTCCGTGCTCAATGTCGTTGCTCTTAAGCAAAGCCATCTCCATTGCTACGCCGATACCGTCATCAGCTCCGAGCGTGGTACCTTTAGCCTTGAGCCATTCGCCATCAATATAGGTTTGAATGGGGTCTTTCTTGAAGTCGAACTCAACGTCGGCATTCTTCTCACACACCATATCCATATGGCTTTGCAAAACAATCGTCGGACGATCTTCATAGCCTTTCGTTGCCGACTTTTTAATTACGACGTTGCCCGTCTCATCTGTCTTATATTCCAAGCCTAAATCTTGTGCAAACTTCACAAGAAATTCCATCATTAGATCTTCGTGCTTAGAAGGACGTGGTATGCGGTTTACTTCCGCAAAACAATCAAATACAACCTTAGGTTGCAAATCTTTTTTTTCCATAATCTTAGACTGATTCTATGTTTTAATTATCTATCTTTGCAGGCAAATATAAAGATAATGTTTGAGAATTTTGGATTTGCTCTTGTTTTAATTGCTGCCGGCCTCGCTTTTTTGGCCGTAAAGCTATTCTTTGGGAAGAAATTTGTGCACACACACCTCGAAGGCAACAAAGCATTAAACAAAAAAGGCATTACTTGCGTAATGGAAATGGAGCGCAAAGAGCGCGCGAAGTCCAATAAGCGAAAAGTGTCTGAGCGTTCAAGCGAAACAAAGAAATAAGATATGAAAAGAATCGCACTATTAGCCTTCACGGCACTATTGATGATCGCCTGCAAAAACAATCAAAATCCGGCGCAACAACACGCCAACGGACTGCCTAAAGCTGCTGCAGAAGGAAGTGCCGCAGCAAAAGGAGAAATTGCCTACGTAGAAGTAGACAGCTTGTCTAAGCAATATAAGTTTTGCACCGACCAGCAAGAAATACTAAAGCGCAAACAAGCAGACTACTCTGCTAAATTAGAGAAAGAAGGAACTGCTCTGCAAAAAACAATGGCTGCTTTTCAACAAAAAATGCAGGCGGGTAAGATTACCAACCAGCAAGAAGCGCAGCAAGCACAAGCTACCGTCCAGCAAATGCAATCGAATTTGACGCGTCATCAACGACAATATGAAGAGGCTATGACTAAAGCTACACAAGCCTATCAAAAGGAGTTGCGCAAGCGCATCAATGATTATCTTGCCAAATACAATAAAGATGGACGCTACAGCTTGATACTCACAAATAGCGAGACCACTATCAATATATTGTATGCAACGCCCGGCTCAGACATTACGAAAGAGGTCATCGAAGGGTTGAACAAGGAGTATAAAAAGTAAAGCCCGCATATTTTTTGTGGCAAATAGTAGGTTGTATCCCTCGAAACGCTTACTTTTGCACGTCATTGAAGACAAAGGAAGGTTGGCAGAGTGACCGAATGCGCTGGACTCGAAATCCGGTATACCCTTTTGGGTATCGGGGGTTTGAATCCCTCACCTTCCGCTAAAGGACTTTGAGGCATAAGGTCTGAAAACTCATCATTTGAAAAAAGCACGAAGAACGTTGTAAGCTCAAAAGTTTTACAGCGTTTTTTTGTCCGAAAAACTTTGGATAAGCATTTATATAAATATGAAGAAAATAACTTGGCGAAAACACCACAAATGGTTAGGCCTGCTCTTAGGCTTTTTCATCATCATGTTTTCCCTCTCAGGATTAATTCTTAACCATCCGATGCTTTTTGCCGATGTCAACATCAGTCGCAAAATGCTGCCCGAGGTCTATCAATATAAACAATGGAACAATGGTTTGTTGAGAGGCTCCCTCAAATGGCACGGACAAGTTTTGATATATGGCAACAGTGGGATATGGATTTCAGACACCAATGCTATTTCTCTGAAAGATTTTAACCGTGGATTGCCTGAAGGCGCAGATTTCCGGCAGATCAGGAGAGTGGACCAAACGCGCTCTGGCAAATTATTTGCAGCCGGACAATATGGTTTGTACACTTATACTGGCAAAGATGGCTGGGAAGACGTGAAACTATCCACCTTAAACAATGAAAAATTGAGCGACCTTTATGTTAAAGGAGACTCTGTTATTGCTGTCGGGCGGTCTTGTTTGTATTTATCCACGCCTCCTTTCCGTTCTTTTCAGCAGATCACTTTGCGACCGGCCGACAACGACGATGGAAAGGTCAGTCTCTTTCGTACAATATGGCTCCTGCATAGCGGCGAACTCTTCGGAACAATTGGAAAACTCATTGTAGACCTTATAGCGATCGTTTTCATAGTCTTAACTTTGACGGGCATTTTGTTTTGGTTCGTTCCCTTTATTCGGAAAAAGAAACCCACTTCGCTACTAAAACACTTATTCAAGTGGCACAACAGTTTAGGTAAAATCACGATCGCACTGACCCTATTCTTGTGCATCACCGGCTGGTTTCTACGTCCACCCGCGTTGATTGCAATAGCTTCCGTCAAAGTTCCCCCGATGCCGTTTACAACGATGGATAGCGACAACCCTTGGCACGAAAAGCTCCGCACCTTGCGCTATGATGAAACAAAGAAAGATTGGTTGCTCTACACATCAAACGGCTTTTATTCGATGAAACATTTACAAGATGTGCCCAAAGCTGAATTGCACCAACCTACGGTAAGCGTTATGGGAATCAATGTAGAGGAAAAAGATAAGAACGGCCAATGGCTGATCGGTTCTTTCAGTGGAATGTTTAAGTGGGATAGGAGAAGCAACATCGTAACTGACTATTTTACAGGGAAAATTCCTCACCCTGTTAAGGGAATGCCCATTTCCGATCAAGCGATCTCCGGCTATAGCGCTGACTTCTCTCCCAACAATATTATTGTAGACTATAATCAAGGTACCGACAGCCTGCCCATGCCGCAGTGGATGTCCTCGCTGCCGATGTCTCTCCGAAATGCTTGTATCGAAGTACACACAGGGCGCATCTACACTTTTATGGGCAAGGGAAGCATTTTTTATATTTTCCTAATGGGATTAGCTATCTTTTGGTGCATTTGGAGCGGCTGGAAAATAAGACGCGTTAAGAAGTCAAAACCGATTGAATGCTCTTCGTCGACGACTAAGAACTGAGCAATTTTAGCAGAAAATAAGTAAATGTCCTAGTGAATTGATGGGTATAACAAATCAAGTAAAACTCGTATATCAACAAGCCGAGAAAGAGACCAAGAAGGTAAAGTAAAAATTATTTTGCATGTATCAAACCATAATGATAGATTAGTTTCTCAATGCTTCGTGATCCATGTACGTACAGGAAATTACCGAATTAAGACGCCAAGGAGAATTAAGTAAAGCCTTTGAGTTAGCTTACAATGCTTGGGATAGGGACAAAGCGGACCCATTCTTACAAATGTCTCTCTTTTGGGTATTACGGGATATGTGCCACCGATTCTTTAAGCACGGCTACTTCGATGAAGTGGATGTATGCCTCAAAGAAATGAAAGCTTTTCTACCTACGATGCTAGATGAAAAGGATATGGGAAAGCTGGCTTTTAAAGCGCTTTATCATCGCGTACAAAGTGGTGCAGAGATTATTCTGCCGGCTTTGCAGCTCTCAGGACAAAGACCTAAGGATGCGTTCTCTCAGATTGCGCATTTCTTAGACTTTCCACGCTTTTTCGATCCTTTACTCAGAGAAGATTTGGGGTGGATTATATATCGTTACCTCAAAGAGGTGCTCTATAACGTGCCATCTCTTGAGGCAAGAAAACTGCTAAAGGCATATGTAGCCTTAGAAAACCCACGCCCTTCCCTGCTCCATTCTCAAATGCTCAGCTACAGCATTAAGTTTGCTAAAGAGCATCCCGAGTTTAAGCTCTACCGCTTTCTGCAGCTTTGGAACCCAACACAATTCAGAGAAGAAGACTTTCAAAGTCATGTCTATGCAGAACACGTTGTCCCGTCTTTATTAGAAAGGTTGATCAAACAATTGGTTGACAATAATGAGCCATGTGATTTTGAAGAACTTGCTAAAAGCATAGCCTTTCCTAAACATAAGCTGATAGAACTCTTTAGGAGGACACAATATCGACGTATTGTGCAGTATAAGCATTGGCAGCAATGGGAAAATATGATCCAGGCTTTCAAGGATTATGCAACATTCAATAGAGATAAAGGCCCTTCAACTTGGCATTCGAGGACATTAAAATTGGCGCTATGGTATTTGCGAGGAGATTGCGCCGCTTTCTTCCTTGACTTCTTCAAAGCATGGTCGTATCGTAATTTTGGCGGAGAGGATTGGAGAGCATCCTACGACAAAGCGGATCACAGACAGGAGGCATTAGTAACGTTGGTTTTGCAAAGATGTCAAAAGTTGCTTTCTTGTCAAAGGAATAAACAAGGTCACTTCGATTGGTATTCCAAATTCTTGGCACAATATATGTTCAGATTTCCTGAAAATAAGGAGGCCGTAAGATATCAAGCTCTCCTTTATCATTGGCAGCAGAAAGATGATTGTGCCATTATTCTATTCAAGCAACTACTGCGACAAACGCCGGACAAGCATCATCTTTGGTATGAAGCTGCACAATGCTTAAAAGGCAACATAGGTGCAAAGATTATCTTCCTCTGTAAGTTACTTCATGCGAAACCAGAAGAAGCTCTATTGGGAAATACTCGGCTAACTCTGGCACAAGCTCTCATTCGAAAAGGAATGATGCCGGAAGCGAAGACAGAATTAGAGCATTATCTACAAAGCCATCGTTCAAAGTCTTATATCGCTCAACACCTGATGGCCGCTATCCCGACTGAAACGATCGCTAACGATTCTAATCAAGACCTTTATCGATACTATGCTCAATATGCAGAAGATCTTCTGAACGATTAACTTCACTTCTCTGCAAAGACTTCCGCTAAAATCTGCTCATATCGTTCAGCCACTTTCCTTACATCAAAGCGCTCTTCTGCTATCCGTCTGCCTGCCTTGGAAAAGGCTGACTTTTCTTCCTTCGACAAATCAATATAGCGCTGCATCGCTTCTATCAAAGCGATTGCATTTTGCGGCGGCACCAAAAATCCATTCACGCCATCTTCTACCGTTTCTCTACAACCGGGAATATCTGAGGCTATAATGGGCTTACCCATAGCACAAGCCTCCATCAATGATCTACTTAATCCTTCATGGTAAGAAGGCAACACGACAACCGTTCCAGGACGCCCCACGACAGATTGCACATCGTCCGTTATACCTAAATACTCTATTGCACCCGAAGTGACATCTTTCTCTAATTGTTCTTCGGAAATTGCCGCCGGATTATTATCTCCCTTTGGCCCGAGCAATTGAAACTTAAACTGCGGATACTTCTCTTTTATTTTTCTCGCAGCAGCCACAAACTCATTGTATCCTTTATCTGATAACAAACGAGACACCATAAGAAAGGTGCAATTATCATCCTCATTATCGGTAAATGGAAAGGCTGTTAAGTCCACACCTTCTCCATTCCCAAACAACAACAAGTGGTCTGCAGGAGCCAACTTCTGCTTTAGGATAAAGTCGTAGTTGAACTTATTCAAGACGATAATACGATGCGCACGATACAAGCCTGTACGATAAAGCCACGCACCCAACACCTTCAAGAAACCCTTACCTGCAAAAGCATAACCTAAACCAGGAATCATTGCGGTAGAAGGTATGCCTAACCGATGAGCCGCAAGCGTACCATAGATATTGGGCTTGATCGTATAATGGAAGACATAATCGGGACGTTCTTTGCGATAAATCTTATAAAGTGCTCGAAAATAGCGAAATCAGCCCAAGGATTTGTACCACAACGCTCCATTTCAATAGGAATATATCGCGCTCCTTTCGGAATGTTTCCGTCTTTCCCACTCTGAGGAGCTACCAAGAGTACGTCATACCCCAAATTGATGAAGTGTTGAATAATATATCCTCTGAAGTTCAACAATCCCCAGAGGTAGTTATCGCAGAATAGTAACTTCTTCTTAGTTGCTTGTTGTGTCTCCATCTTCTAACTGGCTATACAATTTCCAAAGATTATCCAACATAAACCTTACATCATATTTCTGTGCACGCTGATAGCATTCTTCTCCTACGCGCTTGCGCAAGTCTTCATCCTTATAAAGTTTGATGATTCTATTCGCCATCGTTTCTATGTCATTGACGGGAAACAGCAAACTTTCATCTTCAACGACTTGTGCCAATCCGGCTACATTTGAAGCTAAAACAGGCTTATGCGCAGCCATACCTTCGACAGCCGACAAGCCAAAGCCTTCCCATAAAGAAGGCATCACAACAATATCAGCTGCGGACAGCAGCGATGGAATGTCTTCTCGCTTTCCTAAGAAATGAGCCCGCTCTTCCACGTTCAAGTCCTTAGCCAAGGTTTCACAATGCTTCCTCATCGGGCCATCACCTACGAACACAACATGTATATCAGTGGGCAACTGGGCTAAAACTTTGACCAAGTCGATCTGATTTTTCTCTTCCTTAAACCGCGCTACTTGCATCAAGACAAAGGCATTAGCGGGAACATTAGGCAAAACTATCGCACGGTCGCTCTTGGCTTGAGAGAATAAAGCTACATCTATTCCATTTTCTATCAAGACTGTGCGCACGGAAGAAGGGGCACGATGACGAATAAAGTTGAGCGTAGCCGGAGAAATACAAGTAATGGCCTCATATAGACGATAGATTTTGCGATCCGACCACGTAGTAAGTTTATATTTACATCGAAAGTTAAACGTACTATGCTCTGTTGTCACCAAATGTGCTTTTGATTTGAACAGGTATTTAGTTAGAGCTACCCAATATTGGGCAGGGAATAAATGAACGTGAACTATATCATAGGTCTCCAAATAAGGGCGCAACTTATAGATCAACCAAGGATTATACTCGTTGCTCCCAAGGCGAATTACTCGAACACCGGCTGCTTCTAAAGTGCGCATAAATCCTGTTTCCACACCATTTAGGGACCAGCACATCTGTTTGTATTTCCGGCCGATTCATGCCTTCAGCAATCGTACACACTAAGCGTTCAGCTCCAGCAGTGTTCAATGTATTGATGACCTGCAATACTTTTTATTCTCGTTTTCATTCAAACTTTGCTTCCGTACAGTTAACAAAACGCATATTTTGCTAAGACAAAAGTAGGGATAATAATTGAAACGTACCCTTTTTTTGTTGCAGAGTTTTTTTAGTAACAGGGCTCGACGTTTCTTTCATTAGTTGTAATTTTGCACAACTTCAACTCGTATTGTGCGAAGCGTTTTTTTCTGAAAAATCACTTACCGATACGCCTATTTTTCATTTATCTGACTTCACTTTTCGTATGTCTACCCTATCCAGCCAACGGTGCAAGCGCGTTTATATCTTTTCCTTCCTGCTGTTTATCCTATCTATTAGCGGACTATGTTCGGCGCAGTCCTTTTTACATAAGAATAAGGCGCCTCAAAGAAAAAAACGGCTGTTATAATATCGGCTAAGGCGCATACATTTTTGTCAAGTGAGCAGCAAGATTCTCATCTGCACATCAGAATTTCATCCCACGACCTCAACGCTACGTTTCTCCCATTGCAACGCTGTACAACCTTAGCGCAAAGCAAACATTCCACACAGGCCCAGGAAACCCGGACGAACACCAAAGAGGTGCATTTCGGTTGGATAAATTGGACCGTCTTGATCGTTTATTTCTTAGGTATGTTATACTTAGGGGGCCTCTTCTTCAAAAAGGGGGATCATCCCGACAACTTTTTCAAGGGCGGGGGGCGCATTCCGTGGTGGGCAGCCTCCATTAGTATTTTCGCCACAATGTTTAGCGCCATTACATATATGAGTATTCCGGCTAAAGTATATGCAACGGATTGGACTTACTACCCGATACAGTTTATGATGTTGTTTATTCTTTATCCGGTCGTGAAATATTATCTCCCATTCTTCCGGCGTTTGAACGTGACAACCGCTTATGCGTATTTGCAGTGCCGATTCAATTATGCCTTGCGCTGTATGGCCTCCTTACTATTTATGGCTTTTATGGTAGCCCGAATGGCTTTGATCCTTTTCCTGCCTGCTTTGGCCTTATCCGCAGTGGCAGATATTGACATCTCACTTTGTATATTATTGATGGCTGTCATTACTATTATCTATTGTACCTTGGGAGGAATCGAGGCCGTCATATGGGCCGACGTCATTCAAGGGATTATTTTAGTTGGTGGAGCGATATTGGCTGCTATCTACTTGATTTGGCAGACGCCCGGTGGCTTTCAGGGATTTGTAGATATAGGAATGAATGATCATAAGTTTGTACTTTTCGATTGGAGTTTGGATTATCGTTCTGCCACGTTTTGGGTTGTCATCCTTGGAGGTTTAGCTAATAATCTGATCTCTTATACTTCTGATCAAACGATCATCCAGCGCTATATGACGACAAAGGATGAACGGAGCGCGGCACGAAGTATTGTTGTCAATGGTGTGATTTGCGTCGTTGTTTCCATTGTTTTTTACCTGATAGGAACCGGCTTATATACTTTTTTCAAGACGCATCCGGAAGCCGGGTTCACTTCTTTAGATCGACCTGACGCGATTTTTCCTTTTTATGTCGTAACACAATTGCCTGCAGGCGTAGCCGGTCTCCTGATAGCCGCACTTTTCGCCGCTACGATGAGTACTATTTCTTCTAACATCAACTCTATTTCCACCTCATTTACCGTAGATATTTACCAACGCCTCAGACCTACGCACCTTTCACCCAAACATCTACTTCGTGTAGCGCGTTGGGCGAGTTTAACAGCCGGTATCGCAGGCCTATTACTCGCATTGTTAATGGCCCGGCTCAATATCCAGTCCTTACTCGACTATTTTTAATACCATTTTAGGACTGCTTTCCGGCAGCATTGGTGCCCTTTTTGTAATGGGTATATTCTTCCCTACGATAGGCAGCAAGAGTGCTACGATCGGCTTTTATCGTAGGTATGTTCACCGTCTTCTATCTTCATTTTTACACACAGGTAAGTTTCTTAATCTTCGGTTTTATTTCTATTGCGGTAAGTGTAAGCGTAGCCCTCCTCTTCGCTACTCTATTCAAGGAGTGCCCCAACCGCGAAAATCTAACGTGGAAATCGCTACAAAACAAATAAACAAAGCGCGTTCCAAGTGGTAAAAGTACTATGTAGCATTAACGTGAGTTCGACGAATTATAAGTGTCTATAAATTTGGTGATTAGCGAAATTTGTTGTAATTTTAAGGTATTGAAATACAAACAATTACAAATAAAAATTGCTATGATCACCGAAGCCAAAGTTTTTCACTTCGTTCAAGGAAACTCCTGAAATATTTTGTATGGCAGACGACTTCTGCAAGTTTTTTGATGCTATGACAACAAAATATACGCTAAAACCTACCGGAAAAAGAAAATATCATCGAAGTTCCACCATGTCAAAGGCCGAAGTCATGCTGATAATGATTCTTTTCCACGACTCCGGTTATCGATGCTTCAGACATTTCTATCTTGAAAAAGTATGCAAGCATCTTCGTCATCTGTTTCCCAATGTTGTTTCTTATAACCGTTTAGTAGAATTGGAAAGGGAGGCAGCCGTACCCTTAACCTTGTTTATCAAGAAGGTCCTGCTGGGCAAATGCACGGGCATAAGCTTTGTTGACAGTACACCATTGCGTGTCTGCAAAAACCGGAGAATACATATTCACAAAGTTTTCAAAGGCATAGCCCAAAGAGGAAAATGCTCTATGGGTTGGTTCTTCGGTTTCAAATTGCATTTGATTTGCAATGAGAAAGGAGAGCTTCTCAACTTTATGATAACGCCGGGAGATGTTGATGACCGTAAGCCTTTGGAGTACAAAGCATTCATGGATTTTATATATGGTAAGCCGGTCGGTGACAAGGGGTACATCATCAAGAACCTCTTTCAAAGGCTTTTCGTTGACGGAATACAACTTATTACCAAATTGAAAAGTAACATGAAAGGAGCTTTAATGAGTGTTTCAGACAGACTTTTACTCAGAAAAAGAGCCATTATAGAAACGGTGAATGATGAACTTAAGAACATAGCACAAGTTGAACACTCCGGACATAGATGCTTTGACAATTTCATCGTCAACTTATTAGGGACTATTGCTGCCTATTGCCTGTTTCCAAAGAAGCCGTGCATCAATGTACAAAGGACCATTGACACACAGCTTGCATTATTCTGAATTCGTCGAACTCACGTTATTTACTATGTGTTGAGTCTTGCGGCGAACCAATTGTTATATTCATATGGTTGCTGATTTTCTCAGCGTTAATGTGTTGTCTGTATTCATTTGGGGGTAGATGTATCTCTCTTAAGAATTGTTCGTAAAACAGTGTTGGTGTATTGTATCCCGAGTTAAAAGCCACTTCATTGACCGTAAGGTTCGAATGAGTTAGTAATTTACAAGCATATTTAATGCGTATATTGGCAAGTACTTGGAATATACTCTTGTTGGTACATTTCTTAAATATCGGCAAAGTGACGTAGGATTCTGACCAACAAAGTCAGCAAGTTCTGCGAGAACAATCTTCTTCTGGAAGTTATTATATAAATAGGTGAATACCTTGTCAATGGCAGTATCGGTATTAGGAGCTTTGTAATGGCTGAATGCTATTGGTGATAATAGCTTTGTTTGTGAACAGTTATATAATCTTTCGAGAATCTCATACAAAGCAATCAGACGCCTTGTATAGGACTGTGAATCGAACAAAGATAACCTTGAGAGGAGGTCCTCATATAATCCTTCATCATAGAAACGTATGCCATACTGGCTTTTCGATAGCAAATCAGCAATATGTTCATAGTCTGGTAGGTTAAGAATATCGGGTGGAAATATGCCTGGACTGAACTGTATTGTTTCACTTGTACTATGTTCCATAGCTTCTGTTTCTTGGCTATTTCCCATTCTACTTTTGCATAAATGCAGATGGGGAATATTACTTCCGATAAGTGCAACGTCGCCCTTTTTGTAGTCAGCAACCCCCTCTCCAACAAATTCAGTCCCACTTCCGCTGGTAAACAGGATGAGTTCATATTCGGAATGTCTATGAAATGGTAGATTAAACTCAGTGTATGTAATGTGACTGCACATGGTTTGCACATTATGTACTATCTTTCTATCAAGTATTACCATCTTTTCTGCAAATGTAAATATACTCTATAACAACGCAAAGATAGTGTATGTTATTATTGAAAACAAGTAGTAACTTTGTATTTAAAGATGACTGTAGTCAAAAAAAGCGGTTTTTTAAAACACAACAATTAATTTTTAATTTAAAAAAGATTCTCTATGAAAGAAAAAAACAACTTCATTACACCAATGCTTTTCCTTGCTTTCATGTTCTTTACTTGTGGCTTTGCATTGGGAATCAATTCCTTATTAGTACCAGTATTGAAGGTTTCGCTAAGCGTTTCGTCCACAGAAGCCTATATGCTTATAGGAGCTACGTTCTTACCGTTCCTTATCTTTGGTTATCCAGCAGGCTTATTGATAAGTAAAATTGGATATAAGCGTACGATGGCTGCAGCTTTTGCCATGTTTGCTATAGCCTTCGGAGTGTTTATTCTCTCTGCAGCTGAAAGGAGTTTCATTATCTTTTTATTGGCATCTTTCCTTTGTGGAACAGCTAATACGTTCCTACAATCTGCTATAAATCCTTATGTAACAATCCTTGGACCAACGGAGAGTGCAGCAAAAAGAATCTCTATTATGGGCATGATAAACAAGTTAGCATGGCCTGTATCACCTTTGTTTATTGCTCTTTTTGCAAGTAATAGTGGAGGTGTTGGCTTGGAAGATCTTGACAAACCGTTCTTGGTTATAATCTGCTTATTTGTAATCTTAGGTGTCGTGGCACTCATATCACCATTGCCAGAGGTGAAAGCTGCTGGAGAAGATGACGCTGATGCAGATTCAGCAGTATCCGACTACGCAAACAGTAAGCATTCTGTCTTCCAGTTCCCACATCTTGTTCTTGGAGCAATTGCCATATTCTTTTATGTTGGTTCAGAGACCATCGTCTTGGGTACACTTATAGATTATGCAAGTGAATTAGGTCTTCCTCATCCTCATACGTACTCATGGATTACCCCAATCAGCATCAGTATAGGATATATCGCAGGTATTATTCTTATTCCTAAGTATCTTTCACAGACGAAAGCCTTACAGATCTGTTCCTTCGTTGCACTGTTTGGAACGCTACTTGTATTGTTACTCCCGGGTGTTTATAGTATTTATGCTGTAGGTATTATGGCATTAGGCTGCTCATTGATGTGGCCAGCATTCTGGCCTTTGGCTCTTATGGACTTGGGTAAATATACCAAGGAAGGCTCATCACTAATGACAATGGGACTTATCGGTGGTGCTGTTATCACTGTGTTGTTCGGACTTATTAAGGATGTTAGCAACATTCAATATGCGTATGGGATCTGTTTTGTCAGCTTCTCTTATATCCTTTTCTATGCATTCAAGGGCTATAAGTTGAGATAAAAACTTCTTCTTCTATAGCATAAGGATATCGGTAATCTATTTGAGAAGTGATATAAGTTGAATTGAAAACTTCTCCTTCTACAGCTCGTGAAGCTCTTTGTCCTTTTTAAAGGAGGACATAGAGCGTGCGAGCTGAATCTATTAAGTAGTCTCTCAGCTTACTGTATATTATTGCTGTCCGATAAACGTCAAAAAGAGTAGGAAAGACCGCCTCAATCGCTGAAACAATGCGGTTGAGGTTCTCTTTTTGGCATTCCAAGCCCCCCCTAATCAAAAAGCGAAGGCATTTGAGGGCTTTCGGACGCTTCTTTCAGGCATGCTTCCCAATCTTTTCGGGATGATTAAAGAGGCTGTAGAAATCCACATAGTACATCAGTGTTATCCTGACCATTGTGGCCAACCCCGAAAGCTCCAAGAGCGTATGAGCCTCCTCCGCATTATCATGAGCAGCAGGTTGGCGATCAACGTTACCCAAATCTGTATCTTGATGGCATTGGCACTCTCTCCATAGAAGTATTTGAGTGGAAAGTTTTGCTTTATCTGCTTGAACAACAACTCTATGGCCCATCTCTTGTGGTAGATATCCATGATTTCGAGCGGGTCCGAGGTCATGTCGTTAGTCAGGAGGGAGATGAGTTTGCGCTTCTGAACATCGACATAAGTGACGATGAGTCCAAGCGTCAAAGCTCTTGACATAGCGTTCTGCGCCCTGTTCGCTGCTTATGCGGAGAATTTCGGACTTGTCCAACAATTTTATAATCTGAGAATAGAGCGGCTGTCCGCTAAAATGTGTACTTTTACCCATGGTTAAATGTTTTTGTCGAATACAAATTAACCATTAAGGGCTGACTTCACAAAACGAAATCAGCCCTTTACTTTTTGCCCTCTCCAAAAGAACGGCGTATCGATCAAAAAACTTTTATCGGACAGCAATAAATTTTAATAGAAAATCTATCCCCAAGGTTCAAGAAAAGGCGAAATAGCGTGAATGATTTGTGAGTCAGTCGGTTCTGTTTTTTGAGCCTTTCGACGCAAAACCTCGAAAAGACGGGGTTATACCAACTTCGGACAGAGCAGCGTTACCAAAACATTACCACCTCCTTTGCAAGTGAGGATTGGGAAAAGCGGTAACGAACAGTGCAAAATCCGACCTGAATTTCGGGGATTACTTCCTGCAAAGGTACTTCGATAAAAGGAAACAGGCAAATAAATTGCGGACTGTTTCTTTACCATTGAACGACAATGTTTTGCATAGCAACAAATAACCTGACAATGAATAGTTTTGTAAACCGTAAAAAGTCAGAGTTATGCGTAGTACGTTTAAGGTTCTGTTCTACCTCAAAAAGAACGCCCCCAAGAAGAACGGTTCCGTTCCCGTGATGTGTCGTATCACCATTGACGGTACGATAGCCCAGTTCAGTTGCAAATGCGACATCCATCCTAACTTGTGGGACATCAAGAGCAATCGCGCTTCGGGCAAAAGTACCGTTGCGTTGGAAACCAACCGTTTCTTGGACAAGATACGTGTCGGCATCAATGCCAAATACAAGGAGATAGCCGAAAGGGATAACTATGTCACTGCCGAGAAAGTGAAGAACGCCTTCTTGGGTTTGGAGATGCGACACGAGACCTTGCTGAAAGTCTTTGCCCAGCACAATGAGGACTTTCAAACAGGTCGATGCGGGCTTGCGATGCCCATCTACCTACCACAAGTATTGCACAGTCTATAAACACTTGGAGGAGTTCATCAAGAACCGTTACCGTGTCAGCGACATTGCTTTGAAAGAACTCACTCCGGCTTTCATTACCGACTTTGACATCTTCCTGCGTACCGAAAGCAATGCTGTAACAACACGGTATGGATTTACATGATGCCCCTGCGCCGTATGATTACCATTGCCCAGAATCACGGATGGATAGTTCGTGACCCGTTCGTGGATTACAGCATATCCGCCGAGAGTACCGACAGGGACTATCTGACCAAGGATGAAATCCGCAGGCTGTTGGATTTGAAATTCAGGCGTAAATCAATGGAGCTGGTTCGGGATTTGTACGTCTTCTGCTGTTTTACCGGCTTGTCCTTTACCGATATGAAGAACCTGACCAAAGATAACCTTCAGACTTCCTTTGACGGTAAACTCTGGATTATGACCAAGCGACAAAAGACGGGTGTGGAGTCCAATATCATGCTTTTGGATATTCCGAAGCAGATTATCGAGAAGTACGATGGCATGGCGAAGGAGGATTACCTCCCTGCCCGTTCCGCAGTATATTACCGCCTGCAAGAACATCAAGAAAAATCATCGGACTCTGCGGTATCGAAAAAGAGATTACGTGGCATACCAGCCGCCATACTATGGCGACGGAAATCTGTCTGACTAACGGCGTTCCCATCGAAACCCTTTCCAAGATGCTCGGACATACGAACATCCGCACCACGCAGATTTACGCCAAAATCACCCACGAAAAGGAAAGTCGGGACATGGCGGCACTCTCCGACAAACTGAGTAAGATAGAGCAGTTCAATGGTATCACTATATAAAAGAAGGACGAACGATGAAAAGAGAAATCATAACCATTGGAGAGAACGGAAAAGTATATATCCCGACAGCTCCCGTTTGGATGTCGGCTTGTGAAATAGCCGATTTGTTCGGCGTATTCTCCGGTAAGATAAACAGCCACATCAAGTCTATCTTCAAAGAGGGCTTACTCAGAGAAGATGAGGTGATGAGAACCTTATCTTTCAAGGACGGTGCGGTAGATTTATATAATATTGAAATGATAACGATGCTATCGTTTCGATTTGCCTCTCCACAAATCAAGAATTTCCGTCAATGGATAATCGGAAGACTGACCAAAAAGAAGAGAACAAGTCCCCCATTACTTGTGTGTTATGGCAAAGGTGGATGGTACAACTGAATATGAGAACAGGCAGTAAGAAAAATGTTTCTTACTGCCTGTTTCTCCGTCAAGGCTTCTCAAACCGAGGACGGTAATTCTCCTGCAACAGCTTTTCCACATCTTCTTCCCGGTAGAGTACTTTTCCGCCTAACTTGACAAAGGAGATTCTTCCCATGTTGCGATAATCCTGTAACGTGCGCCGGTTGATATGCAACAGGCGGGACAGTTCATCGTCCGTCAGATAGCGATGCCCGTTAAGCAGAGGTCTGTTCTTTTTACGCAAGGCATCAATTCCCTTTATCATGCGGTCGCTCGCGTTGAGAAAGTGCGCAATCTCTTCGTTGTTCTTGGTCTTTACGTCGTTGTCCATATTTTGCATCGGATTTAGTGGTGATACTATTCATTGGTTATAAAGCGGAGGATTGTTCGATCAGTTTCCCGACATCCTCCGACTTGTAGAACATCTTATACCCTATTTGCGTATAGGGCAGCATCCGGTTGCTGCGGTAAGTTTGCAGGGTACGCAAACTTATGTTCAGGATTCGGCAGACATCCTGATTGTCCAGCCACCTGCCCATACGCTTTTCGTCACACTCCCGACACAGGGCATCGACTTTGGCGGTCAAAATGCGAAAACGTTCCATCATGGCTTCATACGTTTTCTTCTCGATTGTTATTACTTCCATATTCTTGTCCGTTTTAATGTTACACTTTGTGCAAATGTACTTACGGAGGAAGCATTCTAAACCAGCATTTCCTTTACTGCGTACTTGTGGCTTCAATATGGATGCTTTTGTCGTTTGGCTTTTGGAATCAGACAGAAATCTCTATTCAGTACATATTTAGCATACAATCCGGACGGTTTTAACTCCCGAACTTTGCACCATAATCAAATTCAAAGAATTATGGATGTCATAACAATCGAAAGCAAAGCCTACCACGAGCTGATGGGCAAAATAGAGAAGATTCTCCGGTATATAGAGAAGGAAGAAAAGGCAAAGGCGGAGTATGGGAACCGCCTCGTCACCAATGATGAGTTAGCCGAAATACTCGGTATCAGCAAACGTACCCTCCAGCGTATGCGCAGTGCGGACAGAATCAGCTACAAGATGATTTATGGGCGTTGCTACTACTACCTGCACGACATTGAGGAGGCGATACGTAACAGAAGCCTCTATTGTAACCCGAAATATGGAAGAGCTACGACACAATTTCAAACTCAAAAGCAGGAGGATTAAGGATGGAACTATTGGATAGAGAGACCTTTCTTGAATGGATGGAACGCATTATGACGCGTTTCGATGACTTGAAACAGACGACTGCCGACATACCCCAACGTCCGATGATAGATGGAGAACCTCTGCTGGATAACCAAGAGGTCTGCCTGATGCTCCAAATCAGCAAGCGTACCCTGCAACGTTATCGGGCATCGGGTACGCTTCCTTTCCACATCGTTTACCACAAGACGTGGTATTTGGAATCGGAAATCCTTGCCTTTATGAAAGCCCATTTTACGGAGAATCTCAAACGAAAAAGGAAAAGACCTCCCAAAGACACGTAATTTCGGATTATACGCAACAGCAAAGCCCCCGTTTTGTCGTAATGACAAGTCGTTTTTGTATTAAAGAAGATTTTACTTCCAAAAATTAGGCACATCAGAAATAATTTGCTATTTTTGTAGCAGAATATACGATACTCGTGCTTTTTACGAAGATGAAATTGAATAGAATAAAAGACGTTCTTGGAGAAAAGGGAATATCTCAAAAATGGCTGGCAGAGAAGCTCAATAAAAGTTTCAGCACAGTGAATGCATATGTCTGCAATCGACAGCAGCCTTCTCTTGAGATGCTATATCGGATTTCCGCAGTGTTGCAAGTAAAGGCAAGGGACCTTTTAGTTGATAATGACTATAAACAGATATAATGCAGAAGAATTCGGAACACATATACCGTTCTCTTTTCGAGGATGATTACCTTGTCAGAACGTTGAACAGTAGTATTATCAGTCAAGCTGACATTGCATTGACAGAACTTGTTGCAAATGCTTGGGATGCAGGAGCGACAAAAGTAAGTGTCTTTATTCCTGACGAATATGGAGACCTCCTCGTAATAGAAGATAATGGCAATGGTCTAACAGCAGAAGAATTTCAAGAACGTTGGATGACATTGGGATATAACAAATTATTACGTCAAGGAAAACAGGTTTATTTCCGGATAATAAGAAAAGAAGCCCTCGTATAGCTTATGGTCGCAATGGTATCGGAAGACATAGCCTCTTATGCTTTAATGACGAATATCATGTTATTACTTCAAAAAATGGGAAAGAACTTTCTCTTACTGTATCGACTAAAGTACAAGGACAAGCTATCTCTGTCACTAACCAAAATATTTCTCCATCTTCAAAGCATGGCACAAGACTAGAAGTTCAAGTTGATAGAAATCTTCCCAATGTTGATAAAATCAGAGAAATAATCTCTTCTCGTTTCCTGCATGATCCCGAATTCATAATAGAGGTAAATAAAAAGCAACTCTCTTTAGACCAATTAGATGGTTTATTGGATACAACAGAATTGAAAACATCTGATGGATACAGCATTACCGCGAATTTTATAGATTCAAAGAAATCTTCTCGCAAAAGCATCTATCAAGGAATTGCTTTTTGGGAAAGTGGTCGTTTAATAGGTATTCCGTCATGGGGATTAGGAACGATTTTCTATTTAGACGGTCGAACAGCCCTTGCAAAAAGGTATACTATCGTTATACAGAGTAATGAATTAGCAGAATTAGTTAAAGAGGATTGGAGTGGCTTCAAAAATACAAAAGAAACAGAGAATTTATATCAAACAGTTTCGGAGTATGTGAATATAATGTTTGAACAAACGGCAAAAGCTAATTTAGAAGAAACAAAGGCTATTGTAAAACAGGAATTGGCAGCCAAATTGAAAGATGCCTCTCCATTAGCCCAGTATGAGGTAGATGAGATTATAGAGAATATCTCGATAAATTCTCCGACAGCAACTAAAGAAACAATATCTATTGCCGTTGAAGCTGTATTAAATTTAGAATCATCGAAAAATGGACAGGAGCTTTTAATGAAGCTCTCTCAACTTACGGAAGAAGATATTACCGGTCTTAATACGATACTCAATAAGTGGTCTGTAAAGGATGCCCTCACCGTATTGAGTGAAATTGATAGACGCCTATCCATTATTGAAGCAATAAGAAAACTTTCTAAAGAAAAGGACACGGATGAATTACATGTTTTGCATCCTCTTGTAACCGAATCCCGATGGCTCTTCGGTCCCGAATATGACACCCCAGAATATACCTCTAACAGGCAACTTCAGACTGTAATGAGAAGCCTGTTCAAAATGGATGTTCAGAATGAAGTCGGGATAAAAATAAATAGAAGACCAGACCTTGTCGTTTTAGCTGATAGTACTTCTCTTTCCATGACAGGTGTAGAAGAGTTTGGTGATAATGAGCTAGCTACAATAACCAAAGTTCTGATAGTTGAACTAAAACGAGGAGGCTTTGAAATAACAAGTAAAGAAAGAAATCAAGCTACTGACTATGTAGACAGTTTGATTGCATTGGGAATTAATACTGCAAAAATAACAGCTTTTGTCGTAGGAGATAAAGTGGCAAAAGGGTTACAACGTCAGTATCGTGCAGGTTCTAAAGATGAAGGAAGCATCTTCTTGACAGACTTGATCAACTTGTTGACACTGCTGAGAAACGAATGTTTGGACTTAGGAATAAATTAGCTGCAATGTATGATGATATTCCCGGAATGACTTTATATCAACAATCCAAATTGAAGTTGTTTTGAAATGGTATAAATTCTAAAAGGACGAATTACAACAATATGTAGTTCGTCCTTTTGTTTTATATCTTCGGTCTGACAACGAACACCTTTTCAGCCAAAGACGGTGGTAGTCTTTCCATCGAGGGCTGTGTAGCTGAGCTACTCTGCCCGTTGCTTTCCAACGGTCTGTCGGTTTGAGCCGCAGAGGTGCTGACGGAGGGGGCGGCGACAGTCGGCTCAATCGGACGTGACCGTTCCAATTCTTCCGCCTTTCCTTCGCCGTCCTGCATCACCTCCGTTCCTTCTTGCTCACTCTCTCCCTGCTCGATGGGTTTTTGAGAGAGCTGTATCTTGCGGTCAAGGGCAGCGAGTTCCGTTTTGAGGTCTTTGAGCTGCTCTTCCTTCTTCCAAGATCCGTTCACGACCTCCTGCAAAACCGGAATATCCTTGGCTATCTTTTCCGTGTCCGCCTTAAACTTCTCAATCAAGCCGGGTATCTTCTCCAAGGCGTTCAGGAAATTCATGCAGGCGAGTTGCGGGTCTGCCGCAATCCTACCATTGTTGTAACTGTACTTCATTCCGCTTTCTCCCATAACGAAGAACTTGTTCTGCGAAAGGTCGAAAAGGTCTTTGGAGGAGGACTCCGTCTTGACCACAAGATTAAATCCGTAGAGTGTTCCGATATTGAAATACTCTCCCCGTGTGCAGGCTTTCTCGTTGATTTCCGCAAGCTTGGCGGCAATGCGTTTCGGGTAGCTTCCTTCCACCCCTTTGAGTGTTATCGGGTTGAGGATATTGCCCTCCTTATCCTTCTGTACACGACTTTGGTACAAGTCCCAGTCGCTTTGGAAACGGGCTATCAATTCCTTGTTTCCGTCCACCGTTCTCATAACTTCGTCCAATCGGCCTCGGGAGGATGACTTACTGCGAATGAACGCCTGCCGTTCACTGTCCAAACCGGCAATCTTCTTTTCCAACTTTGCCTTTTCCAGCAGGTCGGTATTTCCGGAGAGGATGGCGACATACTCGGAAAAATTCATTCCCGATTTCTCGTCCATACTTCCCTCATCAATGGTACGGCTGCCCATACGGTTGTTTTTCAGTTGTTCGATGAAGAGTTGCTTATTATGCAACAGGTTGAATTTATAACTATCAAGAGACTTCTCCACAGCATAGATAATGACATCTACTTTATTGTCCGCATGGAATTTGGCAACTTCATTGCCCTTGCGCACGGCTCGTCCGTCCCTCTGCTCCAAGTCGGAAGGACGCCACGGCGTGTCCAAATGATGGATGGCGACGGCACGTTTTTGGGCGTTCACACCCGTACCGAGCATACTCGTAGAACCGAAAGCACTCGAATTGAACCTTCATTCATTCCCGCGATGAGCGTCTTTCGAGCCTTGTCGGTCTTAGCTTCCTGAATAAAGCGTATCTCCTGAGCAGGAATGCCGTGATCTTCCACCAACTTTCGTTTGATTTCGCTGTAAGGATTCCATTCACCTGGCTTATAAGTGCCGAGGTCGCTGAACACAAACTGCGTTCCTTTCTGCTCATTGAACTTCCGGTAGTACTCCGCTATCTTGGCGGCACAGTGGGAAGCCTTGTTGTCCACATGATCTCCGTACCTGTTCGGGTCGATGAGCCTCAAATCCAAGCTCATCTTCCTCGCCATATCGGTGGCAATGAGCATCTTGGCTTTCTCCTCCCGTTCGGAGAGTTTCTCTCTTCCCAATAATTCGGCATTACCTGTCTTAGCAAACTCCACCAACTTGGCGATGAACTCTTCCTGTTCGGGCGTAGGCGGTATGTTGTGCATAATCTCCCGTTTCTCCGGTCGGTCGATGCCGATGTCCTGCGCTGTCCGGTAATCAGTGATTTGAGCGTAGAACGCTGCCAACTCCGGCACTTTGATAAAATAGCGGAAACGCTCTTTCTGTACGATTTCGTTAGTGACGGAAAACTCATAGTCCACCGACTTCTTGGCGAAGATGGCAGCCCACGCGTCAAAGGTCTTGATGTTCTGTGCTTCGAGGGCTTGGGGACGCAGGTATTTGAAAAGCAGGTAGAGTTCCGTGAGAGAATTTGATATGGTCGTACCCGAAAGGAAAGTGGCTCCCAAATCTTTTCCCGTCCGCTCCTGTATTGTGCGGATGGCAAAGAGCATATTCAAGGCTCTTTGGCTCCCCTCACTGTTGCCAAGCCCTGCCACTCTGTCGTGACGGGTGTTGAACATCAGGTTCTTGAACGTATGCGACTCGTCCACGAAAGGTGGTCGATGCCCATCGTCTTGAAATCCACTACGTCGTCCTTGCGGTTCTCTATCTTGAACTTGATTTCATCCAGTTTCGCCTGTAAATTCATCTGCCGCTTGACAAGCCCTTTCTCCATCGCACGGGAGATGCTGCGTCCCTGCTGACGCAAAACCTCCAAGTTCTCTTCCACGCTGTCCAGCTCGTCCTGAAGGATTTTTTGCTGTATCTCGTCCGACTGCGGTATCATGCCGAACTGGTCGTGCGTGAGGACAATGCAGTCCCAGTTGTTGTTCTTGATGTCGTGGAAAATCCGCTGCCGTTTGTCGGGGGTGAAGTCGTTTTTGCCCGGATAGAGCAACTTCGCGTTCGGGTAAGCCGTTTGGAAGGTCTGTGCTATCTCCTGTACGTTGGCTTTGAGAGCGAGTATCATCGGCTTGTTCGCCAAGCCGAGCCGCTTCATCTCATAAGCTGCGGTACACATGATAAGCGTCTTTCCTGCTCCCACCTGATGATCGCAGATACCTCCCCCGTTGAGTTTGAGCATCCAAACGGCATCTTTTTGGCTGCCGTACAAACTCTCGATGCCCAAGCCTTTCAGATTAAGGTCGGGGAATGTCTGATGGGAACCATCATACTGGGGACGCACAAAACAATTGAAAGTGTCATTGTAGAGTTTCTCCAACCGCTGCTTAAACTCATCGCTTTGCTCGTTCAGCCAATCGGTGAAGCCATTTCGTATCTCATCGATTTTAGCGTTTGCCATCTGTATGGCTTCCGTGTCCCGTACCTTGACCTCCTTGTCGCCGACCATGATTTTCTTGGTAATGTCGGGCGTCGTATTCAGCAGGGCGTGCTTCATCAGGGCAATGCCGTCGTATCGACGATGCTGTCCCCGCACACAGAACCTGTCCCAGATATTGGCATTGTGCATCCGTGCCTCCACGGAATACTCGTCCGCACTTGAATTGTAGCGTATCGTCACCTCCGTGTCGAAAAGGTGCGAGGCATAATCGGAGTAGAGATTTACGGGAATCCATCGCTCCCCGAAGTTGAAATCCAAGTCCACGAAAGGAATTGGTTCGGGGATGGCATCCTTCAGTGCCTGCAAGGAGGCTTGCGCCTTTGTGTCCTCCGGATGCTCCAAGAGGTATTGTCCGATACGCTCCGAAGCGGCAACCACATTGCCCGATATGAACTTCTCGGCAATTTCATATTCTCCCTCCAAGGGATTGTAGTAAATCCTGCCGTGCAGCTCGGAGAGCATTTCCTCTTCGGAACTTTCGGGAAGCAATGACAGCATATACTCGGTGTCCACCGCTCCGAATTTATTGAGTGAAGCCGAGAGCGCCTCTTGGGCATTGCCCACCTCTGTCACTTCGTGCAGGCTGAAAGAAACGGGCTGACGGAAAATATCGGCTTTGAGCGTTTCTTTATCCACCTTCCGTTCCAAGAAAAGGATCTCCCTACCACCGGCATCCATCAGGATCTGCTCGTGGTTCTTGCGGTCATTCAGATGCCCGTACAGTCGCACGAAACGGTCGTACAGTTCATTGAGGTTCTCTCGCAAGGATTCATTCGCCACCTTGCGTTCCGCTTCATAGTCATAGAGTGCGTGGTAGGCGTCACGCAGGTCTATGTAGAGCAGCATTTTCTGTCGTTCTTGGGACGGGAGGTCTATGGGCTGGAACATTCGGCTGTCCTCCATATCACGGACAAGCATTCCGACTTGAAAGTCCGAAGCCAGCAAAGAACCCTCTCTGAGATGTTCGTGCCATAAGCCTTCATAGGGACGCTGCTGCATCCCTTTCTCCTTGTCCTGCTGCCACCACAGCTCTCCCGTGTCTTTCAGCCCCAGTGCCGTATCATTGCTTTGTGAAGTCTCGGAAAAGATGGAGGGTGATACGACAGATTTCAGTTTTGCGGCAGCTTACGTTTGGGCTTTTCCTCCGGGATAACATTGCCGAAAAGGTCGAGCAGTTGTACCTGCGGTGTGACACTGCTTCGGGCTTGCTCCACAGGCTGTTCCTCTTTCGGTTGCACCACCTTTCGGTGTGATTGCTCCTCTGTCGAAGCGGCAGGCGTAAGCGTTGGCTCTCCCTGCTTGACCTCGGGAGAAACAGAAACGGTAACTTTGGGCTGCTCCTGAATGGAGATATGCTTTTGGTACAATGCCTCGTCCAAGTGTTTGGCTAAATCTGCCCGCAGGATTTTGCCCATATCGGTGGCGATGGCTTCCGCTCCGCCCTCGTGATGGAACAGGATGGCGGGCTTGCCGTAAGGGTCGGTATCCTGCTTCCATTCGGTATGCACGATTTGCGACATGCTTCGCAGATAGGTATTGAACAGCACTCCACTGGGGCGTTTCTCGCTCTTGATGAAACGCTGTTCTTCTTCGGTCAGTTCCTTTTTCCCACTCTGCTTTTTGCAGGACGATAAGGTCACTGCCCACTTCCGTCCCTGCATTTTCCGAGAAGAGATTGTTGGGCAGACGGACTGCCGAAACAAGGCGGGTATGGTTCATCAGCCACTCCCGTACCGGTTCGTTCGTCGGGGCGTTCATAACACCTTGCGAAGTGATGAATGCCAACACACCGCCTTCACGGAGCATATCCACCCCCTTGACGAAGAAGTAATTGTGCAGGGACATGCGGGCGATCTTTCGGGCAGGTTCTGCCGTCTTGCTGAAAACAGGGTCGAAGACGGCCACATCTCCGAAAGGAATGTTGCTGCTGACCACATCGAAATAACCTCCGAGCTTGGATTCGATTTCCTCGAAGCCCCGGATGCGTATCTTGTCTTCGGGATGCAGGGAAAAGAGCATCTGTCCCGTAAGGATGTCTTTCTCGAAACCGAAAGTCGTATGCCCTTCGGCTGCAATGCCGTCAAAAGAGCGGATGAACTCGCCCATTCCCGCTGAAGGGTCAAGGATGCGTTGGGGGACGATGCCTGCCTCCCGTAAGGAAGCGGCAATCTCCCGTACTACGGGTGCAGGAGTATAGAAAGCGGTCATCACGGAGTTCTTCAGGCTCTGCATATAGCTCTTGTATTGCGATTCGGAGGTGGTGTTATCCCGAATGGTGCGATGCAGTTCCATCACCAAGGGGAATAGCTCCAACTCCGACTTGTTCCATCGGGCGATGTCCTCCATCGTGTTGGCAGGAGAGAGGATACACTTCAAAGCCCCGAAGCCCGTATAAGCCCGCAACACCTCCATTTCCTCCTCCGTTGCCGTGCGTTGTTCCCGATGCAGGGCAAAGATGGTCTTTATGGCTTCTATGTTCGCCCTTAGATGCTCCTTCTTGTTATAGTATGCCATCTTCTTCCAGTTTTAGTTGGACAAAACCCGTAATCTCCGTATAGAGGGAGTTGTATTCGGGCATATAGGCGAACTCGTCCGAAATAGGATACTTGGCGAAGATGCTTTCTAAGAGCGGGCGCAGGCGGATGGCGGTCTCCCTGACAGCTTCAAGCGGCACTTCAGCAGAGAACTCGTTCCAAAGAACGGAAGAGATGGTATCGTGGCGGGAAAAGTGCAGACCCGCATAGAGCGTATTGTTAGCGATGCCAATACATTCGGCTATGGGAAGTCCGGCATTGAAGGCTTCGGCATAGGCTTCGGAAGCACCTGCCGTACGTTCTTTGACAAAAGGGATGTCATCGGCTTTTTCGGGATGGCTTTCCCGAAGAAAAGAGAGCAGGGAAAGCTCGTAGTATGAAAAATGAATGGCTGTCATTTTGATGATTTTAGTGAGGTATATAATGCAAAGGCACTCGACGTCCCCGCCGAGTGCCACCACTAAAATCCGCAGTAAAAACAAGATGATTGTTTATGACCGCATCATTCAGTGGCAAAATTAGCAATTTACGGGGATTTACCTTCGGGATTTGCCCGGTTTCTTACGTTCGGGGAAGACAAAGACCGTCTTGAACTCTCCGTCCAAGGAGAGAAGCCTCGAAGCTCTTGCCCGTTTTGGAGGTAAAGCCCTTGATGATGCCAGTCTCTCCGTTTACCGCCAACTGCGTCAGTTGCTCGTCCGTGAGGTTCTTGCCTGCCACGCTGCGGAAAAGCGTCAGCCCGCAATCGGCATCAGAGCATTTGGCACATCGGGGATAGAAGACCAGTGAGCCTTTGCCGCATTTGGGGCAATGGATGTCGCTCTGTTTCTTGGGAAAGAGGATTCTGGAGGAGAGCAGTTCGTCGGTAATCTGTGTGGCATAGCTTTCGATGCCCTTGCGGAAGTCCCGCTCTTTCAACTCTCCCCGTTCGATTTTCGCCAAGTCCGCTTCCCATTGTCCGGTCATTTCGGCATTGCCTATTTTCATCTCTCGGACGATGGAATAGACGGCAAGTCCTTTCTCCGTGGGGACGAGCGACTTCTTTTGGCGTACCATGTATTCACGGGCAAAGAGGGTTTCGATGACGGCGGCACGGGTAGCGGGTGTGCCGATACCGCAATCTTTGAGCTGCGCACGCAGTTCTTCGTCCTCCAATTCCTTACCTGCTGTCTCCATCGCTGCCAACAGCGAACTTTCCGTGTGCAGGGGCTTGGGCTTGGTCGTTCCTTGTGCCAGCGAACAGGCACAGAGCGGAAGCTGTCCGCCTTCCTCCCATTGGGGGATGATGATGCCTTCTCCATTCTCCCGACTTTCTCGTTCTTCGGCTTCTGCCTGCTCCTTGTCTTTCTTCCTGCTGTTTGAGGATAGTACGCCAACCCTCTTCCTTGATGATTTCACCTTTGAGGATGAACTTTATACCTTTACAAATGGCAGTAACCGTACTGACATCTTTCACACAATGGGCGGAAAAGGCTTCGAGCATACGTCCGGCTATCATATCGTAGATGACCGCCTCATCTCCAAACACGTCTATCGGCTTCTTGCCCGTAATGAGCAGAGCGTGGTGATCGGTCACTTTCTTGCCGTCCACCGAATGCGCATTAAATTCGGTTAGTCGGCGGGCATGGAGGCCCCAAACGGAATGGTCGTGCAAAAAGGCTATCAAGGCAGGTATTTCGGCAAACACATCTTCAGGGATATGACGGCTGCCCGTGCGTGGATAGGTGATGTACGCCTTCTCGTAGAGTTTCTGCGCCAAGGAAAGGGTTTGTTCCGCCGAATAGCCGAACCGACTGTTCGCTTCTTTCTGTAGGGTGGTCAAGTCGTACAGAAGCGGTGGCTCCTGTCTGGTCTCCTTGCGCACAATCGTTTCCACGGTGGCATAAGGAGCTTGTTTGAGTTTATCATACAGGGCGGTGGCTTCCGTCTTATCAAACCAGCGGTCGGCAGAAGAAAAACGGAAACTCTCATCACCTTCCTTTACAGTAAGGCTGAGTTGCCAGAATGGCTGCGGCTCGAACTTCTTGTTCTCCAAGAAACGGGAGCAGACCATACAGAGGGTCGGAGTCTGCACCCTGCCCAAGGAGTAAGTGCCTCGCCCTGCCGCAATGGATATGGCTTGGGTGGCATTGATGCCCACCAGCCAGTCGGCTTCGCTGCGGGCGCGGGCGGCATAATAGAGATTGTCATACGCCGCTCCGTTTTGTAGACGGGCAAGCCCCTCTTTGATGGCTTTGTCTGTCAAGGAACTGATCCATAGTCGCTCAAAAGGTTTGGCAATGCCGAGATACTCGTAGATGAATCTGAAGATCAACTCACCTTCCCTTCCGGCATCGGTGGCTACAATAATGCCTTCGCACGCTCGGAAGAGTTTTTCGATGACTTTCAATTGGGCGACTGCCGCAGCATCGGCTTTATAACCTTTTCTCTCCTTGATTTGACGGGGAATAAGGGTAAAGACGGGAGGAAGAATCGGCAGGTTCTCTTTGTGGAAACCCTTGATGCCGTAGGCTTCGGGCATGGCTGCCGTTATCAGGTGTCCCAGTGCCCAAGTGACGGCATAGCCGCCTCCTTCAATATAACCCTCTTTCTTGTTGGTTGCCCGAATAACACGGGCAATTTCACGAGCGACGCTCGGTTTTTCTGCTATGATGACTTTCATTTGTTCTTACTTTTTTTGGATATTAGTGGTGGCGGATTACATTTTCATTCCCTTGGAACGCTTCTTCTCTTCTTGCTTTTGTTCCTGTAGGGCGGTAGGTTCTGTCTGTCCCTGCTTGAGCGGCTCCTTCACATGCTTGGTAGCCTCGTTGGTCTTGCCTTCGGAATTGACGGCGACTTGCGTGCGGGAAGCATTGTCTGGAGTAACCTCTTTGGCTTGGGATTTGTCGGGATTCCATTTGAGGAAGTCGAACTTGTTCTTCTCGAAGTTCGGACGTACATAGGCATTGAAAGGCTCTCCCTTTTTGTCGATAAGCCCGGTCATATAGACCGTTTCACCTGCTTTGAGCTTCGCTTGCTCTTCGGGAGATTTCACGTCCCAGCATCTTCTTGGGGACACGCAATTCTTTTTGCTCCGTTTGTTCCTGTCCTTCGGGAGCTTGTCTTTGGCGTTGTCCTTGCTTGGGAGAGCCGAAACGAAATTCAATCGACCGCTTGTCGGCATTGAATTGCAGGTTAGTATTGAAATGCTTTCCCGTTTTGGAGGTCATGCCCTCCACATAGATGCTTCTGCCTTCCGAGAGTTCCTTTTTCTGCTCATCGCTCAGTTTCACACCCTTGATTTCATCGGGAATGCGTACTCTGTCGGCACTCAGGGCGATGATGTCGTTCGTCAGGCGGTCAATACTCACGAAACTGCGGGTCGGCTCCTCTTTGCCGGGGAAGGTCAGCTCCACGGTGCGACCGAGATTGCCCGTTTCTCTGAGGGCTTTCTTGTCCTCGTCGGTGAAGGTATGCCCGAAGAACTCGCGCTCCAATTGCGGCTCCTTGCGGATGGCGTGGACGACGGGGATAAACATACCGTCTCCGGAGGCTTTCAGAGAAAGACGGGCATCGGTGTAAAGGGAGACTTCTCCGATTTTGATTGCGATGGGAATAAGCGGAGTCTTGCGGTATTGAAGCAGGTCATCAAGATGCTTGCCCTTTTCGAGACTCTCACGGCTTACGCCCATCTGCTCGAACTGTTCCCATTTCACCTTGTCGGGGTCAATGCCTTGGAAGGACTGTTTCTGCTCGCCTGCATAGTCCGAAGGATTGACACGGGCGGAGTCCAGCATCTCTTTATTGGAGGGGACTTCCGGAGCTTTAAGCATCTCCGAGAGCACACGTGCACTGGCAACGGCACTCTCAAAAGGCACTTTGAAGAAGTTCAGCGGTGTGGGGTGCTTGAACTGCCGCATGAAGTTAGAGAGGAAGTTTTCCAGCGCATTGCTGTGCTTGTCGAACTTCAGGAAGCTCTGTTCATACTCGGCGGTGGGCGGTACGGTTTTCAGTCCGCCTTTCTCGTCCGTTCCTGTGACGGCTTTGAGATTTTCGCCCTTTTGATCCTTGACCAAAAGGACTTCTTGGTCTTTGATCTTTTCGTCCATATTATAATGTATTTAATGGCACCAACAGCGGTGCACGGGCAAAAGTAAATCAAAGAAACAGTGTAGGTTATAGGTTTGAGATAACTGCGTACTTGTGGCGTTGATATGGATAGAAGTGGCTTCCTATAAGGTCTTTGCAGGGTGTTGCGTGTCTTGATTGTTCTTCTGATTATGACATGCAATTCTTGTTCTCGATTTCCTTATAGAAAAAAAAAACTGCTTTTTTTTTTGCGTGAACAAATTTATTTGCTTATATTTGTAGGTACGTAACATAACACTCTATGTATGAAGTTGGATAAATACAATGTAGCACAGTCTTCTCAGTCTATTGAAGAGCTTACAAAAGAGTTCTTTCAGTATAAAGGAAATTATAGAGACGAAGTCGGGCAAGTTTATTGGAAAGAATCTGATTCTGCGGTATCTTCCAAAATGTCTTTGAATAATCGCACCAATTCTCGTATGGTCAGTTTTGTTTCCAATGATTATCTTGGGCTTTCCCAACATCCTCTCGTGCAAAGTGATGCTATCAGAGCTATCAATCAATTTGGGACAGGATTTTGTGCTGCTCCCAGCATTGGTGGCTACTCCTCTTTGCAGAAGAGATTGGAAGATGGACTTTCTTCTCTCTTGCATACAGAAGATACTTTGGTCTTTAACTCAGGCTTTTCAGCTAATGTTGGACTCTTTTCTGCTTTGGCAAACCTAATGATATCGTGTTCCTTGATAAAGGCGTTCATCGGAGTGTATTTGAAGGAGTGAGACATTGTACTTGTAAGATACTTCCTCATAACGATCCTGAAGCTTTAGACTCAGCCTTACAGCGTTACAAAGATGAAGGGAGCAATTTGTATGTTGTGATGGATGGGGTTTATTCCCAAGACGGAGACCGAGGTTTGGTTCGGGAGTATTTGGAGATTTCTCAAAAGCATGGAGCCTTGCTTATCGTGGATGATGCCCATGGTATAGGGGTATTAGGGGAAAGTGGTGCCGGTCTTTTGGAAGATTTGAATTTATTGGGACAGATTCCTCTTGTTACGGGTACACTGAGTAAAGCATTTGGAAGTATAGGAGGGTATGTTTCCGGGCGCAAGGATTTAATTAATTACATCCGTTACTATGCTGGAAGTTGCTGTTTTTCTGTTTCTCTTCCTCCTCCCTGTTTAGCTGCTGCTTTGAAGTCTTTGGAGCTAATCCCTAAAGCGACCTCTGAGCGAAAAGAGTTGTTGGCAAAAGCTCAATATGCAAGAGAGAAGCTACAAGAAGCAGGTTTCTCTACGACAGATTCCACCACTCCTATCGTTGGAATACTGACCCCGAGTTATGATGAAGCTATTTTGTGGGCGGAACGTTTACTCCAACACGATGTTTACATCGTTCCCATAGGCTATCCGGCTGTTTCAAAGCGTTGTCCCAGATTACGCTTAGCCCTTTCCAACTTGCACTCATATAGGGATATAGACTTTTTGATTTCAAAATTACTTACAGTAACAAAAAAGGATTATAAATACATGCCAAGAAAGAGACGCTCTTCTGCCGAGATTGCTCACTTGATAGATAAAGCAACAGAGGATATTGTACGAGAAAAAGGATTTGGGGGACTTTCTATTCAGGAAGTTTGTGACCAAGCTGAAATAGAACCTGCATTGTTTTACAGGCGTTATCCCGAGGGCTTTGCCTTTTATGTAGAGAAATTTATCCGAGACCATGATTTTTGGCTCTCTCATTATGAGGAATTCCCAGTCGAAAAGCTGAACAGAAGTCCGGAAAATTTGACACAGATTTTACTCTATTTATGGAAGCAAATCGCAGAAGACGGACTATTAAGTTCTTTGCTTCGCTTAGAACTTCAAGATTCTCCATTAGACGCTGCTGTTGAAATAGCAAAGGTGAGGGAAATCCAAACAGAAGATTTAGTTGATTTCTTTACTCAAGCATCAGAATCTCCGAATACACTGAAGATACAATTAGCTATTCTTACAGCAGGGATACGGTACTTGGCACTGCATAAAAATATATCTACTTTGTGGAATAGATTTTACGAGTATTCCAGAACAAGAGATAGAAATAGCCCTCATGCAGATTCTGAAACCTATTATGGGATTGAAATAGAATATCAAAGTGCACAATGATATATAGAGCCGGTACAGCTCGAAAGCAGAGAACGTGTTCTCCTATAAATTGTAACGAGGAGACTTTATTGATCATAAAGTTAAACTCATCACAACATAGCTGACAACTATGGTACAAAGATAGTCCTGACCAAAACAGTAAAGGCACAAAAAACTCCTGAGTGAGAATGGAGTTTACAGCATTATTTAATATTTGCAATAATGAAAGACTTTGATGTTCTAAACAAAGCCCTTGGAGAAATTAAGGGTGGCTTGACAGGTCTGTATGAATCCTCTGTAGGAGAAGCTTCTGAGGATAAAAGCTGTTCAACTTTCTGTACAGAAACCTGTTCTAATTCTATGGGAACAGAAGTAGGCTCAGTAAAGGGATTTATTACTCATCCTTTGAAGCCAGTAAAGAAGTAATGTGAATGAGCAGAGCAGAGGGACTTTTTGCGCTCTCTGCTCTCAATTAAAGCTATTTTCAGTCATGGTTCTATTGCATAACAATCCAAAATATCTACTTTCCTATGACAGGAATTTTGTCATTATAAAAGATAATGAAGAGAAGTCAACCGAAGTGTATTATATAATATATAACTCTGTAAATCACATTGTTGCTAAACTTAGTAAGATTGAATTTTATCTTCTCAACTTATTGTATAAATACGAAGATCCTATGTATATATCATCAATGCTTGATGAAAAATACAGGTCTGCTGTCCGGGATTTATTAACAAAAGATTCTGTCTCCAAACTGATTTGTACTAATGCATTTGAAGAACCAATTTTTAAAGAACAGAAAGAAATAATTCCTTCAACTTATTATCTGCATCTAACAGATCGCTGTAATTTACAATGTACCTATTGTTATAATCAAAAACAAAGATCGAATAAGGAGGATTTTCGCTTTGAAAAATGGAAGGAAATATTAAATAAAATATTGCCATATGCGAGTCATATTATATTAACTGGCGGAGAATGTTTCTTATATCCAGAAATTGGGAAGATTATACAGTACATAAAGGATAGTAGATATAAAATTTATCTTTCCTGTATCTCTAATGGTATGCATGACTATAGCGAGTTTTCTCCTGCTGTTAAGTTTGAGTATATTGATAGTATCATGTTTAGCTGTGATAGCCTATATCGAGCTGGAAATAGGGTAGGATTTAACCCTTGTGTTTTTCTTAAGAGTATCAATTTCTTTATTGATAACTATCCCAATGTATCCTTGGAGATTTCTGCTACTCGAACTATTGATAACAACGAAGACTTAGAAAAGATAAGAGACTTCTGTAATTCCAAAAATATTCGCTATAAATTTGTAAATCTTGTGCCGGAGAAAATAGGAGACATTAAAGATATGCCTGCTGCAATATCTTGTTTTTCTCAATGTTTTAATCAGGGAAAATCAAATTCATATCAATGGCCTGCAAAGAATACAAGATGTGGAGCAGGGCTCGGAGTTCTTAGCATTAATAGCAATGGAGATGCTTATCCATGTCAAGCGTTACATTACAAGGAATTCTTAATGGGGAATATCTTGCAAATGGATGTTAGGGAATTGAAATACATAAATAATCAAACAATGTGTTTACCTAGTGTTGATGAGATCGAAGGATGTAAATCCTGTAATTTGAGATATTTATGTGGTGGAGGATGTTTAGCTGTGAGTTATCCGAGCAATGGATTCAAGTTTAAAAGGAATAGACTTATTTGCCCTTTTAATTATGAAAATGCTATGAGAAAGTTAATGCGTGTTGAGAAGATTAAAAAGCATGAAGTCTAAAAAAGTCATTATCTGTATTTTAGCACTGACGACTTTCATTAGTACGACAGCATTTGCTCGTGAAATAAAAGGTCGTGTAGTAGATGCTAAGACAGGAGAAGCCATCCCCTACGCATCAGTATCCATCCATTCACTTCTCGATAGTGCAGTGGTGGATTATGCCATAACGACCGATGAAGGAGTGTTTGTGTCGAACAAAGTAGGAGAAGGGGATACGTTCTTTATACGCGTTTCTTCGATAGGTTATCTTACCGAACAGCGTTTGTTCTCGGAGTTAACCTCTTTGTCGGACATCTCCATCGCACTGCAACCTGATTGTATGTTATTGGATGAAGCCGTGGTGGTGGGGCGTAAAAAACTTGTTTCATTGACACCGCAAGGCGTGTCTTATGCCATGGCTAACGACCCCAAAAGTCAGGTGGAAGACTTGCTCACGGCACTCCGACGCATTCCGATGCTGACAGTAGACGGATTGGGCAAACTGATGGTTAAAGGAGGCAGTAATTACTCGATTTATCTGAACGGCAGACCATTCAAGAGTGCCAATCTTGACCCTACGCAAGTGCTCAGCAGTATTCCAGCAGCCAATGTGCTCAGGGTAGAAATCATCACCAATCCAGATGCTTCCTACGAAACAGAGTCTGGAAGTACGGTTGTCAATATCGTAACACAAGGGCGTAAAGTACTCGGTCAAAGTGCTATGCTAGCTTTGCAAGGGGAAACACAGCCGAAAGCTAACGGCTCAGTGGGATACAACCTTGTCACCCCTCGCTTGAAACTTTCGTTGGTTTATGACTACAATGTGAATATGCACCGAAAGCAACCCGTAGCGATTTTGCGAGAAGTGAAACTGCCCACTCAATCCTCGACATTGGACAGCCATGCACAGAATGATGGTACATACCAATATCATACGGGCAGACTAATGTTGGAAACCGAAATAGACAGTCTAAATATCCTTTATGCGGACGGACACCTCCGTTTCACTTCTACAGATTACAACTTGGATTGGCAGAAGCAATATCGGGAGGGACTACTTCGGGAAAATATACAGACCAAAAACAAAAGTAATTACCAAGATGGGAGTGTGGAAACCAATCTGTTTTATAAAAATCTCTGCAAGGATAAGCAAGAACATTTTTCTGCCGGCTATCGTTTTGCATACTCTCCGGATGTGCGTTCGCAAGAGGGAGTTGTGCATCGGGATGGACTCTCTCAGTTTTCCAAAAACACTTCAAAGGGAGGCTTGTGGGAGCACACGCTACAATTGGATGTGACACCGTTGAGGAGGTCGGGATTTATCCTCAAGACCGGTGTTATCGGAGCCTTTAGATACGGAACGTCCAATCCTTTGTATTATACCAAGAGCGAGGAGCAGGAAGATTGGAAGACATTGAACACTTCTGCTGAGCATACGCTTCGGCAACATTATAATAACATCGCTAGTTATGTCAATGCCAACTATCAGTTTAAGCGTTTTTCCCTCTCTGTTGGTGCAAGGGTGGAACATGCTCATTCTGTATTGACGCGCAGTGACAGTCGGGAGAAGACAGAAGAAAATCACCTTAATTTTATTCCTCGCTTCTCCATGACCTATCAGCTAAGTGATGCGAGCCAATTCAATCTCAGCTATTACAGTGGTGTGCAGCGTCCGTCCATTTGGTTGCTCAATCCCTTTGTGGATAAGATCGACGACTATAACAGTACCATGGGAAATCCCGACTTGAAGCCTCAAACGACCCATAGTTTCGGACTGAATTCATTGTTTATCGGACAAAAACTCTTTGCGCAATTCTCAATTGACTATACCATTACACTTGATCCTATTTTCAAAAGAAGATGGTTGGAGGAAGATAACGCCCGATTGCTCTACGAATCTTACTTCAACGGAGCTAAATACCAATCGATCATTTCCTCGCTGATGCTGAACTATCGTCCTACGCAACATATAACCATCAGCACTTTCGGGAATATTGGAGGGCTCTTCTTCTATGGAAACCAAGGAAACCTCATACAGAAAAATCTGATCTATAATATTCAGACAAATGTAGATGTCAATCTTTCCAAAGACTTTTATATCGGAGGGAAATATGGTTTCACACAATCCAATCCTATTCTTGGTTCAGAGAACAATCATTCGCATTTGTATTCTTTCTACCTAACCAAGCGTATGCTGGATGGAAAACTCTCAATCTCGCTGACTGCAAATCGTCCATTCCAAAAATATAGCGAGCTGAGGGCTACGGATTGGGGTGAAGGTTTTGAACAACGTCGTTCCAATTGGATTACGGCGCGTTCCTTTGGTGTCAAAATAGTCTACAAATTCGGCATAGGCGATAAGACTTCCGTGAAACGCAATAATAGTTTAAGTACCAGTGATCTCGACAGAAGTACGGGGGTAAAATAATTTTGAACAAGTTCTAAGATATGAAAATATTGCTACAGAGAGACAATATGGATTGCGGCCCAACATGTTTGGCTATGATAGTTGAGTATTTTGGGTGCGATGTCAATCGGGACCATTTGCGTGAATGTTGCGCATTGGGAAAAGATGGAGTCTCTTTGCTAGGCATAAGCAAAGCTGCTGAAACTATTGGTTTAAAAACGATTGGTGGAAGAACTTCTTTTGATTCACTCACACAAGAGTTCCCTTTGCCTTGTATTGTTCATTGGAATCAAAATCATTTTGTAGTCGTCCATAAAATCAAGAAAAGAAAGGGGCTGTACTCTATTTATGTTGCGGATCCTAGTAAAGGACTTATAACCTATACAAAGGAGGAATTTTGCAAGCATTGGATAAGCACAAAAACTGATGGTATAGAAAAGGGAATAGCCTTGCTGTTTGAACCAACAGAGTATTTTTATGCTCAAAGGGGTACAGAAACGACTACACGGGGGCGTATCCATTTCCTTTGGAACTACCTCAGGAAGTACAAGCGTTTCTTTCTTCAATTAATATTGGGTTTGTTGCTTGGTTCACTACTTCAACTTATCTTTCCTTTCCTCACCCAAACTATCGTGGATACGGGCATTGGAGGAAAGGATCTTGGTTTCGTATGGCTGGTACTATTGGCACAAATGATGCTACTTTTCAGCCGTACAGCTATTGACTTCATTCGTTCCAAGATTCTCCTGCATATCTCTACACGCATCAATATCTCGCTTATTTCGGATTTCTTCATCAAACTGATGAAACTACCGATGAAGTTCTTCGACACTAAACTTATGGGGGATCTTTTGCAACGCATTGAGGATCATCGCCGTGTAGAGCAATTCCTCACATCAAGTAGTTTGAGTCTACTATTTTCCTTCTTTACATTTTTGATATTTGGCATTGTCTTAGCAGTATATAACCTGTATATCTTCGGAGTATTCCTTTTGGGAACTGTTCTCTATGCCGGTTGGATAGTTATCTTCCTCAAAAAACGTCGTCAATTGGACTACAAATACTTTGAGCAAGCTGGAAAAATAGAAATGTAACCTATCAACTGATAGGTGGTATGCAGGAAATTAAGTTGCAGGGATGTGAACAACGTAAGCGTTGGGAGTGGGAGGACGTACAAGCCGACCTTTTTAAGGTTAATCTACAATCCCTAAACCTGCAACAAGTGCAGCAAGCAGGAAGTATAACCATCAACGAAGTGAAGAACATCTTGATTACCGTGCTTGCTGCCACAGCTGTAATACAAGGCAATATGACTCTTGGTATGATGCTGGCGGTGCAATACATCATAGGACAGCTCAACAGTCCTGTGGAGCAACTTATTCAATTCATCTATTCTTGGCAGGACGTGAGTATTAGCCTTGACCGTATGAACGAAATCCATACCGAAACCAATGAGGAGAATACGGAACGTACAAGGAATAACTATACCGAAAAGTCTATAGATGGGCATTCGCTTGCCATAAAAGACCTTTCATTCAAATATGACATATACAGTCCGAAAGATATTCTCTCGAACATCAATCTTTCCATCCCCAATGGTAAGGTAACGGCTATCGTTGGAGCGAGCGGAAGTGGAAAGACCACACTCATAAAACTTCTTTTAGGATTCTATGAGCCATTAAGCGGAAGTATTCAGATAGGCAGTGCCCATCTGAGCGAATGTAATCTTGGATGGTGGAGAAGTCAATGCGGAGCTGTGATGCAGGGGGGGTATCTGTTTTCAGATACCATTGCAAGGAATATTGCTATATCGGATGATGAACCAGACATTGAACGTATCCGCCATGCAGCGCGTGTGGCAAATATAGCCGACTATATTGAAGCCCTGCCATTAGCCTATAACACGATGATAGGACAAGACGGACAAGGCATCAGTCAAGGGCAACGACAACGCATTCTGATTGCGCGGGTAGTCTATAAGAATCCGATGTTCGTATTTTTGGACGAAGCTACCAATGCCCTCGATGCAAACAACGAACGAGTCATTACTGAAAGTCTGTCTGATTTCTATAAAGGTAAAACGGTGGTTGTGGTAGCACACCGCCTTTCCACTGTCCGTAATGCAGACCAAATAGTTGTTTTGGACGAAGGGAAAATTGTAGAGATCGGGACACACGAAGAACTGACCTCCAAACGAGGCAAATATTTTGCCTTAGTGAAGAATCAATTAGAACTTGGCAACTGATATGGAAGAGAAAAAGAAACAAGAGCGTAGCTTTGAGCTTCGTAGCGAAAAAGTCCGCAGTATCGTAGGACAAATTCCATCCTCATTAGTTCGCTATGGCATTACTGCCATCGGAGTAGTATTGCTTTGTCTCTTTGTCGTGGCTTACTTCTTGCCCTATAAGCAAGTTTATTCCGGGACGGCAATTATACAAGACATTACTAGCGAAGCGAAGGCGGATACGATAGAAATAAGTGTACTCTTGAATTTTGGAGACAAACGTATGACAATTCCTCCGAAAGAAGGAGTATCCATTGATTTTCAATCGGCTGTAGGAGTTGCCCAAGGAAGTATCATTTCTCTTTCTATGGAACGTGATACCCTTGGTAGGCAAGTAGCATTCTGTCGAATACCATTACAATCAGTAAAAAAGATGGAGCATAGTGAAGTAGATTTCATACTGACACTTCAATCGGGCAATTTATTAAGTCGTTTCTTTTCCGGATTATTCGGGTAATTATTTCTCAAGCGACATTCAACTCAGGGCAAATCTCAAATACATTATCATATGAAAAGACTAACCCAAACACATTCATTTAGGACTCTTTCTTCGAAAGAATCCACAGTTTCTCAGATCCGTAAGGCAACTGATGAGTTGATTGAAAAGGTAATCGAATTGAGCGATTCAGAAATTGATGACACTTCCTTATTTCGCATTATGAGCTACACACGATTTATCCTTCAAAGACTTCAAAAAAAATCACGAAATAGGGCATTCGATCCAATCCTGTTTAATTGAACTATGCCAAGTTCTTTCTACAGAGTTAGAGATTTTTGAGAGAGGTCTGCGAAAAAAGACTTTTCTCATCCCTCACCGGCAAACAAGGCAGTCCATTCACTGGACAGGCAAGGCTACAGATTTGGTCGAACTCCTTTATGCCCTCGATACCTGCGACTGTATCAACAACGGAAAAATCGGCGTAGAAGAGTTGGCAGACGCTCTTTCCAACATCTTCGGCGTGGAAATCAAGAACTGCTACAACGTTTATATGAATATGAAGCGACGCAAGGACGACAGTCGCACCTATTTCCTTGATGGACTCCGAGAGAAACTGAATAAACGTATGGTGGAGAGCGACCTGAAAGGCGGAAAATTCAAGAAACGGTAAATGTAACAAAGGGAGATACTCCATTTTTCGGAGAATCTCCCTTGATTTATTTTCTGTAACTGTTGGAGGCAGAAGATTTTCGAGCCTCTCGAAAGAAGATTAGAAAAAACTCCAACTCTTAGTTGGAGAATTTGCCTCCTCTTACCGAAAAGCCTTGAATACCCTATACACAGCCCAGAGACAAGTAAAAGGAGCGGTAAAAACTCCGATGACAACAAAGAGAATCAGTTTGAAGATATAGTAAAATACCCACTGCCCGTTTGTTCCGGCAATCATTTTATAGGGAATGAACTTCCCTGCGAAGAGGTAGCCCGACCATATCGCCATCAGCACATATCCGGACATCCATCTCATATCCTCAAAACTTTTGGTCGCCAAGAAATTCCATCTGAAACCTATGACAAACAAGGTGATGAGAAATAACAGGCTGAAGATGCTACGCCAAATCTCACTACGTTTTCTTTTCTGAAAACAAGGTGTACAGAGTATCGGCTGATACCTTTCCGCACATTCGGGACACAGCCCTTTTCCACAATCGGAACATTGGGCTACCGCCGGTTTTTTGGGTATGATTAAAACAATTCATAGTGTCATCAATTAGCGTTTTCAAAAATACAAAAATCCCGCCTTAGAGCCAAGAAAAACAACCGTTATTTCTTGGTATTGAGTAGTTTGGAGAGTTTCGGATCGTCGGAAATTCGTTGTAACTCCCGTTCCACGATTTCCCGCACCTCCGTCTTGACACGGTCATAGTTTGCCTTGATTTCCTGCTCCATCATATCCTCTCCGTTTTCATTCGTGAAGTCTGTCAGAATGGGTATCGGGCGGCAAGCAGCCGTTTCCTTTGCAACTTTCGCATTGTCCACCACAATCTCACAGTGGAATATCTTCTGCTCGATACGTTCGGAGAAATTATCGGCAACTGCTCCCACGAACATTCCCTGTGTGAGCGTGGAGATCTTGCTCTGCGGAATCAGGCTGTCCATCTGCGTGGAGATGGAGGTCGTTTTGTCGCTTCGGGTGATGCTCATGCTCTGCCGTTTCTGAAGCACCTTGCCAAACCTCTCCGAGAGCGTCTTTGCCGTCTCGCCGACCACCTGACCGGAGAAGATGTTCCCGACGGTGTTCATCACCACGGCAGCCTCCTTGTCTCCATAGTCACGCTTCAACTGGGAGAAGTCCTGAAAGCCCAAGCACACTGCCACCTTGTTGCTTCGTGCGGTGGCAATCAGATTGTCAAGTCCTTTGAAGTATATGGTAGGCAACTCGTCTATCAGCACCGAACTTTTCAGCATTCCTTTCTTATTGATGAGCTTGACGATACGCGAATTATACAACCCCAATGCTGCTCCGTAAATGTTCTGTCTGTCGGGATTGTTCCCCACACAAAGGATTTTAGGCTCTTGGGGATTATTGATATCCAGTGTAAAATCATCTCCCGTCATAATCCAATAGAGCTGCGGACTTATCATCCTTGACAAGGGTATCTTGGCGGAGGCTATCTGTCCCTGCAACTGGTCAGCCGCCCCTCCGAGCCAAGCATCCATGAAAGGAGAAAGATAGTTCTCCAATTCAGGATAGGAAGTAAGTATTGGAAAAATATCCTCGTACTTGCGGCAGAGAAACTCGATGGCGTGCGGAAAGGTACAGTATTTCCCTCCCTCGAAAATGCGGAGATACCAAATGATGGCGGCGAAGAGTACGATGGGCGACTCCACGAAGAAATCTCCTTGTTTCTGCACCCACGTCTTGTTGAGGTTGAGCATGATGGTGTACGCCGACTCGTAGGCATCTGAAATGTCGCTCATGAAATCGGGGTGTATCGGATTGCAGCGGTGCGACCGACGAGGGTCGTCGAAGTTGATCACGTAAAACTTCGGTTTGACCTTATATCCTTCCGAGTGATGCAGCAGATGGTTGTAAACAATCGTGGAGAGGTCGGGATACTTGAAGTCGTAGCAGTAAATGGCAAAACCTTTTTCGATTTGCTGCTTGATGAAATTATTGATGATGGCATAGGACTTACCACTGCCCGGCGTTCCCAAGACGGAGACCGCACGGAAAGGATTGACCACGTTTATCCAGCCCCTGTTCCATTTCTTGCGGTAATAGAATCGGGTCGGCAGATTGACCGAGTACTCGTTTTCCAAGAGTCTTGTCTCCTGCATAAAGGATTCATTCTCTTGATTGAAGACATCCTCCATCAGGTTGTTCTTCAAGAGTCGGCTCATATAGAGTCCCGCCATCAGCAGACAAACATAGCCTACGGTTATCGTAAAAGTATAGAGAGCCGTATTCGCCTCTATGGGCAGTGACAAGGCGAGTATCCACCAATTGAGGAAGAAAAAGACAAAGCCGGCGCCCATGAATGCCCATATCTTCGACCAAGTGATATGCTCCTCTTTCACACCTTTCGTACCCAGACATGAAAGCCCCATCAGTACCAACGCAAAAAGCTTGGTATAAAGCATATTTCCGAACAGCCCCGCCGTGCGGTGGAAATTCATCAGTATCCTGTCCACCACACCGATATTCACGCCCCATAGCCGTATCGCCTCATAGCAATACCAATAGAGGTGGGCAACCACCAGTATGGTACTTACGGCACGCAGAAAATCCATGATTTTCGCCAGTGCTCTCAAATCGTCTTCTTGTTGCATAGTTTTTCGTTTAATTTCGTTCTTACTTTTATGATTGTTGAAATTGTCTTATAAGACTTTTCAAATTGTCTTATAGGACAATTTTAATTCCCATATAAGAGAATTTGACGCCTCTGATAATTCCTGATAATCAATATCTTACAATCTTAGTTTTCTACACTTTAGAGATGGAAAATACGGTTTATAACCGAGGCTTCTTCTGTTTCTTCTTTCTCTGCATCCGCTTTCGGAACTGCTCCTCTTCCCAGTCTGTCCCGCTTGTTTCCACAGGGAAATCGAGAAGACCTCCCAAGAAGGAATTATCCTCTGTCGAGAATGTCTGGGAAGCAGACTGATTTTCTGCTTGAGGGGTAGTACCAGATAGTTCGGGATGCGGGCGGTCGAACCACTCGGCAACGGCGTTTGCCGAAAGTTCCTTGCCCAATCGTGAGCCATTGACGACACAGCCGTTGTTATGGTCTATAAAGGTGACACCATAGAGCCGCCCTTCCTCGTTCTCTCGGAAGATGACATCAATACCCCTGCGATGAAGGTTCCCACTGAAATCCTCTCTTGTGGCAGAACGCTTCAATGCTCCGGCTACGATTGCTTTGGTCTTAGGAGCAAGATGCTTTTCCTTCAGTTTCTCCTTTGACGCCTTGAAGCTTTTTTGCAAGGCTTCATATCCGACAGCCTTCCCGAAAAGGGAAGCCTTGAAAGGATTACCCACCTTCTTACCTTTATCATCGGTAGCAAAATAGACCAATCCGTTATAGGGCTTTCCATACATTTCCCCCTTGACCTCTTCCACACATATATTATAGGTGGAAAGCAAGGCGCGGTATTCCTTAAAGCTCGGACAGTGATAAATTTGACCGCCGGTTTGGTGACTGAAGCCAGTTGCTTTTTAAGGTTTCCTTCTTCGAGACAGACTTTCTGCAAGCGAAACGCTTCCTTGAATTGTTTCTTGTCGGCAGGATGCAATCCATACCTTTGCTCCATCTCCCGTGTGATATGCTTACTCTTGTAGAAGTTATTGCCATCGTTAATCTTCCGTCCCGTCTCATCCACTGCCAAGGTCACGATGTGCAGGTGATGCCGGTCTATATCCTCATGCTTATAGACCACGAAAGGCTGATTGCCATAGCCCATCCTCTCGATATACTCCAATGCAATGGCGGAGAACTGTTCATCGGAGAGTCTGTCATCGGGATGCGGGTTCAAGGAGATATGAATAACGGGCTTTTTCGTATGAACTTGGCTTGGCATATATGCCAGAAAGTCCTGCATACAATCGGTAATATCGTGCCCACCATCGGCAGGACAGAACACCTTATTTGTTTCCAATATCCTTGCGACGCCTTCGTTTACTTTCTCTCCGTTGTATGCCAACGCCCCATACAAGGAACTTCCATAGCTTATTTTTGCAACCATTTCTCTTGAAATTCACGGGTGAGTTGTACGATTTCGCCTCCGATAGCCGCCAATTCGAGTGTCAGTTTCTCCAGTTGGGCAAGCATGGCGAAGGCTTTTTTCTCGGTGAAATTGCTTTTTAAGGCAACCACGACTTGGTTGTAATTGATCCCTACACTGCGAAACTGTCCGTACAAAGTCGTCAGTTTTTGATAGTAATCGAGCAACGAACGATCGACTTTTATCACTCGGAATGTCTCATTAAAGATTCTTGCTTTAATGAAAGCCGACTGACTTTTGTACACCAGCCGTTTCTTTCTATGGAGAGAAATTCGGCAAATTCCATCGCCGTAAAATTGACTGAAACCCGTTTTTTTCGGTCTTCACTTTGAAGCTTATGCTCCGCATCTTCTTCATTTTCATTTCTTACTTTGGATTTTAGTGTTTCACGACATCACCGGCATTTGAGGCATCGCATTCTCTCTTCCAAGAAAAAACGACTTCGGAGTTTTTTCTGCCCTCTGCAAGAGCAAGGGTTTTATGCTGCAAAAACGGAGTCGTGCTGCATAAAACATACCTTGCTATTTGCTCCGGCGCAAATAAATCCGTCCGTGAAGGACGGAAGTCGAGTCCCTCAAAAAAGAACGCTTTATGCCTCGAAGACTTCGGCTTACCGCTTGGGTGCAAAGTTACTAAGCGTTGTGCCTAAATCACTTACCTCTTACGGAGCCACAAATACGCAAATCGAAGCCACAAGTACGCAGTTAGCAAAAAGGGCAGAAACAAGGGGATAAAGGCTTCTATATTTGCCCCGTCAAACAGGTGTTTGCAGGTTGGTGGACATACCTGCCTGCCCAAGTCTGAAAACCTGTCCGCAGCCATTTGAACAGACAATTACGGAAATGGAAATAGGAATGAGAATGTGTACAAGTTATTGCACCCGTCACCCCTCACACCCTTGCGCAAGGGTACAAGTGTGGACATATGGATGGGTGGACGTGTGCAAGTATGCCTCCCGTCATATAGCTCCACCCTTATACAGGGAGGGACATATCCCGAAAGGCGGGTCTATGTTCCCTTATTGGAATACCTTACCATATGCCTGTCCGGGGATTTATTTCCTCACAGGCTCGTTTCCATATCTGCCTTTTCAAGGAAACAAACCAAGGCGTGCATGCGCCTTTCCTCACATATATGTAGAACCATTAAACAGAAAATGAAATGAAAAAGAAACCAGTTTTCATTGCCTTCTCCACCCAGAAGGGCGGTGTCGGCAAAACGACCTTTACGGTCTTGACGGCAAGTTACCTGCACTATGCCTGCGGGTATAACCTTATTGTGGTGGATTGTGACTATCCGCAATTCAGCATCAATGCCATGCGTCAGCGTGACGCACAGGGGGTGGATCGCAACCCCGCGCTGCAAGAATTGGCAGCAACTCAATTCTCCGAGTTGCAAAAGCCTACGTATACCATCCTTTGTGCCACGGCAGAGGTAGCCGTGGATACGGTCAGGGAATATCTGGACACGCACGAGCCGGATACGGATTTCGTCTTTTTTGACCTGCCCGGAACCATCAACAATGACGGTGTGCTGACCACTCTCTCCGGTATGGATTACATCTTCACGCCCATCTCCGCCGACCGTATATCCTTGGAAAGCACGCTGAGCTTTTCAGCCATCATTAAAGAGGCGATAACCGACAATACAGACACTGACAACAAAGGGATTTACCTCTTTTGGAACATGGTGGACGGCAGAGAGAAAACACCCCTCTATGCGATGTATGAAAAGGTCATTGCCGATTTGGGACTTCCCATCTTAAAAACGGCAGTCCCCAATACGACCCGCTACAAAAAGGAGGTAATGGAGGAGGGTACGACCCTCTTCCGTTCAACCATCTTTCCCGCCTCTCGCACGCTGCTTAGAGGCAGTCGTCTGAAAGAGCTTGTGGAGGAAATCTTGTCCATCGTAAAACCTGAAGCATATGGCAGGAAAGAATAAAGGGGCGATAGATCCCGTCGCTATCCGGGAACTGATTTCACAGGGGATCCCGATGAAAAAGAAAGAGAGCGAGATGATCCCCTCTCCCGGCATTGAAGAGGTGGATGAGTCTGTCTCGGAAACACAGAAAGAGGCTTTGGAAGAACCACAACTACCCATCCGAACACGTCGCAAGAATCCCGCCAAAGGAGATTACATCTCACTCTTCATGCACCGCAATGACCTGTATGACCGCAAGGCAATCTACATCTCCAAAGAGTTGCAGGACAAACTGTCGGAAATCGTCCTCTTCATCCGAAAGAGAGAGATGACATTGGGTATGTACGTGGAAAACATCCTTCTCAAACATTTGGAGGACTACAAGGAAGAAATCAACAGATTAAGTGAAAAGAACTTCAAGAAATTATTGTGATATGAAACAGAAAAAAGATCAACCAATGGCAGGTCATAAGTCCTGCAGAGAAAGAAAAAGCGTCTCTTCAAAAGTAACCATCCGTAACTCCACCACGCTCATCGAGCATTCCGAGGGACACACTACAGGTCTCCTTCAGGAAGAGAAGAGCGATTACGAAACCACCTTTCTGCAACCCCTTAACATCGGAGACCGAAAGGGCGTGTTCATTTCCAAAAAGACACAGGAAGAGATTTCCGAAATCGTCTCATGTGGCAGCCGCAGGCAAACTGACGATTGGGGCATTCGTAGAACATATTCTCCGGCATCACTTAGAGAGTCACCGTGATGAGATAGACGCCTTGTTTGAGCAACAGTTCCGTAAACGTTTCGAGCGATGAAGCAGGTGATTGTCATTCTGCTGTCGGTCGGCTTAGCCTATCTCGGCAGCGTGCAGGTCACCCGCTTCCTGTACGGACGCTATCGGAGTGCCGTGAGACTCTATCGTGACTTGCGGCTCTTTTTCCGGGAACGGGGCAAGAGGAAAGTCGTCGTTACCATCCGTATCCCCAAAAGGAAACCCTCCCAAGAGGAGAATATCCTTTTAGCCGAGTTGCCCATCGAAGAAGAGCAACAGGAACAGACGCCTGGAACGGGAATGTCGGAAGAGAGCTCTCCTTTCATCCCCGAAGAGGAAGAGGATTATGTATTGGAGGAAGTCCAAGGTGAAAGCTATTCCCTTTCGGAAAGCATCACCGTGGAAGAACTGCAACAAATGGGCAATGTCCTCTCCTGTAAGAATGCCCCGATAGAGGAAGCAGCGAAAGCTGCTGAAACCATCTATAAGATACACGACTCCCCGATGTTCCAAGCGATTAAGAAAGCAGCCGGAGAACGTGTCCGCGAGCTGCTGGAGCGCGTTGCCGAAGAAGCTCCGAAAGAAGTTCAGTCAGGCAACTTCGATTACAAACGATTTATCAAGACATAGTATTCACCCACTCAAAGAAAAGAGAAAATATGAGTAAACCCATTTATCTCGCCATCGCTTCCCCAAAGGGAGGTGTCGGCAAAACCTCGCTTACGGTACTTGCCGCAAGCATTCTGCATTACCAAAGAGGATTCGATGTCGCCGTCGTGGATTGCAACCATCCCGTCTATACCATCGCCCGTCTGCGGCAGCAAGAGTCGGAAGAACTGAATCATCAAAGGCTGATGCACCTGAAACATCGGACAGCCTATGCCCCTTATCCGATTATCTGCACTCCGGTGCGGGAAGCCCTGAGGCGAGTGGAGCAACACTGTGTGGACAGCCATCCTCGATGCATTCTTTTCGACCTCCCCCCATTGATGCGTACCGAAGGGACGGTGGAGTTGCTTTCAGCAATGGATGCCGTCGTCTTTCCCGTTACGGGCAGTCCGATGGATATGGAAGCCGTCCGCCATTTCATCGACATCTTGGGAGAGCAGATACTGACGATGGGCAAGGGCAATATCAGAGAACTTTATCTGCTACGCAATATGATAGAGGCTTGGGAACGTGAGGATGCCGACGAACGCTGTCGCACCCTTGCCGATGAAACGGGAGTCCTCTTGATGCAGACCTCATTGAGCCACTCCCGTTTGTATCGTCCGCTGCTTTCCGAACGCAGAAGAGGGGTATCCACCCTCTTCCCACCCCACGGAGGGAAGTTGAGCAGGCTCTGTATTGAATTAGGCGATGAACTTCACGAAATCCTGCAACGCCTATGTACCGAATAGTCCTTGCCGCTCTCTTGCTCTATCTCCTGTGGCTATTTCTTTTTCTCTCGTATGAACGAAGAAAAAGGAAGAACAGGGCAATTGAGAAAAAGCCTTGCCAAATGGTCTCTGAAGCTGAAATCATCGGTAAAAGTCACTTCAAACTCAGCCACTCGACGCCACAAGTACGCAGTTATCCAAAAGACGAGGCGGAAGCAAAAAAGGCATCTACATTTGCTCCCGAAAACGGACAAGAGCCATTGGAAGAGCCGGATGAACAGCCCGACATAGATGAGATTCCTTTAACGTATGAATCCTCAGATTCTTCATTGTTTGAAGAGGAGGACGAGGAACTTCCCATACAGGGAGAAAGCGAATATGCCACGGGAATTGATTTTGAACGGGTGCTGGAAGCCTTGTCGGTCATTCACCGCCACGCCCACACCGAAGCAGAGCGACAGAGTACCGGCGATACGCTGAGGGAGTTAGAAGGAACTCACCTGATGGAAACGCTCCGAAGCGATGCGAAACGCTCAGCCACGATCGATGAAATCGTCCGTGCCCGTTTCGAGGAGCTTTACAGCGGCGAAAAGGCGTAACGCCCCTTCCGAATGGTTTTGTCCCAATAGTATGAACCCTTTAATGCAACAAGCAATGAAAGAAAAAGAGTACGGCTGACATACGAGAGAAGCCACCACTGAAATCCGAAAGTAACAACAGTATTCACCCGTCGGGAGTATATATCCAATCCTCTCGGCACAAAACAAAGATTTATGACCAAAAGACATTTTCTTATCGCAGCCGTTCTGCTGCTTTCCATTTCCTCTGCCTTTGCCCAAGGCAACGGCTTGTCGGGCATCAACCAAGCCACCAACATGGTAACTTCCTATTTCGACCCTGCCACGAAACTCATCTACGCCATCGGTGCGGTCGTGGGACTTATCGGCGGGGTAAAGGTCTATTCAAAGTTCTCGTCCGGAGATCCCGACACCTCGAAGACCGCCGCAAGCTGGTTCGGAGCCTGTATTTTCCTTATCGTGGCAGCCACCATTTTAAGAAGTTTCTTCCTCTAAGCCTATGGAGACCTATCCCATCAACAAGGGAATCGGTCGCTCGGTAGAGTTTCAAGGACTCAAAAGCCAGTATCTGTTCATTTTCGCCGGAGGGCTGCTTGCCCTTTTCGTGCTGTTTGTCATCCTCTATATGGCGGGTGTCAATCAATGGATCTGTATCGGCTTCGGAGGGACTTCCACATCCATTCTGGTGTGGCAGACTTTCTCCCTAAACAGAAAGTACGGGGAACACGGGCTGATGAAGCGTTCCGCGCTGCACAGCCATCCCCGCTACCTCATCAACCGACGACGCATTCCCCGTCTGCTGCGACACAAGGAACTGCCGAGACGAAAGAGAAGAGAGAGTAAAGGAACGAACAAAGGAAAGGAGGAAAAGCAATGAGAAACCTATTGAAAGCCACTACGCTGGAGAACCGCTTTCCGCTACTTGCCGTCGAAGAGGGTTGTATCCTCTCGAAAGACGCCGACATTACGGTCGCCTTTCGGGTCGAGCTTCCCGAACTTTATACGGTGACGAGTGCGGAGTATGCCGCTATCCATTCTTCTTGGGTAAAGGCAATCAAGGTGTTGCCGACCTACAGCGTCGTACACAAGCAGGATTGGTTTGTCAAGGAGGGCTACCGTCCGGACTTGCAAAAGGAGAATATGAGTTTCCTCTCCCGCAGTTTCGAGCGGCATTTCAACGAGCGACCCTTCCTGAACCATGCCTGCTACTTGTTCCTGACCAAGACGACCAAGAACCGTAGCCGGCAGCAAAGCAATTTTTCTACGCTCTGCCGGGGACATATCATCCCCAAGGAGGTACGGGACAAGGATACCGCCCGCAAGTTCCTCGAAGCGACCGAGCAATTCGAGAGGATTATGAACGAGTGCGGCTTTGTTCGCCTTACCCGATTGAGCGATGAAGAGATTGTCGGCACGGAAGAAAAACCGGGACTGATTGAGAAGTATTTCTCGCTGTCCCTCTCCGACACGACGGTTTTGGAGGACATCGACCTCAAAGCCGACCAAATGCGTATCGGCGATAAGCGGCTCTGCCTGCATACCCTTTCCGATACGAAGACCTGCCCGGGCTGGTAGGCACGGATATGCGCTATGAGCGATTATCCACCGACCGCAGCGACTGTCGCCTTTCCTTTGCCGCTCCCGTAGGGTTATTGCTCTCGTGCAACCATATCTACAACCAGTATGTGCTTATTGATGATAGTGCCGAGAACCTGCAACGCTTCGAGAAGAGCGCACGGAATATGCATTCGCTCTCCCGTTATAGTCGCTCCAATCAAATCAACAAGCAATGGATTGACGAATACCTGAACGAGGCACACAGCTTCGGACTTACCTCCGTCCGCTGTCATTGCAACGTCTTGGCGTGGAGCGAGGATGAGGAGGAACTTCGCCGTATCCGTAACGATGTGGGCAGTCAGCTGGCTCTGATGGAGTGCAAGCCTCGACACAACACGGTGGATATGCCGACGCTGTTCTGGGCTAAAGTATTGCTTCTGTCTTATCTTACGTTCAAAAGTCGTTCGGACTTGCAACTTTGCTCTACAATGAGGGCAAGTGCAATGTTCGGTTGTCTTCTCTATTGTCCAACTATGCCCACAATCCATACACGTGATACAACCTTTGGGAAGTCGGTAGGCGAAATGATCTATACACTCACGGAATGCCCATTTGCTCTGTGTCTTGGTTATCGGTCGCAGGTGCTTGCTCTCGGCAAGTACTGCTTTCTCGAACTTGTTTCTCGGTTTCATAATCTGTCCTCCTTAATCAGTTATTGCGAAATACATAACCGTCCTTGTACCAAAAGTCCATATCGAAAAGGTCATCGGCATATTTGGAGAAGTCGAAGTAATTCAGTGCAAAATCGGATAACTCATTCTCCATTTTTGCAAGTTCCTCCGCAAAATCCTCCCTGCTTGCATAACTTCCTATGTAGTCCGATTGGAAAGACTTCACAAGGCTGTAAGCGTCTTGTGTGAGTTGAGAGCTGTTGCCGTCTGCCCACACCCAAAAGGCTTCTTTCTCCGTGTCGTTCAGTCTGTCCAACTCGTCCCGAAGCTCAAAGAAGGTTTCCTCCAAATGGCTCTCGGCTATCAGACCATCGGGGATTTCCTCCCACGCTTGGAACATATATTCGGGTTCTTCCTCATCCTCGTGTATCCCGGCACAACGCTCCATAAAGCCGTCCAAATCGTAGAAGTCCGAAAGTTCCACCCATTCGCCCTGCAATGAGCCGTTGTTGTACTTGGCATAAGTGCCTACATAGATGCGTGCTTCGTTCAAATCCGTTGCTTCCATTTTTCTTTTGTTGTTTAGAGGGTTAAAACTCGAATAGTGAGGGTTGTGCTATCTGCTGTTCCACCTGCTTCTCCACTTTGGGTTTCTTGGCGGTAAGTTTGCGGTATTCCTCTGCTTGGTATCGCTCGATAGCCTTTTTCTTGCTTCCGCTTTTTCCTCCTCCGTGAGTTCGATAGTATGGTTTACCACGACTTGGCAGTTGATGTACTTGCCCACCTCGATGTTATCCTCGTCGTAATAATGCACGGCAAGGGAATATACCTCCTCATCGGACAGACCTGCACACCCCATTCTTTGGACTTCCGTCAAGATGTAGGTAATACACTCGTCTATGCTCTTGTTCTCTTTGCGGAAACTCTCCGCAAAGAGTTCATCGTATGATGCTCTCGTTTCCAAATAGTTTTGGATAACGTCCTTGAAATGTTCTGTACCTTTCATTGTCTTTGTTGTTTTTATCAGTTGAATAATGTTCCGTCAGAAAGAAATTCGTAGTTGTTGGCTTCGCAACTCTCGGCAAAGGCTTCTTCGCTGAGTTGATATTCCATATCGTCCCTGCAAGCCTTGAAAAAGCCGTTTAAGCACTTGTTCATAAGTTCGTAAAGGATGGTGTTGTCGGGGGCTTTCAGAAAGTCGTATATAGGCTGTAATATCTCATAGTCCATATAATAGCCCGTCAAAACACAATCATTGGTGACGAATACACGGCTCTTGCGCTTTGTCTTGTAATTGTGCCCCCAAATGGTTTTGGGTATATACAAGTCGTTCCAATAGTTATTGACAAGGTATTTCAGAAGTCTAACCCCTTTCAAATTATCTTCTTCCTCGCTGTAAGGAGAAGTGAAACGATACCAATAGGAATAATCATCGTATGACCATCTGTCCACCTTGATATTGAATATCTGTTCAAAGGCTTGCAGTGTCTTTCGGTTTTCTTCGTCCCAACCATAGTCGAAATGTTCCGCCCAATGGCTGTGTGCCTTTGCTTGTGCCTCTTTGGTCAGTTCGTGGAGGTTATATACCTCGTATGTTCTTGTTTCCGTTCTCATATTCGTTTGGTGTTATCGGGTTGTATTATTGATGATGTCTTCTCCATTGTCCGCAAAGACCTCGATAGTAGGTTTCCCTCCGTTTTCCTCTACGGATAGGCTTTCGGAGGTGTCATATAATGTTTCTCCGTCCGTAATGATGACTTTCTCGTTGTCCTCAAAACAGAGGACGTCCTCACCTTGCCACGACTTGACAAGAGCAACGGCTTCCTCGTAATTCTCGGCTGTTACTTCAAAGTGGGTGCGTTCCCAACAAGTAACCTTTCTGTCTTGGTAAAATCTGAATGCTTCCATTGTTCCTATTTTTTTAGATGGTTGTCAAAATGATTTCTTGGATATAAATAGGTTCAACTTCTGAAAAGAGATAGAGTATAAACTCCTTTTTGTCTTTCCGATTGAGTTCCTTGTATAGTTCCCCAAAGGCGGATATGTTTCCGTTTAGGTAAACCGATACCATATACTCGAAGATGTTGTCCACTTCGTAGTATCTGCATTGCTGTGCGATAGTTTTGCTTCTTCTTTTCATATATCTGTCTGTTTAATAAATGAGTAACCAAAGTATTCCTCCGATGATGAGGGCATAAGTCAGAATGTACACTGCGATTGCCAAAGCAATGGTAAGGAATAGACGAATGAGGATTTTTCCTGCACATATCCCTGCCAGCCAAAGCCAGACGCTTCCACCCCAAAGGAGAGAGCCTGCAAGTGCAAGTGTCACCCAAATTGATATTTTGTATCTCAGTTTCATCTTGTCTGATTTTTGATTTTATGCGGATTTTAGAGGTGAGGGAGTTGAGTTTCCATTTTCTTTTTCCCTGCTTCTCGCATATCCGACATTTTTTTATGCGTCTTTCCGTCGGGGCGGTCGTTTTCGTTTCAGTGGCGTAAAAAGGTAGGGCTTAGGACAAACAAGGTTTTACGGCGAGAATACTACCTGCAATGAAATGGAAGTGTGGAGATTGTCGTCTAAACGGCTTGCCGCCCCGACCTTTTTTGTCCGTAGAAGCCCGGAACTACCTTTGCCGCTGACAACGAACAACCGATCCCGACATGATACACGGGCATAAGTGGAGGATGTGCAGGCAGAGAAGCGGGGCGAAAACAAAAAACGCAGTTTTCGAGGACTGCATCTTATCATAAAACGGAATACACTGAAAACAAAAAGCCGCCCCAACGGACGGCTCTATGAAAATAATTTGGAGAAAATTCTTTTTTCTCACGATATACCTTTATCTTTGCAATAAGTTATTCGAGTTATGCAAAGCGTTGTATATCACTGTTGAAGATAGGTCGCTAAATCATTACCTACTGCATTTCATAACTCACAAGGCTGTTCATAGCCAATTACTTAGACCTAAATGATAGATTTTTGAGGATAAATAATATAATGCGTGTAAACCTTGTCTGGAAGATAGACTTTTAATGTGTGAACCTTTTTAAGTCAAAGTCATCTCTTCCTACCCATCCATAAAAAAGGTACGTACCTTTTAATCAAAAGAAGCGGATCTTTTACAGAAATAGTACGTATGTTTTACCAAAAAGGAGCATACTTTTTTACAAAAAGGTACGTACCTTTCTGAAGAAAATAAGGAGAGTTGACTATTCCTATTTTATAACATAACATTAAATGGCACGGCTGTCATCCTTGTGACGTTTCATATTCATATAGACGTTGTAGATTAACTAATCCATCCGTCATAACCCTCGTAAGTACAAAATGTATAAGTTAGATGCGAGCCTATCTTTGTGAAAGATAGGCTCGCAATATGTTTACATTGATAGAATCAAGCTTTAATATTTGGTTCTTCCAAACCTAAATGCTTTTTCTTGTCGACTGCTTTTAATAAGATTCCTAATACAAGAGCTGCTGCACCTAAAAGAGCTAACATGAGTAACGGATTTGTATAATCATATGAAATAGCTGCTTTTTCAGGTGTCATCGTACCATTTTTAATCGCCTCTTCAATTTCAGGATTTGAGGCTTTCAAAATCTTTCCAATCAATAGTGGAAATAACCAGAGACCTATATTTTGTATCCAAAAAATCAAGGCATACGCTGACCCAATTACTTTACTATCTACCAACTTTGGTACACTGGGCCACAACGAGGCAGGAACTAAGGAGAAAGAAGCTCCTAATACTAATATAGTGGAGAATGCAAGTACTACACCCCCCAGAGGATAGCTTTTAAATTGGGGTAATACAAAAGCAAACGTAAGATGACAAACAATCAAGAGAATAGAGCCAAGCATCAACATTGATGCTGCTTTACCTTTATTGTCAACATATTTTCCTAGAATTGGTGTTATACCTACGGCTAGCAATGGGAACACTGCAAAAATAGACTCTGCAGATTGACGACGATATGACATATAGCAGAAAACAAGTAAGGACACAACGGAAAGAAGCATCAATACTGTTTTCTTTATTCCCTTCGAGAAGTTACTCGTAAATGCCGTTATAGCAATAAGCAGCATAACAACATATTGCACTAATGCGACATTATTAGAAGCCCAAAAAGACCCTTCAGGTACTGCTTCAAAAGAAATATTGCATTGCAACATATTTACGGCATACTTTTGGAATGGGAAGATAGCTGAATAATAAAGTACGCATAACAAAGCAACAAGCCAGAAGCCCCCACTTGAAAGAACCTTACCAAGATCTGAAATTTTGAAAGGTTCTTCAGCTTCTTCTTCTTCACCAGTTTCTGCATCCAATTTTCGATCCATAAAGAAGTAAACTACAAACATAATTAAGGCGATGCAAAGGAGTAGCACGCCAAAAGCAACAGAGCGAGAAACATCTATACGCCCAAACATTTTCGCAATGACAGGAGAAAAAATCATACAGGTTGCAACTCCTAAACGTGCTAAAGCCATTTCAGAGCCCATTGCAAGAGCCATCTCTTTTCCTTTAAACCATTTTACAATACCACGTGATACCGTAATTCCGGCCATTTCCACACCGCAGCCAAAAATCATAAAGCCTACAGAGGAAAACTTGGCTGATGCCGGCATTCCTTCATAAAAAGGAGAAACGCCTAATTCATCAAGACCAGGTATATAATTGAGATTAGCGGTAAACCAGTGGTCAAGACTTGAGCCGGCAAACGTCTCTGTCACAGCGTACCAGTTAATACCGGCACCTATGAGCATAACTACTCCAGAAAGAATCGCAGTAAAACGTACTCCCATCTTATCGAGGATAATACCTGCAATAATCAAGAAGAAAATAAATACGTTCAAAAACGTTTCAGAGCCTGCATATGTACCAAAGGCTGTTGAATCCCATCCTCTTGTAGACTGCAATAAGTCTTTTAACGGAGAAAGGATATCCATAAAAATGTAAGAAAAGAACATCGCAGAGGCCAGCAAAATAAGGGCTGTCCAGCGAGCTTTCGGAGACTCCCGCAAGGAAGTCTGTACTTGTTGTGTTGTAGACATAGAAGTAAGATTTATAATTCTTCAATAGTAAATATGATCTTTAGTTTTTCAGCCATTTATCCAACCAACGGAAGAATGTGCGCTGCCAAAGAATGCCATTTTGAGGCTTCAAGACCCAGTGGTTTTCATCTGGTAACAGTAACATTTGGGCAGGAATGCCGCGCAATTTTGCCGCAGCAAAGGCACTTTCAGCTTGCGTATATTCAATGCGGAAGTCACGTTGCCCATGTATACAAAGAATAGGAGCAGTCCATTTATCTACAAAGAGATGAGGGCTTTGTGCAAAAGCTTTCTTCATTTGGTTATTATCTTTTACCCAAGGAGCTGACCCCAAATCCCAATTAGCGAACCACATTTCTTCTGTTTCGAGATATTGTTGCTGCGTATTAAAGATTCCATCGTGAGCAATCAAAGCCTTAAAGCGTCCCTCATGATGACCAGCTAGCCAATAAACACTAAAGCCGCCAAAACTAGCTCCAACTGCTCCCAAATGATCCTTGTCAACATAAGACTCTTTAGCAATATCATCTATAGCAGATAAATAGTCTTGCATACATAAACCTGTATAGTCACCACTAATCTCTTCAAGCCATTCCATTCCATAACCTGGAAGTCCACGACGATTAGGCGCTATCACAATATAACCATGAGCCGCCATAATCTGGAAATTCCAACGATAACTCCAGAACTGACTAATTGGACTTTGAGGTCCTCCCTCACAATATAATAATGTAGGATATTTTTTGGACGGATCAAAGTGGGGAGGATAAATCACCCAACACTGCTCTTCTTTGCCATCAATTGTCTTTACCCAACGTTCTTTTACTTCTCCAAAAGTTAATTGATCATAGAAAGCCTTATTCTCAAATGTCAACTGGCCAACTTTACCATTAAAACCAACTTCATATAGCTCATCTGCTTGAGACATGCTATGCTTCTTAGCAATCAACCCTTTATTAGAGGGTGATAAAGAGACTAAAGAATAATCTGCAATATCATTTGTCAGCTTTTTTACGCTACCCTTTAGATTAGTAGCATAAATATTTGCAGCCCCATGCCATACTCCCGTAAAATAAATGTCTTTACTATTTGATGACCATAGGAAGTCATTAACAGAACTTTCAAAAGACTCTGTTACATATTGTTTCTTACCCGTAGAAAGTTCATATACGCAAAGCCTTGAACGATCACTCTCATAGCCATCACGTGCCATACTAAGCCAAGCAACATAACGACCATCTGGCGAGAATTGAGGATTTTGATCATATCCAACGTTAAAATCGCTCTGCTGATGATTCACAGCCTGAGCTTGTAGGCTTTGTGTAGGTGTTGACTCCGGTTCTTTATAATCTGACGGCTTGCAAAGATTTACAGTTTTTCTACTCGTAAGATCATATAAGTAAATATCGCTATCAGTAGAAATGGCATACTTTAATCCAACCTTTCCGAGACGTATAAACAATCTGTTTACTATCAGGACTCCAAGCTAACTGCTCTGCTCCTCCAAATGGCTCCATTGGACATTCATATGGTTCGCTAGCAAGTAAGTCTATAGGATTAGTAATACTTGATGCATTCAAATCTGCCACAAATGGGTGTGGAGCAGTCGTTACATAATGATCCCAATGTTTGTACATTAAATCATTAATAACCATGCCGGAAGCTTTCGGCAAATCTTTGTCATTCTCTTGTATGGAATGATGCTGTGGAACATCCATAATCATAATGATTTTCTTGTTGTCTGGAGAAACCAAGAAATCATTTACATCTGTCTTTTCGTGAGAGATTTGTTGGCGATTGCTTCCATCAGCATTCATCATCCAAATTTGTGATGAACCAGAGGCATTACTTAAAAAGATAATTGACTTACCTTGATTTACAAAGACCCCTCCGTGTTCATTATAACTACTTGCTGTAAGCAGTTTGGACGTCTTATTACTCAAAGCCATTGTGTAAAGCACACTATGACTTTTATTTTGTTCTTTACTAAAGTAGCTTACCGTATAAACGGCTTTATTGTCATTTGGAGAGACATTAACGCTACCTATTCTTCCGAAAGACCACAAGACTTCTGGAGTTAATAAGTCTGATCCTAGTTTCGGAGAAACTTTTCCTATAACCTGTTGCGCGACCGCAGGAGTTGCTATAATAGCGGTTGCGAGTGCCAGTGTTTTGATACTCATATGTTTTATTTTTTCACAGTAGATAATTTACTTCGATGAACCTTTGCCCAAATTCTGTTGCCGCTTTTTAATTTCTTCTTGCTGCTCCTGAAGAGCTTGCAATCTCGCGGCAAGGCCGGAAGGTTTTCTGTTAGGATTATCCTTGTTTGCTCTGAAATTAGCCTCCAATTTTTCTAGTAGCTTTTTATCGTCAGTAGAGCGACGTAAATACCACATAGTCAAAGCACTTGTTAAGAGTGAAACAAAATAGTAATAATTGAGTCCACTAGAGTACTTGTTAAACATAAAGAAGAAGAAAATCGGCATTAAGAAAGTCATCCATTGCATAATCTTCATCTGTTGAGCCTGCTCTCCACTCATAGAATCCTGTTGTTGTTTCATTGTCAACCAAGAGTAAAGCAAGTTAGTACAACAAAACAATACACAGAAAAGACTCAAGTGAGTGCCCACTCCCCAGATAGGAGTATTCCAAGAAATAAGATCATCATAAGTGGATAAGTCATCCGCCCATAGAAATGCTTGTTGACGAAGTTCAAAAGCATTAGGAACAAAGTTAAACATTGCAATCCAAATAGGCATTTGGATAAACATAGGCAAGCATCCGCCCATCGGACTTACCCCATACTGATTATACAATTGCATCGTCTCTTGTTGACGTTTCATTGCATCTTCTTTATTTGGATATTTCTTCGCTAGCTCATCTACCTTCGGTCTTAATACACGCATTTTAGCCGTACTCAAGAAACTTTTCTTTGTTGCAGGATAAACAATAGCCCGCATAAGTAAAGTGATCAATAAAAGAACAATTCCCATATTCAGTCCAAATCCAGATAGGAAGTCAAAGACATAAATAGTAAAGAATCTATTGATCCAGCGGAATAAAGGCCAACCTAAATATACAAGATCTTGCAAGTCCAAATCTTTACTGCTCAACTTGTAGCGTTCCAAGCCCTTTAAGTAAAGATACTTATTTGGCCCAAAATAAAATTGAATCTGCGTAGCACTCTTTCCCGTCGGGTCGAAGGCCACTTCTGCTGATGCTGTATAATCTTTCACATAACCAGAACCTTCACTACACGTGTCACTCTTTAAAAAGGTGTTTGTAAAGGCATTTTTCCCAGCGATAAGCACAGCACTAAAATACTGATCTTTGAAAGCGATCCAATCTATGTTTCCCTCTGGCTTAAGTTCTTCAGATTTTTGTTCACTGAGTTTGTCTGTTCCTTCATTCTCCTTTTTGTAAGTTAAAGTAGAATAGAGATTTTCAAAATAAAAACCTTTTTCTTGTTGGCGAATCTTATTCTTCCAATCAATGCCTAAGGTTTTACCTGCAAAAGAGCGACCTTTAGTTCTAATTGTCGTATTAACAAAATACGACCCTTTGATCAGCTTATAATCTATATATAATGTATCTCCTTTTGATGATCCTAAAGCCATTGTAAGAGTAGAATCTGTTTTAGCAAGTGGCTGGAAATAATAATCTTCTGTACTATATAAACCTTCTATCGTCTCAAAACGAAAATTCAACTTGTGCGTTTTTTCTTCAATCAGAGAAAGTTGAGCTTCCTTATTATTTTGGAAGTCCGAATAAGATTTAAACTCACAAAGTCTTACATTTGAAATTGCGCCGCCTTTAGGCGAGATCGTCACTGCGACATGTTCATTCTTAAGACTTATTGGTGTATTTACTCCTTCGCGGCTACCATTAAAAATATCTGTAGAATCAGCTACGTGCTGTTGCTTATTAGCTGTAGTTGAAACTTTTGTTGAATCATTCGCAGGCTTAGCTATAGGTTGAGCTGTTTGCTCTGCAACTTGTGTTTCTTCTGTTTGAGTTGTCGTATAATAACTAAATCCTATTAGCAATAAGGCTATAAGAAATAGCCCTGTCAATGTATTTTTGTCCATTCTATTTTTCTAATTAAGGCTTAATGCTTAGCTTTTTTATTTTCGATTGCAGCTTGTACAAAGCTCAAGAATAAAGGGTGAGGATTAAGAACGGTAGAACTATATTCAGGATGGAATTGCGTCCCTATATACCAACGATTTTTCGGAATCTCCACGACTTCAACCAAATCGCTTTCAGGATTTATGCCCACACATTGCATTCCTTTACCTTCGAATTCTTCTTTATAGATATTATTAAACTCATAACGATGGCGATGACGCTCACGTATTTCTTCTTCACCATAGATTTCTCTAACTTTACTGCCTTCACGCAGCAAGCAAGCATAGCCTCCCAAACGCATTGTGCCACCCAAATTGGTAATATTCTTCTGCTCTTCCATAATGTCAATCACATTATGATGTGTCTTGGAATCCATTTCTATGGAGTCGGCATCATTATACTGCAACACGTTGCGAGCAAATTCAATGACCATCATTTGCATGCCCAAACAGATTCCAAAAGTTGGAATATCATGTTCGCGACAATATTGCGTAGCTATCAATTTTCCATCAATACCTCTTTGTCCAAATCCAGGACAAATGACAATACCATCCATCGAGGCCAACATTTCAGCAACAGTATCTTTAGAGATTTTCTCAGAGTTGATAAATGTTGTTTTAACCTATAGTCATTATATGTGCCAGCTTGCGACAAACTTTCTAAGATACTCTTATAGGCATCTTGCAAATCATATTTACCAACAAGACCTATATTAACGATCTCTTTGGCCTTATGTCGGCGATCCAGGAATGAACGCCAAGGTCCTAAGCTTGGCACTTCCCCGGGTGTAATGCCCATTTTGCGAAGTATCGTTTCATCTAATCCTTGCTCCTGCATTCGAAGTGGCACTTCATATATTGTAGGTTGGTCCAGACTTTGCACTACAGCCTCAGGTGCAACATTGCAGAAGTTAGCAACCTTTTTACGTATAGAGGCATTTAGATCTTTTTCGGTTCTTAGCACCAAGATGTCTGGTTGAATACCAATACTTTGGAGTTCTTTGACTGAATGTTGTGTAGGCTTAGTCTTTAGTTCTTTTGCAGCTGCTAAGAATGGAACGTAAGTAAGATGTATACACAAGGCATTTTGCCCCAGTTCCCACTTCAATTGGCGAATAGCCTCAAGAAATGGAAGGCTTTCTATGTCTCCTACAGTTCCGCCAACTTCTGTAATCACAAAGTCGTAATGATACTTTTTCCCATTGAAAAGCATCGCTCGCTTAATCTCATCCGTAATGTGCGGGATTACCTGCACTGTTTTGCCCAAATAATCTCCACGACGTTCTTTATCGATCACATTTTGATAAATACGCCCGGTCGTAATATTGTTATTTTTCGATGTACGAATGCCTGTAAATCTTTCATAGTGTCCTAAATCGAGATCGGTTTCTTTTCCATCATCAGTTACATAGCATTCACCATGCTCATAGGGGTTAAGTGTACCCGGATCTATATTAATATACGGATCAAACTTCTGAATCGTAATGTTATAACCTCTGGCTTGTAGCAACTTACCAACTGACGCTGCAATGATACCTTTGCCTAATGAGGACGCAACGCCTCCCGTAACAAAAATATATTTTGTATCCATGCTATGTATGACTTCCTTTTTATTTCCTTGCAAATGTACGAATTATACTGAAGAAAGGAGCTTGTTTCACAAATTTATGTTCAAGCCTATTGATAAATACTCTTTGAATTGAAAGTATGAACCACCGGCAGACGGAACTACGCTATCGTCGAAACGAGGATAGAGAAAAAACTGAGATGACAAGTATTTGTTGATAATAAAATTAAACGTATTTTCCCATTCTACTTGCGTACGGTGATAGTTGGTGTAATAATACAAACGGCCGCTCCCAATTGACATTCTTCACAATTGTCCAAGCGTGGTTCATCGTAATATTTGCACCATATTCTATCTTAGAATGACGCCCTGAAGCTAAACCAAAGGACGGAGAAAGTGAAAGTCGATCAACATAACGATAGTCCCAAGCAACAGGAGAGATAACTATGTCAAACTTAAACTTTGGTTTAGTCACAGCATACTTCATACCGACAGAAAGCAAAGACTCGAATGGAGACATAAAATCAGAATATATGGTGCGATCATTCTTTTTATAGGACTTACAAAACTGGGTCCAACTTTGTAGCATAACTGAATAAGACCAATGTTTGGAAGCTTTTAGCCCCAACTCATTGGTAAGACGAAGCAGGTCGCTATTCGTTAGATATTTATGATACGTATCACCACGCGTGCTCTGAAAGCCTAAACGCATTTCAAGTTTGTTATTGAAGGCCAATCTGGTCTTATTGTCGTAATTAACCTGAAATAAGAGCGACGATAGCATTGAATGATTACTCTCACCTCCCTTATACCAGTTATCAGATACATAATTTTGCATTAATTGAAAGGCAAAGTTCGTCTTGAACTCCCAAAAGTTAGGCTTACGTACGTGAATACCCCAATTTGTTTCCGGAACATCAATTCCTGGCTCTGGATCTTTATGCACGATCGTTGGTTTAGGCTTTACTTCACCAGGTATCAGAGGCTTTAAAGTATCGGGTCTTGAATCACTGATATGTTGTATCAGCTCAGGATGTTTGGCATAAGCGCTAAGCAATATGTGGGAAATTTGATCCGATGCCGTCAGTTGTCTCGATCTGTTATGATCTGTAAGAGAGAAGAAACGGCGTGGGACATCATCATAATAAGTATTGGCTGTAAATAAGGGGAAATAGTAGGGATTACTAAGCGTATCAACCTTATCATAATGCCATTTTGCAAACTTATCACTCAAGCGTCGCAGCGAATCGGCATAAGCCGAAGCCACTCCGTCAAGTCTTGACACACTGCGTCTCGAGGTTTGTGCCCCAAGAGTAAGGCAGATGAATAAGCCACATAAAATTAGGCTCGGTTTTCTTTTCAAATACAGCATAGCAGCAGCAAATTTACAGAAATTATATCAGATAACATGTATTTTTAAGTGCCCTGAAGAAGATCGTGCCCCCATTTTGGGCGTTTATTATCCAATATAATAAACTATTAGATCTATAAAAACCAACTATTTACCATATTTTTCCGAGAAACAGATATAACATATTGAATTTTCTTTTGTGAAAGGAAATTTGTTCCTCCACTAGAGTACAAACATACTATAGTGAGAGAACAAATCTACCATCACGATGGTACGTAGTAAAAGTAAGAATAAGTGGTGCTAACCTCTGCTCGAGTGTAAAAGATAATGCGCCCACGAACATCAACAACAGTTTGGCTAAACCCACTCCTTAAATATAAGACGCGCAGATCTTTATTATTCATCATATTTATGAGTCTTACGTAGCTCAACTTGTATTTTACTTGGCTATTAATCAGAAATAACACTTCATATGCAAAAGAGTTTACATAAAAAAGCACTTATCTCTTTGTTATAAAAGGAGATAAATGTATCTTTGCCAATCGAAATTGCACGTATAAATGACTTCTGTACAACATACTCTACTCGCATTATTATTAAGTTGTTTCTTTGCGGCGCCATTAAAAGCCCGCGATAAGATTCACCGCATACCTCCAACTTCAGCAGGTAAGTCTAAAATTATAGAGCCGGACCATCTTTCGCTTAAGGCGAAAGCTGAACGCCAAGTAATGCCGCAAACTGAAGGTGTTATCAAGCGTACAATAGCTAATATGAACCTGAAATATAAGGAAGGTATAGACGTATCTCACTACCAAGGGGAGATTGATTGGGAAGAAGTAGTGCGTAGTTCGCAAATTTCGTATGTGTACATTAAAGCAACAGAAGGGGCATCATTAGTAGACGAATATTATCAACAAAACCTTGAGGGGGCACGAAAAGTTGGACTGAGTGTTGGTAGTTATCACTTTTATCGTCCTACAATAGATTGGCGTGTGCAGTTTGATAATATGACTTCAACAATTCAAAAAGAATCGCAAGATCTCGTCCCGATCATCGATATTGAGCATGCGAGCGGAAGTGAGGAAGAATTTATTGATAATCTTCGCCAATTTATACAGAAGGTGACTCAATATTATGGAAAGAAGCCATTGCTTTATACTTTCCATAATTTTTATAACCGACACTTCGTAGGACTTTTCCCTGATTATCATTGGATGATTGCTCGCTATCGCAACGATGAGCCGACTCTAAACGATGGAAAACAATATATCATTTGGCAATATACGCAAAGTGGTCGCCTCAGTGGCATTCGTGGAAAAGTAGACCGCAGCCAGCTTATGAGCAACTTCAGCCTGAGGCAGTTGCAGATGTGATTTAAGGAGGGTAACATACTACCCTCCTCTATTTTTTCAATCAACAATTAAACAAGATCATTATGAATGAATGGTTTCAATGCACCATCAAATACGAAAAGACGCTTGAAAGCGGCTTAGTTAAGAAGGTCTCAGAACCTTACTTGGTGGATGCGATCAGCTTTACTGAGGCTGAAAAAGAATCATAGAGGAAATCAAACCTTTTATGACCGGCATCTTTGAAGTAGCTGACATTAAGCGTGCACATTATGCAGAACTGTTTGAATCTGCTGATGAAAGCGCTGATCGCTTTTTTAAAGCCAAGCTACAATTTATCACGCTAGATGAGAAAAGCGGGAAAGAAAAGAAAACTTCACAGAATATACTCGTACAAGCGGCAGACTTGCGTGATAGTATTCAGCGTTTGGATGAGGGAATGAAAACATCTACGATTGATTATACGATTGCCTCTGTTCAGGAAACACCTATCATGGACATCTATCATTATAAAGAGATGGCGTCGGACAACTTTCGTAAAGTAGATGAAGCTTAAACATGAATGTCATACAAACACGCTTCGAAAGTGTTCGTGCTACAGTCCCTCAGGAGGTAGACTTGGTAGCGGTTTCTAAATTTCATCCAATTGCAGAAATTAGAGATTGCTATGAGCTCGGACAACGCTGTTTTGGTGAAAGCCACGAGCAAGAGTTACGCATAAAGCAGGAGGAGCTACCTAAAGATATTGCTTGGCATTTTATTGGCCATTTACAAGCGAATAAAGTAAAGTATATAGCGCCTTACATATCTATGATAGAAGCCGTAGATACATTTAGGCTGCTTAAAGAAATCAACAAGCACGCGGCTAAGTATAATCGAGTAATTGATTGTTTGCTTGAAATACACATTGCTCAAGAAGAGACGAAATATGGTTTTACTCCTGAAGCTTGTCGACAGTTGTTAGCTGATAAAGAATGGATAGCATTAAAAAACATTCGCCTGCGCGGCTTAATGTGTATGGCGACAAATACCGATGACACATCACAAATTCGCCGAGAGTTTCAATTGGCACTGCAGCTTTTTGAAGGACTTAAAAGCACTTATTTCTCTGACGAAGATTACTTTAATATAAAATCGTGGGGAATGACTCACGATTACAAGCTTGCCATTGAAGAAGGCAGTAATCACGTTAGGGTTGGTACCGCCATATTTGGACCTCGTACTTATTAAAGCCACCCTTAAAAAAGCTATAAACACAACAGGAGACAACCCCAACAACCTAAAGGTTGTCTCCTGTTGTGTTTATATACATTCCTTATTTCTGCCACTTTCTAAATAAATAATCCGAGAAGTGACACCATATAAACAGAGCTAACGCTTCTAAGCATACAATGGTCAATCAATCTTCAATTAGATATACCAAACAAGTATTGCGTTGTATTGCACAGCTTCCCTATATATCTATACTTATATCTACCTATACAATAAAAGGGAACTCACAAAGAGCTCCCTTCTTTTACCTTCTTATTGAGAACAACTATTATTCAACTGCAATTTTAACCGTAGCACGGCGGTTGTAAGAGAACGGAGACAATGTGTCTACACCACCCTTAGCTTCAGTGATGATGTTATCTCTACTTACACCCATCTTAACGAGTTCGTTCGCAACAGCTGTAGCACGTGCCTCAGAAAGACGACGGTTAATAGAAGCAGAACCCGTCTTGCTATCAGCGTAACCCGTAACGCGGATCTTCGTGTTATTAGCCTTAGCATATTCTGCAACCTCTTTCACGTTAACCAAATCTTTGCGGCTTGCAATCTTAGAAGAGTTCAAGTTAAAGAATACTGAAGTCGTTGTAACAACATATTCTGTAGTAACTTTCTCAATAGTTTCTGCGGGCTTTTGATTAGCCAACATCTCACGCAAGCGTGCATTTTCATCTTGCTGATCCTTCAACGCAGCATTAAGAGCGTCCATTTGCTCTTTGTTCATTGCCATCAAAGCATCTACATCAGGCACGTAATCCCAATCAGTCTTATTAAAGTTATAAGTAAGACCGATAGCAGTACCAATCATCTTGTCCCAGTGACGAGACCTAGACTTCTTATAGCCATTCCATCCGTCCGGATATCTGAAATCCGTGATATCTTGCGTGCCTTCAATTGCATTTGCATAAACATCAACAAACAGTGTAAAGTGTTTGCTCAGGCGGAAGTTATTCAACAAACCAGCTTGGTAAGAGATATCATAAGTATTTGCTGACATATTGCGAGCGACACCAACACCGGCATAAGGAATAAAGTTCCAAACGCGCTTCTCGTTATAGCCGCAAAGCATATTAGATAAGTTGAACATTACATCCTCGTGAATGTTCCAGTAGTGATAGGTGTGGTGATCATTCTCTGTATTCACCTGCTTACCCCATACGCCTTCAAATTTCGTACGAAGACCTATACTCGGAGTAAACCACTTGCCAATGGCAGCGTTAAAACCAAAAACGCCACGCGTTGTCGTGAACGGATTACCAGATAATCCGTGTACTTCCTGTGAAGAGTAGGCAGCATTATACTGGCCACCAACACTAAAAAACCAATTTGACCAAAATGAATTTGTTGCTACGCTATACTTTTTAGTCGGAATGACTGTTTCTTGAGCCATTACTGACGACCCTAAAGCAAGAGCAGCTAATGTAATCATGATCTTTTTCATAACTTACATATTTTAGTGAGACAATATATTTCTAATTAGGGAACTCACAGAGAAGACCTCTATCTCCCAATTTTTACGCAAATATAGAGAAATCATATTCAAACAATCAAAACTAAGATACAAAAAAATATATAATCATTAGTCATGCGGTTTTTTTTGGCACTTCTACAACAATAGCAAGGTCCTTTAACTAAATATGCTCAGTATTTTCTCGCTTTGAATAATTGCAAGAATGGTTGCTCCATCAGGTCCATAATTAGGACATTCGCAAGCAAACAATCGTTGCATTAAATTGCCCATCTCTTCGTTAGATAAGCTTCACCTATAGGAATAGCAGACTTCGAAGCCAAAGTTAAAGCGACATGATGATGAATTTCATTAATAGCTTCTATATTACCCTGCTTTAACTCTTGAACAATATTCAATAGAAGATCTGCGATATCTAAGCCTTCTGTGCCTGATGGAATACTTCTTACTTCATACTCGCCATTCGTCTGCTGCGCAAGATCAAAACCAATATCAGTGAGTGGTTGTAAAATCTTCTCTAAATAGACCTTTTCCGTTGGAGAAAAATGTATCGTTTGAGGAAACAATATACCTTGAGATGGCCCTGCTTGATTTTTAATCTGGCGCAAATAGTAATCATATAAGATGCGCATATCTGCTCGATGTTGCTCAACAAGCATAAGACCAGACTTTACAGGAAAAAGAATAAACCGTCCTAATAATTGCATATACTTATCAGAAAGATCATCTACATCAAACCCCTCTAAACTTGGAGAATTTGCATGTGACTTTGTTTGTTCTTTGGTCAAAGCAGACTCCTCCGAATGTCGGGGTTGAAAAAGTCTATCTAGATCTCTTTCCCAATTACTTTCGACTTGTCGAATATTTTGATGAGAACGTTCTTTATTAAAAGGATTAAAGTTTTGGTTTATATGAACTTGAGGTGGACTAAGCACCTGCGTCTTATCTATTGGTTCAAAAACTGGCATAACAGGCTTGTTCTTTGTGTCAAATTCTATCAAAGGCACAGCTGCATATTTTCCCAATGCCTCTCGAACGCAAGCCAAAACTACTTGCCAAATAGCACCTTCATCTTGAAATTTTATTTCAGTCTTTGTCGGATGAATATTCACATCTATTCTTGAAGGGTCTACCTCCAAAGCAACAAAGTAGGGAACCTGTTCATTCTCTGGAATAAGCCTTTCAAAAGCTGTCTGTATAGCCTTTGCAAAATAATTATGCCTCATATAGCGCCCATTTACAAAGAAAAATTGATGGCATTTCTTCCTTGAGCTATTCGGACTCCCAACGAAACCTTTGATAGAAACTAACTCTGTCTTAACTTCAATAGACATAAGCTGTTCATCTAACTTTGAACCAAACAATGCTTTTATACGCTGACGAAAGTTTCCAGCTGGCAAATCAATCAATAGGGAATTGTTATTATAAAGCTTAAATGCAACAGAAGGATTGGCTAAAGCAATGCGCTCAAACTCTGACATTATGTTCCCCATTTCCGTCTGATTAGATTTCAAAAATTTACGACGAGCAGGTATATTAAAAAAGATATTACGTACAGAAAAATTCGCTCCAACTGGGCAAGCGACAACACTTTGGTTCTTTATTCTACCTCCTTCAACATCTACACAGATACCTAGTTCTTCTTCTTCTGTTCTTGTCTTAAGCTCTACCTGTGCGACGGCTGCTATAGAAGCTAACGCCTCTCCACGAAATCCCATTGTCTTCAACGCAAATAGATCTGAAGAGGTGCTTATCTTAGATGTCGCATGACGTTCGAAAGACAAGCGAGCATCCATTTCGCTCATACCTTTTCCATTATCGACTATTTGAACACAAGACTTGCCTGCATCAGTAATAAAAACTTGAATTAAAGAAGACTCCGCATCTATAGAGTTCTCTATCAACTCCTTCACAATTGAAGAAGGCCGCTGAATAACCTCTCCTGCTGCAATTTGGTTTGCAACAGAATCTGGTAAAAGATGGATAATATCTGACACTTGAAACCTACTTTACATTTGTAATGGAGCTTCTCGCCGAAGGAGTGGCTTCATCTCACTACCTTGCTTCTTCGATCTCCACTCAAAAAGATCATCTTTATTTAATGGACGAATATAATCGAACCAAGCAAAAGAAGGTAAGAAAGTTTTCTCCATTGGTGCCAACGCCAATGGATATACAGTTCCTACCGGCGATGGGAATCCCAGAAGTTTATTCATCTGCTTTTGAACAAAATATGAGCGTAAATTCGTAGCCTCACTATAAACTTGATAAAGAATTGTACTATCCTTTTCTAAGGGAAAGTATATTAATGTTCCATTACCATCTACACTACTTTCTCGAACCTGTCCTTGCTCATCAAAATAACTTCTCATCAATAGCCCTGCAACTTGATTGTAATGAGTAGAGTCAACCTTTTCGATTAGTAAAGCTTGTCGCCGCACATAAATGCTATCAATGATAGAATCATTCATAAAAGCATTTATTTCCTCCCCTACGATTTGTTTTTGATCACTCCAAACTATGGGATCCTTATATAATAATATTTGCTTTCTCTTTGTATCATAAACAAGAGAGTCACAGACCGCTTGCACATCTATCCGAAATGCACGCACGTGAGGGGAGCCATGCAGAACGCGATAAACGGAATCTGTCTTCATATTATAAGAATATAGCCGCAAGGTATCTGCATGTACATAAAGCGTATCCTTGCCATTGGCATAATTCATAGCCAATGCTTTGCCTGTAGCAAGCGCTTCTCCCGTCAATTCATTGTACTGCCCATAATCCCCCGTCATTCTTATTTTATTCTTCTTATCTTCATAGGAGATATTATGTCTGGTCGTAATCACACCTGTGTGCTTGTTATATAATAATGTATCACCAACAAGTCTTGAACCTTGATTAAATAAGACTGGCCGATCATAAAGCCTTACTTGTTCCGTTGTTGTATTATAATAACCACGTTCGGTATAAATATGATTATTGCCACTAATGATATTAGAAGGCCCTTGAACTTCCGCCCATTTAGAAATAACATCATAATGAAGCGTATCAGATGTAAGCATAAATTGCGGATTCTTTAGCTTCACACTATAATTGAATTTTGCCTTGCGCGTTTTTGTATCGTATTCTCCCCAATCAGACGTCAACCTATTTTTTGCATCAATAAGCTCTCCTCCTGCAAAAAAATATCCAATACCATACAAGCGATCATAATTCAAACTGTCAGTTAAGAGAGTTTGAGAACGATGTTTCATTACTACGTTCTTTCTCATTTGTGCTAATTGGGCTCCTCCATCATAAAAGAGAAGCTCACCTTTTAGAGATAGTGTATCTCCCTGCAATATCTTAACATGCCCAAAAGCTTCAAACGAATTTGTTGCTTGGAAAGAATCGCACTATCACAAGACATGGTCATACCGCTATGTAATAAGACAACATTACCATTCAGAAACTGCGCGTCAGGTTGTCTAAATTGATCATAAGACCACCGATCAGCATGTTTCAACACAATTTTTTCGTTCGACTTTTTTCTTGGCCTTACTGCGAAAACAGTCACAAAGCAGAACAGCCCTAATAGTAATATTAGAGCTATTCGTTTTTTTCTATAAATAGGTAAGTGTTTCAATTTACTCCTTTATCCAACCTTTGTATTTAAAGGTACAATTCTTCCAACCTGGATTTATGCGCACATAAGTTGTCTTTATCTTATTTGCAATCCATTCATCCAATTTTTCATTACAGCGTTTCTCATAAACAACATCGCGTAATTTTTGAAAATCCTCTTTTAGGTTTGCACGATGCGCATCAATACGAGCCTTAAGTTTTACAATCGCACAAACGTCCTGCCCTTTTGCATTGGTCATTGTGATTGCCTTTGAGATCTCACCTACTTTCATTGTGTCTATCACCTGAGCGATACTCTGGTTCAAATCCTTTAACTGAAATCGCGCCGTCAGCATACCATCCTCAGGATTTACATAAGACATCAAACCTTTATTATTTCGAGTGTCTTTATCATCAGAATAAATGGCTGCAGCATCCTCAAAAGAAAGTTTATGTTCTCTGATTAGAGTTGCGATTGAGTCCAACTTAGCCTCTTGGCGTGCAAATTCATCTGCAGGAATATCTGGTTTTAGTAATATATGTCTCACTTTCACCTTATCTCCTCTTTTATCGACTAGCTGTATAATATGATAGCCAAATTCAGTCTTAACAATTTTAGAAACCTTTTTGGGATCACTCAAACTAAAAGCTGCGTTTGCAAACTCGGGTACTAATTGCCCTCTTCCCATATAATCCATTTCTCCTCCATTTCGAGAAGAACCAGGATCTTGCGAATAAAAACGCGCCAAAGTCGAAAACTCAGTTTCTCCTGAGTTTACACGATCTGCAAAGCTTCTCAGTTTATTTTCTATACGCTCAACTTCTGCACGCGTTGGTTGAGGTTGCGCAGTTATTATCTCAACCTCAACCTGTGTAGGTATGAGAGGTAGACTATCAGCAGGGAGATTCTTAAAATACTCTCTCACTTCAGCAGGGGTTATAGCAACCTTTTCTGTTATACGTTGCTGTTCGCGTTGTATGCGCATACGATCTCGCTGACTACGTTTAAACTCTTCGCGTAGTTGCGATATGCTTTTATGCATCACAGCCTCTACACCCTCTTTAGAGCCTATGTTTGAATGTATCTATTTATGATTTCGTCTGCAGAACGAATGATATCTCCTTCGCTGACCGTAATACTATCAATTTCTGCTTGATGCAAATACAATTTTTGTATGGCTATCTGCTCCGGTATTGTGCAATATGGGTTCTCCAAAGCTTGTCCTTCTGACTCTGCATACAATCTAGCTTGCTCCACATCCGAAAGATAGATAGGATCATCTCCTACTACCCAAATAACCTCATCAACAACATTTCTCGGGCGTTGAGCTTGACTCCAAAGTGCCCAGCAACCGAAGAGGATTAAAATGACTTTTCTCATCTGACGCTAAGTCTGTTTATATTAGTTGTGTTTATTTACCGTCTTTAAAACGTCTTTATCAACCGAATAAGGGATCGTTTTACGCAACTCTCCTATCCATTGTTTCTCTAAAATATCTTGCCAGTCGCTAATCACCATAGAGCGCACATCTTGATAAGACTTTGGCTGATTCAAAATCTTTCCAAACACATCTGTATAAATGAATCTCGGATAAGTTTTTGCGCTACCTTTAACTCCAAAAGCAAACTCATCAACATAAGGGTTTTCTCCTTTTTTACAGATATTTGGTCCTGCAACGACGACTGTCACAGAATCCTTATTAAATTCATTCGTAATAGCAGACTGCCAATCGCCATTCTCGCTCTTTTTCAATACTTTCTTAACTAACTTAATCTGCTCAGGCTTACTGCAATGTATTACAAAGCCTTTAAAGCGCGGCTCTGTCCAAGAGTATTGTCGTTTATTCTGCTTAAACAAAGCATTGAGTGCTTTATCATTTTGGTTTGCCTCATCCCAAACCTTATCCTTACTGATTTGGAAAAGTAAAAGCCCATCGTGATATTCTTGAATCAAATATTTCAGGTTTAAATCTGCTTCGTGAGCTCTAAGCAAACTATCCATTACAGCTTCACGTGTTAAGCGCCCTTTTGATTCTGCAATGATTCGATTAATCTTTTCGTTTGCAGAGATTTCATCCACGCCTTGCTGTTTTAAAGAATAGAGAATCTGATCGCGCAACTCTGCATAAGGCTCCAATTGTTTGCGCTCTTGCATCTTAATAATATGATACCCGAAAGGAGTAAGGACGGGCCGAGAAACTTCTCCAACTTTTAGCTTATAAGCAGCCTCTTCAAACTCTTTTACAGTAGCACCCGGACCTATCCAAGAAATTTCTCCGCCACGAAGAGCTGATCCCAAATCTCCCGAATATTCCTTAGCCAAAGCTGCAAAATTTCCACCATTCTTAATTACCTGATAGACGGAGTCTGCGCGCATTTTGGCCGTCTCCTTTTCAGCGGCAGTAGCGTTTTGTTTTACGGAAAATAATATGTGAGCAGGGCGCAACAAATCTTTACCACCCAAGCGCGTCTTCATATTATCATACAAAGCAATAGCAGTTGAGTCAATGAAAGCCTGATCCACCATAAAGGGTGTCAATTGCAAATCGCGATATGTGCGAAATTCGTCTTTAAAAGCTTTTGTCGTATCTATGTGAGCTCGCTCAGCAGCAGCCACCTTCAACTTATAATTAAGAAACATCTCAGCATATTCATCAACACTCTTTTTTTCTACGACAGCAGCCTCTTTACCATTCTTATTATAGCTATATTCAAACTCAGAGCGTAAGATCGGTCGACCATTTATGGTCATAATAACAGGATCATTAGCTGACTGCGCTTGTAGTTGTTCGGTATTGATAGCAAACAAATTTAGCAATATTAAGCCGAAAGATAATTTCAGTTTCATATATGGGCTTTTAAGCATTAAGAGAGAAAACCTATCTCCCCAAAATGTTATTATTTAGATGAATAATTACTTTATTCTGGTCTGGAATAATTTGGAGCTTCAGAAGTAATGGATATATCGTGCGGATGACTCTCCAATACACCGGCATTTGTAATTCTTGTAAACTTCGCCTTATGCAAGTCATCGATTGTTTCAGCTCCACAATAACCCATACCGCTACGTAAACCACCACACAATTGGAAGAGTACCTCTTGTACAGTACCTTTATACGGAACGCGACCGGCAATACCCTCGGGAACAAGTTTCTTAACCTCTTTCACGCCACCTTGGAAATAGCGATCTTTTGAGCCATTCTCCATAGCCTCTAAGCTTCCCATGCCGCGGTAAGCTTTAAATTTACGGCCATTGAAGATAATCGTTTCACCCGGACTTTCTTCCGTTCCGGCTACCAAAGATCCAATCATAACGCTAAAACCTCCGGCTGCAATGGCTTTTACCACATCTCCTGAATAACGCAAACCGCCATCGGCAATCAAGGGCACATTAAATGGTTTCAAAGCGCAAGCAACATCGTAGACAGCACTCAACTGCGGTACGCCTACACCAGCCACAACGCGCGTTGTGCAAATAGAACCCGGTCCGATACCCACTTTGACTGCATCAGCTCCCGCCTCTGCCAGCATTCGAGCCGCGTCACCCGTTGCCACATTACCGACAACGATATCAACATCTTTAAAACAGCTCTTTGCCTCCCGCAGCTTGTCAATAACAAAGCGTGAATGGCCGTGCGCCGTGTCTATAATTAAGGCATCCGCCCCTGCTTGTACTAATGCATCCATACGTTGCATTGTATCATCAGTGACGCCCACGCCTGCAGCCACGCGCAATCGACCTTTTGCATCTTTGCAAGCCATCGGTTTATCTTTGGCTTTGGTAATATCTTTATACGTAATCAGACCCACCAACTTTCCGTCTTTATCAATCACGGGCAGCTTTTCTATCTTATTCTCTTTCAAGATACGAGCAGCACCTTGCAGATCTGTCTGTTGAGTAGTCGTAACCAAATGTTCTTTGGTCATAACATCTTCCACCTTTGATCCAGGTTGTGCTCAAAGCGCAAATCTCTATTGGTGACAATACCCACTAAATGCATATCATCATCCACAACGGGAATACCGCCAATATGATACTCATGCATCAATTGCAAGGCACCTCTCACCGTACTACCTCTATGAATCGTGACAGGATCATAAATCATTCCGTTCTCAGCACGCTTCACGATAGCAACTTGGCGCGCCTGTTCCTCAATACTCATATTTTTATGGATCACACCGATACCTCCTTCGCGGGCTATAGCTATAGCCATCGGAGCCTCAGTTACAGTATCCATAGCCGCAGTCACAAAGGGAATTTGTAACTCTATATGGCGTGAGAAGTTGGTTTTTAGATTTACAGTGCGCGGAAGCACTTCCGAATAAGCAGGGACGAGAAGGACATCATCAAACGTGAGTCCATCCATAACGATTCTGTCAGCAATAAAATCAGCAGTCATGTTTACGTGGTCTTTTTATTGCATGCAAAAATACGACAACTAACGATATGAGCAAAGCGATTTCTACTTTTTTACGCCTGTTGAGTTCCCGTCCAAGACATAGTAAAGCGGCTACTATCAAACCTAAAGCTAACAAAAAACGATCTTTCTACTTTCCTACTCCAACAAACATCATAGAATCTCTTTTGTTTAAAACAACTCTTTATAAAATGATGAGATATACCGTTGAAAACCCATACTCAAATAAGCCAAATAAAAACACACAATCAATTAACTTACAGCTATATAACCATCATAAATACAACACACTCTATAGTTTGAATTTTAACCTCACGATGATAGAAATGTACTCCTGTGATGATACAAACGTTCTCTCGTGATGAGAGGTTTGTCCCTCCGTGGTGGTACAGACGCAAAGCAAGTTTTTGAGAAAAGATCATTCAATGATTTTGTGAGAAATCTCTAATTAAAGTCACACCTGAGTTTTAGTATAAAAAATTATTTTTCAAGTCTTTACGTGAAAATACAACACATCGCTATCTGTTCTTCTGAACGATTTACACAGAATGTGTCTATAATATATCATTATGAGACAATTTATAAGTAATGAAGACTGGTTGCACTTCCCGACTTCTTATTATCAAAAAAAAGAGGTCGACTTGCGATAAAGCGAATCGACCGATGAGCGATATTATTCTTAAATAACTACAGACTTGCTTTTAATATCTCAAGCACAAACTCGCGCGTAAGCGGTTTATAGCCGGTGCCTATCAAGAATACGCCGTCTGCCGTTTTTCCAAATTGGTTTCACTCAACCCCAAGTCTGTTGCATTCATCACCAAGCCCAACTCACGCATCCAATCTTCCAATCGATCAAGTCCGATTGCCGCTATTTCTTCCTCGTTGCGCCCATCTGCTGAAACGCCCCACACATTTGTGGCGAAGCGCGCAAACTTCGACAGTCCGGCCTTCATTATTCGGCGATAATAAGGCAGACTTATGGCAGCAAGCGTCATACCATGTGTCGCGTTCGTTACGCCCCCTATTGCCTGACCAAGCATATGGACATTCCAGTCTCCATCTTTTCCTTTGCCAATAAGCGTATTCAAGGCCCAAGTAGCAACCCACATAATGTTAGAACGCGCCTCGTAGTCTTGCGGATTTAGAACTGCAATGCGACTACTATGAATAAGTGAACGCATAAGCCCTTCTGCCAAATAATCGCTCACATTATCATCTGTATTGCTAAAGTATTGCTCCATTATGTGCGACATGATATCAAAGAATCCGGCAACCATATGATACGTAGGAATAGTATAGGTAAACTCAGGATTAAGTATAGCAAATTTTGGAAAGACATTCTCCGCAAACGTGGCCGACTTTCAGGCCTGTTGCTGAATCTGTAATCACACTTCCACCATTCATTTCTGATCCGGTACCCACCATTGTCAAAATTGCGCCTACCGGCACGACCTTTCCTTGAGGTTCGTTTCTCTCTAAAAAGAAATATGTCCAAGGATCCTTGTCGCAATCTACAGCTACGCTGACCGCCTTTGCATAATCTATGGTAGAGCCTCCACCGACGGCAAGGATAAGATCTACATTATTAGCTTTTGCCAGATTTACGCCCTCTCTTAATTTCTCCGCCGTAGGATTAGGCATTACGCCGGGGTCTTCCACAACTCGCTTATCGCAAGCCCTCAAATTTCTATCACCGCATCGTAGATACCATTGCGCTTAATGCTACCACCCCCATAGCTTAACATAATAGTGGGGCCATATTGGTTCAGTTCTTCTTGAAGAAAGTTCAACGCATCTTTGCCAAAATAGAGTATTGTCGGATTATTATACTTAAAACTACCTAACATAACCTCTTAGTTTTTGAGTTTGTTGGAGACAAAATTAGTCTAATAAATATGAACAAACAACATTATCCGCCATTTCTTTTTCACAATATAGTTGCATTTAAGAGTTATGCCGTTCCACATCACGTTTTCCCTTCATTTGGAGAATAATTATCGCACCCCAGCAGACTTTATATAGGATACTTTCAAGATGCACCCAACTTATTTCCTACAAAAGGAAAAGAAAATAAGAAGTATATAAAAAGAATTAGGAACAGATAAGATGTAAGTTTTATTCCGTACCTTTGCGCACAAATAATCAGTAACACAATATTGTAACAATGAAAAAAATCGTCTCTTTATTCTTGCTCCTTTTCTTGGTAACAACAGCTAAAGCTCAATTTAAAGAAGGTACAAATACGTTGGCACGTCCTTTACAGGCCTCAGTTATAATTCTAATGAGCACCTACGCTTTGGCGTGCAAGCAGATGCAGGTTATTTTTTCGCAGATTCGTGGATGCTACACGCAAATGCCAGCTTCGAACACACACGTAAATACAATGCCCTCAGTTTGGGTGCAAGCTTACGCTATTATATTTTGCAAAATGGTTTGTACTTAAGTGCCGGTGGAGGATTCGAACACACCTCTACAGGCAACAATGATATTGTTGTTCCTTTAGAAGTGGGCTACACTTTCTATCTTAATCATTATGTAGCCGTTGAGCCTGCTCTCTATTACAAGATAAGCCTCAACGATTTCTCGCGAGGCAGCACTATTGGCTTACGTATCGGGTTGGGTTATTATTTCTAAGCGTATTCAATGACTGACATTTCGACCTTAGGAGAATTTGGTCTGATTCGCCATTTGACAAAAGACCTAAAGAACATAAACGATTCCACACAAAAAGGCGTTGGAGACGATTGTGCGGTGCTTTCTTATCCGAACAAGAAAGTACTCGTGACAAGCGATATGTTGATGGAGGGCGTCCACTTTGATTTAGTCTATACGCCCTTAAAGCATTTAGGGTATAAGGCAGCACAGGTAAACTTTTCAGATGTGTATGCGATGAATGGTACGCCACGCCAATTGGTTGTAAACTTGGCCTTAAGTCGCCGATTTTCCATTGAGGCGACTGAAGATTTATATGCCGGCATACGCTTGGCTTGCGAACACCACGGAGTGGATCTTGTTGGGGGAGATACATGCAGCTCGCTGACAGGTTTGGCGATAAGTATAACTTGTATCGGCGAGGCAGATGAGCATAATATTGTCTATCGCAACGGCGCACAAGAGAATGATTTGATCTGCGTCAGTGGTAATTTGGGAGCTGCCTATTTAGGCCTTCAACTAATGGAGCGTGAGAAGCGCGTCTTTGAGTCGCAACCGAAATGGCGCAGAGGCGGCTCAACCAGACTTTGCCGGACGTGAATACCTGATTGAGCGCTTTATTAAGCCAGAAGCTCGTCGTGACATTCCAGAAATACTTCGCAAAGCCCAGATCCACCCTACTGCGATGATGGATGTGAGCGATGGACTTTCCTCCGAACTCTTACACATTTGCCATCAAAGCAATTGTGGATGTCGCATTTACGAAGATCGTCTCCCATTAGACTACCAAACTGCTGCGGCCGCTGAAGAGTTTAATTTGAACGTTACGACTTGCGCTTTAAATGGCGGTGAAGATTATGAGCTACTCTTTACTACTCCTTTGAGCGAGTATGATAAGTTAAAAGCAATAGAAGACGTCCATATCATCGGCGCTATTACAAAAAAGGAAGAAGGCGTACACCTCGTAACTCGCGATAGGCAGGAATTTCCCTTAACTGCGCAAGGCTTTAATGCTTTCCAATCTTAAAGAGAGAAAAGATAAGCCTAGATACATCATGGCTTTTCTTACTTTAAACAAAACAACGAAAAGTTGATCTAAGATCAAACTAAATAACGTGAGTTTGACGAATTCACGTTAAATTACCTTTTTCCCATCATTTATTAAGGTCAATGCAAAATATGAAAGACTCACACAGAGCTGGGTTAGATTGGCAAAACCTATGCATCAATACGACTTTCGATTTTATCTTTTTGAAACAGATTACAAAGCCACTTCGCTGGCTGTTGGTCTTACCTATGGGTTTGCTAACCATACTGCTCACTCAGGCGACGTTGAACCTTATAGCACAAATCATATTAATGCTGACACATTACAACGACATTGTCGCCCTACTCTCGGCCGGCATAATGTGGGCCATACAATATGCTTTGGCTATTGTTGTAATGACTGCAACAGCCCCCGTTACAAGTCGTCAGAAATTTAAGTGGGGTTTCCTTTTCTCCTGCTTACTCTGGCTCTTAGCTGCGGGTTCAACCTACCTTATCTTTAAGTCGCTTAACCCTCAATTTGTTATCAGCCGACTGCTTTGCATTTCGCTCTCTGCCGCTATCGGATTAAGTTATGGCCTATATCGGATCAAAAAGCGAATAAATCAGCATAAAGGCTTTTATATCAAATCATAACCGGTAATGGCATAAGTAGGTCTTTTGCATACGATGATTGTCGTCAGGGCTGATTACGCGACTGACGGTCGCAACATCCTTTATCGTCTGATCAGGATAAAGAATTTCGATTTTATCGTCCTGCTCCGAGTATAATTCTTTCGAAACGGCGCGCGTTGTTACAAAATAATCGGCATCTGCCAAAGGAATGGCGAGCACTGTAGCCACTCTTTCTTTCCATTCATCCAACATGGCTGGAGGCACAGACGCGTCAAAGACCTCCACCTTAAAGAGATGACGAGTGATAAAGCCTTCAGCTAAAAGCGATAACACTTTATCGTCGCAATGTTGCCATACTTTAATAGCTGATATAATGTCGCTATCGTCCAATTCCGCATAATGATCTAGCCAATCTGCATACTCCTGTGGCTGATCCTGAGTCAAGAAAAACGAAAGTGCGGGTGAGGCGAACAATTTGTGTCCATTTCGCACCAGCGTTTGCGCCCTTCTAAGCGTAGATCTCAATAGTTCTTCAGCAGCAACCACCGTTTTGTGGAGATATACCTGCCAATACATCATCCTGCGCGACATCAAATAATTTTCTACAGAGTACAAGCCTTTATCTTCTACAACTAAGTGGTCGTCATACACATTCAAAGTGCGAATAATGCGGGCCGCCCCAATATTTCCTTCCCTCACTCCGGCAAAAAAAGAGTCACGACAAAGATAATCCAAGCGATCAACATCAAGCTGACTGCAAATGAGTTCGTGGAGAAACGGCTTCTTGCAATCGGCCGAAAGGAGTTCAATAGACAGCGTCAAAGCGCCCTTAAACTCTTCGTTAATCTGTTCAATCATTTGCAATGTAATATTTTCATGTGTTACGTCGGGCAGAAACACACGCTCCAGCACATGAGAGAAAGCACAATGTCCGATATCGTGCAGCAAGATGGCAGCTTGGGCGGCCTCTACTTCTGCGTCGAAAATAAAAATGCCTTTCTCCACCAAGGTCTTCAAGGCCTCAGACATTAAATGATAAGCACCGATGGAATGCTGCAAGCGCGTATGAACTGCGCCGGGATAGACCAACGAAGAAAGGCCAAGTTGGCGAATACGGCCTAAGCGCTGAAATAGCGGATGATTCACAATATCGGTCAAGACTCCGCGAGCAATACGCGTAAAGCCGTAAACCGGATCATTGATAAGAAGCGATGATTTATGAGAAAAAGATTTATCCAAAACTAAAGTTTATTTCTTTTCGGCAAAGATAGCTCAAATCTTTTTCTTACTTTTGCTTTCTCAATAAGAAACGTATTATTTACGTGATTTGCTATGCTTACGATTAAACAAATCATAGAAAACAAAGAGGCCATTGTACGCGGCCTTGAGAAAAAGCATTTTCCCAATGCGAAAGAGGCCATTGAGGCTGTCTTAGCGATTGATAATAAGCGAAAAGAAGCGCAAGCACAATTAGATGAGCTACTGAATCGCATCAAAACACTCTCCAAGCATATCGGCGACTTGATGAAGCAAGGGTTGAAAGAGGAGGCGGAAAAGACAAAAGGAGAAGTAAGCTCCTTGAAATCGAAAACGCAGACGCTTGAAGAAACGATGAAGCAGGCGCAAGAAAAGCGCACAGAATTGCTTTATCAGATACCCAATGTGCCTTACGAAGAGGTACCTGAGGGAAAGGATGCCAACGATAATATAATCGTGAAAGAGGGCGGCAAGATGACGTCTATTCCGGAAAATCCTCTACCCCATTGGGAACTAGCGAAAAAATATAACTTAATAGACTTCGATCTCGGCGTTAAGATCTCCGGTGCCGGTTTCCCCGTCTACATCGGACAAGGAGCGCGCCTGCAGCGCGCACTCATCAACTTCTTCCTCGACGAGGCGCGCAAAGCCGGCTATACGGAAATAATGCCGCCAATCGTTGTCAATGCGGCTTCCGGCTACGGGACAGGTCAGCTGCCGGATAAGGAAGATCAGATGTATCATTGCGAAGTGGATGATCTCTACTTAATCCCTACGGCAGAAGTTCCCGTCACTAACATCTATCGAGATGTGATCTTGGAAGAAAAGAATCTGCCCATTAAATTGTGCTTACACCGAGTGCTTCCGCAGAGAAGCCGGCAGCTATGGAAAGGACGTACGCGGACTCAATCGCTTACACGAATTTTCTAAAATCGAACTCGTGCGCATCGACAAACCGGAACACAGCAAGCAAAGTCACCAAGAAATGTTAGACCACGTGGAAGGTTTGCTACAAAAACTCGAACTGCCCTACCATATATTATTATTGTGTGGCGGAGATATGAGTTTTACCTCTTCTCTTTGCTACGACTTCGAAGTATATAGCGAGGCGCAAAAGCGCTGGCTTGAGGTTAGTTCGGTTTCCAATTTTGATACATATCAAGCCAATCGGCTACAATGTCGCTATCGTAAGCAAGATAAGAAGATCGAACTTTGCCATACGCTAAACGGATCAGCACTCGCCTTGCCGCGCATTATGGCTGCACTTCTTGAAAACTTTCAAACGCCTGACGGCATTCGCATTCCTAAAGCATTGCAACCTTACATGGGATGTGAGATTATAAAATAAACGTGAGCAGGATATTGGCCATTGACTATGGGAAAAAGCGGACGGGTATAGCGGTTACAGACATTCTACAAATCATACCCAACGGCCTGACCACTGTTGCAACCCACGAGTTGTTGAATTTCTTAAAGGCTTATACTACAAAGGAGGATGTGGAGCGTTTTGTAATAGGACTGCCACGCCAAACAAACGGAAAGCCTTCAGAGAATTTTCCTCGTGTTGAGGCTTTTGCCAAACAATTGGAGCAACATTTCCCAACAATCCCTATAACTTTCTATGACGAGCGCTATACATCAACCTTAGCTCATCAGACAATGTTAGCGGGAGGTTTAGGAAAGAAGCGCCGACAAGAGAAAGCATTAGTCGATGAAATCAGTGCGTGCATTATCCTCCAATCTTATATGGAAAGTAAGAAAATATGATCCTACCAATTTATACTTACGGACAGCCGGTCTTAAGAAAAGTAGCTCAAGATATCGAAGCAGACTTTCCCGGTTTGGAGCAACTCATTGAAGATATGTATGAGACGATGGACAAAAGCGATGGTGTCGGCTTAGCCGCGCCTCAAATAGGGAAAGCCATCCGCGTAATCGTCATATCTTTGGATGTCTTAAAAGAAGACTTCCCAGAATATGCAGGCTTTCGGCATGCGTATATTAATCCGCACATCATAGAGTTTGATGATTCGGAAATATCAACCTTAGAAGAAGGCTGCTTAAGTTTGCCAGGCATCCACGAACCGGTAAAACGCCCGACAAGGATTCACGTGCAATACCGCGATGAGAATTTTGAACCGCACGATGAATGGGTCGAAGGATATTTAGCACGCGTAATGCAGCACGAGATTGATCATCTTGAAGGGCACGTCTTTACGGATCGCATCTCTCCTTTACGCAAACAGATGGTAAAGAATAAGCTTAACGCGATGCGCAAAGGCAAAGTCAGTTGCCACTATCGCGTAAAAGTTCCCCAATAACACATCTACTACATTGCAATTAAATTTCTCAGACAATAGAAAACCATTTCATAGAAACTCAAACAAAGCAAGCTACACGTTCAACAACTAAAAAAATTGTAACTATTACGCAAATAGGTTGCTACGCATAGTATAAATCTTACATGTATTGACTCTGTAGAGACTGAAGCTAACAAGAATACTTTTTGATGAAACTTATTTTGGCCTCTCTGGTTGCCGGATTAACAAGGCTGATAAGTGCGTAGTTTTCATAAGTTGTTAAGTTTGCAGATGGCACAACAAAACCCGGAAAAGTCCTTGGCAATAAGTAAATCTCTTCCACAAACCGAATAGTTAACTATAAGGCCTATTTCGTTTATGAGGTTGCCCCTTAATATATCATTTAACGCAAGAATGGCCGAACGACAAAGACTAAACCTCGCAAGCAACAGCTTAAGGCGCATCTTAGGATCTTGCTTTTTCTTTCTTTTCTCGACGCTTTCCTTTGCACAGATCCACATCGAAAAAGTCGTCGAAATAGGGCGTTATGCGCTTAGCTACGATGATTATCTGTCGGCCATACATTACTTTAATACCGTGCTTGATGTTCGTCCGAAACATGCTCAAGCTTACTATTTTCGCGCTTATGCCAAATTCTCGTTAGGAGACTTTAGTGGAGCGGAGAACGACTGTACAGCATCAATTACACTGAATCCTTACTCAACAGAAACCTATCGATTGAGAGGGCTTTGCCGTATTAGAAAATCAGAGTTTCAAGGCGCAATAGCCGACTACGAGCAAGTATTGAAAGATTATCCTTCTGATGAAGGCGCACTATTTAATCAAGCCCTCTGCTACCTGCAAATACATAGACCTGATAGCGCAACGCTTACTGCCGATCGCCTTTTGAATCAAGCCCCCAAGTTTTATAGAGCTTACATGCTAAAAGCGCAGATTTGCCTTGAGCAAAAAGATACAATAAACGCTCTTCGGCAAATAGATGCCCTACTCGCCTTGCGTCCGGCAGAGGCTTCCGCTTGGGAGCTTAAAGGGCAATATGCCTTGCAAAAGGGGCAATATCAGTTGGCCGACTCACTCTTAACAACGGCTATTCGCTACGAAAAAGGAAGTTATGAGTCTTTTCTACTAAGGGCTGAAGCGCGCCACGCACTGAATCAATTCGGTAATGCGCTGCTCGATTACGACAAGGTTATCGAACTTGTTCCGAAGCACTTCGTAGCACATTACAATCGCGCGCTCCTGCGTGCATTGGTTGGCGACGACAATAGAGCAATCGACGATTTTAATTTCATCCTCAGCGTAGAGCCCGACAATACATTAGCTCGCTATAATCGTGCACTCTTGCGAGAACAGACCGGAGATTATCACGGCGCCATAAAAGATTATTCTGTATTGATCAAAGCTTACCCCAACTTCCTTTTTGGCTATTATACACGTAGCAGACTGCGTCGTAAGACGGGCGACACACGAGGTGCTTTAGCTGACGAGACCGTCGTTGCACGAACACAACTGGATATTGCCTTTGCTAAGCCGAGGCGTTCTTTTTTGCGAACTGTCAGGAAGCGTTCAGATCATGCACTGGCGCATTATGATCGCCCGATTGAAGATGAAGCAGACACAGTACGCATACTGGGAGATCTACTTTTAGGACATGTAGAAAATCAAGCTGTAGCGCAAGAGATTTGCCGACTTTCACACCACAACTACAACCCACAGCTACACATGGTTATCGCTCGGATGGTTACTTAGATGAACTGAGTACCATTAGCAAGCACATTGTCGATATTGAACTGCGGGCAGAACGTGCAGCCGGAAACAGATATTTGCAGCAACCAAGCAGGCGACTCTTGTTTACAGCAGAGAAGACACCGGAAACAACCGCTACTTTAACACGACATCTACAAGTTGTCGATTCGCTACAAAGCGCCGGAAACGTACTGTCTCAATACGACTACAACATCTTGCGCACGATTTTACTCCGCGCTATCTACAATTTTTCAGACGCATTACAGTTGGCTTCTTCCATCATTGCAACCGATTCTACCTTAGCCCTACCCTACATAAATCGTGCAGCTGTACTTATCGGAATGAGCAAAGCTGAAAAGACGGTCGACAACAAACAAACGCCTCGCCTATCTTCTTTATATCTGAATCAGGCTTTAGAAGATATCAATACGGCCATACACAAACTTCCGGATTGCGCCTATTTATATTATAATCGCTCGTGCATTTACAATGCGCTCCATAAGTCGCAAGCAGCACTTAAAGATTTAGATCAAGCCATCGCCTTAGACCATCGCCTTGCCGAAGCCTATTATAATAGAGCCGTCATACGTCTACAAAACAAAGAAACCGAAGACGTAACAGCCGATCTGAGTCGCGCAGGAGAACTGGGCCTATACAAAGCATACAGTCTATTAAAGCAGACGCAAACGAAGAAGACGCAGCATAAGGTCAAGCGCAAATGACCGGCAGATAAGTCATATAGCAAAAAGAGACATTCAGCAATTTGCCTTATCTTAAGGGTACGGCTACCTTCCTTTCCAATTCTACTAAACGGTTATAAGAAACAACATTGGGAAACAGATGGCGAAGATGCTTGCATACTTTTTCAAGATAGAAATGTTTAAAGCAGCGATAACCGGAGTCGTGGAAAAGAATCATTATCAGCATGACTTCGGCCTTTGACATCGTGGAACTTCGATGATATTTTCTTTTTCCGGTAGGTTTTAGCGCATATTTTGCCGTCATAGCATCAAAAAACTTGCAGAAGTCGTCTGCTATACAAAATATTTCAGTAATTTTGGCTTCGGTGATCATAGCGATTTTTGTTCGTAACTATTTATATGTTAACACCTTAAAATTACAACAAATTTCGCTAATCACCAAATCTATAGGCACTTGTAATTCGTCGAACTCACGTTAAATAATAATTTCGCACCAATATGCGACAAAGATTTCTTTACCTCCTCATCATATTATCGGTATTAATTGGTTGCAATACGAATAAACAAAAGAAGGGAAACTCTCTCTTTACGCATATTTCTAACACTAAAGACAATAATGCTCATTATGATCTTAATCAAATCTTAGACGCTGGCGAGTTAATTATAGGTACGATTTCAGGACCTACGACTTACTTTGATTATAATGGGCAAGGATTGGGCATACAATATGCTTTGGCGCAAAATTGCCCAATCTCAAGGTGTTCGACTGCGAGTTGAACTCGCTAAAAATGAACAACAGTTGGTTCAACTATTAAATAATAAAGATATAGATATTGCTGTTTATCAGCTAAAGAAAAGTTTTATTCAGAGTCAACAACTTACTTCAGCCGGAGCACAAGAAGAAAAGGTTTCTACATCTTGGGCTGTAAATAAATCGAGCGAGGATTTAGCACAAGCACTCAACGATTGGTATAGTGCAGGTGTTGCCCTAAAAATTCAGAAAGAAGAGACAAAACGCTTTGAAACGCGAAATACCGTTATTAGAAAGATGCGAGCGCCTTACCTTTCCAGAGAAAAGGGGATTATCTCCGTTTATGATCATGAATTTAGAGCAGCCTCGGCTATTACAGGATGGGACTGGCGACTCATTGCTGCCCAATGCTATCAAGAATCAGGCTTTGACCCTAATGCTACTTCGTATGCCGGCGCTAAGGGATTGATGCAGATTATGCCAAGAACCGCGATACATTTAGGCGTATCCAATGTCAATGACCCCAAGGAAAATGTTGCTGCTGCCGCACGCTACATTCGCGAATTATCAGGGAAATTTAGCGGTATTAGAGATAGCGGAGAGCGTATCAAGTTTGTACTAGCGGCTTATAATGGAGGGGTCGGACATATTCAAGATGCACAAGCCTTGGCTCGAAAGTATGGCAAAAATCCTCATCTCTGGGACGACGTCAGTTTCTATGTTAGGAATTTGACTCAGCCTCTTTATTATCGTGACCCCGTTGTCTCATATGGTTATATGATCGGTAGTGAGACTTACGGCTATGTCGATGCTATACTCTCACGCTGGAGAGCTTATGGTGGAAATCCCGGTGTGGGGACGATGGCTGGCTATACTAATTATGCTGTATCTGGTAACAGACCTCGAAAAAGCAATCGATTTACAAAGGGCACAAAGATCTACGGGCCGGATGATCCGGAATTTAATGGATTAAAAGAATAAGGCTGACAAAAAAAGATGAATGATAGGGTTTTTCTTTGTCTATCATTCGCCCCACTCGCTTTTTATCTGTATTTTTGCTGCATACAACTTTACACTTTGTTTTAATGCTATGATGGAACATTCATCAAAACTTATGAATCGTGCCGCGGATAACATCCGTGTGCTTGTTGCTTCTATGGTCGAAAAGGCAAAATCGGGACACCCTGGTGGCGCTATGGGCGGAGCAGACTTTATCAACGTACTCTATTCGGAGTTTCTAACGTTTGATCCCAAAGATCCGACTTGGGAATGTCGCGACCGCTTCTTCTTAGATCCTGGCCATATGTCGCCGATGCTATACAGCATTCTAATGCTTTGTGAGCGTTTTACGATGGAAGACCTCAAAGAATTCCGTCAATGGGACTCCGTTACACCGGGACACCCTGAACGTAACGTAGAGCGCGGTATAGAAAATACCAGTGGCCCCTTAGGGCAAGGCCATGTTTATGCTGTCGGAGCTGCTATTGCCGCTAAAGCGTTGTATGCAAGAACGGGTAATCCGGGCTTTAAACGCGAAAAGATATATGCTTATATTTCTGATGGTGGCATACAGGAAGAGGTATCGCAAGGTGCGGGTCGTATAGCTGGACACTTGGGCTTGGATAATCTCATTATGTTCTACGATGCTAACGATATCCAACTTTCTACGCCAACGGCTGATGTGACGAGTGAAGACTCAGCATTAAAGTATAAGGCTTGGAACTGGAATGTCTTGGAAATCGATGGAAACGATCCGGAGCAAATAAGAAAGGCACTAAAAGCAGCTAACGAAGAAACAACTCGTCCTACGTTGATTATCGGTCACACGATAATGGGTAAAGGCGCACGAAAGGCTGACGGCGAAAGCTTTGAACGCGATTGCGGAACGCACGGTGCACCACTTGGAGGCAATGCTTATGTTGAGACGATTAAGAACTTAGGCGCAGATCCTGAAGATTCTTTCCACATTTTCCCTGAAGTAGCGGAGATGTATAAAGAACGTCTTGGCAAACTCACAGAAGAAGTTGAGCTAATCAGACAGATAGAAAAGAAGTGGGCACAAGAAAACCCCGAAAAGTATCAACTTCTAAGTGATTGGTTCAATCAGAAGTTACCGGAAATACCTTGGGATAAGTTAGAACAGAAGCCCAATAAGGCAACTCGTGATGGTTCAAAAGCTGTACTCGCCTTATTGTCAGAATATGTTCCTAATATGATTGTGAGTTCGGCCGATCTTTGCAATTCAGATAAAACAGATGGTTTCTTGGCACACACAACTCCTATCTCACGTACGAACTTTGCTGGCGGCTTCTTACAAGCCGGTGTAAGCGAACTTTCGATGGCTTGTGTTTGCATCGGTATGATGTTGCACGGAGGCATTATTTCCGCAATGGGAACTTTCTTCGTCTTCTCTGATTATATGAAACCGGCTGTTCGTATGGCAGCTTTAATGGAAACACCAGTCAAGTTTGTTTGGACACATGACGCTTTCCGTGTAGGCGAAGATGGCCCGACTCACGAACCTGTTGAGCAGGAAGCACAAATTCGTTTGATGGAAAAGCTGAAGAACCACAGCGGCAAAGATAGTGTCCGTGTATTTCGTCCTTGTAATAACCAAGCCGCAACGCAATGCTGGCGCTTAGCAATGGAGAATGTGGAAACTCCGACTGCTCTTATCTTTAGTCGGCAGGCTATTAAAGACCTTCCTGAAAGCGTAGACTACATAGGAGTAGAAAAAGGCGCTTATGAGATTGTGAAGGAAGAACATCCTGATGTAATTCTTTTAGCTAGCGGTTCAGAAGTTTCAACTTTGGTTGATACACTGCCTCTATTGCAGGAAAAGAATATTAAAGCCAGAGTTATTAGTTGCCCAAGTGAAGGTTTATTCCGCAGACAGTCTGCTGAATATCAAGAGAAGTTATTGCCTGCTGATGCAAAAGTCTTTGCGCTGACGGCTGGCTTACCTGCTACTTTTGAAGGATTAGTAGGCAGCAACGGCTACATCTATGGCTTAGATCATTTTGGTTATTCTGCACCTTATCAAGTGTTGGACGATAAGTTAGGCTTTACACCACAACAAGTAGCAGATAAGATTATTGACTTTGTTAAGTAAGAAAATATCGTAGCATCAGTCTACAATAATCATAAATCCCTCTTTAAGTATTGCGCTTAAAGAGGGATTATTTTAATCAAGCAAGGACCTTGGCTTCAAATAGTAATGTTATAGCCTCTAAATCCTTAGGTAATTTTGCTAAGACTCGATCATAGAGGTCCAAAGGCACTTTTTTATAAAAAGCTGCTGCAATTGCACCAGTAATGGCGGCAATAGTGTCGGCATCTCCGCCCAACGAAATGCCTAATCTGATTGCATCTAAATAATCCTTGCTATCTAAAAAGGCCACAATAGCTTGTGGAACAGTCTCCTGACAACTTGCTTCAAACTGATAAGTTGGCCGAATTTCCTCACAAGTTCTATTTAAATTATAGCCAAATGTTTCCGTTATATATTTACGTATTGTCTCTTTACTCTCTCCTTTACGGGCTAGAAAAATCGCAGCGGCCGTTGCTTGCGCCCCTTTAATTCCCTCTGGATAATTATGCGTAACAGCCGCAGAAATCTCTGCTACTTTCAGCGTTTTATCTAACGTAGGAAAGGCAAACCCTATGGCTGAAACACGCATAGCAGATCCATTTCCCCACGAATTGTAAGCTTTCATCTCTGCATGTCTAAGCCATTCAGAGAAAAAGATGACCATATCCTCCTTTTGGAGAGTTGTATTTATTTCCATAATACCTCATTGTATGAATCAGCCTCTCCGACGATAAAGATTCATCCTTCAATATCCAATCAGCTACGGCAATCGTCATAATACTATCGTCCGTATAGTTCATAGCATCATCATACAAAGGGAAATTATAGTCCTTCGTGGGATTAAACTCATAAGTGGAGCCAATGGTATCGCCAATAATAGCACCCATAATCGTCGCAGAACTTTCCATCATAAAGGCTCTTTTCCTAGAAGTCAATAATCCCCGTAACCCAATCAGCAATTATAATCCTAAACGGGCAGAAATATCAAGCATAGCTTTGATAGGGCGTACAGCTCGTTCTGCAACTTGCTTGTCGACATCTACTTCCGGCCATTCATATTTCAAACAATTATAGACCTTCTCCATACTATTCAGACGCATATAATTGCATTCATTGCAAGCACACGTGCTATCATCAGGCGGAACAGGGATAAAGCGCTTATCAGGACACTTATTTTGCATCTCATGAAGAATACCGCTTTCCGTGACGACAATAAAAGTCTTATCCAAACTATTAACAGCATACTTTAACAAGTTAGCTGTAGAGCCTACAACATCAGCTAGCTTCAAAACAGGCCCTTTACATTCCGGATGAGCTAAGACTTTTGCTCCGGGATTTTGCTCCTTTAGGTCGATAATCTTCTCTATGGAGAAACGCTCGTGCACATGGCAGGCTCCATCCCAAAGTAACATATTACGTCCGGTAATAGAATTGATGTAACTACCTAAGTTTTTATCCGGCCCGAATATAAGTTTCTGCTCTTTGGGAAAGCTTTCGACAATCTGTTTCGCATTACTTGATGTCACGACCACATCTGTTACAGCCTTTGTCGCAGCAGAAGTATTGACGTATGAGATTACTTTATGATCAGGGTGTGCTGCAACAAACTTTGCAAAGTCTTCACCCGGACAACTCTCAGCCAAAGAGCAAGAAGAGTTCAGATCCGGAATCAGTACTTTTTTATTCGGACAGAGAATCTTATTGGTTTCAGCCATAAAATGCACACCGCACATCACTATAATATCAGCATCTGTAGTAGCAGCCTTTTGTGCCAAGGCAAGACTATCGCCAACAAAATCAGCCAAATCCTGCAATTCGCCGATTGTATAATAATGTGCGAGAATAATAGCATTCTTTTCCTCACACAACTGTCTAATTTCTTGTTTTAAATCTAAACCTTGAGGGATAGGTTCATCAATAAAACCTTTTTCAATCCAAGATGCTTTTAAATCCATAAGATCTTTCTTTGTTGTTCAGAATAATCCTAAACGACTTAGTTTTAACAGTAAACTACAAATGTTGTTATATTCCTTGAGCATAAGCCATAACCAGCTACTTACAACTTCAATACTGCCTGTTCGCTATGCAAAAATAAGCATTTTAGAAGCATATCCCAATCATTGAGATAAAGATTTTACGCCTTGCGTGCCTGATTCATCTCACAAAAGTCGTCTATCATCCATCAAGGAGGCATTATGCAATGATTTGAGGCGAGTTTGTAGCTTGAGAACTTATTCTCTCCTCCTCTATTTCCTTATATAAGAACAACGAAATTTGTGATAGATAACGCCCACTTCCACCCCTTTATTCAACATTCACATTGAGCACTCACAAGTTCTTTTGTGTTAAAGTAAAACTCCTTATATTACATATATTCAATTGATTAACAATATGCTAAACTATATTTTTTACTACTTCCAACAAGAAAGTAGAATGTACCATCGTGATGGTACGTATATCCTTACACGAGGGTAGGTTTGTACCACTACGATAGTACAAACCTACTCTTACGATGGTACGTTGGTCAAGCCTATCTTTCAGACTTGTATTTCTGTGGATGCTACCCTCTTTTTGAGGTAGTAAAATAGGCTTTTAGCATCTTCGTCACTGCAACTTGCATTTACGATAATTATCTTTATCTCCTCAATCCTTTCATTTATAGATGTTTCTATGTAAAAGTCTATTTTTCACTTGAAGTATAAAAACAGAGATGGATGGCAATTGAGGATCCGTCACTCTACGACTGATAGACGCATTTTTAGTTTTATCAATAGCGAAAAACACTACCACCAAGAAATTCTCGCAACAAAGATGTGGGCGGTAGATTTCTGATGGAAATCGGTTTGAGGTAAGATAGAAACTTGCGCAGGCGGTAAGCCTCTGAATACTCCGGCACATTTTCCGGAACTTGTTCCAAAAGAGGGAGCGCTTGATTACGAAGAGCAGCAAACTCAAATAAAAGTGCGGTGTTCATCATCACATCAGCTTCCTCCTGATAAGGGAAAATCCACTTCTCTTCGCCGGAGCGAACAGACGGCCAACGCCGAATCGTTTCTTCTGCACTATATCCGCGATATTTAAAATCACGGATTATACGTCGCAATAAACGATTATCGGCCGTTGGAATATAATTATGATCATCTAAAAGAATAGTAGTTAGCGCAGAGGCATAGATTTTGAATTTACATTCATTGGAAATCTGCGCTGTAAGCATAGGATTGAGCGCATGTATTCCCTCTAAAATAAGCAGTGTGCCCTCTTCCATTCGTATTTTTATCCCACTTTTCTCGCTGATACCGCGTAAAAAGTTAAACTTGGGCAATTCTACGGTTTCTCCTTTCAGTAATTCGTCCAATTGTTTGTTGAGTAGCGAAATATTCATCGCATTAATATGCTCATAATCATATTCCCCCTGCTCATCAAGTGGGGTTTTGCTGCGATCAACAAAGTAATCATCTAAAGAAATTGTCATAGGACGCTTACCGCAAACAGACAACTGTACGGCTAAACGCTTACAGAAAGTAGTTTTTCCACTGGACGAGGGACCTGAAATTAAGATTACCTTAATCGCAGGTTGATTCGCTATGCGATCTGCCAAGGCGCTGATGCGTTTCTCTTGCAGAGCTTCTGAAATGTTGATTAGTTCGTCTGTTCCTCCTTCCGAACAAGCTTTATTGAATTGGCCTATCGTGGAAATTCCTAAAATCTCTTGCCAGCGATGTTGCTCATTGAAGACGTCAAACATCTTGCGCTGATCAATCATTGGCTTTAATTCCTTTGGATTTAGGATCGGGCACACGCAATAATAAACCATCGTAATAAGGCACAAGATCGAACAGCTGCAATTGGCCTGTGTTTATTAAGAGGGAACCATAGAAATAATCGGGCGTACCGCCTAATGTATAATAGGTTGTGTATAGTAGGCCGGAACCTTCCAATAATTGAGCCTTATCCTCCAATCTATGCTGCCGAAAAAGTGCGATTGCTTCGTCTGTTGGTGCTGTTATCCTATGATAAGGCAAGTTGGCATCAATTATTGCCTTCATTTTATTGCGCAAAGCTACGACTACGTCGCCATTCACTCCGGCAGGCAAACCCGACAGGCGACAATAGTAGCCATTAGAGACAGGTGTATCTATCCTTAGGCGCGCTTGAGGATAAACTTCACACACAGCTTTGTATAAAACAAAAAATAAAGAGCGTGTATAGGTACGCATTCCGGAAGGATTTGTGATATCAATAAACTCTATATCCTTATCATTATAAATCGTATAATGGAGTCCTTCGGTCTTATTGTTGACTTTGACGCTCGTACATTCGTAGGGCAAATTGATTTCAAGCATATCATAGACTTCTTCCATCGTAAAGCCGGCTGGAACTCTATGTGTCTTGCCCGTATTTTTACAGCGTACATTTATTGTTCGTAGCATATTATTGATGTTTCGTATTTCTTTTCCTGCGAATTTAGTGATTATGTTGTTTCAATCCCTTGCTAAAGCGCGGAAAAGAGGGACAGAATGTATTATATTCGCAAATGTTTCACTTCATGGTCGATTTTGGGCATTATGATTGGTGCTATACGGATACAGAAAAGAGATGCACGGAATTTCCGTGCATCTCTTCATTATAATTTCTAATATTCTGAATTCAGAATTAGATGATGCCCTGGCCAATCATTGCATTAGCAACCTTCATAAAGCCTGCAATGTTTGCACCACGTACGTAGTTGATATAGCCATCAGCTTGCTTACCATAAGCGAGACATTGCTCGTGAACGTCTTTCATAATAGTGTGCAATCTCTCATCAACTTCTTCAGCGCTCCAATAGATGTGCATTGCATTTTGAGTCATTTCAAGACCAGACGTAGCAACACCACCAGAGTTAACAGCCTTACCAGGAGCAAACGGAGTCTTCTGAGCGATAAAATAATCAATAGCTTCAGCTGTACAGCCCATATTGCTTACCTCAGCAACGCACTTAACACCATTAGCAACGAGTGCTTTGCATCATCTTCGTTCAACTCGTTTTGAGTTGCACAAGGCATAGCGATATCAACCTTAACTTCCCAAGGCTTGCGACCTGCGAAGAATTTAGCATTCGGATATTTCTCAGCATAAGGTGCGCAGATATCATTGCCAGAAGAACGAAGCTCAAGCATATAATCGATCTTGTCACCGCTAATACCATCCGGATCATAGATATAGCCGTCAGGACCAGAAAGCGTAACGCACTTAGCACCGAGTTCTGTCGCTTTCTTAATTGCACCCCAAGCTACGTTTCCAAAACCAGAAACAGCAACAGTCTTATCCTTGATATCCATGTTGTAATCGTTCAACATTTGCTTCAAGAAATAGCAAGCGCCAAAGCCCGTTGCTTCAGGACGAAGAATGCTACCGCCAAATTCGCGGCCTTTACCCGTCATTGTACCAGTGCACTCGTGAGTCAATTTCTTATACATACCATAGAGGTAACCAACTTCACGACCACCTACGCCAATATCGCCGGCAGGTACGTCCATATCTGGGCCAAGGATCTTGTGAGCTTCAAGCATAAATGCCTGGCAGAATCTCATAATTTCGCTATCGCTTTTACCGCGAGGAGCAAAGTCAGAACCACCTTTACCGCCACCCATAGGCAACGTTGTCAATGCGTTCTTAAAGATTTGCTCAAAGCCTAAGAACTTCAAGATGCTAAGCGTAACGCTCGGGTGAAAACGAAGACCGCCTTTGTACGGGCCAATTGCGTTATTAAATTGTACGCGGTAACCGAGGTTTACATGTACTTCACCTTGGTCATCAACCCAAGGCACACGGAACGTCAAAATACGATCCGGCTCTACCAAACGCTCAATGAGTTTCACTTTTTTTCAAACTCTGGATGTTGATTGTAAACATCTTCGATTGAAAGAAGCACCTCACGCACTGCTTGTAAGTACTCTTTTTCGCCTGGGTGTTTTAGCCTCCAGGTCGGCCATGATTTTTTTCGGTTTTCATAATCTTTTGTTTTGATTAGAGTTTGGTGTTATTCTTATTGCTTTACGCAGCAAATGTATAGCTTTTTGAATGGTTGAGCCAAATAAAAAAACACAGGAATTTTTGCAATATAGACAAAGAAGTTTCCACTATAAAATATTAAAACGAAAGTCCTCTATTGATAAACAGACTGAATGAAAACCATTTAGACTGATTCTACATAGGAAATGCTTGCAAAGTGTAAAGAAAAAAATCTTTCCCCCACTATCTATTCCTTCTTCACTAGTCTCTTATTTTGGTTCCCCTTTCTATTGCTTTATAGTTAAGTCGACTATAGGACCAACAAACTATAAAAATCGCTACCCATTTAAATCTGTAGATTCAAGTAAATCAGGACGCAAACGCTTAGTACGCTCATAGCTTTGCTGCAGCTCCCATTCTTTTATTTTAGCTTCATTTCCAGATAGCAGAATCTCTGGAACTTTCCACCCTTTATAATCCGATGGGCGCGTATAGACTGGAGCTGCAAGCAAATTATCTTGAAAGCTATCACTTAAAGCGCTTTGTTCATCACTCAAAACGCCTGGGACAAGTCTTACAATTGCATCCGACATTGCCGCCGCCGCTATTTCACCGCCTGTAAGCACATAATCTCCAATAGAGACTTCTTTCGTAATCAAATGCTCACGTATGCGATAGTCTATGCCCTTATAATGACCACACAATATAATAAGATTCTTCGACAGACTTAACTCATTTGCCATTGGCTGATCAAATTTTTTTCCATCTGGTGTCGTAAATATGATTTGATCGTAAGTGCGTTCTGCTGTCAACTTGCTGATACAAGCATCTATGGGCTGACATTGCATTACCATTCCCGCAAAACCACCAAACGGATAGTCATCTACGCGGCGATGTTTGTCTGTAGTATAATCGCGCAGGTTGTGTACATAAACTTCCACTAGCCTTTTTTTTTTTGGGCACGTGCTAAGATTGACGTATTAATAAAGCCATCGAGCATTTCCGGAAGTACAGTAATGATGTCTATTCTCATAATCTTTTTCTTGATGAACGCTGCAAAAATAGGGAAATATCCTCTCTTTTCTTTAACTTTGCCGAAGTAAATACGGTTGATCTTTTGCAACGTTTCACTCTATCAAAGGTTGCCGATTTCGCCCACCAAGCTTTTGCGGGCTATCTTAATGAATGCAATAATGAACGATAAAGACAGAATTGATTTTCTACGAAAGGAGTTGCACAGACACAACTATAATTACTACGTTAAGAATAATCCTGAGATTCTTGACACAGACTTCGATGCTTTAATGCGCGAATTATCCGATTTAGAGCAAAAGCATCCGGAATGGGTTGATAAGAATTCTCCAACTGTGCGTGTTGGCAGCGATCTATCCAACAATTTCGTGCAGGTTAGGCATCAATATCCGATGCTTTCTTTAGGAAATACATACGACAAGGCTGAAATCAAAGAATTTTATGATCGTATTACAGGAGACTTAAAGGGAGTAGCCTTTGAAGTCTGCTGCGAATTAAAGTTTGATGGTCTCAGCATTTCTCTTCTTTATGAAGATGGTAGGCTTGTAAGAGCTGTGACACGTGGAGACGGGACGGTTGGTGATGATGTTACAGAGAATATAAAGACCATAAAAAGCATTCCTCTTCAGCTGCAAGAAGGATTAGGATGGCCACGACGTTTTGAGGTACGAGGCGAAGTTCTTATGCCTTGGGCTAGTTTTGAAAAATTGAATGAAGAGCGCAATTCTAAGGGAGAGCCGCTCTTTGCCAATCCACGCAATGCAGCTTCTGGTACACTAAAGAGTAAATTCTGCCGTTGTTGCTTCTCGTCGCTTAGATGCCTATTTATATTATGTATTAGGAGAGGATATTCCAAAGAAAAGTCATTACGAAAATCTCCTGATGATAAAAAAATGGGGGTTCAAAGTCTCTGACAATATCCATTTAGCCAAGTCTCTAGATAGTATCTATACCTATATTGACCATTGGGATACGGAACGTAGATACTTACCCGTTGCCACAGACGGAATAGTACTTAAAGTAGACGACCTAAACCAGCAGCAGCAGCTTGGTAGCACAGCTAAGAGTCCGCGATGGGCTATCGCCTATAAATTTAAGGCCGAACGTGCCCGCACGCGTTTATTAGATGTAGTCTACCAAGTGGGTCGTACGGGAGCGGTTACGCCAGTTGCCGTTATGGATCCCGTTTTATTAGCAGGCACTACCGTGAAGCGGGCTTCCTTACACAATGAAGACATTATTCAGCAGTTGGATTTACATTATAACGACTTTGTCTTTATAGAAAAAGCTGGCGAAATTATTCCGCAAATCGTTGGTGTAGACAAAGGTGCACGCAATGAGTCTTTAGGTGATAAAGTACATTTTATTACGCAGTGTCCGAAATGTGGAACTCACTTAGTTAGATTTCCAAACGAAGCCGCAACATATTGCCCTAATGATGCTACTTGCCCACCGCAAATAAAAGGCCGGATTGAGCATTTCATTAGTCGTGATGCGATGGATATCAATTCGCTCGGCCCGGAAACGATTGATAACTATTTCGAGCGAGGGTTAATTCATAATATCGCAGACTTGTATCAGTTGCGTGTTGAAGATTTGGCCGGCAGCGACGCTACACGCCTGAAATCTGCTCGCAAAATTATTGATGGAATAGAAAAAAGCAAGTCTACCCCATTCGACCGCGTACTCTATGCCTTGGGGATTCGCTTTGTTGGCAAAGTAGTAGCAAAAACGCTGGCTGCCTATTTTCATTCTATGGACGCTCTGCGGGCAGCTACGTTAGAAGATTTGCTACAAGTAGAAGGTGTTGGCCAAACTATAGCTGAGAATGTACAACAATGGTTTATTATACCAGCCAACGTCCAAATATTGGAGCAACTAACTGCAGCCGGATTGCAAATGACAGCCGATGTGTCTCGACTTGTTTCCAACCGACTCGCTGGAAAAAGTATAGTCATTAGCGGTACTTTCACTCGTCATAACAGAGAGGAATATAAAGCCATTATAGAAGAGAATGGAGGCAAAAACGTAGGTAGCATTTCTAAAAAAACCGACTTTATTTTGGCCGGCGACAACATGGGCCCTTCTAAACGAACAAAAGCTGAAACGCTGGGCATACCATTGATTCAAGAAGAGGACTTTTTAAAGATGCTTAGCGAAGAATAAACAACAGTAGTCTAAACATTTACAGCATAAAAGCAAGAATAAATATGAATAAAAGCAATCCATTCCAAGGTTTTGGAGTAGCACTAGCTACTCCGTTCAATATGGACGGCAGCATCGACTTTGTTGCATTACGCTCCTTGGTAGATAATATTATTGTCGGTGGAGTCGATTTCATCTGTGTCTTAGGGACGACAGCCGAAACGCCTACGCTGAGCGAAGAAGAAAAGTTGGAAATACGCCGCGTCGTTGTTGAAGTCAATCAAGATCGTGTGCCACTCCTACTAGGAGTCGGAAATAATTCTACGCAAGCCGTTTGTCGCCAATTGAGAGAGGACGATTTTGAAGGCTTTAGCGGACTATTGATGGTGTGCCCCTTTTATAACAAGCCCACACAAGAGGGTTTGTATCAACACTTCAAAAAAATTAGCGAAGAAAGTCCGCTCCCGATCGTCTTATATAATATTCCCGGACGAACAGGAGTCAATCTGCAAGCATCAACAACGCTACGTTTGGCAAACGACTGCCCGAATATTGTAGCCATTAAAGAGGCTAGCGGCATCATTACTCAAATAGAGGAAATCGTAGAATATGCTCCGGAAGGCTTTGACGTATTTAGTGGAGACGATGCTATTACTTTCGAACTCCTCACGATTGGAGCAAAAGGCGTTATTTCGGTTATAGGCAATGCTTATCCTGAAGAATTTGGTGCAATGGTCCATGCTGCACAAGCAGGTGATTATACATCAGCACTCAGTCAGCACCGACAATTTAGCAGGCTATATAAATTAATGTCTGTTGATGGCAACCCATCTGGCATTAAGGGACTTCTCTATATTCAAGGCAAAGTAGATAATGTCGTACGCCTACCTTTAGTGCCTGTACGCGTAGAAACACTTGAGGCCATTCGTCATTACGTGGAAGATTGACTTGTTGTAACGTTCCACGAATAAGTAAAATTATTGTTGCTTACAGCTTAGCTTTGCGCAATCTTTATATAGTTTTCTACAGAATGTTATAAACTAACTGCTGAATGGAAAATAATAAACCTTGTATTGCAACTTCAGTTAAAAGATGCTGATTACCATATTTTTTGCATCGAAAAAATCTTTGTCCCCTCGCAATAGTACAATTGTACCTCCACGAGGGGACATTTGTACTAGCACGGAAGTATGACAAACAAATTTGAGTTACTGCACTATAAGAAAATTAGATATTGCTCTTTAGTTGCTCATGCTTAAGCCATTTGCTGTTTTCCTATCTAAATTTATTGCTGTCCGATAAACGTCAAAGAGTAGGCAAGACCGCCTCAATCGCTGAAACAATACGGTTGATGTTCTCTTTTTGGCATTACAAGCCCCCTAATCAACAAGCGAAGGCATTTGAGGGCTTTCGGCCGCTTCTTTCAGGCCTGCTTCCCAATCTTTTTCGGGATGATTAAAGAGGCTGTAGAAATCCACATAGTACATCAGTATTATCCTGACCATTGTGGCCAACCCCGAAAAGCTCCAAGAGCGTATGAGCCTCCTCCGCATTATCATGAGCAGCAGGTTGGCAATCAACGTTACCCAAATCTGTATCTTGATGGCATTGGCACTCTCTCCATAGAAGTATTTGAGTGGAAAGTTCTGCTTTATCTGCTTGAACAACAATTCTATGGCCCATCTCTTGTGGTAGATATCCATGATTTCGAGCGGGTCCGAGGTCATGTCGTTGGTCAGGAGGGAGATGAGTTTGCGCTTCTGGACATCGACATAAGTGACGATGCGTGCGTGATGGACAATTCCGGAACCGCCCTTGAGTTCCTTTCGGAAGGTAACCCGTTGTACACGAACCTGCATCACCCCTTCCGGCGTTTGACACATGACGTCCTCCTCTATCGTGTATTGCAGGTTCTTCTTCATCTTCGTGACATAGACGACGCCGCGCTCCGTCATCTGCTGAAACTTCGCATAGTCGATGTAGGCACGATCCAAGGCAATGATATCCCCCCTGTTCAACGTGGCCGGCAAGAGCATAAAAGAGTCGTTGGTGGCTGCGGAAGTGAAGCGGATGTCCGATGGAACTCCCTCGTTGGCTTGGATTATACTGTGCACTTTGATACCCCCTTTCTTTTTACCTGTTTTGGGATGTCTGCCCACGCCTTTGAAGAGCAAGGTTGGAGAAGAGGGTAATCGTTGTGGAGTCGATTATCTTTAGCCGTTTCATCCATTTCGATTCATTTTTTCTTGTGCACAGCCGGCTGTCCGAAGAAAGAAGATGACGATGCTTGGCGTATAAATCCCTATAAACGGCCTCAAAGACCGCCTCCGAACGCCTTTGTTTCCATCCGCCAAAGTGCTCCTTGAAGCCATCATGAAGATGCCGAGATGGCGCAGCTTACAGGCCTCGGCCTGAAGGGACGCGGTGATTTCATGTAGAGAGTCGAAACGCATGATGACGGCATAAAGCATCACAAGCAGATGAGTCCAAGCGTCAAAGCTCTTGACATAGCGTTCTGCGCCCTGTTCGCTGCTTATGCGGAGAATTTCGGACTTGTCCAACAATTTTATGATCTGAGAATAAAGCGGCTGTCCGCTAAAATGTGTACTTTTACCCATGGTTAAATGTTTTTTTGTCGAATACAAATTAACCATTAAGGGCTGACTTCACAAAACGAAATCAGCCCTTTACTTTTTGCCCTCTCCAAAAGAACGGCGTATCGATCAAAAAACTTTTATCGGACAGTAATAAAAAAGATAAGATTCCTTGTAAGTTTCCAAAAAGTCTGTACATTTGCGGCGGACCAACTCCAAAAATTAAACATTAAAAAGTTACTTAAACCCATTAAAACATGAGTAAACGGCTAGTCATTCTGATGGCATTACTTGCCACGACTGCGTTTGCATTACCCGCATCCGCACAAATGAATCAGCCTGGCGGCACGCCGCCCAGACCGACAAGAACACTGCCCGGGCACAAAGCGCCTGCGCAGAAGGTTAACCCTTTAAAGGCTTTCCAGCACTAAAGATGAAGACGCTTCCAAGAGGTGTTAAGTCTCCATTCAGTCAGCCTACGATTCCAATTCGTCCGCAGCTCCCGATAAACCTGCTGAAGGTCAATCCGGATTTAACGATGTGGGGAAATCTCCTTACCAACGACTTACTAGGTATCTATTCTTTCCACCCTACAGCCAATGTCAACTTTGATGCGTTAGCAGACTATTATAAGGGTTATTTCAATGCTGGTAGCGGTATTGTTGGCGATGATCTTCACGGATTGTTTCTCGATACAAGTTACTCAAGCTACGGTATTGTTAAGCTTATTCACTATTCCTTCAACACGAAGACTTGGGAGTTGGTAGGTCAGCCTGAAGAAGTTAGTGACTTGAGCTTGACGGCAACAGAAACGGCTACCGATCCCGCAACAGGAGAAATTTTTGGGCAGTTTTTTACGCCTGATCTGAGTGCTTATGAATGGGGTGTTATCGACTATGCTACGCTTAAGCGAACCACAATAGCCCCTGCACTTCACAAGTATGTAGCACTGGGTGTTGCTAACGATGGCTTCGCTTATGGTGTAACCAGCGAAGGCGACTTTTATCAGATTGACCGCACGACAGGAGCAGAAACCCTAAAAGGCTCAACGGGCGTGCAAGTTTCTGATCGAAACGGACAATATTATACGCAAAGCGGTGAGTTTGATCCAAGAACGAATGAGTTCTATTGGGCATCTACCGATAAAGATGGAAAGTTTCAGCTTTATACGATTGATCTATCAAACGGACACGTAACCCCCATTGGCTCATATACGGAAACGGCATCAATCATGGCGCTTACCATTCCAACAACGCCGATTGCGAATGGTGCTCCGGCAGCAGCGACCAACCTTTCTTCTAATTTTGTGAATGCGGCGACCAATGGCACATTCACCTTTACTGCGCCGAATAAGAAGTTTGATGGTAGCAATCTGTCAGGAACCCTTAGTTATACTGTTTGCCAATGGCATAGAGGTAGCTACTGGCAACGCAGAGGCAGGCAATCAGACTACGATCAATGCCAACGTAGCAGAGGGCGTTGTCAATTTCATTGTAGTGTTTAGCAATGATGCCGGTAAGGGGCCAAGGGCCAAACTAACTACATATGCCGGCTATGATACGCCAAACATTGTAAGCAACTTGAAGCTCACGGTCGACGAATCCGGCAATGCCGTCGTGACGTGGGACGCGCCCACAGCTGGTACGCATCAAGGTTACCTCGGAAATATTACCTATGATGTTTATCGTAATGTAGATTCGGCAACAGAAAATGTGGCTTCTGATATATCTACTACTACGTTCAGCGAGGTTATTCCTATGGGAAAATTGTCTTGCTACACCTATTCTGTGCGTGCTAATAATACGACACGAAGTAGTGCGTTGGCTACAACCGATGGCCAAGTGTTTGGTGAGGCCTTAGACGTGCCTTTCTTCGATGATTTGCTGACAGAGGCCGACTCAAAACTCTACACTATTCTTGATAAGAACCACGATGGTAGCTCTTGGGAATGGAGCAATGCCAAAGGTGGGTTATTCCAATACAAATTCAACAAAGATAACGCAGGAGACGATTGGCTTATATCACCACCTATCCGAATGAAGCAGGGTAGGACTTACAACGTCTCCTTCAAGGCCGCTGCAGGTTTAAAAGACTTTGCAGAGCGTATGGAGGTGAAGTGGGGTGCAGACAAAACGGCAGAAGCTATGACGGGCGTGATACTTCAGGCCACGGAGATTGCAGGTGTCAACAACAAGACGTTCACCGGGAAGATAACGCCCACGGCTGATGGTAACTATTATTTGGGTTTCCACGCGATCTCAGAACCTGACAGATATGCTATTTTAATAGACTCTATTTCGGTTGAGGGGGCTGCTGACGCAAAGGCTCCTGCAGCAGTGGACAATCTTATAGCTACTGCAGATCAAACAGGGGCTCTTAAAGTAACACTGAAGTTTAATGCACCAACCACTACTGTAGACGGCACCGTGCTCAGTAGTATTACCAAGATAGACGTAAAGAGTGGTGATCGCCTTGTGAAGAGTATTGTCAATCCCACTCCGGGATCAGAACAACTGCTTGTAGATAATGCCGCAGTAAACGGAGAGAATTTCTATACGATTATTGCTTATAATGCTTACGACTATGGTAAGAAAGCCACGGCTAAGGTTTATGTTGGGCAAGATACACCGGTAATGGGCAAGGTTAAGGCCTTCGACCAAACTACAGCTGTAAAACTCAAATGGGAAGTTCCCGCCGGTGCACACAATGGTGTTATTTTGCCATCAGAAATTTCTTACAAGATTCATAACATCGGCGATGATGGTAAGCTTGGCGAAGAGATCGGTAAGGTCAAGGGCATTACCGAATACGTCGTTACCGGCCTGAATAATAATGAAGGTGAACAGAAGTATCAGCGATGGGCAATCAATGCCGAGAATGTGGCCGGCCCAAGCAATTGGGTGGCTGGTTCGCTTGTCGTGGGTGCTCCCTACACATTGCCTTTCCACAATAGTTTCAAGGGTGGAACTATAGAAAATCAGTTTATAGGTCTTGAGTCATCGGGAAAGAATACGATGTGGGCCGTTACTAACGATGTCTCTTCTGATAACGATAATGGTTCTATTATTTTCCGTCCATCTGAGACAGGCGTTTCTACGATTCTTACTGGTAAAATTGCACTTCAAGGTTCGATGAACCCCAAACTTGTGTTTGATTATCGCGGCGATGGCTCTCCAAAAGCAAAGTTGAATTGCGCTTTGGAAAGAAGGACGGATCAATGACAGAGCCGGTTTGGACAAACACTGAGGCATCCACAAATGGAAAGTGGAAAACGTATCGTGTAGATATTCCTACAGAATTAATAGGTGAAGACTACGTGAGTCTGCGCATAATTGGTATTGCTGATGATATTGCTGATGATGCTGTACATCTTGACAATATTAATATTGCAGACCCATTCCAGAAAGATGCCGCGATCGCATTAGTTACACCTGAAAGCGTCAAGAAAGGGCAGACCATAAAATTGAATGTAAAGGTAACCAATTTGGGACTTGACAATATTGAGAATGCCAAAGTCGCAGTTAGCGTTGATGGTAAGGTTGTCAAGGAAGAAACGATTGAAAAGAGCCTGTCACTCTTGCAGTATGCTGAGCTTCCGATCACATGTACGACTACAAGTCTTAACAAGGCAGCTAAGCTTAAGGTAAAAGTTACTTTAATAGTAGACAATGACCTTGATCCTGAAAACAATGAGGCTGAAGCTGTTGTTAAACTGGAAATGCCCAATGTTCTTGCACCGCAGAACCTCAAGTCTACAGGCTCTACAAGTTCGATGGTAAAACTGACGTGGGATTCTCCTGCTTCAACCACGACAGAGACGACGGATAGATTTGAAGATTATGACCCTTGGTCTACTCAATTTGGAGCTTGGGCAACAGTTGACAATGATCACGGATATGCCGGCGAACTCGTGTCAGGCATTCAGTACCCGCATCAAGGTGAGCAGTTTGCATTTATCAACTGGCAACCTGCCGATATCTTTAATGATCCCCAAGAGGTCGCACCACATTCCGGAGAAAAGGCAGCTGTTGCTGTATATCAGATAGATGATATGGGTAACGATTATTTAGATGCAGACAACTGGCTTATTAGTCCTCAACTTTCCGGTAAAGCACAAACCATTCGCTTCTGGGTGAATAACCTCAAGCCGCAGGACAATAGCTATGGTACGGAAATCTTCGATGTACTTGCCTCTACGACCAATAGCGAGACTTCTAGCTTTGTGAAGATCGGTGATACTCACGTACAGGGTTCGGGTACGTGGACAGAGATTAGCGTAGAAGTGCCCGAAGGCACGAAATTCTTTGCGATCCATCATATTACGAGTAAAGACAATGTGTTTGCCTTATGGTAGATGATGCTGTCTTTGAAGCAGGTGATGGCCCGATCTCATATAATGTCTATCGCGATGGTGAGTTGGTTAGTAATACCTATAAGACCAACTGCGATGACCAACCGACAACAAACGGCAATCACAAATATAGCGTAACGGCCGTTTATGCTGATGGCGCTGAATCAGAGCCAGTAGAAGTAGAAGTTGCAACAGCCGTTCAGCAGATTAACGCTAATGGCGAGATTGTCTATGATGTATATGCCGTCGATGGCAAGTTGATTATCAAGGGTGCTAAGAACCTCAACTTCTTAAGCAAAGGCGTCTACATTGTCAATGGCAAGAAGGTTGTGGTTAAGTAACAAAGTCTCTGTTCGTCAATCTGGCGAAAGTTAGTTTATGGAGCCGCAACCCTTGTTGAGGATTGCGGCTCTATCTCTTAAGGGATAAGGGGCTTGAAGGAGAGGCTTGATGTTTTTTTTGTTCGTATGCATCGCTTCATCCAAGCGCCTCTCTATCGGTGAGCAGAAATATAAACTCACGCAAATGCAATGTTAAAAGTAAAATACACTATAACTCTTCAATATTATGAACTTTAGCAAACGAATATCCATAAGTCTGTTATTCGCGCTAAGCATCGCTTTGTTTGCATCAGCAGCACCGAGGACAAAGGCCGCTATTAAGGCAGCTGCCGCGCGCGTCTTCAGTACATCATCCCTACTGAAGCATGCACCCACACAGCGAGGCAGCCTTAAAATGCTACAATCCAATAATGCCTATACGATTATGGGCTATGATGGTGGGGGATTTGTTATTGTCAGCAATGATGACCTTCTTCCTGCCGTCATTGCCTACTCCAATACTCCCTTCGATAACCATTCGAAGAACGATAATTTTAAATGGTATCTTTCTGTAGCAGAGGCGTCTATTAATGAACTTGTAAAGGTTGGAAAACCTAAAAAAATGATCGCACCTGATCAGAGCAAATATGCAGCACAGATACCTGCATTCGTTACCTCACATTGGGGACAGGAGAAACCTTTTAACGATTTATGTCCTGAGGGAACAGCTTCCGGTACTGGTGGCTGGCAAGGCTATGGCGGTACAGGTAAATGTGTCACCGGTTGCGTTGCTACGGCAATGGCTCAGATTATGTATTATAATGGGTATCCGAAGCGAGGTATAGGGAAACATTCTGTGACTGTAAAGCAGGCGGATGGTTCCAAGAAGAAGGTAACGGTTAACTATGAAGAAAGCGAATACGACTGGGCTAATATGATTGATAATTATGATGGGCAGTATACAGCTGAGCAAGGCAATGCTGTAGCACGACTAATGCTCGATTGTGGTGTAGCTGCTGATATGTCATATGCAACCGATGCTTCAGGATCCTATACCTATAATGCTTGCGAAGGTCTCAAGCGAAACTTTGGTTATCCGGAAACAACCCAAATGCTTGAACGAAAATATTACAGCGAGGAGGCTTGGATGGATATTATTTATAATGAACTGAATGCGCGCCGTGCCATCTTTTATTCCGGTCAAGATTTGGGACACGGCGGCCATGCCTTTGTGCTTTCCGGATATGATACAGACGGAAAGGTCTGGATCAATTGGGGATGGGAAGGCAACTTTGATGGCTTCTATGATATTGCTCTCCTAAATCCTCAAACTTACAAGTTTTCTGCTGATCAAGATATGATCATTGGGTTTGAAGGTACTCATGGTGAACAGCTTAAGGATACGATCACCGTCCGTGAGCCGGGTAAGCTGGCTACGCTAATTCGTGATTCTACCTATCATAGAATCACGAAGTTGAAAGTAAAGGGTAAGATAAATTCTACCGATTTGCAGGTCATTCGCAGGATTGCCGGTAGAGGTCAAGATGGAAGGAGTCAGCGTAGTATGTTGCAAGAGCTTGATCTTACAGAAGCTGAGATTGTTGAAGGTGGCGAGCCTTATCTTATTGATGGTGTGCGACGATTGACCACGACAAAGCATGAAGTGCCAGAACGAGCCTTCTATGGCTGCTCCGGCTTGCACAAATTGTATTTGCCGGAAACAACGACAGCTATCGCTGATGGGGCTCTAGGCGGATTAGTTCGTCTTGATTCTGTTTCTATTCCTGCCGGTCAAGATAAGAACTATGTTTTTGATGGTCAGCTGTTGATGACAAAGGATTCTTCAGAGATCATTTCAGTGCTTCCCTATGCCTCTGGTGATCTTTCTGTAAAGAAGGGCATAAAGAAGATTCATCAATATGGACTTTCCGGGTGTGTCGGCTTGACAAAGGTTACGTTGCCTGCTAGTCTTGTCGAAATAGGCCATGAGGCGTTTGCCGGTTGCAATGCCATATCAATTATTCGTAGTTATGCTAAGACTGTACCCGAATTGGGGCGCAACGTATTTGATGATCTCAACAAATCTGCCATTAAGCTTCAAGTGCCAACAGGTACGAAGTCACGCTATCAAGGTAGCGAACAATGGCGCGACTTCAATGTCGTAGAGTTTGGTACAACAATAAAAGTGCGTGGCGCTATCAGAAAATATGGCGAGGAGAATCCTAAGTTTGGCTGGCAGGTTAAGGGCGATTATGTCAGTGGCACACCGGAAGTTACTTGTGAGGCTACACCGACTTCACCCGTTGGCAAATACACGATCCATATTAATCGTGGATCAATTGTGGAAGAGCAGGTCGAATTTATAGATGGCATTCTTTATGTGCAAAGCTACAGCAAATCTCCACGCAAAGGATTTGACTATTAAGGCTGGTGAAACGCCAACTTTTGCCTACACGATAGATGGGCTGCAGAACAATGAGACAACGCTAGAATTGACGGAAGCACCAACGTTCACCGTCAATAAGGATGATGGCTCTGTTGTTACGGTCTTTGATACTCCGGGAGTATATACCATTAATATTAGTGGAGGCCTTTCAGAAAACTATCTCTTCAACTATATGCCTGCTCATCTTACCATACAGTCGGCAACTGATGGTATTGCAGGTGTTAAGATTGACAGCGATACTTTCGATATCTACACGTCAGCGGGAAGACTTATCGTAAAGGCAGCAACCAACTTTAATGGACTTGCCAAAGGAATATACATTGTTAACGGAAAAAAAGTTGCTGTCAAATAAGAAAGCGATAATCCATTTATAGATAGGTATCCGACACGGCGTAAACGCGCACGAGTCGGATACTTATGTTGGTATGCAATACATCGTTCTCAGTTGGATTGTTGCGAGTGATAGTTTTCTTTTTTCTGCGGGTTTTCTATTTCGTTTACACTACATGAGACCTTTGAAAAATGGTTCGGACAATAATTCTCTTCCTTTTCAGGATCATTTTTGCTTGAAGAAGGGTAACTATTGAGGATGATAAGGTTCCCCTTTCCCCCGGTTGGGCCTAAAACTCAGGCCCGAGCGGGGAAATCTTTGCTTATTTGACACATTTGGATATAATAAGCCCGGGTGTTCGATATAGATTAAAGGCTATGCTTTCGAGGATGTTCTGTGTATGCGTCTTGGCAAGGCCTCGATATCGGCAACGTCCACCATCAAACCACCGACGGATGCTGCCAAAGGTGCGTTCTATGACACTGCGAATAGGACTTATGGAGCGGTTAAAAAGGTGTTGTGCTTGGCTCAAGGGCCGGTTGCGATATGCCTTGTGCATGATACAATCCCGCAAGTGATGCAGGGTTAAAAAGGCTCGGTTCTCCTCCGTTGCACAGCCCTTATCCGCATAGACAGGTGTATCGGCAGGGAGATCCTCTTCTCTCAACAATGGGATCAACTCCTTCAGATCGTTACGATTGGCCGGGGTGGTGATGACTTGCCGAATGATCCCTTCCCTGTTTGTCAACACATGTTTCTTATAACCATATCGATAGACTTTCTTCTTTACCCATCGGGCTTCACCGTCTGTCCCCTTGCGTTCCTGTAAAAAGAAACTTATGGTAAGCCTCCTCTTCATCCTTTTTCGTCATCACTGCGTGTATCTTCACGATCATCAGCCACTGTGATGCGCAATATCCCATCAGGGCGGTGATGGCTGTCGACAATGCTCGCATCGATCAGAACTCCTTCCTTGATAGAGATATGATGGGCGCTCAATTGTTTATTGAAAGCTTTCAGTAACTTATCCATGAGTCCGGACTCTGTCAGGGCAGTCCTGAAACGGCTGATCGTACTGTGATCCGGAGAGACGGCTTCCATACTCAGCCCTAGAAATCGAGAAAAACGTCACCGAGTCGTTGACACGCTCTTCCAAGGCACAGTCACTTAATCCATACCAGGTCTGCAAAAGAAGCATTTTGAAAAGCAGGATGACATCATAGGCCGGAGCTCCTGCCGCATTTTGCCGCTTGGTGTACTTCTTGTTGATCAACGTGCGAATAGGACGCCAATCGATAAGCCTGTCGACTTGATTCAAAAATACATTCTGAGCTTTCCTGCATCTCTTCTCTAACATGACGTCTGCAAATGAGACTTCGTCGTTGGTGGATTTTCCTTGTCTTGCCATAATTTTGTATCATCTTATAGTGCTAATATACGAAATAATACGCTAATAAAGAATTGGACAAGTGGTAAAATAGACTGTTTTATTGTGCAAAGGTCTCCTTTTGTCTATCGTTTGGTGGAAGCAAACCATCGTTTGGTGGGAGCAAACTATTCTGAGTCAGAGCTAAAAGGGTTGCAAATGAATATTTCTAATAAGCTTATGACTCTCTGCTTTGCAGAGAGAAATAGATAAACAGGGGGGGTGCAATTAACGTTATAAACAAGTTAGCTGCTACCTTCTGCTCCACCTAAGGAGTAGAAGGATAAGGAAAGGTAGACTCAAGATAGAACTTGTTGTATTAATTGGTATAAGTCCGTTGGCGCCAGGTAATGAGGAGATGAGATTGCATAAAAGTGCAATACTGCCACCCCAAAGTATAGATAGCGGAAGTAAGCTACGATAATCGCTCGTATGGAACAAAATGCGAGTAAAATGAGGTGTAACTAAACCTATATAAGCTATAGGTCCACAAAATGCAGTGGCCGTGGCTGTTAACAGGCCGGTAACTAATAAGGTTATGGCGCGAAAACGTCTGGCGTGAATGCCTGCATTTCTTGCATAATCGTCGCCCATTCGTAATAGGTTAAGAGGCTTAGCCTGTGTCAGTGCTAACAAGCATCCAGTAAGACTGAGTAGAGCAAAGATAGGAAGGTCGGATAAGGTGAGACTCGAGAAATTACCCATTTGCCAGCTGAAAAACGAGCGAAGATTATCTGCTGAGGCCTGAAAGTTGAGCATTGTCACAATCGCATTGAGTGTGTAGCTTAGCAATACTCCGAAAAGGAGTAAGATAAGTGAATTTTTAAATAGTTTATTGCAGAGAAAGAGGAGTAAGGTAACAATGATAGCACCTATAAATGCAGATAGAATAGTGGCAGAAAAGCCTATAGCTGCTTCTGCACTTGAATAATTGATACCTATTAACAATATACATATGGCTGCTCCAAGACTTGCACCTCCCGAAACACCTAATAAGCCGGGGTCTGCCAGAGGATTATGAAATGAGGCTTGGAGTAAAAGTCCGATAACGGCGAGTGAGCCGCCGGCTAATGTGGCGGTCGCGGCAGCAGGTAGGCGCGTTTCAACTACAATAAAGTGGGTGACGACATCTGGTGATCCTTGGTTGACCAGAGCGTCAAAGATCTGAGAGAGCGAAAGCGAGGTGCTTCCTACGACTAAATTGCTAAAGAAGAGTAGGCTAAAAAGAAACAATGAGCCTCCCCATTTAAGCAAGTTATTTTTGCCTACATGTATATAATTGTGTGGCATATATTAATCGTAGACAAAAAGTCTACTGCAATGGTTCAAAATAACGTAGTCGATGATCTGGTAAGAGTTGTGGATGAAATAACTTTATGAGGTCCTCCAATAATCGTTCGGGGTGGAAAGGCGTTTCTTCGTAAAAGCTTTTTTGTAGCGTGTTGCAGGCATAAATGTTATGTTGGCGAAAGGCTTTGAATGCGCTATAGTGAGTATAGGAAGCTTTAAGTCGCTGGTATGATAAGGAGGTAGTATCTCCATATTTGATCAGCCAAAAGTCGGCATTTAGCGCTTTTTTATATATTGTCTCAAATGAAAGAGCGACAGAACCGCTTTGGTTTAAGTAGCTGAATAAATAGTTTGCACCGGCTGATTGATAAATTTCGCCCATCGTGCTTTTACCCCCTGGAACATACCAAACGCCGCCTTGTTTTATTTCTACGAGTAAAGATGGGCGTTGACGAAGTGTACGTACTTGACGTGTGAGAGATTGATAGCGGTCTTCTACTTGTCGAAAAAAATGCTGTCTGCAGCTTGTCCTTTTCCAAATAGAAGTCCAAAAAACTTGACCCACTCTGCACGCCCTAAAGCAGAGGTTTCCAAATAGTCAGCACATTCTATAATGGGAATGCCCGTTTTTCGCAATTCAGGTCGATCTACATCAACAAGTGAAGAAACTAAAAGTGCATCAGCACGCGTCGCGACCAAGAGCTCAAGATCCGGCCGCAGGCTTCCTCCGTAGTTCGTGAGTCGTCGATGCTGAATGAGTGCTTGTAAGTTTTGATCAATGATAAACTGTGTATCACAAACGCCTCTAACTTGACGTATGGCGTGTAACTCTTGTAATAAAGCGAGGTGAACGGAAGAAAAAACTGCAGCTCGTTGAAGAGGAATGCGAATGATAGTTGTGGCTTTTGGCAAAGCTTTCGGTGGTGTTACATCCTTTTCCAGCAAGCAATAGCGCTGCAAAATCTTAGTTGTGTCGTATGGATCTTTAATCGTGGCAATAGTAAAAGAGTCGGCAGCCGTCAGTTGAAGTAAGGTGGCGTATTGTAATGGAATCTCCCTCCTACTTGACAATACTTCAGGTTTATTTTGGCAGGTAGAGAATAATAAGCTGAACAATAGCAACAAAGAGGATGCTACGATGGCTTTCATACAGGTGGTTTGCAGCGAACTGCTTCGCTTTGTTGACTTAGATAACTATTGTATTGAAATCTCTCCGGCTATGTCGGTGTTCATCCATCGTACAATCTCTTTTCGGCTAAACCCTCACCAATAAGATACATTAATTTGGTGATCGTACACTCCAAAGTCGCGTCATAGCCATTGCTTACTCCAACCTGTAGCAATTGTAGTCCAGTCTCGTAGCGTTTCATTTCTACTGCTCCTTTAGGGCATTGTGTAATGTTAACGATGATAATACCCTTTTCGCTAAGCTTACGCAGGAGATTGACAAGCCAAGGGCGAAGAGGAGCATTGCCGGATCCGTATGTTTTCAGAACAACAGCTTTTAATCCTTCAAAATCTAAAAGTCGTTCGACATAGTCTTGTCGAATTCCTGGGAAAATCGTTAGTACAATGACGTGATCATCCAACTTAAAATGAGGCGTGAATGGCTTGTGCTTGTCTGGCCTTAAGATTAAGCGTGTATCATATTTAATGGTGATGCCGGCGTGAGCCAAAGGCGGAAAGTTGTATGAACGAAAAGCGTTAAAACCCTCAGAATTAATCTTTGTGGTGCGGTTGCCACGCATTAAAAGGCTATCGAAAAAGATACAAACCTCAGGAACACAAGGCTCACCGTCTGCTGTTTTTGCTGCTGCAATTTCTACACTTGTCAGAAAATTCTCTTTTCCATCAGTGCGTAATTGACCAATAGGGAGTTGAGAGCCAGTGATAATAACAGGTTTTCCAATGTTTTCTAACATGAAACTTAATGCAGAGGCAGTATAGGCCATCGTATCTGTACCATGAAGAATTACAAAACCGTCATATTGGAGGTAGTTCTTGCTAATGATGTTTGCGATTTCCGTCCAATGTGTCGGATTCATGTCGCTGGAGTCAATTGGCGGTGTAAATGTCAGTACATCTATCCGATATTTTAGGTGCTTTAATTCTGGCACAAAACTGCGAAACTTTTCGATTCCGAAATTTTCAAGCGCACCTGTCTCCGGATTTTCTATCATGCCGATAGTGCCTCCGGTGTAAATAATCAATATGGAAGATCTTTCTGTGGTTTTCATACTGCAAATCTAATCGTTTTTGACGAAAAGACAAGTACTAAGGAGATATTTTTCGATGTTAGTCCATATTTTTTCGCATTTTAGACTAGAAGTATTGGCTTGGAAGTGTTGCTTATCGAAATTAATACCTATTTTTGTAGCCAAATTAAGAGCTCTTATATGGAATATTCACAGAAAAACGAGGTACAAAACTCCGAGTTTAAGATTGTCCCCTTCTTACTCCTTTGCTATCATGTATTCTTAGCAAAATGGCGTTGGTTTGCTTTCTCTATAATTGTTTGTGTAGCTTGTGGCTGGTATTATCAACAAATACAACCGCGAGTGTATACGCGACAAGCAACAATGCTTATCGAAGGTGGGAATGGTAGTGGCCGTGGCGGCTTTCAAGTTCAAGAAATCGTGGTAGCGGCTTAAACACGATGATGGACTTTAATGGCGTCACGATTGGTGATAATCTTTCTAATGAACTCTTCATCCTTACTACACGCCGCTTGATGCGTAAAGTAGTTGACAGTTTAGGCTTAGACGTAGATTATACGACAAAGAATGCTCTCCATCGTATTGCTTTGTATGACAACCGTCCATTTGATATTAGTTTTGGAACTAAGACGGGCGTTCCTGCAAGTTTCCAAGCTGAGATCTTGTCAGGCGGAAAAGTGCGCTTGTTTGATTTCAAACTAAATGGGGAGGAATATAGTGATGACATTGAGACTGCTCCGGAGCAAGCTATCAAGACTCCGTTGGGCATATTGAAGATATCGAAGAATGCTACTTTTGAAGAATTCCCCAAAGGAAAAGTTATAACTGTAGATTATATACCAGCTGATCTAGCTGCACGCCGTTACCAAGGAGAAGTCTCAGCAACAGTGCAAGATCAAGAAAGCTCTTTGATTGTGCTGACTTGTCAAGATATTAATATAGCTCGAGCAACAGACATTATTAATACGTTGTTCAGTTGTTATAAGCAAGATGTAGTTGATAACAAGAATCGCGTAGGGCAAAACACGGCACATTTTATCGATGAAAGACTCTCTTTGATTGGCTCTGAACTTGCTGGAGTCGAAGGTCGCCTAGCCTCTTTGAAGGAAAGTAATCGCATTGTAGATTTAAGACTGCTGCAGACCAATACTCGTCAATGAGCGTGACTGCACGTCAAAGCTCAGTAGATTTGCAATCACAAGTTTCTGTGGCGCGCTACTTGAAAGATTTTATGCAGAATAACAGCAATAAGCATCAGCTTATCCCTGTATTAAACCTTCCTGATGCAACCTTTGCAGGCTTGGTGAACGAGTATAATACAATGATGATAGAGCGAAATAGTACGGAGAAGAATAGTAGTCCGAACTCGCCGCTTGTGAAGGATTTGGATAATAAGTTGACGACGATGCGTAACACGATTCTTTCTTCTGTACGCAGCTATGTGAAGACCCTTGAGATGCGTGCACAAAGCGCTCGTTCAAATGAAAGTGTTATTAATGGAGAAGTGAGTCGCGCCCCAGGTTTGGAGCGTCGCGCATTAAGTATAGGTCGCCAACAAAATTTGAAAGAGGCCTTGTATACATATTTGATGAACAAACGTGAAGAGGTTGCATTGCAGCTTGCTGTGAATGATGCTAACGTTCGTTTAGTTGAGGATCCACTTGGCTCGAATACTCCGATATCTCCAAGTCGATCGACAATTATCTTAATTAGTTTGTTGATAGGACTATTAATTCCAACACTGATACTCACGATACGTAGGTTAATGGATATTACAGTTTCTGGTCGTCACGATGTTGAGGAAACTACAACAATTCCTTAGTCGGCGAACTGCCCACTTGGGAAGAAGGAGGAGATGATGGTTTGATAACTACTTGCTCTTCTGATGCTCCGATTGTGGAGGCCTTTCGTATGTTGCGTTATGGTTTGAATTTTATGCGCCATTCTGCAAAAGTTTGTGTCGTAACTTCTTCAACACCCGGACAAGGTAAAAGCTTTATATCACGCAATCTGGCTGCAATCATGGGTATGGCTAATAAGCGTGTATTGCTAGTTGATGCTGATATTAGAAAGCGCACATTAAGTTCGAAGTTTGGGCGTTCAAATGGCTTAACTGGGTGGTTAGTTGATGAGGAAGGAAAGCTCTCGTTGGATGAGATAATTATAAAGGATGGTGTTGCCAAGCAAGTTGATTTTCTTCCGGCTGGTATGCTTCCCCCTAACCCATCTGAGTTATTAATGTCTAGTAGACTTGAGGCATTGGTAGAAGAGGCACGCGAGTTGTATGATTTTATTATTATTGATACAACACCTATCTTAGCTGTATCTGATGCAAGCATTGTTGATAGAGTGGCAGATGTTACCTTGTTCGTTATTCGCGTAGGTGTTCAGGTGCGTGCTTTCTTGCCAGAGCTTGAAAAATGAATAAAGATAAGAAATATCGTCACCTCTGCATTGCGCTTAATGACGTTGATGTTAAAGCTAAGTATGGCTATGGCTACGGCTATGGCTACGGTAACTATAGTTATGGTAACTATAGTTATGGCTATGGAGGACAGCATAATAATCGGCAAAGTAAAAAGAAATTGTCAGGGCGTCTCTTATCGAAACTAAGAAAATAACGTCTTCTGCTTTTTATTAGTATAAAAAGAGGGTTGCATTACTTATCTAAAGCGTGCAACTCTCTTTTATGTTTAGTTTGGTTTTATAGCTACATTCTTATTCCGTTTTTTATAGTCGATTGAGTATACCAGTTCGGGATAAGTTCAGTATGAAAATGTTCTAACTACCTTGATTTTTCTACATATACAGACAGAGTCTCAGGCTTATTGTCTACAGTTATTTGCGCATTGATACACAGTTTGCTTTGTTCTGAATTCGTCGAACTCACGTTAAATACAATTTTAAGCAGCACAAAACCAAATTTTATCAATACAGGCAACCTGCGGTGTGCACCAGAAGTATGCATCTTCCACAGTCATTTTATTTATCATCCCCCCACCCTTCATCTGCATCTTATACAATTTACTTTTAACTCGAGCATCTATTAGCTAACCTAAAAGTGTGCATACTATCAAGCAGAATATAACGAATCACGATAAATCAACAATTCGTTTGGCTGCAGCAAACCGTAGTTTGTCCCTAGCATACAATTGTTTGGTGACTGCAAACTACGGTTCGCTGCCACCAAACAAAATAATAAGCGTCTAACAAGGACAAAAATTAGAGCAGAGACAAAAAAATACCATCTCAAGATAGATCAAATAAAAGAATCGGCACAACATTTGCATATTATTATCTTTCACAGCATCGACCGGAAGAACAAAAATGCAAGAATTGCAAGTCCGGAAAGCGATTTGACAGGCATCTAGCCTGATTTATTCATTTGTTGGAAGATATGCAGGGTTAACAGCTTGGAATGTGCCTATTTGCGTTTGGTTTTACGCGCTTCAAATGCTATCTTTGCAACGTAAAATTAGAGGAATAATTTATGACTTACGAACTTTCTGCGGCATTGACAAACGTTCTAACATATAGTAAGACAGAGGCCATTCGTTTTAAACAACCAATAGTTGACGAAATGTGTCTTTTCCTCGGTTTACTACACAACGGAAATGGTAGAGTTGCGGATCTACTACGCTCCACTGGAGCTTCAGTAGAGGCCCTTCGTGATGAAATAGAACATCAATTTACGGCTTCTAGTGAAACACAATATGCTGCTTCAGATAATATTATTTTAAATGAGACATGTCGACGTATTCTTAGACTCTCTGTCTTAGAAGCGCGCCGTGCAGGCAGTAAAATGGCTGACGAAGAACATCTCTTATTAGCTATATTACGAGATAAAGACAATAAATGTCTTCCGATCCTGCATCAAAATAATATCACTTATACCAATATTGTTTCTTTGCTCAATCCAACTTCAGAGGTAAGTGCAGGATTTGGCGTAACGGATGATGCGCCTGAAGGTTTTCCAGATGAGAAACCAAAAGGTAATAACAAACACAATGAAATAACAACACGAGACAAACAGACAAGTGATACACCTATGATAGACAACTTCGGCACAGACCTTACAAAGTTAGCTGCTGATGAGGCGTTAGATCCTGTCATTGGACGTGAAAATGAAATACAACGCATTGCACAGATCCTAAGTCGACGTAAAAAGAACAATCCTATTCTCATTGGAGAACCAGGCGTGGGAAAAAGTGCTATTGTAGAAGGACTTGCTAACTTGATAATTTCAAGTAAGGTTCCTCGTGTCTTACAGCATAGGCGCATTATCGCTTTAGACATGGCAAGCATTGTGGCTGGAACGCAATATCGTGGGCAGTTTGAAGACCGCTTGCAACGTTTAATCAAAGAATTGCGTGCACATCGCGAAATAATCCTTTCATCGACGAAATCCATACGATTATCGGAGCTGGTTCGGCGCCGGGAAGTCTAGATGCTGCAAACATTCTAAAGCCAGCTCTAGCTCGTGGCGAAATCCAATGTATTGGGGCGACGACAACAGATGAATATCGCAAGACGATAGAGAAAGACGGTGCACTCGAAAGGCGTTTTCAAAAGATTCAGCTAGAGCCAACGACATCAGAACAAACACTTGAGATCCTTCGTAACTTGAAAAAGAGATATGAAGAACACCACAATGTGACTTATACTGACGATGCATTACAAGCCTGCGTCAATCTAACAGAGCGCTACATTAGTGATCGTGCATTGCCAGATAAAGCGATCGATGCCTTGGACGAAGCTGGAAGCCGCATGCATATTTCCGGTGTGAAAGTGCCAGAGAATATTGAAAAATTAGAGAAATGCATTGCTGATTTAAAGCGACATAAAACAGAAGCAGCGAAGGCTCAAAACTATGAGTTGGCAGCAAACCTGCGTGATGAAGTTGCTCAGTTGACGGATAAATTGGAACACGCCAATAAAGACTGGACTGACTCCCTCAAAGAAGACCGCCCTACGGTGACAGCAGAAGATATTTCTACTATCGTATCTATGATGAGCGGCATCCCTGTACAACGTATGGCGCAAGATGAAAGCATACGCTTAAAAGGTATGAAAGCAGCTTTGCAAGCAAAAGTAATCTCTCAAGACGAGGCTATCAGCCATTTGGTAAGAGCAATCACGCGCAATCGCCTTGGCTTAAAAGGTACAGATAGACCTATTGGTACTTTCTTATTCGTAGGTCCGACAGGTGTGGGTAAAACCTATCTTGTAAATGTCTCGCAGAGTGGATGTTTGGCAGCAAAGAAGATCTAATTCGCATTGATATGAGCGAATATGGTGAAAAATATAGCACGAGTCGTTTAGTCGGTGCGCCTCCGGGATACGTTGGCTATGATGAGGGAGGTCAGTTGACGGAGAAAGTTCGCCGCCATCCATATTCTGTAATTCTGCTTGACGAGATTGAGAAAGCACATCCAGATGTCTTCAACACCTTGCTTCAGGTAATGGACGAAGGGCGACTAACAGATGGCAACGGAACAACCGTAGATTTTCGCAACACCATTATTATTATGACATCAAATAGCGGCACGCGCCAATTAAAAGACTTTGGTAGAGGCATAGGCTTCAAGGAAGCTGCTACAGATGATGCTGATGGAAAAATGGTGGAACAGATTATCCGCAAAGCCTTACAAAAGCAATTCTCGCCAGAATTTTTGAATCGACTAGATGATATTATCACATTCCATCCTTTAACAGAAGCGGACGCTGGAAAAATTGCAGACCTAGAAATAGGGGCTTTAAAGGAGCGCTTAGAAAAAATGCAGTTATCGCTTGAGCTTACGACTGCGGCTAAAGACTATGTGGTCAAGAAAGGCTTTAATGTACAATATGGTGCCCGCTCACTTAAGCGTTCTATTCAAGCCAACATCGAAGATGCAATTTGCGATCTTATTATGAATGAGACGCAAGATAAAACAGAGCAGCTACAAACAATACGCTTTGACGTAGTAGATGAGAAGTTAGTGGCACAGTTTACCTCCCCCACTTCGATGCCTTAACTTTATAACAAATCAAACGAAGCCGTAAAAGGTTATCTACAAAATTAATTTGGTATGAACTACATTCCAACAGCAATAAACGGAGTATATATCTTGGAACCTCGCGTTTTTGAAGACGCACGAGGATATTTTATGGAAACTTGGCGCAAAGCTGATTTTGACAAGGCTATCGGATATGAAGTCAACTTTATTCAGGATAACCAATCAAAGTCATCTCTTGGCGTACTTAGAGGCTTGCATTATCAAAAAGGAGATACATCTCAAGCAAAGTTGGTACGAGTACTTCAAGGGTGCGTTGTTGACGTAGCAGTAGATCTACGCCGCTCTTCTCCTACATTTGGAAAGTATGTTGCAGTAGAGCTCAGCGACAAGAACCAGCGGCAATTATTTATTCCACGAGGCTTTGCCCACGGTTTTCAAGTAACAAGCGAAACGGCTGTTTTTGCTTATAAAGTAGATAACATATATTCGCCAACAACAGAGGCAAGTATACGCTTTGATGATCCTACTTTAGCTATAGAGTGGCCTGTTCAAGACCCAAACATCATTAAGCTTAGCGATAAAGATTTACAGCATTCGGTAAACTTTGAAGCAGCAGAATTATTTGACTAAAGACTTCCTTTATCTCACTTATATGAGGAACATTCGCAACTTTTGCATAATTGCGCACATCGACCACGGTAAAAGCACTTTGGCTGATCGCCTACTAGAGTTCACGCAGACTATAAAAGTCACAGAAGGCCAAATGCTAGACGATATGGATTTAGAAAAAGAGCGCGGCATTACGATCAAAAGTCATGCCATACAAATGGAATATAAACTTGAGGGAGAAACCTATACGCTCAATCTCATAGATACGCCGGGACACGTCGACTTCTCATATGAAGTATCTCGAAGTATTGCAGCTTGCGAAGGATGCCTCTTATTGGTAGACTCCACACAAGGTGTACAGGCTCAGACTATCTCAAATTTATATATGGCCATTGAACATGACTTGATGATTATCCCAGTCCTAAGTAAATGTGATATGGTCAACGCTATGCCAGAACAAGTTGAGGACGAAATTATAGAACTCCTAGGATGTAAGCGAGAAGAAATCATCCACACTTCTGGCCGCACAGGTGAAGGTGTCACAGACATTTTAGAAGCTGTCATTAAGCAGATACCCTCTCCTCAAGGTGATGAAAATAAACCTCTGCAAGCTATGATCTTCGACAGCGTGTTTAATCCTTTCCGTGGAATTATTGCCTACTTTAAGATTATTAATGGAACTATACGCAAAGGAGAAGAGGTCATATTCGTTAATACAAAAGAGAAGTATACTGCGGATGAAATTGGCGTTTTAAAGATGGACCTTGTCCCACGCAACATTTTACATTGTGGTGATGTGGGCTACATTGTGAGTGGTATAAAAACGGCTACAGAAGTTAAAGTCGGAGACACAATTACTTCTATTGGAAATCCTTGTGATAAAGCAATTGAAGGCTTTGAAGAGGTAAAGCCAATGGTCTTTGCCGGTGTCTATCCTGTAGAACCTGAAGATTTTGAAAATCTGAGAACTAGTTTGGAAAAGCTGCAACTCAACGATGCTTCCCTTTCTTTTTCTCCAGAATCCTCTGTTGCCTTAGGTTTCGGGTTTCGCTGTGGCTTCTTAGGTCTACTTCATATGGAAATCATTCAAGAGCGCTTAGATCGTGAGTTTAATATGAACGTCATTACAACTGTTCCTAATGTAAATTATCACGTATTTGATCGCCACGGGAATATGCTGGAAGTTCATAATCCAGCTGGCATGCCTGACGTCACAGAGATTGAACACATCGAAGAGCCTTACATTCGTGCCTCTATTATTACGAAGACAGACTATATTGGATCTATTATGACCCTATGTTTAGGTAAACGAGGCGAATTGATCAAGCAAGAATATGTTTCCGGAGATCGTGTTGAACTCTATTATGATATGCCTTTAGCAGAAATTGTCATTGACTTCTATGATAAACTAAAGTCAATCTCTAAGGGCTATGCATCTTTTGACTACCACCCTATAGAATTTAGACAATCCAAATTAGTAAAGTTAGACATCTTGCTTAACAGCGAACCGGTCGATGCGCTTTCCACGTTAACTCACGCTGATAATTCGGTTAATTTTGGACGAAGAATGTGTGAAAAATTAAAAGAATTATTGCCTCGCCAACAGTTTGACATTGCTATTCAAGCAGCTATTGGAGCTAAAATCATTGCAAGAGAAACAGTAAAACAATTACGAAAGGACGTAACAGCAAAGTGTTATGGTGGCGACATCAGCCGTAAGCGAAAACTCTTAGAAAAGCAGAAACGCGGAAAAAAAAGAATGAAACAAATTGGTAACGTTCAGGTGCCTCAAAAAGCATTCTTGGCCGTTCTAAAATTGGATTAGAGGTTCTCGCTACACATTATCATAAAGCACACTCGCTATTACTCTTAAAAGAATACCCGTTATGGAAGATTTACAAAGTACGCATATAGAAGATCGCTCAACTATCAAACCTATCATTGAGTTGGAAAATGTCTCAATCTTTCAAGAAGACAAGGAAATCTTGAAAGAAGTAAACTTGAAGATCAATGCAGGAGATTTCATCTACATCATCGGGAAAGTTGGATCTGGAAAAAGCTCTTTATTAAAGAGTCTTTATGGTGAACTCCCTATTACAAAGGGGGCAATCTCCGTACTGGAACAAGACTTATGCAAACTCAAGTCGAAGCATCTACCCGCCCTGCGACAACGCTTAGGTATTATTTTCCAAGATTTCCGATTACTTGCGCAACATACTGTACACGATAATCTAGATGTTGTATTATGTTCTACAGGTAAAAAGAAAAAAGCAGATCGTGAACAGCGTATTGGGGAAGTTTTAGCTCTGGTAGGTTTAACAGAGAAGGTCAACAACTTCCCACACGAATTATCTGGTGGTGAACAACAGCGCATTTCCATTGCTCGTGCTCTTCTAAATCATCCCAAAATCATCTTAGCAGATGAGCCAACCGGCAATCTTGATAGACAAGCAGGAGATCGCATCATAGAACTATTGCGTTCAGTTTCTGACCAAGGCACAGCAGTTATAATGGTCACGCATAATCTGACAGCATTACAGCGCTATCCAGGAGTTGTATATCGCTGTGAAAACAATCGTCTATCCAAAGTGAACAATGATAACAACACCTTAAGGACATTAAACAAAGAAAAACAATAAGACAAGGCTATTGGATATGAAAGTTTTAAAATTTGGAGGGACCTCTGTTGGGACACCTGAACGAATAAAAAATGTTTGTCAGCTGATCACGAAAGAAAAGAAGAACATTGTTGTGCTTTCAGCAATGTCTGGAACTACGAATTCGCTTATTGAAATTTCCAACTATTTCGAAAAGAACAACCCCGAAGCTGCTCACATTGCTATCGACCAATTACGCAAGAAATATAATGCTCACGTAATAGCCTTGTATGAAAGCGAAGAGATAGTGGAGAAAACCATAAAGTTTTTGGATGATAAATTCACCTATCTCCACTCTTTTGCTGGCGTAGAATATAATGAGGCTGTACATCGTATAATTGTAGCACAAGGAGAAATTATTAGCACCAACATGCTAGCTAATTATTTGCAAGAGAAAGGCGTTAATGTAGCTCTTATCTCTGCATTAGACTTTATGCGGCTAGCTGAAAATGGAGAACCAGACCAAAATTATATTCGTACGCACCTTTTAGAGGTGTTGGAAAAAAACAATGATTGTGATCTTTATTTGACGCAAGGCTTTATTGCACGCGATGCTTCCGGACGAATTGCTAATCTACAGCGTGGGGGATCCGACTATACTGCGTCTTTGATTGGTGCGGTCTTAAAAGCTGACGAAATACAAATATGGACAGACATCGACGGTATGCACAACAACGACCCGCGCTTAGTTGAAGGAACTGTGGCGGTACGCCATCTTAACTTTGAAGAAGCTGCTGAGTTAGCCTATTTCGGCGCTAAGATTCTACACCCCACTTGCATACAACTGCACGCTATGCCGGTATACCTGTTAGGTTACTAAATACAATGGCGCCAACAGCTAAAGGGACAATTATTGACAATGAACTGATACCCCACGTCATAAAATCAATCGCAGCCAAGGACGACATCACGGCAGTAAAGATTGTTTCGAGCAGAATGCTCCTTGCAACAGGTTTCTTGCGCAAGGTTTTTGAAATCTTCGAGGCGTTTAATACTAGCATTGATATGGTCACGACTTCAGAGGTTGGTGTATCATTAAGTATTGACAACAAAATGCACCTAACACAAATCGTTGAGGAGTTAAAAAAATACGGGACTGTGGTTGTTGAAGAAAATATGTGCATTATTTGCGTTGTTGGAGACTTAAGATGGATGAACGTGGGTTGCGAATCTTGCATAACAGCGGCTCTTCACGATATCCCCATTCGTATGATCAGTTTTGGTGGATCCGACCACAATATAAGTTTCCTTGTACGTGAAGTGGATAAAAAAGAAGCCTTACGAGCCTTAAGTTATCATCTATTCTCGCCTAGTTGTGATGGTAGTAAGGCTTTTGAAAAATCGAAAAACTGCAATCAAAGTTACCAAAAGGGAAAACTTTAATCCTAAAGTTTCCATAAGAAATAAGGGGAACTTAAAGAAATTTATGTTCCCCTTTTAAAATAACGTGAGTTCGACGAATTATAAGTGTCTATAGATTTGGAGACCTTTGCACAATAAAACAGTCTATTTTACCACTTATCCAATTGTTTATTAGCGTATTATTTACCCCAATTCGGGATAAGCAAGGCTTGTTTTTTGCCTTAAAATAGTTTCAACAAAAGCCCCAAAAGAGGATTATTTTTCGTATATTTGTTGTTGAAAACCAAATAGATAACGATAAAAAAACCTCTATGAATCTTATCAGTAAAGTTACGGAAATTTATTGTATTGCAGACGATTTCTGCAAAGAATATGAGTTGGAATTGAACAAAAAAGCACTTTCGCTTTCAAATCCCTCTCCAAACACCCCTAAAACTCGCAATAGAAAGGGAAGAATGAGCGATGCAGAAATGATTACCATTCTTGTCTTGTTCCACAGCAATACGTTTCGCAATTTCAAACATTTTTATCTCTTCTACCTCTGTCGAGAACTAAAAGAAGAGTTCCCCAACCTACTTTCGTATACCCGCTTTGTGGAACGTATGCCACGAGTGGCGATCCCCCTTTTGCTCTTCCTTAAATTGGCTTTAATGGGAGAATGTACGGGGATTACTTTTTATCGATTCGACGCGTATTCCTGTGTGTGAAAAACAAACGTGAGTATTCTAATCGTGTCTTCAAGGGCTATGCTCATAAAGGGAAAAAGTACAATGGGCTGGTACTATGGATTTAAGCTGCATCTATTGTGTAATGAACGAGGAGAATTACTCAACTTTGCACTCACCAAAGCCAATGTGGACGATCGTAACCCGGAGGTATTCAACAACTTGACTAAGGATTTATTCGGGAAGCTATATGCCGATAAAGGTTATATTTCCCAATCACTTTTTGCCTCTCTCTTCGATAGAGGAGTTCACATCGTCACGGGAATACGCACTAATATGAAGAACCGCTTAATGGATGTGTACGACAAAATTATGCTCCGTAAAAGAAGCATTATCGAGACCATCAACGATATGCTCAAGAACGTGGCACAGATTGTTCATACCCACCACAGAAGTGTATCAAACTTTATTATCAACCTTTTGGCTGGAATGGCAGCCTATGCTTTCTACGAGACAAAACCTTCTATCAATATGGAGTTTGAGATGGAGGGAGAAGCAGAGGTGAAGCAGCTCACACTTTTCTAAAACATACTTGCGTGAAACAATGAATCTTCGGCCTACAGCCAGGTCGAAAGAATCGTTGTGGGCTATAACCTGAGTAAAAAAGAGGTGACCTTAAACCGAATTGGGGTTAATAAGTTGTATTCCGTCAACGTAAAGCCTTTGAAAGAGGTTCTTGCTGATGTACCCCTTGTCACCGACCAGCTTACCTTGTATGAACTATATAAAAGCTTTGTATTCCAAAGGTTTACGGTCATCAACACCTCCCGGCGTTATCATAAAGTTGAGAAGCTCTCCTTTCTCATTGCAAATCAAATGCAATTTGAAACCGAAGAGCCAACCCATAGAACCCGAATTGAGGTATATTGCCTCATCGTTTGTTCAGGGAAGACATTTTTTTGGAGCAGATGTGTAGCTAAATGCTTGCAATTGTATTTTTAGTAAATGTGAACATAAAAAATTCTGAAAGTCAATTCAATTTGAAGAATGAAAAATGCTGAGAGAGGCTTGTATTTTTCTTTATAATTGGCTGATTGGTAACATCTATTAAATAGTAGTATCAAATGAGATAAACAACTCTATGCTTATTTCGCATCAACGTCAAATATTATCAATGCATTTTTCGTAACCATGCTCATGCAAAAATGTTGTACCTTTGCACCGCGTTTGAGAGAAAATGCAACAAATGCGGCAATAGCTCAGTTGGTGAGCGCAACCTTGCCAGGTTGAGGTCGCGGAGTTCGAATCCGTTTGCGCTCTTTTTATTGGAACAAAAAAGTCTTGAAAGCCTAGGTGGCGGAATGGTAGACAGCGCTAGTTTCAAATTAGTGACAGCAATGTTGTGCAGGTTCGGAGGTCCTGTTCTGGGGCACTACTATGACTTTTGAAAAATAAATGGAGGTGGCGGGTGGTAGACTGCCCGCTACTTTGAGAGTAGTGACAATTGTGTCGTGGGTTGGTCTCCCTCTTGCTTTTTTATTGCAGCAATGGCTCCAGTTGGTAGAGCGCAACCTTGCCAAGGTTGAGGTCTGTGAGTTCGAATCCGTTTGCCGCTCAATTAAAACCTCAATTTGTTCTTTAGGACCAACTTATCAGTTTTATTATTGGTAAAATACGTATTTTGTGTACCGGAAATAATAAATAGATACTATAATCTTTAGGTGATGAATATTTACGTACGCTTTTTGACTTCGATACGCTAGTAGGTGATGAAGAAGGGGTTATTAAGTTTCTTCAAACTATTCCAGATGTAGAGTTGACAGATGAAATCGTTGATGAGATAAAAGACTACATTAATAGCGAAACGACCTACCCCAAGCGTTTAAAGATACGTCCCCATATTTACTTTATTCTTATTAAAACTACAGCATCTTCTATGGAAGAGTTTAAAGCTAATAGAAAAGATTCTTTTAATGCATTAAAGCCTCAAGGGGTGGATCTTTCATCTCGGAAAGAAATAAAAGTATCGATGTTGCAAGAGGAAAACTTTGGTTGGTACAGAGGAGTTTTGACTTTTAAACGAGTTGTGCTTATTCCTGGTACGAATAAATTCCAATATCAAGATACAATGTTTGAAGCTTTGGTCCAGGCGATGAGTGGTAAAGAGTGTTATGATGCAATTCTTGCCCACTTAAAGAATCGAAATGATGTTGATCCTAGAAGTCAATTCCCCTCTTGTAAGGGTTCAAATTTTGACTTTGAATATATAGGAGAAAATCCTTTTAGTTAAATAATAAACTCGCAGATAGTAGATGTGAATTTTTTTACCTATAAGTGAGTGCGTTAAACAAAGGTGAGGAGAGTTTTACATATCCTTGATTCAGATAAATTTTGGAATGAATACTATACTGACTATTCGATTGTGTGGGTTTCATAGTTCCTTTCTTTTTTCGTATAACTATAAAGATAAGAACAAACGGGGTTTATATATTTTAACGTGAGTTCGACGAATTCAGAACAAAGCAAGCTGTGTATCAATAGTCCTTTGTACATTGATGCACGGCTTCTTTGGAAACAGGCAATAGGCAGCAATAGTCCCTAATAAGTTGACGATGAAATTGTCAAAGCATCTATGTCTGGAGTGTTCCACTTGTGCAATGTTCTTAAGTTCATCATTCACCGTTTCTATAATGGCTCTATTTCTGAGTAAAAGTCTGTCTGAAACACTCATTAAAGCTCCTTTCAGGTTACTTTTCAATTTGGTAATAAGTTGTATTCCGTCAACGAAAAGCCTTTGAAAGAGGTTCTTGCTGATGTACCCCTTGTCACCGACCAGCTTACCATATATAAAATCTATGAATGCTTTGTACTCCAAAGGCTTAAGGTCATCAACATCTCCCAGCGTTATCATAAAGTTGAGAAGTTTTCCTTTCTCATTGCAAATCAAATGCAATTTGAAACCGAAGAACCAACCCATAGAGCATTTTCCTCTTTGGGCTATGCCTTTGAAAACTTTGTGAATATGTATTCTTTAGTTTTTGCAGACATGCAATGGTGTACTGTCATTATACCCGTGCATTTTCCCAAGAGGACCTTCTTGATAAACAAGGTTAAGGGTACGGCTACCTCTCTCTCCAATTCTACTAAACGGTTATAAGAAACAACTTTTGGAAACAGATGGCGAAGATGCTTACATAGTCGTCCCTTAAAAACTATATTTCAGCATAAAGTTTGTACTGACAAGCTCTATACTGATTCTTTTTATAAGGTACAAAAGAACTCTCATAGCTCTTTTGAAGTTATATGCTGCGGCAGCTAATAATACATTGATAGCATCTCCTTTCACTCTTATGGGTCAATTTGATAATCTCGGCATACTGCTGATTGACAGTTTCACGCAATAATCGCATCTCTTCCGTCATGCCTTTTAATACTTTTGATATGTCCGTAACTTGCTCTCTCATAGGTATAAAGGTATAAAGGTATAAAGAAAATCTGAAATACGCAAGAAAAATGGGCTTCTCTATAGCCTTATACGAAGATTTTAGAGGAGAGAATACAGACTGGTCGATACTGCTGAATAGTTACGATCCTTCAGCACAGAAAAAAACTACGACCTACCTAATTCTTCGGATGCATATAAAGCCTTTGTCGATAAAAGCCTTTAACTTTGTGGGCGCTATGAAAACCATTTTTCATAAACAATTGTTTAGAGGACTCGTCTCTCTACTCTTTCCTCGTCGTTGCGTTATCTGCGAGACTCGATTATTGGCCGGAGAACATATCTTATGCGTCCAATGCACGTTTCGATTGCCTTATACGGACTACCGCGGCAAAGCCGGAAACCCTGTAGAGCGCGTGTTTTGGGGCAGATTACCCATCGTGAAAGCCAATGCTTATATGAAATACGTCTCCGGCTCAGATAGCAGGCGGGCTGTTTTAAGACTAAAATATTTTGATCGCCCCGATGTCGGCAATTATTTGGGCGCTTGTATGGCTACAGATTTGCTCGACACTGATTTTTTTACCGATATAGACGTAATTATACCGATACCCTTAGCCTCAAAAAGACAAAGGAAGCGAGGGTATAATCAGAGTGAGGAATTGGCAAAAGGGATTCATCGTATCACGTCCTTACCAATAGACAACAAAGCCGTAATACGAGCAGTGGCCAACCCAACACAGACACATCTGGATACAGCGGCAAGAAGAGCAAATGTCAAGGACATATTTGCGGTTAAAGTGGCAGAGAATTTACGTGGCAAACACATTTTACTGGTAGACGATGTACTGACTACGGGAGCAACGATCATCTCCTGTGCCCAAGCGATTGTAAAAGCTTGTTCGGATGTACGCTTCAGTGTGCTTACACTAAGTCTTGCCGGTCACCACGCTTCGGGCGTAAATTTGCAGAAGAAAAAATGAGAAACGCAACATTCCATATTCCTCACCTGCTCTTAGAGCATCCATTGCTGTTACCGGCTTTGGCCTTAGTCGTTGGAATATGCTTAGGAGAAGCCTTTTATGCATCATTAGTGGGGCAATCAACAACTTTACTCTTACTTGCTTTTAGCTTAGGGGCTTCTGCTGTGCTCATGCTGCGTAAGAGAGCGCTGGAGATGGCGACCTTGGGGACACTTATTACCGCTTTTTGCTTACTGGGAGCAGGGCTACTCACCGGACAATGTGATCGTAACAGGATCATTTGGCCCACGACACCTCAAACTTATGAGGGCACGGTAATCAGTAGTCCGCGTTTTACGGCAAAAACCCTGCGTGTAAATGTGGAAATTAAGAGTGGGCGCTTCGCCGGAGTTGTCATAGCCACCTCATTGATGAAACAAACAACGCAAACGCTGCATCCGGGTGATGTGATTTTCTTTCATAGTCAAGTGGAAACGCCTCGCAATAACGGAAACCCGGGAGAGTTTGATTATGCAGCTTGGTTGAAAAATCAAGGGATCTATGGGACGACATTTGTATATCAAAATAATTGGAAGAAAACAGACAGCATCTCGACAAACATACGCACTGTACTACTTCGTTATCGGGAGGGGCTATTGGAAAAATACAAAACTTTTTTCCAAGGCGATAAGCTAACCGTTTTGGCGGCTTTGACTTTAGGGGACAGAAGGGGCATGAACGACGAATTTCGTGAACTGTTTGCAGCCACCGGAACAAGTCACATCTTGGCCTTATCAGGCCTGCATTTAAGTATCCTTTTCGGCTTTTTCCTTTGGGTTGTACGACCGCTGCGTAATAGGCGCAGAATCTATCTGCCGCTTTTACTAATAGGCGTAGTACAGGTATGGCTGTTCACTTTTTTGGTCGGCGCGCCATTTTCGCTTGTCAGAGCCGCCTTTATGTTATCGCTCCTACACCTTACACAAGCGCTACGCAGAGATTATAATGCGCTCAACTCCCTATCCTTGGCTTTGATAGGCATATTGTTGGTTTCGCCGACAGCCTTATTTGATGTGGGACTACAACTCTCATTCTTAGCGCTCTTAGGAATATTGCTGATTGCTCCTAAACTCGCACCTCCGACGTGGGTGAGTAGATTTTGGGGCTTAAACTTTGTATATGATCTCTTGAGAACTTCTTTCTGTGCGCAAATACTGACACTGCCGCTCATCGCTTATTATTTTAATTCCTTCTCTTTGGTAGGCTTATTTACGGGATGGCTGGTTATTCCTTTCGCCTATGCGATATTGCTACTGGCGCTTTTATTCTTCTGCCTACCGTTTGCACAAACCGTACTTGTTAGCTTGCTCAACGGAACAATGGATACGATGCTTCAATGCCTGAACTTTTTCTCCTCTTGGGATTATGCGTCGATAACGGTTGTACCCGGAAAGGTCTTCACGCTATTGATTTATGGTGTAATCTTTTTTCTCCTTACTTATCTTCAGAATCGTCACGCGAGGAACTTATATGGCATAACTTGCTTGCTGCTTTGTGGGGCAATATATTATATAATGTATACTCCGCCGGCTTATGATAACACGATCGTTGTCTACAAATCTAGTTCCCCTGCGATTCATTGCATTGTAGACAAGCAGCATTCTTATCTTTGGTCGATAAGGAAAGGACATGCAGAGCAAATTTTAAGATCTATACGACGCACTTTCATAAGAACAAACCGAATGGCGCAACCACAACTCGTAGAAGTACCTCAAAAGAAGGAAGATTTGATACTGCTGCCACACGTTCTTGCTTTTAAGGGAAAAAGAATCGGTTTGTTGTCTGAAAAAATACGGCAAGGAACGAGTGCCTCCCTACTACAAGTGAATTATCTCTATATTATGCCGGGTTATAAGCAAGACTTATCAACCGCATTGAACTATTTTGCACCTGATTCTATTATCTTAGATACATCATTAACCGACTTTTACCGCGCCAAATACTCCACGGAAGCAGCGGAAAATGCAATACCGTGTTATGATATGAAAGAACGAGGCGCTTTAATTCTTCAATGTGGGAAATAAATTGCAAAACAAAAAGGACGTTGACTCAGAGTTTTTCTTCTAATAAGCCAACGTCCTCTTTCCTATAAGCCCTCATCTTAGCGGATAGTCATATGCTGAAAATCGAAGACTAATTTTCCTTGCTTTCGAATGAGTTCTTCTATTGAAATTGTCCCTTTGTAATAGACGGGAGATTGAGAAGAAAAGTCGGCCGGAACAAAGTCTATCTTGCTGAAAGTTGCCTTATCAAGCGTGATCGGGGGAAGTGTGTAATCAAGAATGCTATTCTTGCCACTCCGAACCAATCTGAAAGGAATATAATCTGCTTGATTCTCTGCTTGAACACAGAGTTCATCATCAAATCGAATGGAGGAAGCCTTCCCTTGACCTGTTGTTCGTGAGCGCAAATTACACCAGCATTTGAAAATTCAACCTCAGGAATTAGGCGTAGCACATTGTAGCCGATGGTGGTCGGTACATTTTCCTTTGTAATGCGACATAGCAAATTTTCTAAGGTAAAGTCTCCTAATTTTACCTGCTTAATAATACCGACAGCGTAATTTGGTCTGCTATAAATAAGCTGTATATCGAATTTATGCTGTACTTTCTCGGAAATAATCACGTAGGCTTCCGTCGGATCTAAATAAGCCGACGTAGACTTTCCATTTATGCGTATTTTTACCTCCTCATCCTTGAGGTAATCCAAAGTGGACGCTCCCGATATTGGCTTCAATAAAGGTCTTTCGTAAGCCTGAGCAGCTTTATATATCTGCCCAAGTTCCATAAAAACATTGAGCATATTGCCGCTAAAACGATCACTGTCGATCATTTTTTTGCAAATATCGACCGCAGCCTTATACTCGCCTCTCAAGGCTAAGGCATTCGTAGCCTCCATAGCAACTAAATAGAGCTGATTTTCTGATAAATCTTTATTCGATCCGTGCAATAGAGTATCAGCAAAGGCTATAATTGGCTCCGGATCATTTTTTCCTCGTGCAGCTAAAAGTCGCAAAAAAATCCGCATCGTTTTACTTGGCGTAGAAAGTAAGCGCGAAGCAAGATTTCGCTCTAACAAGAAAGCATCAGTGTTATCCGAAACCTCCTCTTCTGAATCGTTAGAATCCTCTTGTTGCGAAAGAGGGGAAAAATTCATGGTTTCAAAATCTATCTTAGCATAATTAAGGCTATGGATAAAAGGATAGCCTATTATTCCAGCTAGATCCTTATTTCCAACAGGCGTGAGAGATAAACTAGGAAGCTTAACAGAAGCCATTTTACGCTTGTTCTCATCATCAACAAACTGTATTTGCAGTTGGAAATCTGTTGTATCGGTAATTAATGGCGAAAAGTTTGCTGCAGAAAATGTATTGGAAGGAAAATCCACATCTAAGATAAAAGAATAATCCTTCATTTTATGGACGCCTTTAACAAGAAGTCTTCCATCTTGATCCCAATATATATTGTGCGAAGTACTATGCGCTAATTTATTGTCCCTTCCTGTTTGAGGTTTAACAAACCATTTCTCTTTGTATATCTCTATTTGTCCTAATCTTCTCAACTCGTTTGTACCTAAAATACTCGTTTGTATGCGAGAAAAACCATCTACAGGCAATACAGCGTAACACAAAAGATTACGAAACAATATCACCGCAAGTTAACTCAGGAACAAGCACCGGCGAGACAATAATAGGGCCTTCCCAATCGTATACAACTATCGTATCGTTCAGCGGAACCAACCCACTGTTACGGATATCTTGGGTAGACAACAAGGTGTACTGCTGCGCAGTCGAAATGGTTAAGGAAATTCTCTGCTGGTTATTGATTTGCGCGCTCGTCATAAGTGGCCAATAGCGAGAAACCTGCAAAGCAGCATCTGTACGAGTAAATGTGAGGCTAGTCTTTCCTACATTTAAATAGGCTTCACTTATAATTTGAGGCGATTTAATCAAATTTGGGAATTTACTTTGAAAGGGTTCCGATTGACAAAGTTGAGATAGCGCCTGCCAATTTCCGTTACGCATCAACTCATTCGCACTAATATCAAAAATCGTTTTGAGATCATCCGACGAAAGTGAGTCTGCATACTGCTTTAATAGTGTTTCAGCGTAACTCAATGCAGCTTTGTTGCTATTAAATGCATCAGCCAACAGCATTTTGCCCAACAACTTTTGCATTTGAGGAAGCTTATCAACTTCTTCTTCATAAGTAATAAGCTCTGCAATGTTCCGTTGTTGAATTAGCCCTTGAATACGACCAGCAACGGTCCCATCCGTATAGCTTAATGCTTGCTGTTTTAAAGTTTGCAGCCGTTTCATCGCCTGCTTTCGATAGCGATGGCGCTTCATATATTGCAGTTGGAGGTCTGCAAAGTCAATTAACTCAGCATAAGCCCCTTCTTTTAGTAACGACTCAGCCTTGAGATTGATTAACGATACTCTTACCCTACTATTAAGCGATGTCGGATATTGCGTCATCAAGCTGTCAATGCAAGCATTCATCCGCTCTTTATCGCCTTCAGCACGCGAAAGCACCAAGTCACAATAAAGACGAGACGGAACAGAGAGTTGATTTTTTGCTTTGTCATAAAGAGGACGCAATAAGCGTACATCACCTTTTGACGCATACAGCAAAACTTGCTGTGTGATAGTATCTTTCGTTATTTGCGCGAAACTATATTGCACACAACATATTACGACAATCAGAAATAAAATCCGTCTCATAAATCGAGTATCTTTAAGTGATAGATAATGCTAATCCTCTTTTTGAAGAAAAGATAGTAAGTCTGCGATAACAAAGTTGCTCCCTCCGACAAAGATCGTGTCTTCCAAGCTTGCAGCCTTCAATGCCGCTTGATATGCATCTGAAACGCGATGAAACACCTGACCAGTTCTATCGTGGCTGCGCGCAAATGTCTGAATCTCATCTTCAGAAAAAGAACGAGCCGTATTGGCACGAGTCCAATAAAAACAGGCATTTTCGGGCAGTTCTGCAATGACGGCATCAGCAGCTTTATCGTTGGCCATACCAAAGATGATGTGCAGTCGACCGGAGACGCCGCGCAACTGATGATTTAAATATTTCCACCCGCCTGCATTATGTCCTGTATCGCAAACGACTTTCGGCTGTTCGCGCAATACTTGCCATCGTCCCATCAAGCCGGTAAGTTTGCAAACGTGTCTAAAGCCATTTGCTATGGCACGTTCAGTAAGCCACCGCCCTATCTCAGTTTGCTTTAAGATATTCAAAGCATTCAGGATCGTGTTGGCATTTTTTACCTGACATTCGCCCGCAAGCTCTCCTTTTAGTTCTGCATAATTTCGCGTTTGATACACTCTTAGTCCATCAGAAGAAAGAAAAGAGGAAAGCACTTCAGGTTGCTCATCGGCAAAAGTAATCGGAGCGTCCATCTCAGCGGCCTTTTCTGCAAATACCTTATAAGTTTCAGGTTGAGTCTCTCCTATTACAACGGGTATGTGTGACTTAATAATACCTGCCTTCTCGCCTGCAATAGCCGACAAAGTATCTCCTAAAAACTCTGTATGATCTTTGCTGATATTTGTAATGATCGAAAGCAACGGAGTAATAACATTGGTGCAATCTAACCTTCCTCCCAAACCCACCTCTACGACAGCTATATCTGCCTGTTCTACTGCAAAATAGTGAAGTGCAAGTGCTGTAGTGATTTCAAAAAAAGACGGATGAAGAGGCTCAAAGAATGGGCGCTCTTTTTCCACAAATCAACGACAAACTGCTCGGAAATCATTTCTCCGTTTATTCTTATGCGCTCACGAAAGTCTAATAGGTGCGGAGAAGTATAGAGTCCCACTTTCAGACCAGCCGATTGCAAAATCGCAGCTAAAGTATGACAGCAAGAGCCTTTGCCATTTGTCCCCGCAACGTGAATCGTTTTATACTTTTTGTGCGGAAATCCAAAATGAGCATCTAAAGCATAAGTCGTTTGAAGGCCGGGCTTATAAGCCGAAGCCCCCAAATGCTGAAAGAGGGGCGTACTATTAAAGAGGTAGTCAATCGTTGCTTGATAATCCATGTTGATTGTTGCTTCAAGATAACCTATTTATAGAGGCGGATGTTGCTTACTTTTGTTCTGAAGCCTTCGCTTCATCCCAGAACTGGTCCATTTCTTGAAGAGTCATCTCTTTCAAGTTGCGCCCTTGTTCTTTTACGCGTTGTTCAAGATAATTAAAGCGGCGTATAAACTTCCGATTCGTCTGCTCCAGCGCATTATCCGGATTGATATGGTAAAGGCGGGCAGCATTGATAAGACTGAACATCACGTCGCCAAACTCGGCGGTGGCTTTTTCTTTCGAGAGTTTTTCGGCTTTCATTTCAGCCTCAAACTCTTGAATCTCTTCTTTCACCTTAGTCCAAACCTGTTCTTTTTCATCCCAATCAAAACCTACGCCGCGCGCCTTGTCTTGAATGCGATAAGCTTTGATGAGCGCCGGCAGCGACTCGGGAACGCCGCCCAGAACAGTCTTATTTCCTTCTTTCTCCTGCGTCTTTAGTTGTTCCCATTGCGCTTTTACCTGCTCCGAAGATGTGACTTGTGTAAGCACACCATCTTTTGGCGGATAAACATGGGGGTGACGATAAATCAGTTTGTCGCATACAGCATTACATACGTCTGCAATATCAAACTGCTTCGACTCCTCTCCGATTTTAGAATAGAAGACTATGTGCATAATAATATCCCCTAACTCTTCACGAATATCAGCCATATTACCACCCAATATCGCTTCTGAAAGCTCATAGGTTTCTTCGATCGTATTAGGACGCAAACTTTGAATCGTCTGCTTATGATCCCAAGGACATTTCTCGCGCAACGTATCCATTACGTCCAATAGTCGCTCAAAAGCCCTTAATTTTTCTGTAATTGTATGCATAACTAAAATTTATTACTGTATGCGTTTGACTAACTTTTACGCCATTTTTATATCTAATGAGAGATAAAAAGCAATACACATCTCGGTTAATCAGCACTCTAATATGAGTTTCACGGGCAAAGGTAACAATAAATCTTCACCTATTTATTGTATGATTTCTTTTATTTAAATAAAATCGAGCGCGTTCGACACATAAAAAGCATACAAACGCCCTATTTTTTTAAGCGAAAAACGCGATCGAGCCTTGTCGCCTCGTGAGTGTAAACTTGTACCCTCACGATAGTACAAGTTTGCGCTCGTGAAAGAACAATCGTACGCTCACGAGCGTACAACACAAAAATCAGCTTAAAGCACAACAGGCTCCATACTTTCGATATTTTACTTTAAGCTTTCAGATATACGACTCAACATGCCATATACTTAGTAATAGACTTTAAAAGTAATCACTCATCAGCCAGAAAGATAATTCCGACTTTTAGCGTCTTATTTATACGCTACACAACTTCATATTGGCCGCCTTGCGAATCATATTTCGAGCTGTTCTTTCCTACAAAACAGCGATATAAATCGCTCTATCCTAAAAAGAAACGCAAAAAGACTTTGTAGGTTAGTCCAAAATGCCTACTTTTGCAGGCCGATTATTATCTGCGGCGTAAAAAACGCTGCAAAACTGTTGGTTAAGAAAGGGCTACCTTTGGCCGGGTAATGGATCTTTCGAGACAAACAGCCGAAAATTTAGTAGTAATACAATTAAAACAAACGAAGAGTGGACACTTTAAGTTACAAGACCATTTCTGCAAACAAAGAGACAGCGAATAAGGAATGGGTCGTAGTAGATGCTACAGACCAGATTCTTGGCCGTCTCAGCTCAAAGGTTGCCAAACTGCTTCGCGGCAAGTACAAACCAAACTTTACGCCGCACGTAGATTGTGGTGACAACGTGATCATCATAAATGCCGACAAGGTTAAGTTGACCGGCAATAAGATGACAGATCGTATTTATTATTCTTATACGGGTTATCCCGGCGGCCAACGCGAACAAACGCCGGCTTCAATCTTGGCTAAACCCAATGGTGCTGAAAGACTTTTGCTGCGTACGGTAAAAGGTATGCTCCCCAAGAATCGCCTTGGTGCACAATTGCTTAAAATCTCCACGTCTATGAAGGCGCAGAACATAAGCACGAAGCACAATCTCCGAAGGTGATTGATATTAACCAGTATAAATAAGAAAGAATATGGATATGATCAATGCAACAGGCCGCCGCAAAAGCGCCGTAGCACGTGTATTCTTGACCGAAGGTACGGGTAAGATTACAATAAATAAAAGAGACCTGACGGAATACTTCCCCTCGCCTATTCTTCAGTACGTGGTAAAACAACCACTTCAACTGTTGGGCGCAACAGAGAAGTATGACATCAAAGTAAATATTGATGGCGGTGGCTTCACAGGCCAAAGTCAAGCGTTGCGCTTAGCGATTGCACGCGCATTGGTGAAGATCAATGCCGAAGACAAGAAAGCGCTCCGCGCAGAAGGCTTCATCACTCGCGATTCTCGCGTTGTTGAACGTAAAAAACCGGGACGCCCCAAAGCACGCCGTCGCTTCCAATTCAGCAAACGTTAATATACGCTTTGCTCTGCCGAACATTCTTCTTAAGAGTAGCTTCGCAAAGCAAAATATATGGTTTGCTATTGGTGCACGTTTAGCATCTAAACTCTTGGGATGCGTATCGCCTACTCAGGAGCTGGTTGCTTAAAGCAATTACAAACAGAAAGTAAACGAACAAAACAAAATTATGTCAAGAACAACTTTTGACCAACTTTTAGAGGCTGGCTGTCATTTTGGCCACCTCAAGCGCAAATGGAATCCTGCAATGGCTCCTTATATCTTTATGGAGCGCAACGGCATTCATATTATCGACTTGCACAAGACTGTAGCAAAGATTGATGAGGCAGCAGAAGCCCTCAAGCAAATTGCAAAGTCAGGCAAGCGCATCCTCTTCGTTTCTACTAAAAAACAGGCAAAAGATATCGTTGCTGAGAAAGCAGCTGCAGTAAATATGCCTTATGTTACGGAACGTTGGCCGGGCGGTATGCTTACCAACTTCCCGACAATCCGCAAGGCGGTTAAGAAAATGGCCAACATCGACAAGCTTACAGCCGATGGAACTTTCTCTAACCTCTCTAAGCGTGAAATCCTCCAAATCTCTCGCCAACGTGCTAAACTCGAAAAGAACTTTGGTTCTATCGCAGACTTGACACGTCTTCCTGCAGCCCTCTTCATTGTAGACGTAATGAAAGAGCACATTGCAGTAAAAGAAGCTCATCGCTTGGATATTCCTGTCTTCGGCATTGTTGATACGAACTCAGACCCCAACTCTGTTGATCACGTTATTCCTGCAAACGATGATGCTAAACAAAGCATTGAAGTAATCCTTGACGCTTGCTGCGCAGCTATCGCAGAAGGCTTAGAAGAGCGCAAAGCAGAAAAGGTAGATCAGGAAGCGAAAGAAGTTGAAGAGAAAGCTCCTCGCAAACGTACGACTCGTGCTCGCAAAGAGAAGAGCGAAGAAGGCGTAGAAGCAGAATCTGCAACAACACCGGCAACGGAGGAAACGCCTAAAGCGGAATAATCCACAATTATAATCCTCAATTATTGATTTACTCATGGAAGTAACAATTGAAGACATTAAGAAGCTACGCACCTTGACCGGAGCAGGCCTTGGTGATTGCAAGAAAGCCTTAGCTGAAGCTAATGGCGATATGGACACGGCTGTTGAAATCATCCGCAAACGCGGCCAAGCGATTGCAGCAAAACGCTCTGATCGCGAAGCATCTAATGGCTGCGTATTAGTTAAAGCTGTAGAAGGCTTCGGAGCAATGATTGCTTTGAAATGCGAGACAGACTTTGTGGCTGCCAACAAAGATTTCGTGGCACTTACGCAAAGCATTTTAGATCTTGCAGTCGCAAACAAGTGCAAGAGCCTTGAAGAAGTTGAAGCACTACATTTGAATGATAAGGGAACAGTAAAAGACGCTGTAACCAATCAGTCTGGTATTACGGGTGAAAAAATGGAGCTTGATGGCTACTTTGTTTTAGAAGGAGAGCACATTTATACCTACAATCATCAAGCAAAGAACATTCTTTGCACAATGGTACAACTTAATAAGGCTGCAGAGGAGCAAGGTCACGCATTGACAATGCAAATTGCAGCAATGAATCCTGTAAGTGTGGATAAGGATGATGTTCCTGAAGAAATCCGTGCTGAAGAATTCAAGATTGCCATTGAGAAAACGCGTGAAGAAGGTAAGCCCGAGAATCTTGTAGAGCGCATTGCAGAAGGCCGTATGAACGCTTTCTACAAAGAAGCAACGCTTCTCAATCAAGATTTCATTCAAGATAGCAAGATTACAGTTCGCCAATATCTACAGCAAGCAGACAAAGATCTCACAGCCGTAGCATTCTGCCGCTTCACATTGCGTGCTGAATAATTCAGAAGAGTAATTTTACTCATCATAGACAAAGCAGTTCGTACATACCCTGTACGAACTGCTTTTTTAGTATCTTCCTCTATATTATATAATGTGGATTTCTACTTTTTAATCTTCTCTGCCTATCTTTGCAAAAAGAATTGATGAAGATGGATCCAGATTTTATCGAACTTCAAGCACAAGGTATAACCCAAGGAGCCACATTAAAGAGCGCCTATATTTTATTGTTCAAAGAAAAGGGCGGAAACAATCTCGTCCCGACCTTAATCAATAAAGAAGAAAAAGACATTATTGTAAGTGGACTACGCACCAACTTCTCATTTACAAGCGGTTTAATATCCTCCTTGAGTGGAGCTTTCAATTTTCAACTCCAATATCTTTTATTTAAAGTAAGCCCAGAGAGTTTGCTTACAGCACATTTATTTTTCTTCAAGAAGGTCTTCTTCACTCCATCAACGTTTCTATCACAGAGGGGTTAGCTGTTGCCATCGGGCAACACAAACCTATATACATTTACAAGAAAGATTTAATGTTTCTCGTCAATATCAACCCCAAAGAGGGCGTAATAAAATTTCCTCTCTCTTCAATGAATCTCCAACTCTTACAAGAAGCATTAGAGCAAGCCGTCCATAATGAAGAATACGAACTTGCCGATCAAATCAAAAAAAGAGATTCAACGCAGAACTATAGCAGAAGAATGAAAGAGTTTCACGTTTTTTACGCGCCCGACATTGCGACAAACAAAGAGCTTCCACACGATGAAGCGCAACACATCTCCAAAGTGTTGCGCATGAAAGAGGGCGAAGAGATCATCATCACTGACGGAAAAGGCTCTTTTTACAAAGCTGCACTCTCCTTGGTTACCAATAAGCATTGTAGCGTCCAGCTATTATCCCAAGAGAGCGCACGCCCATTGTGGAAAAACAAATTAGAGATTGCCGTTGCGCCCACAAAGCACTTGGATAGAATGGAATGGTTTGTAGAAAAAGCCACAGAAATTGGTGTCGATCAAATAAATTTCGTCGCCTGCGAGTTTTCAGAGCGCAAGCAAATCAAGATTGAGCGAATGAATCGTATAGCTATCAGTGCAATGAAGCAAAGTCATAAAGCTATTTTGCCTCAAATTCCCGAGATGATAACGTTCAATGCTTTCATCAATCGTCCATTCGAAGGTAAGAGATACATAGCCCATTGCTATAATATGGAAATATCTGCGACGCCGATTCAAGTCCAACAAACGCAAGCACTTCTATACATTCTTCCGCCTTTCTTGGCCAACTACTCAAAGGCGAAGAGTCGGCCCAAGTGCTTATTGGACCGGAAGGAGACTTTAGTCTGCGAGAAGTAGAAGCCGCTGTGGCTGCAGGATTTATCCCCGTATCGTTAGGCAACAGCCGTCTGCGCACAGAGACGGCAGCCTTGGTGGCTGTCCATTTAATGAATTTGGCCAACAGCATCCAATAAAAGACCCATAACGCTTCATCCCTTCCCCTTATGTTTTCTGAAAATACTACCATACTTCAGCAATTATACAGCCAATGCTTCACCGCGCCGCTTAAGACCATCACGCCATTAACCGGATCAGGCAGTAACCGACAATATTTCCGATTAGTGGGGCAAGATGCCCAAAGCTGCATCGGCGTAATCGGAGAATCGCGAAAAGAAAATGAGAGTTTCATCTATCTGACGCAGCATTTTACAGAAAAGTCCTTGCCCGTTCCAAAAATCTTGGCCGTATCTGAAGATCGAATGAGTTATTTACAAACAGACCTCGGAAGTAAGTCACTTTTCGAAGCACTGCGTACGGGTCGAGAAAGTCAAATAGGTTATACGACCAATCACATAGAACTGCTGAAAAAGACCATCCGCCTATTGCCCGCATTTCAGGTAAAGGGCATAGTCGGCCTAAATACGGAGCGCCTGCTCCCCCCTACTCGTTTTGATGTCAAAGCAGCTATGTTTGATCTCTATTATTTCAAATATTGCTTTCTAAAGTAGCCGGACTACCCTTTGATGAAATACAATTAGAAGCCGATTTACTCCAATTGGGCTCCGATTTAAATGACAACGAGCAGACAGGTTTTCTTTACCGCGACTTTCAAGCACGCAACATTATGTTGGTAGATGGCAACCCTTACTTCATCGATTATCAAGGCGGGCGCGAAGGACCTTTAGAATACGACGTTGCCTCATTCTTATGGCAAGCATCGGCCCACTATGGAGCTGATTTGCGAACGATTTTGTTGGAAGAATATTTAAGTGCACTTGAGGAAATCACCGACATTGATAGAAAAAAATTCCTGCAGCGTCTGGATCTTTTTGTCTTCTTTCGCACACTTCAAGTATTGGGTGCTTATGGCTTGCGAGGCTATGTAGAACATAAGCCCCACTTTCTTGCAAGTATTCCATTGGCCATCGCAAATCTCCGCGAAGCCTTGCAGAAAGGCGTAGCTGCTGCTTACCCTTATTTATCACAAACATTGGAAAAGTTGGTACAACTGCCCCAATTCCAACTCCCCACGCCCTCGCCGGAACCAGCAAACAGTTGACAGTTAAGGTGCAAGCCCCCACATTGGTCGTACGCATCTTTAGTTTTAGCTACAAGAAAGGCATACCGGAAGATACCAGCGGAAACGGAGGTGGCTATGTCTTCGATTGCCGCAGCACGCACAATCCGGGACGCTATGAACCCTACAAAAAGCTGACAGGACTTGACGCTCCCGTCATACGATTTCTGGAAACAAACGGCGAAATATTGCCCTTTCTGCAACACGTATATGCATTGGCCGACTTTCACGTACAGCGTTATTTAGACCGCGGCTTCACCGCGCTTATGTTCTCCTTTGGTTGCACCGGTGGACAGCATCGTAGCGTATATAGCGCCCAGCATTTGGCAGAACATCTTTCAGAAAAATTTGGCATAGAGATCATTTTACAACATAGAGAGCAAGCTATCACGCAACATTTTCCGGCAAAAGCCAAATAATGGCAAGTATTCGGAAGTTTGTCTCCTCTGATTTCAATGCGAATCTTTAGCATTCCACGACGATAAGTCCCAAGTCTCGGCTACGCTACTCGGAATTTTACGGCTACCATCACGAGCGGACAGCTGTCCTTTCACGAGCGTACAAACGTCCCTTCACGACAGTACAAGTTTACGTTCACGATGAAAATAAAGCAAGGCAAGACTTCAGCTGCTGATCATCAAATAATGGACAATAAAAAAACGGATTTTAGAGGTTGTTCCTCATTCATTGTCTATGCGTAGCTTATCATTGTGAATTGAAAAGAACCACATAAAGGGGTGAAAGTATGATGGGAGCATCGGTTCACGAAAATAAGAATTAAAAGAATAAGAACAAGGGCTATGGCATATCAGAACAAACACGCAATAATCGGGCTGTGCTCAAAAATAACTTCAACAGAGGTTTACACAATATAGCCCCCACTCTGCCGTTTTAGAAATAGTATGAAGCAACGTTACATTCTCAGCATATTTTTCTTGCTCCTTGCCATCTCTTCATCAGCTCAACGGACGAAGATTTTCGGCCTTGTGAAAGATGATGACGGACAACCTCTAGAGTTGGCCAACGTTCGCATTCTAGGAACAAGCATTCTGACTTCAACCAACTTAAAGGGTGAATATACGCTCTATTGTACTTCGCGCGACTCCGTAGTCGTTGTGTATTCACAGATAGGTTATGAAACGCGGAAGCGTCTGCTGCGCAATCCAGGCGACTCTATTCGACTGGACATCGTATTACCGGCATACGGAAATACGCTGAACACGGCTGTAGTCGTGGGGCAAGCGAAGCAAACTACGACAGAGCAACGTATTAAGTTGGCGGACCAAATCACGATGCCGTCAACGACGGGTAATGGCGTAGAGGAAATCATCGCCACGCAAGCCGGCGTCTCCACACATAATGAGTTGTCTTCTCAATATAACGTCCGCGGCGGTAGTTTTGACGAAAATGTCGTCTATCTGAACAGTCTTGAAATCTTCCGCCCAATGCTTGTGCGCTCCGGTCAGCAAGAAGGCCTCAGCGTTATCAATTCTGATATGGTCGAAAAGATAGGCTTCTCATCAGGAGGCTTTGAAGCGAGATATGGAGACAAGATGTCTTCCGTCTTAGACATTACTTATAAGCGCCCGACAGGCTTTGAAGGACGAGTAAACGGAAGTATGCTGGGCGGTGGCATCTACTTAGGCGGCGGCAATTCAAAGTTCAGCCTCATGACCTCGCTCCGCTATAAGACGACACGCTACTTGTTGGGCTCTTTAGAAACTACCGGTGAGTATAACCCCAACTTTTTGGATTATCAGGCCTATCTTTCTTGGTCGCCCAACAGAAGATGGACGATAGATGTATTGGGCAATATCTCTGACAATCATTACAACTTTAAGCCAAAAGACCGCGAAACAAACTTTGGTACGATGAACGATGCTAAAAAGTTTAAGGTCTATTTTGATGGAGAAGAGAAAGATTATTTCCGCACGTTCTTTGGTGCTTTCTCGCTCACACGTCATTTTACACCGGAAAGTTATTTGGCCTTGCAACTCTCTTCTTTTTCTACACAAGAGCACGAAACGTATGACATTCAAGGGCAATATTGGCTCAATGAAGCGACAGGCACAGAGCAATTAGGGGTTGGAACTTATATGGAACACGCCCGAAACAGACTAAGAGCCAGCGTTTTTAATGCCGGACTTCGCTTTCGCACAAAGTTTACCGGACATACACTACAAGCAGGCCTAAACTGGCAGTTTGAAAAAATAAAGGAAAATGCACGCGAATGGGAAATGCGCGACTCTATGGGCTACTCGCTCCCCCATACGCCCGAGATGCTGCGCCTTATTTATAGTTTGCACTCAGCTAATGAGGTGCAGGGTAACAGACTTTCAGGCTTCCTGCAAGATAGTTGGCGATTCAAGAGTAAATTAGGCTTGTTTAATCTCACCTACGGCGTAAGATTAAGTCATTGGGATTGGAACAAGGAAACAACAATCTCGCCTCGCATTTCCATTGGGCTGCTTCCGGCGGCCAACGATCATTGGACATTGCGATTTGCCACGGGCTTCTATTATCAACCGCCATTCTACAAAGAATTAAGAGATACGACGTTGGTCAACGGCATTGCCAAGGTTCATCTAAATAGATCTATTAAATCGCAAAGGTCTATCCATTTCGTCCTTGGAGGAGATTATACTTTCCGCCTGCTTGATCGCCCGTTTAAGTTTACAGCCGAACTTTATTATAAAGCGCTCTCCAACTTAAACCCATACAGCGTTGACAACATAAGAGTAGTCTATTATGGTCGTAACATGGCATCCGGTTATGCAGCAGGCTTAGATCTGAAATTATATGGCGAGTTTGTGCCCGGCACAGATAGTTGGTTGTCGGTTTCTTTAATGCAAACCAAAGAAAAAATTGCAGGCGTATGGTTACCTCGTCCAACGAGTCAGCGCTACAATGTCTCACTTTATTTCACAGATTTCTTCCCTGGGAGTACGCGCTGGAGAAGTACGCTAAAATTAGCCTTTGCGGATGGACTGCCTTTCGGCCCTCCGCATACGGATCGCTCACAACAAACGTTCCGAGCACCTGCTTATAAACGCGTAGACTTGGGCGTGAGCTATCGTTTAATTAACAACGAAGACCACCATCTCACGCGAGGCTTGGGAAGAATGATAAAGAATGCGTGGTTAGGCGTTGATGCTTTTAATCTATTAGGAATTCAAAATATCAATTCTTACTTTTGGGTTACGGATATTACAAACACACAATATGCCGTCCCCAACTTCTTAACTGGAAGACAGATCAATTTCCGTTTTTCGATAGACTTTTAATGGTGATTATCTGTGCTCAACTTCTATCTATAAGTTGTATACAGAATGTAGTGCCTTGCCCGAGCTCACTACTCTTTACGAAGATTTTCCCGCGATGGTACTCCTCAATAATACGCTTGGCCAGCGAGAGGCCAAGCCCCCATCCGCGGCGTTTAGTTGTGAAACCAGGCTTAAAAACATTCTTAAAGTTTTTCTTAGCAATGCCCTTTCCGGTATCGGAAACCAATATTGTAATTCGCTTATCACGTTCTGTTACACCAATATTAATCTCCCCAACACCAGACATCGCATCAATAGCGTTCTTACAAAGGTTCTCAATGACCCATTCAAAAAGCGGAGCATTGATTTTCGCGTACATCACAGATGCAGAGAAAGACGTCTGGAGCTTAACTTTTTGCGACGTGCGCTTACCGATGTAACTGAGCACACGGAGGATAACTTCGTTTAGATTCTCCCGCGTCATCTCTGGCGCAGAACCAATCTTAGAAAAGCGTTCAGCAATCAATTGAAGCCGCTGAATGTCCTTATCCATCTCCGGTATCAAGGGGTCGTCGGGATAACTCTCACGCAAAATAATGCTGCCAGCCATTAAAGACGAGATAGGCGTACCCAATTGGTGTGCAGTCTCTCTCGAAAGACCAACCCAAACCTTATTTTGTTCTGCTCTCTTCGAACTTAGTAAGGCTAAAATAGCAACGACTATAAATAAAGCCACAACGCCTAACTGGACATAGGGATACGTGGCTAAACGCTTCAACATCAAAGATGGTTCGTAACAGATTTCGATCTTGTTATCTGCAACGTTATCGTCAGAAAGCTTCATTTCCATACATAGCCCAGAAGATTTCATTTTATCTGCACGCAACAGCAGATCTTTAGTAATTGTTTTGTAACTCTTACTCTGCACATCAGATAAGACACTCTCCAAACTATCCTGGGGAATCCCTATATTTCGTGCTGCTAGGACGCGCCCTTGTCCATCCAAAACAATAACAGGAATCGTGTTATTCCCATTGAGAACGCGCAAGACTAAATTTAAATCAGTGTTTTCATCAGCACGCGTTAACGAACGCATTGCTTCAGCCCAGACTTCCATCTTAGCTGTTTCTTCTCGAGTCAGATCCTTTATTAAGATATTGCTTACAACAAGCGAAAGAGCGGCAATAATTAAAGCAGCAACGATAAGTGCAGCCTTAACAGAGCGCATATTCAAATTAAATCGCTTCATCTTACTGGAGCGAGCCATTAATCTGCTCAATGTAATTAAGAATTTCTTCTCTTCCTAAATTACTTATTGAACTGGAGACAAAGTAAGGTGGGAGTTCTTCCCACTCCTCTTTTAATGTATTTAAGAAGCCTTGTACATTGGACTTTAAGACTCCTCTCTTATTCTTATCAGCCTTAGTAAAGATAATAGCAAAAGGCACACCTGCTTCGCCTAAAAAGCGAATGAAGTCAAGATCTATCGCCTGCGGCTTCAGCCGAGAGTCTATCAACACAAACAAGTTTGTGAGTTGCTCGCGGCGAGTCACATAACGCTCAATCATCTTGCGCAATTCTTCACGCTCCTTCTTACTGCGTTTCGCAAAGCCATAACCAGGTAAGTCTACCAAGAACCATTCATCATTTATAATAAAGTGATTGATGAGCAACGTCTTTCCCGGAGTTGACGAAGTCTTAGCTAGTGCGGACCGTCCTGTCAACATATTAATCAGGCTACTCTTTCCCACATTACTTCTACCAATAAATGCATATTCAGGAATCATCGTAGCAGGACATTGATCTAAACGCGCACTGCTTATCTTAAATTCAGCTGTGTTAATCTTCATTTTTTGATTGTTTGTAATGCAAAAATAATGAATTTTCCTAACTTTGCCATTCCAACTCTGACTGAATGAATGAACAATATCCGTCAAAACATTTAGAACGTGCACTGAATGAGTTTACCAAACTACCGGGTATCGGAAGGCGAACGGCTTTGCGCTTAGTGCTTCATCTGCTAAAACAAGATGAGGCCTACGTAAATTCCTTTGCAGAAAGTCTTATTGCAGTCAAAGAAAAGATCCATTATTGCAACATATGCCACAACATCTCCGACACTGATATTTGCGAGATATGTGCCAACCCGCTACGCGATCAATCTGTCGTATGTGTAGTAGAAAACATATCAGGCGTATTAAGCATTGAGAATACAGGTGCCTTTCGCGGACTCTATCATGTTTTGGGCGGCGTTATATCTCCAATGGATGGCGTTGGGCCTTCTGATCTTGAAATAGATAGTTTGATTGACCGAGTAGCAAGTGGAGAGGTAAAAGAGATTATTTTTGCACTAAACCCGACAATGGAGGGTGACACCACAATCTTTTTTATTCAGCGCAAACTCGCACAATATGACGTCAAGCTTACGACCTTGGCGCGCGGTGTTAGCGTTGGAGAGGAGTTAGAATACACTGACGAAATCACATTAGGGCGTTCCATCACTGAACGCGTAGAAATCAAGCAATAAAAGCAAATGAATAACCATAGACAACCAGACACAGCATCCCCATACTTATCTTTCCAAAAAAGAGGCCTCTTTTGCCTTTGGATAGTCATTATCATCTACGTTGCTTTATCTGAAGCGGAAATCATTCCGACGAGTTTTCTTGGGAAAAGTGCTGAGACAACATATTTTTCAGACATTATTTCCATCATAACTGCTATTGGCGGCTCCTTTTTGGCTTATTCCTACCCTCTTGGAAAAGAGTTGCAGCCATTTTAGGGCAACCTACGACAGCACAGAGCAAGAAAAAAAGCAAGCAAAATGGATAAGTCTGCGATTATTCCTTTTTATGCCTCGCAACGCTACCCAGCATTTTCTGCTACTACAGCATCTCTTTTTACAGGCACATCGCTTTTATAGCTTTGTTATTGCTGTAGTGGCTAGCATTCTTTGCTTTCCATTCAAATCAAAAGACTCTGAGCAATGACTTTATCCATCATCATTGTCAACTACAATGTAAAGTATTATTTGGAGCAATGTCTGCATTCTGTGTGGAAAGCAGTAGAAGGCATCGACAATGAAGTCTTTGTCGTAGACAATGCATCCAAAGATGACTCAGTGGCATACTTGAAAACCAAATTCCCACAGCAGCAATACCCACACCTCCATATCATTGCCAATCGTCATAATCTTGGTTTTGGGAAAGCAAACAACCTTGCACTGAAAAAGGCAACCGGCAAATTTATACTTTTCCTCAACCCTGACACGATACTAACCGAACACACGCTACACGACTGCATTACTTTTGCTCGTATGCGTCCTGATTTAGGAGGCTTAGGCGTAAAAATGCTACGCGACAACGGAGAGTTTGCTTTGGAGTCCCGGCGAAGCCTTCCCACGCCTTGGACCTCGTTCTGCAAGATCACGGGCTTAGCTACCCTGTTTCCAAAATCCAAGCTATTTGGCAAATACAATCTGCGTTTCCAATCGGAAGACGAAAGCTCACAGATTGATATTATATCAGGAGCTTTCTTATTTGCCAAACACGAAGTGCTGAAAATAACAGGCGGATTCGACGAACAATTTTTTATGTACGGTGAAGACATCGACCTTTCTTACCGTATACTCAAAGCCGGCTATAAAAACTACTATCTACCTACGCCCATTTTACACTATAAAGGCGAAAGTACGCACAAAAACTCTTTCCGCTACGTTCATGTCTTCTACGAGGCAATGCTCATCTTCTTCCGCAAGCACTACCGCCACTATAGCTTATTATTGAGTATCCCCATTATGGCAGCTATCATCTTGAGTGCCTGCCTCTCACTCGTATCTCGCCAGTTAAGACGTTTTAAGCGTTTCCTCTTTCCCAAACCTTCAAATGCAGAAGAGCGCTGCTACTATAATGGGACTCACTTGGACGATTTCCTTCGACTCAACATGCCACTAACTGAAGACGCCTCCAAAGCCCTATACTTCGTCTACGATACGGCAGATCTTTCTTACGATGAAATCTTGTCTCGCTTAAGTCACTCTGATCACAAGCATTATTTAGGAACGTTCTTTCCGAAAGAGAAATTCTCATTACAGCCGGAGACGTATTCCATTAAACACGCTAAAAACCTATGTTACAATTAAGGGCATTGGAGCCTGAAGATCTAGAGTTTCTATATACGATAGAAAACGACCCAAGCCTCTGGGAAGTTACGTCCGCTTGTGGCCCTTATTCTCGCTATGCACTCAAGCAATATCTTGCAGCGCAACCCTCATCTATTTACGAAAACAATCAACTAAGGCTGATTGCAACAAAAGAAGATGGGAGCGCGATAGGCACAGTAGATCTATTCGACTTTTCGCCTACTGACAGGAGAGCTGAAGTCGGACTTGCAATTTTAAAGGACGAACGCGGAAAAGGTTATGGCCTAGAAATGCTACAAAAAGCAACGGACTACGCACGCCTCTTTCTCAACATTCATCAACTCGTGGCGCATATTTCCCTCTGTAGTAACGAGCGTTCCTTGCAGACTTTCCGACAATGTGGCTTCGAGGACCTTGTCATTTTAACCGACTGGCACTTTTGCAATGGCGCATTTGAGGATATTGTGTTAGTAAGAAAGTTTTTAATATAACTATACTTTCAGCTACAACATTACCACCCAAAACTTTAACCCCTCCCTTTCAATATTTTTCAGAGTGAGCCGAGTGAGTTCATCGCAAATTTGGACTATGCGTAAACTCAAGCCCATTTATGAGCTAAGCCTGCAACGTTTTCTATTCTACTGTCGTGATGCAACGTTTGTCCCCTCACGATAGTATAAACGTACGCTCACGATGAAAAACATGTACTATCGTGAAAGGACAAAGAATAAGGTGGAATTGGTTGCGTAATTTTACATTTATATCGCTCGAAAGATCAAGCCAAAAGCGTTAAAAGGACTACACAAAGATGGAGCAGAAAGCTTTCGTGGCACAAGACCAATCCATAGTATATCAAACCTAAAAGCCCAAACGTCCGTGGCAAATTCGTATAAATCAAGAAAAAGGAAAAAGCTTGCAAATTTCAAGACTACGTCTTCAAACTTACAAGCTTCTATTTCCAAACGTCGGGGTGAAAGGATTCGAACCTTCGACCCCCTGCTCCCAAAGCAGGTGCGCTAACCGGACTGCGCTACACCCCGTTTGTTTGTTTCGGCTGCAAAGATAATATTTTATTTTTAAACATCAATCAAACTTGATAGCTTTTGCAGGCTGAATACGAGAAATAATAAAACTTGGTACGACTAAGGCCGCTAAAGTTATGATAAAAGTGGATATATTCAGCAAGAGTATATACCACCAATTCAGACTAATGGGCACCGTACTAACGTAATACGTCTCCGGGTTAAGTTGAACCCATCCGAAATGTTGTTGTAGCAAGACCAAAGCCAAACCGATAACGTTGCCTATTACCAACCCACGAAGAATAATAAAGGCGGCGTAATATAAAAATGTATTGCGTATTCGCGTATTTGAAGAACCTAGTGCCTTCAAAAGGCCAATCGTAGAGGTGCGCTCCAAAATTAAGATGAGCAAACCACTGACCATCGAAAAGCCGGCCACAAGCGTTACGAGCACTAATATGACCCAAATGTTTACGTCTAAAAGCGTCAGCCAATTAAAGACAGAAGCGGTCCGCGGGTTTTCTTTTATGGACATCAGGGCATAGGATGCACCATATTTATCTTTGCGACCATTGACCAAACGACCTACACGCTGAGCGGCTTGATCTAAAGTGGAAAAATCTTTTACTCGCAACTCTAAACCACTACTCTGATCCAGCTGCCAACCATTTAAGCGATTGACGACTGCTTTACCTGTCAGAGCAAATGAGCGGTCGAACTGCTTCATATTAGTACTGTATATGCCTACAATCTTAAAGCGCCTCATTTTAATGGTGTTCTCAAAAAAATAGGCATAAACCAGATCTCCAACGTGCAGATTCAACAAATCGGATTGTGTTCGAGAGATGGCGATTTCGTTTGTAGACTTTGTCGCACTCAATTTTGGGAGGCGACCGGCTACTAAGCAGTGCTTTAGAAAGGAAATGTCATAGTCTTCACCCAAACCTTTCAACACGACAGCCTGAAAGTCGTTGGTTGTCTTCAAGATGCCTTGCTTTTCAGAAAAGCGTTGCAAATGAGCAATCTCAGGCAATTGTTGCAGTTTCTGAACAATTTCACCTTCTGTGACAACCGGATAACTTTCGGGAGACGCTAAAGCGTTAGTATCAAAAACTTCCAAATGAGACCCAAATCCGGTAAGCCTATAGCTGATTTCAGACTTGAAACCAAGCACAACGCAAACGGAGACAATCATTACGGCCAGCCCCACTGCGATACCGGAAGTTGCCACGATAATGGCCGGCGTGGATGCACGATTTTTCTGTTGCCGATCTCCGGCGGAGAAAAAGCGCTTAGCCAAATAACGATAGGTTCATTTGGAAGTTTTCTGACTGTCGTTCTTACTTCTTCTTGCCGGGATATGCTTCAAGAGCCTTGCGCAATACGAGCAATGCACGCTGCATATCTTCGATCTTGAGAACGTAAGCGATGCGCACCTCATCGCGGCCTAAGCCCGGCGTAATATAGAAGCCTTCTGCAGGCGCCATCATCACGGTCTGGCCTTCATAGCTGAAATCCGTGAGACACCAAGCGCAAAAGTCGGATGCATCTTCAACCGGAAGGCGTGCAATTGTATAGAATGCGCCCATAGGCATTGGCGAATAAACACCGGGAATCGCATTTAAGCCCTCAATTAAACAATCGCGGCGCTTCAAATACTCATCATAGCAAGATGTGATGTACTCTTGCCCAGCTTCAATTGACGCTTCTGCTACAATCTGGCCCAAGAGAGGGGGAGACAAGCGCGCTTGGCAGAACTTCATTGCTGCTTTGCGGACAGCCTCATTACGTGTTACTAATGCACCGATACGGATACCACACTCGCTGTAGCGCTTTGAAACAGAATCGATCAGAATTACGTTTTGCTCAAGTCCCTCTAAATGACAAGCAGAAATATAAGGAGAACCCGCATAAATGAATTCACGATATACTTCGTCAGAGATCAAATAAAGGTTGTGCTTCTTGACCATCTCGCGAATCTGATTCATTTCTTCAGGAGTATAAAGTCCGCCGGTCGGGTTGTTAGGATTGCAGATCAAGATAGCTTTTGTGTGCTCATTGATCAGCTTTTCAAATTCCTCTACTTTCGGCAAAGCAAAGCCATCATCTATAGAGGTACTAACCGTACGCACCTTTGCACCGGCTGCGATAGCAAACGATTTATAGTTGGCGTAAGTAGGCTCTGTCGTTATAACTTCATCGCCTGGGTTAAGACAAACCATAAATGCAAGCTGCACAGCCTCAGATCCACCCGTAGTAATGATGATATCATCAGTCGTCAGGTCGATGTTGTAAGTTTTGTAATAGTCAACCAAACGCTTACGATAGCTCAAAAAGCCCTGACTTGGACTGTATTCGAGCGTTTGACGAGTGACGTGCTTTAAAGCTTCAAGCCCTACTTCCGGCGTAGGCAAATCGGGTTGTCCGATGTTAAGATGAAAGACGTGTACGCCTTTAGCTTTGGCAGCATCAGCCAAAGGAGCCAATTTTCGAATCGGCGATTGCGGCATCTCTTCCGCACGATGTGAGATTTCTAGCATAATCAGAGGTTAAGAATAATACTGCAAAAGTAATACTTGGCGAGTGATAAGCCAACAAAATTCTGTGTATTTTTCCGCCTTTCCCAATTGTTCTTCACGATTTAACAGCTATTTCAGGAATAAGCGGAAAGGCTATAGAAACCAAACAACTTTGAAAGGGTGAATCTCAGATTTATCAGTCTCTTTATGCCACCACAAATTTAAACATTTATGCTCCCTTTGCACACACTTCGAGCAAAGAGCTTCTTTTTTCAATTAAATATGCGTGGAAGCAATCCTATTTTATGTAAATATACGATGCTTTCTTTTGCCTTTCATCTGAATTGCACTAAATTTGCACCCGCTATGGCTAATTTAGAAAATCTCCAGATTGATTTAAAAAGAGCAACTGCAGCCAACGAGTCTTTTGATTTAAGCTTAGACGATCATTTTTTTCAACAACTTGAACAAGAAGAAATATCAGGAGGCTCGATTCGCGTAAAGTGTTCTATAAAGCAATTTACTGAAGATACTTTCCAATTAAATTTCGACATAGCAGGAGAAGTCGAAGTGCTTTGTGATCGCTGTTTAGATGCTGTGCGTCTCCCAGTAGCGATCAGAGATCATTGCTTTGTAAGCTACGGAGAGGAAAATGAGAACCTTGAAATAAAATGTATCTCACCATCAGAAAGGATTTATGACTTGTCTTGGGACATTTATGAGCTGATCGAAACCTCACTCCCCATTGAGCGCAAACATCCACAAGGGCTGTGTAATGAAGATATGCTTGGTAGATTCCAAATAGAAAATGAAGAATAACAACTAAAATACAATTAACAATGGCACATCCTAAAAGAAGACAATCCAAGACGAGAACTCTGAAGCGCAGAACACACGACAAGGCAGTTGCCCCGACAATGGCGATCTGCCCGAACTGCGGAGGTTGGCACATTTATCACACGGTATGTCCTACTTGTGGGCATTATCGTGGCAAGCTTGCCATCGAAAAAGAGACCGTAACGGAATAATCTCTCTTATCCTGCGAGGTGCAATTTACAAGATACGGATCAAATACGACTCGTAGCTTGTAAATTGTATCTCGCTTTTGTTATTTAACTCCTCTTTATGATTAATGCAGCAATAACAGGTGTAGGAGGGTATGTTCCCGAGTACATATTAAATAATGAAGAGCTTTCTAAGATGGTAGACACGAGCGATGAGTGGATTATGTCGCGTGTTGGTATCAAAGAAAGACGAATCTTAAATGAAGAAGGGCTTGGAACGAGCTACATGGCTCGCAAGGCTGTGAAGCAACTACTTGAAAAGACAGGAACAGATCCTAAAGAAGTGGACGCACTGCTTGTAGCATCAATTACGCCAGACTTCCACTTCCCCTCAACATCTTCTATTTTAGTAGGAAAATTAGGGCTTACTAATGCGTATGCCATAGATACACAGGCGGCTTGTTGCGGATTCCTCTTTACGATGGATCAAGCTGCTTGTATGATACAAAGCGGTCGCTATAAGAAAGTTGTTGTTTGTGCTGCGGAAAAGCTTTCCAGCATTATTGATTATACGGATCGCTCTACGTGCGCGCTCTTTGGTGACGGTGCTGCAGCTGTGCTGGTTGAGCCTACCGAAGAAGACTTAGGATGGAAAGATTCTCTACTAAGAACTGACGGCAAAGGCCTTCCTTTTCTCTGTTTAAAAGGTGGCGGTTCAGTTTGTCCTCCCTCTTACCACTCATTGGAGCATCGTATGCATTATTTGCACCAAGAAGGAAGAACCGTGTTCAAATATGCAGTAACTGATATGAGTGAGGTCAGTGCCAAATTAGCAGTGCGTAATAATCTGACTAATGAAAATATCACTTATGTCATACCGCATCAAGCAAATATCCGCATTATTGAGGCTGTAGCAAACCGCTTAGAAGTGCCGATGGAAAAAGTTTTGATAAACATCGAACGTTATGGCAATACTTCAGGCGCTACGATTCCTTTGGTATTATGGGATTTTGAGAAGCAACTACACAAGGGCGACAACTTACTTCTAACAGCTTTCGGAGCAGGCTTCACATACGGATCAGCCTATCTAAAATGGGCGTACGATCCGGCATAATGCAGCAACTTCGTTCTTGTGTTCTCTGTTGTACCACTTTATAGAAAATAGCGACTATTGTGAAATCAGGTTTTGTAAATATTGTAGGTAATCCGAACGTCGGGAAGTCTACACTGATGAACTTATTTGTGGGTGAACGCATTTCTATTGCGACCTTTAAGGCGCAAACAACGCGCCACCGGATCTTAGGTATCGTCAATAAACCCGATGCACAAATCATCTTTTCTGATACGCCAGGCGTTTTAAAGCCCAATTATAAGATGCAAAAGGCAATGCTTACATTCTCTGAATCTGCATTGACTGATGCCGACATCTTATTATATGTTACAGACGTCATTGAAGATCAAGAAAAGAACAAAGAATTTCTTGAGAAGGTCGCAGTAGCAAACGTCCCGGTCTTGGTTTTGATTAACAAAATCGACCTGTCTGCCCAAAAAGAAGTGGAACAATTGATAAAACAGTGGCAAGCACGCTTACCAAAAGCAGAAATTATCCCACTTTCTGCCAAGGCAAAGTTTAATACAGATACGGTCTTGCAACGCATTGAAGCACTCTTACCAGAAGGGCCGGCCTATTTTGAAAAAGATCAGTGGACAGATAAGTCTGCACGCTTCTTTGTTACAGAAATCATCCGGGAAAGATTCTACTTTATTATGCTAAAGAGATCCCTTATTCCGTTGAAGCTGTTGTCGAACTCTTTAAAGAAGACGCAAAGAAGATTCATATCAATGCTGTAATCTATGTTGAGCGCGAAAGCCAAAAGGGCATTATCATTGGGCACAAAGGCATAGCTTTAAAAAAAGTGTCTACAGAAGCTCGAAAGTCCTTGGAGCGTTTCTTCAACAAAAGCATATATTTGGAAGTCTTTGTGAAAGTCAATAAAGATTGGCGCAACAACGAACGCGCGTTGGAAGGATTTGGATATAAACTGAAGGACTAAACATCCACACTCTTAAAAGAACAGAAATGAACAAACTTGTAGCAATAGTAGGCCGTCCGAATGTCGGAAAGTCGACGCTTTTTAATCGCTTGACCGGCACGCGGCAAGCTATTGTCAGCGAAGAGGCCGGTACAACCAGAGATAGACAATACGGCAAATGCGAATGGGGCGGACAAATCTTCTCTATTGTAGATACTGGTGGATGGGTGGTCAACTCCGACGATATTTTTGAAGGCGAAATACGAAAACAAGTATTAGTTGCTACAGAAGAGGCTGACCTGATTCTTTTTCTCGTAGATAATCAAACAGGCATTACGGACTTGGATGAAGATGTTGCTATGATTCTCCGTCAAGCCAACATCCCAGTCATCTTGTGTGCAAACAAAATCGAGAATAACATTGACCGATATAATGCGTCCGAGTTCTATAAGTTGGGATTAGGAGAACCAAACTGCCTTTCTGCTATCACTGGAAGCGGAACCGGAGACTTACTCGACACAATTATAGAGCGCCTTGGGGCGGATCAAACGGAAGAAGAAGAGAATAACATCCCCCACTTTGCTATCGTAGGACGCCCCAATGCAGGAAAGAGCAGCTTAATTAACGCCTTTATCGGCGAAGAACGTAATATTGTGACCGACATAGCAGGCACAACGCGCGATTCGATCCTTACACGTTATGACAAATTTGGCTTTGACTTTTATTTAGTCGACACAGCCGGCATTCGCAAGAAAGGAAAAGTCAATGAAGATTTGGAATTTTATTCCGTAATGCGCTCTATTCGCGCCATTGAACACTCCGATGTTTGCATCCTACTCATCGATGCTACACGAGGCATTGAAAGTCAGGATATGAATATCTTCAAAGTAATTCAGAAGAACAACAAAAGTCTTGTCGTAGCCATCAATAAATGGGATATAGCAGAGAATAAATCTCAAGAAGCTATCAAACATTTTATAGAAGTGATCAAAAACCGTATGGCTCCATTCGATGATTTCCCTATTGTGTTCTGTTCTGCATTGACAAAACAGCGTATCTATAAAGTATTGGAAACGGCTAAAGAAGTTTACGTTCAGCGAAAGATGCATATCAACACATCTAAGCTCAATGAGGAACTACTCCCACTGATCGAAGCCTATCCTCCACCCTCTATCAAGGGAAAATTCATCAAAATAAAATACTGCAGCCAACTTCCGGATACGCAAATTCCGTCTTTTGTTTTCTATGCTAATTTGCCGCAATACGTAAAAGACCCGTACAAGCGTTTTCTTGAAAATAAGATCAGAGAGAAATGGAACTTTTCCGGTACTCCAATCAACATTTTCATTCGTCAAAAATAAGACGAAGGATCGGATTGCTACTGGCTACATCTGTTTTACTTATCAGTGTTGCTTGCAGCAAAAAAGCTTCTCCCGAAAACCGTCCGATGCCTCCTCCGCCAACAACGGAAGAGGTGATGGCTCTTTACGAGCTATATCGCCAAGGCAATTATCAAGCTTACGTAGAAGCTATGGCTTCTTGCGAAGGAAAACCAGCCACTTACCGTAAAGAGATGGAGTGGATGCTAAAGCAGCACGCAGACAACAAGAAAGGAAACTGGCGGCATAACCCAAGCGACATTGAGTCGTATAACACTTCACGATAATGGGAATATGGCGAACATATTCTTAAATATCACTTATAAGGACAATACGACGGAAGAAATTATTTGGCAAATGGTCTACGTACACGACAAATGGTGTCTACGATAACTATTCTTTTAAAGCCTTTCGTAGATCTATATAAAAATAATTACTGCTCGAGAAACGACAAACTTGCGTTTTTCGAGCAGTATTGTATGTAATAATCTCCCCTATCTATAAGAATCAAGTTGTTTGATCAAGAATTAGGGCCATCTCATCTTCTATTTTTTTATCCATATATCTCACAAGAGTAAATACAAATAAATTATTATATAACAATTACTTAATAAAAAAATATTTTCGACAATTATTATTTCACGATTTGAACAAAAAAACTTCTGATCAACCTTCTTTTTCTCACAACAATCGTTTGACAGATGATCAACGGCTAATTTTATGACATTTCGTTTGCTGCCACCAAACTATCGTTTGGCGGCGGCAGACGATAGTTTGATCCCAGCAAACTATTGTTTGGTGGGGCCAAACGAAACTCACCTATAGATAAAGGATACGTTGGTATCGTTTATCCTTCAAAAAAAATAAGAGAAAAAGAGTTCACTATGCGATATGAGCAAAACATCCAGCCTCTTCATTATAAACAGTAGCATCTATACTCACTTTACTTCAAACATACCCATTAGTTAGTAAAACCTACCATTCGGATAAAAACGGATCGTTGTTCGTTTCTTATCCCAACTTTAATCGTTAACTTCGCAAAAGAAATAAATTTAAGCACTAAGACTATGAAAGGTATCGTACTAGCCGGTGGAAGCGGGACGCGTCTCTACCCAATTACAAAGGGAACAAGCAAACAAATGCTTCCTATCTACGACAAACCTATGGTTTACTACCCCATCTCGGTTCTTATGTTAGCCGGAATCAGAGATATTCTAATTATTTCAACCCCTCAAGACCTCCCAGGCTTTAAGAGACTGCTGGGAGATGGGTCAGACTATGGCGTGAACTTTGAGTACGCTGAACAACCTTCACCCGACGGGCTTGCGCAAGCCTTTATCATCGGCGAAGAGTTTATCGGCAATGATAGCGTCTGCCTTATTCTTGGCGATAATATCTTCCAAGGTAACGGCTTTAGCGAGATGCTTCGACAAAGCGTCAAAATTGCGGAAGATGAAAAGCGCGCTACGGTCTTCGGTTATCGCGTAAACGACCCCGAAAGATACGGCGTAGTAGAATTTGACCCGCAGGGACGCTGCATCAGTATTGAAGAAAAGCCAGCACAACCGAAATCCAACTATGCCGTTGTAGGGCTTTATTTCTACCCCAACAAAGTTGTCGACGTTGCCAAGAGAATTAAGCCTTCAGCAAGAGGGGAATTGGAAATCACAACAGTGAACGAATGCTTCTTGAAAGACAATGAACTCAACGTAATGACGCTTGGGAGAGGCTTTGCTTGGCTTGATACAGGTACTCACGAAAGCTTAAGTGAAGCATCCACCTTCATTGAAGTAATGGAGAAAAGAACGGGGTTAAAAATTGCCTGCTTGGAAGGTATCGCTTTTGAACAAAATTGGATCACAGCTGACCGCCTGGCAGCAATAGCTGAACCTATGCGTAAAAATCAATATGGTCAGTACCTATTAAAACTAATTGACGAATCGAAAAAATGAATCTAAGGTTCAGACTGATCATACTTTCTATAAGCAGCCTGCTTATCTTGGGTCAAATGAAGGCCCAAGGTAAGCAGCAATTGCCTCATCGAGAGAAATACGTCAGAGTGAGTGATTTCGGGAAACTTCCTGCTAATGCTCGATATTTGATTGGTGTAAAAATGAGGACAATAAGATCTATTTTCTCTCCTCTATAGCTTATAAGATCGGCAAGGGAGGGAAACTCACAGCAACCTTAACTGGACATCTTACAAGCGATACCGTGTTTTCTCCTTCCCCTGAAATTTGCTGGCAGATTGAAGAAAAAGAGAAAAAAAAACAATGGAGTATCACATCAATCAAAGAAGAAAAATACCTCAACTACAACAACAAGGATCAAACCGGCGTCTACTTAGACTCAAAGCGTGTATATTGGGATCTGACTCTCTTAGAGGAAGGACAAATAAAGTTATCAAATACAGTAGGACATAGTACGCGCTACTTAGGCTTTAACCCTATACAAGGTGAGGACTACGGATATTTTGGCAACTACAAAACTTGCCAAAGCGATACTTTGCTCATCTTTATGCACGACTTGACGCTAAGTGAAAAAAAAGGAGAATTGCAAATGCCCGCAGATAGCGATCGCATTGCCTTCATAGCCGACACATTAATTGATGGTCGACTACCACGAAGCGAGTACTTGTTATCAGATGGAAAAATAGCTGTAGATGGTTATGATACTTGGACATATCTGGCTGTATCCCAAAATGCTTTTTATTTGCAATCCAGCACGTCAGAATACCTACGCCACGATTTAATAAAGGGAGAAAAACAACTTTGGTACAATTGGAATGGATTGATTTCTACAAGTCAAGATACGCCACGTTGCCTTGTATGGGATAAAAAGCAGCGTAAATTGGCTGTTGTTGACCCTTATGAAGCTGAAATATCGTCATTTGAACCTGTTTATTTTGCCGCCGTTGCAGATCCAATGAGCGAAGACTTGAAAAATGGTATCAAAACTTTGTCAGGAGGCTGGAGTGCGCATCACTTAGCTGAATTAGATTGGCAAAATGTACGAGCTTTAGATCTAAGAAATGCTACGCTACCAGCACACCCCTTGGCCTTTAAGCACCAACCATCAAAGGCAAACCAGCCGATTTACGTTAGCAAAAAAGAAAAAGAAATTGTGCCTGAAGCTTGGTCTTTCGTAATTGCAGAAGACTTACTACTTGCGGATGTTTACTTGCAAGATAAAGAGCCACTTTATGTTCCTTACCCTTTCAACTTAGACGGCCATACAATAACTTATGAGCGCGAGATGATTGACGGCAATTGGGAAACGTTATGCGTACCCTTTATTGTCGATGATTGGTCCAATTCTTTTGGTGTGCAAGAGCTGATTAAAGTCACGCAAAATGGAACTAAATTAGATTTAGGTTTTGATAAAGCAAAAAAAATTCAAGCCAACCAACCTGTAATCTTAAGGGGAAAAGGCAAACTTAAATTGCAAGCTCGCGAAGGTATCGTTGTCACGCAAGAGTCAGAAGGAATCTTCAAAGGCAATTACGACAGCAAAGACATTAACCAAGCCTATTTGCTCAGCAACGACGGTAATTCTTTTGTAAATGCAGCATCAGGAAGCCATTTAAGTCCATTCCGCGCCTACATTCTATTAGATAAGGATTGCAAAACGATTGACGTAAAATACAATATAATAACGCAGATTCGCCCGCAACAAGTCACTAGTCGAGATAAAATTTTATATTCCATCGACGGCATCAGACAATTGTCTACAAAACGGCAGGGCATTTACATCGTTGATGGTCAGAAGATCATCACAAAATAAGTTCTAAAGAACACAAAAAGATTCTGGAAAATGACAATTGCAATAGATTTTGATGGAACAATAGTAGAGCATCGCTATCCTGAGATTGGAAGAGAGATTCCTTTGCTATAGAAACTTTGAAACGCTTAATCAAAGACGGACATAAGCTTATCCTTTGGACAGTAAGAGAAGGAGAACTTTTGCAAGAGGCTGTAGATTGGTGTGGCACAAGAGGTGTGCATTTTTATAAAGTAAATCGCGACTGGGATGAGAACGATGAGGAAGAACATCTAGGCTCAGATTCGGGCCATCGCAAATATAGCAGAAAGATTAAGGCAGATCTTTTCATTGACGACAGAAATATTGGTGGACTCCCCGAATGGACGGCAATTTATGATATTATTTCTAAGCGGATTTCTTATGAGCAGTATCTAAGAGAGCAAGTAAAAGAAGAGAAACCCGCAAAGCCCTCTTTTTGGAGTCGTTTTAAATAAACAAGAGTCCTGACGTGACACATTATATTAAATAAAGGAAGCATGAAAGTCTTTTCTCAGCGACAAATAAAGGAGTTAGAAAACTACACAATTGAGAACGAACCTATTGCGGCGATAGATTTGATGGAGCGCGCTGCAAAGAAAGTTGCTGCAACTATTATAAAACACTACGATAACTCTCACGGGATTGTTGTTTTCGCAGGACCGGGCAACAATGGTGGAGATGCATTGGCTACGGCACGTCTTTTAGCGCTCGAAAACTATAAAGTAGAAGTTTATCTCTTTAATCCGAACGATCACTTAAGTGCAGATTGCGAGGCTAACAAGCAACGCTTAAACGCATTATCCAATATTAGCTTTAACGAAGTAAGTTCAAAATTTGAACCCCCTCAATTAAACAAGGACGATATTATTATTGATGGCTTGTTCGGAATCGGCCTCAACAAACCTCTAAGCGGCGGTTTTGCGGCTTTGGTACAATTTATAAACACGGCTGCTATAGAAGTCATTGCGATCGATATGCCTTCCGGCTTGTTCTGTAATGACAACTCCGATAATGAAAAACGAAACATTATCCGCGCGACACGCACTATCACATTCCATTCCCCAAAGCTATCCCAACTTTTAGCCGACAATCAAGAATACATTGGTAAACTCGAAGTTGTCGATATTGGTTTGTCTGAGGAAAAAGCAAAGAACTATACTCCGATTTTGAAATCATAGAAGCAGAACAAGTTGCAGCAATGATCAAATCACGCAATGCTTTTGGGCATAAAGGAAGCTTTGGGCACGCATTGCTGATTGCAGGCCACTATGGTATGGCCGGAGCAGCAGTACTTGCTGCGAAAGCTAGTCTGCGTTCCGGACTTGGCAAGCTAACGCTCCATACCCCAATTAAGAATAACGACATCTTACAAACAGCAATTCCGGAAGCCATCCTCAGTCATGACTTCAGTGAGACCATTTTCACTACTGCAATATCCGGCGATACTTACAACGCCATCTGTTTAGGCCCCGGATTAGGCAAAGAACCCGACACGGCATTAGCTGTTTTAGAACAGCTACAAATGAGCAAAAAAGTTCCTTTAGTGGTAGATGCAGACGCGCTCAACATTCTCGGCGAACACAAGAGTTGGTTACAAGAACTACCACCTGCGACAATCTTAACCCCTCATCCCGCAGAATTCCGACGGATACAAAGCGGAAGTACAGATGCATTCACACTTTTAGTTGACGCACAAACATTGGCGCAACGTCTAAACATAATCATCATCCTAAAAGGGCATTATACAGCAATATGTGCCCCTAATGGAAAAACCTTTTTCAATCCTACCGGCAACAGCGGTATGGCTACAGCCGGCAGCGGCGATGTTCTCTCCGGAATCATTACGAGTCTTCTCGCACAGCAATACAGCCCTATCGAAGCGAGTCTATTAGGCGTTTATCTTCATGGTTTAGCAGGCGATTTAGCACAGGCTGATTTAGAAGAAGAATGTCTTATTGCTTCTGATATCATTAAATATCTCCCACTTGCTTTCAAGCAGCTCAAGTCCCTTCACAAATGAAAAAGATTACATTCCTCCTCTTACTCCTCATACCCTGCCTTTTGACGGCACAAACTGAAGTAAAAGATTACGAACCGGGCGTTACTGAAGAAGGCATTACGTATTTCTTGCCAAAGACAGAGTTTTATTTAGTCATTACGACTACGCGCACGACGCAATACCCCGGAGAACTCGCTCCCTTTGCGGCGCGCTATCTTAAGTTGAATCCGGTTGCACTTCATAAGGAGGAACTTTGGAAAATGCAGCACGTAAATCTCGTTGCATCAGGGGTCGCAGATCGCGATCGAGCCTTTCCATCAAACTGAAGAACAAGACATCTGCACCGCTGGTCGCTCTGGCACGTGACGGCAGACTATTAGCGATCAATGCTGACGCGCAGACTTCGACGATAATACCACAACCAAAGCAAGTAGACGATAAACGCCCTTTGGAAGATCCGACTAAATATAAAACGCAAGAGATTTTAGCGGCCGGAAGCAAGGAAAAAATGGCAGAATTAACGGCAAATGAAATCTTCGACATTAGAGAAAGCCGCTCTCAACTCTCAAAGGGACAAGCTGATTATATGCCAAAAGATGGAGAGCAACTAAAATTGATGCTCGCCAATCTAGATCGGCAGGAAGAAGGCTTGTTGAAACTCTTTACAGGAACGGATCGCACAGATACCGTAACGTTTGTTTTGAAAATCACTTTTGATCACGCTTTTGAAAATAAGATCATCGGTCGGTTTTCTAAGTTCTTAGGCTTAGTAGATGCTAACAATCTAGCGGGTGCCCCCATCTATCTCTCAATCGAAGAGCAGAAAGACGCACCCGAGCCCAAGGAAAACAACGATAAGCCCCAAAAAGTCATCCCCGGCGTACGCTATTGTGTCCCGGGAAAAGCCCTGATTCGCTTAAAGAGCGACGACAAAGAATACTTGAAGACCATACTGCCTGTTGCTCAATTCGGGAAAATAGAAAATTTGGGTAATGAATTATTCAACAAGCACTTTAACACACACGTTATCTTCGATGAAACAACCGGTGGAATCATAAAAATTACTTCAGACGAGCAATAAGTAAGCTTCTGAAGTTATGTTTCTATCATCCCATTGCTGAACGCCTCAACCTAAGCGTTCTGCAATGGGACTTTTTATAAGGTTATCGCTATACTAATGCTTATATTTCTCACATTCCGGACAGAGTCCCATCAGCATATAATTAGCTGAATGTATCTGAAATCCCTCCGGAACGTTCACCTTCGGCACGGGCATTCCTCGAAAGCAGTATGTCCGGTGGCAATGTTCGCAAGTAAATGTAAATGTAGGTCAGAGAAGCCTGAATGTTCAGCTGCATTGCAAGTGCATCCATCAGGACAAGCACCATATTTCGTTATACCCTCACCGTCATCTATACTATGTATCAACGTATGCTGTAACAAAACCGATAAAGTACGATAAATCGTCGACTTATCCACAGTTTTCAGCTCAGCTTCCAAGTCGGCTAACGACAAAGCATTCTCTTTTTCTTGAAGCGTCCTAAAAATTAAAATTCTTAACGCTGTCGGTCGTATGCCTTTGTTGATAAGCAATCGCTCAAGTCGTTCGTTTGTAGTCATCTGTTGGGATATTTGCTGACAAAGTTAATAAGAACAACTTAGATTATCCCTTTCTTCTCTACTTCTATCCAACCAATTAGAAGAAAAGCCCACTTTCTTACGACACCACCCCAGAACCTATTTGCTTAAAACAACCTCTTCGATTGTTTGCTGCCAGCAAACCATAGTTTGTTCCCGCCAAACCATCGTTTGGTCCCAGCAAACAATAGTTTGGCCCGAGCAAACAATGTCGGGCCAAGATAAAACGATACCAGTATCGGTATTTTCAAACAAAAAACGAGCGATAAATGATTGATTCTATTTACTTTCTACGCAAACAGCTTGGACGTTCAGTCGTTCAAAGCAGATCAGAAAAGGCTTCTATGGCCTCTTCCGCTTTTTTAATCGCATCTGCTAAAGAGCAGGCCAATTCACCTCCACTTGCATTCAGATGGCCCCCGCCATTAAAAAAGGTCTGCGCCATTTTATTGCAAGGAAAATCATCTACAGACCGCAAACTGACGCGAATAACATCGCGTTCCGTATCTTCACGCAAAGAGATACTCAGGCGCATACCTTTGACTTGTAGAGGCATATTCACGATGCCCTCCGCATCACCTCGCTTAAAATGGAAGCGTTGCATCTCCTCGCGTGTCAAAGTAAAGATAGACGCGCGATTGTTTGCGTAGAATTGCAGTTTATCATGCAAGATATAGCCCTCCAAACGCAATCGATCTACAGAGTAATTGTTGTACACATTACGATAAATCTTGTCTTTATCAATACCGCGCTCTAGTAAAAGACTGATAACTTGGTAGACCTCCGGCCGCGATGAATTGTAGGTGAAAGCCCCCGTGTCGGTCATCATCCCGGTATAGAGGCAGGCCGCAGTAGACTTAGTCATATCATCGTAACCTCCGAGCTGACACACTAAACGAAAGACAATCTCGCACGTGGAGGACAATTCCGGAAAAGAGAGAAGTTGCTCCGCGGGTAAATCTTTAAGCGTTTGCTGCTCCGCTTCATCTGCGAAAAGATGATGATCAATTACCAACAACGTGGCTTTCGACTTCTCTACGGCCTGGCCTAAGTCAAGAATCCGACGAAGGTCATTAAAATCCAAGCAACAAATCAAATCTGCCTCCTTTACCAACCGATTAGCCTGTTCACGCTTGTGGTCATAAAAAAGAATCTTCTCGTTGTTAGGCAACCAGCGTAGGAAGTCTGGGAAAGGATTAGGTAAGATAATAGAAACCTTCTTGTGCAATCCTCTTAAATAGTCGGCCCAAGCGAGACAAGCACCCGTAGCGTCGCCATCCGGACTTCTATGCGCACAGAGAACAACGTTGTTGGCTTGGCGCAAGAGGGTAACGAGCTTTAATAAGCGAGCATCATCTAAAAGTGAAAGCAATTCACGCATACAATAAAGTATTGGTTAGAGATGCTTCAAGACGCGAATTTCTTCTTCTGGATCTTGTGCTTTAAAGACGGCACTGCCGGCAACTAAGACATCAGCACCGGCATCGGCAAGTAGTTTGCCCGTTGTGCGATTCACACCGCCGTCTATCTCAATCAAGGTTGAGGCACCATTGGCTTGTATAAGTTGCTTCAAACGTCGTGTTTTCTCTACGGCATGCTCAATAAACTTCTGTCCACCAAAGCCTGGGTTGACGCTCATCAGCATCACCAAGTCGAGATCGCCGATAATGTCTTCCAAAAGTGAAACGGGTGTATGCGGATTAAGTGTTACCCCGGCCATCATACCTGCGGCTTTTATCTGCTGTATAGTGCGATGCAAATGGGTGCAAGCTTCATAGTGTACATTCATAATCTTAGCACCAAGGTCTGCTACTTGTGTAACAAACTTTCAGGCTGTACGATCATCAAATGCACATCTAAGGGTTTCGTTGCCAATTTTGCCATCGCCTCCATCACGGGGAAGCCAAAAGAAATGTTGGGTACAAAGACACCATCCATTACGTCTAAATGATACCAATCAGCCTCGCTTCGATTGAGCATAGCGATGTCGTCGGCCAAATGGCCAAAGTCTGCGGAAAGCAAAGAAGGAGAAACAATCATAGTTGTTCGTAATTAAGGTTGTCCAATACAAGGACAAAAATTTAACGCGACAAAGGTACTGCTTTTATTATGAAAACAGCTGACAATAGCGTGAAATAAGCACGCAAATCAATACGTAACACCGCTCAACCGGATAAACTACCAACAACTAAAGACTGAACATTATGGAATATTGATTCTTCCTTTTGATTTAAGTCTGATTTGAACTAACTTTGCACCATCAAAATAAGCTGTAAAGAATATGTTAGAGAAGATACAAGCACTTTTTGCACAGATTGAAGACTTGCACGCAAAAAATTTAGAAGAGCTTGAAGCCCTGCGCATAAAATTTTTGAGTAAGAAAGGTTGCTTAAATGATTTGATGAGCGAGTTTCGTAACGTTTCTAGCGATCAAAAGCGGGAGATCGGAATGAAGCTAAACGACCTCAAGCGTAAGTTACAAGACAAACTAAACACACTGCGCCAAGACTTAGCTGTACAGGAAGACGAGCAAGACGATTTGGATTTAACACGTACGCCCTACCCTATAGCTTTAGGCTCAAGGCATCCTATTAGCATTGTCAAGCAACGCTTAGTTGATATTTTCTCAAGAATGGGTTTCACAATGGCCGATGGTCCTGAAGTAGAAGACGACTGGCACGTATTTTCTTCTATGAACTTTGCAGACGATCACCCGGCTCGCGATATGCAAGACACGTTTTTCATAGAGCGACAGCCTGATATTCTGCTGCGAACGCATACGAGCTCAGTACAAAGCCGCATTATGCAGACACAAAAGCCTCCAATCCGCGTAATTTGTCCAGGGCGTGTTTATCGCAATGAGGCCATTTCTTCGCGTGCACACTGCTTCTTCCACCAATTGGAAGGCCTTTACATAGATGAGAACGTTAGTTTTGCAGACTTAAAGCAGGTAATGCTGTCCTTTGCACGTGAGCTTTTCGGACCTGACACACAAATTCGGCTTCGCCCTTCCTATTTCCCCTTTACAGAGCCTAGTGCAGAAATGGATATCAGCTGTTTTATCTGCGGAGGTGATGGATGCAGTCTTTGCAAAAAGACTGGCTGGGTAGAAATCCTTGGTTGCGGAGAGGTTGACCCTAATGTTTTAGAAAATTGTGGCATAGACAGTACACGTTATAAAGGATATGCTTTTGGCTTAGGCCTTGAACGCATTGCCAATTTGCTTTATCGCGTAAGCGACCTGCGGCTTTTCTCAGAGAACAATGCAAAATTCTTAGAAGAGTTCACTGCTGCCAACTAAAAGATAAAGGCCACTCAAGTACATAACGAGCGGCCTTTTTTCATATGTCAACAAATTGTAGGCTCTTCACAAAATCATATTGCTGCATTATGGCGGCCAATTTCCTGCTATACTTTGGATTTTGGCTGATTCTACCCATACTGCCATTTTATCTGCGCGATATTTTTCACGAACCCAAAGGGGTAATCGGTATTATTCTGAGTTGCTATACTGTTGCAGCACTTTGTATGCGCCCCTTCTCCGGCTATCTGTTAGATACATTTGCTCGGCGTCCCCTTTATCTTTTATCCTATGCCGTATTTACTACATTATTCGCTGGTTACATTCTAAGTACCACACTAAGTATATTTATATTATTACGCGTATTTCATGGCTTTTCTTTTGGTGCCGTCACGGTTGGAGGAAACACGTTGGTCGTTGACATTATGCCTTCATCTAGACGTGGAGAAGGCTTAGGCTACTATGGATTAGCTAATAATTTTGCAATGTGCCTTGGACCAATGATTGGGCTTTTCCTTTATGATGGTGGTGCTTCGTTCGATACGATCTTTTCCATTGCCTTAGGCTCTTGTTTGCTCGGTTTTTTATCTGCGCTCTGTGTACGCGCTCCACGAAAGAAGAGTGCAAACAAGAAAAACGCCCATATTTCGTTAGATCGATTTGTGTTACTTAAGGGTATCCCTGCAAGTATTGCGTTAATATTATTGTCAATCCCTTATGGAACGACTACCAATTTTGAAGCTATTTACGTGCAAGAGATTGGTTTGCCTGTCTCCTCAGGCTATTTCTTTGTTTTATTGTCTATCGGGTTGGGGATTGCGCGTTTGTTTTCTGGAAGATTTGTAGATAAAGGATTTGTAACGGAATGCATACATTATGGCCTTTATCTCGTTATTTTCGCCTTTCTTTTATTAGGATCTTGCGCTTATCTTATTCAATGGAATGTTTCGATTGCTTGTTTGTGTTTTCTGCTTGTTCCACTATTGCAAGGAATAGGCTTCGGAATCATCTTTCCGGCTTACAACTCCCTCTTCATTAATTTAGGAACTCATAATCAGCGAGCAACCGCCACAAGCACTTACCTCACCTCTTGGGATATCGGTATAGGTATCGGCATATTAGGCGCTGGAATTGTTGCAGAGTATTTTAATTTTTCGACTGTCTATTTTATAGGTGGCCTGTTTAGTATCGGAGGTATGTTATTTTTCAATCTGATCGTGACTCCACATTATCGAAAAAACAGAATACGACATTGAGGTAAAGTTCTTACAGATTTTGTAAGAACTCCTCTGCCCTTTCCAGCGTATCTATTTTGCCAACATCTAGCATTCTTAAATCTGGCTTGACTTCACATTTTACATCTACCTTATCACACACCTGCAAATAGAAATCTATAAGGGAAAAGCGATCAGCAAATCTCCATAAAAGGGAATAAAGAAGGAGAAAAACAATGAATACCTGAAAAGGCATAAGGTCGCAAACGCCCAAGGTCGATATCCGCATAAGGGGTACGCACCTCTCCAGTCATCACATTCTGCCAAGCACGTAAACAATTGTTTTCATCAAAGAGCAAATAGCGGCTTGTCTTTCTCGAACTCACAAGCAAAGTCGCAGCCTGTGTGCTTGATTTCTCATAAAATAAAGCAATGTCGGCGTTACTCAAGATATCTACATTATGAAGTAATATAGGCTCATTAGAAGAAGAGAATAAAGGGACGGCTTTCTTTAATCCACCACCAGTATCTAATAGACTCTCACGTTCATCTGACACAGATATATTTACACCAAAATCATTATTCGACAAGTAATCCAGAATCTGTTCTCCAAAGTGGTGGATATTAATTACGATTTCTTCGACGCCGGCATTCCTTAGTCGTTCTATGATAATCGCCAATAGAGGTTTTCCTGCAACCGGAACCAAAGCTTTAGGCAATCGATCTGTGATTGGACGAAGTCTTGTGCCTTTTCCGGCCGCAAATAACATTGCTCTCATACGAAAGAATGGACTAAAAAATAGGAGCGACTTTTTGAGTCGCTCCTATGTATATTTGTATTAATTGGAGAAGTGACTATAAACGACCGACATCTTCACCGAGTTATTATTACCTCCGTTTAGTTTTACGCTAGTCAGCCCTAATTCATTTCTAACGCGCAATAGCGTTTTAATTGTTTCTCCTGTACTTTGATTTTGAGTCAAACTGTATTCTGTGGCTACTGGTATAAGCATTACCTTATTCCAATCAGGATGTGTAGTCTCCCAAGTTTGATATTTCGCCTGTCGCTGCGCTTCTGTATCCGATTCTGTAACACCAGCCCCTTTATCACGCTCTATTTTCAATGCAGTAATCATTTGGCCGATATTGGTAAAAGAATACATGTTATAGCTCGAGTTATAATCTGCCAAATAAGAGTTTTCAGCATTTGTCAACTTACCTTCCTCAAAGAAAGAGAACATCTCCGACTTCCTTACCATCAATAAAGTGGGTGCAGGATTTAATTTATACCCAGGCGTCGATGTGTTGTTATAACGGGAGAAAGAAATGGAAGCGGTGTTGATGATATCCTTATAATGCGCGCCGGCAACGACCTCACTTACAGGTAGCGTTACCTCGGTAAAGAGGCCCGCAGGCGATTTTACATAAGAGTAAGGATTGCTAGCATTCAGCATTGCTGCCGGAATACTATTATCTACGTGCGTGCTCTGTATGACTTCTTCCGTGGCAGCCATACGTTGCATTCCGGACATTATCGTGTCTTTTCCGGCTGTCGTTTTTGCTTTATAGGAGAAGTATACTTCAAGTGCTGAAATACGCACATTGATCATTGATCCTACACCCCCGACCGATTGAAAATAAAATCCGGGACACACATTATGTATAAAGGAATAAGAATCTTTGAAGTATTCAGGATGAGCATAATACTGTTTTAAAATTGTAGTGCCATAATCTTGCGATAAGTCTATGTTTATCGCATGCGACTTCTTTTTTGAAGTCGTCTGGGCCAAAAGATCTTTTACAGTATAAGTAATCGTTTTTTGCACGCCGCTTCCGGCGTTCAGAAAGCCTGAGGATTTAAGTTTGTATAGTAGTTTTTGCTTTCATCCAATGTATTCGTTTTACTCAACTCCTGCACTTTCAGTTTCATCACCGTAAGAGAATCGCCGTAGAAGCTATCAAAGGCGAGCACCAACTTACAAGAGTCTGCTTTCGGACCATTGGCATCTTTAGTGATCTGCTCCAACTTCGGAAACGTCAATTGTTCCCGGATATGATATTGAGCTAAAAAATCAGACGTAGTTTTCGCCTGCGTTTCAGGGTCAATTATGCAACCCAATAAGCAAGTATTTGTGTTGGCCAAGACTGAATCGACCTTGATTGTCTTTGAAGTAACCGCATAAGCGGCTTGCGAAGTTTCAATATTATCGCCACCGGGCATTACACCGGGCCCGATTGTAACGGTATCATCGCTGCACGCAGCCAGCAGCAATAAAGAAAAAACAACTGTTAGCGAAAAAATATGCTTCATCTTCTTATTCAAATTCATTTATTCTTGGCAAAAATACGATAACTACAAAGAAAGACAAAGGAATATACCCTTTCTACTTTGATGACAGCTTGTAATACGCGTCGACATCGCAGATTGCTCTATTCTGATTGCTGATAGCCGGCTCTTGCCGCCAAATAAATAAAGGAAGGAGACGCAAGCGCTTCCTTCCTTTTATTCTGTATAACCTATCATTCGGAGCGCTTATTCGTAAAGTCGCTCAAAGAAATCAGCATAAGCCTTTCCTGTATCCTCAGCCTCAGCATTGTTGAGCGTAGGTAGGCCTAACTTTTGAGCATAAGCCATCAATTCCGGAGAAACGCCTTCTTCGGCTTGTATAAACCCGTCCGAATAGTTAAGTGCAAGCATACTCAACGCATTAGGAGAGGATAAATCTAAATCAAGATGGTCGATTGTTGCTTTAGGCAACTCTCTAAATTGTAGGCACTCTTTAAAATTCTCAGCCGGAGGTGTCTGAAGCTCATCACTGCAAGCAGAAAAGACCACTTTGGCATCGGCAAAAGCTGGCTCTTCTTTGTATGCGGTCTTAATGAAGAAAGGTGCGATAGAAGAAATCCAGCCATGGCAGTGGATCACGTCCGGTTTCCACCTCAGCTTTTTGACTGTTTCCAAAACGCCTCTAGCATAAAAAATAGCTCGTTCGGCATTATCGCTATATTCATTCCCATCTTCATCAGCTCTCATCTTCCGCTTATGGAAATAATCGTCATTATCTATAAAGTAAACTTGCATTCTCGTTGAAAGAATTGAGGCTACTTTAATGATAAGTGTATGATCGGTATCATCAATAATGATGTTCATTCCCGATAGACGTATGACTTCGTGCAACTGATTTCTACGTTCATTGATCGTACCCCAACGCGGCATAAATGTGCGTACTTCATGCCCTGACTCCTGCATAAGTCGGGGCAACTCTTGCCCCAATTTGGACATGTTAGATTGCTGAACGTAGGGTGTAATCTCTTGTGTGATAAATAATATCTTTTCAGATCTCATATTGCGGTAGAAGTAAATCTTCTATGGTTTTGTTCTACTATTGCTTCATAAGACTCAGAAACATTTAAGATGCATACTTTTCCTCATCTTACAGCTTTAATGGTGCAAAGGTACACAAAATAAATCAATTAACGCTTATAAACTCCTCAAAAGAAGCCTTTATAATTGCATCAAACCTAAAATCACTGAGCTATGTTCAAAGAAAAAGCCAATTATAGTACGAGGTCAGGCCCTCATCAGTCTATTTATATTCTGACAATTCTCCATTTAAAAGCTAAAACACTTTGGGTTAACCACATTACAGCCACGATCTAACGAAGCGAAATAAATAATTGCTAATCAACAATATTACTCATAAAAACATCTACTCTTTTCAGACCCACGACTACCTATACAGACTGCCACAAACCGGAGCATCAGAATCAGATTAATCGAAAAGAATCCATCTACATCTTAAAGGGAACTTATAACATACCATTACGAGCCAACAAAGGCCCACGCAGAACTTGTACGCTCACGATGGTACGCATTTTTCATCACGAGCGTACGTTTGTACTTTCGTGAGCGTACAGGTGTACGCTCACGAAGAAAAACCGCGCAAGCTTCCCCCCGTAGCACTACACCAAGCATTTTTCTCAAACTTTATGCATCCGTATTATGTCATTGTCTACTTTTCGCATTGGCTCCCCTCCCCTCGTTGCGTAAGCTAAGACAAGAACAGCCCCACACCAGTGCTAAACAACGACCAGAGTGATGCCCTCAACGACGCTCCAAAGCGTGCGGAGTCAAGACTAAGATTGGTCTTCCTATTTCAAAAGAACAGGAAAATAGCATTTGAGGCCCCACAATCTGTTCTTTTCATGCAATCTACGCATTGCAAATCTCTTCTAAACTGACATTCATATAGATAAGCAGCTTTGTTACTTTGTCGTCTCGACTCTTATCACTAACTTCGCGCCTAAAATTAAAAAGCGATATGATCACATTGACAAATCTTGCCGTTCAGTTTGGCAAGCGCGTCTTATACAAAGACGTGAATATGAAGTTTACCAACGGAAATATTTATGGCGTTATCGGCGCAAACGGCGCGGGAAAATCTACGCTCTTAAAAGCGATATCGGGAGAACTGGAACCGACAAAAGGCAACATCGAACTGGGCGCTGGCGAACGACTTTCTGTATTATCTCAGGACCACTTCCAGTTTGATGAGCACACAGTGCTAAATACGGTCTTGATGGGCCACACGGTGATGTGGGATATTATGCAGCAGCGCGATGCTCTCTATGCTAAGGCAGACTTTAGCGATGAAGACGGCATTAAAGTAGCCGAACTGGAGGATAAATTTTCCGAAATGGGCGGCTATACGGCAGAAAACGACGCGGCAGAACTGTTAGAGGGCCTCGGTATCAAAACTGTTCTGCATCAAAAGCTAATGGGCGAACTTTCCAATAAGGAGAAGGTGCGCGTAATGCTTGCTCAAGCGCTGTTTGGAGAGCCGGACAACTTGCTGCTCGATGAGCCTACGAACGACTTAGACCTTGAAACGGTAGAATGGTTGGAGGAATATTTGGGCAACTTTGAGCATACGGTATTGGTGGTAAGCCACGACCGTCACTTCCTCGATCAAGTTTGTACGCATACGATAGATATTGACTTCGGAAAGGTGACGATGTTTGCCGGCAACTACTCCTTCTGGTACGAATCCAGCCAGTTGGCTTTGCGTCAAGCACAGAATCAAAAGCAGAAAGCAGAAGAAAGAAGAAGGAATTGGAAGAATTTATTCGCCGTTTCTCTGCTAATGTTGCGAAAAGCCGCCAGACGACTAGCCGTAAGAAGATGTTGGAAAAATTGAATGTGGACGAAATCAAACCATCTACGCGCAAATATCCTGGTATCATATTCCAAATGGAGCGCGAGCCGGGCAACCAAATTTTAGAGGTAGAAGGACTGAAGGCTGTAACGAAAGATGGCGAAGTATTGTTTGACAACATCAACTTTACGGTAGAAAAAAACGATAAAATCGTTTTCATCAGCCACGATCCAAGAGCTATGACGGCCTTGTTTGAGATCATCAATGGCAATCAGGAAGCAGCTGCGGGCGAATTTAAATGGGGCGTTACGATCACAACGGCTTACTTGCCTTTGGACAACACGTCATTCTTCGACTGCGACTTGAACATGATCGATTGGCTGAGCCAATTTGGCACAGGAAATGAGGTATACTTCAAAGCCTTTTTAGGTCGAATGCTCTTTAAAGACGAGGACATCATGAAGAAAGTCAACGTCTTGTCCGGAGGAGAAAAGATGCGATGCATGATTGCACGAATGCAATTAAAGAATGCCAACTGCTTGATCTTAGACACGCCGACTAATCATTTGGATATGGAGAGCATTCAAGCATTTAACAATAACCTCAAAGGGTTCAAAGGCAATGTCTTGTTCTCAAGCCACGACCACGAGTTTATCGAAACCGTAGCCAATCGCGTCATAGAATTGACCCCGAACGGCGCTATCGATAAGTTGACGAGCTACGAAGACTACATCCACGATGAACATATAAAGGAACTTCGCCAAAAGATGTACGGAGAATAAGCCAGACCTTCCTAAAAGAAGTTGAGTTGGCATATACTTTGCTAAACACCCAACAAAAGCATTAGCATATATGGATAAAAAAAAACAACATAACGCCCCCGAGGACGCGACTCAAGCAATAGACGAAAACATTAAGAAAGCTCCTCAAGCAGAAATGCAAGAGGAGACAGCAGAAGAGAACGCTCATGAAGAGTTAAGCGTGGAGGAGCAATTGCAAAAAGCTCAAGAGGAGATCCAACATCTGAAGGATAACCATCTTCGACAGTTGGCAGAGTTTGACAACTATAGAAAAAGAACACTCAAAGAAAAGGCTGAATTGATACTAAATGGAGGCGAGAAAGTGATGACCGCATTCTTACCCATCTTAGATGATTTAGCACGCGCACAAGAAAATATTGAAAAGAATCAAGACTATAATACGCTGAAAGAAGGCGTGGATTTAATCGTCAAGAAGCTTTATAAAGTTTTGGGTGAACAGGGTTTAACTGTTATAGATACAGAAGGCCAGCCCTTTGATACGGATTATTATGAAGCCGTAGCCCTCGTTCCTGTTGAAGATGAGACACAGAAAGGGAAGGTCATTGATTGTGTGCAAACAGGATACAAACTGAATGATAAGGTAATTCGCCACGCAAAAGTAGTAGTAGGACAATAACGCATTTAACGTAAGCCGAACATGTATTCATTATTATATGTTCGGCTTCACGCTTCTATATAAATATGGCTACAGAGACAGACTTCTATAAAATACTTGAAGTTGAAAAAAACAGCTTCAGCAGAAGAAATTAAATCAGCGTATAAGAAGATTGCTATAAAAATATCACCCAGACCGAAATCCGGGCGATAAAGAGGCCGAAGAGAAGTTTCGCCAAGCAGCAGAAGCATATGACGTCCTCAGAGATCCGGAAAAACGATCACGATATGACCAATTTGGAAAAGCCGGCGTTGAAGGTGGATTTGGCGGATTTGGTGGAGCAGGAATGGATCTTAATGACATCTTTTTCCCACTTCGGAGATATTTTTCGGTGACATGGGATTTTGGCGGGTTCCGTGGCGGTTTTCATCAGCAATCACAAACGCGTAAATTTCAAGGGAGCGACCTGCGGTTAAAAAGTAAAATTAACCTTACAAGAAATCGCTAAAGGAACGACCAAAAAATTTAAGGTCAAGAAAGATATTACGTGCAAGGAGTGTAATGGAAGTGGAGCTGCACAAGGCTCCCATCCAGAGACGTGTACAGAATGTAACGGCGCAGGTGTTGTATTGCGGACTCATCACACAATGTTTGGGATGATGCAGTCCCAGGAAGTCTGCCCTCGTTGTCATGGAGAGGGGCATATTATAAAGGATGCTTGCTCTCATTGCCATGGAGAAGGCGTGGTTAGCGGCGAAGAGATTATCGAAGTAAATATTCCTGCAGGCGTTGCCGATGGAATGATTGTCAACGTTGAAGGAAAGGGAAATGCAGGCCGACATAATGGCATTCCCGGAAACATACAGGTTATCATTTCCGAAGAAAGCAATGAGGACCTAATTCGCGATGGGCAAGATCTCATCTATAACTTGCTTCTTACTATTCCACAAGCAACTTTAGGAGATGCAGTTGAAATACCAACCATCGACGGTAAGGCTCGAATTAAAATAGCTCCAGGTACCCAGCCAGGCACGACGCTACGACTACGCGGTAAAGGCCTTCCAGCAGTCAGAGGCTATGGTTATGGCATCGGAGACATTGTAGTTAACATAAGTGTCTACATTCCGGAGACACTTTCAAAAGCAGAAAAGGAATCATTTGAGGCGATGAAAGATAACGATAATCTTAAAAGCAATCCATCAATCAAAGAAAAGATTTTCAAGGCTTTCAGAAACTATTTTAATGCTTAGACTAAAAGAGGTGCAAAGGTGATATGAGTCGCTTTTGCACCTTTCCTTAACTAAATATCCTAAGATTACATTATTTTTATAGCATATACAGAACACTTCATCTTACTTATCTAACAAACATGTAAAATAGCACAAATAGTTAAATACAGCAAATCTTTTCACATTTAGAGTGCTTGAAGGATAACCTAAAGATAAATTGCCAGTATCTTTGCTGATATGAAAAAATCTACGATTTGGGCTGTTGCTGTGATAATGGGGAGTGCTTTTTTAGCACTGCTATATTTACAATCGCGTTATTTCCAGCAAGTTTTCCAAATGCGCAAACAGCAATTCGACGAGAATGTTTCTCGTAGTCTTTATCAGGCTGCGCGAGATTTAGAGTTGAAGGAGACTTATCAACTATTGAAAGACTCAATCACAAAAGCAGATAAGATAACTAACACGACTAATGAAGCAGACACAGCTTTCCGTTACAGCAATTTAGAAAAAGAATTCCCCTCCTTACACCTCAGAGAGGCTCGCTTGAAGCGAACGAAAGAAGATCTTGATGCAGAAAGATTAAGAAAGAACGTCACCAACGTTCTTTTGCATCGCGAAGGAGTCTTAGAGGAAGTGATCAACGAGATCCTTTATAAACCAAGCGCTCACCCTTTATCCGAGAGAATCTCCTCATTGGATACAGACTTAAAAAGAGAGCTCAATAATAATGGTATCAATTTGACCTACCATTTCTATGTCACCAACTCAGACGGAGACACAATATATAAATGTCCAGACTATGTAGCTGCCACAAATGGAGACACCTATAAACAAGTATTATTCGCCAAGGATCCAAGAGCTAAGGTAGGTATCCTATACATTCATTTCCCTGAACTACAGCGCTATCTTTTCTCCGAAGTGAAATTCATTTGGCCGGCAACAATATTCACCTTCCTCCTCCTATTTATGTTTATCTTTACGATATACACCATATTTCGCCAGAAGCGCTTATCAGAGATGAAAAATGATTTCGTCAACAATATGACGCATGAATTTAAGACACCCATTTCATCAATATCATTAGCTGCGCAAATGCTGCAGGATCCTAGCGTAAACAAGAGTGAGGCAATGCTTAATCAACTGACTCGTGTGATCAATGATGAGACAAGGCGCTTACGCTTTCAAGTGGAAAAAGTCTTGCAGATGTCATTGTTTGATAAAAAAGGAGGTTCTTTTAAGCTGAAAGAGATAGATACCCATAAAATGATCTGCGATGTCGTAAATACATTCCGTCTTAAAGTAGAAAGCTCTGGCGGAACGCTCACGACCAATCTAGCAGCAAAGCAAACGACGGTCTATGGCGACATAATGCACCTAACCAATGTTGTATTCAATCTGTTGGATAACGCTGTAAAGTATAAATCACAAGAACGAGCGCTTCATCTAAACATCACATCGAAAAATCAAGGAGAAAAAATCATTATCACCATACAAGACAATGGTATCGGTATTAAGCACGATGATTTAAAAAAGATCTTTGTGCGATTTTATAGAGCCCACACAGGCAACCGCCACGACGTAAAAGGCTTCGGTTTAGGGTTAGCCTATGTAAAGAATGTTGTCGGGCACCATAAAGGAACAATCCAAGCCGATAGTGAGCTTGGTGTAGGCACGAAATTTATAATTACATTACCCATCATAAAACAATAAGAGTTATGGATGAAAGTTAAGAATCTTACTTTGTGAAGACGACGAAAATTTAGGAATGCTCCTTCGCGAATACCTACAAGCAAAGGGATACGAAACCGAATTATGTCCGGATGGAGATGCCGGCTACAAAGCATTCATCAGCGGAAAATTTGATATTTGTGTCCTTGATGTTATGATGCCAAGAAAAGATGGCTTCACGTTAGGAAAAGAAATACGTCAAAGCAACGAAGAAATTCCTATCATCTTCTTAACGGCTAAGACCATGAAGGAAGATGTACAAGAAGGCTTCAAAATAGGTGCAGACGATTACCTGACAAAGCCCTTCTCCATGGAAGAACTTACGCTCCGCATCGAAGCTATCTTGCGCCGCGTAAAGGGCAAGCGCAATCGCGAGAAGACTTTCTACAAGATTGGTACTTTCACTTACGACACGCAAAAGCAGCTACTTTCTCGCGGCGATGAGCAGCGTAAACTGACCACGAAAGAGAGCGAACTCCTCACCTTACTTTGCACGCACGCCAACGAAATCCTTCAGCGCGACTATGCTTTGAAGACCATTTGGATTGACGACAACTACTTCAATGCGCGCTCAATGGACGTATACATCACGAAGCTCCGCAAACATCTCAAAGACGATGAAAATGTAGAAATCATCAACATCCACGGCAAAGGCTACAAACTCATTATGCCTGAAGAAGAATAAGCTAAGGCCTCGAGCCACCTTACACAAAAATATCGCAGTCCAACTTAAGGTTAGGACTGCGATATTTTTATAGTCTTAAGTCCTCAACAAGAGAAGGCACTTGCAAAACATATCAAGCATTCAATAAAAAACCAATAGCGAATATCGAAAGAAGGAAACAGAAAAAGAATAAAAAGTTGTCTTTTGATGGAAGTATTTGCAGAAAATGATTATTTTTGCCTTCATCATAGACTTACAAATTTAAACTTCAACAACTATGGCAGAAGAAAACGAAATACAACCGTATGTGATTGGTTTAGATATGGGCGGAACCAACTCCGTATTTGGTGTTGTGGACCAAAGAGGAACCATCAAAGCACAAACCGTTATTAAGACTAAGGCTTACCCCGATGTCCACGACTATGTAAATGCTGCCGTTGAGGCCTTACAGCCTGCTTTTGATCTCATTGGAGGCAAGGAAAACATAAAAGGAATGGGTATTGGTGCGCCTAATGGAAACTTCTACTCAGGTTGCATCGAGAATGCAGCTAATTTACTTTGGAAAGATATCGTTCCGATTACCGCACTGTTTGAAGACGCACTTGATATTCCTGTACGCGTAACCAATGATGCCAATGCGGCTGCAATGGGCGAGATGACTTACGGCGTAGCTCGAGGAATGAAAAACTTCACAATGATCACGCTGGGCACAGGTGTCGGTAGTGGCATCGTAGTAGACGGAAAGTTGGTTTATGGCAGTGATGGTTTTGCCGGAGAATTAGGCCACAGCACCATCGTTCGCGGTCAGGAAGCACGCCAATGTGGTTGTGGCCGCAATGGTTGTCTTGAGACTTATTGTTCAGCTACCGGCGTTGCGCGTACAGCTCGCCTAATGCTCGAAAAGAGCAACGAACCGAGCATGTTACGCGATATAGATCCCGACAAGATCACCTCTTTCGATGTCTTCCAAGCAGCAGAAGCCGGCGAGGAGATAGCTAAGGACATCTTCGACTTTACCGGCACAGTCCTTGGTGAAGCTTGCGCCAACTTCGCCTTGTTCAGCGCTCCTGAAGCATTTGTCTTCTTCGGAGGATTGGTCAAAGCCGGCCACTGGATTCTCGATCCAATTCAAGCAGCTTATGACGCCAACTCTTTGGCCTCATATAAAGGCAAAGCAAAACTACTTGTTAGCTCGCTTAATGGTAGCGAGGCAGCCGTCTTAGGTGCTTCCGCTTTAGGCTGGGAATAACATAGCTCTACGTATTTCCCATAAAGCGCGCAGGAGTCCTTGTGCGCTTTATGGGAAATTCATTTATTATTTTCACGAAAGATAGCCAAGAAACGTCTATCTTTGCCTATTATGCGATGAGCAGCAATCTTAAGCTTGATAACAAGGTAAACAAACGATAAAACAACCCATTCCTATGTACACCATACAGTTAAACGAAAAAGGTTCACACAACCTGCAAATTACGGCGAAGAACCTTGAAACGATCGATCGCTATGCTTTGTTCAGAGATTTAGTAGATAGTCATGGCTACGTCAACGAAGCCGTCTTAGACAAGCTAAAATTGAACGTCAGAGCCTTGATCGCGCGCTCTACCGAAGATGCTAAAGACCTCTTAGACCTATGCATTGACGTCATATACCATAACAAGATGAAAGCCTATGGCTTGCACAATCTGATCATTCTCTATCTCGACTGGAAACGACAAACATCAACAGACGAAGCATAAGACGCCACCTCGTTTTTTCTCACAATGAAAGCCTTTATCCTGCAAACCTCCCCTATTTGGAAAGATGCGCAAAGCAACATTTCCTTTATAGAAAACTTCATCGTAAAAACAGGCGCCATAAAGTCTGATCTTATTCTTCTTCCGGAAATGTGGGCGTCAGGCTTCTCCGTAGCAGAGCCTATTTATGACCAGCAAGCACAAGAGTGGATGCAGGATGCAGCGCAGCGCTATGGTTGCGCTATCGCCGGAACGCTTGTAGTCAAAGAAAATGATCAATACCTCAATCGCTTCTACTTTTATAAACCAGACGGAAGCTTGCCCATTACGACAAGCGCCATTTATTTGGTCATGAGAAGCAACTCTTTACAGCGGGCGAAAGGCGTACAATCGTCAATTGGAAGGGGTTCAGAATACTACTACAAACCTGCTACGACTTAAGATTTCCCGGCTTTTCTCGTAACCGCAACGATTACGATATAGCTCTTTATGCAGCCAGCTGGCCATCCTCTCGCCAAGATGCTTGGACAACTTTACTAAAAGCTCGAGCCATAGAAAACCAATGCTACGTATTAGGGGCTAACCGAACGGGCGATGATCCACACTTACACTACACCGGCGGCAGCGTAGCCTATTCTTTTTCCGGAGCATTGATGACCGATTTGAAAGATAAAATCTGTGCAAAATCGGTCGAGATAGACCTGCAATCTCTTACCTCCTTCCGACAAAAATTCCCCTTCCTGCAAGACGCAGATACGTATTGAAACATTCTATCAACCCAGCAACGCAAATGCTCCGATTTAATGTCCGTCCTAAGATTAGGCGGACTTTTTTTAAGGTAAAACAAGCCAGAATACAAGACAAAAAAAACAATTTTTATATACTTGATTTACAGATATTTTACTATAAACAATTAAAGAAATCCTTTCAACTCCTATTTTGAAAGAACGCCATACAGAACTACACACCTGAAACAAACCTTGCGAACGATCGAATCAAATTATCCTGCAAGACCAAAGAACACTATTTTTCCTGATGCCTTTTTCGGCAGGAACACATCACAAATAAACCACAACAAGAACTACTCTGCAAACGATCAAGCAGCGAATTAAAAGTTGCAAGTTCAAAGCACAAATTATTGCTATCACGAGAAAAGGGTTGTACCATCGTGAGGGTACATTTGTATCATCGTGAGAGCACACATCTACTCTCACGATGGTATTTCAAAAAAAACGAGAGCGGGGGTATCAAATTCCATTTTTCTCCTCAGAAAATGGCATATAAAAACGATCAAAACCAGCCATTAAGGCCTTTATGCTTATGCTTGCTTCTTATTTTTCCGGTTGCAAGCACTCATAGACTTCCTCTGCCACGCACTGAGGAGCACCAAGTCCGCCTAACCGCTGTCGCATAGTTTCATAACCGGATAAAACAGCCTCATGCTTACACCCTTCCGGAAGGATATCGGCTAAAGCTTGGTGCACATTAGAGACCGTCATTTCATCGGCCACTAACTCGTTGACCACTTCTTGATCGCAGATGAGATTCACTAAGCTGATATACTTTACTTTCAGGACAAGCCGCCTCATAAAGAAACCAACTTGCCGGCAGCCGTATGATAGCAGACGACTTGGGGCACATTGAAGAGTGCCGTTTCAAGCGTTGCCGTCCCGCTCGTAACGAGTGCCGCCGTAGCATGCGAAAGTAAGGGGTAAGTTTCATTATGCACCAGATGCAAGTGTGCACGTTCATTGGCTGTCAACCGGGCCAAGACTTTCTCATAAAAGGCCGGATTTACGGCGGGAGCGCACGCTATCACTAATTGATAAGTCTTTTGCAATAAGGGATGAGCAGCTCGAATCATCTTTATCAAGTTGCGCTCTATTTCAGAAGCCCTACTACCTGCCAACAAGGCGATAATCTTGCGATTTTTCTCTAACCCGTGCTGCTCGGAAAAGTCTGCAAAAGTTATTTTATAGGATGATTTGAAGCGAACCACCTCTTCAACAGACGGATTGCCCACATAGCTGATCGGGTAATGATGCTTCTGCTCAAAAAATTCGACCTCAAAAGGTAAAATCGAAAACAGACGATCAACGTAGCGCCTTATGCTTTTAATGCGATACTCCTTCCACGCCCAGATTTTAGGCGCGATATAGTAGTAGACAGGACAAATGTTTTGCCTATGTACATACTTGGCCATTTTCATATTGAAACCCGGATAGTCAATCAAGATCACACAGTCGGGGCGCCAATCCTTTATCTCCTTTTTGCACCTCCGCAACCCTTTCAAGATAGCAGGCAGATGCAGCGCAACAGCTATGATGCCCATATAAGCCAAACGGCGATAATGGTAAAAGCAGTTGCCCGCCTACCGCGCACATTAAATCCCCTCCGATAAACCGAAATTCAGCATCCGGATCCTTACGCTGCAAGGCCCGCATCACATCAGCCGCATGCAAATCGCCACTGGCTTCTCCGGCAATCAAAAAGTATTTCATATCACAAAAGGGATTTCAAAAGAAAGGAACTTAGTAGTCCTGACGCAACTGCTTGACAAGATCGTAGGCTGTATTGTCCAAAGTAGTCGGCGTCACAGCAACATAATCGTGCGACAAGGCCCAAATATCCGTATCTTCCGCCTCCGGCTCCAGACTCTGCCGACTTCCTGACAGCCAATAATACTTCGCGGAATAGCCGTTGCGTTCGCAGTCTTCAATTTCGTTAATCCAGCGACTACGCGCCATACGGCAAATACGAACTCCGGCAAACTTGTCGACCTTGGGGAAATTGATATTTAAGCACGTAAAGGGCGGGAATCTCCAAACCAGCGCCTTCCGATAAAAATCCAAGATATACGTCTTTAACGGCTGAAAGTTTGCATCATCTCTATGGTCACACAGCGAAAAAGCAAGCGCCGGAATCCCTTGCAAAGCCCCCTCGCAAGCTGCGCCCATCGTACCTGAATAATGACTATTCACACTCGAATTGTCGCCATGATTGATACCGGAAATAACCAAATCAGGCTTTCGCTCCACTAAACGATTTAAAGCCAACTTTATGCAGTCGCCCGGCGTCCCGGTGCAAGCATAGACCTTCAAATGCTCTTCTTCTTTGAGCATTTCTGCTTGAACAGGAAGCATCGAAGTTATAGCCAACGCATAGCCGGAGCGGGCGCTATCAGGCGCCACAACAATTATATCAGCTTCATCTTTTAGTGTGTCAATAAGGAAATTTATGCCTTTTGCAAAAAAGCCATCATCGTTAGAGATCAATATATAGGGTCTCTGTCTCTTCATCATAATCTATTTATCTTCTTTGTTGTTAGAGGTAGAAAATCGTGCGATTCCCTTACTTTCGTAGGTCGGCAAAATTACGAAAAAAAGGGAGACTGCTTTCTAAATAGCCATATTTTTGCTACCTTTGCCATCTATAAAAAGGCGTCGATACGACATTTGGCGTTCTTAACTAAGACGAATCCGTAAATGGGTAAAATAATTGCATTAGCAAACCAAAAAGGTGGCGTCGGGAAAACGACCACCTCGATGAACTTGGCCGCTTCATTGGCCACGTTAGAAAAGAAAGTGCTTCTGGTAGATGCAGACCCACAGGCCAATGCCTCTTCAGGCTTAGGCGTAGATCTAAACGAAGTGGACTCTACGCTCTACGAATGTATCATCAATCAGGGAAACATTAAGGAGGCCATCTATACTACAGACATCGAAGGCTTTGACGTTGTGCCCTCTCATATTAACTTGGTCGGTGCAGAAGTTGAGATGCTCAACTTGAAGAAAAGAGAGTTTATCTTGAAGGAGTTACTCACTCCGATTCGGGATGGATATGATTATATTTGATTGATTGCTCGCCCTCATTAGGTTTAATCACGGTGAATAGCCTTACAGCTGCTGACTCTGTAATCATACCCGTGCAGTGTGAATACTTTGCTTTGGAGGGAATAAGCAAACTTTTGAATACGATTAAGATCATCAAGAAGAAGCTGAATCCGGCATTGGAAATCGAAGGCTTTTTACTGACAATGTACGACAGCCGCCTAAGACTCGCCAACCAAATCTATGATGAGGTGAAACGCCACTTCCAAGAGCTCGTCTTCAAAACTGTGATTCAGCGCAACGTAAAATTGTCAGAGGCGCCAAGTCATGGTTTGCCGGCAATACTCTATGATGCAGACTCAACGGGGTCAAAGAATCATATGGCTTTAGCTAAAGAGATTATTCAGCGAGAAACGACTCCCAAACAATAGACATTATGGCTGTTCATAAAAATATCCAGCACTCGGGCGTGGTTTAGATGCATTGATTGATAGAGATGAAGAAATTCACACCAGTGGATCTTCATCTATCAATGAAGTTGCCGTAGACCAAATCAACCCGAACCCCGACCAACCTCGACACGAGTTTGATACAGCTGCACTGACAGAGCTTGCAGAAAGCATAAAGCACATCGGCATCGTGCAGCCCATCACGTTACGCCAAATGGAGGATGGAAGCTACCAAATCATAGCCGGAGAGCGCCGATGGAGGGCCTCAAAACTTGCAGGTCTTAAGACTATTCCTGCATATATTCGCACAGCCAACGACGAGAATATGATGCAAATGGCGCTCGTCGAGAATATTCAGCGCGAAGACCTGAATGCCATTGAAGTGGCGTTGGCTTACCAGAAATTCATAGAACAATATAGCTGGACGCAAGAAGAACTGAGCGCAAAAGTTGGTAAGAACAGAGCAACTGTAGCTAACTCGTTACGCCTATTAAAGTTGCCGGCGACGGTGCAAATGGCGCTCCAGAACAAGACATTAAGTCAGGGACACGCGAGAGCCATCTTAGGACTTCCGGAGCCATCGCTACAACTCAAACTCTTTAAAGAGATCAATGAGCAAGGCTATTCTGTACGACAAGTTGAGGAAATCGTCAAAAAGATAAATAATGGCGAAACCGTAAATAGTGGACGACACACCATAAGAAATAGAAAGGCCGGCTTATCACCGGAATATAATGAATTGAAGGAAAGTCTCTCTAAATTCTTCCAAACAAAAGTGCAAATGACTTGCTCACAGGAAGGAAAAGGTAAGATTACTATTCCGTTTACGAATGAGCGTGAATTGGAACATATCATTGCGCTCTTTGATAAAATGAGATAATCGTGAAGTATAATTCTTGGCTGTTTGTTGTCGTAACTTTTGTGCTTTGTGTAAATTGTTTTTCACTCAGAGCCCAAACAACTGATACGATACCAACAACACAGGAAAAAGCGATTGTAGCTTCTCATCTATCACATGAGCAAAAAAATGTTTTTTTGAAAGATTCGCTACTTAAGGAACTTGAAGACTCTATCGGCGTACAAGATCAAAAGTACATCAAAGACTTAAAGAAGAAGAAATTCACCCCTAATCCTCAGCGCGCACTTTGGCTTGCTTTGGTTTGCCCGGGTGCCGGACAAATTTACAACAAAAAATATTGGAAATTGCCCATCTTATATGGAGGCCTGTTGGGCTGCACTTATGCGTTTCTTTGGAATCAGCAAATGTACAAAGACTATTCGCAGGCCTATCTTGATATAATGGATAATGATCCTAACACGAAAAGCTACTTAGATTTGCTTCCTCCCAACTATGATATAACAGGGAAGGAAGATCAATTTAAGAAGATTTTCAAAAATAAGAAAGACTTCTATCGTCGGTATAGAGACCTGAGCATATTCAGCTTTATCGGCGTATATCTTCTTTCAGTCGTGGATGCTTATGTTGACGCTCAACTCTCCGTCTTTGACATATCTAAAGACTTGAGCTTGCGCATAGCTCCCGCTATTATCAGTAACACGCAAAACTTTCGAACACAATCTGCATTTGGAGTAGGTTGTAGTTTGTCTTTTTAAGAATCACCATCATCAATATGAATATAAAGACTCTCTCCATCACAGCTTGTATTGTAGGGAACCTACTTTTTTGCACTCAAACATCGGCACAAGATATAATAACGGTCCACGACTCTATCACAAATTCAGATGAGGAGTTTGATCTTCCTGCAGGTATGACTTTTGCGGAAGACTCCTTATTGCGCCAATGGCAAAATAAGAATTACTTATATCCGGACACAACGTGCGAAAATCCGAATTTTAACCCCACATACACTGCCGACGTTTATCAAGATCGATTGAGACGCCTCTTGACCGTAATGGAAATGCCCTACAATCAGGTTGTGCAAAAGTTTATCGACCAATATAGTAACAGATTGAGACGTTCCGTTTCAATTATGTTGGGGGCCGGCAATTTTTATATGCCTCTCTTTGAAGAAGCATTAGATCATTATAACCTCCCATTAGAACTAAAATATCTTCCTATCATAGAGTCTGCTCTCAACCCTACGGCAAAAAGTCGTGTTGGTGCAACCGGCTTATGGCAATTTATGCTTCCTACAGCTAAACGCTATGATTTGGAAGTAAATAGTTTGATTGACGAGCGTTGTGATCCATACAAATCAACTTGGGCAGCGGCAAGATATTTGAGAGACCTTTACAAGATCTACAAAGATTGGAATTTAGTAATTGCAGCCTACAACTGTGGCCCCAGTCAAATAAACAAAGCAATTCATCGCAGTAAAGGAGAGCGCGACTATTGGAAAATATACCCCTATCTTCCTAAAGAGACACGCGGCTATGTGCCGGCTTTTATTGCGGCTAACTACATTATGAATTACTACTGCGACCATAATATTTGCCCAATGAAGACAAAGTATCCCATTGTAACGGATACGGTAATGATCACAAAGGATTTAAACATACAGCAGGTTGTAGAACTATGTAATATAGATGCTGATCTTATCCGCACATTAAATCCGCAATACAAAACAGACATCATTCCAGGCTATTCAAAGCCAAGTTCATTATGTCTTCCTCAAAAAGAATTAAACTATTTCTTAGATTTAGGCGACTCCATATACAACTATAAGACAGAGCTGTATCAAAAGAAACGCTATGAAGTAGCTGTTGACGAAACAGAAATTCCTGTTGAGAGACAGCAATACAGTAGCACCTTTACAAGGTATAGCAAGAGCAAGAGCAATGGCAGACACCTCAGTAAAAAAGAACGACTAAAAGAAAAAACAAGACATAAAGACTCAAACTCCAAAAGAGATAAAAAGAAATCTTCTTCAAAGAAACATGCCAAAGACTCTAAGAAGAAATCCTCTAGAAAAAATGAGTCAAAACCTTCAAAGCACAACAATAAGAATAGCAAGAAGGGAAAGAAGCGTCGTTAATAAAGTAGTCAACCCTCATTTCAAAGGAGAATAAATTATGGAAGATCGACATCTCACATTAACGCCTCAAGAGCAAAAAGACGAGGAACTTATACAAGCCGCCTTCCAGCATTTGTTGGACACCTATTTAGCTACGAGCCACAGAAAGAAAGTGGAAATCATAACTAAAGCGTTCAACTTTGCCAAACAAGCTCACAAGGCGTACGTAGGCTTTCAGGGGAGCCTTACATTCTCCACCCCATTGCTGTAGCTCAAATTGCTTGTGAAGAGATCGGGTTAGGCTCAACCTCTATTTGCGCGGCTCTTCTGCACGACGTAGAAGAAGATACCGACTACACGAACGAAGACATAGCCAATCTATTTGGGCCGAAAGTTGCAGACATTGTTGAAGGACTCACGAAAATCAATCGTGGCGTATTTGGAGACCGCGACTCCCTACAAGCCGAAACCTTCAAAAAGTTGCTACTAACAATGAGTGACGATATTCGCGTCATACTCATTAAGATATCAGACCGCCTCCACAACATGCGGACTTTGGCTTCTATGGCCAAAAGTCGGCAATATAAAATTGCAGGAGAGACATTATATATATATGCCCCCTTGGCCGATCGTTTAGGGCTGAATAAAATTAAAACTGAACTTGAAGATCTCAGTTTCCGCTACGAGCTGCCCGAAGAATATGAAAAAATAACCCAACTCCTTGCCAACACACAAGAAGAGCGACGAACAATTTTTGATAGCTTCGTTGGTCCGATTCGTGCTACTTTGGACAAAATGGGTTTCAAGTACGCTATTCTGCAACGTATCAAGTCTCCATATTCCATTGGTGCAAGATGCAAAACAGGCATGTCGTATTCAAAGAAATCTACGATATTTTAGCTATTCGTATTATCTACACCCCTTTAGATCGCTCGAAAGAAATTGATGAATGCTTTAGCATATATGGCGCCTTAACTCAGATTTACAAGCCACACCCCACCCGCTTTCGCGATTGGTTGAGCACGCCCAAGGCTAATGGCTATCAAGCTCTGCACAATACATTTATGAGCAATGATGGAAAGTGGATAGAAGTACAAATCCGCTCTGATCGTATGGACGACATCGCTGAACAAGGATTTGCAGCCCATTGGAAATATAAAGACAAAGAAGCAGAACACGACGAAAGCGAGTTGGATAAATGGCTTGATTCTATCAAAGAGATCTTAGACGATCCTCAGCCGGACACATTAGACCTTTTAGATACAATCAAACTAAACCTATTTTCCAAAGAAATCTTGGTATTCACGCCAAAAGGTGAAATTAAAACGATGCCCAACAATGCCACGGTTCTCGACTTCGCCTTTTCAATCCATACCTTCTTAGGAGCTCACTGCTTCGGTGCCAAAGTTAATCATAAGCTTGTCCCACTCAGCTACCGCTTGAAAAGCGGTGATCAGGTTGAAATCCTAACTTCCAACACGCAGCACGCACAAGCCGAATGGCTAAACTTTGCCACGACGGCCAAAGCGAGAGGAAAAATTCAAGCAATACTCAGACACGAAAAGAGAGAAGTCATCAAAAAGGGCGAATCGAAGCTAAAAGCATTCTTAAAGAAGGCCGGCTTAGAACTTTCTGCAAGTAATCTTGATAAGCTGACTAGTAGTCGCAGCTACATGAACAAGGACGAGTTCCTCTATGCTATAGGAAATGAAAAACTTTCCTTGAGCGAAAGCGATCTCAACACGCTATTAGGTAAGACCAGCACATCCGGTTGGCGCAGATATGTACCTTTTATGAACAAAAAAGCGCCTGAACCCCAAATCCTTAGAGAGAGCGACTTCTTAGAAGGACTAAACCACAAAAAGATCCTGACCATCACCGATGAAATCCTTTCTAAGAGTACAATGGCAACTTGTTGCCATCCTATTCCGGGCGATGATGTCCTAGGTTATATCACACCACAAAAGACATTAGAAATACATTTACGCAACTGTCCCGTAGCCACAAAGCTCAAAACACGCTTCGGCAATAATATTGTTGCAACAAAATGGGACACACATAAAGCCCAACAATTTCCCGCAGCTGTTTATATACGTGGCGTAGACAGCCAAGGCGTATTACACACGATAGCCGATACGCTAAGCAGTGAGAAAAGCTATGTTTTAAAGCGAATTACGCTTGATACAAACGATGGAATTTTTGAAGGCAAGTTAGAATTTTTAGTCAACGACACACAAGACCTTAAGCGTATTATTACTTCTCTGCAAAAACTTAGTAACGTAGAGAAAGCATATCGCATTGAGGATATCACGATTCAATAATATGAAAAAGTTTTACTTACTAATTCTTTCCCTCACGCTGACTTGTGCAGCTTTTGCGCAGCCAAAAGCCAAGTATGTCTTTTACTTCATTGGCGATGGAATGGGCGTTAATCAAGTCAATGGCGCAGAAACTTACTTGGCAGCTCTAGAAGGCCGTATAGGCATTAAGTCTTTGTGCTTTACACAATTTCCTTTTGCCGCATTCGTCACGACATACTCCGCCACCAACGGTGTAACCGACTCTGCAGCCGGCGGCACAGCTTTAGCAACCGGTCATAAAACGAAAAACGGCGCTATTAGTGTGTTAAAAGACCTCCAGACGCCGATTTACAGCGTTGCGGAAGCTGCTCAACGCGGTGGCGCCGCCGTAGGCATCTCTACCTCGGTGACAGTAGACCACGCCACACCGGCCGTTTTTTATGCCCACGCCGAGCATCGAAAAATGTATTATGAAATAGGCAAGCAACTGACAACGTCCAACTTTGACTTTTTCGGCGGCTCTGACTTCCATTCGCCGGCAAACAAAGAGAAGAAAAATTCAGAACCGGATCTATATCAACAAGCAAAGAATAACGGCTACACGATCGCTCGGGGCTATGCTGACTTTACGCAGAAAGCCGCCAAGGCAAAGAAGATGATTTTATTCCAACCGGAAACCGATAGTAAAGCCTTTCGTTATTCTATTCCTTACAAACTCGACCGCAAGCCGGGCAATCTTTCTTTAGAGCAGATCACCCAAGCCGGCATTAGCTTTCTCACGAAGCAGAAAAAGATGGTTTCTTCTTTATGGTTGAGGGCGGTATGATTGACTGGGCCTGCCACGGCAACGACGCGGCGTCTTACGTCAACGAGTTAATCGATATGGATAAATGCGTACAAATTGCTTACGAATTTTATAAGCAACACCCCGACTCCACGCTGATTGTCATTTCTGCCGATCACGAAACAGGCGGACTTTCTCTTGGCCGCGGACCTTACGAATTGCACCTCGATCGCTTAGCCTATCAGAAAACAAGTTTGGCCGAATACACACGCCACTTGAAAGCACTACACGAATCATTGAAAGAAAATTTCACTTGGGACATTGTCAAAGCAGATTTGCAAACTAACTTCGGCTTTTGGGATAAAATAGAATTAACGGAGCAACAAACTGCGCGTCTCAAGAAAGCATACGACGACCTCATGACCGGTATTGCTGCCGGCAAAGAGGACATGTATAGCAAGAAAGACCCCATTACCTATGCAGCCGGACTGACGATGGATGAGGTTTCACTAATTGGCTGGCAAAGCGGTGGCCATTCCAATGGCTTTGTAGGCGCTTATGCTATCGGCGTAGGGGCTGAGGCTTTCCAAGGGCAAATTGACAACACAGAAATTCCCCGTCTAATTGCCAAAGCTGCAGGCTGGCAACTGCGTCCATAAATAAGGGAATTAGCAAGGCTCAAAGTAACAGCTTTTATCAACAGCGACGATTCGCAATGAAAAGCAACACATCAGAGAGGCGACACGAGACGACAAGCAGTTTCTCGTGTCGCCTTTCTTTATTTACCACGTTTGCATTTATTTCTCAAAATACCAAAGAGAATACCCCTTGCGCTCAATCCTCCTCACAATTCACCCAAACGAACAACCTCTAAAGGCACGATATCTCTAACAATCATGCAGAAGCAACTCCAAGAAGTCTTAGAATTTCACCAAAAATTTGACGTCTACAGCAACACTACGCCCACGATCAACCTACCCCACGATGCCTACCTCCTACGCAAGCATATCATGCAAGAGGAAGTAAGCGAATACTCAGAGGAATATGAGCGAGAAGGCCTATCTGACGATGAACGCCTGCAAGCTGTGGCCAAAGAGTTAGCCGATATTATCTACACAGCTTTGGGCACGGTCATAGCACATGGTCTACAGGATAAATTTGAACAAATTTTTGATGCTGTACATCAAAGCAATATGAGCAAACTCGATGTGGCAGGAAAGCCTGTGCGCAGACCTGACGGAAAGGTGATCAAGTCTGACTTGTATCAAGCCCCAGATCTTAGTTTCTTAAAGCAAAAAGATTAGCAGGCGGCTTAGGCAACCGGTGCGAAAGCCCAAAAGCATCTAGCTATTCGTCTGATTTTTAACGACGGATAGCCAATTTTCGCGTAAGGACTCCTCATCTTTTCCTCTTTTTATCGCGATAACAAAGTCGTACCATCACGAGCGTACGTTTGTATCATCGTGAGAAAAGAGCTGTACGCTCACGATAGTACAATGCGAAAAAAGGAGTTCGTCTGCAAAAACCAGACTAAGCGTCGGAAAAATTAGGGTTCAATAGTAAGCTTTACTGATGCTTGCTTAAGCATAAATCAATTTACCAAACAACTTATGGGAGATGCGTCAAATGCGTACGACCGGTCTTTGGCATTTAACAAAGAAAGGCGGCGCATTTGAGTGTCATAGCAAAACTCGATCAAAACAGCTGCTTGCAAATTTCTGTTCTCACCGACTCCAGAAGTCCAAATAAGCTGCTGCTACTTTGCGATAATCATGGTAACGCTCTATATAGGTGTAGCTATCCTTTCTGCGCTGTATCAAAGATGACTTATCTTGTATCAAAGCTTTTAACTTCTCATAAACATCAGCCTCGTTGGGCAGTACGTTTACAATTGGAAAGAGGTCTTTGTCGCCTAATATTTCATAGTTTTCGGGCTCTCCTCCTCCAACGATCGCAATTCCTTGCGCCATAGCCGCCAAGGCGTTCATCGCGGGCGTATAACTATAAAGCTGATCCAGCAAGACATCGCTGCCACTTAAGAGCTTCACGTACTGCTTAAAGGGCACGGATTCTACTTTTACGACTTCAACAAGTTCCGGATAGTCATTAGCCAAACGCGACAAGGCTTCAAGCATTATATCCGTGCCTTTATAGGCTGAACGCTCTTTCTGTATGCCGATGAAAAAGCGCACTTTATCGTGGACATCGATAGTTTTCTTTTCAGAAAGCTGAATGGGGAAAGGGATAAATTTTAGTTTGTCGGCATAAGTTGCCACATAAGACACGTAATATTCGTATAAACCAGCAATAATTCCATCGCAATCAGCTGCTACATATTGGTTTAATCGGCCTTTTTCGCCGACCAACCAATCCCGAACCCAAGCCGTATTATCCGGATTTTGGCGCAATTGTGGACCAAAATTGAAGTCACTATACCGAAAAGTATGGCCATCTAATCCGGTTTTCACATAATAATGGTCCATACCAAAAGCCCCCATGAAGACCTTCTTATTATGGCGCCGCAAATAGCGATAAAAGGGATAAATGCGCTCAGCTTTCAAGGGCAAAAAGACGGGGTTGATAATTTGAACGACATCGTAGTTGCGAAATTTGCGAAACGTACGCCACAATTTTCCGTAATAAAGAAGGGAGGAAAACTTTCCTAAAGATGGGCGCTTCAAGTCGACATCGCGCGGATAGTTCTTCCAGCCATCGCCATCAGAAGCAAGGACTACGTCATGCCCAAGCTCGCGCAGACCTTTTAGAAGAGTTGCGTGCACATTACTATAATCGCCGATCAGGAGGATTCGCATAGCGGGTAAAGATAAAGTTTATTTATGTGAGGAATGGTTCATTGCGCAGAAATTTATCACTATCTTCGCCCATTATGATAAAGTTATGCCCCTTATTACTATTATTGGCCTTTGTAAGCTGTCAAGAAAACTTCGATAAACGTTTACAACGTGAAGCAAAAGAGTATTCAGCACAACATTGTCCGCAACAAGTGCAAGAGGAAACCGTGTTGGACAGCACGACTTACGACATTTCTACACGCACTTTCACACGATGGTTACGCTAAGTGGGAGCTTAGATACGCCACAAGCACAGGAGATCATGCAAAAGCAGCAATCGACCTTACAACAAGCGCTTCTGAAAGAATTACAAGACGATCCTAAATGGAAATATTGTATAGAAAAGGAGATTATCTTCGCCTATAAATATCGCTCAAAAAAGACTGGCAATATCGTTTTCCAAACGACACTTATGCCTAAGGATTACGCGCAGTAAGATATGAGACTTCGCTAACAATAATAAAGAAGAAGCTCCTTAATTAAGAAGCTTCTTCCGGTTTCATGTTCGTGTAGACGGTTTGCACATCGTCAAACTCTTCTAATTTCTCCACCATTTTATCGATGGATTCACGTTGTTCGGGCGTTACGTCCTTAAGATCGTTGGGAATGTAAGTGAACTCAGCACCTACAACCTCAAAATCGTTTTCTTCTAAATGTTTCTGGATCTCACCAAAACTCTTGGGGTCGCCATAAATCGTAATACTATCCTCTTCATCATCGATATCGTATTCGTCTTCTACACCATAATCGATCAGATCGAGGATGAGTTCATCCATATCTAAGCCATCTTTCTTCTTGAAAGAAACACGCACTTGTGGTCGAACAAGAAAGCGAGCGAACCCATAGTTCCGAGGTTGCCACCAAACTTATTAAAGACGCTGCGAACGTCGCCGACGGTACGTGTAGTGTTATCCGTCAACGTATCTACAAAGACAGCAACGCCATGTGGGCCATAGCCCTCATAGGTCATTGGTTTGTAATCGCTTTGGTCTTTACCGGACGCATTCTTTATTGCGCGCTCGATATTATCCTTGGGCATGTTCTCGCGCTTCGCATTGGCTATGATGGCGCGAAGCGTCGGGTTGTTTTCAGGTTCCGGACCTCCCGCTTTAACAGCTATGGCTATTTGTTTTCCGATCTTTGTAAAAGCTCGCGCCATATGCCCCCAGCGTTTTAATTTGGCGGCCTTTCTATACTCAAAAGCTCTTCCCATAATTTTATATTTCGATGTTTGTTTGTTATCTGTTTATCTCAATGTAGCGTTTAACTGCTTCTGAAGTTGCTGAATAATCTTGTTCATGACAGCTTCCGTTTGCTTATCATTCAAAGTCTTATTCTCATCTTGGAGCGTAAAGTTGACAGCATAGCTTTTCTTATCAGCCCCCAAATTCTTCCCTTCATACACATCAAAAAGCGTGACGGATTTAAGCAGTTTCTTCTCTGCTTCAAATGCGATCCGTTCAATCTCTGCAAATTTCACGGTTTTATCAACCAATAAGGCCAAATCGCGACTTACGGATGGATATTTGGCTATTTCTACAAACTCCACCTTATTTTTTGCCGTCTTACGCATCAACTCATCCCAATGCAAATCGGCAAAATATACTTCTTGGTCTAAGTCGAACAAGGCATTAATGCGGCGAGCTACCACACCAAATTCTAATAGGACTTTATCGTTCCTGTCTTTTAAGACGAGTCCTTTGCTGAAAAGGTTATTATCTGATTCTTCCGTCTTGAGCCCTTTAAAAGAAAGGCCTAATCGAACTAAAATGTCTTGTACGTAGCCTTTTAATTCAAATACGCTGGACTTCTCATTTGGATGCGCCCAATTGTTTTCGACACGTTTTCCAGTAATCCACAAGCCTAAATGATATGACTCCGAATAGCGGTTTACTGTTTTAGCAGTTTGCTCTTCACCTTTGCCTTCTGCGTTTTGCAATTTAGCATCAACGCGATAGCATTTGCCTATTTCAAAAAACCTTAGATTGGAAGTCTTACGGTTTACATTACGCGTAATGGATTCCATTCCACCAAAAAGCAGCGTCTGCCTGAGCACATTCAAATCTCCACTTAAGGGATTCATTATGTGAACAAGATGCTCTTTTTTATAGGCATTTAATTCAGTATAATAACTCTCTTTCGTCAAAGAGTTATTCATAATTTCATTAAAGCCCTGTCCAACCAATTGCTCCGAAATCAAATTTTGCAATTTGTAGGAGCGATCTTCTTCACCCTGAATTGTTAGGCAAGTATTCATTTGCTTGGGCAGACCAACATTGTTATAACCGTAAATACGTAAAATATCTTCGACTACATCGCAGGGACGCTGTACATCTACTCTATAAGAAGGAACAAGAAGTTGCAGTCCACTTTCTGTCTCTTCCGCAATCTTCATTTCAAGAGAGGTAACAATCTCTTTGATAACATCAACAGGAATTTCTATTCCGATTACCTCGTGTATATATTGGTAGGTCAAATTAACTGTGAAATGAGAAGGTTGCTTGATGGGATTAACTTCTTTAATCTCCATAGAAATCTTACCTCCAGACAACTCTTTCGCCAACATGGCCGCAACCTTCAGCGCGTAAACTTGCCCTTCTGGGTCTACACCGCGCTCAAAGCGGAAGCTAGCATCCGTACTAATCGCATGATGTCGAGCACTTTTACGAATCCAAGTTGGATTAAAGTATGCGCTTTCAAACAAGATATTCTTTGTCGTCTCATAAGTGCCAGAACCTTTTCCTCCTAAAATTCCGGCAATGCACATAGGTTCTTCCGCATTGCAAATGGCTAAGTCTTTACCATCTAGTTTATGCTCTTCTCCATCCAAAGTAACAAATGGTTCACCGTCCAAGCAAGTCCGTACGATAACCTTATTACCCTTGACCATATCGGCATCAAAACAATGAAGCGGCTGCCCATAAGCAAACATTACGTAGTTGGTTATGTCGACTATATTATTAATTGGCCTAACGCCAATAGATAATAATCGATTCTTCAACCACGTAGGGCTTTCTTTCACCTCACAATCGGACAGCGTCACCGCACAATAGCGAGGGCAGCCTTCTGGTGCATCTATTTGAATGTCTACATCAAGGTCCTTGTTATCTACCGAGAAAGCTGCTACATCTTGTCGATGAAGAGCTGTCTTATGACCATTTCTAACTAACCAAGCATATAAATCTCTAGCAACTCCATAGTGAGAACACGCATCTGCACGATTGGGCGTAATATCTACACCTATAATATAGTCAGACTCTAATTCGTAATATTTCGCAGCTTGAGTTCCAACTTGTGCCTCAGCAGGAAGAACTATAATTCCGTTATGGTCTGTCCCAACGCCTATTTCATCTTCCGCACAAATCATACCGAAACTCTCAACTCCGCGAAGCTTTGATTTCTTTATCTTAAAGCTATCTTCTCCATCGTAAAGAGTCGTGCCGATTGTTGCAACCATCACTTTTTGTCCGGCAGCAATATTCGCAGCTCCACAAACTATTTGTACAGGGTTTTCTTCCCCCAGATCTACAGAGCAAACATGCATATGATCTGAGTTGGGATGAGGCTCACAAGTTAAGACCTCTCCAACTACAATGCCTTTTAATCCGCCCTTTATTGTTTGGAATTCTTCAACGTCATCAACCTCTAGGCCTATAGATGTGAGTGCTTTGGCCACTTCTTCTGCAGAAAGATCAAAATCAACGTATTCTTTAAGCCAATTATACGATATGTTCATAGCCTATCATTTATTTATGATTGCGCAATATTCAATATGCGCAAGAGTGAGTATATACCCCCCCTTCTTAATGTAACCTTATTTGGTGCAAAATTACAACTTTCCAACGGGAAACAGAAGTTTTGAGGGCAACGTTTCTGCAGAATGATATCTTATTGGAAGAAGCTAATTTTAAAAGCCGAATCAAGCCCTCATTAATGCAACTAACATCATACTTCTAACGACCCAATAATCTCTTGTACTTGTTTGAGATTATGGCTATCCATCCAAGCCTCCAAGTTGGCTGCAATTTTCATTGTGATGGCTGGATCTATAAAGTTTGCCGTCCCAATTTGTACTGCTGTTGCTCCCGCCATTAAGAACTCCACGACATCTTGAGCCGTCATAATACCTCCAAGCCCTATTACTGGAATCTTCACTACTCGTGCAACTTGCCAAACCATTCTCAGTGCCACGGGTTTTACAGCTGGCCCAGAAAGTCCACCTGTTGCAATACTCAATTTAGGTCGACGAGTCTCAATATCTATCGCCATTCCCATCAATGTATTAATCAAGGACAAGCTATCTGCCCCCTCAGACTCTACAGCTCTTGCGATTTCAGCAATATCTGTCACGTTTGGCGAAAGCTTTACTACGAGCAATTTATCATAATGTCTGCGTACCTCTTTCACGACAGCTGCGGCACACTTTGCAGAAGTGCCAAAAGCCATCCCGCCATCCTTCACGTTCGGACAAGATATATTTAGCTCTATTCCAGGTATGTCTTCCAATTCATTGACGCGTGCTGCACAAGCCGCATAATCTTCCGGAGAAGATCCTGAAACATTCACAAAGAAATTGGTCTTCAAATCCTTAATCTTGGGGTAGATTTCCTTAGAAAAATAATCGACGCCCTTGTTTTGAAGACCTACGCAATTAAGCATTCCTTGCGCCGTCTCTGCCATTCGCGGATAGTCGTTGCCTTGCCTTGGCAAAACAGTCGTACCTTTTACAAATATACCTCCTAAGCGAGTAAAGTCAACGAAGTCAGCAAACTCAAGTCCATATCCAAAAGTTCCGGAGGCCGTCATTATAGGCGTGTTTAATGAGAGCTCTCCTATTTTTACGCGTAAATCAGCCATTATTTACCAAGTTAATTGATTTGCATTAAACACCGGTCCTTCTGTGCAGATGCACACATTTCCTTTCACCGTCTTTTCCACACAGCAAAGACAGGCCCCAAGTCCGCAAGCCATTAGGTTTTCAAGTGATACCTCGCAGTTTATATTTCTTGACTTAGCAACCTTTACTACTGCTTTCATCATCGGTTTTGGACCGCAAGTATATATTCCCTCAAACGTATCTTCCAATACCTTATGATCAGTTACAAAACCTTTTGTTCCCAAACTCCCATCTTCTGTCGTCGTATAAGTATCTCCCAGTTTTCTGAACAAATCCAATTGCAAAAGGTCCTCTTCTCTCTCTTTCCTCCCAACAAGAACACGGGCTCACTACCGAACTCTTTTAGTTTTTTTCCTAAGAATAAAAGCGGTGCAGTCCCTACTCCGCCGCCAATTAGTAAGTAGCGACCATTTTTTAAGGGTTGCGAAAAATTATTGCCTAAAGGAAATAAGCAGTCTAAAAGGTCTCCGGCTTTCAAACAAGCCAAACGTCGCGTACCTTCGCCCACACTATGTACCAATAGCCACATTTCATTTTTCGACTCATCTACATAATTAATAGAAATAGGACGGCGCAAGAACGTATCAGGTGAGTTTGTTATTCTTATATTCACAAATTGTCCCGGCATCATATCCGAAAAAGGAATTTGTTCATCAGTTACTTTTAAGAGCACATAATCATCTTTAAGCTTTTCTACGGCGGTTATTCGTAATTCGCTTACATATTTTTTCATAAGATAGGGCTTTAAACGCGGACAAATTTAGCAAAAACTTGGTATATTCGCAGTTGAAAAACAAAAGACAATGGAATTAGAAATCTGTACAAACAGTTATAATAGTGCATTAGCGGCCCAACAGGGAGGAGCTGATCGCATTGAATTATGTGTAGGCTTAGCTGAAGGTGGACTTACGCCTTCAATGGGGCTAATTAGCAGGTTGCACAATTAAGCGGACTCAAGAAACATGTATTGATTCGCCCGAGAGGTGGCGACTTTTGCTATACTCCTGATGAAGTAGCTATTATGGAGACTGACATTCGTCTCTTAAAGGAAGAAGGAATAGATGGAGTTGTTATAGGCGCATTGAATCCTGACGGAACAATCGACTTGCCTACCATGCGGCATCTTATTACTGCGGCAGAAGGACTTAGTATCACCTTCCATCGAGCTTTTGATATGTGCGCCAACCCCGAAAAAGCCTTAGAAGACATGATAGCTTTGGGCTGCCATCGTATCCTAACATCCGGCTTATCTCCAACGGCTGAGCAAGGCATTCCGATGTTGCGAAAATTGGTTGACCTTTCCGGACGACGCATTGAGATTATGCCAGGCTGTGGTGTTACGCCGCAAAATGCAGCACGCATCTTGCGGGAAACAGGCGCCACAAATATTCATGCTTCAGCCAAACATACGAGAGACAGTGTAATGGCTTATCGAAGAGACACTATAGATATGGGTGAAAGGAAAGGATGAGTTCGCCATTCAAGAGACTTCATCTCGCTTGGTTGCAGAAATCAGACAAGCTATTGGCTAAAGATGTCCATAGAAGCTCAACGCGTAAGGTCCTTATTCCGATGACGTTCTAAGAAACCTTCCTATTTTCTTTGGTATAAACAGTTACATTCTACTATCTTTGCATAAAATAGGCGACGCCTCAGCAATTGAAACAAGTTTCATTGCATTCAGCTTGCTCTATCTTTGCATAAAATAGGCGGTAGTTCCACTTCTAAAAGTGAGCGTCTGCAACCTCTACCCGCTCACGCGCACGAGCTAGCCGGGAAAACAAAACTTTTTCTAAGCATCTCCTAGCAGCTTTTTTATGATCTTTACAAGCGTATGAAAAGTATCGAAGTTCTCATCCCCACGTACAATGAGGAGCAATCCATTCCTCTGTTATATGAGGCATTGTCCCATACCGCTCAACAAATAAGCCGGTACGATTGGCGCTTCATCTTTATCAACGACGGGAGTAAAGACCATTCGCAGGACATATTGGAAGCTTTGAGCGAACAGGATGAAAGAATTGCCGTCATTAACCTTTCGCGCAATTTCGGAAAAGAGAATGCAATGCTTGCCGGAATTGATTATGCCCAAGGCGATGCGGTAATTATCATGGATTGCGACCTGCAACATCCCGTTTCAATCATTCCGGAAATGCTCAAAGCTTACGAAGAGGGTTATCAGGATGTTTATGCTCGTCGTGCGCATCGAAATGCAGAGCCTCGACTAAAGCAATGGTGCACGAAGCGCTATTACCGTTTATTGCAGAAGTCTACGCGCTTCGACGTACTCCCGGATGTTGGCGATTTCCGACTGTTAGATCATCGATGCATAGCGGCTTTAAAGCAATTGAGAGAAACGGATCGCTATACAAAAGGCCTTTTCTGCTGGATCGGTTTTAAGAAGAAAGAAATCACGTACACTACGGAAGAACGCCGCTTTGGAAAATCTACCTTCACCTACTTTGGCTTATTGAAGTTAGCCTTAAACGGCTTAACCTCTTTCACAACTGCCCCACTCCGTTTCTCTACCATCACCGGCTGCATCGTATCTTTTTTCGCATTCGTCTACCTCATCTATGTCGTCATCAAGACTTTGATCATAGGCGAACCCGTGCAGGGATTTCCTACGCTTGTAGTCTTAATACTATTGTTGGGCGGACTGCAACTACTTAGCATTGGTATCATCGGAGAATACATTGCCCGAGTTTTTAATGAATCTAAGCGGCGCCCTAATTATATCGTGGCATCCATTAAAGCAAAGCAGCCATGAAAAAAGGCTCATATTCTCTGGTTCTCCTACTCATGTTGGCGGCGTTGGTCTCTTACCTTTCCTACGTCTCCCCTTGGGTTGGCGACGACATAGAATATGCTTATTTCTCTGCGATCAAAGATACAAACGGCACAAACCTACCTATCCACACGCTACAAGACATCTTTGTTTCTCAATATAACCATTATCAAAGCACAAATGGGCGAACAGTGGCCCATTGTCTCGTACAATTTTTCTGCGGCATTGGTGGTCAAATCGCTTTTTCTATTTGTAACGGCTTGATGTATATACTACTCGTCGTACTCATCTGCCGCCTGATACATTGGGATTGGAAAAAACCTCGTTCGGTCTTTGTGGCACTCTTATTAGTGCTCTTTACGTTCAATACAGGCTTTACGCCGAGTTGCCAAATTGGCTATATCTGGATGTTTTGCACGGCTTTAGGGGCACTCTATATCTTCCAACGACAACCCCAACTCTCATTTTTCTCCGCCTTACTCGTTTTTCTATTCAGCATTTTGGCCGGATGGGGACAAGAAAGCTTAAACTTCGGTTTATGCGTATCGTTCTTCGTCTTTTTCTTGCTCCATTTCAAGCAAAACAAGGCCGCTCGCTGGCTTGTCCTTATCGGCTTCGGTTTAGGCACACTGATGATCTGCCTCTCACCCGGCGCTTGGACGCGCGCCGCACAATCGCACCAGTTGCTAAATGTCTCTCTGCTCAATTTAGCTCACTATTCGCGCGCCCTTTATTTATACCTATTCTATGCTCTTTACCTGCTCTTATTCAGGCGGGCCAGAATTGGGCAATTTTTCCACACAAATGCCTTCTATCTCATTGCCATTTTCACCCTGCTGTGCTTCAATCTTATCATAGGAATAAGCGGACCGCGACAGCTTTTGGGCATAGAACTGCTCTCCATCTTAGGCTTATTGCAGTCTCAGCAAAGTTTTGAAACAAAAAAGGCCTATAATACGGCCTTCATTATGCTACTTACCTTCTTCACAACCCTCATCATATTGAAGCGAATGAGTTTTACGCTACAGACGCGCACAGCTTTTGATCAGACAATGGCGGCTTGCCGAAAGGCTCCGAGCGGTTCTACCGTAATCCATTACTTCGGTAGCGATGCAAAGGCTTGGCCCGGCGACCATTTTCTAAGGACGATGGAGAAGAAAATCAAAATTGAGACCGGGCATACCATTCATATCATCCCCGCAAGGCGCCCCGATTACACACCGCAAGGCGCTATTCAAGCAGACAATCTTAAGCAACGCCCATAAGTTCGCATGGCGAAACGCAAAGCGCAAATTTCCAACACTCACCCACGCAATTCGTCAATCCCTTTCTCCCCATTTCATACAAGCAGAGCAGGAACGGACAGTGTACGCTCGTGAGCGCACGTTTGTACTTTCACGAGCGTACGTTCGTATCATCACGATAAGAAGGTCTTACCCTCACGATGAGACAAGGCCTAAGCTGAAACTTGTTGCAGAACCTCAAAGCAAATAGTGTTTACAAACGGACGCTGAGAAAGCACATATTTAAGGGAAGAATCACGATGCAAACTTGTCTGCACGCTGAGGCTTATTTGCCGGAAAATAGCCCCATCAAAAAGTGCGAAATTGACGAACGAACAGCCTGAAAGCTATTCTTTATATCAATAAAAAATAGTCATCATAAATTACTTTTACAAAATCGCGATATCAGACTGTTTACGTGTGTATTAACAATAAACATTTCAAGGAATAAACACTCACGCTAGTTGGCGATATTTGCTACTTCCCCTACAGTTTATCAGATAAGAATGTAGAAAAGATTGAACATCCTAACCGACCCTTGCGATTCCACTTTCAAGAAATAGGTGTAATCGACGGAAATATTTGTCCGTCTTTATTCGAAAGTGAGAAAAAACCGGGACGAGGTTTCGCCTTGTAAATAAATAATGCGCACCGCCCCATCGTATTACGCAGATTGATTTCCACACAAGGGTGTATCTTTTGTCTGGCGACCATCATGTCCACACCAACCGGACCAATATATTTCCCGATCAGCAACTTTTCCAACGCTTTTTCCAACTGTTTGCGTACCAAAGTCAGATGTTCCGGAGCCACATTCAGATGGGCTTGAAGCCTCGTCTGATCATCGAGTAAGTTACCCAGATAATGGCCGGCCGCATCCGTCCTAAAAACGGATAAACCTTCATAAACGACCGCATCAGCCCGACAATAAAATTCCATAGCAAAGTCCTGGTCATGCGCAAAAAAGGGTTCGACGGCAATCCCCCCTTGCTCGCGAATGATTTTTCGTACACGATCCAATCCGGATGAAAAGACGCCGCGCCCGCTACAGCTCCAAGGAGCTTTATATAAAACTGATTCATAGTTTTTTACGTAGTTTTGCACTTCATCTATGGTTCTACAAAAAGCAGATTCGCCAAAAGTTATATCTACTAAAGTCGTACGCAACTCACGCAGCAAAGCAACCGCCGTCTGCCTTGAACTCAACGTGCGTATATTATCGATAGCTTCCTGCGTTCTCAACAAACTTTCAGGAGCACCAATTTGCCTAAGACGATGACAAACCAGCGGGTCCCAGCCCCACACCTCTATTTCGTGAATGGTAGACCAGTCGGGTTTACACCTTGCTTGTAGTAAACAGCTTGACTATCATACCATAACTTAGGTAAGTCATATAATTGCTCAGACAGGTCGCGTGCGATCTTACATGGGTAGTAAAAAGGCGAATTTGAGGCCAAAGCCTCATCATGATAAAAATTTAGCAGAAAGAGTTTCATATTTTCTAACGCGAAATTACGCCTTACATAGAAAACTTCGTATATTTGCGAAACGAAAAATACGATTATTATGCTTTTTTCAAAAGAAACCTACGTAGAACGTCGGCGCAGACTGCGCGAAATGGTGGGCAGTGGGCTCATTCTCATCTTCGGCAACAACGATGCTCCGATGAACTGTCCGGCAAACACTTACAAGTTTCGCCAAGATAGTTCTTTCCTCTATTTTTTTGCGCAACACCGCGACAGATTAGTTGGCGTGATCGATGCTGATAGCGGCCAAGAATGGCTCATCGGCGATGAAATAGATATAGATGACATCGTTTGGTTCGGCTCAGTCAAAAGTGTGGGCGAATTAGCCGCAGAAGCCGGTGTAGAACATCACGCTCCGATGGCCCATCTCGCAGAACTGGTCAACGAAGCGCTGAAAAAGGGAAGAAAAATCCACTTCCTACCGCCTTATCGCTTTGATACGCAAATCCAAATTATGGACTTGCTGAACATTCATCCGTCTAAGCAAAAAGAGGCAGCAAGTTTACCTTTAATTCAAGCGATTGTCAAGCTCCGCAGCGTAAAGAGTCTTGAAGAAATTGAAGAGTTGGAGCGCGCAGCAACAATCGGACATAAAATGCATACAACGGCTATGCGCTTGTGTCGCCCCGGTGTGACCGAACAATACATCGGCGGACAAATTGATGGCATTGCCGCTTCTTATGGTTGCATCGTTTCTTTCCAAAGCATCGTAACAATGCACGGAGAGATTATGCACGGCAATCCTTCTCCCCGCGCTTTGGAAGCCGGAAGGTTGATGCTGTGTGATGCAGGTGCGGAAACCAATGAAAATTATTGCTCCGACAATACGCGTACCACACCTATCAGCGGAAAATATACGCAACGACAAAAGGAAATCTATCAGATTGTGGTCGATTGTCACGACTTAGCATTAGATGTGGCAAAGCCTGGTGTACGCTGGTGGGATGTCCATTTTGACGTTTGCCGCTTAATGACTAATCGCCTTAAGGAGCTTGGCCTGATGAAAGGCGATACGGAAGAAGCGCTGCGCGCCGGCGCTCACGCGCTTTTCTTGCCGCACGGATTAGGCCATATGATGGGCTTGGATGTACACGATATGGAAGGCTTAGGCCAAATACACGTGGGCTTTGATGAAGAAACACGACCGAGCACGCAATTCGGAACGGGTTCACTCCGTATGGGGCGCAAACTTGAAGAAGGCTTTGTCGTAACAGACGAACCCGGTATTTATTTCATTCCGGACTTGATCGACTATTGGAAGGCTGAAGGCATCAATAAAGACTTCATCAACTTCGACAAAGTTGAAACTTACAAAGACTTTGGTGGAATCCGTATAGAGGATGATGTGCTCATCACGAAAGATGGTTGCCGTTTCTTAGGCAAAGAACGCATCCCCTATCATATTAAAGAGGTAGAAGACTTCCTCGAAAGCAGAGATAATCAATAAATAAAACACTTTTAATCACTAACAATAATACACAATTATGAAAAAAGGTATCTTTCTCGCAGCAACACTCTTGACGTTGCTGCCTGGAAGTGTGCTGGCACAAGCAAATAAACCAGCAGAAAAGAACGACACAGTAAAATTTACTGTTATCAAAGAGGCTCCGATTACCTCTATCAAAGATCAGCACCGTTCAGGTACGTGCTGGGACTATAGTTCGCTGGGCTTCTTTGAGTCAGAGTTGCTCCGTCAAGGGAAAGGCTCTTATGATTTGTGTGAGAGCTTCGTGGCCTACCATACTTATATGGATCGTGCAGAAAAAGCTATCCGTATGCATGGTGACGTAAGCTTTGCACAAGGCGGTAGCTTCTACGATGTGCTGTATTGTATGAAGCATTATGGTATCTGCCCACAAGAGGCAATGCCTTTCCCCGGCTCTCTTTATGGCGATTCTCTCTTTAACTTTAACGAGTTTGGCAAAGTAATGTCAAGCTATGTTGAGGGTATCTCAAAGAGCGATATGAAGCGTCTTCCTCCCACGTGGAAAAAGAGTTCTCTTCTATTCTCGCTAACTACTTTGGAGAGCTGCCTGCAACGTTCCAATACAAAGGAAAGACTTATACTCCGCAATCTTTCCAAAAGAGCTTAGGCCTTGATCTTGATGATTATGTGTCTTTGGCATCTTTCTCTCACCACCCGTTCTATTCTAAATTTATCATTGAAGTTCAAGACAACTGGCGTTGGGCTGAAAGCTACAACCTACCACTTAATGAGTTTATGGACGTAATGGAATCTGCCGTTCGCAATGGCTACGCCTTCGCTTGGGGTGCTGACGTCAGCGAGCAAGGCTTCAGCCGCAACGGACTTGCAAGAGTTCCGGCAAAGAGCTACAAGAACGATATGTCTGGCTCTGATGCAGCACGCTGGACCGGCACGAACGGAAAAGAATCTGGTTTCTCAGATAGCAAAGACGAACTCACAATTACACAAGAGATGCGTCAGCGTGCTTATGACAATTGGGAAACTACTGACGACCACGGAATGGTTATCTATGGTTTAGCTAAAGATCCGCAAGGTCAAGAATACTTTATGGTAAAGAACAGCTGGGGTGAATATGGCCGTTATAAAGGCATCTTCTACGCTTCTAAGCCTTATGTAGCTTACAAGACGATGAATATCCTTATTAACAAGAAGGCAATTCCTGCAAACATTCGTAAGAAACTGGGCATCTAATTAGCCTTGCCAAAACAACAAAGACTACGGAAAGCTTATAGCTTTCCGTAGTTAGTATATATACCATTTTAATCTTACCTCAATTATGAAAATACTAAAACAAGGTTATCCTGTAGCAGCTCAGGCTGTATCTACAAAAAGATACTGTCAAACTCTAGACCTACGCGAAGATCCGGAATTAATCGCAGCCTACAAAAAGTTGCACACCAAGGAAGGTATTTGGCCGGAGACATTAGAAGCAATAAAGGCTTCAGGCATTTTAGAGATGGAGATATACCTATTAGACAACCGCCTCTTTATGATTATAGAGATGCCCGCCAACCTAGAATGGGATGAAGTAATGCAAAAAATGGCCAACATGCCCAAGCAAAAAGAATGGGAGGCCTTGACAGCAAAATATCAGCAAGTAACAGCAAAAGGAGAGAACAGCGCTGATAAATGGAAACTGATGGAGCGTATATTCCACCTCTATTAGAATACTACTCACGCACACTTTTCCGCGACTGACTCTAGATAGTCTAATAGGATGTCATAAGAAGAAAGAAATTAAGCTTCAATGCATGAAATCAGAAAGTAAAGATTGCATTTTCAGAATAATATATTTATCTTCGCGTATCGTTTAAACGCATACACAATGGCTACTACACTTCAAGTTAAAGACAAAATGCTCCTTTCACAAAAGGGCATATCTGAAGAAAAATTGGAATCACAGCTTCAATCATTTAGGAATGGTTTTCCTTTTCTAAAACTATATGCTGCCGCTGCCCCTAAAAAGGGGATTTTACAACTGTCCAATGAAGCTCAACAGGCCTTCCTTTCTACTTGGCAGAAATATCTAACAGAGGGCCACAAGGTAATAAAGTTTGTTCCAGCTTCAGGCGCGGCAAGTCGAATGTTCAAAGACCTTTTCGCCTTTTGTGATGCAGATTATGATACGCCTCAAACTTCTTTTGAACAAATTTTCTTCCACAATATTCACAAAGCCCCTTATTATAGCCTACTCAACGAGACGTGTCTGCGCCTTTATGACCAAGACATCGCAGCATTGTTGCAGATCAAACGCTATAAAGATGTTGTTCGCGCGCTACTTGGTGCAGAGGGATTGAACTACGGCAACCTCCCCAAGGGCCTACTCCTCTTTCATCAGTATCCAAACGGAAACAGAACGCCAGTAGAAGAGCATCTTATAGAAGGCGGCCAATATGCTAAAGGAGCAGATGAGAAAATCAATATACACTTCACTGTTTCTCCAGAGCATCGCGAACTTTTCTCAAAATTAATTGCAGATAAAAGCGCACAATACGAAAAAGAGCTGCAAGCAAAACTCTGTATAAGTTTCAGAGCAAAAGGGAAGCACAGACACAATTGCTGTAACAGAGGATAACGACTTCTTCCGTCAAGCAGACGGTTCCTTGCTTTTCCGTCCGGGTGGACATGGTGCACTGATCGAAAACCTCAACGAAATAGATGCTGACATCGTCTTTATTAAAAATATAGACAATGTCGTTCCAGACCACCTTAAGCCGGAAACAGTTCATTACAAGCAGCTTTTAGCCGGTATCTTGGTAGAACTCCAGCAAAAGACATTCCATTACTTAAGGCTTTTAGACGAAAAAAATTGCTCAGCAGATACGATTAAAGAGATAAAACAATTCATAGAAAAAGATCTTTGCTGTATTTTGCCTCAAGACATAGCTGAGCAAGATTTAGTGGCGGTCTTGAAAGAAAAACTTAATCGTCCGATGCGCGTTTGTGGAATGGTTGCAAACGAAGGCGAGCCTGGCGGTGGCCCATTCTTGGTCTACAATGCCGACGGGAGCATTAGCTTGCAAATTCTTGAAAGCTCACAAATCGACCTGAACAATCCCGAAAAGAAAGCCATGTTTGAGGAAGGGCTCTACTTCAATCCGGTAGACCTCGTATGCGCTCTTAAAGATTACAAAGGGAAACCGTTTAATTTACCTGATTATGTTGATCCAGCAACAGGTTTTATTACACATAAGAGCAAAGACGGCAAGCAACTGAAAGCCTTAGAACTACCTGGTTTATGGAATGGTGCAATGAGCAATTGGAACACCGTGTTTGTAGAGGTACCATTGATTACTTTTAACCCGGTAAAAACGATAAACGATCTTTTCAGACCACAACATCAACCGGCAGACGGTCAGTAAGCAATAAGTTAGCTCAAGAAACAGTTCATACTGATTAAGAGATAAAACGCTACGCCCTTGAATATCTATATAGAAACGTTTAAAACTTTTCTGAAAGGAGGAGGATTGGCCTTGGGAAATGGCTATGCAGCTATTACGCCCATCCGTGACAGCATTATGAACCACCAATGGTTGTCTGAAGAAGCTTTTGAAGATACCATTGTTATAGCTCAAGCTTTACCGGGTCTTTTCTCCTTGAACTTTGCCGTCTTTCTTGGTTATAAGATTAAAGGATGGCGAGGCAGTTTGGCCGCATTATCAGGCATGTTGCTTCCGGCTTTAGCGCTGGCCTTCATTCTTGCCGTATCTTTCAATAAGGTTCGAGATCTTCCCATTATAAATTCGTTTCTTAAAGGTGCTCGCCCGGCCATCATCGCCTTGATGGTCTACCCGTGCTTCAAGTTATTTAAGCGGTCCAACAACTCTTTAAGCACAATATGGTTACCCATTGGAGCATTATTAGCTATATATCTCTTACATATATCCCCGGCTTACATCATAATGGTCGTTGTAGCCTGCGCTATCGTTTATTCATTGCTTATCAAACCTTAGTCTCTTAAAATGATCATCTTATATCTGTCTCTATTTGTTCAATTTTTCTTGTGCGGTTGTTTTGGATATGAAGGCGCTTATACCTTGCCGGCTTTTTATGAAAATATGCTTATTTCTCAGCATGGCTGGTTAACGCCCGATCAGTTTACAGATATTCTTTACATAAGCCGATTATTGCCTGACAGTTTAGGGATAAACTCAGCCGTAATGGGCGGTTACCTTGCCACAGCCACAAAGTATTCTACCGGTTTCTCTATTTTAGGCGGATTCATCGCTCTTTTTGGCTTAGCCCTCCCCTCTTTTATTTGGACAAAAGTGATCAACTACTATCGTCATCGTTTCAGAAACGTAGGAGAAGTAGTGATTAGTTGGCTACGCCCACTTGCTCCCGGCATTGTTGCTGCTGCTATTCTCCTTTATGTACGGAGGAAAACTTCGGAAGCATCGCGACTTCTCCATGGCATTTCGGAATCAGTCTGTTTTTGTTTATTTCTACTTTAATCGGAACAAGGGTTTATCGCATCAATCCTTTATTCATGGTCTTCTTGTGCGGTTTTGCTGGCCTTTTACTCTTTTAATTAGCAGCACAAATCAAAAATGATCGACAGCGAATTGTGAGTTTACTACTTACAACTCATTCCCAAGCGATAGTACTCTCCTTTTTGAATTGCCCCACCTCATATTATTATGGTTTGCTCGGGCCAAACCATCGTTTGGTGGGAAGAAACGATGGTTTGCTGGTAGCAAACGATTGTTTGCCCCGATCAAACCATAAGCAGACTTATCGAAGCGCTTCAAAATGCGATCAAACAGATTCATAATACAAGGTATCTGAACAACGTATCTTATTCGAACTATCATAAAGCATATTTTTCACGAAAAAGACTCTGCAACTCTTGGATGTTTCGCCAGAAGTCATTAACTTTGCACCGCAAATCAGCAAAGCCGATATAGCTCAGCTGGTAGAGCGACTCATTCGTAATGAGTAGGTCGCCGGTTCGAGTCCGGCTCTCGGCTCTTAAAGACGTAAAAGATTCATCTTTTGCGTCTTTATTTTTTGTACTTGTAAAAGACAAGGGAGAGATAGTTGAATAAAGGCTACAGAAAAACCTTAGAAAGATGATGTATCAAAGGACTCTTGCCAAATATCCCAAGACTTTTCAGCTTGCAGATGTAACATTTCCAAGCCGTTCTTTGTCATTGCCCCCTTGTTCTTTCCCGCGAGACAAGAAGAGCGTCTCCGCCGGATTGTATATCAAATCATAAAGCAAATGGTAAGAAGATATTTCCTGATAAAGCAAAGGTGGAAATGTTGTTGTGTGTGGATGCATTCCGAGCGGCGTACAATTGATCACCAATGAAGTTGTGGCAAGCAGCTTCATATCGGCTAATTCTTCATAAGTGATTACGCCCATTCTTTTTGTTCTACTAACGAATTGTACGCTTATGCCTAACAAACTCAACGCATAAGCTACAGCTCTTGCAGCACCACCGGTCCCTAATACAACTGCGCGAAGATCAAATGGGCGCAACAAGGGGCGCAAAGAAGTCATAAAGCCATAATAGTCAGAATTGTAGCCTATCAAACCTTGGGGCGTAAAGCGAATCACATTGACGGCTTGAATAGCTTTCGCTTCCGGTGAGAGCGCATCAAGATAAGGAATGATTGCCTCCTTATAAGGAAGCGTGACGTTCAGTCCGCAAAGATTGGGGAAGCGATGTAAGAGTTCGGGAAAAGAATGTGCCGAGGATAATTCGAAGTTTTCATAAATCGCATTAAGTCGCAACAGCGAAAACTTCTTATTAAAATAATCCTTTGAAAAGGAATGACCTAAAGGATAACCGATCAAGCCATAAATTTGTTGGCCCTCATTACTTTTCGCCCACATACATCGTATTCAAACCAAAGGTATAGGATTTGAAAAACACGTGCTTGAAACCGGCCTTTTCCATTATCTTTTGCATATCTCGCCCTTGAGGCACAGCTTCCATAGATGCCGGCAAATAGCTGTAAGCCTTAGTATCCTTAGAAATAAGACGACCAACAAGGGGCATCAACACGCGTGCATAAAGCTGAAATAATTGTCGCATTGGGAAGCGGCGCGGGCTGCTCAATTCTACAATAACGGCGTGACCCCCAGGCTTTAATACGCGAAACATCTCACTTAGTCCTTTATCTAAATCTTCAAAGTTGCGCACACCATAAGCTACTTGAACGGCATCAAAACTATTCTCTTCAAAACTCAGATCCAAGCAATCTTCTTTCTTAAATTGTATCTTCTCTGACAATCCTGCCGCAGCTACCTTTTGACGTGCAACCTTAAGCATGCCTTCAGAAAAATCTATGCCCACCACTTGATTGGGATATAATGAACGCGTCGAAAGAATAGCAAAATCTCCCGTACCTGTGGCCACGTCCAAAATCTCTTTAGGCTCAAAACTACGCAACTGCTTTATGGCAGCTCGACGCCATCGTTTGTCAATTCCTAAAGAGAGAAAATGATTTAGCTGATCATAAGAGTGAGCAATGTTGTCAAACATCTGCTCTACTTGCTCCGACTTACTGGAATCAGCGTCGTAAGGTTTGATCTTTTCTTGCTTATACATATCTAAGAGTATCGTGTGCTCGATAAGGGGGAATAAAAAAGGATAATCCGAATTGAAGATAGGATTCTACGCTATTTCAATTCGGATTACTTATAATAAAACCTATTGCTGCAAGAATTGCAATACGTTGCGCTCAATGCGCTCTTCAAGGTTGTCACTGTCTTGCGCAACAAACTTTTCGCCCGTAATGTGTTCGTAAAGCTCAATGTAACGATCAGAAATAGACCTAACGATTTCGTCGGTCATTTTCGGCACCTGCTGCCCTTCTTTGCCTTGGAAACCATTATCCATCAGCCATTCGCGCACAAATTCTTTGGAAAGTTGACGTTGCGGTTCGCCCTTTTCGAAACGCTCTTGATAACCATCGCTGTAGAAATAACGACTGGAGTCGGGCGTATGAATCTCATCCATCAAGTAAACCTTGCCATCGTGCAGACCAAATTCATATTTCGTATCCACAAGAATCAATCCGCGCTGAGCGGCAATCTCTGTGCCTCGCTTAAACAGCTGGAGCGTATATTTCTCTAACAGAGCATACTCTTCCGGAGTAGCCAATCCCTGCGCTAAAATCTCTTCTTTCGAAATGTCTGCATCGTGCTCGCCAATCTCAGCTTTAGTTGTCGGCGTCACGATGGGTTCAGGAAATTTCTCATTCTCGCGCATCCCATCAGGAAGTTTGATCCCGCAGATCTCTCTTGCACCATTCTTGTAGGCGCGCCAAGCTGATCCGCACAAATATCCGCGCACGATCATCTCAACCGGGAAGCCTTTACACGTAATACCGACAGTCACCATCGGATCCGGAGTAGCCAATTTCCAGTTCGGGCAAATATCAGTTGTCGCATCAAGAAATTTTGCGGCGATTTGGTTAAGCACTTGCCCTTTAAAAGGAATACCCTTCGGCAAGATTACGTCAAATGCCGATATACGATCGGTTGCGACCATTATAAGTTTGTCGCCCTCGATGCTATATACATCGCGTACTTTCCCATTATACACCCCTATTTGACCTGGAAACCGGTAGGTCGTTTTAGTTAAAGTTGCCATATCTCAATTATTTGAATAACATTCTTCTGAAATCTCTTGTTGCTCTTCAGTTGTCGAGGCATCATCCTTCGTGTGTGCTGTTTGCTCGTAAGCCTTCACGATGCGTGCAACCAACTTATGTCTGACAATATCGCTCTTATCCATCTCAACGAAAGCAATGCCTTGCACGTGTCGCAAAATACGAAGCGCTTCAATCAAGCCGGATTGCTGCATACGCGGAAGATCTATCTGCGTGATATCACCCGTGACGATCATCTTCGTATTCATACCCATACGCGTTAAGAACATTTTCAGCTGAGCACGCGTTGTATTTTGCGCTTCATCTAAGATTACGACAGCATCATTTAACGTACGACCACGCATAAAAGCAAGCGGAGCAATCTGTATCACACTTGTATCAAGATACTCCTGCAATTTGGCTGCAGGAAGCATCTCTTGCAAAGCATCATATAAAGGTTGCAGATAAGGATCTACCTTTTCACGCATATCTCCCGGCAGAAAGCCCAACTTTTCTCCGGCTTCTACAGCCGGACGACTTAATATTATCTTCTTTACCTCCTTATTTTTCAAGGCCCTGACGGCTAAAGCAATCGCAGTATACGTTTTACCCGTTCCGGCAGGACCAATGCAAAAGAGCAAATCGTCCTTTTTATAGGCATCCAAAAGTTTTTGCTGATTCTGACTTCTTGCAAGAATCGGCTTGCCACTTGTAGAATAGACAATCACCCCTTCTTTGTCAAGCTGTTCGTTTGATCGGCCTTGGATCAGGGTCACAATATCCTCCTCGGTGAGCTTATTATAATTGACACAATGTCTATAAATCGCCTCATATACGACGTCAAATTCAGCTATATCTTCCGAATTTCCAATGACTTTCAACACACTTCCGCGCCCTACGATACGCAACTTTGAAAAAAGAGCACGTAGCATACGAAGATTTGCGTTGTTTACGCCATAAAAGACCATCGGATCAGCATCCTGGAGGATAAAAATTTTTTCTATCAAATCGCAATTCTTTATACTGCAAAAGTAGCTATTATCTCACAAATACTAAAGCTATGATAAGCTAATCTTAAGAATAAAAATGCGAAGAAAGCCCCTTGAAAGCATTCGACAAGATCTAAAGATTTCCCCTCTCGATAGTAGAAGTTTTTTCTCACGATAAAAAGAATGTACGCTCGTGAGAAGACAGACTTTTTCTCACGAGAAAAATCTCTGCAAAAAGATCGACGTACACTAAATTACACGCATCGAAGGCTTTCAAAAGGACAGTGAGGGTATATAAAGAAAAGAGGATATGTCTATTTCGACATATCCTCTTCTTGTGGCGGAGATCCGACTCGAACGAATGACCTCCAGGTTATGAGCCTGGCGAGCTACCAACTGCTCCACTCCGCGATGTTGCGGTGCGTACGGGACTCGAACCCGTGACCTCCTGCGTGACAGGCAGGCATTCTAACCGGCTGAACTAACGCACCAATGTTTTTTGTGGGCAAAGATGGATTCGAACCACCGAAGGCGTAAGCCAGCAGATTTACAGTCTGCCCCATTTGGCCACTCTGGTATTTGCCCCTTTAAGTTGTTTTGCGAGTGCAAAAGTAATGCTTATTTTTTTAATGACCAAGAAAAATCAATCATTTTTATTGCAGTCATTGCAAATTCTTCTCCCTTTCGCCCTACAGTTCCATCAATTCGCTCGATGGCTTGATGCTCATTCTCTGTCGTTAACAAGCCATAGATAATAGGAACTTCCCCCGTTGAGTTCTGTCGAGCAAGCTCTTGAGTGACACCATTACATATATAATCGAAGTGGGGAGTATCGCCACGAATCACGCTACCAATAGCTATGATTCCATCTACGCCCTTATACCTTGCCAATTCTGAACAGCCAAAAATCAATTCAAAACTTCCAGGCACGCGCTTAATGATGATATTCTCCTTTTTCGCTCCGGCAGAAAGCAGTGCACAGACTGCCTGATCAAGTAATACGTCTGTTATGTGGCTATTCCATTCTGCAACAACCAGTCCAAAGCGCATATTTGACGCATCTGGTGTCGTCGTGCTCTCTTTCAAGAATGTATGAGTTGACATCGTTTCTTCCTTTTAGCAATTGCAGCCGGAATAGAAAAACCGGCTGCAATTGTATACTATATTTATGAATAGATGCTTACTTACTTACACGCTCAATGTAGCGATCTATTTCCGGATTAGCAAACGTGCCGTTTTGTAGACGTTGCGGCGTTGCCATCGTACTCGTTGGATAAGACTTCTTGATTAATTGATATACCTCAAGCGCCTGATCGTTCTTCTTTTGTGATTCGAGCAATTTACCAGCTTCAAGCAAATAAAGCGGGCTCAAAGCCGGGTTAGCAGCTTTATCTGCAGCTTTCTTAAAAGCTTCAACAGCTTTGTCTACTTGCTTGTCAGAAGCATAACAATTGGCCAAAGCAGCTATACCGGCAGGAGAAATAGTATGATCACTTTTGGGTGAAAACTGCTCCAAATATTTAATAGCCTCTTTTATCTTACCGGTTTTCTCGTAGCTAATACCGGCATAAACATTTGCAAGATTACCGGCATCGGTAGAAGAATAATCATTAGCTAAACGTGTGAACCCAGGGAAGCGCCCGTCACCTTTTAAGGCTTTATCATAATCTTGTTGCGCCAAATAGGCAACCCCAAAGTAAGGAGTGATTGCGCCTTCTCCTCACGCGGCTGTTGGTAACCAAAATAATAAGCTAAGCCACCTCCAACAACAACGGCAACAGCGGCCAAGGCTATAAGCAATTGCTTCTTGTACTTAATGATAAAAGCCTCTGACTGCGCCATCGCATTATTTACGTCAAGCGCTGCTTCTTTCTTTCCTTTTTGAGTCATAATATGATGTTCTTTTTTATACTACGTTAAGGTGCACAAAATTGCAAGGCAAAAGTAATACATTCATCTTATATGGAGGAATTAAATCTCTCTTTTTTTGGCTTTACCTCCTGCAAATCGTATTTTTGCACTATGATATTACGCAGTCTTTCTCTTCTGAATTATAAAAATATCTCTTCTGCCGATTTATCTTTTTCCCCTATGGTCAATTGTTTTGTGGGCGATAACGGTATGGGGAAAACAAACTTGCTTGACGCTATTTACTATTTGAGTTTTTGCAAAAGCGCACGCTGCTCTACTGATGTCACTAACGTCAAACATGGAGAACAAGCATTTATGTTACAAGGACTTTATGACGATGATGTTGGAGGCGAGGATAAGATTGCTATAGGATATCAAGAAGGCCGCCGCAAGCAACTACGACGTAATGGAAAAGATATCAAGCGCTTTGCAGAACACATTGGTACAATTCCACTTGTAATGATTTCTCCGTCAGATAGTGAATTGGTAACTGGAGGAAGTGACAATAGGCGGCGCTTTATGGATACTGTAATTGCTCAATATGATGCAACTTATTTAGAGGCTTTGATGCGATACGAAAAGACGCTACGCCAACGTAATGCTTTATTGAAAAAAGAAGAAGAGCCTGAAGCTGACGTCATAAGCATCATAGAAGATATGATGAGTCGCGATGCAGCTATTATTTATCAAGGAAGAAAGCTTTTTGTCGAAACATTTACAGCTTTCTTTCAAGACATTTATCGCGAATTATGCTACGACCCCGAACAAGTAAATATAGTATATGAGTCTCATGGTAGTAGAGGGGAACTCAAACCTATGTTAGAGCAATATCGCTCACGGGAGCGTCTGGTTGGCTATACGCTGCACGGCATTCATAAAGATGACTTATTATTATACATTAACGGCTATCCTGTAAAGCAAGAGGCATCACAAGGGCAAACTAAAACCTACTTTATAGCTCTCAAATTAGCACAATATGTATATCTGCGTACAAAAAGTAGCCTACGACAGCCCCTACTCTTGCTAGATGATATTTTTGATAAGTTAGATGCAGGGCGGGTAGAAAATATCATACGCTACGCTGCAGAAGCGCAATTTGGACAAATCTTTATAACGGACACTAGCAAGGAGCGTCTACACCCAATCCTTCAGTCACAACATAACTACAAATTATTTACTGTAAAAGACGGAGAAATCCATGAAACGCAAAAAGGCTGAACCTATTGACAACATCCTAGCGCGCTATCTGCGCCATATAGGCTTAGAAACGCCCCTAAATCAGTATCGTCTCATAAACGCCTGGGCATCAGTTGTTGGCAAAGACATAGCAGAAAAGACAAAAGATATCTACATCAAGAATCAGACGCTTTGTGTCAGCCTGCAGTCAGCCGTATTGCGTTCTAATTTACAGATGAAACGTCAAACCTTAATCGCTCGTTTAAACGCAGCTGTTGGTACTCAGGTGATCGTTGATATTCACTTCACTTGACTGAGGCTAACAAAAAACACATTAGATTTAAGCAGGTTGTAGTGCCGCTAAAAGTGTGTAAGTGTTGTTGACATCCCCTTTTTTTCTTTGGAGCATACTCCAGAGGAAAAACGCCTTTGTAGTTTTGGCGTTATTATTCATTTATATAATACTCCATTGATAATGACCCACAAAGAGACCATTGCACAAATCCAGCTCCCAATTTAATACCCCCCTCATCGGGTGATTTACTACGCAAAGAACCTCTCGAGTTCCATCGGAAAGCAAGCCTAACATCGTGTAATAGTCCCTTGAGAGATACTTACACTTCAGCGAGTTGGGGTAAAAGTGGTATCAATATAGACGACGATATAACGAGGCGAAAGCTTGCGGCTTAACCACTTAGATAACTCCTCTTTACTCGTCCATGAAATAAAACTAACCTGCTGTTTACTGTAGTGATGACCATAGATACGCTCGCAAACTGCTCCTATGTCTTCACACGGAAGACCACGTGTATAAAGTTCGTGAAAGAGTAGGGTTCTCTCACTCTCTTGAGAGGAAAGAATACCCAAAATCAAAGGTCGAAAGTTGCCCGTACGCGTGCGAGGAATACGTAGCTCAAAGCTACAACCATATCTTCTTACTGCATCTGTGGCGGCCCCTTTTGCGAAAAAGGAGTACAACCTATGCAGTTAGGGGCAAAGATATGGAAAATTTCAGAAAGAATTCTCCGCTTTATTATTGAATATAATTCTGATCAATGAATAAGCTACACAAAAGGATGCAAGGGAAAAGACTATGGATAATACAAAAGGCACGGGACTATCCACTTAGGAAATCCAAAAAAATTGCACTGAAAAGATCCCTAGACCCATCTGCCTGACAGAACCCTTAGACGACAAACAAAAAAAGATCCGTCTCCGGTCGTGTGGACCTGGAAACGGATCTTAATAAATAGGCAGCTACCTACTCTCCCACCTAAAAGGCAGTACCATCGGCGTAGACGGGCTTAACTTCTCTGTTCGGGATGGGAAGAGGTGGAACACCGTCGCTTTGGCCACCTGAATAAATCAGACATATTCAAGCGTACAACAACAAACAAAATTTCTTATTACGTAGATAGATCAGATATCAAAACAAAGAGATACTGAAGCATATTCCTATCTCAACCTTTTGGACAAAAGTTTCGGGCAATTAGTAGTGCTCGGCTTTGGCGTCGCCGCCTTTACACCTGCACCCTATCAACGTCATAGTCTTTGACGACCCTATAAGGAAAACTTATCTTGCGACAGGCTTCGCGCTTAGATGCTTTCAGCGCTTATCCGATCCGGACGCGGATACCCGGCGATGCGGCTGGCGCCACAACCGGTAAACCGGAGGTCCGTCCGGCACGGTCCTCTCGTACTAGTGCCGGAGACGCGCAGTTTTCCTGCGCCCACGATAGATAGAGACCGAACTGTCTCACGACGTTCTGAACCCAGCTCGCGTGCCACTTTAATGGGCGAACAGCCCAACCCTTGGGACCTTCTCCAGCCCCAGGATGTGACGAGCCGACATCGAGGTGCCAAACCACTCCGTCGATATGAGCTCTTGGGAGGGATCAGCCTGTTATCCCCGGAGTACCTTTTATCCTTTGAGCGATGGCCCTTCCATACGGAACCACCGGATCACTATGCCCTAGTTTCCTACCTGATCGGCTTGTCGGCCTCGCAGTCAAGCACCCTTATGCCATTGCATTCAACGGCCGGTTACCAATCGGCCTGAGGGTACCTTGGGAAGCCTCCGTTACGCTTTTGGAGGCGACCACCCCAGTCAAACTGCCCGCCAAACGCGGTCCTCACTTTTGCGAGTTAGGGACCAAACATCGAAAGGGCCGTATTTCAACAATGGCTCCTAGATTACTGGCGTAACCTATTCACAGCCTCCGGCCTATCCTACACATCCGATGCCCGGTCACAACGTTAAGTTGCAGTAAAGGTTCACGGGGTCTTTTCGTCCCATCGCGGGTAATCGGCATCTTCACCGATACTACAATTTCACCGGAATCATGGTTGAGACAGTGTCCGGATCATTACACCATTCGTGCAGGTCGGAACTTACCCGACAAGGAATTTCGCTACCTTAGGACCGTTATAGTTACGGCCGCCGTTTACCGGGGCTTCAATTCAAACCTTCGACTTATGTCTAAGCTCTCCTCTTGACCTTCCGGCACCGGGCAGGTGTCAGACTGTATACAGCATCTTTCGACTTAGCACAGCCCTGTGTTTTTGTTAAACAGTTGCCTGGACCTATTCTCTGCGCCTCATATTACTATGAGGACCCCTTATCCCGAAGTTACGGGGTCAATTTGCCTAGTTCCTTAACCATGAATCTTCCGAGCGCCTTAGTATATTCTACTCGGTCACGTGTGTCCGTTTACGGTACGGGTGTCTTTAAAATAATGCTAGCGGGTTTTCTTGGGAGCCGGATTACCTTCACTCGAGCAGCCCGAAGGCCTTTCGTACTTTCCGACTTCAGCTCTGATTATGGATTTGCCTGTAATCATCTACGCCTTTGTCGTTAAACGTCCTATTCCGTCAGGACGCGGAAGTGTCACTTCTCCGTCACCACATCGCTCTTAAAGACAGTTGCGGAATATTAAACGCATTGCCATCGACCTCGCCTTGCGGCTGAGCCTTAGGACCCGACTAACCCCGGGGCGACGAACGTTGCCCGGGAAACCTTGACCTTACGGCGAGAGGGAGTCACACCCTCTTTCTCGTTACTTATGCCTACATTTGCTTTTCCCGTCGCTCCAATACAAGTCGTCCTCATATCTTCAACGCAACGGCAATGCTCCCCTACCAATCCTAAAACGGATTCCGTAGCTTCGGTGGTAGATTTTATACCCGATTATCATCCACGCGCAGCCCCTCGACTAGTGAGCTGTTACGCACTCTTTGAATGAATGGCTGCTTCCGGGCCAACATCCTAGCTGTCTTGGGGGCCACACTGCGTTAGACTAACTTAACCTACACTTCGGGACCTTAGCTGACGGTCTGGATTCTTCTCCTCTCGGGACGGGACCTTAGCACCCCGTCCCTCACTCCCGGACTTAAGCTGTAAGCATTCGGAGTTTGTCCGGACTTGACAGGCGGTGAAGCCCTCGCGTCCGATCAGTCGCTCTACCTCTTACAGCAAACATCCGAGGCTGCACCTAAATGCATTTCGGGGAGTACGAGCTATCTCCAAGTTTGATTGGCCTTTCACTCCTACCCTCATCTCATCCGGAAGCTTTTCAACGCTTATCGGTGCGGTCCTCCATCCCGTGTTACCGGGACTTCAACCTGGACAAGGGTAGATCACTTGGTTTCGCGTCTGCCGCCATTGACTGCACGCCCTATTCGGACTCGCTTTCGCTACGGCTCCGGACATCATTGTCCTTAGCCTTGCCAAAAACGACAACTCGTAGGCTCATTATGCAAAAGGCACGCCGTCACAGCATATAGCTGCTCCGACCGCTTGTAGGCGTACGGTTTCAGGAACTCTTTCACTCCCTTAATCAGGGTGCTTTTCACCTTTCCCTCACGGTACTGGTTCGCTATCGGTCTCTTACGAGTATTTAGCCTTGGCGGATGGGCCCGCCGGATTCTCTCAGGATTTCACGTGTCCCGAGATACTCAGGTGCTGCCGATGATAAAAAAACTTACGCATAAGGGGCTGTCACCCGCTATGGCCGACCTTTCCAAATCGTTCCGCTTCGTTTTTATAACCAATTCTTGGCAGTCCTACAACCCCGTAGAAGCAAATACCTCTACGGTTTGGGCTATGCCCCGTTCGCTCGCCGCTACTAGGGGTATCACGTTTGTTTTCTCTTCCTACGGGTACTAAGATGTTTCAGTTCCCCGCGTTCGCTCCATAATCAATATGGTGACAGGTCTTCAACCTGCCGGGTTTCCCATTCGGACATCCGGGTGTCAAAGGTCGTTTGCACCTCTACCCGGCTTATCGCAGCTTACCACGTCCTTCATCGCCTGTAAGAGCCTAGGCATCCACCGTACGCCCTTCCTGACTTTCTCTCCAACATCTCATTCATAAAAACAAGATGCGGTCAAAACAGGAATACGCTTCGTATTCTTTATTATACCTATATCTACTATGTAGCACAAAACTACAATAGTTGATGTCTATCTTTTATCTGCTTGTTGGATGTACAATATGTCATAGATCGAATGTGTACTGAAAAAAAACAGAAACACAACGTGGAGAATAACGGATTCGAACCGTTGACCCCCTGCTTGCAAAGCAGGTGCTCTAGCCAGCTGAGCTAATCCCCCAAATGGGAATTACCGAACCTATCTTACGGAGTCACAGCATCGCCTTTACCAAACGACGGACTGAATGCACCAGGCAATCACATCCGAAGTAGTCCCAGGCAGACTTGAACTGCCGACCTCCACATTATCAGTGTGGCGCTCTAACCATCTGAGCTATAGGACTGGCAGACGGACACCGCCTAATTCGGTATCCTCCGCGCCCACTCCATCAAGAATGGAACGCTATATTAAACCATATACTTCCATGCAGAAACAAAAAGAGTATCCGGTAATCGGAATACATCAAATACCATACATCAAAACGCTCCAGAAAGGAGGTGTTCCAGCCGCACCTTCCGGTACGGCTACCTTGTTACGACTTAGCCCCAATCACCGGTTTTACCCTAGGCCGACCCTCGCGGTCACGGCTTTCAGGCACCCCCGGCTTTCATGGCTTGACGGGCGGTGTGTACAAGGCCCGGGAACGTATTCACCGCGCCATGGCTGATGCGCGATTACTAGCGAATCCGGCTTCGTGGAGTCGGGTTGCAGACTCCAGTCCGAACTGAGGCCGGGTTTCGGGATCAGCATCCTGTCGCCAGGTAGCTTCCTGCTGCTCCGACCATTGTAACACGTGTGTAGCCCCGGACGTAAGGGCCGTGCTGATTTGACGTCATCCCCACCTTCCTCCGCCTTGCGGCGGCAGTATCCACGGAGTTCCCGGCATTACCCGATGGCAAACGTAGAAAAGGGTTGCGCTCGTTATGGCACTTAAGCCGACACCTCACGGCACGAGCTGACGACAACCATGCAGCACCTCCAAAAGTGTCCGAAGAATAAGCGCATCTCTGCACTCGTCACTCCTGGTTCAAGCCCGGGTAAGGTTCCTCGCGTATCATCGAATTAAACCACATGTTCCTCCGCTTGTGCGGGCCCCCGTCAATTCCTTTGAGTTTCACCGTTGCCGGCGTACTCCCCAGGTGGAATACTTAACGCTTTCGCTGGACAACTCAATCATAATGACCGAACTGCGAGTATTCATCGTTTACCGTGCGGACTACCAGGGTATCTAATCCTGTTCGATACCCGCACCTTCGAGCCTCAGCGTCAGTTACGCTCCGGATGGCTGCCTTCGCGATCGGAGTTCTTCAGGATATCTAAGCATTTCACCGCTACACCCTGAATTCCGCCATCCCTGTGCGTACTCAAGAAATATAGTTTCAACTGCATAACAGAGTTGGGCCCTGATATTTAACAGCTGACTTACACTCCCGCCTGCGCTCCCTTTAAACCCAATAATTCCGGATAACGCCCGGACCTTCCGTATTACCGCGGCTGCTGGCACGGAATTAGCCGGTCCTTTTTCTTCAGCTACCTGCAATGACACCACACGTGATGCACTTTATTCACTGATAAAAGCGGTTTACGACCACAAGGGGCCTTCATCCCGCACGCTACTTGGCTGGTTCAGGCTCTCGCCCATTGACCAATATTCCTCACTGCTGCCTCCCGTAGGAGTTTGGACCGTATCTCAGTTCCAATGTGGGGGACCTTCCTCTCAGAACCCCTACCCATCGAAGGATTGGTGGGCCGTTACCCCGCCAACTTCCTAATGGGACGCACCGCCATCCATCACCGCCCGAAGGCTTTACTCAATTATACATGCATACAACTGAGACCATCAGGTATTAATCTTGCTTTCGCAAGCCTATCCCTGTGTGATGGGCAGGTTCGGTACGCGTTACTCACCCGTGCGCCGGTCGCCGGCATACTTAGCAAGCTAAGTATCCGCTGCCCCACGACTTGCATGTGTTAAGCCTGTAGCTAGCGTTCATCCTGAGCCAGGATCAAACTCTACATTGTATATCTCATTTTTTCTTTTTCTGATTCAACGAGTTGAATGTAAAAAAGGAATTTGACGATTCTTGTACTATTCTTTAACAAGAAAACATACTGCTTACCGAATAACAATCCGTAAAACGCCTAAACATCCTCGGATTGAAACTCTTTCTGCTTCTTCTGCATAAAAGTCTATGGAATTCTTTCAAAGATCGCTTTTTCAAGCTCAACCAAACGCCTCAGCGCTGGAAAGCGAGTGCAAAATTAGAATAAAATCCCATTACCACCAAACCCGCAACAAACTTTTTTACGCAAAAAACGAAATTTGTTCCGAATTAAACAAGATTTGACATGCAGAAATGGCAAAATAAAGAAAGTCTAATTGAGAGACACCCTCCCCGCTCTCCTATTCGCCACTTCATACGCTTTTTCTTTTTTTCGACTAACCAGGCTATTCCACCTTACGCAAGAGCCACTTTACGGAAGACCGCAAAAACAACGAAAAGCACAATAGCGATTATCTGAAAAAGAAAGGATCAGAAGCCAAAGGTACACATTATATATAATAGAAGCAAGAGGCAGCAAAAAAAAGAAAAAGCTATAAGAAGAGGCGCAAAGGATAATGAGAGAGGAGATGTAGGCAATAAGAGAGAGAAGACGAATAACGGATAAAGAGGCGCAAGTCGAAAGAAATGAAAAAGGAAATATAAATGAAGCGAACAAGTTATAGAAATAAGGAGAGCAGGAGAAAAAGCAAAAAAGACAAGACCTCAAAGAGTTTTCGACGAAATTCGAAGGTTTTCTCTCTTGATAAAAATTGCTTCATATCACGATAAAAATTGCTTCACATCACGAGAATAAACCATTTTCATCACGAGAATAAATAAAGATTGTGCCTCAAACGACATAAGACATCAAGGGATCATTATATTTTAATGCGTTCAAGGGTTGGTTTTTTTAGAGATTGGGAGCGATTATACTTATTGTTGAGTGCCGTATCTGTGTAATAAGCAAACAAAGCTCCTTAATCTCTCAAATTATCTCAAGTATTACGGCGATATTTTGTAACTTTGCATCAAATTCAAGGAGGTTATATGATTAAAGTTACTTTCCCGGATGGTTCTGTCCGCGAGTTTGAAGATGGAATTACCGGTCTACAAATAGCTGAACGCCTATCTGCGCAATTAGCGCGCGAAGTTCTTGCATGCAGTGTCAATGGAAATATAGTGGAACTTAATCGTCCGCTCACCGAAGATTGCACTCTAAAGCTTCTAAAATGGGATGATGAAGAAGGAAAACACGCTTTCTGGCACACGAGTGCCCACCTCATGGCAGAAGCAATGCAGGAATTGTGGCCGGGCACACAGTTTGGTATCGGACCAGCCATAGAAAAAGGTTTTTATTATGATGTTATGCCACCTGAAGGCGTGACTATCACTGAAGCAGACTTTGCTAAAATAGAAAATAAGATGCACGAATTGGTTCAGAAAAAAGAACCTCTCGTGCGCAAAAGCATTTCTAAGACAGATGCGCTAAACTTTTTCGAGCAGCATGGTCAACATTATAAAAATGAATTAATAGCTGACTTGGCTGATGGTACGATTACAACCTACACACAAGGCAACTATACGGACCTTTGCCGCGGTCCTCACCTTCTAAATACGGCTCCAATCAAGGCTATCAAGGTTATGGCCGTCTCCAGTGCTTATTGGAGAGGTGATGAAAAACGGCCTCAGATGACGCGTGTCTATGGCGTATCGTTTCCAAAAAAGAAGATGCTTGACGAGTATCTGCAACTGCTTGAGGAGGCAAAGCGTCGTGACCATCGCAAAATAGGCCGCGAAATGGAACTCTTTATGTTCTCGGAACTTGTAGGCAAAGGTTTGCCGATATGGTTGCCGAAGGGAACTGTTTTGCGCCAGCAGTTGATGAGTTTCTTGCGCAAGATTCAAAAGCGTTTCGGGTATATGGAGGTAATAACGCCGCACATCGGCTCTAAAAACCTTTATGTCACGTCCGGACACTACGCTAAATACGGCAAAGACAGCTTCCAAGCAATTCATACACCGGAAGAGGGCGAAGAGTATATGCTCAAGCCGATGAACTGCCCCCACCATTGTGCCGTTTATTCTTGGCAGCCTCATTCCTATAAGGATCTGCCGCTCCGCATTGCAGAGTTTGGAACAGTGTATCGCTATGAGCAGAGTGGTGAGTTGCACGGATTGACCAGGGTTCGCGGGTTTACGCAAGATGATGCTCATATATTCTGTCGTCCTGATCAGGTTAAGCAGGAGTTCCTTCGCGTTATGGATATTATTATGATTGTATTCCGCGCACTAAATTTTTGAGGAATTTGAAGCACAGATCTCTTTGCGCGACAAAGTAAAGCGCGAAAAATATATTGGTTCAGACGATGTGGGGACAAAGCCGAACAAGCAATCATTGAAGCCTGCGAAGAGAAAGGACTTCAGGCGAAGATAGAATATGGAGAAGCGGCTTTCTACGGCCCGAAACTCGACTTTATGGTTAAGGATGCTTTAGGACGGCGTTGGCAATTGGGTACGATTCAAGTCGACTACAACCTTCCGGAGCGCTTCCAATTGGAATATACGGGCGAAGACAGCAAAAAGCATCGTCCAGTTATGATTCACCGCGCACCATTTGGTAGTCTTGAGCGATTTACGGCTGTACTCATAGAGCATACCGGCGGACATTTCCCGCTCTGGCTGATGCCTGATCAATGCGTAATCTTGCCTATTTCAGAGCGCTTCAATGACTATGCACACAAAGTCAAAGAACAATTAGAGGCAGCCGGGATTCGCGCCAACATAGACGAGCGAAACGAGAAGGTTGGGCGCAAGATTCGCGACAACGAAATGAAGCACATCCCATACCTTTTGGTTGTCGGCGAAAAAGAGCAAGCTGATAGCAGCGTAAATGTTAGAAAACAAGGCGAAGGGACGCAAGAGACGATGACGATTCCAATGTTTGCCGAAAAAGTGCTCAAAGAAGTGGCCGAATTGACTGAAAAATATTAATCACAATAAGAACAATTCAGTGAAGTACAAGGTAAAAACATAGAATCTACTTTGTACTTCACTAATCTTTTACTACTTTTGCCGCCGAATTTATAAAAGAAATCAGTGAAGAACGACAAGAAAAAGTTGCAATATCGCATCAACCGGCAAATCCGAGTGCCGGAAGTACGCATCGTGGGTGATGATATAGAGTCACAGGTAATTGCGACCCGTCAAGCCCTGCAACTTGCGGAGCAAAAGGGTCTCGACTTGGTTGAAATATCTCCGAACGCTCAGCCACCAGTATGTCGTATTATAGATTATAGTAAGTTCCTCTATCAACAGAAGAAGCACCAGAAAGAGCTTAAGGCCAAACAGGTTAAGATTGAAGTCAAAGAGATTCGTTTCGGTCCTCAGACCGATGAGCACGACTACGATTTCAAGCTCAAGCACGCCAAGGAATTTATCCGACGGCAACAAAGTGAAGGCCTATGTCTTCTTTCGCGGTCGCAGCATTTTGTTTAAAGAGCAAGGAGAAGTTCTTTTGCTGCGCTTTGCCAACGACTTGGAAGAATACGGAAAGGTCGAGCAGATGCCGGTATTAGAGGGTAAGCGAATGATTATCTTCTTAACCCCCAAAAAGACAGCAACTCCAAAGCCGGCAGAAAAAGCTGAAGCATCTGTATCTTTCAAAGAAGAGCGGAAAGCTCCGCAGCAAAAAGCGAAGAAAGAGTATGCCGGGCCCAAAGTAGAGGGAGAGGATTTTTAAGTCCAAGAAAAAGTTGTGCGCGCTGTGTTTGGTATCTCACGCAGCCGCCTTTAATCATAAATAATAAAGAAAATGCCAAAAGTAAAGACAAACTCCAGTGCGAAAAAAAGATTCGTTCTTACCGGCTCAGGCAAAGTTGTTAGACGCCATGCCTATCACAGCCACATCCTGACCAAGAAGACGAAGAAGCAAAAGCGCAATTTGGTTCACACAGCCATTGCCCACAAATCAAACGTTAAGCAGGTACGCGAACTTCTTTGCCTCCGCTAATTCACCAGAGTTTCAAATCGGATGTTTAGCCCCAAAGTCCGCCTACGAGCGGCGCTAGCATCGCAAAACAAGAAAGAAAATGCCAAGATCAGTAAATCACGTAGCATCGAGAGCTAAAAGAAAAAGAATCCTCAAGTTAACCCGCGGTTATTACGGCGCTCGCAAGAATGTTTGGACCGTTGCAAAAAATACGTGGGAGAAAGGTTTAACTTACGCTTTCCGTGATCGTCGCAACAAGAAGCGCAATTTCCGCGCATTGTGGATCCAACGTATCAATGCAGCAGCTCGCCTTGAGGGCCTCTCTTACTCTCAGTTGATGGGCAACTTGCATAAGGCCGGTATCGAGATCAACCGCAAAGTGCTTGCAGACTTAGCAGTCAACAATCCCCAAGCATTTAAGGCTATTGTAGAGAAAGTGAAATAAATTCTCATAAGAACAATTATTGAGCGTATAATCCTTTATGGGTTATGCGCTCAATTGTTTTATAGCCACTTAACCAATCCCCTTTAAGGTTTCATCCTACATCGTTACGCATCCGATCATACAGACCTCATTATAAGCACTAATTTTACTTACACAGTAGCGATTAGGGCCAGCCTCGTAACGATCAACGAGTCATAAGTCTTGAAAAACAATCAAAAAGCTTGAACGCCTATGCGGCACAGCATATTTTGTGGCATTTCTCTCACGAGCATAAAGGTGTACCTTCACGAGCGCAAAGATGTACGCACGTGATCGTACGTTTGTACGCTCGTGAGCGTACAAACGCAAAATGATCTTTGGTGGCGCGAAATTAAGTAGAACGTAGAAAAATTCTTGCCCTTTTTGCTCAGAGTTGGGAGTTACGCCTTGTGGCAAACCGTATCGAGCAGCGACTGCTTGGGCGGCATCATTAGCTAAAACACGTAACGATGGGCAATTAGCGCTATCTCCGACTATTCGTCGATAGGCGGGAGTCCAATCCGGCAACTCCGACAAGAAATAAAGCCTACCCTTTGTTTGTAACTTAATTAATATATATCTTTGTACTTATTCCAAGATGTTTAACCCCTATGTCAGCTACCACAAAGAAAGATACGGTGCAATTAATTTCTTTCCCGGCATTCAAAGATAGCAGAGGAGAGTTGTGCTTCGTGCAATCCGGGGCGCCCCAACTCCCATTTGATCCGAAAAGAGTCTTTTGGATTTATGGCGTACCCGAAGGTCAGCAGCGAGGTTGCCACGCTCATCGTACTTGTGCAGAGCTTGTCTTTGCCGTAAACGGGAGCGTAAAAATCACAACTATAGATCAAGGGGTGCAAAAAGCGTATCTGTTAAATAAGCCGACCGAGGGTCTGTTCATCCCGCCGATGGTTTGGTGTCAATTAGAGGATTTTTCAGACAACTGCGTCTGTGTTTGTCTCGCTTCAGAAGCGTACGATACGGACGGATATATTAACGACTTGTCTCAATTCAAAAAAGAGTTGGGGCTATAACGATGCAACTTATTCCATATACAACTGAAAGGAAAACGATGTGGGATTGTTTTGTCAAACAATCTCGCAATGCTACGTTCCTTTTTTATCGTAATTATATGGAATATCATCAAAGTAGGTTTGAAGATGGTTCTTTGCTCTTTCTAAATGAGCGCGGCACGTGTTGCGGCTTACTGCCCTGCAACTTACTTCCACACGAAGCAACCATTGTCTCACACGGCGGCTTGACCTATGGCGGCCTACTTTTAACGAAGAAAACCTCGGCTGAAGAAGTGCGAGATATGCTCAAATCGACGGCAGACTACTACATCGAAAAAGGCTATAAGCAGTTTATTTACAAGCCAATTCCGTACATCTATCACCGTTATTCGACGCAAGAAGATCTGTATTGGTTGTTTCGTGCAAAAGGGCAATTGATCAGTCGTGCGTTATCCTCTACGATAAGCCTAACCGAACCGTTGGCATTTAGCGAACTTCGACGCCGAAAAGTGAAGAAGGCGCATAAAAATGCCTTAGCAATGCGTGAGGGAAACGAGCAAATGCTTGTCGATTTTTGGACTTTGCTGACTGCAACTTTGAAGTCCTATCATCAAGTAGCCCCCGTACACAACATTGATGAGATATTGCGTTTAAGAAGTCTGTTTCCCAAAGAAATATCTGCATTCTGTGTATATGAAGGCGAGCAACTGGTGGCCGGCACCTTACTCTACATCGCCGGAAAGACGGTGCACGCCCAATATATTGCAGCCAATGAGCGCGGTCGTATGGAGGGTGCTTTAGACTTTCTCTTTGATCAATTGATTGAAAAGTATAGAAACGAAGGCAAAAGTTACTTCGACTTCGGCATTTCTACGGAACAGCAGGGCTCAATTTTGAACCAAGGCCTACTTTTTCAAAAAGAAGGCTTCGGCGGCCGAGGTGTTTGTTATGATACTTACAACGTCGAATTAGAGAATTTATGCACATACCTTTCTTAAATGTAAAAGCCATCACGGAAAATTTTGAACCGGCACTCTCGGCAAGCGTCAGAGAAGTCGTCCTTTCCGGTCGTTATTTGAATGGCGAGGCAGTGCGACAATTTGAAACGCGCTTCGCCTCTTTCCTGGGTGCGCGCCATTGCATCGGTGTGGGCAACGGGTTAGATGCTTTGACGCTCATCTTGACGGCGATGAAGCACATAGAGGGATGGGACAGCGAAACGGAAGTAATCGTGCCGGCCTTTACCTTTATAGCCACAGCCGAAGCAGTCGTACGGGCTGGCTTAAAACCACGCTTTTGCGACATAACAGAGACAACTTACACGTTAGATCCCGCATCAGTCCGACAACAGCTCACCCAACATACACGTGCTATCCTGCCGGTGCATTTATATGGACACGCTTGTGATGTTTCGTCATTTAAAAGTATGGGTCTAAAAGTGATAGAAGACGCCGCACAGAGTCACGGAGCAGTAGTTGGTGGGCAAAAAGTAGGCACATTAGGCGATGCTGCCGGCTTTAGCTTTTATCCGGGTAAGAATTTAGGTGCTTTAGGAGATGGCGGAGCCGTCGTTACGAATGATGATAATTTAGCCAATCTCATTAGAACTTTGGCCAATTATGGGGCAAAGGAGAAGTATTATCACGAGGTGATGGGCGTAAACAGTAGGTTAGATGAGATACAAGCAGCCGTTCTGAGTCTGAAATTAGAGCGTTTGGAACAAGACAACGAAAAGCGCCGCCGGATAGCCGAGACTTACAATCGGGAGATTCGCAATCCGAAGGTCAAAATGCCTTATAAGGGTGAGGTCAAGGATAGTGTGTTTCACATATATCCTATCCTTTGCCACGAAAGAGAAAGACTGCAAGACCATTTAAGACAGTCGGGCGTAGAAACGCTTATCCACTACCCTCTCCCACTGCATCAACAAAAAGTTTTTTCAGCTTATAAGGATCTACATCTGCCTATTGCGGAGCGCATTGCAAGAGAAGAGCTCAGCCTTCCGATAAGCCCTGTGATGACAACCGAAGAAGCTCGATACGTAGCTAATTGTATAAATCAATTCACTTAACATACTCAGCATCATGACCATCGATATCTTAATCTGCTCTTACAACAAAGGCATCGTACGTATGGATGATGTCTTACTTCCACCCCAAGAGGGGATTCATTACATTGTTTCTTATCAGTATTCTGATGAGCGCTACTTAGATTTAATCCCTAAGTTGCTCTCAACGCGCACAGATGTGACCATCTTCAAATATAAGGGTCAAGGCCTGTCCGTTAATCGCAACTTAGCCATAGAAAAGGCTTCGGCAGACCTCATCATGTTTGCCGATGATGATACCCACTTGTTGCCAAATGCTTTTGAAGAGGTGCGGAAAGTATTTGAGAAATATCCGGATTTAGATATAGCGTTCTTCAATGCCAGCACTTATACGGGCAAACCCCTTAAGAAGTACCCTAAAGAAGAGATGTGGCTGACCGGAATGCCGCAGGGCTATACGATATCTGCGATTGAGATAGCGGCTAAGCGAGAGTGCGTCCAAAATAGGCTGCGCTTGGACGAACGTTTTGGGCTCGGCACAAAATTTCTGACGTGTGGAGAAGAAGAAATCTGGATGGAAGATGCGGTGAAGGCGGGACTAAAGATGCGCTATTTCCCCATCAAGACGGTTGAAACTTCAACGCTGCTAAAGAAATCGCTTTTATATATTGATGCAGGAGTGCAACGTAGTTTCGGTGCCGTCACCTATTATAAATATGGAAAGAAAGCTTGGCTGATTTGCTTTAACTTTGCATTGCAGGCAGCAAAAGATGGCTATTGTCATTTCTGGCCATTGATGAGGCATTTTTCAGAAGGCATCCGCTACATGAAGAGGACGAAATAATGCCGTCAAAGATTTTAGAAGTCTTAATCTGTACGATAGATCATCGTATTGAGCATGCGTTGCGCGTACTTTTAGAACCACAGCCGCACATTCGATACCTGATCGCTTGGCAACAGAGCTCAGAGGCCGTGCTCCCGGAGATTGCTATACCGGAAAGAGAAGATCTGAGCATTATTAAAAGTCAGGGAAAGGGCTTAGCCAAAAATAGAAATGTGGCACTGCGCAATGCATCGGGAGATATTTTGTTAATTGCCGATGATGACAATCGCTATACGCTCGATTACTTGAACCAAGTTTTAAAAGCCTTTGACCGCTTCTCGACAGCCGACATCATTACCTTTCAGGCGATAGATATGAGCAATCGCCCGCTCAAGCGCTATCCGCCAACTTCGTTCCTTTATCATAATCGACCAAAAGGTTTTTACGTAAGTTCGGTTGAAATCGCCTTGAAGAAAGAAGCCGATTTACCATTCTTTGATGAGCGGTTTGGTTTAGGAACAGAATTTCTGACTTGTGGGGAGGAAGAGAAATTTATTGAAGATGCCGCTAAAGCCGGGCTGGAGATCATCTATTATCCCTGTGTCATTGTAAAAACACCAGCGGAGACATCTGGCTCAAAATTTCACGAGGAAGTCGGCATCAGAAGATCTAAAGGGGCTATTCTTTATTGCATTCACGGATCTATGGGCGCTTATTTACGTAGTTTCAAATACATTCTGTCTCTACGGCGGCTCCCTTTAAAGCAACGCTACTCTTTTCTGAAAGATATGTTTACCGGTATTCACTATGTCAAAGCGACCTCCTAACCATCCTCTCATTTCGATAATCGTTCCCTTTCATAATAGGGCTGCTTACTTACGAAGGACGCTCCTTTCTATATTTAAGCAGGCCTATAATCCGGTAGAACTTATTTTAATCGACAACAACTCTACCGATGATTCTATGGCAGTCTGCAAATCTTTGATTAGTGCCGCTCTCTTTCCTATCCAAATAACTAAAGCTTCCAAACAAGGTGCTTCGGCGGCAAGGAACGAAGGGGTAAAATTAGCGCAAGGCAAGTATTTATTCTTCTTTGATTCGGACGATGAGATGAGCGAAGACTTCCTTTCTGATGCGCTTCCATTCTTAGAAGGTAATGATATTGTCGCGGCGCCAACAAAGATGATTTTTGCAAATGGGGCTTCGCGCTGCAGAAAGACTTATCCAAATGCTTCTGTCGCTGATCAAATCTTAACCGGAATGCTTTCGACACAAGGTATGATCATTCGAAAGGCGTTCTTTATCGATGCCGAAGGCTGGAATGAAGACTTACCTAAATGGAACGATTGGGAATTAGGCGTTCGCTTACTGCTTCATCGCCCTCGCATTCATTGGTTGTCCAAGTCTTACCATAGAATATACCAACACGAAGATAGTTTGACCGGCCCTTCGCTCGCAAAGACTATCCGGCAAATTATGCCGGCCATAAACGCGGTAAGCCAACTGCCATTATCACCGAAAGAGCAGCAAGCCTTAGAAGCTCGAAAAGTAATCTTAGCTGCCGAACTCGCGAGAGAAGGGAAGCAAGACGAGGCTACACAATTATATAAAGGGCAACTAAAGTGGTTGTATCTGTATACAAAGACAATACATAAAGGCGCCTGGTGGCTCTATCGCTCTTTCCACAAGCTATTTCATTGATCAGCTCTCCTCCTCCCCTATCAAAATACGCTCAAAATGAATCGCTGTGAACCATTAGACGAACTCAACGTATTAAGGAAGATAGAAGATCCCATAGAACTTCATATCGGCTTGCGCCATTTGCTTAGAGACATTTTAGAGAAGGCATTGGAGGCATCCGACTTAAAGTTTTCAGGCCCCTATCCCCAGCTACATTATTTATATATCAAGCGAAAAATAAGTAAGGAGACCTTTTTGTTAGCCAATGCCTTTAGAGCAAGAGCAGAGCAGTTGGCTTTACCGGAATTAAAGCAAAAAAGAGAGGAGTCGATCGCTGTTATTGCCTTTCTTATCGAAGAAGTTTTTACAGTCAAAATCCCGGATTGTTGGGGTATAGCCCCGAAGACCACTTTCTTATTACAGCAGGAGCGCAGGGAGATTAAGCAAACTTACGTGCGGGCCTTTGTTTTAGATTGGAATGAAGCAACGATACAAGTCCACCTCAAATCATACGGTGATAAGGTCTTTAAACTGGCTTATCAAGGTGACGATAATAATGGAGACTGGACGTATTTAGAACAACTCTTATTCCCAAATGCCCAATTAAACCTCATCCATCCTCAATTCAATGGTGAGCATATCAGTTGCGAACTCATTATATTTGAGCCGGATTGCCTATTAAATATCTCTGCCGTGGCTGCTTGTATAAGCACGTATTCGCCCTTACAATACCTTTTATCCAAGTTTGAGCCTTCGATAAGCCATAAATCTTACATCTTATTAGGTAATTTCGCGGGCCAATTACTTGATGAGGCCCTCAATCAAGCGGAAGAGGTAGATTATGCGAATAGTGCGCTAAATTTCTTCCGGAAAAATGCCTTAAGTCTCTTGGCTGCTGAAGACTTAAGCACCTTCCATAAAGAGGCTAAACAGCAAAAGGCAAATATCGGCAAAGCTATTCAAACGATAAAGAAAGATGACCCGTTCGCTCGCACGGATCAGGCGATACTGGAGCCTTCTTTCTTTTGCGAAATGTTAGGCTTACAAGGGCGTATGGACTTGTTACAGGAGGATTTTCGACTGCTTATCGAGCAAAAAGCCGGTAAGTGGGACGAATGGAGACAAACACACCAAGAGGCTCATTACGTACAAATGCTGCTTTATTTGGCTTTGCTTCACTTCAACTTCAATATTAAACGCGGACGTCTCTTGTTATCTACTCTATTCTAAATATTCTGAGGGCCTACGTCGTGAAGGTCCGGCACCGCGTTTGTTAGAAAGAGCCATCAAATTGCGCAACCAAATTGTCGCCAACGAATATCTTTTTTCGCAAGAAGGCGGTCGCACGATGATTGAGCAACTTCAGGTCGAACAACTCCGAGAAAAAGTAGGTATCAACGAAAAATTCTGGCAAAACTACTTGGCACCGGGCTTTCAAACTACACTGCAAACGATCCAAAACGCGCCAACACTTGCGAAAGACTACTTCTTCCGCTTCTTCCGTTTCATAGAGCGCGAACAACAGCTCTCCCATCTGGGTTCTTCGTCACAAGCGGGAGATGGCTTCTCTTCTTTATGGAATGCTACGCTTGAAGAGAAGAGGGAGAATGGCAATATCTTGGAGCAATTGAAGCTGGAATCCGGTCATAAGTTTTCCCCAAAAGAAGGCTTTGATCAACTGAGCTTATCTGTTACTGCGGTGAACGACAACTATCTTCCCAATTTCAGAAAGGGAGACAAGGTTGTAGTCTATAAGTATAAACGAGAAACTACGCCCGACGTAAGAAAGACGATTGTCATACGCGCTGCCATAGAAGAAATTACGGATATGAAGATCACACTGAGGCTAAATGCGCCGCAGAAGAATCAATCCGTATTTTCCACACCCAAAGGTTACGCTTGGGCGATTGAACATGATCTTACTGATGCCTCACGCTCGCTATATCAAGGCTTATTCTCCTTTCTTCAAATGCCCAGCTCTCGCAGAGATGTCCTGCTTCTACAGCAAAAGCCGGCCGTGCGCACTTACCAACGCAAGGGTGAATACGGGTCCTTTAATGAGTTGGTCGAGCGAGCCTTGTCTGCAGAAATTTCTTCTTGATTGTGGGCCCTCCGGGTACGGGAAAAACCTCCTTCGGACTGATGAACATATTGCAAGAGGAGCTTTTGAATCCCTCAGCACTTGTTCTTTTGACAGCTTATACTAATCGGGCAGTAGATGAGATCTGCAGTAAATTAGTGAAAGCCAACTTAGATTTTGTCCGAATCGGAAAGTCCATCACCTGCGAACCTGCTTATCGCCCTTATCTATTAGAGGAACAATTGCAGGCGGCAAACAATCTTACGGATGTCTCTACGATCATCGAGCGTCATCGCATATTTGTTGGCACCACCTCTACCCTAATTGCCAACAACCAACTATTCTTGCTCCGCAGCTTTTCGCTTGCGATCGTCGACGAGGCTTCGCAATTCTTGGAGCCTCAATTGCTCCCCTTGTTAGCTGCTCAAACGCGCCAAGGCCAATGGGGCATCCGGCGATTCGTATTTATCGGCGACCATAAACAACTACCGGCCATCGTTAAGCAAACAGAGCGGCAATCAGCTGTCTATGAGCAATCTTTAAGATCCATCGGTCTGAAAGATTGTCGCGATTCGCTCTTCTCTCGCCTTTATCGAGCGTATGAAAATGACCCTAATCTCGTTTTCCATCTCAAAAAGCAGGGGCGTATGCATCCGGCCATAGCCGACTTCCCCGGCAGTTTCTTTTATGCCAATCTGCTTTCACCCGTCCCCTGCCCTCATCAGGAGCAAAGCCTCCCTTATTGCGTTTATGAAGATCCATTAGAGACCATCATAGCCCAACATCGGGTCGCCTTTTTTGCCGCCTCGCCTAAAGCACAAAGCGTTTCGGAAAAAACAAATCAGACAGAGGCTTCGTTCATTATCCAATTGGTAAAGACGATTAAGCAGTTATATCATAAAAACAACTTGCCTTTCAGCAAGGATACGATAGGAATCATCGTCCCTTATCGCAATCAGATTGCTTTAATTAAGGCGCAACTGGAAGATGATCATACGGTCGACACGGTAGAGCGTTATCAGGGCAGCGAACGCCCCATTATTATCTACGGATTTACGGTACACCGCCAAGCACAACTGAACTTTCTGACCGCAAATCGGTTTGAAGAAAACGGAGCGTTGATAGATCGAAAGCTCAACGTAGCTTTGACGCGGGCTAAAGAGCAACTTTTCCTTGTGGGCAATCCACAACTCTTAGAGCGAGATAAAGTTTTCCGCCAATTGTTAGCCTTTTGTAAAGATAAGGAGGCTTATTTCTGCTGACAACTCTTGACGCAGGCGCTCAATCACAAGATAGGCCATTCTTAGTCCGAAACTGGCTGTAATATGCATCAATGAGCCGTTCGTACGTTCCTCATTGAGTAGCCTTTCTTTGTTTTCCAAAACCTCATCGCTAAAGACGCAAGGAAACTTCACTGCGGGGAAATCTTTTTCATGGCGAAATTTTCTACGCAAAGCTGCAGCCAGTGGGCAACCAAACACTTTCCAAAATTCGGCCACCTTAATTTTACCGGGGTCCAACTTTCTGGCTGCGCCCATTGACGAGATTAAATAGGCCTTCGAGCGACTGGCTTGCAAGATCAGTTCAGCTTTATCCGACAAACTATCAATAGCATCTACGACGAAGTCATATTGATTCAAGTCAAACAAATGAGCGTTCGCCTTCGAGTAGGTTTCGCAAAAGGTTTCGATGTGCGCCGCAGGATTGATCTCCAATAAACGCTCTTTTAAGACGTCTACTTTGGCGCGCCCCACAGTAACTGACGTAGCCATAGCCTGCCTATTTATATTGGAATGGTTAATACGGTCAAAATCAACCAAGGTAATGTGGCTTAGGCCCGTGCGAACAAGACTTTCTACGCACCAGCTCCCCACTCCGCCTATCCCAAAAACGATCAAGCGTTTTTGGGCGAGCAACTGCATAAAATCACGCCCCAGCAGCAACCTGCTACGCAAAAATGTATCTTGATGAGTCTCCATAACAAGCCGCAAAATTAATCGCCTTACGCGCTTTTTCCAAACATTCTTTCCCATAATCTTCCCAACAATAATGTACAACGCACTTCATCACGTGCAAATAGGCAAAATAAGCGCTTTATTCAGAACCGGTAACCCCTGCGCTCATTACCTAAGTAACCTACAAATCATTCAGAGCGAAAGAATAAGAATCGCTGCACGCTCAAATGTACTCCTCATCATGTTTTTTTTAACAGAAATCAACTGCTTTTCCCCTCGTCAAATTTGCCTAGCAAGACCTTTTGTCTACAACCCCTATCGTTTGCTGCCGGCAAACGATAGTTTGGTCGCAGCAAACAATGATTTGCTCACAGCAAACGAGAGTTTGCTGCCAGCAAACAATAGAGACGTTTGATTATGGAAGACCATTATGGGAAAAGAAAAGCGTTGTTATCAGGTCTTCTATGAGGCATTCTGCCACTTACTGACTTCCGCAACGTTAAAAGCTTCCATTTATTTTGTCATATAAAATGAGAATTTATATCTTTGCCGCGTAAACCAATTAAAAGAAAGCGCCTATTGAAGTAACATTACACAAACCAACAGTATTAAGTAATGATACAACTACGCTCCTACGCGGACGATGAACTCATAAAATTATATGAGGCCGGCGAGGATGAAGCTTTCGATGTCTTATTGGCACGCTACAAAGACAGGCTTTACACGTACATTCTATTTATCGTCAAAAATTCAGACATCGCGGACGATCTCTTTCAAGAAACGTTCGTCAGAGTGATTATGACGATCCGTCAACACAGATATAAAGCTACAGGAAAGTTTTATGCTTGGCTGACGCGCATAGCTCATAATTTGATTATCGACCAATTTCGCACCGAACGCAGCGAAGGGCTCGTTTATGATGAAGAACAAAGTAACAATATCTTCAACAACGCACACCTTTCTGACGCTTCCATTGAGCACCAATTGGCCAATGAGCAGACTTTTACAGACGTTTGCCGCTTAATGAATCACCTACCCGACACACAAAGGGAGGTCGTGTATATGCGTTACTATCAAAACCTTTCCTTCAAGGAAATTGCGGATCAAATTGGCGTAAGTATTAACACGGCCTTGGGACGTATGCGCTATGCTGTCTTGAATATGCGAAAGATGGCCAAGGATTATGATATAAATTTGTCGATTTCCTAAGCGGAAACCAAGTTATAATCGCCCCGCATATATAATATTGTAGGCTCAACAACGCAGGTAAGCAAGCCTAACCGGCACTGCGTAATGTGTAATGTAAAAACGGCGTCGACGCAAATACACTCAACAATTGTTTTATGAAGAAATTGCTTTTCTCAATCTTAGCCGCCTTAGGCCTTTTCGCAAACGCCCAATCACAAAGCGAAGTGGAAGTTTTAGAACCACAAGCGTTCATCGAACGCGTTAAGGCTGATACGAGCGCTATTATTTTAGACGTTCGCCAACCGGAAGAATTTGCCGAAGGCCATTGGCACAAGCGATCAATTTGGATTGGTTGAATCAAACAGTTTTCATAAATGGCTTAGCCAAACTCAATAAGCAAAAGACCTATTACGTCTACTGTCGAAGCGGACGTCGGAGTCAAGCGGCAGCCGGCAAACTCAAAGCTGAAGGCTTTCAAGTGATTGACTTGAAAGGCGGCTATCTGCATTGGGTAGAAGTGGGAATGCCCGTAGTAAAATAAAGCACGCCGAGATAGCGTGCCTTATTTACCATTGCATAAATCCAACTGCGAAAGTCGTTTATAGACTTTCGATCAACAACCATACATTCAAAATCGTCACAATCACAGCCAAGGAATAGAGAAACACTGTATTCCAAGGTTTATTGGCGTATTTGCCCATCACCCGTTTTGAAGAAGTCAGGCTAACTTGAAGAAAGACCGTGAAGGGGAGCTGTATGCTTAATATCATTTGGGAAATAAGTAACCCTTGAAAAGGATTACCGATAAAATAGATCATTACGAGGGCGGCCACGAGCGAAATAAAAATGCCATACATTGAGTACTTAGAAGTAGAATCATAGGCTTCGCCAAACAATCCGGAAAAGATACTGCCCGCTGCCATACCGCTCGTAATCGTACTTGCGATGCCGGCCAGCAAGAGTGCGATGGCAAAGATGGTAGCCGCGTTTGAACCCAACAATGGATGCAACAAGGCCTGCGCTTGCGAGAGTTCCTCGACGACCGTCCCATTGTTGTAAAACGTTGTCGCGGCCAAAAGAATCATAGCACTGTTGATCGCCCACCCGATTACCATAGAAAATAATGTATCGAAGAACTCGTATTTCAAAGCCTTCTTAATGCGTGCCTCTCCTTTGAGATGGATCTCGCGACTTTGGATTACCTCTGAATGCAAAAAGAGATTGTGCGGCATAACTACGGCTCCCAGCACACTCATGATAATTAAAAGCGAGCCCTGCGGCACAGAAGGAACTGTCCAGCCAACGATAGCTGCCGGCCAATCTATCTTTACCAAAAACAATTCATAGATAAACGACAAGCCAATGATTGAAACAAAAGTGATAATCACACGTTCTACACGCCGATAGGAGTTTGTAAACAGCATAATAACCACGGCTACGGTCACCATAAGAGATCCTATAATAATCGGAATGTCAAAAAGCATCTGCAAGGCTATCGCGCTGCCCAGAATCTCAGCCAAAGAAGTCGAAATACTGGCTAAAATAGCACTCATTATTATAGGTCTGCCGATCCATTTTGGGGCATATTTTTCAGCAGATTCGCTTAAGCACAATCCGGTTACGATCCCTAAGTGCGCCACATTGTGCTGCAAGGCGATCAACATTATTGTAGAGAGCGTAACGACCCACAATAAAGAATAGCCGAAGGTAGATCCGGCCGCGAAATTGCTTGCCCAATTGCCGGGATCAATAAATCCTACTGTAACCAACAAACCCGGGCCGATATAGCGAAAGATATCCAAGCCGCCCCACGATTCTTTTTACGTGGCAGTTGAGATGGTGATTCTGCCGATTGATCTTGTGAAACTGCCGATTGGATTTGTGACCTTGTCTTATCTGTTTGCATTTTCCTATCTCTGAATAAGCCGTCCAAATATACAAATAAGCGACAACGGAGCAATGGATTTCCGCTATCGCTTATTCGTTATTGTCTATGTAAGTCTAAACCCGAGCGATTATGCGCCTATCTCGCCCTTAAGCTGTTCAACCCAGGCGTTGATGCGCTCTTCAGTTTTATCGCTTTCGTTGTCTTCGTCGATCGCCAAACCTACGAATTTGCCATCTACGACTGAAGCTGACTCATCGAAAGTATAGCCATCAGTAGCAACCATTCCGATAAACGAAGCACCGGTTCCTTGTATATCATTATAAATATCGCCCAACGCACCGCAGAACGTATCAGGATAAGATGCAGAGTCGCCACATCCGAAGAATGCCACTTGTTTACCCGACAAGTCTAAACCTTTCAGCACGTCTACTCCATCATACCAATCATCTTGCAAGTCGCCGGCGCCCCAAGTAGAGCTTCCGAGCAGCAACACATCGTAAGCTGCAACAGCATCTGCGTTCAATTCGCTTACTTCGTGTACATCGCCGTCAGCAAGGCCTAATTTTTCAGCGATCGTTTTTGCAACAGTTTCTGTATTACCTGTTGTTGAGCCGTAAAAAATTCCAATCTTCTTCATTGTTGTATCTATTATTTTTAAACGTTGCAAAGTTATAGTCGAGGCTATCCTTTTGCAATACCTAATAATAATGATTTGAACTGACTGAAATCTTCTTTTTCGCTGTGCAAACCTACCTATTTAAAGCGGTTTTCACCGCAAATAAGGGTTATGCGCCCGTTCTTCTTCGATACTTGTTGCACTGCCGTGACCGGGATACACGTTTACATCCGCAGGAAGCGTAAGTATTTTTTTGTCTTTAAGTTATCTATGAGGGCGGCCCCATCGCCATAGGGAAAAATCGAATCGGCCTATTTTCATGCTTAAATAAGCTATCACCACTAAACAAGGCTTTTTTTCAGCCCGACAATAGAAGCATACGCCGCCCGGAGAGTGGCCGGGCGTCTCGATAATCTCAAGCGTGTGGTTGCCAAACTTTATCTCATCTCGTCCGGTAAAGACTTTACCAAGCGGAGGTACAACTACCGAAATATTGCGATGCAAAAACATCGCCACTTGCCCGCTCACATCACCATAGAGTGCTACTTCCAGCTCATGCATCTCCGGTTTTATGCCGTAGGTGCTGTATACAAATTGATCACCAAAGACATGATCAAAATGACTATGCGTATGCAAGAGGTGTTTCACCTGTATGCCTTCAGCGGCAATGTAATCGCGCAGAGCTTCCTCCTCTTCCGGCATCAGTGCACCGCAATCTATGATGACGCCTTCCTGCGTTTCATCGTGCAAGACGTAGCAATTTTCTTGCACCATATTAAATATAAAGCGTTTAATCTTTAACATAGCGTGACATAAACCACCTTTTTAGTGGCAAAGAAAGGTTCTTCAAAATAATTGCTCAAGTCCCACACCTCTGATTTCTTTTTATAGTGCTGCAACTCTTCGGTCAATTCTCCACCCTTCAAGCAAACAAGGCCGTTGGGCAAGGCATTGCGTTGCGTCTTACTGATATTTTTGCGCACCAACTTCTCCATATCCGGCAAAGGCATCACTGCCCGACTGACGATAAAGTCAAATTTTTGCTTTTCTTCGATGACGTTTCTGTGGAAGGCTTTTACGTTCTGCAAATTCAGAGCTTCGATGATGGCCGATGCCACTTTGATTTTCTTACCGATACTATCCAGCAGCGTAAATCGCACTTCCGGAAAAAGAATGGCCAAGGGGATACCGGGAAATCCGCCTCCCGTACCCAAATCCATCACTTCCGTTTCCGGACGAAAGCGCAGGGCCTTCGCAATGCCTAGCGAATGGAGCACATGGTGCTCGTAGAGATTGTCAATATCCTTTCTGGAAATAACGTTGATCTTGCTATTCCAATCTTGATACAAAGCATCGAGCTGCTCAAACTGCGCTCTTTGTTCCGCGGTCAAAGATGGGAAATACTTAAATATAATATCTACAGCATTCATGTCGGCGAAGTTACGCCAAAGCCCCGACTTCACAAAAGGATTAAGGGATGTTTTGGACCTAAAGGGCATAAAACTTCTTTTCCATCTCAAGTGAGCGATATAAAGCGTGTAGTCTAAACTTTTTCTGCGTTATAAACTGAGGAAAAGCGCGTGAAAGGAAGAGTGCTGCAAAGGAAAATGTAGCATCACAAACACAGAAAATGACAACGGTCAACCTACTTTTCACGAACGAAGAGCGCAGCTCGCTCATTTACGCTCGTGAGCGCAAGCTTCTCCCATCGTGATGGTACGTCTTTACGCTCGTGATAAAAAAGGCTTACGCTCACGATGAAAAGCCTCACAAATGAGAAAGAGGCAACGAAAAACCTGATTTTTCGCACTTTTTATAGCGTTTGAATAACTTCGAATCCTCGCGCTGCACAACATCGCGGGCCACCATCTCAAACAGCAAACAACGCCGAGCGCACCTCGTCTTATCTATCCCACTCATTATTAAATGAAACTTAGCTGCGTGCTTGCTCCTTGGGACATAATTTGAAAAAATCAGTAAGGGAAACAGAAAATAATCGTTTGAATCACACTAAAGCGAAAAAAATTCGTTTCATAATTAAGTAATCACGCTATAAAGTTATCGTCTATGATAGAACCTCTACCTTTGCGAACAACTCCTAAGGAGGAAACGTTAGAATTTCTTCGCCAATTTGCTCGCCGCTTCAGACCAGAACCCATAGAGACCACAACAAAGTCAGGCTTATCGCTCAATTAATATACGCTTTATGCGGCCCTGAGTCGGCCGCGAACCACTTGATTTAAGCCTTTTTGAAGTCAATCGCTTACTTGCAGCCCTATTTTATAGGAAATAGCGCTGCAAAAGCATATTTTCGTGCAACATCCTAAAGAAGTTTTAAGCGAAACATCTTGTTTTTTGTAATTTTGCACGCGATAAACCAACTCACGATTCATAGCTATGATCAAGCAGATTTGCCGAACTATCCTCTATAAATGGTTGGGCTGGACAGCAGATGTAACTTTGCCGATACCGGACAAGTGCATCTTTGCCGTAGCTCCGCATACGAGTAACCTCGATTTTATCATTGGCGAGCTGTATATCCGAACTACCGGAAAAAAAGCGTCGTTTTTGATGAAAAAAGATTGGTTCTTCTGGCCTTTAGGCCTGCTACTCAAAGCCATCGGCGGCATCCCCGTAAATCGAAGCAAGCGTACGAGCCTCACAGATCAATTGGCGGCAGAGTTTAAGCGCCGCCCTCATTGTCGCATTGCAGTCACGCCGGAAGGCACACGCTCTAAAGTGGAGCATTGGAAAAGAGGTTTTTATTATATTGCCCAAAAGGCCGATGTGCCAATCCTGCTCTTCGCCGTAGATTACCCGAACAAGCGAATCGTTTGTCATAAAGAGATTCGCCCCGGCTCTGACGAACAGAAAGATTTAAAAGAGATTATGGATTATTTTCGCCCCTATAAGGGTCGACATCCTGAGAATTTTCAAGTAGAGTCCATTTAAGAAAACTTTATCACAAACCTCTATAAATTGGAAATATGCTTCGCTTGCGCACGCTTCTTATCTCCCTACTTCTTTGCGCCACTTCCGCACAAGCACAAGATGTTAGCAAGCTCCTAAACGAGTTCTTCACGTCTTATCACTTGAGCGGCTATCAACCGTCTGCGTTTTACAGAATGGATAGCGCAAGAATCGACGATGCTAAAAAGGAAATTAGCATCTACGCCAACGAAGCTTTTTGTGCGCAACCTTTTACACCGGCTTCCGTACGCAACATTTACAGCCGCCTACAGCGGAAGTTGTATCAACCATACAATACTTACAGCATTTTTATCTTTAACGCGAAGGGAGAAAACATAGAGCAACTGATCCCCAACCTTTACCGAGAAGGACAAATCGATGACTCGCGCAGCTGGGGATCAATCAATTACAAGGGCTATCCTTGGACAAAAAACGTGTCGGCCCCATATACGGTTTCGGCAGGCCTACAAGGGCGACATTTAATGGTATGGCCGAGTCACGGACGTTATTATAAAAACGAGAGATGGCAATGGCAGCGGCCCTATATCTATTGTACGACTGAAGATATCTTTACGCAATCTTTCGTTTACCCATTCTTGTTTCCAATGCTTGAGAAAGCGGGAGCTGTAGTTTATAGTCCGAGGGAGCGAGATGTGCAATTTCGCGAGACAATTGTTGATAATGACAGCAGAAATTTAGGAGGAACGTATACGGAAACATATGTTGCGAACGCAAAGTGGCAAACCGTGGCCGACTCCATCGGCTTTGCGCGCCCTGAAGGCTTGATTAACGACAGCATTTTCCCATTTCGTTTGGGTACAGCTCGACAAATAGCCGCCGTGCAAGGACATACAACTCTCTCAACCGCGACTTGGTCGCCCCGCATCCCACGTAAGGGAAACTATGCTGTGTATGTGTCTTACTCATCCTTGCCCAACAGCGTCCCGGACGCACACTACACGGTTTATCATAAGGGCGGGCGCACGCAAATCAATGTTAACCAGCAGATGGGTGGGAGTACGTGGGTCTATCTTGGAACTTTCCCTTTCGATGAAGGAGAAAACCACTCCGGACGTGTGGTTTTAAGCAATCAAAGTAGCTATCGCGGCGTCGTTACTGCGGACGGCGTTCGCTTTGGGGGCGGCTTCGCGCAAGACGAACGCGGCACGGCGTTCACGAGTGGCCTTCCGCGCTTCTTAGAAGCAGCCCGCTATCAAGCGCAGTGGGCCGGTCTGCCCGATTCTCTCTTTAATACGGAAGCAGGATTCGATGATTATAAAGACGATCTACGTTGCAGGCCAAATCTCTTAAACTATTTCGCGGGCGGGAGCGACTATTTACCGGCACAGTCCGGAAAGCGCATTCCTTTCGAGCTATCTTTGGCGATCCACAGCGATGCCGGCTACAGGAAAGATGGAAGTATTTTCGGCACGTTAGGCATTTGTACGACGCAAGACGGAAGCGGATCGACGACCTTCCCATCCGGACTTTCGCGTAAAGCGTCGGCCGATTTCGCCGATATACTTTTGACGGGCATAGTCCGAGATTTGGGCAAGACGTACAATGTTGCGTGGACGCGGCGCGAACTTTGGGACCGCAATTATGCCGAAACGAGGATGCCAAACGTCCCCTCCGCGATCTTGGAGACAATGTCTCATCAGAATTTCTCTGACATGAAGTTCGGCCACGACCCAAATTTCAAATTCACGATGGCGCGTGCGATTTACAAGGCCATACTTCGCTACGTATCCGCCTCGCACAGAATTGATCAGCCCGTAGTAGCGCCGCTCCCGATACGCAATTTCTCTGCCCTACTCTCACCCGAGGGCGATGCGGCCTTATTAAATTGGCAAGCTACGCCCGATTCGTTAGAACCAAGTGCCGTTCCCGACAAATACGTGTTGTATATAAAGCAAGGCGACAACGAATTTGACAACGGTCAAATCGTAAATAGCACATCCGTTCGTCTAAATATTACGCCCGGCGTGCGTTATAGTTTCCAAGTAACAGCCGTTAACAGTGGCGGAGAGAGCTTTCCAAGCGAAGCGCTGACCCTATATAAAGCCAAAGAATCAAAGCATACGGTCCTAATCGTCAATGGTTTTACACGCCTAAGTGGCCCTTGTCCGATAGAGACGCCCGATAGTTTAGGCTTTGATCTACGCCAAGACATAGGCGTGCCCTATTTGTACACCACGGCCTTTGCCGGTTATCAAAAAAACTTTGATCGTGCGGCTGAAGGGCTTGAAGGCCCGAACGGTTTGGGCTATTGTGGACAAGAGTTGATGGGGAAACAAATTGCCGGCAACACATTTAATTACCCCGAAACGCACGGCGCGGCCATACAAGCTATGGGCGATGTATCTTTCGTATCCTGTTCTAAAGCAGCAGCTCCAACTATCGATTGGAAACACTTTGATGCCGTAGATTATATAGCCGGCTTAGAAAAAAACACCTCTTACAATCTGCGCCCCTATGAAGCCTTTCCGACCAATATTCGGCATAAAATGGAAGAATATGCTCGCAATGGGGGCAACCTTTTGGTAAGCGGCGCTTACGTTGCCTCTGATGAGCAAACCTCTGCGGCAAAGAATTTCTTGAGTAAAGTTTTTAAAGCAAAGCTAATTGGCTCGAAAACGATTGAGAATACCGATAGCTTGATCGGTTAAACCTAACTTTACCCTTCTATAACCAACTTAACGAAGATCATTACACCATTCAAAACTGCGATTTGATTCTACCGACAGACGACAGCGCTTTTACCGCGTTTACTTTCTCTGATCGCACCCCCTGCGGCGTAGCTTTTCGAGGCAAACAGCGTCGAGCTATTATGATGACCATCCCTTTCGAATGCATCACGTCTGCCACGATTCGGCAGCAAGCTATGAAAGCGATGCTCCGCTTCCTGTTTGAAAGAAAATAAGTTGGACAACTAAAGGCTGAACAACAAGCATTTGCCAGCACAATATTCCTCCGTCGGCGCTTTTTATCGTGAGCGTAAAGGCCTACGCTCGTGAGAGTACGAGTGTGCGCTCGTGATAAAAAAGGTCTACGCTCACGAAAGGACATTAAACTTATAGGACATGCGCGCGCCACGCTCAGTGCTTCGTGCTTGTATGCATTGCTCTTCTGCTTTATATTTCTATGCGAATCGTGCGCAATACAAACAAACAGAGGCGCACCCAAACGATGCGCCTCACGTGAGCAGTTGTCTGCTAAATATATAAAGGTACTGAGATTATTTTTCCAAACTTTCTACTGCTGTTTTAAGTTGTTCTAAGCACTGAAGAATATATGCGCGCGGCGAACCCACATTCATGCGCATAAAACCTTCACCTCCCGGGCCAAACATCTCACCATCGTTGAGCGCCAATCGGGCTTTGTCGACAAAAAGTTGCTGCAACTGATCGTGGTCTAAGCACAACGCGCGACAATCGAGCCAGATGAGAAAGCTCGCTTCAGGGCGAATCGGTCGAATCTGAGGCATATAGCGTTCACAGAAAGCTTCGACGGCCAAGATATTCTCTTCTACGTAAGCCAACATCTGCCGGCGCCAAGTTTCGCCTTGCTCATAGGCTGCCATTGTCGCAATAGGCGAGAAAATATTCCCTTCAGAGATGGTATTACCATCGAGCCAGCCGAAGAATTTCTTACGCAACTGCTCGTTGGGAACGATGGCATAAGAGCTAACCAAGCCGGCGATGTTAAATGTCTTACTCGGCGCGCCGAAAGTTATACTGATTTCCGCCGCTTCCTGAGAAACGTGCGCAAACGGTATGTGTTTGTTACCGAAAATTGCCATATCGCAGTGTATTTCATCAGAAATGACCACCATATGATGCGAATAACAGAAATCGGCTAAGCGTTTGAGCGTCGCGTGATCCCAACAGCGTCCGCCGGGATTATGAGGGTTGCATAAAATAAAGACCTTGCATTGCTCGTCATAGCACTCTTCGAGTTGCTCAAAGTCCATTTCATAGCGTCCATCCGGATTCAAGCGCAGCGGATTGTTGACCACCTTCAATTGGTTTCCCCCTCCGGCACGAGATGGAAAGGATGATAGACGGGCGATTGTATGATCACCTTATCGCCGGGCTTGGTAAAGACGTTGAGCACATAGCCAATGCCTTTTACGATTCCTGAAATAAAGCGATACCAATCGGGCTGCGTCTGCCAACTATGGTGATCTGCTATCCATTTAGCTATAGTTTCCCAATAGCCTTTTGGGAACGAGGTGTAGCCTAAAATAGGATGTTGTAAGCGTTTTTTCAGGGCGTCTAAAATAAAATCGGGAGATGCGAAGTCCATATCCGCAACCCACATAGGCGAAAGGTCATCACGATGCCAGATAAGCGGCATAAACTCGTGCTTCATATCGTTGGAACCTTTGCGTTCTATGATTTGGTCAAAATCATATCGTTTATCCATTGGTCAAAGATTTGTTATGTGTGTTTTTATTTCAGTGGTAGGGTTAACCGGTCTTGATTTTCCGGAGCATTCGCTGCTTGCGGGCAAGGTTACTTCCGACCTTATGCCCCATTATAGCGATTTGCTTTTGGGCAAATAGGAAGAATTATTGGTAATATGGCGTGAATCTATAGGAATTTGGTCTTTATGGCTCATAAAGAAGAGCATAGCGGGAAAGAGACCGAACAAATTTATCGGAAAACGGCCTTATAATGAGCAAAATAAAGGCTTACATCAAAGTCTTTGGCGCTTTATATTGTCCTTTGCCAATGGTCCTTTTCCCGTAATTGATGCAATGCTTCGGGCAATGGTGATAACAAGCCAGACAACCCGTACAGCGACCGCCCCACGCTGGACGGGAGGATGGGAACGTAATATTCTGCACCGGACAGACGCGTTCGCAGGTACGACAAGTGATGCAATCGGGCGTAGCGGAAAAGGGCTTATCACTCAATAAAAAGCGATTGAAAAATGGCCTTAAGAGATAGGTCTTCAAGCGCGGGAATCGGCCGGGTACAACTTGCACGATTTGGTGGCGAAGGCGGATGTGCTCGGCAATCACTTTAAGCTCTTCGCGCGCCACAACAAGTTTCTGCTCAGCCAAAGCCTCACTATCAACGTCGAAACCGGGAAGGGATACGTAGGTATTGGGCATACGCAGCGAAAAAGCTGCTTGCAGTGAGCGCTGATGATGGATGTGCAAACTCTTTCAAAGTTTTGTCCGTACAACCTATGTCGTCGCCGCAAGTACATACCATATATATGTACGAAACTTGGGCGGAAATTATCACGCCTTCAAGCCATTGGGCAAAGATCTCGGGCATTCCCCAAGCGTAAATGGGAAAGACTAAGCCTAAAGTTGCGTCCTCGATAACGGGAGGTGCCGTTGTAATGGGCGTAATTGCGTCATCAAGGAAGGCGCCCAAGGCCTCGGCGACCAAACGTGTGTTGCCTGTCCCTGAAAAGTAGCAAATCATTGACGAATCAAGGATTGATAAACGAAGCAATCTGAAAATACTTTGCGCACGGCTTCTTGTTTGTGCCTGAATAATCCGAATACGCAACTCCCACTGCCGGACATAGCGGCGTAAACTGCGCCCATATCGTAGAGCGTCTCTTTAATGGCCGCTATTTTTGGAAACCGGGGGAAGACGGTCGCTTCAAAGTCGTTTTTTATCAGATCCTTCCATTCTTCAACCGGGCGTTGCACAGAATCCGGCAAGAATTTGTCGGCCGGACGTGGACAAATCGAAGCATAAGCCGCCTTTGTTGAGACTGCTTCTTGGGGTTTTACCAAGACTAAAGTCCAACCTTTTAAGGTAAATCAATAGGCGATAATTCGTTGCCTATACCTGTGGCGAACGAAGGCTTACCTTGAATGAAGAATGCACAATCGGCGCCAAACGCAGCTACACGCTCTTCCATTTGTTCGTCGGATAAACCTAACTGAAACTCGGTATTGAGCATTCGCATCATAAAGGCGGCGTCGCTACTGCCGCCTCCAAGACCGGCACCGGAAGGAATGCGTTTGTTTAAGTAAATATCCAGCGATGGCAAATCAAACTCAGCGCGCAACTGTTCATAAACTCGAATGACTAAATTGCTTTCTGCCGGCCCTTCCAAACGATGGCCTACCTGCTGAAACCGATACGGATCGTTACTGTATTGGAGTTGTTTAAATTCCAGTACGTCTGTGAGCGGTACCGGATAGAAAATCGTCTCCAAGTTGTGATATCCGTCGGCGCGCTTACTGACAATGTTCAGTCCGATATTGATTTTGCAAAAAGGATACTCAATCATAATGTCTGCATTATACTTCTTTGAAGCGGAAATCTCGATCTTTGTGCTTATTAAACCAAGGATGCACCAAAACCAAATACACGCAAAGTAAACCTACGACAACTCCGGCACCCACATAATACAATGTGCCGGCCGAAAGTCCATCATAACAAAAAGCTACGACGCTCCAACCGATAGCAAAACCTATGCGCCAGCCCAACATAAAGGTGTTCTGTGACGTTCCGCGCTGACAATGCCCGGACAATTTCAGGAAATACATCAAGAGACGTGAGGCCGTCAGGCCGCAGCCTGCGCCAAAGAGCGCGTATGCAGCGTTGTGCATTGAAGGAAGTGGCTGTACGAGCAACAGGAGTGCAGCTAAATACAACAGAAGTCCGACAGACATTTCTGCACGATCGTCCGCCTCGACAAAAACTGTCTTGCGCACGAAAAATGCTGCGAGAAGGCCGGCGCCAATAAATAGCATATCGTTCACCGTAACAGAGATAGGAGTTTGCAGCACAAGAGCCAGCAACATTCCCTCTATACCTGCGGCCACTAAACACATAAGAAATAAAGGCCAACCACTGGAACGCCAGAAGCGATCACAAGAAATCAGCTGCACTTTAACAGGGGCTTTGAGCGGAATCTTTGTACAGAAAACCAAAAAGATGGACAAGCACAGCGGAATGAACAACAAGGCGTCCGTCAAAGCCGGTTGCCGAAGTAACTGCGGCAAATAAAGCACGCAAAGCCACCCAATCGGGAGTCCGAAACGCCCAAACCAGCTCAACAAACTATCGCCTAAAGTTCGACTAGATGAGAGCAACAGGTCATTAACGATTGTATTATTGAGTGCATTTTGCGCAGATTCGAAGAAGACGCCAAAACATGCAGACAAGACATATATATAAATGAGCGGCAAGTTCGCCTCTAAGAGGGCCAAAGCGCAAACGCCTTGCAAAATACTACTCCACAAAAATACGGCCTTACGTGAAAAGCGCTCAACGATGTAGGCATTGAAGGGACCGGGAACAATCAATCCGACGGTGAAAGCTAAGATACAACCGGTCGTGATCAGAAAATCGCCGCCAAAGTGTAAATAAAGATAAGGGATTAAGCCGAAAGCGAAAGTCCAAAATAAGAGGTTCGCCCAGCAAAGTCTCTGAAAGTTTAAGCTCCGCAAAGGATTAGTAGCACTCGTTCTCATTGGGAAAATCTCCTGTCTTTACGTCGTTCACATAGCGCTTAATCGCGTCGGTCATCACCGTCGTTAGGTCAGCATAACGGCGGAGAAACTTGGGTGAAACGTCTTTATTCTTGCCCAGCATATCGTCAATGACGAGCACTTGTCCGTCAGCCGTACCGCCGCCAATCCCGATAATAGGAATGTCGACGGCCTCAACAACGCGCTGCGTCAACTTTGCCGGAATCTTTTCCAAGACAATGGCAAAGCAACCCACCTCTGCCAAGGCCAAAGCATCGGCATAGAGTTTATCGCTTTCCTCCTTTTCCTGCGCCCTTACGGCATACGTTCCAAACTTATTGATGCTCTGCGGTATTAGTCCTAAATGGCCCATCACAGGTATACCTGCGTCGAGAATTTTTCTAATTGTTGGGAGGATTTCTACGCCACCCTCCACTTTTAAGGCGTCGCAGCCACTTTCTTTCATCATCCTAATAGCGTTGCGAACGCCATCATCAGCGCAGACTTGGTAAGAACCGAACGGCATGTCGCAGACGACCAAGGCCCGCTTCACGCCACGCACCACGCCGGACGCATGATAAATCATCTGATCCACAGTAATCGGGAGCGTAGTCACATTGCCGGCCATCACATTCGAAGCGCTATCGCCCACGAGTATGATATCAATGCCGGCACCATCGACAATGCGCGCCGTGGTATAATCATAAGAGGTCAGCATCGCGATTTTTCGGCCGCCGGCCTTCATTTCTTTCAAACGTTTTGTCGTCACCTTGCGGTGATCATCATTCAAATAAGCAGTCATGATTGATTCTAAGCTTTAGAAATAAGGCCTTCAGCCCAGCATAGCGCTAAAGGAAGAATAGGTGAATTGATTGAAGTCAGGGATCACTACGTCGCAGAGGGGCGCAATGCGCTCCGGAGCATTTTCTGTCGACAAACCAACCACTTTAGCCCCACTATCGCGCCCGGCTTGCAGTCCGCTGAGTGAGTCCTCAAAGACCACACACGCTTGGGGCGCTAAGCCGAAATAGTCGGCCGCAGCTATATAGCAGTCGGGTGCGGGTTTTGAGCGACGCGTATCCTCTGCCGTAAAAATATGTGTGAATAAGGATTGAAAATCAGGCAATGCGGCATAAAGAGAGGCCATCTTCTCTTCGTTTGAACTCGTCACGCAAGCCGTAGGTATACCATGTTGTCGCAACGCGCGTATAAAGGCTACAACGCCCTCCACATAGGGAAACTTCATGTGAGCTTCAAAATGCTTAAGGCGGGCTTTTATCTCTGCTTGAAGCGCTTCGTCGCCGGGAAAATAGCAATTAAAGATGTTGATAAGCGTGTTGCCCTTAATCTCTTTGCGAAATTTGCCCGCGAGGGTAGAAATTCGCGTCCGATAGTCGTCCAAAACGCCGTATATTGCGGCTCTGTATTGACAATAACTCCATCGCAATCAAACAGAGCTGCTGTTTTCAGACTTGTAACCATATTGTATTCGTCTTGAATATGCAGCAAAAGTACGACTAACTTTCTAAGTTGCAAAGAATAGTTACGCCTTCTGTTCGCTACCGGCAGCATATAGGCTTGTAAACGCTTATTTTGAGAACTACGATGCACATTATTGACAGCTCAGATCTCTGAGATCGTGCTCGTCGTCCTTGCTTGCAACCAAGCGAAGCCGAACGCTCGAAGCGGTGATGGCAAAAGCTGCAAGCAATAGTTCTGTTTCCCGACTGAAAAGCGCCTATATTTTGCCTTTTGGTTCACATCCGGACGCTTTAGAAGCATTTACCTACCGGGAAGTACGCACATTAGTCAGCACCCGCTACTGAATGAGCATCAAGCGCTTTGGAGTATGCCGTTTGCGCTCGTGATAAAAAACCTTTGCGCTCACGAGAACAAACCTTTACGCTCACGAAGTGAAGCCTTTTTTCTCACGATAAAAAACCTGCGACTTACGTGTTTTATGCGTAGAAAGCCGATGGGGATAAATCTAAATAGCAGACAATAACTAAGCAAGAGAGGGACTTACGTTTCACTTCCAACGATAAAAGCGTCGCGAATGTGTATTGAATATACCTTTAGCTTATCAGTAGGACTCACAGCTAAAAAGCAGACGAAGCAAACCGGAAGGCAATCAGCCGGATGGGCGTGCGAATGAAGCGAATAAGGCAATGGCAGCGCAGCAGACAGGCAACTCACCGGTTAACAAAGGGAGATATAATTTTTTAGTTAGGAAATACTTATGAAAAGTCTTTAAATGCTTACATTTGCACGAAACCCAATCTTTGACTTATATAACTTACTAAATAGTATTCTTTATGAAAAGAATTAAACACCTGCTACTCTTGCTATCCTTTGCAAGTTTAAGTATCCCCACCTTGGCGCAATATGTGCCGGAGGCTATGGAACTCGACTCAGATTCTGTCGTCGTAGATAGCATTGAAGGATTCGATATGGATTTTAAGGTTTCCCTTGATAGCCTGAGGCTACTCGTTGAGCAAAACCCGCAGGATGGAAAAGCTTGGCTAAACTTGGCAGAGGCCTATTGGTACCAGGATGCTGACACAACGCTCTTTGAACAGGCGCTACAGAAATGCGTGTCTCTCTTACCGGCAGCCAGCTCAGATGACCTGGAAAGAGCTTGTTGGCTGGCTAAGGTTGGCTTTTCCGGAAACAAGCGCATAGAGCTATTGAAAACAATGCTGCAGCGTCTGCCGCAAAATGTAATAATCAAAAACGGCTTAGCCCAGGCTTACTACGAGGAAAATGACTACGATATGGCTGAATACTATGACTCGATCAACTACGAATATATTCGCACACACCACGCTGAAGATTATGTAGAAGCGCTAACTGACGCCGCTGAACGGGTAACAAGCGTGGAAGATTCAATAAAAATAAGTACAGGAATGCGCAACTATCGCGCTTGGAAACGAATCAAATTAGCCTATGACATTTCCGATGGCAACTACGGGACTGTATTTCTTCTGGCGGATTCCTATATGAAATTAGCAGCATACGGAAATTCGATCTATGCCTCTGAAAACGAAGCGCGCATTAAGGCGGGATTGATGCCGATAGATTTTACACAAGCGCTTGTAGATTCGGCTTTCACCGTAATATTAGCTGAAGAATTAGGGAATGAAGTTGATATACCCTTATTTTTCTTCAAAGAGGGGAAAAAACTAGGTGCTAGCACAGTTCGAGCTATTGAAAATTATATTCTACAAAAAATTAAGTCAAAACCGCAGGAACCTCAATGGCACTACTATGAAGGAATGCTTTTGATGCATTGCAATAGGACTGAAGAAGCCATTCCTCACTTAGAAGCAGCTTACGAGCAAAGGCCCAACGAGGATTTGGCGTTCGTGTTAATCTATGGCTACTATAGAATGCGTCAATGGGGAAAATCTATTGAATTGGTAAACAAATTAATCCAGGAACAAAAGGGTAACGAAAGAGACTTAGTAGAGTCCTACGACCTTCTCTGCAAGCTCTACGGCGCACAAGGAAACTATGGGGCAGCAATTAAAGCCGTAAATAAATGTATCAAGATTGGCAAGAAGATTGACTGGTATGGACTCTCTATGGCTTACGAATTGCGGGCTATGACTTACATCTTGCAAGGTCAAGGGAAAAACGCTCAACTCAATTCGAAAGCTTTGGCTGATCTACAAATAGCTTTCGAAGCATCAGAAGATTTATACAAGCGTCAAATGATGGCAGTCTGGTACGGATGGCTGCTTGATCAGCCGCACAAAGCGCTTCCGGCTCGATCTGACTCGCTCAGTTTGCAGGCCAATTGGCGAACGTTTGCGCTTAAAATTGATGTAACAATATCTGTGGCTAACATCATTGCACAGTATTTTTGGGGCGATGCCGCCCAAGCACGCCAAGACATGGATGAAGTCTTAGCAAATGACCCCAACAACGAATACTTCTTTGAAATTGCAGGGTTCTACGCGCTTCAAGGTGATACAGCAAAAGCCATAGAGGTGCTTCGAAATGGCATCAAAGAGGGCGATTATTGGTATGCAGGACTCCGAGATCTCCCGTGGTTGAGCAGCCTGAAAGGGAATCCAGAATATGAGGACTTATTAAAATAAGCTGAATTCGTCGAACTCAGGCCAACTTACCAAATAATTTTCTTTATGAAAAGAATTAAGCATCTGATACTCTTGCTATTCTTGCAAGTTTGAGTATCCCGACCTTGGCGCAATATGTGCCGGAGACGATGGAAATCGACTCGGATAGCGTCGTCGTTGATAGCATTGAAGAAATCGAAATGGATTTTGAGGTTTCCCTTGATAGCCTGAGGCTACTCGTTGAGCAAAACCCGCAGGATGGCAAAGCTTGGCTGGATTTGGCAGAGGCCTATTGGCGCAATGATGCTGACACAGCGCTCTTTGAACAAGCGCTACTGAAATCCATTTCTCTGCTACCCGAATCTCAACCGGATGATTTGGAAAGAGCCGGTCGACTGACTAAGATCGCCCTATCCGGAAACAAGCGCATTAACCAGTTGAAAACGATGCTGCAGCGTCTGCCGCAGAACGTAAAAATCACAGACTACTTAGCAGAAGCTTATTTCGACGACAATGAAGATGACATAGCAGAACATTATGACTCGATCAACTACGAATATATTCGCATACACCGCTCTGAAGATTATGTGGATGCGTTGATTAACGCCGCCGGACGGGTAATAAGCGTGGAGGCGTCAAAGAGAATAAGCACAGAAATGCGCCATTATCGCTCTTGGCAACGCTATAAGTTGGCCTATGACATCTCGCCAAACTACGGTATAGCACTTCTTTTGGTGGATTCTTATATCAAATTATCGCCATACGGCAATACGATCTATGCCGCAGAAAACGAGGCGCGCAAAAGGGCGGGGTTGATGCCGGTAGATTTTACGCAAGCGCTCGTAGATTCGGCTTTCACCTTATTAGCGCCCGAAAAAATGGTGCACTATTCCATTTTGCCGCTATATCTTTTCAAAGATTGGGCGAAAATAGATAGTAGCGCGGTTAAAAATATTGAGAATTGTTTTCTACAAAAGATTAAAGCCCAACCGCAGGAACCGGTGTGGAGCTACTTTGAAGGAATGTTTTTGATGTTTTGCGGCAAGACGGAGCAAGCCCTCCCTTACTTGGTCACAGCCTACACGCATCTTCCTGACGAAATTATATCGGAGGCGCTAATATTCGGCTACAATCAAACGCATCAATGGAAAAAATCGATTGAATTGTTAAACAAACTAATCCAAGAACAAAAGAATGATGAAAGTGGCTTGGCAGATTCTTATAGCCTTCTCTGCAAGCTCTACGGCGCACAAGGCAACTATGAGGCAGCAATTAAAGCCGTAAATAAATGTATCAAGATTGGCAAGAAGATTGACTGGTATGGACTCTCTATGGTTTACGAATTGCGGGCTATGACTTACATCTTCCAAGGTCAGGGAAAAAACGCTCAGCTCAATTCGAAAGCTTTGGCTGATCTACAAACAGCTTACGAAACATCAGAAGATCTCTACCAACGTCAAATGATGGCGCTCTGGTACGGATGGCTGCTTGACCAGCCACACAAAGCGCTCCCGGCTAGATCTGACTCGCTCAGTTTGCAAGCTAATTGCCGCACTATTGCGCTTAAATGCGATGAAACAACATCTGTAGCTAACATCATCGCACAGTATTTTTGGGGCGACGCCGCCCAAGCACGCCAAGACATGGATGAAGTCTTAGCGGGATACCCTAACAATGAATACTTCTTAGAAGTTGCAGGGTTCTACGCGCTTCAAGGTGAGACCGCAAAAGCCATAGAAGCGCTCCGACAATGCATTAAAAATGGCGATTATTGGTTTGCAGGACTTCGAGATCTCCCGTGGTTGAGCAGCCTGAAAGGAAATCCAGACTATGAGGACTTATTAAAATGAGATACAGACGTGGTGATAGGTAGTAAATAAGAGGAAAGAAGTTACCAGCAGACCAAATAAACAGCTTTAGAAGAATGCTGAAGTGCGTTTAGACGAATCTCAAACGATCATAAGCTGATTATAGACTACCGCTCCCACTAAACACCACGCGGGCACGAACAAAGCAAGAGGGCTGAAAAACTTTGTTGGGTTTTCAGCCCTATTTCCTTAAAAGCATCTAAAAAAACAGATGAAACAAGGACAACTTTCTCTAACCTGTACCAATGAATGCAGATTCTCAAACCAATATCATCAGTCAACCCCTCGCGCATTGAGACTTTATAGCGCGCATAAATCGTTTCGGGGCGCATAAATCGTTTCGGGGCGCATCTAAACAGGACTTTACCACCTAAAAGTGCTTTATAGCGAGCCTTTAAGACATTTACAAAGCATCTAAATTGGTTGTTATCGTGCGATTAGGATACTATACTCCGCCTCACTCATTATATAATAAAGCGTCGACACTGGTATGTGTAAATCAAGCAGGTTATTGTTGGGACGAAACAAGAAACCGCGGGAATAAAACTAAATCAACTGAAAGCCACGCCAATTCAAAAATTAGCCCACACAACAGCATACAACACGCTGCACAGCCTTATCTACAACATTAATTAAAGAGCAGCAAAGACTTACGCCCTCCTTATCACGCTACAGGCAGATAGATGGCCTTCACAAGTAAGAGATCGCAATAATAAAAACAAACCTTATGGGTTAACTAATAAACTTACTTTTCAGAAAATCAAAATTAGAACTCAACGTTTGGAGGGAACAAAAATTTCATAAGTCCCGTCATCAAAGAATACGCGAATCTCTTTAATTTCTCGCTTTTGTTTGTCAAAATTATTCGTTTTTAGAGAATTCAATGAAGCACTCCTGTAAATAGATTCTGACTTGGGCGTTGAAAGCACTTGTTGTTGTTGAGCTGAACCGCCGGGTTGATTGAAGAACGATGCTTCTAAATCGGTTTGATAAGGAGAATTTATCACCTCATCATTCAAAAATTGGTTCGACTACGACTTCTTGTTTAGAGGGTGTAGATAAAAACCGAAGCATTACTAAATTTATCCCCTTCACCAAATAAGAGCCAGTTCACATTTACTTCTGGGAAGGCATTATGAATAGCTAAAAACATGCTTGTTGGTAGGATTAGTTCTTCCGGTAAAAATACTTGATAGAGAAGCTGCAGACAGGTTTAGTCGTTGTGCAAATTCTTGTTGAGACAAATTATGGTCATCCATTAGTTGCCGTATACGATCCTTCATTTCCATTATATGCTGAATTTAGAGCATGACGGTCTTTGGGGGACAAAAAATCGTCATTTTACATTAAACATTCTAAGTCATGCAAAGATAAACATTTTAAGAAACCCACACAACGTATCGAATAAGAAAATCAAATTTGATATTCAATTTGCAAGCCAAACGACAATATACAGACATAAATCATATAGAAATCACAATCATCAAATATTAGCTATATAAACCATAAGTTCTCATATGGGTATTACAATATACTATAGATAACAGTCATATAACACTTATCTTCAATCATATTACGCAAAACAATGCGCGAGCAGAGACATCAAATACCAGCCACACAATAAAAATCAATCCAAATTCTTGTAAAGCACTTCATTAATATCGCATATAAACGCTGATAATCTGCAACTTAAATCTAATTTGTAGAGAGTTGATTTTTTTATTTTTGCACACAAAAACAAAAACTACACACCAAAACAACATTTACATATCTAAAAACATTAACAACTCATTTCTTTTTGCACCTATTCTTTTTTTCTATATAGATTTACATATAAACATTTGTACATTGAATTGCTGAATGTCAATTGCTATTTCGATATTTTAATTTGTAGTATAAGACCTCCATCTCTCAGTAAAAAATCGTAGATATAAGTTCCTTTTAAAACAATCAAGGAAAGACCAAGCTAAAAGCATACAACGCAATCATGAGATAAGAATAACAACGTAATAGGCTGATTATATTGAGATAAGCACAAAACATACTCCATATAAAAATAGGGCTAAAAAACTTTTCGTGAACAATAATCGCAATATAGAGATTACAATTTGTGCGTAATCAAACTAATCAGAGCATGATTAAAGGCTATTACGAAGAGAAATCGGCAAATAATACACAGTTCTAATTTCAACAGGAAACTATTTCGACAGAAAAGGCAGCTCTGAAAGCGCAGAAATTTTACTCAAAACAAGGTAAGCGACAAAGTAAAGTGGCAACTTTGAAATTTCAAAGTTGCCACTTTACGCCATCTGTTAGCAAGAAAATATTTTACATAAAGGACTCAATGGAGAATAAACGATAAAAGCTCCTTCATCAACTCCTCTGAAGAAATTGTTGTGCTCCCTACCCCTTTTGAACGAGCATCTGTACGACGAATTTCAGCAACAATCCGCATCACTTTTTCAGCTCGGTAATTTCGCATTGCTACTGCATAGGTTTTTCTAAACTGCCAATCGCTTACTCCTATCCATGATGCTATTCCACTCTCTGTTTTATCCATAGAATAATATGCCAGCATCAAATTTGAAAAGAAACGAAATAAAGTCGGCAAAGTTCGTTGAATTGGAAAGTCCTTAGGATTTCCGTCAAAATATTTCTTAATTTTGTAAGTCTTCAGTACATCCTTTTGAGCAAGCGCATCCTGTAGCTCGTAAAGATTGTATTCTTTACTCACTCCGATGATTGCAGCCACAGAAGCAACAGAGATTGAAGGCGCCGCTGATAACGAAGAAAGACAAAGCTTATCTAACTCTGCCGCCAAGCGGTTAAGATCTGCGCCAACATACTCTATTAATAATTGTAAGGCAGCCGGCTCTATCTTTTTTTGTCTTGCAGCAAGATAGGAATTAATAAAAGAAGGCAACTGCGAATCATATAAACGCTTTGACTCAAAAAGAACACCAATCTTTCCTAAAAGTGCAATGCCCTTCTTACGTCGATCTATCGTGCCGTTTTTATAGCAGAACACGAGAATAGTAGAAGCCTGCGGCTGCTTGAGATAATATTCTAGTCGCTCATAGTCTTTTATATTCTGCGCTTCCTTTACTAGCACAACAAGCCGAGGCGCCCCCATAGGGAAGCCTTTGGCTGCATCCAAGACATTATCAATAACAACATCAGCCCCATAAAGCGTGATTAAATTAAAATCACGCTCTTCAGGGCGCAAAAGCCTTTGATACGAGCAAATCAGCAAGGCGATCAATGTAGAAGCTTTCCTCTCCCATTAAGAAATAAACGGGCTTAAAAAAATGCCGGCATTTATTTCTCGAGCGACGCTTTCATACGTAGGGCCGACACTCTTTTTTTGTGACAAAAAGCCATCGTCACCAATCAAATTTCAGATGCCTTACCGTGCGCCGTTGATCCATAATAAGCTGCATAGCCTCTATACCAATCCTGACGTGCGTCTCAGAAAAAGTTATTTGTTACCTTTTTATCGCTGGCTTCCGTCTTAATGCCATCAGCCTCCATCGGATTATCAGACACCAACAACAATGCCCCAGTAGGAATGTGATTATAAAAATCCGCAAGAGAAAAGCGTAGCTGTCTCCATATCTACGGCCATGGCTCGCGTCTCTCGCAAATAAGTCTTAAAACGCTCATCATGCTCCCAAACACGTCGGTTCGTCGTATAAACCGTTCCCGTCCAATAGTCATGGTTATTATCTCTCAAAGCCGTTGACACAGCACGCTGCAGCATAAAAGCCGGAAGCGCAGGCACCTCTGGCGGAAAATAGTCATTTGATGTTCCCTCTCCACGAATGCCGGCCAAAGGCAAAATATAATCACCCAAGCGCGTTTTATCCGAAATACCGCCACACTTTCCCAAGAAAAGGCAAGCTTTCGGATGCACCGCACTCAGCAAATCCATAATAAGCGCAGCATTGGGGCTTCCAATGCCAAAATTTATCATTGTAATTCCATTTGCCGTTACAGCTCTCATATTAGCGTCAAAGCCAACCGACTTTGTCTGCATCTGATCGCAGAAAAGGTCCACATAATGGTTAAAATTCGTCAGAAGAATATGATCTCCAAAATCTTCCAACTTCATTCCGGTATAGCGCTGTAGCCAATTTCCAACAATTCCTTCACGTGTCATCATAAATTCGTACTTTTGCATTGTCCCCTTAGAAAGGTTTATAATTGAAGTCTTTTCATCGGCAGACAATTTCCTCTAATGTGCAAAATTAGAAAAATGATTTCATTAAATCTCCCTACTTTTAATACAAAAATCAAGTCGCGCCCGGATGGAAACTATGACATATTTGATTTTCTCCGCAAACGCTATGTGCGACTTACGCCCGAAGAATGGGTTCGTCAGCATTTTGTGCACTACCTAGTTGAACAAAAAGGCTATCCCACCGCACTACTTCAAAACGAAATCAGTCTGCCGCTCAATGGCAGCCTACGCCGTTGCGATACAGTTCTTTTTGATCGCGACGGATCCCGTCCCCGCATGATTATAGAATATAAGGCTCCCAACGTGCCTATTACCGAAAAAGTATTTAAGCAGATTTCTGCTTACAATAGCAAGCTGCGAGCTGATTACCTTATCGTCAGTAATGGATTAACACATTATTGTTGCCAATTAAATTATACCGACAACAGCATCAAATATCTCTCTTGAAGTGCCCAACTATGATGCACTTTAACTTTCTATTCTCCTCCACTCTGCTTCTTCAAACAGGAGTTAGGCTTCCTGTCTATTGATATACAATCACTTATTGCCCCTATCAATAAGCACTTACGCTGTTTTGCCTCTTCTTTCCTCCCCTCCACTGCCGCAAATTACTTTTCTCAACAAGCAGACCGACTTACGAGTTCAATAGATAGCAAATATTATCTATCCATTGCTGACCACTCGCCACCGCCCTCTGAAAAAACAAACTAACCTGCTGCAAAAGACGGGATCAAAAACTGCGTGTGCTATGCTATAAACCTCTCAGTTTACTCATACATTCACACATCTGCTTCATAACGCCACATTAATTGCCCATGCTTCGCATATACGAACGCAAGAAATAGGGCTAAAAAGAGGCAAGGAATGAAGAAAGACAACCAAACGAGCACTAATCACGAACAAAGCCCCGTCTCGCCTCTACACATCTTATTATACTATTGTTTGACCTCATCGTGCTTTTGTTTGGCCCCGGCAAACTATCGTTTGGCCCCAGCAAACCATCGTTTGGTCTCAGCAAACTATCGTTTGGCGGCAGCAAACAACAATCGTTTGCGACCGAAAAGCGGCTGTTTTTAGATCTATCACAAAAAAACTCCTTTCACAGATTTGAAACTAACGATTCAACAAACTATGACAGATATAAATTGGCAATATCAAAAAGCCATTACCCTAGACTTTGTCACGTGTAAGCACACCTTTGTTTGTTTGCGCAAAAAGATAGGGAGGCAGATGAGAAGCCGGAGCGTAGCCAATGGAGAGACGACACTTCTGCCCTGCTTAATCCTCCATGAAATTACATAAAGAACAAGTCTGATAGAAAAAGAGTGAGTAAGATGAATAAAACAAAATGAAAGTTAGATTATATCTCTTATTCCCAAACGAATAAGTGACACATAACGACTTTAGGATAAGACTCGGAACGCGTAAAATGTTCTTTCTGTAAAGTATACTCTAGAAAATTCGGCCTTTTCTTGTGGAGTTTCGGCTATTTTATCCTAATTTTGCAGACGTCAAATAAACCGATATGTATGAAACCCATAATCAAGCTTAAGAAAGGGTTGAACTTGAGGCTTATAGGAGAAGCACCGCTTACGTTAAAACAAGCGGCGCCATCTGCTACATACGCCTTGCAGCCAACAGATTTTCTTGGGATTGTTCCTCGCCTTCAGGTGAAAGAAAACGATCACGTTAAGATTGGCGATACGCTGTTTGCGGATAAAGAAACAGAGCGCATAAAGTTCGTAGCTCCCGTTAGCGGTACAGTTACATCGATTGTGCGCGGCGAACGTCGCAAACTCTTACGCATTATTATTACTCCAGATGCAGAGCAACAGGAGAAAGCGATTACGCCATTAAATTTGGACAAAGACACGCCGGAAACAGTAACTGAAAAATTGCTGGAAACCGGTCTTTTTGCATTTCTTCAACAACGGCCTTACGCGATCACAGCATCGCCCAAAGACACACCTAAAGCCATTTTTGTTTCGGCCTTTAGCAAGATGCCTTTAGCCGCCGACTTTTCCTTTGTCGTAAAAGGTCAAGAAGCAGCTTTTAAGGCTGGTTTAACAGTGCTCTCCCGTTTGGCAAAAGTGCATTTGGGTATTTCTCCGGATCAAGTCGGTCAAGACTTTGTCCCGACTGACGGCGTTGACGTTAACGTCTTTGATGGTCCAAACCCATCCGGAAACGTTGGCGTACAAATCAATCATATCTCCCCCATTAACAAAGGAGATGTAGTCTGGACGATCGGAGCCGAAGAAGTAATTTCATTGGTCGCTATGCGCTGACTGGAAAATTAGATTTCACGCGCCGCATTGCTGTGGCCGGAGCGGAGATTCAAGACCCGAGCTATTATGAAATCAAGTTGGGCGCATCAATTGAGAGTCTGCTCAAAGGACAATTGAAGACAGCAGAGCACGTTCGCATCATCGACGGCAACCCGCTTGTGGGCCGCAAAGCAGACTTAGAAGGCTATGTCGGCGCTCACACTACGGAAGTTTGCGCTCTGCCCGAAGGCGACAACGTACACGAAGTATTTGGCTGGATTGCGCCTCGCTTCAACGAGTTTTCTACCAGTCGCAGCTATTTCTCTTGGCTCTTTGGGAAGAAAAAATACAATCCCGACTGTCGCATCAAAGGCGGGCAACGCCATATGATTATGAGTGCGGAATATGAACGCGTATTCCCGATGGATGTTTTGCCAAGCTTTTTGATCAAAGCCATCATTACGGGCGATATTGACCGCCAAGAAGCATTGGGAATCTACGAAGTAGCGCCCGAAGACTTTGCCGTGGCAGAATATATCGACTCTTCCAAGCTCGAATTACAGCGCATTGTGCGTGAAGGCCTGGATATTTTAAGAAATGAAAATAGCTAAATAATAAATTGATTCGCCCTTTATGGGTGCAAATCCAATAACGAAACACAATGCTTCAATCATTTTTCGACAAACTCAGGCCTCACTTTGAAGAAGGCGGGAAGTTGCACGCTTTCCACTCGGTCTTTGAAGGTATGGAGACCTTTGTATTGGTGCCGAATACGACTGCAAAGGTCGGTGTGAGCATCCACGATGCCATCGATTCAAAACGTATTATGACGTTTGTCATTATTGCGTTGCTGCCGGCCCTATTCTTTGGGATGTACAACATCGGTTACCAAACTTATATGACGCCTCCGGCTGTCGTAGGCGCAAGCTTTTGGGAAATGTTTGCTTACGGCTTCCTCATTATGCTGCCCAAGATCGTCGTATCTTATGCGGTCGGCTTAGGTATCGAATTTGCCGTAGCACAATATAAACATGAAGAGATCAACGAGGGCTACCTCGTAACCGGTTTGCTGATCCCCATGATTGTGCCTATCGAGTTACCTTTGTGGATGCTGGCCGTAGCTGTAGCATTCTCCGTCATCTTGGCTAAAGAAATCTTTGGTGGTACGGGCATGAACTTCTTTAATCCGGCCTTAGTTGCACGTGCTTTCCTCTTCTTCTCTTATTCGGGCAATATGACCGGCGATAAGATTTGGATTGCCAAAGATACTTTCTTCGGATTAGGCAACCCGAACCTTACGGACGCAGTAACGATGGCTACTCCACTGACGCAAGCCAGCACGAATCAGCCGTTCTCAACGACTTTCACAGATATGGTCGTCGGACTTATGCCCGGATCTATCGGTGAAACAAGCGTTATCGCTATCCTCATTGGTGCAGTCATCTTATTATGGACACGCATTGCTTCTTGGCGGACGATGTTGAGCGTATTCGTCGGAGGTGGTTTAGTCGCTTTCTTGTTCAACAGTTTACATATTCAAGACAACGCTATCGCAAACATCCCCTGGTACGAACACTTAGCTTTGGGCGGTTTCTGCTTCGGTGCAGTCTTTATGGCAACAGACCCTGTGACGAGTGCCAGAACAGAGAAAGGAAAATTCATCTACGGCTTTTTCATTGGTGCTTTGGCTATCATCATCCGCGTTTTGAACCCCGGCTTCCCGGAAGGTATGATGCTGGCTATCTTGTTTATGAATGTATGGGCTCCTTTCATTGATTATTGCTTCGTAGAAAGCAACATTAAAAAGAGAGCTAAACGCGCTAAAGTAATACGCTATGAAACTGAATACAAACAGCAATACTTACACGATTGTTTACTCGATTGTTGTCGTAGTAATTGTCGCTTTCCTCTTAGCTTTCTGCTATAGCGCATTGAAGAGCCGCTCAGAAGCCAACGAACGTATCGACAAGAAGCAGCAGATCTTAGCTGCGCTGAACATTAGAAACGTCAGCAAAGAGCAAGTCGAAGAGAAATATAAAGAAGTAGTGGTCGCTGATGAAATCATCACATCTCAAGGCAATATCCTTAAAGATGGAGCGCAGAAGGATAAAGATGGATTCACTGTCAGCAGAAAGGATATGTCGAAAGATAATCTACCTATATATATCTGTAAGGTTAATGGAGAGACAAAGTATGTTCTCCCAATGGTAGGTAAAGGCCTTTGGGGACCAATCTGGGGATTCATTGCGCTCAACAAAGACAAAAAGACTGTCTTTGGGACCTATTTCGATCACGAAAGTGAGACGGCGGGTCTTGGTTCTCGTATTAAGGATGAGGATTTCCAAAATACCTTCCAAAAGAAGCAAGCTTACAGCGACAACGGCGACATTACGCTGCAAGTTGTGAAAGCCGGAGCAGCCTCAGATAAAACCACGCAATGCGATGGTATTACCGGAGCGACTTTGACCACAAACGGGGTTGAGAATATGATTAAAGAATACCTGGGCTTCTACAAAGCCTTCTTACAAAATAACGACAAGTAATGGGCAGCTTATTTTCAAAAGAGAATCGCAGAGTATTCTCCGAACCTTTAAACTTGAACAACCCGATCTTAATACAGGTCTTGGGTATCTGTTCTGCACTTGCTGTCACCGCGCAGCTGGAACCTGCTATAGTAATGGGTTTATCTGTTACGGTGATTACCGCATTCAGCAACGTAATTATTTCACTGATACGCAAAACTATTCCGAATCGCATTCGTATCATCATTCAGCTCGTTGTCGTAGCCGCATTGGTTACTATCGTGAGTATGATTCTGAAAGCCTTTGTTTATGATGTAAGCGTACAGCTTAGCGTCTACGTCGGTCTTATTATTACCAACTGTATCTTGATGGGACGACTCGAAGCTTTTGCGATGATGAACAAGCCTTGGGAAAGCTTCCTTGATGGTATCGGCAACGGTCTGGGTTATGCTTTGATCTTAGTGGTCGTAGGTAGCGTCAGAGAACTTTTCGGAAGTGGTACGCTCTTAGGCTTCTCCATCATCCCCCAAAGCTTTTACGATGCAGGCTACGTTGACAACGGTATGATGACGATGCCTACAATGGCTATGATCATCTTAGGCTGCGTTATATGGGCGCACAGAAGTATCGTGAAGGAAGAAGATCTGAATAATTAACAGTCAATTTCATAATCAAAATGGAACACGCACTTAGTCTTTTCGTCCGCAGTATTTTTTTGTGGATAATATGATATTCGCTTCCTTCTTGGGTATGTGCTCATACTTGGCTGTAAGCAAAAAAATGTGAAAACCTCTTTCGGCTTAGGTGTTGCCGTAACATTCGTTTTTAATCGTTACTGTACCGGTAGACTACCTATTGCAAACGAAAGTATTACAACCGGGAGGTATCTTTGGCGATGTTGATCTTACATACCTTTCTTTCATTCTCTTCATTGCTGTTATTGCAGGTATGACTCAGCTTGTAGAGATGTTTGTAGAGCGTTTCTCTCCCTCCCTATATTCTGCATTAGGTATATTCCTTCCTTTGATTGCCGTCAATTGTGCTATTATGGGAGCATCTCTCTTTATGCAGCAACGCATTGATATGGACCCCACGAATTCACAATACATAGGCTCTTTATTTGATGCGTTTATCTATGCCTTTAGTTCTGGTATTGGCTGGTTAATGGCTATCGTAGCTTTAGCAGCAATTCGTGAAAAGATGGCTTACACGAATGTCCCCAGACCTTTGCAAGGATTAGGTATTATATTTATAACGGTAGGCCTGATGTCAATGGCATTTATGTGCTTTAGCGGCTTGAAAATCTAAATCACGATGGACATTATATTTATTATAAGCAGTATTGCAGTCTTCCTCGGGATCATTCTCGTTCTCGTGGTTATACTTTTAACGGCTAAGCGTTACCTTATGCCGAGCGGAACGGTTGCTATCACCATTAACGACAAAGAGAAGTTAGAAGTAGCTCAAGGTAGCTCACTCCTTTCCACCCTCTCTGAGAATGGCGTATATCTTTCTTCAGCTTGCGGTGGTAAGGGATCTTGCGGCCAGTGCAAAGTACAAGTTGTCGAAGGCGGAGGTGAAATTCTAGATGTTGAGAAAGGCCACTTCACACGTAAAGAGATAAAAGAAGGATTCCGCCTCGGCTGCCAATGTAAAGTAAAGGGAGACATCTCTATCCAAGTACCTGAGAGCGTTTTAGGCGTAAAAGAATACGAATGTACCGTTGTTTCCAACAACAATGTGGCTTCTTTCATCAAAGAGTTTATTGTCGCTCTTCCCGAAGGAGAACATATGGACTTCATTCCCGGCTCTTATGCACAGATTAAGATCCCCACGTTCAAGATGGACTTCGATAAAGACATTGACAAGGCCTCTATCGGCGAACGCTATATTAAAACTTGGGAGCAATTTGGCATTCTCAACCTCAAGTGCGAAAATACCGAGCCTACTATACGCGCCTACTCAATGGCCAACTATCCGGCAGAAGGCGACCGCTTTATGCTGACGGTACGTATCGCAACGCCTCCTTTCCGTCCGAAGAGTCAAGGCGGAGGTATGATGGACGTTATGCCGGGTATCGCATCCAGCTATATCTTCTCGCTTAAACCCGGAGATAAAGTTATGATGAGTGGTCCCTATGGCGACTTCCATCCGCGCTTCGACAGTAAGAAGGAAATGATTTGGGTCGGTGGCGGCGCCGGTATGGCTCCCCTCCGCGCGCAGATTATGCACATGACAAAGACGCTCAATACGCGTGATCGTAAAATGAGCTATTTCTATGGTGCACGCTCTTTGTCGGAAGTCTTCTACTTGAAAGATTTCTTAGAATTAGAAAAGGAATTCCCCAACTTCAAGTTCTACTTGGCACTTGACCGCCCGGATCCGGAAGCAGATGCGGCCGGCGTGAAATATACTGCGGGCTTCGTGCACGAAGTAATGATGAAAGAATACCTCAAAGACCACGAAGCGCCCGAAGATATCGAGTACTACAAGTGTGGTCCCGGTCCGATGTCTAACGCTGTCGTTAAGATGCTCGACAGTCTTGGCGTAGAGCCTGAAAGCATTATGTATGACAATTTTGGAGGATAATTTACTACAACATATCCCTTGAAGAGAGCGTGCCGATTGGCACGCTCTCTTTTTTTGTCGAACACATTGCGGTAAAGCAGCCTCTTAGTCCACCCTATAAACGGCTATCATTTTTAAGCAGCAAAGGGCTATCTTTTCCATTTCCCATAACCGAAGCCCCGCACTATTCTTTCTAGTTAAAGAACGATACTTGAAACCGATTCTTCTGTGCGCATTCTCAAAGATTTTAGATTGTTATCGCAACTCTTACATACGCATCTAATTAAATTTTCACCGTGGTGATAATTTTGTTTCACCGTGGCGAAAAATCAGCCTCACCGTGGTGAAACTATTTTTTCACCACGGTGAAAAATCGAATAACAACATCTCCACACCAATTATTTACACATGTTGCGACTGTAATGTCCTAGAATTAGTTGACAACTTTGGTTTCTTAATTGCATTCTTCTTTGACAAGTTTATTTGCTAAGTTCAGCTAGGCTTGTCGTGTTCTTTTCTTAACTACATAGTCCTCCCTTAAAAACTATATTTCAGCATAAAGTTTGTACTGACAAGCTCTATACTGATTCTTTTTATAAGGTACAAAAGAACTCTCATAGCTCTTTTGAAGTTATATGCTGCTGCAGCTAATAATACATTGATAGCATCTCCTTTCACACCTTTATAAAAGTTGCGAGATAATCGGTGGTCTGCTTTAAGCTGTCCTATCGTTGGCTCTATACCAGCTCGTTTACAAAATAGTTTGTGTTTCTTTTTCTTTTGGTAGTAGCTGTCTTTAGCTTTAGGAGTGTCTGGGATGAGTATCTTTGTCTTCCCAATCTGCTTTTATACCTCTATACCCTCTAGCTCCTGCTAACTTATCAACCTTCCTTCCTGTCATCCTTTGGGTTTGTTCTAACGTCTTTTCGATAGTATGCCCATCATATTCATTCCTAAAAGAACAGGCACCAAGAATAAGTCCAGACCCTGAGCGAAGAATAGATACTTTATTGCCAAACTCATATTGCTTATGTTCCTTACCCTTGCTGATGCAAACTACATCTGGTTCGTGCAGAGAATATACTTTGTGCTTTGACTTCCTATTCTGAGAAAGAACTCTGTAATATAGCTCAAACATCTTCTCATATCCTTTCCTTCTCCCAAGATTACGCTCTAATTCTCTTACCAATCTTCCTGCTATGGCCTTCAGTTGCCTATCTGCCTTAAGAGCTTTCTTACGATTCTTGGGATGATTACGAAAACGTTGGGAACGGTAAATGCCTTTCAAGGTACGCGTATAACTTTGTCGTAGAGAAAGACAATTGTCATGAACGATCTTCAGAACGTTTTTGATGATCTTTTTATGCTACTTCGCATCTGTAGGATAGGTTATATTCTTCTCCTGCACGGTAGAATCAATGAAAGCCGTATCAAAATGATCTTCGTTATCATGGTCGGTATTAACGCGGATGCTTTCTGCTAATATTAACTCCATACCTTCCTCACCTATACGATTTCTGAAGTGAACTAACTCGGAAGCGTCACAGGGTTGTTTGGGCATAAATTCAAGTCCACCACAGAAATATTGGTAGTAAGCATTCTCGCTCCATTGAGAAACCACCATTTCATCTGACACATTACGCAAATGTTTTAAGATTAAAAGACCACACATCAAGCGAATTGGATGAGCAGGGCGACCATTAGTGCTGCAATACAAAGGAGAAAAAGCATTTTCAAAACATTCCCAATTAATCTTATTACTAAGTTGGAAAAGGGGATGTTCATGACTAAGCATGTCCTCTAAAGAAGAGAACAAAGAGAGCTGTTTGGATGTACGTTTAAGCATAAATATCTGCAAGAATTATAATGTAAAGGTACAAAAACTTGCAGATATAAACAAACAATTTACAGGATAATGTACTATGAATCAGCAGAATATTAGGCTTATAAGGGAGGACTATATACAATATCAGGATTTATAGATTGTAGATTCCTTATGAAACCATTTTTGTCTTTTGGTGAAATAATAAGAGGTGCTTTTTGTTGGATGAAATATATTGCTATTCGATCTAGCGAGGCTGCCGGTGCAGCAAGAATAGAATTTGTGTCTTTTATTTTTCTTATTTGATTTATGTCATAATTGCTGGTTGATAACATACCGCATTTAACAGAGAGGATGTTATTATGGATAGTATAGCGGATATCAAAAAGAGAGAAAAGAGCAAAAAAGAGAATTAATGCTACAATTGTCACTACAATCCACGAAAAATCGTATACTAATACGGGTATTATAGGAATTACAGTGAATCCTATAATGGCACATATTAGCCAAATTGCAATTTTTGTTTTATAAACTTTTTCCATCCCGTTCAATAATAAGAACATTTTCTGAGTGTAATGTCCTAGAATTAGTTGACAACTTTGGTTTCTTAATTTCATTCTTCTTTGACAAGTTTATTTGCTAAGCCCAGCTAGGCTTGTCGTGTTCTTTTCTTAACTACATAGTTAGTTGACAGTTGTCTTCTAATTGCAAAATTAATCTTTTATTTTCTTGTTGTGGTTGTTTCTGCCTCCTTCTTTTATTGTTTGACTTAATAATGTGTGGCGGGGAAGTTATGCCGTCAGCCTTCCGACTTCTTCCATTGGCGTTCTCATCTGCAGGCTCTGATGCGGTCTGAACGTGTTGTATAGTTCGATGGCTTTCTTTGTAAGGCGCCTGACCTGCTGCAGACTTTTGTCTTCTGTACTGAAGAGCCATCCGTTCTTGAGCGTATTGTTCATCCTCTCGGCCGGGGCGTTGTGCAATGGATCTCCGCTTTGTGTCATACTTATTTGTATTCCAAGAGATTTGAGTTTGTCGACGTACTCATTGCAGCAGTATTGCACGCCGCGGTCGGAGTGGTGTATGAGTTGCGAGAGTTCGACATTATACTTTCTGTAGAAATCGATGGCCATAGAGAGGGCTTTCATCAGACCTTGTCTCTCAAGGGTCGGATGCAGGCACCAGCCCACGATCAGACGTGAAGCGGCATCGGTTACCAAGGAGAGACAGGCCCAACCTGAAGAGGTTGCCACGTAGGTGATATCCGTAACGCACAGCTCGCCGAAGCGGGCGGGATGTAGCTTGGGCGTTGTGTTGAGAAGGTCTTCATAGATGTGGTAGTGGTGATTGGAGTTGGTCGTCCTTGGGCGTTTGCGACGGCGAAGGCACAGACCATTAGAGCGGAAGAGCTCATAGCATTGGTCGCGCCCGATGGTAAACTTATCTGCATATTTGCGACGGCATAGCTCGTAAAGGATGCGTATGCCGGCCTTGGGTAAAGAGGTGCGGAGCTCCTGCGCATAGAATACGATGCTGCTGCGCAGAACGTCTAACTCCAAAGAACGATCCACATGGCGATAATATCCTTGTCTGCTTATGCCAAGATAACCGCAGAGTAAACTGACAGGATGACTTACCGGCTCCTGTCTTTCTTCTCCCTGCGACAAGGTCTTGATTACTTGGCAGCGGAGTTTTTTCGTATACGGATGTTGTATTTCTTCTCGGCAAGGTCGATCATCGTCTTGTCGGCCAAACCATAAAGTTTTTCAACGGACAATTCTTTTTCAAGACGTTTGATCTCTTTTTCATGAGCCTTGCGCTCGCGTAATAGCTGCGCTTGTAGCTCTTCGAGCTGAACGGGGATATCTTCTTTTTTCATAAGATCTGCGAGTGACGAGACGTCGGGTGAGCCATATTCGGTATAAATACGATGGAAAGTGCTTAAAGGGATACCGTGACGAGAAGAGAACTCATGCAAGGTTAAACCACTTGTTACATACTGATGTAATAACAGTATTTTCTCTGATTCATTGTAATGAGACATAAATTTCTACTCCTTTGTGATTGAGAAGGTGTCAACTTATTCAGCACACTACAAGAACGACAGAACGAAAACAGGAGGATATTCTTGTATCCTCCTGCTACTATTTCTAGATCGAGTTTTTGTCTTATCTGATTGAGAATTTTACATCCTCCATACCATTGGCTTGAAGAATATAGACTCCTGGCTGCAACTCAAGAGAATCCTCCTCTCCTGAGTTCATGACTTTGGTCCACAAAGCTTTGCTATCTATTGAAAATAGGGTTACTTGAACTTGTTTCAAGGCTTTCAAATGGAGCGTCTTGTGAACCATCTTTAAACTCAAAGGCGTTTCGACTACAGAGGCATTGACCGAGGTCATTTCTTGAGCGTCCACTACAATAGGCTTGGTGCGGTAACTGTTTTCGGTCGAAGCCAGGAGAGGGAAAGCGGCCGTTTGCATTGTACAGAACACCTTGGTGGGTTCTTTGAACTTAAACGTAAATTTTCCGCCCATCACACTGTAGTGCACGCCCTCAATAATGAATTTCGATTCATCATCGCCATGCAGCCAAATGTAGGTGGTGGGCTGAGTTGTCGTTTTTTCACCTTTGAGGTTGTCAAACATCGACAGGTCGATTGTGCAGCCATCTATCAGATTGGAAGTGATTTCGAAAGCCTCTTGTGGTGCATAGCGATAGGTATTCATCATCCCTTTTTCGGGTAGCATGTACATGGGGATAGCATTGAAAGAACAGTCCATTTCGTTAAGTTGGCTTAAGTCGTTACTCATCTTTATGCTTTTCAACTTATTGTGCGAAACGTCAATTTTCTTGAGATGAGTCAATGTACTCAGGTCGATACTATCGAGCTGGTTGGAAGAGAGGGTTAACTCTTCAAGCCTCGTGAAAGGAGACAAATCAACCTCGCGAATTGTCCCGCCACGCAATGAAAGTTTCTTGAGCTTGTCGCTGTGTGGCAATGTCACTTTACTCATGTAGCAACCATTGGCCGAGATTTCCTCACAGTTTACAAAGGTAGAAAAGTCCAATTCTTGTACACGGTTATTGTCGAGCACAAGTTTCTTAACGGGACAAGGCTGCATAGTGGGGGCAAAATTAATAAACCCTCCAATTTGGGGAAGTCCCATCAGGTCGAGGTTGCCACATTGAATTTGAACCGTGTGCCGGCGATCGACTTGTGCGTCAAGAAAATTGTGCTTCAGCGTCACGGTGTCCACTCCCAGCACCGTTTCTTCGAAAGAACCGTCGCCCCAATCGATTACGCATGAGCTGTTGGCCTGTGTGGCACTGAGTTGCAGGTCGAAGGTTAGGCCCTCAGTCGTAAATTTATCGGTGATAAATGCAGCATGTACCTGCTCCAGTTTTTTGTTTTCACCTTTCAATTCTAAGGGCATGATGCCGTAACAGTCGTTGATGTTGTTCAGGTTGGGCAACTTTGAATTCGACACCACGCAATAGATGGCTTTCTCGGGTTTTTGATTAAATGTAAATACGCCCTCCTTCTCTGTGTAGGTAGAGGGATCGATGAGCAGAGCTGGGTCGGCATTGTTGCCTTTGTTGTCGAAGTAATACCATTTGAATGTTGATTTTGTCCCATTAAATTCCAGCATTTCGGTAAGATCTACAGTTAAGCCGTTGATTTTGTCTTCAGACAAATAGATAGGTCGCATGGGGCCGTAGGTATATATCATGCCTGTACGTTTATCGGGAAACTTGGCGAGGGAGAGCCTGTTTCTTGAGAAATTTACGCTTGTTACTGAAGCCGGCAGTTTGAGCAAGGCTATATCATTGTTGTTACAGGTAACCGAGGAGAGTTTACCGCAACTGGAAAGGTCCAGTTGCTTGAGCAGGCTATTGGCACACGAGAATTTCTCCAGGTTTGGGCAATCAGTCACTGTTAGTTCTGTCACCTTCTTGTTGCTAATGGCTGTAAATTCCAGGAAATCGGCTCCCCACACTCTCACGTTGTGCTCACTTTGGGTAGCCATGTCGGCAAAGCTGTAATAGAAAGTTTCGGCATAACCACTGCCGTACTTGTCTTGAACAGCAGTTCCGTCGCCATAGTCAACATGATAGTCAGCTCCTTTGGGGGCCCTGATTTTTCATTGCGAAATTTTTCGGAGGTAGCGCTGTTTGTTTTGCAATGTGGTTTTTTTAACTTAATTTCTTGAGCTATAGATAGCTGCGAGAAGAGTATCATCGTCAATATTGCGATGAAGAGGTAATGGTTACTTTTTCATTTTAAAAAAATCTAATAAATCATGGAATAGTTCTAATTACTGGGCAATATTACTGCATTTTTTTCCAAAATGAACAAAAAGCGACTCAATTTGGTGCGGCGTATTTTTACTTCTATTTAACATGAGTTCGACGAATTCACGTTAAAAATAAAGGTTCTGAAAAAGACAGATATATGGATTCAGAAATGAGGAATACTTCACATTAAGGCTATATGCATTGCATGATAGGCGTCTACGCATTTAACGGAAGAACCGAAAAAAAGCAAGTCGATTAGCGATTTGACAAAGAATACCACCATTTCACACACTCAAATCAATTTACCGTAAGCGGCTGCCCCCTACTCCACACCTCCCGGCAATTCTCCACTCTAAAGGGACTGGCAAAACTAACGCTAAAACCCTAAATAACAAGCATATAAGATAATTCAAAAAAAGTACATTCTTTTTTTGGGGAAAAAGATACGTACCTTTCAAGCAAAAAAGATCGGACTTTTTCCATAAAAAGGTACGTAACTTTTTTCTTAAATACAAATCGGCTCGCATCTATACACGTGCTTGTACGCATCTACCTTTTTATAGATGGACTTCTTAATCACTATTTAGCTGCAACTACGATCTTTATGGTATTGTTTGCCCATTTCACGATGTATATACCTGCGCCTTGTGCAGCGAGTTGGATTGCACCTTTGCGGCTCATAGCCTTATCAACAAGCATACCATGGGCCGTATAGAGAGCTACAGTTTCGCCATCGGCAATACCTTCTACGTTTATAGTATTATGAATTGCGTAAGCCTTAACGCTACTAGCTCTAGCTACCATGGTGATGCTCGTCGGGTCGATTCCATCGTAAGGCTCCGGCGCAGTTGAACCATAATTGTCAAGATCCAAGGCAAACACAGGCCACTTCTTATCTTTGGCGATCTTGACATCACTGACAAGCGCCACATTCTTCTCAAGCGCAACTGAGGTTTCAGTAACATAGAGTCCCTGCAAGTTAAGACCGCCGTAATCATCCCACTCGTCTGTACCATAAGCAACATATACGGGGAGCGCCTTCATAAACTCGGTCATACTTTCACCCTTTATGTTATTGCGTTGCATTTCTATGTGTCGCAAACTTGATTCTGCCGCTAATTTAATTTCTGAAATCTTATTGTTGTAACAGTTCACCTGCTCTACCTTCGGGTTCTTACTAAGGTCGAGCGTTCCTTCAATAAGGTTATCGCGACAGATGAGCGAGGTCAACTTAGGATTTTGGCTAAGATCAAGTTGCTTTACACTATTGCTGTAACAGCTCAAATCGGCGAGTGCAGGCATCGACTTGAGATCTATGTCTGACAAATCCTTATTGTTGCCGCAGTAGAGCGTAGCCAATACGGGGACATAGTTTACCTCCAACTTTGTCAGTTCGTTGTCATCACAATAAATTTCTCGCAGTTGCGGTTGATTAGTAATAACGATTGAGGAAAGCTTATTACTGCTGCAATCTATCTTTGTTATCTTTCCGTAAAGCGTAACCTCGGTATCTGTAAGTATCAACTGGTCTTGTTCGTTATACGACGCGCCTTTTATTCCAATCTTTTCTCCTTCTTTTGCACCGACCTTCAAAGAAAAAGCATCTCCTATCGCTCTATTGGTCTTGAGTACAATCGTATTGGGTTCGGTGCTTTCCTCCTTGATACCTAAGAAGTTTTCGTTCCATTCCTCATTTGCTTCGTAGCTTACCTTTGCTCCGAAAGGGACATAAAGATAAGCAGTATAGTTCTTAAACATAACGCCAAAGGCCCCCGTATCTGCGGCAGGAGCCTTAGTAGCCGCAACGTGTAGCTCGCGTAACTTTTTGCACGCATCTATCGCTCCAACCTTCACATCAGTAATGGTAGCCGGCCAATACATACGTTCCAACGCCTCAGCATTACAACACAAACTGACAGGAATAGTCGTAACTCCTTCGTTAATGTAAATATCCTTGAGATTTACAGCACCTTCGAATATGCCTTGATAGATGGTTGTAACGGTTGACAGCGTCTTATACAATGGTCTTTTGTCTGCCAACGGATAAGCCACGAGTGTGGTTTCGTCAGCGCTATAAAGCACACCATCTACAAGTTTGAAGTTGGGGTTGTTCTCAATTTCTATCTTTTCAAGTTGCTTACAAGCGGCAAACGAGGCTTGTCCAATCTTCTCCAACTTATCGTTCAGTACGGCTTTCGTAATTTGTGTACCATATAGAGCGTTATCACCTAATGCTCTTAACGACTTCGGAGCGATAAATCTGTAATCGCAGTCATATAGAGAGCGCTCCTTCCTATACTTTCCAGACCATTAGGAAAGTTAATTTCGGACAAGGCAGAGCAACTCATAAAAACACTCTCGCTCAATTTCTTTATTGCTTCCGGCAATACAACCTTCTTCAATTTAAGACATTTGAAGAATGCACCGGCCCCAATTGACGTTACCGTCTTAGGGAAAGTAAGTGTCGTTAACGATGGATGCTTACGCAAGGTGTAGCCCGGGAATACTGTCGTTTCCTTTCCTTCAGCGTCTACGATGGTAGCATCTAAAAGGTTTAATACTTCGAGTGCACCTGCCTGCATAAGTGCGTCAATGTCGGCGGAGTTGATTTTCCCGGTAATGGATAGGTCTTTAACGGACTTTAAGGTCTCGCCAAGCATCGCCGACAAAGTTCCCGGTTGGGTAACATCTATGGTTTTCGTTGTTTGTGCTTTTAAAGTGCAACAGAACAACACAGATACTAGGAGTGTAAATAGATAGCATTTTCTCATAGTTATGATATTTTAGGGGTAATTTTCGATGCAGGCAAAGATATAACAATCACGGTTAAGCAACAAAGTTAATCAACAAAATGTTCTTCATTTCTTGAAAAATATAACATACGAGCACTATTCTATAAAAACAGATAGTCAGGCTGATGGTCTACAATAAATACACGAAAGACAATCCGCTCTCCGGGCTTCTTGAAGCAGTCTTAAAGTAAAAACAAACAAGACTTATCCTGATACATACGCAAAGGCGGAAAAGCTTAGACTAAGCTTAGCTTTCCGGACACAATCAGGCGAATGTCTTATTTTAAATAAGACACTACACGTTGATACTAATAGAGTTAGGCATCTTGGCAATGCTGATTCTGGAGGTAATGCTGCGACAAAGTAAGGGTGGTAAATGCTTTGCTGTAGTTGGTTCGCAAGGAAAGCTTTAATTGTTGGTCGGTATCAAGTTTGCATTACCAAACCAAACCGCGACTCTGACAGTGATCGTTATTCAATGAATGGTGAAAAGGCTTGTGGAGGATCGGCGGAAAGCGCAGAGATATTGCCAATTTACGCTTGTCGGCTGACAATGTATCTTTAAGCAAGAGAACTTAGCTTCTTATTGCAGGTCAAAAGGGAGTGTGTCCGGACGGAGTCTCTAAAAGCGAGTTGCTATATTTCCTGTTCGTCTTGGCTTTTCCATTCAAAAAGTGTATCTTCGCCCCCGTTTGATTAAGAAAATCCAATGAAAAGTTTAGCTTGTCTATTTCTTGTGTTACTCGGCTTGGGGAGGTGCAACGATCCTCACCCGGATTGGTCCGAGGCACGCCGTGCTGATGAAGCCCAAGGCCAGATCTTGCTTAATAAAGCGCGCAGGCAGATTAAGGCCGGTCAATTAAAAGAGGCCAAACTCTCCGTAGCTCAGATTCGTGAGCAGCATATGCTGGCTATAAATGCTCGCAAGGAGGGCATCCTGCTGATGGATTCTATCGAATTGCAGACGGCTCGACAGACGCTTTCTTACGTAGATCGTGTTATTCAAGCCGGTGAAAAGTCGGATTCCTTGCTGGGAGTCTTTGATCGTCTTTGCGAGCAGGTGAAGTTTTATGAGCGTAAGTTAGATCACGATACTAAGCATTTGTAAGCTGATCCTGCTCCTTGTATAGGGAAACAAACGCATGCAAGAAGATTTCCTTAATGAAAGTCAGCGCCAGGCCGTGCAATATTGCGACGGCCCTTCGCTTATTATAGCCGGAGCAGGCTCGGGCAAGACGCGCGTGCTGACTTACAAGGTAGCTTATCTGTTGCAAAATGGCTATCAACCGTGGGAAATCTTAGCGCTGACGTTTACTAACAAGGCGGCGAGAGAGATGCGTGAACGCATTGCCCAACTCGTAGAGCCTGCGGCCGCTGCGATGCTGTGGGCAGGTACGTTTCACTCAATCTTTGCTCGCATTTTGCGCATAGAGCACGCCGCCCTCGGCTTGCCCGCAACTTTCTCAATCTATGATGCTGCCGATGCCAAGAGCTTGGTGAAGTCTATCATTCGCGAGTTGAAATTAGATGATAAAATCTATCGCCCCGGAACGGTGGCCGCGCGCATTTCAGACGCTAAGAATCATCTGATGCTGCCCGACGAATATGCTGCCGATGTCGACCGAATGAATCGCGACAAGCGAGACGGCCTCACGGAGCTTGTGCGCATATACAATATATATATAGAACGTTGTCGCCAAGCTAACGCCTTAGATTTCGACGATCTTCTCCTGCGCACCTATCTTCTCTTTCACGATCGTCCGGATATTTGCGAAAAATACGTCCGAAAGTTTCGCTACGTCTTGGTCGACGAGTATCAAGACACCAATGCTGTGCAGTATCGCATCATCCGTTATTTATGTCCCGGCGAGGCGCGCTTATGTGTCGTAGGCGACGATGCGCAAAGTATTTATGCTTTTCGCGGGGCAGATATAGGTAACATTCTCAACTTCCAAACTCATTATCCGAGTGCGAAACTAATAAAATTGGAGCGCAACTATCGGTCGACGGAGAATATAGTGCAGGCTGCCAATTCAATAATCAGTCGCAATAAAAACCGCATTCCCAAAACGATTTATAGCGAGAATGGCGCGGGCGATAAAGTATGCATCATTTCGGCCTATACAGATAAAGATGAGAGCGCGAAGGTTGTGAAAGAAATCTTCAAGTTGTGCCGTCAGCACCACATTAGTTTAGACCAAGTAGCCATACTTTATCGTACGAATGCGCAGAGTAGGTCCTTTGAAGATGCACTTCGCAATGCCGCTTTACCTTATCGCGTCTATGGCGGCTTATCCTTTTATCAGCGCAAGGAAATTAAGGATATTATTGCTTACTGCCGCGTAGTTTGCAATCCGCAAGACGAAGAGGCTTTGCTACGCATCGTTAATTATCCCACACGAGGCATCGGACAGACGACGATGAGCAAACTTATAGCTGCGGCAAGAGGAAATGGCGAGCCTTTGTGGAGCGTTCTGTTAGCGCCCGATAAGTTTGGCGTTGCCTTGAATCGGCGGACTTTGGAGAAACTCTATGCTTTTGCCGAACTTATACGGAGTTTTCAGGCGCGGGCCGATGTGATGGGCGTCTACGATTTAGTTTCCGAACTGCTTGAAGCGTCCGGCATCACGCAAGAGTTGCAGGGCGACCGCACGCCCGAAGGTTTGAGTAAGTGGGAGAACATTCAGGAGTTGCTCAATTCAATCAAAGGCTTTGAGAGCGAACAAGAGACCGGCGTAGTCCTTTTAGCCGATTATCTACCGCAAGTCGTTTTGCTGACAGATCAAGATCAGCAAGAAGATGATGAGCCAAAGGTGACGCTGATGACGGTCCACGCTGCAAAGGGCTTGGAATTTGAGGCTGTCTTTGTTACGGGCTTGGAAGACGGACTCTTTCCCGGAACAGCCGCCAAGTATAGCGCGCGCGAATTAGAAGAGGAACGAAGACTCTTTTATGTGGCTGTTACGCGGGCCAAGACGCATTGCTTCATCACTTACGCCAAGACGCGTTATATTTATGGGCGCTTGGAACTCTGCGAGCCCAGCTTCTTCTTGCAGGAAATTGATCCGCAGTATGTCGAGACAGACAGTTCGTCCGCGAGAGATTTTTCTTCGTTCGGTCACCTCAATAGTGGGCGTATGGCGGGCTTGTTCGATGCTGCTAAAGTTGACCGTAAGCCGGCGCCGTCAGACTTTCATTCGCCTACAAGCTCATCTTTTGTTGCGGATAAGGCTTTTAGTCGTCGCTCATCCGCCTTTGAAGCCGACTCCTCACGCACGACTGTTCAAAAGGGCCGCTTGCGCCGTTTATCGCAAGCTGCTACAACGACGGAAAATACAGATGCCGGGAGCGAAAGTTATGGATTGCAAGTGGGCGCAACGATACTTCACGAGCGTTTCGGGCGCGGAGTGGTCCGTAGTATTGATGGGAGCGGTATCAATATGAAGGCTGTGGTCGACTTTGAGCAGAATGGCGCGAAAAACTTACTGTTAAAATACGCCAAGTTCAAATTGCTGACCGATGAGTGAGCTTTTTCGTCTCCTTTGCGCTTTATCCTTGGTTTTGAGATAAAGCAAATTTTCCATTTTATTCTTTGTTTTATTTAGTTGCCCCTAATCGTGGCAAACAATGAGGCTGCAAATAGTCCTTTAAGTCTTTTCTGCGATGAGGAAGTTTGCGCCGAGGCCTGCTGTCGCCTGGATTAAGCAAGAATAAAATACCAATTATAGTTGATGACAAACAAATTTTTGCGCCCGCCGGACGCAAAAGCGAAATGTCCCCTCGTGATGGTACGAATGTACGCTCGTGAAGGTATAGATCTACGCTCGTGATGAAAAAGGCTTGCGCTCGTGAAGAAAAATCATAGGAACAAGACCTTCGTCGTCTATATTTCGATACTTCATCTTATAATAGTTTGATTTTCAAATTAAAAAAAGGCAATGTCATAATGTCGCTGTGGGGTTTGGCAGATTGCCAATGAGTGGATAAGTTGAATTGCTGCGGCGTGCTTTGTTGCTTTTTTATGTGCCTTTCATCGTTTTATGATTTGTCGGAGACTATCGCAAAGCAAAGTGACCTCAAGTGAATTTGACGCTTTCAAAGTCCCGCTTCTGTGGGTGAAAAATAAAAAATCGCGAGTCGCAGATGAGAAATATTGCACAAAAACTTTGTTTTCGTGCGGAGAATTCCTACTTTTGCGGCCGTTTAGACCAATTTACAGGAAAATGAAGAAAATTTGCTTAGCGCTATTTGGCTTTATGGTCAGCGCAATACCGTCGTTAGCCGGCGGCTATTTAACCAACACCAATCAAAGTGTAGCCTTTCTACGCAATCCGGCCAGAATTGGTGCCATCGGCATTGATGGTGCTTACTCTAACCCTGCCGGTATCGGCTTTTTGAATAAGGGCTGGCACTTATCTTTTAACGTACAAAGCGCTTATCAGACGCGTGATATTTACTCATCGTTTGGCACTACGCTTAAGCCTTCGCATTGGGTGAAGGAAATGATCAAAGTGGCGAGAAACTATTTAAGGGTACGGGGAAAGCTCCCTTTTTCCCGACGATCGATCTTGCGAAAGTGTATGACAAATGGTTCTTCTCAATGCATCTTGGTATAACCGGTGGTGGCGGAAAAGGAAAGTTTACACACGGTTTGGGCTCTTTCGAGAGTCAGGCAGCAATGCTTCCGCTCTTGATTAACGCCATTGCACCCGGTAGCGCCAAAGGTTATGCGGTAGATGCTTATATGCACGGCCGTCAATATTACTGGGGAGCACAATTAAACGCCGGATACAAGTTGACTGATGAGATTTCTGTGAGCGGAGGCTTCCGTTTTATATATGCCGATTGCCAGTATTATGGCCGCGTAGACAATATGTCGATCATCACAGCTGGTGGGCAGAAAGTTCTTGCCGGTGACTTGTTGCGCCAAACCGGAATGACGAATTTGGCGCGCCTCACTGATAATCGTTCGCTCAACTGCTCGACGTCGGGCTTCGGTTTTACGCCGATTATTGGCATCGATTGGAAGTTTGATAAGTGGAATCTTTCTGCTCGTTATGAATTTAAAACGCGTCTACGCTTAAAGAATGAAACCGGCGTAAACACCAGCGGCTTTGAAGAGTTTGACGATGGTCGCATTATCCCGGCTGATATTCCAGCTATCTTGGCTTTGGGAACACAATACGAAGTGTTGCCGACGCTACGGCTGAATGCCGGCATGCATTACTACTTCGATAAGCAAGCTACACAATATAAACATAGAGAAAAACACTTAGCCGGTGGAGGCTGGGAGGTCTTAGCCGGTGTAGAATGGGACGTAAACGACCATTTGACGCTGAGTCTTGGCGGGCAAAGTACGAACTACGGCCTCGGAAAAAACTCAAAATTCATCTCAGATATGAGTTTCGTGACCAACTCGACCTCTCTCGGCTTAGGCGCTAAGGTGAAACTTCGCAAGAATCTGGCACTCAACGTCGCTTATTTCAAGACTTTCTACCAATCATATACAAAGTCGATGGACGACTACAATGGTTTGAAGGCCAACTTTGCGTCTGTCATTGGAAAAATGGCGAATAGTGGACAACTCTCCGCCGCTGAGATGGCAGCTGTTCAAAAGATCAGCACAAATTTACAAAGCTTTGATTCTTCCGGTCGCGATCGCTTCAAACGCACCAATGACGTGTTTGGTGTCGGACTTGAATTAGATTTCTAAACATACAACAACGACTTTCCAACATAAGATGGAAAGTCGTTGCTCTTTAATTCGCTGTAGCGCCGGTCTCCCCAAGAATAGAGCTTGGTTGCACTTCTTGCTCAATTTGTAAGATTCGTGCTTCAGCATTTTGCATTCGTGGCGTCTCTCGGATTGAGCATTTAGTGACTAAAGCCTGCAAGCAGCGTGAAAACAAGCCGTGAGAGATCGCCAGAATTGTTTCTCCATCGTGGTGCATCAGCAATTGATGTATAAAAGCCGCGCCTCTTTCCGCCATATGTTCAACAGTTTCAGCCGAAGGCGGTAGATTTTGTCGATCTACCTCAGCCACTTTCATTCCAGTAGCCGTTCCCCAGTCTCTTTCGCGCAATAAAGGCGTTGTCTGCATAGGCAATTGTAGTTCTTTATTTAGGATCAAAGCCGTCTCGATCGTACGATTAAGATCACTAACGTACATCTGCGAAAAAGGAATTCCCAATAGTTTCGTTGCAAGTACTTCTGCCTGCTGCTTGCCAAGCTCTGAAAGATGGCCGGGCATCAATCCTTGCAGAATTTGTTCTACATTTTCGATCGTTTCTCCGTGGCGAACAAGGTATAAACTTACCATAACACTCTTTTTTGCGCGAAAATAAAGAATTAAATCCTTATCTTTGCGCCAAATCATATAATTATGAAGAGTTTTTTGCAAGGACGTTTCTTTAGGGCGGTTTGTGCTCTGACGCTTGGCGTCTTGATTATCATTTATTCGGAAGTGATGCCGACTTGGCTCGTCCAAGCCGTGGGTGTTGGGTTCTTGTTTCCCGGACTTTATGCCATAGTCTCCTATTTTTTAAGTAAGAAAGACGCGGCCCCATTACCGCCTTTACTCGTCTATACCGGACTTGGCACGCTTCTCTTAGGCTTAGTAATGTTCTTGCATCCCGAATTGTTCGTGCGTTTGATTATGAATATCGTTGCCGTGATGATGATGCTGGGCGGGACGATGCAAATTTACGCTTTGAGCGTAGCGCGTAAGCGCGGAGCGGTGGTAAAATTTCCCCTTTACATCTTGCCTTTCCTGATTTTTTGTGCAGGTTTATTCGTGTTGATCTATTATAGAGAAGTGGCGAGTCTGCCGTTTATCCTTTTAGGCATTGCTTGCTTGCTATATGCGCTGCAAGAATGTTGGTTGGCACTCTCACTGCCAAAAGCAGATAAGGCTTTAACACATTGATGTATGATAGAATCTTCTGCAGAACACAATACACGTCTGACGCGGACTTGGATTTATTTAGCCCTACTGATCTTTATCGTCGGACTAACCATTTCCTTTCTTGGGTTTGCAAGATTTCAATACGAAAGGCGAGCCGCGCGAAGCGGTAGTCGCTTCGACGATGTTGGAAACGGGTAATTGGATTCTTCCGCGAAACAATGGTGGCGAGACAGCTTATAAGCCGCCGATGTTGCACTGGTGTGTAGCAACGCTTTCTGCTCCTTTGGGAAAGGTCTCTGAATATACGGCGCGCATACCCTCAGCTGCGGCTGCTACGGTCTTGGCGCTGATGACTTTCTTCTTTTTTGCCAAGCGCAGTGATGTGCAACAGGGCTTTTGGGCCTCACTTATTTTTCTTACAACCTTTGAAGTGCATCGCGCCGCAGTCACTTGCCGCGTCGATATGCTTTTAACCCTGTTTATCGTAGGCGCACTTTTCCAACTCTATCAATGGTATGAGCGCGATATGAAAGGCGTGCCGCTGTTGGCAATCCTTTTTATGAGCGCGGGGATGCTCGCCAAAGGCCCTGTGGCCGTATTTCTGCCTTGTTTTGTCACCTTTATTTTTCTGTGGATTCAATCTACAGAAGTCTTGTGGCGCATCGTGCTGCGTTTGATGGGTGTGGCGCTTTTGGCTCTCTTGCTTCCCGCTATTTGGTATTATGCAGCATACTTGCAGGGTGGAGAATCATTCTTGCAGTTAGTATATGAAGAAAACGTCCTACGCTTCTTGGGTAAGATGACTTATGCTTCGCACGAAAACGGGTGGTATTATTATTTCCCCATACTGGCTGCCGGTCTGCTACCTTATACTTTGACCTTGTTATTTTCTATATTTGGGCGCCCCCGCAATGGCGCAAAATACAAGCCGGTGGTAAAAATCAATTTTGTGCGCCGCATTACGGAAGGTTTGCGCAGTATGAACAGCGTAGAACTCTTTTCCTTTTTAAGCATCCTGCTGATTTTTATCTTTTATTGCATTCCAAAGAGCAAGCGAAGCGTTTATATTTTACCTATTTATCCCTTCCTTTCTTTTTACATAGCCAAACTTTTTTTGCTTATTTGCGCAATGAAAAAAACCTTTTGCCCTACGCGTAACGGGTGCACTACTTGCCGCGATTGCATTTATCGTACCCTTTGGCGTGCTCGCAGTATGCGAAGGATGGATAAAACCATCTATTTTTTTCACGGTAAACACGCTGTCGAAAAATGCGCTTTTAATGCAAAAATTTGGCAGCGATGGACTTTGGCGTACTGCGTTTGTTGTTCATTCTCGCGCCGATTGTTGCTGCCGTTTATTATCTGTTCCATTTTCGCGATAGGTTCCGCATCGTTCAGGCCATTTTTATCTTGGTTTTCGGCCTCTATATCTCACTCGAAGGCCTGTTCCTTCCATTGATCCTCAACCCGCGCTCGGATAAAAATGTCGCTGTCCGATTGGAGCAAATCTCGCATCAAACGCAGCGTCCTGTCTACGCATACGTTTACAGCACGGACGCAAATAATCCGCTCCACTTCTTTACCATTAATTTCTATATGGGGAATCGTTTGCAAGCCTTCGACGGAAAGCAAGCAGAAGGACAAGTTCTCGTAGGAGAAGAAGACTTAAAACAGCTGGAAGCACAATATCCCGCTTTCGTATTTACCCAAAAGGAAAACCTGCATCACCGCAGTTGCGACGTTCGTCAAAATATAGGCTTGTACACATTTGCGCGCAAAGCAACTGAGACTCAGTTGTAGACCATAACACGGTTTATATGAGGCAGTAAATGCCGCCTTTTTTAGCCATAATTCGCCTTTGTTTGTGCTGATAGCAAACAAAGGCGAATTTGCGATAAAGGTATACCCTAAGAACCCCTTACAGACAGTTCGTCCTTTTCAGAATATAAATAATGAATCCCCAAAAGCAAGCCCAAGCTATTAATAACTGGATGTTAGTCCACAGACTTGGCGCATCAAAGCAAAAGATGAGTGAAAATACCATCAAAAAACCAATGAGCAGGGATAGAATGATAGAGAAAAACGTCTTCATTGTGTTTGCTTAATTCAGCCTTTCGGCGCATTACCGTGTCTAAAAGTCAAGACAAAAATAGTATATTTTTTGCTACATGCCATCTTTGAAGCCGCTAAATCTCTTGCTACGTTGGCAATCTCTGTCATCTGCCGCATAAAAGTCTGCTTATTGCCGCTACACAACTTGAAGATATTTAGCACAAAGCTTAGTTGGTGTATGTCCGCTCGTGATGGTACGTATTTCCTCTCACGAGCGCAAAGGTGTACGCTCACGAGAGGACACTCTTTTTATCACGATCGTAAATGAAGAAAAAGCGATGTCCTTGTTGGAAACCCAATATGAGTGGCTTAAAACTCAGTTGGAAGGCTTAGAATATGAGGCGTAGCGCGACAGACGTTGTGGCGTCTATCGCGCTACATAAGATAGCAGATTGCAAAAGTTTGTCAGACTTTCTGCTCAATAATATATCGCGGGCGGCGCTTGACCTCGGCGTAGATTTTTCCTACGTATTCCCCAATCGTACCTAAGGCCAAGAGGATCGTACCTCCGATAAACCAGAGTGAAATCGTCAAGCTCGTCCATCCGGGAAGCGTTTGCCCCTTAAAATAAACAATCAAACTATAAACGATAGCCAGCAGAGAAAACAGCAAAAACAGCCCGCCGAGATAGACGATAAGGCGCAGCGGCTTGATAGAAAAGGACGTGATGCCGTCGAGTGCAAAGCTCATCATCTTGCGGAAGGGGTATTTCGACTCTCCGGCTTGACGTGCGCGGCGGTCATAATAGACTAAGCTGTGCGGATATCCGAGCGAGTAGACCATTCCTCGCAGAAAGAGGTTGCGTTCCGGGAAGTCCATCAACGATAGCACAGCGCGCCGACTCATTAAGCGAAAATCCGCATGATTATACAGGACATCACCGCCCAGCAAACGCACGAATTTGTAGAAAGCCAGCGCCGTCCATTTTTTGAAAAAAGAGTCAGTAGGCCGGTTGCGGCGAACGCCATAGACAATATCATTGCCATCCAGAAAGCGCGCCACCATCTTCTTAATCACCGTCACATCATCCTGCAAATCGGCATCGATGCTGACCATCGCATCTGCTGATTTCGCAGCCACATCCAAGCCGGCCCAGAGTGCACGCTGATGCCCGACGTTGTGCGCCAATTTCAAACCGTGGATATGCGTATCTTCAGCTGCAAATTTCTGAATCATTTCCCACGTAGTATCTTTGCTGCCGTCGTCAACATAAAGCACGTCGGCTTTGAGTTCGAATGCGCTCTCCAGTTGCTTGACCACGGCTGTCAGTTGCTGCGTCGTGTCGATCAAAACCTCTTCCTCGTTGTAACAGGGAACGACAATGGTTATCTTCATAAGGATACAAATGCGTTTATAAATGTGCGTCAGGTGGGCGAGGGGCGCACTTGGCACCTCCATTCTCCGCTTTACCGCCTATCTTTTGCAAAGATAGTGTAAAAGAGCTGTAAGCAAGTAAACTGAGGGCGCTTTCTTTGTGTGTGATAGGTGCTGCCTCCTACACCGACTGAAGGATGGAAACAAGAAAAAGCCTTTTATTTTAAGGCGGCTTTGCAACTTAGTGGGCCGCTAAAATGGAGATTTTTGCTTTTTATGCTATCTTTGCGCTAAAATAATAGGACAAAATTCATGTTTGATAATTTGAGTGAACGGCTGGAACGGTCGTTTAAGATACTGAAAGGCGAGGGCCGCATCACCGAGATTAATGTTGCCGAAACATTAAAAGATGTACGCCGCGCCTTGCTGGATGCCGACGTTAACTATAAAGTTGCCAAATCTTTTACAGACGATGTAAAAGAAAAAGCCTTGGGCCAACACGTTTTGACGGCCGTTAAACCGGGCCAATTGCTGGTTAAAATTGTGCACGATGAGCTTGCGCGTTTGATGGGAGGCACGGCTGCTGATTTTAATATCGAAGGCCATCCCGCCGTAGTCTTAATGTCGGGTCTGCAAGGTTCGGGTAAGACGACGATGAGCGGTAAGTTGGCTTTGATGATGAAGACCAAAAAACGCCGCCGCCCCCTGCTCGTGGCTTGCGACGTGTATCGCCCGGCCGCCATTGACCAGTTGCATACGCTTGGTGAGCAGATTGATGTGCCAGTTTATAGTGAGCGTGACAACCAAGACCCGGTAAGTATTGCCCTAAACGCGATCAAAGAAGCCAAGGCCAAGAACTATGACCTCGTGATCGTGGATACGGCCGGCCGCTTGGCTATCGACGAGAAGATGATGACGGAGATCGCGACTATTAAAGAGCATATACGGCCAAACGAGACGCTCTTCGTTGTCGATTCTATGACCGGACAGGACGCTGTTAATACCGCTAAGGAGTTTAATGACCGATTGGATTTCGATGGCGTCGTATTAACGAAGTTGGACGGCGATACGCGTGGCGGTGCAGCTTTAAGTATTCGCACGGTAGTCAATAAGCCGATCAAGTTTATTGGAACCGGAGAAAAACTCGAAGCGCTTGATGTTTTCCATCCCGAGCGTATGGCAGACCGCATCTTGGGTATGGGCGACGTTGTTTCGTTGGTAGAGCGTGCTCAAGAGCAATATGATGAGGCCGAGGCCAAGCGTTTGCAGCGTAAGATTCAGAAGAATCAATTTGATTTCGATGATTTCTTGGCCCAGATTCACCAGATTAAGAAGATGGGTAACTTAAAAGAACTCGCTTCTATGATTCCGGGCGTTGGTAAGGCGCTGAAGAATATAGATATTGACGATGACGCTTTAAGGGAATAGAGGCAATCATTCTTTCTATGACGCCCAAAGAACGTAAACACCCTGAAATCTTAAACACTTCACGCCGTATGCGCATCGCAAAAGGATCCGGTACAACGCAACAGGACGTAAACCGACTCCTAAAGCAGTTTGAGCAGACGCGAAAGATGATGAAGATGATGACAGGTTCAAAGATGGGCAAGATGATGGCGCAGATGCCGAAAGGTAAAATGCCTAATCTGCCCGACAACTTCCCACAATAAAAGATTTTATTCAAGAGAGGTGTAACCCAACTTCTCCTTTGTTTACATAATAATCCACATACGATGAAAATTCTTGATGGCAAAGCCACGGCTGCTGCGATTAAAGCAGAAATTGCCGAGGAAGTAAAAAGAATTGTTGAGGCCGGCGGCAAACGTCCCCATTTGGCCGCTGTGCTCGTCGGACACGACGGTGGCAGTGAAACGTACGTAAATAATAAAGTAAAGGCCTGCGAGGTTTGCGGCTTCGAGTCTTCACTGATTCGTTTTGAAGATGACGTGACGGAAGAAGAGTTGCTCAATTGCGTAAAGCGTCTCAATGAAGATGATAACGTAGATGGCTTTATCGTACAATTGCCCTTGCCGGCTCATATCTCAGAGCAAAAGGTGATCGAAGCCATAGATTATCGCAAGGACGTAGATGGTTTCCATCCTATAAATGTAGGCCGCTTGATGCTGGGACTGCCTTGCTTTGTCTCTGCTACACCGCTCGGCATCCTCGAACTCTTGCAGCGCAACAATATCCCTACAAAGGGGAAAAAATGCGTTATTGTAGGCCGTAGTAATATTGTAGGTAAGCCTTTGGCTACGCTTATGATGCAGAAAGGTTATGGAGATGCTACGGTGACGGTTTGCCATAGTCGGACAGCCAACTTAGCTGATGAGTGCCGTCAGGCTGATATTCTCGTTGGCGCAATGGGCCGCCCCGAATTTATCACAGCTGATATGGTAAAAGAAGGCGCTGTGGTTATCGATGTCGGGACAACGCGCGTTAAAGATGAAACGCGTAAGAGCGGCTTCCGTTTGTCGGGCGATGTGAAGTATGACGAAGTAGCTCCGAAGTGCGAGTGGATTACGCCTGTGCCCGGTGGTGTCGGCCCGATGACGATTTGTATGCTGATGCTCAATACGCTGGCTGCCGGCAAACATACATATTATAAATAAAGGAAGTTTCCCGAGTTTTTTCGGCGAACTCACATTTGATTTACGCTTCTCTATTATTGCCTACATGATGCATTTTTAAGCGCCGGGCGATGGTAGAGAAGCGTTTCTTTATCCTTTTGTGTGCTATTTTGACTGTTGTTTGCATGAAAAGCCTTATCTTTGCCACGAAATGAAAATAAAGGAAGTCGCTGAGGCCCTTGAAAGGTTCGCGCCCCTGCCGCTGCAAGAAGACTATGATAATGCCGGCTTGCAGATTGGATTAACAGAGGTGGAAGCATCAGGGGCTTTATTGTGTTTAGACGTGACGGAAGCTGTCATAGAAGAAGCCACCGCGAAAGGATGTAATCTTATCGTGGCGCATCACCCTTTGCTCTTTCGCGGACTGAAGCAGGTGAGTGATACGACACAGGTTGAACGCTGCGTGCGCTTGGCTATCCAACGCGATATCGCTATCTATGCAGCCCATACCAATTTGGATAATGCGCGCGGTGGTGTCAATTATGAGATTGCTGAGCGCTTGGGGCTGCACGATGTAGACTTCTTGCGTCCGGAAGGTGAAGGAGGAAGCGGACTTATAGGGCATCTGGCAATACCGGAAGATCCGTATAGCTTTCTAAAACGTGCAAAAGATACTTTTGCGGCCCTTTGCTTGAAGCATAATCAAGGGCCGGCGCGTCCGGTGCAAACGGTTGCCGTGTGTGGCGGATCGGGGGACTTCTTACTCTCAGATGCTATTGCAGCAGGGGCTGACGTGTTCCTGACAGGCGAAATGCATTACCATGCTTACTTTGGCCACGAAAATCAGATCTGGATTGGCGTGGCAGGGCATTATGAGACGGAGCAATACACGATTCAACTGCTTCGACGCATTTTGGAGCGCGATTGCCCGGGCTTACCTTTATATGAGACAACGATAAATACGAATCCGATAAAATACATGGTATGATCAAGTGAGACGATGCAGCGCCGACTGCACGTTAAGCTAAGGTCGACATTAAACCTTTTCGAATTATGGCAAAGAAAGATGTTGCAGAGATGTCTGTAGAGCAGAAGTTGAAGACGCTTTACCAGTTGCAAACAACCCTCTCTGAGGTTGATAAGATCAAAACGCTTCGTGGCGAACTCCCACTTGAGGTGCAAGACTTGGAGGATGAGATCGCCGGATTTACTACACGCCTCAATAAGTATGAAGAAGAGGTCGCTTCAAGAGAGGCTGATATCGAAATGAAGCAACACAAGATAGCGGAAGCCAAAAGTTTGATGGATCGCTATCAAGAGCAGCAAAAGGATGTGAAGAACAATCGCGAGTATGATATGCTTTCGAAGGAAATCGAATTTCAAACGCTCGAGATTGAACTTCAAAATAAGAAGATCGGCGAGGCGCGTGCAGGTATTGAGAAGCGCTTGCAGGAGATTGAAGAGTGCAAGGCGGTGCTTGATGATCGCCAACAGGCTTTAGCCGAAAAAAAAGCTGAACTCGACGATATCGTTGCAGAGACCAAGGCACAAGAAGAGAAGTTGCGCGAAAAGGGCAAAACGCTTGAAGTTCAGATCGAACCGCGCTTGCTGACGGCCTTTAAGCGCATACGTAAAAACAGCCGTAACGGTTTAGGCATTGTCTATGTGCAGCGCGATGCTTGCGGCGGTTGCTTCAATAAGATTCCGCCTCAGCGTCAATTGGATATCCGTATGCGCAAGAAAATCATTGTCTGCGAATATTGCGGCCGCATTATGATCGACCCCGAACTTGCCGGTGTAAGCCTGTCGAGACACAGGAGGAGAAACCGAAGCGTCGCCGCAAGACCACGACTACACGCAAAACAAAAACGGAGGAATAATCCTTCCACTTAATAGGATAAGAGCGCCTGAAAGCGGAAAACTTTCAGGCGCTCATTTTTGCGTATACACACTCTAATTATATAGAGCTATACTTCGTAAATAGAGTGGTGTAATGTTTATCTGCCCAGCGATGTGATAAATTCCACAGTCTGTGGGTCGCAGTGTGAGAAGAAGAGACTTTGTTTTGTATCCAACTTTCTAATTATCGCCATATCTTCTTCTGTGAGTGAGACGTTGAATATATCCATATTCTGCTTCATACGTTCTTTGTGCGTAGATTTAGGAATCAATACAACGCCACGCTGCAAAAGATATCGAAGCGCAACTTGCGCTACGCTCTTCCCATACTTTCTTCCTATCTCTGCTAAGGTTTCATTGTTGAAGTCTAAAGTTAGGCCCAAAAACGATAGGGTTGGTGCCGGCTAAAATAGGAGAAAAGAGAGGATAAGCGTATAGAATAATTACTATATGCGCAAAGAGTTGCCGTAATAAGCGTAAAAAATTAGTTCAGAAACGTACTCTGTAGATTTTTCACCACGGTGAAACTATTGTCTCACCGTGGTGAGACTAATTTATCGCCACGGTGGAACTAATTTTTCACCGCGGTGAAAATTCAATTAGATGCGTATGCACGCGATGCGAGATCTGTATGTAAAATTTCGAAAATGCGCACAGACGAGTAATGATTAAGCATAGTCCTTTAACCAAAAGGGGAAGCGTGATGCTGCTATTGGGGAGAGGGAAGATGGATCTTATAGTGCTTAAATAATTAACGTGAGTTCGACGAATTCAGAACAAAGCAAGCTGTGTCCGGAGTGTTCCACTTGTGCAATGTTCTTAAGTTCATCATTCACCGTTTCTATAATGGCTCTTTTTCTGAGTAAAAGTCTGTCTGAAACACTCATTAAAGCTCCTTTCATGTTACTTTTCAATTTGGTAATAAGTTGTATTCCGTCAACGAAAGCCTTTGAAAGAGATTCTTGCTGATGTACCCCTTGTCACCGACCGGCTTACCATATATAAAATCCATGAATGCTTTGTACTCCAAAGGCTTACGGTCATCAACATCTCCCGGCGTTATCATAAAGTTGAGAAGTTCTCCTTTCTCATTGCAAATCAAATGCAATTTGAAACCGAAGAACCAACCCATAGAGCATTTCCCTCTTTGGGCTATGCCTTTGAAAACTTTGTGAATATGTATTCTTTGGTTTTTGCAGACACGCAATGGTGTACTGTCAACAAAGCTTATACCCGTGTATTTTCCCAAGAGGACCTTCTTGATAAACAAGGTTAAGGGTACGGCTACCTCCCTTTCCAATTCTACCAAACGGTTATAAGAAACAACTTTTGGAAACAGATGACGAAGATGCTTGCATACTTTTTCAAGATAGAAATGTTTAAAGCAGCGATAACCGGAGTCGTGGAAAAGAATCATTATCAGCATGACTTCGGCCTTTGACATCGTGAAACTTCGATGATATGTTCTTTTTCCGGTAGGTTTTAGCGTATATTTTGCTGTTATAGCATCAAATAACTTGCAGAAGTCGTCTGCCATACAAAATATTTCAGGAGTTTCCTTGAACGAAGTGAAAAACTTTGGCTTCGGTGATCATAGCGATTTTTGTTTGTAATTATTTGAATTTCTATACCTTAAAAATTACAACAAATTTCGCTAATCACCAAATTTATAGACACTTATAATTCTTCGAACTCACGTTAAATAAGCGGAACTTTTTATTCTCAAGAATCTTGAGAAACTTCATTTTTGAAATATTTTGAGACGGGACTATATGCGCAACAATATGTCTTGTACAAAAAAAGTCAACTTATTTAGTGCAGGACAAAGGAACTTTTTTTATTGGTGCGAGGAATGTTCGCGCTAAAGAAATTAGTTGGGATTATTTGTATGTATTGCTATAAACCCTTAGATTTGCAATACCTTACAAAGTGGCACTTTTCAGCGCCTTCTCTTTATGTTTAACTTTTTAAACAACATCAACGTATGAAAAAGAGTTTATTCATTGTTTGCCTGATGGCAATGTTCTTTACTGCCAAAGCACAGCAGAAAGAGCCCAACATCGTGATAACTTTCAAAGAGTCTGACAAGATCGTGGAGCTGGCTGTCGGTGGTCAGAAGGGGGATGAATTTCAGATTGACTGGGGGGACGGAAAACTCCAAACCTACAACAAAGCTGCCTACTATTCTGAAACGCTGAAATCAAAGACCGTCAAGATTTATGGCGAAAAGGTTATGATTCTGCGGGCACGTAGTATGAATATCGAGGCACTCCAGTTCCATCATGCTTCCTCGCTTTCACAAGTGCAGGTGGGCGACAACAACATTCGCCAACTCGACTTGAGCGAAGCGCCTTATCTGACTGGACTCTATGCTGAAAACAACAAAATAGAGCAGCTTAACGTCAGGAATAATAGTGTTATGCGCGTCATTGATGTACACAACAACAAGATTACAGGAGAGCTGGATTGCTCCCTCATGACGCGACTCTCGAAAGTTGACATCTCCGACAACCAATACGACCGCCTCATTTTGCCCACCCACAGCACACTGCAATACGTGGACTGCTCCAACAACCGGCTGGATGAAATAAACGTGAAAGAGTGTGGCGGCTTGGAAGAACTGCACTGTGCAGGCAACCGACTTACCTCACTCAATCTCACAGGTGTGATCAAACTAAACGAACTATATGCCGACTCGAACTTCCTCACCACGCTCGATGTGTCAAGCAACACGCAACTGAAAACGTTGAAGGCCGACCACAACCGCCTCACGCAGGTGCTTATGGGCAACAATGTCATACTAGAAGGTGTTTATCTCTTCAACAACGAACTCACGACGCTCGACCTGTCGCAGAATCCGAACGTGAAATATCTCAACGTGGAGCACAACCGACTGACAACGCTCCCAACGCTCCAACACCCGCTGCTGACTATCCTCATCGCCGGCTATAATGACCTCGCTTTGGTGGATCTGACCCAAAACGATCGTCTGCTGAAAGTGAAACTCGAGCACAACCGCCTCGCTGCTATCTCTGTGGCAAACATACGTAACCTGAGCTGGCTAAAGGTGAGCAACAACCAACTGAGCTCTCTCGACCTCAGTTACAACTCTATCCTCACCTGGCTGGAGTGCGACAGCAACCGCATCAACCGCCTCGATGTGAGCAAGAATCCCAACCTGCAATGGATAGCTGCCGAGAACAATCATCTGACCGAGCTTGATCTATCTGCCAACCAGAAAGTGGAAGGTTTGTCGCTACAGGGCAACGAGTTCTCTGTCGAAGCCATCAATAATCTCATCACGCAATTGAAAGATGTGTCGAGCGTAACAATCAATGACAATAACCGCGCATGGGCACGCATTCTCAACATCGCGATGCCCAATGCCGAAAAAGCCAATATCGCAGCAGCACGCGATAAAGGATGGACGGTGATCACCGTCACGACGGGAATCTCTACGCCCTCTGTCATGCCCGATGAGGCGCAGCCAATCTACTATGTGACTCCAGCCGGCATCGTCAGCAAGTATCCGACGAAGGGTTTGAATATAATCAGATATAGCAACGGTACCACGCGCAAGGTAATCTTCTAATTACCTTTCCCTTCATATGTCGCCGATGGCATAGGTAAAATCAAGTAGGAGGTAGACGCTCATTGTAGATGTTTATCTCCTACTTTCATGTTTGCAGGTCTCGAAAGGAGCAGAATGATTCCGTTAACCCCAATTCGGTTTAAGAAACGCTCTTTCATGAGTTTCTTAAACCGCACACGCATCCTTTCGGCCTTGATCTAAAACCGAAGTATAATTGTTTCACGCAAATATAGGTTAGAATAAAGTGAGCTGTTTTACACCTTGCTTTGCATCCCTCTCAAACTCCATATTGATGGAAGGTTTGGTGTCGTAGAAAGCATACGCAGCAATGCCAGCTAAAAGATTAACGATGAAATTAGAGATACTTCTATGGCGTGTGTGAACTATCTGTGCCACGTTCTTGAGCATATCATTGATGGTTTCGATAATGCTTCTTTTACGGAGCATAATTTTGTCGTACACATCCATTAAGCGGTTCTTCATATTAGTGCGTATTCCCGTGACGATGTGAACTCCCCTATCGAAGAGAGAGGCAAAAAGTGATTGGGAAGTACAACCTTTATCGGCATATAGCTTCCCGAATAAATCCTTAGTCAAGTTGTTGAATACCTCCGGGTTACGATCGTCCACATTGGCTTTGGTGAGTGCAAAGTTGAGTAATTCTCCTCGTTCATTACACAATAGATGCAGCTTAAATCCGTAGTACCAGCCCATCGTACTTTTCCCTTTATGAGCATAGCCCTTGAAGACACGATTAGAATATTCACGTTTGTTTTCACACACAGGAATACGCGTCGAATCGATAAAAGTAATCCCCGTACATTCTCCCACCAAAGCCAATTTAAGGAAGAGCAAAAGGGGGATCGCCACTCGTGGCATACGTTCCACAAAGCGGGTATACGAAAGTAGGTTGGGAAACTCTTCTATTAGTTCTCGACAGAGGTAGAAGAGATAAAAATGTTTGAAATTGCGAAACGTATTGCTGTGGAACAAGACAAGAATGGTAATCATTTCTGCATCGCTCATTCTTCCCTTTCTATTGCGAGTTTTAGGGGTGTTTGGAGAGGGATTTGAAAGCGAAAGTGCTTTTTTGTTCAATTCCAACTCATATTCTTTGCAGAAATCGTCTGAAATACAATAGATTTCCGTAACTTTACTGATAAGCTTCATAGAGGATTGTTTTGTCATTATCTGTTTGATTTTCAACAACAAATATACGAAAAATAATCCTCTTTTGGGGGCTTTTGTTGAAACTATTTTAAGGCAAAAAACAAGCCTTGCTTATCCCGAATTGGGGTTATATCTTTGTTGATTTTGTCGTAAAAAATTGCAGAAAGTTCCGCGTATTCAAAAGTTCTTTTTAACTTTGTTCCTGATAGTCCCTCAGAGAAGACTTAACTCTCTAACTGCTAACAGAGAAAGGGTTGAAAACGAAGAGGAACGCAACCGTATCGAAGGATTACAATGGACGGAAAACTGAATCTACAAGAAAAACTGCTATCATACTTTGGATTCGACTCTTTCAAGAGCAACCAAGAAGCTATCATTCGCACACTGCTCAACGGCGAAGACGTTTTCGTATTGATGCCTACAGGTGGCGGCAAATCGCTCTGCTATCAGCTTCCCTCGCTGCTGATGGACGGCGTAGCCATTATTATCTCTCCATTGATTGCTTTGATGAAGAATCAAGTAGACGCTATCCGCCATACGAGCGAAGACGACGGCATCGCCCATTTTATCAACTCATCGCTCACAAAAGGCGCCATAGATCAGGTTAAAGACGACATCAGAACAGGCAAGACAAAGCTGCTTTACGTCGCTCCGGAAAGCCTGACAAAGCGCGAACAGGTAGAGTTTTTACGGTCGGTCAAAATATCCTTCTATGCAATAGATGAGGCGCATTGTATTTCAGAATGGGGTCACGATTTTCGCCCTGAATATAGGAAGATTCGCCCTATCATAGACGAAATAGGACGCGCCCCGGTCATTGCACTCACAGCTACGGCAACGGATAAAGTTCGACTTGATATAAAGAAAAACTTGGGCATCCTCAATGCCAAAGAGTTTAAGAGCAGCTTCAACCGCCCCAACCTCTATTACGAGGTGCGCTCAAAGACAAAAGACATTGATAAGGACATTATCACTTATATCCACCACAACAAAGGCAAGAGTGGAATTATTTACTGCCTGAGTCGTAAGAAAGTAGAAGAATTGGCAGAAGTGCTTCGCGCCAACAACATCAAAGCCGCAGCGTATCACGCAGGAATGGATCCGCAAACGCGCTCGCAAACGCAGGACGATTTCTTAATGGAGTCAATTGACATCATTGTTGCGACAATCGCCTTCGGTATGGGTATAGATAAGCCTGACGTGCGCTTTGTGATTCATTATGACATTCCAAAGAGTTTGGAGGGTTACTATCAAGAGACCGGCCGTGCAGGCCGCGATGGCGGAGAAGGCGTATGTTTAGCCTTCTACTCTCCAGACGATCTTAAGAAATTGGAAAAATTTATGGAGGGCAAGCCTCTAGCCGAACAAGAAATAGGCCGGTTGCTACTCAAGGAAACAGCAGCTTATGCGGAATCATCTGTATGTCGCCGTAAGATGCTCTTGCATTATTTTGGAGAAGAATATAAAAAAGAGAATTGTGGCAATTGCGACAATTGCTTACATCCGAAAAAGAAAGTGGAAGCAAAAGATTTATTGTGTCGCGTCTTGGAAGTTGTGCTCGCTGTCCGAGAGAATTTTCGCGACGATTATATAAAGATATCTTGCTGGGTAATGAGACTGAAGAAGTCTTGGCTCACAAGCACGAGCAATTAGAAGAATTTGGTTGTGGCGAAAACTACTCGGAGAAAACGTGGAACGCTGTCATCCGACAAGGATTGATCGCCGGCTACTTGTCTAAGGAAGTTGACAACTATGGCATTCTTAATGTGACAGATAAGGGAGAACATTTTCTCTCTCATCCGGTCAGCTTCAAGATTGTGGAAGATCACGAATACAAAGATGCGGCAGAAAGCGAACCGGTGCAAAATGGTGCGGAAACAACTGTAGCACCGGAGCTATATGAAATGCTGAAAGATTTGCGCAAGAAGAAATCTAAAGAATTAAACTTGCCACCTTATATAATCTTTCAAGATCCTTCACTCCAGGCAATGGCTACCGTCTTCCCACAGACGACAGACGAACTACAAAACATTCCGGGCGTAGATCAGGTAAAGCTAAGCGATACGGCGATGAGTTTTGCCAGCTCATAAAACAATATTGTATAGACAATGAAATAGAGCGCCCGGAGGATATTCGCATTCGCACCGTGCCCAAGAAATCAAAGTTTAAGGTGGCTATCATTCAGAGTATCGACCGCAAGGTGGCACTCGACGATTTGGCAGTCTCTAACGGCGTTGAGTTTGATGAGATGCTTTCAGAGGTTGAGAGTATCGTCTACTCCGGCACAAAGATCAACATCGACTACTTTATCAATGAAATTATGGACGAAGATCACGTCCATGATATCTACGACTATTTCAAAAAGAGTGAGACAGACGATTTAGAAGTGGCCATCGACGAATTAGGCGAAGATTATTCTGAGGAGGAAATACGCCTTGTCCGCATCAAGTTTATTTCAGAAATGGGTAACTAAATCGCAAGATTGAAGATTTATCCATTCACACTTAACAGCAAGAGTATGTGTACGCACAACGAGAACACGAACGAGATCAAGGAACGAATGAACTTTATTGAGCAGATCGTTGACAACGACCTGAAAGAAGGCAAAAACGACGGTCGGCTACAAACACGCTTCCCGCCCGAGCCCAACGGTTATCTTCACATAGGTCACGCGAAGGCAATCTGTATGGACTTTGGCATAGCAGAACGCTTTGGCGGGAAATGTAATCTGCGCTTCGACGATACGAATCCGCAGAAAGAAGACACAGAATACGTAGAGGCTATTTTAGAAGACATTCAGTGGTTAGGATTTCAATGGGACAACATCTATTATGCCTCCGATTACTTCCAACAACTATGGGACTTTGCCGTACGTCTGATTAAGGAGGGCAAAGCTTATATTGACGAGCAATCCAGTGAAGAGATTGCCGCACAAAAAGGCACGCCGACGGAACCAGGGAAGCCCAGTCCTTATCGCGACAGGCCGATTGAAGAAAGTTTGGCGCTCTTTGAGAAGATGAACACAGGCGAAGTGCCCGAAGGCGCAATGGTTCTGCGCGCCAAGATAGATATGGCCAATCCTAATATGCACTTCCGCGATCCGGTCATCTATCGTGTGATCAATAAGCACCATCATCGCACGGGCGATCAATGGAAAGCCTACCCAATGTACGACTTTGCGCACGGACAAAGCGACTATTTTGAAAGCGTCACTCACTCTATCTGCACGCTTGAGTTTGTTCCCCATCGCCCTTTATACGACTATTTTATCGACGAACTCAAAGAAGGAAAGACCTGAACGATCATCGGCCGCGCCAATACGAGTTTAATCGGCTCAACCTCACTTATACAATGATGAGTAAGCGCAAACTTCTAGCTTTAGTGCAAGAGCACATTGTAGATGGTTGGGATGATCCGCGTATGCCGACCGTTTGCGGACTCCGCCGGCGTGGTTATTCACCACAAGCTGTGCGTAAGTTTATCGATATGATTGGCTATACGAAGTTTGACGCGCTCAACGACTTTGCAATGCTTGAAGCCGCCGCCCGCGAAGACCTAAATACGCGCGCCCTGCGCTTGAGTGCTGTGCTCCACCCCGTAAAACTCATCGTCACCAACTATCCTGAGGGCAAGGAAGAAGAGATGATTGCCGTCAACAATCCCGAAAACGAGGCAGAAGGCACGCATACGATCACCTTTAGTCGCGAACTTTGGATGGAGTGTGAAGACTTTATGGAAGATGCACCCAAGAAATTCTTCCGTATGGTTCCCGGCAAAGAAGTTCGTTTAAAGAATGCCTACATCGTGCGTTGCACCGGTTGCAAAAAGACGAAGCCGGCAACGTCGTGGAAGTATATTGCGAATACGATCCTGAAAGTCACAGCGGAATGGAAGGCGCTAACCGAAAAGTAAAAGGCACGCTCCATTGGCTGAGTGCCGCCCACTGCCTACCGGCTGAAGTGCGCGAATACGACCGTCTATTCTCCGTAGAAAACCCGTCTGAGGACGAACGAGACTTCCGCGAACTCGTTAATCCGGATTCTAAAAAAGTCTTTACCAATTGCTATGTAGAGCGCTATGCGGCTGAGCAAACGGCCAACAAGTACCTGCAATTCCAGCGCATCGGCTACTTTACTTACGATAAAGACTCTACGCCCGACCATCTGATCTTCAATAAGACCGTAGGACTTAAAGACAGCTGGGGCAAAAAGAACTAAATACAGACAAATGAGCGTGGGAAGGGAGCTATATCATTTGGCTCTCTTTCCACTTTATTTTACCCCTCTCCCACTTCATTCTATAATCATGCCCAATCCAGACCATTCTCTGCAAGCGCTCATTGAAGAATATGAACGCTTGATTGCATCCGGAGAGCCTTTCTATATGGAAGCCGAATCCTTAATTGATATTCTGGAATATTATATCAAGCAAGGCAAACTCGAAGAAGCAGATGAGTGCTTGCGAATTGCACTTCGACTCCATCCCGACAATGACGATCTGCTCTTGACCAAGGCTTATCGTCTGAAAGACAGGCTGCGCTGGCAAGAGGCAGAGGAAATCATCCACCAACTCTCCGAACCCAACGAGAAGGAAGTGGCTCTTTTTTATATCGAAAAGATGCTCTGCAAGCTGGATGCTAATTCAGCGGAGAAAATCTTCACGGAGACTTTCAAGCTCAAAGGCGACGAGTTTGGTGTCGAATTTCACGTTGACTATATCGAACTTCTACTCGACTATGGGCTTTATGATCGCGCCCTGCGCCTCCTTAAAGCGCTGCCGGATGGCTATCAAGACCAAAAACACCTTTACGAACTCCAAGGAGAAGCCTATTGCAATCTAAGATCCTTCGATGCGGCTATCGACGCCATCAATAAAATGATCGACTTAGATCCATACGACGACATTTCTTGGGTACAATTGGCAGAAGTGCAATACAAGGCCGAGAAGTTTGAAGAGGCAGTTGATAGTTGCGACTACGCTCTTACGATCAACGCCGACAACAGTCGCGCCACGCGTATTAAAATACTATCGCTCATCGGCCTACGTAAAAGTGCCGAGGCCTCAACCTTGGTTCAAGACTTTCTGGATAGCAATCCGGACGACTACTTAGTATACCTCCTCTTGGCTGAACAAATGGGCGGACTACACCTTTACGACACCTCCATCCGCCTTTTCAGAGAAGCAGCCTTGCGTTGCCCACAAGACAGCGTGGATCATCTGCGCATTGTGACCCATCTAAGCTCGGTTCTCCTCTATGCCGAGCGCTACGAAGAGGCCTTAGAAACGATGATGAGTGCAAATTCAGCCAACATAGACGTGCAAGACGTACGCCTACAAATAGCTGAAGCAGCCTTAGCTCAAAAGCAAACGTCCGTAGCCCTCACGATCATCCGGCGAGGGTTGGAAGATCCGACGGATCAAGACCATTTGCTGCGTTATACGTTCCTTTTGGGAAGAAACAAAATCTACGAAGAGGCCGCTACAATTTGGCAGCGACTCTTGCAGCAACTAAAGACAGACGATCCGGTAGCGCTACAATATTTAGACAAGGCGAAGGAAAACTTAGCAGCTCCCACTGCAGAAACACAGGAGCCTGATTAAGAACGATTTTGCCCCACGAAAATGGCGAGTAAAATTGAAATAGCCCGTTTGCGCTCACGAGAAAAAGAGCTTACGCTCACGAGAAAAAAGGTTTGCGCTCACGATGAAAAAGGTTTGCGCTCACGAGCGCAAGCTAAATAATGGTGTGCTTCTTAAAAATCCATCAAAGGAAAAAGGAAAAAAGTCTTTACGAAAACGCCACTTATAGGGCTGTCGTTAATTTTGTTTACATCCTTCCTGTCTACTACGTTGACAGATAGTTATGAAATGTGAGATAGCCTTATTTTCCATCTTTTTATCGTAACTTTGCGACTAATATAGAAGTCGGCATATTAAGAAGTTGGGAAAAATAGCGCGATGGGTCGTAGGGGGATTATTGTCTCTCTACCTTCTGCTATTGATTATCTTCAACTTTTCTCCGGCTGATCGCTGGGTGAGCCGGCTTGTTTCTCAGCAACTTTCAGACCGTCTGCATACGCAGGTCAAAATTGGTGGTGTTCGGTTGGGCCTGTTTAATCGTTTGATCCTAACTGATGTCTACTTAGCCGATCAGCGCGGAAAAGAATTGCTGCGTGCTGATCTTATGTCGGCTAAGATTGAATTTCGCTCCTTATTTCAAGGGCGTGTTTCGCTGCGTACGGTTTCGCTGCTCGATGCACAAGTAAACCTCTACAAAGAAAGTCCGGATAAAGCGCCCAACTTTCATTTTTTGCTCGATGCTTTCCGCTCCAAAGATCAATCGCCCTCTAATCTTGACTTGCGCATCAACTCGCTGATCTTGAGGCGCTGCAAAGCAAGCTATCACGCCTTGTACGCCCCTCGAAGTCCGGAAATTGAATTTGAACCACTTAGTAGTTTCCGACATCAATGCTAACGTTAGCTTGAAGCATCTGACGCCGGATAGCATCAACATACGTGTGCGTGAGCTTTCTCTGCGCGAGCAGAGCGGTTTAGACTTGCGCCGCCTGAGCTTGCGCTTGGCTGCGAACAAGACGCGCGCTGATATACAAGACTTTGACCTGCAGTTGCCGGGCACAAATATTGGTTTTCCGCGCCTGCTGGCTTTTTATAAACCGGACGACTTCTTCAAAACCCTGTATTTGGCCGGCCGTATTGATAACGCCCAATTCACGACGACAGACTTCGGTTTTCTTGTACCTCGCTTGCGCGGTTTTGCACACACTCTGACGGCGCGCGGACTGTTTGCCGTCAATACCAAAGAAATCGTGCTCGAAAACTGGTACGTCCACGAAGAGCATAACAACTTGCTGCTCGCGCTGAGCGGCAAACTCAGTCGCAGAAATGGGCGCATCGTGAGTGCGGATGCAAATATCAAAACGCTGAATCTTCGCGAGGGTCTTATCTCGCAAGCCTTTCTACATTTTTTGCACCGCCCCCTACCCGCTTTCCTAAAGACGCTGGCCTATGTCGACTATACAGGTCGACTACGTTGGGAGGAAGGCGGCATCAATCGCGTTGCAGGCACGTTGAAGACGGCCGTAGGAAGCGTAGAAGGCCGACTGGCTTTTAATGGACACTACGAAGGCAACTTAAAAGTAAAAGCCCTGCGCCCGACAATCATAGCGCAGAATCAGGATTTGCCGGATCAGCTCTACGCCACCTTATCGGGTAGCGTAGCACGCGATGGTAGTAAGGCCGACCTAAAACTTGCGCTTGAAAGCGGGCAATATCGTGGGCATTTCTACAACAATCTGCAAGCAACCATCAATAAACGAAACGACGATTTACAACTTCAGCTTACGGCGAAAGACCCTGCGGCCGACTTAAACGGAACGGTGCAGGCTCGCTTACGTGGGACAAACTTGGAAGCGATACGCTTGGAGGCAGACGTGAAACAATTGAACCCGGGAAGATTGAACTTGACCCGCTATTTTGGTGCTTCCTCATTCTCCGGCCACGTCAAGATGGTGGTAGATGATTTGAAGCAACTCACGGGCCATATCAAGGTAAATGACTTCACGCTCTCCGGCACTGACAGCCCATATCGCTTAAATCAATTAGAACTCTCCAAACAATATAATCGCTTAGACTTAAAAAGTGACTTTGCCAACTTGCTGGTAGATGGGCCCATAGCGCCCGCTACGATTAAACAATTGCTCTTTTCTTTATTAGACCGAAGTTTACCCGGCTTCTTCTCAAAGCCGATTGCGTCTCCACGAACGACATTGGCCTTTAAAGGACAGGTAAAAGAGACAGACGTGCTCAATCGCTTTCTTCACATCCCCTTATATGCCGAAAAGGGCATCAAATAGAGGGCAAGTTAAGCAGCAGCACACGCTCATCCGTCATCATTAGTGCACCGACTCTATCATACAACAACTTTGCCCTTTCCGATTTGCGCTTTTATCTGCAAGGAGAAGGAACGCGCTATACGGGCCTACTACAAGCGGCTAAAGACATTGGAAATACGCAGATAAGAGTGGCGCTGGAGGCAAAAACAGACAGCGGAAAACTCCATACACACTTAGCTTGGGCCGGCGCAGATGAGCACGAGTTTAAGGGTGATATGAAATTGATCTCTACGTTTAAACAAACGTCGCGTGGGCGCTTGATCCGAACAAATTTTGTGCCGACAACGATGACCGTAGGCGATACTTTGTGGACCTTCTCCAAAGGCGAGTTGGCTTATGTAGACCGCACCTTGGACGTAAAAGGTTTTTCGCTACAGCACGGCGACCACAGCTTGTCTATAAGCGGACGCTTGTCGCCCTCACCTAAAGACTCGATCGTGGCAACTTTACAGAAGGTGAATGTAGACTATATCTTGAACCTTGTAAACTTTCACGACGTAGCCTTCGCCGGACCGGCAACGGGCACACTCAGCGTATCGGAAACGGCCGGCTACCCCATAGTCTCGGTAGGCTTGAAGATACCTCGCTTTTTGATAAACAATGGGCCGATGGGAACAGCTTATATCAGAGGAGGGTTTGACACAAAACAAAAACAGATTAACATCGACGCTCATATTCTGAATCCGGAAGAGGATGTGACTGATGTGAAAGGCTACGTATCGCTCCTGCATAAGAATTTAGACCTCTTCATAAAAGGAACAGGGACTGATCTGCGCTTCCTGCGCCGATGGGTGGGCGACATTTTTAATGACCTGCGCGGAAAAGCAACGGGACACGTTCGACTTTTTGGCCCGCTGAAACAATTGGACTTGGAAGGCGAAGAAGAGGTAGAGCTGGAAGCACAAATTGCCGCTACAGGGGCACATTATAAGGTCGATGGCGGGCGCGTCGTGATACGCCCCGGCTTGTTTAGCTTCAATGAAATTCCCGTTTCAGATGGAGAAAGGAAAGGGCGTCGCGCAGGGCTATTTACGCCACAATCATTTGCATAACCTGACGTATGATTTCAATATTTCTGCAGAAAACCTCTTAGTATATAAGCACTCACAATCGGCAGACTTGCCTTTTTATGCTACAGCTTATGGTTCAGGCAGCGCACACTTGAGCGGACGGCCGGGACTATTTGAGGCCGATCTGGATATGCGCACTGAAGAAGGCACAACACTGACCTATACTGCCGATGCGCCGGAGAAGGGCGACAATGCCTTGTTGCGACTTCATAATGGAAAGGATTCGCTTGTAAAGCAAGGAGCTGTTGCTGACATAAAATCAATGGCCCAGCCAACGGATATTAAACTAAATCTCTTGTTTGATGTGCGCCCTGAAGCAACACTGAAGATCGTAACGGATGAAAAAGCGGGTAACATGCTCACACTCCACGGCTCGGGACCTATTCGTGCGAATTGGTACAATAAGGGTGCGTTTAAGATGTATGGCACTTATAAGATTGATGGCGGATCGTATAGGATCAGTGTGCAGGATCTAATTCGTAAGAATTTTACGCTGACGCCGGGAAGTAAAATGATTTTTGCGGGCGATCCCTTTCAAGGCGATTTGGATATGCAAGCTGTATATACGGTGAAATCTGCCTCGCTGAGCGATTTAAATATTGGCAACAACTTCAGTCGAAATACGGTGCGCGTCAATTGTTTGCTAAACATTAAGGGTAAAGCCGGCAACCCGCAAGTTTCTTTGACCTCGATCTTCCCACGGTTAACGAAGATGAGAAGCAAATGGTGCGAAATCTGATCAGTTCGGAGGAAGATATGAATATGCAGGTGCTATATCTTTTAAGCATTGGACGCTTTTACACTTACGATTATGATCAAACAAACGCCGGAGCAAGACAGACGCAGAGCACGGCCGCAATGAAGAGCTTCCTATCTAACACGCTAAGTGACCAATTGAACAACGTGTTGCAAAATGCGATAGGCAATTCTAATTGGTCCTTTGGTGCTAACGTTCAGACGGGCCTTGTTGGCTGGAAAGATATGGAAGTCGAAGGCTTATTAAGCGGCCGTCTATTAAATAATCGGCTTATCATCAATGGAAATTTCGGTTATCGCGATAAGCCAATCAACAATACAAACTTTATAGGCGACTTTGATCTGCGTTATTTGCTGACGCCCGGAGGAGGCGTGAGCTTGAAAGCCTATAGCGAAACCAACGATCGCTACTATACCAAGTCCTCGCTGACTACGCAGGGCGTTGGCCTGTTACTACAGCGCGACTTTATCGATTTTAGAGACCTCTTGAAGCTACGCAAAAAGAAGAACAACAAACAGTCACAGCCGCTTCCTAAGCAAGAAGAAGCTCCTGTGCTGATCAATTTCCGCCGCCGTTCGGCTTGGTAGTCTTGCACTTCGATTTTTGTAAATCGGCGTAGTACCATAATTTATAGAGAGAGAAGATAAATAGCGAGGGGCGCTTACTTTCTAATAAGTAATGGCGCATGTGCCGGCTCCAAAAACCCAATGTCCAACGCAGCAAACCGCTCAAACCGAACCTTTTTGCTTGAAGATAGAGGCGCGACGGCCCACTTTCGCTTTGCATCGGTTCACCTAATTTGCTGAGTGTACGTAATGCCGTCTCCGTTTTCTTCAGAAAACTTTCGTTCGAATCAATACCGGTGTGTATAAGTGGATTGTCGATATGCAGAATCGAAAAATGAGCAGATCGAAGTTCCAATCCCAAAAGCGCATCTTCATAACCATAATCCGTGCAGCGCGGGTCAAAGCGCACCGAATCGAAAACTTCTCGCGCAAACATCGCATTAAACATCGTGAAGAAGCGATACGGTTGCTTCTGACGCACGCCGGCCGGCCGAAGCCTTTCCGCCGATAGTTCATAGCGGCTACGCAATTCGTGCCCTTCAGGCACAGGGCCGGAAGGCGTGTAGAGGCGGCCGCAAACGACCTTCGCCTGATCGCGCACGTCCCAATAACGCGCCAAGAAATCCGCCGTACACACTTGCGCATCGCTATCAATAAATAAGAGATACGGAAAACGCGCCAAATCAATCAGATGATTGCGCGATGCAGCCGGCCCACTGTTGCGTTCGGCCCTTATCCAGCGACAATGCGGAAGCGCATTAACCTTCTCAGCTACAGTCTTGAGCGGCGCAAAGGTTGAGCAGTCGTCTAGGACGATTATTTCAAAATCAAAGCCCTCCTTTATATTTTCCATCAATTCCAACCCCTGTTGAGCTAAGTCGCTAACCAAGGTGGAGCAATCGCAATTATAGGTTGGAATAAGAACAGAAAGCATAAATAAATCGTAAGATATGGTTTGCAAATTTACAAGAAATAGGCCATTAATTCTATATTTAGTACGAAAAAGGACTTTTGAACGTACATTTCCTTCCATAATCGTAGCAAGAATGGGTGAAAAATCCTATATTTGCAATAGGAGATAGGCGCAAACAATAAAGATAAGATGCGCCAAAGATTCAAACGCGCCAAACGGTGTTGTAAGCTAAAAGAAGAAAGTACCGTTATACTATAAAAATTAGACTTATGTTTACTGAAAAAGTAGGAGAATTAGCCGGCAAAATTTGGGTGGCTTTGAATGAGAATGGTAAGCTCACGGGTAAAGAACTTAAGAAGTATATCAAAGTTCGTGCCGACAAAGATTTATACCTCGGACTCGGCTGGCTACTTCGTGAAGACAAGATCGACGTTACCGAAAGCGATAAAGAGATTCTTGTTGTGTTGAAGTAACCTATGGAGATGCATCGCCATACTATATATAATATGGTATGGATGATAAGAATGTTTAATCGTGTCTTTGCGCATTGGCGCTTTGACACGTTTTTTCTTGCCCACTGTGTACCGAAATCCTAATTTTGCAGTCGTAAAACAAAATTGAATGAGACATTTAACCCCAACCGATATCATACAACTGCTCGATCGTGAGCCGCTTTTCAGAGAATTAGCGCAAACGGCCGACCGGTTGCAGCTTGAGTGCTACGTCGTAGGTGGCTATGTGCGCGACCTTTTTCTCGAACGCCCAACAAATGATATTGATATTGTGGTCGTCGGTTCCGGAATCGCAATGGCCGAAGCCTTGACGAAACGTTTGGGGCGCGCAGCTCACCTTTCTGTCTTCAAAAATTTCGGGACAGCGCAAGTGAAATATCATCATCAAGAAATAGAATTTGTCGGCGCACGTCGCGAAAGTTACAGTCACGACTCGCGCAAACCAATCGTAGAAGACGGAACACTCGAAGACGATCAAATGCGTCGCGATTTTACGATCAACGCTTTGGCCGTCTGCCTCAATACTGCGCGCTATGGCGAACTGGTTGATCCTTTTGATGGTTTGTGGGATTTGGAAGATGGCTTGTTGCGCACGCCCACTGATCCGGATATTACTTTCTCCGACGACCCACTGCGTATGATGCGTTGTGTGCGCTTCGCCACGCAACTCAATTTTCGCATCGACGATGAAACTTTTGCTGCCTTGGAGCGCAATGCCGAGCGCTTAAGCATCATCAGCGGCGAGCGAATCATCGAAGAACTGAACAAAATCATGCGTGCTCCTTTGCCTTCCATCGGTTTTGTCGAACTGCAACGCAGCGGTTTGCTCCCGATCATCCTGCCTGAACTGAGTGCATTGGACAATGTCGAGACGCGCAATGGAAAATCACACAAGAACAACTTCTACCATACGCTCGAAGTCTTGGACAACGTAGCGCGGCGCACGGATAACGTCTGGCTGCGCTGGGCTGCCTTGCTCCACGATATAGGTAAGGCGAAGACCAAGCGATGGGAGCCGGCCGTGGGTTGGACTTTCCACAACCACAACTTTGTCGGAGAGAAGATGACGCCGGCTCTTTTTCGCCGACTCAAACTTCCGCTCGACGAACGTATGAAATACGTCAAGAAAATGGTTGGCCTACACATGCGGCCCATCGTTATTGCCGACGACATTGTCACGGACAGTGCCGTGCGCCGCTTGCTTTTTGATGCCGGAGATGATATTGACGACTTGATGCTCTTGTGCGAGGCCGACGTGACGAGTAAAAACGCACAGCGCAAGCGAAATTTTTTGAACAATTTCAAGTTGGTACGCGAGAAGTTGGTCGCCATCGAAGAAAAGGATCGCATTCGCAATTTCCAGCCCCCCGTGACCGGCGATGAGATTATGCGCCGCTTCTCCCTCCCTCCGTGCCGCGAAGTGGGCCTCTTGAAAGCTGCGCTCAAAGACGCTATTTTAGATGGGAAAGTGCCCAATTCTTATGAGGAAGCCTTGGCTTTCGTACTCCAAGAAGCAGAAAAGATGGGGCTAAAGCCAACAAATCCTTGAAAATATTTGGTCGTAAAGAAAGGATAGCTTACTTTTGCATCCAGAAAATGGGTAAGTGCTGTACGGCCAGCTCCCTTCGAATCCTCCAGGGCTTGACCGCAGCAAAGGTAGTTGGTTGTAGCGGCGCGATGCAGAGAGCTTACCCACCCCGCCTCTTTAGCTCAGCTGGCCAGAGCACGTGATTTGTAATCTCGGGGTCGTTGGTTCGAATCCGACAAGAGGCTCAAAACGAAGTTTACGTTAACAATAGCGGACGATTTCTGAATAAGAACGTCCGCTATTTTTTTGTTTATACTCCACAGCTCACAAGGCGTATAAGCAGTAGCATTTTTCAACCCTAAGCGGCCCGCCTCAGCTCGGGAAATGCTTTATTGAGCGCAACTTGTACGAATATAACGTCAGCCCATTTTCCTTAGCCATACTGAGCGCCTGCAATTACGCGCACCTTCACAGCATCTTACGCTATAAGTCTACAAAAGGGCCACATCAAGCCTCTTTTTCCCACGTAAAGAGCAGGCATACCAACTGCTTACGAAGCGTCTCTTCAGCTTACGCTCGTGAGCAAAAGGTTGTACGCTCGCGAGCGTACAACTGTATTATCGTGAGAAGAAAGGTCTACGCTCACGATGGTAAAGTCTGCAAGCAAGAAATGGGCTTCAATTTTTCAAGTTTTCGTGGTTGAAAAATGAAATATAAACCGAAAAAGACAATCGAGAAGAGTGCTCTGACCAAGCCTTCTGATCGGCAAGCAAAAAGGCGGCACACTATGCGGGGATAGCGTTTGCAAGAAAAGAGAGCCCATCCGTTGTTTTTCAAAAATGCTTGACGATAGTAGAAACATCGGCGGCAAATGAATGGAGTTCCGCATCCTTTAAGCCTTCGTCCTTCATTTCATCTGTGCTTAAGGGCTCAGTTTGTTCTTCCCAAAACGAAGAACAACGATACCCTGAAGTGCGCAATTGAGCTTTAAGGGTATCGTTGTTGGTAACTATTAAACTACACGCGCCTTTCTATACTTTATACGTCAAAAGGCGTGCATTCAAAAGGCGTTGTAGGCGTATTAAGGCAGGATTTTTACGGCTGCGCATTGGTCTATTCGAAAGAAAGCGGCTGACGAGGTAAGTTGTCCACTTGATTTACGCCGCGGCGAATCGTAGCTACGCGCAAGCATTTCCCATCAAGCGTATAAATAGCCAACTGCCGGCCGACGTATTGCTCGGCTTCGATACTCAGCAATCCGTCTTTCATCTCGCAAACAATGTTGGGCTGCTCGGCGCGCGCCATCTGAATGCTCGAAGGATCCGGATCTTCCGGCAAATAAGAAAGACCTACGTAACAATAGCCACAACCTTGCACGATCATAAGTCCGCACGTAGCCAAGGTTTTTGAGGTGGGGTTGTACATTTGCCAGCAATGCGTATCCGGATTCATACCTCGATCCTTAAAACCATTGGCCGCAAGAAGTTTGTAGACCTCACTTATTTGCGGCGTTGTCACACGTTCCCAAGAAGCGGCCAAGAGATATACGGCGCAAAGTTCGTCCTCGTCGGGCGTAAAAGCGAGCATCAAAAACGGAAACTCGGCATTCTGCGTGGAGAATATCTCCAAGTCGGCACGATCTTGCTCGCTAATCTTCGGATTCATAGCCCAATAATCTGCGGTATAGTTTGTATAGGCTCCGCTTTGCAGCATTTCGCTCATCGTTTTCGATTTTTCTTGTCCCCAACTCACACTAAACTGAGGAAAAGGCATATCTACGTGGTCTTTTACTTCGACCGTAAAAGGCATTTCATCCAAGATATTATTGGGATCAAAGGCATCGAGCGTGCCCGGATAAGCACCTGAGATGAGCATTTTGAGCCGGACGCTTCCGTTACCGACAGATTTGAAGGCGTTGCCTTGAGGTAATACGATCGTACTGTCTTCTGAGGTATAACGAATCACGATGCGCTCGCCTTTATTTATGTGATTTTGCGTCGCCGTGTTATACTTCTTGACATACATGCGATACGTGCGATTAAACGGTATGGATAGCGTGTTGGCTACTAAAACGCCATGGTCGTCGTTATCCGTTCGCGCTTGCAAATGATCAGCAACAAAGAGCAGCAGAACGCAGGCAAGGAGGAAACGGATTGGTCTTATAGTTTTCATTATCAATATTCGTTTATGATTATACTTATGTTTTTAGCGTACAGGTACGATTATCTTTACCGACATAGGCTTTTGCGCACCCTGAGTAGGCATAAAGGTCACAATATATGTACCTGCGGCCAACTTAGATGCAGGTGCATACTGACGGCCTGCGACATCGCACACGCCTAAAAGACGCACGCCGGCCGCAGCCTTTATTTGACCGGCCTCAATCTGAATATAGGAAGCCGCCAACGCTTGCTGCATAAGCCCATCTATGATTTCTCCTTCGCCGCACGGAACGGGCAATTCGTTGTTCACACCAACGAAACGCTTCCATACGATCTCCGAGCGCCCGGCATTAAGTTTGTCGGCAAAAGCTTGACTCCGCATTTCCGAAAGTGCGCACCCCGTACCGGAAGATACGCCGCTGAAGAGGGCTTCGTCGTAATAGCAATTCTGTACATCAAGCGTCAGGCCGTCAGTGAGCGCCGCAGCGGGGAAAATTGGGCCTAAAGCGCCCGCAGGATCAGTTGCCGTCACGCGGCCAATGTTATAAGCATTACGAATATCAATCGAAGCGCCCTGCAAAGCCATTCCTAAAAGTCCGCTGGCACAAGATGCGGCGCTGATCTCGCCGGCATTGAGGCAGTCAACAATATTTAGGCGGCCGCTTTCCACATAGCCGACAATACCACCTGAAAAATTGTTGAGCGTATTTACATTACCGTAATTGATGCATCGACTGATGGTTGTTCCGGACGCACTACTCATACCCAAGATTCCACCAATGGCCACGTCAGACGCGTCTACGTTAGCGCGAGATGTGCAGGCCACAATTGAAGATGGGGTCAAGAAGGACGAAGTCGCGATACCACCCGCATAAGGCTTAAGGCGCGCCTTGACGGTTACGTTTTCACCCGCGTGGCAATTGATAATTTCTGACCCAACTAAGACGGAAGCAACGCTTGCTACGATTGCGTCGGCCTCAAAATAGCAGTTGGTGAGCGTTAAGTTGGAAATCTTCGCATTTGACAATACCAAAGAGCCCGACACCCAAATTAAAGCGGCCGGAGAAACGCATCGTGAGGTTTGAAATCGTATGATTGTCGCCGTCAAACGTACCGCTGAAGGCCTTAAGTGCAGTTCCTTCGGTGCCGAAGTTGTTGCCGATCGGTTTCATCGCCTTTACCGCCTCCATATCTATATCATTGGTGAGCTTAAAGTACTTTCCTGCGTAATCAGCTTCAGTATCGACGGCCAGCGAAAGATCTTCTATATCGCCCGAATTTGAAATTAAGTACGGGTCGTCTTGCGTTCCGCTGCCGCCACTGTAAGTAAAGTCGCCCGCCTTACGAATGCCGATGCCGGTGAGCTGAACTTCAGCAATGGTTTCCCCGGATTGGAGCTGCAAAACTGCTTGCTGAGGGCCGGCAGCTTGAGGCGCGAACGCCACATCAACTTCTGCGTTCCCATTGGGCTCACTCACGGCAAACTTATCCTTGGATAGCGTAAAGAATTTCGCATCTTCGCCGGTCAAGGACAAAGCTACGTCAGCCGATAAGTTCTTATATGCGACGCTAAGTTTGATTGTCTTTGTTTCACCCTTAGCCACCTGCCCAAAATTCAAACGATCCTCTCCCGTCTGTATGGATGGGCGCTCAGGCGAACCGGCTTCGTAATCCGTAATACTGATATCGTCAAGATTAAACGCCGCATCAAAGCCTTTCGCCGCAGCATAATCGAAGACGGCATAGTCAGCCTAACGATTCGCACGCGTCCGGTTTCGACATTAGCCTTAGCGTGGAAGCGTTCAACGTCCATTGTGGGCGTAAAAGGCTGACCTAAGGTCTCCCAATGTTCACCTTCGTCTTCCGAAACTTGAACACACCACGCGACCTGCGAAGTTGCGTGCTCTTCGTAAGCACGGTAGGAAAATTCAATCACACCTAAGCCGCCCACCTTGTCTTCTTTCATCACCAAGTAAGGCATTTCCTTCATCGACATTCGACTGCCGTAGATACGAGCCGACACTTTACCGTTCGCGAAGTCGCTTGAGCTGCCCGATCTCCGGACCGCATACATCGACCACGAAATACCGTTTAAGAGGACGTCGTAATGATTCGGCCGATCTCCGATTCCATCGGCTTTAGCCATTTCAAAATCATAATTCCACCCTTGTGCGGTTAAGTTTGTCGGCAGAAAGAGCACAGCCAACAAGGCCACAAGACAGTAAGTACAAACTTTTTTCATTGTTTTGAGGTTTATAAATTAGTGGTTCCAACTATTAGAATTCGTTAGTCTGCTTGCCATTCTACGCTTTCCTTGATGGCGCAAAACAGAACTCAACTTTTATAGTGTTAACTTGATTCGCCACAAAGTTAACATTATTTTCTAGATGAGGACATTTTGATTACATTTTTTACAGAAGCCATAAGCAAGACAAAGCGCCTCCCCCTTGATGTCCCAAGCGCTTTCTCTCTCACCTCCAATTTTTCCGGAAATAATTCTACCCGATTTATCAGGCAACAGAGAGCGATCAGAAGCATCGCACTAAAGACTTTCGCGAAGCGACGACAAAAAAACAACGCGAGAGCACTAATTTTACTTCCTTTTTTCTCTTTTATTCGGCGGCGTTATCGTAATTTTGCAGCAAAAGTCTAACACTATGTTTGCTATATTCATAAATATCGCAGCGATAATAGGCGGCAGTATCATCGGCGGCCTTACAAAACGTAAAGTTAACGAGCAATATCTCAATGCCTTAAGTACGGGTATGGGCATCGCGGTCTTGGTGCTGGGTATCTATCTGGCTATTCAAGATATGCAGAAGAGCACTACGCCCGTCTTGTTCATCATGTGTTTGGCCTTCGGCGGAGTTATAGGTTCGTTTCTCAAGCTGGATGCACGCATGGAGCATTATTCGAAAAAGGTGGGCAAGGCTACGCCCAAGAACATGGGCTCTGCCAACCTCGCAGATGGTATTACGACGGCCGTACTTCTATGTTGCGTGGGCACACTGGCTATGGTCGGACCAATCCGAAGCGCCATCTACGGCGACGATACTTACCTGATGACTGCGGCCACGCTGAATTTTGTCACCTGCATCGTTTTGTCTTCGTCTTATGGCGTAGGCATTTCGCTCACTTCCGTACCGGTATTCATCTGGATGTCGTCATTTTTCCTGCTTGGCAAACTCTCGGCCGGCTTGGTTACGGGGGCGAATTCAGAAATCACGGCTAAAATTATGACGGAAACCAATATTGTCGGTGGTGTCTTAATCGCAGCGGCCGGATTAGGTATTTTGCACATTAAAGACTGCAAGACGGTCAACCTGCTACCGGCTTTGTTCTTGCCACTTATTTATTTTCTGATTGTAAACCTCTTCACTTAAGCCGTAAAACTTATTGTACATACAATTAGCAATTAACATAATCTACTCAACACCAGCGTCCGATGCGATCAGCATCGGACGCTTTTTTATGGTAGTAAGTACAGCGAAGAGACCGCACCATTTGTTACAGTTCATACTGTATTAGCCGACAACAAAATCTAATTTCCCTACCCTTTCCCTTGAATTTTCTTTGCTCAAAGTCCCACTTTTTCAAACCTTCCACCCCATTTTCGCACGCGCAAATTTGACCTTCTCGAATTTTCACCACGGTGAAACGTTTGTACGCTCGTGAGCGTAGACTCGTTTTCTCACGACAAAAAGACTTTCCCATCACGATGAAAAGACTCGCACTTCAACGCCGAACGCCCCATCCTGGGCTATTCATCATCCATTCTCAAGAGAAAAACGGTGCAAATCATGACATATTTCCGCCATAACGCGCTAAACAGATTCGCTTAAGGAGAGGCGGCACAGCGTGTAGGCAGAAGATTGAAGCAGTGAGTGGGAAGACTGATGAAGCAAGCGCACGCACTGCGCAATGTAAAGAGAAAGGCAAGCCACACGAACCGGAAGATTGGCCATGGAGACTATAAGGTGCGTCACGTGGGATGCGCGGCCCACGACACGCGACTTACGCTTTCAGTCGTTGACCTCCCCCAAAAAGAATCAATCCTCGAGCCACAAACAGGCGGCCTCCATCATATTCGATGGAGCGTAAAAGCATTGAACGTGCTGCCGTATGGAGCGATAGCAAATAACGCTTGGCGAGAAGATGAGGCGCATAAAAAAACTGCAACGCTTCGCAGAGAAACATTGCAGCATACTTTACAGCCATAGGCCTATGACGTGCTTCAAATGCCTACGTGCTTACCACGTATTATAATGGATGTTTTCTTTTTTAAACTTGTCCTTGGGCGTAGATGGCGCTTTCGGATAGCCAACCACAATAACATTGAGGGGAATAGCATTGTCGGGGAGTGAAAGTATGTCGGCCACCTTATCCACCAATTCCTCATTCGGATAAACGGCCGTCCAGACAGCACCAAGTCCAAAGCCGTGAGCGGCCAAAAGGATATTCTCCGTGGCAGCCGAGCAATCCTCAACCCAGAATCGACTCGACCGGCCCTGCTTATCAACAACAGCGGTATCGCCACACACCACGATGGCCGCCGGAGCTTGCGCTGCGAAACCGGCATAAGGCAGATTGTTGCCCAACGTTTGAAGCGTCTGCTTATCATCTACGATGACATACTTCCAAGGTCGCATATCGAGCGCCGTAGGTGCGGCCATACCGGCCCGCGCCAAACTATCCAAGAGCGTGCGCCGCACCGGCCGGTCAGCATATTCACGCACGCTGGTACGCGTCATAATATTATCAAACACAGCTTTGTCAGAGGGCGCAGCTGCTTCGCCCGAAAAGGCCAACGAACGCACTAAAGCCACGATGAAAGCAAGGGCCAGGACGATAGAGATAATCTTATATTTGTTCATTTCTTCTTCACATTATTCGGTTTTTTATCGAGATCCTCAGCAATATTGAGTAGCGTGCCCACAGGGCAAAAGAACGTACACCACGGCCGCGGGATAAATAAGCTCAACCCAATAAATGAGGCCGAGAAAATCACAACGCCAAGCGGCGCAACGCTGAATAGGAAGCCGGAGAAGGGTTCGTAATCTAACAACCAAGCTCCATAGCCAAACCAGAGTAAGACCAAGAGCACCATAAACACATAGAAGCGCAAATTGCGCAAGCGTTTGTAGGCCTTAGCCGGAATACGCACCTTAGGCAAGGGCAGGCGTAAAGCCAAATCTTGGAGTGCGCCGTAGGGACACACCCATTGGCAGTAATAATTCTTTTTGCCGAAATAAGGCATCAAGATGGCGAGCAACAGCATAGCGAAAGTGGGCAGTACGAGTAGCGGATCGAAGCCATTCATCAGCCACCCGCGCAGCAGGGAAACAGAAATAAACTGCCCGCACCAGAAGCCGCAGACGAGGACATTGAGACTGAGTGCTAAAAGGCGCACCCACCGCCTGCCGCGCAAAGCCGTGGCCGCCAAAAGTCCAAAACCCAAGACCAAGAAAACGGCAATGGTCTTAGGCCAGCCCAAGCCGGCGTAGGGAAAGCGTCCACTTTTTGCTGCTCATAAGCAACAAGGGCCGCCTGCACATTGAGATTGATCGCTCGACTTGAGAAGGTGGCGCCACTAACGGCATCGACCTTGGCTTGCACCAAATCGTGCGCCTTTTTTCCCTGCCACGCCTCCAAAACCTGAGCGGCTTGGGTGAAGAATGAAGGCGTCTCAGTGTTTTCAAGCGGCAGAATCCGCTGCACAATGCTATCTTTATCGATAAAGACGAAGAGTGGCACAGGACCGGCAAACCCCTTCACATCCGGCGCAAAATGGTCCGTTCGCAATATCGTACCCCCGTTCTGTCCTGCGGGCGTCGTCACGCGCCAGATCGCCGTATCCTTTTCCGTCAGCGCAGCCTCCTTCAGTCCGAGTGCGGCCAATTGCTGCGGCGTTGGGGCTGCAATAAGCATCGGAGCAGCCTTATTGCCCTCCTCCTGCGCCATTGTGAGTGGTCGGCCAAACCATTTGCCGGCACTAACGGCCGTAGCCGCTAAAAGAAGAAAAACGACGAGCAGCGAAAGAAGCTGCTCGCCGGTTACAATCCATTTGTTCATTACATTATTTTACGTATTTGGTATACGCATCCAGTGCCGCCTTGACGTTTGCAGCCAAAGCCTTACTGGAAAAAGTAGCGCCGCTGACCGCATCAACACTCATCGTTGCAGCTTTCTTGGCTGCCTTGCCCTTAAACTGATTTTGCACCGTCACAGCCTTGTCGAAGAAAGAGGGCGTCTCGTTGTTGGGCAGTGCATACACTTTCTTGCATTTACCGGAATTGTCCACATAAACCAAAACGGGAACAGGTCCGCGATAACCTTGCACATTAGCGGCAAAAGGCGTAGAGTTGATCACATAGCCAAGGGCCTTTCCTTTGAGCGAAACGGCCCAAATGCCGTCGTGTTTCTGCTCCAGTTGAGCTCCGGTCAAACCAAGTTTTGTCAATTGACGCCCATTCGGCGCTACCGTTTGAGTGTTGGCGACTACTTTCGGCGCTGCCTGCAAAAAGCCCACAGACGTAGCACTTCCGGCCAAGGCCAGCGCCAGCGTAAGAATTAAAGTTGAACGTTTCATATTGTTGTATTGATTTTATTTCGGCTGCTTTGCACAGCCATTGTTTGCCAAAATATTCCGTTAACCTTCGCGCAAGAAATCAAAAGCCTCATAGATTTCTTCGCGCTCGGCGTGTTGGTCAGTAAAAATATGCCCGACATCGCCCAAGAAAGTAAAGTTGATGACCCCACCCAAGTTTTTCTTATCGTGAAGCATTAGTTCGTAAAGTGTATCATAGTCGTCGCACGAAAAATCGAAGCGACCGTAATTATCAATCAAGTAGCGCACTGTCGCACGCAAGCGCTCAAGGGGAAACCCCTTGTGCAGATGGCTCAAATAGAGTTCGCAAATCATTCCTTGTGCGACACAAAAACCGTGTAGTTGCGGAGACTGGCGACGAAACGACAAGGTCTCAAAAGCATGACCAACGGTGTGCCCAAAATTGAGCGCTTTACGTAAGCCGTGCTCTTGAGGATCTTCGGCGACAATGCGCTGTTTGAGTGCGATACTCTCGCCTACCATCTTCTGCAGGCGTTCAAAATCGGGCGCAGCCAAATCGAAGTCCAAATGTTCCACCCACGCTTGCACATTATTTAATAAGGCGTGCTTCAGCATCTCTGCATAGCCCGAACGAAGATTGTCGGCATCGAGCGTGCGCAGGAAAGGCGTATGTATCCATACACGCTGGGCCGAACGAAAGACGCCGATCTCGTTTTTCAGTCCATTAAAATTAACGCCCGTCTTACCGCCGACAGCGGCATCGACCATAGCCAGCAACGTAGTCGGGACATTGATGAAGTCGATCCCACGCTTGAACGTGGCCGCAGCGAAACCGCCCAAGTCAGTGACCATCCCACCGCCCAGACATATTATTAATGAGTGGCGCGTAGCCCCATGTGTTTGCAAAAAAGTCCACACTTGAGACAACGTCTCCAGATCTTTGTGGGCATCGGTCGAAGCAATGGTGATATCAGGTGAATAAAGCAAATCGCTATCGCCTAATAAAGGACGGCAAAGGCGCTCTGTCTGCGTATCGGTCAGCACAAAGATGCGATCGTACCCCCCTTGCGGCAAGCGGCCTAGGGCATCGGACAACTTATCGACAAGTAGTACGTGCTGTTTCATTTCTAAAGCTTCACAGACTGCTGATTGCGCCACGATGGCAAGCATTGATGCCCCAAAGCAACTTATTCGTCTCTTTCAAAGCGCTCTATCGCCGCCCGAAAATCGGCCGGAACTTCTACGCTTCTCTTCTCTTTTAAAGAAAAACAAACCATCACGGTGGCGCAACGACAGACAACCGTATTGGTTTTTACGTTAACTGCTCTCTGCTGCAAGGTAAAACTCTTTTTCCGATATGTGGAATGCAGGTCTCTACAACGATCTCATCTCCATAAAAGACAGGATGAAAAAAATCGGCACTGATATTGGCTACGATCGGCACGATGCCGTGTGCTTTCCCATCTGCCCCCATTACAGAGTTGAGGTAGTCCATCTTACCTAAGTCGTAATAGCTGAAATACGCATTATTATTGACGTGACCGTAAGAGTCAGCATCGTTAAAACGTATCTGTATTGGCATTCTTCTACGATACGTAAGCTCGTCTTTTGGTTCTTCCATACTTTAATCTGTTCAAAGTGTGCTGCAACTTCGTATACGTCATTGCAGCGACTCATCGTTGTTGTTTTAATCAAAATAAGTACGAGCGAGAGATGCGATTTTACCGCGATCAACCATCGTATCCAGCGTATCCGGATCAACACGGCATAAATCGCGCAACGCATAAATTGCATTTTCCTCGTCACTATTGTCGACAAAAACAAAAGTGAAGAGGTGATTGCGAGCATCTAAGATTTTGATAGCGCCACGACAATAGTCGGCCGTGCGATCTTGATGCAATAATTGCGCCGTAGCGTAGTGCAACAATGCGTCTATAAAATCACTTCGTTCGTCCATAATCAAAATTAGCAGGAGCAAAGTGTATAACTTCACACTTTTAACTTCTTCTACGTGATGCAAAGTTAGTACAAGAAACAGCGGCCGCAAAGAAAATATAGCCTTTAATGGGATAAATGCCGTAAAACTCCTCATAAAAAACGAGGGAAAGGAGAGAAGAAAAGCCGTAATCTCTGTATTTTTTTGCACAAGTAAAAAAACGAAAGATTATTTATGAACTTAGATTTACGCCCTCTCGCCTTACCAGCCGCCCCTTGCGGCGAAAAAACACTCTTGATCGCGGGCCCCTGCTCAGCAGAAACGGAGGCACAAGTAATGCAGACAGCACGCGAATTGGCGGACTTTGGTGTTCGAATCTTTCGTGCCGGCATTTGGAAGCCACGCACCAAGCCAGGCGGCTTTGAAGGAAAAGGCTTGGAAGCGCTCCCTTGGCTGCGCCGTGTCAACGAAGAACTGGGGATGATCACGGCTACGGAAGTGGCAACGCCCACACACATCGAAGCAGCACTTAAAGCGGGCGTAGGTTTGCTGTGGATTGGTGCACGCACGGCAACAAATCCGTTTTCATTGCAAGAGATGGCGGACGCTTTGCGGGGCGTGGACATTCCGATCTTGGTGAAAAACCCTGTAAACCCTGATATCGAACTATGGATTGGTGGTCTCCTACGATTGAATCAAGCAGGTGTAAAACGCCTCGGCGTCATCCATCGCGGCTTCTCTACGTACGGAAAAAAAGTTTACCGCAACGAGCCGATGTGGAGCGTCCCCATCGAACTGCGACGGCGCCTTCCGAATCTGCCCATTATTGGAGATCCAAGCCATATAGGCGGCAAGCGTTCTCTAATTGCTCCTTTAGCACAGCAAGGATTTGATCTGGGCTTTGATGGCCTGATTATCGAAACGCATTGTTCTCCCGAACAGGCTTGGAGCGACGCCTTTCAGCAAATCACACCCGAAGTTTTGAAGTCCATACTAGGAAAACTCGTTATACGAGATCGAGGCAACGAAGCGGTACAATTAGATGAGATGCGTGCACAAATAGATCGTCTCGACAATTCGCTCATTCACCTGCTGGTAGAACGCATGTCAATCAGCCGTAAAATAGGTGCTTATAAAAAGCTCACAACCTGACCATCGTACAAGCCAAACGCTATGACGAAATCCTAAGACGCAATTTTGTACATGGTACATCGCACGGAATGACACCTCAATTCATCAAGGCCATTTTTGAAGCTATTCACGAAGAAAGTATACGCCGACAAGCTGAAATTATGCGCGATTAAACGGCAGTTTTTCCTCTCTTTGTCGAATTAAAAGCCAATAATTTCTTCAACGCTTTTCTCAAAAAAACTTAGGAATCCTTTGTTAGGATAATCAAATCCTTTATTTTTGCTGTGTAATAGCAAACTAACACAGAAAGAAACCTCGCGATTTGTGTAGCCAAACCTTTTTAAGAGCTTCTCATAGCGGGATTCCCAAACGACGATCTTTGCTGTATTATCCCTTTCTGCTTATACCGAAATAGCGAACTAACAATAAAAAATAAGATATGAAACACACCTTTAATACCGTAATGTACGCTGCGGTTTTAGCGCTTGTGCTGATTTCCACCTTACCGACACAAGCACAAACAATTGCAAGCTATACCATCAAAGGCCTTGTCGTTGATTCTGCCAACGCACAGCCAGAGCCTTATGCCACAATCAGACTCTATCAAGCAGGGAAGCACAAGCACCCAATAGCCACCGGCATAGCAGATGCACAAGGCGTTTTCAGCCTTACTTGCACGCAAGCGGGCCGATATACGCTCGAAGCTGCCGCTTTGAGCAAAGGATTTTGCAGCCGCGACTTTGTTTTGGCTGAAGAAAAACAAGTTGATTTGGGCCGACTCGCATTATTTATAAGCGAAAGCGATTTGAAGACGGCCGTAGTTACAGCTAAAGCGCCTTTGGTGAAAGCTACGGGCGATCGCATCAATTATGCCGTAAAAGATGATCCGGAATCCAAGACACAAAGTCTTTTGGATATGCTGCGAAAAGTGCCACTCGTGACCGTTGATGGGCAAGATAAAATTACGGTTAACGGAAGCGGGAGTTTCAAAGTTTACGTTAATGGCCAGCCCAACAAACTCATGAGCAGCAATCCCGGAGAAATATTCAAAAGTTACCCGGCATCGGCGGTAAAAAGCGTGGAAGTAATCACTAACCCCGGCGCAAAATACGACGCAGAGGGAGTTTCCGGTATTCTCAACATTATTATGCAGACGCAAGACAACACGAACGGCTACACATTCACGCCCGGCATCCGTGCGAGTCAACGAGGCATAAACGAAAGTTTGTTTGCAATGGTCAAGCAAGGGAAACTGACGCTCTCCGGCAATCTTAATCTTTTTCAAAGCAAATCCATCCCAACCGATCTCTTGATTGAGCGCAACACAATCTCCGCTCCCGGCAATTTACTCTTCCGAAATGAGGGAACATCCAAACAGCGCTCACACGGCAATATGGGTAGCCTCGAAGCAAGTTACGAATTTGATGCGCACAACTTACTCAGCGTTTCAAGCAACTGGTGGGGTTTCCGGCAAAATCAAGATGTAACGGGCGAAACTCGCTTACTCAAGGACGGCGTCACCTACTTGGGCGGCAATCATCGCTCAGGCACACTAAAAAATGGAATGGACAACATTGAGATCGGCGTTGACTACCAGCACGCCTTTAAGCACCCGCAGCAAAAGCTGACGCTCTCTTACCATTATAGTAATGAGAAGACGACAGCTGACAACTTCTATTGGTTTCGTCAAGTCGTAAATCAAGCCGGACTGCTTGACCAACTCACAAAAGGCACAATGAAGTCGCCGGAACACACGGGGCAAATCGACTTTACCACACCGCTTTCAACAAGTCAGACACTGTCGACCGGCGTAAAGTATATCGCGCGCAGAAACGTCAGCGATTTCGACGAACTTACGCGGCCTTCGGAAACAACATCACCATTGACGCCGGACCCATCTCGTTCTTCTCATTATCGTCACAACAACGACATCGGCGCAGCTTATGGCGAATGGGCTTATCAGCGCGACGCACTCGCCTTGCGCATCGGCCTACGCTTCGAGACTTCACGCATTGAAGTAAAGTATCCTGATGGTTCTAAGCCATCTTTCTCCAAGACGCTCAACGATCTCGTGCCATCAGTCAGTGCAAGTTGGAATCTCTCTCCCCCACCCAAATTATAAAAGCCAACTATAACCTGCGTATTAACAGACCGAGCATAGATGCTCTCTCACCCTATGTGGCTCGCAACTTTCCGGGAATGCTGAGTTATGGTAATCCGAATCTGACCAGCACGCGTTGGCACAATTTCGAATTGGGCTATAGTCGCTTTGGGCGCGTCCTAACCCTAATGGCCTCGCTCAACTATACGACAACGACCAACGAAATGTCCAATTATAGCTTCTTTGACGGGCGTTTACTCAACTCAACCTATGGCAACCGCACTCACGCAAAAATCGGTACGTTCAACCTCAATGTAATGTGGAACGCGACAAAAACTACGCGCCTCAACGTCAACGCTGCCCTCAACTATGATGACTACAAATCATACGCAAGCGGCGAGCACAATCACGGTTATAGCGGCTCGGTCTTCGCTAATCTGACGCAGGATCTTTGGTGGAAACTACAATTGGGCGTCACGGGTGGTTACTTCCGCGGCAGATACACGCTACAAGGCTCGCAACCTTCATTTCATTTCAACAGTCTTTCGCTCACGCGCTCTTTCTTAAAGGACGACCGCTTAACGGTAACGTTGGTGGGAGCTAATCTTTTCTTCCCACAATTAAATGACGAACGAAACCATCGGAAAAGACTTCACCAACATTCAGCGTTTCACCATGCACGAGAATATGGTGTTTGCCGTCGGCGTAACCTGGCGCATCGGCCATTTGAAAGCAGCCGTCAAGAAAGCCGATCACACGATCTCCAACCAAGACGTGATCAATCAAAAGAACAACCAAGGCACACAAGCCGTAGGTATGTAATATGACGAAGCCGGAGCAGTAATCTTCAGACCTGCTCCGGCTTTACTATATATTATATAATGTGTAGCCGATGTAGAATAGACTACACTTAGTCGGCAAAAGATGAGTTTTTCATCCACCTCACTACTCCGTTAATCCTTACTTAACTACCACTACCCCATTGTTTATACTTCGCAGCATAAACAAAAATAACGACAAAACAGATTAAAGGGACGATAAAGGCAAAAGCCATCGATGTTTGCTCTGCTATGGCAGCCATCAGCGTTGGTGCAGCGGCACCACCCACTATCGTCATAATAAGATAAGACGAAGCGCGCTTTGTTGCCTGACGTAATCCGCGAATGGAGAGGGCAAAAATCGTCGGAAACATTATACTTTCGAAGAAGTAAACGCCCAATAAGGCCACCACGCCGATGTTCCCGCCAAAGAAGACGATTAGCATCGTGCCACCCATAGCCAACAAAGCATAAAACGCGAGCAAGCGTTCAGGACGTATGCGTCCCATTAGCCAACTCCCCGTCAAGCGGCCGACCATAAAGAGTCCCATACAGCAAAACGACAACAAAAGTGTAGCGGTCTGATTCGAGAGTCCCACTTCGGAAGTCGTCGTAAAATTGATGAAAAAACTATTGATACCGGTCTGGGCCGCAACGTAGAGGAAGAGGGCTACAAGTCCGAACGTAAAATGACGCTGTTGCCAAAGACTACGCCCCACAAGTTCTTCGCTTGCTTCGGATTCGTCGCCACCCACTTCCGGCCATTTCACGCGTGCAAAAGCAAAAACAGCCAGCCAGACAATAATACCGATCACGGCATAAGGCAGTACAACGTCATCGTCTTGCGCACCGGAGCGAAAGAGAAAGATACCCACTAAAGGACCAAGAATCCATCCCAAGCCATTAAAAGATTGGGCGAAGTTGATACGGCGCTCTGCTCCTTCAGGCGCACCCAGTACCGTAACGTATGGGTTTGCCGACGTCTCCAAGCAAGTTAAGCCGCAACCTAAGATAAACAAACAGCCGACAAAGAAGTAAAAGGAAAACAAATTGGCTGATGGAAGCAGACTACCGGGCACGAAAAGCAATGCACCGAGCCCAAACAAGCCTAAGCCGGTCAAAACGCCGGCTCGATAACCAAAGCGACTGATCAACTTACCCGCAGGCAGCGCCATCAAGAAGTAGCCGCCGTAAACGGCGTTCTGCACCAGCGCCGACTGCATCATAGAAATATTGAGTGATAGTTGGAAATGCTTATTCAATACGTCCAGCATACTATGGGCAAAACCCCACATAAAGAAGAGTGAGGTAATAAGCAGAAAAGGAAAGAGGTAGTTTTTACCCTCTTTTGTCGTCGTGATAGACCATTTCATACGAAATAATTCTTTATTTGTTTTCTATTTTTCGCCGATCGGCCGACTTGCGCGCATTGAAGCCTTACGATTGTAGTCCTAATGCAAAGTACCAAATGGCGGCGATGCCACTTTTTAGTTCTTCGCGTGTGCAAAATTAAAGCAAATGCCCCATTTCCCCATTAGTTGCACCTCAAAAAGCGTGCTAATATCTTAAAAGCGTACAGCCTTACGCAAAAATACATCCCACAACGTCAAGTTACATAAGAATATGACTACCTTTGGCGCAATGCTTCATCCGCTATTATTTATATACAACTGAAAGTATGTTAGACTTTGCTGCCATAGATTTTGAAACGGCCAATCAAGCGCGCAGCAGTGTCTGCTCGGTCGGCCTCGTCGTCGTAAGAGGCGGCGAGCAGGTCGAATCTTTTTATGCGCTTATTCGCCCTGAGCCAAACTATTATTGTTATTGGAACTCACGCATTCACGGATTACGTCAATCTGACACGGAAATGCACCTGTGTTTAGTAAGGTTTGGACTGAGATTGCACCGCTTATCGAAGGGCTACCCTTGGTAGCGCACAACTGCCGCTTCGATCAGGGTTGCCTTAAAGCCGTCTTTCAGGTCTATCAAATGGATTATCCCGACTATACTTTCTTGGATACGCTGACAGCCGCGCGCCGCGCACTCCCCCATTTAGACAATCATCAGCTCCACACCGTGGCTGCCGCCTGCGGTTACCAACTTGAGCAGCATCACCACGCGCTAGCCGATGCGGAAGCCTGTGCTGCCATTGCGAAATTGCTATTGTAGGCCCTACTGAGCCTGAATCTACCTTGAAATCTCTACGTTTTCCACGCATTCATCTTTTATATGGAATGCGCCCAACTTACTTTTCCGTCGTTTGCTCCCGGCAAACTATCGTTTGGTGACGGCAAACCATCGTTTCTTCCCGCCAAACTATCGTTTGCTCCCGGCAAACGAAACAACAAGGCATTTTTCGCGCCAATAAATAAACGGCCGCTTCGCACCGTTGCCCCCTTGTCAACCATTCTTCAGTAATACTACAAAACTACAAGGACAGACTTCCGGCAAACATAGCATCAACCTCCCGCCATCGCATCATAATATTGGCCGATAGCCTCATCTGCCACGTATTGTCAAGGGGTCTCGCAACAAAGTCAGACAAACTGATCCGCAAAAGACACTGACAAAATTACATTTTGGCATAACGCTTGCTTATTTAGGGACATACTCGCCCCAAAGGGTGATAAAGCGAAAGAAATTTCAAATATCACGCCTCAAATATCAGGTTTGGCACGCCACTTGTATTTTAGTGGGCAGATAAATAAGTAAACAACAATAAAACAAAATATAACTATGGGAAAGATTATTGGTATCGACTTAGGAACGACCAACAGTTGCGTGGCCGTTTTTGAAGGCAATGAACCTCAAGTAATAGCCAACAGCGAAGGAAAGCGCACGACGCCTTCTGTCGTAGCCTTTGTTGATGGCGGAGAACGCAAGGTGGGCGACCCCGCCAAGCGTCAAGCAATTACGAACCCGACACGTACGATCTATTCGATCAAACGCTTTATGGGTGAAACCTTCGATCAGGTGCAGCGGGAAAAGGATCGCGTACCTTATGAGGTAGTGAAGGGCGAAAACAATACGCCGCGCGTGAAAATAGACGACAGACTCTATACGCCGCAGGAGATTTCAGCAATGATTCTTCAGAAAATGAAGAAACGGCTGAGGACTTCTTGGGCGAAGAGGTGAAGGATGCAGTCATCACCGTGCCGGCTTATTTCGGCGACGCGCAACGTCAGGCTACAAAAGAAGCCGGTCAGATCGCCGGCCTCAACGTGCGCCGTATCGTGAACGAGCCTACGGCAGCAGCTTTGGCTTATGGTTTGGACAAAACCAAGCAGGACGCAAAGATTGCCGTGTTCGACTTAGGCGGCGGTACGTTTGACATTTCTATTCTTGAATTGGGCGGCGGCGTATTTGAAGTGCTCTCGACCAATGGTAATACGCACTTGGGCGGCGACGACTTCGACCACGTCATTATCAATTGGTTGGTAGAGGAATTTAAGAACGACGAGGGCGCTGACTTGACGACCGACCCGATGGCTATGCAGCGCTTGAAGGAAGCTGCGGAGAAGGCGAAGATTGAATTGTCTTCTTCGACAACAACGGAAATCAACTTGCCTTATATTATGCCGGTGGGCGGCGTGCCCAAGCACTTGGTAAAGACACTCACACGTGCAAAGTTTGAGGCTTTGTCTCACCAGTTGATAGAAGATTGCAAGGTGCCGTGTCAGGAAGCCTTGAAGGCTGCCGGTCTGCAACCGAGCGACATCAATGAGGTGATCCTCGTCGGCGGTTCAAGCCGTATCCCCGCTGTGCAGCAAATGGTAGAAAGTTTCTTCGGCAAAGCGCCTTCTAAAGGCGTTAACCCGGACGAGGTGGTAGCCGTGGGTGCTGCCATTCAAGGCGCAATCCTTAATAAGGAAAGCGGTGTGGGCGATGTAGTACTCTTGGACGTGACGCCGCTCTCACTCGGTATCGAAACGCTCGGTGGCGTGATGACGAAACTCATCGATGCCAACACGACAATACCGGCCAAGAAGAGCCAAGTATTCTCTACTGCCGAAGATAACCAGCCGGAGGTGACGATCCACGTACTTCAAGGCGAACGTCCTATGGCGGCGCAGAACAAAAGCATTGGCCGCTTCAACTTAACGGGTATCACGCCTGCTCGCCGCGGCGTTCCGCAAATCGAAGTAACCTTTGATATTGACGCCAACGGTATCTTGAACGTCAGTGCGAAAGACAAAGCTACGGGCAAAGAGCAAAGTATTCGTATCGAAGCTTCAAGCGGTCTGACGAAAGAGGAGATCGACCGAATGAAAGCGGAAGCCGACGCAAACGCGGAAGCGGACAAGAAGGAGAAAGAGCGAATCGACAAGCTGAACCAAGCAGACAGTATGATTTTCTCTACGGAGAATCAATTGAAAGAACTTGGTGAGAAACTCCCGGCCGACAAGAAGGCGCCGATCGAAGCTGCACTCCAAAAAGCTCAAGGATGCGCACAAGGCGCAAGACCTCGCCGCCATCGACACCGCAACTGCCGAACTCAACAATGCTTGGCAAGCCGCCAGCGCTGAAATGTACCAACAGACAGGCCCTCAACCAGGCGCAGAAGCTGGTCAGCAGGAGCAGCCAAAGCAGGATGACACTATCCAAGATGCAGATTTTGAGGAAGTGAAGTAATATAAGGAAGTTCACATATTCTGATATTAAGAATATGTGAACTTTTAATTTATAAAGTACTTAGACGTGGATTTTAATCAGAAAAATAGAACAAATCAAAAAAAGACAAAAAAACCACAGATTATTACTCCTCGTGAGCTTTTTAAATAGTTTAGGTTATTATAAACGAACTGCTGGTAATTGTCTCTATGTTGATAATTTTTTAGAGCAAAATCAGTTAGAAGTTTCGCCCAATTATACAGATACATGGATAGATGGAGAAATTGAAATAAGGCATAAAAAGATTGCAGAAACTAAGATACCTAAAGATCCTATTAAACGTGTTCGAGTATTAGAAGCTGCAAATAGACTTCCTAAGTATGTTGATAATAATGATAGCTTAAAGAAAGCTATAACATTAATGCAAATAAACAAATACTCTCAATTACCTGTAACAAATAAAGGTGAAAGAGGTATAATCGGGTATATTTCTTGGGAAACTATCAGCGAGGCTTGGATTAATGGTGTAAAAAGTGATAGGGTAAAGGATTATGTAAAAGATGAAATTCAAAAAATTAAGCTAGATACGCCTTTACTGGATGCTATAAAAACAATTTATGAATATGATTTTGCAGTTGTTGTGGGTAAGGATAAATCGTTACAAGGTATCATAACAACTGCAGATATTTCTTCTGAATTTTTGTCAAATACAAAGCCTTTCTTATTGTTAGAAGAAATTGAAAAAAATCCATTAGAGTTCTTCTTAATGGAGCGTTTTTTTATTAGAAGATATAAAGAAAAATATGTGCAAATGCAGAGAAAGATATAACTTCTATTGATGATTTATCTTTCGGTGATTATAAACGCATCATAGAGAATCCTGAACTTTGGGACAAGTTAAAGATAAATGCTGATAAAAAAACTACTTACAGAAAGATTAGATAAAAATCAGAAAGATAAGAAATGAAATTATGCATTTTGCCCCAGATAGCATAGACAAGGATTCAATTGTAGTTTTAAATGATACATCAAAATATTTAGCCACTTTAATTAAGTACAAATATCAAGGAGTAAAAGAAGATTAGTGTGTTTTTTATGGTACAAGAGTGAAAAAGATGCTAAATCTATGTGTTGTTAGCATCTTTTGGCTTCTCAAAATAATCTGTTATATTCATACAATAGCCCTATGACCCAAGAAGAATACAACCGATTAGACACCGACTTTGCGCACTGTGCTGGCACTCATTGCGAGAAAGCCAGCCAATGCTTATGCCACACCGCCTACAAGATGCTCGAAATGGGTGGACGGGAGCATTATATGATAGTAAACTCCAATGTGATTGCGGGCACACAGCCTTGTCTGTTCTTCGATTCCAACCGCAAGGAACGTTTTGCATGGGGAATATCACGAATATATGATAACGTGCGGGTGGCTGATTTAAGTGATATCCGACAAAATCTCATCTACACCTTTGGCCGCACAGCTTATTATCGGATTAAACGAAAGGAACGTGTACTGACTGAAAGTGAGCAAAAGGAGATAAGAGATAACTTCACAGACATGGGTTACGACGGCTCTGCAATTGAGTTCGACAGCTATGAAGAACAATACCCTACACTTATGCGTACCTACAAACGTGTATAAAACAAAATTTCTTCTCGGCACTAAGCAATAGTTTCAACAGTTTGAAACTTTAATTTCATCAGTATGAAACTCTAGTTTCATTCTTATGAAAATAATTAGTTTATAAAGAGCAAAACAAAGCTATAGCTGTTAAATATACTCAACTGTAGTTCGCACCTTACGTTTCTGACAAAGATTTGCTCAGACCTTGTGAATATATAGAGTTGTACTCTGCTAAGCTACCTCTATCACACGTTGAACCAATTAATATCAAAGGTTTAGTTGCCTTAGACCTGTTTCATTTGGTTGGAATATATGGAACCATTTTAGAATTGGCAAACAAGATGAAATTTCGCAGTTCCTTAAGCAGGTTTTTGCCATCACATTCAAAGAAGTGGAAGTTGGAAGCATAAAGAGTTTCCAAAAAACAAGAATATTTCTATAGATATAGTTTTGATATTAAATCCTCACAAGCCTTTACTTATGCAGTTATTATGATTGCAGTATATTTTGCTTCTCTAGTTCTCAACTATTTACTACGGCAAAGATAGACGAGAATACAGAAGCAAAAAGGCGGATAGTTTGATGCAGAATAACCAGCAAAAATAAGAAAAAAACAAATAGTGTTGAACACATAAACTCTAATAAGAGGGAAAAATTCCCTCTTATTAAGTATTTTATACAAGAAAAATTTACTATATTTGCAAAGAATCATATAATATTTATGGAAAGTCCAACTAATAGAATTAAAGAGGTGCTTATCGAGAAAGGGATTAAGCAAACATAGCTTGCAGAGAAACTCGGCAAGAGTTTTACTATTGTGAACTCCTACGTTTGCAATCGTCGACAGCCAAGCCTAGAATTGCTATTTCAGATAGCAGAGATCTTGCAGGTTAATCCAAAGGAATTGATTAACACCCCAGATGAGTAACTTTATTATGGTAGAGCATAAAAAATCTATTCGTTTTTTCAACGACCGTGAAGTTAGGGCGGTGTGGGACGACGCACAAAATAAGTGGTGGTTCTCTGTACTAGACATCATTGCTGCGATTAACGAGCAAGATGATTACCAAAAGACGAGGAACTATTGGAAGTATCTCAAAACAAAGTTGAAGAAGGAGAAGAACGAACTGGTTAGTGCCACTAACCGGTTCAAAATGCAAGCACCAGATGGGAAACAACGACTGACAGATATGTTGGATGGAGAAGGGGTTGTTCTACTGGCAAAAGCAATACCCAATGTCAAGGCAATGGGATTTCTTGATTGGTTTACCTACAGCGACAACACCATTGATGGGCAGAGTAAGAAAAAAGCTTATCAACTCTTTGAAAGCAATCTTCTGAAAACAATAGAGCCAGGAAGTTTAAAATGTCTGCAACAGATACATGCTTATCTCTTTGGAGGATTATATGACTTTGCAGGACAAATCCGCACGAAGAATATTTCAAAAGGTGGTTTTACCTTTGCTAATTGTATGCACTTCCCTGAAACCCTGCAAACAATAGAACGAATGCCCGAAACAACCTTTGATGAGATTATGGATAAGTATGTAGAGATGAACGTAGCCCATCCTTTTATGGAGGGTAATGGTCGCAGCACCCGTATTTGGCTCGACCTTATGCTGAAGCGTTCTCTCAAACGATGTGTGGATTGGAGTCAGATAGATAAGAACGATTATCTGTCTGCCATGTGTGAGAGTGTTTCTGATAGCACACATATCAAGGCTTTGGTGCTGCCAGCTCTCACTACAAAGATTGATGACAGAGAAATGTTTATGAAGGGTATTGATTATTCGTATTATTATGAGCAAAATGATTGATTTGTACAATGAAGTACCATTATGCAATAATTTGGAAATAAAAGTAAACCATCAAATATTATAATTATGAATAGATACATCAAAAGAATAAAAGTTAATAATATCTTCCATTTAAGGAATTTCCAAATTTCTATCGAGGAAGACAAAAGTCCACACCTAATTATTACAGGGAAGAATGGAAGTGGAAAAACTTCCATTCTCAATGCCATTGTTGAACACCTTGACTATATAAAAGAAGATGTTAGCAAAACCTTTGCTAGCCTTAAGGATGATTTGAAGATGTTCCAGGAATGGCAAAAAGATAACACTGCTCCAAATGATACTTTATCTATAGAACAGAGTGTGATGTATTGCCAAGATCAGATTAAAAAGTATTTTGGTAAGGTTGAGATTGATTTTACAGATATAGACTCTCTTATCAGGAACTATCAAGAAAGCAAATTTATCATAGCATTTTATCAAGCCGATCGAAAAGTCAGAATGAGCGAGCCTATCAATCCGACCAAACCTAATATCAAGGAAAAATGGAATGTGAAAGAAACGGCAACGCAAGAGTTTCTTAATTTCCTTTCTGACCTCAAAATACAGGAGGCATTAGCAAGAAATGAAAAACTAGAGGAAGAAGCTAATGTAATCACTCGATGGTTTAGTGAATTTGAGGGACTCTTAAAAGAGGTCTTTCAAGATGATGACCTTCGCTTGGTCTTCAATTATAAGGACTACAGCTTCAGAATAGGAACCGAGGGAAAATCTTTTAAGTTTACTGAAATGTCAGATGGCTTTGCCGCAGTATTGGATGTTATTGTAGATCTTATATTAAAAATGCAGAATAAAGATAAACTCACACGTGCCTATGAGCAAGAAGGCATTGTGCTGATAGACGAGATAGAGACGCACTTGCATTTGGAACTACAAAAAATCATATTGCCACTACTGACGAAGATATTCCCCAATATACAATTCATTGTTACAACCCACTCACCTTTTGTTCTAAACTCGCTCAACTCAGCAATGGCTTTTTGACCTTGAACATAAAGAGACCATAACAAATCTTACCGAGTATTCTTACGAATCTCTGGCAGAGGGGTATTTTGGAGTCAGAACCGATTCCAGCTATATGGTAATGCAACTCAATACGTTGAAAAACTCTTTTAGGAAAAGAGACTTTAACTCTATCGGAAAAAGGTAGAGGTGAAAAAAATCTTATGACTGATTTTTGATAAAAATTCCCGAACCTGCATCACCTATAATTGTAGGTGAATACCTCCAATTGAAATCTAACTCCATAAATAAAATCCAAAGATTGTTGAGCGATGATTAAAGTCTTGAAATCGGAGGATGTACCAACTTCTCTGGCAACAACACTACAATACAATGGAGAAGATGTTGCAAAGCAGCTCTATATAGATCAGAAGAGGAAATGCTATCTTTGCGAGAGACGCTGTGTTACAGACTATCAAGTAGAACATAGGTGCAGCCAAGCCCATTTTCCCAAAGACAGATTGAGCTGGAATAATCTGCTATTGGGATGTAGTTATTGCAACGCAAAGAAATCTAGCGATTATGATAATATCGTAGACCCTACGCATGTCAATGTAGAAGAAGTTATTTCTCAAAGAATCAACTATGCGGACAAGATTGCTGTTTTTGATACAGCAAACAATATGTCCTTCCATAAGACCATTGAATTACTCGGACGAATATATAATGGAACAGGGAGGATTCGTACACTTCGTGAAAAGTCGTTTTTCGAGTATTTCATAAAAGAAATGAATAAATTTAGTAAAGCGGTTTCCAACTATCTGTCAGATCCAAGTGTAGACAATGTTTGTATTATAAGAGAACTCTTAAGCATCGAACAGGAATTCTTGGGGTTTAAGTATTGGATAATTAAGGATAATGGTATACTAGAGCAATTTTCAGATTATTGTATATGGAATAAAGTCTAATTACCACATAGGTGATAACATCCAAGATGTTTTTCTAATCAATACTACTCAAATTGAGGAAACATTTTTTTGTACCATGAAAAATATAAATTATTGATAATCAGTGTAAGACATATTTGAGGAAGTGAAGTAAAAGTAAATTAAGGATGATATAGTCCCCAATGGCATTTCTACCATTGGGGACTTATTTATAATAAATAGTCAACGTGGGATCAATGCGAATGTCACTTCATAATGACTTTTTACTTTCGCACGCCTCATAAGCAAAATATAAATACAGCAACTATAGTCTTCCCAAGAAAGGAGCGTACCTTTTGCATAAAAGGTGCGCTCCTTTTTCGTAAAAAGTACGGACGTTTTGCCCAAAAGGTGCGGATCTTTTCCTTAAAAGGAACGTTCTCATCTTTGAGCGGGTCATTCACGCGATCAAGGATATTCAGACAGAGTAAATAATCGTGGCACTATCTCATTTTATCCCGCTTTCTGTCGCTTAGAAAAGAGGTAAGAGAGAATAAATGCTTACATTTGCACGTCCCTTCAACCGATGACGGCGGGAGGACGAATGAAACACACATCAAAAGGCAATGGCGGCGAAAGCCGTTAGCGCTTTTAATAAACCCAACTTAAGTGCGATGTGTTGCCCAATCGCTTTCATCGGACGGTATCGGCAGCAGCGCAAATATTTGTAGAGTTAAACTTATGAGTAACCCCATCTTCCACTTCTTTCGTCGGATTTCCGGACATGAGCACAAAACTTTAGGCGGCGGACCAAGTGCGGCCTTGCAAGGTACAATTTGCGCTTTAATTGCCGCAATTTGTTACGGTCTTTTGCCGACGCTCGTTCTACCGATGAGCGAGTCAAACGCAGCGGCTAATCCTGAAGATTTCATGCCCAACCTCTCGATTCTCTTCTATCGATTTATGAGTGCTGCCGTCATAATAGGCCTCGTAATGGTCATTAAGAGAAAGAGTTTTCGCATCACGCGCGGCGAACTCGTCACGCTACTCTACCTTGCGTTCCTTTCCGATGGCTCTGCACTCTTCCTCTTTGGCGGTTATCAGTATATGTCGACCGGTGTGGCTACGACGCTTCACTTTATGTATCCGGCTTTCACCACGATCTTGATGATGATGTTTTACAATGAGGCGCGCAAGCTCTCGACCATCATCGCCGTGACGCTGGCTGTTGTCGGCGTGGGCGTACTTTCGTGGCAATCAGACGGGACAGTCGATTGGCGCGGCGTTATTATCGAGTTGATTTCCGCCCTTTGCTATGCGCTCTATTTGATTCGCGTCAACCGCTCGCGAGTTAGAGATATGGACGCTTTGAAGATGACGTTCTATATTATGCTACTCGGCGCCATGATCTTTATGGGCTACGCGCTCTTAGAGAACAAATTCGAGATGATCACGACCCAGACACAGCTGGTTTCGCTTTCGATTATGGGCCTCGTAAGTACGGTTGTAACCAACCTATGCTTGATTGTTGCCGTAAAGAATATTGGTTCTACAATGACGTCTGTTTTAGGTGCCCTCGAACCGCTGACAGCCGTTACTTTAGGTTTGATTTTCTTCAACGAGCCTTTGACGACGAGCATCCTTATTGGCTTGTCACTCATTATTCCCGCCGTGATTATGATCATCTTCACACGCGGACGAAAATAAGATTACACTTATGAGTTTCTTCAAAAAACTATTCGGTGCGTCCGAAGAACCGACAGAAGAAAAGGTCGCCAAGGACGCTGAGCGCCGTTTCAACATTCTTTGTGACGATGGTTTACGCGCAAAGCAAATGGGGATGGCCGACTTTGCAGAAAAATGCTTCACGGAGGCCCTGGAGATTAAGCGTGAACTTCGCGTTGTGAGCTTTTTGGCTGAAGTGCAGTTGATGCAGCAAAACTATGCCGCTGCGCTGCCCCTCTTGCAAGAACTTCACGCTGAAGAAGCCGGCAACTTAGAAATAGGCTTGTTGCTGGCCAACACGTATGGAGAGACGGAAGACTACGAATCGATGCAGCAAATCTGCACCGCGCTCGCGGATATTGAGGCGAAAGAGCCGCGACTCCTTTATTTGTCGGCTAAGGCCGCATACGCATTAGACAAGCACGAGGAAGCGCTCAACTTTCTCGACGATGCGATCAGCGAGCGAGCTGATTATGCACAGGCTATCCAACTGCGTGTAAAGGTACTTTCAGCTTTGGGGCGCTATGATGAAGCTTTGGCCGATGCAGAACGATTATTAAAGGAGACGCCGGACCATGAGATTATGCACTACTCCAAGCCGAGACGCTTGCGGCAGCAGGGCGATGCACTGAAGCTGAGTCGGCGTGCCAAAAAGTAAGTGAACTGAATCCGTTCAACATAGAAGCCCACGCTTTGTTAAGTCGACTGGCCGAACAGCGCGAAGACTTAGCCAAGGCAATTACACATTGCGACGATGCCATCGCCTTGCAGCCCGCCAACCCAAATCTCTACGACCGCCGAGCAGCACTATTCCGCAAGAATAATGCGCCGGAAGCAGCTGAGAAAGATGAAAAAAAGGCGGCTGACTTGCGCGCAGGCGAGCATGATGAGCCATAAGCGTCTAACCCCTACAATGGTGATGCGAAGAACAGATTTCGATAGCAATATATAAGACATTGAGCCGATGAAAGATTATCCTAAATGGCTTTTGGCCTTAGCTTTTCTGAATATCATTCCGGTTTTCCTAAGCGTGTTCTTTCTCTTTGGCGGACTGTTCAAAGCGCCGAGCAGCTGGGGAGCTTTCATAGGACTTCTCATCTATCTCTTAGTCAACCTACTATGGATTCTGCCTATCGTAGCCTTTTTTATAGGTCTCAACGACTATCGCCGAGGCTTTCAAAAACGCGGCACGGCTATCCTTGTGTTGGGCAATCTTTTGACACTTCTTGATATTCTATTTATCCTTTAGCGAAAACGAACGATAACGAAGCGGCGCGGAAGAGTTTTAACCCACTTCCGCACTGCTTTATATAGAAAAGCCTGTTAGTAAGTTTCGCGTCTGAAGCGCGCTGCTACGCCCATACAGGCGATGAAAACCCACTGAAAACGTTTACGCTCGTGAGAAAAAGAGCTTTTTCTCACGAGCGTACGTTTTTATCATCACGAGCGCAAAGGTGTACGCTCACGAGCGTAGACGGTAGGAGCAAGCCCTGCGCGTGGTTGAGCAAACTACCCCCTTTGCGAAAGTACGGATTTAATAATTGAGCAGCGAACTATCGCCATAACTCAAAAAGCGAAAATCGTGCGCAAGTGCGTAATCATAAATGGCGCGCCAATTGCCGCCAACGAAAGCTGAAACCAGCAGCAAGAGCGTGCTTTGCGGCTGATGAAAATTTGTGACCATCGTCTTCACAATCTTATACGTATATCCCGGCGCTATGATGATCTGCGTGGCCGTATGCAGTACGCTCATATTATTTCGGTCTAAATAAGCCAAAATTTCGTGTAAAGCAGCCTCCGATGTCAGCTTCTCTTCCGTTGAAGTCTCATATTCGTAAGGCAACCATTGAGGTACGTGCAAGTCTTCGGGTGCTACTTGTGGACTACGATGGATCAAGACGCCTATATAATAAAGGCTCTCGAGCGTGCGCACACTGGTCGTACCGACAGCGATACACGAGCAGTCGTGGGCCAAGAGGTGCTCAATATTTTGCCGACTCACGGCAATCCATTCTGCGTGCATCGTGTGGCCTTCTATCTCCTCGCTCTTCACGGGTTTGAACGTTCCCGCTCCGACATGAAGCGTAACTTCCTCTCGCACAATGCCGACCTCGTCCAAACGCCGAAGTACGTCGTCGGTAAAATGGAGTCCGGCCGTCGGCGCAGCCACGGAACCTTCAATTTTCGAATAGACCGTCTGGTAGTTGTTGAGATCACTCTGCTCAGTTTGGCGATTTAAGTATGGCGGAATGGGCAATTCGCCGATGGCATCCAACACTTCAGAGAAGCTAACCGCATCATCGCCCCAGTCGAAAGCTATTTCGAAACCCGTTCCTGCAGTTCCTTTGTGCTCCGCCGTAAGGCATAGTTCCCCTATCCCCTACTTTAACCGTGCGCTCCAAGCGTCCCTCTTTCCATTTCTTCATATTGCCGACTAAACACGTCCACGTGACGCGGCGCGTTGCGGCAAACGATTGCTGATAATCGGCCGGCGTATGCGGTTCTAAACAGAAGATCTCAATAAGTGCGCCCGTTGACTTTTGGAAAAATGAAGGCGTGCAAAGATTACTTTCGTATTATTGAAGACCATCAATGCACCCGGCTTGAGATAAGATGGAAGATTGTAGAACGAATCCTCACTTACCCGACCGTCACGATAGAGCAAGAGTTTGGAATGATCGCGCGGAGAAACCGGATATTTGGCGATACGATCATCGGGTAGCGTATAGTTGTAGTCTTTGATTTGTATGTGTTTCGTATCTTCCATATTTTGGGGAAGAATTTGAGGACGTTAGCACGCAGAACTGCTAAGCTATGAACTGCAAGTATGCCGGCGTCAATTGTTAGAAGAAATATTAAACTGGCGGCCTTTACTTCCGTCTTCAAATCCTTTCGCATAGCCTTCACGATAACCACGCACGTAGGCCGCACGTTCGTCGATCGTCTTAAAACTATTGGACTCATCAAAAGAAGCGCGAGGCGTATGGGCAGCACCGTCGTCCATACCGGCCAAATAGCCGTCTTCATCACCGGCTTCAAAGGGCGGGCGGCGGTCTTTTCCGATACTGTCGGGCGTAGCCACATCGAAAGTATCAGGCGAAGAGGGGAGCGTGCCCACCTCTATTGATGTATCCGGCACAGCAACGACATTGGAGGAATCTTGCGGCGCTACGGGTATATCGCGATCTGAAGACGTGCGCTTATCGCCGAGCAGTTTGAGCCAAATGATAGCTCCGATGCAAAGCAATCCGAAACAGATCAGTAGTAATGTATATTTTTTCTTCGGCTTGTTATAATTACTCATTATTATATACGGTTATTTCTTCACCTAAGACGGACACGATCGCCCGCATCTATACGTAAGAAGATAAAAAGAAGGATCGTAAAACCCCAAAGACTCGAACCTCCATAACTAAAAAACGGCAAGGGGATGCCGATAACGGGGGTGAGGCCGATAACCATCCCGACATTGATAAATACATGAAAGAGTAGTATGCTCACAACGCTATAGCCGTAGACGCGCCCGAAGGTCGTCTGCTGACGTTCGCACAAATAAACTAATCGTAAAATCAAGATAAGAAACAAAAATAAGACGCCGGCTGAGCCAATAAAGCCTTGCTCTTCGCCTACCGTGCAGAAGATGAAGTCGGTATCTTGCTCCGGCACATATTTTAGTTTGGTCTGCGTGCCGTTCATAAAGCCCTTGCCTTCAAAACCGCCGGAACCTATGGCGATCTTACTTTGGTGTACGTTGTAGCCGGCACCATTAAGGTCTTCTTCTAAGCCTAACAAGACTTTCACACGCGTTTGCTGATGCGGCTCCAAGACATTGTTGAGCATATAATCGGAAGAATAGAGAAAGGCCGTTGCGCCTAAAGTGAAGGCCGCTATGAGCGCAAAGCTGTGAACTCTGCTTCCTAAACCAATCCAAGCGATATAGCCGGCCATAAAGATAATGCCAATGAGTTGCACCCAAGAAATATCAAAGGGATAGACGAAGGCTGACACGCCGTAAGCAATCAACTGTATCAACAATCCGCCACCCAAAAGACGCCACGTCAGCGATGGACGGCGACAATAGGTAGCTACTAAGCCTACGGTGCTTAGCCAGATAAGGAAAAGAACAACGGATTGACCAACCATCGCCGTCGTTTGTGGTAATGTGATCTCAGAAAAGCGTATACCGACTACGAAGACGACGACGGCTGCCACGGCTGTAAATAGTATGCTTCCGGGCATTCCCTCGCGATATAGCACGAAGAAGAAAGCGAAATAGACTAAGGCTGATCCCGTCTCTTGCTGCATGACGATCAAGACCATGGGCAGCAAAATTAGGAGTATGGCTTTTGCAAATTGCGCACGTTCTCAATGGTAAAACCATATTGATTCATGAGTTTGGCTAAAGCTAAGGCCGTAGCACACTTCGCAAACTCTGCGGGCTGCAAACTGACAGAACCTAAACTTATCCACGATCGCGAACCTTTTATATCTTTGGCTATAAAGGGCGTAACCAACAGCAGGACCATAAATGCGATGTATAAAAGGCCGGAAAGGGAGTCGAAATACTTATCGTCTAACATCAAGAGGAATGTTCCCAAGCCTATAGAGCAGGCTATCCAAACCAATTGCTTTCCGGAGCGCGTACTCCAGCTGAAGAAGTCAGTATCACCAATTTCGTGGCTCGCTCCACATATACTAAACCAACCACCAATCAAAAGGAGAAGGTATAAGAGTATTACTACCTTATCTGCCCGCAAGGCCGGGTTGCCTATACGCCTATCGTTCATAACCTCCATAATTGATTCGACGATGCTGGAAGACATTGGCCTTCGCTGCCGATGAGGCTGACAAACGTCCATTTATAAACTGCTCCATAATCAGTGCGCCCAAGGGTACGCCATAAGCGTCGCCAAAACCGCCATTCTCGACATAGACGGCCACCGCTATTTTCGGATTGTTCATAGGTGCAAAGCCCATAAAAGCAGAGTGGTCTTGTCCGCGGTTCTGGGCAGTACCGGTTTTTCCGCAAACCTCAATGCCAGGAATGTTTGCACCTCGACAAGTACCGGCTAATACGGCACGCCGCATACCGGCTACGCTGTAGTCGTACCAATGGCGATCAATACCGGTAAAATTGCGACGGTAGTATTTCGGATCCAAGCGCCCGTCTTGCACGCTCTTGACGACGTGGGGCGTATAGAAATAGCCGCGGTTGGCAACCGTAGCGGCCAGATTGCAGATCTGCAAAGGCGTAGCAGTAACTTCACCCTGACCAATTGCAATGGAGATTACTGTGAGGCCATTCCAAGCGCCATGATAGGCCTTATCATAATATTGCGCGTTGGGAATCATACCTCGCTTCTCGCCGGGTAAGTCGACACCCAATTTATAACCATATCCCATCTTCACCAAATGATCTTTCCAACAGGTAAGTGCGCGCTGCACGGAGCCATATTTACGCTTCATAGATAAAGTCGGTAGAGATTCCAACAGAAATAGGAGTTGCAGGAAGTGCCAATGGCCGGTACGAGGTTGATGGGGGATGCATGTCCGTGACAACCGACGTGGAGACCTTTGTAATTGAAACCATGATGGCAAGGAAAGGCTACTTGTGGGGTGATGCTACCTTCTTGCAAGCCAATGAGGGCTTGCGTAATCTTAAAGGTTGAACCGGGAGGATACATACCCATAATGGCACGGTTCAGCATCGGCTTCATCGGGTCTTTGTCCAGTATCATATGGTTTCGGCCACGATCACGCCCAACCATAATCTGGGGGTTATAAGTGGGCGAAGAGGCCATACAGATGATTTGGCCGGTAGAAGGCTCTATAGCTACAATGGCACCTAATTTTCCTTCTAATAAACGCTCGGCCAATTGCTGCGTTTTTATGTCAATACTCAGTGTAAGATTCTTACCGGCCACGGGTTTCTTATCGTATTTACCATTTAGGTAATGGCCTTTGGTTCGCCCGTGAACATCACGCAACATAATGCGCAAGCCTTTCTCGCCTCGCAGGATTTTTTCGTAAGAGCGCTCAACACCTAACTTGCCGATGTAATCGCCACTTGCATAATAAGGGTCGGCGTCTATTTCTTTCTGGTTCACTTCGCCGACATCGCCCAAGATGTGGGCGGCAAAAGAATCTGCATAACGACGTATGCTGCGCTTCTCTATGGAAAAGCCGTTGAAACGGAAAAGCTTTCGCGAAAGAGGGAGAACTCGCGGGCTGGAATTTGCGTCATAAAGACCTGGGGCGTATAACGGGAATAGCCGGGATTCTTTTGCGGATCTTTTATTTCTTCGCAGCGTTGTTTGTAAAACTCTGGCGTGATTCCTATGGTACGACAAAAGTCGAGGGTATCTATACCGTGCTGCTCATTCATCGTCACCATAATATTATAGGATGGCTCATTGTAAACAAGCAATTCGCCATTGCGGGCGAATATCAAACCTCGCGATGGAAACAGGACATCTTTGCGAAAAGCATTGGAGTCAGCATTCTTCTTATAGTCGTCGCTAAACAATTGCAAGGTGAGCAGGCGAATCAGATAAATAAGAATGATGCCGACGGCTACGCCGCCAATCACAAACTTACGGTTACTATAATTTTTGTAGACTTTCAAAACAAACGGTGAGTCTTTATTTTTCGTTTCTAATACGCTCCATTGCCGCTACAATCAGCAGGGTAAGGATTGTGCTTCCGCCTATGCTCATCAAAAGGTATTGCCAATTGAAAAAACTAAAGGCTTCTATGCCGAAGAAAAGCGTACAGTTGAGCAAAGAGGCCGCAAAGGCATAACGCAAGAATGGGCCCCACTCCATCATTTTTACACCCGGAAGAAACGGAACGTTCTCATCGCGATCCGTTGGACCGAAAAGGCGCAAGAGCAACGGAACGATCAAGCCCATAGCCGCCATTGAAGACGCTGCAACGCCGGGTGTGGTTGCAAAAAGATCGACAAGCATCCCCATCATAAAGCCTAAGACGATGTACAGCCAGCGCGCTGTCTCTCCGGGCAAGATCAATAAGAAGTAAATGTAAGGCATTGGGGTGGCAAAGCCAAAGATGTGAATGTGATTAAACACCAACACCTGCAAAAGAAGTAAGGATATGAACCACCCGAAACGAGAAAGAAAAGTCTGTACCATAACTCCTACTAATTAGTTAAGCCACCACTCATCGCATCTTGGGCTTCTTGTTGAGTCACACGATTGCGCAGCGTATCTATTTCAGATTTATAGGGCGTAGCTATCACCTCTACGTTACGCAAGTTGCTAAAGTTTGTCCCTAACGTTATGCGCAATTTATAACTCTGGCCATCTGCTGAATTTTCAAGCTTACGAACGCGCCCCACGAAAAGCCCGGGGGGAAAGACAGCGCTATAGCCGCTCGTCTCAACAATGGCACCGGGATGCACACGGGCATAACGCGGAATATCGTTAACGTCTGCGTGAAAGAGATTCCCGCCTGACCATTGTAAAAAACCAAAATAATTCTGCCCACGTACACGGCAACTGATGCTCGACTTGCGATTCGTCACGGGAATTACTAAGGCGTGATGAGCGGCAGCGAGATAAACTATTCCTACGACGCCTCGCCCACTAACAACGCCCATTTCCGGTCGCACGCCATCTTCCGTACCACGATCTATGACAATATAATTATTGGCGCGCGAAGTCTCATTTGAAACAACAGTTGCAGGGATAAGCACATATCCCTTGAGGCGCTCCATCATCAGCTGATTGGTAATCGTCGAGTCCTTTTGTGTATCGGCCAAGAGCTCTCGGAGGGTTGCATTCTGTTGCGCCAACGCCACGTTCTGCGCCGTTAGCTCGCGATTTACTTCGCCCAAATTCATATACGATAGGCCATCGGCATACCAACGATTAATTCCAGCCACAGCATCATTGGCAGCCGTAAACCAAACGCTACCCTGGAAGCTATTGAAGCGAAACAAAATCGTCAAGCTAACAGCTTCTAAAAGCAGAAATACGAAGAAATAATTGTATTTACGAAGAAAGTCGAGAAACGTGCGCATCGTTTTTGCTGCCCCGTAAGGCGCTAAAAGGGAAGAGAAAGGAAAAGAGAGCTGCCACACAGCCGCGCGCCCTCTTCCCCATCAATATTTTATATTACGTTACGCTCAACGCATCAAGAATGTATAGTCGTCGACGTGTTTTAATGCAACGCCCGTTCCGCGCGCCACGCACAACAAGGGTTCTTCCGCCACGTGGAACGGAATATTAATCTTATCCGTCAAGCGCTTGTCAAGGCCGCGCAGCAGTGCGCCACCACCAGTCAGATAGATTCCATTGTGTACAATGTCCGCATAAAGCTCTGGCGGCGTATTTTCTAAAGCATTGATGACGGCCTGTTCTATTTTGGCAATGCTCTTCTCCAAGCAATGCGCTATTTCTTGGTAGCAAACAGGCACCTCCATTGGCATAGCCGTGATACGGTTAGGTCCGTGCACAATGAAATCTTCCGGCGCACTTTCGCCAAGGTCTGTTTGCGCAGCACCAACATTGATTTAATACGCTCAGCCATTCGCTCGCTGACACGTACATTGTGCTGACGACTCATGTATTCCTGAATGTCGGCCGTAAAGTCATCACCGGCCATCTTGATGCTATTGTTAGAAACAATACCGCCAAGCGAGATCACAGCAATCTCTGTCGTACCGCCGCCTATGTCTACAATCATATTGCCTTCAGGTGCATTGACGTCCAGACCTATACCGATAGCGGCAGCCATCGGTTCATAAATCAAGAATACGTCACGCCCACCGGCATGCTCTGCTGAGTCGCGCACTGCGCGAAGCTCCACTTCCGTAGAACCTGACGGGACACCGATCACCATGCGCAAAGCCGGCGAAAAGAGGCGCTTGCCTTTATGTACCATACGTATGAGGCCGCGCATCATCTGCTCGCAAGCATTAAAGTCTGCAATCACGCCATCACGCAAGGGGCGGATAACGCGTATCTTATTATTTGTCTTCTCGTACATCAGCTTGGCTTGTTCGCCCACTGCAATCATACGATCCGAATGTTCATCCAACGCTACTACAGAAGGCTGATCTACGATGATTTGATCGCCATTGATAATAATTGTATTGGCCGTTCCTAAGTCGATGGCCAACTCCTGCGTAAAGGAGAATAACTTACTGAAAAAACTCATTATCTCTTTATTTTCTTTCACCCTATCCACAGCGCTCAACCTTAGAGCTGCTGTGCGCTACATCATTTTTCCGAAGTCTCAAACCAAGCGTGAATCGCCGTATCGTATTGGCTGCTAACCTCAAAAGCGCGTTCCGCAAAGTGGCGGCGTTGCTCGATGGTCGTCTGAGCGCCCTCGCGAAGTATGCCGGCCAAAGTGGCATATTCTGACTTTGACGGAATGATTACTACGTCCTTGAAATTTTTCGCACCGGCTCTAATCAAGCTGATGCCGCCTATATCTATCTTTTCGATGATCTCGGCAGCTGAAGCTCCACTCGCTACGGTCGCCTCGAAGGGATAGAGATCTACGATCACCAAGTCGATGGGTGAAATGGCATACTTCAATATCTCCGCCTCGTCCTCAGCCAAACCGCGGCGCCCCAAGATTCCACCAAATATTTTAGGGTGCAATGTTTTGACACGCCCGCCGAGTATCGACGGATACGCAGTCACGTCCTCTACGCGTTGACAGGGATAGCCCAACGATTCGATAAACTTTTGAGTTCCACCGGTTGAGAGCAATTTTACTCCTTCGCGGTGAAGGGCAGCAAGGATTTCTTCCAAGCCATCTTTATGATAAACGGAAATAAGTGCCGTGCGAATAGTTTTGATTTCTGACATAGATTTCTCTGAATGAAAACGTTTTGCCCGCAAAGTTAGTAAATGGGGCACGAAGTGCCAACATTGCGGTATGATTTATTCCGTTTGAAAATCAATTTTTCTTATTTCTTTCGGAGTATTTTGAAACTGTTCGTTTCTCTGGTCCTACTTTATACTACCACAACAAATCACGAGGCTCTTTATGCCGATGTCCGTTCGCCCTACACTCATTATATATAAAGCAAAAGCGCCTTCCGCTTAAGGGGAGGCGCTTTTGGCTAAGCCTAAGGGCTTAATCGTTCTTCTCAATTGGCTGCAGCGCAATGTGCAGTTCGTCCAATTGCTTCTGATCTACTGTCGACGGCGCATCAAGCATCACGTCGCGCCCATTATTATTCTTCGGGAAAGCAATGCAGTCGCGAATACTATCGAGTCCGGCAAAGATGCTCACCCAGCGATCCAAACCATAAGCGAGGCCGCCGTGAGGAGGAGCGCCATACTTAAAGGCATTCATCAAGAAGCCAAACTGTTCTTGCGCGCTTTCCGGAGTAAAGCCAAGTGCTTTAAAGATTTTAGCCTGCAACTCTGCATCGTGGATACGGATACTTCCACCGCCAACTTCCACACCATTGCATACCATATCGTAGGCATTGGCGCAAACGCGCTCGGGCGCACTATCGAGCAAGCCGACGTCTTCCGGCTTTGGCGCCGTAAAGGGATGGTGCATCGCCATCAAGCGGCCTTCTTCCTCGCTCCATTCAAACATCGGGAAGTCTACAACCCAAAGCAAGGCAAACTTATTCTTATCGCGCAAGCCCAAGCGTCCGCCCATCAAAAGGCGCAGTTCGCACAATTGCTTGCGGGCTTTTTGTGTATCCGGACCGGAAATGATCAAAATCAAATCGCCCGGGCGTGCCTGCATCTTATCTTTCAAGCCATTGAGAACGGCTGCATCGTAAAATTTGTCTACCGAACTCTTCACGCTACCGTCTTCCTGAACGCGGGCATACACAAGGCCTTTCGCGCCGATCTGTGGACTGCGCACAAAGTCGGTCAATTCGTCAAGCTGCTTCCGCGTATATACGGCACAACCCGGCACGCAGATACCGCCAATGTAGGTTGCTTCGTTAAAGACGCCAAACGTACCGGTGCCTTTCAACTGATCCATAAGTTCGACAAACTCCATGCCGAAGCGCATATCGGGTTTGTCAGAACCAAGCGGCGCATAGCCTCCGCCCAGCTCAGACGCAAGAAGGGTTCTTCGCCCAAATCGACGCCGCGCACGGACTTAAAGAGATACTTGGTCATCTCTTCAAATGTGTTGATCACGTCGTCTTGTTCTACGAAACTCATTTCGCAGTCGATTTGCGTAAATTCGGGCTGGCGATCAGCGCGTAAATCTTCGTCTCTAAAGCATTTTACGATCTGAAAGTAACGATCCATTCCGGCAACCATCAACAACTGCTTCAGCGTTTGCGGACTCTGCGGAAGCGCATAGAAGCAACCGGGATTCATACGTGACGGCACCACAAAATCGCGTGCACCTTCAGGCGTAGAGCCGATCAGGGCCGGCGTCTCTATCTCCAAGAAGCCTTTTTCATCTAAGAAGCGGCGCACTTCGAGCGTCATCTTATGGCGCAGTTCCATATTGCGACGCACGCAGTTGCGGCGCAGGTCAAGAAAGCGATATTTCATGCGCAGATCATCTCCGCCATCGGTCTCATCTTCTATGGTAAATGGCGGCGTAAGGCTCTCATTGAGCACCACCAATTCATTGACGATTACTTCTATATCGCCTGTGGGGATTTTGTCGTTTTTGCTGAAGCGCTCGTTCACGCTTCCTGTCACCTGCAATACATATTCGCGCCCCAACTGGTTCGCGCGCTCACACAGGGCGGCATCTGTCTCGGTATTGAATACTAATTGCGTGATGCCATAGCGGTCGCGCAAATCTACAAACGTCATTCCGCCCATCTTGCGAAGCCGCTGCACCCAACCGGCCAGCACTACTTGCTCGCCAACATTGGCTAAGCGCAACTCTCCGCACGTCTTCGTTCTATACATTCTTTATTAAGATTATGCTAAATTCTATGGCAAAGATACTACTTTTCGATGGAAACCTACGAGAATCAAGGCTTTCAATCTTTGTATGCAGCTATTTCTTGCAGACAACGCGATGCGGACGGAGGCTGTATGAACTCTACCTAAGGCGGGGTTTACGAGAAATGGAGCATTCCGCGCCGACACTAGATGAGGTAAAGATGTGGAGCGAGAACGGTTGGTAGCGCCCTCTCCTACACTCACTTTCTACTGACTTAGAGGGCTTTTTGCACATATCGACAACAAACTTTCGCACGCCCAAAACCGGCCGGAGGAGTGTGCGCTCACGATAACAAAGGTTTACGCTCGTGATAAAAAGAGCTTCACCTCACGATAACAAAGGTTTCACCTCACGAGCGCAAACGGCGGGAAGAAAATTGTGGCGCGGGAAAATCAATAGTCGGGCGAATAAAGGTAAAGTTGGAGGGGATAAAAAGCACGTAGGACGACTAACAGAAGTCGTCCTACGTGTATAGTTCTAAGAAAAAGTTGGCCCTATGCTTCGTTTGGTCTCCGAAAGTGCCAACGGGCCAAAAATAAGTAGGGAGTCCGGCGAGGCGGGCAGCGATGCAGGTAAGTAGGTGCGAAAAGTGGGAGCAAAGCCTACCGACTGAAAAGTTTGGCTTTGAGCAACTGCTCCACTTCAGCAAACTTCTTGCCTTGGTTTAATGAGAGGTAGGCGTTGTAAAGCAATGGCCCCCAAGATTTTGCCTCGTTGGGACGAGCTTTCCGATAGCGCTCCAGATAAGGTACAGCCTTGGCATAGAGTTTACGCCTCTCTGCCTGCGCCGATTTATAAGCTGCGCTGTTGATACTCGTAGGTAGATCTACGGCGGCTGCGGCATTGCTGTAGGCTGTTCCGAAATAGAAATCTATATCTACATTGATTGAGTCGATAGCCCGATAGGCCTTACACGTTTCTATGGCGTCCTTGTAGGCATGTAGATTGATCTGCGCCAAAGCCTTGGCCGAGAGGAGCGTCAAGTAGAAGGCTGAGTCGGCGGCTGTAGACGGTGCGGAGCGATTTTGCGACTGCAAGGGATAAACTAACAAGAGACTGTCGGACAAACGCAACGCCGCATCGGCTTGATTGTGCTGAAGGTAATGATCAAACAGGTGCGTGAAAAAGTAGGGATGATGGCCGGCATCGCTGATTCCGGCTTGCAAATCTTTTACGTAAGCCTTGATCTCCCCCAAGGCTGCATTCGTGCGAGCGCGATACTCTATTGCCATCTGACGATAGGCGGCATTCTGAATACTATCGGCCGTAAAATGCAAAACCAAGTCGTATTTTTTTTCTTGAAAGGCACTCCTAACCAAAATGTTGCGAATAAGTTCTCGCTGCTGTCGGGGTAAGTTCGGCGAAAGTTGGAGCCACAAGGGTAGATCCAAGACATCGTCGGCCATTTGGAGTAATTTAATGGCTTCTGCATACTGCTTGTGCTCGTACATGAAAAGTCCTCCGGCCAGCAAATTGGGGTAAAATTCGTGAAGCAGGCGACTCAGTTTCTTGTTGTTCGACTTTTGGGTAAGGGCATCATAACGCCGCGCACAATTAAAGAAATCGTAGGCGGTCTGAAAGAAGCTGAGGGTGTCGTAAGCTTTATGCAAATAGATTTTTTCATTCTCCACGCTGTTGGCTGCTACGGCTGCGTCCATTCCGAGTACATACAATTTTGGATTATCGCGAAGCGCAGAATCGGCCATCAAGCGCTTGGCGGCATTGAGCGCATCAAGCGGGCGACCGGCTTTGAGTAAAGCATGAACCGGCTTGAGCGGATTAGCTGCAAAAGCAACAGAACAGAAAGATAGCAGGCAACACAATAAGTATTTCATATATAAAATATGCGATAAGAGCGAGATGTGATTCGTTTAGAAGTCCGTTGTGGGCGGTATTGGCGTTGTCGGTTTTCGCCATTTAATCTGCGTAAAGCTACAGCAGTCTGTCGGCTATGCCGAAAGGTTTCTGCAAAGGAAATCCACGGACTCCACCGGGAAAAGCTAAAACAATATCAGAGGTTTGATCTGCTCTTCTTGCCCCGAAGGAATCCGTGGAGAAATGAATCGGCTATGTGCTTAACGCAGATATTGATCCATTTCTTTTGATTTCTCTGTCATGTCCAAATTGTTATAGATCTGCTGGAGAGGAGAAGCCCAACGCTTGGGCTCATCCGGCAACAATGCGCGTACTTTTTCAAAGTAAGGAAGTGCCTTGCGGTAGTAAGGCTGCACTTTTGTCTCCATTACTTGCTTGTAAAGTTTGGAATAAGTGGGCGGAATCTTAATGACGCGATTTTGTACTTGCGTTACGACGTCATTCATGTAGCTGTAAGCCATACCGACATTCGCTTCTACGAAGTTGGGATCAATAGCTAAAGCCTTAGAAAAGTCTTCTTCTGCCTTTGCATAGCTGAAGGGCTTCATATTTAGATAAACGCTACCACGTAGGTAATAAGCTGCTTTGCTTTGTGGGTGGTCTTTTACAAGGTTGTCGGCCATAGATAAAGCACCGGCTCTATCGTCTTTCTGAATGTAATAGTAGAGCAAGTTTTGAATAAAGTTGGGGGTCTCAGTGCGAATCACGGCTTCCTGCAAGGTCTTCAAATAGGCAGCAGAATCTTGCTTGCCCAAGTAGGCTTGCATCTTCATAATGTAGAGATCGCGTGTGCCTGTTTCGTCTTGCAAGGCGAGATCGGCATATTTCAACACGTCATCCCAGTCGTTTTGGCCGTAGCAAAGGATCGTCAAATTGTAGGCTGCTTGGGCGTACTCCGTCTTCTTAGCCTTGTAGATAGAGTCGGTCTGCTGGGGGGTAAAGACGGGATTCTTCGGAAGCTCAATAAACTTCTTGAAATAAGTGATGGCCTCGTTGCGATTGCCGTTTTGGTTCACGAAAAGCGCAGCGTAGTTGTAATAATCCAACATCGCAGCGATGCGCGAGCCGTTAATGGCGTTAAATTTTGGCTTCACCTTGCCTTTTTCATCGGCCTTGATGTCGGCCTCATAGCTCTTCGTGTAGTTAATGATAGCCTTGTCCAAATTTACGCAGTAGCCTGTCGTGTCAAAAGGTTGGCTTTGTGCCGCCTTTTGCAACTCCGGTTCCATCAAACGTGTGTGGGCGTCGGCTAAAAGGTTGTACATTTCAGCAAACTTCGTCGTCTTAGGATTCTGAAGCGCTTCATTAAGAATCGAAATCGTACCATTAAAGTCACGATTCTGCAGTGCGCTTTGCGCTTTCTGCAAGGCAGAGTTTTGCGCAAGGCCAACTCCTGCAAGCATTGTCAATGCAATGGTCGAAAAAACTTTTTTCATAATCATCGGGCCTCTTTGCTACGAACGCCGTATAGGTCTTTCGACGACGGCAGATGCGATGCCGTATGGCCAAATAAAAGGTTATCTATTCCGTTAATTGTCTATTTATTCGTTTGTTTCAATCGTTGTTTCCGGAGCATCGGACGTGGTCGGCTCATCTACAGCTTCGGTTGAAGCATCAAGGGCTTCTGCGTCCTCATCTTCTGTCGTTACGACACAAACACTGCTTATGCTGTCGTTGCGTTTTGTCAGATTGATGAGTTTAACGCCTTGCGTGGCGCGTCCCATCACACGTACGTCGGCAACTTTCAGACGTAGCGTGATGCCGCTGCGATTGATGATCATCAAATCATTGTCGTCCGTCACGCTCTTTATGGCTGCGACTTTTCCGGTCTTATCCGTGAGTTGCAAAGTCTTGACACCCTTGCCGCCACGATTGGTTTTGCGATAATCTTCGATGGCGCTACGCTTTCCGAAACCTTGATCGCTGACCACCATGATGGTTTCTTTTTCGGGATCATTTATACATACCATTCCGACAGCTTGATCCTCGCCGTCTTCATCAAGACGAATGCCGCGTACACCTGTAGAAACGCGCCCCATAGTGCGCACCGCGTCTTCATTAAAGCGAATGGCGCGGCCGTTGCGGTTAGCTATGACCAGCTCGTCTTGACCATTGGTGAGCACAACGCTGACTACGCGATCTTCTTCTCGAATCGTGATCGCCTTAACACCGTTTGTGCGCGGCCGAGAGTACTCTTCGAGGCAAGTTTTCTTGATGATGCCCTCCGCAGTACAGAACACAACATAATGAGACTTGTTAAACTCGGGATCATTGAGTTTCTTTATGTAGAGGAAAGCGTTAACTGAGTCGTCCGCCTCTATGTTTAGCATATTTGGATCGCTCGTCCTTTCGCGTTCTTCGCACCTTCCGGCAACTCATACACCTTTAGCCAATAACAGCGGCCTTTTGCGGTGAAGAAAAGCATCGTATTGTGCATCGTAGCCGGGTAAATGTATTCGATGAAGTCTGCATCGCGTGTCGTTCCGCCGCGACTTCCTACGCCGCCGCGGCCTTGTGCGCGAAATTCGGCCAATGGTGTGCGCTTAATGTAGCCCAAATGGCTGATGGTAATAATAACCTCGTCGTCGGCGTAAAAGTCTTCAGGATTAAACTCTTCAGCAGAAAGCTAATCTCTGTACGGCGCACATCGCCATACTTTTCTTTGACTTCGTTCAACTCATCTTTCATCACCTGACGGCAAAGTTCGTCGTCAGTAAGAATGCGGTTGTAATAATCTATCTTGCGCTCCAGCTCCTCATACTCTTGATGTAGCTTATCCTGCTGTATGTTTGTCAGCTGCGACAAGCGCATGTCGACGATCGCTTTAGCTTGAATATCGTCCAGTTCAAAGCGCTTTTTAAGTGCTTCGATGGCTTCTGCCGGCGTCTTGCTGGCGCGAATGAGTCGCACGACTTCATCTATATTATCGCTGGCTATGATCAGGCCCTCCAAGATATGGGCACGCTCTTGCGCCTTACGCAAATCATACTTCGTACGACGGATTACCACCTCGTGACGATGGTCTACGAACGTACGAATACAATCTTTCAGCGAAAGCACTTTGGGGCGGCCGTGCACCAAGCCCACACAGTTGACCGCAAAACTGCTTTGCAGCGCAGTCATCTTAAAGAGTTTGTTCAGCAACACGTTAGCGTTTGCATCACGCTTCACCTCGATGACGATGCGCATTCCTTCGCGGTCACTTTCATCGTTCACATCGCTGATGCCCTCTATGCGTTTTTCGTTCACCAAGCGAGCAATATCCTTGATCAACTCAGCTTTATTTACGCCGTAAGGGATTTCGTTTACGACGATCGTATCATGTTGCGGCCCGTTTTCTATTTCCGTCTTAGCGCGTAAGATAATGCGACCGTGTCCGGTTTCGTAAGCGCTTCTTACGCCTTGCAGACCCATAATGAAAGCCCCCGTCGGGAAGTCCGGCGCCTTGATATGCTCCATCAAGCCTTCGACATCGATCTCCGGATTATCAATATAAGCCACACAACCGTCGATTACCTCGCTCAAGTTATGAGTCGGCACATTCGTGGCCATACCCACGGCGATACCGGTCGCACCATTGACCAAGAAATTAGGGATGCGCGTCGGCAAAACGGTAGGTTCCTTCAACTTATCGTCGAAGTTGTTTTGCATATCTACCGTTTCCTTATCCAGATCGAGCATCATAGTTTCGCCCATAAGACTCATGCGCGATTCCGTATAACGCATAGCAGCCGGCGAGTCGCCGTCGATCGAACCAAAGTTTCCTTGTCCGTCCACTAAGGGGTAACGCAAGTTCCAATCCTGCGCCATACGCGTCAACGCGCCATAGATGGAGCTATCGCCGTGCGGGTGATATTTACCGAGCACCTCACCCACGGTGCGGGCCGACTTCATATAAGCTTTATCGTGCGTATTTCCGATATTCATCATGGCATATAGAATGCGTCGCTGTACGGGTTTAAAGCCGTCGCGCACGTCCGGCAAGGCACGTGATACAATAACGGACATTGAATAGTCGATATAGGAGGCTTTCATCTCCTTTTCGATATCGACTTTAATGATTCTGTCTTGATCTATCATTTAATTGTTTCTTAAAAGCTTGAAATTTCCGCCGCCCTCCGATTGAGGAGGCATTATTTCCATCTTATTTTGAAGCAAAAGTAAGGCTTTTTCTTGAAATAAAAGTAGATGTTTGGGGTAAAAGTTTCGATTTAAGCCCATTTTCTTTTGCGCTAAGCGCTTTTACCTCTCTATTCGGGGAGGTGTCGGAGCGAAGGTCCGACGCGCTAAAATCGTCGCCTTCTTTTCTTGGGCTATGTAGACGATGCCGCCGATTTGTATGCTGTACAGGAAGTACCCAATGATGCTGCCTAAGGCCATACAGCCGAAGAGTAGCGCATCAAAATAGCCGGGCAACCCGTTCGTATCGCCCAGCATAACGCCCCAAGCGTTGGTCATCTTGCTCATAAGCAAGATGAGGGTCGGCATTTGCCCAACGAGCATTATTGCGCCAAAGGGGATCGCCGTGAGCAAGAAAAGGATGACCATTGCCCCTAAGCGGCGGTGGCTGAACGTGGTGCACAGACTTTGCAGGGCGGTTCGTTTATAGATAACGTAATGTACAAAGTCATACTATAAGCAACCAGCAGACCGATGCAGATCATCACGGCCGGAATCCACCAAAGCGGCGTATGCTCACGCGTCAACCAAACAGCCCCACCAAGGATCATCGCGTTGAGAACATTATATATGAGTAGGAGCAGCAAGCTGCGAGCACTTCTTTGCAGCCATACGCGGCGCAATTTTTTGTGCTTAAAGGTACATAGTCCGCAACGATTGCTGATATTTTGCTTGTATTGCAAGGCAAGACCTCCGCCCAAACTACCCTGTCCGATCAGCCCAAGCAGGAACCCTACGACTAAGGCTACCAATGTGCCCCACGAGGGGCAAAGCAGCGCCAAGCCCACTTTTGCACCAAGCCCTGATTTCACTACTGCGAGAAAAGGTATGGCGTGTTGAGCCAGATACGAACTCACAGCCACGACAAACAAACCGCTCCCGATGCCGGCCATCAGAAGAAACGGCCAGAGGAAGCGAAGATAGGCTCGCCAATGCAAGGCAAACTTTTTCCAAGCCTCAACGACGGCCCGACGAACGCTGAAATCGTAATCAGATGATGTGTGAATTGTCATACTTTCGACTATTTACGAAGCGAAGATAATGCTTTTACGCATTGCGAGCGCGCAAGGAGCGGCGAAAAAATGTTCATCGCTCATTTTTTAGTTGTAGAAATGGTGTCGGTAGCTGTAAATACACCTTACGCCACTTCCGTAAAGGGCAGCTAGCGCCCCGTGCGATAACCGCAGCGAGGCGCAACGTGTGGCCGGCGCCGCGCCTTAGCTCAAAGACCGCAGAATTCGCATCACTAGAATCCGGAAATAACAAGCTAAACATCAAACTTTTATAACAGCAAAATCCTACCACGCAGTTTTTTTATCGTGAGCGCAAGACCTTTTTATCGTGAGCGCAAGACCTTTTCATCGTGAGCGCAAGACCTTTTCATCGTGAGCGCAAACTCGACATCTACCTCATTCTGCTCTACAAGCAGTGCGCGCCGGGCAAGAGAACAAGCGCTTCGCCTAAAAAGACAATGGAAAAGTCTGCAGAAAACTGTGAGTTGATCACAAAAAGCGCATTTTCAATTTTTAATCTCAAGCCTGATGAGGCACAAATCTTGTTAGCATCGACCCGATGTAGGCACTTTCTTGTTTGAAAGTATAGGATTTATTGCTAACTTTGCCCCTGAGTGCTTGCCAAGTTCCAACGCCATGACTTCAAAAAAAGACGGGCGCAAGAACAGCAGGCTGACAGGCAGTGCAAAAACAGTGCTGCTCAAACAGAAAAAACAAGAAAAGTATGGCAACAGCAATCGACATACGCGAACTTAACGCACTCATCGAAGCGCAATCAGGCTTCCTGACCGATCTGACGACCGGCATGGAGCGTAACATTGTAGGACAGCGCCATTTGATTGACTCACTGCTCACAGGTCTTTTGAGCGACGGGCACATTCTGCTCGAAGGCGTTCCGGGTCTGGCCAAGACGCTCGCCATTAAAACGCTGGCTTCACTTATTGAAGCCCGCTTTAGTCGCGTGCAGTTTACGCCCGACCTTTTACCCTCCGACATTATCGGTACATTGATTTATAGTCAGCGCGACGAGCGCTTTTCTACAAAGAAAGGGCCGATTTTTGCCAACTTTGTCTTGGCCGACGAGATCAATCGTGCGCCGGCGAAAGTGCAGAGTGCACTGCTCGAAGCAATGCAGGAGCATCAAGTGACGATCGGCGAGGAGACCTTTGCGCTCCCCCACCCCTTCTTGGTGCTGGCTACGCAGAATCCGATCGAACAGGAGGGCACCTATACGCTACCCGAAGCGCAGGTAGACCGCTTTATGCTGAAAGTAGTCATTGACTATCCTACGCTGGAGGAAGAAAAGAAGATCATTCGCAGCCATTTGAACGAGCATTACACGGAAGAGGTTCAACCCGTTGTCAGTCTGGATAAGATTCTCCACGCACGCGAAATCGTCAAGAAAGTTTACGTTGATGAGCGCATCGAGCAATACATCGCCGACATCGTTTTCGCAACGCGTCGACCAGAATCTTACAAGATGCCGGAAATGAAGCGTTATATTAGTTTCGGCGGCAGTCCGCGTGCGGGCATCAACTTGGCTTTGGCAAGCCGTACGCGTGCTTTCTTGAAGCGCCGCGGCTACGTGATTCCGGAAGATGTGCGCGACGTGGCGTACGACGTACTCCGCCATCGCATCGGTCTGACTTACGAAGCTGAGGCCGACAACGTGACGACGGATGCCATTATCACCGAAGTGATCAATAAGGTCGAAGTGCCCTAAACGCTATCGTTAGAATAAAGGTCTGAAAGATGGAGACGCAAGACCTGCTGAAGCAAGTAAGGCGCATAGAGATAAAAACCCGCCGACTGACGAATAACATCTTCGCCGGCGAGTATCATTCGGCGTTTAAGGGGCACGGTATGTCCTTTTCCGAGGTGAGAGAATATCAGCCGGGAGATGACGTGCGCGACATCGATTGGAACGTAACCGCTCGTACGAATCGCCCTTACGTAAAAGTGTATGAGGAAGAGCGCGAATTGACGGTTATGCTGCTTGTCGACGTCTCGGGCAGTCTGTCCTTTGGCTCGCAACGCTGCACACAACGCGACTTGATTGCGGAAATAGCTGCGACGCTCGCCTTTTCAGCCATACAGAACAACGATAAAATCGGGGTGCTCTTTTTTTCGGATCGCGTGGAAAAATTCATTCCTCCGCAGAAGGGGCGACGCCACATATTATATATTATCCGCGAACTGCTTACGTTTACGCCGCAATCGCGGCGCACGGATCTTGGCGTAGGCTTGGAATATCTGGTGAGAGCCATTTCGAAGCGCTGCATTGCTTTCGTTCTCTCTGACTTCATCGACCGGAAGGACTTCTCGCAATCGCTGCGCATCGCTTCGCGCAAACACGATGTGGTTGCCGTCAGGGTGTATGACCACCGAATGGCGGAATTGCCGGATGTGGGCTTGATGCGCGTGGGCGACGCAGAAACCGGACACGAACTGTATCTCGATACATCAAGTAAGCGCATACGCGAATTGCAACGCCGTTGGTGGGCGGATGAAGATCAGCGCTTGAAAGAGCTGTTTCGCAAATCGAAAGTCGATTTCACGGCGATCTCGACGGTAGAAGACTACGTGGTAGCCTTGCGGAACATCCTCCGACAACGCGCATAGTCGGATAGAAAAAAGAATATGCTGAATCCTATACGTATATATATATTATTGTGTCTGTGCTTGTCGACGCTGCACGGCTTCTCGCAAGTCGTGGTCGAGGCAAAGCTGGATACAGCCGACATCTTGATCGGTCAGCAAGTGCAATTGCAGGTAAAAGCGACGACCGATAAGCGCACACACATAATCTTTCCTGTTTATGCGCAGGAGGATCAGATCGCGCCCGGCGTGGAAGTGGTCGACAATGGGAAGACGGACACGCTAAAGCAAGACGGCGACGACCGCATTACGCTGATACATCGCTATATGGTGACGAGTTTGACTCGGCACTTTATTCGTTGCGCCCCTATGTGCTTGTGGGCGGCGATACGATTGCAGCGCGCGATATTGTTGGCCTTAAAGTGAGTACCGTTTCGGTGGATACAGCCCACGTAGAGCGCTTTGAGGGGCCGGATGGCGTAGTCGAAGGAAGTTTTGTATGGACGTGGCGCCTACTTTTGTTGGCTTTCTTGCTGCTTCTGCCGGTTGGCGGCATTTTCATCTGCGTCGTGCGTCTTTCAGATAAGCGTCCGGTTACGAAGCGAGTGGTGATTCCGCCGGCCGTTCCGCCACATCAAGAAGCGATGGCGCGCATCGAGCAACTCAAAACGGCAAGGGCAAACGCTCAGGTGGCCAATAAGGATTATTATATGCAACTGACGGATGCGCTACGAGCGTATATTTCCGGCCGCTTCGGGATTAACGCCCGCGAAATGACCTCGGGGGGAAATCATAAGCGCCTTGTTGCACACGGGAGATGAGACGGCCTTGCGCGAACTACGCGAAATCTTTGAAACAGCAGACTTGGTAAAGTTTGCAAAATATGAATCTTCACTCAATGAAACAGATCGCAGTTTGCTGCAAGCTGTAGATTTTGTAAACACGACAAAACCTGCAACGACGCAATTGCCGAAGCCGGTTGTAAAAATCGTGACGCCGGGCGAGACGCAGCAAAGAAACATACGCCGTATTTATTGGGGAGCGGGCCTTGTCTTGTCGCTATTAAGCCTGAGCTTGGCCGTCTATTTGATTGTTGAAATTGTAGAAACTTTCTTTTGACGCGTATGACATTTGCTCAGCCCTATTATTTCTTATTATTCTTGCTGTTGATTCCGCTTATCTTGTGGCATTTTCTGCTGAAAGGGAAGCGCGAATCCACTTTGACCTTGTCGACAACGTATCCCTATAGGCAGTTGCCACGAACGCCGCGCACGGCGCTCATTCATTTACCTTTCTTACTAAGGATCTTGACTTTTGCTTGCATAATCTTGCGCTGGCCCGCCCGCAGACGCACAATGCGTTGAGCAATAAAGAGACGGAAGGTATCAATATAATGATGGCTATCGACGTCTCAACCAGTATGCTCACGCCGGACCTCCCGCCCAGTCGTATTGAAACGGCTAAACAAGTGGCTTACGAGTTTATCAATAATCGTCCGGACGACAACATCGGCTTGACTGTCTTTGGCGGCGAGGCATACACGCAATGCCCCTTAACAACAGACCATTCTGCGCTACTCAATATGTTTAAGCAAGTAAATTGCGACTTGCAGAAGGAAGGAGTCATAAGTCCGGGAACGGCTATCGGTATGGGCTTATCGAGTGCCGTGTCTCATTTGGAGCAAAGTAAGTCGAAGAGTAAGGTAATCATTCTTCTGACGGACGGCGAAAACAACGCCGGCGAAATATCTCCGCTTACAGCGGCTGAAATGGCAAAGCGCTTGGGCATCCGCATCTATACGATTTCTGTCGGGACGGACGCTGCGGTCAATCAACCCGTAGCAACGCTACCCAACGGTGAGACCTACGAAGCCGCGATTAAGCAGAACACAGACCCGAAAACCTTGGAGGCAATCGCAAACTCAACGGGCGGGAAATTCTATCAAGCCCGAAGCAAAGCGAAATTAAGAGATATCTATCAAAACATAGACCGTTTAGAGAAGACAAAGCTGAAGGTGAGCAATTATAATCGACACTACGAAGCTTATCAATTGTTTGCTTTAGTTGCGCTCTTTACGTTTGCACTGGAAATATTGTTGCGTCTGACTTGGTTTAGACGTATTCCTTAGCTTTAACCCACGACGCGAAATTTATGTTCAGATTTGCTGATCCGGAATACTTATATTTGTTGCTGCTAATCCCTTTTTTGATCGGGATTTACCTACTTACGGCCCTTCGAAACAAGCGGCACTTGCGCAAGTTCGGAGATCCGCGACTGCTGATTGCATTGGTGCCGGCTTATTCCCGCCACAAACCTTTGGTAAAGTTTGTTTTGCTTTTGTCGGCTTTGATTACGTTGATCGTACTCTTAGCCCGGCCGCAAAATGGTCTAACTACAACCAGCGAAAACAAAAAGGAATAGAAGTAGCTGTGATGCTGGACGTTTCCAACTCAATGCTGGCGCAGGATATCAGCCCCAATCGCTTGGAGCGTGCGAAGCTACTCGTCTCTACGCTTATTGATCGTATGCAAAACGACAAGATAGCGTTAGGCGTCTTTGCCGGCGAGGCTTATCCTCAATTGCCCATCACAGGAGATTACGGCGCGGCCAAACTATTTCTGAATTCGATTACGCCGGGAATGGTTACGCTGCAGGGAACAAACCTTGCGGCGGCCATCAACTTAGCCGATAAAAGTTTTACCGACAAGAAACGCGTAGGCAAAGCCATCATTATCATCACCGATGGGGAAGACCACCAAGGCGGAGCTGAGGAAGCGGCAGCCGCAGCAGCCAAAGAGGGCCGAAAAGTGTACATCTTGGGCATCGGAAACCCTGGTGGCGCACAAATACCTTTGGGCAATGACTACTTAAAAGACAACAATGGGCAAGTTGTAGTAACGAAATTAAACGAGCAAATGTGTCGCGAAGTAGCCAAAGCCGGCGATGGACTTTACTTGCACGTAGACAATTCGAACGCCGCCCAAGAGCAATTGCAAGCTGCTTTGGGGCAACTGCAACAAGCTTCAGAGCATACCGACCACACAAGCTACAACGAGCAATTTCAAGCCATTGCGCTGATCCTTTTACTCTTGTTGTTCATCGAAAGTTTTGTCTGCGAAACGAAAAATCCTTGGGTACAACGCTGGCATCTTTTTAATCGAAAGCAATGAAGCATTTGATACTACTCTTTCTCTCCATTAGTTTATCGGCTGCCGCACAAACGGCCGACTGGAAACTAATGCACCGCGGAAACAGGGCCTTTGAGGCAAAACAATATGATAAGGCGGAACAACTATATTTGCAAGCCATCAAGCAAAATCCCAATAATACGCGTGCTCATTTTAATTTAGGCGACACTTATCTAGCCAAGAGAGACGGCAAAGCTGCGATCAAACAATTTCAAGCCGTTGCTCAAGCAGAGAAGAACAAGCAACTGAAAGCGATGGCTTATCATAATATGGGCGTGATCAATCAAGCGGCGGCTTTGGAAGCAAACGGTGCGCAAAAGCAGCAGTATTTGCAGGAAGCGATTGAGCATTACAAAGCCTCCTTGCGCAACAATCCGCAAAGTGATCGGACGCGCTATAATTTGGCGCTTTGCCAGCACCAACTGAAACGCGACAAAAACAAGCAACAGCAGCGTCCGCAGCAACAACCCCGCCAGCAGCCTCGTCAACAACAAAATAAGCAACAGCAACAATCGCCCCAACAGCAAAAAAACAACGCTTCGCAGTCCGAGCAGGAGGTACAACAACTCCTAAACCTCGCGCGTCAAGCCGAGCAGCAAGCGCGGCAGAAGGTAAACAAGTCGCAAGCGCAACCACGCAAATTGGAAAAGAATTGGTGATCCTATGAAACAAGATAAGACCAACGGAAGTATACATTATATATATACTACATTCCTCCTCCTGCTTCTACTCTTTGGACTACAGCCTACGGCGCAGGCCCAACAACTAAGCGTAGAAGCCCCCTCAACAGCCGATATCAACGGCTATTTCCACTTAAAATATAAAGTAGCGACCACATCCGCATCCGGTTTTCAAGCGCCGGCGTTGTCCGATTTTATCATTCTGTCCGGCCCGAACGTGGCGCAGAGTTCCAACTACAAAATGATCAATGGCCGCACGACTAATAATGAGTCGACAACTTATACTTTTATCCTACAACCCCGCCGCAAAGGCACTTTAACGATAGGATCAGCATCAGTACAAGTAGGCGGAAAAACGCTTCACTCCCGCTCCGTGACCATTAACGTAACGGGTACGCCCGGAAAGTCGCAAACCGCCAACGCCGCAAGCAATAGCAGCGCTTCCTCCGCACAAGTTACGGCTGACGGACCTATAAACAGTCGAGACCTTTTTATTACTGTGACGCCCAGCCGTCGCCGCGTTTTTCGACAAGAAGCCATTTTGCTCACCTATCGCGTGCATAGCGCTGTCGGCATAAGCCTACAAAACGTAATGATGAGCAGTAAGCCCGATTTCAAGGGCTGGGTTTCGCAAGAAATACCCCACTCTACCGTACAAACAAGTCTGGAGCGAATCAATGGAAAGTCGTATCGCACGGGCATCATTCTGCAATACCTTGTCTTCCCGCAACAAGAAGGCAAGCTCACCATCCCCGGTATCAATTTCACATGCACGGTTGTTCGCCGCTCGGTCGATTTCCGACCCCATTGAGGCCTTCTTCAATGGCGGAGGTGAAGTCGGCGTACAGGTACAACGCGCCTCAGCGCCCACAACCGTCACGGTTGATCCGCTCCCACAGCCGCAGCCGGCGACATTCTCCGGCGCCGTAGGGCGCTTCTCCATATCCAGCCAATTGCTCACAAAAGATTTGAGTACCAATGATATAGCTACGTATCGCGTAGTCATAAAAGGCAATGGTAACCTCAAACTTATCACGCCGCCAAGTGTTGTTTTCCCGAAAGACTTCGACACTTTCACCCCGAAAACAACGCAAGATGTAAAAGTCGGCGTTGACGGCACTTCCGGCCAAGTCGTGTTTGATTATACTTTTGTCCCACACAATGTTGGAAAGTACACTTTACCGGCCGTACAATTCGTATATTTCAACCCATCAAGCGGCAAATATGAAACCTTGCAAACGGCCATGAAGCATCTAATGATAGGTAAAGGCCGCCATTCGTCCGCAGATGTGCAGCGGGAGTTGGCTCTGCGCAATAGCGACATTCATCCTTTGCTCCCGGCCGAGCCGACTTTTGATGCCGCACATCCTTTCTGGTGGGGTTCGTGGACGTATTTCGGCGCCTATATCTTACTCCTTACTCGCCGCCGGTGGCGCATATATTCTCATTCGGCGCAAAGTGGCGCGCGATGCCGACGAAGTGGGCCTCCGCCAATCTAAGGCCGGGAAAGCGGCCAAGCGGCAACTGAAGCAGGCCTACCAACTTTTAGCACAACAACAAGAGAAGCCGTTCTACGAAGCGCTGAATAATGCGCTGCAAACTTACTTGGCGGCAAAATTCAATATCTCTACGGTCGATTTATCGCTCGATGTCGTAAAAGCAGCATTGGCAGCCCGCCATATTGCACCGGATACGATTCAAGCCGTAGCAGATGTATGGTCCGCTTGTGAGTATGCACGCTTCGCTCCGGCTGCAAACGATATGCAAAGAACGAATTATACCGGCAAGTGGCGCAGATCATTGATCGCGTAGAAGCAGCCTTCCAATCAGGAGGTCGTAAAGGCAAGTTGCCGCCACTCCCCCTACTTCTACTCCTGTTGACCTTGATGGGCGCACTGCACAGTTTATCATTGTCGGCTGCCCCCTCACCCCAAGCAGAAGGCGAAACCCTCTACGCCAAGCAGGATTACATTGGTGCAGTTGCCGCTTTCGAGCGCACAGCCAAGACCAACCCGTCAGCAGCATCTTATTACAATTTAGGCAACGCCTATTACCGCACAAAGAATCTGCCGCAGGCCATTCTTTATTACGAACGTGCGCTACGCCTGTCACCTACCAATGCAGACATTCGCCACAATTTAGCCGTAGCTAGCGCCCATCTGCCGGCGCACGACAATATGCAGTCAGAGATGTTCCTCATCTCTTGGACGAAGGCGCTGATGCGATTCTTCACGGCCGACGCTTGGGCACGTATCAGTCTGTTGATGTTCATCTTGGCCTTACTGGGCGGTTTACTCTTCCGCTTCTCGAGCCGCGTCATCGGGCGAAAGATTGGTTTCACTACGCTTCTTGTAGGCCTCCTGCTTACCATCTGCTGCAATGTCTTTGCTTGGCGGGCCACACGCGCCTACTTCGATGAGCAGAAAGCCGTAGTAATGCGCCCCACGACCGTATTTATCAGTCCGGATGGTGCTTCTAAGCAAGCCGGACAACTGAACGAGGGCACAACCGTGACCATCACGGACAAGACAACGCAATGGTGGCGCGTACGCTTACCCGATGGGCGCGAAGTATGGGCTCAATCGGCCACGATGGAGCAAGTATAATCAGCAAACAAACAAAAAACAAGCACCTCATGATCATAGGTATAGCCGGCGGAACCGGATCCGGAAAATCGACCGTCGTAAGAAAAATCATCGCACAGCTCCCCGCGGAGCAGGTATCCGTATTGCCGCAAGATTCATATTATAAGCGGGCCCCCAAGGGCTACTCTATCGAAGACTTGCGCAAGATGAATTATGACCACCCCGATGCTTTTGATTGGGAACTCTTAGAAGAGCACGTGCGCGAACTGCGTGCAGAGCGTGCCATACGTCAACCGGTCTATTCGGTGCTCACCTGCGACCGCTGCGAAGAAACGATTTTGGTAAAACCTTCGAAGGTGATCATCATAGAAGGTATTATGGCTTTATATCGCAAGGAATTGAGAGATATGATGGACCTGAGAATCTACGTCGACGCTGATCCTGATGAACGCTTGATCCGAGTAATCAATCGCGATGTCGTAGAACGCGGCCGCACAGCTTCGATCGTGATGGAGCGCTACTTGCACACCTTAAGCCGATGCACCGCGAATTTATCGAACCGACCAAGGAATATGCCGACATCATCATACCGCAAGGCGGCGAGAACGAGAAAGCCATCGGCATACTCCGTTCTTATCTGGACCAAATCTTGTGTGGTCGCCCTACGGAATAAGAATCGTTAGGCAAAGGGGTTGATTTCCTTTGCTGCGTATAGATACAAGAGAGACGGCTTGTCGCAATGACGAGTCGTCTCTCTTGTTCTTTTGAATCATTAGGTCTAAAAAGTAAGGCTGCGAAGCAAGCCACAGGAAGGACGCTTTAGAACAGAACGCTAAAAATCAACACTTTATAAATCTCACAACAAAGAACGCGATCGACAACAACCCACTTCGTTCGTGTACGCTCTTGAGCGTACACCTTTTTCATCGTGAGCGTAAGCCTTTGCGCTCACGAGCGCAAACCTTTGTTGTCGTGATAAAAAACGAACCTGTGGCGTACTGCGGCGCTGATTATCCGAGTTGGTAAGCGATGCGCTGCGATTGGTCCTCCAGATAGATGATGCCGCAGCGCTGAAAACCATTCTGCACCAATAATTGCTGCATCTTTAGGTTATCCTTGTGCGTATCGGCACGAACGACGGCCGACTTGCTGCGGGCGAAACTAAGACAGGCGCGAAAAATGCCCCCTACTCGCCCATCAGAAGCAAGCCGATGAATCGTCACATAAGGCAAGTCGTTGGGCCACTCCCCATCATACAAGCGTTGATACGTGGGCTCGATGCCGCAAAGCAGGCAAAAAGCGCCGGCTATTTGCCCATCTTCGGTCGTACAAACAAAGCTGCGTTGCGCGCGAATGTCAGTTAAAAGGAGTTCGTCCGATGGATAGCCGTTGACCCATTGATGCACGTTTCCCCGGCTACGCATCAAGCAGCGCGCAGCGGCATAAATGGCCGACATCGCAGGAAGATCATTAGGAAAGGCCGGACGAACGAGGAGGCGTGGAGCGGCTTGAGAAGCGTGTGGCATAGCTAAAGATTAAATAAGCGTCGGCAGACTGCGCTCATCGATCTTGGGCGGTGCATGCTGCGGCCTTCGGCGGACAAAATGCTGACTGAGACCGCCACAAACACTACCGAGTGAGGGGCTGCTGAGCTTCACGGGAATGGTGCAGCCCCCTACGCAAGTGCAAATCGCTCCGACGACAATAATCTAAATGGAAAGTTCGTTGAGCACCTTGATAAGATTTCTATCGATTGGTTTCTTCTTAGAAACGGCATCGATAAAGGGGACGTAAACGACTTCGTTGTTGCGTACGCCCACCATGATGTTGCGCTGGCCTTGAACGATAGCTTGAATAGCTCCGACACCGGTCACGCTGGCCAAGATGCGGTCGTGGGCCGACGGCGTTCCGCCGCGCTGCAAGTGGCCCAAGATAGAGACACGCACATCATATTCGGGATATTCCTTTTTCACGCGGTCGGCATAATACATCGCGCCGCACTTGGGGCTTTCGCTGACAATTACGATACAGCTCTTTTTACTCTTACGAATGCCGCGTTGCATAAATTCGATCAACTGGTCGCTATCGGTAGAGTCTTCCGGAATAATCGCAGCCTCAGCACCGGCCGCAATGGCACTGTTTTGTGCTAAAAAACCGGCATCTCGACCCATTACTTCCACAAAGAAGATGCGCTCATGACTGGTTGCCGTGTCGCGAATCTTGTCTACACACTCTTTGATCGTGTTCAACGTGGTGTCGTAGCCAATGGTGCTGTCCGTGCCATAAAGGTCATTGTCGATCGTTCCGGGCAATCCGATACAGGGAAAGTCGTATTCTTCAGCCAATTCCAACGCGCCGCTCAACGAACCATTTCCGCCGATAACGACGAGTGCGTCGATATTTTCGCGTTGCAAGGTTTCGTAGGCCTTTCCGCGACCTTCGGGTGTCGTAAAAGCCTGGCAGCGAGCGGTGCGCAAGATCGTGCCGCCACGCTGTATGATGTTGCTGACATTTTCTGTGGTAAACGGCGCAATATCGCCGTTGATCAGTCCGTCATAACCACGATAAATGCCTTTGATCTTAAAACCATTTACAATGCCACTGCGCGTCACGGCGCGAATAGCAGCATTCATTCCGGGTGCATCGCCGCCTGAAGTCAAAACCCCTATACATCGTATTTTCCCCATATTGTTCTTGTCTAATTTAGTTTATAATAAAGTGGTCAGCCAAAAGACTAAAGCGCCCACGAGACCGCCCACAAGCACTTTTGGCATAAAGTGTTTCAAATAACCGCCAAAACTTATGCCTTCCATTCTCCACAGGGCTAAGCCGGCTGTGCTACCAATGAGCCACAAAGATCCGCCAAGCGCTGTGGCGTAGCTTAATAGGGGCCAGAAATCGCCATTCGGGCTGAACGCCGGTAAATGTTCGACGTGACGGAAGAGGGCAATATCGCTCAGCATTACGGTCATGTTGTTAAAGCATGCGGACAAAAGTCCGGCAAGGCCGCCTATTATATATATATTGTGTAAGTGCGTCGTTGTCCAAACAGCTACTTGCTGCAAAAGTCCGGTTTCGTTGAGTGCGCCAACCGCCAAAGAGATGCCGATAAAGTAGAGCATGTTCTGCAAATTCTGATATTGCAGGGCCATCGGGCGACGCCGGCTCACCATTTTATCGCTTGTCAGCAAACTTCTATTGCAGAACTCGTCGACAATCCACAACACGCCAAGCACGCACAGCGCCCCAACGAAAGAGGGAAGCTGCGTAAGACGATGAAAAGTGGGTATAAACCACAAGCCTCCAATGCCGACAACGAGCATAAGCAGGCGTTGCCAACGGTTCAACACGGTATCGTCTCCGCGATATGGGAGTATGGTGTGCACGAGCTTCATGCTGTGGGGTAATTTGCGGTGCACTAAGTAAGTCGTTGTGAATAAAGCTGCCATACACGGCAGGATAAGCATAGAAGAATAATGGGTAGGCGTCACTAAACCTACGCCCCAAAGCGATAGGCTCGTTACATCGCCTATCACAGTAAAAGCCCCTCCACAATTAGCGGCTAAAACCACGATTGCGCCAAAGCGTTTGCGGAGTTCTACATCAGCTACCATCGTATGCAAAAGGGCCAGCATCAGACAGGTCGTTGTCAGATTATCCAAATTGGCCGATAAGAGGAAGGTGATGATGGAGATGAGCCAAAGAAACTTCTTTGGGCGACGCGTGCGCAGGGCTTCATGGATAAAGTCAAAGCAGCCGTTATTGTCCAAGACTTCGATTATCGTCATCGTACCTAAGAGATACAAACCACGCCTGCGGCATTCATCGCATAGGAAAGGAAGACGTGCTCGGCAATAAAGGTGCGCACTTCTTGTATGGTGGCCATCGCTTGATAGCCGGCAGCCAAAAAGGCTGAAAGATGCTGGGTAAGAACGAAATGACGCCCCGCTACTATATATAATAGCCAACAAGTGACGCCCATAAACATAGCAACGGCAGCTTTATTGACCTTATTAAAAATTTCGGTAGCGATGAGCGAAATTCCAATAAAAAATATCGCGGTAATAAAGAGCTCCATAAGCTTCCGGTTTGATTACCAAAACAAGAGCGGTAAACGGGACTCGAACCCGCGACCCTTAGCTTGGGAAGCTAATGCTCTACCAACTGAGCTACTACCGCATGAATTGACGACGCAAAGATACTATATTTATATAAAACCAACCGCTGTCGGAAGAAAAATATCAAAGAAAAGGCTGTAGATGCAAGGATTTCTTCCTGCGCTATCAACGTTATTTCTGCTTTATGTTGCGCCCTTCGTGAACAATCGCGGGGTTTGTATCGACGTTTGGCGTTACCGCGCCACCGCCGCCGGGCTTTTCTCCGCCGGGCTTTTCTCCGCCGGGCTTCGTCTCCGGATCATCACCTCCGGAAGGCTTATCAACGAAAGATGTTGCATAAAAGGCGTAAACGTCGAGCAAGCCTTTACATTTAAAGTACTGCCCCGTCAAGCCCTTAATGACAAAGCGCCTTTTGTAATGCTCGGGATGATCTTTCAAACTCAGCCCACCTCGTACATCGGGCTTCAATTTGATTGGTAGGCAACGCGTCACGTCAGTCTCCTCCGGCGTATCGGCCAAGAGAATATTGGTGTTTTTATCTTCTGCCGTAGGAAGTCCAAAGACCGCCTTAGATAAAGTAGTTCCCGCAACAAAGCCAACGATATAGCCTCTTACGTAAAGCAGAGCATCGTCCGGACAATTTTGCACTTGAGCCACCGTGAGCGTATCAAAGTCTGTGTCCGGATCAACTACAGGAGGCTTTATCTTAGTTGTGTCCTTAGGATTACCGCCTTTGTTCTTCTTGCCAGGTAATTCTATCTTATTGCAACCAGACAACAAGATGAGAAACAGATAAGAATCCAAGGCAATCTTCGCATACAACTATTCTTTACGGGCAATTAGGGATAAGAATTCCTCACGCGTTTTAGCTTGCGTAAAAGCGCCACTGAAATCAGAGGTCGTAGTAATGGAGTTTTCTTTTTCTATGCCACGCATTTGCATACACATATGCTTGGCTTCCAAAACGACCATTACGCCTAATGGATTCAAGGCCCGCTCTATACACTCTTTGATCTGAAGCGTCATTCTTTCCTGCACTTGCAGTCTGTGCGAGAATATATCTACAACGCGCGCCAACTTGGATAGCCCCGTAATGTAACCATTCGGAATATAAGCAATATGGGCTTTTCCATAAAAAGGCAACAGGTGGTGCTCACAAAGCGAGTAGAAATTAATGTCTTTGACTATTACCATATGGCGATAATCTTCTTTAAACTTCGCGGAGGTTAAAACTTTGGCTGCGTCCATCGTATAACCGCGCGTTAAGTCAAGCATTGCCTTTGCCACACGCTCCGGCGTCTTGAGCAAACCCTCTCGTTCGGCGTCTTCGCCTAAAACGGTGAGGGTTTCTTTATATAATGTTTTGAGGCGCTCTATTCTCTCTTCTGTCGTCATTTTATAATATACAATTCGTTCATCTTATAGCTAAAATTGGCGAACTAACCACACGCACCTCATAAGAGACGCGGGCCTTTCGCAAGCGGGTCACGTAGCGTGCAGCTTCTTCGCGCGTATTGAAATCACCTACGCGGCAAACCCAATGAGGAGATATGAAGTGTACGTAGGCAGCTAACTCCGGAAAGTGTTGTTGGCACTTCACGCGCATCTGTTGCGCCTCAATCTTATCATTGCGCGAGTTGCCTCCCGTATAGATTTGTATGCGATAGCCTTGTGCCGACACGCGTTGACGCTCTACATAGCGATTACCTTGACGCAGACTACTGCTGCGAGTGGTTGATGCAGGCTTTGAGGCGGGTTTTGCAGTATTTGTAGCCGGCTTAGCTTCAGCTTTCTTTGCAGTTTGAGTCGTTTGAGCAGCCTTTCCTTTTTTATTGTTGACGATGTTATCAAGATCTGCGTCTTGTACTACCGTCAAGCGCCCCCCACCATTGCTTTGTTTGCGCGCATGATCTGTAAAGGTCTGCGCTTTTGAGCAAACAGAGGTCAAGATAAAAACGATAAAAAGTCCTCCAATACGTGTCATTCGTTGCTGTTTTTTAAGAAGGCCTCTCTCCACCATGATAGAGAGAGGTCTGAAAGCTTACGCTATACTTATTTCCAAGCATCAATAATGCCTGTGAAGCTATCAGCTTTGAGTGCTGCGCCACCAATAAGGCCGCCATCAACGTTCGGTTTTGCAAAGAGTTCTTTTGCGTTTGACGCTTTGCAGCTACCGCCGTAAAGGATGCTCGTCTCGTCGGCCGCTGCTTGACCAAACTTCTCTGCGATCGTAGCGCGGATAAATGCGTGCATTTCCTCTGCCTGCTCAGCTGTAGCCGTCTTGCCCGTGCCAATAGCCCAGACCGGTTCGTAAGCCAACACAACATTTGCAAATTGCTCCGGCGTCAAATCGTAGAGAGAGCCTTCGAGCTGCGCTTTAACCACCTCGTTTTGACGATTAGCTTCGCGCTCTTCAAGAATTTCGCCCACGCAAAAGATAACTTTCAAACCATTTGCAAGCGCCAGATTTACTTTCTCTTTTAAAATTTCGGCCGTCTCGTGATAGTAAGCGCGGCGCTCGCTATGACCGAGAATCACATAACTTGCGCCAGTACTTTTCACCATTTCTGCTGAAACTTCACCCGTATATGCGCCTTTTTCTTTGTCTGCACAATTCTCAGCCCCCAACGCTACAACGTTTTGGTCCAAAAAGTTTGCAATAGAGGCCAGATGAATGAACGGCGTGCAAATGATTACGTCGCAGTTGGGCTTTTCTATCTTCAACGCATCGTTTAATTCTTTGGCCAATGCCACGCCTTCTTGCAGGTTAAGGTTCATTTTCCAATTGCCTGCCACAATTTTCTTTCTCATAGCCTTGTTTTTAAATCGTTTTATGAAGTTATAATGTCTGTAATACTTGGATCCAATCCATATACGATCTGCAAAGATACTAATAATCAGGGGAACAATGAACCAAAGTAGCAGGAGAAGTGCCCCGCTATGTTTGGAATGTTCCTGAATAAGCTGTAAAATTGAGCCCTCATCGTCAGCTATTGGCAACTCATTATTGCTCCATTTGGCCTCAATGCGCCCATTTTTGAGCAGCAACAAGCCGGGATTAGAGCGCACCATCGCCTTTAGTTGATCAGGCAATCCATAGAGCAAAGATAGGCAGCCCCCGTGCGATCCTTCCAATCAGAAACCGTCTGCGGACGTTCAGTGGTCACACCATAAAAGGAGTAACCTTTATCCACGCAGAAGTCATATAAATCATTGATACGGTCATTGCTGCCGTCGTCGGCTGTAACTTCATCGGGTAAAGTCAGCAAAAACGTATAACTGGTATCCCCAAGCACCATAGCCGTCAAATCATTACCGGATTGATCTTGCAGATAGAAGTTGGCCCTTTCCATGGCGTGTCGATCGGGTATCTTTCCGTTATAAGCCGCACGGATGTCTGCTCCGATAGGGTAAGCGGTAAAATCAACAACCGGCAAATAATGGAGCGTATAAAGGCCAAGACTGACAATATAGACAAACGTCCAAATGGACGTAACCCATTCGTTGCGTTCAGAGATTAGTCTGATGTGACGGCCGGGGAATATACAGAGAAACAAAGCTGCAGCGAGTAGCACAACATTCTTCAGTAGTGTCTCTGCGTTCGTCAAAGTGATCGCTTCGCCAAAGCAACCGCAATCTTCCACCGAATTGGTTACATATATATATATGGTTATGGCCGTCATAATCGCCATAAATGCGGCGATGGCCAAAGTTGTCAATCTACGCCTTATGCCTAAAAGCAGGTTCATGCCCAGCATCGTCTCGGTTGTAGCGAGGGCTATGGCTGCGAACTGCAACAAGAGCGAATTGTCCTCAAAGTGCAGGTCGAAATGACCCAAATAAGCATTGAATTTGATGCACATTCCTCTCGGATCGACAGCTTTGACGAAGCCGGAAAACAGGAATGTACCCGCCAACAAAAAGATGCTGATGCGGACCAGCCAGAAGGCGACGATTGAAATCAGCTTTTTCATTCGGCTCAGCCTTCTTTCTCAATCGTGAGTTTGATTAAGCCAAAAACCGCATAGTTCATAATATCCATATAGTTGGCACCGATGCCTTCGGATACGAGCGTTTCGCCCTTCAGATCTTCGATCTGCTTGACGCGAAACAACTTCATAAGGATAAGGTCTGTATAAGATGAGACACGCATAGCTCGCCAAGCTTCATCGTAATCGTGATTTTTGCGTAGCATCAGCGCCAAACTCTCGGCGGTCTTACTGTCATACAATGCGAGTGCTTGTTCGACCGTTAAATCTTCATCTATCGTATGCCCCAATTCGATTTGAATGAGTCCGATAATAGAATAATTGACCAAACCTATAAATTCGGGCACTATGCCTTCATCTACGAGCGAACTTCCCTTCTCTTCGAGCGAACGGATGCGGCGTGCTTTGATCAGCAGTTGGTCTGTCAGCGAGGGGATGCGGAGCAGACGCCAGGCAGCGCCATAATCGTGAAGCTTATGAACAAATAGCGAGCGACAAGTTTCCATTACTTGCACAAATTCTTGTTCTGTAGACAGTTCTATCATAATAATTGCTTTTGCAAGCAAAAGTACAATTAATTTAAGGATAAGCCAAGCAAAGCCTACTACAAGGCACGAAATTGCGCCTTTTATATTTTCGTTTGCCTTAAAAAACCGCGCAGTGCGATTTGTTTACCTATGATGCAGCGTCAAGAACATGTAACTTAGAGCGACACACGAAAAACCAAAGATTCTTTTTCGCCGGACTATTTACATTGAGACCTTTGAAAAATGGTTCGGACATTTTACTAAAAAAGTACGGACATTTTGACGAAAAAGTACGGACATTTTGCCCTAAAAGTACGGACATTTTACGGGAAAGATTATGTAAACTAACGTGAGTTCGACGAATTCAGAACAAAGCAAGCTGTGTATCAATAGTCCTTTGTACATTGATGCACGGCTTCTTTGGAAACAGGCATTAGGCAGCAATAGCCCCTAATAAGTTGACGATGAAATTGTCAAAGTATCTATGTCCGGAGTGTTCCACTTGTGCAATGTTCTTAAGTTCATCATTCACCGTTTCTATAATGGCTCTTTTTCTGAGTAAAAGTCTGTCTGAAACACTCATTAAAGCTCCTTTCATGTTACTTTTCAATTTGATAATAAGTTGTATTCCGTCAACGAAAGCCTTTGAAAGAGGTTCTTGCCGATGTACCCTTTATCACCGACCGGCTTACCATATATAAAATCTATGAATGCCTTGTACTCCAAAGGCTTACGGTCATCAACATCTCCCGGCGTTATCATAAAGTTGAGAAGTTCTCCTTTCTCATTGCAAATCAAATGCAATTTGAAACCGAAGAACCAACCCATAGAGCATTTTCCTCTTTGGGCTATGCCTTTGAAAACTTTGTGAATATGTATTTCTGGTTTTTGCAGACACGCAATGGTGTACTGTCAACAAAGCTTAGGCCCGTGCATTTGCCCAAAAGGACCTTCTTGATAAACAAGGTTAAGGGTACGGCTACCTCCCTTTCCAATTCTACTAAACGGTTATAAGAAACAACATTGGGAAACAGATGGCGAAGATGCTTGCATACTTTTTCAAGATAGAAATGTTTAAAGCAGCGATAACCGGAGTCGTGGAAAAGAATCATTATCAGCATGACTTCTGCCTTTGACATCGAGGAACTTCGATGATATTTTCTTTTTCCGGTAGGTTTTAGCGCATATTTTGCCGTCATAGCATCAAAAAACTTGCAGAAGTCGTCTGCCATACAAAATATTTCAGTAACTTTGGCTTCGGTGATCATAGCGATTTTTGTTTGTAATTCTATGTATATCAGCACCTTAAAATTACAACAAATTTCGCTAATCACCAAATCTATAGACACTTATAATTCGTCGAACTCACGTTAAATACAATATTTAAGACTGTTGAAATAGCTGAAGAAACAGGAAGTAAAATTATTGAGCTAGGGCAAACATCATATTATCCCAAAGTGATGTCTGGTGCTTTTGTTGAGAATATATACTATGGATTTTGGTCTGATAAAACATTATACAAATACTTTATTAAGCATCTTTTTGGCAAGATATGCACTCCGCCCCAAATACATCACCACGTTTATTCAGGTGTTGCCCAATCACAAGCATATCGTCTTCTAAAAGACAATAACATAAACCCTTTAAACTAAGAATGAGTAAATTATATTATGTAGATAAGGTTAATAAACTATTGGTTGCACAAAGAGTTTTATCTAAGAAAAGCCATCTTTTGGTTTGGGGAAAATTAATATCATTTTGTCTTATGCTTATTGCTGGATGGAATGGACTGGATGGTTTCCCGAATATATGGTTGTCTCTCTCGGTCATATGCCTTCTTGTTTATCTATTTTGTGTATGCAGATAATAGAGTTGATAGAAAAAGAGAGCATAACCAACAGATGATACAATTTTACGAAGATGAGATTGGATATTTGGGTAATGAGTTTTCTTTTCAAGACGGCAGTGAGTATATAGATATACACTCGCCATATTCTTATGATTTAGATATATTTGGCCCAGGGTCTTTGTTTCAAAGATTAAACCGAACCACAACAGTGCCTGGTGAGAAAGCTCTTGCACACAGGCTGATCAATGTGAACACAAGAATATCTAAGAACGATATAGACCAGGATGCAATAAACGAGCTTATGTTGTCGTCAGATTTTCGTGAGGATTATTTATCAACTCCTCACTTTAAGTCTAAAGTGATGGGAACTAGCATGTACTCTAATGTGAATACGATGCCAGATAAAAACATTAAATGGCTTCAAATATTTCCTTTTTGTAGTTTTTTGTTGATTCTGTATCTTATTCTTAGCTACATACTTGTAGGAAAAATAAGTTCTATCACATCGGCAACCTTAACAGTATTATTTGTATTACAATTATTTATAACGATAGCGTTAAGCAGTAAGCTTAAAACAGCCTTTTGTGTTTCCAAATCAATAATAGACTTCAATAAAGGTTATATGCCTGTCATTAAAAAGATTTCCTCTTATAACTTTAAGGCTTCGGAGCTTCGGGAAATTCGTGATATAGTTCAAGAGTATCTTGAGGATTTAAAATCAATTCAGCGAATTGAAAGTATATATGCTTTGAGGGCGAATCCTTTTTTATGGTTGCTTCTGAATGGTTTTCTGTCGATAGACGTTATGGAAGTTCTGAAATTTCAGCGATGGAAAGTAAGAAGATTAGCAAGCCTTCCTACGTTGTTAGAAAGTATAGGGAAGATTGAGGCTTTAGCAAGCTTTGCTCAATTCAATTTTAATCACGCTGATTATTGCATTGCAAAGCCGCAAGAGAATATGCTAATCAATATGAAAAATGGGAAGCATCCTTTTTTGGGAAACTCAGGTGTCGGAAATGATTTCTCGATTTCAAAAGGTTCTATTTCTATTATAACGGGAGCTAATATGTCTGGTAAAAGTACGTTTTTAAGAACGATAGCTCTTAATCTTATTTTGGCAAAAAATGGATGTCGTGTTCCTGCTGATAAGTTCTATTTTAATCCCAACTCGCAAATATTTACAAGTATGAGAACTCGTGATGATATTAAAGGTGGGATATCCTATTTTCAATCTGAAATAATAAGACTGGACAAAGCTATAGATGTTGCATTAAACACTCCTAACGTAATTCTTTTTCTGGATGAAGTGCTTAAAGGAACTAATTCTATAGACAAGTTAGAAGGGACTAAAAAACTTTTGAGTTTCTTTGTAGAAAATGGGATTACAACAGTATTAGCAACACATGATATAGATGTTACATCTTTGAAATTATCAGGAGTTAAAAGGAACTATTGTTTTGAGATAACCGCAGAAAATCCTCCGAGTTATCCTTACAAACTAACCAATGGAGTATGCCAGAATAAGAATGCTACTTTTTTAATCAATTGTATTTTGCAAAAACAACATAAATGAAAACTCTCATATTAAACACGTTCTCAACATTTCCAATGTTTAATCCTGCATACTTAAAAGGGTTCCTTCTAAGGGATGGAATAGAATGTGAACATATAGATATCAATCAAATAGTTTGTTCCAAACTATTGAGTAAGGATTTCCTACAATCTTTGGTGTTCAATAAAAATAGGATTTCAGAAACTCCATTCCCATATTCTATTATTTATAGTGAAGCTGATTTTGTATACAGAAAAAAGAAGGTTATAAAAAGAATTGAATACGCTATAAGCATTCTGCGAGAAAAAGATGGTCTAACGATTCGTAACTTACAGTTTGCACAAGGAATTATTTTTAGAGCACTCAACCTAATGTAACGTGAGTTCGACGAATTCAGAACAAAGCAAGCTGTGTATCAATGATCCTTTGTACATTGATGCACGGCTTCTCTGGAAACAGGCAATAGGCAGCAATAGCCCCTAATAAGTTGACGATGAAATTGTCAAAGCATCTATGTCCGGAGTGTTCCACCTGTGCAATGTTCTTAAGTTCATCATTCACCGTTTCTATAATGGCTCTTTTTCTGAGTAAAAGTCTGTCTGAGACACTCATTAAAGCTCCTTTCATGTTACTTTTCAATTTGGTAATAAGTTGTATTCCGTCAACGAAAAGCCTTTGAAAGAGGTTCTTGCTGATGTACCCCTTGTCACCGACCGGCTTACCTTGTATGAACTCTATAAAAGCTTTGTACTCCAAAGGCTTACGGTCATCAACATCTCCCGGCGTTATCATAAAGTTGAGAAGCTCTCCTTTCTCATTGCAAATCAAATGCAATTTGAAACCGAAGAACCAACCCATAGAGCATTTTCCGCTTTGGGCTATGCCTTTGAAAACTTTGTGAATATGTATTCTCCGGTTTTTGCAGACACGCAATGGTGTACTGTCAACAAAGCTTATGCCCGTGCATTTTCCCAAGAGGACCTTCTTGATAAACAAGCTTAAGGGTACGGCTACCTCCCTTTCCAATTCTACTAAACGGTTATAAGAAACAACTTTTGGAAACAGATGGCGAAGATGCTTACATACTTTTTCAAGATAGAAATGTTTAAAGCAGCGATAACCAGAAGTGTGGAAAAGAATCATTATCAGCATGACTTCTGCCTTTGACATCGTGGAACTTCGATGATATTTTCTTTTTCCGGCAGGTTTTAGCGTATACTTTGCCGTCATTGCATCAAAAAACTTGCAGAAGTCGTCTGCCATACAAAATATTTCAGGAGTTTCCTTGAACGAAGTGAAAAACTTTAGCTTCGGTGATCATAGTGATTTTTGTTCGTAATTCTATGTATATCAACACTTTAAAGTTACAACAAATTTCGCTAATCACCAAATTTATAGACACTTATAATTCATCGAACTCACGTTTGTTAAATGTATAAACGCTTTCTCCATAGGGCCAACGAGAAGCGTGAATAAGATAACAAAAAAAGAGTTCGGTTTAGTACCGAACTCTTTTTATAATTACCTGTTGAGGCCATAGTTTGTTTGTGAGTCTCAATAGCTCAAGAAGGTGCTCGAGGCTATTCTTCCATTTCCTCTTCTTCTTCCTCCACTTCGTAATATGTCTCTTTGGCCCGGAAACCTACGAATGGTGGACATTCAGCGTGGTCAGGATCAGAAAGCGTCAGAAGCGCAGGTGTCTCTACCTGAATGAGGCATATTTCTGGTTTAATATATCTTTCCATTTTTTCGTTATTCTACAGTTATCTTTTTCCCGTTAACAATATAGACTCCTGAGGGTATGCTGAATACACGCGTCTCTCCGGCTTTTACCTGCGACTGACTTATGAGCTGGCCGGCTACGGAGTAGATGGTCAAGCGGGTGTCTTGCGAGGCTGTAGCAATAATGCTTTGGCGCGCAGTAGTGACGGCCAAAGTGGCTTTCTCTTGAACAGGCGTGATGCCCGTTGTCTCTCCGGCGTTGTCGTCTAAAGCAATGTTAAACATCGCCAAGTATCTTGCCAGAAGTTGAGAGGTTGAGCCAAACTCATATACCGATCTGAAAGGATAGATATAGATGATGGGATTCTTCGAGTTCTTAACGGCCAAGAATCTGTTGATAGAGAAGTAGAAGATCTTATCGCCGCTGCCATCATTCGCCACTTGGCTACCACTATATGTGTAGTAGTTGGTAAACTGCGATGCTGTGCCGTTATATTGGCTGGCAACCATTGTTCCTTTCACAAATCCGTGTCCGCTGTGGGTTGGAGTAGCTTTGATGAGCGCTGCATCTTGACGTGCTTCAAAGACGGTTGCGTTTGATGGATCGTAGGGGAGCGAAACCAGATAAGGCGTGTTTGCTTCCGTATCGCTCGTCAAATTGCTAAACATTGCCGTCGGACTATTATAGTCGAAGCCGGCGCGTTCAGGGTTACCATTGTATGAGAATCCATTAGGCTTCATCGTGTATACCTTAAACTTAGAGAGCTCGCCGTTGTTGCCATCGTGGAGGCCGTCAGCTGCTACAGAGAGGCTGTAAGGCAATACGATGGTTGAATAAAGCCGTAGCGCCAAAACCGGCTTGCGTATACTTGCGTTGGTAAGTAGCATAGTTGCCTGCTGCCAACTGTATATCGTAAGGAGCAAAGAAGGGGTTGCGATCTTCGAGTAGGAAGTTTTGCGTAGCTGTAAAGCTTGTGCTCCCGTGGCTATCGTTAATACCCATATTGTTTGTCGTCATCTGCGCTGTTGCGCGGAAGGGCAGATAGACAATAGCGTTCTTCGCCAAATCTTGTCTAAAGTCGGCTGATGAGAGTGGTGAGGTCTCCGTGTCAGATTGCGCCACAATCGTATACAATTGAGAGTTATCTACATAAAGTACCTGCGACAAACTGCTCGGTGCTTCCGGATCTGTAGATGAGAGCGCATTGGTCATCGCGTCCTTGATCTGGTTTAACGTGAGGTAGCCAAAAGTCTCGGCCGACGCTGTACCCGTTGTCGTGGTTGCGTTCTGCGAGGTATTGTCATAACCTGCGTTCTCAGACGTCGTAATGACTGCGCCGTACATTGCCTCAGTATTGTCCTTGTCGGCGCTGCTCTTGTAGTAATCCGTCTTATCGTAAATCTTCTTCCAAGTTACTTTCGGCGTGTAGTCTGCCAGTTGCAACTCGATGGTCGTCTTATAGTAAGCAAAGGCGCGGTGCATCTCCTTCGTAGTCGGCGCAATGTTGTAGCGCGTCTCGTCTGTCGTAAAGAGATACATATTCTTGCGTTGCAAGTCTTTGAGCTTAGCTTGATCGGCGCTGAACGTTGCCGGTACATTGCTGCTCGTCGTCGGCGTTCCGTTGTTGTAGATGGTCACATCTCCCGTCATACTTGCATAAGCCGCAGCTGTAAATAGTTGCTCCGTAAGGTATCGTTTGACGGTACTCGTGCTGGTATTGCTCAGTTCATCCATATTGTTGAACTTGAACGGAATGTTTCCGACTACTTCTACGTCAATCTTATCGGCGTAAGTGTGGTCGGCAACAACGTCTTTATTAGCATACAAGTCGTCATTCACTAAATTGTAATAAGTAGATGCTGCGAAGTTGTAGCGAGAGTTGCCTTTTGGCATATTCGTACAATTAGCATACGTATCATCGGCATACTTAGATTGCAGATTGCGGAAGGAGAATTGAACCGACTCCGGATGGGCGAAGCCTTTAGGCACTTTATAGACAAACTTCTCACCACCGAGTTGGAAGTCGGTAGAAGTAAATGTACGTGTGATCTCTTCGCTATTCTTGCCTTGCAGACTACGTTTACATTGCTGATGAAGGGGTTGAGCGGCTCTAAGATTACTTCTACATTCATCAGTGCCGGGTTGGTCGCTTCCGTTGCTGCGGGCAAGCCGGAGATGCTAAACTTTACGGCGTCGTTGTTCAAATCCGTCAACTCATACGTCTGTTGGCCAAGGCTCGGCGCAATGTTCAGCGTTTGTGCCACGTCGGTACCATTCTTGCCATAAATCGTTACCTTGTAGCTTTGCGGCGTGTAGCCTGCTCGCGTTGCTTGGCGCTTAACGGGGGTTGATCCTTGTGCCGTCCAATAGCTTACCTGCGTAGCATTTCCTGATTTGCGAACCGGATAATACGTGCGAGCTTCTACGAGATCTCCATTGCTGAGGAATTTCCAATAGCTAAAATAGTTTGTATAAATATATATGGTGCTATTATTGTTATAAAGATAGTAATTGCTGCTACCAACCGTCGTATAGATTCTGCCAGAGCTATCTTGTTTCCATACAGAAGAGGCTGTAGTAGACCAAGCTACGTATGGGGCATAGCCATACTTATAATTATAATTAAGATAGTACGTGGTACTTCCTTCGGTTGAGGTTATATAAAAACCATTTGAGGTGCCGCCCAATTGTGCTTTACCCGGAGAAGCCGTGAACTTGGCGCCTACGATGCGATAACCGGCAGGTACGGTGTATGAAGAGTTTTCTTCTGTCTTCTTCATGTTTATCGTCGTCGGAGCTTCCGCATAATACGTGCCATTCATAAACGACGTCCACGTGGTGTTATCAACGCGCAAGGATGCTATCGTCTTTTGCCCGCTTGCTTTATCCCAAGTGCCATTGTTCACGGCGCCTTCTTGATAAAGCTTCACCGAAGCCAATGCGTCTGAAAGATTCTCCTGATCGTATGCATAGAATTTCTTTGTGCCTTTCGTTCTTTGTTTGATAGCATCAATGTCCAATCGGCCAATGGTAAACTCATTCTCCGTAAGCGATACTTTCTCGTCAATACTATTTGTTGCGGATAAAGGTACGGAGAACTTGATGTCTGGCGCAAACCAAATCTTGATAGATTCGATAGTGATAGCGGCTAAATCGTTAACCCCATTTCCATGAAAGCAAAAGTAGAGGTCGCTGCCCAAATCGTCAGTTGTTCCGTTTCCGCGAGTTATCGTGTAGGGCGTTTCATTGACGGGGGTATGTGGGGTGATAGAAATAGGCGTAAGTCCAGGAAGCCAAGTGGGCTCAGTCCCTGTTGGAGAGTTATCTGGAACCTTGTCTTTAGCGACTTCGCCAAACTTCCAAGTCCTAGAATGCGTTAAAGTAAGTGGCGTTGAAGCCCAAGCCTGTCCAGAGTTGTTGCCAACCACAGCACCATCTTGGGCAAGCGTTAAGTTGTTCTTTATCGTAATCTCGTATTTGGTGATTCGATAGCCTTTGGGAAGTGAAATGTTGCTATAGACATTATATAAACCAGCGATTAGAATAATACGCTCGTCTGCGGCATTTCCTGAACGGCTGTAAGCATAGATGTCGCAAGTGTGATTGCTAAATACACCGGCCGAAGAAAACTTTGGATTGTCGGATGTCGTGTAGGTCAGCTGAAGCTGGTTGTGCTTCCACATTGCGCCAAAACCCGCGCCAAAACCTCCTTCTGTGGCATGAGTATTCTTCGTCTTTGCGGAAATGATTTTTCCGCTCTGCGGACTAATGGTTACCATTTGCGCCCACGCTGTGAGGCTGCTAACAAAGAGGAGTAGGAGTGCTACTATTCCTTTGTGCGCGGTCTGTCGAAAATGAATTGATCTCATTCCTCTAATTAAGTTTTGTTTTTATCTAAATATTAATAGCCTGTAAAACGACTGCCGCCCGAAACAGGGCTTGTACTTGCCTTGTAGGTATACTTTGGGTACATATAGTTCTCTGTAGTGTGAAATCCGGTTCTTAGCGTTGGCGTTTACATCGAAATACTTGTGCAGTCTGCTTTGTGGGCTTACTCTCTCTGCTCCAAGAAGCGGTGCAAAGATAAGTATGACGAATATAACAAACAAATATAAAAAGTTAAAAATGAACATGTTCGCATGTTTTGTGCATGAATGGTGCGTTTTGCTCGAGTGTTCTTTTTGAGACCTTTGAAATGGTGCGGACAATAATTCTCTTCCTTTTCAGGATCATTTTTGCTTGAAGAAGGGTAACTATTGAGGATGATAAGGTTTCCCTTTCCCCCGGTTGGGCCTCAAACTCAGGCCCGACCGGGGGAAATCTTTGCTTACTTGACACATTTGGATATAATAAGCCCGGGTGTTCGATATAGATTAAAGGCTATGCTTTCTAGTATGTTCTGTGTATGCGTCTTGGCAAGGCCTCGATATCGACAACGTCCACCATCAAACCACCGACGGATGCTGCCAAAGGTGCGTTCTATGACACTGCGAATAGGACTTATGGAGCGGTTAAAAAAGGTGTTGTGCTTGGCTCAAGGACCGGTTGCGATATGCCTTGTGCATGATACAATCCCGCAAGTGATGCCTGGCTAAAAAAAGGCTCGGTTCTCCTCCGTTGCATAGCCCTTATCCGCATAGACAGGTGTATCGGCAGGGAGATCCTCTTCTCTCAACAATGGGATCAACTCCTTCAGATCGTTACGATTGGCCGGGGTGGTGATGACTTGCCGAATGATCCCTTCCCTGTTTGTCAACACATGTTTCTTATAACCATATCGATAGACTTTCTTCTTTACCCACCGGGCTTCACCGTCTGTCCCCTTGCGTTCCTGTAAAAGAAACTTATGGTAAGCCTCCTCTTCATCCTTTTCGTCATCACTGCGTGTATCTTCACGATCATCAGCCACAGTGATGCGCAATATCCCATCAGGGCGGTGAGGGCTGTCGACAATGCTCGCATCGATCAGAACTCCTTCCTTGATAGCGATATGATGGGCGCTCAATTGTTTATTGAAAGCTTTCAGTAACTTATCCATGAGTCCGGACTCTGTCAGGGCAGTCCTGAAACGGCTGATCGTACTGTGATCCGGAGAGACGGCTTCCATACTCAGCCCTAGAAATCGAGAAAAACGTCAGCGAGTCGTTGACACGCTCTTCCAAGGCACAGTCACTTAATCCATACCAGGTCTGCAAAAGAAGCATTTTTGAAAAAGCAGGATAACATCATAGGCCGGAGCTCCTGCCGCATTTTGCCGCTTGGTGTACTTCTTGTTGATCAACGTGCGAATAGGACGCCAATCGATAAGCCTGTCGACTTGATTCAAAAATACATTCTGAGCTTTCCTGCATCTCTTCTCTAACATGACGTCTGCAAATGAGACTTCGTCGTTGGTGGATTTTCCTTGTCTTGCCATAATTTTTGTATCATCTTATAGTGCTAATATACGAAACAATACGTTAATAAACAATTGGATAAGTGGTAAAATAGACTGTTTTATTGTGCAAAGGTCTCTTTTTGTTTGTTGTGGCGATGGTGGATAGGGTCGCTCTTTTGTCTACAAGTGGCGTGTCTGCAAGGCTCCCGGCGTTTTGGTCGGACTCGTTTGTCGGGGAAATTTTTGCGCAAAATCGGGTCATAATAAACTTCGATGAGGCACTTGCGCTTGGAAGTTATAATAAAAAAAAATATTGCTTTTAAGTGAGAAGAAATGTTGTTTGAATCTCACGCGCCGCGGCCTGTTTTTTGCCGCCTTTGTCTTAAAGTGCGCTCGATTCCTTCGTCATTATTTGGTTTCTCCTCGTGTGCGTACGACTTTCCTCTCGTGATGATACGATCTTCTTCTCGTGATGGTACGCTTTTTTTCTCGTGATAAAAAAACGGAGACAACACAAAGTGCTGCCTCCATCCTACTATTATATACTATATGTAAACATCATTCGCCGGCTTCCGCCTTGGCGTTCTTAATCATTTCTTTACTCGGCATTACGTAAACTTCAACACGACGGTTTTGTTCGCGTCCCGCGCTCGAATCGTTAGAGGCTACGGGGTTACTCTCGCCGAAGCCTTTGACCTCCTTCATTTGTGCAGATGAGATACCATTGGAGCGCAGGTAACTGCTTACGCTATTGGCACGTTGCTCCGAAAGCACTTGATTCTTGTTCATACTCTCTGAAGCTGAAGCGCCACGCCATCCTTGGTTGTCAGTATACCCATAAACATAGAGATCCATATCAGAAGTAAGATTCTTAGCAAATGTAGCCAAGTCGTTGCGAGCTGAAGTGCTTAAAACGTCTTGCCCCGTTTGGAATAGAAGTCCAGAGGGGAAAGTAACCTTAACGTAAGTGAGTCCGGTCTTTTCGTCCTTGATCACTTCGGCTTCCGCGTTGGCTTTGCGAGCAGCCTCGCGGGCCTTATCCATTTTGTTGCCGATCAAGACACCGGCCCCTGCACCTACTGCAGCACCGATAGCGCCACCAATAGCCGCACCTTTACCTTTACCGGCAATACCGCCGATGATTGCACCAAGCGCTGCTCCACCGCCGCCGCCGATAAGCCCGCCCTTGGCCTTGTTTGACATATCACAGCCGCTAAATAGGAGCGCTGCACATAAGCAGAAAACTGAAACCTTCATCTTCATTTCCATATCTTTTTCTATTAAACAGGCAGCAAAGATAGGACAAAGGAGAGTTAGAAGCAAATTTGACAAACAAATAATCAAGTCTCTTTATTTTTTATAGCCTTTCAGAACACTTTTACAGCGGTTTTTCTGCAGAATAAGGCTTAAGGACGCCTTATATGAATTGAAATTGCTAACTTCGCGGTCAAAATAAATTAGGAAAAATCAATGGCGAAAGAACTCAAAGATCTGACGAAGAGAAGTGTGGATTACTCCCGCTGGTATAACGAATTGGTTGTAAAGGCCGAATTGGCCGAGCAATCGGACGTACGCGGTTGTATGGTAATTAAACCTTACGGCTATGCAATTTGGGAACGCATTCAACAGAGTATGGACGCGCGCTTTAAGGAAGTGGGGGTGCAGAATGTATACTTCCCATTATTGATTCCGAAATCTTTCCTCTCAAAGAGGCCGAACACGTTGAGGGCTTCGCCAAGGAGTGTGCCGTCGTGACGCACTATCGCTTGAAGACGAACGCTGAGAAGACGGGCGTCGTGGTAGATCCCGAGGCTAAACTCGACGAAGAGTTGATCATACGCCCCACATCTGAGACGATGTTTTGGAACACGTACCGCAAATGGATTCATTCATGGCGAGATCTGCCCGTCATTTGCAACCAGTGGTGTAACGTTATGCGTTGGGAGATGCGCACACGCTTGTTCTTGCGCACATCAGAGTTTCTTTGGCAAGAAGGGCATACCGCCCACGCTACGTGCGAAGAGGCAGATCAACGCGCACGACAAATGCTCGACGTCTATGCTGACTGTGTAGAAAATGTCATGGCTGTCCCCGTAGTACGCGGAATGAAGAGCGCCACTGAACGCTTTGCGGGCGCCGTGCAGACGTACACAATTGAGGCGATGATGCAAGATGGCAAGGCATTACAAAACGGCACGAGCCACTTCTTAGGGCAAAACTTCGCAAAGGCTTTTGGCGTACAATATGTCGATAAAGACAATCAGTTGCAATACCCGTGGGCTACGAGTTTCGGCGTATCAACCCGTATGATGGGCGCTTTGATTATGACGCACTCTGACGACAACGGCCTTGTGCTACCACCTCACCTTGCTCCAATTCAAGTGGTCATCGTACCGATATATAAGAATGACGAGGAACTGCAAAAGCTCAACGAGCGCTTGGAGGCAATCGCTTCAACGCTTCGCGGAAAAGGTATCCGCGTAAAATATGATAACGCAGACAATAAACGCCCGGGCTTTAAGTTTGCCGACTACGAATTAAAGGGCGTACCGGTGCGCTTGGTTATGGGTGGGCGCGACCTGCAAAACGGGACCATCGAATTGATGCGCCGCGATACGCTCGAAAAAGAGACCTTGCAGGTCGAAGGTATCGAAGAATATGTAGAGAAACTCTTGGAAGAGATTCAGCTGCATATGTTTCATAAGGCTTCAAAATTCCGCGATGAGCGCATCTTCCCCTGCGACGACTACGATGACTTTAAGAAGCGCGTAAAAGATGGCGGCTTCTTCCTATGCCCTTGGGATGGCACGGAAGAGACGGAAGCAAAGATCAAGGAGGAAACACAAGCCACAATTCGCTGCATTCCGTTCAATGTGGACCAGACAAACCCGGGTGTTGATATGGTCTCCGGCAGCCGGCTAAGCACAAAGTAATCATCGCCAGAGCTTACTAATCGTTTTGATAGCAGTAGATCAATTAGCAGTCATGTTCGGCGCAACGCCTTTGTTCACCGACGTCTGCTTTAACATTAACAAGAAGGACCGCATCGCGCTCGTCGGAAAGAACGGAGCGGGAAAGTCTACCCTGCTCAAGATTCTATCGGGCAGCCAACAAGCCTCGAGCGGCAGCGTTGCCATTGAAAAAGAAGCAACGATAGGCTACTTGCCGCAAGTGATGGTGCTCAGCGATGACCACACCGTCATTGAAGAGACGGAGAAAGCCTTTTCCGACATCCGCGACTTGCAGCTGCGCATAGAGCGAGAAAACAAAGAACTCGCCGAGCGCGACGACTACGAAAGCCAGGATTACTTAGACCTCGTAGAGCGCTTTGCCCACGACAACGATCGCTTTCAGCTAATGGGCGGCTTGAATTATCGTGCCCAAATGGAGCGCACGCTTTTAGGCTTGGGCTTTGTGCACGAAGACTTCGACCGACCTACGAAAGAGTTCAGCGGTGGCTGGCGTATGCGTATTGAGTTGGCAAAGATCCTGCTTCGCAGCCCGGACATCTTATTATTAGATGAGCCGACCAACCACTTGGACATCGAAAGCATTCGCTGGCTGGAGCAATTCCTGCAACACAGTGCGAGTGCCGTAGTCTTGGTAAGTCACGACCGCGCTTTCTTAAATAATGTCACTAACCGCACGATCGAAATCTCTTGCGGACGCATCGCTGACTACAAGGCAAAATATGACGATTTTGTCCGGCTACGTGAAGAGCGCCGCGAACAGCAATTGCGAGCGTATGAAAACCAGCAAAAAGAAATTGCTGACATCAAAGATTTCATAGAACGCTTCCGCTATAAGCCTACAAAAGCCGTACAAGTACAAAGTCGCATCAAGCAATTGGAAAAGATTGTGCCGATTGTCGTTGATGAAGTTGATCGCTCAAGCTTACATTTAAAGTTTCCGCCTTGCAGCCGCACCGGCGACTACCCGTTAATCTGCGAAGATCTGCGAAAAGATTATGGTTCCCATTGCGTTTTCCACGATGTCAACCTAACGCTGAAGCGCGGAGAGAAAGTCGCATTCGTAGGAAAGAACGGAGCGGGTAAATCAACCTTGGTAAAATGTATCATGGGAGAGATACCTTATACAGGATATCTCAAACTCGGTCACAACGTAGCCATTGGTTATTATGCACAAAACCAAGCGCAACTTTTAGATGAGGACTTGACAGTTTTTGATACGATCGACAGCGTAGCCAAAGGGGATATTCGCTTAAAGATTCGCGATATTCTCGGCGCCTTTATGTTTGGCGGCGAAGCTTCAGATAAGAAGGTAAAAGTGCTGTCGGGCGGTGAACGTAGCAGGTTAGCCATGATACGCCTCTTGCTTGAGCCGGTAAATTTCTTAATCTTAGATGAGCCGACCAACCACTTGGATATGCGCACCAAAGACGTATTAAAAGAAGCCATTCAAGCCTTCGATGGCACGGTCATCTTAGTAAGTCACGACCGCGACTTCCTCGATGGACTCGTTACGAAGGTTTACGAATTCGGCAATGGCCTTGTACGCGAACATTTAGGCGGCATTTACGACTTCTTGCGAAAGAAAGAATTGCAAGACTTAAAGAGTTTGGAAGCAGCATCGACGCAAAGCACCGCAAACGCCGATGCCCCCCGACAAGCACAAGGCAAACTCTCTTACGAAGAGCAAAAAGAGCAAGCGCGTCAGTTGCGAAAAGTAGAAAAAGAAGTCAAAGAGCGCGAAGAGGCTATCTCACGAATTGAAGCAACCCTGCAAGATTTAGAGCAACAAATGTCAACTCCCGAAGGAGCAGCCGATGCAGCGCTAATCACGCAATACGCCGCCCATCAAAAAGAGTTGGAACAGACGATGGCCGATTGGGAGGCCGCCGCCTCTCGTTTAGAAGAAATACAATCAAAATAACATTTAATAGATATATGATTATGAGAATTAAGACAATGCTACCGATGTTCTCATTTATGGCTGTTTCAGCTTTCGGGCAACAGACCATTTCAGGCATCAGCAAGCAAAACATGGACCTCAGCGCAAAGCCTGGTACAGACTTCTATGAGTATTCCGCTGGCGGTTGGATGAAAGCGCATCCCCTCACCCCTGAATACACACGCTTCGGGCAGTTTGATCAGCTCCACGAGAACAATCAAGCGCAAGTAAGAGAACTCATCGAAGATTTGGCTAAGCACCAGCACGCCAAAGGCTCTTTAGGCCAAAAGATCGGCAGTCTTTACAATTTAGCAATGGACAGCGTGCGCCGCAATCGCGAAGGCGTAACCCCCATTCGTCCGGTGCTTGCAAAAGTACACGGCATTCAGAACAAAAAAGAATACCAAGCTGTCGTAGCAGCACTGGTGCGCAAGGGCGCTCCCTCTATGATGTTTGATTTTGGCATCGGCGCTGACATCCGTAACGCGGCGATGAACCTCTTCAACATCAGCCAAGGTGGCCTCTCATTAGGAGAGCGCGACTACTACCTCAACGACGACTCTGCGACGGTCAAGGTGCGCAATGCTTACAAGGCCTACGTGAAGCAACTCTTCACCATGGTTGGCGACAACGCAGGAACGGCAGAGAAGAAGATGCAGGCCGTAATGGCAATCGAGACGCAAATTGCTAAGGCCTCATATAGCGCTACGAAGTTGCGCGATATAGAAGCCAACTATCACAAAATGTCATACGCACAGTTACTCAAAGACTTCCCCGGCATCGATTGGGAAGCTACCCGTTTGGCTTTAGGTTTCCCCACCATTACTGAAGTTACGGTAGATCAAATCGAACCGATCCACGAGGTAGAAAAGATTTTGAACGACTATAATTTGGATGACCTCAAGGCCTATGCAGAATTCAAGGTTATCGACGATGCTGCCAACGCCTTAGACGACAACTTCCGCGCAGCATCCTTCGATTTCTATTCGAAGACGATGAGCGGTGCGCAGCAAGACCGTCCGCGCTGGAAGCGTGCCGTAGGCGTTGTCAACAGCGTATTAGGCATGGCTGTCGGCAAGATGTATGTAGAAAAATACTTCCCGGAAGCAGCCAAGAAGCGTATGCTAGAGTTGGTTAAGAACCTGCAAGTTGCCCTCGGCGAGCGCATTAAAGCGCTGAAATGGATGAGTCCGGCCACCAAAGAGCAGGCTATCGACAAGCTCAACAACTTCTACGTAAAGATTGGCTATCCTGATACTTGGCGCGACTACTCTGCGCTGCAGATCGACGAATCTTTGTCGTTCTACGAGAACCTTAGCCGTGCCTCTGAGTTTAATCTGGAGGACATCATCAGCCGCAAGGCCAACAAGCCGACTGACAAAACGGAATGGCTGATGACACCGCAAACAATCAACGCTTACTACAACCCGACAACCAACGAGATCTGCTTCCCGGCAGCCATTCTCCAGCCGCCTTTCTTTGACCTGGAGGCTGACGATGCAACCAACTATGGCGCGATCGGTGTGGTTATCGGCCACGAAATGACGCACGGCTTCGACGACCAAGGCGCACAATTCGACAAGACCGGAAACTTGCGCAACTGGTGGACGGCAGCTGACAAAAAGAATTTTGAAAAGCGCACGAAAGTGATGGAAGATTTCTTCAACAAGATTGAAGTGCTCCCGGGCATGATGGCCAACGGCAAACTCACCTTGGGTGAAAACATCGCTGACAACGGCGGTTTGAACGTGGCATATCAAGCCTTGCAAAACGCGATGAAGATAAAGAAGGGCGAAACGCTTGAAGGCTTTACGCCAGAGCAGCGCTTCTTCCTCTCGTTTGGCTTAATTTGGGCCCAAAACATTCGCCCCGAGCAACTGAGGATGCTCAACAAGATGGACCCGCACGCTCCGGCACGCTGGCGCGTCAATGCTGCACTTCCGCAAATCGATGCGTGGTACAAGGCCTTCAATATTACATCCAAGGATCCGCTCTTTGTTCCTAAAGCAAAGCGTGTAGACGTTTGGTAACGACTGACTAAAACACAACGGGCAGCACTTTATTTCTCGTTCGCCCCTCAGCTACTCCGGCCGGCAGCAAACAAACTGTCGGCCGGAGTTTTATTATAGCAGCTTTACGCTTAATCGGCTCATCTATTGCCGGATGAAAAATCCAATCCTCTTCGTATTCACCTCACGCATATAAGCATTTTCACCCGCAAGACTTGAACGGCAAACATTCCCTCACCAAGCCGTGCGAGAGACTTTTGTTTCCGACTAACAATAACCGAAAAATACGGCCTCATCTCTCATTTTCGCAAAATCACCTTTTGATTTTCCACGCCAAAGGCTGCATATTCTCACTTTTTCATCGTGACGAAATATGTACCATCGTGATGATAAGAGTCTGCGCTCGTGATAAAAACTGCTTCACCTCACGAGACAAATGTCCCCAATCGGATCATCGGCATAGCAGATTATGACTTAAACGATTGTTTTCCTTGCCCTTATCTCATCAAAACAGGACCACATTTTATGTCGGCTTGAGATGGCTTTGTTCGTACACAACAACCTCGCTTCTTTCTCGACGATCAGCAAAAGCAAAGGCGGTCAAAGGCGCTAAAGGCGGGCACTTTTCTTGCCATCAAACTGTCCGGCGCTATTCCCAATCACACCTACGAGGACCTCGAAAAGAAGGTATCGTCCTCCATTGAAAAAAATATTGGCCTGCAAGCGTTTTTTCGCAAATAAAATCAGCCTACAGCCATCTTTATACAGAGATTTTTATGCAACTTTGCATAGCTGTAGACTGAAATTTTCAACAGTTTATGAGTGAAAAAGCGATTAAATCATGAGACTAAGCGAACTACATACCGGTGAGCGCGGCGTCATTGTCAAAGTGTTTGGCCACGGCGGTTTCCGTAAGCGCATTGTAGAGATGGGATTTATCAAAGGCAAAACTGTGCGCGTCATTCTCAACGCTCCACTCCGTGATCCTATCGAATATGAGGTGATGGACTACAAGATTTCCTTGCGCCGCAGCGAGGCGGCCCTGATCGAGGTTATCGGCGAGGAGGAGGCCTTGGCCAAAGCGCAGCAGGAGGCAAAAGAAGACAGAACACCACTCCGCCCTACGGCAGAAGAAGAAGCCGAGTTGCAACAGCGCCTCTTGCATAAGATGGAGAAAATGGCCGACGAGAAACGACGCACGATCTACGTTGCCTTGCTTGGCAATCCGAATTGCGGCAAGACTTCGCTGTTTAACATAGCCAGCGGGGCGCACGAGCATGTTGGCAATTACAGCGGCGTAACGGTCGGAGCAAAAGACGGCTTCTTCGACTTCACGGCGAAGAACGGCAACACGTATCATTTCAGAATAGTCGACCTTCCCGGCACTTACTCGCTATCAACTTATAGTCCGGAGGAACTATACGTGCGCAAACAGCTGATAGAAGAGACGCCGGACGTGATCGTCAATGTCATAGATGCATCGAACCTGGAGCGAAATCTCTACCTGACGACCCAACTGATTGATATGCACCTCCCGCTCGTCTGCGCACTGAATATGTATGACGAATTAGAGGCACGCGGCGATCAGTTGGACCATCATAAGCTGGGCATATTACTGGGTGCGCCAATGATTCCCACGGTATGCCGCACGGGAAGAGGGATAGAAGAATTGTTTGAGAAAGTTATCGCTGTCTATGAAGGTAATAATCCGAAAATATCTCGACACATTCATATCAATCACGGAGCAGAACTGGAGAGTAGCATTGACAAAATAAAAGCAGCCTTTCAACGCAATGACCGGATACGCTACAAATATTCCACGCGTTACTTAGCTATTAAATGCTTAGAGGGAGATAAGGAGATAGATGGCTTGATCGACAAGCTGCCCAACCACGACGAAATTATCTCCATACGCTATGCCGAGCAACAACGCCTGCAAAAAGAATTGGGAGAATCGGCCGAATCGGCACTGATTGACGCCAAATATGGTTTATTCAAGGCGCACTGCGCGAAACGTTTCGTCCGGCAAAACGCAGCGAAGAGCCCACGCTCACGGATCGCATCGATCGCATCGTGACCCACCGCATTTGGGGCTTCCCCATCTTCTTTGCCTTGCTCTTTTTAATGTTTGAGGCAACGTTTACTTTGGGGCAGTACCCGATGGACTGGTTGCAGTGGCTCGTAGATCACATCGGAAAATTTGTATCCGGCAACATGGCGCCCGGCGCTTTGCGCGACTTGCTCGTCGATGGTATCATTGGCGGTGTGGGAGCAGTTATCGTTTTCCTACCTAACATTCTCATTCTCTATACTTTTATTTCTCTGCTCGAAGATTCGGGCTATATGGCGCGTGCAGCCTTTATTATGGATCGGCTGATGCATCATATGGGACTGCACGGCAAGAGTTTCATTCCGATGATTATGGGCTTTGGCTGCAATGTGCCTGCCGTCATCGCCACACGCACGATTGAAAATCCTAAAAGCCGGCTCATTACGATGCTGGTTATTCCTATGATGTCCTGCTCGGCGCGTATTCCGATTTATATTCTGCTCATTGGTACGTTTTTCCCACATCATGCGGCTTTTGTTCTCTTAGGCTTGTACGCTTTAGGCATATTGATGGCCGTCTTAATGGCGAAGTTGTTCAGTAAAGTTTTGCTGAAAGGCGTGGATTTACCTTTTGTGATGGAACTACCGCCTTATCGCCTCCCTGCTGCAAAGAGCATCGGCCGACATACCTGGGAGAAAGGCCGCCAATATTTGCGAAAAATGGGGCATATCATCTTAGTGGCTTCCATTATTATCTGGTTTTTGGGCTATTTCCCCCGCCCTACTGAAACACCGACGCCATCTTCGCAACCGACAGCAAGCACTCAGCAAACGGCGCAGCCTTCTGCTGAGGCCGCAGCGCCGCAAATGTCTTACTTAGAGCAGGCGGGACGCCTCATCGGTCCGATTATGTCTCCCTTAGGCTTCGATTGGAGAATGAATGTCGGCATCTTGTCCGGCGTTAGTGCAAAAGAACTCGTCGTCTCTACGATGGGCGTGATGTACGCAGGCGAGAAAATCGGTGACGCTGCCGCTGCCGGTCACGACACACACTTACAAAGCGCCATCGCGCGCTCACTTTCGCCGGCCTCAGCGCTCTCTTATTTAGTATTTATCCTGCTATATTTCCCCTGCATTGCGACAGTGACTGCTATCAAACGAAACCGGGCATTGGAAGTGGGCAATATTTACTATTTGTTACACAACCGGCCTCGCCTATGCCGTTTCATTTATCGTCTATCGCTTGGCTTTGCTTTTCTTATAAAACAGTAGCCACATTTTATAAAGAGGCGACGCACGCATCATCACGACGACGTGCGCCGCTTTCTTGCAGAAAACATAAAAGAAAGGCAACCAAGCACTTCTTGCTCAGCTGCCCTTTTGCTCTCATTAGTTGATTAGCAATTAAGGTAAAAAGATTGCATCAGGTCACATCGTCAAAAATACAACTCCTCCTTACATTGCCAAATAAAAATCAGACCTTATCAAAATGAACGCATTAAGAATCATATACGTTCCAATACGCGTTCGATCAATAGCTCAATACTGTTTATAGTTCGGGTTCGCCCGTCCGGCCAAGCGGTTTGCAATCACCATACAGCAGGTCATTGCCTTATGGCCCATTAAGCGTGCGAGACCGGCTACGGCACTGCTTTCCATTTCAAAGTTTGTGATGCGCAATCCGTCATATTCAAAATGCATAATCTTCTCATTTTGATTGCTGTCGGCAAGCGGAATGCGCAACTCGCGCCCTTGCGGACCGAAGAAACCGCCGCAAGCAATCGTCACGCCGCGCACCATATCTTCTGACGCAACACGCTCGATCAACTCCTTATCAGCATCGATGATATAAGGATGAGCTATACACTGCGCCCCTTTCCAACCCATGTGCTGCACGAAGGCTTTCTCCATCGCCAAGTCGCAAGCCTCGTCGCGTCCGGCATAGAAGTTGAGCAGACCATCAAAACCTATACTCTTCACACTTGCAACAAAAGTGCCCTCAGGCGTATTCGGTTGCAAGCCACCGCACGTCCCAATCCGTACAAGCTCCAATTGGCGCAATTGCGGTTTCACCGTGCGCGTTTCAAAGTCAATATTGGCCAAAGCGTCCAGTTCGTTTAATACAATATCTATATTATCACATCCGATGCCCGTAGAGACAACCGTTATTCGCTTGCCTTGAAAGCGGCCTGTAATAGTTCTGAATTCTCGGCTTTGCACATCACACTCCTTTTCATCAAAGAAGCTCGCCACCATTGGCACGCGGCCGGGATCGCCTACTAAGATCACTTTATCAGCCAACTGCTCCGGCCTTACATGTAAGTGGAATACGCTGCCATCACTATTGATGATCAATTCTGAAGGTTCAAAATAACTTTTCATATCTTTTTCTTTCCAAACAAGATTATTTTAATTCCAATGCTCGCATACGCACTGCTGCGGCCGTAGCCTTTGCCTGTAGTGTCGTCTGCTCTTGCTCTAAGCGGAGAATCTCCTCACCGCCCGTTTTTTGCTTTGCATAAACGCGCCGAAGTTCGTCAAGTTGTTCGCCGATAGCTTGTAAACGTTGCGCTGCATCCCACCATTCTTTTGCAGCCTTGCGAGCTTCCGGATGACGAAACTCATCCAACGAATGGTAGACCGTGTTATCATTGATAATAAACACGTTACTCTTATCTTCACTCTTACCATCCTGTTTGCTTTTCGCATAATCAGTGGCCAATTGGCGGCGTTCTTCCGGTGAAATCTGAGAAAGCTGTAGCGGCATCAGCATAGCCAATTGGCGCAAAGTATTTTTAGGCGTCGAAGCATCGTAAACCTCGCGGTTATCGTTAGGAATGAAAGAGTAAATACACAACTTATCGACCGGTTGATAACGATCGGAGACAAACCAACCCATATTATTCGCCCGATCAATCACCATCAAGAAATCGTTGGCCGGCGAATTAAAAGGCATACCCAGATTCTGGGGCTTCAAAAACGCTTTGGCATCTGCATCATAGCGCGTTTGGAAGAGGTCATAGCCACCCAAACTCTCGGCGCCATCTGCTGCGAAGTAGAGGGTCACGCCATCGGGATCCATAAAAGGGAAATCTTCGTTCCGCTCCTGCGGCGTAAAGCCCGGCAATGGTAATGGTTGCCCCCATTTCTGTCCAAAACGATTGGCCACATACAAGCGCAAGTTTTCCGTCGTATCGGCCATGGCGAAATAGGCTCTATCGCCCCAGTCGTTAATATAGGCTGCTTCGCCGACACGTTTACCCGCCAGTCCAAGCGCAGCAGCCAAGGTCTGCGCCGCTTGTAGTTTTCCCAAACCTTTTCGCAATTGGGGGATCGGTATGCTACCCCGATCAACGACCAAACTATCAATAATCCGAACTTTCTCCGTAGCCGACAGCATTATAGCGCCTAAACGGGCACGACTTAGCGCCTGCTCCAACTGTATAGTAGTTTTTTTCTGACGTTTTGCCGTTGCTATTTGATGCTGCAAACTGCTAATAGCCTCATCAAAGCGGTAAGTGCGAATGAGCGTTTCCGCATCTACGTTTTTTTCTGTGACCTTCGATGCCGGACGATCCTTTTCTCCTGTTCTCCGTTGTGCTTCTGCGGTTTGCGAGAGTATAAGCAAGGGTAATAAGAATGCTAAATATCTTGCGTACATATTCATTGCTGCATAAGTAACGTAGCAGCAAAGTTACGTAAATCTTTTTACTCACCGAGTCAGTCGCACGGCTTTTAGGCCAAAGTCTATGCTTCTTTATCTACTCAATGACAATCGCAAGACATCAACTGATTCGAGGACATTTCAACAACTGTCAACCAACTGTGTAGTTAAGAAAGACTGCGACAAGCCTAGCTGAACTTAACAAATAAACTTGTCAAAGAAGGATGAAATTAAGAACCAAAGTTTCAACTAATTCTAGGACATTACATACCCACTTGCTTCTTGATCTTCTTGTGCAGTTCCTCGCCCCATTTCTTCAAATCCACTTGCTCCATTCCATCGAGATAGACGAAGCATTCATCTATGGAGTAGCGGAAATAGGCAGGAACCTCTTCACTGATAAGACCTACCACACGACCTGTCATTTCGCCGTACAACTCATAGTTGGAACTGAAGACGGCAATCTTCTGTCCGGGGAATTGTTGCTCTAGTTGGAAATAAGGCGTTCCAGCCTTGATGCCCATCTTCTTAGCCTCATTAGACCGTGCCACCACGCAGCCGTCGTTATTCGACAACACCACGACGGGTACTCCCTCCAAGTCTGGACGGAATACTCTTTCGCAAGAGACGTAGCAGTTATCACAATCAACGATGCCGTACATATTACATATTTATATATTTCACAGGATTCTGACTCTTTCCGTATAGATGCTTCACACTTTTACCGAGATAATCAGACTCCAAATCCACTGTACCTGTAAACTCACAGCGACCTAAATGCTTTGAATCCTCCGTAAATTTCCACTCATGGGGAATATAAACGGCTTTCACTATACCATCAGTGACAGCCAAAACATGTGTAGCCTTTGAAACTCTGCTCAAACTTACTTTCCAATACTTACGTGCCATTTCATAGAAATTCTCACGCTGGTATTTGCCAACCTTTACGCAAAGGATCTTGTCAATCCCATTAGGATTTAATTCTTCGGTGTTATTCATATTTTCTCAAATGTTCTTATTACCTTAATTCCGCAGCATAAATTCTTGTGAGAACTCCAAGTGCCTGAGAAACAAAGTTTTCAAAACACTTGGATATGTCAGAAATTTCACCTATCTTGGTGCTGCAAACATAACAAGTAAGCAAAAAACTGACATGACAAAGGTAGCAATTAAAAACGAGAATATCACTTCTTACGGTGGAACTTATCACATTATGGACGTTTTCTCAAAGTTGGGCTTTGAAAAACTTACCGAATCTGTATTGGGCAAACGTGGAAGTAGCGGCAAAGCATTCTGTTATGGAAGTATTTCGGCTCTCTATTCTTCAGTTACCTTTGTGGTGGAGAATGCCTTGAGGACATCAATGTGCTTATAGGGCAGTTCAGACAGAGACCTGACACGCTATTACCCGGTGCCGACACTGTGGGACGTGGACTAAAGGAACTTGCCGAAAAGAATATTGTCTATAAGAGCGAGACCTCCGACAAGTCGTATAGTTTCAACACAGCAGAAAAGTTGAATACCTTACTTTTACGGATGATACGGATGATACGGAGGATGGGGCTTATAAAGGCGGGCAGTCATGTTGACTTAGACTTTGATCATCAGTTTATTCCGGCCCACAAGTTCGATGCAAAGTATTCTTACAAGCAGGATTTTGGCTATTTCCCTGGTTGGGCTTCCATTGGGGGAATCATAGTCGGAGGTGAGAATCGTGACGGAGTTACCGCCATGCTGAAGAACTTCTATCTCTATCTCGTCCGTCATATCAGCGAGAAGGTCAAGCCATTGAAAAAGACAAGCAGGCTGAAAGCCTTTATCCTGCATTTTGTCAGCGTGCCAGCAAAATGGGTGCGCACTGGAAGACAAAACGTTCTGAACCTATATACAAATAAAACCTACTACGCTGAAGTCTTCATTGAATAAACATCATTTCTTTGTGGTTTTTCATACTTCCCCATTGGTTTGGGTGGGGGATTTCATGAATATGCAAGAACCAAGAACCCCAGAAAATCCCCATATCAATGGATAAATCCCAAAAATGTCACTTCAATATATAAAAGTACCTCACAAGGAATAATGCTGCGGAATTGAGGTACTCAATGACAATCGCAGGACATCAACTGATTCGAGGACATTGCAACAACTGTCAACTAACTGTGTAGTTAAGAAAAGACTGCGACAAGCTTAGCTGAACTTAACAAATAAACTTGTCAAAGAAGAATGAAATTAAGAAACCAAAGTTGTCAACTAATTCTAGGACATTACAACCTAAGTTGTCAACTAATTCTAGGACATTACAGACCTCAAAAATTTCCCTACGTGGGAAAATAAATTCCCATAGGTGGAAATTTTAATTCCCTTAAGTGGGAAATTTACTCCCCATAGGTGGGAATTTTTACAACAAGTAGTAAACTGTTGCCTGAACCGCCGCGCGTGCTAAGACAGCTAAGAGGTGTAACTGCAAAAAAAGCAGTCGTGAAAAACTCATGAGGGGAATCTTTAAAAGGCCCCTACCCTAAGGGCTTGCTATCTCCCAACACATTATGACAGTATTGTCGCTTCGCTCCAACGCTCGTCCTGCCAAAAAGGCAAAGCCTAAGAGCTTGTGGGAACTTAAGCGTGCCTTGCCGCTTAAGCTTGCCAATCACGATTTATCTTTTTATCATACAGCTATACGAGATGATTTACACTTAGTAAATTTAAGGTGCTTTGCTACTTCTATGAGTTTACACCTCCCCAAAAGTTTTATATACAGATTTACAACAAAAAAAGAGGAAATGATGGCTGATTGCTGAATATTTCGTTACATTCGCAAGCTCTATCATAAAAATTATTTAGAAAAACAAACGCTATCTACACTTCTTCAAATGAAGAACAGAGGCTGCGACAACTCACTATCCGCTTGATAAGTTCGGGCTTGCTTCTGCCCTTGCAGCCTTCACGCCCGGTCTACTTGTTAGAACTCTCTTCCTATTGCAATAATCTAAAAAAACAAATAATTATGAGAAAGTTACTTTTATCCCTATTTTTTTGCTGATATCTGTTGGGATAAATGCGAAAGACTATAAAGGTAAGTACAGCACTTGATTTCATCAAAGCATTGAAGCCTAATCGAACTGTTATAGTCCAAGGTATCATCAATCTGTCGGATGTTCTTGAGAACGATTATCTCTGTGAGCAACTGGGCATAAAAGCATACGACGATGACCTCGAACCCAAGTCTACATTGCTACGGAGAGAAGAATACGACGGCCATATGCTGATCATCAACAAAGTGAAAAACCTTACCATAAAAGGCGAAGACGGAGCTGCGATTATAGTATCCCCACGCTATGCCTACCCACTCAGTTTCCAGAAGTGTAAGGGCATTAAGTTGTTCAACTTCACGGCGGGACATACCGACGAAGGCTATTGCAGCGGCGGCGTATTACAATTCGAGCTATGTCAAAATATAGAGATTGAGCGCTGCGACCTCTTCGGATGCGGCATTGAGGGCATCACGGCTGTAGGAACGTCAAACCTTGTCTGCAAAAAGAGTATCATCCGCGATTGCTCTTACAGCATTATGGAACTACGCAACTGTGCAAATATGACCTTTGAAGATTGTGACTTCTTTCGTTGCCGTGAATTTACGATGGTTTCTATTTTAAACTGTACAAATACAAACTTCACCCGGTGCCGTATATCACAGAATCAGGGGACGCTTTTCGGCTTACACAATAGCGAGATAACATTGAACAATTGCGAGATTCATCACGTGGGCTCTATCGGTAATATTAACATCAAGAACTATCCTACCACGAAGTTCTTCCACGACGAAGATGCGCTTGAAGGTCGCGGATTCGGACCAACCGGACGCCCAAACTTAAGAGCAAGCATAGAGGATGATGAGCCGGAAGAGTGTGAAGATGGAGAGGAAAGAATAGAAGATGATGATTTTTATGCCCTTTGGGATGCTAATGAGGTTGAAAAAAATCATCGCAAAGCTTTTGGTAATACTTTGGAAGACTACTGGGGCAGCACAGAGATTAGTTTGCCTCAATCGGAAGGTGCGCCCAATATCTTCAACCTGACACTTGCTTTCTGCAAACAATGGACGGGTAATGATGAAGACCCACGGAGAATCTTTTTTGAATACGCTACGGGCAAACGCTCTATGAAGGAAGGCGGGGAGGATATTTTTAATGTTAGCGGCACAAAAAGTTTTTTTGGAGATGGTTGTGCGATCGGTTATAATATAAAAGATGGATGGCTTGCATCATACAACGCTAAGCAGATGAAACCTTGAGGCCGCCATTTGGAATAGAAACGACAAACACAAGCTGTTGATTTTAATATTAGAGCAACCTGAGCGCGAAATGTCGGCGATGTGTTATTGCTATGATTATGACCCCGAGACCCGCAAACTACGCCCCCTGCCCGACATGAAAGAGTTTATCGAAATGAAGCATTATGGCTACATTATGCTACCTAAGAAGGGAAAGGATATCACGCTCACCGTCTATGCTGCCGGAGAAGATGTCATATTCAAATGGAACGGCTATTCGTTTAATGTAAAAAAGGGGAAATAAGCTTGTGTGCCTTACATGCATTAGCGTCCGTTCTGCTCTCATTCATTGAGAGTAGAACGCAGGAAACTAAAAAAGTTTTGTACACAGATTTACGATAAAAGAAAAGGAAGATATTGCCTACTTCCATACATTTCACTACATTCGCAAGAAATATCATCTCTACATTTAGACAGCAAACGTTATTTACACATCTATTAAATAAAGAACAGAGACTGCACCCATCTTTATCCAGGCGTAAACTTGAGGTCGCTTCAGTTCTCGCAGCAGTCAGCCTAGCTTTGGGGGCTATTTACCTATCTCTATTACAATAATCTAAAAAAATAACTATGAGGAAATTTCTTTTATCCTTACTTTTGCTAATATCTGTTGGGATAAATGCGAAAGACTATAAGGTAAGTACGGCGATTGATTTCATCAAAGCATTGAAGCCTAATCGAACTGTTATAGTCCAGGGTATCATCAATCTGTCGGATGTTCTTGAGAACGATCATCTCTGTGAGCAACTGGGCATAAAAGCATACGACGATGACCTCGAGCCCAAGTCTACATTGCGACGGAGAGAAGCATACGACGGCCATATGCTGATCATCAACAAAGTGAAAAACCTCACCATAAAGGCGAAGACGGAGCTGCGATTCTTGTATCTCCGCGCTATGCCTACCCGCTCAGTTTCTTGAAGTGTAATGGCATTAAGCTAATCAACTTCACAGCAGGGCATACCGACGAAGGATATTGCACCGGTGGTGTATTGGAGTTTAAGCAGTGTGAAGATATAGAAATCGACCGCTGCGACCTCTTCGGATGCGGCATTGAGGGCATCACGGCCGTAGGAACGACAAACCTTATCTGCAAAAAAAGTATCATCCGCGATTGCTCTTACAGCATTATGGATCTGCGCAAATGTTTGAATATGACCTTCGAGGATTGCGACTTTTACCGCTGTCGCGAATATACCCTGATTGCAGCCTCCGACTGTACAAATACAAACTTTATCAGGTGTCGTATGTCACAGAACCAAGGCACGCTTTTTGGCTTAAATAATAGCGTGATAACGCTGAGTGATTGTGAGATACACCACGTTGGCCCCATTGGCAATATTAATATTAAAAGCTATCCTACCACGAGATTCTTCAACGATGAAGATGTGCTCGAGGGTCGCGGCTTTGGACCTACCGGACGCCCAAACTTGAGAGCAAGCAGAGAGGATGATGAGACGGATGAATGTGGAGAGGAGGAAGAAATAGAGGAAGATTATTACGCCGTTTGGGATGCTGAAAGCGTTGAAGAAAATCATCGAAAAGTCTTTGGCAACGCTTTGGAGGATCATTGGGCTAATGCGCCAATCACGCTTCCTCAATCTGAAGGCACGCCCAATATCTTTAACCTGACACTTGCTTTCTGCAAACAATGGACGGGCAATGACGATGACCCACGACGCGTATTTTTTGAATATGCTACGGGCAAACGACATATGCAGATAAATAAGGACGAAACGTCAAATATAAGTGGCACTAAGTCCTATTACGGCGATGGTTGTTCAATCAATTATAATACAAAAGAAGGATGGCTTGAATCTGACAATAATGAGGACGCAAAAAATCTGAAAGCGGCTATTTGGAATAGAAACGACAGACACAAATTGTTGATTTTGGTTTTAGAGCAACCCGAGCTCGAAATGTCGGCAATGTGTTATTGCTATGACTATGACCCGGAAACCCGCAAACTACGCCCCCTGCCCGACATGAAAGAATTTATCGAAATGAAGCATTATGGCTACATTATGCTACCTAAGAAGGGAAAGGATATCACGCTCACCGTCCTTGCTGCTGATGGAGATGTCATATTCAAATGGAACGGCTATTCGTTTAATGTAAAAAAATAAAACAAATCCTGTCTTTTGCTTCCCTTTGCGTCTTTCTGACCGGAAATGCTTAGCACTGAACGAATACGATCAAAACGCGGAATAGCAAAAGATAAGACGAAAATATTCAGATAAAAGCACGGGGTCATTACCTGCCCCTCATCAAGACTTTTATTTGATAGATATAAAAATGGGATGTACATTTGTTGTACATCCCATTTTATTATACAATAGAAATTGTGTTTACTTATTGCTGTGCACCACCTACGATATCGAGGAGTTCGGCTGTAATAGCCTGTTGTCTGCTCTTATTGTATTGTAACGTGAGGTCGTGCAACAAATCATCGGCGTTGTCAGTAGCAACCTGCATCGCAACGACGCGTGCAGCGTGCTCACTGGCCAAGCTATCAAGCAAGGCTGTGTAGAGCTTTAAGTGTAGAGCCTTGGGTATGAGATCAAGCATTAAAGTCTCAACATCAGGCTCTATAATATAATCCAAAGCAGGCCCGGCCTTTGTCTTGCCTGCTTCTTCTTGAACTAAAGCAATCGGCAAGAAAGTTTCTTGTGTTAGCACTTGTGTTGCCGTCGACTTAAAGTGATGATAAATCAACTCAACGTGATCTATCTCGCCGTCTTCATACGATTGCATCAATTGGGCGGCAACCTCAGCAGCCGGATTGTAACTCGGATGATCCATCAAGTGAGAATAATCTTCAACGTCTTCAAAGCCGGCCTTACGCACGGCTTCTAATCCTTTTTTACCAAAAGGATATACTTTGACAACGCTTATACCTTTTGTACGATAGGTATCAAGTGTGCGCAGGAACTCTTTGATGACATTACCATTAAAGGCGCCACAAAGAGAGGAATTGGAGGTATAGACCACCAATGCTACGCGCTTCACCTCTCTTTTTACAGCAAACGGTGAAGAGATTTCACCCTCAAGGTTGCCGACAAAACGGGCCATAATTGCATGCAGACGTGCCTCGTAGGGACGCATGCTTTCAATGGTTTTCTCAGCTTGGTGCAACTTGGCAGACGCCACCATCTTCATCGCACTTGTAATCTTACGCGTGCTGCCGACAGATGATATTCGGGTCTTGACTTCTTTTAATGAGGGCATAAGCTATCTTTTACTGATATTGAGCGGACACTTCAGCCGCAACTTTCTCAATCGCTTGACAAACTTCCTTACTCAGATTGCCTTTGACGATTTCATCTAAAATATCTGTCTGATGGGAGGAGCGAACGATCTGCAAGAAAGATGTCTGAAAATCGTCGACCTTCTCCAAAGGTACGCTCTTCAAAAGTCCGCGCGTACCACAATAAAGTATGGCTACTTGCTCTGCAACCGGCATCGGAGAGTACTGCTTCTGAATCAAGAGGATGTTGTTCTTACGTCCACGGTCAATGGTCATAGCTGTCACCGGATCCATATCGGAAGAGAACTTCGCAAAAGACTCCAATTCACGATACTGTGCTTGGTCAATCTTCAGTGTTCCTGCTACTTTCTTCATACTCTTAATCTGAGCTGCACCACCCACACGGCTGACAGAGATACCCACATCAATAGCAGGACGTTGTCCTCTATTGAATAGGTTTGTATCCAAATAAATCTGGCCGTCGGTAATTGAAATTACGTTCGTCGGAATATAAGCAGAAACGTCACCGGCTTGCGTTTCAATGATAGGCAATGCCGTTAACGAGCCACCACCTTTAACCTTACCTTGCATACATTCGGGCAAGTCGTTCATATTAGCAGCGACTTCATCTTGATTGTTAATCTTTGCAGCGCGCTCCAACAAGCGAGAGTGAAGATAGAAGACATCACCAGGATAAGCCTCACGACCGGATGGACGACGAAGAATCAAGGATACTTCGCGATAAGCGACAGCTTGCTTTGACAAGTCATCATAAACAACCAAAGCTGACAAGCCACGATCACGGAAGTATTCGCCAATAGCCGCGCCGGCAAAAGGGGCAAATATTGCAACGCAGCCGGCTCGGAAGCTGTTGCACTGACAACAATCGTATAAGGCATTGCGCCGTTTTTCTTCAACGTCTCTACTGTAGATGCTACAGTAGATGCTTTCTGGCCTATAGCTACATAAATACAATAAACGGGATCACCTTTCTCAAAATTCTCTCGTTGATTGATAATTGTATCGATGGCGATAGCAGTCTTTCCCGTCTGACGGTCGCCAATGATCAACTCGCGCTGACCGCGGCCAATAGGAATCATCGAGTCGACAGCTTTCAAACCCGTTTGCAAAGCTTGATTAACGGGTTGACGATAAATAACACCCGGCGCCTTACGATCAAGCGGCATCAGATATTTCTCTCCACCTATCGCACCGGCTCCATCAAGGGGAGTACCAAGCGGATTGATAACACGCCCCAACATTTCATCGCTTACTTCAATAGAAGCAACGCGATCTGTGCGCTTCACGCTTTGGCCTTCTTTGATTCCTTCTGACGGACCAAGTAAAACCACGCCGACGTTATCTTCTTCCAAGTTCATCGCTACACCCATCACGCCGTTTTCAAACTGCACGAGTTCGTTTCCGTGACATTGGAAAGGCCATAAACACGAGAAACGCCGTCGCCTACAGTAAGGACAACACCGACTTCTTCAAACTTGACCTTGGTATTGATATCCTTCAACTGCTGCAAAAGGATATCCGATACTTCACTTGGTTTGATATTGTTTGACATATTATTGTTTTGCTATTAAGAATAATCGGAGCATTCGCTCGTCGCCCGTCTTTGTTCTATGACTAAGCAAGTGCGTTGCGCAGCTCCTTTAATTGGGTTTTCAGACTTGCATCTAATCGATAAGTGTCGTAATCCAAGATAAATCCGCCCGCAATGGACGCATCTATTTCTACCTTAAACTCGATGTTGCAATTGGTTCGCTTCTCGATAATCTCCTGCAACTTTTGGCAAATGGTCTCCGGCGTAGCCGTCGGCACAATCAGCCGGCCTTTAATGATACGCTTACGCTTTAGGTAAAGCGTAACATAAGCTTGGGCAATAAATTGCATCAGATCTGTGCGATTATGCGCTGTCACCAACTGAATGAAGCGCTCCGTAGAAGCAGATAAACTTCCATTGCCGCACGTTGCACAAGTAAGAATCTCAACTTGTCGAGCATTGTCTGATAGCGGATCCTGAAGAACTTGGCGCAACGTAGGAATATGCAAGAAAGAATGCGCCAACGTCTCCATTTCCGCATAGACGCGCTCTTCCTCTTTATTATCTATCGCAAAGCGTAGCAGAGCTTTTGCGTAGCGAATAGAAATAATTCCGATATCCATGATTAGCCTTTATTCATATCATTAAGAATCCTATCGATATACTTCTCCTGCTCTTCGGCATTGTCCAACTGGCGACGTATTACTTTCTCCGCGATCAAGACAGATAGGTCTGCAACTTGAGAGCGAATGTCACGCAAAGCGTTTTCCTTTTCAGCAACAATTTGCTTTTTGGCCTCTTCAAAGAGCTGCTGCCCTTCTGTTTGTGCCTTATTACGAGCCTCTGCGATAATATTATCGCGTGTAGCCATCGCTTCTTTAATGATACGAGCCTGCTGTTCGTGTGCTTCTTTCAAGATGTTTTCACCCTCAACCTTTACGTTAGCCAACTTTTCGTTGGCTTCGCGTGCGTTTTTGAGCGACTCATCAATATAGTTCTTGCGATCTTCAACGGCCTTAGTTATTGCTGGAAAGCCATACTTTGCCAATAAGAAGAAGACGACTCCGAATGCGAGCAACATCCAAATAGCAAGCCAAAATCGGGCGTCAAAATGGATGGCATATTCTCCATAATATCGTCTTTTTTTAATTGAGTTTGCTATAAGGCCTACATATATAATATATGTGTACGGCCTTTTCTCATATTATCGATGTATAGCTATTACAAGAAGAGGACGAGCAAACAAACAATTGCACCGAAGAAAGCAACACCCTCGATCAAAGCGGCAATAACGATCATGTTAGAACGGATATCGCCTGCAGCTTCGGGTTGGCGTGCAATGGCTTCCATTGCTGAAGAGCCAATTTTACCGATACCGAAACCGGCACCTAATACTGAAAGACCTGCGCCGATGGCTGCACCTAATTCGGCAATTCCTTTTGCCATGTCCATTAAGAGTTGTAACATAGTGGTAAGAGTTTAATTTATTGCTTTAATTTGTAGTATGTTCGTGATGTGGATGTGCCAGGCCGATAAAGATCGCGCTCAGCATCGTAAAGACATATGCCTGAATGAATGCTACCAATAGCTCTAAGGCATTCATAAAGATCATCAAAAGCCCACTAAAGACTGAGATTGCTGATCCTACGTAAAGATTAACTTGGAATGTGATAAAGATCACACAAGTGAGCGAAAGTATAATGGCGTGACCAGCTAACATATTAGCAAAGAGACGCACCATTAAGGCGAAAGGCTTCGTAAATAAGCTAAAGAACTCAATAACGGGCATCAAGGGCACCGGACACTTCATCCAAACCGGAACGTCCGGCCAAAAGACTTCTTTCCAATATTCCTTATTGCCAAAGACATTGATGGCGATAAAAGTGAGGAAAGCTAAGAGGAAGGTAATTGTGATATTACCGGTCACGTTAGCTCCTCCCGGGAAGAAGGGAATCAAGCCCATCAAGTTTGTAACCAAGATGAAGAAGAACATCGTCAAGAGGAAAGGGGAATAAGGACGATAGTTCTTTTCGCCGATTCCTGTTTTGATCACATCATCGTTGATCGCAGAGACGAGCACTTCGATACAGCCCACAAAACCTTTTGGCGCCTCCTTGGTCACCTCGTGGCGTTTATACCAACGAGCACAAGGAATGAAGATCAAAAGCAAGACAAGGACGTTGAGCCAAATCTGCACCACATCTTTGGTAATGCTTAAATCCCAAGGGCGTTCCTCGTAGCCTTTTTCATAAATCTTTCCTTGTCGCGCAGCATCAATATAAAAGCCATCATATACACCTCCCGCAGCCTCCTCGAAGCGAGCAGAAGAGAATACGTGCCATTGCCCGTCACGCTGACTTTTTACGATAACAGGGAGCGGTAATGAGATATGCTTATGTCCAAAGGTCGTGATATGCCATTCGTAAGCATCGCTCATATGCCCTAATACGATTTCTTTCACATCGATCTCCTCTTCGGCGTGCGCAGGAGCAGGTACAAATGTAAAAAGAGCAAAAATAAGCGCTATTCCTATGGCGTAAATATGTTTCATATCGTTTGAGATAATGCGAGAATTTATGAAGCTTTAGCCTCCGATTTTGACTTGCTTTCTGTCCTTATATAATAATAGGACAAGAATGCTGTCGTCACCAAGTAAAACCCGGCAAGGTTAATCGTAAAGTATAACAACTGCGTCTTGACCAATACGGCATAGATCAAAAACAATACTAAGGCAGATAAAAGGCGCACCACTTTCGTCGCCAAATAAAAGCCAGTCATCGTCTTATTCTGCGTTCGCCGCAAACGATCACCAAATGCAAGTTCGAAGAATGAAAAAGCAAAGAAAAACGCCCCCAGCAATGTAATTGGCAGCAATTGTTTAAGCGCCTCCATCCCAAGCTGATTCCTTTCCAACAGGAAAAGTATAGGACCGAGTAGCAAGTAAACTACGGCCAGAGATATTAGGGGCTTAGCTACTTTCATTTGCTTTCTTCCTCTACGCAAATACTAACTTCATTGCAAGCTACGTCCACGAATCCGCCGCGCACAGCGAGTGTCACTGGAGCGTTTCCGCGGCAGACGACCGTGCCTTTCGTCAAAGTCGAAATAATCGGTGCGTGATGATCTAAGATCTCAAAACGCCCTTTCTCCCCTGGAATGACTACCGACGAAGCTTCGCCTTGATACAAGACCTTTTCCGGTGAAACTATGATTACTTTCATACGTTTTCGCTAGATTTAGCTATTTAGAATGACAAAGATAGCTGTATGCGCAAGACTATTAAGCCTGCGCATTTTCCATCAATCGTTTACCCTTCTCGATGGCCTCATCAATCGTACCAACATTCAAGAATGCTTGTTCGGGCAGATAATCAACTTCACCATCCAAATCATATTAAAGCCACGGATCACTTCCTCAATGGGCACCATTACGCCCGGAACGCCGGTAAACTTCTCAGCCACGGTAAATGGTTGGCTCAGGAAGCGCTGTACGCGACGAGCGCGATTCACAGTTTGCTTATCCTCATCTGAAAGTTCATCCATACCGAGAATAGCAATAATATCCTGAAGCTCCATATATTTTTGCAGAATCTGCTTCACGCGCTGCGCACAGTCATAATGTTCTTTACCAATGATATTCGGATCAAGAATACGAGAGGTAGAAGCCAAAGGGTCTACTGCCGGATAAATACCCAGCTCCGTAATCTTACGGCTCAATACGGTCGTGGCGTCCAAGTGGGTAAAAGTCGTTGCCGGTGCAGGATCGGTCAAGTCATCGGCCGGCACATACACGGCCTGAATAGACGTAATTGATCCATTCTTCGTCGACGTAATACGCTCCTGCATCGCACCCATCTCGCTCGAAAGTGTAGGTTGATAACCCACAGCCGAAGGCATACGCCCCAACAAAGCTGACACCTCAGAACCTGCCTGCGTAAAGCGGAAAATGTTATCAATAAAGAACAAAATATCCGTAGCCTTACCTTCTTTCACACCTGAATCGCGAAACGATTCTGCTACCGAAAGGCCGGACAGTGCCACACTGGCACGAGCGCCCGGCGGCTCGTTCATCTGACCATAGATGAGCGTTGCCTGACTCTTGGCTACTTCATTATAATCTACTTTAGAAAGATCCCACTCGCCTTTTTCCATAGCGTCGGTAAATTCCTTTCCATATTTAATAACGCCCGACTCGATCATCTCGCGCAAGAGGTCGTTACCCTCACGCGTACGCTCACCAACGCCGGCAAAGACGGAGAAGCCATCGTGACCTTTGGCGATATTGTTAATCAACTCCATGATAAGTACCGTCTTACCTACGCCGGCACCACCAAAGAGTCCGGTCTTTCCACCCTTGCTATAAGGTTCAAGCAAGTCGATCACTTTGATGCCGGTATAGAGTATTTCCGTACTCGTCTTCAAATCCTTGAAGTCGGGAGCCGGTCGGTGAATAGGGTATGCATCAGCGCCTTTGTCTACGCCATGCAAACCATCGATAATTCTTTGCCTGTAACGTTAGCGCCGACCTTTGATTTTGCTCTAACCGATAGGCATTGTGATCGGACTACAGGTGGCGCCTTCCGATCACGCATCAAGCCGTCCGTATTGTCCATAGCGACCGTGCGGACTGTATCTTCGCCGATATGTTGTTGCACTTCGATAATGATCTGACGACCATCCGGGTGCGTTACTTCCAAAGCATCGTGTATTTTAGGCAGCACTTCTGCCGCAGGGCGCTTATCCGTATCAAAAGCGACGTCAACGACGGCTGCCAATGATTGCGGTTAGCCCATTGATAGAGATTCTGTCATAAGGGTTCGGTGTGTTTCGTTGTAAAAGTACTTGGTACGCAAACGGTGTTAATCCGGACTGAAAAAGCTCATTTTATTTCTACCTTGTGCGTTAAATAAGATTAATTCACCCACCTAAAATTTTATTCAGCTGGCCAACTATTACAATTAAGCGCATAGTTGCTTACAAATCGTCGAATTTCAGGCTTAAACTGAGGATTTACAATGAACCTCAGTTATAACAGCTAATAGCATAATATAAAGACAACCGCAAAAGGCCATGATACCTTCCACCGCTTAAGTAGTATTCAAAACTTATGAGCGCATATACATCTAAGTGCCGCCTTAACCCATAAGTGAAAGAGGCTTATAATAACTACGTCTTCATTCACAAATGAGTAAAGAAATCTTGAATTCTGCTTGTTAGTCGCAGCAAGATCATGGGTAAAGATACGCGTTTATGGATAGACATTTGTAGCATAGACACATTATTTGTGGATGAACATACTATATACACCTTCATTTTCACGGCAAAAACCTATTGCAAACTTTGCAAGTTTTCATTTATCATACACAAAGAGAGATAACAACATAAGCAAAAGCTGCGACCACGCACCACATGCCTCTCTGTCATACAAGAAATCTCACCTTAAAGTGCAAGCAATCTTCCCTATATACGCATACTCTTTTCACACCAAGCGGTTGAAACTTTTTTTCAAGGCAGCGAATTTTATTCCCAAGCGCTTGGGAATAAAATCTCAAAGGGAGGAATTTTAGCCCCAAGCGCTCGAGATTATCTGAAACGCCTATATAATTAACATTCGCCATATTACGATCGAACGTAGAAGGCGCATACAGACATCACCAAGCTCATTTATTCACACTTAGCGTAAAAAGTTTTTCCACTTAAGTATTTATCGGACACGCATTATTCTTTATCCGAGCGAAGTGAAAGACTTAATGTCTCGTTTTTATCCGGGTTAGAAAATAAAAGTAAAGGCAACGACTGATGCGTTGCCTTTACTTACCGGAGAAAAACCGGTTATTCTTTATAGAGAAATCTTTGCTTATCGAATAATATCCAGTTCGCGGAAAACTTTCGTCAAGGCAGCGATGCCTCGATCTACTTGCTCGTGTGTATGTGTAGCCATCAAAGCAAAGCGCACCAGCGTATCTTGAGGAGCGCAGGCCGGTGGAATTACGGGGTTGATAAAGACACCTTCATCAAAAGCACGCTTGGTCACGATGAAAGTTTTTTGCACATCACGCACATAAAGCGGAATGATGGGAGACTCTGTCGCGCCAATTTCAAAACCCTCTTCACGGAAGCGCTTCAAAGCATAATTGGTCACATCCCAAAGCGCCTGAATGCGCTCAGGTTCTTGCTTAATAATGCGTAAAGCTTCGCGGGCACAAGCCGTTGAGGCAGGTGTTGCAGAGGCACTGAAAATATATGTGCGTGCATTGTGGCGCAGCCAGTTGATTATCGTCTTATTGGCAGCTATAAAGCCCCCGATGCTGGCTAACGACTTACTAAATGTGCCCATAATCAGATCGACCTGATCCGTGAGTCCAAAATGATCGCACACGCCGCGCCCCTCGCGTCCGAAGACGCCTAAGCCGTGGGCCTCGTCGACCATAAGCACCGCATTATATTTATGCTTAAGACGCACGATTTCCGGCAAGTTGGCCAAATCGCCCTCCATAGAGAAAACGCCGTCAACGACAATGAGTTTAACGGATTCGGGCGTACATTTTTGCAACTGCCGCTCCAAATCTTCCATATCATTGTGCTTATACTTCAAAGCCCTAGCAAAACTCAGACGACGCCCATCAACGATTGAAGCGTGATCGCGGTCATCGCAGATGATATAATCTTCGCGTGTCAGCAAGGACGGGATCACGCCTGAATTGACTGTAAAGCCGGTCGAAAAACAAAGCGACTCGTCTTTGCCTATGTATTCAGCCAATTCCTTCTCCAACTTTATGTGAATGTCCAGCGTACCATTAAGGAAGCGCGAGCCGGCACAACCGGATCCGTATTGTTGCAAGGCCTCAATGCCGGCATCAATGATGCGCTGATCGCCGGGCAAGCCTGTGTAAGCGTTTGACCCGAACATCAAAACGTCGTGACCACCCATATTTACTTCTGTCCCCTGCTTGCCATCTATCTCTCGGAAATAAGGATACATTCCAAGATCCATGTAATGTTGGGGCAAGGTATACTTGGCCAGTCTATCGTCTAATATGCTCATATTAATAAATGATTTTCGTATGATTTTCAGCTCACTTTAAGGCGATTCGTGCAGTGAGTCCGCTTTTCAAGGCTGCAAAGATAGATATTTCCACCTTAAAAGGTCTGGCAAGCACCTATTTTTTTTTATTGAGCGGCAAAAGGTTAAGTTGGAGGGAGAGAGTTTGGGCGGCTATTTATATTTTTGCAGCAAATTTCCATTATGAAGAAGATCCTATTCATCGTCAATCCGATTTCCGGCAACGGTCGCAGGACAGCAATTGAGCACGCCATAGAGAAGAATATTGATCGCAATCTTTTCGAATGCGAACTCCGCACGACGGAATATGCCGGCCACGCTGAAGAGATTGCCCGCGAAGCCGCTACACAAGGCGTTCACATCGTTGTAGCAGTAGGAGGCGATGGGACGATTAATGAAGTAGCCCGTGCATTAGTGCACACAGATTCTGCCTTAGGTATTATTCCCTGCGGTTCAGGCAACGGTCTGGCGAGACATCTGCGCCTGCCGATGGACCCGTCGAAAGCTACGCGCATACTGAATCAAGCGGTCATTCATTGTCTTGACTACGGCAAAATCAACGGCCGCCCTTTCTTTTGCACCTGCGGCGTAGGCTTCGATGCGCTGATCAGTATGAAGTTTGCAGAAAGTGGAAAGCGCGGCCCGCTGACTTACGTTGAGAATGTGCTGAAAGAGTGGGTTAAATATCATCCGGAGACTTATACTGTAACGGGCGAGAACGGAACGCAAACGCACAAAGCGGTTGTCGTAACCTGCGCCAACGCATCTCAGTATGGCAACAACGCTTACATTGCTCCCTTTGCTTCTATGAAAGACGGACTGCTCGATGTTATTATTATGGAGCCCTTTTCTACGCTTGAAGCGCCTCGGTTAGCGATGCAACTCTTTAGCAGAAAGTTGATGAAGAATAGTAATATTAAAGCTTTCCGTTCGCGCAAAGTACACATTACGCGGCCAACTGAAGGCGCTATTCACTGTGATGGCGATCCCTTTATGACGGGAAAAGAGATTGAAATCGAGATTATTCCGCACGGACTCAACATAGTAGTTAACACTAAAGCCCACAACCGTCAGTATACACTGCTACAGATTTTCGGAGAAGGGGGCGAACAATGGTGGAATAAACAGCGGCGCGTCTTTATCCGCCAACAAGTGAAGATTCGCCGCCTGAACCGCAACATTTTGGAGCGGTTAAGCAAGCTATAAGCCGTATGCTTCGGCGCGTAAGTTGCTGTTATCTTCTTAGAAAAAAACATAAAACCCGCAGCCGAGCCATTCATTTTTACTACTTTTGCCTAAATCAAGCAGTCACAAGAAAGATGAAAGTTTCTACACACATCATGCGCCTTGCTCTTCTCTGTTTTAGTTTTTTACTGTACGCACAGATCGCCGAGGCACAACAGAAAGTACGCCCCATGTCGTACAAGGAGGCGAGACGCTTTATAGTTTGGCACGTCTACACCATACTACAATCGATAAAATATTGTCTATCAACCCCGGACTAACCGTCGAATCGCTACAAGCGGGCCAAACCATCTTACTTCCGACAGGCGGAGCAGCGGAAAGCCCCACTACGCACGTCGTCAGTAAAGGAGATACGATGTGGAACATTGCGAAGCGCTACAACATTACCGTAGATGAACTCGTCGCAGCCAATCCGGAAATGAAACAAGCCGACTACAAACTCAAGAAGGGTTCGATTATCAACATTCCGGCCGTAACAACAGCAAGCAATAGCCCAACGCAGACAGCCGCTCCGGTCAGCAAAACAGTCGGCATAGCTTTTCTACTGCCTATGAAAGCTACCGGCATCGAAGGCGAACGCAGCGTAGAATTTTATCGTGGTTTTCTCATGGCGGCCGATAAGCTCCGCGACAACGGCCGCGACATCAATATTTACACCTACAACGAGGATGCGAACCAATCTTCTTTGGTTACGATTATCAACAAACTCAAAACGCAGAAGCCGGACGTAATTATCGGCCCGGTTTATCCAGCTCACTTTACCGAGGTGGCCAACTTCGCGAAAGAGCAACAAATCCGAATGGTCGTGCCCTTCTCTTCCAAGGCTTGGCAAGTGCATACTACGCCGCAACTCTGCCTACTCAACACGCCGATGCAGTATCAGCAGATTTTTGCGGCCGACTTATTCCTCAAGATATTCAAGATTCGCAACGCGGTCTTTATGCATATTAATAACGCCAACGAGCAAACATTCACACAACAGCTCAAGGGGCGCTTAAACGCGGCCGGCGTAACGACGACGGTATGCAATCTGGACGCACCTCTTACGCAACTTAAATCGGCTTGTGCCAAAAATAAGCAAACCGTTATCGTACCTGACAATTCTGATCCTGCAGTCTTGCGCCAACTACTTGAAAGAATCAAGCAGTTTTGCGCCCAATATCCCAAGTACAAAGTATCGCTGTTCGGCTACCCCGGCTGGTTGGATCACGAGCAAGCCCTGCGTGAGGATTTCCACGTGGCCGATACTTATATATATACTAATGCATTCTACAACCCCTATTCGCGCGGCATCGCCGAGTTCAACGCGCAGTATAAGGCGTGGTTCAATGCAGAGCCTTTAGATGTAACGCCGCGTATGGGACTCTTAGGTTATGATCTCGCCACTCACCTGCTGCAAGGCTTCTTACGTATGGCAAAAACTTCACGACGCAACGTGCCGGCACGGGTATGCTACAGAGCGACATGCGCTTTGCAGCAACTGAAGCAGGCGGAGGTTTGGTCAACAATAGCGTAAGTTTCATTCACTATAAGAATGATAGAACCATCGAACAGCTGCAATCTCGCTAAACGATTGCTTATGAAGCACCTTCTATTAGTGCTCTTCGCGTTAAGCGCAGGACACGTTTCAGCCCAGATGGGTGAGCCCCGCAACGGTTTGGCCTTAGGCGTCAACGCCGGCCTCGCAATGAACCAAATCGGCTTCACGCCCTCCATCAAGCAAGGTTGGCATATCGGGCCAACAGTGGGCGCTACATTTCGCATAACGAGCGAAAAATACTTCAAACTACTTTGTGCCCTACAGGTGGAACTCAATTTCACCCAATTAGGTTGGAAAGAACAGATTCAAAACAGTCGCGGCGAACCGATCGCAGACCGTTATCGCCGAGATATGAACTATATCGAAATGCCCTTCCTCGCTCGCCTGAGTCTGGGGCGTGAGCAACGCGGCCTGATGGGTTATCTTATTGCCGGTCCACAGATTGGTTTCTGATCGGAGAGCACAGCCATAAGAGTGCAACGTGGACGCTCGATGCAGAAGGACGCCCTGACCGCCCAAACGGACTCTCTGCGCAATACGACATGTCGGCCGACCACAGATTTGATTACGGCATTGCGGCCGGTCTGGGCATAGAATTAAACAGCAAGGCGGGCCATTTTATGCTCGAGGGAAGATACTACTACGGCTTGAGCGATATATGGAAGAACGATAAGCGCCACGTCTTCTCGAGGTCCAATAATGGAACGCTTGCCATCAAGCTCACTTATCTATTTGATTTGAAAAAGAATTGGCAAAACATACTATTTAATTAAGCCGTCCCAACGACAATGCACATCTGTTGACTGTGCGCAAATTCACACTTAATGAGCAGTTTTCTGCACAAACGAACGTGGGACTAAGCATAGGCTCAAGCATTATAATAGAAATAGTTAGACTTCCCAAATCGCAGTTTTGAACCTATTTTGCTTAGGGTAGTTTGCAAAACATAGGTCCAAATGTTATTTCTACAAGAAAATGTAGTCAAATGTTTGGACAAAATAGTTATAACACCCTATCTTTGCATCGCTTTGAGAAGCAAGGCCGGCAAGAGTACAAGCTCAAGCCAAGCCAACATAGAGATTCATAGCGCTCTCTACATAATGGTATTAGGAAATGATTACAGCGCAACTGAAAAAGTTCAATTATTAGGTATTAGGTTTTAGGTTAGTTTTAGGTTACATGAGATGAAGACTCTGAAAGGAGTCAAGTAACAACAGTATGGCCGTGAGGCCTGGTTGTTAGGAAAAAGAAAGGGCTTCGGCCCTTTTTTTTTTTGTATCCATGCGTGACGCATACTAAGTCTGGCAGCTACTATACGCACATCGGCGCAATCGGGCTGCGAGGCGGCAGCTACGAGGCGCGCGTGGACACCATCGTGGGAAGGCAGAGCAGCATTTGAGGGCGAACGAGTGAGGCCGGAAGACAGTGCGGCAAAATCGAACCAACTCGCAGGAACTTCTCGCTCAAACGCAACAGCAAGCCGGAGGAAAAGACGAGAAAGGGGATTTTGCGAATAAACAACGTACAAAAACGGTCCAAAACTTAAGCATTTGAAGCCTCAAATTTGGTTCGCGGAGTTTTTTATCACGAGCGTAAGTACTTTTCATCGTGAGCGCAAACCTTTATTATCACGAGCGCAAACCTTTTTTATCGTGAGAACAAACCCGACCATTCGACTTTGCGGACTGTAAAAGGGGCCTTGATAGCATTATTTTGCAACTTTCAGCAAAATAAAGGGAAGGCTCAAAGCGCGCTCTTCAAGGGGCTGCTTATGAGATTTGACCTAAGACAGCTTCGATGGGGAGTTTGACCTCGCCCAACTTCAGCATCGCATTGATCAAACAAACGTGGGTATATTCAGAAAGCGTCTCGGGGCGAATGTCGGCCAAGCGGCAAGCCTGCGTTTCCCAAGAGAAAGCGGCGCATTGTGCCGGCCAAGAGATAAGATGATGGGATATACCAGCAGTCGTTCCGCAAGAAAGCGACGTTGGTATAAGTCGTATCCGTGATCCTTCCCGACTGAATGATCAGGGGTTCAACGCCGGTTGGCAGCGAAGCTTTCAATGCGTCGAGTCCACTGCGATCTGCATATTTCAAATGGTAATCTAATGAAGCAGGTGCTTCAACGAGTTGCAACTGATTGACGACTGCCGGTGCATAAGGCGAGAGCGAAGCCGTCTGTATGCCATCGGCATCATAAATAAAGCGAAACTTATAGCGCATCTCTGCGCCGAAAGCTTCCGGCGGAGCGAGCTGTTCGGCCAAGTGCTGAAGATGGTCGGCTGAAAAGGGCAAGGAGAAACCCAGCGTGGCCTCCATGCGTTGCACATGATACGCCGGTTGGCGGAGAAAGCCGCGATACCAGCAGAGCGTTTCTAAATAGTCTGTCATACAATTGCGAGAAATTAACGGGGAAGGTAGACTTTCTGAATCACTTCTTCATACTCTTTGCGGCAATCGCTGTTGACCGTGATGCCTCCTCCCGATCGAAAATAATATTGTCCGTCTTTCAGCTCGATAAAGCGGATCATCACGCCGCAATCCAGCGTCTGCCCGTCGAAATAGCCGCAGATGCCCGTATAATAGCCGCGCGAAATCTGTTCGGCTTCAGCGATCAGCTTCACGGTCGAAGCCTTGGGCGCTCCGCAGATAGAGCCGGCGGGTAGGAGGACCGACAGCATATCGCCGAGTTGCGAGGGCCACGTGGAAGGAAGCTGCCCGACGACCTCCGAACTTACTTGCAAGATGGCGCCTTGGGCCGTAGCAATGCGATCTATGTAACGGTAGCGCCGCACTTCAATATCGGTGGCCACGCTGCCTAAATCGTTGCGCAGCAAGTCGACGATCGTGGCGTGTTCGGCTTGCTCCTTGGGATCAGCCATAATCGTTTCGGCCGCATTGGGCAGTGTTGCGTCTATCGTTCCTTTCATCGGGTGAGCCGCAATCCGTCCTTGTGCATCGATAGCGATGAAGCGCTCGGGCGAGAAGCAGACAAACTGATGCGGCAGGCAAACCTTATAAAGTGCCGGCGAATGCAGAAAGATGCTTTGCAGCGACAAAGGGCCGTCGATCGGCGTGCGTATCGTCAAATTGGCCAGAAATGAGTTGCCGTGATGCAAACCGGCTTGTATTATCTCAAACCGCCGCGCATAGGTTTCCAAGCTTTCGGGGTGTATCGTCAAGTTTGGGGCAACAGAGGCTGAAAAGTCTTCCGGCGCAGGCAACGTAACGTTGCTCCGCCCTTGAATAGTGGCCCAAAAATCAGGTGTTTTCTCTCCCGCCAAAGAGAGGTAGCCCTCGGTGAGTTCGTAGTTGATCAAAAAGAAGCAAGGCCTTCGCGCCTCGCCCAACCGATTAAGCCGCTGAAAAAGGGCAGAAACGTTGTCGAAATACATATTTGCGTAAATATGACTTTATTCTTCGTGCAAAGATAACACAAACTACGCGGCGCAGACTTGGTTTTCCTTTGTTTCCTGCCGGTTTTTGTTCGCAACCAAGGTAGTCCGTAGGCAACCCTACTCATACTTTGTGCAAAAAACATCAAAAAGCGATAGCGGGAAGCGCTTATCCTTGGCGCGCATTGTACGAAAAAGGAAAAATAATAATTTTGCGCTTCGAATGAAACGCGTGTTACTCATCAATCAGCACGATTCGTTTGTCTATAATCTGGTTCAAACGTTTCGCAAAGCTACGCCGGCAATTGATTGTCGGGTGATGGACTACGACTATCTGGATGAAGACGAGGCCTTAACTTACGATGGACTCGTTCTATCACCGGGTCCGGGTCTGCCGGAGGACTTTCCGCGAACGCTCGCCCTATTGCGCCGCTGGATTGATCAGCCGGAGACGCGCCCTTTGCTGGGCGTCTGTATGGGTCATCAAGAATTGGGCACCCTGTGGAATTGCCCTTGCAGGCCGCTTCCCCACCCTGCTCACGGAATTTCCTCAATCTTAAAACGCACAACGCCTGCTCCCCGACTCTTGCAGGGAACAAGCGCTGCTGTACGTGTAGGCCGCTATCACAGTTGGGCCTTAGAAATGACGCCCGCCGCACCTTTTATAATAGATGCCCTGACGGAAGAGGATGATTGCCTTATGATGATGCACCACAGCCAACTGCCCTTGTGGGGCGTGCAGTTTCACCCCGAAAGTATCTTGACGCCGGAAGGCGGAATTATGCTGGCCAACTGGGCTGCTTTGCTTTAATGCGCCGCCGGTGCGCGGTAAGCATCCTCCGCCACGACTTGGGCGCTTGAAGCCAGGACTTATTGCCGTCTTTATCTCATGCAGACTTTCGCAAATCAGCCTTGCATATTTGTTTCGGTAACACCAAGGATCGGGCGTTGGCGCAACTCCTCGATCGATGGTTTCACCGTCTCGTCTTCTGCCTTTTGAAGCGACAAAACAGCCACAATGTGGGACATATTTTCGCCATTGCGCAGATAGCAACGGATATAAGGGCTGTTTTCAACCAACTCTGCGCCGATCAAATCGGGCACAAAAGGCGATCCGGTAAAGGCATCAACAGTAGAAATTCCGTAAATAAGGCGCACGCCGCGGCAACTCATCGCAAAGAAGTCAGCTGCAACAGGATTATAGACAAAGAGCGGGAAGATCTGGACCAACGCTTCGCGAAGCGACAGACGAACTGAAATATGCTTGCGACGCTCTAAGGTGGTGGTACGCTCTTTTGCCTCTAACATAGACTCAAGTATGTGGTATTTTTTCCCATTAACCTTAAACTTATACTTGGTCAAGACAGGCAGTATACCGAGCAGGTCGAAATACATTCGCTCCGTTTCAATACAAACTTGATTGCGGACAATCTCGACTGTGCGTTTCCCATAATGCAGTACGGCTCTGTCCGGCTCAATATCAATATAACCGCGCGCCTCTCCCCATTTAGGCCACTTAAAAAGAGCATTGAAGCCATAAATAATCTGTGACAGTAAAACCACAGCAAAGATTGGCCCCCAAATAGGCATCACCTTGGTGAAAGAAAGGACATCTGAAAGGATGAGAAATAGGAGTACACCCCATACAACCCCAAGCCCGACAAAAACCATCAAGGGTAAGAGCATAACTTCATTGAGTGTACGTTTACAATAACGAAATTCTATTCGACGCATAATAGATATTTATTTTGTTTATCAAAAGGTGCGGCGGGCGTGACTCATACTTATCGGTTGCTTTTATATTGTAGACTTTCGCGGATCAGCCTTGCATATTTGTTTCCGTAACGCCAAGAATCGGGCGTTGGCGCAACTCCTCGATCGATGGTTTCACCGTCTCGCCTTCTACCTTTTGCAGCGACAAAACAGCCACAATGTGGGACATATTTTCGCAATTACGCAGATTGCAACGAATATAAGGGCTGTTTTCAACCAACTCTGCGCCGATCAAATCGGGCACAAAAGGCGATCCGGTAAAGGCATCAACAGTAGAAATTCCGTAAATAAGGCGCACGCCGCGGCAATTCATCGCAAATAAATCGGCCACAACGGGATTGTAAATAAAGAGTGGAAAGATGTGGACCAGCGCTTCACGAAGCGAAAGCATAACCGGAGCATTATTTGTTCGCTCTAAAAAGGTGGAACGCTCTTTTGCTTCCAACATAGACTCGATGATGTGGTATTTTTTCCCGTTGGCCTTAAACTTATACTTGGTTAATACGGGCTGCATACCGAAATTGTCGAAATACAAGCGCTCTGTGTCGATCTGAACTTGATTGCGCGCTATTTCAACTACGTTTTTTCCGTAATAAAGTGTGGCTCTGTCGGCCTCAATATCTATATATCCGCGCGCTTCGCCCCACTTTGGCCACTTGATATAAGACACGGCCCAGAACCCGGCGAAAGCCGGAAAGAACAACACCGCGAAAACAAGAAAGAAAGGCATCACATTGAAGAGGGGAAGCGGGAGAAAAAGAGAAAGAAAGAACACACCAAAAGCCAAGCCAAGAATCACGAGAAGGATGATCGAGGCAACCTGCATAATTTCATTGACCGTACGTTTGCAATAACGAAATTCTATTCGACGCATAAAAGGATAATTAATTTGTTTATCAAAGTAGAGGCGCGCCAAATCAAAGTAGGCGGCCGATTATCGAGGGCCAAAATTAACAAAATCAACCTACAAGAGCGAAAAACCACCCTTGCTTTAGTCTTTTTTAGCTTGGAGGCCGTCATTTCCATTTTAATAAGTGCACATCAGGCTTCCAGCGACCGTTTATCTTCATTTTGTTAAGAGGTTTCACTAAAAAAACACGGCCAATTATAGTTTTTATGCGTAAATTTGTGGGCTGTATTGCCACAGCAATCAATACAAAACGTAAGAACATATGTGTGGAATAGTTGGTTATATTGGGAAAGGACAAGCTTTTCCTATTCTCATCAAAGGACTGAAAGACTAGAATACCGTGGTTATGATAGTGCCGGCGTAGCGCTTTTGCCAAATGCCGGAGAGCTGAATATTTACAAGACGAAGGGGAAAGTTTCAAACTTAGAAGAGCTTTGTAAGGACAAGAATGTACAAGGCCACATCGGTATTGCACATACTCGCTGGGCCACCCACGGTGAGCCGTCCTCGCTCAATGCACATCCACACGTTTCTCAAGATGGCAACTTGGCCATTATCCACAACGGCATTATAGAAAACTTTTCTTATCTCGCAGAGCAACTCAGCGGAAAAGGATATTCGTTCAAAAGTACGACAGACACTGAAGTATTGGTTCAGCTGATTGACTTTTATTACAAAAAAACGCCCGAAGATCTTCTTGAAGCCGTGCGTCGTGCGCTTCGGAAGGTCGTTGGCGCTTACGCCATCGCGGTAATCGACCGCAACCATCCCGAACACATTGTAGCAGCCCGCCAATCCAGTCCGTTAGTTGTCGGCATGGGCCAAGACGAAGCAGAATATTTCATCGCCAGCGACGCTACGCCGATTGTAGAATACACGAAGCAAGTCGTTTATCTTGACGACGGGCAAATCGCAGACATAAGGCCGGGTCAGCCCCTCCACATTGTAAACCTTGAAGCCCAAGACGTAGAAGTCGACATCAAGGAAGTAGATATGGACATCTCCAAGTTGAGCAAAGGAGGCTTCCCCCATTTTATGTTGAAGGAAATCTACGATCAGCCACAGTGCTTACAAGACTGCCTCAGCGGGCGTTTGACGATCGACAACACGCACCCCGAGCTCAACAAGATTGTGCTGTCGGCCGTAGAAGACTATAAAGAGCGCCTCATCTCCGCCAAGCACATCATCATCGTTGCTTGCGGCACGAGTTGGCACGCCGGACTCATCGGCAAACAGCTCATTGAGAAAACTTGCCGCATCCGCGTTGAGGTAGAATACGCCAGCGAATTCCGCTATCGCGACCCTGTGATCAGCAAAGACGACGTGATTATCGCCATCAGTCAGAGCGGCGAGACGGCCGACACATTAGCCGCCATCCAGTTAGCGAAATCGCACGGCGCACTCGTGATGGGTATCGTTAACGCTGTCGGCTCATCCATTGCACGCGAGACAGACACCGGCATCTACACGCACGTAGGTCCCGAAATCGGTGTAGCCAGCACGAAAGCCTTTACCGGACAAGTCACCGTCCTAACGATGCTTGCCTTGGCGCTGGGCCACGCAGTCGGCACACTGCCTGACGATGAATATCATGAGGGCTGTGCGCGAACTCGCTCACATTCCGCAAAAAAATGCGTCAAGTATTGGAGCTCGACAAGCAAATCAAAAGAGTACTCAAAGACTTTTACTTATGCGCAAAACTTCCTCTATCTGGGTCGCGGCTTCAATTATCCCGTAGCTTTGGAGGGCGCTTTGAAGCTCAAGGAGATTTCTTACATCCACGCCGAAGGATATCCGGCCGCCGAGATGAAGCACGGCCCGATCGCCCTCGTAGATAAAGATATGCCCATCGTATTTATCGCCACCCACCACCAACTATATCGCAAAATCATCAGCAATATGGTCGAGGTGAAGTCGCGCGACGGGCGCATTATGGCCGTTGTCACGGAGGGCGATGAAGAGATTCGCAAGATTGCCGACGAGGTCGTGGAGATTCCTGACGTACCCGAGATGCTCGTACCCCTGCTCACGGTCATCCCGCTCCAGCTCTTGGCCTACCACGTCGCCGTAGTCAAAGGCTTAGACGTAGACATGCCGCGCAACCTCGCGAAGAGCGTGACGGTAGAATAATATCAAGCGCCTCTTTCCGCTAATTTTCACACCGGAAAGAGGCGTTTTTTATGATTTAATCAAGCCGCGGCGCGATAAATCACCAGACAACAACCCTTTTTCAAACCAACGACATGAAAAAAGCTTTTGGATATGGCATGCTGCTCCTGCTTCTATCACTCTACAGCTGCCATAGCAAGACGAAAAACGAAGCCACGAACCAAGACTCCACGGAAGTAAACGCCACAGGTCCCAAAGAATCGTCCTCACCCCTGGCGCGCACAGAAACGTTTAAGGCCGGCGGCCACACTTACGTGCTATCCATCAAGCGCGAAGCCAATCACGCCCTGCCAACCGTCAAAGACGAATCAGGACAAGTTTATTATGACAACACCGTCGAAGTACGCCTCACGTGCGATGGTCAAGAAGTTTACTCGCACCTCTTTACCAAGGCCGACTTCGACAGCTATTTGAGCGACCAAGAGAAGGCCAATTTAGTATTACAAGGTATGGGCTACGATCCAACTCAAAAAATCAGCACCGTAGTGATGCTCGGAGCGCAGATCGGAACAGCCGGTTTAGACGGCGACGGCCCCGCCTTCACGCTTGAAATCCCCCTGCAAGGCGGCAATGCGAAGATCACGCCGATCAATGCGCAAGATGCAACCGGCGAGGATCAAATGGACTTGGGCGACTAAGGCAAACGGCAGCACGGAGGTGGCTGAAAAGACAAAGCCGGCAGCCATAAGCAGACGCCATTGCGGCACGTTTTCTTGCCGCAACTCATCGCCCCATCATTCCGGCACCTAATCAACAGAAAATCAGTTCGCCAACTTTCAATCCAAGCTCAATCACGAGCGCGGGCAACCGAATTCCTTGGCTTTTTCTCACGATGAAAAAGGCTTCATCTCGTGAGAAAAAAGGTTTCATCTCGTGAGCGCAGAGGTTTACGCTCACGAGCGCAAACAAAATAGTTGTACGTTGCAGCCTTTCTTTTTCATACTTGGTCGAAAAATTTGAGAGCACGAGCAGGTAGCCTTTTTCTGACGGAAGGTAAAATAAGACGACTTCGATCAACTAACGGCCTACGCTCTGCTGCCGCGGCGGCGCGAGTAGCATATGATGGCGGCGCGTCGACTTCAAATCAGTAGTCTGCGTGAGGCGAAAAAGCAAGGGTCGTACAACTTCATACGGACCAAGCGGCGCAGAAAAACGGGGTCAGCATTTTTTCATTAGTGCATTGTTTTCCCCGCATTGCTTGCCTTTTTTCTGGCTTTATCGTAACTTCGCAGCTATAAGACGAACAAATACAGTATTACCATAAAAATGGCTCAAAGAATAGAATTTACAAAAATGCATGGCGCCGGAAATGATTATATCTACATCGACACCATGCGCTTCCCAATAGCCCACCCCGAAAAGCTTGCCATAGCTTGGAGCGATCGGCACAAAGGCATCGGCGGCGATGGCATTATACTCATCGGGAAGAACGAAAGCGGCCGCTTTACGATGCGCATCTTCAACAATGACGGTTCGGAAGGAAAAATGTGTGGCAACGGCATTCGCTGCGTGGGCAAGTATCTCTACGATAATGGGATCACGTCGGAAAAAGAATTGCCCATCGACACACTTTCCGGCACGAAACTGCTCCATATGACGACAGACGCCGACAATAAGGTAGTCGAAGTGACCGTGGACATGGGAGAGCCGATTCTGGCCGACAAGCATCAGCTTTCAACACCGGATGGTAGTATGCAAGATGGTGAAGTGACGATCGACCATACTAACTATCGAGGCACTTTTGTTTCGATGGGAAATCCGCATTTCATCAACTTCATCAACGGCGTAGAAGAATATGATGTGCAAACGAATGGCGTTCGTCTCGAGCAAGCTCAGATTTTCCCCGAACGTTGCAACATCGAGTTTGCCGAAATACGGCCCGACGGAAGCATACGTATGCGCGTCTGGGAGCGCGGCTCGGGCATCACGATGGCTTGCGGGACGGGGGCTTGCGCCACGGCCGTAGCGGCAGCGCTGACAGGACGCGCAGGACGCACATCTACGATCGTGATGGATGGCGGCCAACTGACCATCGTCTGGAATGAGAATGATAATCATATTTATATGACCGGGCCGGCCACCACCGTGTTTACCGGCACAATCGAATTGCCCGAAGAATAAAAAGACGAGGCACGACGGCGCGTCATATAGCAACAAGGGCCTCCCAATTTGCCCCCTTAAACTCTTAGAATATGGCTTTTATAAACGACAACTTTCTGAAACTGCAAAAGAATTACCTCTTCGCGGACATCGCACACCGCGTAGAGGCTTATAAAACGGCACATCCTGATGCGCCAATCATACGCCTTGGCATCGGCGACGTAACGCGTCCGCTCGTACCGACCGTAATCGAGGCGCTGCACAATGCCGTCGACGAGATGGCCCACGCGGAGACTTTCAGAGGCTATGGCCCTGAGCAGGGTTATGAGTTTTTGCGCTCGGCTATCGTAGCGAATGTGTTTGAACCGCGCGGCATTGCGCTTTCAGCCGACGAGGTATTTGTCAATGATGGGGCAAAGAGCGATACAGGTAACTTCGGCGACATTCTGGGTCGGGACAACACAATCTGCGTAACGGACCCGATTTACCCCGTTTACATCGATTCAAACGTCATGGCGGGACGTGCCGGCGATTTTAACAATGGTTTGTGGAGCAAAATCACGTATTGCGCTTGCTCGGAAGAGAACGACTTTATCCCCGAACTGCCCACGAAGCCGGTAGATATGATCTACCTTTGCTATCCTAATAACCCGACGGGAACGGTTTTGACGCGGGCGCAACTGAAAAAGTGGGTAGACTACGCATTACAAACGGGCGCTTTGATTCTTTACGATGCGGCTTACGCTACATTCATTCGCAACGAAGACGTTCCGCACTCTATTTACGAAATCGAAGGTGCTAAAGAGTGCGCTGTGGAATTTCATAGCTATTCAAGACAGCCGGCTTCACGGGTTTGCGCTGCGGCTTCACGATAGTACCGAAAGAAGTGACCGCTCGCGGAGCTGACGGAACGCGCGTCCATCTGAACCCGCTATGGAACCGCCGCCAGTGCACGAAATTCAACGGCACGCCCTACATCGTACAGCGCGCGGCGGCTGCAATCTATACAGAAGAAGGCAAACGCCAAGTAAAGGAAGTGGTAGACTTCTACTTGGAGAACGCACGCATAATGCGCGAAACGCTAATGGCTACCGGCTTAAAAGTATATGGCGGCACGGACGCACCATACATTTGGTTTAAGACACCGGAGGGGATGAAAAGTTGGGATTGCTGGGAAATGCTGCTCAACGATTACGCTTTGGTGAGCACGCCGGGCGTAGGTTTCGGTCCATCGGGCGAAGGTTATATTCGCTTAACAGCCTTCGGTACGCGCGAAGATTGCGTTGAGGCGATGCACCGCTTGAAGAAATAACGCTTAAGTTTACGATAAGCAACGCAAAGTCGTGTCAAGATCGCACTGCGGTCGTTGACACGACTTTTTTTGTTGGCCATCGTTGCGCCGCAGCTCTTTCTCATCACCCAAAACGACAAGGTTGTGTGACCACTTATTGCCCATTGCGCATCAAGATCAACGGAAAAAGTAGTAAGAGCCACCGCATTCAACTACACCTTGAATAGAAATATCAGTTCTTCAATCCACATTGGCTACACATTATATATAATATAGAGGTTTGCAAAGCGCATTGTCTGCAAACCTCATCAAGAAATTCGTTACTAAAAGCCCTACCAGCCCGTCTGCGCCCAACCTGCGGCTTTATACCATTCCGTTTTCCGGAAAGCAGCATTCAAATCGCCATGATGCTTTGCCAAGGAGGCCTTATCAGAATAGATCTGCTGAGGTATAAACATAGAAGTTCCGCAAAGCGTAGGCGAATTTAATTCTTGAAAGTCTACGCTGGAAGGACCAATCCAAAAGCGCGGCGAATAGAAAGTAAAAGGAATAGCTTTCTGCATTTGTAAACGCACAGCCGCATAGTCGGCCGGCGAAAGCAAATGATGCAAAGCATCCAAAGCATCATAATAATGCGGACGATAGTAGTTGGATGGCGAATAACAATGATAGGGCGTCACGTTCGTCATATCGGGCGAAAAACGCGGTCCGGCGCGAAATGCCGATCGGGGCAAAGCGTTTGATCGCGGCCGCCAAAGATTCCAAGTGCTTCGTATCGATTACGGACAGCACGATGCCGAAATCGTCATACGTATCTTGCTGATTAGGGTCGACGACATCGTCATAATACGTGACGGCGATCTGTTTTGGATCAGCCGCAAACAAACCATTTTCCAATTGGTGCGTATAATTGGCGCCCGCCGCGTGAATGGCAATAGGCGAACCAATGAGATAATCTGCAACGTGGCGCAAATCATAGGCCACCTCCAAAGTCTGCATCAAGCAGGCATCAAAGAGGATAAAGCGCAAATGGACACCGCTCTGCTGAATCGCCGTTGCCAAATCAGGAATATCCGTTTGAGAACCCAGACGTCCGGAAGCATCAACATCCATCCAAGCGTTGCCTGAAGGCCCTACGTCTATGCCGAAACTACGTGGCTGATAATCTTTGTTCGTTGAGGGCAGCCATCCATCAGCGTGCGACCACAGCACCAAACCATATTCTTCGGCGGGACACTTCTCTTTAACCCAACGCAGGACGTCTTGCAGCGTTTTAGGATCAGCCGAGTTGGCATCCTTTTCCCATTGGCGCACAAGCAGCGGCGCGTCGTATTCCTTTGAAAAGAAATAGATGCGAGGTGCGCGCATATCGTCCACAAACAAGAGAAGCCGATCTTCATCTTTTAAGTATCGGACACCTTCTGCGAGTTCAAGGGAATCTAAGCGATTATAGCCTTTCTTTCCCAAAGAATTTTGCGCTGCTTGATAAACAATGACCGTTCGCCGCCCCGGATTGCTCGCATATTTTCCAAAGCCATTGGGTGGTACGTCCTCTTTCGCGCAACCGGAGAGCGCGATAGTCAGGCAGCAGAGCGCACCGAAAAGAAATAATCTATTTAACGTTTTGTGTAGTCGATCCATAATTAATAATTACGTATTTATATCCGAAGGCAAAGAAGATCTGACTGAATTGCGCCGTAGCTTGTTGGCGTGCGGCCCTAAGATTGTCGACCGTCAAGCAGCGCGCCATCATCTTTCGATAGGCCAAGGCATACAATTTATTTTTGTCCTCCGCGCGCCACGTGCCTTTCTCGTAAAAAGCCTTCGTTTGCGCCTCATCTATAAAGTTTTTATCTAAGAGTCCTACGGTGGGCAGATACAAAACGGCCGTATCGCCTTTGGCTGTAAACCAATCATCGGGCGCTTTTTTCATATCAATGCCTAAACGCACCGTACCGGTGTAGATCTGGGCCAACTGTTTGTCGCCAAGCAGCGCTTTTTCGTCAAGTTCGGCCAACTCTTCCGTCCGAATGGCGAGAAACTCCCATTGACCGATGTCTTTGATCTTGCGAATTTCTTCGGGCGAAACGTCAATTTGCTTGTTGGAGCTCACATGAAGCCCCTCCCCACTCCGCCATTCGTCGCGACACTGGCGCAAACATAGGGCTACGATGACAATGGCCAGCAAGATAAGCCACAAGTATCGAAACTTCACAACGATATAAATACCACCTTGGCAAGGACTTTGAGGCGGTAACGCTTGGATTGATCTTCTCTTCCTTTCATTGCTCTATCGTGATTAGACTTTCTACGTTTTGGGGTGTCGGATTTTTGTCAAATCTGATTACGACTTGCGACTCGTCGTAGCCCATTCGGTGCAACATAGGCAGCAACACTTGCGCCGCAGAGCGCTCTGCCGACTTCAAAATGTCCGTTTGGTCCAAGTGTTGAACAATGCTATCTTCGCCTTGCTTGGCAAAAGCCACCACTTCGGCCGATGAATAGCGCGAGCGTGTCAAATCTATATATTGCCTGATGCCTTTTTCGTCGATTTTGGAGGAAGATACGATCACTTTGGGGTTGGGCAGCGTCACGACAATGCCCTTTTCGCTACGCTGAATGCGCGCCGCACTAAAATCAGAGAAATCGATGTAGGCCTTAACCGTCACGTCGATGGGGATAGCGATCTTTCTATCGCCAACGGTAAGCGGCAAGCTGACGGGAACGGAAAGCACCTTGCCCTCCAAGCGCCGTGTATCAGCGTGAGTGACCAACTTATGGATCTTGTACTCCGTCGTATACAAGCGCGAACAGCGCACGATTTGGTTGACGATTGTAGCCGTCGTATCTATCTTCACCTTATTGTCTTCTTCGTCTGTTTTTCCTGACTTGCTGCACGCAAAAAGGAAGACGCAGGAGGCTAATATCAAATACTTCATATCGTTCATATCTTGCAAAGATAGCACAAGCCATCGAGTTTTGTTCTTATTCTTGAAATTTATTCTCTGTTTTTACTTGCCTAACGCTGCTTTTGACCGCCCTATGTACGATCGTTTGCGCCTTTTGACGCCGGTTGCTGATGCTTCTCACTCGTAACTGAACGATCCCGGCTGAAGATGTCAGTCCGGCGCACGCATGTTTATTGCTTTTCCTATTAACTTACGTTTTCCAGCTTTGAAAAACGGAGGCAAACTCTGCGCCAAAAGTGCCCAACATTCTCATTTTTAAGTGCCGAAACCGCATTTCCGGATGGTTTGCTCCCGCCAAACGATGGTTTGCTCCCGCCAAACGATGGTTTGCTGCCACCATACGATCGTTTGCTGCCGCCATACGAAAAACGAGATCAAGCCGGAGAACGAGAAAAACGCCGCCTCATCGGCCACGACTGCGAGTTGCGAACCAGCCGTGCGGCGTTTGAAGCTACCGAGACTGGCGGAAGGGAAAGTAAGGGAGGAATAAAAATGCGGCGGAAGGTTGTCGCGTCGACAACTTCCCGCCGATATGGGGTTTATTATAATGATGCGGCCGGCCAAATGCGTCGGCAGCGTTGTTTATTGGTCGTCGTTCTTCACGTAGCCTTGATAATGCGGCGGCAGACCACGCATGATGGCGTCGTAAGCCTGATCCTTTATTGCGAGAATATCTTCTGCGCTGCGCGAAGTCGGATAAATAGGGTCGTGAATATGGAGCTGGAGTTTATGATGCCGCACAAAGTTGAAGCCTTTTGTGCGAGGGAGGATGTCGAACGAACCATTGATGGTCATTGGCACGATGGGCAACTGCAAATCATCGGCCAACTGAAACGCGCCTTTGCGAAAGACGCCCAAATGGCCGGTGAAGGTGCGCGCGCCTTCGGGGAAAACGACGAGCGAAGTACCACCTTGCAGCGTTTTTCTGGCAAAGTCGATGGTCGCTTTCACCTTTCGCGGACTCGATTTATCAACAAAGATGTGCCGCGCCTTGTAGCAGGCGTAGCCTACAAAGGGCAGGCGGCGCAGGGCCTTTTTCATCATCCACTTAAAGTTGCGGTCGAGATACCCATACACGAGAAAGATATCCATAGACCCTTGGTGGTTGGCCACAAACACGTAGCTCTGGCCTTTAGTCAACTTCTCGCGACCTACAATTTCAACTTGCAGCAACAGCAATCGACAGACGAAGCGCGACCACAAACGGGCCGGATAATAGCCCCAGAAATGGGCGCTGCCGAGTACGCTCCCGATACTGGTAATCAGGGCGGTGAGGATGGTAGACAAGATGAAAAGGGGCAAAGCTACCACCAATTGATAACAGCAATAGATGAAGCGAAGCATGCGTTTAATGATGTTTTAATGTAATCAAGTTTATCTCGGGCCAAGCGCCGATGCGGAAAGGCAGAAGTACTTCGCCGACGCCCAAACTTACGTAGAGCGTGCGTCCGCCCTCATAGTAAGGGCCGCCCCATTCGGGATAAAACCATTCAGATGGGGAGAAACTTCCTATTTTCAACTGCATGCCGTGCGTGTGTCCGGCGAGCATCAGCGGAATGCGGGTTTCCGGCAATACGCGACGGCGCCAATGCGTCGGATCGTGGGAGAGCAAGATCTGGAAGCAACTATTTTGCAAGCCGCGTTGAGCCCGCGGCAAATCGCCTAAAGCCGGGAAAGGCGGCTCGCCATCGTTTTCTACGCCAACAATCGCAATGGAATCATTTCCGCGGCGTAGTATGTAATTTTCATTGAGAAGCAGTCGCCACCCTATCGCGCGCTGATGATCTTGCAGCAAACGTATGTTGGCCAAACGTGCCTTTTCGTCAGGCCAGTTGTAGTACGTCATATAATCATGATTACCCATAACGCTGACAACCCCGTCGCGGGCGTGCATTTTCCGGAAGATATCCTCAAACTCAAAGAGTTCTTCGGCGTGATAGTTGACCAAGTCACCCGTAAATACGATTAAGTCGGGCTGCAACGCATTCACGCTGTCGACAATCCGCTCCACGACAACGTGATGGCGGCGCAAGGTGCCCACGTGTAGGTCGGAGAGCTGCACAATTCGATACCCATCAAACGCTTGCGGGATGACAGACGACGTGTACGTGAAGGGCTTGACCACGATCTGGCGATAACCTAACGTGAAGCCGTACAACATCGTCAGAAACACGCCCGAACTTACAAACAAGGCGATGCGGCGTATCCACAGTCGATACGACTTGAAGAGTAAGCAGAAGAGCAGCAAAAGCGATAGGATGATTTCCGGCACAGCTACGCACAGCGTGGTCGACAACAAGATAGCTTTAAGCTGATCCGCAGTCATCGAATAACTTTCCTTGACGCTCGCGCCGATGAGCAAGAGTGCAAGCAAGAGGTTGGGGGCGTAAATCCACTTTCGCCAGGACTTTTCGCGCAGCATCAGGCGCTCGATGCCCCAAGGCGGGAGCAAGAGAATCAGCAGTAGGACAGGAAGTATGCGAAGTATCATTTGTATTGTTCTTAAATGGGTTATTGCCGACACAGCGCTTGTTCCGGCGTTTATTTATTGAGAACTGGCCATCGCCGGTCGGCCTTTAGCGAGCGTAAGTCACAGCGCGGCCGGGCACGTGCTCATCCGTCATATGCCCTTTATTGTATAAGAGGAAACCATTTACGTAAGTTTTCTCCACAGCCCAATGCATGGTGCGCCCTTCTAAAGGACTCCAGTTGCATTTGCTTCGTATAATGTTCGGCGTAATGGTCTTTGGACTCTCCGGACGCACAACTACAAGATCGGCATTATAACCTTCGCGCAAATAACCGCGATTTTCGATGCTGAAGATCGACGCCGGACGGTGACACATCAATTCTACGAGGCGCGGAAGGCTAATCACGCCGCGATCAACCAATTCGAGCATCGCAATAAGTGAGAACTGGACCATCGGCATCCCCGACGCGGCGCGTGCTGCTCCGCCCACCTTATCCTGTATTTGATGCGGCGCGTGGTCCGTCGCGACGGTGGCGATCCGACCATCGTTCAAGGCCGCGCGCAAGGCATCGCGGTCGGCGCGTGTCTTGACGGCAGGATTGCACTTTATACGAGTGCCCAAGCGCTTATAATCTTCGTCGCAGAAAAGCAAGTGCGGGAGGCAGGCCTCCGCCGTAATCCGCCGGCCGGATGGGGCAAAGAACTCCAATTCTGCGGCCGTCGACAAATGCGCTACGTGCAGCCGCGTCCCATATTCGTTGGCGAGTTGCACAGCCAAGCGCGTCGACTCCACACAAGCGGCTTCGGAGCGAATAAGTGGGTGATACGAGACGTCAGGATCAGCTCCAAACTTCTCCTTATAAGCTTTCATATTCGCGGAGATGGTCGGCGTGTCCTCGCAATGCGTCACGAGGATCGTCGGACTGTTTGCAAAGACGCGGCGTAAAGCCTCCGCGTCGTCAACCAGCATATTTCCGGTCGAAGCGCCCATAAAAAGTTTCACGCCGGCAATGCTCCGCGTATCCAGTTGGGGCAAGGCGTCGGCATTGTCCAATGTGGCGCCAAAAAAGAAGCCATAATTAACGTGGCATTTCGACGCTGCGATCGCTTGCTTTTGTTCGAGCGCCTCCGGCGTCGTTGTGGTAGGTAACGTATTGGGCATATCGAGCACCGTAGTCACGCCACCGGCCGCTGCGGCCAAACTTTCGGTATGAAAATCTGCTTTTGCCGTCAGTCCGGGTTCACGGAAGTGAACGTGTTCATCGATTACGCCGGGCAGGATGTAAGCCCCATCGAGGTCAACCGTCTCTTGCGGCGGAATAGTGGGCTGCGCATCGCGCCCCTCCAAGATTTGCTCGATGCGGTCGTTGTCAATGAGCATCGCGCCCAAGAATTGGCGACCCTCGTTGACGAGTATCGCGTTTTTAAGTAAGATTCGTCTGTGCATAAGTCTGATCTGATTTCGTGTAAGCCAAGATGGCGTTCAAGCGTAGCAGGAAAACGAGCGTCGGCAGCCGAATTATCCCGACCGCCGACGCACGTTTTATGCTTTGCGAGCCTTGATTTTTCCACTCATAGCCGCCCAGCGCAAGCGCATAACGCCAAACAGCGCCTCGCCGAATATTCCGCCGCTCATTTTGCTTGTTCCTTCGCGGCGGTTGACAAAAATTACAGGCACTTCCTTTATCTTAAAGCCCAACTTATATGCAGTAAATTTCATCTCGATCTGAAAGCGTAGCCCTTGAATCGGATTGCGTCAAGGTCCACCGTTTCTAAGACGCGCCGACGATAACATTTGAAGCCGGCAGTCGTATCTCTCACGGGAATACCTGTGACAAACTGCACATAACGCGAGGCATAATAACTCATAAGGACGCGTCCCATAGGCCAATTGACCACGTTCACGCCGCTCACATAGCGCGAGCCGACGGCCACATCAAAGCCCTCGTCGGAGCAAGCGTGGTAGAGGCGCGGCAAGTCTTCAGGATTATGACTGAAGTCGGCATCCATTTCAAAGACGAAGTCATAGCCGTGCTCCAGCGCCCACTTGAAGCCGCAGATGTAAGCCGTTCCCAGCCCGAGTTTCCCCTGCCGTTCGACCAGAAATAGTCTGCCGGCAAATTCAGCCTCCATCAAGCCTTTCACGATTGACGCCGTCCCATCGGGCGAGCCATCGTCGATGATCAAGATGTGAAACGACTTAGGTAGCGCAAAGACGGCGCGTATGATCTTTTCGATATTTTCCTTCTCGTTGTATGTGGGAATGATAACAATGCTGTCGCTTTCCTTCATAACCTTATTAGCTGCTTAGAATATGCGGCGAAGTTAGCCATATTCCCGCAAAACGGCCCTATGAGATTGCATATTTATACCCACAAATCAGCTTTTTTTCATCTTTTTCTCCCGTTTGGAAAGTCAAATAAAAAGGAAAGCCGTAACTTCGTCGCCTAATTTTATGTTAAAACTACTTATGAAAAAGTTTTTGATCCTTGCTGCGTTCCTGCTTCCTTTGGCAAGCGTTGCGCAGCAGTACAAGGTAACAGGAAAAGTGCCCACTAAGACGAAAGTTTACCTCTTCCGCACGCCCGGTTTTGTCAAAGAGCAGGCCGACAGCGTCGTAGCCAAGAACGGCACGTTCACATTTACGGGTACAACGACGCAACCCGAACTCTACTACATCGTAAAGAAAGCGGCGAAGGCCGGACAGCCGGCTACGATTGTTCCCATCGTGGCCGACGGAAACGTCGTGGTAGATTTTACGACCGAGACGCCAAGCGGCACTGCTGAAAACGACGCGCTCAAAGCTGCCTTGATGCAGACCAAGCCCTTTGCTCAAGGTCTGAGGGCCGTAGAAAAACAATTTGAAGACCTCGAATTGTCAGGCAAAGAGCCATCGGAGGCCGAGCTGACCAAGTTGGCCGACAGTTATGAGCAAGCGCAAGCCTTAATGATTGAAGCGGTGGCGGCAATCTGCAAGAACAATATGGATAAGACTTATCCGGCCTATTTCATAATCGACTATTATTCGCTGATCGAAAAACCTACGCTTTACAAGTTTTATGATGAAAAGGCGAAATTTATGCAACCCTCCGCAACATCCCACGTCAGCCAACTCATAGAAGGCTGGAAGCGCCGCGAGCCGGGCCAAAGATTTACCAACTTTGAGATGGAGGACCTCAACGGGGAAACCCACAAACTCTCCGACTATGTTGGTAAGGGCAACTATGTGCTTGTAGACTTCTGGGCGTCATGGTGCGGCCCCTGCCGTCGAGAAATGCCTAACGTAAAGGCTCTTTATGATAAGTATCACGCACAAGGTTTCGACGTTGTCGGCGTTTCATTCGACAGCGACAAGACTGCTTGGCAGACTGCCGTGAAGAAATGGAACTGCCCTGGGCGCAAATCTCCGACTTAAAAGGATGGCGCAGCAAGGCTGCAAGCGTGTATGGCATCAACAGTATCCCATCTACCCTCCTCATAGATCCGCAGGGCAAGATCATAGCTACAGATCTGCACGGTGAAGAATTGGAGACACAATTGAATACTATTTATGAGAAGAGCGATGTAGCCTCGTTGCCCAACAAATAAGCCGATCAACAGCATCGACAAAACGCAAACAACGTAACAAGCCGAGCCGCGGAAGTTCTTTCCGGCTCGGCTTTCGCTTTGCTTTCTCGGCGCCGCATCGGCCTTTTGCGAGGCTCCCGCTCCCCATCGGTTAAGGCCTAACGTCCGCGCTACTCGTTTGCGCTCACGACAAAAAAGGTTTCAGCTCACGATAAAAAAGGCTTACGCTCGTGATGAAAAAGGTTTCACCTCACGAGAACACACTCCGCCAACTTGTCGGCAAGGGTTGAAAAACCGGTGTAAGGCCTTTAGAGTTACAACTCTTCTTGCATGTTCTCCAAAGATTATCAATCAATTACGAGTTTAAGCCGACAGTCATCAGCAGGATATGCCCTTAAAAGAAAAACAAGAGAAACGGAAAAAGCCCCTTTAGCGAGCGCAGTTGAGGAGCGGAGGAGCAACTGAGCGAGCAGCGCTATGCAAGGCTATATCTAAGCCTGCAAAGACCGAACGAACGAAGCGCCGCACGGGCCTCAAATGCCCATTATTCCCGAACTCATCACGCCATTTTGCGAGCCGGCGTGGCAGGAATCGACTACGGAGGGCGGCAGCTGCGTAAAGGTTTGACCGTATTTGCTTTGCACTCTGTTTCGTTTACACTACCTTTGCAAGCAAATTTGACCTCGGCAATGCATCATTTTAGCGGCTTACTTTTCATCTTCATCTGGCTCTTGACGACTCCGATTACGGCGTCAGCACAGCAGTCGGCCGATTTTGGAAAGGGCACAAAGCAAAATGAAATCGGGCCGAAGGTGGATGAAAAAACAAGTGTAGACAGCTTCGTTATCAGCCTTTTGACCTGCACAGCCGGACAAAAAACTTACGAACTTTACGGGCACTCGGCGCTACGCGTGAAAAACGTGAAGACCAACGAAGACTTGGTTTACAACTATGGCGTGTTCTCCTTTTCTAAGCCCAATTTCACGTGGCGTTTTATGTTGGGACAAACGGATTATACGGTCGGCGTCGTGCCGACCCCCTACTTCATCGCCGAATACGTAGACAACGGGCGGAGCATCAGAGAGCAAGTGCTCGCTTTGCGCCCCGCAGAAGCTGCTCGCTTGGTCGAGGCGCTGCGCAAAAACGCGGCTGAGCCCGATTGGACGTATCGCTATAATTTTCTGGGAGACAATTGCGCTTCGCGCTTGGTCGTTATGATCGAACAGGCACTGGATGGACGCCTCGAACTGCCCCCTGAAAAGCAACGCACGACGTTTCGTGATATTATTCACAGTTGCGTGACGCCGGAAAACCCTTGGGATCGCTTCGGACAGGACATCATTCTGGGCTGCGCCGTAGATACGCCGCTGACCTCGCGCGCCGAATTGGCCTTTCCTTTTTATACGGAAAGCATTTTGCGCCGTGCAGCCGTTGTCAGAGGCTCGGGTGAGCGCCAAGTCTTGGTTTCGCACGATGGCTATTTGGTGGAAGTAACGCCCAGAGCGACCAAAACAACGCCTTTCTTCACGCCGCTGAAAGCCGTATGGCTTCTGCTCTTTTTAGCTTGCGCGGCCGCATGGGCCGAACACAAACGGCGATGGACGCTGCTCGGTCGGTTGCTCGACGATTTCTTGATGTTGGTGACGGGCTTGGCGGGCTGCTTGGTCTTCCTCTTATTCTTCTTCTCCGAACATCCGGCCGTCGACTCCAATTGGCTGATCGTTTGGCTCAATCCGCTGCCTTTGCTGTTCTTGCCGTGGAAGATTTGGCGCGATAGGAAAGGAAGAAGCGATTTTTATACCCCCTACGTCGACTTGTTTTTAGTCGTTTACCTCTTGATTTCGGCATTCTTTCAACAATATCCGCCGGAAATTTATATTTTGGCAAGTGTCTTGTTAGTACGCGGCCTGTCATTGTACTCCCTACAGCGCAACGGAAGAAATAAATCTTGCGCCGGACAAAAAAAAATATATCCCATCAACATGGATAATTCTCGCCACCGCTTCATTGTCTCCTTGCTGGCCGTGCTCACAACGCTGTCGGCCGCTGAGGCAATCCCGACTGCCGGCGCACGCCCCGCACCGAAGTTGGTGGTCAACATATTGGTGGATCGTTTGCGTTCCGACTATCTGAACGCTTTCCTACCCCTCTACGGCGAAGATGGCTTCAAACGCTTGCTCAATCAAGGTTTGGTCTATTCGCAAGCAGAATCGACTGCCCTACCTACAGACATGGCCACGGCGGCGGCTGACATCGCCACCGGCACGAGCGCTTCCGATCACGGCATCATAGGCCTACGTCGCTTGGATCGCACTACGCTACGCCCCGTAGGCTGCGTAGACGACAAGAACTTTACCGGCATCAACACCTCGACAGCTTCGAGTCCGCAATACTTGGCCGTATCGACCATCGGCGACGAACTGAAGGCTGCGACGGAGGGTAAAGCGCTCGTTTATGCCATCGCACCTTTCCGCGAGGCGGCCATTCTGACGGCCGGACACGCGGCTGACGGCGCGGTATGGATCGATGACGCGACGGGACAGTGGTGCTCTACGCAATACTACGGCGCTATGCCCGCTTGGGTCAACGTGCGCAACAGCACGGCGAGTCCGGCGATGCAAATAAAAGGACTGACGTGGAAGCCTTCCTCTCCTTTGGTGGGCAATTTCAGTTATTTCTTGTCGGGCGGTATGAAGCGGCCGTTCTCCCATAAGTTTGTGGGCGACGAACGTTTCTGCTTATACAAGACGAGCGGACTCGTCAATGAGGAAGTGGCGCGGTTAGCGGAGCAATGCCTTTCGGCAACGTCAATCGGCACAGATGCGCTGACGGATTATCTGGCCCTGACGCTCTACGCGGGCAACTTTAACCACCGACCGGCGTCGGCTGCGCCGATGGAATTGCAAGATACTTACGTGCGCTTGGACCAAGCGCTGGCGAAAATCTTGGCGGCGGTGGAGCAAAAGGTGGGGCTTGACAACACTTTATTCGTACTGACTTCGACCGGTACGGAAGATGAGGAAAACGAAGATTTAAACAAATACAAGATACCGGGCGGAACGTTTGACGTAAAACGGTCTGTCTCGTTGCTAAATATGTATCTCTCGGCCGTTTATGGGCAGGGACAATACATAAGAAAGCTGCTTAGGCACTCAACTTTACTTGGATCGAAAATTGTTGGAGCGCCGACAGCTGAATTTGAGCAACGTTCTTGAACACATTCAGGACTTCCTGCTGCAATTGGAGGGCGTGAAGGATGTGTATACTTCACAACGTCTGCTGCAAGGCGCATGGACACCGGGCATAAACAAGGTGCGAAATGGGTATAATCCGCGCTTCTCGGGCGACGTTTATATTGAGGTGGCACCGGGCTGGCGCTACGTGAATGCAGACACGCACGAAAATCAATTGGTGCGCGCGTCGTATGTACCTTTCCCGATTATCTTCTTCGGTTATGGCGTTGCCGCCGGACAAATAGGGACGCCCGTGACGGTAGACTACATCGCGCCGACGCTCTCGCAAGCTATGCGCATTCGAGCGCCGAATGCTTGCAAACTTGCTCCGTTGAAAATCAATTAAACTTTTATTCTTCTCCGCTATGCTCGGGTATACATACTATATATAATGTGTGGCACGCGGCGGAAACTCAAAATTAGAACTCATATACTACAATGGATATAATACAATTCCTACAAAAACTTTTCGGCAATAAGTCGCAGCGCGATATGAAATTGATTCAACCCTTTGTCGAAAAGATTAAAGCCGTCTATCCTACGATTGACGAACTGGATGATGACGCTTTGCGCGCAAAGACAAAGGAGTTGCAAGAGAAAGTGCAACACTCGGCCGATGATATTAAAGAGAAAATCAACGAACTGAAAGGAAAGGTCGAAGAAACACCTATCGAAAACCGCGAAACTATTTTCACGCAAATCGATAAGTTGGAGAAAGATGTCCTCGAACGCTTTGAAAGGCCCTCGATGAGGTGATGCCTGAAGCATTCTCCATAGTGAAGTCTACGGCAAGGCGCTTTGCTGAAAACGAAACCATTACTGTCGAAGCTACAGACTTTGATCGTGATTTGGCAGCCACACACGACTTCGTACAAATCGAAGGCGACAAGGCGATTTATCAAAACCACTGGATGGCCGGCGGCAACGAGGTTACTTGGAATATGGTGCATTATGACGTGCAGCTGTTTGGTGGCGTCGTTTTGCACCAAGGTAAGATTGCGGAAATGGCAACGGGTGAAGGTAAAACGCTGGTGGCTACGCTGCCGGTCTTCCTCAATGCGCTCACAGGCAATGGTGTGCACGTCGTAACGGTCAATGATTACTTGGCAAAGCGTGACTCGGAATGGATGGGTCCGCTTTATATGTTCCATGGTTTGAGTGTCGATTGTATAGATAAGCACCAGCCGAACTCAGATGCGCGCCGCAATGCGTACCGCGCTGATATTACTTTCGGAACAAACAACGAATTTGGTTTCGATTACCTTCGTGATAATATGGCGATGAGTCCGACGGATCTCGTACAGCGCGGCCATAATTATGCCATCGTCGATGAGGTCGACTCTGTCTTGATTGATGATGCGCGTACGCCGTTGATCATTTCCGGACCTGTGCCTAAAGGCGACGATCAAATGTATGAACTCTACCAGCCTTTGATTGAAAAGTTGGTAGGTGTACAGCGCCAATACGCAACGAAGTTGCTTTCGGAGGCTAAAACGCTCATCGCAACCGGTGAAAAGGATAAAGTGGACGAAGGATTCCTACAATTGTTCCGCAGCCATAAGGCTTGCCGAAGAACAAGCCACTTATTAAGTTCTTGAGTGAGCCTGGTATTAAAGTTGGCTTGCTGAAGACGGAAGAGATCTATATGGAGAACAACAACAAGCGTATGCCCGAAGCTGTGGAGCCGCTTTACTTTGTTGTAGATGAGAAAATGAACTCCGTAGACTTGACCGACAAGGGTAATGCTTGGCTGGCTAAAGAGGTGAACGATGATAAGCTCTTCATCTTGCCGGATATTGCAGCCGAAATGTCGGCTTTGGAAGCAGACACTTCGCTCTCAGACGAGGAGCGTATAGAAAAGAAGGACCGTCTTTTGTCTGAATATGCTGTACAGAGCGATCGTGTCCATACGATCCTGCAATTGCTCAAGGCCTACTCCATGTTTAATAATAACGAGGAGTATGTCGTGATGGATGGTCAAGTTAAGATCGTCGACGAGCAGACCGGCCGTATTATGGAAGGCCGCCGCTGGAGCGAAGGATTGCATCAGGCGGTCGAAGCTAAAGAGCACGTGAAGGTGGAAGCTGCAACGCAAACCTTTGCAACCATTACGCTGCAAAACTACTTCCGTATGTATCACAAGCTATCCGGTATGACGGGTACGGCATCAACAGAAGCCGGCGAGTTGTGGAACATTTACAAGCTTGATGTCGTGGAGATTCCGACGAACCGTCCGATTCAACGCAATGATATGAATGATCGCGTTTACCGCACACAACGCGAAAAATATGGAGCTGTGATTGCCGAGATCGAAAAGATGCGTTTGGCAGGCCGTCCGTGTTTGGTGGGTACATCGAGCGTTGAGATTTCAGAATTACTGGGCCGTATGCTGACGCTTCGCCATATACCTCACAACATCCTGAATGCAAAATTGCACCAGCAGGAGGCGCAAGTCGTAGCGCAAGCCGGACAAAGCAGACTCGGAAAGGTGATGATCACGGACGAAAACGGCAATAGCCGCGAAAAAGAGCGCATGCTGGGCGCCGTAACGATTGCCACGAACATGGCAGGTCGCGGTACGGACATCAAACTCAGCGACGAGGTGCGCAAAGCCGGCGGTTTGGCAATCATCGGCACTGAGCGTCACGACAGCCGCCGCGTCGATCGGCAGTTGCGCGGCCGTGCCGGACGTCAAGGAGACCCGGGTTCATCCGTCTTCTTCGTATCTTTGGAAGACCACTTAATGCGTCTCTTCGCCAACGATCGCATTGCCCGCATTATGGACAAGCTCGGTTTCAAGGATGGCGAGATGATCGAGGCCAAGATGATAAACAACAGCATCGAGCGCGCCCAAAAGAAGAAAGAAGAGAACAACTTCGGTATCCGTAAGCGCTTGTTGGAGTATGATGATGTGATGAACAAGCAACGTACAGTCATCTACGAGAAGCGCCACCACGCTTTGATGGGCGAACGTATCGGAATGGATATCTCAAATATGATTTGGGATCGTGTAATAGAAATAATTGAGCACAACGACTACGCAGGTTGCAAGGAGCAGTTCCTCGATATTATGGCGATGGAAGTACCCTTCACGGAGAAAGAGAAGGATACGCTGAAGCGCGACGAGCTCTACGAGAAATCATTCCAAGCTGCTCTTGACAACCTCAAGCGCCGCACGGATCGTATGGCTGATGTTGCCACACCGGTTATCAAGAAGGTTTACGAAGAGCAAGGCGAGCAGTTTGAAAACATCCTTGTCCCCGTCTCCGATGGCCGTTTGGTCTACAACATTCGCACGAATCTCAAAGAAGCTTACGAAACGAACAGCAAAGCCGTTGTTCGCGACTTCGAAAAGGCTATCTTATTGCACAACATCGACGATGCTTGGAAGGAGAACCTCCGCGCCTTGGACGATTTGAAGAAGAGTGTGCAGAATGCAAGTTACGAGCAGAAAGACCCGCTCTTGGTGTTCAAACTTGAAAGTGTGAAACTCTTCGATGAAATGGTCAACAAGATCAACAACGAAACGGTTTCTACCTTGATGCGCTGCCAAATTCCTGTACAGGAAACGCAAGACGTAAAAGAAGCAGCGCCCGAGCAGCGCACGCAGCAGCAGTATCAGGAAAACAGAGGCGAAGATCCCTTGGCTGACCCCGATCAGCAGGCAGCAGCCAACCAAGATACGCGCCAAACGCCCAAACAACAGACGCCGATCGTAAAAGAAAAGATGCCGGGACGCAACGATCCGTGTCCCTGCGGCAGTGGTAAAAAATTCAAGAATTGCCACGGCAGAGGCCTTGTCTAAGCAGGCTCTCTCATAGTTTATAAAACCTCCCGCCAACAACAAGACGGGAGGTTTTTACATCTTGAAAAAGCGTAGCAAACCCTACCGTGAGCAGCTTACCGCATCGCTTTCTGCCGTCTTGTTTCTTTTATTCCTACACGCCATTCTTTTCCGTAAAAGCCTTATTCTTCAAAGAGAAAGATTATTTTTGCATTTGCCGATATGCATACGGAAAATAAGATTAAGCCATTCGAGCAATGAAAGTATTCCTTCTGTCAGGCCTTTGCGCCCTATCCATCGCCAGCAGCCCTCCTCCCAAGAAGGTAGCCGCCAATCGCGCTTTACTCGGCGATCGTCTGGTTAATGAGAAGACGTTTACGGATCAAGTAAATGCCTCTTGCGGTTCGGGGGCGACAAACTGCGTGCTTGAACGACTGACGACAAACTACTATCAGTTATTTTCCCATTCGCCAAAATGGGTGATGCCATTGGATGACATGGCGCATAGCTTATCGCTCAGGACTTATCAAAAGCAGAACATTACGGAAGAGCACATACAAACTTATGCCGTGTTAATGGCCAATAAGTTGGCTGTCGACTCCATCTTGTGCTATGAATATTACAACAATGCCGATGCGCTTTCCTGCTACGAACAACTCTACTACATCGACATCGGTCAGCGCAAGATTCGGACGGTAATGCTGACTTACGATGAAGAGAGTACGACGGCCGATAGCGCACGAATCTACACCATAGACTTAAAGGCCGAGCATTTTCAGCAAGAAATGAACCACGACAATAAACACCCAAAAACCGACAACCGATGAAGAAATATGGCTTACTGAGCGTGCTCCTCCTTTGTCTCACAGCCTGCTCCGCCCCTCGCCAAGCGGAAAAAGCAGCATCGAGAAACGCAATCGTTTGGACAAACCAATTAGTCGAACCGCTCTTAGTCTTTGACAACTCGGTCATATCCTACCGATTGAAACCCAAGTATAGACGACGCGCCGTCCCCTTTTCTGCGGCTGAAAAGGCATTGCCACTCAAGGGAGATACTTACAACTACGACCTGAACAGCCTTGACGGGCGCTATTACACGGTAGCCGAACGCAAAGACAAAAATGGCTACGACTACAAACTCATTGTCTATAACGCAGGTGGCGATAATGACACGGAAATCCTGGTTACGCAGTTGATTTCCTACAAGCAAGGAAAGCCCATCGACGCGTTGCTTTTGGAGTTGAACTTTACCTTTGAAATAGCGTACTCATCACGCTACATCGTCGACAACAAATCGATTCGGATAGATCAATATGCCATTAACGGCCTCCAATGTTCGGAAGATGGAGACATAATCGGCACCAAGGAAGTTCCGGATTCTACAGTCTGGCGTCTCGTTTATCACATCAAAGACGGGCAATTCATGCCGGCATCTATACGGCGAATAAAATGAGCGCCCAATAAGCTAAGCCAAGGGCTGCAACAAAGCCTCAGCGACAAGCATTCGCACCACGCAGGTAGGAAGTGTGCCATACGGCGACTTCCTGCCTTTATTTATATCCCCATTTTTTGCAGCTCTTCTGTTGATAAGGGCACATCTGGTACGCAACGACAGCCACTATGCCCTCATTTCGGTATGCGTTTCGCTGCTTTCGTTTTCGTTTGGCGGCAGCAAACCATTGTTTGGTGGGAGCAAACTATCGTTTGGTGGGGTCAAACCATCGTTTGGTGGGAGCAAACAATGGCACGAGAAGAAAAGAACAGCAGCATAGCAGCAGTTGTCGTGCAATTTGTTGTCCCTTAGTCGCGATTTACCAAGGTCAAAAAAAAATTGTGAGAGAAAAGGAAACGAAAACAAGAGAGGCGGCCAAACCATTGCGAAAAAGAGCATTGCAGGCAAGCAAGACGCAAAAAAAATCGGCCACTACGAGCCGAAGATTCGTAGGTAAGGCTTGCGATAGGCAACCTTACACCATTATATATAAGCGGTATGGATCAAAAATGGGGAAATCAATGGCGCTACAACAGCATAGCGAGAGGGCTTGGCCGAATGCTCCGCACCTTTAGCCGGCGTAAAGCGCAAAAATAGCAGGCGTCTTGCCCAAATCGGGCAGACCCGTTTGGCGCCATTGGCGAAGAGTGCGCGTGCAAATCCACTCTTGCGGCGTCGTAATGCCCGCCGCTATGCACAGGCGCGTAGTCGGCTGGCAGGCTTGCAAGACATCGGCAAAAAGGCGCGCATTGCGATAAGGCGTTTCTATGAACAACTGCGTGCGGCGCTCGTTGCGCGATTGGCTTTCCAAGTGTTTCAAGCACCGTTGTCGCTCCGCGCCGTCAATGGGCAAGTAGCCGTTGAAGGCAAAGCTTTGCCCGTTGAAGCCTGACGCCATCACGGCCAAAATAATCGACGACGGGCCGACCAATGGTACCACTTTCAAACCTTCGCGTTGGGCCAAGGCTACAATATCTGCACCCGGGTCGGCCACGGCCGGACACCCCGCTTCGCTCAATACGCCCATCGGTTTCCCTTCGCGGAGCGGCTGAAGATAACGCTTGAAGGCAGCGGCGTCGGCGTGCTTCCCCATCGGGTAAAACTCGCACGCGTCGATGTCAAACGTGCGATCGGCGCGGCGGAGAAACCGGCGAGCGGTGCGAATCTCTTCTACGATAAAATGGCGAATGGAACTTAGCAACGCTATATTGTAAGCGGGCAGCACGCGGTCGCACGGCGTATCGCCCAAAAGCGTCGGGAGCAAATAAAGTGCCGGCTCAAGCGCTTGCGAAGGGGTCTGTGTCTCGTTCATTGGTAGATGGTAACTTAAAATATCAGCGATCGGCCTCTGCCGGAAAGAAGCGGCGCAAATCATCGAAGCGCTTGCAGCCCTTAATATAAAAGAGGTATAGCAAACTGCCCGACAATTGCTGCGGAATAGTTTGCACGACGGCGCAGCGCAAGTTCTCTTCTCGCTGCGCAGTGAAACTCGGGCGCAAACGCTTAAACTCGCGTCGGGCTTTGACGACGGCGCGTGCGTTGGCAGCGTGACCCGTCAGCAGATATTTCAACGCAGCGATATAATCCAAGCATCGGCGGCGGCGCATTACGGGGCGCAAATCGGCGGCCGGCAGGTTCTTATAAAGCATCAACAAGTTGTTGCGAAAGTTGAGGAAAGTCTTGCGCGGGTGTTCCATAGCCAAAGTGCCGCCCCCCACGTGGTAGACGACGCTTTGCGGAATGCAGACCACTTTTCTTCCGCGCGCATTCAGGCGCCAACAGAGGTCGATCTCTTCCATATGGGCAAAGAAGCGCTCATCAAGCCCTCCGGCCGACAGCCAATCAGCGCGGCGAATCATCAAAGCAGCACCCGTCGCCCAAATACGGAACGGATGTGGTCATATTGCCCGTCGTCGCGCTCGATCACCGAAAAGACGCGTCCGCGACAAAAAGGATAACCATAGCGATCCAGATATCCGCCCGCCGCACCGGCATATTCAAACTCCTCAGGGCGACGCTGCGCGCGAAGTTTGGGTTGGCAAGCAGCCACTTCGGGGTGCGCGTCCATATAATCCAAGAGCGGACGGAGCCAAGCAGGCGTCACTTCGACGTCAGAATTGAGCAGGAGCAAATATTTTGCGTCAATCTGCGCCAAAGCCCTGTTGTAGCCGCCCGTAAATCCGTAGTTGCGGTCCAAAGTCAGGACACGCACGGTGGGAAATTCGTCGCGCAAAAGCTGCAAACTGTCGTCCGTCGAACCATTGTCGGCTACGATTACTTCGGCTTCAGCACTCGAATGCGCCACTACGGAGGGCAGAAAGCGGCGCAACATTGCAGCACCGTTCCAATTGAGAATAACGACGGCTATGGGTTTACTAAGATTCATAAAACTGCGATAAAGAAAATCATTGCCGGGCGGCAGACGTGGTCAGAAAAGAGATAAGCATCACAAAACTACAGTGAGCGATTCCTCATCTGCGGTAAAGTCGCCCAAACGTACGCGCTGGATGGTGTTGTCGGCGCTTTGCCCGCCCTCGACGCGGATGTAATTGTCCGTAAATCCGTGTAAGGGGCGCCCTTCTTTGGAATGCTCCCACAAACGGGGCGCTCCGTGCCGATGAATCGACGGAAGAAAGCCTTACGCTTCTCCTCCGAAAGCGCCAACAAGCGCTTACTGCGGGCTTGCTTGGTTTGCGCATCCACAACGTGAGGGATCTGAAGCGCCTGCGTACCAGGGCGCTCGGAATAACTGAACACGTGAAGGCGGGATATATCTATGTCTTCGATAAACTTGTAGGCGTCTTCAAAGAAGGCATCCGTCTCGCCGCGTGTGCCGACAATCACGTCCACACCAATGAAGGCGTCGGGAATTGCTGCGCGCACCTTTTCGATCTTACGACGGAAGAGTTCCGTATCGTAACGCCGCCGCATCAGGCGCAAGACATCGTCACTACCACTCTGAAGCGGGATATGAAAATGCGGCATAAAGGCACGCGATTGCGCACAGAAGTCGATTATTTCGTCCGTCAGCAGATTAGGTTCGATAGAACTGATGCGATAACGCTCAATGCCTTTCACGCGGTCAAGCGCCTGAATGAGCTGGAAAAAGGTTTCGCCCGTGCTGCGCCCAAAATCGCCGGTGTTAACGCCGGTCAGGACAATTTCTTTGCCGCCTTCGGCCGCCACAGCTTCAGCTTGGCCGACGAGCGACGCAATCGTCCCGTTTCGACTTCGACCTCTGGCGAGCGGAATCGTGCAATACGTGCAATAATAGTTGCATCCGTCCTGCACTTTGAGAAAGTATCGCGTGCGATCGCCTTTGCTGCACGACGGCACGAACGTGCGTACGTCTCGCGTGGGCAAAGCTATGGCAGCGTGGATGTTTTCTCCCTTCTCCAAGGCCTGACGCTGAGCGAGTCCTTCTCGGATATAGTGCACGACGTCTCCTTTTTGCTCCATTCCGATGACCAAGTCGACGCCCGGAAAGCGTGCTATCTTCTCCGGCTGTAGCTGCGCATAGCAACCCAAGACGACGACGAAGGCGTCAGGGTGCTCTCGCGTAAGGCGGTGTATAGCTTGGCGGCATTTATGGTCGGCCACGTCGGTCACACTACACGTATTGACGATGCAGATGTCGGCCGTTTCGCCGGCTTCGGCCGGCGAAACGCCGTAGCGGGACAAGGTATCGCGCAAAGAAGACGTTTCGGCGAAATTCAACTTACAACCCAGCGTTTGAAAGGCCGCTTTTTTGCCGGCCAAAAGGCTATCTTTGGCGTAGTGAAGCGTTTGATTGCCCAAGGCTATATCCGTATTTTTATCTTCTATATTCATTGTTTTGTCATCCGTTCGGCAATTGGGAATAGCCAGGTTCAACTCCCAAAATGCCGAATTGTAGCTGCGAAGATACAAATTTTCAACAGAAGGGCCGCATTTCTAATCCCCCATCGCACAGCGTCCTGCGGCAGAGGCCTGCGCCCGACCCGCCCTCGCGCCGGGTTTCTCTTTGAGTGACCTATACACATTATATATATATAAAGGCGGCAAGGGCGACTACAGAGGGAGGAATCGAGGCTTAAAAGAGGCCGTTTCTATACGCCTTTGGTCACATTTTAGAGGGAGAGAATCGCTATTATTATTGCACACTTCCTACTATAAGTGGGAAATAAAGTTGGCAAAATCGCAAAAATGTGTTAAATCGCCGTTGAAGGACGCAAAAAAGAGCACGTTTCATTTGGACTACTTCAAAAAGTCCGTACTTTTGCATCGTTTTAATAAAGGCAATTGATTGTTTTACTTAAAAATTAAAAGACCAATGAAAAAGTTAGTTTTCATGCTCGTAGCTTTCGCAGCTGTTTCTTTCGCTTCTTGCGGTAACAAAACTGAAAATGCAGGTACAAAAGACAGCGATTCTGCTGCTCAAATGACTGACACTACAGTTAAAGACAGCGCTGCTGCTCATGCTGACTCTGCTGCTGCTCCTGCAGCTGCTGACTCTGCTGCTCAGCCGAAGGCTTAAGCATAGACAAGTCAAAAGAAAAAAAGCCTGTGGGTATTTACCTGCAGGCTCTTTTTGTATCCGGTCGGGCGAGTGGCAACAGGCGATTCGGCCGACTTGATTTTGATGATGCGGCGTGCGAACTGAAGGGGCGTGCGCTGCTTTGTTTTTGACGACAAAAGGGACGAGGATGATTCGCGCCGGATTCAGACTGTGAAAAGTTCACAGGAAACGACTGAAGCATAACCATTTGGAAGTTCTTCGGCCCACGGCTGAGGTTTTTTATCACGAGAAAAAAGGCTTGCGCTCGTGATAAAAAAGGCTTCACCTCACGAGCGCAAGCCCTTTTCGTCGTGAGCGCAAGGGGCGTGAACTGACGCTGCTTGTATGGTAACGAGGAGAACGCATTGCCCTAAGACTACTTTGTCCGTTTACCTTAGGCTTCTACGCGGCGCGGTATCAGTTGTGCGCAAGTCAGCGTGGGCTGTCAGCAAGAAACAAAAAGTGCGAGGCAAGCCCAAGCCTGCCTCGCACGCGTTTATCCTTTTCCCCACGATCGCACTGCTGCCAACTGCGACGTTTGCAACAGGGCGAAAGGGAGCGTTTTACAAATTATCGAAGAAGAATTGCGTCATGCGCTCATAGAGATGCAAGCGCGTGTTGCCGCCATTGATAAAGTGGTTGCGGTTGGTGTAGATTTGCATCTGAAATTGCTTATTGGCCTGTACCAAAGCTTCAGAGTATTCGGTACAATTGCGGTAGTGTACATTGTCGTCGGCCGTACCGTGAACGAGCAATAAGGCACCGTGCAACTTGGAAGCGCGATTGATGGGGTTGATATCGTAGCCCGGATTTTCTTTGGGCGTGCGCATATAACGTTCCGTATAGACGGTATCGTAATATTTCCAATTAGACGGGGCGGCCACTGCGACACCGGCTTTGAAAACAGGGGCGCCCCTCACTCATAGCCATCAACGTATTGAAGCCGCCAAAGCTCCATCCCCAGATGCCGATGCGACTTCCGTCGACGTAAGGTAGAGATGAGAGATAAACGGCGGTCTCTACTTGGTCCTTAGCCTCTTGTTCGCCCAAGCGAAGGTAGGTGCACTTCTCAAAAATCTGCACCGCGGAAGCCTGTGCCTCGACCATCGACGCAGACAAAGATGTAGCCGTTTTGCGCCATATAAGACTCAAACAAGCCGCCGCCGTAAGAACCGATCGACCAGGCGTCTTTTTACCTCTTGCGAACCGGGGCCGCTGTATTGATACATAATGACGGGATATTTTTTTGAGGGGTCGAAGTTGCGCGGCTTCACCATCCAGCCGTTGAGCGAAACGCCGTCGGGCGTCGTAAAGGAGAAGAGCTCTTTCGTACCGACCTTATCAGCCACGCGCTGCTTGAGTTCGGCGTTGTCAACAAGCGTTGTCAGCGTCTTGCCGTTAGCATCGCAAAGCGTGGTGATGGGGGGCGTTGTCAGATTAGAATAGACGTTGAGGAAATACTTGAAATTCGTGGAAAAAAAGTGGCGGCATTCGTGCCCACCTGCGTAGAAAGGCGGCGCGTTTTACCGTTCTTTTTCAGCTACATATACGGCCCTGCGCAACGGACTTTCAGCTGCGCTCTGGTAGTAAGTGCGCTCCGTTGCCGGATCGTAGCCATAAAAAAGTCGTCACGTCGTAATCGCCGTTTGTCAGACGGCGCAATTGCGTGCCGTTGAGGTCATATAGATACAGCTGTTTGTAGCCCTGAGCGCTGCGAAGTCAGCACGAAGCGACCGGGATAGAAGGTCAAGTCGTTGTAAGCAGCCTCTACCAAATATTTTTTGTCCGTCTCGCGCAACACAAGTTTGGCCACGGTGGAGCGCGGATTGACCATATAGATATCCATGCGGTCTTGGTGGCGATTCAGCGTAACGACCGCCAACTTTTCAGGGTCGGAGGTGAAGCAGATGCGCGGGATGTAGCCATCGCTATCAACCGGCACGTCCATTGTGCGCGTGACGCCGGCTTTAATATCGAAACTCTTCACGCAGACGTCGGCATTTTTAGCGCCGGCCACGGGATATTTGTAGTTGTAATAGCCGGGGTATTCGTCGAATTGCTTGAGCGTGGGATAAGCGCCCTTGTATTCTTGAATGGAATAGACAGGCACTTTGCTCTCGTCGTAGCGCACCCAAGCCAGCATCTTGCTGTCGGCCGAAAAATCGAAGCTGCAGTTGGTAGAAAATTCTTCCTCGTTGACCCAATCGGGGATGCCGTTGAGCACTTCGTTGAACTTGCCGTCGGTAGTCACTTGGCTTTCGGCATTGTTGAAGAGCAACTTCACCAAGAAGAGGTTGTTGGCTCTGACGAAAGCCACCATCGTGCCGTCGGGCGAGAAGTGGGGCACTTGCTGCGGACCGCCGTCGCTCAGGCGCTCGAACTTGTTGTTTTGGATGTCGAAGATGTAATACACAGCCGTGGATGAGCGGCGATAAATCATCTTCGTCTCCGTCTGCAATAAGATTTTTGTGGCGTCGGGCGACATAATGTAGCCGTCAATGCGGGTCAAAGTGACCGGGCCGCGTGCCGTATTGCAGTCAAAGCGTGCCTACCTCTTCGCCGGTCTTGAATGAGCGGCGAATAATACGCGCGCCGTCGTCAGAGATTTGCGTGTAGGTCTCACCATCGGCTGCCGGACGAACGCCATAGATGTAATTGGGCGCATAGACGCCGTGTACGACGTCTTCCAAGCGAAGCGGTTGCGTCGTAGGCTTTTGGGCTGAAAGGCCACACCAAGCTGCGAGAGCGAGGGCGGCAGTAAGGAAGTATTTCATTTGTTGTGAATTTGTGTGCGTCATAATATAGGTGAGGCGATTTCAGAGGAAGCTGATCAACGAGAAACCCATGCCGCCGCAAAGTACGCGGATGCTGACCGCCACTTTGCGCAGGCGGCAGCAAAGGGCGAGAATGTGTCTAAAAAGTGCCTCATATATCGTAAAAATTTAGGCTAAACCTCTTGCAAAAATAAAGATTTCCAACGAATTTGCTTAGTTTTGCAGTAAACTATTACGCAACTTATTATGGAAAAGAGGCAGATCGGGACGTATAAGTTCAAGGTAGAGCCTTTTTCAGAAGACTTTACAGGACGCATAGCTTGGGGAAACTTGGGCAATATCTTACTGCGCTGCGCGCAAAAGCACGCTTCGGAGCGCAAATTCGGTTTCGGACCGACCAGTGAGGAGCAATGGAGCTGGGTATTCTCACGCTTGATTATCGAAATGGAGGATCGACCGATCGCCGATGCAGACTTTAGCGTCTCGACGTGGGCCAGCGGCGTTGTCAGACAGTTTACGACGCGCCTCTTTACCATACAAGATGCTGCCGGGCGGGAGATAGACACGCTTACAGCGTATGGGCCTTGATCGATCTGCGCACGAGGCAGCCGGTTGACTTGGCGCAGTTATCGCACTTTCAAAACGTGCTGCTCCCAACACCGGACTTCCCTATCAAAGGGCCGGGGCGCATCCGCTTAAAGCCTGAAGAAACGACTCAAGCTGTAAGCATCGGACGCGTAAGTTGCTGCGATTTGGACTCAAACGGGCACGCGAATTCGATACGATTGTTAGAAAAAGTGCTGGATCTGTTTTCTAAAGAATGGTATGAGCACAATAGGCTGCGCCGCGTGGAGATTGCTTATGCCAAAGAGACGTTTTACGATCAAGAATTGCACTTCTATAAGGCGAAACGCGAAGGTGGAGTCTACGATGTTGAGATTCACCACGCCGATGGCGCGACTGCGGTAAAGGCGCAATTGACCTTCGCGCCCATTATGCCGACAACGGGATCTTAATATGGAAGCGGCCGCTGCGCCGTACACATTATATATATAATAGGCGCGAGCCGGCGGGTGGAAAATGCGCTTTTGTTTTGCCTTTTAGCTGATTTGGGCTAACTTTGTCTGCTCAAAAGGAACTTATGAACGAAACGTTACTGCAACGAATCAAACAACGCTACGGAATTGTAGGCAACGCCGAGGGTCTTAATCGGGCCATCGACGTCGCACTTAAGATTGCGCCCGTTGATCTCTCGGTTCTCATTATGGGGGAAAACGGCGTGGGAAAGGAAATCTTTCCCCGCATCATTCATGATAATAGTGCGCGAAAGACGAAGAAGTATTTCGCCGTCAATTGTGGGGCTATTCCGGAAGGAACTATTGATTCGGAGCTCTTTGGGCACGAGAAAGGGGCTTTTACCGGCGCTGTAGAAAAACGCGAGGGCTATTTTTCCGTGGCAGATGGCGGTACGCTTTTCTTAGATGAGGTCGGCGAATTGCCCCTGCAAACGCAAGCACGCCTCCTCCGCGTCTTGGAAACCGGCGAATTTATCCCCGTCGGCTCAAGTCAGGTGAAAAAGACTGACGTGCGCATCGTTGCAGCCACGAACGTTAACATGGACCGCGCCATCAGCGATGGAAAATTCAGAGAAGACCTTTATTATCGCCTCAATTCCATACTCATAACGATTCCGCCTTTGCGTGAACGCGGCGAAGACGCGACTTTGCTCTTCCGGAAGTTTGCGCTCGATATGAGCGAGAAGTATAAAATGCCGCCCATTCGGCTTACGGAAGATGCCAAGGCAGTTTTAATGCATTATTCTTGGCCCGGCAATATCCGCCAACTGCGTAACGTCGCTGAGAATATGTCTGTGACGGCCGAAGAACGGGAGATCACGGCTGAAGTCTTGCGTCAATACATTCCCGAAGAGCGTCCGCACAACCAGTTGGTCGTCTCTGATCCGCAAGTCAAGGAGCATAGTTTCGAGAACGAGCGAGAAATTCTCTACCAAATACTTTTCGATTTGCGCCGCGATGTTTCTGAGCTAAAAAAGACCGTCAGCGAGCAACTCAAAGGCCAATCCTGCGATCTTAGTGACAGAAAGGGTTTACCGGCGTTCAATAGCCACTACGTAGATCCCCAAACTTTTGCGGAAGCAGAAGAGGTTCGCGACGCAGAAGAAGCCAAGCCAACGCTATCTCTTGAAGAGCAGGAAAGAGAAACTATTGGTCGCGTGCTAAAACAAAACAAGGGAAACCGCAAATTGACGGCTGAGCAACTGGGTATCTCGGAGCGCACGCTCTATCGCAAAATAAAAGAGTATGATTTGGAAAACTAAGTATGTCGGTCCTTTGTTGATCTTGCTCGCAACGCTTTGTTCGGGTCGTGCATCAGTTATAAATTTACCGGTGCCTCGATCGACTACGCGACAACCCACACCATACAAATAGATAACATAACCAACCGCGCTCCCTACGGATGGGCGCCGATGGAAGCTATGTTCAACAATCGTCTGCGCGACATCTACGCGAACCAGACCCGTTTGCGGCAAGTCAAGCGCAATGGAGATTTACACATTGCCGGAGAAATCACGGGCTACGATCAATTTAATAAAGGCATATCTGCTGATGGCCTTTCCTCGCAAGTGCAATTAAGAATGACCGTCAACATACGCTTCACCAACAGCAAAACGAATCAAAGTTGGGAGCGCCAATTCTCAGCTACTACGCAATATGATTCATCCCAGCAACTCTCTGCTGTGCAGGAGCGACTCGTAAAAGAGATGACCAACGATATAACCGACCAAATCTTCAACGCCACTGTGGCCGACTGGTAAAAGCAACGTGAGATTAACCGACTATCTTTCCCATCCGGAGGCGCTGGATAAACGAACGCTGTTCCAACTGCGCGAAGCCGTTGCGCGGCATCCTTACGATGCTGTCGCACGCTTATTGTTTCTCAAGAATCTTTTTTTACTCCACGACCCCTCATTTGGCGACGAACTGCGCCGCGCCGCTCTTTTTGTTCCCGATCGGAGCGTACTATACGCAATGGTCGAAGATAAAAATCGCCTATTGCAACCCATTTCTTCCTCAGTGTCAGCGAAATTCGCAAAAAGGCCGCACACAGACGCTGATCGACGATTTTATCAACAATAGCGGCACGCCTACTGTCCCCTTTCGGCGCACACCAACCCCAGCTGACGCCACGACCGACTATACAGCCATTCTCAACGAAATGGATGACATTAGCCCAGAGCCTGTTCCCGCTGCCCAAGAGTCGGATAAAAATGAGAGAAGCAAGCGTCGCGAAACGCTGGTCAACACATTCATCGAAAAGAATGATAAGATCACGCTCAAAGAAGAGCCTGAGTACACGCCCGAGCTTGCTGAAGAGGACGAAAACGGCGAAATTGGCGAAGATTTCTTCACAGAAACATTAGCGCGCATCTATATCAGACAGGGACGCTACGAGAAAGCTGCTGAAATAATACGGCGCTTAAACTTGGTTAATCCAAGAAAAAACGTTTATTTTGCAGACCAAATCCGCTTCCTCGAGAAACTAATTGTAAATAACAAACATAAAAATAAGTAGGATGTATACAGTCTTAATCATCTTAGCCGTAATTGCAGGTGTACTATTGACGCTGGTCGTCTTGATCCAAGAATCAAAAGGCGGAGGTTTAGCTTCTGGCTTCTCTGCTTCAAATGCAATTATGGGCGTGCGCAAAACTACCGACTTCATTGAGAAGTCTACGTGGACATTAGCTGCATTATTAGTCATCTTCAGCGTAGCCTCTACCTTCTTTGAGCCAAAGCAAGATAAGGCCATCAACGTTGTGACCAATATGCAGACCACTCCGGCGCCCCAAACGCTGCCCGGCCGGCCCGCAGGTGGCGGTGCGCCGACAGCACCCGCACAGTAAACCCACAAAGGAAGAGGCCTCCTCCTCTTCCTTTTCTTTTATTCCATACATTTGACCTTGCGCTAAGCGATGAAGATAGCAATAGTTGGAACAGGCTATGTCGGTTTAGTTTCCGGCGCCTGCTTTGCAGAAATGGGTATTGACGTGACCTGCGTCGATATAGATCAAGCAAAAATCGAGCGCCTACGCGCCGGCGACATCCCCATTTACGAACCGGGACTTGATGAACTGGTTTTGCGCAACACGCACGAAGGCCGCCTGCATTTTACGACGCGTTTAGCCGATTGTTTAGACGGCGTTGAAGCCGTTTCAGCGCAGTGGGCACGCCGCCCGACGAAGATGGCAGCGCCGATCTCCGCTATGTTTTGGAGGTGGCTCGAGAAGTAGGCCGCCATATGCAACATTACCTCGTCGTTGTCACCAAGAGCACCGTCCCCGTTGGCACTGCGCGCAAAGTAGAAGCCGCCATTCGCGAAGAATTGAGCAAGCGCGGTGTCGACATTCCTTTCGACGTAGCGTCCAATCCCGAATTTCTCAAAGAAGGCTCAGCCATCAAAGACTTTATGTCGCCCGATCGCGTGGTTGTCGGCGTAGAAAGCGAAAAGGCGCGCGAACTTATGACGCGGCTTTACGCACCTTTTATGCTCAACAACTTTCGCGTAATCTTCACCGACGTACCCAGTGCGGAGATGATCAAATATGCCGCCAACTCCATGCTGGCCACGCGCATCTCTTTTATGAACGACATCGCCAACCTCTGCGAATTGGTGGGCGCCGACGTAAATCAAGTGCGCAAAGGCATTGGTTCCGATACGCGAATCGGGTCAAAATTTCTCTATCCGGGCTGCGGCTACGGCGGTTCTTGCTTCCCCAAGGACGTCAAAGCTTTGGTGCAAACTGCCGAGCAAAACGGCTACGATATGCGCGTCCTGAAAGCCGTGGAGGAAGTCAACGAGCGACAGAAGAGCGTCTTGTTTGAAAAGCTCCGCCGCCACTATGGCGATTTGCAAGGCAAGACCATAGCCCTCTGGGGCTTAGCTTTCAAGGCCGAAACCGACGATATGCGCGAGGCCACCAGTCTCGTAACCATCCGCCACTTGCTCGAAGCCGGCTGCACCGTTCGCGTCTTCGACCCCGCCGCGATGGATGAAGCCCACCGCCGACTGGGCGACGCCGTCATCTATGCTTCCGACATTTACGACGCAGCAAAGGGGGCAGATGCGCTACTTTTACTGACGGAATGGAAGCAATTTCGCCTCCCCTCGTGGGCGCGTGTCCACGATTTGATGCGCAGTCCGATCGTCTTCGATGGGCGCAACATCTACGACCCTGCAGAAATGCGCAAAAATGGGTTTGAATACTATTCCATAGGGCGCAAATAAGTCGGCGCAAAAGCGAAAAATCAAGGCCTACCAGCGTGTTTCAGCACGCGTAAGCACAACGATTTTTCCCGTATATCCCACGACCTACAAGTCTCAAGATGGCTCATATCGCAGCCGTTTTGAGACTTATTTTTTGCTCTCCCAATTTATGTGCATTTCTCCGTCCCACTCGCCCACCCCGCCTTGCACGCCCCCTTGCTCCTCCAACGCCAAGTTTAGAATCACACACTAAACGACACCCAAATGCTGACAATTACCCACCGCACAGCCCGAACTGAAAGTTGCTTCATCCTATCTCCCCCGTTTTTCATCGTGAGCGCAAACCCTTTTCATCGTGAGCACACTCCTTTTTTATCGTGAGAACAAAGGTTTGCGCTCACGATAAAAAGCAAGAAGGCCGGATTTGCGCCCTTTTTCGCACATCGAAAACCATCACTTTCAGCGCGTTTATCATCCGCAAAAAAGTCCTCACCGCCCGCCCGAAAGTCTGAGGGGAAATTAGCAGCAAGCGCCGAAAGAAAACTTCGCATAAAATCAAAGACCGGTCAGCAAAGGGGCAATCCTTTTCCGCCCAAAAACTGACGATCTGCAACGGAGGCCTGCTGCAGCCGAGACGCAGCGACCGCCACAAAGCCAAGTACCCACGAGAAAGAGACATAGGATTTGCAGGGCTATTCCTTGTCGTTATCCTCTTTTTCCTTTATCTTTGCCTATCCATTTTTAGCCTACAAAAAGAGGGAAAAGAGGCATACATATCAGATGAAAATCAACAAAAAGGAAGAGGCCTTACTCATAGTTCGCTACGGCGCGGTCGGCATCTTGAATACGCTGGTCACGATCGCTACTTACTTCCTCCTCCGCCGCGTGGGCGTAGGACTGGATACGGCCAATTTTCTCTCCTATCTTGCCGGTATCCTCAACAGCTATGTGTTTAACCGGCTGTGGGTCTTTCGTAGTCGAGAAAATCGCTACCTGCGCGAGGGCGCAGTCTTCTTTTTTGGCGCCGCACTTTGCTGGGCTTTGCAGTGGGTCGCCTTTCGTCTGCTCCTTCTCTGCCTTAGTGAGCGCGCAGCTTACCTTATCGGAATGTGCGTCTATCCCGGCCTCAATTACCTCTACAACAGATTGGTCACTTTCAAAAGAAACAAGCGCGTATGAAAAAGTTGCTTTCGCTACCGCCTAATCCGGTTCAACAATTTCACAACCTAACGCATCTCCCTGAAGATGCTTATTTCTGCACGTCCGATCCTGAAGACCACAGACTCGGCTCGGGCGGCGGGACGGTTTGGCTTTTGCAGCAATGCCGCGCAGCTGAAGCGCCCGATGCGGCATTTGCCGATTGGTTGGGGCGCGAAAAGCGACTGCTACTCCACGCCGGTGGGCAAAGCAGGCGACTACCGGCTTACGCGGCGAGCGGAAAATCGCTCACGCCGATACCCGTGTTTCGCTGGGCCAGAGGGCAACGAATCAATCAGACGCTCCTCGATCTGCAAGTGCCACTCTATGAAAAAATGCTGGAAAAGGCGCCAAGCCATATCCATACACTCATAGCCGGCGGCGACGTATTGCTCCGTGCAACGCAGCCTTTGCAAGAATTGCCCGAAGCCGACGTCATCTGCTACGGTCTCTGGGCTTCGCCGGAACAAATCGCGCACCACGGCGTGTTTATGATTGATCGCAACCGGCCGGACGAACTCGACTTCATGCTGCAAAAGCCTTCTACGGAAGAGCAAGCGGCTTTGATGCAAACGCACATGGCGCTGATTGATGTCGGCGTATGGTTGCTCTCGGATCGAGCCGTAGCCTATCTTGCGCAGAAGTCGGATCGGCGCAGTCAGCAGGCCTTGGCGTCAAGTGAAGTGCCGCAGGCAAAAGACTTGCAATATTACGACCTATATAGCGACTTCGGGCGCGCCTTGGGCGCTCACCCGTCGCAACCGGAAGCTGATCTTCCGCCACTTAAAGTGGCCATCGTCCCATTGCCGGGCGGAGAGTTTTACCATTACGGCACAGGGCCTGATATGCTGACCTCAAGCATTGCCTTGCAAGCCCTCGTCAAAGATCAACGGCAAATATTGCAACGCGGCGTCAAACAAAGGGCCTCCGTCTTCACACAAAACACTTTGATGGCTAACCCTTGCACGCCGGACAACGAATATATTTGGATAGAAAATGCCTACCTCGGTGCGGATTGGCAACTCTCGCGACACCATATCCTTACGGGGATTCCGCAAAACCAATGGCAGGTGAAGCTGCCGGAAGGCATCTGCATAGATTTCGTGCCCATCGGGGAGAAAGATTACGCGCTTCGCGTCTATGGCTACGATGATGCTTTTCGCGGAAACTTGGCTGCTCACGAAACAACTTATCTCGGTCGGCCGTTTGCCGACTGGGCGGCTGCACGCGGCTTATCATTGTCGGATTTCAAGCAGACGGACGACTTGCAAACGGCGGACTTATTCCCCGTAAGTAGCGACTTGGACGAACTGGAGCGCCTCTTCCATTGGATCGTTACAGGGCAAGGCGACGAGCGCGCTACTTTCCTGCGCCTGCCACGCCTCTCGGCCGACGATTTGATGATCAAAGCCAACCTCAAACGCCTCTTTGCACAACGGGAAAGCTTACGTCAGCAAAATCTGCCCCAACTGGCGGCAAATTGGCGCAAGAGTGTCTTTTATCAATTGGACTTAAAGACGTGGCGGCCAAATATGCTGCGGCGCAATTGCCGTTGCCGGACGCGCTACCCGCAGATGCTCCTTCGGGATTGCTGATGCAGGACGCGATGTTTCGCTCTGAAGCGCTACGCACAACGGACCGGGCCACGGCCGACCACTATTCGGCGGAAGCCTTCGGACGCTTGCGTGACGGAATGACGGAGGAGGTACGCCAACAAACGTGCTTGCCGCGCCGCACGACCTTCGCGGATCAAATCGTATGGGCACGCTCAGCCGTGCGCATAGACCTGGCCGGTGGCTGGACGGACACACCGCCTTATAGTTTGATGAACGGCGGTAATGTGGTGAATGTGGCCATAGAAATGAACGGACAACAGCCGCTACAAGTCTACGTCAGGCCTTGCCCGGAGCCACTGATTCGCTGCCGTTCCATAGATTTGGGTGCGGCGGTGACGATTGAGACGTTTGAAGCGCTACGCACTTACGATGCAGTAGGCGATCCTTTCTCCATACCGAAAGCGGCGCTGGCCTTGTGTGGCTTCCTGCCTGAATTTTGCAGTGAAACGTATCCTACATTGCGTCATCAATTGGAAGCATTCGGTTGCGGTTTGGAACTAACCTTGCTTGCAGCCATTCCGGCCGGTTCCGGCTTGGGCACAAGTTCGATTTTGGCGGCCACGGTCTTGGGCGCACTCAGCAATTGCTGCGGCTTGGGCTGGGATAAAAACGAGATCTGCAACCGTACGCTTATTCTTGAGCAATTATTAACGACCGGCGGCGGCTGGCAAGACCAATATGGCGGCGTATTGCGCGGCGTAAAACTCTTGCAAACAGAAGCGGGCTTCAACCAAAACGCCGTGGCGCGCTATCTACCCACGGATCTGTTTACCGCACCGGAATATAGCGCTTGCCATTTACTATATTACACAGGCATTACACGCACCGCAAAGCATATTTTAGCGGAGATCGTGCGCGGAATGTTTCTCAATGCCAACCAGCATTTAGCCTTGCTCGACGAAATGAAAGCCCACGCGACAGCATTGTTTGAGAGCATTCAGCTCGGCGACTTCGAACGCTACGGCAGATTGGTACGAACAACGTGGGAACAAAACAAAGCACTCGACAAAGGCACTTCGCCCGCCGCCATCTCGGCCTTGGCCGATCAAATTGACGACCTATGCTTAGGTTATAAGCTCCCCGGCGCCGGCGGTGGCGGCTTTATGTATATGGTAGCGAAAGATCCGGAGGCGGCAATGCGCATCAGACGCACGCTAACTGCGAACCCGCTCACGGAAAATTCGCGTTTCGTCGATTTATCTATTTCTGAAAAGGGCTTACAAATCAGCCGTTCATAAACTAATGTATATGCGTTTCAAACTATTTCTCTGTTCTCTCTGCCTTGCGCTCGCAACTTTTGCACAAAAAGGTACGATCAAGGTAGCTGTTTTTTCGATTAACGACTTTCACGGAGCCTTTGTGCAAAACGTAAGTCAAGCGATTCCCGGTGCGCCAAGCATCTGGCAAACTTTAGATTCACTCAAAGCGGTCTATCCTTACAATATTACGGTGGCTGCAGGCGACAATTTCGGCGGGAGTTATTTTTATCGTGCCACGCAAGGCCAATTGTTGCCGGTTTTTTTCAATGACTTAGGTATTCGCATATCGGCTTTAGGCAATCACGAGTTTGATGACGGGCAAGCCTCGCTTGCTGAAAGTGGAGCGCAGACCCGCTCTTGCCGCGGGGTTGGGACATCACCTACGTTTGTAGCAATGTCTATGACAGCAACGGGCACATTCCGCCTTATGTGAAGCCTTTCGCTACAACGGAAATCAAGCTATCGCCCACGAAAAGCCTGAAAGCAGCTTTCGTCGGCTTGTTGGCGTCTTCTGCGCCCGAACAAATTCGTGCGAACAACGTAGTAGGGCTACATTTCTCCGGCAACTATCCACACGTTCTCGATAGTTTGGCGCAAACGCCCGGCTTCAAGGCAGTGCAGGAGGCCGACTTGCGAATGCTACTCGTACACATCGGAACAATTATGAAAGGCGGCAAACCCGTTTGGACAGATAAAGATGAGGAAACTTAGCGCGCATCGACGACAAACTATATCAAGGAATCCTTTCCGGACACAGCCACGAGCCGATTTGCGGACGCATCAACAAAGCGCAATATCCCGTTGTGCAAGGTTGGTGGCACGGCAATTATATCAGCATTATGAAGTTTACGGTCGACACCGCTGCAATGCGCGTCTTGGATGTCGAACCGGAAATCTGTCGCGTCCCGTTGAAATCTCGCGACCAGCTCTCTGCCGGGCCGCTACGTCTGCAAATGCAGATTGACTCGCTGCTCCAGACGACGAAAACGCCGGCCGGCGTGCCCATCGGGACAATACTTACGATGGCCACTCGCGACTTGCCGCACGACAGAACGGATTCTTACCGCCAGAGCGAAGTCGGAACGCTTGTCTGCGCTTCGTTTGCAGAAGCCTATCGCAATGCTGCCGTGCGGAAAGACAAAGATGTCATCGTCGGGTGCAGCCATTTCGGCGGCATACGTGCAGGTTTCTCCAAGGGTGCCGTAAGCGTATTGGAGGTGGGCGAAGTGCTGCCTTTTGCTAACGCGCTGAAGGCTTACGCTATCTCAGGGAAGCAGCTGAAAGACTTGGTCAACTTCGGCTTCCACAACAAACGCTACGGCTGGATGCAGTCGGCTTATCTCTCCATCACGCGCAATGACGAGGGGGAGGTGACAGCGATCACGTATATCAGCCCGAAAGGCAAGAAAGTGAAGGTTAAAGACAACACCAAGGTAATCTTGGTTGCCGATGAGTTTATGACAACAGGAGGAGATGGCTACCCGATGAAGTATTTCCCCAAAGATCAATTGACTAACACCAAACTGCCAACGACGACAGACGCTTTCATCGCTTATCTGAAGCAGTTGCCGCAGATTCCATTTTAATTTTTAAGCCGTCTCTACGAATATGGCTCTTTTTACATTACCCCCGACACCGCCCCGCGCTGATTTAGAATTGGAAACTTCCTGCGCGGCAAGCAAATGGAACACCCCATTGGTCGCTACAAGCGGATGCTGGCGCCGGAATGGTTTCCGCAAAGTGGCGTGCAGCTCACTTGGCCCCACGCCGATACCGATTGGGCTTATATGCTGCCCGAAATCACGGCACTTTATCAACGTTTGGCCTACGAAATTGCCACGCGTGAGCTACTCCTGATTGTTGCGCCCGACACGGAATCTGTGCGCCGACATCTGGAAGAGCAATTGCCGAAGCGGGCGACAGACAATATTATATATATAGATTGCCCCACGAACGATACGTGGGCGCGCGACCACGCTTTTCTCTCGGTTTTAGATACGGGAAAGCCCGAACTACTCGACTTTGGCTTCAACGGCTGGGGCGGGAAGTTTGAGGCTGCGGCCGACAACACCATCAACCGCGGCGTCTACGCAAGCGGCCGCCTCGAAGGCTCTTATATCAATTGTCTCGACTTCATTTTAGAGGGCGGAAGCATAGAAAGCGACGGCTGCGGCACGATTCTTACCACGAAAGCCTGCTTACTGAATCCGAATCGCAATCCGAATCTCGACCAAGCGCAGATTACGCTGAGGCTACAAGACTATTTTGGCGCCCCTAACGTGCTCTGGCTATCGCACGGAGCGCTCATCGGCGACGACACCGACAGCCATATCGACACCTTGGCCCGACTCTGCCCTGAAAACAAGCTGGTTTACGTCAAGTGCACCGACGAAAGCGACCCGCAATATGCGGATCTGTGCGCGATGGAAGCAGAATTGAAAACATTCAAGAATGCCGCCGGAGAGCTGTTCGAACTTATTCCCCTACCGCTACCCGATTCGTGCGAAGCAGATGGGGAACGCTTGCCTGCAACGTATGCAAATTACCTCGTAATAAACAAAGCCGTGCTCTTCCCTACTTATGGGCAAGCGGCTAAGGACGATTTGGCGCAAAAAGCCTTGCACCAAGCCTTCCCCAAATATGACTTGGTGGGCATCGATTGCCGTCCGCTGATCAGGCAGCACGGCTCTCTCCATTGCGCCACTATGCAATTTCCAAAAGGAATCCTACACTTATGAACAAAAACGAACTAAAAGTAGGCTTGATCCAACAAGCCTGCTCGGCCAACGGATATGACAACCGCCAACGACTGGCTGAACACATCGCCGCTGCGGCTAAAGAGGGCGCCCAACTCGTGGTGCTGCAAGAACTGCACAATACGCCCTACTTCTGTCAAGTAGAAAATGTAGACAACTTTGATTTGGCAGAGCCCATACCCGGCCCGTCGACAGAGTTCTTTGGTGAACTGGCGCGGCAACACGGCATCGTGCTCGTCATCTCCCTCTTTGAGCGCCGCGCACCGGGTCTGTATCATAATACGGCCGTCGTCTTGGAAAAAGATGGCACGATTGCGGGAAAGTATCGCAAGATGCACATCCCCGACGATCCGGCTTATTATGAGAAGTTCTACTTCACGCCGGGCGATATGGGCTTTCACCCGATAGCCACGAGCGTTGGCAAATTAGGCGTACAAGTTTGCTGGGATCAATGGTATCCCGAAGGCGCCCGACTAATGGCTTTGCAGGGAGCCGACCTCCTGATTTATCCGACGGCGATAGGCTACGAGAGTTCCGACACGCCGGGCGAGCAGACGCGTCAAAGAGAAGCGTGGACGACCGTGCAGCGCGGCCACGCCGTGGCCAACGGTCTGCCCGTGATCACCGTAAACCGCGTCGGCCACGAAGCAGATCCTTCCGGCCAGACGAAAGGTATCACCTTCTGGGGCTCAAGTTTCGTAGCCGGACCTCAAGGCGAACTGCTCGCGCAAGCCTCTATGCAAGATGAAGAAGTCGTCGTCGTCACGCTGGATCTGCATCGCAGCGAATGCGTGCGGCGCTGGTGGCCCTTCCTGCGCGATCGACGCATAGAAGCCTTCGCCGACTTGACGCGCCGCTTTATCGACGATTGACGCGCTCTCTCTATCAAATACCACAAGGGGAAATGCACTAACCTCAACCAAGAGGCAGGCGGGCATTTCCCCTTATTTCATAAACTTACCTCCCGCTTTTCATCGTATGAGTCCGTGGCGCCCCTGCCCTACCCCAGTCTTCGCTCTCGCGCATCATCCAAGAGTCGTGGAGCATCAGAACCCACACCGGCCTCGCCACATTCACAACCATCTACGGCCTATTTTCCTGAGCTAATCATCGTCTGCCACCTCTTTGCAGCAAGACGCTATATTGTTTGCTCGGGCCAAACTATCGTTTGCTGCCGGCAAACCATCGTTTCTTCCCACCAAACTATAGTTTGCTGCCGGCAAACGAAACGGCTACGCCTTTTGCGTATCCTATGATCAAAGAAAAGCAGGCGCATTATTGGCACATTCTCTACAACCATCAAGCGCGAGCGAAAGCAAGAGAGGCCGCTTGGTCTCCTATCTGCGCCTTCAGCATTAGTTGCTAAATCCTATCCATCCTCCGTCCTATTACTATATGCCGCCCTCCCCTACGTTGCGCAGAGCAAATGCTCACATGAGAAATGAATTGCAGATTAAAAACTTTATAATTGTCGGAATTATTAGATTAAAGCCAAAGATGACGCACAAAATATCGCTAAAACAGACAAATCGATCACGCATTTATCGAGATAATCTTTATATTTACGGTCGCTAATTTAGTACAAACCTAAAAAATCCCTTTATTAACCTGCCTGTCTACGCCCTTTAACCTTCAGAGACTAAGACATGAGACAACAAGAGGCGTAGGTAGCGCACAACAAAAACCATCATTATGAAAGCAGTGCTTACAATTGTGGCCGGATTGGCCTTGAGCATCGTCGAAGTTTCGGCGCAAACGAGTGGGACGACAGGATCGCTGTCGTGGAACTACAATGAAAGCAGTAAAGAATTGACCATAACCGGTACAGGCGCAATGCCCGATTACGCATTGGGCCAGACGCCTTGGGAAAGTTTCAAGGAAATATTACCGGTATCAAACTCGGCGAAGGCGTCACGAGCATCAGCAACAATGCGTTTTGCAACTGTGTCCGAATCGAGGGGATTGATTTGCCCAATAACGTGACGCGCATCGGCGAAGCTGCGTTTCAGAGCTGCATTTCTTTAGAGACAATCGCGCTGCCCGCAAGCGTAAAGAGCATTGGAGAAGGCGCTTTTGAAGAATGCGCGCAACTGACGACTATTACACTGAACGAAGGCCTGGAGACGATCGATGGTTTTGCCTTCCAAGAGTGCTCTCGGTTGAGCGAAGTAAAGCTTCCGTCAACGCTACGCACCATCGGGCGCTGGTCTTTCGGTGGTTGTGCCGAACTTACGTCCATCGAAATTCCGGCCGGCGTGACGCGCATTTGCGACAATGCGTTTAGCTCGTGCAGCCAATTGCAAGCGTTGCACCTACATGAGGGTTTGCTGGCCATTGAGGAGTCAGCCTTCAACGCTTGCGAGGCTTTGCAGGAGATTACGCTTCCCGCCAGTGTTAACGAATTAGGTTTTGGCGTCTTCTGCGACTGCAAACAGCTCACGCGCATCAATGTAAAGGCCGGCAATACGGCATACGTTGCTGAAGACGGCATCCTGTACAACAAAGAAAAAACGATCTTATTACAATATCCTGCGGGTAAAAAGGGGGCATCCTTTGTCATTCCGAGCAGCATTACGGAGATCGGCGATTATGCCTTTGGCGGCAACGAATCGCTGACGGAGACGACGATTCATCAGCAAATCAAAAAGATCGGCGCTTTTGCTTTCGTCCGCTGCAACGAACTCAAACAGATCAGCGTGCCGGCAGAAACGGAATCGATTGGCGAATCAGCATTTCACGATTGTTTGAGCCTTACGGCCATAAATGTAGCAGAGGCCAACCCCAATTATGTTTCCGAAGACGGAATCTTGTATGACAAGGCCAAGACCCAACTTCTGCAATATCCGGCCGGCAAGCAAGAGACGCTTTACAGAGCCCCCAAATCACTGGAAGTTGTCAGCAACTTCGGTTTCTTTGAAAATCAGGCGCTGCAATACGTCAAACTGCCCGGCGGTTTGCGTCAGTTGGGCAATTTTGCTTTTGGCTGGTGCAAAAATCTAAAGCAACTCACGATCAGCGTTGCCGACCCATCGACCATTAAAATGGGTATGATTGTCTTCTTTAGAGGTTCTAGCGCCGTGCCTTGCACGCTGCGCGTCCCCATTGGCAGCAAAGCCCTCTATGAAGCAGCCGAGCAATGGGCCGACTTTGCCCCCAACATCGAAGAGTTTGAACCCGTTGGCATCCATCAAATCGAAACCGATGCAGCATCAACGGCCGGCAAACAACGCATTTATGATCTGAACGGCAACTTGCAGCAAGGTCCGCTCTCAAAGCTACCCGACGGCCTATACATCATTAACGGCAAGAAGATTATCAAAAAATTAAAAAGCGCCCAATAAGGCTGAGAAGGTTAGTTTGCCTTACAGCGTTGGCAGTTTGCACAAAAAAGGAAAAGAAATGTGAAGCGAAAAAAATAGATTTTTTTGCTTTGCATTTCTTTCTTCATACGCTACCTTTGCAGGTCTCAAAGCAAAATACGAATCAAATCAAGACAAATATGGCAAACCGTAAAATCCAATTCAGTCTCGTCTATCGCGACATGTATCAGTCCTACGGGAAATTTCAGCCACGCAAAGATCAGCTCGAGCGCATCGCACCCGTGATCATCAAGATGGGATGCTTTGCACGCGTAGAAACCAATGGCGGCGCATTCGAACAGGTTAACCTCCTATATGGTGAGAATCCTAACGACGCAGTTCGTGCTTTTACGAAACCTTTCAACGAGGTGGGCATCAAGACGCATATGCTTGACCGCGGTCTGAACGCGCTGCGAATGTTCCCGTGTGCAGACGATTTACGGCAACTTCAATATAAGGTTAAGCACGCTCAAGGTGTAGATATCACGCGTATATTCTGCGGCCTCAACGACGTGCGCAACATTATCCCATCTATTAAATGGGCCTTAGAAGCCGGCATGACGCCGCAAGCAACGCTGTGTATCACCAACTCACCGATTCATACAGCGGAATACTATAGCGCTATTGCAGACGAACTCATCGCAGCGGGCGCGCCGGAAATCTGTTTGAAAGATATGGCCGGCATCGGACAGCCCGCCTTGCTCGGAAAACTCTGCGGGATGATCAAGAAAAATCATCCGGAAATCATTGTAGAGTATCACGGACACAACGGCCCCGGACTCGTAATGGCCAGCATTCTCGAAGTTTGCAAAAACGGAGCAGACATCATTGACGTAGCGATGGAGCCGCTCTCTTGGGTAAAGGCCACGCGGACATTATTTCCGTTCAGAGTATGTTGAAACACTACGGCTTCGATGTTCCGGAAATCAATATGAACGCTTATATGGAGGCGCGCGCCTTGACGCAGGAATTCATTGACGATTTCTTGGGCTACTTCATCAATCCGCAGAACCACTTTATGACGTCTCTCTTGCTCGGATGCGGACTTCCGGGCGGCATGATGGGGTCAATGATGGCCGATCTCAAAGGTGCAATGAGCGCCATCAATGCCAACAGGGAGAAGAAAGGAGAAGCAGCGCTCACTGACGACGAAATGTTGATCAAGCTCTTCGACGAGGTCAGCTATGTTTGGCCGCGCGTCGGCTATCCTCCTTTGGTGACGCCTTTCAGTCAATATGTAAAGAACATCGCCTTGATGAATCTGCTCACAGAGTCGATGGACAAGCCGCGTTTCTCTATGATGGACGAGAATATGTGGGGTATGATCCTCGGCAAGAGTGGCAAACTGCCCGGCCCGGTGGCGCCGGAGATTGTCAAACTCGCAGAAGAGCAAGGCAAGGAGTTCTATACGGGCAACCCGCACGAACTCTACCCCAACTGCCTCGCAGATTTCCGCAAGGAAATGGAAGAAAACGGTTGGGAACTCGGGCCAGACGACGAGGAACTCTATGAATTTGCGATGCACGAGCGTCAATACCGCGACTATAAGAGTGGCGAGGCGAAGAAGCGCTTCTTGGCTGACCTGCAAGCCGCTAAAGATAAAGCGATGGCCAAGGGCATGACGCCCGAAGAAGCAGCTGCTGCCAAGCACGCCAAAGCTGACGCCGTTGTAGCACCTGAAAGCGGCATCGTCCTTTGGGAAATCAACGGCGATGGTGAGGCGGTGAAGAGCATAGAACCCTTCTTGGGCAAAGAATATCAAGAGGGCGATTTCTTCTGCTACATTGAAAACAACCACGGGCGCATCTTGGAGATTCCGGCTGCCTTAGGCGGAAAACTCGTAGAGATTGCCGCGAAGCAAGGAGGCCACGTGGCCAAAGGCGATGTCTTAGCTTACCTCGAAAGACCGGGTATCGCTTAAGTTCAACGCAGATACATAATATAAACAACGCCGCGCAACCGATCCAAGGCCTGCGCGGCGCTGCTTTTTACAAAAGGCGGCGCCAAGGAAGTCTGCTTCCCGACGCCGCCTGCTTTATGGGGCAAGATCAGTTGCCGCGCTTAGCACTTCACGAGCGTAGCACCATAGCCATACTCTTGAAACGAAGCATCCTGGAACGTACAAGTTTTATAGTCGCGCTTCAAGGCCGCCACGATCGCATTGCGCAAGACGCCGTTGCCCTTGCCGTGGATAAAGACCAGCTTGCGGCCGCGCTCCTGCTTATGTTCTTCCATCGCCTTACGAAAGATATCCAGTTGATAATCTAAGATATCCTTTGGCTGCATGCCCGCCGTCGTTTCCAACACTTCGGCCGCGTGCAGATCTATTTCTATCACCGCGTTGCGATCTGCCTTTTCCTTGCGTGCCGGCGCTTTCTGCGGGCGCTGCGGGCGGTCCAAAATAGCCTCTTTCAGCTGTTCTGCATCTACGAAGATCGTACGCACGGGTTTATCATCGCGCACTACGTCAAAGAGTAGCGCCGGTTCGTCGAAGAAATCGTTATCTTTAAACGTATGCTGCTTATAAAATTTTGACCCCTCCAATCTGAGTGTCACGCTGATCGGACTTTTCAGTAAAAAGTTCGATCCGTTTTATAAGCCAGTGCCTGTATCGTCGGCTGTTCCCATTGCTCCAATTCGCTTCGGTCAAAAGTTTCGATGAAGCACTTCGTATTCGGTTCGATCAGTCCTTCGTGGCGCACGCTAAACGCCTTACCCTCCTGCTTGAGCAGCAGATAGCGCACATAATAGTTGCTATCATTCACCCAATAAGCCTCAAATTCCGACGTCTCACTGCCCGCCTCCGCAGGCAGAAATGCCAAATAGAGATTCAGCAACTCAGCTCCGCGGCGCTCTTGGGGCTTTGCTTTGAACGTGACGGGCCGATCAGCCGGTTCCACCTCCGTCGGCGGCGCCGCCACAACCTGCGTTGGCTCGGCCGACTTCCGCGTATTTACTTTCGCAATATTATAATCGTTCGTCTCTACTGCTATTACCTCATGGATGGGAAAGGGAATATCGAAGCCACTCTCATCCTGCACGATGACCGTCTTGTTTCCTTCAAATCCCACGACGATACCGCCTCCCACTTCATTGAGGAAGCGCACTTTATCTCCTATTTTCATACCTTGTCTGCTTAAATTCTTGGGCGAATGTACAAAAAACGGCTGATTATGACAAGAGGCAAGCTCAGCTTGCCTCCCTATTTGTTGATTAACTACGCGATACCATTCAATGCGTCTCTTTCAAATCATACCTTTCTATGTAGGTAAATTTTTTCTTTGCCTCTTCATTGTTGCTGCGATCTGCTTTGCGTACCAATTCATCGGGAAATTGCTGCTGACCTCCAAATTGGCGATTAAAAAAAGCTAAAGGATTTTCTCGACGTTCCTGCTCCATTTTGAAAGCCTCCTCGGGCGTACAACTTACATAGTTGTTTTTAGCTAATTCAATAGGAGGAATTTCAATCGAAGCAATACCCGTGCAGTCAAAATCAAATATCCTTGCTCATCCGTTGCGCGCAGGATCAAACCGGGCAAGCCGCACAACTTCCAAGGCCCGTCAGATACAGGGATATCCAAAGTAAACCACGCCCTCCACTGGCGTCCGCGCAAGGAGGTCGTAGCCGCTTGACAATGATAACCGGCAATGACCGAATCTTTTCCTTCTATTTTCCACTGCAATGCAGGAATGGGCTCACTATATTTGAACCAATCCACGTGATAAGTGGCAAACGTCAACTTCCCTTCTGCGGGGATATGCTTATATACAAAGTTGGGTTGCCCACCATCGTAAGGCGCAATGGCCTTACTCACCATATCATCAGAAACGCTCCCTCTACGATTGATGCTGTCTTGAATCTCCTGACTTTTTACAAAATAATGACTGTAAAAGCAAGAGACGCCGTCAGCTTGCACGTCTAAATAACTTACATCGTGCCGAGGTGCTAAATCGGAGCTATTAGTATAGACAACTTTGTAGGTAATACGCATGGCCTTTTGCTTTTGCCCCATTGCAGACAGGGCAAAAAGCAGCAGACAACAAACGATTTTAATTCGGCGAGTGAGGGTTAGAGTTTGCATAAGTTAATGTCGTTTACCGCTTTCTTGCAAGCAAGAAGTTGCGAAACAAGAGATGCGAATAGTCAGGAGCTTGTATGCTCGCTCAAAATTAGAAAAATATCATGAAAGCACAAACGTTTATCGACAAAAGAACTATTTACCTAAGGCGAAAGTCAGGCTACGAGACAAAGTCGAGACAAAAACGAAGCCTCAAAAGTTGGCTCGTCGAGTTTGTTCTCACGAGAAAAAAGGTTTGCGCTCACGAGAAAAAGGGCTTCACCTCACGAGAAAAAAGGTTTCATCTCACGAGCGCAAACTCCCCACTTGGATTTTCACCCGTCCATTGGTTGTGCTCATGCGCACGTTTTCGTGATTTTTGCCTTTTTAATCCAAGCCTTGGGTGCTTTGAAAGACCAACCCTTAGGGGTTGTTTAGGCATAAAGCGTATATTAGTAGATGTTTCGTATTAGTATTTATGCCTTTAGCTTTGTTGGTTAGGCACTTAATAGCGTAAAATATGTGCTCAATAGTGTATTTTTCAACAAGCAGCCTTTTTTTGAAAGGCCAACCCTAAGGGGTTGTCAATTGCGGGTGACGTTAGGCAGGGTTAAAACGCTTCGCATTTTAACCCTGCCCTACCAAAAGATTAACCCCGTTGGGGTTATTTGAGGCGGATGGCGATGGCGGAGGAATTGCGTGGCGTGTAAAGCGATTTTGAGGAGAGTTATTTGAGGCGGAAGTTGTTGGAGGTGGGAGGAGCGTGGCGTGTAAAGCGATTTTGAGGAGGGTTATTTGAGGCGGAAGTTGTTGGAGGTGGGAGGTGCGTATTAACATCCGAAGCTATGGTATTGTAATTGTGAGGTTTGATGGGATGCTTTGTAGGTTGAAGGATATGAGATTTGTTTGGAATGATTAGAAGGTCAAGTCAAGTGCGCATGGATAAAATAATGGTGAGCACATAATTCGATCCCGATGCAACAATTAGCGACCACAACCCCTTAGGGTTGGTCTTTTGGCAGGCCAGGGTTAGGGCACAGCGTGGCTTAACCCTGGATAAGCCAGCGTACATAGAATGCAACCCCTTAGGGTTGGTCTTTCATCGTGGCAGGGTTGGGAAGCGGAGCGGCAACCCCGCCACTAACGATGCAAATCGTTGATATTGTCCATTATTATTTGGAAGATGCTCGATGCGTTTCGAACATCGGACGTTTTTGAAAGGCCAACCCTAAGGGGTTGTCAATTGCGGGTGACGTTAGACAGGGTTAAAACGCTTCGCATTTTAACCCTGCCCTACCAAAAGACTAACCCCGTTGGGGTTATTTGAGGCGGATGGCGATGGCGGAGGAATTGCGTGGCGTGTAAAGCGATTTTGAGGAGGGTTATTTGAGGCGGAAGTTGTTGGAGGTGGGAGGTGCGTGGCGTGTAAAGCGATTTTGAGGAGGGTTATTTGCGGCGGAAGTTGTTGGCAGGGAGGAGTTGCGCGAAATATGTATTGAGTTTGTGCGGATTATTTGCGATGCTGGTTGTGGAGGTTTGGAGGTTCGTTTCGGCGTTTGGGGTTTGTTGGGTGCAAGACGTGAGGATTGGTGAGGGTATTTTAGGCGGGAAGCTTTGGGCAGTATAGCTTGAGGGAAAAAGGCCCAAGTCTGATGGGCTTACTGACGGAGCGCACGAATGAAAATCTGATTTGAATGAATAATGAGCCAAGCACGATAGGGTCGTTTTAAGCGGAAAGGGCGAAGAAAACCACACGTCAACCGGCCAAAGGAGGAAACGGGATAAAGATATTAGCGACGTGATGCACGCGAGGCGCAACATCAACCGAACAAAGCATTAAGCCGATAAAGATATTTATGGTGGAGGGTAGAAAATATTCCACTTTAGGTGGACAAAAGGCTTGAATCTTTGCCGGCTTATACGGACAAAAGGAAACAAAAATCAGCCGTACGCATCAGAAGCTAAAGGCTGCACGAACGAGGAACTCGCGCGGGCGGAGCGTCGTGAGCGTATAGGAGCGCTGGGTCGAAGTAATGTAGCGGCGCTCAAAGGTGGAATGGCCGAAAATATTGTGCAGGTAAAAGCCTACTTCGAATTGCTTCTTGACATACCGGAGATCCACGTCGGCAAAAAAGTGGGCCGAGGAGGCATCATCGTTGTCGTGAAACAATTCATTGTTCCAGTTCAACTGCCACGCACCGAAAACAACGCCGGCTCGCAGGGCATGACGATAATATAAGTAGGTGGGCGAAGCCGCACGGAGCACATCGCGGCGTTGCTGCTTGCTGTAAGAAAATTCCGTCTTGCCAAACAAAGAAAGCCAAGCCACGGGGCGTATAGAGACGGAGGCTCTGGCGCCGCCATTGAGCATACGGATGGGAATGATGGAGGTTTGGAGCAGCATGTTACTATTGTTCCAACTCTGTTGGCCGGATAGGGAAAGCAGCAAGTGTTTCCAATCAAAACTTTTGCTGACTTCGCCCTCCAAGCCATAATCGGAACTGTGCGTATGCAGGTCGGTCGGCACGGTTTGATAGTAAAAGTAAGTGGGATGTAAGGCATTGCGATAGAGCAACACGTGACCCGTGCGACTCGTATGCATATTAAGATTGGCAAAATAACCCTTGAGCACATTTTTATAAGCTATCGTGGCCGAAAGATTGGCCGAACGCACAAAATCGGGCTTCCCGTTGCCGCGGCGCAGGCTCATGTAGCTCGTAAAAATCGGGGCTTCGAGGGCACTCGTGCCTTCGAGCAAGCCCTTATACAGTCCGGCAGAGCAGCGAAAGCTCCAGCGGGCCGTCGGTTTATAGGCCAATAAAAAAGTGGGATTGACGGTCAGGTCGACTTTCCGCTCGTCGTCGAGTCGGCGCAGGTAGAGGTTGACGTCAGCATCGAGCGCAACTTCAAAACGCTCGGTCTTGTAGGCGAAACTCGGGATAAGGTAGGCCTTATTGTCAGCTGCGATGTAACGCTGATGGGCCATAAAGTTGTGCAGACGCAGCTGTTGACGCACGCCATCCAGCCCTGCATCGTACGTAATATTGAAGCCGAAGAGCCGATGGCGGAAGTTGGTGGACAAGCCCCAATAGAGCGCGTGTTGATTGAGGACCTGCCAAGAATTATCGGCGAGCAAGAGAGAAGAAGGCAGATAGTTGTAAGAAAAATAGGCCTTCATGCCGAATGATTTGCCGCCGCTGAATCTACGAACAAAGTCGATGTAATCGCTAAATAGCTACGGTGCGGACTGACAGCCTGCACGACGCTGCGCCCGTTGAGCTGCGCTTGGCCAAAGCTATGGTTGAAGTCGATGTAGCCCGACGCTGTGTTGCGCAAATAGAGTTTGTCGGAATTGATAATATAAAGTAGTTCGCCGCTATATGCTGCTCGGTAACTGTTGGCGCTACTTACTTCGTCGATAACGGAATCGCCGACAACGTCGGTATAGATTGTGCGATATTGTTGCCGAACTGCGCTTTTATCCCAAAGGCCGGTCAACTGCGTGCGTAGTTCGGCATCTTTACTAAGTTTGAACAACCAACTGTTGCCAAAGATATGCGTGCGGTTAAAAGCGGTGCGCTCATTGCTCAAAACGTCGCTGCCGGCCGAAAGATTAGAGACAAATCCGCCCGCCGTAGGCGCTGCGGCATCGAAAATCGACTTTTGGGAGATCTCTTGGCGAATGTCCTTGCCCGTATTGTTGAATTTATACATCGAAAGGCTTTGCTTGCGCCGCGAGAAGAGCATCGCTATGGCCCGCACATCGCCCAAAAGGTCCTTATCGTCTTGTAGTTGGCAGCCGATAGCACCGTCTAAAGCGCCTTGCCATACGTCTTTGGCATCGGGTTTCAAGATGATGTTGAGCGCAGCATTCTCACTGAAAGAGACATCTTTGAGCGCCTTGATGGGCTGATGATTCTCCATCACTTGCACCTTACTCACCTTGTCGGCCGATAGGTTCTCGCTGACCATAGCGTATTTGCCGCCCATCATATCCATACCTTCGACGTAAAACTTATTGATCGGCTTGCCTTGATAGGAGATGCCGCCATCCTCGCTCACTTTCAAGCCGGGCATTTTCTTGAGTACGTCGGCAATAGAGCGATCTTGGGCGTTTTTGAATCGACTGACGAGATAATCGATCGTATCGCCGCGCTGCCGAATGGCCTGCGCCCTGACTTGTACTTCCCGCAAAGCTTGCTCGCGTGCGCCTAAAACTACGGTTTGTCCGTTTTTGAACGCCTGTAAATCTAACGTGTCGGCAACATAACCCATTCTGCTGAAGCGGAGCAGCGCTCCACGCTTCCCCTCGGGCACTTCCAGCGAAAAGCGCCCATCCGCCGCGCTCACCGCAAAGGAGAGAATCAGTCGGGAGGAGTCTAAAAGTGAGACGGAAACGCCTTTCAGTCGATGATTACTACCATCTGTCACAATACCGTGCAACGTCTGTGCGGAAAGCGTCGAAGCAAGGGTCGTCAGCAAAAGCATAAGAAGGAAACGAAAGACTGACTTTCGTTGCAATTTGAGAGGTGTGTTTGGTTGATTCATAGCTGTACGCAATTTTAGGCACCACAAACTTAAGCAGAGAATCAGTGCGAGCAAAGTATTTTGGCAAAAAAAGAAGGAATTAGTCGTTTTTCCTTACTTTATTTTGCAACCCGGAATTGTTTTCTTAAGTTTGCAAATAAGAAATTTCAATCAAAAAATTCCACAATTCATCGCTATGAAAGCCAAACACCTCCTTTATTTCATCCTCACCGCATTGTTCGTACAGAATCTTTGGGCGCAGGAATCTACAGTCAAGACTTTGCGCATCGTTTATAATACGAAGTATACAGACCCTATTGGTATTGATGAATTAAAAGACGTACAATATCTGAACATTCAAGGCGAACGCTCTGCCTTTATAGCTATTTTCATCATCGCTCAAAAGCTATAGTGGATAGCCTCAACCGTCGCGGAAGCATATCTACAGAATTGATCCACAAATTAACCTTCCCTTATCGCCAAGGGCAATGGTATTATGTGTACAAAGGGCTCCCTGTCGAGGGAAAACTAACTTATCTCGATACAAATTTATGCAAATTCAAATATGAAGAGCCGATAAGCAAAATGAAATGGAAGATGTTGGGAAAAGATTCGGTCATCGCCGGCTATCCCTGCCAACTGGCGGAGACAAACTTTCGCGGAAGGACGTGGAAAGCTTGGTTTACCTTAGACATTCCTATACCTAACGGGCCGTGGAAACTGGGTGGTTTGCCCGGACTTATACTCAAAGCAACGGACCATACGGGTTGGTACGATTTTGACTGCGCCGGCATCCAAAATATAACGGCTCAACCTATCACTGTCCCAAAAGAAAACTTTGAAACAATGAAGCCCAAAGAATATTTCCACCTATTAAGGTTGCGCCATGAGCACTTTAGCGAATTTCTACAACGGCAAGATGGGGCTTCCGGCGAAGCCATGGCGCCGGCACAGCAACTTAAAGATGAAAAACTGCCGGAAAAGGCGGAATATATTGAGGTTTATTAAACCTTAAATACTCATTTGGCATAACATCACCGCAAAAAAGAATAGAAGAACAAAGCTTAGTTCACCCCAGTCGCCAACAAGAAGTTTCATGCTAAGGCCTTCCGCCCTCATTTGGGAAAGAGAAGAAGCAATTCTTTAGTTTTACGAAACCAAGTCATTAACAAAAAACGCAATAAATACATCTCTATGAAAACCAAACGCCTCCTTTATTTCATCCTCACCGCATTGTTCGTACAGAATCTTTGGGCGCAGGAATCTACACTCAAGACTTTGCGCATCGTTTATAATACGAAGTATACCGACCCTATTGCTATTCGTGAATCAAAAGACGTACAGTATCTTGACATTCAAGACGAACGCTCTGTCTTTTATAGCTATTTTCATCATCGCCTAAAAGCTATAGAGGATAGCCTCAACCGTCGCGGAAGTGTATCAACAGCGCAGCTCCACAAACTAGTTCAACCTTACATTTATGGGCAATGGTATCTCATCTATAAAGGCCTCCCTGCTGAAGGAAAGTTGACATATATCGATACAAGTATGGACGGCTTCAAATATGAAGAGCCGATAAGCAAAATGAAATGGAAGATGTTGGGGAAAGATTCGGTCATCGCCGGCTATCCCTGCCAACTGGCGGAGACCAACTTCCGCGGAAGGACGTGGAAAGCTTGGTTTACCTTAGACATCCCTATACCTAACGGGCCGTGGAAACTGGGCGGTTTGCCCGGACTCATACTCAAAGCAACGGACCATACGGGCTGGTATGATTTTGACTGCGCCGGCATTCAAAATATAACGGCTCAACCTATTGCCGTCCCAAAGAAAAACTATGAAACAATGAAGCCCAAGGAGTATTTCCGCCTATTAAGGTTGAGCCACGAGCACTTTGGCGAATTTATGCAGAGATATAATGGAAAATCAGGCGAATCAACGACACCGGCACAGCAACTTAAAGATGAAAAACTGCCGGAAAAGTCGGAATATATCGAGGTTTATTGAACCAAACATATTCATTTAGTACAACATCTCCGCAAAAAGGAATAGGTAAACAAAGCTTAGTTCACCCCTGTCGCCAACATGAAGTTTCATGCTAAGGCCTTCCGCCCTAATTTGGGAAAGAGAAGAAGCACTTCTTTAGTTTTACGAAACCAAGTCATTAACAAAAAACGCAATAAAAACATCGCTATGAAAGCCAAACGCCTCCTTTATTTCATCCTCACCGCATTGTTCGTACAGAATCTTTGGGCGCAGGAATCTACAGTCAAGACTTTGCGCATCGTTTATAATACGAAGTATACCGATCCTATTGGTATTCAAGAATTTAAAGACGTACAATATCTGGACATTCAAGACGAACGCTCTGCCTTTTATAGCTATTTTCATCATCGCTCAAAAGCTATAGGGGATAGCCTCAACCGTCGCGGAAGTGTATCTATAGCGCAGCTCCACAAATTAACGTCCCCTTATAGCGAAGGGCAATGGTATTATGTGTACAAAGGGTTCCCTGTCGATGGAAAACTAACTTATCTCGATACAAATCTATGCAAATTCAAATATGAAGAGCCGATAAGCAAAATGAAATGGAAGATGTTGGGAAAAGATTCGGTCATCGCCGGCTATCCCTGCCAACTGGCGGAGACAAACTTTCGCGGAAGGACGTGGAAAGCTTGGTTTACCTTAGACATTCCTATACCTAACGGGCCGTGGAAACTGGGCGGTTTGCCCGGACTCATACTCAAAGCAACGGACCATACGGGCTGGTATGATTTTGACTGTGCCGGCATCCAAAATATAACGGCTCAACCTATCACTGTCCTAAAAGAAAACTTTGAAACAATGAAGCCCAAGGAGTATTTCCGCCTGTTAAGGTTGCGCCATGAGCACTTTGGCGATTTTCTACAACGGCAAGATGGGGCTTCCGGCGAAGCCATGGCGCCGGCACAGCAACTTAAAGCCGAAAAACTGCCGGAAAAGGCGGAATATATTGAGGTTTATTGAGTGCAAAAAGGGCCTCAACGAAAAATTATGCAAAGGACTTGCCGACTATTGCGGTGAGTCTTTTTGCTTTTCTACTTTTTTCCTTGCGGTTTTAGCTTCGATAAGGAGGCGAAGAAGCCGAACGGAAAAAGATACAAAGCACAGACTTGAGAGAAAGTGCTAATGCTGGCCACTTTACACGGTATCTATCGGGAAAAGATGCAGGCCGCGGCCTAATCCAATAGGCCTCCACACGCCAACAAAGGCAAGGTGGCGCAATGGGATGCTTTATCGTTGACGCCGCTATGGGTTGGGCGTAAAATTCCGACCTATAGAAATTTCAATTCCTACTTGTGCGGATTTTAGTTCCTACCTTTGGAATTTTTGTCCCCACCCTTTGAATTTCAAAACTTATTATTGTAGCCGCAAAACTTACGTATATTGCGGCTATTGTTTGCGTGTGTGTAAGTTCGATCATCATCTTTTTTCTACAGCTTCAAATATAAAATCATACGAGACAGCGGCTCTTTTGCAGGACACCATCATTTATTGATGCTTTTCCGCACATCGGGCGGCGAAAGTCGTGATCACCGATCCAAAAGATTTGTAAAACTGCGCAAAAAAGAAGACGAATTTCGCACAGATGCGGGTGGTTTTGTGCAGAAAAAGCGCTTTACAGCTTGGTTCATCGGCAATAAATACGTACTTTTGCGGCGATTAAGTTGATTATTAGAATATAAAAACGAACAATCGTAAGTATGAGTCTTAAAATTGTTGTGCTTGCTAAGCAAGTGCCCGATACACGCAACGTCGGAAAGGATGCAATGACGCCGGAAGGCACCGTGAACAGAGCGGCGCTGCCGGCTATTTTCAATCCGGAAGACTTAAATGCACTGGAGCAGGCGCTACGCCTGAAAGATCTTCACCCGGGATCTACTGTACAAGTATTGACGATGGGACCTCCGCGCGCAACTGACGTGATCCGCGAGGGACTTTTCCGCGGCGCAGACGGCGGCTATTTACTGACAGATCGCGCCTTTGCCGGTGCAGATACTTTGGCAACGAGTTACGCCTTGTCTATGGCTATTCGCAAGATCGGCGTTCCCGACATTGTGATCGGCGGCCGCCAAGCTATCGATGGCGACACGGCGCAAGTGGGCCCGCAAGTGGCACAGAAGCTCGGCTTGGATCAAGTGACTTATGTGACGAGCATTGACGAAGTAAAAGATAAGGAGATTACGCTCACGCGCCACATCGACGGCGGCGTGGAGCGCGTAAAAGCTCCGCTGCCCATTCTGCTCACAGTTAACGGCGACGCAGCGCCTTGCCGCCCACGCAACGCCAAACTTGTGATGAAATATAAGCGCGCTTCTGCACCGATGGAACGCCCTAAAGAAGGTTTGCCTTACGCTGAAGAGTATGAGCGGAAGCCTTATCTGAACGTTACGCAATGGGGCGCGACTGACGTCGACGCTGATCTGGAGCAATGCGGCTTATCGGGCTCGCCGACTAAGGTAAAGGCTGTTCGTAACATTGTCTTTAAGGCTAAAGAGAGCAAACGCCTGACGGGTAAAGACGCAGATGTTGAAACGCTGGTCAAAGAACTTTTAGAGAACAACACTATTGGTTAAGCGCTCGCAAGGCCTTCTCCTTTCAAGGAGGCGCGGCGCACCTTTATACTCACATTCAGCTATCACAACAAAACCTCTCGCTTCCTTATATATAATATAATGTGTGCGCAGCGCCGACAAGCTTCGGCGGGCAGCAAGCAGAAAAGGGAGCAAAAGAAGGGCTTATCATTATGAATAACGTATTTGTATATTGCGAAATAGACAAGACGACCATTGAAGAAGTCAGTCTCGAACTGCTGACAAAGGGTCGCAAACTTGCTAACCGCCTCGGCGTACAGCTTGAAGCGGTTGCTGCAGGATCCGGCATCAAAGGTAAGGTGGAGAAGGAAATTCTCTCATACGGTGTCGACAAGCTGCACGTATTTGACGGCGAAGGACTCTTTCCTTACACCTCAAAGCCCCACACGGATATTCTTGTAAACCTCTTTAAGCAAGAACAGCCGCAAATCTGCCTGATGGGTGCTACGGTTATCGGCCGCGATTTGGGTCCGCGCGTTTCTTCTTCGCTGACCAGCGGCTTAACGGCCGACTGTACGGACCTTGAGATCGGTGATTTTGAGGACAAGAAGAACAATAAGACGTACAAAGACCTGCTTTATCAGATCCGCCCCGCTTTTGGCGGCAACATCGTCGCAACGATTGTCAACCCGGATCACCGTCCGCAGATGGCTACCGTGCGTAGCGGCGTGATGAAGGCAGAAATCGTAGACCCCAACTACAAGGGCGAGGTCGTTTATGAAGATGTCGACAAGTTTGTGTCCGCCGAAGATTACGTTGTAAAAGTAATTGAGCGCGAAGTACAAAAGGCGAAGAACAATCTGAAGGGCGCACCAATCGTCATAGCCGGCGGCTACGGCGTAGGCTCTAAAGAAGGCTTCGATTTGCTCCGCCATTTGGCTGACGAACTTCACGGCGAAGTCGGCGCCAGTCGCGCAGCCGTTGACGCAGGTTTCTGCGAACACGACCTGCAAATCGGACAAACCGGCGTTACGGTGCGTCCTAAAGTATACATCGCTTGCGGTATCTCCGGCGCCATTCAGCACGTGGCCGGTATGAAGGAGAGCGGCATCGTTATCTCCATCAATACGGATCCCGAAGCGCCGATCAACGCGCTTGCCGACTATGTCATCACGGGTAGCGTCGAAGAAGTCGTGCCGAAGTTAATTAAGTATTACAAGGAAAACAGCAAATAAACTATGGCCAACAATTATACGGATCACCCCGAACTGCGGTTCGAGCTGAACCACCCATTGATGAAGCGCATTGTCGAACTCAAGGAGCGCAATTTCCGCGACAAAGAATCCTACGACTATGCCCCGCTTGATTTTGAAGACACGATGGACTCTTACGACCGCGTTTGGACATCGTAGGAGACATTGCCGGGACAACGATCGCCGACAACGCAGAAGGCGTAGACTTGGAAGGGCCGCACCACGAAGGCGACCGCGTTCGTTACGCTTCTGGTACGGAAAAGAATATGGAGGCAATGGTCAAGGCCGGTATGAACGGTATGACGATGCCCCGACGCTTCGGCGGCTTAAACTTCGCTATCACGCCCTACACGATGTGTGCAGAGCTCGTAGCCGCATCTGACCCCGGATTCAGCAATATCTGGAGTCTGCAAGACTGCATCGAAACGCTTTACGAATTTGGCAACGAAGACCAACACAGTCGCTTTATTCCCCGCGTTTGCGAAGGCGCGACAATGTCAATGGACTTGACGGAGCCGGATGCCGGTTCTGACCTCCAACGCGTAATGTTAAAGGCCACTTACAGCGAGAAAGACGGCTGCTGGTTGCTGAATGGCGTCAAGCGATTCATCACCAACGGCGATGCAGATATTCATTTGGTCCTCGCACGTTCTGAAGAAGGAACGACCGACGGCCGCGGACTTTCAATGTTTATCTACGACAAGCGCCAAGGCGGTGTGAATGTGCGCCGCATAGAAAACAAACTGGGTATTCACGGCTCGCCTACCTGCGAACTCGTCTACAAAAATGCGCACGCAGAGCTTTGTGGCGACCGCAAACTCGGCTTGATTAAATACGTGATGGCTTTGATGAACGGCGCACGCCTCGGCATCGCAGCCCAAGCGTAGGAATCTCGCAAGCGGCCTACAACGAAGGCTTGGCTTACGCCGCAGATCGCCAACAGTTTGGCAAGCCCATCATCGAGTTCCCCGCAGTCTACGATATGTTAGCCCTGATGAAAGCTAAACTGGACGCAGGCCGCGCCCTCCTCTATCAATGCTCCCGCTACGTAGACCTTTACAAAGCCCTCGAAGACATCAGTCGCGAGCGCAAGTTAGAGGCCGACGAGCGCAAAGAGCAAAAAGAGTATGCTAAGTTGGCCGATTCTTTGACGCCGTTAGCTAAGGGTATCAACTCCGAGTACGCCAACCAGAACACCTACGACAGTATTCAGATCCACGGCGGTTCAGGTTTTATGCTCGATTACCCCATCCAGCGCTTCTATCGCGACGCCCGCATCACGAGCATCTACGAAGGAACGACACAGTTGCAGGTCGTAGCCGCCATCCGCTACGTAACTAACGGCAGCTACCTCAAACAAATGCGCGACTTCGAGCAAGCTGAAGTAAGCGAAGCACTGCGTCCTATCCAAGAACGCGCTCGCGCTATGGCCGACACTTTCGCAGCAGCCGTTGACCATGTCAAAGCAATGGAAAGTCAGGAAGCGCTCGATTTCTGCGCGCGCCACTTGGTAGAGATTGCAGCCAATGTTATTATGCTCCACCTCTTGCTCCACAACGCGACGGAGGCTCCGGAACTCTTCGACAACAGTGTGCGCGTCTACGCCAACTTTGTTGAAGCTGAGATCGCTAAGCACAATACGTTCATCCTCAATACGACGGTCGAACAGCTTGAGACTTACCGCCAGCACCTGCCCGAAAACGAGCAATAAATGCTGACAACAGCTGCCAAGGCAGCAAAATATACATCCCCGACAACGAAGCTACAGTTTCATTGTCGGGCTTTTTTATCGGCAAGCTTCAGCTGTAGGCGCTTCGAGCTTAGACCGCGCACGCTGCATTTGAGCTAATCTTTAGACCCGGTCTTTAGCAGCGCCCAAGACTTGGATTAAAAGCACAGAAAATCAGGAAATTATACACACAAGCATAAGTAATGGAAGGATGAAAAATCCAAGTTAAGAGTTTACGCTCGTGAGGTGAAGCAATTTTTATCACGAGCGTAAGCCTTTTTTATCGTGAGCGTAAACCATTTTTATCACGAGAACACACTCGAGAAGTCGACGAGTGATACTCGGTTTCTCATCTTTGCCTCATCGCATAGTTTGTCCTCTGCCTTTACCAATCCGGAGCGTCATTATTTTTGTCCGTTATTCCTCTTTTCCAATGGGGAAAGGCGGTGCAGAATGGCGTTTCTTGCAGCAGAAGAAACAAAGCTCGGCACATTTCTTGCAGAGCTCAGGAAGAAATGATACATTCGCATCAGATAACAAACAGTCATTTACTGAAAAAACAAAAGACTATGTTGAGCATTCAAACGACAGACGACGGCAAAACGGGAGCTTTCAAGCTACTGATCGACAATGAAGAAGTGGGCATTATGGAGTTTCACTGGGAAACCCTGACGTCTTCGTCATCACCCACACCGAAGTAAGCCCCGAACACAAAGGCGAGGGCTTGGGAAAAGAACTTTTAGCCGCAGCCGTCAATTATGCGCGCCAAAAAGGTAAGAAGATACGCCCCCTGTGTTCGTTTGTAGAATTGTATTTTACGCGCTATGCGGAACAATATGAAGATGTAGCCATCTGATACTTGCAGCTACGATGGGCAAGTCCCGCCTTGCGCATCATGATTCAGCGGAAAAGCGGCCGACAGGGCCGATGAAAGGGCGACGACACGAGTTGAAAACCTCATAATTCGCCCCATCCTATGCTTAGAATGCGCTCGGACGGGGCAAAAGTCTTGTTTTTTTCGTACCTTCGCCGAAAATAGCTACTTCTGATGAAGCGTATCCTCTCCTTATTCTCAATAGTCTTTGCCCTCTGCTTGGCGGCAAAGGCCCAACCGCGCATCGTTTTCTCCCGGGAACAAATAGATCTGGGCAAACTGATTTGGCATAATGCCAAAGAAGCAAATTTTACGCTTACCAACAAGGGCAATGCGCCGCTGATCCTCAAAGCGGTGGAGACGGGGTGTGGCTGTACGGCAGTCCAATGGGATGATAAGCCGATTGCACCCGACTCTTCGATGACGATTCGCGTGCGCTACGATGCAGAACTCTTAGGCCATTTCACGCGAGATATTGAGATATATACCAACGAACGAACTGCGCCGTTTCTGCTTTCGATTTCGGCGTCGTCAGGATGGAGGACGTCGACGATGTGAGCAACTTCGCCTACCGCGATGGAAACTTATGTTTTAACGCGGACGAGATAGAATTTGACGATGTGAACAGAGGCGACCAGCCGGAAGCCGTCGTGCGCATATTCAACGCCGGAACGAAAAGTATGCGGCCCACCGTGATGCACTTGCCTAAATATCTGAGCGCAACGGTTGTGCCCACGTCTATTCATCCCAACAGAGCAGGTAAAATCATATTCCGCCTAAACTCTAACCTGCTACATAATATGGGCTTAACGCAAACGGCGGTCTACCTGTCAGCATATCCCGGCGACCGTATCCGTAAGACGAACGAAATTAACGTATCTACTACGCTGCTACCCAAAGTAGATGCTACGAAAAAGGGAGGGAGTCAGCCGCAAGCCGTGCTCGACAGCACGATGGTCAACCTGACGATGCAGGGAAAGAAGAAGGTGACCACAGAATTATGGCTCACCAATAAGGGCACTGCGCCCCTCTTGATTCAGGCCTTGCAGGTCTACAATCCGGGCATTAGCGTAAGAATCAATCATCGCAAGATTCCGGCCGGCGCACAAGAACGCATGCGCATCACGATCAGCGCTACGGCACAGACAGTCAAAGGTCGCCACCGCATTCTGCTAATCACGAACGATCCAAAGCAACCCAAGATGGTGATTGATATAAACGTAAAAAAATAAAGATAAACCCTTGGCGATATAAGTTTTTCTACTTACTTTTGCAACGCTTAATCGGAAAGTAGCGCAGTTGGTAGCGCACTACGTTCGGGACGTAGGGGTCGGGCGTTCGAATCGCCTCTTTCCGACAAAAAGGAGCTTAAGGGGCTGTTTATCAGCCTCTTTTGCTTCGTCGAGGCTAAAATGGTCGGCGAAAAATCGGCGAACAGCACCGCAAGACATAAAGCATTGTTCAATAGGGCATTTCACTCAAAAATTTTGAAATGCCAAAAAAAAGTTTTCCATCTTCAAAAAAACAGCAGGCGATTGATGCAATCGTTGGCTGGAAAACTCCGAAGTTTCACCAAGCATCGGAATGTTATGTGTCTCTTTCAGCATTCGACCCTGAAAGGGGTAAGTTTCGTACAAAAAAGTTTATGCTCGGGCATATTAAGGGGAAACGCAATCAACAACACTATGGGGATGCACTCATCAAACGACTTACGGAAAAACTGATACAAGGCTGGAATCCGTGGATAGAAATCGTACAACCGTTAGAATACTCGTCTTTTGATGATGTGTGTAGGAAATATGAGGAATACCTTCTCAAATTGTTAAGAGAGAACAACATACGAGAAGAGTCGGTTGTCGCTTATATGAGCAGGATCAAGATTCTGAAGGAATGGAAAGCATCGAAGAAAATCAATCTCTTCTACACGTACCAGTTTGATAATCGCATGGTAGGACAGTTCCTGGATTACGTTTTTGTGGATAGAAACAATACGATCTGCACACGAAACAATTACTTGGCTTGGCTCAAGATCTTCTGCAAATACTTGCTCGAGCGAGGATATATATCTACAGATCCGACGGCGAGTTATTCTATCGCACAACGCAGGGGACAGCTGAAGAACAGAGACGTCATACCGGATGATGTGTTGGCGGACCTCAAACAATGGCTGATGGTGCACCACAAACATTACTTATTGGCCTGCTATATGCTACACTATCTCTTCGTTCGCCCCAAGGAAATGAGCTATCTGAAGATCGGCGATTTCAACATCAGGAAGAAAACATTGTTCCTACACGGAGCAAATACTAAAAATCATAACGATGCGCTCCTGACAATCCCGGATCACGTACTCAAACTGATGATAGACTTACGCATATTCGACAACCCGAGCAATTACTATCTGTTCGGTAAGGATTTTGCACCGGGAGCAGAGCGGCGAAGCGAGAAGTCATTCCGCGACTATTGGCATCATCACGTCCGCAAGAATTTGAAAATGACAGCACGCTATAAATTTTATAGTCTGAAAGACACTGGGATTACCAATATGATACGCTCAAACACAGATATTATCAGCGTAAGAGATCAGGCTCGACACTCCTCTATTCTGATAACAGATATTTATACGCCCAAAGATATCAAGGAGGCAAATGAGCTGCTTCTAAATTACAAGGGCGTGCTGTAACAATCTATATAATGGAAGGTAGGAGAGCTATTATGGGCGTCCTACCTTCCATCTATCCTACAAATACACTAACTTAAGGTCTATAATTGAACTGCGATCGTCCAAATAGCCGTACAGCAATGTAATAAAAATACGACAAGCAGAGGAACCAAGCCTGCGTATGTACTTTCTGCCGTCCATAATGCGCCGTGCAATGGCGTACCATGTCCGCAAATAAGCGAGCATCGGCTGCAAGGCGATCTTTTTCAGTTCCACCGAGATCGTAAAGTTCATCGTGTAAAATGCAGGCCGCATTGAAAAATTTATAATGCGGTGGCCGTATCCACGACAACCACCCATTCATTGCTCCACAAGCTCTATCTGTCGATTTGCTATTCTTCGATTTCATACTCCTTCCAGTTAATTGAATCCTTGAGTCTCCAATACTTCAACAGCGTTTTATTGATATAATCCATCGCTACGGCAAAGAAACTTTTCAAATCATCAAGAGTTGAAAACTTCCGATAGATCGGTTCGGTGGCCGTCCCAAACCTAAAAGTGACCGGCAGGTTTTTCCCAGCCGTCTGTACGGCTAAATCAAAGGCTGCTTTATAGTTGAATTGATTTTCAGCCGAAAGCCACACGGGCACATTTTCAAAGCGAAAGCCACTGATAATTTCTTCATCGCAAAGCGTGTTATAATGCTGAATTATCAAAGTTTTTATTTCTTCAACTGATGGGCGAGAGTTAAAATCCTTTTCCTGAAAATGCCATCCAAATTCATCTTTCTTGAAATCGTACCGAACCCTCCACGTGTTGCGCTTAGGGTTGATACATACAAGTGCGTAAGGTTTGTTATTTTCTTGTTTCATAACTTTTTATTTAACATACTCCATTTTTCCGCGATACATCAGTCGTACTCCGAGCATTACTTTAGACGAATCATCGTATCGTCCACATAAACCGAGAAGATGACCTGTGCTAACATTCGGGTGTCCGGAATTGACCAATGACGGGCCTGTATGTGAAGTTTGCTGCGCACAATAATAAGTTGTCAGCGTAGCAGTATCTCCGAATCCGGACGGCGTACCAGTCTGGACGATATCCGCAAAGCGCTGCCCATACACAGCGGCAACAGACACATAAGCGTCACTACCAGGAATTAGAGATAACTTGCGTTCCTCGAATGGAGGTAGTGCCGATTTAAGGAATGTAACGGCAACTCTTAAATCTGAATATGGATCAGCACGTCTGCTTGCGTTATCCAATATAAAGAAGAAAGCAGATGCGAGGCTCTCATAGCCCATGATACGCGAAGTTTCTTGTACTGTGCGAATTGTATTACCGTATTCAGTCGTTAAAGTAACAGCGAGATCCGTTCCATTTTCCCCGCTTGTACTGCCCATCCCAAGTTGATCTGTTGTTCCACTCTTTGTTAGAATGGTCGCGCGACCTTGCCCGAAATGCAATTTCGTATTCCGGTGTCCTATAGCAGCCAGCACAAGGTTTGCAATATCCTTATATGCCTCATAATCCATAATTGTCAGACCTCTCTCCGCCGCCGCGGCGAGGTATACTGCTTTATTCTGCTCGAGCAAGGCTGTCCGGCCGGCCACGCTGCGCAGCACTCTATCCGGGAAAGATGCAGGATAAGCCCCTACAAGCGTTTCTGTATGTTCGACCCAATCCGGCTCAACATCGAGGATAGAATCAGAAGGCGACAAGATTATTTTATCAAAAGGCTTTTCTATATTTAGTGTTTCGAGCGAGTTACTCGACAAGTTTCGACAGATTGTAGCCCAGAACCAGTGGGCTCCTTCGGGGACATCAAATACGACGTATTGACCACGGCTGAAATAAGGAGCTGTAATCGGTGAGGAGAAAGTTGCAGATGGAAGGATCTTACCATCAGCATCAGAGAAGAGCATCATCACCTGATAAGATTCATGCACCCACATCGGACAACGCACTTTCCGCATTCCTCGCACCTCACAACGCACGACGTCAAAGAATGATTCAGTCCGATCGTTTCTCCTTTCACGAATTTTTCCGTTTGGCAAGGAATCAAAATCAATCATTCCTCTTCGGATATAATCTGCCGTTATCTGCTTTTTCTCCCGCTTATTCGAATCTGCGATATTTTCCCAAGTCAAGGTCTTCACTGGCACAGAAGAAGGGCATTTCGGATTAGAAGAATAAAGAATATAATACTTCTTTTTCAATTGGTCGTTCACGCCTTTATACCAGTAGTGTGGTTCTCTAATGAAGACGTCGCCCTCTATTCCATCAGTCTTTGCCGGAGATCCATCAACGTGCTTTGAGAAGTCATCATCAGCAAGCTGACGCAGTTTCATTACACCTGCTTCAAGATTTCCTGTATACGCGTGGCGCTGTGCAAGGATTCGCGCAACGTGGCCTCCCGGACGATAGGTATTTCCATAAAGATAGCCGCTTTTCGTGTCGTGGCAAGTGATGTTTGCCGGATCTGCCACAGCCGTATCGAACTCAACAACCGAATATTCAGGCTGTAAGATATTTAATTCCGGAAAGCATCTGCGTATTGCAGCATATTCTTCTTCCTCCATATAAGATGTGAGTCTGACAGTTCCGAGAAGGGCGCAATAATCCACTGCATTACCTGCAGCATCAATACCCTTCAGCTTTTTAAACCTATTCAATAGCGTTCCATCATCTTTTATATTTATTCCCTCGATACGCACACGTTCTACGCTTACGCACCTATCAAGGATCGTCTGCCAACTCAGTTTTGGGCAAGCTGCAAAGCGCAGCGTCTTCACCGTCTCCCAATTCTGCAACTGAAGTTCGCGGTCTTTCAATTCCGGCAGATATTCCAGCCGGAGCGTTTGTATTTTGCCCCCCAATTTAAGTTCGGTTATAGGACATCCTCGCGCCAGCAGGACAGCATTAACATCTACCCCCCTGGCATCAAGCTTTTTCAATCTTGTTTGATTAGAGAAATCCAGTTCCCTACTTGATAGCGTTCCGGTTTTTGCACCTCCCTGTCCGTAGAGGTTGATGTCTACCAACTGCCGGCACCGGTCAAGCACCAAGCACCACCCTTTGGACCCTGTTCCGTCCGTCTGCAAGTCAATTTTTCGTAATACCTTGCACTTGTTCAGATTCACATCCCCCGTCAAGTTATCAGAAGCCCCACGCATATCCAGTTCCGCTATGCGACTTGCCCCGTAGATGCGGATAGGGTCATTTACGGTGAAGGCATTCGTAAAGGTAAGTGTCACCTTTTCTCCTTTTTCTGCTCGTCGACTTGCCTGCAGGTGCGGCGCGTTGTTCGTACCATAACCAAAATAATACAGGTCGCTTGCTGTTACTACGATCGTATTGGCCGGTGCATCAGCCTTGCGACTCATATACATGTCGATATTGTCAGAGAGGAAATTTCCCGTCTCGTATTTCGCATCGAGCAGCGAGAATCGATTTTTGATAAACCAGTGACGAAAAGCCTGTTTGTCGCCCTTCAGCGCATAGATGTAAGGGTACTTCACCAACTGCCCCTTCACCATCACACCCTCTATTTGTGGTTTGATATACTTCAATTCGCCGCTTTTATTGTAAATACGGCCACACCAGTTTCCCTGCTGTTCTCGATCAAATATCTCATTGACCCGCTCTTCCGTCAAAAAGGAGCGCATTTCCCGGCCATCTTAACGATATCGTCTTTCAAATTAGCCAGCACCAAGCACCACAGCCAAGAATCGTGTCCCTCGAAAGCATATTTCGATTTTTCAGCATCCCACGTCTCTCTCGTCACGTTATAAAGGTATGCTAGCATGGAGTCGTTACGATCGCCCTGTTGCGTATCGCCGTCGTAATAAAAGAGAAACCAGAGCAATTTATCCCAAGTCACCCAAATCATATTTTTTGCGCGCTGATCCACATTTGCAAAAAAATCCGTAAAGAGCCACCAGCACAACAAGAAGTTCTTATCGATGTACTGCCCCAACTCGCTTTTGAACTTCGACGACACAAAAGCATTGATATTGTTCGGCGCTGCTCCTGCCGGTACGCAGTCTCTTATCCAAGCCCACAGCCGCTTGAAGGCCGTTTTCTGCTCTTCTGTTGCATTTGCCCACTTCGTCCCCTCGGGGAAATTGAACTCCAACGCTTTGTCGAATTCCGCTGCAGCTTGCATGTCAAGATTTACCTTCCCCTGAAACAAACACAGCGGCTGCGTATTATTCAGGAACTCAAGCGCCATCGTTTTTTGTACATCCAAACCAGGTACACTGGAGAGCCCGGTGATATCCTGCCAGTCGCTTTTATCGTGGTTGAGATTATACTGCCCATAGTACATCGGCGTACTTTCCCTACTTTCCGCAGAAAAGACATCGATAGGGAAACCGTCAACGGCCGTACGCACACTGCTGTCCACCTGTTGTGGCGGAGTAAGGAAGCCCAGCGCCTTCATCATATCATTCCACAGCCTTGCACCACCGGTATTCTGAGTCATTGAACTATCCGAGTAGTCAGCCTTTGCACATAGGATTTTAACCGCCTTCTGTCCAGTGCGCAGAGCAACCTTCAGTTCGTCTTGTTTCACACCATCCACATACAGTTCCGGGCTCTCTCCTTTCGCACAATAGATGCGATAGTTTTTGGTCGGATATTTCGTCGAGCTCGTCCCCTGAATGCGGATATACACATTCTTCAGGTAGATGTATCGCCCATCCGGCATCCACAAGTGAACATCAGAGAGGAAGTCTGCCTTTTTGTTATTTTCCGCATTCACCGGTGCGAGTCCATCCGGCCGCACGACGAGCATAACCCCCTTACCTTTCTTTCGCAGTTTCTCGAAATCAATGCTCCTGCCATCCTCTCCAAGAACATCGTTTTTCTCAAAGAGGACCGCCATTTCGTCCGGTGTGCGGCGATCAATGATGTAGTTATCCATTTCTTCATCATCACTCAAAGCACGGCCGTAAACCCTAAGATTTCGTATTTCCACATCCGCCCCGTCACTATCAATGGTGGTCCCCTGCGGGCTGTCTTGCGCGAAATTATCGCTCACACCGTAGATATCCGCCGCACTTCGTGTGCCGTTCACGTATAGTTCCATCAATCTCCCCTCGGCACGTTTCCAACGACGAAGGCAATCTTCACCCACATATCCGAGCCGTACTGTCGGCCGACTCCAACCCGTTGAATCGTTTTCCCTCCTTCCTCATCAACGACCTCCTTGGTCGAGCCTGTGTACATCATCGCTTTATCCGCCGTTATTTGAAAACCTTTCGTACCACTCATACAGGAAACCACACCCAGGTCCTTGTCCGTTATATTGGAAACCTTCATTTCTACCTCTATCGTACAACCGGTAGTTGCCGCATCAATGGTAAAAGGAGCAAAATCTATCCTCGCCTTCGCCCCATTGATCAACTTCAGCGCATCCCCCGTCCATCCACTCGTATTCCAATCCACGCCATCGAACGTCGTCTTCACGCTACCATATTCCCAGTGTGCGGGGTCTGCTTCTCCGTTGCTTCTTCCTGCGGCACTGAGTTTCAGCTTCAGGCCATGGGCAGCCTCACTAATGTCTATTCCGCTTTTCTCTACCTCAATACCAAGGTGGTATTCCATCGCTCCACATACGATTTTCATCTGTTGCATGCCCTGCGACGTAAATCGATTGATGTAGGTTTGCACCGTTCTTGGAACGTTCACACTTTGAGAAGCAGCGTCATTCAGGAGAATGGTTACACCTACCGGTGTAGCAGCAGCATCAAACACAGCGTACTCAAAAGAGAGTTGTTCGTACTGTCCGACTTTGAGTAATGGCATCAAATGATTGTCTGTAAGGATCCGTCCGTCCCTAAAGACATGTTTCGTCCCTATCAACCCTTGATCGTTTCCCGCCTTGAATATATCCATATAAACACTTTCACTACGCAGCGGCTGCCCCCCCACCGGTTTCCATCTCCGCCACCAGCTGTACTGAATGGCGTCCAACAGCCAATCCGTGCATCGGTATCGAAAAGCTACCATTCGTTGTACCGCTTCGCGTCACCACACGATTCTCACATTGCCGACCATCCACATAGAGAAATACCGTTTTTGTACCTGTCCCCTGCACGGTATAAGGTATAACGGCATTATCAGTTTCCCCATAGCCGCCATCAGCCAGCCCCTCAGCAAGCACGTAACTACTCTGCAGGACGATATTGACGACCTTCACATTCACATACGCCTGCTTACTTGGGATTTTCCCGTATCCGGGTCCGTTGTCGTAGCTTTCACGTAGATATCAGTCGTACCCATTTGAAGATATTTACTCAGATCCAGCGTGTAACTACCTCGGCTCACATTATCAAAGCTACGTTCTTGTACAAGCATAGACCCCCGCACAAGGCGTACTTCGACAGTAGCCTTTTGTCCGGTACTCTTGCCACGATCTTCACCTCCCATATATTGATGGTCGTAACTATAAGTCAGGATACAATTACTCCCCTCCTTTATAACATTTCTGTCCACGCTTGCCCCGAGTACGATCTTTGTAGCAGCCGTTTCTCCGCCACCACCACTTCCGGCAGGCAAGGTAAACCGTGTAATGGCCGCGCCGCTCTTGTTCTTCAGTGTCACGGTTTGCTTCCCCTCTTCTTCAGTCACATCACTATCAAAAAGAGTAGCAGCCTCTATTTCATTAAATCTCCCGGCTACGGCACGATTCGCCACGGGGTTCGTACTATCGGCATCAAGACTTTCGTCTACCTTCACCTCATCAAGTTTTACCTGAACATCACCTTGACTATCCGGGATCATCTTTTTCCCATTCACCGTCACACTCTTTACCATTCCTTGGCCGCCAAAATCCTCCCAGCTTTCGATCTGCTCCCAGCTTGAAAGATCCGTTCCCACAAACTGCTTCGTTACCCATTTCCCCTGATTTATCTCAAAAGTAAGGCAACAGCCTTTTACCCTCCGTTTGCCCTCCACGGCCATGACAGCAGTGGCAAGCGTATAATAGCCGGACGACAACGGATAAGCTTGTGTCACATTAATGGTATTTCCACCACCAGTCCCAAACAATTCTATCAGGTCTGCGGCTTTTTCACTCCAGGCATAAAGCGTTTTGTCGAGCAGAAACAACTTATCCTTGCGAATGGTTGTTCTATCTTCCGACATATAGAAGTCTGCGCCGGACCAATTGCTGACGTATTGTCCGGCGAAATCCCCGACAAAGATTCGTTTTGAGGTCACATAGTATACAGCAGAGACTTCATTCGCACTCACCTGCGCAATTTCCACATCCTCAAGCATACCATCAAAGCGCGCTGTGGCTCCCTTGTAAGCTTTGAGCGCTACGTCTTCGTAGCGCTCAACCACCTGCAAAGCTGCCTCCTTCGCGGTTGTTATTTCAGTGATGGCCGTCGCAGCGTTTGTCGCAGCGTCCTGTGCTTTTTTTGCATTTGTGGCCGCATTTTTACTTGCCGCATCCGCATTTATCGCCGCGCCATCAGCCTGTTTTTTTGCCTCAAGCGCCAAGGTTGCCGCATCGGCTGCCGGCTTCCCCAAAAGACTTATAGGGACTTTGACCATTTCACCACCCCGTGCAGCAGGCAAAGATTCGACATTGTCGAGCGCCTGCACCTCTTCTAATTCCTGCACAGATGTAGAACCGGCTTTCAGCTCATTCACTATGTCCTTCCTCAGCTCATTCTTAAGCTCTTGTTTTTCCTGTTCAGTCATATTCTTTTGCTTTATTATTTTTCAACGTTTTCATTATTCATCGCTTCTACATGTGCTTTCAGACTATCAAAGAAAGCGGGGGTAGTCATTTCTTCTGCGACAGAAAAGATTATCCGCAATTCTTCATCATCATAAGCGTTAGGGCCATGGCTCTGATAAATTTTCATGGCCAAGGCATGCATTCGTACACCATTCGCTCGCGTATAAAGGAGGTTTGCGAAACTCTCACGCACATCACCAACAAGCGTATTCTTCCTGCTAATATCCGTATAGACAGGGAACTGTTCAAAATTGATTTTTGTCATATCTATTACCAATTATCCACAATAAAAGATGCACCAAGCCCCATGCATTTCGACCAGTAAGGCCGAGTTGGAACCTAAATTATACTCCATAATGATCTCACAACCTGCCGGTCTCATCAGTTTTCCTTTCAACGTAACTCCTCTTCCTTTCACAAAGAGAATACGCCCTTCGGGGTGCACAGCTGCATCATCCGGAAGCGTCAAAGTTCCCCCTGCATCAAAATAGTACACGGAGTGCTCCGCATCAATTTCTATATTTGCCCCTGGCGCACCAATAAAGGCTTCATTGAAAGACAGCGAACCAAAGATTTTGGTATAGCCATACAGCATACTTGCCCATTTCACCTGCAAAGTAGCCAGATCGGCATAGAAAGTTTTCATATTCCCGCCACAGACCACCGTTTCACCTTCGCTATCACGGATTGTAATTTTACCACTCTTCCGCACGAGTCGTTCGTCCCCCATTGGATCAGCCCAAGTTTCCCTCTCGGAATACTCCATCCTAATGATATTTCCCAAATCAATGTACCCATCGCCCCTATCATTAGCAGAAATGACAATCGGTCGGTTCGTCCCGGCCGAGAATGAGCCTGAAATTTTAGCGTTCAGCGCTTCCAGACTCCCCTCTTCCGTTATTTTGAAATGCCCATTGGCCGTGACGAGTCCTTCTAACTTAATATCATCAGCAGAAAGTTTGATAACGGTTTTTGTATTTCCCTCCGCATCCTTTTCCTCCACACTCACGCCAATGAATCCGATCTTCCCATTTGCATCTTTCGCGAAAATGCCGGACCCTTCCGGTGCTATTACCAGTCCGCTCTCGCGCAAGGCCTTTAAGGCTTCCGCATTTTTCTCGTAAATTCCCGCCGTCAGTTGGATTAAACGATCCGTCTGCTCGAAAAGCGTCCGATATTTATACTCTAATCCATCCACTTCACGCTGCGTCAAGATGAGCATATACACATAGATCTCTCCCGTAAAAGAGAGTTGGAAATCGCCTGTTCCATTCCATTGCCCGCTCGCTTTGTACTGCAGATAGTCCGTTGTAGCCGGCAAGGTCTCTTTTACCTTCAACTCCTCATAATTATCCTGCGTTGTCGTTAGATCCTGATTGACGAAACCCGCCGTAAGCGTTCCTTGCTTAACGACGCGATAGTAGAATGTAAGATAAATCGGTTGCGGGACAATTTTTCCCTCTTTATCCTTCTCAAACCTCGGCCGTGCAGTTAGATCTTCATTCTTTTGCTTGATATACTTATTCGCAATTTTCATCACCGTGCGCCCTCGATCTGTTCCGACCACTGCCGAATCACCCTTCCAAGAAAAGACATTGCCATTCGCCCAAATCCATTTTCCTCCCAAGGTGAAAAATGTCGTATTGTTTTCCGTCTGCCATTTATTCAGCCCATCCAAGAAAAGCGAATTTGCAAGATACCCCTTTCCCGCAATGAAATCAGATCGCATCGAGTCAATCTCGCTACGTACCTTCCCCTCGACAATCGATACCCAAGTATTGATATTCACCCCGGTACGCAAGATGAAATCACCCTTCAGATAAGCATTATCCGAATACAGCCCGTATCCGTGTGGTTGATTCTCGGCCGGGAAATAATCATCCCAAATGCCATCCAAGGCACCGAGGCGCGTACGTAAGCAATTCTTCAGATTTCTCCCCTTCACGCCATTGAGGATATCGATGCGCGGCAATCCATCATCGGTTGCAGAAATAAAGATCAATCCCTGTCGTTCTTTTTTATCAGAACCGAACAAGACACATTCATCACCGACTTCCGCCGTCCCATTCAACCAGCCTTCATCCTCCTTATTCAGGATCGCCCAGACCTTCCCATCCTCGGTCGTGCGCGTTTCTTTCACTTGTACCCAGTAATGCTTGAGTCGGCTACCCTTAAAAGTCTGACACCGCAGGAAATCGCCCGCTTCGAAATCGCAGCCCATTTCAAAGGCAATCAACAGTTGATTGCCAAGATCATTTACCGCTGCAATTTTCCCATTCGCCGCCGATACGACCAACTGCCCGTTAACACTCCGCACCCGATCAATGAGCAGTTCAAAGATCCGCATCGTCTGCCGCACCGTCAGTGAGTCCAGCTCCAAGTTTGCCAGTTCATTTTTCATCCAAAGGCGCCAACCCGTACCATCCATACCCGACACGAAGTCACCCTTCCCCAAATTGCCCGACAGGGTCAAGTCACCCCCTACTGTCAAGTCATAAGCGGTGGCTTCATTTCGATCTTTTCGCAAGATCCTATCCCAATCCTCGCTCGTCGGATCAAGTTTTTTTGCCAAAGTCGCCATATCCGCTTCGCCTGCAGAAATTTTCTGCGCATTAACCAAGAGATATTTCCCAAAGAGACTCAGCGCATTGAGCAGTGACATATTTTCGTGTGAATGGCCGAAGGATCCATCCCCTTTATAGGCTGCCGTTATCTCATGCGCCAGCCAATCGAGCATAGCCGCGGCCGTCGTGGTCGTCCATTTTTCAGAATAAGGATTTTGGACGGGGAAGAGCGCCCCACCACTCAGCGGGAGCCTATCCAGCTCAACCAAGCGTGGGGCGATGGTAAAATCCCCTATTTCCGGTATTTTGATATGCAAATCGCCCAACGGTCTATCCACTCTCGAGAGATTGAGATAAGGCCGCGCATCCGCATATCTATAGGTGAAGGAGAAAGCAGACGGCAACTCTTTCGTATGCCAAGTCACATCGCTCTCCGTCACAACAATACGGCGCACATAAGGTCCATAATAGATGTACTTGCCGAGCGAGGGGAAGAAATCAAGCAACCACTTCCGTTCCGCATCAGTCAAAAGCCCCGTACTCTTCTTATACTCCCGCGTCGTATCAACGCGATACTCCTCTGCTCTATTTTCGATCTCTGCAATATTATGCGTGTGTTTTGCCGTATTCTCCGCATCTCCATAAGCTCTGAAAGTATCAATCCCTCCCAACGAGTTTTCGAAGAGCAGCCATTCCTCCTGTTCACTTCGAATATCCGAAGCATAGTAACGCTGTATATATGTGAGCCGCGTTCCGTTCGTCGTCTCCACCCACACATCATAATAAGAAGGCAGTTTGTTAAGTTTTCCGGCAATGGTGGCGTATTGTACCGGAATCGTCCAGACAGCGCCATTAGAAAGATTGGCCAAGGTCAAGTCGTGCGGCACATAGTTTCCCTCTTTCTCCACATAAGCGCGACAATGCACCACCGCATCGATAAGGGCGTAATACGTCAAGAACTCCGGGGTGAAGTAAGTCACCGGTTTCAATGTAGGCTGCCACGTCAGGAAATTCGCTTTCAACCAATTTACCGCCGAATCCGCGAAATGATCAATCCCGGCCCGCAACACTGAGAAAGACCACGTTTTACTATCAGCCGTATTCGCTTCCGCAATAACGGCCGTAAACTTCCGCACGATAGCCGGCTGCTTATAAGGTTCCGACACATCCTGAAGATGAAAGGATAAGAGCGGAACGACAATGCTTTCCAAATCGATCTCGATTCGCCCGGCCTTGTTCGGCGAATACACATGCTGCACGATGGTTGTTTCCGTGTCGGCAAACTTGAGGACAAAAGATACTTCGTTATTGGCAGCTATTATAAAGTGATTCATCGCCCCTGCCAGGGATAGAGAATCCGGTTTCAATAAGATATCCATTCGCTTACGATTTAAGGCAAAAATAGGAGAAAAGAGGTGCCCGATAAAGGACACCTCCAGCTACTTGGGAACGCATTCCAGCCACACCTCCGTGCGCGTATGCAACCACTTCGAATGATGCCAGAACGAACCCTCCCGAATTTTCTGTGCCGTAAAAGAAACCTGTCTTCCATAGGGTTTCCACTCATATTGTTGACTCGGCACCGGCGGGTAAATGGTTGTAAATGTCCGATCTTTATCCAAGCCGGCATTGTGATACTCTTTTTCAGTCACCTCTATTTGTACCTCTCGACCAACCCATTTATAAGCTGCGTTCATAAACTTGAGCTGCTCATTCACGAGCGGCGCCGCCACGATGGGTTCCATCAGCGCGATAGAGCGTAGCTCCGACTCTACCGGTTCATTTTTTTCCACCGAGCGTAAACTTCAATTTGTCAAAGAAGAAAGCAACCCCTCGGATGATCACTTTCGCATAGGCAGAAAGATTTTGTTTCTGCGACTGCGACAGCAACAATTTGACTTTCATCTCATGCAGCGCATTTCGCAAGAGCAAATCGTAATCGCGATAGAAGCGTTCGAAGATACCATCCGGTCCGTGATAGTAGAGTGCATAGTCAGCAATACGCGGACGTGCAGCATCGTGCATATCGTAAGACGAGATGGTACCCTCCGGCCGACCGGCAGAGAGATAGCTGAAGGCAAGGATCGCATTCTGCTTGTTTGCCGATTCCGACACAGCCTCCTTATCTTCCCCGGCCACCATAATCTTAGAATTGAGCGAAATATACGCCCCTATATAAAGGAAGTCACCGATATCAATAGCGACTTTTTCCTCATCAACCGTCGTATTGTATTTAAGTGTGCGAAACTCCGGCATGCAATCAGGCACCTTAATTTCCTTTGCCTCGAGTTTTTCCCCCGTATTGTAATCTTGCGAGGCTTCCCCAATCTTCGTAATGACCTCATAGTTTCCGGAGAAGCCTTGTTTGTAAAAGGCCCCATCAGCCGGATTAAAGTAAGCTCCCGGATTTGCTTTCACCAAGGCGTCCAAATCGTCATAAGCGTCAGCTATCTCCGTATCGACTTTTTCCTCCGATGAGAGCACAATTCGTTGGTAATCTTTTTCCGCTTTGTAAGCGATCGTCGGTTCTTCCGTCACACAGGTTGTCAGATCTTCCAGCGGCCGCGTTGCCAAGACGTCGCGCAGAAAGATCACATCGGCCGTACGTTCGCCCTCATCAGAGGTAAACTCGCAACAGAACTTTTTGCGGAATACAGCGATGAAATCCGCACAAGAGATATCCGGCACGAGGTCGGCTATCCGGATACGCCCATTCACCAGTGCGTCCATCACATTATTCACGACGACCATTTTAGAGAAAGGTTCCGTTCTCGTAAAGAAATTGTCCTGCAAGTCGTAGCCAAAATATGCGAAGATCCGCTTGAGCAGATAATTGGCTCGGATGAATGGCGAGATGTAATAGCCCGGCGACAAGGTGATCGGCATGTTTCCTATATATTCCGTCCGCTGTACCGCATTGTAAAAATCGCAGTCGCGACCTTCAGTGTCCGGATGAAAGGCCGAAACGGCATCGACCGTAATTTGCTCCCAATGTCCCCTTTTCCACACCCATATTTTTTTCGATTGCAAGACCTTCTCCTTTCCATAGGCATTCAGCATTTTGAAATTAAGTCCGGCTTCTATTCCGGAATCATCCGTAAGCAGGACGGGGAAGATACCGTATTGCTCATTCGTATTCGCGCGCAGGCTGCGACAGAAGTCTATGCAATCCTGCACCGGCGTATTGCCCTCCAAGTGGGGAACCGGCACACACTCATCCTTAAAAATATCCTTCAGTTTCACCTTCTGAATGCGCGAATAGAAAGATCCGTCGTTGATGTAGAAGGCCGTGGCAAGATTGCCATTGTGTTGCGCAGACAGCACGATCTGCCGGCACTGCGCAAAATACTCTCCATCCTGAATAGAGACCTCGACGGGTGACATTTTCACGCGTCGGCCAAAGTATCCGGAAATCCCAGCAGTCGGCGGTTGCGCTCCGACGTGGGAAGTTCGAGCGGTGTCGTCTGCTCTCCATAATCATTGAAGAAAGGATTCGTTCGCTCTACCTGAATCTGTGTATCGGGCTTCAGGTTGTAGTCTTCGCCCTTTTCCAAATTGGTAATTTTCATACTGCATTATTGTTTACTACCAAACTGACGTGCTCGGTTTCGCAGCTGCTGCTTTCGATCAATCTCATCCAAGGCGACAGCCGCCTGAATACCCTCACTCTCCAAACGGTCAAGCACATTTATCAAACGAAGAAGGATGGCATTTTTCTCCGAATTCTGCGGCATCGGTCTCGGATCCGGAGACGCCGGTGCAATGGGTCCGCCCGCGGCACGTCCTTGTGCCTGTTGCAGGAGAAACTTGCTCATATCGAGGGTACGGATTGTTCCGGCTCTCTGTGCTCGATCTATGATGTCGATGATCGGTGCCACCGTGGGATTCTCCACTGCAGCATTCGAGGCTACCCATTCCTTACTATGGCCATACCCGCCTTCCCCCACAATGACGGTCGGTTTATCAACAAAGCCCCGCCTGTCCGGGTCATAGGCTGCGTGGAAACGCCGTCCGTCTTGTTCTCGCTCCACATCGATACTGCCGCCCTTCTCGAGTCCGGTGGCCACCCGCGCTCCACCGGCAGCGCCGGCGGAAGTTCCATTGAGCGTCAGCTTCTTTATTTTTTGACGTTCGGCATTGGCCGCTGCGAGTTGTGCTGCACCGGTTATACCAATCAAAGCAGACGCCGCGATAGCCGCCGGTAATGGAAGATCTTTATAAGCTCTCATAATAGCGACAGATGTATCGGCAATGATCTGTGAAGCTTTGATGGCAAAGTCGACATCCGCATATTTTTTTCTGAATCTTCAATTTTTTTCGTTGGCTTTCTTTTTCTCCAACTCAGCCGTATCCTTGCCGGCATTTCGTGCCGCCTCGATCTCGGCATCATACTTTGCATCGACATTTGCTTCTTCCGCTTTTTGCAAGGCCTGCACAGCTCCTCCGGAAAGGTTCGCATAGTAGTCGAAAGCCTCTTTCATCTTGTTTATCTTGAGGTTTTTGACCGCTTCCTCATACTCCGCTTCAGAAATCTCCTTCTTTTCCAAATGCTGCTTGAGCAGATCAAGCTCGGCATCATAGAGTTCTTGCTGTTTGGCCAATCCATACTGTTGGCGAATTTGCAAGTGATGAGCTTCCGCATCTTTCTCAAGATTCGCGACAGCTTGCGCGTGCTGCTCTTGCGTAAGCAGGCCTTTCGCGAGTTCCTCGTCGATTTTCTTTCGACGGGCCGCAAGCTGATCGGTGAAGGTGTCCAAACCATACTCCTGCCGTGCGCGCGCTTTTTCCTCCTCCGCTTTTTTCGCATAATCGGCCACGATGGCCGCCTTTGCAGCCTCATAAGCTTGGGTGGTCTGCCGCTGCCGCTCAGCATCATCCTCGACCATCTGCAAGGAGGCTTGATAATAACCCTCGAGGATCAAGAGTTTGGCCTCGCACTCCTCCTGCAAAGTCTGTGGCTGCGTGGGTGCCGTGGCTTTCAGTTTGTCGAGGTTTGCATAATATTGCTTCTCCATATCCAAATAGGCCTCATAGACCGCCTGCTTCTGATCGATGACGGCTTTTTCCTGCGTCTCCAGCAGCTGCTTCTTTTTATCCGCATTTTTGATTGTGGTATTTTTAGCCCGCTCGCTATAGGATTTCAATTTCGAGCAAGGCTTCCTGATGCTTCACATTAATGGCCGTCGCCATCACATCGTACTGCTCTTGCGTGATTTGCTTTTTGATTAAAGACGACTTTAACGCGTTCAGACTTTCCGTATATGCTTGCTTTTCTTCTTCCAAATCGCGACTACGATCATGCGCGAACAGCTTTGTAGCCACGTCGTCCGGATCTGGAGAAGATTTTCCGTTTTTTTTCGGATCGTCGTCCTTAGGATCCTCATCCACTAAAGGTTTAAGAGGATTAGTTTGTGCGATGATCTTCGCATACGCGGCCATCGACTTATTGTTTCGATCAATAGCTTCGAGGTGTGCCCTCTGACGCTGTTGCCTATCTTCGTACTCTTGGATCACGGGGTTCTTATTCTCCTGCACCCCTCGTGCCTCAATAGCAGATTCTTCAAATCCGGCAAGCGCCGAACGCCGCGTATAGTTTTTTTCCTCCGTATGCTTTTTCCGCGCCTTGTCATAAGCCCCCTTATTTCTGTTACTCCAGTTTTGGTCCGCATTGATCCCTCTTTCATGTTCAAGATTCTCCTTTGCCAAACGTGTAATCTCGTCTTGATAGGCTCTTGCTCTCGCCGCGGCCATGATATTGGCTGTGAGCAAACGATACTGTACTGCCGCCTTTCCGGCAAGGATGGCTTCGGTCGAGAGTTTCCCGAAATAATCCGGATACTGCTGCTTCAGCTGCTCTACCATTTTTCGCCGCTTGTCCATCGCCAGCGACTGATCCTGCGTAGCTTCATAGAGCGTGCGCAGCTTTGCCGTTTCTTCTGCTGCGCTCTCTGCTGCTTGTTTTTCCACTTGACTAATTCTGCGTTGTGCGGCCGTGGCTTCATCCGTGCGTTTACGGAAGAGCAACATCGCCCCCACAACGAGCGTAATAGCCCCCAGCACCAACCCCCAAGGGGAAAGTTTGAGGACGATATTGAAAGCCTTTTGCAGGGCTATGGACGCTTTCATCGTCTTATTAAGCACAGCATGTCGGAGGATAGACAACTCCAACATTGCATTTTCGATGGCAGCAGCCGCGGCCTTGAGCTTGCTCACTACGACAGTTCGCAGACTCCACACATAACTCAGCTTCTGCGCCGCGGCATAGGACATATAAGTGGCCACAAGCAGCGCCACCACTTTGCTTAATTGCCACAAGACATCACGATGCTGCACAAGATACTTGACGGCCTGCAAGGCTCCAATCTGAATCTGCCCGTAGACATCCGCAAACTCCTCCTTCAAGGGTAAAAGCACTTCGCCCAGCGCGCGTTGTGCGTTTTCGAGTTCGGTTGTTCGCTGCGCCGCCCTATCGGCAGCAGAGATATACGTTTCGCCCGCTTCGGCCAGTTCATTCTCCACGATTTTTGCCACGCCTTTCATAAAATCGCCCGTTTTTTTCGTTTGCTCTTTGATTTCGGTTGCCGAGAGTCCAAGGTTATCGAGGATCTTCGGAGACTCGCGTCCGAGACCCATGACAATAGAGTCGACCATATAATCGAGCGACTGTCCCGTCTGCTGTGCTTTCAACTGGGCAAAGGCAAGGTATTTTCCGAGATCCTCCAGGGGTATATGAAAAATCTTTCGCTTTAACAGCAGCCTTCATGAGTTCTATATCACTGACCGTCCCCTTCGTAGCGTCACGCAGGGTCTGAAGATAGTCTTTCGTGCCGATTTTATTAAAAGCGTGAGTGATACCGTCTGCCGACTCTGCTAACTCGACACTTTTTCTGAATAGATTCGGTCAAAAATCCCGTCAGATTGCGCAAAGAATGCCCTATAAGCTCCGCGAATTTTGCCATTAAATTTCCCGCCATAACATTCAAGGTCTCCATGGAGAAGAAGTGCTGCTTCAACCTGACGGCTCCACTGCGCAACTCCTCGATACGCATGTTGACTCCCTGCAGGCGCGTCTCGAGTTCGGCGTACTGTTTTGGAGAAGCAGCTTTAGACGTATTGTTGAGTTCGTTGGAAAGTTCGCGAGCGTACTTACGGAGCTGGTTCATCGTCATAGCATTGACATCGAGCGCCGCGCGCATTTTTTTCATTTTTTCCTCCGCTTCAGCAATCTGCCGCGTATAGTCCTTACACTCCTGCCGGAGTTTCCGGTATTGGTCCGAGTTTTTTTTGCCGGAAGCCTCGAGTTCGATCATCGCCGAACGGCGTGCTTTTTCCTCTCTCCGGAGAACCGCAGTGGATTTGCCGAGTTTATGCAGCTCTTGCTGCGCCTTAGAAGAATCGGCAGAGATGACATACTTGATTTCGTCTTCAGAAAGGTGCTTGCCAGCCATAATCAGTTTGCTTTAAAAGATGAACGCATATCCGTATCGAAGATCTCCTTCAGCCGGCTGCCGACTTGCTTTCGCACTTCGTCGGTGAAGCCATAGGCTATTTCAGGAAAGGTCTCGCGATAGAGTACTCTCCAAACGACACGGTTATAGAGTGAAAGCTTTTCACGGCGGTGTTTGGCTATGCGGTCACGCCTGGTGCGATATGCCATATCGAGGAAGCGCAGATAAGGCAGGATACGCACGAAGAAGGTATGCGCACAACCCTGCGCGGCAGTGGAGAAGCTGCGGGCAGCAAGCGATGCAGCGAGCCGCCCTGTGCGCAATTGGTAATTTTCGCGGACGACCTGCTCTTGGGTAGAATAGATTTTATGGATGCCCCGCCGAATGGTTTCGGCAATGAATTGATCGCGAATAAGTTGCTCTGTTATCATAGGGCAAAGATAACAGCGCTGCAAGCGAAGATAAAGGACAGCAGCTTCAGGCCGGGGCGAAGAGCCACACCATCACGAGGCAGACTGCAAGAATATGAATGGCGATGGTGTAGCGGAGATTTGCCGCGGTATCACCGGGCGCCCAAAGCCAAGCCCATAGGAGGGGACCGACCACGGGAAGCGCCATAGAGAAGAGAAAGAAGAAGATAAAGCCGCCCCAGCCTTTTCCAGCGGCGGTAAAGGGAGCGAGGACGAGCAGGGTAACGGCGTAGATAAGATAAAACATAAGCTTAATGCGTTTTTATGCCAACAAGATAGGGCTTTTATTTTGAATGTTTGCGATTCGGGAGCGGATATTTGACGACCATGGGGCGGACGTAAGGGCGCATGCCGACCTGCATGCCTTTGGCTGTGGAAACGATCTGCAGATAAGGCTGCAGCTCATCGGCGAGGAGGTGTCGGGGGTCTGCGGGCACGAGGCGGCAGACGCGGTGGGGGACGTGGGACTTATAGGTGCATTCGATCACGCTATGGCGCAAGGTATCGGCCACGAAAGCGGGACGGATAAGGGCGGTAGTAATCATAAGGTTTTTGCGTTTTTAAGAGATGGAGCAGCGAACCTCGCGGCGGACTGCTCCGGATAAAGTATTGAAATCCAAAAAAATTATCGTTCGCGGAACATCCACGTGAAGACCAGGGCGTGGGCTCCGGGTCGGTTGCAGAAATCGAAGCCGGCATCGCGGAGGGCGGTAAAGATCTGCGTGGGGTCTACTCTGGCTGCGGGATCGATATTTGATGGCATCGATCACTTCGGGCGTAGAGAAGAAGTGGGTTGCTTCCGCCGGTGTAGCTGCAGGGAGATATGCGGCCTGCAGGGCTGCGATATATGGGCTGATATCGGTCAGGTGGTGTTCGGGTGTTTTATTGTCGTTCATAACTGTAGTTTTTTTAATCGTCATCCTCGAGATTGTCCGTCTGCACATCGGGGCACAAGACATTGAGGGTGCGCAAATCGTCCTTGAGGGCACGAATCGTGCGCAACATATCAAAGGTTCCGGGACAGGGTTCACCGGAAGCTTCGACGAAGGTGCCGTTGGCATCGGAGAAGATTTTGTTTTCGATTTCTTCCAAGGTGGCGATATAGTTGATGATATATCCGCCGCCAACGATTTCGTTGAGCACGGAGATGGTCTCTTGTGAGACGAAGCGGAGGGCTGATGCTGTGCGTTTCATTGTTCACCTCCTTTCGTTTGCTTATTGAGCTGAAAAGCTCCATAGACGACATAGGCGACTGCGATGGTTGCGACGATCGGCAGGCGGTCGACGCAGAGGACTGCGAGGAACAAGCACAAAAATACGAGATTAAGCCGAATGGCCAAACGACGGGTGACCGGAAGATCACAGAGGCGGGTGTAGAAGCAGCTCTTGGTATCGAGCCAGTTGTTGAGAGAGTTGCGCGTTTCAGTTAGCGAGCGCGTGCGCCGCCAGGCGCGAAAGGTTGTTGTTTGCATAATTGCACTATTCTTTGTCGTGCAGCCGCCTTGATACGGGTGACGGCTGCTCTCCCCGTTGACAAAGAATAGTGCAATACTCCGAAGAGCAAGAGAATTCACAGGAAGGCAGCCGCCATATAGGGCTTGCCGATGGGCAATAAAAAAGCCCGGCTTTACAGCTGAGCGAAAAACCGTCGCTCTGCGGAGTAGATTACTACTATTCTTTGTCAATTGCAAAGATAAGAACAATCCCCGAGACCAACAAGGATTTCGGGGATTATTTTTATCCAAATGGGTGTTTGTAGTTAAAACTTTCCACCTAATGCTAAATAAAACTCATAGGTTTTCTTTATGTATTTCAGTTCTTCGTTTGTTAAGTTTCGGGTGTTATAATATTGTTGCCCCTCAAATTTAACTTTTGCTTTTTTCGCATGAGCCAAAGCAGAAATGAGAAATTTATACTCGGTGTCTATATGTTCGTCACACCATTCCCATATACTCGAATCATTATCCCTCTCCATTTTCTCGGGAACGAATGTAATATTCCGATTTCCGTCTATATTAAATTTAAAATTCTCAATAAATAGCCAATCGTCAGAAGCATATTGAATTCTTAAACGGAAATTAGAGGCCGTATTGTCTGTTAATTGAAAATAACAATATATCCTATTTGTATTGGTATATTTGGGTCTATTTTTCGGTTCAATCCAAGTTCGGTTTTCGAATTCATCTTTCTTGAAAATGAAATCAGAACGAAAAACATTAACGATTGAGTCTATGTTTATATTCTTCACTTCGGCAGTTTCGGCCTCAAGAGAATCATGAAGTAGCGTATCTTGAGATAGAGAATCATTTTCTGAGGTAGAATGTGGGGCTGTGCAGGCTGACATTCCACCTATTATAAATCCAAAAAGAGTTGTTGCGAAAAAGAAAAGGCAACCTATTTTAAACACTTTTTCCATAAGGAGATATTTTGAATTGGTGTATTTTATTTTTCATCATACGCCTTAATGACCTCACACAATTCCTTCTCAAAATTAAAGATGTCATTAAGATCTGTAATTTCATGTTTTGTTTCTTTCTTATCCCGATCAAAAGTCGATATGTATTTTTTTGTTTTGCTATTGAAATAAAGCCGACAAATAGGCTTACGATTGTTGTCGTCGAGCAGTATGGCGCAATAAGACAAGCATCACGATATATTACTCTTGAAACGTCTACAGCCTTACGCACGATGGCCTTGACGATATTAAACCCATCAAGTTCTTCTTGTGTCGTTTCGATACCATCACCGGCAACAGCCGCGTTCTCAGTCTGTTCGATCTCAGGACTTCCGATTATAGTTTCGGACGCTTCACGTTGTTCTTCAGAGTTGAGGGCCGTTTTCAGGCGCTTAGAGATAAGTTCGTTAACATAACTGCTGATGGCCCGCTTGACGAGTTCTGAAAATTGCTCTTGCACCTTAGCCGTGATAATGCCGTCATATACCTTTTTGGTGAAATATTTCACAATCTCCGGCGTAGGATTGACAATTTCTTCTGCAAAAATTTTCTTCAATTCATTGGAGTATTTCAGTTCACTGGCAGAATTAAGGATATTGTCAATATCAAAGTATGATTTATGAAACTTCTTCAATTCTTCGAACTGGTAATCCTTGAGCTCGGTGATGTCCAACTCCAAGAAAGGTTTTTCATCCATAATATTCTGATCCTCAAGGTCTGTATAAAACAGATATCTTATCCCGTTCGTAAGGAGTCCAAACTTTGCCTTAGAAGCCACAAAATACTTCTTCAATTGAGTATCGTGAAGTGATAAATCCTGCTTCCAGTGCTTACATTCTATGAGAATAATAGGACTACCTTCTTTCATTATTGCGTAGTCTATTTTCTCACCTTTTTTCTTAACTAAGTCGCAATCCATTTCGGGAATTACTTCCAGAGGATTGAAGACATCATAGCCAAGCGTGTTAATAAAAGGCATTATGAACGCATTTTTCGTGGCTTCTTCGGTAAGAATACCATCTTTCAGCTGTGCTATTTTATCCGCCAGCTGCTTAATAGAATCCTTAAAATCCATAGTTTCTAAGATTTAGTTTATAAAAAGTTACACAGGTTATAAAAAACAAGGTCTAAATAGCCCTGCATTTCTCACGAAAAAATTGAATACTTAGGCATTTTCTACTGTAATTTTATGGAAAGATTTATGGATATCACGATAAACCTTCCGACGGTCCTCACGAAGATTTCGTCGATCAGTAGCAATCGTGGAAGGATGGTTCATCATTTCTTCCTTCATGTGCTTAATCTCTTTAGATTCTTCATGAAAATTACCAACAGACGCACGGAGAAAGCCCCTCACACCCTCCAAGGCAAAATTGTATATTGTTCGAATGACGTACATGGTTCTGTTTATTTTTGCAAAAATATACTTACTCAAACATTTTCGCAAGCATTAGCGAAACTTTTTTTACGTGGCGCATTTTCTTAAACATCAAACAGAGAAAGCGGATCGATAAGAATGAGAAAGCTCAAACTGCTTTTTTGAGCAGCTTGAGCCAGGCGACTGCGCAGGCAGCCAAGTACGGGTGCGCCACCCGACCCGGTGGCGACTTATTTGTTCAAAGCGGCGATATTGTAGCCGGGGCCGGAATATTGTCGGCGGCACGACGGATGCGGTCGCTCAGATCGACAAGCGCGCCTCTAAGCTGCTCGGCTTCCTCGGGCGTGAAGCCCCCTACTCCGCCGTTGCCATCGATGCCGTACATTTTGTGCTGAAACCAAGGCACCGACTTGTCGAAATAGGTGCGCGCGATCTCACGCCAAGATACATTCAGGTAAATATCACGCATACGATCCTTCATATCTGTGATTCTGTCTGCTTTTCTACTTACTACTTCCATAATCTTATTTTTTTGGAATGGTTCTCCCCGCAGGGAGAACCGTTTGTTGTCATTTCTTAGGCATATCCGTCATCCTATCAAAGATGTCTTGTGCATATTCAAGAAGTTGCGGATAACCATTTGGGTAACTGTTGCAATAGTTTCTGATTGCTTCAATGAGGTCTTGCTCTTCTGCGGTGACCTCCATTTTAATTTTTTCTTGCTTCATATCAATATCTTTATTTGAACAATGCAAAGATACTATTTATTTTGATAGTATCCAAATTTTACACTATCTTTTTTGATAGTATCTTCGTTTTTTTTACTTATTCCGAGGGATAAAGAAAAAAGGAGTCAGCGCAATCACTGCGACGACTCCCCAAACCGCAAGAAAATCAAAAGATAAAAAACCATGAAAGTATTTTTCACTTCACCAACTTGTAATATCGTGCATAGGTAAGCCGAGTATGTGGGTTGCGGGAAATGATGTCCATACGTACTTCACGACAGCCGAAGCGAAAGAAAAGGAAGCGCTTCGGGACGCGATGGACGATGATGTCGAGCGTATCGGTAGTGGATACGGTGCCTCGAAAGAGCGAATCGGTCACGCAGCCGGAAAGAGACACCCAAGGATCGCTCCACGAAAGACACACACTACTATCCGGCACAGCGGAGGAGCGATATATGGGCGTTTCAATGGTCGTCTGCATAGACGTGGCCGCGGTGGACGCTTCGGAGATGCGAGAGGGACGAATGCCTACTTGGCGAGCTATTTTAACCAAGGAATCGGCACTGCGTCGAAACTCGTCCGGGCGAAGCGTCAACGATGCGACAGATGCGCGGCTACGCCCATTGGGCATCTCTGTAATGTCGGCTGCGCCATTATTCAGGAGTTGCGTTTGATTCTGCTTCAGCCGGTCACGATCGGCTTTCATATTGCGATAAGCTCGGAAGGCGAGCAGCGCCAATGCGGCAAAAAGGAGCATCAGCAACAGCGAAAAGAGATTCCAGCTTCGCTTGATTGAAGAAAACATAGGCAGCATTACTTACAGATGGCACGTACGGTCTTGATAAGCGCGAGCATCGTGGTGAGATAATCGGGTGAGGTGGCGTAGCGACTCCCTCGGTTGTCGCAAATTCGACGGGCGAACTCTTCGGCATCTTTCCGGTAAGGCCAGGCATCGGCAAAGCCGGGCTTTTGCAGGAGGCGGGAATGCTCTTTGAGGCAGTCGGCCAGGGAATCGAAATCTTTGAAAAGTCGGTAGACGACGTAGTACCATCGGCCGGGCGTTTTGCATTTAGTGACCGACACAACGCGCTCGGGAGCGGCAAAGGTGCGCGAGGGGGTATTGAAATACTCGTGGGTCTTGATCAAGACGGTTTTTCCCGTCCAATTGCTTCCCTTGGTAATGCCGAAGAGGTTAAACCTGCCCACTCGAGACTTTCCCCAGCCGCTTTCGAGGATAGCTTGGGCAGTAACGAACTCGGGCGCAATGTCAGTAGCCTGAAGGGCTGCTGCATAGATATTGCGTGCGAAGGCACGCTGCTGTTCTGTAGCCATAATCATTCATCTTTTTTGATGTATTCGCCGCTATCATTAAAATCTTTGAGACGGCGGACGAAGGATGTTGGAAAAATAGGATAAATAGCTTGGATATTTTCGACACAGGAGAAGCCCTCGCGCACCATCATGAAGACGCAGAGGTAGGAGCCAATCCACTGCGTGGCGCCGACGATATTACCTTGTACGGTGTAGTTAGTAAGGATATTAGAGAGGATGAGCAGCACGATGTAGATGCCGATCTTTTTTCCGAACTTACCAAACAAAGAGCCACTTGAAGCATCCTTGAGCATAAGGTGCTTCACAAGGCCAAGCACGGTATCGAGGATGACGGCGCCGGCAATCCACTTGGCAAATTCCCAATCTTGAAAGAGGAAACGAGAGAAATCGACCACAATGGAGAGTGGCAACGAAACAACTGATATCATTGGAAACTTTTTCATTATAATCTATTTTTTGTTGGGGCAAAATTAGGTCATCACAGGTGCCGCGCAAAGGACCGTGAAAGGTCGTGCGTGCCCAAGGAATCGGGGGCGATGCAGGAGACCATCAGGGTCCAACCGACGGAATGCAGTTCGGTGGCCACGAAGGGGACGATCTCGGCTTTGTCGAGATGTTCGCGCGAGAGCCAATCGACCTCTCCGGCATCGGCATCGGCCAAGAGCCAGGCATGCACCCGGGAAAGCAACCGAAGAGTAGCATCGGAAGCGAGCATATGCTCTGCAGCATCGGCACGATTAGGCATCTTTTGGGCAACCGTCAGCGCCAGGCGTTGCAAGATGCGGTAAGAACCGGGGGGAGGACTCAAGCATATCCATCTCCCCAAAATCGACAAAGAGGTAGGAGCCGACAAGCTTATCGATGCGCTGCTTGAGTTCGTCGAAAGATTGGCCATAGACATAGTTGGCAATCTCGGGAACTCTCGATTGATCCGGCAAACCGCGCAAGGCTGCCACTAAATCGTTGTAGGACGGATCATCGCTCGACCCGTTTGTAAACATGGAAAGAATACCTTTCGAATCGGGATACCGGGCAAAATAGAGGAACTGTTCTTTAATCATATTATATCATCTATTACAGATATGGGTAAGCCTACTTCGGTGCTGATTTTCGCTTTATCCCAACCAAAACCTCTCATATCCTTGACGGCATCAATGGTTTTCTTACGCAGCACTTGAGATAGGTAAGCACGTTCATCTGCTCTATTTTATGCACGTCGCCCAAGCCTTCTTTGGAAAGGTCGTAGAGAGCATCAGAAGCGTTGGTCGTGATCGGATGATCGGGACGCGGGATAAACTTGGCGAGCAACGAGAAGGAGGTTTTACTGAAGAGGTAATTGTTGAAAGCTTGAAAATTGAAGGATATGGCGGCAAGCAGCTCGGGCGGCAAGGCTGCGAACTCGTGCGCCAAGGCGTGAGCTCGCTCGGAGTCGTAGGTTTTCTCCGGATAATAGAGGATGGCCGCCAAAAGCGGAAGCGCCGACTCGCCCCTATCGATGAGTTCGCGCGCTTCGATATATTGAAGTGCCGTGAGCGAACACGTGAGTACGCCATAGCTCGATTCAACAGTATAGCCCTCAAAGCGACGGTCTTTGATGTGCACCGCGGGAATGAGCTGCGCGCAAAAACAGAGGTCTACGACGTATTGATAATCGAGCCGGCGCAGGACGCGGGCAAGCGGATGATGAAGACGGAAAGGATCAATGCGCCGACAGAGTTCATACGTCTCAGGATCAATGCCATCGAGGACGGCATTATTGTCGGGATAATTGATTTGAAAGAGGAAGGTCAACTGCTCGGAGATGGCAACGAGGTTGGCGATCTGCTCCTCGGTGCGAATGCGCCGACGGTCCCAGCGCATAACATCGCAAAGATAGTTGATGCGCACCTCTCCGGCAGAGAGTTCGCCGGCAGCCATCCGTAACAAGTCAGCCACGAGGCGGGTGTATTGGCGGTCGGTCATAGCATCCCAACGGTTAGGGATGCGATAGATTTCACCTTTGTATACGAGTTCGATATCTTTTATCATGGCAACATAATGATATTATCTTCTAAACTATTGTAGGCAGAATTAGAACAAAAGTCGGCTACGCTATCCGTGGACAGCAACGTATCGGCGTTGGCGATGAGTTCCTCTGCTTCACGGTCAAGACGGTCGGCAAGGGCGATGGCAGCATCGTGCTCATCTTTACCGGAACGACTGACGTGGGTTTCGGAGAAGAGGTTACGAATAGTCGGCGGAAATTCAAGCATATCGAAACGACGGAGCGATTTGGCAATGGTTTTCTTGACCAAGGCCAGCCGGAGCATCGGACGAACACGCGGAGCGTTGTCTTCAGTAAGTTTCTCAAAGTATGCGGCCAGCTGCTCGTCGAGCGTCTCTTTCTGCAGGGGCACGGTGCGGAAGAAGAAGAGGTACGAGGCGTCGATGGGATAGATCATATCGAAGTCAGTCATATTCTTGATTTCGCAATCGACCAGGATCGAAAAATAGCGCGCCTGCCGCCACAGGGCCGCCGGAGAAGCAGCGTCGGATTCTTTTACTTCTGCATCCATTAGCGACTGCACAATGGTATCCAGCGCATTGCAGTAGTTTTCCATATAGGCACGCTTCATAGCTTCTATCTCGTACTTATAGAGATTTACATCATTTTTGCGACGGTTGATGCTATCGAAGATGAGTTGCGTGGCCATCGTTATATTCGCCATCGCAGAACGAAGCCCTTCTACGAGGAATGACCCCTCGGGCTCTGTTATGATGGCACGAAAGACTGCTGCGCTGATGACTGTCTCTATCCGCTTTCGAGCAGAGAGGCCTGAGGACTGAAGATCGTTCAAGTCCATATTCGTCTCCACCCCCGGAGCATATCTGCTAAAGGTGGCGAAATCGTGGAAAAGCTCTGTAAGTATGTTCATGACTGCTGCTGATTAAGTCTGTTTTCAGGCGATACATCTTCTTGGCGTTGGGGGACTTCTCTATAGAAGCCGATGCGATAACCTTGTTTATAGAGATGTGGGAAGTTGAGCTGCAGGGCGAGATTGAACGGTGCAGCACAGATTTCGTCTTCAGGCGTGAGCGACATTATATAAATGAGATAATTGTAGTAGGCATCAGACCCTGATTTGCTGATAACACCATCCTTACTGACCGCCGTAATAGATGCATCAAGGCCGACACTCGAAAGCAAGGCTTCTTCAGCACGTTTGTCATATGAAATGAGCGCTTCTATGTATTCTTTGTATTTCAGATCGATTGTTTCGATTTTCCAAGTCTGCTCGTGACCGGATGCATCCATAAACGAGATTGATGAATACGCCTTTCCTTGATTGTCCGCTCCACTCAGATAATCGCCTACTTTGCGAAGCTCCAAGCGCATGTACTCCACCAAGAGTGATTCACGGTACTCTGTACCGATCTGTATGCCGTTGTACGTGACTAATTCCTTATTTTTCGATTTGCGCAACTTATTTTCTTCGCAGAGTTTTATGAGTTGCGAGCGCTTACTCGTTACCCAAGCGTTAGGGATAACGATATGAATCTTCGCGGCAAGTGAATTGCGCAGGAAAGAGTTGATGTAGGTGGCTGTTTTGTTACTACCTTGGATATACGGCCGCGCTCCCTGATGTGTTTCGTTCACTCCATAGAACTCGTCGACAGATTTCTCTCGGTGATGCGACACTGCGGCATAGAGATAGTTGTCAACTTCAGACAAAGCAAACTTTGGATACATCTTATAGTTGCCAAGTCCGTACGACCACCGACCAACTGCGACACTATTAAAATCGCTGTAGTTAATCTGACTATTGACCACGTTCTGCTTTGTCGTAGCCAACCTGCAGTGTTTATTCTCCAATGCTTCAAGACCAGCGACAGGCATCAAGCCAAGCCGCTTGCCGCGGGAGAATCGCCACTTGCAGAAGAAGTCGCCGAAATAATAAAAGTTTTTGATATTTGTCTTCGCAAATTCTTGCGCAGAGCTTTCCAAGCCACGTTCCTCCCACGTGTTCATCCAATCGTCCCATTCAGGAAGAGCAGTGTACTGACGCTTCATCTTGCCATTTTCCACTGTCTGCACATACGCACATAGGCCATGCCCATAAAGCATTTTGATTTCCTTACTATATAGACGAGGAAGTAGGCGGTTCTGCTTTATCTCCATCGTCACCTCGTCACACAGAGCGTTGTTCATTCCGCGCATACACACTTGGTAGCCATTGACACTAAGCCACCGGTGCTCCTGTAGACTCTGTTGTATGCCCTGTGGGACGAGCAGACCTGGTGAACCAAAAACCTTCTGCCCTTCCCCTATCTGAAAAGAGAAGACATTTCCATCCTGAATATAATTGCCGGCATTACCGTATAGTTCTATACTGTCATTCATAACCAGTTTATCTTGTGAAGTTTATATCCATCTTGTGGAAAACCCATATACCTAATGAGTATGCGATAACACATCCTCGGTTCTCCATTTTCATCCTCAAATAGAAAGTAATTCTCGGAATCAACGGCGAACTTATCCTGTGGCAACTGCGTACGATGTTTACAATGCTCCTTCACCACAAGACTATCCCCAGCCTTCCCTTGCGATCTTGAATAAGGGAAAAAGCACAATGTAAAATCCCCCTCGGGCATTCTGCTTATCTCCCTTGCCCATTGCATCGCATTGACGCCATCCATTTCGATTCCCTTTTCCATCACTTGCGAAATTACTGCATTCCAGCACAGAAAGAAAGGACTAAAAACGGAGGTTGGCATCATATTTCCGTTCTTTCGAGAAGATGCACCTCATTATCACAAATCAGCGGTGCGTGGTGATTTGTGGCGTTTGTTTATTTTGTTTTTTATTCTTCAAAGCACAAGTGATTATTTTTCAACGAATTACGGATTCAACCTATGTAAATAGTCCCTATTTTATCCCATTCCAAACGTTTTTTATACAAGATTTTTGACCTTATTGAGTGTTATATCGTCAGGTTTTCAGGTAAATCATCGGGATAACTACTCAATTCTTTCTTGATTATGTCCGAATAAAGGCCATACAAAAGGTAAATCATTGCACTTGGAAGCTGTGTAGTCAGCCCTGGTCTACGTTTCAACTCTTCTTTCTTTTCGCTCGCTTTATCAAGTTCTATTTTCCCATTGGTTTTCTTCAGTGGGCTGATGAGGATAGCACTACACAAATTGGCACACTCGTTTTCGTCGATACGCACCTTGGGAAGCAAGGGGAGCTTTTCACCAAAGAGCAGCTGACACAAGCGGAACTGCTGCCAATGGTAGATAGTAGGCGCGCCTTCGTTGTAAAGAAACACAGAAATCCATAGCTTTCTAAAGCTGCTTTCATAGCAAGCGAGTCGGTGGTTATCTGTTCCAGCTGTTCTCGTGTCTTGTTTCCGGCACGATCGGGATAAAGGTGAATAACCTTGTTCACAGCATCGGCACCAAAGAACGAATACACCTGCTGCGCAAGGTTCTGTTGGTCGTCGGGTATATACGCCCAAAACTCTTTAATAATATCGAAGCGACTGCCGTATTCTTTCTTTTGCCCTACGATGAGCGATTGAAAGTTTCCCGGATCGTAACCTATGTATAGAGGTTCGCGCTTATCGTAGTGGCGAAGGTAGCGTGCGGTGAGCGTGAAGTGATCTTTAAGGTTCAGTTTCAATATTTGGTCATATATGTAGCTATCTTTATATTGGTGTCGCTCGTGGTCGTAGCTTGTAAAGAACTTATTGGTTACCTCCTTATGGCGGATAGCACAGATGGCGGTAAGGAACTCGTCCATATCGAGCGTATCGAGCTGCGTCTTAAAAAACTTAGGACCGAGAATATCCTTATTGCAGAATGACGAAGCGCGAATGTAGTAAATGGCATTGCGTCGCATATCAGCAAGACGGGGCTTCCAGCGTGCAACAAAAGCGTTGAGCCGTTCGTTCTCCAATCTTATTTTCTCTATCGTTACCGGATTCTTAGAATTGCGGAGTTCCTGCTGCAACATATACTGTCTGTAAAGCGATTGATTGATGGAAAGCGAAACGGAGGCTATCTCTTCAATGAGCCGGCGGTCCATCTTGTTCTCGTACTCCTCAAACCAATCGTCTTCGCCCAAATCCACCCTGGCGGTGTCGCTCACGCCCGTCACGCCCTCATAGTAGGCCGACCGCCGGATGTCCGCCGAGCCGCCACGCAGCGAAGGAAACAGGCGCGATTTAAGTTTCTCGCCGCTGTTGTGCTTCATCTCCTCGACGAAGGCGTGGACGGCGTTACGGCCGGCCACGCTTTCAGGCTGGTCAGACGAAACGAGCTGCAAGTGCGCACCATTGCGGAAGATGACCGAGTGCTTAGCGTAGGCAATAGGATAGCGTGGTCGACGGAAGTGTGATGGCAGCTTCGCTTCACCGACCACATAATCAATGCCGTACTCAAGCATAGCACGCTGTTTACCTCCGACGATGACGGGGCGTGAGAACGACGCCTGAATATTCGGCCATATATTGGCCATCAGGGCGACATAGGTCTTATGTACCAGAAACGACAGTTCGCCCGGCATGTCGTTCACGACACGGATGAGCCGTGGTACGATTATCCCCTCCGTCTTACCAGTCGCACGAGCCCACTCGGCATAGAGCATATTCGGGTCGATGATGTTTGCCAACAGCTGCACACGATTCATATAGTAGTGCTCGAAGTCGGCTGTTGGTTGTTCGTTATTTATAATTTCATCAGTCATTTTGAATCTCCTCCACTATTTCAGCATCTTGAATGTCAGCATCACGCAGCAGTCGCTTCTTCTCCTTCAATTCAACAGGGAGAGAGTCGATAAGCGTAACATAAAAACCTTGATTGTGCTTGCTGCAATATCCTTGAGACTCTTCTTCGAGAAGCCAAGTTCCTCAGCTGTGATGCTTGGTGTGATAATGAATGTAACACCAAGGTCTCTATCAGCTTCGGAGATTTCAGAAGCACGACGACGACACTCCAGCGCACGTTCATAGCACTTGCCTTGTGTCTTATAGTCACCAGCCAGGGCACACATCTTGGCAAGATTCTCAAACTGGTTAGCATACTGGTTCTCCCATATCTTGATAGGCACGTTGTTGTCTACCTGAAAGTAGTTGATAGCTTCGTAGAGCCGAGCCATACACGTGCGCTGTTCAATCTTGACACCTTGGTTAACATTGATACGCTGTTGCAACTTACGAGCTGCACGAGTGATGTTACGTTCGTGTTCGTAGATTTCCATTGCCCACTGCAACTGCTCCAAGAACTTTTGTAGCTCTTGGGGAATAGCTTCGCATTCGCCAGTAGCAAAGAATTGCGAAATAAGGTCGGGGTGTATCTGTTCGATACGGTCAAGTTGTGTCATACGCCAAACAGGTCTTTACGCAATTTTTCTTCCTTTGTCTTACGGTTTAGTTCCAACAAAGTGTTAATTGCTTCTGTATTTCCAGAAGAAGCACTTTCGAGCAGTTTAAAAAGTAGTAGATCTTCTCTCTTCTTGATAACGTTACGCATCTTCTTAGCAAAAGCAACATCCTTACACCATACTAAGAACTCTTCAAAATCCACTCCACTCTTTTCTAATGCAGCAAATAGGATACCGTATGATTTCTCGTATTCTTCGAGAAAGATAACTTTCTTTTCATTCATAGTTCAAAAGTAAGAATTAATTTATTTTTATCAAAAGACACAAATAAACCAAGTTTTCTTTGCACAACAGCAAAAAAAAGGCAGACCTTTGCAATATGGAAAAAGTAAAAATGGCTATTGTTGGAAGTCGAGGAATCACTAACATCAATTTAGAAGAATATATCTCTCAAATCCCTGTTGAGATAGAGTGTATTATCTCTGGAGGAGCGAGAGGTGTGGACACTCTTGCAGCTCATTATGCGAAAGAAAAAGGAATAGAACTTTCTGTTTTCCTTCCTAATTATCAGAAACATTTACGAGGTGCTCCTATTAGAAGAAACGAACTAATGGCAAAAGAATGTAACGTACTTGTTGCTTTTTGGGATGGAGAAAGTAAAGGTACAAAGCATATTATCAACTATGCAAAGAAGCTTGGAAAACGTGTTTACGTGTTCCAACCTTAGTTGTTGTTTATCCCAATGATATAAACAATATTTTTATCAGGAAATAAAGCATTCATAGCGTGAAGCGTACTTCCTGTTGTTAAGATATCATCAAATATGATTAGATTCTTCTCTTTGATATCTTTTTCGACCGTAAATTGAGGTCTTATTCTGTTTCTATTCTTTGCACTAACAGCATCTGGATAAAACTTCATACCGATTTCTTTAGCAACATTGCTTGTAACCATTTCTGAGAAGTTCTTTTCTTTATGTCTTCTTTTAGGAGTAGTTATAATTGCCCAGTCCTCAATATTTCTCATCTGCAACAACGTGTAGATAATGTCTACGACCTTGTCGGCAAATAATTCGACATTCTTTTCCACTTTAATCTCAGAAAGAGGTATACCCTCCTTACTCTTCTTATAAAAAGAAATAAAAGAGAGTTCTTTACGCCTGTAAATCTGTACATGTTCGAGCATGTCACAACGGCTTTCTTCTTTACTTACAGAATGCCAAGCTCTTCTTCCAGAAGGCTGCTCATTCGTTGCCTCTTCCTGTTGCTCTTTTTTAATACTAACATTAAAGCCGATATGTGAAAAATCAAAATTCATAACACAAAGAAAATCAAAGAGGGAAGACTAATAAAAGACAGACCATTTTCCTGACATCAGGAAAATGAAGCAACGTGCTCACGGCACACTGCTCCCGGAATATGAAATGCTCTAAAAAAATATCGTGTCAGATGGCGGTGCAGTCGAGCACGCCATTGTAGAAGTCGAGGGCCTGGATGTATCGGTCGGCAGTTACGGAAAGCTGTGCTTTTGACCATCGAAAGCTATGCTTTGGATGACAGAAAGCATTGCTTTTGAAGATAGAAAGCTATGCTTTTGGTTGGGGTCCCTGCTGCTGCTCGAGCACCATGCGGAAGAGACGTTCCTGCTCTTGGTGCCGCTCGAGATTCCGTCGGTCCTGCTGCCGTCGGTCCTTACGGTCGCCGCGCTTGAGGTAGGAACGGTAGCGCTTGATGTTGTCGAGCACATTCTTATGGCGGCGCAGAAACTCGGCGGGATCGGCCTTGAGGAGTCGGATGAGCCGGGCTATCTCGGAGCGTCCGTAGAGAATGGGGTGGCGGCAGAGAAACTTTCCCGTGTCGTTGAACGACTGCAGCTCGGCGAATGCCTGAAGATTGCGGATGCGCAGTTCTGCCATTTCGGCTACGGCCTGTGCGGTGGGCTTTGTCTCCAGCTGTTCGTCGAGCTGCTTCATTTTTCGCCACGTATTGATGCGATCGTTATAGATAACAGTAGCCATCTGAACATCCACATCGAATAGATTACCCCAATCTATTTTCGGGTATTCTTCTTCTTTTTTTTTTTGGCGTAACAGGCTCTTTGGGTTGATTGCTTCCTATTTCAGAAGAGTTATCCACAGAGTTATCCACAGCGGGAGTCTTGTTGTTCTCTGCAGCACTTTCATTTCCTTCACCGTCTGCCTGGTTATCGGTACCATCTCCATCTGCAGGAGAATCGTTTTCTTCACCGTCTGCCTGGTTATCGGTACCAACTGCGGGGGAATCGTTTCCTTTACCATCTACCTGGTTATCGGTACCATCTCCATCTGTAGGAGAATTGTTTTCTTCACCATCTGCCGCAGCAAAGAACTCGCGACGATAACGTATGATCTCGTCTTGTTCGCAAAAATCAAGAAGACAAAAGAGAATATCTTCGTGATTTTTACGCGGAGCAAATCAAATCGGATGAAATCTGTGAGGTGCGGAGCTTTCTTGTGCAACAGTGCAAGATCAGCTTCCACAACATCCGGACAGCTCAGTTTGCGGAATATATGAATTTTTTCTTTTGTGCTATACATAATTTTGTTTTTTAACCAATTACGTGAACCAGTAGAATTACAAAAACTCCTACCGGTCCACAAACAATGTCATATTACGCCCCAGTACGCGAGATCTCGATCAGCGTCGTAGTATCAAGGATACGGAAAGTAATAGAAGCGCCGGTCTTTGCTGTCCATGTAGCCCCTTCCTCAAGAACAAAGGTAGAGCCATCAGCAATGGTAGCCGGTTTGTCAGATCCCGCACCAATCAACGTGATATATCGTCCCTTATCGGCTTTACTAAGTCCCGATACAGTTGCGATGGAAGCCGCAGCTGAAGTTCCATTCGGAATCATATAAGTATTAGAAGCAGCCGTAATGGCAATATCTGTAGCCCCTGCCGGTACGGTTGTTGCAGCTGTCACTGCGGGATTACCCGTATAAATTAGAGGAAGATCCACAGAACTACGTTTAAAGGTTAAGGTTGTATAACGCCCCTCCTTATCATCCTTTGTTTCCGTATTAGAAAGGATTATTGGGCGTTCTAACTCTCCAAGAATAAACCACTCTTTCTTCTTGATATGCTTAAAGAGAAGGATAAACTTGCCACCACTATATTCTTCAATAAAATTGTAAAGCCGCGCACGTGCACCCCCCATGACGAGAACAAACTGATTCTCACCGGTTGTTGTAATATCTCCTTTTTCTGTTGTACCTGTGAATGTGGGAATATCGTGCGCTTCGAAATAGTGTGGAATCTCACCCGGTTTCAACGAAATCGGCGCAACCTCTCGATTAACATTCGGCTGTGGAAACTCTTTGGTTCGATCAATTTGGTCAAGGGCGATGAGGTAAACGATATAGGAGATATCAGATCCATGCGTATCTCGATCGGAGACATCATCAATGTGTCCGAGAACTGCCATCGAAGCAATAGAGATCCCCGCCCCACCAAGCTGCAGTAAGGAATGATCAAGAATAGCACTAACAAACAACACCAAGCCAAAAATAGTCAATCCGACCATCATATTAAATTTTTTATTATTCATTTTTTCTTTTTGTTATGCAGGGAGCTGTTTGGCTCCCTGCTGTGAAACAAACATATATTTAATACCACACAACAATGGTCTTTGTATTATCGTCCGCCGGGAACGTTCGGTTGGAGTTCCTTATTTATGGTACGTTTACCACCTACGCAACGCTCCAACTCACGGAAGTTGCCGTCGGCTCCGAGAATCACCATGATGTAGTCGCCCACAGCCGTAGCTGTGAATGCGGCGGAAAGATTGGCGAACTTGCCCGACTTGGCAATCTTTGGCAGATGTTCAGGCACCCCAGCCTCTATGCAGTACGCCACGCCAGCCTTTGCACCAGTGATGTCGGTGTAGGTGTCGGCGGTTGTGGTTGCTCCCGTCACCTGCCAAAAGCCGTTGGCAGCGTCCACCTTATCGATGATGGTGCCGGCAAAGAGGTTGATGAAGATCTGCTGCCACTCCCAGGCATTTTCATCCATCGCTTTCTTGGTGTCGAAGCGACGGCCCGTGAACGAGGCAGAGCAACCTTCCTTCCAAGTACTCCACGCACGGACTTGTTCCATCTGTTCCTGCATCTTCATGGAGAGCATCTCTCCCGGTACAAACTCGAGGAACTGAATGTTGCCAGGCTGATGCAGCATCATGAACGGCAGCTGGCCGAGGTAAGGCAACCAAATGATGCGGATCGTACTGTCGGGAACGACATTGAGCGCCCCCATTGGGCCGCTGAAGTCTGTGTCCTTACCGTATGTGGTGCGAACATTCTTAATCCACCACGACTGGTGGTTCTTATTGAGATAGACACAGTGCTGGTCGATGTCCATATCCTCAGTAACGGAGCTGCGTACATCGGCAATGAACTCCTGCACAGCAGGGAGAAAAGTAGCCTGTGTGTAGCTTCGGTATTCGTTGCCAGAGTGAGGCTTGATATCGTACTGGTGAACATAGCGAAGCAAAGTATAAAGGATACCCGTACCCGCATTTTGGTAAGAGCCGGCAACACCTTTTTCGGGTTTCACATAGATGCCACGCATACGGCGTTTGTTCTGCTCTACCTGAGCCGTGGTGAGCGTGTTGAGCAGCTGGTACTCAATCATCGTCCACTTGATCGGATCAGAGCCTTCCTTGTTGAGATAGCCGATGTACTTGCGCTCGAGTTCCTTCATCGGTCCCCATTCCATCTTGATCATCGCGTCATCAACATAACCCATGTGGTTTTCAATCTTCATGCCACCCTTGAAGACCTCCCCTGCCTGATAGGCCTGTGAAACCTCGTCGAAGAATGCGTTGAAGACGAGACCGCGGTCCTGATAGCCGTAGGCTACGGGGAAGAATTGGGTCATGTCGCGCACCTGAAGCACACGAGCGATAAGCGCGTCCTGACGCAGCACGACGAACTGGTCGCCGACTCCGGCATTATCCACGCCATCATAGTTGGTGGCATAGGTGCCTTTGGCAAGTGCCAGAGCATCGAGCATCTTGTTCTGCTGGAGATACTGATAGCGATTCTTGAGCGACTTAGCAAAGCTGCAGGCAGCCTTGTAGAAAGCTACACCGTCCACCTGTTCGTCGACTTCCGGCATGGCAGCTGCCGCACGGGGATTGGCTGCAATTCGATTCCAGCGGTCCTTCATGGAAACAAAGGATGATCGACACCAAACAAATATTCGGGTGTATTGCCGAATCCGTTGATGTTGAGCGGAGAAGCACTGACGGTCTGTGCCGGGACATCAGGTGCAGGTTTCTCGGCCATTGCCTTGAAATCGGCGCGCATCCCCTTGATGCTTTCAAGAATGCCCTCGAGCGTAGCATTGCTCTGTGGCTGGTTTTGCTGTGTGCCCTCGTCACTCTCTGTGGCAGCCGTTGTTTCTATGCCGTTGAGAACCGACTGGATGGTGTTGAGCGTGGTCTGGAACTCTGCAGCCTGCTGTGTGGTCTGCTGCGCAGTCTGCTCCGCGGCGAGGTCATCGTTGAGCGTAACCTGGTACTTCTTCTGGTATTCGGACACGACAGCGTTGAACTCTTCCTTGGGAAAGACTTTTGTCATCGAACTTCTGCTTGAGGTGCAGGAATTCGAGAACGGAGGTAAGTTTCTCTTTGAAATTCATAAAAAACTAAAAATTAAAGCATTAAACAATATTATATATGGCAGTCTTCAGTTTGTAGGCATCAGTATACTCACGTCCCATGGTAACGGCTTCGGCTACGGCCTCCTGCATCGTGCGGCTCCCGTCGGTAAGTCCGAGTTCCACTGCCTGTGGAGTGTAGAAGGTCTCGCCACGCAGCACCGGCGCATCATCGGGAAGCTCTGCGAGTTGGCTGCGCTGGGAACGCACTTCTGTAAGAAACTGGGCGTTGAGCGGGTCGAGAATGTCGTGTACAAATTTCTCGTCCTTGCCATGACGCAGGTCGTCGAAAGTCTTGTTTCAAATCGGAATTAGTAGCCTTGGCTTCTACACGCTTGATACCGAGCTTCGCAAAGTAAGGCTCAAAGTCGTAGAAACTACACATTGTGCCGATGCAGCCGACATAGTCGTTGTCGGTAAGCGCATAGATACGGTTGCCATGACAACCGATATAATAGCCGGCCGAGCAACACATCTGCTCATAGAAAGTGAGAATTGGTTTCTGACAGGCACGCATCGTTTCGCTCAGGCGGTCAAGATACCAAGCTTCTCCACCAGGAGATTTTATGTGTAGGAAGTGACAAGAGATCTGCGGGTTAATTTCAGCAGCCTTAAGGTCTGCATCAAGTTGCTTAGAAGAGAAATTCCAATAACTATCTGCCATAACCGTCCCCCACACCCGATGATAAGCAATGGAATTATCAGGAAGATGCTCATCGTCGAACTCATCTGTAAGCGTTACGGTTGATGTACCATCGTCTTGTGCCAGCACCTTCCGGAGTTCCTGAAGGGCCACGTGACACTCAAACTGATACCAAGTATGGTCTTTTAAATAAGCAGCCACCTCGGCCGGCGAAAAACCGTATGCAGCCTTTACGTCAGAATTACTCTCAATTTTACCATTAAGAGGGAAAGCCGCAAGCATAGCTTGTCGAAAGCCATCAACGGTAATAAATAAAGGATTTCCCGACGCAAGGAGGTTTTGTAATTCGTTCATCAAAAATATTTTTGATGCGAAGTTACACCCTCGAAAATAGAATAGAAAAGACCTACAAAAGAGGATCTGTTAGCATTTTACACTTTATTATAAGGTTAGCAGAAGTAATATTTGAAGAGATCTGAACACGTGCCGGAACCTCGATAGTACCAATTTTATAAAATCGTCTATCAGATGTTCTTATCATCACAATAGCTTTTCTTTCAATAGAAAAGAGACGCAGGACTTCATCTGCCGGCAAGTCGATCACGAGAGTCTTGTCACAATTCCAAAAACTTCCGGCATCACTGTCTGTAAGTTGCGGAATATATGAAAAGGTATTTGCTACAAATTCATATACATTATTCTCGCTGTGATTAAACGAGCGAACCAGCTCTACTTTAACAACATTTAAAAACTCAACCATACACGTTAGACGAAGTGACCAAAACAATAATTCGGTCTATATTAAATAATGTTAAACTACAACATTTCTCCTATAATGCCGGATTTTTTTGGGGCGCAATCGATTACGAAAGCGATAGAAATTCTTTAACAAGGCATCAGCCGATATCGATTTAAGACGATAGGTTTGTATAAACTCATAAATAACATCAAGGTTTTTACGTTGTCTACCGAATTCTTCATTCTCCAAAAGCACACGATGCAGTTCGAAATTAAACATTCTTCTTATCTGCCCCTCTATCTCTTTAGTGGCAGCGGCAGAAAGGTAATTATAGTAGGCCGGATTTTTATACGGCGCACCTTGTATCGCCTTTCTAAATGGAAGATGTATGCGAAGATTACCATCCGTAAGATCAGGCTGATTTGACCGCTGCCGTGACATCTGCTCCCAAACACAGAAATACAAGTCTGAACTACAAGGAATCCTAAGGCCGCCAGTCGCGGTATCAATCTCGTACTTTTCAGCAATGTATTCAGCAAGATATGGTTCTATCCGTATAGACACCACTCGTTTTCGCAGCCATTTTTTATTATCCATATACGTTTTCTGTTTTTTACGTTCCTACCGTCCTACAATCCTACAAATCGTTGTTTATATAGAACAAAATTAGTGATTATCAGTGAATTATACAAATTTTTCCAAACCATATTTTCAACTATTTTTTTCCATCATATTTCATCCTACAAACCTACAAAAACAGCATCTTTTGTAGGACGACGTTCTTCAACAACCCAAAAATCAGCAAAAAAACCTATTTCCTACAGCGTCCTACAAACCTACAAGATCTCCTACATACCTACGAACTTTAACATATACACATAAATGCCTTAAATATAAACAGTTATAATATTATTATTTTGAAAAGTAAAGCTAATTTGTAGGATTGTAGGATTGTAGGATGCTGATTTTCTGAAAAATATTTTTCAAAGCAGCTATTTCCATGTTTTTTTAGAAATTTAGGGGGTTCGGGGGATTTCGCGCCGCCCTTTCTCCAATTTAAGATGAAACGAGCCGTACCAGTTCGGATGAAGAGGTACGGCTCTACATAATCAAAAAAATGTACTATTGGCAAAAGAAGAATTTAGTCGTACATTCTTTCGAGAAAGGGGGCAATATCATTGCTCGCAGGAGGGAAAGGTAGTTCATGGTTAGTCTGCGGATTCGTCTCCTTTGTTTCCGTCGTCACAGGCGTCACAGGAGGTTCTTTATCTTCCGGTACATATGCTCTGCGAAAATCAATATGGTACAATTCCGTGAACTTATCGTAGTCAATAATGATAGCACTGGTGGAAGTACTTCTCTGCTTCCGCACCTTCACCATCGTCTCATAGCCATCGTTTTTTGGTTCTTCCATTGTCTCCTCCCACGTAAAGCGTCGCGAAGGAACTGTACCAACGTAGCTTGAGTGGCTGCGCAGGTTCTGTTCTAAAGTTGAAAGTGTGCTGCCCTCTGTATTATAACCACAGCGGTCGAAAATACTAAAGACCGCGCTTAAGCGTAAAAACATGATATTCGTTCCTGGTTCAAAGGTAAAGGTATGAGAGTCGCCACGAGCATCTTTTCCCGTGACTTTCTTTGGTTGCTCAATAAGAAACTCTCTCCCCTCGATGATTTGTTTAGTATCAACCATATTATTGACAGCAGTGAAAAACATTGCGAGTTTATCCGTACTACGAATGAGTGAGAGTTGAAATTTTATCTTTTCCTGAGCGATTTTAAAGAAATCCTTATATGAGAATGGAAGCTGAAGGTTTGAGTACTGCTCAATCAGCTTTACAGTTCCTAAAAAGAGCGCAGCAGTCTTCATCAGACGATCCATTTCACCGGAGTTGATGACATCTTGCTTAAGTTCATTGTACGCTTCCTGTTTGAGTTGTCGAAAATGATCCATAAACAAGGGGCGCAACTCGAGTATCTGCAGCAGCACATTTGATAGTCCAACCTTATTCTGATCCTCTATGGTTTAGTTCCTCAAAGATACGCACCTCTTCCGGTGTACGATTGCGTGGTTTTGGAACTTCGCAGACAATGACGCGGCTCATCAAGGCATTGTCATCGCGCTGTGGCGTCTCTTGGCCGCAGATGATGACAGGGGCGTAGACTTTGTCGTTTTCGATTTCTCTTCCTGATGTTCCCTTGCGTTTCTGTTTACCATCGCCATCATAAACGATACCCTTCAAAGCCTGAAACTTGTTGTCGCTGATATCCTTGTTGTTGTATTCGTCCAACACGACCGGAACATCCTTAAACATTCCCATGATCGTGGCCATGGCAGCATCTGTTCCAGTATTGAGGTTAAAAATAGGAATGTTAGGCGAGATGAAGAGCGAGCGAATAGAGATAGCTATCTGTGTTTTCCCTGACGACATCGGTCCCATGAAAAAGGGGGCCGTGAACAAACGATCGATGCAGTGGATATTACTTCGAAAGGCACACATTATGGCAAAGATGACTGCCCACTTTCCATTGTCATTGATTTTATATACACGGTCCATCAGCGACGCCCACTTTTCAAATGTCACTCTTTTTTCTGCCGGAACTTCTTTGTAAACCAATTGGCTGATGAGTTCGTATTTATCAGATTGCTTTCCACTGCCAGCGTAAATTGTAGAAAAGGCAGGTAGGTAGTAGTTGTCTTTATTATGCGTTACGACGCCCAGTTCGTTGACCGGCTCAAACCTCCATTGTTCATCGACGCGATGAAAGATTCCATTTGCAAATGCAAAAAACTGTTCATCGGTCTTACGGCTCATGCCGTCAGCCTGCTGATTGCCGTAAGTCTTGATTTCACGGCACTGCACGAAGTGATGACTCATGTACGTTTTGATGGCTTTCCACTGCCATTCCTCTCCGTTGAAGTTCACAGCTTCGTAATTGATGAGCACTTCTTCTATCGACGACATTTTCAACAAAGCTTTTGAGAGCACCTCAATGTAGATAGGGGTCTCGTAGTATCGGCGATTGATGCGCAGCACACGCTTGTTCTGCTCGAAGTCTTCGTTAAAGATGTGCAGCAGTGGCGTCATGAAGAAGTCTCCTACCTGCGTCATTCCGTTTCCGTTCTTATTCTTAAACATGTAGCAGACCGGCTCACCTTTCTTGTTGAGTCGAGGATAGTAGTTAAACTCTCGCCACATACGCCGGTACTCCTCATTATCCTGCACATATTCGGGTGGCTCGTTCACATCAAACTCGTCGTCACAGAGGTACTCGGTCTGTAGGCTCACCTTCATCGCCGACTTCCGCTTTTGTACGAATGGTTTGCGAATTTCGTCAAATTGCCCCTTGGTGAGCTTAGAATGGAACAATAGTGGTTACGGTTGACCGTAACAACGGTATCCTCTGCGTAGGAAGTCAGCTCGATGCATCTTGTGATGAGCGGGACTTTGTCGCCGGCATAATCACTCAGGAACCTGCCGTAAAGACTGATGTAATAATCGATGAACGACCCCGTGACGTTGTTATAGGTCATCTGAATATTGATGCCCGACCGGAACATCTCTGCCAGCGTATGCAGATAGTCGTTCTCCTCTCCGTCATCGTTGATTCCGCATCCCGTTTCTGAAGATACGAAATAGCAATAGATACGGCGCAGCTCCTGAATGTCGTTGCTCGATGGCCGGCCAGCGACATACACGACGGGGTCTTCTCCATAGCCATCAAGAAACTCCTGCATGGCCGAGGTCAGTATTCCCGGACGGTCGCTCTCAAGATTCTCTTTCAGTGCATCAATACCGAAGAGTCCCGTTTGCATCTTTGTTTCGGGCAAGGCATCTTTTATCTTCAGCCGAATACGACGCACTTGTCATCGATGATACCGATTTTGCTCTTGAAGTCAGCAGCTATCGATTTGATATATTCCAGCCGCAAGGCCGCGTCATTAACACATGCCACAAGCGAGCAAATCGTATTTAGGCTGTCGCTGATGATTGTCTCGTCCTTGCAGCCGTGTGGAATCAGCATTCGTTTGAAGGCTTTCGGAAACGGCTCGATCAGTTCCTTCAATTTATCCTGTGTTCGATTTCCGTTTGCTTTGGCGAACTCATCCGGATCCATTCCTTTCGGCAGTCGTATACACTTTACCCTTGCTCCGGCTTTCAGAAACAGTTCACAGTTCTTTAACGAAGCCTTCACGCCTGCATCGTCGGCGTCATAAACCATTACGATATAGTCTGTAAAGCGCAACAACAGCTTCACCTGCTCATCTGTGAATGCCGTGCCACTGCCCCCGACGACATTCTCTACACCCATTTTGTGTAGCGTTATCACATCGAACTGCCCCTCGACGAGATAGGCAAAGCCCAGTTTCCCTATTGCCTTTCGCGCTTGGAATAGTCCAAAGATATGCTTACCTTTCGTAAACAGTGGTGTCTCTGCCGTATTCACATACTTTCCAACACCATCCCTCGGTGTGATGATGCGTCCAGAGAAACCAATGATGCGCCCTTGCATATCATAGAACGGGAACATCAATCGATCGCGAAATCGATCGTAGGTGCGTCCCTCATTACTGCCAATAACATCTACCTTCTGCAGCAGTTCCAAGGAGAAACCACCCTTGGAGAGTTCAGTCATAGCCAAGTTCCCCGCCGGCGCATAACCGACACCAAAATCGGAAAGCACCTTGTCAGATAGCGTATATCCTCTCGACGTAAGGAAAGACTCAGCCTGCGGAAGGCTATTCTGAAAAAACTTGCTTGCAGCCTCAATAGCGACACGTTGTGCCTCTTTCTCTTTATATTGTGCTTCTTCCTCCGGAGTCATCTCCTTAGAAGGAAATTCTAATCCTGCCTGAGCGGCACACCATCGCAGAGCTTCTACGAAAGTTATATTCAAGTGATTTTGCACAAACGAGATAACGTCCCCGCTGGCTCCACAAACAAAACAATGGTAGGTCTGCCTTGACGGGCTTACCACCATCGAGGGGGTGTGATCATCATGAAACGGACATACTCCTTTATAGTTTACGCCTGCCTTAGACAAGCGAGTAAAGGACTCTATAACATTCACAATATTCAGAGCCGACTTTACCTTTTCTATAAATATCTTATCAATCATATTATTCTGAATCTTCTTCAAAGAGTTCCAGCTGACGCGCATCAAGATCCTCGTCAATTGTCACTCCGAAATATTTAGTCAGCGCTTGATACTCTTTACCAGAAATTTTTTTCCGGCCGAAAAACAGATCCCAGTAGCGACGTTGGCCGATACCAGTTTCTTTATAAAAAAATCGCGCGTCGGATTAAAAATTCTCCGGATGCCTGAATTTTATTTTCAGCAATTTAACGAGCAAGTTACGTTTCAGAGCGGGTCCAACCGTCATTCTACGTCTAAGGATATATAGTCTGATAGACATCGGACTTCGATCTAAATAAACAGCCATATTCTCAAGTGATATCTTTCCAAGATGCTGCCTGACATAAGCATCGTCCTCGGCGGACCATCTCTTATTTTTTTGCCATTATTCCCCATGTCGCATTATGAACTTAAATTCATTATTAAAAAAAGTCGTCGAAAAATTATCCTCAGGAAGTAAACATCTGCGCTCACGCTGCGCATACACCCTCAGAGCTTCGTGAAAAAAATCGAAGGTCCTCCTCGCTCAAATCCTGAATAGAGAATTTCCCCGAAGATCTTTATCTATATACATGGCCCGATAATAGCGATTTTCTCATACACTCTGTAAGATAACGCCTGAGATCTTTATGAAGAGAGCGGCTCAAACGAAACTTCGGATCTTTAAATTTAAAGTGAATGCAAATTTGCTTTGATGCCAAATTTTCGCTTATATTTCTTCCTGATTTTTTTCTAATGCTGCCCATTATCACTATTTTTTTTAGATCAAAACTTTTATCTCGCTCTAAAGGAATACCAAATGCTTGGCCGACCTTATCATTTTCTTCAGGCAGAAGGAATAACTCTTGTGACGCTTCCTTGCTTGCAGAGAAGGCGCGCCCAAACATATCCCAAACGATTATCTTATTATCCGTATGGGCATTAACTTGTCTAACATTTGCATGTCTTAGTTTTATTTCGTCAATAACGACTCCAGCACCAAGTTCAGCAATTGCTTTCTCAACTGTTTTCACATTCATAGTTTTTCGTTTTAATTTTATATGTAGAGTATTTCAGAAATCAACACCACATATTACTCACAAATTCGGCCATAAGACCTCTTCCGGAATGTTCAAATAATCAGCAATAACCTTTCTCTTGAGAGGATCAGGAAAAAAATCCCCGTTCACCCACCGATAAACAGTCGAAGGTGAAACCCTGCAAATACGAGCTAACTCTGCAATGGTCTCACTTCTTTGATTTGGTAATGAAATCACAAACTCTTTAAAATTCATTGTTATATTCTTTTTGATACATCCCCATATCGGATGTTATGATTATCTTCGTGACGAACGTTTTATTACGTAGCGCAAAGTTCAATAATAACTTTGATATATGCAAACATTTGAGTGACTATTTCACTCTGATTGATACTTCAAGAAATCAAGATTAAAAATATGGAGCAAGAGACCATCAACAAAAGAATTTGTTACATCATCAAAAAAGAGGGGCACACAGTCGGTTCGTTTGCAAAAAAAATGAACGTCCGTGATCAAACAATCAGAAACATCACAATTGGTCGAAACAAACCTGGTTACGATGTAATAGTCAAAATCATAGAGAGTTTTGACTGGGTTGAAGCAAATTGGCTAATAATGGGGAAGAAGAATTATAATGAGAGCGATAAAGAAAAGCTATATTCTGTCATAGCGACCCAACAGAAGACAATAGAGAAACAACAAGAAACAATAGATAGATTAACATTCCTTCTCGTGCAAAGAGAATCGAAAGACCATTCTAAAAAAGCAACGAATGCAGGGTAATAAAGCTCCCTCAGAAAGAAGAAGAGCGCTAAAAATAAGATTACTCCTGCCATACAACTCTAAAAACAAACACTCAAATGAGTGACTATTAAAAACTTAGACAAACAACTCACTCGGTGAAAAATCGGTGATATTTCACATAATATAAAGAATGTCCTATTGATTACCAACAGGTTACGAGCAATTTTTGTTACTACTGCAATCGCCTCTTTCCGACAAAGTAAGAATGAGCAGTTTACTTTCAAGAAGTAAGCTGCTCTTTTTTGTATTCCTTAGCCACTTTTACCGACAAAGGGCTTCATCGACAAGCGTTTATCTTTTAGCTCTGCCACCTTGTGCTTTCACTTTCAGGTAGACGTCGTGCAGTGCATTGGCCGCCTCTTGCCAAGCATAGATTTTCAAGCGCTCTCGCTGCCGACTTAGGAGTTCTTCTTTTGCAGTCGTCGACATCGCGGCCAAAGTTTGCAAACAATCTAAGAGATTATCTTGCGTCTCATCTAAATTAAAATAGAGTGCAGCCTCGCCGGCCACTTCAGGGAAACAGCTCTTCCGGTTCAATAATACGGGGCAATCCATTTGGTATGCCTCCAAAATGGGAATACCGAAACCCTCGTAAAGAGAAGGAAAGATAAAGGCTTGCGCATCTCTATACAGGGCCAGCAACTCCGCATCGTCAGGACGCGCGAATACGAAATGTTGCGCAAGACCTAAGGCAGAAAAGGCGGCCAACTCCTTTTTCGTGAACGGCACCAGCGTGCAAACCATACGCCAATCAGGATGTTCGCGAAAAAAAAGCTGCAAAGCCGGGAGCATCGCGGCGAAGTTCTTGTAGGAAGTTCGCTTGCCGACGTAGAGCAGATAGGGGAAGTCAAAAATCTGCCGATTAGCAGGCTGCAGCAGTGCGGGAGGGCCGTGATGAATCACGCTGATCATCTGCGGATCAACGTGCAACAGCTCCACAATATCAGCCTTCGTATGCTCCGAAACGGCTACGATATGGGCCGCATGCTTCACTAAGTGGCGCTTACGTTCGATCTGCATATCCCCACGCTTGAAATACAACTCGGGGATCATATCATGAATAGTCAGCACAAAGGGCCGGCCGTGGAGATGCGGCAGAAAATACTCGTCGAAAAAGGTGGGGTGAAAAATATCATAATCGGCCGCTTCGAGCAACCGGATGGCATAGCGCTTATTACGGCCAAGCGTAGTGCATCCCGGAGCTAACTTACTGAAAACTTTATACAAATCGCCCTTGAGCGGATAGTGGCGGGTAGAAATAAAATTGCGCTTCGTGCAACTTGCGGGGCGAACGTCCTGCGCAAAGGACTGCCCTTGCAAATGTACGTTGTCGCTTTCGCGCATAGCCAACTTAACCTCCGTAGATGAGGGCAGATGGCGCATCAATTGGGCGAAGCTATTCGATACTCCACCCGCATCTTGTATATAAAAGGCCTGGTAGTCAAACAATATTTTCATTGTCAATTTCGCACTGCAATTAAACAGCAGGAAGCAAAAATACATATTCTCTCTACAAATTCAAGCGTCTGCCTCTACAAATCTGCCGCGCCGGCTCATTGTAAAAAGGCAACACAAAGCGGCTTTATCGATTTGCTTCCGCGAAAAACGCCTCTGAAGCACGAGGATGTGAGAAATAAAAGAAAAAGGAAGTAGTTCAGGATTTATTGTTTACCTTTGCCTACGTTCGAGAGAATGGAATGTTTCCAAATTGTTCTCTGAATAAACAAAGGACAGCGCCAAACGTACTAAAAAAGACGGAACGGCGTTGATAACTTACTTCAACAGATAAACAACATGAAATTTATATCTTGGAACGTAAACGGTCTGCGAGCGATCGACGGCAAAGGCTTCAGAGATATCTTCCGCTCAATAGACGCCGACTTCTTTTGCCTGCAAGAGACAAGATGCAGGAAGGCCAGTTGGACATCGCCTTTGATGGCTATGAGTCGTACTGGAACTACGCGGAGAAGAAAGGATATTCGGGCACGGCAATTTTTACGAAGCACAAGCCGCTCAGCGTTCAGATAGGGCTCGGCATAGATGAGCACGATCACGAGGGGCGCGTAGTCACGTTAGAATTGGACGACTTCTATTTGGTTTGCGTCTATACGCCCAACTCGCAAGATGAGTTGCGCCGCTTGGCCTATCGAATGACTTGGGAGGAAGCCTTTCAAGCGCATTTGCATAAACTGGATGCTCATAAACCGGTAATTGTATGTGGAGATATGAACGTGGCGCATCAGGAGATTGACCTCAAGAACCCGAAGACCAATCGCCGTAATGCAGGCTTCACAGACGAAGAACGCGAAAAAATGACGCAACTGCTCTCAAATGGATTCATCGATACTTTTCGCTATTTCCATCCCGACTTGACAGGAGCTTATAGCTGGTGGAGCTATCGCTTTAGGGCTCGCGAAAAAAATACGGGGTGGCGCATCGATTATTTCCTCGTATCAGAACGACTCAAACCCAGATTGGCTGAGGCCAACATTCTGAACGAAATTATGGGTTCTGATCACTGCCCCGTAGAACTCATCCTCAAATAAACGAATTAAACAACACCTTATGAAGGACTTCTTAAAATATACACTGGCCACGATGCTCGGCATGTTTATCATGGGGGCATTTACGATAGCTATGGGCTTTGTCATGCTACTTGTCGTTTCCATTTCAGATAGCATGAAACCGACTGTTGCAAAGCACTCTGTATTACAAATCACGCTGAGCGGGACAATCTCCGAACGATCGGCAGGCGCAAATCCGCTCGCCTCGATTCTGGGCAACCCAATGGCGGACGAACAAGGGCTCGACGATATCTTAGCGGCCATCCGCGTGGCTAAAGATAATAAGCGCATTGAAGGAATTTACTTGGCCGGCGGCGTAGTTTCGACGGATGCAGCCACATTGCAGGAGATCCGCAAGGCGCTGATTGATTTTAAGAAATCAGGTAAATTCATCGTTTCTTACGCCGACTCCTATTCGCAGGGTTCTTACTACGTTTGCTCAGTAGCCGACAAAGTTCTTTTGAATCCGGCAGGCATGCTTGATTGGCACGGCTTAAGTTCTAACCCTATTTTCTACAAGGATTTGCTGGAAAAGGTAGGCGTCAAGATGCAAGTCTTCCGCGTCGGGACATACAAAAGTTTTGTTGAGCCTTATACACGCACCGAGATGAGTCCGGAGAATCGCGAACAGACGGCTTTCCTCCTTGGCGGACTATGGAAAGATTTGTGCACAGACGTGGCGCAATCGCGCCGCTTGCCGGTGGGGACAATTAATAATTACGCCAACCTGTATCAAAATTTTGCCGACCCAAGCGTCTATATCAATGAAAAGCTTGTGGATAAACTCGTCTACGTTGAAGAAGTGCGCGACATTTTGCGCGATATGGTCGGCGGAAATCGCGTTTCGATGGTAGATCCTTTCACGCTTTCGATGCTCGAGACTGAAAAAGGGCGCAAAGATAAGGTAGCGGTTTATTACGCTTACGGAGATATCGTCGATGCTTCGACAAGTTCGGGCGGCTTGCGCGGCGATGAGATTGTCGGCGGTCAAGTAATTCAAGATTTGGATGAACTGGCCAACGATGACAACATCAAAGCGGTCGTTTTGCGCGTCAATTCTGGCGGCGGTAGCGCTTATGCCTCCGAGCAGATTTGGCACGCCATAGAGTTATTAAAGAAGAAAAAGCCTGTAGTCGTATCTATGGGCGGCACGGCAGCCTCTGGCGGCTACTATATTTCCTGCGGGGCCAACAAAATCATTGCTGACCCCACCACGGTTACGGGTAGCATCGGCATTTTCGGAATGATTCCCGACTTTAGTGGGCTGATGACAGAGAAACTCGGGCTGCATTTCGACATTGTTAAGACTAACGAAGCGTCAGACTTTGGCGCGATGGGTAGAGGTATGACAGCTGCTGAGGGGGAAGCCCTCCAAAACTACGTCAATCGGGGTTATGGATTGTTCCTCAAGCGCGTGGCCAACGGCCGCAACAAACTGTGGAGCAGATCAATCAGGTAGCGCAAGGGCGTGTTTGGACAGGGCGCCAAGCCTTAAATTTAGGCCTCGTAGATCAACTGGGCACTTTAGAAGATGCCATCAAAGAAGCTGCACGTTTGGCAAAACTGGACAAATATGACGTTCGCCGCGTTCCTTATATTACGGATTGGCTGACAGATTACATACAACGGCAACAAGACGACTATATGGACCGCAAGTTGCGCCGAAGTTTGGGCGTCTACTACGATCCGCTGCGCTTCGTCTCCTCTCTTCAAGGGCGCGACTGCCTGCAAGCTCGCATGTATAGTGCGCTCAACATTCGCTAAGGGCTACTGCGGCGTGAACAAGTCTTCTTTCTGACGCGCGCCGCAAGCCTTATTCGATCAATTTGATTTGCGCCAATGCAAGCACCTCCTTCCGCCACACCACAGCACCCCATCGCTGCACCGCTTTTTCAAAAGCGCGGCTGTGGGATGCTTGCGCCTTTGGCAGCAATATATGGTGGGGTGATGACTTTGCGCAACAAGGCCTTCGATTGTGGACTACTTCCGACTAAGAAAGCCGATGTGCCGGTAATCTCTGTCGGAAATTTGGCCGTCGGGGGGAACGGGAAAAACGCCCCACGTCGATTATCTAATTCGCTTGCTACAGCCGGCGTTTCGCCTCGGCGTATTAAGCCGCGGCTATGGTCGAACGACGCGCGGCTTTCGCTTGGTTTCTGCAGAAGACGATGCAGCCTTGGTCGGCGATGAACCATTACAGCTGAAGTTGCATCATCCTGACGTGGTCGTAGTCGTAGATGAAAATCGCGTGAACGGCGCAGCGCGCTTGCAGGACACGGATCGGCCGCCCCAACTCCTATTATTAGATGATGCCTATCAGCATCGACACATCTTTCGTGACGTTAATATCCTCCTAACTGACTATTCCCGCCTCTATCCGCTGGATCGCGTGTTGCCGGCAGGCCGTTTGCGCGAGCCGATTTCGGGCAGTCGACGAGCAGATATAATCCTCGTCACCAAATGTCCCGATTCGTTGACCGTCGCGCAGGCCGACGCCATTCACACCTTACTTTCCCCGCGACCAGAGCAAAGCCTTTATTTTACGTCGATGGCCTATGGCGCGCCTTATGCGCTCTTTACGGAGCAAGCCGCCCCATCGCTGACCAGCAAAGCACTATTGGCGGTTAGTGGCATCGCTCATCCCTTACCCCTACTCCAGCACCTATCCGCTCAAGGGGCGCAAATAAAGCTCTCAACTATCCGGATCATCACCGATTCTCTGTGCGCGATGCAGAGCACATCAATCGCGCTTTCGAGGACTTATCCGGAGAAGAGAAATGGGCGATTACAACTGAGAAAGACGCCGCTCGATTGCGCCATTTACGCGGTTTGAACGACGAGATACGCAACCATTTGCTCGTACAACCCATCACGGTACGCTTCTTGTTAGAACAAGAGCAGGCCTTTACGCAAGATCTCCATCAGCGGTTAAGCATTGCGTGGCCTGCCCCCAAGCATTGAAGCCGACCGACTAATATTCGCGCCTCTATATATAAAGATGTGTGGGGCAATCATCAAAATTTTTAAGACAATAACAACCCAATAAAAACTTTTCATATGATCTACTTAGCACAAATTCAAGAAACGGCAGAGTGGATTCAAGCCCACACCGCCTTGCGCCCGCAAACAGCAATCGTTCTCGGTACAGGTTTAGGCAAATTGGCCCAAGAAATAGACGTAGTCGACGAATTTCCCTACAAGGACATTCCTAATTTCCCCGTCTCTACCGTAGAAGGCCACAGCGGCCGCTTGATCTTCGGCCACTTGGGCGGAAAGCCCATTATGGCGCTCGAAGGACGCTTCCACTACTACGAGGGTTACACCATGCAGAGGTAACTTTCCCTGAGCGTGTTATGTATGCACTCGGCATCAAGAACCTTTTCTTGAGCAATGCCTCAGGCGGTACAAATCCCGATTTTGAAATCGGCGACTTGATGCTGATTACAGACCATATCAACTTCCAACCGGAGCACCCGCTCCACGGCCCAAACATCCCGACGGGGCCGCGCTTTCCGGATATGTCGGAAGCCTACGATCGCGCCTTTTTGGAAGCTGCGCGCAACATAGCTCGCGAGAAGGGCATCAAGGTGGTAGAGGGCGTATATTTGGCCGATCAAGGCCCAACTTATGAAACGCCGGCCGAATATAAGATGTATCGCCTGCTAGGTGCTGATGCTGTCGGCATGAGTACTGTTCCGGAAGTAATCGTAGCGCGCCATTGCGGCATCCGCTGCTTCGGTATCAGCATCATCACCGACTTAGGCGTCGAGGGCAAAATAGTTGAAGTGAGCCACGAAGAAGTACAGAAGGCTGCCAACGCAGTTCAGCCCCTGATGGCTGAGATTTTCCGCGAATTGATCAAAAAAATTGATTAACGCGTGTAGTAATTTGGGCATCTCGCCCGTCATCTATATAGTTTAAGTTAAAAGAATATGAAGAAAACAATGATTCTTGCCGCAGCCATGTTGCTCACAGCGACAACGAGTTGCGCAAAAAACAAGCCGGCCGCTGAACCAGCGCCCGCAAAGACGGAACAAGCACAAACGAATGCAGGTCCTTACAATATAAAGTCTGTCGACAGCAAACTGAAAGGTATGGCGATTCTCGATGCCATCAAGAAACTATGCCGGTAAGGTAGTGCTCATCGACTTCTGGGCTACATGGTGCGGCCCGTGCCGTATGGCGATGAAAGAGGTCGATGCAATTAAGCCGGCCCTCCAGAAAAAGGGCGTTGAGTTCGTGTATGTCACGGGCGAAACCAGTCCGAAGGCCAACTGGGATCAAATGATTCCCAACATTGCAGGGGATCACTACCGCTTGACCGATGCGCAGTGGAAAGACCTCTTGACGCTGTTGCAGGTACCCGGCATTCCGTCTTACATGATCGTAAATAAAGATGGTAGCAAGGCGTGGGATAACCTCAACGAAGGAGGATACCCGGGCAATGAGCTCTTACAGAACGAATTGGAAGTAGCTTTGTCTAAATAAGCCGGTAGTTTAACGACTACAAAATCTAGCCCGACAGCTTGAGCAATCAGCTGTCGGGCTTTTTCGTGGCTTTTCTGGCAGACGCCAACTAGCCTATACAAGCTGTAGATGCAGCTTCCGTTCGATGCTACCTTGCAGGACTTTCCGACAGCGTTTTCTATGAGCCGCAAGGCTAAGCTTGCAAACAGCCGGCCGCGTCATTGCGAACGTTGAAGGTAGCTTTTCGCACTATGCCTTGCCGCTTTTGCTTCGTTTGCTCGGGCCAAACGATGGTTTGGTGGCAACAAACGATGGTTTGGTGCGAGCATACTATCGTTTGCCGGCAGCAAACGATAAATGAAGCAAGGCTAAGGCCTACTAAAGATGAGCATAGCAACGAACTATTCCACGCGTTGCAGACGAAGCCGGCGACAAGGCTAAGGGTAAATCAGAAGGAAGAGATAACGCGTGAGAACGAGTCCTTCACAGCAGGATGTTTAAGAAGCAAAGCCCTCGCCGGCCGCTTGCAACAATGCGACGGAAGACTTCGGAATGGCCGCCAACAGACCGGCAGCTAAGATCGCAGGGACAAGCAAACCGCCCCAACGATCCTACTTTTGAGCAAAAAAAAGCAGGAGCAATGCTTGCGCTGCGCTCCTGCAATCTTTGGATCTGTATATCGAATAATCGAATCGTTGCTCTTTGTTATGATAGTCCTTCAATCACACCATCTACCACGTAGATGCGCTCTGCTTGCGGACTCTTGGGCAATCCGGGCATACGCATAATACTTCCGGCTACGGCAACAATCATTTCGGCGCCGGAATTTATGACAAAGTCGCGAATCGTTATGTCGAAATCTTTCGGCATGCCGTATGCTTTCGGATCTTCCGAGAAGGAATATTGCGTCTTCGCAATGCAGACGGGGAAATGCTCGATGCCCAACTCGCGAATGCGAGCCAACTGCTTCTTGGCTGCGGGCTTGAGAATCACATCCTTTGCGCCGTATACTTTCTGGCAAACCTTGCGCACCTTCGTTTCGATGTCGTCTTCATCTTCATACATAAAGGTGAGCGGACGAGAGGGATTTTTCTCGATCGTTTCCACGACGAGGCGTGCCAAATCTTCAGCACCTTTTCCACCATCTGAGAAGGCAGTATTGATAGCAAAGCCCACGCCCAACTCTTCGCAGTGGCGGCGAACGAGATCGAGCTCTTCGTCAGTGTCGGTCGGGAAACGGTTCAAGCATACTACGACAGTCTGGCCGAAGGCCTTGATGTTCTCAATGTGCTTGTCCATATTAGCCAATCCGCGCTTGATGCCCTCGAGGTTAGGCGTCTTGATCTCCTTCTCATCTACACCGCCGTGCATCTTCAGCGCAGGCGCCGTAGCTACGAGTACGGTCAACTTGGGAGAGAGTCCGGCCTTGCGACACTTAATGTCGAAGAACTTCTCCATACCTAAGTCAGCGCCGAAGCCTGCTTCAGTAATGGTGTAATCACCAAAGGTCATCGCCATTTTTGTAGCGAGCACACTGTTGCAGCCGTGGGCAATGTTGGCGAAGGGCCCGCCGTGGATAAACGCTGGTGTGTTCTCCGTCGTCTGCACCAAGTTCGGGTGAATCGCATCGTGCAAGATAGCGACGATTGCGCCCGCCACGCCGAGATCTTTTACCGTCAAAGGCTTTCCGTCGAGCGTCACGCCGAGCACAACGTTTTCTATGCGGCGCTGCAAGTCAGCTTCGTCTTTTGCCAAACAGAAAATCGCCATAATTTCTGAAGCCGGCGTGATGTCAAAGCCGCCCTCACTCATTACGCCGTCCGTTCTGCTGCCCAGTCCGGTGATGATATTGCGCAAATTGCGGTCATTAACGTCCAAGACTCTGCGCCAAAGCACTTCGCGCATACCGAATCCTTCCTCGCGACGTTGATAAATATGATTGTCAAGCAAGGCCGCGATCATATTGTTCGCAGAAGTAATCGCGTGAAAGTCGCCCGTGAAGTGCAAATTTATTTTCTCCATCGGCAATACTTGGGCATAGCCGCCGCCGGCTGCACCGCCCTTCATTCCGAAACAAGGGCCCAGCGACGGTTCACGCAATGCGGCAATCGCATTCTTGCCTATCCTGTTCATACCTAAAGCCAGACCGACGCTGACCGTGGTTTTTCCGTTACCGGTTTTGGTTGGCGTGATCGAAGTGACCAAGATCAGATTCGATTGCTTTACCTTCGCCTCGTCAATCAGCGTATAAGGCACTTTAGCTATGTATTTGCCGTAAGGCTCTAAAGCCGTTGTCGGCACGCCGATTGATTCGGCTATTTCTGTGATGGGTTTGAGCGGCGTTTCTCTGGCTATTTCAAAATCAGTCTTCATTCTAATGTTATGTTTAACGTGTTTTGGGTTAATAATGGCACAAATATAGTAGAATAGTGCAGGATGCACAAAATTTAGATACGGAAAAAGGCGGGCGAAAAAGCACTTTTTTCGTCCGCCTTTCAAATAGAAATCTAAGCGACTTAAACTTTGCGACCACTCTATCCTTTTACAAACATTTTGAAAGCATAATTTATCAGGCTGAAAGTTTGCGCTTATTAAACGAAGACGGATCAGCGTGCGATGCGCAGGCTCGCCAAGCGCTTCCCGCTTCGGCTGTAAGCCACCGCCACGCAGATGCCGGCCGGCACGTCTCGCAATGAGATGCTCTCCTGCCCTGCTTCGATCTGCCGCATCAAGCGCCCGTCGATTGCGTATAGGGCAATTTTAGCGACAGCCGCAGTTGCGTGGAGCATCGCGCCAACTTGGTCGTAGCGCAAATAAGCTTCTGCCTCATTAGCTTGGATCGTTTGGATTCCCGTACTGACTTTGGCCACGACTTTCCAGCCGTTTTCGCTCGCCTTTGTCGTATTTGCATTCGCCGTACCCGGATTTTCGCTGATGTCAGCTACGCCCCATTTGAACGAAGCCTGCTCTTCTTCCGTAGCTTCCGGCGCTTCGGGAAGCGCATCAAGCATTTTGGTGAGCAAATCGGCCGACAACTGATTACCAACGAGGCTCAAGGAGTAAAGTTTTCCAAAGTTTGCCCAAGTAATATCGCGCAATTGGTTGCGATCAAGATGGAGCATCTTAAGCTTCGTATTGTTTGTCAAATCCAAAGTCGCAAGTTTGTTGTCCACGCAATAGAGTTCTTTCAAGCGCACATTTGCCGAAAGGTTCAAAGTTTCGATGGCGTTATGCCCGCAAGCCAATCCGGCCAGCATCGTGTTGGCTTCGAGCTTCAGCGAGTCCAACTTATTTTTTTCAACGTCCAAGGTGCGCAAGCCGGTGTTTGACTCCAAGTTCACAGACGTCAACTGGTTGTCGGCACAATAAAGTTCTGCCAGCATCGTGTTGGTTGCGAGGTCAAGCTCAGCCAATTTATTATGACTCACATCAAGCGTTACGAGCCACACATTGGGCTGCACGTTCACGCTTTCCAATTGGTTGCCGGCGCAGCGCAGCGTACTCAAAGCCGCATTACGTTCTACGTTCAGACGCGTCAATTGGTTGTCGCTGCAATCAAGCACAGCGAGTTTCAAGTCCGCTCACGTCCAAATCTGTCAGATTATTTTGCTTACACTTCAATTGTGTCACCAAAGGATTCTGATGCAAATCGAGCGCCGTCAGACGATTATTCCCGACCGACAAACGTTGCAACGCCGGATTCTTAGAAAGATCCAAGGCGGTCAAACCATTCTCGTAGGCCAACAAAGTTTCCAAGGCCGGATTCCGGCTTACGTCAAGCGCCGTCAGCTTATTCACGCCGCAACCTAAGGTTTTTAAGGACGCATTATGGGAAAGATCAAGCGCAGCGATTTGATTTTCGGCGCAAGAGAGTTGTATTAAGGCCGCGTTGTTACTAACATCGATGACCTGCAATTGGTTTGATGGCAGATCAACACGTGCAGTTGCGCGTTCTTACTGACATCCAGCGTCGAGAGCGCATTTGTCGCACAATACAATTGGGTGAGCGCCTCGTTTGTGCTCACCTGCAAGCTCGCCAACTTATTGTTGTGGCAATACAACTCTGAAAGGCGCTTCAGGTTGTCCACATTTAGCGTCGTCAACTCATTATCGTTACACGCCAACCATTGCAATGAATCTACGGCGCTCGCGTCTAAAGTCGTCAACTTATTGCCGCGGCAGTCCAACTTCTTGAGTCGGTGGCAAGCAGATAAATCTATCTGCACCAAATCGCACTTATAGCAAATAATCGACTCAACGTCGCCCTTCACGACGATGGTTTGCGCGCTCACAGTGTAGCCATCGTCCTCGTTTCCATTCAGGCCTTCGACCGTAAAAGCACCGCCTTCAGTCGCCGCGATTTCAATATTAATCTCCTCGCCCACAGCTTTGGTCGTCTGCAAGCGGATAATGTCTGTGGGCGTCTGCCCCATCACGACTTCGGTCCCTAAAAGCAATAAGAACGAGAGCAACAAGCGGCGATGCGAGACCGCACGCAATAAAGTAGATATGATTATCATATAGTTAAATTATGGAATGATCTACCAAAAAGCCACATTCAGTAGCTAAGAACGGCAAAAGTAAGCAAAAAAATCATTTCTCCAACTTCCAAATCCCATATTTAATTGCATCCGGCGCACCAACGTCCGCATCAAGTCCTTACATACGATTACGCTGCGCCGAACCGGCAGAACTTCCTTTGTATTTGCTGGCACTCGTATTAAACTTATAGCGCAGCGTGATGGAAAAATTGCGCATACTATAAACATGATTTCGCAGCGTACAGAACTCCCGAGTAGCCTTTCTCATAATTATCGCCCGAGCTAAAGAGATCATACAAGTAACACTCAATGGACAGCCGGTCCTTCAAGAAAGATTTATACCAAGACAAAGACGTGCAGAAATAAGGTTTATAAGAATATCCGTTATATTCGTTTCCCGTCGTCCGAAGCGTGGTTGAAAGGCGCCAATAGCCCCATTTCGTATCAAAAGCATTATCTATCTGCAGCGTAGCTTGGGCGCGATAAAGCCCCACATCAAAAGGCGTAGGCATATTATACCATTGCTTGGTCACACTGGCGCGAAATTGCGGATGCCAGATGCCTACGACGGGCTGCAAAGTCGCCGACAGAAACAAACGATCAAAGTTCGGGGCGTTTTCGGGCCGATGCAGCATGATCTCGGGGTTGTTATTGTAAGATTGCGTCAGATACAGCAACGGGTCTATCAAATGCAGATAGATGGCGTTAAAGAGCAGCCATTTGTACGACAAAGTCAGCGACAAGTTCCTACTGATAGAGGGTAGCAAAAACGGGTTTCCCGTCTCGTATGTATAGCGGTTGTCATACTGAATTCCGCTTTTAAGCATATCATACAGCGGTCTGTCGATATCCGCTCCATAGGAGAGCTGCGTTTGCAGTTTTCCGAGCGGCATAGATAGCGTAATGGAGGGAAAAAGGTTGTTGTAGATACGACTTTGTTCTGCCACGCGGACACCGGCATTGTAATAATTGAAGTCTACGTGCTCGTAGCGCAGGCCAAGGTTTACATCGAGCGGGCCAAAACTGCGTCCATATTCGGCAAAGGCCGAGCTATAATATTCCCTGAACTGATTATGGCTCTCCGGTATCAAGCCTACGGGCAGAATGGTGTAATCTGTCGAGCGGCGCGTCCCGGAATATTCGCCGCCGACGGAGAGCGAACCCTCCCAGACGGGAGCTGTCAATACCAACTTTGAAGCCAGCAGTTTGTTGTCAGTCTTAGTTTGCGTCTTCACTTGCTTCTGCTGCATCACGCCGCCGGCCGGCGTAAACTCCTCTTGATTTTCATTCATTTCTTGTTGATTATTTCCACCAATCGCCGCTCCAGTCGATGGCAAGGGGGCCGATTTTACCCACATAATACAAGTTGCTCCCCCACGAGCGCACATGATTCCCTGCCCCCTGCTCTAATCGGTTGATGCCGGTTTCCACCAACGCGCCGTCTCGCCTTAATTGGCTATTGATAAGAAAGGACATCGACGGACGCTCCGGCGAAAAATTCAGACGCCCTCCGATAGAGTGGTCAGGGGCAATCTGATAAGCTGCCGAAAGATTCGTATTGAATCGTTTCCCGTGGCTATGACCGACAGCCGTCATTGTTTGTTGCCAGGTATGTGCCAGATAAGAATTCAGTTCTAGCCGGCTCTCATCATCGCTGTATTTATTATTGGCATCCATATACCAGTTTAGATCCAAGCGCTTCTTTCTATAATTCAACCCCACGCGCGCCCATTCCGACCACGTGCCTTTTTCATTGACATCAGCGTGCAGGCGAGCATCTACGGCCCACCCCTCGCCGAGCGGCTTTTTCGTTGTGATGCGTACGACGGCTTTCGTAGCCGCCGGATAGCGTGCACCGGGGTTGAGGATCGTTTCTACGTCTTTGATGTTATCGGGTGTGAGTCGGTCCAACTCACTTTTGTCTCTCATCTTCCGACCATTGATATAGATCAAAGCTTCGCCGCGCCCGAAGACGACGACTTTGTCGCCCTGCACACTGACATTGGGGATACACTCTAAGAGTCGTTCTATCGTAGCATTCTTTTCCAGCACCGAACCGGCCACGATGGTTTTCAGCCCCTCGCCTTTGACCAACACTTTGGGGCGCTCTGCGCGCACGACGGCTTCTCCCAGTTGGCTGTCAGCATCTTGCAGCACAATGCGGGCCAAGTCCTGCAGTGTGCAGGCGCGATACTGCGCGGCGTAGCCAAGGCCTGTGATTTTTTTACGGTATGATTTCCAACCGGTATGTCCAACCGGAAATGCCCATCCTCGCCGGTTGTTGTCCCCGCCACAAAAGCAGAATCGGGCAAGGTCAGGATACTGACGTTTACATAAGGCAGCCCCACGCCTTGCGCGTCAGTGACGCGTCCATCGATGCGTTGCGCGCAAAGAAAGGCAAAGTGGCAGCAAAATAGGATCAGGCAGCAGGCGCTGCGCAAGCTTCTATATTTCATTTTATCTTGGTTCTCAATCTCCTCAAAGGAGAAAAGGTTAATCAAAGTGCGTTTTATGGTGCATTAAATCAAGCGAATAGCCATCGGCGTTTGCCTTTCGCAAATCGTCAATAGTCTTTTCGCGCCTGCAAAGTTAATAATCCCCCCCCGATACAAATATTTTAACAAGAAAATTTCATCTTCCATCGAGAAAATCGGAGAAAGGCTATGCACAAGTGCCATGTCTTTTGATCCACAACAAGATCTGCTCTATCTGCATACAGCATTGCTCGTCTACAGGTTCACCTCCGATTTGGTAAGGTTGACAAATGGAGCGTGCGCAACTTTATTTTTCACCGTTTATACCGCCTTTTGCAAGTCACAAAGATTGGGCGCCGCCCTTTTTTATCACGACAACAAAGGTTTGCGCTCACGATAAAAAGCGTGTACGCTCGTGAGAGAAAAGGTTTGCGCTCGTGATAAAAAAGGGCGCAAACGAAGACGGCGGCAGGCAAATTGAGACTTTCAGCGGTAGAAAGGAGGAGAAAGGCGCACGCCCACCAAAGCGCACAAAAAGAAAACGGCAGAGACGGATGCTGAAGTCCGCCGCTGCCGTTGTTTACTTTGAATGTTGGCAAGTGTTAGCCCTGCTTATTCTTCCTCATCGGCCACTTGCGGACGGCGGAAAAAGGAGAAATTGACGCTGCCATAAGCCCTGTGCGCCAAGAAATCGGGGCGGGCTGAAAAATCGTGCCTTGCGCCGTGCTCTAAGACAAAGATGCCGTCGGGCGCGAGGGCACTGCTTTGCATCACGCGGTCGGGCAGTTCGGCCAATTCGGGCAGGGCGTAAGGGGGATCAGCGAAAATAAGGTCAAACTGCTCCCGACAACGCGCCACAAAGCGCAAAGCATCGCCGCAATAAGGGCGGGCGGCCGGATCGTCGAGTTTGCGAAGTACGGCACTGATGAAACTAAAATGCTGGCGGTCTTTCTCGACTGAAACGACAAGCGGGCAGCCGCGCGAAAGCAACTCGAGCGTGATAGATCCCGTCCCGGCAAACAGATCGAGCGCGCGGGTCGACGGGAAGTCGATATAGGCGCGCAGGACGTTGAAGAGATTTTCTTTGGCAAAGTCGGTCGTAGGGCGCGCCTTAAAGGTGCGCGGCACGTCGAAATGTCGTCCTTTATATTTTCCGGTAATGACTCGCATGAATATGACTTATAAGAGGTGCGTAAAACAAGCGTTCGGCTATAAAAACCTTAGACGACTTATTGGAAGCGAGACTCTAAGCGCAACAGTTCGCAGACCATATCGTAAGGCACGGCGGCATTGGCCGTCACAATGCTGTGGTTAAACTCCTCGTGTGGATCTATGCTGACCACTCGCTGAGCAAAGCGACCTAATTCGTTGACCATACGCGTGCGCAAATCGGCCGCACCGATGACAAAAATAGGATCGCGGCGCACGTCCATCCCGACGTGGCGCACGGCATTAAAGACGTAATAAGCCACATCGGCCTCCTCGCGCACGTCAAACGTATTGACGAAGAGCAGGCGCCCACCATCGAAAACGGCGATGTCGGCCTGACGCTCGTGCAGATGGACAAAGAGGCGCCGACTGCGCGCGCCGGCAATACCTTTCGCACCAAAATAGCGCAAAACAGCCGTCTGGGCCGAGCGGTAATGGACTTCGCCGAAGACATCCTCAACGGCAGTACACTTATCCTCGTCTAAGGCGAACAGCAAGATGGCATTGGCCAACGGCAGCGTATCATAGAAAACGCGGCGGCGCACTTGCGAAGCAAAACAATAGTTGTAAAGTGCATCACAGTCTTCTTCGCGAAAATCTGCTAAAGGCACCGCCACCACGGGGCCTGTCACCAAGACTTCAATGCCGGATGTGGGGCGGCTGAGGATTTCTTCCGTCTCTCGTGCGTGCTGCAAATTGACGGTAAGGGAAGTCTCAGTACGCAAGCGATACGTGGAAAAGGCGAAATAAGGCTCGCGGCCCAATTCGTACTGCGCCATCGACAGGCTGCCGGCAGAGAGGCGGAGATATAGTTTCATTCGCGATAATATTTTTTCAGAAAGAAGCGCGCCAAAGGCCAAGCGAGAAGCACGCCAAAGGCATCAGCCAGGAAATCAAACAGATCGGCGCTGCGATAATCGGTAAGCGCGCCTTGCAGCACCTCAATGAGTGCGCCAAAAGCCAAGGGCGCTGCAAAGGCAATCAGCAAGAGCAGGCGCAGATTTTCACGCGCGTGGCGTTTTTTATACTCCCAGAGGATGAGACTCGAAAGGCCGAAAAACATCATGCAATGCGCCACCTTGTCAAGCCCACTCACGCCGCCCATACTTACGTGGGGCGGCCGGCAAAGGCAGAGCCACAAAATCGCCACTACGCACAGCAGCGAGCAAGGATAACTACGCAGAATCTTTACCAAAACTTATTGTTTGCTTTGCTATACTCAAAACCCGCTGCAGCGAGTGTTTGCGTAAGCCAATCTTGATCAATGTCCATCTTGCGGCAGAGTTCGTCGAGCGAGCCGTAATTGTCGCGCAGCTTCATGTTGATTACGCTGAACAGCATCGCAGGATCTTTGGGCAATTCCATCTTCTTAATGCGCTATTATATATATTGTGAACCGCAAAGGTACATAAAAAAGCGAGGGATAAGTGCTTATCATCAACGGAATGCGTACTTGAGGGGCCTTTTTCTTTATGGAAAGATGCAAAGGGCTAACTTTCGCGGGCGGAGTAGCCTGCTATCCAAAGAAAAGTCGTAATATTGCTGAAGATTCTAAAGCGCGGGCTGCTCAAAGCGTGGGCGCAGACGGCGAAACAACAGCTGCCTGCACCCTGAAACGCAGACTTCGGCCCTTACATTTAACACAAACAAAATCCAATGAAAGCTCAAGATTTACATATCATTTACTTCGCCGGCGGCTGTTTTTGGGGCGTCGAGCATTATTTCAAACAGGTGCGCGGCGTCGTGGAAACGCAGGCCGGCTATGCCAATGGCAATCGGGCACGCCCCGACTATGAGGAGGTCTGCACGGGACGCACGGGGTTTGCGGAAACGGTGCGCGTGACGTTTGATGCGACGCAGGTGGATTTGGACTTGCTGTTGCAACTCTATTTTAAAGCCATCGACCCGACTTCCTTGAACAGGCAAGGCGGAGATGCCGGCTCGCAATACAGAACGGGCATCTTCTTTACGGATCCGCAAGACGAAGCGAAGGCGCGAAAGGCACTGGACGAACTGGCGAAGCACTATGAGGACCCTATCGTGGTGGAACTGCTACCACTAAAGAACTTTTATGCGGCTGAAGATTATCATCAGGATTATTTGGACAAACATCCTGACGGCTATTGCCACCTTAGACCCGAACTTTTCCAATGGGCGGCGCAAGCCAACGCGCTACAAGCGGAAGAAAACGAAGCTTGAAGGGCATAAAGACCAACGAAGGCGGGCGCAAAGGCTGAGGTGGATGCGCGCAACCCAACACAAGTATGCACAATAAAGGCTGAAATTTTAGCAAGAAGTTGATTTACGAAGAACTATTTGAGCGCTTAGCGGCGGAATTTCATTTCTCCTTCACGGAGGAGCAAGCACGGGCGGCGGCAATGTTGGCGGAATTTGTCTATACGCCGATACAGCGGCCTGCTTTCATACTCCGCGGCTACGCCGGTACGGGCAAAACGACACTCATCGGGGCGCTGGTCAAGACGCTTTGCGAACTGGGGCGTCCGGTGGTGCTCCTCGCGCCAACAGGACGGGCGGCGAAAGTTTTTGCAGCGCACGCTGCGCAAGAGGCCTCAACGATTCATAAGGTCATTTACCGCCAAGAAACTTTTAATGGCGAACAGACGCGCTTCAACCTTAACTTTAATAGACTGAAGGATGCGCTTTTTATCGTCGATGAGGCTTCGATGCTTTCGGGAGAGCACGCGGCGGACTCGCTTTCGGATCGGGTGCACTCTTAGACGACTTGATCGAGTTCGTTTACCAACGCGAAGGCTGCCGACTCTTGTTGGTGGGCGACACGGCTCAACTTCCGCCGGTCGGAGACGAAGAGAGTCCGGCGCTCAACGCAAACAACTTGCGCGCTTACGGACTGGCCGTCGGCGAAATCGACCTGACGGAAGTTGTGCGCCAACATCGGGGCTCGGATGTCTTGTCGGGCGCCACACATATCCGTACTTTGCTGGCCGAGGGCTTTACGGGGCGACCCGTAATTCAAGGCAGCGAGACAGGAGAAGTGCGCTTCGTGCCGGGAGACGAGCTAATCGAGACGCTCATCACGGCATATGGCGACTGCGGAACCTCCGATACGATCGTCATAACGCGTTCTAACAAAAGGGCCAACGTATATAACGCCGGCATTCGCGATCGCATTTTCGACCGAGAAGGGCCGCTGACGCGCGGCGACCGAATTATGATCGTCAAAAAAACAACTATTATTGGACCGAACGCCTATTCAAGGCCATCGAAAAGGCTGAGGCAAGACGCCGAGAAGCGCGTTTGAAAACCGGACTCCTGCCATTGGAACACGAATTAGCCGCTGAGCGGCCGCCGTTCGACTTCATCGCCAACGGAGAAACGGCGGAGGTGATCGCGGTCCATAATCGGCAAGACCAGTTTGGGTTTCACTTCGCCGACTGCGTGCTCCGCTTCGACGCTTATCGACATTACGAAATGGAATGTCGGGTTTTGCTCGACACACTTACGTCTGAGTCGCCATCACTCACAACGGAGGAGCGCCGAACGTTGTACGAAAATGTATTAGACGACTACGAATCGATCCCGACAAGGCGCGAACGAATGAAAGCCTTGCGCCAAGACCCCTATTACAACGCGCTGCAAATAAAATATGCCTATGCCGTGACCTGCCACAAGGCGCAAGGCGGCCAATGGGAAAGGGTTTTTGTAGACCAAGGCTACGTTACGGACGAGATGATGGGAGATAATTATCTCCGATGGCTATATACGGCGTTCACACGTACGACTGACCGCCTCTATCTCGTAAATTGGCCCGAAGAACAGCAAGAAAACTTGTCAGAATGACTAATTTTCAGTAGTTTTGTTCCGATCTATGTGGACTGAAGTGATATTTTGGGTGGCTTTAGCCTTATACGCCGTGCTCGTAATCAGTACGGCGACGGTCATTGTCCTCGAAAACCGACAGCCGGCCAAGACAATCGCGTGGTTGGTCGTGATTATGTTGCTCCCCGGCGCAGGTTTGATTTTCTTTTACTTCTTCGGGCAAGACCTAAGAAAGAAATACAAGCTCATCCGCAAGAATTACGACCACATTGTCCGAAGTATGCGCGGCAAAGTCCCGCCTGAAATTTCAGCCGACACGGTACCCGATTACACCCCCTTGATTCAGCTTTTGCACAACAATGGCGGCGAGCCCTTGACCGCGCACAACAGCGTGGAAGTCTTGGATTGCGGTCGCGCCTATTTTCTCTCGCTACTACAAAGCATTCTCAACGCGAAACATAGTATCCACATTGAGACCTATATCATTGAAGAAGATCCCATCGGCAACTTTAATAGCCGACGCCTTGATCGACAAAGCGCGCAGCGGCGTCGAAGTTCGCCTGCTCTACGACGATGTAGGTTGCTGGAAAGTGCCGGATCGCTTCTTCAAGCGTATGATGGAAGCCGGCGTAGCCATAGGTGCTTTCCTCCCCGTTCGTTTTCCGCGTCTGACGAGGCGCGTTAACAATCGCAACCATCGTAAGATTTGCGTCATAGATGGGAGCGTAGGCTTCATAGGCGGCATGAATATCGCCCTAAGATACGCTACGGATCAATGGAAAGACATGCAGCTCCGCATAGAGGGTGATGCCGTCGGCCAACTACAAAGAATATTTGGGAGATTGGTATTTCACGACAGGTCAACTCTGCTCCGGCGCGCAATATTTCCCTGCCGGACGAACAAGTGCGCATACAATGCTACCGGTTCAGATAGCGGCCACATCCCCACTCTCTCGCTATCCATCAATAATGTATTCTTTTACGTGGCTATTGCAGAATGCGCGACGCTATATCTACCTTCAGACGCCTTACTTTATGCCTTCCGAACCGGTGCTTCAAGCGCTGCAAACGGCGGCTATGATGGGCGTCGATGTGCGCCTGATGCTGCCGGAGAAGCCCGACGCTTTTTGGCTTCGGTGGGCGAATGAGTGCTACTTCACCGACGTTTTGCGCGCCGGTGTCAAGGTGCTGTTATACAGAGGCGGCTTCCTCCACGCGAAAGTCTTGGTTTGCGATGATACGTGCTGTTCTGTAGGCTCTTCGAATATGGATTTTCGCAGCTTTGAAGACAATATGGAGGCCAATGCTTTTATCTACGACGCCCGCTTAGCGCTTGAGGTGAAGGCAGTCTTTCTTCGCGATGCCGAGCGCTGCGAAGCCATCGACCCGGAGCGGTGGAAGCGTCGCGCGCTTTGGCGTAAATATTTTGAGAGTCATACGCGGATTCTCTCGCCCCTACTTTAATTGCTGCTTATGCGTAGTTTGCTTTTCCTTCTTTTTAGTCTTTTTATTGGCTATGCGCGAACGGCGCCGATTGATTCGCTCACGGCGCGGCAAACGGCGCAAGCTTTTTTCCGCAAGGCTTTATCTCTGAAAACGATGCAAAGGCCGCTTTTGCGCCACCAAGCAAAAGCGACCTATCTTTTCTCTCTTGGCGACAATTTGTTCTGACGGCTGCCGACGATGCTTTACCCGAGATCATCGGCTATGGGCGCTGCCGTGAGGGGCACTTGCCGCCGGCTCTCAAGGACTTGATCCTCGATTATGATCGTGCACTCCGCCTCCACGCGCTCCGCTCTGCAGCACCGATGCGCCCTATTTCGCTGCCGCCACATCGACCGGTGGCGCCGCTGCTACATACAATTCGCCACCAAGAAGCGCCTTTCAACGCGCTATGTCCTTATTATTTGCAAGATGATGGCACGCTTTCTTCGGAAAGATGCATTGTGGGCTGCGTGGCAACGGCTTTGGAGCAGATCGTGGCGCACTATAAGCGCCCCATCTCTTTGCTTGAACCGCTCCGAGGCTGGTCTACGCCGCACTATACCGTAACTGACGTGGCGGCCGGCTCGCAAGTCGACACGCGACATATATTAGATGTCTACGATGATCAATCTTCGCCGGAGGCCTGTGCGGCAGTGGCCACGTTGAGCTATTGGTTAGGACTGGCCGTCCACATGAAATGGGGACTAAACGCAAGCAGCGCCAACTCGCAGCGGGCTGCCGAGCCGCTACGCCGCAGTTTTGGTTGGCAATACGTGCATTATGTCGATAGTTATCGCTATGCGCCGGACGCGTGGCTGCCTATGCTTTACCGCGAACTTGAAAGTGGGCGGCCGATCTACTATGCGGGAAGCACGATGCGCCTCAATGGTCACGCGTTTATCATAGATGGCGTAGACGAAGCCGGGCGTTTCCACGTTTTGTGGGGATATGGCGGGCAGTATGATGGTTATTTTGACCTCAACGTCTTATGTGCCGCTGCACCGGCCTACGATGTGCAACCTGATGACGAGGTTAACGGTTTTTTCTGCAACCAAGAGGCACTCCTGCTCCACCCTGACGCGCAGCAGGTCGCAATGCCCGATTCGCTGGAGCGGACAGGGAGCGAGATTGTCGTCGACTCGATTCGCTGGGAGGCTGCTCCGCGCGTCGGCACTTATACGCCGCTCCGCCTTTATGTACACAACGCCGCTCCGCACGCACTCACCACGCCCTTGGTCTTGTTTACAAATTTGCAAACTGATACAGCCGCCATTCAACAAGGCGATTTTATCGGCCTTACGGGGCTTTCGCTCGAAGCGGGGGCGCAGCGCGAACTCCTTGTTCACGTGCGGGCTGACGCCGGAGGCCAACGCTTGTTGCGCATCACGCAGGACGGCGTCAGTTGGTGCGATTTGGCGAGCGTGAATATTACGCCGGCCGTCGCGGCCAACTTAAATTTTGAGCTTTCAGCACCTACTTTTCTTTCGGATCACGCCGTGCAGTTCACCTTATCGGCTACTGCCGGCACGGAGCGTGTGGGTGCGCTCATCACCTACGAACTTACGGCGCAGGGGGAGCGGGAAGGGACGCGCCACGGGCGCTATCTCTACGTAGCAGCAGGCGAAACGGCGCAAGATACAGTGCATTTTCAAGGCCTAAGAGCGGGCGAGCCTTACACGCTGTCTGTTCGCTATCCTTGGGCCGTTGTAAAACAAATCAGTTTCACAATGCCTACGACAAGCCTCGGCCCAATTCACAAAGCGCAGGGCGCGCCGGCGAAATGGGTTGATACGAATGGGCGCGCCACGGACGCACCTCGGCAGCGCGGCGTCTATATTTATCGCGGGAAGAAAGTATTTCGGCCCTAAAACGTCCGACTAATTGGGCCGCATCAATGCAAATGAGCACGAGGCGGTCGCCAATCGTGATCAGACAATAAGGCGAGCGAATAAGGACGACCGGCGCAGCTTCAGCCGGCGTCAGCGTGCGCCCCACGAGAAGCGACCTTTGCGTTGTCAGGCCCCGAGAATGTTTCGCCGCAATCGGCATTCGTCATCGTTTGGTGCCGGCAAACCATCGTTTGGTGCCAACAAACCATCGTTTGGTGCCAACAAACCATCGTATGCTGCCGGCAAACGATGGTTTGGCCCGAGCAAACGACGCCCCGCATTGGCCGGCCAATGACAAAATCCGTCTTCTGCCCCAAGAAGCCGACTTCGCGCCCCATCGAAACAAGACGAAGCAAACCCGTAGCGCACCGGAAGCGAAGCAAACCCCACAGGCGGCAAAGCCAAGTGGTTTGTAGTTGATAACTAAAAAGAAAATAACGATGCCCAAACAGATAGCCATCACCACGCGTTTGGTGACGCGAATTGACAACGAGGAGGAAATCATTGAACAAGCCGTAGACGGACTGCTCGATATAGGTCCTGAAAATCATATGTTGCGCTTTACGGAACAAGATCAGCAGACGCAAGTGCACCTACTCGTATCTGAGGAGCGCGCACAGCTTCGCAGAAACGGAAGCTTCAGTTCGGCAATGCGTTTACCCAAGGCGGGCGCTTCGAATCTACGTATCAGACGCCCCACGGTCCACTCCGGATGCACGTAGCTACAAATCTGTATCAAACAAAGTGCGATGCCGAGGGCGGAACGTTGGAAACAGCGTATGAACTTTACCTTTCCGGGCGCTTTATTTCCCAAAACAAACTGCTTATTACTTGGAAAGTATACAAATAAATTAAAAAATCTGAGAATCAAATCTTGACCTTTGCATAGATTTTTTTATATTTGCTGCTCAAATATGAGCACCTATTTTTACATAGACGCGCAACAGCGGCAATGCGGCCCGATACCGCCGACGCAGTTTGCAGCTTACGGCATCACGCCTACTACTTACGTTTGGACGGCCGGTATGGCGCAGTGGCAACAAGCGGGCACGATTATTGAGTTGCAGCCTTATTTCTCCAATAGCCAACTTTTCAGCGCGGTAGGCATACGCCCGTCGCGCCCCGACAGCAACTTGGTTTGGGCAATTTTAAGCACGGTATTCTTCTGCCTACCTTTGGGCCTTGTAGGTGTATACTACTCAATGAAAGTTGACCCCCTTTATTTGCAAGGCAAGTATGAGGAGGCTCAGGCAATGGCTAAGAAATCCATGAATTGGAGCATCGCCGGTTGCATCACGGGGATCGTCCTCACAGTCATTTCCACAATTCTCTCTATCTTTTTGATGCCTGTATTACTTGCATACCTTCAGTACGCACTTACAGCGCAATGAGCAGCAAAGCGAGATAATCGGAGTAAAAAATTAAGAACACGACAACAATTAATCAATTAATCATTTCATACAATGAAACAGTATTACTATGTAGATGGGAACAACCAACAGCAAGGCCCCATCGACGCAGCTCAACTTCCTTCTTTCGGCGTTACAGCTAAGACGCTCGTATGGTGCGAAGGGATGGCCAACTGGCAAGTTGCGGGAGAAATCCCCGAGTTAGCGTCTCTCTTCGCTGCGAAGCAACCGGAAATTCCGGTACAACCGCAAGTACAACCACAAACAATGAACTTTAATAACTTTCAACAAACACAACAACCAATGAACACACAACCTCCTTTCCAACAACCCAACAATCAGCAAATGCCTCCCCAACCGGAAAACTACTTAGTTTGGGCTATTTTGGTTACAATTCTTTGCTGCTTGCCTTTCGGTGTAGCTTCTATCATTTATTCAACGAAAGTTAGCTCGCTTTATGCACAAGGTGACTACAACGGAGCTGTAGATGCTTCTCAAAAAGCAAAGAAATTTGCGATGATTGGCGGTATCGGTGGTCTCGTATTCATTATTGTTTACGTTATCTTTATGGTTATCGCCGGCGCTGGTGCTGCTATGAGCGGTATGCAATAAATTTCGACCCTTCATTTTAGGTTAAAAAATATCGGGCGGAAAGATTTTAGTGCTTTCCGCCCGATTTTTGTATGCGCAAACTTGGAGGCGCGCAGCGACGGTTGCGTTATGATTTTTCTGTCTTTCTGCGGGAGAGGAGAAGTTCCCAACTTGCGCGGCGCAATTCGTCGACCCCGATGCACGAAAGATAGACTACGCACAACCACAACAGGAGTGCTACCGCGCCCAGCGCGGGCGGAGCGTCCATAAACGCCTTTTGGCAAATCGAAGCATAGAACGGGCGCGCGCCGGGGTGCTGATGGATCAAATAAACTGCGAAGCTACCCGCCGCAATCCGATTCACGAGGGTGCTGCTCAAAGTTTGCCGCGTGAAATACAATAATAGCGCGAGCGCTTGCAGCACTACGAGCGGCGAACTGTACAACATAATTTGCTGAAACAGCTTACTGCCAAAACCGAAGAGCGCTATGGAGCCGATCAAGACGTGAAGCAACGCGACGCCAAAAAAGATCAGCAAGAAAAAACTACTCCGCAAGCGCGCCAAACGTGGAAGTTGGAAGCGCCGGACGTATTGTGCGAGCAGATATAAGCAAGCGAAGGAAAGCAAAGAGTAACCGTAGTTGAAATCAGCAAAGATTTTAAATACGAAAGCCCCGACCGACTGCGCCACAAAAAGACTGATGAGCACCCGCCGTTGCGTTTGCTCGTCGGTGGTTTCAACATAAGCATTCAAAACCGGACTTAGGAGAAACAGCAACAAATAAGAAGGCACAAACCATCCCGTTTGCTGCAACGTAAAGGCCTCAAAGAGCATAGAAAACGACAGTTTTTCAGCCCCTACCAGCCACAAAACGGCATCAACAACGAGACTGCAGAAAACGCATTGGTACAAAAATTTCCCCAATCCCCGCATCGTAGGGCGAATGCCAAACCAGCCGGAAATCAGCACAAAGACATTAACCGCCACAATCGAAATCATTTCAACAAAAGAAAAGCCCAGATGCACCACGAGCGGCTGACTCATGAGAAAACCGCCGCGCGGCCATTGAAAACTTTGAACGGCGTGCAGCAAGAGCACCATAAACATCGCCAACAAGCGGAGAAGTTCTACGTTAGATTGTCGGGGTTTCTTCATTTTCTTTCTTTCGTTCTTTTAAGTCTCATTCGTAAGTTTCTTAGCCCTATGTGTGCGCCTCAACGCTTGCCCAAATCGTCATACAGCTTCTGCAGAAAAGCCTTTCCGTAAGGCAGATTATAGCCGCGGCGCCGGCCTTGATCGGCCACGACTTGATTATTGTCGCAATTGTACATCACAGAATCTTCCGCATCCACAAATCCGAAGGCATTGGGAAAGGAAAAATAGCCGAAGTGTCGCACTTGGTCGTTCAGCATATCCTTGCTGAAGCGGTAAGATCGATAAGGGAGCCGCATCTGTGAGAGTAGCGTCGCCGCAATGTCGATTTGCGATCCGTAGGCCTCGCAACGGGCCGGCGACTTCACAGCACCGCCCACCCAAATCATAGGAATGTGATAGCGAGAGAAGTCAAAATAATCTATATCCTTAGGATAAGCGCCCAAATGATCGGGTACGAGCACAACAAGCGTATTCTTCCACGCCGGCAGGCGCTTCAGTTGCGCAATAAATCTACCTAAGCAGTCGTCCGTGTAAGCAAAAGCATTCAGCCGTTCGTCTTTCAATTTATGATAAGGCACATCGTAGGGCTCATGACTGCTACTCGTTTGCACGACATACAAGAATGGCGTTTTTCGCTGCGTTTGCAGAGCGCGCAGCGTTGCATCGAAAACGTATTGGTCGGGCACGCCCCATTTGCTGAGCTTATATTTGAGCGGGAAGTCTTGATCACTGGTGATGCGGTCAAAACCGCCGGTCACCAAGAACGAGCGCATACCCGTGAAGTCTGCATCGCCGCCGTAAAAGTAAGCCAAATCATAGCCCTCGTTGCGGAGTTGGCGCGTCCACATCGGGAGCGAATCAACCTTTTTCGGATATTTCATGATGCTGGTCGTAGGCTGCGCCGGATAAGCCCCGAGAATGGCGGCCAAGCCACGGTCTGTGCGAAAACTGTTTGCATAAAAGTTGGTAAAGAGTACACCCTCGTCCGCCAAGCGATCCATATTGACCGCCACGTTCGGGAGTCCGCCGAGGCGCGACATAATCTTACCGCTGAAACTCTCCAATACGACAACGATGACATTGGGGCGCTCCGTCGTGAGCAAGCGTTCTACGTGCGCTTCTCTCCCCACGGTGGGCATATCTTGCAAATCCGCAAACAGACGATCGGCTTCGGCAGGCTCCATAAAGCGATACATGCCGGCAATCTTCATTTCGCCGACGACGGAACTCAGCAAACTGAACACGGGGTTAATGGCCGCGTGGTTGAGTTGTTGGTTCTGACTGAAATAGACACGGCCCAAATTCATTGTCGACGTAGTGACGCTGCCGCGAATCGGCAAAAAGAGGGCCGCCGTACACAATAATAATATAGCAAAGGCCCGTTTGCGCTTCTCAGAACTGACGGGGCGCAGACGCTCGTCCAAATAGCGATGGAGCAACCACCACAAACCGACGCCGAAGGCGCAGCAAGCGAGCAGGGCAACAACGGCATAGCCCACACTGACGCTGGCGAAGGCATCTTTCGGCGAACTGGTGAAATAGAAGATCGGCGTCGTGTCGAGGCGGAACTTCCAGAAGCCGTAGAGCACCAAGTCTACGATGTAGATGATGGACAACAAAACAGCCATCACCACCGTCCAGCCGCGCCGCACGCGATCTGCCCACAGCCGCGCGCGCTCCCAAACGGACAGCGTCAGCAAGAGCGCCGGAAGGGCCGTAAAATAGCCCGCCACAGACGCATCCATCGGCAGGCCGTGCCAAACTACGCGGAGATAGTCGGCCAAGCCTACGCCGGCATACAGATCGCGATGATACAGCATAAACGCGGGCTTCATCAAGACAAAGAACAAGATGAGGAGGCCAAACGTTTTCAAGAGTAAAATCAACCTTTGCTTCACACTACATCAGATTTTTCTGCGAAAGTAATCAAAATTCAGTGAGCAGAAGCTCCCCATCGGGCTATTTCTTCTCACGAGCGTAAGCCTTTTTCATCGTGAGATGAAACCTTTTTTATCACGAGCGCAAACCTTTTTTCTCGTGATAAAAAACCTCGCCGGCAAGCCGGCGTTAGTCAGAAGCGGCCTTGCGTGCCTTAAAAAGTCAATCCCTCGCTCGGCAAAAAAGCGGCGGAAGCCTTCGCAAGCAGAAAGGAGGAAGCGACCGGAAGATGCGAGAAATTGCACAAAAGGAATGCAATCCTTTGGTTAAGCACCCGCCAAGTATTACCTTTGCTCTCAGTATGGAAAAACGCCGTATCGCAAAGCGCATTATGCGCATTTTCGCTTGGATAGTCTTGACGCCCATTGCGTTATTTCTACTCTTGGCCATCCTGATCTACATTCCGCCCGTCCAGCAATTTGCCGTAGACAGAGCGGCGCAATACCTTACGAAAAAAACGGGCGTGCGGTTTAACGTAGAATCCGTACGTCTGGCCTTTCCTTTAGACTTAGCCATTCACAACGTGACGGCCGTAGAGCACAACGATACCCTACTGGCCGCGGGTTCGCTACGCCTCAACGTGGCACTGCTTCCGCTTTTCGACGGGCGGGCCGAAGTGGACGGCATAGCCTTATATCGTGCACAAGTAGATACGAGAAACTATATCGGCGGCGCGCACATCGCGGGCCGAATCGGCGCTTTGCAGGCCTCGGCTAAGGAAATCGACTGGGTGAAGCGGAAAGTCGTCGTAGACTATGCCGACTTACGCAAGTCTGATGTCACCGTTTGCCTCTCAGATACGGCGATGGACGATACGACGAAGGTCAAGGCGCAATGGGAAGTGAGCGTGGGTCGCGCCACGCTGCGACAGACGAAAGCGAAAGTGGCACTAATGGCTGCCCTACCCCAAGCTCGAAAGGGTAAAGGCAGTTTGCTTGAGCGCCTACCGGCCACTTATCAGCCCAAACAAATGTGGTTGGCGGCGGATATTACACAGGCAGCCTTAAAAGGCGGCACATTCAACATGAAAACCGGCCGTTATGCCGTCCGCTCCTTTGGCGTAGAAAAAAGTAAATTGGCCTATCTGAACCAAGCGCCGGACGGCGTGTGGACGCGCAACCGACAATATCGCCCCATACCTGCGGCGAAAGAACGCTCACTGCGCGATTCGATACGCGGCGCTTACACTTATCAAGACAATATCAAAGGTTTGCAAGCGTGGCAGCCCTTTGCGGCTTTCCCAAAAGGAGGCGTCGCGAGCGATCTGGCGACTTGGCTGTGCCAAGGCAAGCCATTGAACCCGAACGACATAGCCTTGCAGGACGTATTCCTGCAAATCGACACGCTGACTTACGCCGAAAACGTATTGAACGCCAACGTAGCCCACGCGGCCTTTGTCGAGAAGTGCGGTTTGCAGGTGAAGCGCATCAGCGGGCCGATCTATATGGATCAGCAACGCCTCATTTTGCCCAACATGGCCCTGCATACGGCGCATTCTAAAGTATCTATTGGTCTGCGTTTCCCATTGTCGACCTTCGATACTGATAGTCGGACGAAGATGACGCTTCACTGCGATGCTCAACTGGGGTGGCAGGACGTAAAAAACTTGGGACGAAGCTACGTGCCGCGCGACTTGCTGCGCGTCTATCCAAAAACGACGCTTCGCATAAAGGGCGATTTTAGTGGGAATCTGCGGCGTTTTACTTTCGGAAACACGACATTGGAACTGCCGGGCTTGATCCGCTTGCAAGCGAACGGTACTTTGCTGAACGTGGCATCAGCGCAACGCAGCGGGGCAATTAACATCCGCTCGCTGACAACGGGCGCCGGACTGTCGCGCTTGTATCGGCAACTCGCGCCTTCGGCTGCCGGCAGCGTAAAATTGCCCAACAGAATGCAGGCTTCGGGACGCGTCAACTTCAAGGGGGATAATTATGGGTTTGATCTGCGACTGGCGGTAGGGCAAGGGCGACTGGCGGCAAAGGCAAGATAGATTTGCGTGCACAAAGTTATACGGCCGACCTGCAAGCTCAACGCTTCCCGCTGAAAGTCTTCCTGCCGACGATGGGATTAAATGATTTCTCGGGTCATATTGCAGCCAAAGGACACGGATATGACTTGATCTCGGGCAAGGCTCAACTGAAAGCTGACGTAAGCATCAACCGCTTCGCCTATGGCGGCTACGACTTGAGCGGACTCCGCTTCCAAACTTTGCTAAAAGGACACAAGGCGCTCTTTGAAGCAGCCATAAACAACGAGATTGTTAAAGGTGATGTGAAGGCAGAGCTTATGTTGGAACGTTTAATCAGTATTAAGGCGGATGCAAACATAGAGCAGGCGGATCTGCGCCGCCTGAACGTGACGACTGATACGCTCTCGGCGGGCGGACAACTGCACTTGTACGCGACAACTGACCGACAATTTAATCGGATTACGGCCAATGGCATCGCGGATCACCTGTTTGCGGTCTCTCCATCGCGCGGTTTCTCGACGGATGATATACACTTCAACTTCAAAACGGGTAGTGACTCGACGATGGTCGGGATCAACAGTGGCGACCTGCGGTTGCTGCTGGCTACGAAAGGCGACATCAATCGCCTCGCTCCGCGCCTGACTCGACTGGGCACGCTTCTGACGAAGCAGATAGCCAACCAAAAATTGGATCAAGAGGCTCTTAAGCGCGAATTGCCCGTAATGGATCTGCACTTAGAAGCAGGGCAGAGTAACCCGATTGGGAACTTCCTGCATTTTAATGGCTATACATATAATAAAATATACGTCGATCTGCACGCGAATCCGACGGCGGGCGTCTACGGAACGGCATCTGTAGGGCGCTTAAGCAACGGGGGACTGCTCTTAGATACGATTTACGCAAACCTTAGTCAGGACACGACGGGCGTACGTATGGAGGCATTCGTGAAAAACTATACGAAGCGCAATCCGAATAAGTTTGAAATACGTGCGCAGGGCTACTTGCTCTCGTCGGGGGCGGGATTGATGGCGCAATTCTACGACAACGATGGCGAAAAGGGCATCGATCTGGGTCTAAAAGCCGACTTGGTCGAAACGGACTGAAGGTTATGATCTCGCCGGAACATCCGGTGCTGGCTTATCGCAACTTTACGGTCAATAAAGACAACTATATTTTCTTCGGAAATCAGAAGGAAATTCGCGCTAACGTGGACTTGCTGGCGGACGATGGGACTGGCGTGAAGCTATACAGTGCTCCGGGCGATTCGATTAACGACATTGCACTCTCGATTAACAATTTAAACCTCGGAGAACTGTCGACGGTCTTGCCGTATCTGCCAACTATGGGCGGAAAACTCTCGGGTGATATTCATATTTTGGATAATCATAAGACGTATAGTGCGATGGCCTCGCTCCAAACGAGCAATTTCACATACGCCGGTACGCCTCTCGGGTCGCTGGGGGCGGAGTTGATGTATCTGCCAAAGGAGAAAGGAGAGCATTATGTGGAGGCTTACGTCTCTACCAACGATGCTGAAATGTTGTCGGCCAAAGGTACGTATACGGAACGGGGAGGCGGCAGCTTTGACGGTACGGCAACGTTGGAAGAATTTCCGCTGCTCTTCTTCAATTCCTTCCTCGACGGAACGGAAATTGCACTGCGCGGAAAGGCCAATGGGTCTGTGGAAATTAAAGGCCCGCTGTCGCGGCCGGCGATTAACGGTAGTTTGACGCCCGATTCGGCACATATCGCTTCGGAAGTTTATGGGTTTGATTTCAAACCGGAACAACGGCCGATCCAAATTGTGAACTCTAAGATCACATTTGCGAATTACCAACTCCTATCGACGGGCGAAGCGCCGCTTGTCTTGAACGGCAACGTTGATATGACCAACCTCTCGAAGGTATATCTGAACTTGGGACTCAAGACGGAGAACTTCGAACTCATCAATACGCGCCGCAAAACTAAGTCTTTGCTCTTCGGAAAGGTCTTCTCTGACATCAATTGCACCATCAAAGGACCGGTCGACGGCTTATCTGTGCGCGGCGATCTACATATTTAGACAAAACGGATCTTACATACATTCTGCGCGATTCTCCGTTGACGGCAAGCAATAGTTTAGACGGACTCGTGGAGTTTGTAGACTTTAGCGATACAACTAAAGCTGAAGTAGCCATCACACCAGATTATGGCGTCAATATGGTACTCGGCATAAACATAGCTGAAGATGCCAACTTCCATTGTCTGCTTTCGGAAGACGGGCAAAGCTATGCCGACCTCCAAGGTGGAGGATCGCTCACTTTCCGCTACACTCCGTCGGGCGAAATGCGCTTAGTGGGTAAGTTGACGGCAAAAGATGGGAAAATCAAATACGAATTGCCCGTCATTCCGTTGCGCACATTCGATCTAAAAGAGGGAAGTACGATCACATTCACGGGAGATCCAACAAATCCCACCTTAGATATAATAGCCACAGAGCGGATGAAGACGTTCATTAGTTCGGATGAGCATCGCCGCGCCGTAGTCTTCGACGTCGGTCTCAAGCTTACGAAGCCCCTTGATCAAATGGGCTTGGAATTCACGATTGAAGCGCCCGAAGATTTGGCTGTTCAAAACACGCTGGCGTCAATGAGTCAGGAGCAAAGAAGCAAGGCCGCGGTGGCGATGATGGCAACCGGTATGTTCATAGCCGAAAATGCCTCCGCCGGTTCTGGTTTCAAGGCCAACAATGCGTTGAATGCTTTCTTGCAGAATGAGATTCAAAGCATCGCCGGCAAAGCTTTGAAGACCGTAGACATTAGTTTGGGCGTAGAAACCGGCACTTCGTCGGTCGGAACCGTCACAACCGACTACTCATTCCAGTTTGCAAAGCGCTTTTGGAACGATCGCATCAGCGTTATCATCGGCGGCCGCGTCAGCGCGGGAAAAGAAGCCGACAACAGCGCTGAAAGTATCATCAACAATGTCAGCATAGAATACAAATCAACCCGGGCGCCACCCGCTATGCCCGCATTTTCTACGAGCGCGGCACAACAGATCCGCTCGAAGGCTTACTCACGAAAACCGGCATCGGTTACGCTGTGCGCAAGAAGACGGATCGCTTCGGCGACTTGTTCATCTTTTGGAGGAAAAAGTCCAAGGATCAACAGCCGACATCGAAGAAAAAGCAATAACTGACAAAGTTTATAACGACTTATGGCTTTTAAGCACCTATTATTTCCCATCCTGCTCCTCCTTTTGGCCTATTCCTGCTCCACGACGAGCCAACTGCCCGAAGGCGAACAGCTCTATACCGGCATCAAGAAAATCACTTACACGCAAGAGCCCGCAAAACCGTCCAAGGCAAGGCGAGATTCCGTCGGCGTCATCACGACGATCTCCGACGCCGTCAATGCTATCGACGACGCACTCTCCGGCAAGGGCGGTTTAGGCGCACTTTCAAACCTTAAGCAATCAGATTCAGCACAAGCAGAAGCCGCTCGCGCAGCCGCCAAAGCCGAATCACACAAACAAGAAGTCACGAAAGCCGCCTTAGAGACGGCCAAGGAAGAGGTCGAAGCCGTGTTGGCTTATCCGCCCAACAATGCCCTGTTTGGTTCCTCTTATCATAGCTCGCCTTTGCAACCGGGTTTATGGGCCTACAACGCCTTTGTAAAGTCGGAGACCAAACTGGGTAAATGGATGTTTAAGAGTTTCGCCACGACGCCCGTACTTATCACGAGCGTTAGTCCGGATATGCGCGCCAAAGTGGCGCAAAACACGCTGCGCAATTATGGTTTTTTCAGCGGCAAGGTCAATTATGAAATCCGTCCGGAGAAGAATCCAAAGAAAGCGAAAGTGGCTTACGCCGTACAAGTTGGCCCATTGTCGCTGTTCGACTCCATCACTTATCTTTCTTTTCCGCCCGCACAGGACAGTTTGCTGCAAGCCACGCACGACAAGCGCCTTCTCCGCAGCGGAGATGCTTTTTCCGCTGTTCGACTAACGGGCGAACAAGCGCGCATCAGCAAACTCTTTCGCAATGCGGGCTATTACTATTGGCAGGACAACTACACGACCTTTCAGGCCGACACACTGGCGCGCCGCCAACTCGTACAACTACACGTGCAGCCCTCGCCGGCGATTAACAAGAAAGCACTTCAGCCATGGAAAATTGGCGAAACGCACATCACCGTGAGGCGTTACGATTCGGAAATACTTGAAAAGACGAAGTCGAAGCGCTTTTTCACGTTCAATTATTCAGGAAAACGCGTCCCCTTGCGCTCATCTATGTGGCGACAGGCCGTCACGCACAAACACGGCGAACTGTATCGCTACGACGACCAGCGAAGTACGCTTGAGAAGCTCAATAATATCGGCGTGTTCCGCTTGTTGGACGTAGAATATATCCCGCAAGACACGACCGATCTTTGCGATTCGCTCGACCTTTATGTAACCGCTGTGCTCGATAAACCTTATGATTCAAACTTCGAAATGAATGCTACGCTCAAGAGCAACCAGCAGATAGGTCCGGGAATGAGTTATGAACTGAGCAAGAACAATGCTTTTCGCGGCGGTGAACGCATTTCGTTCAAAATATTTGGCTCTTACGAATGGCAACTTCGCACCGGGACGGAACGAAACAGCTCTTTGCTCGATTCTTATGAGCTCGGCTCGCAATTGGCCTTCCATTTTCCGCGCATCTTCTTCCCCGGTATCTCCAAGAAGCGCTTGCGTTTCCCTGCCGAAACGACCTTTGCGTTCAATACGGATTGGAAAAAGCGCACCAGCTTCTTCACTTTGATCAACGCAGGCATCAGTGCAAAATATGCTTGGCACAAAAAGCAGAACGCCCTGCACGAACTCGTCCCGCTAAGCATTGATTTCAACAAAGTATTGTCCTCCTCTCACGCCTACGATTCTATTCTCGCGGCCAATCCGGCTTTAGCCGTTTCTATGCGCAACCAGTTTGTGCCGGCTATGTCTTATCTCTTCACTTATAGTTCGGCGGCTCATCACCGCAATCCCGTAATGGTGCAAGTCTTGGCCAAGCAAGCCGGCAACCTCACGTCGGCTCTCTACGCCTTAGCGCGCAAACCGTTTAACCAACGCGACAAGAAGATGTTCGGCTCTCCCTTTGCGCAATTTCTAAAAGCCACGGCAGAGCTACATTATACGTATAAAATCAACAGTTCGCTCAAATTGGCCACGCGCCTCTACGGCGGCATCCTCTACGCTTACGGCAACAGCACGCGTGCACCTTATTCCGAACAGTTTTATGCCGGTGGCGCCAACAGTGTCCGCGGTTTTACGGTCCGCAGCATCGGGCCGGGCACATACAAGGCCGACAATTCAAAATATGCTTACATAGAACAGACGGGCGACGTCAAACTGGAAGCCAACGCCGAACTGCGGGCGCATCTCTTCGGCAGTCTTTACGGCGCACTCTTCTTAGATGCCGGCAACGTGTGGCTGCTCCACAAAGACCCGCAGCGGCCGGGCGGCGAATTCAACTTGCGCAACCTCAAGCAGATCGCCGTAGGCACGGGCTTGGGCTTGCGTTACGACTTAAGCTACTTGGTGCTCCGTTTCGACCTCGGCGTCGGACTCCACGCGCCCTATGCTACGAGCAAGTCGGGCTTTTATAACATCGATAAATTCCGTAACGGTCTCGTCTTCCACTTTGCCATCGGTTATCCTTTCTAATCCTGATAACCTGACACCCCCTTTTCAAAAACGAACACGCATCCACCGAGCCTTTTCAGCGCTGCGGAGGATGCGTTGCGTGGCTTCTGCTTTCGTTTGCTCCCGGCAAACAATCGTTTGGTGCCGCCAAACCATAGTTTGATGCCGGCAAACCATAGTTTGCTCCCACCAAACAATCACAAGGTCAAACCTCGACAAGCGAAAGCCCCTCGCCGCCTGCCGGAAATCAAGCGCGCCCCACCCCATCCCCGCGCTCCGAATGCAAAATCCCAACCCTCTCACTCAACCACCACCGGTAAGCCTTACAAATCTGCGGTTTGAGGGAAAAAGATTAGGAAGAACTTAGCTACTCACGTGCTTTTTTTCTTTAAATTCGCAGCGTCTATCGTCTATAGCGAAACAGAAAGACTCTCCGACGGCCTCTCCGCGATGCCGTAGAGCCTCTTGACAAGCACTTTTTTTATTAACTTTCAATACAACCCAAGACTATGAAAAAGTTACTCTTTTCTCTCCTCGCTTTCTTGGCACTAACAGCCCAAGCAGATGGAGGGATGTGGTTTCTCAAACTGATGGAGCAGCAGCATTTGGCCGACTCACTGAAAAAAGCCGGACTAAAGATGCCGCTGGATCAATTGTACAACGAAAACGGCCCTTCGCTGCGAGATGCAATCGGCCAGTTTGGGCGCGGCTGCACGGGCGAAGTGATCTCACCCGACGGACTTGTGCTTACCAATAACCATTGCGGCTACTCCTATGTGCACGGTATCAGCACAACGCAGCGCAATTATCTGCGCGATGGCTATTATGCGAAAAGCCGCGCCGAAGAATTGCCGGTCAAAGACCTGACCTTTACGTTCATCATCGCGATCGAGGACGTCACGGAAGCCGTCGAAGCAGCGGCCAAAGCCGCCGGAATCGATACCTACACGATGCAGAGTCAAGGCTTCTTGAAGCCCTTTGGCGAGAAGCTGTTCAAGGCCTCTAAATATAGCACAATGCCCGGCGCCCGCGGCAGTGTCGTAGCTTTCTTTAGCGCCAACCGCTTCTATTTCTTTGTCGAGCAGACGTATAAAGACGTCCGTCTCGTAGTCAATCCGCCATTGAATATCGCGCAGTTTGGCGGCAATCAAGACAACTGGGTCTATCCGCGCCACAACCCCGACTTTGCCATCTTCCGCATCTACGCTGATAAAAAAAGGACAGCCGGCTGCTTACAGCGCAAAGAACGTTCCGCTGAAGCGCGAGACATATTTGTCCATCTCACTCAAAGGTATTAACGAGGGCGACTACACCATGATTATGGGATTCCCGGGCCGCACGCAGCGCTTCTTGACCAGCGACGCGTTATCCCACCTTATGAACGACACATATCGCCCCGTCGTAGAAGCGGGCCGCGCCGAACTGGCGTTCAATGCATCTGAAATGGCGCGCAGCGAAGCTGAAAAGCTTGCTTTGCAAGACGAAGATATGGGCTTGAACAACCTCGTCAAAAACTATGGCGGCGCTATCGAATCTGTACGCAAAAATAAGCTCATAGAAACGCTACGTAAGGAAGAAAAAGCTTTTCAGGCTTTCGCAGAAAAGAGTGGCAATCCGGCTTATAAGACGGTCGTGAGCGACATTGCCAAACTGATGAAAGAATATAGCGACACGGTGCACGACGCAACCTTGATTACGCGCACCATTATCACCGATGGCATCTTCGTTCACCCGCTCGACGCAGCCAATTTCCTACGCTTAATGCGCTCCGGAAAGCCCGAAGATAAAGCAGATGCAGCTGAACGCTTACGCGCCGCACTCTACATCACGCCGGGCAAGTCTGACTTCTCTCAAGATCAGCGCCGCTACGCAGCCTTGGCCCCCGTTTGGGAGAAAAACTGCCGCTTGCAAAGTTCAAAGGCGCTAAAAGTGCCCACGGCTGAAGAGATCTATCAAAAATCCATTTTCCGTTCGCACGCAGCTTTAGACGAATTCCTCCAACATCCCGACACGACGGTCTTCTTGAATGATCCTATTTATCGCATTATGCTGAAGACTTACGTTCCCTTGGCGCGTGCTGCCGGCAATGCCAACCGCCGATTGATCGATTTGCAGCGCACTTACGTGAAAGGCTTATTGGAAATGAGCAATTTCTCAAAAGCACCTGATGCCAACTCAACGCAGCGCCTCACGTATGGACACATCGCCAATATGAAACCGCGCAATGCGGTCAGCTACGATTGGAGTACGACGCTCGAAGGAATGTTTGAGAAAGAAAATCCGAACGATAGCGATTACGTAGTCAACGAACGTATGCGCGAACTCTATGAGGCGAAAGATTTGACCAATATGCGCGCCCGGATGGCAAGCTTCAGACGTGTTTCATCTCAAACAACGACATTACGGGCGGCAACTCCGGCTCAGCAGTGTTGAACGATCGCGGCGAAATCATAGGTTTGGCCTTCGACGGCAACATAGAAAGCCTGATGAGCGACTTCCGTTATGATCCGAAATTGCAACGCTGTATCTCTGCCGACATTCGTTATGTGCTTTGGGTCGCAGATAAAGTCGGCGGTTCAAGCTATATTTTGAAAGAATTGAAACTGATCAAATAAGCGCCCAACGCGCTTGAGCGAAATACACATTATTATATATAGCATTATAGCTGTCTGCAAATGTTTTGCAGACAGCTATAATTTTAATCCTACGGGCCGACCCCTAAAATCGATGTTCACCCTAAAGGTGCCGTGTATAATGGGATGATAACAATCCTCCGCGGACATCGGCAGCGCGCCAATCGCTCCGAACCCACCCCATCTCGACTGATTTCTTGCATAAAATAAAAGGTAGCAAACATCTTAACTTGTTGATGTCTACTACCTCTATTGCTTTGTCGGGGTGACTGGATTCGAACCAGCGACCACACGCCCCCCAGACGCGTACTCTAACCGGGCTGAGCTACACCCCGCAAACGCCTAAGCGTTGTAAGCGAGTGCAAAAGTAGAGAAACTTTTGATTCAAACCAAATAAAAGGCTAAAAAATCACGCTTATGCACGAAGATCTTATTGTATTTTGGCCGGCGGAAGCAATCCTATCTCGCCGCTACCCAAGCATCGATGCGCCTGTTCGTCATATAATACGGCAAATTGGCCCGGTGCGATACCCTGAATCAACTCGTCCGAATGCAACGCATACTTCCCGCCGCGCACAACCAGTTGGCCCGGCGTAAACTCCGGCGTATGGCGCACCTTAAACGTAACCCGATAGTCGCCATCCGCCTCATAGGGGTTGTAAGTAATGAAGTGCGGCATTTCTATGCGAAAGGACTTGCCGTAAGCCGCCTTCGTCTCAAAGCCACGGCTCACATATATAATATTGCGTTTGATATCCTTGCGCACAACGTACCACGGACCGCCGCCAAAACCTAAACCTTTGCGCTGCCCGATAGTATAAAACCAATAGCCTTTGTGCTTTCCGATGATATTACCCGTCTCTTGTTCTACCACCAGCCCTTCTTTTTCGCCCAAATACGTGCGCGCCAATTCCGAAAAACTGATTTTGCCTAAAAAACAGATACCTTGACTGTCTTTTCGCTTGGCCGGCGCGAGATGCGCCGCCTGCGCAATCTGCCGAACCTCATCTTTGACCAATCTACCTACGGGAAAAATGAGCTTACGCACACTAAAGCCGTCCAACTGTGCAAGAAAATCCGTCTGATCCTTGACCGGGTCGGGCGCCGTGGTGAGCCACACTCTCCCCGCCTCGTCTGTTTCCGTCTGCGCATAGTGTCCCGTGGCGATACGATCGTAGTTGTGGCCCTCGCGCTCCTCAAAGCAGCCAAATTTATGTACTTATTGCACATCACATCGGAGTTTGGCGTCAATCCCTTGCGCAATCGGTCGACAATATACCCGACTACTTCGTCCCAATACTCCTTTTGCAGGTCGATAAGTTGGAGCTTGCAGCCATAGCGTCGGGCCACGGCCGTCGCCATCTCCCAATCCTCCTCCGCCTTGCAGTCCCATTCGCCCTGCGGTCCGTTGCCGATCTTAATATAAAAGAGATCGGGCGTGATACCTTGCTCTTTCAGCAGGTGAACAGCAACGGCGCTGTCCACGCCGCCTGAAATAAGTGCTGCTGTCTTCATACTTCCCATTTGCGGGCGAAGTTACAATTTTCAGAGAAACCGCCCTAAAAATAGAGGCGTTTTAGGTATTTTCTCTTATCTTTGCCCTCCGGCATTATTGCCCTTATGGTGAAAACGAATCTCCGGAGCGCCGGCTGAAAACATACGACAATGAATAAAAAAGAGACGTTCGACAGCATCTTACGCCAAATTCCGACCTTCAAACGTGTGCCTCAAAGCGAGCGCAAACACCTCATTCGCCGCGCTTTGCGCCATCCGCTTTTCTGGGGGTCTTTCTTGGGCTTAATTTTGTTTTGGCTCGGCGCCTTTAGCAGCGTCTTAGCGGCCACAGGACTCAACTATTCGTTCAGCTTGGCGCCTAAATACAACTTTTTAGACATACTTTTCAAGCTCTTACTCTTCGTCGTAATACCGCTGATTTGGATTTCGTTCATAAGTCTGCGCATTCGCAATTCGCTCATCAAGCGCATCATTGATCGAGAGTACCCTTCGGAGCGTTCAGAGTCAATCGAAGAAGACGAACCTCCAACTTCCGCGTGAGCGATCGTTCTTTTCTTAGCCATTTATGCCAGTTTTGATATGACAGAACCGAAAGATTTGAAACTATATTACAACATCTCGGAAGTAGCCAAGATGTTTGATGTGAAAGAGACGCTCCTGCGCTATTGGGAGACGGTCTTTCCGCAGATTTCGCCAAAGAAAAGCGGCCGAAATATCCGGCAATATACAAAGGAAGACATAGAAAAAATACGCATTGTCCACAATTTGGTCAAGGTGCGTGGACTTCGCCTCGCCGCGGCCGCACAATTACTACGAAAAAATAAGGACGGCGTCGTGCAAACAGCTGATGTTCTCGACGAACTACGCGCCATTCGCAAAGATTTAGTGCGCCTTAAAGCCGACATAAGCGGACTGGAATGAAAGTAAAGACAGCTTTTGTATGTGAAAATTGCGGTCAGGAATCAGCCAAGTGGATTGGTCGTTGTCCGGCCTGCGGACAATGGAATACATTCAAGGAAATCCGCCTCGCACCCTCCGCTTCACAGCAGTCGGCGAGCGTTGCTGAACGCACGCTAAGCCAAAATAGGCGCAACAAGCGTGGCCCCGTGTCGCTTTCAGACGTACAGGCCGACGCGGTGTCGCGTTATGATCTCCACGACCCCGAACTCAACCGCGTTTTGGGTGGAGGTTTAGTGCCCGGTTCGTTGATTCTGCTCGGCGGTGAGCCGGGTATCGGAAAGTCCACCTTGCTCCTCCAGACGCTGCTTCGCCTTACCGACCGCAAGGTTCTTTATATCAGTGGCGAAGAAAGCGAACAACAGATCAAACTCCGCGCCGATCGTTTAGCGCCCTCAGCTTCCGGCAACGATTGTCTGCTCCTGTGCGAAACCAATCTGGAGCGCATCTTCGAACAGTTGCGCGACGTTTCGCCGGATCTTTTAATCATCGACTCCATTCAGACGATGGCCACGGAAACCATCGATTCCGCACCCGGCAGTTTATCGCAAATCAGGACCTGCGCCGCAGAATTTTTGAAGTATGCCAAGTCGAGCGCCACGCCCGTCCTGCTTGTCGGCCACATTACTAAAGATGGCGCCATCGCAGGTCCGAAAGTTTTGGAGCATATCGTTGATACCGTGCTCCAATTCGAAGGAGATCGGCATTATTTCTATCGTATTTTGAGGAGCATCAAGAATCGTTTCGGCAGCACGGACGAACTGGGCATCTACGAAATGCGAGCTGAAGGTCTCCGGCCCGTAGCTAACCCCTCCGAACTCTTATTAACGGAAGGCACAGACGAGTTAAGCGGCATCGCCGTTGCCGCCGCCGTCGAAGGCGCTCGCCCCCTTCCTCATCGAAGTGCAAGCGCTGGTCAGTTCAGCAGCTTACGGCATGCCCCAACGTTCTGCCACCGGCTTCGATCTTCGCCGTTTGAACATGCTTTTAGCGGTATTGGAAAAGCGCGCCGGCTTCAAATTGGGGGCTAAGGACGTATTTCTTAATATCGCCGGTGGCCTGCGCGTTACCGACCCCGCCATAGATTTGAGCGTCATCGCCGCCATTTTGTCGAGCAATGTAGATATTGCCATCGATCGCACGATTGCGATGGCCGGCGAGGTAGGTCTGAGCGGCGAAATCCGCCCTGTCACCCGCATCCGTCAGCGCATTGCCGAGGCCGCCAAACTTGGCTTCAAGCGCTTCCTGCTCCCCGAAGCCTCACTCAAAGGTTTGGGAGCGGAGGTCAACATTCAGTTGATCCCCGTGCGTCGTGTCGAAGAAGCCCTGCAAGCCTTGTTTCGCTAAAGGCCGATAAAGCGCCGCCGGGCGCTTATTTTTTATCCTACACATTCAATCATTCTCCCCACAGTTCCCTTTTTCCGGTATGCAAAAAGAAATCCAACTTCGTCTCACGCCCGATATAGCCCTGCAAGAAGAAGCTTTGCGCCGCCATTGTGCCGCCGAACTCCACCTTGCGCCCTCTTCCATCCGCGCTATGCGCCTTTTGCGCAAAAGCATCGACGCGCGCCAGCGTCGGGTTTTCGTCAATCTCACGGTGCTGCTCTTTATAGATGAAGACGAATCCTCCGTGGCTTTTGAGCCGATCCGCTACGGCGATGTTTCCCGTGCGCCCCGCGTGGTCGTGGTCGGTGCGGGGCCTGCCGGACTCTTTGCGGCTTTGCATTTGATCGAACTCGGCCTCTGCCCCATCCTCTTGGAGCGCGGCAAGGACGTCCACGAGCGCCGCAAGGACATCGCCCGCATCAAGCAGCATCAGGCGGTAGATCCGGAGAGCAATTACGCGTTTGGCGAGGGCGGCGCCGGCGCTTACTCTGACGGCAAACTCTATACGCGCAGCAAGAAGCGCGGCAATGTGGATAAGATTCTGCGCATCTTTGCGCAGTTTGGCGCACAGCCAAGCATTCTCTACGATGCGCACCCTCATATCGGCACCGACCGACTCCCGCTAATCATCGAAGCCATGCGCAAGCAGATTATCGAAAGTGGCGGCGAGGTTCATTTTCAGACCTGCGTCGATGGCCTTTTGCGCCAAGAAGAGCGCGTCGTCGGCGTGCGCACGACGGCCGGCGCTGAGTTTTTAGGGCCGGTCATCTTGGCTACGGGTCATTCGGCGCGAGATGTCTATCGCTTTCTCCGCCGCGATGGCATCCGACTCGAAGCGAAGGGCATCGCCGTCGGTGTTCGCCTCGAGCATCCCTCCCAACTCATCGACCGCTTGCAATATCACAATCCGCAAGGGCGGGGTAAATATCTACCGGCTGCCGAATACAATTACGTAGCGCAATGCAATGGGCGCGGCGTCTATAGTTTTTGCATGTGTCCGGGCGGCATTGTCGTCCCTGCGGCCACCGGCGCGCGCCAGATCGTTGTAAACGGCATGTCGCCCTCCCACCGCAACACCGCTTGGAGCAATTCCGGAATGGTCGTGGAAACGCGCCTCGAAGATTTAGATGGAGAATTGCGCCCCTTTATGGAAGAACGCTTTGCCGACCCTCGCTTTTCGGAAGAACATAGTGACTATTTTGACGCCGAAAATCCGCTCCGCATGCTCTACTTCCAAGAGGCTTTGGAAGAGGCCTGCTGGTTGCAAGGCAATCAGCGCCAGACGGCGCCCGCGCAACGTATGCAAGATTTCGTCCGCGGCCGTTTAAGTTTCGACCTACCTAAGAGTAGCTATGCCCCGGGCTTGGTTTCCTCTCCCCTCCACTTTTGGATGCCGACCTTTATCACCAAGCGACTGCAAGCGGGCTTTGAAGTTTTCGGCCGTCGTAGTCGAGGATTTTTAACCAACGACGCCCTTCTTATTGCGGCCGAGACGCGCACATCTTCGCCAGTTCGCATTGTGCGCGACGCACTTACGCTTCAGCACCTGCAACATCCCGGTCTTTATCCCTGCGGTGAGGGCGCGGGCTACGCCGGAGGCATTGTTTCCTCGGCGATAGACGGCGAGCGCTGTGCAGCATCGGTCGCGGCGAATATGGGCTTGTAAAAACGAGCCATCAATAGCAAGAAAAAAGATGCACCGCTCTCCTGTTTGAGTCGGTGCATCTTTGAAATTCTGCCCAAAATCGGGCCATAGCGTAACCGTTGTATGAATTTTATATGCCTTAAAAGCACTTGCAAAGTTGCCGCTTTCTTTTTATCGTTGCAATACTCAAAATTGGGTATTCTTTTAGTCTGATTCCTTACGCTTATCCCACCGCTCCGCCGACTTCGGGTTTGCTCCTGCCTGCGCCGCACGCCTTTTCGGGGCGCAAAGCATTGGCCGCCATCGCTGCCGACTGTGATTAGTTGCTTTTTCATCACGATAAAAAAGGTTTGTTCTCACGAGAAAAAGGGTTTGCGCTCGTGATGAAAAAGGTTTACGCTCGTGAGCGTAAACGGCGCCGGCGGAGGCTTTTGGTCTACGAATAGGGCCGAAAGGCGTAGGTTTGTGGGGCGCTGTTCGCAAAAGCGGCGATGTCGGCGCGCCAAGAGCAAGCAGGATGAGTGGGCCTAAGGTCCGGCGTTTTCCTAAAAAAACCTTATCTTTGCCTATTAAGAGATGCCGCTAAGGACATGAAAGAATCACTCATTATATATAAGGCTTCGGCCGGCTCGGGTAAGACCTTTACGCTCGCACAAAACTACCTCGTGCAACTCTTATCGAAGGGGGGCTCGCACCGCTACATTCTGGCCGTGACGTTTACCAATAAGGCGACGACGGAAATGAAGCAGCGCATCCTCGCTTATTTGTACGACTTGGCCGAAGGTCGAGACAACGATTTCACGCGTGCGCTGGCCGAGCGTCTGGGCCAACCGGCCGACCTCAAACAGCGGGCGCAGGCGGCACTGGATGGGATCTTGCACGATTATGATCATTTTCAGGTGATGACGATCGATAAGTTCTTTCAGCAACTCTTGTCCAACTTGGCGCACGAATTGGGTTTGTCGGCCAATTATCGGATCGAACTCGATGATCGAAAGGCCGTGGACGAAGCGGTCGACTTCTTGCTCGATGCCATCGATGAGCGGGCGGATAAAAAACTGATTGGCTGGATCGAAGATTTGATCGAGGATCGTATGCGCAGCAACAAGGGCTGGTCCGTAGGCCGCGATCTGAAAAATTTCTCGGCGCGCAACGTGCTGAGTGAGGCTTTCCAACTGCGCGAAAGCGACTTGCGCAATCGTCTGAACGATGCGAAACGTATGCGGTGCTACCGGCAAACGTTGCGCGCAAGGCTGGACGAGGCACAGGGGGCACTGACCGGCGCGGCGCAAAACCTAATCGATGAATTGGACGGCATGTCGCTCGAAGGCTTTAGTCGAAAGGGGCAGTATGTCTACGCTTTTGCGCGAAAATTGCTCAACGGCGACTTGGAAGAGCCTACGAAGTCGGTCTGCTCGTATATTGAGGACCCACAAAAGTTGCTCAACAAAAACGTAACCGACGACGGCCGCGCGGCAAACGTATCTTCGCGCTTGGCTGCATTGGTCGACTTGCTCCACGACAAGCGCCGGACCATTTTAAGTTGCCGGCTGATTCTCAAAAACTTGAATCAGCTCTTCCTCCTCAATGCCGTAGCCGCCGCACTTGACCTCGTTAACAAAGCCAACAGCCGCTTTCTGCTCGCCAAAAACAAAACTGCTCTTCCACGAGATGGTCGGCGAGCAAGATGCGCCTTTCGTATTCGAGCGGGCGGGGGCACAGTTGCGCCATATCCTGATCGACGAATTTCAAGATACGGCCCGCCTGCAATGGAACAACATCAAAAGTCTGCTCCTCAACAACCTCGCCGAGGGCAACACCTGCCTCCTCGTTGGCGACGTGAAGCAAAGCATTTACAGATGGAATGGTGGCGACTGGAATATCCTACAAAACATTGAAAAAGAATATCCTGCGGCACGCGTAAATAGTTTGCGTGAAAATTATCGTAGCGGGCAGCACATCATAGACTTTAATAACGCTTTTTTTCCTGCGGCCGCGCAAATGCTGGATCGATTGGATACGGATGAAACGGACGCCGCTGCGCACCTGCTGCAAGACATCTATGCCGATGTTTCGCAAGTTTGCCCTCGAAAAACGGCCGATGGCTACGTAAGCGTAACGCTGCACGATGCAGAAACCGACGTGCTCGATGCGGAAGCAGAGGCCTCGCTTTACCAACAAATACAAATGCTCCGCCAAACCGGCGTGGCTTATACGGATATGGCGATCCTCGTCAGGCGAAATAAGGAGGCGCAGGCCATAGCCGAACGCTTTGCAGAGCAGCATTTGGACGTGCCGCTCGCTTCTGCGGAGGCCTTTCTCCTATCGGCCTCCCCCGTCGTGCAACTCTTAATCAGTGCGTTGCGCTGCTTGATGGACGAAAAGGATACTTTGTCGCAAGCCGTCGCCACGCGCATCTATTGTAACCACATCTTGGCCGAAAATCGCCCGATGAGCGACATCGCTGAAGCCGGCTCAACACTGCTGCCCGCAGCTTTTGTCAGGCACCACGCGGCCTTGGCGGAAATGCCGCTGTTTGAACTCATAGAGCAACTCATCTTGATTTTTACGACCGGGCGCTCGAACGAACGCATCGACATAAGCGGCGAAAGCGCTTATATCACGGCCTTTTTGGACCAAGTACTGGCCTTTCTCGACGAAAATCCGTCTTCGATTGAAGGCTTCCTTGATTTTTGGGACGAGGAAGCGGCGGCGAAGACCATTCCCTCAACGGCTGTCGACGGCATCCGCATTCTGACGATTCATAAATCGAAAGGACTGGCCTTCCATACGGTACTTATTCCCTTCTGCGACTGGGATATTTTTAATACAAAGCAAGGTAGTCGATCCACGCTTTGGGTGCATCCGCAGGAAAGTCCGTACGACGAACTCCCTACCTTGCCTATCGAACAAAATAAAGCGGCGGCGCAATCGATTTTCCAGACAGAATATGAGCAGGAGTTGTTAATGCAAAAGGTAGATGGATTCAACGCGGCCTATGTTGCGTTCACGCGGCCCAAAAAGAATCTTTTGATTTGGGCTAACGTGCCGGCAGCTTCGAATAAACCGACTTTCGGCAGCGTGATCGCGTCGTTCGCCGACCCGGACTTTGCGCCGGACGCGGATAGTGAGGACACAGCGTTATCCATCAAGACTTGGGGCGCCATTGTCCCCTCGCAAACGGCCGGCAAACAAGAGGCAGAGGCGCAAAATCCGTTTGACGCGAAAGCAGAAGCCGTCCCCTTCCACTTTACGCCGCAACCGGTACGCGCCATCTTTAAGCAATCAAACAAATCGAAAGACTTCGTTCGCACGGAAGCCGATCCCGACGACCTGCAACAAAGTTATATTGACCGCGGAAAGCGCTTTCATCGTCTGCTTTCCGACATTGATACGGTCGAAGACTTGCCCCGCGCTTTGAAAACCTACGCCGCGAAGGTTTAAGCGGACCCGACGACGCCGAGGACTTGGCTTTCTTGCGCAAACGCTTGATGGACGCGAAAGTAAGTCGATGGTTCGACGGCTCGTGGCAGCTTTTCAACGAGCATACCATACTCTCACGCAACAACAACCAACTCTCGCGCCACCGGCCCGACCGCGTCTTGGTGAAAGACAAGCAGGCGGTGGTCATAGACTTTAAGTTTGGCGCGCCGGCCGCGTCTCACGCTCCGCAAGTCAAGACCTATATGCACCTGCTCCAAACGATGGGCTACGAAAGTGTGACCGGCTGGCTCTGGTACGTGTATCAAAACAAGGTAGAAAGTATTTCGTTATGACAGATCCTTTTCTTCAGCTCGTCGCGCAAGACTTACGGCGCCGAAAAGTAGACTTCGCGCACACCACGGTTGTCTTTCCGAACAAGCGTGCCGCTTTATTTTTCATAGAATACCTTGCTGTCGACGAAAAAGCCGTTTGGGCGCCGCGCTTTTGCACCATCGGCGAACTCTTTTCGGCCTTTTCGCCGCTCACGGCGGCAGATCCTATTGAAACAATCTGCCGTATGTATCGCATTTATGCGGACTTGGCGAAGACGAGTGAGCCTTTAGATCTTTTTTACGGTTGGGGCGAGCGTCTTTTGTCCGACTTCGAGCAGGTCGATAAAGCGATGGCGGATGCGGAGCGCTTGTTCGTCAACGTCAAAGATTATAATGCGATCGACTTTGGCAACTTCTTGAGCGACGAGCAGCGAGCTGCGATTGAGCAAGCTTTTACGACGGCGCACGCAAGTCCGCCGGAGGGCATCCGAGAGAGCGATATTTCGCTTTTTGGAACCTGCTCTTGCCGCTCTACAACCAATTAAATGCCGCCCTAAAACAAGATGGGAAGGCCTACGAAGGCGCTATTTTTCGCGAAGTAGCGGAGCGGCTGAGCGCCGGAGAGGATTTGGCCGGCACCGATTCCGACTTGTACGTTTTTGTGGGCTTTAATGCGCTCGACAAGGTGGAGGAAGTGCTCTTCAAACACTTTCAGCAGGCCGGCCGCGCCTTGTTTTATTGGGATTATGACCGCTTTTATCTCGACGATACCGCAGAGGCGGGCCGCTTTCTCCGACAAAACTTGCGCCAATTCCCAAACGCCTTGGCCGAGGATTGTTTCGACAATTTTCATGATAAGGATTTCTGCTTCGTGGCCGCACAGACGGAAAACGAGCAAGCGGCTTACGCGACGCAGTGGTTGAATAAGCACCTCACAGATGAGCCTAAGCGTACGGCCATCGTACTCTGCGATGAGCAACTCTTGGAGCCAACGCTTCACGCTTTGCCGCCGAGCGTTGCAGAAGCCAACATTACGAAAGGATTTCCGCTTACGCACACCTCAGCTTACAGTTTGATGGAATCCTTCTTTGAAGCGGAGGCGGCGAAGGCTGAAACGGCCGCGCGTTCATCAAAATCGGCGACTCCGCCGACGGACATCGGCGCGCTCCTTGCCCAACTTTCAGCGGCCATACAAACGGCGGCGCAGCAGGCGGACGCAACAGCGGAAGCGGCCGACGCAACGCCATCCGACAATGATCGGTTTCGCCAACTTTCGGTCGAAGCTTTTTTCCAATCCTATACGATTATCGAGCGCCTGCGAGGCCTTGTCGAGAGCGGAATGTTAACCGTTACGCCCCCTACCCTGCATCGGCTGATCCGCCGCTTAGCCGCGCAAACTTCCATCCCTTTTCATGGCGAACCGGTGGCGGGATTGCAATTGATGGGAATCTTGGAAACGCGCAACTTAGACTTTGAAAACATTCTCTTACTCTCAACCAATGAGGCATTATGCCGGCTTCGGGCATCGAACTCTCATTTATTCCCTTCGCCATCAGGCGAGCGTTCGCTTTACCTTCGACTACGCATCGCTCCGCCGTGTATGCCTATTATTTCTTCCGTCTTTTGCAGCGCGCCCGCCACGTTACGTTTACTTATAATGCGACGCCCGACGGACTACGCGGCGGCGAGATGTCGCGATTTATGATGCAGCTCCTCGTGAGTGGTCGTTTCCGGATACGACAAGAAGCCTTGAATGCGCCCCGACTGCTTCCGCAACCCACGCCGATTGAAGTGGCGCGCCCGGCAGACCTCTTTGAGCGCCTCAACCCTGTGCGCGGCGGGCAGCAAGTGCCGCTTTCGCCCTCTTCGATCAATAAATACATTGATTGCCCCCTACAATTTTATTATCACCGCGTAGCTCGTTTGACGCCCCACGAGGATACAGACGCCGCCCTCGATAATAGAATTTTCGGCAACGTATTTCACCAATTGGCAGAAGACTTTTACAAGCCATTTGAAGGCAAAGGAAAGATAGACCCTCAAAGATTGGCCTATTATCATGAGCATCCCGAGCGGCTCAATCCGCTGATTGAAGAGGCCTTTGCCAAAAACAATGCGCCTTATCGCTTGGTTGATGCAACGATTGTTCGCAACCTGTTTCGCCGAATGCTGGCTTACGACTACCGGTTGGCCGATTTGGAAATTGTACGTTTGGAATGCGACGTCGACATCTCCCTGCCGCTCAAGATCAACGGCACGGTGCGTCCCTTCAACGTAGGCGGGCGCATCGACCGCTTAGACATAGCCCGCACGCCCTCGGGTTTGCGCACCTTGCGCGTAGTCGATTACAAGACGGGCACGAAAGAGCAAAAGGCCAACAAGGTGGAAGATCTCTTCATTCCGAAAAAAAGTAGGCCCTACTACATCTTCCAAACTTTTCTCTACGCTTTGGCAGTGCAGGATAAGGTGCGCGAATTCACGGATGAGGATTTGCCCGTCTCCACCGTACTCTTTCACATTCCGCTCATCAATGACGCTTACGATCCTTGGATTCCTTTTGCGAAAGAGCGCGTCTACGATTTCGGCCCGTTGGCGGCCGACTTCCGCGAGCAGAGTATCGAACTCTTACAACGTATGATGGACACACCTACTTTCCGACAAACGGACGACTTGAACGTATGTGCCCACTGCGATTTCCAACAATTGTGCGAACGAAACGTAAAATCTGATTATTAAGTTTTGACATGCTGAACATAAACATTACGCCCGAACTGCAAGGCGTGGCGCCGCAATACGTAGGCGGCTTCCTCGAAGCCGAAGTGGTCAACGGGCCGACACCGGCTGCCCTTTGGCAGGAAATAGAGGCTTGCAGCGAGCAACTTCGCGCGACTTTTGATACGACGACGATCAAGCAACAGGCCGGCATTGCCGCAACGCGAGCGGCCTATAAAGCGGCCGGCAAAGATCCGAGTCGGTATCGGCCTTCCTGCGAGCAGTTGGCGCGCCGCGTGCTCCAAGGTAAGTCGCTCTTTTCTATTGATACGCTCGTCGACTTAGGCAATCTCGTATCCTTAGCCTGCGGCTGTTCTACCGCCGTGCTGGATCGCGAAAAAATCGTGGGCGATACGATCAATCTCGGTCTGGGCCGGCCGGAAGAACCGTATGAGGCCATCGGACGCGGACAACTTAACATAGCCGACCTGCCCGTGTTCCGAGACGCAGATGGGGCTTTTGCCACGCCAACGAGCGATAGTGTGCGCACAATGTGTACAGAGGCGACGACAAAGGTTTTAATTATCATCAACGGCTATGATGGTGATGCGGAAAAGGTCAAGCAAGCGCTGGAGCATACTTGGCAACTGCTGACGCGCTACGCAAAAGGCAGCGGCGAAGCGCGCATCGTGCTGACGGCGAAAGCGCCATCGGCGTAGCGGCGAACCTCACTTCGTACGCCGACGGCTTGGCGGCGTTGTGCCGAAGCGCAACCGGAAGTGCCTTGAGCTTATTTTGAAACAATTATAGGCCGCATCTAACACATAAATTTTGATAGCAGCAATCCTATGGTTGGGTTGCTGCATTTTTGTATGTCTTTATGGTGTACTTCTTGCAAGGTCTTGAAGCGGAAAAGGCTGTTTTTTCTATCTCCCCATCGCATTGGGACAGTCGATAAGTGGGTTTGCGTATTGTTTGCCGGGTAATGTCTGAAAAAGTGTGTAAGATTCTCCTCGTCCTTTCCCTCCTGCTTGGGTTCCCCAAGCAGGAGGGAAATTTGTAATGTTGATATTTCTTTGCCATTTTACCTGATTTTCCACTCCCCAAAATACGGTAGCCGTCTTGCATACGTCCCTTCTGTTTTCTCCTTGGCAACAGATCCCAATAGATAAACCACAGAGGCGGGAGAAGGCATCGCCCCACGCATAAGCAAGGTGCGCTTATAACTTCTATTCAGTCGTTCCACCCAGTTAGTAGAGTAAATCATTCGGCGCACACTTTCAGAGAACCTCAAATAGGTAAAATAGGCCGCGTTGCGCTCATTGCCCAAACGGGCAAGGCTCGGGTACTTTTTGCCCCTAACGCTGCGCAAAGATACGCAAATTCTCATAGGCCACAAGAGGCGTCACTTCGGTATGCTCCACGGGAAAGAGTGCTTTGAGTTCCTCACCGACCTCGGCTTTGTCTTTCGAGGAAACGGTGTTCAACACTTTCCGTTTGAAATGCACGATGCAAAGTTGGTGCAGTGCCGTGGGGAAAAGCCGAACATACCGCATTTTCGATGCCGCTCAAAGCATCGGACACAATCAAGTCGATTTGTTTCACACCGCGTTCCTTGAGGGATTGTAGCTCCATTTCCCAAGCAATCGCGCCTTCTGTGGGGTGATTTACCACCGTGAGTACCTCGCGACTGCCGTCGGGCAGTAGGCCCAACATCGTGTAGTAAGCCTCCTTCGAGACGCTCCCCTCACGACGCGTGGAACAGAACGTGGCATCGATGTAGACGGCCAAATAGTGAGGAGAAAGTCGGCGGGAAAAGCCACTCTTGGATCTCCTCATAACAAGCCCCGGACAGATGACTCACCTGCTGTTTGCTATAAAGGTGACCGTATATGCGACGCCCCACCGCGGCGATGTCTTCACAGGAAAGTCCACGGGAATACAACTCGTAAAAAAGCTGCGTGCGCTCACGCTCCTGAGAGGATAAAATTCCAAGAATCATTGGTTGAAAAGCATTGGAGCGCGTACGAGGGATGCGAAGTTGGAAACTCCAACCATGGCCCCGCCAACGACGGGGACGGAAACCATTGGCTTGTTCACCCGCATGTTCCGCGAGAAAGAGGGCGCGCTCCTGCTTGCAAAAACTATCCAAAAGCACGCGAACCAACTCATTAAAACCTGCCTCACTTGAGGCCATTTCGGAAATTAATTCCGATCTTTTGTTCTCTTGTAAGCTTCATTGTTCTTTCTTTGATTTTTTAATTCACTACAAATATAAGAACTTTGGAGCTTACACACTTTTATAGGACAGCATCGTTTGCCGGGAGCAAACCATCGTTTGGTGGCAGCAAATTATCGTTTGGTGGCAGCAAATTATCGTTTGGTGGCAGCAAATTATCGTTTGGTGGCAGCAAATTATCGTTTGGTGGCAGCAAACAATAGTCAGTGTGGAATATGAAACAAAAAAGACGAAACATATCCGTCTGAAAATAAAGGACTAAGCATCTTACAGGCAGATTCGATGCGGCCCGCTCAAACGATCGGCCCGCCAAGCGTTGATGCGCGGAAGGGCTATCGAGGATGGGGCGACTAAAGGGGAAATGGTGGGGCTGAAAGTGTGCGACGGCTCAAGCGATAGTCGATAAAAGCAATTCCCCGCCAAGACTTGGTGGTCTGGCGGGGAATTGTATTTGTTGCCATCAATACTTGTGGGCTTTCGTGACGCGCTCTATTTCGCGGCGCGATTCCTTTTCTTTGATCGTTGCGCGTTTGTCGTATTCCTTTTTACCTCGGCAGAGTCCTATATCCAGCTTGGCCCGCCCGTTTTCATCGATAAAGAGGCGCAGCGGTACGATGGTCAGACCCGGCGACTTGGTCTCGGAAGCCCAATGGCGGATCTCCTTCTTATTAAGGAGAAGTTTGCGGTCACGCCGCAGCTCGTGGCGATTGTAAGAACCAAAGCTATATTCTGCCACATACATATTTTTGACCCACATTTCGCCATTATTGATGAAGCAAAACGTATCTACGAGACCGGCTTTTCCGAGGCGAATACTTTTAATCTCCGTCCCCGTCAGTACGATGCCGGCCGTCAGTCGGTCAATTACGAAATAATCGTGCTCCGCACGCTTGTTTTTGATGTTGATACGCGCAGGCTTCAGCTTATTATTCTTTGCCATGGATGGTTGCAAAATTGTCTAAATGTTCGTCTACATAAACCGCTATCTGCGCCGTATATGACTCTTCGCCTTCGATAAATGCGTCGTCGTGATCGTCAAATTCGGGATACTGCTCAAAAAGCGCCATAAACTCCGCTTCCGTGCAATCGGCCGTCAAGACATCTCGATGGCGGCGATACTGTTTGTCGACGCGCCGGAGGAGACGCGCCAAGTCGTCCACGCCCCACAGTTTCAAAGCCTTGGCAAACGGATTGTGGAAGAAAAAAGGCCCGTAGCCGTTGTGAATGAGTTGGACAAATCCGCCGTCCATCACCTCTTCGCGCAAGATAGCATAGCCCCAAAGCGTGATCTGATCAGGCGTAAGCAGGCCGAAAGCTTCAGCTGAGAGTTCTGAACCACAAGCGGCTTTGTAAGCATTCACAAAGACGTCGAGAAAAGCGTCCATTCCCTCGGCGGCAGCACGACGCAGGTCGCTGTCGTTTACAATTATCGGATTCATAATTGCAAAGTTAATACAAGCTAAGAGAGTTGCAAAGCGCCGAACGCTTCTTTTATACATCAAGCCGCAAGGCGAAAGCGCACCGGCGTGGGAAGAGATGGGCAGGGAATGCGGCCGGCACCATAAAATAAACCCCAGTAGTACGCTCTAAAAAGCCAAAGGGCAACCGGCTATAAAATAGCGCGGCCACCCCTTGAGATAACATGGTTAAAAATGAAAAGTATAACCTTTATTTCTTCATTTTAATGGGTGAATAGGAGAATGTTATCACTCCTTTTTGACCTTCTTTGCTCATATAGTCGGTAAATTTGAGCTTGTAGTATTGCCCATCTTTGCATTTCAAGACATATACTTTTCCCGACAGACTATAATCGTAAGGCGGCATACCACCCGTCGGCGTGCGTTTCAACCATTTGTAGAGCGTCAGGTTAACAAAGGCAGTTTTTGCATAGCCGATGTTGCCCATCATCATATTCTTCGCGTCGACAATGATTTTCTCCTTGATTTCTTTGTCGGCTTCGAAGCCCGAAGTGGGTACTTCCGTCACCTTACTCAACTCCGTCTCGGTCGTTTCTACCACTTCGCCCATATTCGTTTTGGGTTCAAAGCGGTGGAACGCCAACTGCCATTCCTTTAATTCTTTGGGTTCCTCTGTGTTTTCGGCCATATCTTTCGTATAGACCTCTTCCATCTGCCCCTCATTATTTTGCTGCTTGTAGACCCACGGGCCTTTCACGCCCAGCGTTTCAGTCTTGCCCGACTTCAAATCAACGTAAGTCCACGTACCATAATCCGTTGCGGAGACGGTAATTTGTTTTACTTGCACCGGAACTTCAGGATCCGGATCCGGTTTGGGATTTGGTTTGGGTTCAGGCTCGTCCTTGCTGCACGCAGTTGCAACAAAGAGCACCGCAGCCCCCATCAAAAGCGTTTGTAATTTCATAGATGTTGTATTTAATTTTAATGCTGCAAAATTACGCCTTGTCGCGAAGCGCTGCAATACCTAAAAAGATTGATTTTCACCCCACTCAAACGGCGTTGAAAAGCCATCGTATGCGCCCCAATTACCACTCCGCCAGCAAAAATCGGCACGCGTTTTACGCTTTTCTTGACTCAGACACATTATTATATATACGCGTGCGAGGGGCGCCCAACTTCAGCAGGGCTGTGCTCAACATACTAAGAAATTGGTAGAAAATAAGCCTACATTTATTTTGCTCTTCGCGGCTCTTGGCGTAATTTTGTAGCACCACTACAGAAAACAATCAACAAACAAAACCTATGACACAAGGAAAAGTTGATGCTTTGTTGGGCATTGTCTTCGGCGATGAGGGAAAAGGAAAGGTCGTCGACTATTTTACGCCACGCTACGACGTCGTAGCTCGATTCGCCGGCGGCCCCAATGCAGGGCACACCATTATATTTGAAGGAAAGAAATTCGTTTTGCGGTCTATCCCTTCCGGTATTTTTGATGATGGCAAACTGAATATCATTGGTAATGGTTGCGTTATCGCGCCGGATCTCTTTATGAACGAAGCGCGCGAACTTGAAACGGCGGGCTATTCGCTCATAGATCGCTTGCACATCAGTCGGCGGGCGCATTTGATCCTCCCAACTCACCGCCTGCTTGACCGCGCTTACGAGGCAGCCAAAGGGAAAAACAAGGTCGGGACTACAGGCAAAGGCATCGGCCCTGCCTATTCTGACAAAGCTGCACGCATCGGCTTGCGCGTAGGTGACATTTTAGACAATTTTGAAGCCAAATATAAGGCGCTCAAGGCGCGCCACGAGCAAATCTTGCGCGATCTGAATTTCACAGATTACGATCTTACCGAAACAGAGCAAGAATGGTTTGCAGGCGTTCAATATATGCGCCAATTCCAACTGAAAGACACGGAAGTAGAGTTAAACAAACTCCTCCGCGAAGGCAAATCTGTTTTGGCTGAGGGCGCACAAGGCTCTATGCTCGACATAGATCACGGCACGTATCCCTTTGTTTCGTCTTCGTCGACGACGATTGGCGGCGTCTGCACCGGACTGGGCGTTGCGCCGCATCGGATCGGGCACGTTTATGGTATATTTAAGGCCTATTCTACCCGCGTTGGCGCCGGCCCGTTCCCCGTTGAACTCTTCGACGAAACGGGCAACGAGCTGCGACGTATCGGTCACGAATACGGAGCTGTTACCGGGCGCGACCGCCGTTGCGGCTGGATAGATCTTGTGCAGTTAAAGTACGCCATAATGATCAATGGCGTGACCGATTTGGTAATGATGAAGAGCGACGTGCTCGATACTTTTAAGGAGATCAAGGTATGTACGGCCTACGAGAAGGCAGGTGAACGAACCGAAGAGATGCCTTTCGATACCGAAGGGTGGACGGCCGTCTACGAAACGCTACCCGGCTGGGAAACGCCCTTGACGGAGATTCGCGAAGAAAAAGATTTCCCGCCCGCATTTGCGGCTTACATCGCCTATTTGGAGCGCGCACTGGAGACGCCGATCAAGATTATCTCCGTGAGCCCTGATCGCGAAGCGACGATCTTGCGCTAAGCACCAACGAGTATAAGGCCGGCCTTGCCGAGTGCTGCATACAAAACGCCCCGAAGCGGAATCCGTTTCGGGGCGTCTCTTTTAGCTGTATGTTTAGCGCGCGCCGTACATCTTTTCGTAGTAATGTTGATAATCAGAGCCCGATACGGCTTCGATCCAATCGTGATGCTCGAGGTTCCAACGCACGGTTTTTTCGATGCCGACCTCAAACGTCGTTTCGGGATACCAACCCAAATCGGCTTTGATTTTAGAGGGGTCGATACCATAGCGCTGATCGTGGCCGAGGCGGTCTTTCACGAAGGTAATCATGCGTTCATCGATGCCCTCCACCCCTTGCTCGCCGCGCAGGAGTTGACGATAGCTTTCGTTCTCCTCCATAATGCGGCGCACGGTTTGCAGAATCGTCTTCACGATCTGAATATTTTTGGCGCTCATTATGCCCGCCGACGTTGTAGATGCTGCCATCGGCCGCCTTGTTCACCACCAAATCAATCGCCTTACAATGATCCTCCACGTACAACCAATCGCGGATGTTCAAGCCCTTGCCATAGATGGGCAAAGGTTTGCCTTGCAAAATATTATTGATCACGAGCGGAATGAGTTTCTCCGGAAATTGATACGGTCCATAGTTGTTTGAGCAGCGCGTGATGCTGACGGGCATACGATACGTGTCGCGATAAGCGCAGACCACCAAGTCCGCACTCGTCTTCGACGCAGAATAAGGGCTGTGGGGTTGGAGCGGCGTATCTTCCGTAAAGAATCCTGTATCGCCCAGACTGCCATAGACCTCGTCCGTCGAAACTTGGTGGAAGCGAACGCCGGTTTTCCACGTCGGGTAGCCCTGTTCGTCCTTGCCGATCACCCAATCGCGGCGCGCACAATCCAGCAAATTCTGCGTACCGAGAATATTTGTTTGCAGGAAGAGTTGCGGATTTTCGATACTGCGGTCCACGTGGCTCTCCGCGGCAAAGTTTACGACCACGTCGAAGTGATATTTAGCAAACAGATCGTCGACCAATTTGCGATCGCCTATGTCTCCGCGCACGAAGAAGCAGCGCTTCTCATCGATGTCGCCGTCGATAGTGCCCAGATAGCCCGCATAGGTGAGCAAGTCTAAGGCTACGACGCGCACATCGTCGTATTTTTTCAATATATACTTTAAGTAGTTTGCACCGATAAAGCCGGCAGCGCCTGTTACAAGATATGTTTTCATCTTTTTTCGAGTTTCTTGTGCAAAGATAGGCGGCCAAAGTCGGCGGGCAAAATAATAAGCTCATTTTCTTCTGCTTCGCCCCACCCCCGTGGGTTATCGTTTTCTCCGCGCGTCTTTTGCTTCGCTGACAACGATCATTCGACCGACGACAAACGGCCGGCAATCGGGCGCAGCCTTTTTGCACTGAAGTTTCACGCCAATAAAAACAAGGAGGGCAAGGGAAAATACGCGAAATGACGCGGATGGGTGAATACAACAATCGGCCGCGGGCGTTTTTTATCGTGAGGGCAAACCTTTTTCATCACGAGCGCAAGGTCTTTTTATCGTGAGCGTAAACCTTTTTTATCGTGAGCTAAAACAAAAAAGGTAAGACTTCGGTGATAAACAATCAGGCGGACGAGGGATTTTCGCACGACTTTCAAAGGCGGTTTGCGCGTGGGAAGCATGGCCGTTGGCGATGTGATCAGTTCTACTGTGGAGGGTATAGTCTACTTCTAAGCAACAAAGGCTAAAAATGGGCCGCGGCAGCATTGCAGGGTGAAGTATTAGCCAATAAAAAACAAAGCGCTGCGAGCACGCGTAAGGACTTGCGAATCAAGTCGGGCGGATGCTCGCAGCGTTTATCAGAAAGCGTGAGGCGCGGCCGAACTTTGGGCCGTTCAACTGCGCATCGGCTCGATCAGCGTCTTCATATTCTTGATTTTTTCTCCGCTTATGCGTTGCAAAACGGTCTTCAAGCGAGCCGTACTTACGGCGACGTAGGCGTGATGGTCGACTACGTCGATACGGCCGATGTCGTTCGCCTTCAATCCCCCTTTCTTGCACAGGAAACCTACGATGTCCATCTTGCTAAGTTTGTCCTTCTTTCCGCGCCCTATGTAGAGCGAAGTCCAAACCGGACGCTGCGCGGCGATCGGTTGCTCATCGACGCAGACTTCCCCATCGGCGTGAATAAAATCGGGCAGCGTCTCGGCCGGCCCTTTGATGACGTAGGCCGTCCCCTCGTTGTCCCAACGCGTGGCGCGACCGGAGCGATGCGTGAAGTCGTCGGCGTTGAGCGGAAGATGATAATGGACTACGGCACGCACCTCGGGGATGTCCAATCCGCGAGCGGCCAAATCGGTGGCTACGAGTACGTTGCTACTGCCGGCGCGAAACTTATACAAAGAGCGCTCGCGATCGTCTTGCTCCATACCGCCGTGGTAGATCTGTGCGATGAAACCCTGCTCACGCAAGTAGCGACCGATGCGCTCCGTACTCTCGCGATGGGCTACGAAGACGATGGCGGGGGCACCTTTGACATAACTAAGCAGGCGCGCCAGGGTCTCGAGTTTGTCCTTGTCGGGCGAGAGTACGAGGAGCGTCGTCGTGCGTTGGTCTTTAGACTCCGGCAAGAAATTGAGCCTGCTGCCTGCCTCATCGATGAAGGCCGGCACGTCGATGGCCGTCGTGGCTGAGGTCAAAACGTATTGTCGTACGCGACCAAAAGCGGCTAAGAGGGCGGCCATCTCGGCTTGAAAGCCCAATTCGAGGCACTTGTCGTATTCGTCTATGAAGAGGCGGGTGGCAAACTGCGTCTCAACATTGCCCTTCTGCACGTGGTCGAGCAAGCGACCAGGGGTAGCAAAAACGATCTGCGGCTTGATCTCACGCAAACGGCGATGTTCGTCCATCGTGGGGCGTCCGCCGTAGAGAGACATGCTTCTTAGTGGCGTCTTCATCGAGCGAAAGACGGCCTCGTTTTGCTGTGCGAGTTCACGCGTGGGACAAATGACGAGCGCTTGCAGTTGGTCGCGCTCCGCATCCAGTTGCAAGGTAAGCGGAATGAGAAAGCGAGCGTCTTACCCGTGCCCGCCGGCGACAAGAGGAGGACGTGGCGCCCGCTGCCTATGACCTCGAGCGCTGATTGCTGCATCGGGTTGAGCGCAGCTATGCCCAGCGGTTGGAGCAGGTCGGTTGTGGTGATTTGCATAAGGATTGAGATGATGTATAAGTGAAGATAGAGCTAAAAATGTTCCGCCGCGAGACGTGCGCGGCGGAACACTTTATAGCGTGAATCAAAATAGATTAGAACCAACGCACGTAGCAGAAATCTTGGCGATGGGCCAAAGCGGGGTGCTTCGGGTACATGCGGAAGCCAATCTTGAAACTACCCGTGAAATCTATACTGTCGGTCAATTCGAACGTGTAGTTGTTGCCTTCACGAGAGACAACGTTCATCGGAATGGCTGCGCGGAAATGCTCACTTCCATCGCGGTTGGAGATGATGACCATATCGATGCCGATGGCGTTGTCCAAACCTTGCTCGTCTACGACGTGGCGGATCGTAAACGGATCGCCGCTGATCAATTGCCCATTGAGGACGTTGGCAGGATCGTCGGTACTAACGATGCGTATGTCGTTCCAGCGCGCAGCTACAGTTTCCTTCCACGCCGCCAGCTCTTTTGCGGCTGCATTGTCTTTCTCAGAAAGTTGCTTGAAGCGTTTTGCCTCGGGTTTGTAGAACTTCTCGTAGTAGTCGTCCAACTGTCGCTTCATCGTATAATGAGGCGTGATCTTGGCAAACGACTCTTTCACGACGCGCACCCAATTCTCGCTGTAACCGGATCTGTTGCGAGCATAATAGAGCGGAATGATTTCTTGCTCTAACATAGAGTAGATGGTCAGTGCGTCGAGGCGGTCCTGCTGTTCTTGGTTGTGGTACGTGCGCGTTGCAGAGAGCGCCCAGCCGGCGCCCTCTCTGTAGCCCTCATACCACCATCCGTCGAGCACGGAGAAGTTGAGAACGCCATTCATTTGGGCCTTTTCGCCCGACGTACCTGAAGCTTCCATCTTGCGCGTTGGCGTGTTGAGCCAAATATCTACGCCGGAAACGAGGCGGTGCGCCAATTCCATATCGTAATTTTCGAGGAAAAGAATCTTTCCGAGGAACTCCGGCTGCTGAGATATTTCGTAAATGCGCTTGATCAAGCCTTGGCCGGCGCCGTCGGCGGGGTGCGCCTTGCCGGCAAAGATGAACTGCACAGGATAATCGGGGTTGTTGACAATCTTGCTCAAGCGATCGAGATCGCTAAACAAGAGATGGGCGCGCTTATACGTAGCAAAGCGGCGAGAGAAACCGATCAAGAGGGCGTTAGGACTGATCTTATCGAGCAGCGAAACGACACGCGACGGGTCGCCCTGATTCTTGAGCCAGCTTTCGCGGAAGCGCTCGCGGATATAACTAATGAGGCGGCCTTTAGCTTAATGCGCGTATTCCAGATCTCGGCATCGGGGATTTCGTAAATGCGCTCCCAGTATGCAGGATTGCTTTGGTCCTTCATGAAGTTGGGATCAAAGTATTTCTTAAAGACATCGCGCCATTCGTGAGCAATCCACGTGGGGAGGTGAACGCCGTTGGTGACGTAGCCTACGTGGCTCTCTTCGGGGAAATAGCCGCGCCAAATTCCATTAAACATCTCGCGGCTTACTTCGCCGTGAAGCTTGCTGACGCCGTTGACTTCCTGGCAAGTTTTGCACAGGAACGTAGACATACAGAACTTCTCTCCGTGGTCTTCGACATTCATACGGCCTAAACCGATAAATTCGTCCCAAGAAATACCCAGACGCTCCGGAACCCAGCCCAAATACTTCCCAAAAAGACTTTCATCAAAGTAATCGTGGCCGGCAGGAACGGGCGTATGAACCGTATAAAGTGAGGAAGCGCGAACGAGTTCGAGCGCTTGATCAAAGTTTAGGCCGCTTTCTGTATAATCTACGAGGCGCTGCACGTTGCACAAAGCTGCGTGGCCTTCGTTGCAGTGGTAAATATCTTTCTTGATACCCAACTTTTTCAACAGCAAGACGCCGCCGATGCCGAGCAAGTATTCTTGGCGCAAGCGGTTCTCCCAATCGCCGCCGTACAAGGCGTGCGTTATCGAGCGATCATACTCGGCATTTTGAAGAATATCTGTGTCTAACAAATAAAGCGAGATGCGTCCTACGTTCACACGCCACACTGCAGCGTGAATTGTGGCTTTGTCCGGGAAGGGCACGTCAATAATGATTTGATTGCCATCTTTATCTAAGAGGCGTTCGATCGGAAGACGGTCGAAGTCTTGCGCTTCATAATTGGCAAACTGCCCACCGTCCATCGAGATGCTTTGGGTAAAGTAGCCATAACGATAGAGAAAGCCCACCGCGCATAAGTCTACGTTGCTATCAGAAGCCTCTTTAAGGTAATCGCCGGCCAAGACGCCAAGACCGCCGGAATATATTTTAAGCACGTGCGTGAGTCCATACTCCATGCAGAAGTAAGCCACGCTCGGCCGTGTTTGATCAGGTTTTGCTTCGACGTAAGTGCGGAAGTTTTTGTAAACGCGATCCATCTCCGCGATCAGTTTTTCGTCTTTGGAAATTTCGCTCAGTCTGTCAAAACCAAGTCTTGAGAGTAGCTCAATGGGATTTTTCCCAACGGCCTTATAGAGATCATTGTCCAAACTACGGAAAAGGTTCACGCATTCCGGATTCCACGACCACCAAAGGTTGTGTGCAAGTTCGTCGAGCTTCTTCAGCTGTGCGGGGATATGGTTTTTGACCGTCACCTCGCTCCATAGCGGTTCGTTGGCATTGTTAGTTTTTACTGTCATAACGATATTGATAGTTTCTATGTTTTATACTTTATGATTGGCGGCTCGCTTTTGCGGTCTTTTGGAGGGCAAACTGATACGCTTCGTCGTAATATTTAATAAAATGCACCCAGTCCGCCTTTGCCGCGAGCTTTTTAGCTTTGCGTGCAGCCTCCTTGCGTTCCTCCGCAGACGTAGTTGCGAGGCGAAGAATCGTCCCCGAGATAGCCTCCACCAAATCGCCGTAGTTGTCGTCGTCTCTATGCAAGACCATCACCCCATCGGCAAGCGTCGTAGCCTGTTGCAGCGTGCTTGTAGCCCATTGTCCGAAGCCCGAGAGGTCCGTTGTGATACAAGGCAAGCCAAAAGCAGCAGCCTCAAGCGGTGTATAACCCCAAGGCTCGTAGTAAGACGGATAAATGCAAGCATCATTCGCCGGCAACATATCATAATAAGAAATGTCGAAGATGCCATCTCGCCCGTCGAGGTAGCAAGGAATGAGCAGGACGTCGACTATATCGTCCGGCCCGTTTGAAAGTCCGCTCGCTTGAATCGTCTGCAAGATGCGGTCCTCGCTCATATTATAAAGGTCGTGCGAGATTTGCGGCATCGGCAACGCATTTTCAGCGCCACTCTCTCCTTTTAGCCGAGCCAGCACATCGGCGCGCGGCCCACGCATCCAGCAAGGCACTTCGATCAGGCCCAAGATGCGCGGTCCGTTGTAGTCGGTCGCAGCTTTTAGTCGGCGATTGAGGGCGGCCAAAGCGTCGATATAAACGTCGAAACCTTTGCAGCGATAATCGTTGCGCCCACTCGTAGAGACTACGACAGTATCATCGGCCGGCATACGGCCCGTCAGTGCGCGGACAACGTCAAACAGACGTCGACGAGCTTTTTTTTACGCAGCGTCGCGAAGCGGCGGGCGTTCGGGACGAAGGCTTTGTCGAATCCGTTGGGCAACACTACGTCGGCCGACTTATCAAGTAGTTGGCGACATTCTGCGTCGGTAAACGAACTAACCGTCGTAAAGCAATCAGCCCCCCAAGCACTCTGCTTCTCGATGCTGTGTTTGGCTTCCATATGTAGCTCGCGGGCCATCTGATCTCCGTTATAGCCCGAAATATTTATAGAGGAGCTTATTATTGCCCGCTATTGAGCGCCCGATGCTCGTGGCGTGAGTCGTGAAGATCGTAGCCACAGCGGGAAACTCGCGCTTCAGGTGGAGCATACCCAAACCCGACATCCATTCGTGGGCTTGGTAGATTACGCCGTGCTCACTCAGCAAGCAGGCACGCAGGAGTAGCGAGACGAAATGTCCGGCAGCGTAAGAGAACATCGAAGCTTCGTCATAATCGCCATAAGCGTGAAGCGAATCGACATTGAAATACTGCCAAGACAAGCCGTAGATTTCATTCTTACGCTCGAAAAAGGGCGTAAAATCTATGAGTACGGCCACCGGTTCTCCCGGAATATTCCACCGCCCTACCCTTACAGACAAACCGGCATCGGCAGCGGTTTTGCGCCAAGCGGGATAGAGACGCTTATCTTCTGTAAAATCAGGATTCTCTTTGTCTTTCCAAACATCAGGACCAATGAATACGAGGTGTTTGCCCATCGTAGCGCTCAAAACCTTGGCGCGAGAAGAAAGGACGGTGTAGATGCCGCCCACTTTGTTGCAAACTTCCCAACTTGTCTCAAATATCCATTCAGGTTTTATCATCATTTTCACCGCTACATAATCATTTTATCCGGCAAATTTACCACTTTTCAAAAGTAAACGGCAAGTCTTTGCGCGATGAATAAAGCGTTTTATCATTTCAGACCCTTATTTTGCATTGTCGAGATACAAAAACAATGCGCAAAAATGCGTTTTTTGAAAACCACACGGTCTGAATCGGTGACGCAAGGCGGGCATTTTTACTTTTCATAGCTGATTTTTAAGGAAAAAGCGGCCAACGTCACGGCCGCCGGACGGCCTTTAGTTTCGTTTGCTCCCACCAAACCATCGTTTGCTGCCACCAAACCATAGTATGCTCCCACCAAACGATGGTTTGCTGCCGGCAAACGAAAAAAAGACGGGCGAAAAGCAACAGAAAAGTGGGCAGAAACACCTAAAAAGAGCGGCGGAGCTACCTCCAAAGCAGCTGCGGCAGGGCTACAAGGGCGGCATACTTTTTTGACCGACCGATGCGCGCAATCATAACCCCGCCCTGCCCCGACTCGTTTGGTGCGGAAAGGCACGAAAGGCCAACGCGGCGGGAAGCGAGAAGGCAGCTAATCGATCGGAAAGGCACGAGAAATAGGTAAAAATGCGTAACTTCGCAGCGATGAAAAAGTTTGTCTCGGCAGCTGCCGCCCCCTCCTTTTCGCCCGATGCGCCCATCGCCTTCCAAGATTTGTCGATCGGCTACGGGCACAGACGCCGGCAGAAAATTGTAGGGCTGCAATTGACAGGCCGCTTGCCACGCGCCGCGCTGACGGCGCTCATTGGGCCCAACGGTTGCGGCAAGAGTACGCTGCTCCGCACATTGGCCGGTTTGCAGCCCTGCCTGGGCGGCGAATTGTATGTTGGCGGCGAACGCATCTCGGCCCTCCGCCCGAAAGACTTGGCGCGGCGCGTCAGCATCGTGTTGACGAGCCGACCGGAAGCAACGCTGATGACGGCAGAAGAAGTCGTCGCGACGGGGCGAGGCCCGCACACGGCTTTCTGGGGCTTGCTAAACGATGCAGACCAAGCGGCCGTGGAGCGAGCTATGGTGCAGACGAACACTACGCGCTTCAGGCGGCGCCTCTTCTCGACCCTCAGCGATGGGGAACGCCAACGGGTGATGCTGGCCCGAGCTTTGGCGCAAGCTACGCCGGCCATCCTGCTCGACGAGCCGACGGCCTTTCTCGATTATCCGTCGAAGCGCGAACTGATGCGGCTCCTCAGCAAACTGGCGCACGAGGAAGGCAAGCCATATTGGTTTCAACGCACGAGATTGAAGTGGTCGTGGAGACAGCCGACGCCATTTGGATGCCGGAGCACGACCATATTTATAAGGAGGAAGCTCCGCTCGACTTGCAGCGCATCGTAGACCGACTCGAAGCAAGCAGCCGACTACTCGAAGCAGCACAAAGCACACAATAAATTTGACTACCGATGATTGTATGTATAGCAGAGAAACCAAGCGTTGCACGCGACATCGCCCGCATCTTGGGGGCGACGAAGCAATGTGAGGGTTACTTGGAGGGCAACGGCTACCAAGTGACGTGGACCTTTGGCCACCTTTGCGAATTAAAATATCCGGAAGACTATACGCCGGAGTGGAAATATTGGAGCTTGGGCCGCCTGCCTATGATCCCGCAGCGCTTCGGCATCAGGGTGAAGCAGGACGCCGGCATTCAAAAGCAATTTGATACTATCTGCCAACTCTATGCTGCGGCGGAAGAGATTATCAACTGCGGTGACGCCGGGCAGGAAGGCGAACTGATCCAGCGATGGGTCATGCAAAAGGCGGGCGTCAAATGTCCCGTTAAGCGGCTGTGGATTTCCTCAATGACGGACGAAGCGATCAGAGAGGGTTTTGCCGCCTTGCGTACGCAGCAGCAATACGACTCGCTTTATGCCGCCGGACTGTGTCGTGCGATTGGCGATTGGGTGCTCGGCATGAACGCGACGCGACTTTATACGCTGAAATATGGGCAGCGCGGCAGTACGCCTTTAAGCATCGGACGCGTACAAACGCCCACGCTGGCGCTGATCGTGCGCCGCCAAGCCGAGATCGAACATTTCAAGCCTGAACCTTATTGGGTCTTAGCCACAATCTATCGCAAGACGACCTTTACGGCTGTACTAAAAGAGGGAGAACGGGGTTTTCGCTCGGAAGAAGAAGGCCAACGGGCTTTCGCAGCCATTCAAGATGTGCCGTTTACGGTAAAAAGCGTAGAAAAGAAATGGTACGGAAGCGCCGCCGCGCTTGTTTGACCTGACTTCCTTGCAAGTGGCCTGCAATAAAAAGTGGGGCTACTCGGCGGATAAGACTTTGCAACTGATTCAAGCGCTCTACGAGAAGAAGGTAACGACTTATCCGCGTGTGGACACGACGTATTTGAGCGAAGATATTTACCCGAAATGTAAAACCATACTCAACGGGATCGGACGCACAACATACGCTCCACTACTCCAACCGCTACGCGGCGAGAAGTTGCTCAAGCGAAAGAAAGTCTTCGACACGTCGAAGGTAACTGACCACCACGCCATCATTCCTACGGGGCAGGCGGCCGATAACTTGCTGCCGGAAGAGCGCAACGTATACGACTTGATTGCGCGACGCTTCATTGCCATTTTTTTATCCGGATTGCAAATTTGCCACAACGACTGTGTTCGGGCAAGCAGGCGATACGCTGTTCCGAGTGAGCGGCAAAGAAATTCTGACACCGGGCTGGCGGAGCGTATTTCAAAAAGAAAAAAGCGAAGAAGAAGTCGAAGAAAATGAAAATCGCGACGAAGAGCGCACGCTCCCAACCTTTACCGTCGGCGAAAGTGGGCCGCATCGGCCCACGTTGCAAAAGAAATTGACGCAAGCGCCGAAGCCTTACACGGAAGCCACACTGCTGCGCGCCATGGAAACGGCCGGAAAGGCGGTGGAGGACGAAGAGTTGCGCGATTTGCTGAAAGAGAACGGCATCGGCCGACCTTCGACGCGTGCAGCCATTATCGAGACGCTCTTTCGCCGCAATTACATTACGAAAACCAGGAAGGCCTTGTTTGCAACCCCGACGGGCGTAGAACTCATCGGATTGATCAAAGAAGAACTCTTGAAGAGTGCCGAGCTAACCGGACTTTGGGAGAAGCGACTCCGAGAGATTGAGCGCAAAGAATATGAGCCGCAAACTTTTATTGAGGGGATGAAAACCATGATTGGCAATATCGTGACGGAGGTTCTGAATGACAACTCCAACCGTCACGTCACAGCGGCCCCCAACCCGACCGACAAGCGCAAAAAGCAAGCTACCGCAACCGCAGATCCTGATCGTCCGAAAGCCAAACGCATTCGCGCCGGCAGCACCTGCCCTCTTTGCGGACAAGGAAAAGTCATTAAAGGACGAGAAGCCTACGGCTGCTCGCGCTGGAAAGAAGGTTGTACGTTTAGAAAGCCTTTTAAGGCATAAAAGGCCGATTGGCATAAAGGCAAAGCCAAGTCGGCGCACCTATATATATAATGTATGGAAGCGTAAGCCAAACTTACGCATTCAGAAAAGCCTGCCACGCATCGGCGAATGGGCCGTTCAATCCATTCCGTCAGCTATCAGGCGCTCACGAAGCCTGAAAATTTGATGAATCTCACCCATAAAAGCCGGTTTTTCTTGTTGATACAGCATCATATCAATCAAAAGCGGCGCCGTCTTGCGCAGGTCGGGAATAAAAGTAGCCTCATCAATGCGTACAGATGCGGGCAAGCGATCGTAACGCGCCTCAAACCATTGCGCAAGTTCCTTTATCTCTTCTTCAGTATAGAGCTTCTTGTATTCCATCGCCTCCTTAATATTTGCATTAATGACGCAAAAGTAGTAATTTTGCATTCAAAATCAACGAATATAAAAGATGAATCTACTGGAGCTGAGCGAACAGGAGCTTAATAGGCGTCAATCTTTGGAAGAATTACGCAAGATGGGTATCAATCCCTACCCTGCTGCGGAATATCCGGTCAATGCTTATTCAGAAGAAATAAGAAATAATTTCGACGACAACGCTTCGCCGCGCACCGTCTGCATTGCCGGACGCTTGATGAGCCGGCGCGTGATGGGCAAGGCCAGTTTTGCAGAATTGCAGGACTCAAAGGGGCGCATTCAAGTCTACATTACGCGCGATGATATATGCCCCTCAGACGATAAAGAGCTATACAACGTCGTTTTCAAGAAACTTTTGGATCTGGGCGACTTTATCGGCGTTGAGGGCTACGTGTTTCGCACGCAGACGGGCGAGATCAGCGTCCACGCCCAAAGCTTACGTTCCTCTCCAAGAGCATTCGGCCGCTACCGGTTGTGAAAGAAAAAGACGGAGAAGTGTACGACGGCTTTTCAGACCCCGAATTGCGCTACCGTCAGCGCTATGTAGACCTCATCGTTAACCCAGATGTAAAGGAGACGTTCAGAAAGCGCTCCATTATCATCAAAACTTTGCGCGACGCGCTCGATGAAGCGGGCTACACGGAGGTAGAAACGCCCATCCTGCAGCCGATCGCGGGCGGCGCCAGTGCGCGGCCGTTCATCACGCACCATAACTCGCTCGACATTGATTTGTATTTGCGTATCGCTACCGAACTTTATTTGAAGCGACTCATTGTGGGCGGTTTTGAAGGTGTATACGAAATCGGCAAGAACTTCCGCAACGAAGGGATGGACAAGAACCACAACCCCGAGTTTACGTGTATGGAACTCTACGTCCAATATAAAGATTACAATTGGATGATGAGCTTCACCGAAAGTCTGCTTGAGCGCATCTGCATTGCCGTTAACGGCTCTGCGGAAACGGTTATCGACGGCAAGACCATTAGTTTCAAAGCGCCTTACCGCCGCCTGCCGATTCTTGAAGCCATCCGCGAAAAGACGGGCTACGATCTTTCCGGCAAGAATGAAGACGAAATACGCGCCATCTGCAAGAATTGAAGATGGAGATCGACGAAACGATGGGCAAAGGCAAACTTATCGACGAAATCTTCGGCGAATTTTGCGAGGGCACCTTTATTCAGCCCACGTTCATCACGGATTACCCCATCGAGATGAGTCCGCTGACGAAGAAGCACAGGGATAATCCTGCCTTGACCGAGCGCTTCGAACTGATGGTCAATGGTAAGGAATTAGCCAACGCATATTCCGAGCTCAACGACCCGATTGATCAAGAGGAGCGCTTCCAAGATCAGCTCCGCCTCAGCGAGAAGGGCGACGACGAAGCGATGTTCATCGACCAAGACTTCCTGCGCGCTTTGCAGTACGGGATGCCGCCCACCTCGGGCATCGGTATCGGCATCGACCGCTTGGTAATGTTGATGACAGGCCAAAGCTACATTCAGGAAGTATTGCTCTTCCCCACGATGCGTCCGGAAAAGAATCCGCCGCGCGATGCTGTGAGTGCTTATACCGCTATCGGCATCCCCGAAGATGTTATTCCCGTCTTGCAGAAGTTGGGCTACAATCTCGTCAGCAATTTGGCCGACGAGAAGCCTCAAAAGATACAACAGCAAATCATCGAATTGCAAAAAAAATATCGTGGAATCGTCGACCTCCCACGCCCCGGCGTCGAAGAGATCAGCGAATGGATTTCACATTTACACGAATAAACAAGACAGGCTTTCTCGTTGCGTCCACCGCAATGGGAAAGCCTGTCGGCTTATGCTATGGACTGTGGTAGAATAGCCATATTTGGCGGCGGCAGTTGGGCTACGGCGATCGCCAAGATGGTACTGGAAAAAGTGCCCAACATAGTTTGGTACATCAGACGCCCGGAGCAGATCGAGGAGTTCAAGCGTTTAGAGCACAACCCTTCCTATCTGACGAGCGTGCGCTTTGATGTATCGCGCATCACCTTTGCGAGCGACATCAACACGGCCGTTGAAGCCTGCGACACGCTGATTTTCGTCACCCCCTCTCCCTATGTGAAGCACCACCTCCGCAAACTGAAGCGCAAGCTCCACGACAAGCACATTATCACGGCCATCAAAGGCATCATACCCGACGAAGACTTAGTTTGCAGCGAATATTTCCGCCAGATATACAACGTCCCCGACGAGAACCTCGCCGTCATCGGCGGCCCGAGCCACGCTGAAGAAGTGGCCCTCGGGCGACTCACGTACCTGACCATAGGCTCGGCAGACAAAGACTTTTCCCGCAGTTTTGCCGACCTCATGAGCAGCAGCTACGTCAAGACGAAGACGAGCGACGACGTCGTAGGCATCGAATACGCCTCAGTCCTGAAAAACGTCTACGCCATCGCAGCCGGCATCTGCAACGGTTTGAAATATGGCGACAACTTCCAGAGCGTCCTAATCTCCAATGCCGTTCAGGAAATGGACCGTTTTCTCCGCGCCGTCTATCCTATCGAACGCGTCATCTACGATTCCGTCTACTTGGGCGACTTGCTCGTGACCGGCTACTCCAATTTTTTTCACGCAACCGCGTATTTGGCACGATGATCGGCCGAGGCTACAGCGTCAAGAATGCACAAATAGAGATGGAAATGATAGCTGAGGGGCTACTATGGCACGGCCTGCATGAAGCGCATCAATAAGCATTTTCATGTAAATATGCCTATCCTTGACGCAGTCTACAATATCCTCTACGAGCGTATATCGCCGGCTATTGAGATCAAACTCCTGACTGACTCTTTCCGCTAACGCACAACTGCCGTTCCGGCTTTTCCGGACGCCGGCAGCGCTTCCGACCGCGCGGCGCAGCCTTCTCTACCGGAAAGAATAGGCTATGAGGCCTCAATGTATCTTTTCGCCATCCTTCCGACCTATTCATTTTCGCAGCCGGCGCACCTTTTGCCCGCGGCGCGCCCTTGTAAACTTTGGCAGCAAGCCGCACAAAATACGGACCAACGACTATAGTTCGCCTCACTTCGACCGCAACAACACGAGGGCTACGCCTCGGATGCTTCCGACGCCTTACTCACGTTTTCCTCGCGCCTTATGCCGCCCCATTCTCCCTCTTTTTTACCCTTTTATGTCCACGATTTGAAGACAAGGCCTCGCTTGCGCTACGTACGCTCACGAGAGGAAACCTTTTTTATCACGAGCACAAGCTCTTTTTATCACGAGGTGAAGCTCTTTTTATCACGAGCGCAAAGGGGCGCACCGAACTGAAAGGTGTAGAAGAATAAGGGCTTTGCGCGAAAAAAAGCAGGCATCTATTTAGCTTTTAACCACTTACAGACATCTGCGCCCGACGGTGCAGAAAAGCGACAAGCGTAAAGTATCCTTAAATTGGTTAAATATCGTGTCATTCTACTATTTGTAGGCTCAAAAAATATAATTTTGTGAGACCTTTGAAAAATGGTGCGGACAATAATTCTCTTCCTTTTCAGGATCATTTTTGCTTGAAGAAGGGTAACTATTGAGGATGATAAGGTTTCCCTTTCCCCCGGTTGGGCCTCAAACTCAGGCCCGACCGGGGGAAATCTTTGCTTACTTGACACATTTGGATATAATAAGCCCGGGTGTTCGATATAGATTAAAGGCTATGCTTTCTAGTATGTTCTGTGTATGCGTCTTGGCAAGGCCTCGATATCGACAACGTCCACCATCAAACCACCGACGGATGCTGCCAAAGGTGCGTTCTATGACACTGCGAATAGGACTTATGGAGCGGTTAAAAAGGTGTTGTGCTTGGCTCAAGGACCGGTTGCGATATGCCTTGTGCATGATACAATCCCGCAAGTGATGCCTGGCTAAAAAGGCTCGGTTCTCCTCCGTTGCATAGCCCTTTATCCGCATAGACAGGTGTATCGGCAGGGAGATCCTCTTCTCTCAACAATGGGATCAACTCCTTCAGATCGTTACGATTGGCCGGGGTGGTGATGACTTGCCGAATGATCCCTTCCCTGTTTGTCAACACATGTTTCTTATAACCATATCGATAGACTTTCTTCTTTACCCACCGGGCTTCACCGTCTGTCCCCTTTGCGTTCCTGTAAAAGAAACTTATGGTAAGCCTCCTCTTCATCCTTTTTCGTCATCACTGCGTGTATCTTCACGATCATCAGCCACAGTGATGCGCAATATCCCATCAGGGCGGTGAGGGCTGTCGACAATGCTCGCATCGATCAGAACTCCTTCCTTGATAGCGATATGATGGGCGCTCAATTGTTTATTGAAAGCTTTCAGTAACTTATCCATGAGTCCGGACTCTGTCAGGGCAGTCCTGAAACGGCTGATCGTACTGTGATCCGGAGAGACGGCTTCCATACTCAGCCCTAGAAATCGAGAAAACGTCAGCGAGTCGTTGACACGCTCTTCCAAGGCACAGTCACTTAATCCATACCAGGTCTGCAAAAGAAGCATTTTGAAAAGCAGGATAACATCATAGGCCGGAGCTCCTGCCGCATTTTGCCGCTTGGTGTACTTCTTGTTGATCAACGTGCGAATAGGACGCCAATCGATAAGCCTGTCGACTTGATTCAAAAATACATTCTGAGCTTTCCTGCATCTCTTCTCTAACATGACGTCTGCAAATGAGACTTCGTCGTTGGTGGATTTTCCTTGTCTTGCCATAATTTTGTATCATCTTATAGTGCTAATATACGAAACAATACGTTAATAAACAATTGGATAAGTGGTAAAATAGACTGTTTTATTGTGCAAAGGTCTCTTTTGTACACAACAAAACAAGCGTTTCGAGCTGATATAACGGGCTCAGTCAGCCGATAAACGCTACTATCAAATCATCGCAGCCCACAAAGTTTTAAAAATTCAAACAATGAAAAGCATTTTAAAAATTTGCTTATTGAGTGGTTTGATCCTATCTATGGGATCTTGTAAATTCGCAGCTCGTCTTGGCAGCAAAGCAGCAGAAAAAGCAACGGAAGCAGCAACATCTGGCGGAAGCGAACAGAAACTTACCGACGCTGAATATCTTCAAAAGGCTGAAGATGCGTTGCGCGAAATGCCGAAGTTTAAGGGCAAAAGCATCATGATCTTCCAAGAAGCTTTCTTCTACAATGATGGCCGCATCAAAACTTGTATTCAAGATCCTAACAATCCGGATAACATAGATCAATACGAATACGCTGATGGCTCTTGGGGCGAACCTCAACCCGTGCAAATCTCCGGCGACGGTGAGATGAAAGATAACTTGATTCCCCTGGACAACTTTAAGTTTGTGACGGTGGCAAAGATTGCCAACACGTGGATGGAAAAAGCGAAGTCCGTGCCCGACTACGACGAAACGAAGAATCCGCTTACAATGGTTGGCATCAAGCTGAATACTATAAGTGGCAAACCATACATCACAGTTTCAACTATCGAGACAATGCGCGCTAAATATGACATCGAATTCAAGCTCGATGGCTCTTTAGCTTCTTTCAAAAAACAATAAGGTCTATACCTCATCACTTCATCGGCGAGCCCTCTGCACTACGATCGTGCAGACGGCTCGCCGATGGGCGTATATATCCCCAAAGGGGTGAGCCGCGCAAAGCTGCGAGGCAAAAACCCGCACAGACTAATCGTGATTTGTAGGCCTACGCCCGGCGTTCCCACTTTTTTTGTCTATCTTAGCCTGCTAATTGTCGGTAAACGAAAACCGCGCAGCTGCAAAGCAGCCTTGGCACACGGCCGACACGGCTGATTCAGACAATAAAAAAATGATATATAATGCGATACAAATGGAACCTGAAGGAAACGGCACCGGAGCAAGCGGCTGAGGCCGCGCGCTTGGCCAAGGAGGCGGGCGTGCACCCCGTACTTGGGAAGCTCCTGCTGGATCGCGGACTAAACGACCCGCAGGAGGTGAAGCGCTTCTTCAGACCTCAGCTCACCGAACTGCACGATCCGTTTCTGATGGACGATATGCAGACGGCCGTGGACCGACTGAACCGCGCCATGCTGCAAAATGAGCGCGTGATGATCTATGGTGACTACGACGTAGACGGCTGCACGGCCGTAGCGCTCGTGTTTCGCTTCTTGCGCCAGTATTATTCTAACCTCGATACGTATATTCCGGACCGCTACAAAGAAGGCTACGGCATTTCGCGCGCCGGCGTTGACTATGCGGCAGAAACGGGCGTGCGTCTGGTCATCGTCTTAGACTGCGGCATCAAGGCGGTAGAGGAAATAGCTTACGCACGCAGCTTAGGCATCGATTTTATCATCTGCGATCATCACGTGCCGGGCCTTGAATTGCCGCCGGCCGTGGCCATTCTTAACCCGAAGCGCCTCGATAATCATTATCCTTACGCGCACCTTTCCGGTTGCGGCGTCGGCTTCAAGTTTATGCAGGCTTTCGCGATCAGTAATGGGATCGAATTTAACAAACTCATCCCCTTGCTGGATCTTTGCGCCGTCAGCATCGCCGCAGATATAGTGCCAATTATGGGCGAAAACCGCATCTTGGCTTGGCACGGACTTCGGTGTCTCAATACAAACCCTTCGATCGGCCTGCAAGCCATCATCGAGGTGTGCGGACTGACGGAACACGAGCTGACAATGAATGATATTATCTTCAAAATCGGCCCGCGCATCAATGCATCAGGACGTATTCAGAACGGAAAGGAAGCTGTGCGCCTACTGGTCGAACGCGATTACACGACAGCCTTGGAAATGGCGGGTAAAATCAATCTCTACAACGAGGCGAGAAAGGACATCGATAAGCAAATGACGGAACAAGCGGAGGACTTGGTGCGACATTTACCCGACTTAGAACAACGCCGCGCGATCGTCGTCTATAACAAGGAGTGGCACAAAGGCGTGATCGGCATCGTGGCTTCGCGACTGACGGAGCAATATTACCGACCGGCCGTCGTCTTGACGGAAAGTGAGGGCGTCGCAACGGGATCTGCGCGAAGCGTTTCGGGCTTTGATGTCTACAAAGCTGTGGCCGACTGCAGCGATCTCTTGGAAAACTTCGGCGGGCATACGTATGCCGCAGGCCTATCTTTGAAGGTCGAGAACGTGGAAGCCTTCACGGAGCGCTTTGAAGCCTACGTCGAAAAGCACATCCTTGACGAACAAACACAGGCTTCGCTCGACATCGACGCCGTCTTAGACTTTAAAGACATCAATTTTGGTTTCTATAAGCAGCTGCGGCGCTTCTCGCCCTTCGGTCCTGACAACGCGAAGCCGCTCTTCTGCACTAAACACGTCTACGACTACGGCACGAGCAAGGTAGTAGGCCGCGGCCAAGAACACATTAAGCTCGAATTGGTCGACAATAAGAGCAACAATATTATGAATGGAATCGCCTTTGGACAAAGTAGCAGGGCGAGATACATCAAAACAAAACGAGCCTTCGACATTTGCTACGCCATCGAGGAGAATAGCCACAAACGCGGCGACGTACAATTACAAATCGAAGATATTCGCCCTTGTGAGTAGAGATAAATTTGCCGAAATCTTAGGCGAATATTGGGGTTATGAAGACTTTCGCGGGATTCAGCGAGAGATAATTCAGAGCATCTCGGCGGGGCACGACACGCTCGGGCTTATGCCTACGGGCGGCGGGAAGAGTATTACGTTTCAGGTGCCCGCATTGGCTGCCGAGGGCGTCTGCCTTGTGATTACGCCACTCATCGCTTTGATGAAGGATCAAGTGAACCACTTGCGGCAGCGCGGAATCAAGGCTTACGCCATCTATGCCGGCATGTCGCGCGGCGAGATCCTGACCGTCTTGGACAATTGCGTTTACGGCGGCGTCACACTTTTGTACGTCTCGCCCGAGCGTTTGAGTTCGGATCTCTTCTTAGCGCGCCTCTCGCATATGAATGTGAGTTTCATCACCATAGATGAAGCCCACTGCATCTCGCAATGGGGTTACGACTTCCGCCCCGCGTATCGCCGGATCGCCACGGTGCGCCAACTACTCCCCGACGCCCCCATCTTAGCGCTCACGGCAACGGCCACACCTCGCGTTGCGGAGGACATTTGCAGGCAATTACAATTTCGCCCGACGGCACAAACCTTCCAAATGAGTTTTGCGCGCGACAATTTGAGTTATATTGTGCGCGCCACGGAAAACAAAGAAGCCGAACTGCTCCACATTCTCAACAGTGTGCGCGGTTCGGCCATCATCTATACGCGATCACGCGACGGCGCCCGCGAACTGGCGAAGGCGCTCAACGCGGCCGGCGTCAGCGCGTTCTATTATCACGCCGGCTTGACCAATCTTGACAAGGACGTGCGCCAAAAATCGTGGCAGCAAGGCCAAACGCGCGTGATGGTAGCGACCAATGCCTTTGGTATGGGGATTGATAAGGCCGACGTGCGACTCGTGATCCACTTTGAAATGCCTGATTCCATTGAGGCCTACTACCAAGAAGCGGGCCGCGCCGGCCGAGATGGGAAGCGGGCTTACGCGGTCTTGCTCCACAGCAAGGCGGATAGCGGCAAACTCAAGCGGCGTATCAACGAAACATTCCCCGCGATCGACTTCATACGGCGCGTTTACGATCATCTGGCTTACTATTATGAAATGGCAATGGGCGACGGCGAAGGCGTCACGCGCGAGTTTGATCTCGAGCGCTTTGTCGCACGTTCCGTTTCTTCCCCGTTCCCGTCGTCAGCGCCTTAAACCTGCTGACGCGCGCCGGTTATCTGGACTACAAAGATGAAGATGAGAGTCAGTCGCGCGTACTTTTCCTCCTCGACCGCGATGAATTGTATCGCTTGGACACGGGCGACGAGGAGGAAATCCTGATTCGAGCGCTTTTGCGCAATTATGGCGGACTCTTCAGCAATTATACGTTCATCCGCGAAGACGATTTGATGCACGACAGCGGACTCAGCCAACAGGCGGTCTATGAAGGGCTAAAGGAACTCACGCGCCGACGCATCCTCCACTACATCCCGCGCAAGAAAGTGCCGCGCATCACTTACACCGTCCGCCGCCTTGACAGCAAAGATTTAGTCTTCACCGACGAAGTCTATGCCGACCGCAAGGAAGAATATAAAACACGCATCGAGAGCATAGCGAGCTATGCCGAGGAAGCAAAAGAATGCCGCAGCACCTTTCTCCTGCGCTACTTTGGCGAAGTGGCCGACCGCGATTGTCAACACTGCGACATCTGCATCGGGCGCAAAAATAAGTCGATCAAGACAACAGAGTTGATCGATAAATTTTCAGCCATCTTGAGTGATGGGCGCTCCCACGCCCGCCACGAATTTCACCTGACGGGCATACCTACCGACCGTTCGCTCGCCGCTTTGCAGGCACTGATTGAGGCCGGCGAGATAGAACAACGCGATGGTTATTTTATACGTAAGCAATAATACAGCGCAGAAGTTGCAACGGAGCGAACGAAGCGCAGAATTTAGTGCGGACCACTAAAAAAACTAAACTAAGAAAGCTATAATACGCTCTTTTTTCACAATTTTGCCTTGACTTTGGCGGAAAATCTCTGAATATGATCCAATCTTTGCGGCACCTCGACGAAACTTTACTTCTATGGTTCAACGGTTTCCACACGTCTTTCTTGGACAACCTTGCGCTGTCGGTTTCCTCGCGCTGGCTGTGGTTGCCGCTCTACGTCACGCTCTTTGCCCTAATAGCGCGAAAGGTTGGGTGGAATCGCACACTTGTTTACGTTACGCTGCTTTTCCTGCTCACGGTAGGCCTCACAGACTATACTTGCGCCTCGATTCTCCGCCCTATTTTTCAGCGGCCTCGACCGACGCAGCCCGACAGTCCGATTTTCCACCTCGTCCACGCCGTGCAAAATTATCGCGGCGGGCATTATGGATTCCCCTCCTGCCACGCGTCCAACGCTTTCGCGATGGCCACGCTCTCAGCCTTGTATTTTAGGGATTGGCGACTCTCCGTAGCTATGTTTGTCTGGGCGTTGCTACTCTGCCTCAGTCGTATGTATCTCGGCGTCCATTATCCGGGCGACATTCTCTTAGCGCCACCGTCGGCGTAGCCATTGCCTTTACGACCTATGCGGCTGCGCGCCCGCTGCTCCGGCCGCGCCCAAACTATACGAAAGTTGCTTTTTGGCCGCCCGCCGTTATCGGCATCTTGCTCTTCTCTTTCATTATCCAAGCCTGCTTATAGCGGCAAAAAGTGGGCTTTGTGCATTGCATAAAGCCTGCAATCGGAAACGCCGGCTTCGGCCACGCGCGCTGCTTTCTTATTATTTTGAAGACAATAGACAACGCCGGCATCCTTCTTTTCGATTTTCTTTTTAGAACAGAAGGACGAGCGCTCGCCTTGTCTTTCGTGACGGCTGCTCCGCGCTACTTTTCCTCTTTTCTTTTCTCTTTTACGGCGCTTCGCGACCAACTAACGACAACGATTGCGGCGCTCTACAATCGTTTGGCCCGACCAAACCATAGTTTGCTGCCACCAAACCATAGTTTGTTCCCGGCAAACGATAGTTTGCCGGGAACAAACGAAAAAAGAAGGCGTCCGGCAGCAACGAAAAGGCCGCGTATGGCGTCAAACGCCGACACATTATATGATATAATAGGGAAGGCTGACAACCACCAAAGGCCGAAAGAGCGGCTCACTACACGAAAACGGACTATGCCGCAACAGACGGCATAGCCATACAGGGCAAACGCCAACCGGCGGCAAACACGCTGAAGCAGCAATGGGATGCCGGAGGAAGTTTGCCGGATGGAAGCAAAAAAAAACCGCCCTGCAACAAAATCATTGCAAGGCGGCGTCTCACTAAAAAACAACGTGGCCGGTCGAAAAGCCGACTAAACCATTTAATCTACAGCTTTGATCGAAGCAGTTGTGTTCTGTCGTTCTACATTATAAGAGGTCGGATGGCCGCCATAGGTCAGGCTGCCGCAACCAACAGTTCCTTTGATACTGCGCGCGGCATAGCATTTCACGCCTGAGGCACCTGCGACGTCAACAACGACATTTTGCGCCTTAAGATCTGCGGCTTTCACGCTGCTTGCCCCTGAGCACTTGATCGTAAACAAGTCGGCCGTGCCGCTCAACGTGAGCGTACTCGCACCGGATACGTCGACACCGGCTGAACCTTGCAAAGCACATTTAGCCGTACTTGCTCCGGAGACTTTGACTTTTAGGTCTTGCGTCGTAAATTCATTAGCCACAAAACTGGAAGCGCCTGTAACATTCAGCATAAGTTTGGCCACGTTGCCCGCCAATTTGGTCGAACTCGCACCGGAGCACGACATCGTCAGTTGCTGTCCGGCTAATCGCCCCACTCTGATGGAGGATGCACCGGCATTGCTCAGCGCCAATTGCGACGTTTCCAATTGTGTAGCATAAAAAGTGCACGCTGATTGTACCGCAAGCGCCGTCAGTCGGCCGCCATAGACGGTAATGTTTAATTGATTTCGTGATTGCGAAAAACGTTTCATACTTTGCTTAGCTTTCTGAACAAGGTAAAGCTGCAATTTGCCGTCGCGCACATCCACCACGCAACGCTCGACCATCGCGGGCGCACCTTTAAAAGCACGACCTTTGGCGCTTGATCATTCGTCTGCACGTAAGTGACGGATGCCGGCAGACGGCACTCGAGCGCTGTAAAAGGCCTGACGCTCAGCGAGCGCTCAATGACGCCGTCATTTGCGCCGTAGCCGGCGGCATCTCTTTCATAATGGCCGGCCGAACGATCGGCACCGATGTTGATTGAACAAGCCGAAAGCATATATGCATTCAGCAGAACGGCAAGCGTAAACATTACTTGTTTCATAATAGATCTTTTTGGTTTATCTTCAGATTTATCAAACGAAATAGCGGCCACGGCTGGATTTCTTCCAAACGAGGCCGCTACTTATATAACGCTGCGAAAGCGTTTTTGCAACAAGTTTTTCTTCTTTTCTTTGTTAAAAAGTCGTTTTTCTAAGTTATGCGTCTTCGCCCTCAAGCGAGCATACGCAGAAACTCATCACAGCTTGACGCTCTTCTTAGCCGGTTTCGACTCGTTTGAATGCGGTTAAGCGCCGTCACAACGTAGACGTATTTATGTTGTCCACCGTCGTAAGGCAACCGATACAGCGGGTCGCTCGTTATGGCTACGATGTTCGCAGGATCATTGAGGTCGCGCTCTTGCCCTTTCTCGAAGCGGTAGATTACGTAGCGCGTAGCCTTATTCATTTCATCGTTGGTCGATGATGTACTCCAGAAAAGATAATATCCGTCGGGCATCCACAGGGCTTTGAGGCGCTTGGGCTTCTTCGGCGCTTTCTTATATATAAATGAGTAGTCAGGACTCAAAGCCGGATACTTATGATAGGTTGTGCGGAGGGCCGTAGCGTAATTGCCCACATTATCGACAACGACGGCGCTATACCATAAGCAACTACCGACTACGCCGGGCAAACTCCGCTGCAAGGCGAATTTGGCGGGCTGCTGATTGATCGTAGGTTGCTCCAAATCGGCGGCGCGCACGGTGCGCTCTACGTCTTGCCCAATCACGAGCGGACGCTTAGAGCCATACTTGCTCCACCATTTGATCAAAGTAGCATAATCGGCCGTCTTGTGACCTATCTCCCAATAGAGCTGCGGCACAATATAGTCCACCCAACCTTGATTCACCCAGTAGAGCACATCAGCGTAGAGGTCGTCATAATTTTGCAAACCCTTCGTAGCTGAACCCGGGAGTGTAGAAGTTGTGGCATTGTGGTAGATACCGAAAGGCGAGATGCCAAACTTCACCCACGGCTTGATGGCGCGAATCGTATCGTGCAACTCGCTGACAAACAAGTTGACGTTGTATCGACGCCAATCGCCGCGATCACGATAGCCGTTGCTGTAAGCAGCAAAGGTGGCATCGTCGGGAATAGGCGTACCGTTGGGATAAGGATAGAAGTAGTCGTCGATGTGGAAGCCATCGATGTCGTAGCGGCGCACAATATCGGCAGCCACTTGGCAAATATAATGGCGATTTTCTGCCTTTCCGGGATCAAAAATCAAAAGACCGTCATACGGGAAACAACGATCAGGATTCAACTTCGCAGGGTGGTTAGCCGCCAAAGCGCTCGTGCCTTTCGTCTTTGCACGAAAAGGATTGATCCACGCGTGCAGCTCCATTCCGCGCAAGTGGCACTGCTCCACCATCCACTCCAAGGGGTCCCAATAAGGCGAGGGCGCCGCGCCCTGACGCCCCGTAAGGTAGCGACTCCAAGGCTCATAGGGACTATTATACAAGGCATCGCCTTCCACTCTCACTTGGAAGATAATCGTATTCACGCCGCAGGCTTTAAGGGCGTTGAGTTGGCGAGTCAGATTGGCTTGCATCGCATCGCGCTTCAAGCCCTGAAACTGCCCGTTAACGGCTTGAATCCACGCGCCTCGAAACTCGCGCTTCGGAAGTTGCTGCGCCGCAAGCGAGAAAGCGCAAAAGAGCATCAAGATAAGGAGTAAGGATTTCTTTTTCTTCATTTTTGCTAAACAATGTCGCACATTGGCGACAGGGTTATCGGATGTGTCTATTCTCTGCTGGGTTCCGGTGAGCACCAAAGACGAGTGGCTAAACGCTTTCTACAGCTTGCGCGCTTCCTCTTTCGCCCAAAGACGCCAAAAGGCCTTTCTCGGCAATAAAAAGAGCGTAAAAACTCTCGCGAAAAGCCCACTTTACCTCTCGTTTAATGCTACTACGCGCCCAAAATTAACAATTATTTTGCAAGAACTTTGCAATTTTTGCGCTCAAAGTTAGCTTCTCTTCCACAATTTAGCCAAACAACTGCTGAAAATCTGATTATACGCTCACGATAACGCACTCTAAATTGCCATTCTCGCCAACTTCGCCGCTAAAAATGCAGGATCAAAGCCCTGCAACCAACCAGCCTCGACACACAGTCCATCGGCATCGCAGCATAATAAATGCGCCGTTCGCAGCAATCAGGCTTACGAACGGCGCACTTGGCTTTAATGGGCGAAAAAGAGTGTCGCAATGCGATTTTTAGTGCTTAGAGCAATCGCTTTCAGCCTTCATGTTGGCCTCTACTTGGCGCGTTTTGAGCAGCAAGACGCCTTTCTTGCCGCGTTCGCCGTATTTTGCAGTCGCGTCCTCCCCTTGTAGAAGTTGCACGGAAGCGATATCCGAACTTTTTATCGCAGCTAAAGCGGCGTCATCCGTGATTTCATTGCCGTCAACCACGATGATGAAATCTGTTTTCTCACGCAATTCTTGCAAATTCTTAACACGAAAATCCAAACGTGAGATCCAGCCTTTTTCAGCCGAAAGTTTTACGCCCGATTGTTGCGAACAATTTTCCGAAGAATGACACTCTCCCTGCGCAGCTTCTTGTTTGCAGCAACTCTTTTGCGCTCCGCAAGCCTCAGAGTTTTGCCGGCTTCCGTTCAGATTCTCTTTGCAATCGCCACACTTTTGCTTTGCGTCGCCGCATTTCTGCTTGCAATCGCCACACTTTTGCTTTGCGTCGCCGCATTTCTCTTTGCAATCGCCGCACTTTTGCTTTGCGTCGCCGCATTTCTCTTTGCAATCGCCGCACTTTTGTTTAGCGTCGCCACATTTCTCTTTGCAATCGCCGCACTTTTGTTTAGCGTCGCCGCACTTTTGCTTGCAGTCGCCACACTTTTGTTTAGCGTCGCCGCACTTTTGCTTGCAGTCGCTGGATTTCTCTTTACAGCAGTCGCCGGCCTTATTTCCGCCACAGCTACCGGCTTCCTTTTTGCAAGTCGTCTGATTGGTCTGCTGCGAGCACGTTTTCGGCTCTTCGCAAGACGCAGAAGTCTTCCCCAGCGTCCTTTCACGGTTAATCATCTGTTGGCGCAAGTTGCCCTCCGTCAAGGTTTTTACCTGACCATTTGTTGCTTTATTAACCGTTACTTTACTTGTGCTATAAGCAGGTTCTGTTACGAAGCGTTCAGTTTGCTTCTCCACGCGTTCAGTTTTCGCTTTCTTTGCCGGACGGCGCTTTTTCGGGCGCTGTGCAGTAGCGCCTACGCAGACTGCAGCCAGCAATAAAAATGCTACATACTTCTTCATCGTAATTTAATCTTGTTTATCGTTATACATAATAAGAGATCGTACACTTTCATCCGGCATCGCATTGAGCAGAGCTGAAAGAAAGAAGCCGATTTGTTGCAAAAATAATACAAACCGCACAAACTACGGCCATAAAACCCGAATGTTTGCCATTAATAATTGTAAATACGAAAAACGAGGTCGCACTTTTCCGTCCCTTAAAGGCGACACTGCGCAAAAAAAGCAGGAAAGACAATCCGCACAATGGCAAGCTAAAAAAACAGGAATTTGTAATTTTGTAGTCAAATAGCTAAACTCTTACACGATGATGATGCACACGACCGACGCAAGGCGCCTTTTACAGCGCAAACTCGACTCTCTATTGCGCACAGGACAAATTCTGTTAGAAAGCTCTGCTGATACCAGCCGCATTATGCGCAATATGAAGCGCGCGGCGGCTTATTTGGGATTGCCGGAGAAGAATCTGCACATCCACATCGACTATAATATGTTGATGGTCAACATTCACAACACCGAACTCTCCTTCTCTAAATTTCAGCGCTGCGATAAGCACGGCATCAACTTCACGGCTATTTCCGCCGTTAGCAAACTGACGTATCGAGCGGCGAATGAAAACTACTCTTTGGCGCAATATGAAGCCGCGCTCGACGAGATTGCCAACCGCGAGCGCAACTATTCGCCACTCTTGACGGCCGTTGGAGCTGCCTTTGCCTGTGGCGGCTTCTGCATACAGTTTGGTTGTGATTGGGTCGCTTTTCTCTACGCCACGCTTGCTGCCTTTTTGGGTTTCCGCCTACGCTATCGGCTGATCGAATTTGGTATTAATATCTATATGGCTATTGCCTGTGCGGCCTTTGCCTCAACCGTTGTGGCTTGGCTGACCACGTATTTACCCGCAAGCTGGACTTCTACGCCCCTCCATCCCCTCTTAGCCTGCGCCTTATTCATTGTGCCGGGCGTCCCGCTCATAAATTTTGTCGACGATATGTTAGACAACAACATCCAGACCGGACTTGTGCGAGCGGCCAATACGATGATGATGATGATAGCTATGGCTTTCGGCATCCTTCTCGCCCTCAAATTCTGCCTATGGGCCTTCAATTTTCAACCCGATATTATGGGCATCTCGATGGTCCCCCACCACAACTATTGGGAATACGCCATCGCGGCCGCCATCTCCGGTATGGGTTTCTCGATGATCTTTAATATCCCGAAGCGCCTCCTATGGGTCGCAGCCGTGGGCGCAGCCATAGCCGTCTGCACCCGCAATCTGGTCAGTTTGCAGCCCGACGAATTATGCCAATTCAGCTTAGGCTGGGGCGGCGTATTGGGTTCGCTGGCCGCTTCCGTCTTAATCAGTTTGATTATGTTGCGTATGGCCCACCGCGTCCACGCTCCGATGCAGATTCTGGCTATCTGTAGCGTCATCCCGATGGTGCCCGGCGTGCTGATGTATCGCAGTCTCTACTCCTTCTTAATGATGACGCGCACGGAGACCCAATTGGTCGATATGATGTCGCTGGCCGGCATCAACGGCATCAACGCTTCGCTCATGATCTTCTGCATCGCCTTGGGCGTGGCCGTGCCTTCCGTCTTCGCCAAGCGATATATCGGCGCCAAGAAGCAGCAGCGCTTCTTCGAGACGCTGAAAGCACAGCGGCGCGAAGACAAATCCTTCGATTGGGAGCAATTTTAAGATCAACGCAAGCGGCCCGTCATACGGCGGCCGCCCAACTTTCAAATAGCGACACTGATGAACAAGACATTTAAGCGCATGGATCTCAGCCTCGTAGGCCGCGAAGATCCCTTTCAAGCCATCGGCCACGAATGGTTACTGATTACGGCCGGCACACCGACACATTATAATATGATGACGGCCAGTTGGGGGATGCTGGGCATCCTTTGGAACAAGCCCGTGGCTACGATTTTCATCCGTCCGGAGCGATATACGCACGACTTTGTCGAGGCTACAGACCGCTTGACGCTGAGTCTGCTCGGCGATCATCGCAAGGCCTATCAAATCTGTGGCTCAAATCGGGGCGGGATCTGGATAAGACGGCCGCTGCGGGCCTCCACCCGGCGACGCTACCCGATGATCTCGTCACTTTCGCTGAAGCCCGCTTGGTTTTGGTTTGTCGCAAACTCTACAAGTCGACTCTGCGCGCCGACGAATTTATAGACGCACAACCTTACGATCGTCATTACAGCCCCAAAGAAGGAAATTTGCACGACGTATATGTCTGCGAAATAGAAGCCGTCTACGCCCCCGAAGGCGACGCCTAAGCCTGGGGCGCAAAGGGCGCAATCATCGTCCCGCTCAAAGCATCTACGGAGGCTTTGGGCGGGATTTTTTTGGCGGAGATCAAGTATTTCTTCCACCTTTTTAGTCATTGCATAACCACAGCAGTCAACCGCTGACGTTTTTCATCACGAGAAAAAAGGTGTGCGATCGTGATAAAAAAGGCTTCACCTCACGAGAAAAAAGGTTTGCACTCACGAGCGTAAACAAAAGAAGCAGACAGGCGGCGGTTGCAAATTGGGGGCACGCCGATTAAAAAGAGGGCACACCGACAATGAAACAGGCCCTGCCACAGAGCGCCGATGAGCCTCGGCCGATTAAAACAAAAAAGCCTGCCTCCAAAGGGAGACAGGCGGCACTAAAACTATATTTTTACCTTGGCAAAGGTAATTGAGCCAAACTATTTATCGACCGAATTGATACGTTATCTCATAGAAGCACGGCCGAACCGAGCCTTTGGAGCGTTCATGTCCTTCTGTGCTGGGCACGATCAAACGCACTTTGGCTATTTCGCCCGTCGGCGTCGTTTGCCGGCCTAAACCGATAAACGGCAAGGGAAACAACCAGCCCGAGGGAACGGCAGCTCCGTAAAGGCTCTTCATCACGCCGCTATTAAAAAGTCCGCTATAGATGCCATAACTATTGGTCACGGTCATCACATCCGGCCTATCCTCGTTGGCTAAGACGTTGTTGCCCGACTGCAAACTGTCGGTAGCCAAATTGTATTCAAGGTAACGGCAAACGACAGGGGCGCTTTTGCCCGACGCAATCTTACCGGGTTGGCCCTTGCGCAGAATCTGCATATAGACGCCCGATCCGGCAAAGAGTACGTACTCGTTTGGGCTACGTTGGTCGTAGAATCTTGCTTATAAAACTGCTCTTCGGAGATGACTTTGATGTTTCCTGGCACATCAAGCAGGTATAACCCCGACTCAGCGTCGACGACCTTCGCGCCTTTCTTGAGGAAGTTTTGCACCTGTCGACGCTCCCGCTTACGCTTATCGGCATAGGAAGTATCGTCATTGCTGCAAGCCTGAAAAAGGCAGACGCCGGCAAGCAGAAGCGGCAACACGAGCGCTACACGCTGCCACACATTGCGGCATAAACGGATGCGAAAGGATGTATTTTGCATTGTAATCATTCTTATTTTGGGCAAAAATAAGCAATAACACGCACGTGGGCCGCATTTTTTCAAAAGGAATTGCGGCATAAAGCCGAAAAAACGCTAAAATTGCAAACCGGTTTGGCAGGTTATCGGGTCATTGGCGCGCCACTTTCCATCGGCAGCCTTTGAATAGCAATCCGCGTGCGCCCTTGCTCAACGAATTGGGCGCCGGCGAGGCACTTAGGCGCGCAAAGATGCACCATCAACGGGCCACAACGCGCACGAAACGGGCGAAAAAAGGGAAAGAAGCATAGGGTTTTGCGTAAAATGCGCCCAAATTATTTGCAGAATTAAAATAAACTCCTACCTTTGCAAGCGCAAACGAAAGGGTACCTTGACCGAGTGGCTAGGTAGCGGTCTGCAAAACCGTGTACAGCAGTTCGAATCTGCTAGGTACCTCTACAAAGCGGAGCACTTCTGGCGAAGTGCTCCGCTTTTTAGTTTTATTCCATATCTCAAGGGCCGCGCGCCGCATCAGAAGGGCAAGCCAACGGCAAAATGGAGGACGAAATCGCGAGAAAATTTGGGGTGAATCAGCGGATAGTGACCGCGACCTGAAGGATAAGCGGGATCAACGGCCTTCATGCCGCCATCTAAACGCAAGATAAAATAATCAAGATTGAGGCGGAGGCCCAAACCATAGGCCACGGCCAACTGCTTATAGAAAGAACGCAGGTGGAATCGGCTTCCTGAAAGATTTTCATAGCGTCGCGTGTTCCACACATTGCCGGCATCTATGAAAAAAGCGCCATTGAATTTCCAGAAAAGCGCCGTGCGCCATTCAAAACTCAAATCGAGCTTCATATTTCCCGTTTGGTTGATGAAATCTACTTTGCCGTCCTTCTCCACATAATTGCCCGGGCCGAGCGAACGCACGTTCCAGCCGCGCACGCTGTTGGCCCCACCGGCAAAATAACGCTTCTCGTAGGGGATTACGGCAGAGTTTCCATAGGGAATAGCCAAACCAAAAGCGGCGTGAAACGCGAAGGTGTTGCGGCTATTTATACGCAAACTGCGCACAAAATCGACATCGACCTTTACATATTGGGAATAGGCAATATCAAATAGCTTGTGTTGGCCCGCTTCATTCTTACTTGCTCTGACGATTTTGGATATTCCGTGCAGCAGATTGCCGGCTGCTTCGACGCCAAACTTCACTTGCCAGCCCTTTGTCAGTTGGCCGGTAAGCGGAGAGAATGTTACGCTGCCTCGTTCCTTGTCTTGCTGGGAATTATATATGAAACTGTAACCCGTATTCATAATAAAGAGATCCGCATAACTGGCTCGCAAAATCGAATATCGAGGGTCAGCGTTGTTAAGATAGTCGCGCCTAAACGTGTTGGAAATCCAGGGCATAAAGACATAGTTGAGGCTGATCATATCAAAACGATGCTGAAAGCCGGGATGGGCGTGATAACTCCAGCGATAGGCCCAGTTGCCCGTGACTACACGCCGATGAAACTCCGGCCTGTTTTGCGAATTGTACATAAAGCTGAGGTCGCTCGTTGCCTTTAAGCGCTGGCGCGCAGATTGGCGCACAAAAGGCAGGCGAAAAGTGGGAAAACGGAGCGAAGCCTCGCCGCTAAACTCTAAGTAGTTTTCGTTGCCGTAGCCTTCCAAGCCCCTGATGGCTTCATAAGCCATTCTTCCCTTCAAAAGCAGGCGCTCTGCGCCCTTAAATAAGTTACGATTCGTAAAGGAAAGGGCCAAAGCAGCGCCCAAATCGCCGCTGGTATTCGTCCCTTCAAGCTCGAGACTGACTGCATTGGGCTTGTTGCGCACAATCGTAACGTCGGCATCGAGCAAAGCAGAATCGCCGGGCGGCTCGTTAAACTTTATCGTCGTATAGCGCACTGCCGACAAACCATTCATTGCCGAATAGCTGTCTTGAACGTCTTCTTCGCGGAACAAACTATCGGGCCGGATTAACAGATGATTTTTGTAGAGATGTTTACGAAAGGCCAACTTGTCCGCACCCAGGCTCGGCGAATCCCATATTTTGATCGTACGAAACGGTAAGGCTGATAAGCCCGCACCGAATCGATGCCGGGCGGGCGGGAAAAGACGAAAGTCAGCGCCACACGGTCACTGCCGGCAACGGTATCGGCGTCGTAACCGACAAAGTCGCGGTTGATGCGATAGTAACCTTGGTTCTGCAGGGCTGTGATCACACGATTGCGCTCTTCATTCAGCACCGAAACGTCCAAAGGCATACCCACGTGGAGCAAACTTTTAGTGCGCAAAGCCGATACAGCGCGCTCCAAACGCGGATCATCGAAGCGATAGGCCAAAGAATCGACAACGTAGCGCACACCCGGTCGCAATTTATACGTAAGTCGGACGCGCCGCCGACGCTTTTGTGTGAGCGTATCCACCGCTGCGTGCAGATAGCCTCGCGATTGGAGAGCAGCGAGCAGCGCAGCGCGCGAAGCAGCAGTCGACGCCGTATCATAAACGACGGGCGCTTCGCCGAGGCGGCGAAAGAAACGGCCGCGGCGCTTTGTCGTATCGGCCGGCGAGAGGCAATAAATGCCGAGCGGCACTTTAACCAGATTAAACCAGCGCGCATTTGGCTGCTGACGCACATATTTAATATAGTCGGCAGTTTTGACTTGCTTAGTTGCAGATACCACTTTGACGTCGCTCAGCATCGCTTCATCGCTCGCCAAATAGCGTGTAGGCGAGCACGATTGCAGCAAAAAAAGCAGCAAAGTAAGTCCTGCGAAGAGCAGGGATAGAGAAACGTGACGGTTCAAAGGCTTCAATTTTGAAGCAAATATACTACTTCATTAGCTTCTGTCTTTGTAATTTTGCCGAAAAATCCATAAGATGCTGACAAGAGCTGAAATAAAATGGCTGCACGGCCTGACGCGCAAGCGGCAGCGCGATGCTGAAGGCCTCTTCATCGCAGAAGGGCCGAAGGTGGTCGGAGATCTGCTGGCCTTGCTCCCTTGCCGACTGCTCTTAGCAACGGCTGATTTTCTACAAAGCAGGGCGCAATGGTCCGCCGCAGAGGTGCGCAAGCTGTCGGCGTCAGAACTGGCGCGCGTTTCGCTCTTGCAGGCGCCGCAGCAGGTCGTTGCCGTCTTTGAAAAGCCCACGCCGGCGCCTTGGCAACCCACAGACGAACTGGCTTGGCTTTAGATGGCGTGCAAGATCCAGGTAATGTGGGGACGATTATCCGATTAGCCGACTGGTTCGGCATACATAATATATTGTGTAGCCCAACGACGGCCGACGCCTTCGCGCCAAAGGTGGTGCAAGCTACGATGGGCGCACTCGGCCGCGTCAATCTCCACTACGTAGATCTCTGCGAAGCGCTCGCCAAGTTGCCTGTGGAGACACCGATTTACGGAACGTTTCTCAACGGATCTAACATTTACGAGCAAACATTGGATACGAAAGGCCTCATCATAATGGGCAACGAAGGCCAAGGCATATCGCCCGCCGTCGAGCGTTTCGTTTCAAAGCGTTTGTTCATACCTCGCTTCCCCCTTGACGCAACGGGCAGCGAGAGCCTCAACGTTGCGATGGCCACAGCCATCATTTGCGCCGAATTCAGACGAAGAAATTACTAAACAATGAACCTACTCCTCCTCATTAACATAAGCTTGTTGGCAACGATGCTGCTCTGCCTGCTCGCCCTTTGGCGCTTTCGCTGGCGCGATTATTCTCTGCCGGCGCGTTGGGCTGAAACTACCGAATCGACGGAGCAGCCTGCGATCTCGATTATCATTCCGGCGCTCGACCAGGGCGACTATCTGGCCGAGTATCTGCCGATTTTCTTGCAGCAGAACTATCCTTCGTTTGAAATTATCGTAGTCGACGAGGCCTCGACCGACAATACGCCTGATGTGCTCAAGCGCTTATCGGCCGAGGATAAGCGGCTGCGCTACTTGTCCGTACCGCGCTCTACGCGCCACATAGAATTGACCAAACTGGCTCTGACGTTGGGCGTACGATCCGCGCGTTTTCCTTGGGTGGTCTTTACGCGGGCCGACTGCCAACCGGCTTCGCCCGACTGGCTCTCTCGACTGGCGGAGCAGTTTGCACCCGGCGTAGAGATGGTCGGAGGCTATGCCAACTATCTCAACGATGAGACGCGCCAAGCACGCCGCCCGATCTTCGAACGTCTGCGTTTGCAGTTGCGTTTGGCGCGAGCTGCTCGGAGTGGACGCCCCGTTTATGCCGACCCCTGCAACCTGGCCGTCAAGAAAGCCTTTTTTATGGCACAGGAGGGCTTTGCCAATAGTCTGCTACTGCCCTTTGGGGAGGAAGAATTGTTTGTGGATGCCTATGCTACGCCTGAAAATTTCCGCCTGACTTGGCATCCTGACGCCACGATTTGCCAGCAACTACCCGCTCGCCGCCTGCTTTCCGACGAGCGGATCTATACGGCGGAGATCGCCAACCGCAGTAGTCGCCGCCGCCGACTGTATGCTGCGCGCGAAGCGTGGGCTTCCTGCTTTTTCTTTCTGTTTTTCCTGCTGACGCTGACTTATATCGGTGAGCGTACATTTTATATTTTACAACAATCAGTTTACTTTATCCAAGATTTGGCCACAGATCTGCCCTTCTTGCTCCTGCTCATCACGGCCATCATCCTACCGATCCGCTTGATGCGCAAGGCTACGCGGACTCTGGGTGAGCGCCGCTTTGGCGGGATGCTGATTGCCTACGCTTGGCTGCAACCTTTGCGCAACCGGCTCACGTATCTGCGCCGCCTCCACCGCAGCGACAGTTTTGTTCGCCCCTCTTTATAATTGCTCACTTTTGACTGACGGCCGACAAACGGCCGATACCGCTGATAGCGTCCGGCCTTTGCCTGCTACCGGCAGTTATTGGCGCGTAAAGGATCGACTTTGACCGCCACGCAAAAGCACAAACTATGGCGACAAGTCAAAGTTTGATACATTTAGTCCACTACTTTCCCCTCTCCTCCTCTTCTTACTACACCCAACGCCTTAAATGGCGACGCTTGAAACGCAAAAACGACCGCAAGAAGGCGGCTTTCGTTTTCGTTTGGTGCCGGCAAACGATAGTTTGGCCCCACCAAACCATAGTTTGTTCCCGGCAAACGATAGTTTGGCGGCAGCAAACAATAAACAAACAAAAGAGAACAATATAAAAATCAGCGCAGAAGCACGCACAAAGGAGACCTGCCCACCGTCCGTCGCGCCGAGCGTCCCGCCTTACTTCTCCTTCGCAAGCACAAGGCAAAGAAAATCTATAACAGCCCATACAAAGACGGCGAATAATCGAGGACTTACCCCGAGAAACGACTGCTCGCTCTGCCAAAAGGCCGCTTCAGCACCAAGGCATCAAACGAAATAAGCGGAAAAGGAAGCCTTGAACAGAAAAAAAGTGCACAAAGTATTTGGCAAACCAAAAAATCATTCTACCTTTGCACTCGCTTAACGGCAATTAGGTAGATCCGCTAGCTCAGCTGGTAGAGCACAACACTTTTAATGTTGGGGTCTTGGGTTCGAGCCCCAAGCGGATCACACCAAGAAAAAGAGGCTTATCGCAGGATAAGCCTCTTTTTCGTTGATAGACCTATATTCGCCTCCACTTGATCAGTGCGGCGTCAGTTTATCACTGTCGGCCGACTCGCAAAGCAGACGAAACACTACGACCAAGTCGAAACTTTTCAAATACGATTGCGCCGCCCAAACGTATGGCCCTATCCGAAACGAACAGGAACAAGTTTGGGCGGCGCAATCGAAAAATGCAACTGCTTTAAGCGTAGGCATTCTTAAGCGGAAATCATATGCACGTCTGTCGTATCAAGACTAACTTACGCCTCGATACAGCCTTTTATTTTACTAAGGTAGCGCGAACGATGCGCAAGCCTATCATAGGCAAACAAGCAACAGATTTACGTAAACGAAAAAAAGAAAGCCTCTCCGAAGAGAGGCCATGGGAATAAAATCCTTCGGCATATAGCCTTATTGTGATATGATGTAGAATATCCTTCTTCTGAGGCAAATTTAAGAATTTCATTTGTACATGCCAAATTTTTGGTCTATTTTTACAGAAAATTTACAAACCTACCTTATGAAAACCCGAATATTAGGCCTAGATACCGGTACCAACAGCTTAGGTTGGGCAGTTGTAGATCGCGATGAAAACAACCAATATACGCCCATCTGCCGCGGAGATTTAATCTTCACGGAAGGCGTGAAGCAAGAAAAAGGCATCGAATTTTCTTTGGCTGCCGAAAGAACTTCTTATCGCGCTTCGCGGCGCCATTACTTCCGCCGGCGTCTGCGCAAAGTCGAAGTGCTGAAAGTTTTGGTGAAGCATAAGTTGTGCCCGCCGCTTTCTGATGAAGCGCTCAACCGTTGGCATACGAAAAAAGAATATCCGCTTGATGAGGACTTCATACTCTGGCAGCGCACGAACGAAGCTGACAATAAGAATCCTTATCACGACCGTCACATTTGCTTGCACCGCAAGTTGAACTTGAAAGATTCTCAGACGGATCGCTATACGCTGGGACGCGCACTCTATCACTTGACGCAGCGCCGCGGCTTCTTGAGCAACCGACTTGACCAAAACGAGGAGGCGGAAGAGACGGGCAAAGTAAAATCTGCGATCTCTGAATTGAGCAAAGAGATGAAGGAGGCGGGATGTGAGTTCTTGGGCGATTACTTTTACCTACTCTATCGCACGGAAGGCAACCGTGTGCGCATCCGTTCCCGCTATACGGACCGGGAAAAGCATTATTTGCAAGAGTTTAAGGAGATCTGCCACGTACAAGAATTGGACGAGGATCTGGCAAAAGCGCTGGAGAAGACGATTTTCTTTCAGCGCCCACTAAAATCCCAGCGCCAAGGCGTAGGCAAATGCACGATGGAGAAAGGCCATTCGCGCTGCGCCGTCTCGCATCCTTTATATGAGGAATATCGACTGCTCTGTTATCTCAACAATATCCGAATCAAAACGCCATTCGATGATCGTTTGCGTCCATTAAACGCGGAAGAGCGAGAGAAAATCACTCCCCTCTTCTACCAAAAAAGCAACTTCGACTTCAAAAAGATTGCTAAAAAACTCGCAGGAAAAACGCCTTTTGGCTGGATAAGAGATGAGGAGGATTGGCCCTACCAATTTAATTATCGCATGACGCAAGAGGCGCCGGCTTGTCCCACAACTGCACAACTAATAAAGGTCTTTGGCGAAGATTGGAAAACAGCTATGGCCGAAACTTACACGATGAGCGCCAAGCAGGACGGGACGCTAAAGACGGAAGATGAGATTTGCACGGACATTTGGAACGTACTCTATTCTTTTTCTTCAAAAGAAAAGCTGAAGGAGTTCGGATTGGAGAAGTTGCAACTCAATGAGGCGCAAGCAGAAGCTTTCTCTGCTATTCGCCTGACACGCGACTTTGCCTCGCTAAGTTTGAAGGCGATACGCAAGATTCTTGTTTTCTTACGCAGAGGCGACGACTACTCGAAGGCTATCTTTTTGGCAAACATCCCAACAATTGTCGGTGAAGAAATATGGAACGACATTGAGCGACGCTCTCGCTTGCTATATAAAGTCGATCTTGCCCTTCGGCCGCAAGAAGAGCGCGATGCAGAAGAGCATTGCACAATCGCAGAGCGCATCAAAGCGGCTGTAGCGGCAGAAGTGCCTGATGCGCCGATCGATTTGCTGTATCACCCCTCAATGATTGAGGCCTATCCGGACGCCAAACGAAACGAGCGCTTCGATTGCTACCAACTGGGCTCTCCGAAGATGAACGCTGTACGCAATCCGATGGCTATGCGCTCACTGCATATGGTGCGCAAAGTAATCAACCACTTGCTGCGCAAGCATATCATTGATGAGAAGACCGAAATACACATTGAATATGCTCGCGAACTGAACGATGCCAACAAGCGCCAAGCCATTGCTGATTGGCAACGCGAGCTAAGCAAACGGCACACAGCATATGCGCAAAACATTAGGCAACTCTATAAAGCTGAAACCGGCTTAGAGATTGAGCCGACGAAGGCAGACATCTTAAAATATCAACTCTGGGAAGAGCAGCAACACGTCTGCTTGTACACAGGTAAGAAGATTGGCATTGCAGACTTCTTGGGCGCGAACCCGAAGTTTGACATCGAGCACACAATCCCGCGCAGCCGAGGCGGCGATAGTACACAGGAGAACTTAACGCTTTGCGAGAGTAAGTTCAACCGCGACACCAAACGCGACAAGTTGCCCACAGAATTAGCCAACTATGAAGAAATCTTAGCGCGCATCGAGCATTGGAAGAAGCAGTGCTACGCGCTGAAGCTAAAACGAGACGGCATCCGCACGCATTCGGGCCTGGAGAAGAGTATAAAGGATTCTAAGATTCGAAGACGCCATCTTGTGGGCTTAGAATACGGCTACTTGAAGGGGAAATATGATCGGTTTACGATGAAAGAAGTTCCTGAGGGCTTCAGTCGGCGTCAAGGTGCGGGCATCGGCTTGATTTCAAAATATGCCGGCCTCTTCTTGAAGTCGCTCTTTAAGGACCCGAAAAACCCAAATCGCTCCAACGTCTATGTCGTCAAAGGCGCTATTACGGCTGAGTTTCGCAAACTATGGGGCTTGCAGCAAGTTGATGAGGCGAAATCGCGTGAGAATCATACGCACCACTGCATTGATGCTTACACCATCGCTTGCATTGGGCCGTGCGAATACGCTGCCTTAGCTGCATATTATCGAAGCGATGAGGAGTTCAAGTATGGGAGGCGCCGTGAAAAACCGCAGTTTGAGAAACCTTGGCCCACGTTTACGGAAGACTTGCTGAAACTGCAAGAGGAGTTGCTCATCGTGCATCAAACTACTGACAAACTGGGCAAGCGAGATCGGCGAAAAGTAAACACCGCGCGGGAAGTTCCTCACAGGCGGCGACTCTGCACGCGGCAGGCTGCATCAAGAAACGTATTACGGTGCCATCAACTACGATGGCAACATTAAATATGTCGTAAGAAAGCCGCTGGATAGTTTAACTGAAAAGGACTTGGATAAAATTGTCGATGAAACGGTTAAGGGCATCGTCAAGGGCGCAGTTGAGGCCAAAGGCAGTTTGAAGGAAGCCCTTGCCGACGGTATATATATGAATAAGGAGAAGGGGATCTTGATTAAGCGGGTGAGGATGTTTACCGGGATCGCCAATCCTCTGGCCCTACACCCACTCCGTGACCAATCTCAGAAAGAATACAAACGTCAGATGTACGTAACCAACGATAGTAACTACATAATGGCCATTTATGAGGGGCAGACAAAAGGCAAAGTCAAACGTGACTTTGAATTGGTCAACAATATTGAGGCCGCAGAATTTTTCCAGAAAGGAGACAATCGGGCACAAGGACTGTCCATTGTACCAGAAAAGAGCACCAAAGACTTACCCTTAAAGCACACCTTGAAAATAGGAACGTTGATATTGCTCTATGAGATATCCCCAAGCGAGATAGACTTTTCCGATCCTAAAGATGTGACCAAACGACTGTACAAGGTAATTGGGTTATCAACATTGCGCGTAAGCAAATATGCTTATGGCTCCATATCCTTACGTTATCACCAAGAAGCCCGCCCAACAGGAGAGTTAAAGTTTAAGAGTGGAGCGTTTAAAAATGGAGAGGCCTTACGGCCGGCTGTAGCAATGTTGCACACCCAATTAAACGCTTTGGTAGAAGGGCAAGATTTCGATTTGGATATCACTGGTGAAATCATTTTAAAGCGTCCTTAGAATTATGCTCAAGCGCAGCCTTGTCTTTATGCATCCGGCCACTTTGTCTTTACGAAATGGGCAAATGGTTATCATCAGAAAAGAACTTCCTGATGATAACCTTACCGTGCCCATTGAAGACATTGGTTTGGTGATGATCAACCACGCGATGGTAAGCTTAACCATCCCCCTTCTAAATGCTTTAACAGAGCAAACGTAGCGGTCATCTTCTGCAATGAGAAAGGCATGCCTGCTTCGATGCTCTACAATTTGCAGGGCAACACGACGCAGGGAGAGACTTTACGCAACCAACTCGAAGCCGGCGAGGTACTCAAAAAGACGCTTTGGAAGCAGATCATCGAAGCTAAAATAAAGAATCAGGCTGCACTTTTAAACAAGATGGGCAGGGAGGGTAGCATCTTAAAGCCCCTTTATACGAATGTAAAAAGTGGAGACAGCGATAATCGGGAAGGCATCGCAGCCAGATTGTATTGGACCGCCTTGTTTGGCCGCGATTTCATCCGCGATCGGAACATACCGGGAACAAATGCCCTCTTAAACTATGGCTACTCGATCTTACGGGCAGCCGTTACGCGGGCCTTGGTCTCCTCCGGTTTGTTTCCGGCATTGGGCATCTTTCATCATCATCGCAGCAATGCCTTCCCATTGTCTGACGATTTGATGGAACCTTTCCGACCTTTTGTAGACGAGATTGTGTTTGAACTAACGGCCCAAGGCGAGGCGGAACTAAACACAGCGACCAAAAGCCGCCTGATCCGTGTGCTATACGTCGACACTTACTTTTCCAAAGTAACACGCCCCCTATCCGTGGGCTTAAGTATGACGATGGCTTCCTTAGCCAAGTGCTATGCCAAGGAGCAAAAGAAGTTGGTCGTCCCGTTATTAAAATGAGTGAAGTCAGATTAAACGCTTATCATATTATGTGGCTCTTTGTGATGTTCGACTTGCCTACGATGACCAAGAAAGATCGCAAAGCCTCGGCCCTTTTTCGGAAACAACTTGAAAAAGATGGCTTCTCGATGCACCAATTCAGCGTCTATATCCGCCATTGTGCCTCTAAAGAAAGTGCCGATGTACACATAAAGCGCGTAAGGTCCAACTTACCGGCAAAAGGATCTGTCAGCATTCTCTCCATTACCGACAAGCAATACGCCGGCATCATCAACTTTTGGGGTGCAGAAAGTAAAAAGCTACCGGCTACACCCCTGCAGTTAGAACTATTTTAGTACTTTTGCCCATAGAAAGTTACGCATCAACACCATTTCCTATACACTAAAGAGTCCCTCAAGGGCTTCCATCTCAATGGATTATCTCATATAGGTTGTGGTTTGATGTAGAAGTAAGATATAACACAACCATGCGTCTCTTTACGTGACATGTAGCGGGGTTGTGGTTTGATGTAGAAGTAAGATATAACACAACCCCTTCTGTGTGATAACCTGTCAGACTTGAGTTGTGGTTTGATGTAGAAGTAAGATATAACACAACTATTCGGCTGAAACAAAATCAAAGTCAAAGGTTGTGGTTTGATGTAGAAGTAAGATATAACACAACTGTCTGTGCAGCTACCTCTCCACTCATAGTGTTGTGGTTTGATGTAGAAGTAAGATATAACACAACAATACGCTCTTTTTGAGAGACGTGTGCCTGGTTGTGGTTTGATGTAGAAGTAAGATATAACACAACTAAGAAGCAATAAACGTCTCATAACTCGCGGTTGTGGTTTGATGTAGAAGTAAGATATAACACAACCATCAAGGCACGCGTGTGTGCCGCCCGCAGTTGTGGTTTGATGTAGAAGTAAGATATAACACAACTCTAGCTGGCGAACCCGTATACGGTACTGTGTTGTGGTTTGATGTAGAAGTAAGATATAACACAACGCGCTTTGAGGAGGGCTGTTTGAGCTACGAGTTGTGGTTTGATGTAGAAGTAAGATATAACACAACCCTTTCAGCCTCCGCAACGCCCTAAAGTAGCGTTGTGGTTTGATGTAGAAGTAAGATATAACACAACTGCCAGACTTTACTTTCGAAATGGATACGGGTTGTGGTTTGATGTAGAAGTAAGATATAACACAACCTCGCCGAGATTAGCAAAAATCAGGAAAAATAGTTGTGGTTTGATGTAGAAGTAAGATATAACACAACCTCGCCGAGGTTTGCGAAGTCTGGAAAAGTAGTTGTGGTTTGATGTAGAAGTAAGATATAACACAACCCTTGGCGTGCATATTGGCAGATCATAAAGGTTGTGGTTTGATGTAGAAGTAAGATATAACACAACCATTTACTCTGCCATTGTTGAGGCGGATGAGTTGTGGTTTGATGTAGAAGTAAGATATAACACAACAGGTAGATTAAATTCATTCTGCCTATTCCAGTTGTGGTTTTGATGTAGAAGTAAGATATAACACAACTGCATGGAAAAAAAGGATTATTTCACGTCTGGTTGTGGTTTGATGTAGAAGTAAGATATAACACAACAAATTTGGTCTCATGATACCTCCTAAGAGGTGTTGTGGTTTGATGTAGAAGTAAGATATAACACAACATCACTACGTTTAGAATTGAGAAGTATTTCGTTGTGGTTTGATGTAGAAGTAAGATATAACACAACTAAATCACTGAAATTCAAGGGAAAAAGACTGGTTGTGGTTTGATGTAGAAGTAAGATATAACACAACATTTACTCGACCGTTATTTAGCCGAAGGAGTTGTGGTTTGATGTAGAAGTAAGATATAACACAACTATTGAGGCAGATACTGAGTTGAAGAAGCAGTTGTGGTTTGATGTAGAAGTAAGATATAACACAACCGTCTGGAACAATTGACATGAGGCCGATGATGTTGTGGTTTGATGTAGAAGTAAGATATAACACAACGATCGCCAAAAAGAATTTGAGTAAGGTACCCGTTGTGGTTTGATGTAGAAGTAAGATATAACACAACCCTAGATTGAACGTGACTTGTTCGCCTTTCGTTGTGGTTTGATGTAGAAGTAAGATATAACACAACTTCGCCTAAGTTCGCGAAATCAGGGAAGTAGTTGTGGTTTGATGTAGAAGTAAGATATAACACAACTACCGAGGATCTCATCCAACTTCTTCTGAGGTTGTGGTTTGATGTAGAAGTAAGATATAACACAACTTCACCGAGATTCGCGAAGTCAGGGAAATAGTTGTGGTTTGATGTAGAAGTAAGATATAACACAACATATAGCGCGATCCTCCGCGGGCAGTCTTCGTTGTGGTTTGATGTAGAAGTAAGATATAACACAACTAACGCTCGATAATTGAGCACTCATAGTGGGTTGTGGTTTGATGTAGAAGTAAGATATAACACAACGTTAAGGCGATCCTTAAGGAATGCCTTGTAGTTGTGGTTTGATGTAGAAGTAAGATATAACACAACTGCCAAACTTTCTTTTCGAAATAGATACGGGTTGTGGTTTGATGTAGAAGTAAGATATAACACAACTAAAGGTCAAAGATGGTGTTGCTATTTGTGGTTGTGGTTTGATGTAGAAGTAAGATATAACACAACGTCCACACAGCTGATGAACTACTACAAGATGTTGTGGTTTGATGTAGAAGTAAGATATAACACAACGCCAATACGCGCGCCAAGGCAATTGCGACAGTTGTGGTTTGATGTAGAAGTAAGATATAATACAACAGCACGTTGTAAACGTGCATCGGAAGAAAGTTGTGGTTTGATGTAGAAGTAAGATATAACACAACGTCCATTTTTTTCGATCATAACTACACTTGGTTGTGGTTTGATGTAGAAGTAAGATATAACACAACCTTTTAGCCTTTGAAAGGTCTGCAATACCGTGTTGTGGTTTGATGTAGAAGTAAGATATAACACAACAGGCAAATTGTATTCGTTCTGTTTGTTCCAGTTGTGGTTTGATGTAGAAGTAAGATATAACACAACCATTAACTCTACCGTTGTTTAATCGAATGAGTTGTGGTTTGATGTAGAAGTAAGATATAACACAACTTGATATAACAATAGAAGTGTTCGATAGGGTTGTGGTTTGATGTAGAAGTAAGATATAACACAACTGATCAACGTCAAGAAATCGCGTTTGCGTAGTTGTGGTTTGATGTAGAAGTAAGATATAACACAACCAACGATACAATCACAACAATTGTGCATAGGTTGTGGTTTGATGTAGAAGTAGATATAACACAACCTCTGATTCGCTTTCAGAGATCATTACAGGTTGTGGTTTGATGTAGAAGTAAGATATAACACAACAGCAAGCAGCTGCTTTTGCACCTTGCGCCACGTTGTGGTTTGATGTAGAAGTAAGATATAACACAACCGAGAAATTCAAACTCCTCCTCTTTCGTGGTTGTGGTTTGATGTAGAAGTAAGATATAACACAACAAAACAAGATGTCAGCGCGTATGGGTGACAGTTGTGGTTTGATGTAGAAGTAAGATATAACACAACGAGATTACGAATGCGCTCTATGAGAATCTGTTGTGGTTTGATGTAGAAGTAAGATATAACACAACAGCCTTTAAAAGCGCAGTTTGAGCAACGAGTTGTGGTTTGATGTAGAAGTAAGATATAACACAACATTTCGTCTGCATTCAAGCCTGGAATACTTGTTGTGGTTTGATGTAGAAGTAAGATATAACACAACGCAATTTCGTAGATTACAAAACTCTTTCTGGTTGTGGTTCGATGTAGAAGTAAGATATAACACAACGGCAAGGCGATAGGCCATTGCACGAGCCAGTTGTGGTTTGATGTAGAAGAAAGATATAACACAACAAAAAAAATCATTCTACCTTTACACTCGCTTAACGGCAATTAGGTAGATCCGCTAGCTCAGCTGGTAGAGCACAACACTTTTAATGTTGGGGTCTTGGGTTCGAGCCCCAAGCGGATCACACTAAGAAAAGAGGCTTATCCTGTGATAAGCCTCTTTTTCGTTTATGCTCTCATCTTCATCACCATAATCACGCCTAGCTGAGACGTAAAGAAAGTCTTTTGAAAAAACAAGTGACATTCAATTAGGAACTTCAAAATAGGAGAATGTATTTGTTTTTAATACTCAACCCCCTCGTTGTATTATTTTACATAAGTGTATCGCACAAGTAGTGTGATTATAAAATAATTTTATCTACCTTTGTTGGGGAATCAAACCATTACTTTTGCACAATGAAAAAAACACTTTATCTAATGCTTGCCCTCACGACACAATCGGTCTTTGCGCAGCTACAATCTGTAAAGGTTCCTTTTGATGTCTTCACGTCAGTAGTAGCAAAACAAGCAGAAACTTTGGCTCTACAGCTTCTTCGTCTGTTCTTTCGTCAGCTGTTTGCCCTGAACAAACAAAATCGTTCACTGCGGCAACGGGCCTTCGTACATCTGTCAGTCGTCCTGACAGCAAATTGGTTTACACCTTCTCTTATAACCACAAGGGAGAGGCATCGGGAGAAGTCCCTCGTTTGTCAGTAAAACAACTTGAAGGTACTCAGGACGAATCAATCAGAGAAGTTGCGATAGAACAAGCCGGAACATTGGGCCAGTTCCTTCCTTCAACAGAAAGACTTGAAATCAGAAAATTAAAAGTAAGCGGAACTATTAATGGCGACGACGTGCTGGTACTTAGGGAAATGGCAGGACGAAACAGCGACGACGAAGAAACGGAAGGAAAACTTGAAGAACTTGACCTGAGCGATGTTGCACTTGCCGATGGCGGAAGTCCATATTACTCTACCACAAGGGGCAATTATTACACAGCGACCTCTTATGATGTCGATGAAAATGAGGAAAACTTTTATTGCACCGACTTGTCATACGCTTTTTGCAATACACATCTTAAAAAGGTACTATGGCCCAACACAATGTGGGAGGTCGGAGATGCAGCACTAAATCGCTGCTACGAATTGGAGTCGTTTACTCTTGGAAGTGAAACGAATGAAATCAAGAGCGGTGCATTTGAATATTGCACTGCCCTCTCAAATATTGAGCTCACCCCAAAAATTCTTTATATCGACGCGCGCGCCTTCGCCAATAGCGGTTTGACAGAAATTTCTATACCAAAAGAAATTGAGACGATTGCCAATCAGGCATTTTACAAATGCGAAGCATTGAAGAAAATAGATTTTAGCGATGGAGTAAAAGAAATCAAAGAAGCTGCTTTCAGCTATTGTTCAGCTCTTGAGGAGATACACTTATCTAAAGTACTGACAAAAATAGGCAAAGAAGCATTCTATGCTTGCTCATCGCTGACGGAAATCACACTTCCCAAAAAGTTAATCAATATAGGTGAGGATGCTTTTGGAGCCTGTAAAGCCCTAAAAGAAATTAAGGTCGAAGCAGGAAACACTGCATTTACATCAATTGATGGTGTATTGTTTAATAAAGAAAAGACCACACTGCTAACATTCCCTTTTGCAAACACAGCCAACTATCAAGTACCTGTGGGCACAACAAAAATAGCGCCATCGGCTTTTAGCGAATGCAACAAGCTTGCATCAATACAATTCCCTAACACGCTCATCGAGATAGGCAGCGAGGCTTTCTACAAATGCTTGAAACTCGAGAACATTACATTGCCCAATAGTATCACCGCTGTGGGTGAGGGGGCCTTCTATGGATGCGAAGGACTATTGCTGGTGGAGTTGAGTAAGAGTATGACCATTATTCCCGACAATTTATTGAGTAAGTGTACGAAACTGCAGAAAATTATAATTCCTGAAGGCATCAACAAAATTGCATATCAAGCATTTAGCAACTGCTCATCGCTTACTCAGGTTGAGATTCCTTCCTCTGTCAATAGCATTGAGGGCGCATCTTTTAAAGCATGTGAGTCTCTTAACGAGATCTATTGTTACATTAAAGAGCCGCTCACTATCGAAGAAGATGTGTTTAAAGGAGTGAATGTTGGAACTTGCAACCTATACGTTACAGCTGAGAGTATAGAACAATACAAAAACAGCGAAGTATGGAAGGATTTCCTAGTAAAACCTATTCCTAACACAACAGGCAAAAATAATGTCATTCAACAGAATGAGATTGTGAAGGTTTGTGGTAATACTATCACGATACAGGGAGAATTAACTGCCCCAATTCATATAATGGACACCAGCGGTAAGACAATATATTACGGCACTGAAAGAGAAATCTCTGTGGGGAAACATGGCATTTTCTTAGTAAAAACAGGACATAAGGTAACGCGTGTAATGCTTTAACCCAAAAACTGTTCGGAGTCATTCGGCTGATCTCCTTTATATAATAGTAAGGACCGCCCTTTTCTATTCTACTGGCGTAAAGGCCGTTTTGAATCTATTCGATTTAACATTGCACATAGAACATAAATTACAAAAATGGATATTTCTGTTTCATAAGTGTAATCCTCCTGTTTTATTGCTGTCCGCTAAAAATTGATTGAAAGTTCTGCAACCCTTTATTTATTGCGCTACTGGCACGTATATAGAACAATGTGGAGTCTGCTTTGAGCGCAGAAGCGCTTGTTTAGTTTGATGTCAATTAAAGACACAAGGCGCCCCCTCCTTTAGACATACTAAAAGAGGGGGTTAACTTATGGGCATAAAAAATGGACGGCTAACATGGTTGTTAGCCCCCCCCTTGGCGAAAAGGGGGCTACGCAAGTTTTCTGACCGACAAAAGGCTTGATATAAAAAGACTTAGGAGTGGGCAAATACTTTCATAGGTGATCCGAAAAATTGTCTTAGGTGATCGGAAAAATTCTCTTATAGGATCGGAAATTCTCTTATAAGACAATTTTTACTCTCTTATAGGAAAGTTTTATACATCTTATACTACTGATAATCAGAAGTATTCAAAACCGATTTTGGTACGGCTTACCCGCGCAAGATGAGCATTGCGAATAAGATTGAAACAAGTCTGTTGATAAACGGGCCCTACCTTATTTGACTGCTATAAGGTGGGATGCTGTGTAGGCTTACTGCGTTTCGCACATAAAAATGAAAGTTCACGAAAAGTCTGAAGCTCGGCAACAGACTTCAGTTGTAGGGTATATAGAGATGACGACTTTTACCGGTCGGCCATATAAAGACATAAAATAAGGCCGCTGAGAAGCGACCTCGGGGAGGTAAGCAGGCAGCCGACTGCAACTCGACGTATCTTTATGCCTTTGGTTTGTTTTATTTTGGTCGTAAATAAATGTCGTTTAATGCGCTTTCTGCTGAAAAACAAACAGTTGGTTGTATTATTCAAGTGTTTGTTCGAGATAATCCAAGCCCGTTGTCTTAGTTTCTTTCAAGTAATTGATAAGCCTTTCTGAGAAGAATAAGCCCACTGTGGGTACTTTCAATATGTCGAAATCGTATTTTTTTGCGAGGGAGATGTGGCGCATTTCCGTAAACTTTTGCTCCCGATTTTTATATTCTACGAACGAATTATACTTCAAACGTTCCCTCGAAAAAGTGTCTATAATGATACTTTTCGTGTAATCTATCTGATCCAGAGGAATGCAAGGGAATGCTAAAAGATAATAGTTCTGCGCTGTGGAGAACTCCGGAATGCTCACGGGAATTTCGGAATGTAGGGGCAATTTGAATTGTTCAAGCGCTTTCTTTATCGTTTCTGAAACGATAAAATCGAGCATTCCGAAGGAGTTGTCCGTCGTGTTCGATATGAAATCCGTTTCCTTTACCCGCTTTTTAGTTTTATAATAGACGATCTGTCGCAGCTTGGAAACGTCAATTATAGGAAAGTCTTGTAGACCGATATGCCTGCTTCTTTCCCATAAAGCCCTACAATACGCCATTAGATAGTCCTTGTCTGCCACATTGGCAAAGGAATATTGCTCTTTCTTGAGTCGTATTTCAACTTGGTTGGTAACACCATCTGTTATTCCTGTTACTGTACTTTCTATTGACGGACGTACGCTGAAATATCTTTTGTTCGCTTCCATTTATCTGCTATTAGCTTGAGAATTGTTGCTCAAAATAATGGTTATGAAGGGAATAACATTGCATAAACGCAAATTCGTTGTTACATCAGTTAATGATTTCGTCCCAATAGTGCGGACTATAAATCGTAACAGTCCTTTCTCCTTCATCTTCTTGAAATTCGCTGAAGGCAATACCGACGCTGTTGAATATAGTAAAACCATATTTCTGTATACACGAAAAGCTACCCTTCAGCTTATCAATTATATTTTTGCAGCAAAACAGATTGTATTCGTTGTAATACAATTCAACTCCTTTATTTTCGACAACAGAGATTTCCACTAATCTGTTGTTTTCGAAAACCAAAGACAAATCGTCTGAATACAATTTTACAAGAAGACCTTTATCAACTTTCTTAAAGTCCTTCTCTGCTTTACTCAAAATTTCTTCAAGGTGACTTCCGAACTTGTAATCGTTCACACCCTCGTAAGGTTTTATTACGTATTTCATCTTACTTTATTCTCAAAACGTGGTAACATCTAAATCAGGAGGCAAAGGTGCTTAGCGCTTATGCAAAACGATCATCTGGCTGTTTCGTATTGTTTCTATTCCTGAAATAAAGGTTGGGTTTCAACATAAAGGCCTTTTATCAATACGCCATTCATATATATGGCGAGAATAAAAAGAGAAGGTGGCAACGGGCTTAGCCGGTCCACCTTCTCTCAGTATGTTAAATGCGGGGGGATTGAGCTAATTACTCACCCTGCTCCATTTTAGCTTTCAATGCAGCCAAAGCGTCGTTGTCACCCAAGCTGTTGCTTGCTATCTGGTTTTGGATTTGCGTGGTTTCTTCCTTCTTCGCATTGTGGCGAGCTGCTTTGCGCTCTGCACGCTGCGGATCTTCGAATGTGCGGCTGTGAGAGAGGATCACGCGCTTGTTGTCCTTATTGAACTCAATCACCTTGAAAGGCAAAGTTTCGCCAAGCTGAACGCGGCTACCATCTTCTTTTACCAAGTGTTTCGGCGTTGCGAAGCCTTCTACACCTTCTTGAAGTTGGATCACTGCGCCCTTGTCCAAAATTTCTACAACTTTACCTTCGTGGATAGAGCCGTCTTCAAAGAGGCCTTCAAACTTATCCCAAGGATTTTCTTCGAGTTGCTTGTGGCCGAGGCTCAAGCGGCGGTTTGCCTTGTCGATTTCGAGGACAACAACATCAAGCTCTGCGCCCAGCTGCGTAAACTCAGACGGGTGCTTAACTTTCTTCGTCCAAGAGAGGTCAGAGATGTGTACGAGACCATCAACGCCTTCTTCCAATTCAACGAATACGCCGAAGTTGGTGAAGTTGCGTACCTTGCCTTGGTGCTTAGAACCAACAGGATATTTCTCTTCGATGTCCTTCCAAGGATCTTCTTTGAGCTGCTTGATGCCGAGCGACATCTTGCGCTCTTGGCGGTCGAGCGTAAGGATTACAGCCTCAACTTCGTCGCCTACCTTGAGGAAGTCTTGCGCTGAGCGTAAGTGTTGACTCCAGCTCATTTCGCTAACGTGGATCAAGCCTTCTACACCCGGAGCGATCTCTACGAATGCGCCGTAGTCGGCCATCACGACAACCTTGCCTTGAACCTTGTCGCCCACCTTCAATTCAGGTGCTAAAGCGTCCCAAGGATGCGGCGTGAGTTGCTTCAAGCCAAGCGCGATGCGCTTCTTCTCTTCGTCGAAGTCGAGGATAACGACGTTGAGCTTCTGGTCGAGCTGAACGACTTCGTGCGGATCGTTTACGCGACCCCAAGAAAGGTCTGTGATGTGGATCAAGCCGTCTACGCCGCCCAAGTCGATGAATACGCCGTAAGATGTGATGTTCTTAACCGTACCTTCGAGCACTTGGCCTTTTTGCAACTTAGAGATGATCTCTTGCTTCTGAGCTTCGAGTTCAGCTTCGATAAGCGCCTTGTGGCTAACCACAACGTTCTTGTATTCTTGATTGATCTTAACCACCTGGAACTCCATCGTTTTGCCCACGAAGATGTCATAGTCGCGAATCGGCTTAACATCAATCTGGCTACCCGGCAGGAAGGCTTCGATACCAAATACGTCTACAATCATACCGCCCTTCGTGCGGCATTTGATAAAGCCCTTGATTGTTTCTTTGTCTTGCAATGCTTGGTTAATGCGATCCCAAGCCTTGCTCAAACGAGCTTTTTTGTGAGAAAGAACAAGCTGTCCTTTTTTGTCTTCCTGATTTTCAATGTAAACTTCTACTTTGTCGCCTACTTGAAGTTCAGGATTGTAACGAAATTCGCTTACGGGGACGATGCCGTCGCTCTTGAAGCCGATGCTTACAACTACTTCGCGCTTGTTGATTGAAATGACTGTGCCTTCTACGACGTCATTTTCAGTGACATTGCCAAGCGTCTTGTCGTAAGATGCTTCTTGCTCTTGCTGGCTTTCTCCGCCTTCAACTGTGCCTTTTTCAAATGCTTCCCAGTCGAACTCGGACAGCGGTTGAATGTTCTTGTAATTCTCCATTTAAATTTTAAAAGGATTAATATTGTTAGAAAAGTGAATTATATCGCGGCAAAGTTACGGTTTTCCATTGAGTAACAAGCATTAAAACGAGAATTAATTTGTACTTTAGCCGCTCAAAATATGTTTTTTTATGAAGAAAGCAATACTTTTTCTTGCCCTTTTAGCGTTTGCAGGATGCAAGGAGCGCAAGGCGCACAGCGATGAGCAGCCTGCTACGTCGCCGAAGGATAGCGTGGCACAAGTAAATGCAGTACCCGACTCGACCATCTATGGTAAAGCGGATGACGATTTATATGGTATGTCGACTTTTGCCGTGATCACGACAAAGGGCGATACGTTAGAACTTGACCGCACGTATGAACTCGATGGCAAAGATGGCATTTTTTATGGCGACATCAATGGTGGCGATGATTATGCCTTGACCGTACGCGGAAAAGGTACAGACTATCAGGCGGTGGGTGTAGCAGTCAATCTCTCACAGTTGCGCCGCTTCGTTAAAGACTTTACGATCTTCAATGCTCGTCCGATTATTAACGGCGACACGGTGCGCATCCTCTCGCTCGACGATAAAGCCTTTAAGGCCGAGGGTAAGCAGCAATATTTCATACAGAAAAAGTAAACGATATGTTTAGTGGTATAGTAGAAAGCACGGCGCGCCTCGTCGCTGTGGAAAGAGATAGGACGAATATTCATTTCACCTTTACCTGTCATTTTGCGCACGAACTCAGCATCGATCAGAGCGTGGCGCACAACGGGGTTTGCCTTACCGTTGTCTCACAAACGGCAGATCAATATGTCGTTACGGCAATGGACGAAACTTTGCAGCGCTCTAATTTGGGATTGTTGCAGCCGGGCGATGAAGTTAACGTTGAGCGCTCAATGCTGATGAACGGGCGCTTAGACGGACACATCGTGCAAGGGCACGTGGACACGACAGCCGTTTGCAAGAAGGTGGAGAACGTCGACGGCAGCTATATTTTCACCTTTGCCTATGAGGCTGATCGCGCAAAGGCTTTGCAGGGCTATTTTACCGTAGAGAAAGGCAGCGTCACGGTCAATGGCGTGAGTCTGACCGTTTGCCGCCCGACGGACAATACTTTTGAGGTCTGCATCATTCCTTATACCTATGAGCACACCAACTTCCACAAGATAAAAGAAGGCTCTGTCGTTAATCTCGAATTTGACATTCTGGGGAAGTATATGGCGCGCCTCAGACATTTTGAGGAATGAAGAAGCAGGAACTCTTTGACACGGTCTTAGGCACCTTAGCGCCCAAGTATGGCGACGTAGAAACCGAACTCCATTTCACTACGCCCTTCCAACTGCTCGTAGCCGTGGTGTTATCAGCTCAATGCACCGACAAGCGGGTCAATATGATTACGCCGGCACTCTTCGAGGCCTATCCCGATGCGGCTGCGATGGCGCAAGCCACGCCGGAGAAACTGTTTGAATATATAAAGAGTGTGAGTTATCCTAACTCGAAAGCCAAACACTTGGCCGGCTTAGCGCAAATGCTGGTCGAAACGTTTAATGGCGAAGTGCCGACAACGCTTGAAGAGCTCACTCGCCTGCCGGGCGTGGGGCGCAAGACGGCCAACGTCGTGCAAGCCGTAGCTTTCACAAAGCGGCATTAGCCGTCGATACGCACGTCTTCCGCGTCAGCCATCGCTTAGGCTTAGTGCCGAAGACGGCCAATACGCCCTACAAGGTGGAGATGGCGCTAAAAAAATACATTCCCGAAGAGAAAGTAGCCCCCAGCCACTTCTGGTTGTTGCTTCACGGGCGTTATGTCTGCACGGCGCTACGCCCAAAGTGCGACAAATGCGATCTGCGCGGCTTGTGCAAAGGGCCACTGCAAATTAAGAAGAGATAAAAGCAAAGAATATGAGGTCGTATCAAGTATATTCTGTAAATTTGCAACACAGATAACTGACGACTTATATAAACTATTGATTATGACAATTGACAATTGCAACTTCAACGGAAAGAAAGTAATCGTTCGCGTTGACTTTAACGTGCCTCTCGACGAAACGGACTTGTAACAGACAATACCCGCATACGCGGCGCACTGCCTACATTAAAGAAAGTATTAAGCGACGGCGGGGCTTTGATTATGATGAGCCATATGGGCAAGCCTAAAGGCAAGGTGAACCCGAAGCTCTCACTCAGCCAAATCGTAAAGAACGTCTCTGAAGCTTTAGGCGTTGACGTGAAGTTTGCCCCCGATTGCGGCAAGGCTGAACAGGAAGTGGCTGCGCTCCGTCCGGGCGAAGCGCTTCTGCTCGAGAACCTCCGTTTCTATCCGGAAGAGGAGGGCAAGCCCGTAGGCATTGACAAGGCCGATCCGGCTTACGATGCGGCAAAGAAAGAAATGAAGGCGCGCCAAGCTGAATTTGCTCGCAAATTAGCTTCTTATGCTGATTACTATATCAATGATGCCTTTGGCACGGCTCACCGTCGCCACGCTTCTACAGCCGTCATTGCCGACGATTTTGACAAGGATCATAAGATGCTGGGCTATTTGATGGAGAAAGAAGTAAAAGCCATCGAAAGCGTGATGCATAACGCGCAGCAACCATTTACGGCCATCATTGGTGGCAGCAAGGTAAGCTCTAAACTCGGCGTGATCAAGAATCTGTTGGACAAGGTGGATAACCTCATCATCGGCGGCGGTATGGGCTATACTTTTGTCAAGGCTATGGGTGGGCACATTGGCTTGTCGCTCCATGAAGATGATCTGATCCCCGAAGCGCTCAACGTAATGGCAGCGGCCAAGGAGAAGGGCGTCAATATCTACTTGTCTGTAGAAAGCGTCTGCGGTCAAGAGTTTAAGAATGATACGCCGAAGAAAATCTACCCCATCAAGGAGATTCCCGATGATTGGGAAGGTATGGACGCCGGACCTGCATCGCTCGAAATCTGGAAGAAAGTAATTCTTGGCTCTAAAACCATCTTATGGAATGGCCCGGTCGGCGTCTTCGAATTACCCAACTTTGCTGTGGGCACGGGCGAAATTGCCAAGTATGTAGCCGAGGCTACGAAGCAAGGCGCTTACAGCCTTGTAGGTGGTGGCGACTCCGTTGCAGCGGTCAACAAGTTCGGTTTGGCGGATCAAGTATCCTATGTATCAACCGGCGGCGGCGCTATGTTGGAGGCCATCGAAGGGAAAGAACTCCCCGGCGTAACGGCTATCAAGGGCTAAGGCCCTCGACAATCATATAAAGCTAAAAGGGCGCGTCTGCTTAGACGTGCCCTTTCTCGTTTGATAGAGACTTTTTTTGCATTGAAAGCATTGCAATCTTTTCGATGAAGAACTCAGAAACTTCTATAAAGAATACCGATAGACTTATTAGAACGAGACACGCACCCCACAACCGCTTTGCCGAATCCGACAAAACAACCCATATGCGCATTAAGCTTGAAACGCTGCACTTCCATCTTTCACGGCCAAAGGCCCAAGCTGCCCAAGCTAAGCTTGAAACAGACATAAGAAGAAACATTCGTTTATGATGGTTTGTCACGAACCAATCCCCTCGAAAACCAACTCGCGACGACTACTCTCTATGACGCCTTTTTTCTATCGGCTTATATGCTCATTCAAAATCAGCCACACCTGTTTTTCACTTTCAAGCCGTTTGCCGAACAACCCCAAAGAAGATGCCTTGCGAAGTCCTACGATTGATCATACCATAACGGAAAGTCTTTCCATCTGAAACTTGCCCGTAAAATTTTCAAGTTTGAGGGTACGACCGATCATAAGGCGCGAAAAGTCTACAATGCGGTTTGCAACATTTTATTCGTTGAGTCTTAGTCTGCTCAGTAATGTCAATTTATTTTCAAAGCGCCAAAATGATGTCTCTGCGTGTAGATACAATCGTCTCAACGTGTAGAGACTCGTGTCTCAGCGTGCAGAGACGCTCATCTCAACGTGTAGAGACACGAAAAGTTGGTAGTTTATGTTTTTTGGTTGACTACATTTCGTCTTATTGTTAATAGTCGTTGATAGTATATTATCTTAATCATATTTGAAGTTTACACATCCTTTCTTTCTCCGGCCCGGCAAGGTTTACAACTCAGCTTAGTAAAGCAAAAGTAAGGATCGCAGCAGGCGAAAAGAGACCGCCCTTGTCGGTAAAATGTAAAGATTTGTCATTCGTCAGTCCCCTGTTTCACATTTGTAAGGCACGTGCCTATAAGAAATTAATTAAAGTTTCTTAAGAGGAAGTTCTTTGAAAAAATCAAAATATCTGCTTATCTTTGTCATCAATATACACATCCCAAATAAGGGCAACGTGCACATTACATTCTTTTGGAGGCCAATTTATAACCTGACGCAAGAGTCTGCTGCAAAACCCTTACAAGAATAGCAGATTTGGAGGCAACTGATAAAAAAGTCGCATCTACACAAAGAGAGTCTGTAAGAACATTGAGAGCGCATATCATCGCCCCGTCATAAGTTACCCTCCCCTTGCGGTTATCCAAATAGATTTCGTGTAAAAGTAAGCGTTAAGTTTTCCCGCATATCTACTTAGGAAATTCTTTAATTGCCGTATCCTTACCCAGGCCTTCGTAGGCTTTTGTTCGGATAGGAGGGGTGTAAACAACTAAAAAAGGAACAATACAAAAAAGTTTGCGACCAGCGCAGACGACATAGAATCTTCAATAATTATCCACAAATGAAAAAGTTCACCCTTTTCTTTCTGTTCTCACTGGTTGCCTCGACCTTTGGCATCAAAGCACAGAATATTCAAGATGGCGTGCTTATAGGCTGGCCAATGGCATCGGGAGATATTAAAATCCCTGATGGCGTAGTTGAAATTGCCCCGAACTGTTTCCACGAAAGTGGCGGCGACTGGGGCGGTGATGATGATTGGGAGGGAGCTCCCGCTTTTGGGAAATCGCTCCGTTCTTCAAACGACGAGATCACCTCTGTCGACTTCAACCAAGTAAAGAAGATCGGCAAAGAAGCATTTAAGGAATGCAAAGGTATTAAGTCGGTAAAGATGCCGAATGTCGAGGAAATCGGCGAAGAAGCCTTTGCTTCTTGCGACAACAACGGCTTCACGACGCTCGACTTGCCAGCCATCAAACGCATTGGCAAGAACGCATTCTTCAGTTGCTCCTCACTCCAAAAGGTGACCATAGGGGGCGCTTTGGCAGAGATCGAAAAGAATCCTTTCAACAACGACCCGAACATTACGGAATTCAAGATCACTAACGAGCAAGCAGGCTATGTGGTTGCTGACGGCGTTGTACTTACAAAAGACAAGACGGAGGCCGTAATCATTCTCCCTCAATTTACGAAGATCACGCTACCCGACGAAACGACGAGCATTGCAGCCGGCGCGGGCCAGAACGTGAAGATGCTGCAAACGATCAATGGTAAATCCGTAAAAAGCATTGGAGAAAACAGCTTCCTCTCTGCAGATGCTTTGGAAGGCATCTATCTGCCCAAGCTTGAAACCGTAGGCTTCCTATCATTCGGCCAAATCGGCGGCATAAAGCTCATTGACATTCATGAAAGTGAGCAGTTTACCGCTTTTGGCAACCACAACAACGGAGGCCCCGGCGACAACACTTCGCTGACGATCTACGTGGCCAATGAAACGGTTAAGACGGCCTTGAAAAAAAATTATAGTAAGGCGAAGATTATCGTTGGTGCGCCTGAAGGCGAACTGAAGAAATATCGCGTAAACTTCAAGGTTGAACCGGAAGGTTCAGGCTTTATCGAAGCTTGGACTACGGGCCCTGTTACTGTAGAAAACGGCGGCAAAGTGGCCAAAGGCAGTACGCTCAAGATGGAATGTCGCTACAAATTCACGACTTACGAATTTTCTCACTGGATGGTTAACGGCAAGAAAGTCGACGGCGATCCTCAAAACCCGAAAGTACTTGAGATTAAGTCGGTCGACGAAGATCTCAACATTGTAGCGCATTGCAACAAACTCCCTGAAGGTAACCGCATATTCTTCAAATCGGCCACCCCTGCCGGCGGTACGGTGACGGGTGTAATGGATGGCAAGAATTCAAGAGCAGCGATATCGTCCCGACGGGCAAGAGCGTGACTTTCACTGCTACGCCGGTCAAAGGTTATAAAGTCACAGATTGGCTCTTTGAAGTCGCCGATGGTAAGTATGCGGAGAATAACGAACTCAAAGGCAAGACGACTTGGACGGTTACACCGACCGAATCTATCGACTTCCTCGTTCGTTTCGAGCGCAACGAAGGCACTGTAGTCATTAATTATAAAGAGCTCAGCGGCAATGGTGCGCTATCAGCTCGCACCGCAGAAGGCACACCCGTAGCCAACGGCGAAGCTGTTGCAAGCGGCAAAGATATCATCTTCACAGCTGCTCCCAATGCAGGCTATAAGGTAGACACTTGGATCGTTAACGATGAAGAGAAAACGGGAAAAGATAAAGAGTTGCGCGTCAACAATGTTACGAGCGACCTCACCGTACACTTGGTTTGCGAGGAAGAAGGACACCAGGAAGGCGACCACGCTCCCGTAATCGATGGCAACACACTGGTTAAGTGGGATGCCGTAGGCGATGTAGTCATCCCCAACAATGTTAAGCATATTGCCGACTTCGCCTTTAAGGGCTCCAGCCTGACGGGCTTGACGATTTCTGCCCAAGTAGAAAGCATCGGCGAACTCCCCCTTTATGTTCTGTGGCCAGTTGAAGAAGTTGGTTGTCGTACCTGAAAACCAACACTTCAAGTCTGTCGACAACGTTGTCTACTCAAAAGATGGCAAAGAATTGGTGCAGGTAGCTACAGCTTACCCGCAAGAAACGTTCTCACTCCCCGCTTCTGTAGAAAAGGTGCGCACGGGCGCATTTACCTTCGCTATTCCAATCAAGAAGATTGAGGGCGGCAACGATTTCTTCGAAACACTCAACGGTATGCTCATTCGCAAGGCTGACCGTGCCTTGATGCACTATCCCTCATTCGTACAACCGGGACAAGAGGCTAAGCCGATCGAACTCCCGAACGATATTAAGAAGATTGAAAAATATGCCTTTGCTTTCAACTTCCATCCTCAAAGCTTGTGCTTCCGGCTGCTATTGAAGTATTGGAAAACTATGCTTTCATCGGCGCAGCCAACTTGGTAGATCTTAAGATTGACCACTGCAAAGCGCTCAAACGCGTCGGCGACTTCTGCTTTAAGGCTTGTTTCAGATTAGCAAGTTTCAACCTTCCCCAAGAAGGTGTCACTTACATTGGTGAGCAAGCATTGCAAGGTTCGGCTATTGTTACGCTCAACGTTCCGAAGGACGTAACCATCGGCCCGAATGCTTTCCGCGGCTGCCAATCTATTGCTAAGGTATACTCTTACAGCACGACGCCTCCCGCACTTGATGATTTGGCTTTCGCTGACATCGCTGACATCGAAGCAGCTACATTGTACGTACCCAAAGGCACGAAAGCAGCTTACAGTCAAGCTCCGGGTTGGAAGGCCTTTACACACATCGAAGAGCTTGAATTGGTATCAGTGGCCAACGTCGCACTCGACAACGTGCGCTTCACTACGCAGGGAGAAGTTCTAAACATCTCCGGCCTCAACAACGCGCGCATCCTTGTATATGGCACGGATGGCAAGAAACTCATAGAAAAGAAAGCGCACGATTCCATCTCCGTCTCTCTCGCTCACGGCAACTACATCGTAGTTGTAAATCAAGAGGGTAAGCGCATCGTGAAGAAAATAGCGCTATAATCAACCCTTCTCTCTTCGAGCTAAACACTTACCTCGAAGAGTAGCCGAGAACTCCTCCCTTTAATCAGTCGGTATATTTCCCCTTAATATGGAGATTTATACCGACTGTTTTTATGGCACAATAATTTCTGCACCCTCGTATATAGCAGTAAGGTGTTATTATCTATCTGGCAATCCTCAATGTTAGGCGCGAGCGCTGCTAGTGAATATCAAAATAATAAGGGTATCGTGCTATGCATCGGGTGCTTTTAACTAACTTTGTGGTGATAAATATCCTCATCAACAATCTAAAGAAGCAGACAATGAGTGCTATAGAAATTATCACTAACGAATTGCAGACCGTTGGAAGTACTGAAAAGGCTGCACATTTAAGTAGGTTTTTCAAAACAGGCAAGGGACAATACGGCGAAAACGACCGCTTTTTAGGCGTTACCGTACCCGAAACGCGCCGTGTGGCTAAGGCGCATGCTGGTGTGGATATGGCCGATTTGCAACAACTCATTCAGTCTGAGTGGCACGAAGTGCGCCTTTGCGCCTTGTTCATTCTTACTATTCAGTTCAACAAAGGAGATGAACCAACACGCACCGAGCTTATAGACTTCTATTTAAGCAACACGCAACACATCAACAATTGGGACCTCGTGGACCTTGGCGCGTGGGAAACCATCGGCACTTATTTGCTAGACAAGCCACGCAACTTGCTTTATCGGCTAGCCGAAAGCCCTTTGTTGTGGGATAACCGCATCGCGATGGTGTCTACTTACGCCTTTATTAGGCAGGGACAATTAGACGACACGTTTGCCTTGGCCGAAAAAATGATGGGCCATAAGCACGACTTAATGCATAAGGCTATTGGCTGGATGTTGCGCGAAGCAGGCAAACGCGATGAAAAAAGATTGATTGATTTTGTGGAAAACCATCGTTTGGTGATGCCCCGAACCATGTTGCGCTATGCTATTGAGAAGTTATCTGCCTCACAACGAAAACATTTGATGCGCAAAGACTAGGTTTGTGCCTTCTTCAATATGCGCACCACTTATAAGAGGAGAAGCCACGGAAACATAACAAGCAAGGATTCAGGAGTGGCAATATTAGTTGTCTTGTCTGTCCGACCTTATCATCTTCAGCAAAATCTATTTTTTACCGGTAAAGGTGGCGACGTCTTCGCTTTTTTTATATCTTTGAGGCAAAGAAGTCAAAGTGAAAGATTCCAAGACCGGTAAGATGAAAACAACCAGATACACTTACCAAGATTGGAAAAACGGAGGAAATCTATGCCAAGCGGGACAATTGGATTGTTGAAAGTCCATACGAAGGCAACAGTTTCTCTGACAACTTCAACATAGGCCGGGGCAGACTTCTATAGCGCGCGGTTTAATGTTTCACTGAACGATTGGGCAAGGACAGCCAAGGACTCATTACCACAAAAGTATAAGGCTATGTATGGCTCGACAATTCTGAAAGAATCCTCGTTCATTCAAAGTATGACTACTCGATAATCTTTGAGGAGAAAACAAATAAACGAAAGCAAATACGTTAACAATTAAAAACTGATCAATAATGGCTTCTAATCCTGATTTTGTACAGTACGTTGCCGACCAATGTGCTGATGCCGGAGAAATAATCACAAAGAAAATGTTTGGCGACTATGGTATTTATTGCGACAACAAGATTTTCGGCCTCATTTGCGACAATCGTTTCTACATAAAACCAACGGAAGCTGGGCGAAAACTGCTCCGCACGGAGCAGCTCCAACCGCCATACAAAGGCGCTAAAAACTATTTTTATATCGAAGAACTCGATGATCACGAATACATAGCTGCTCTCGTGCGATCCACTTGCAAAGAACTACCCGAACCAAAGCCCAAGAAGAGAAAGAAAACTTAATGGGCACTACTAAAAGAGGAGCGCAAGAGTATTTAGCACATCTGATAAAGCTCAACAACGAATATCGCCCTACGCCATCCGCCCGATAGTGGTCATTTAGCCGAGCCGAGTCGTGTCGGAGCAAATGCAATGGAGAGCAAAAAGCAACGGTGGGCAACAAGCTCAAAGGATGAAGTAACAAACAGAAATAATGATACGAGCAATCATATTCATACCATTCACCTTAATGTGCAACGCAACACAGCATGTACCCACAAGACTCCCTAAGCCGCTGTTCGAGCAACGAAACCTGAACGTATGTTTGGAGAGCGACCAAGACGGCAAGACCTACCTGAAGCTTGTAGCCCTCTACGCCCCGTAAACTCGGCCTATTTCTTATGTGGGTCGGAAATGGAAGAAGACCAGTTTAGGGAACTCAACCCCGAGTTCACCCTCTATTGGGAATACCTCAGAGTGAGGAGCAAAGACGGCGAAGAATGCAGCGTCGTAGCCCATTTTGTCAAAGACACAGAGACGGGACACTACAAAATCTACGAGACATCATTCCTCGACAATTGGTGGGAAATGGTAGGAGCACCCCAAATCGACACAGACAGTCCTACAAACTACTTGCCCCAGCCGATAAGTTTCGACCCCCAAAAGGGCGAGTACAGATACGTAGGCCGCTCGGACAACGACAAACTGCTCGCCGTAAAAGCGTGGAAGTATGTGCAGTAAAAAAGAGCCGAGCGCAGGAAGCCAAAAGCCGCCGGAACAGACGCGCGAAGGAAAATAGGGAAACGATAATATAAAGGAGAAGGAATGATGAAGCACGATGCTCTCCCACCTTCCGTTCGCGTCCACGCCAAGAGACGAAGAAGAGCATTTTTTCGCGTGTCTCTCTTCAAACACCACATTCGCCTCGAAAGAAAAAAACTTCCCTTTAATAAATCGGCATATTTCTCCTTAGTTTGGAGGAATATACCAACTATTTTTATAGTTCCACACACAACGCACAGCCCACAACGCCCCAGAACCGGCAGAGAACTTGATATAATCAATATCACCCACACAACGACTACGCTACAACTCACTCCCACCACCTATAAGCCCTTTGATTTTACCTTTTGATAAACAGGCATTAGAGCGAAGCGACAACACAAGCCAATAGTGCGCCGCAAAAAAGCAAGCCCTTAGGCTTCGTCTTTTGGCAGAGCAGGGTTAAAGCGAGTAACGCTTTAACTCAGTTTAATAGCCCACTCCGCAGTGCAACCCCTTAGGGTTGGCCTTTCAAGTTTCCCGCGTAGATGAACAAGGACATTTTAAATACCAACCCTAGGAAGTTATCATTAACCCCAATAATCCGAGGCCGCACTGACGCACAATGACGCATTATAAACGCAACTTCAAGTAAAAAGGAAATAGGAAGAAGAAAAATAAAAAAGCGGTAGTTTTCCCTTTCTCCGGTTTAGCTCAGCACTTCCATACGATCAAGGACCCTTAACTACCAAGGTTTTCCGCTCCTTAACACCGGTGAAAGGACAATGCAAATATCGAATATTCTCACGACTATGGCAAGGAAATGGCCACAAAACCTTTGAAATATACCGCAAGAAGTGGTGTTATATCTTTCTTCTACATCAAACCACAACTCACACCTACTGCCACACCACTACCTCCCCCCACCATTTCCAACGCGCCCAAAGCAAAAACGTAGGCGAACGCCACACGCCGGACAAAAACACCCCGAAAATCGGCCAAAACAGATACTGATTATCAGCACAATAGAGCGCCGCAAAACTTTCCTATAAGCGTCGAAAAAAATTGTCTTATAAGAGAATTTTTACGATCATAGGAGAAAGTTTTTCCGATCACCTAAGACAATTTTCACGATCACCTAAGAAAGTTTTTACACTCCCCAAAGCTGCTTTTTCACTACTACGGACGAACGCAAAATGCGGATAAAAGAGATTTGTCCGACCCAGCCGAATGCGATCACAAAAACTACCTATTGCGGCAAACCCGCGGTCCTTTTCAGTCTTTCTTAACCTTGCGCACAACTCCAGCACGCGCGAAAATGAGCCAAACAGGTAGGAATCTAAACATTTCCGCTACTTTGTTCGCAAAACGAAAGAGTTAATTCTCCTTATTTTTATATCTTTGACTCATCTTTACGTCCTTTCGGTCAGTAAGGCCGAGCGCCGATAGTCGGCAACCCTTGCAAGCTGCAGAAAAACCAAGAAGGGCACACAGCCCCCCCCCGCTCCCCCATCCGCCTGCGTAGCAAAAAAAGCGGCTTCAGGTGGGGCGAAAAAAGCACGAGCGGTCTTGCGGGGGTATCGCACTGATTAAAACATATTGAAAAAAGACTTCATTGATGACAGATATAGAACTCAAGGAACTCGAAAACCGTCTTTGGCATTCGGCTGATATGCTTCGTGCGGGCGCACACCTTGCAGCCAACAAGTATAGCCAGCCCATTTTGGGCCTTATCTTCTTGCGCTATGCCGATGTGCTTTTCAAGCAACACAAAAAAGCCATCGATGCGGAATATAACCAGCACAAGGGATCGCGCATCGAGCGCAGTTACAAGGAAATAGCTATAGAGAAGTGCGGCTTCTTCTTGCCTGAGTGCGCTTACTTTGATGCACTCAACGATGCGCCGGATGATTCCAACAAAGCCTTGCTCGTGAAAGCGGCGATGGAAGCCATTGAGCAAGAAAACCCCCGCTTGGAGGGCGTCCTACCCAAAGAGGTCTACGGCCAATTAGTGCCGGATGAAGAGCCTGAACTGCTGAGCCGCATTGTGCGGGTGTTCAAAGATATTCCGGAAAACATCGAAACCGACATCTTCGGGCAGATCTACGAATACTTCCTTGGCAATTTTGCCCTCGCGGAAGGACAGGGCGGCGGAGCTTTCTATACGCCGGCCAGCGTAGTGCAGTATATGGTGGAAGTGCTCCAACCGACGACGGGCGACAAGAAGTTTCTCGATCCCGCCTGCGGTTCGGGCGGTATGTTCGTGCAGGCTGCGCGCTATATGCACCGCCACAACGCCACCAACGAGCAGCTGATGCACTTCCGCTGCTATGGTGTGGAGAAAGAGCCGGACACGGTGAAACTGGCCAAGATGAACCTGCTGCTCAACAACGTGCGCGGCGAGATCACGGAAGCCAACTCTTTCTATAGCGACCCTTACGATGCATTCGGGCAGTTTGACTATGTGATGGCAAACCCGCCGTTCAATGTGGACGAGGTGGTTACGGACAAGGTCATCGACGATGCGCGCTTCAACACCTATGGCGTGCCGCGCAACAAAACGAAATCTAAAGAAAGCTGGCGACAAGAAAGAGACGGTTCCCAACGCCAACTATCTATGGATAGGCTATTTTGCCACGGCGCTCAACGCCAACGGCAGGGCGGCGCTCGTGATGGCCAACTCCGCCAGCGATGCGGGCGGCAGCGAACTGGAGATACGCAAAAAGATGATTGAGGACGGCATCATCAGTCAGATGGTGACACTCCCCGGCAATATGTTCTCCACCGTGACGCTCCCCGCCACGCTGTGGTTCTTCAACAAGCAGCGCCCCCGCAAGGATGAGATTCTCTTTATCGATGCGCGCAACATTTACGCAGGTGGACCGTGCGCACCGCAAGTTTTCTGACGAGCAAGTGAAGAATCTCGGCATCATCTCTCACCTTTACGAGGGCGACAGCGATGCTTTTTGGGCTTTGGTAGAAGAACACAAAGCAGCGGGCAAACAGAGCGAGGCCGACTGGCTCTTGGAGCGGTGGCCGGAGGGCAAGTATCAAGACGTGGTGGGTCTCTGCAAAGTGGCCAAACTCGATGGCGAAGACGGCATCGTCGACAACGATTACAGCTTGAATGCCGGACGCTACGTAGGCGTAGTGATTGAAGACGACGGAATGACCGAAGAGCAATTCCGTACCGAAATGCTGTCGCTAAACTCGGAGTTTGCTAAGCTATCCGCTGAAGCAAAGGACTTGGAGAGTGAGATTGAGAAGAATTTAAAGGAGTTGTTGGGGGAGTAGAAGAATATGAAAGAGAGAATTGGGAAATATTATAATGTTATTTCTGGATATGCTTTTAAGTCTTCCGACTTAAAGGATAGTGCTGATATTCCTATAATCAAGATCGGTAATATAAGTAATGGACGAAATGTCATCTTTGAGAATATGCAATATGTTGATCTTGAATTCCTCACTATTGGTGAAAAATATCACATAAAATATGGTGATGTTTTAATCTCATTAACAGGAAGTCATATCAATCAGCCAAATTCAATGGTTGGAAGAGTCTGTCGTAATTACGATAAGCAAACATATCTCCTTAACCAAAGAGCAGGAAAAATCTTTGCTAAAGAAAATGCTTCTACAGATTATATTTTTTATGCTCTACTTACAAAAGCAATGAAAGAATCAATTGTTAGTAGAGCATATGGAGCAGCTAATCAAGTGAATGTTAGTCCGTCTGCTATAATGAGTATCAAATGGGATTTCCCCTCTCTCCCCATCCAACAGAAGATAGCCTCTATCCTCTCCGCCTACGACCGCCTTATCGAGAACAACACTCGTCGTATCCGTTTGTTAGAGCAGATGGCAGAGAACCTTTACAAAGAGTGGTTCGTACGATTCAGATTCCCAGGACACGAAAAAGTGGAAATTGCAAATGGATTGCCGAAAGGGTGGGAAAAAGAGAAACTTGACGATATAGCAGATATTTGTATGGGATCAAGTCCTAAATCAGAGTATTATAATGATGAGAAAAGAGGATTACCATTTCATCAAGGGGTAGGTTCTTTTAGTGAACGCTTTGCTTTAGACAGTACTTATTCAACCTCGTATTCACAGATTGCGGAACCGATGAGTATTCTATTTAGCGTTAGGGCACCTGTAGGACGTCTCAATTATACACGTAATAGGATTGTTATTGGCAGAGGCATAGCTGCAATAAATCATAAGAATGCTATGCAGTCTTTACTATTTTATACGTTAAAGGCAAAATTCTTCAAAGAAGATATTGTTGGAAATGGAGCTATATTTGCATCAATAACAAAAAAAGAATTACTCAATTTAAAACTTGTTGTTCCTGAAAAAAGTCTTTCGATGCTTTTTAATAAAAAGATAAGTAATCTTGATCGAGAGATAGACCTTTTATATATTCAAAACACCCACCTCACTCGCCAGCGTGACCTACTCCTTCCGCGCTTAATGAGTGGCAAACTTGAAGTGAAACCCTAAACAGACGCAAGCATTATGAAATCGTTTATCAGCGAAGACGACATAGAGCAAACCATCTGCAACCGACTCTCGCAACCGGAATATGGATGGAAACGCATAGCATGCAACCCAAGCGTGGCGGCACAAGACGAGGTGAGCACAACGGGGCGAAAGAACGCCTCGGAATGCATTCTGCCCAAAATATGTTTGGAGGCTTTGAAGCGTATCAATCCACAGATTGACGAGGAGATTCTGCAAAACATTGTGCGCGACTTCAGTAAGGGTTACACCGCCACGGATATGGTGGACACCAACTATAAACTCTACAACCAGCTGCGCAATGGGATAAACGTGAAGGTGAAGAAGAACGGCAAGGACGACTTCGACATCGTTAAGCTGATCGACTTCGACAACGCGGACAACAACGACTTCCACTGCGTGAATCAGATGTGGATAAAAGGACGCTTCCGCTACCGCCGCCCCGACGTGCTTTTGTTTGTGAATGGGTTGCCGCTGGTGTTTATCGAACTGAAAAACTCCACGGTGAAGGTGGAGGAATCGTACAACAAAAACCTTGTGAGCTATCGCAAGGACATTCCTAATATCTTTGCTTTCAATCAGATTTGCGTACTCTCCAATGGTATGCAAACCAAACTGGGGGCGTGGAATGCGGGCTATGCGTTCTTCTTTGAATGGCTGCGAGTAAATGATGAGCAAGAGCAGCCGGATAGAGACCATATAGCTAAATACGGACTTTCGATAACGAACCTCATCGATGGTCTTCTCCGCAAAGAACGCTTGCTTGACTACATCGAAAACTTTATCTTCTTCGATAATAAACGCACCAAAATTATCGCCAAGAACCATCAGTACTTAGGCGTAAACAACTTGATGCGGAGCGTAGAGCGCAGAGAAGAGCTGAAAGGTAAGTTGGGCGTGTTCTGGCATACGCAAGGCTCGGGCAAGAGCTATTCGATGGTGATGTTTGTAAGAAAGGTGAGGCGCAAGTTGCACGGCAACTTTACTTTTCTGATCATTACGGACCGCGACGACCTCGATACGCAGATACACAAAACGTTTGTGCGCACGGAGGTCATCGGCAATAAAGAGGAGAGTCAACCCAAGAACGCCGTTCAGCTGCGGGAGTTTCTGAGCGGCAACAAGCCGATGGTATTCACGCTGATCCATAAGTTTCAGTATGACAAGACGAAGAAATACCCGCTCCTCTCTGATCGTAAGGACATTTTTGTTTTGGTAGACGAGGCGCACCGAACGCAATACAAACAGTTGGCAGAGAATATGCATACGGGGCTGCCCAATGCCAACTACATAGCTTTTACGGGCACACCCTTGCTGGGCACTAAGCGCCTGACCAATCAATGGTTTGGCGACTATGTATCGGAGTATAACTTTGCACAAGCCATCGACGACGGCAGCACCGTGCCTTTGTTCTACAGTCGGCGAGTGCCGGAGGTCGGCCTTGAAAACAACTGGTTGGATGCTGATATAGATAAGATTGTAGAAGAAGAGAATCTCAACGATAGGGAAAAGGAACTGCTGGAAACGCTTCCTCAAGAATCTTAGAAGTGATCAAGCGCGATGAACGCTTGGACCGCATCGCACAAGACATTGCACACCACTTTCCAAGACGCGGCTTCCTTGGAAAAGGCATGGTGGTAAGTGTAGACAAATTCACCGCAGTAAAGATGTACGACAAAGTGCAACGCTACTGGGCCGAAGAAAAGAAGGCGCTTATCAAGGAACGCAATGCGGCTAAGAGCGAGGAAGAACGTAATGAGCTGACGGCTCGCTTGGATTATATGAACCGAGCGGAAATGGCGGTTGTGATCAGTGAGGATGCAGAGGAAGTAGAAAAGTTTAACGCACTGGGATTAGACATTAGCTTTCACCGCAAGAAAATCAACGAAATCTCTCCGGAAGGTAAGGATATTGAGGATCGGTTTAAGGATAAAGACGATCCGCTCTGCTTAGTTTTTGTCTGCGCGATGTGGCTCACGGGCTTTGATGTGCCGTCGCTTTCTACGCTCTATCTGGACAAGCCGATGAAGGGGCATACACTGATGCAGGCCATTGCGCGCGCCAACAGGGTGTTTCCCGGTAAGACGTGTGGCGTAGTCGTGGACTATATAAATGTGTTTAAATATATGCAGCAGGCGCTGGCGGACTATGCCTCGGGCGGCAATGAGGGAACTGAATATCCGGCCAAGGACATAGACGTCTTGATAGGAAACATTGACAGCTGTATTATGGAATGTGATCTATTCTTGCAAGAGTTGAATATTCACTTGGAACAAATCATGCATGGAGAGGATACGCTGGATAAACTGGAACTATTGCGTCGAGCATACGATAAAATCCTTGAAAAGGACGGGCGAAAAGAACGATTTAAGGTGATGAGTAATCTGCTGATGAATCTCTATGAGGCAGCTAAACCGGAAATCTTTGAGCGCGGATGGCACAATGAGAAATTTTCGTCGTTGGAATATCTCCACGGCTTGTTCTGCAACAGGATTGATGATGAGAAGTTGAGACGGGCAAAGGAAAAGATGGCCTATACGCTGGACGATAGCGTAAAAGCAAAGGTGACTGATCAACAGACTCAATATGCGATACATAAAGGTAAGGTCATTGACTTGAGCAAACTTGACGTGGATAATCTGCGAAAGCATATTCAAACTGCGCCGTATAAGGCGCTGGAGATTGACAACCTGCGCGCCTTTATAGACGAAACTTTGGAGCAACTGATCAACAAGAACTGCACGAGACTTCCTTTCTCTCAACGCTACAAAAACATCATCGATAGTTATAATGCGGGCGGAAGTGAGAACGAGGACTATTATGAGAAGTTGCTACAACTGGTGGAAGACCTCAAGAAGGAACAAGGACGCGCGACGGAAATGGACTTGAGCGAAGAAGAATTGGAAATTTATGACTTACTTGTCAAAGACCGAAAACTAACGAAGGCGGAGGAAGAGAAAGTAATCCTTGCTTCTAAGAACCTGTACAATAGATTGATGGAAAAGAGAGATAAGTTGATGATGGTGGATTGGTATAAGGATGCACAGCCGAAAATGATCGTATCAGCGCTTATACAGAAATCGCTTGATAGCGACCTGCCTCAATGTTATGGCAGGGAGGTTTTGCCGACAAGACGCAGCTGCTCCTGAACCACTTTGTAGATATGGCTGTGCAAGGCTATGGTTGGGGGGCTTAGTAGCCTACTCGACACATCTTTTTATTAGATGATCTCGCACGCTTGCATTGTAAGCGATGAACGTGATCGCGTTATTTCTTCCACAACTAAAAAACAGACTTAGGCCAACTTTGACCGTATTGCTACGACTAACGCTCACCAACAACGAAATATCTTAGACAAAATCTTTCGGCTGGGCAGGCATTGGGGCGAAACAACAACACAGGCTACAACCGCCGCAAAAAAACAGCCTCGTAGGATTGGCCTTTTGGCAGAGCATGCTTTGGAGAATAACAAACAAGTCAAAAGCCCACTGCGAAAAACAACCCCTTAGGGTTGGCTATTCTTTTGGCAGAGCAGGGTTAAAGCGCTGCTCGCATTAACCCTGTTTTAAGACCTCACTTCATCGTGCAACCCCTTAGGGTCGGTCTTTCAATTTCCCCACGAACAATAATAAGGACGTTATGAGAGACCAATCCCTAAAGGGTTGTCATTAGTACTATTTACTGATGCAGGGTTGAGGCAAAACCTCAACCCTACCCTACCAAAAGACTAACCCCGACGGGGCTACTTGTGGATGAAACATTATAACAAAAGGCACACATACTTATTTCCCGACGCTCGAAATGGGATTAAAAGCAGACGAAGCTATATCAGAGACAAAATAAACTTCAAAGGATATAAACAAAAAATCCCCACTATCTCACGATAGCGGGGATTTGCAATAAGTTGTTGGTTTTTACTTTTCTGCTTGAGCGGCTTCTTCTGCGGGAGCTTCAGTTGCAGAAGCTTCCGCAGCTGCTTGTTCTGCTGCAGGAGCTGCTTTCTTTGAACGACGAGTGCGAGTGGCCTTCTTCTTGGTCTTAGCCATGTTCTCATCGTAATCAACCAATTCTATAAAGCACATGTCGGTACCATCGCTCTGACGGAAACCGGTCTTGATAATACGTGTGTAACCACCCGGGCGATCTGCTACTTTCTCGGAAATGTTCTTAAACAACTCCGTTACAGCATACTTATCGCGCAGATAGCTGAACACGACACGGCGAGAGTTTGTCGTATCCTCTTTACTACGGGTAATCAGAGGCTCAACATACTTCTTGAGCGCCTTTGCTTTAGCGAGAGTCGTAGTGATTCTTTTGTGCATGATCAGAGAAACTGACATGTTAGCCAGCATCAACGCTCTGTGGGATGCAGTACGACTCAGATGGTTGAATTTTTTATTGTGTCTCATTTTGTTTTAAATTGTTTGTGGATGCTTTTTGCGCATTCTTTGAGCTAAATAGGCTCTGCTACCGAACACGCGCTTTATTCGCGATCCAATTTGTATTTTGAAATATCAGTTCCAAACTGTAGATTCAGACCCGCGAGCAAATCATCAAGCTCTGTGAGCGATTTCTTACCAAAGTTGCGGAACTTGAGCAGGTCGTTCTTATTGAACTGTACCAAATCGCCCAATGTCTCGACGTCAGCAGCCTTAAGACAATTCAACGCACGAACTGAAAGGTTCATATCAGAAAGCTTCTGTTTCAGTACCTGTCGCATATGAAGTACTTCCTCATCGAACTCTTCGTTGTCTTCTTGCGCTGTATCTTCCATCGTGATCTTCTCATCGGAGAAGAGCATGAAATGGTAGATTAAAATCTTGGCTGCTTCTTTCAAAGCGTCCTTCGGTTGTATGGAACCGTCCGTCGTAACTTCAAGTACGAGCTTATCGTAGTCGGTCTTCTGCTCTACGCGGAATGGCTCAACAACGTATTTTACGTTACGAATCGGGGTGTAAATAGAATCGATAGGGATTTGCGTAACCTCAGAACAAGCATCGCGATTTTCCTCTGCAGGAACATAACCGCGACCCTTGTTGATGGTAAGCTCTATCGAAATCGTGGCTTTGGAATCAAGGTGAGCAATCACCAATTCCGGATTTAACACTTCAAATCCACTGAGATGCTTGCCAATGTCACCGGCTCTAAATTCGGTGGCGTTGGAGATGGTCAAGCTGACTTTTTCATTCTCAAGCTCCTCGACTATGTGCTTGAAGCGTACCTGCTTCAGATTGAGAATAATGTTGGTTACGTCCTCGCGCACTCCGGGGATAGAGGCGAACTCGTGTTCGACGCCGGCTATCTTTATTGTATTGATGGCAAAGCCTTCAAGGGAGGAGAGCAGGATGCGACGTAAGGCATTTCCAATCGTGACGCCGAAACCAGACTCCAGGGGACGGAACTCAAACTTTCCGAACTTGTCGTCGTTTTCCAACATTATCACTTTATCAGGTTTTTGAAATGCTAATATCGCCATGAATGTAAATTTTGAAAATTGATGGACTCGTAAGGTAGGATGCAGAAAGGATAAAGGTCAGTTCTGCACTCGCTACCTCCGTTTCCTTTACTTAGTTCTTAGAGTACAACTCGACAATCAGCTGTTCCTTGATGTTCTCCGGGATATCTGCACGCTCAGGCTTGTGCAACAACTTGCCTGCCTTAGCACTTTCGTCCCACTCCATCCAAGGATACTTGCTGTGGTTGAAACCAGCGAGTGAATCTGCAATCACTTCGAGCGACTTAGACTTCTCGCGAACAGCCACAATCTGACCGGGTTTCACGCTATAAGAAGCGATGCCGGTTACTTTACCATCAACGGTAATGTGGCGGTGGTTAACCAATTGGCGTGCTGCAGCACGAGTAGGAGCAATACCTAAACGGTATACTACATTGTCCAAACGACATTCGAGGTTCTGTAAAAGAATTTCACCAGTAATGCCATTAGACGCAGATGCTTTCTCAAACATATTGCGGAATTGCTTTCTAGCACTCCGTAAGTGTACTTTGCTTTTTGCTTCTCAGCCAACATCACACCATACTCGGACGTCTTTCGACGACGGCCATTGCCATGCTGTCCGGGAGGAAAATTGCGACGTGAGAGTACTTTATCTGCTCCAAAGATGGCCTCGCCGAAACGACGGGCAATACGAGACTTTGGTCCAATATATCTTGCCATAAATCGTATGTTTTATCTAATTGATAAGTTTAAGAAGTATGCTACACACACGAAGAGAGCTTAACAAAATAAGAATGTACGTAAGTTGATTCTCTTAAAATTGTGCAGCTTAAAGATTATTATACTCTTCTTCTCTTTGGAGGACGACAACCATTGTGAGGTAACGGAGTAACGTCGATGATCTCGGTTACTTCAATACCGGCACCATGCACAGCACGAATAGCTGACTCACGACCATTGCCGGGACCCTTGACGTATGCCTTTACTTTACGAAGGCCTAAATCGAACGCGGTCTTAGCGCAATCCTGGGCAGCCATCTGTGCTGCGTAAGGGGTGTTCTTCTTAGAACCGCGGAAACCCATCTTACCTGCTGAAGACCAAGAGATTATTTGTCCTTCAGAGTTCGTAAGGGATACAATTATGTTGTTGAAAGAGCTGTGTACGTGAAGCTGGCCATTGGCATCTACCTTCACTACTCTTTTCTTAGTTGCGACTGTTTTCTTTGCCATAACTTATCTATTATTTAGTAGCCTTTTTCTTATTTGCAACAGTCTTCTTGCGACCCTTGCGAGTACGTGCATTATTCTTCGTGCTTTGACCACGAACAGGGAGGCCTAAGCGATGACGGATACCACGGTAGCAACCGATATCCATCAGGCGCTTAATGTTCATCTGGATTTCACCACGCAAGTCACCTTCAACTTTATATTCATTGGAGATAATCTCACGAATCTTACCTGCCTGGTCATCCGTCCAGTCGGATACTTTGATTCCTCTGTCAACTCCGGCTTTGTCCAAGATTTTTGCGGAGCTACTACGACCTATACCGTAGATGTAGGTCAAGGCAATCTCTCCTCGCTTATTCTGAGGAAGATCGACACCAACAATTCTTATTGCCATATAGTAATTTAATTATTTGCGATAAATGGATTAACCCTGACGCATTTTAAACTTAGGGTTCTTCTTGTTGATCACAAAGAGACGGCCTTTGCGCCGAACGATCTTGCAATCAGGAGTACGCTTTTTCAAGGATGCTCTTGTCTTCATATCTTGTTTCTTTTTATTTGTATCTAAATACGATTCTGCCCTTAGTAAGATCATAAGGACTCATTTCAACCTTAACCTTGTCGCCGGGGAGAATTTTGATATAGTGCATACGCATCTTTCCGGAAATATGAGCGGTAATCTCATGCCCATTTTCTAACTCTACCCGAAACATTGCATTGCTTAAAGCTTCTACAATTGTGCCGTCTTGTTCGATTGCTAACTGCTTAGACATATTGTAACTTATCTGTTCTGACTTTCTATAGATTCTATTTCTGTAAATGACGAAAGAATCTCAGGCTTTCCATTATGGAGTGCAATTGTATGCTCAAAATGGGCTGCTGGCTTTCCGTCGCGGGTTTTGACTCCCCAACGATCGGGAAGCATAAAGAACTCTCTTGTGCCCATAGTAATCATAGGTTCTATGGCAATACAGAGACCATTCTTTAGTTGTTTTCCGGTTCCAGGTTTACCATAATTAGGGACCATTGGCTCTTCATGCATCTCGCGTCCGATTCCGTGACCGACAAACTCGCGCACGACACCATAACCATAAGGTTGGACGTGAGATTGCACTGCATAACCAATATCACCAATTCGCTTTCCTGGCAAAGCAGCCATAATAGCTTTATAAAGACTCTCTTTCGTCACACGGAGTAGTTCATCTACCTCTGAAGAAACTTCACCTACGCGAAATGTATAGCAAGAATCTCCATTGAAACCTTCGAGTAGAGCGCCACAATCTACAGAAACAATATCACCATCACGTAGAGGTTCATCATTTGGAACGCCATGCACTATGACATCATTGACCGACGTGCAAATAGATGCAGGGAAAGATGGCCCATAAGGGTTGGGAACGCCTTTGAAAGTAGGAACTCCACCGTTATCGCAAATATACTGCTCTGCTACGGCATCTAACTGATTAGTTGTTGCGCCGGGCTTAACATGTTTCGCTACTTCTGAAAGAGCAGATGCGACAAGGCGATTTGCCTTGCGCATAAGCTCAATTTCGTCTTCGGTTTTAAGATAAATCATCCGCTGAGAACAAGACTTATAGATTACCTCCTGAATTAGATCTAGTATGACCTGCACTCAAAAGACCATCATAATGTCTAACCAACATATAGCTCTCGATCTGCTGGAGTGTATCAATAACAACTCCAACAAGAATCAACAGAGATGTTCCGCCAAAGAATTGGGCAAAGCCTTGCTTAACACCAATCAAGACAGCAAATGACGGTAATACAGCAATCAAGGCGATGAAGAGAGAACCAGGAAATGTGATTCTCGTCATCACGCGGTCAATATAATCACCAGTGGGGCGTCCTGGTTTTACACCAGGAATGAATCCGCTGTTGCGTTTCATATCCTCTGCCATCTGTTGCGGGTTCATCGTAATAGCTGTATAGAAATACGTAAACATCACGATAAGTACCACATAGATGACATTATAGGGGAGACTGAACTGATCAGACAAAAGATGTCCTAAGCCATTTCCACCGGTTTTGGAGAAAGCATTCAGCACACTAGCCGGAATAAACATAATCGCTTGCGCAAAAATAATAGGCATTACATTCGCAGCGAAAAGTTTAAGCGGGATATACTGACGAGCTCCGCCAAATTGGCGATTACCTTCTATACGCTTTGCATATTGTACAGGCACTTTACGAGTGGCTTTTACCAAAATAATGGAGAGAGCCATAACGAAAAGGAGTGCAATAATCTCAAACAGCAACTTAATCAAGCCGCCACCTTCAGCTCCAGATAGAGCACTGGTAAATTCCTCCATCAAAGCACTCGGGAAACGAGCAATGATACCAATCATAATGATCAAGGAAACACCATTACCAACACCTTTATCTGTGATACGTTCGCCCAACCACAAAATAAACATACTTCCGGCTGAGAGAATAAGGGTAGAAGTCAGCATGAATCCAAGCCCTTGTCCTACAGTAAAAGCTCCACCTTCACCACCTACTTGGGCGCTAAGGTTAATCATGTACATGGGAGCCTGGAATAGAAGGATTGCAACAGTCAACCAGCGTGTGTATTGATTCAACTTACGCACACCGCTTTCCCCCTCTTTCTGCATCTTTTGGAAGTAAGGCACTGCTACTGCTAACAACTGTATAACAATTGAAGCAGAGATATAAGGCATAATACCTAACGCAAAGACAGATGCGTGAGAGAATGCTCCACCAGAGAACATGTTTAATAGTGACATCAAACCTTCACTGGTCTGTGCCTGCAACTGATTGAGGCGAGCAGGATCGATGCCGGGTAAAACAACAAAAGATCCAAACCGGTAAATCGCGACAAAGAGAAGCGTGATAAGTAAACGCTGGCGAAGATCTTCAATCCTCCAAATATTCTTTAGTGTCTCGATTACTTTTTTCATAACTAGATTTTTGTCGCCGTTCCTCCAGCAGATAGAATTGCAGCTTCTGCTCTCTTAGAGAATGCATTCGCTTCTACGTCCAGCTTAATATTAAGCTCGCCACTGCCAAGAATTTACAAGATCTTTAGCAGAAAGCAGGCGTGCTGAGATCAACTCCTCTCGTCCTATCTTTTGCAAAGACAACTTCTCAGCCAATTCTTGAAGAGTACCTAAATTAACAACACGATACTCGACTCTGTTGATATTTTTGAAGCCAAACTTCGGCAAACGACGCTGTAACGGCATCTGGCCACCTTCAAAACCAATTTTCTTGGAATAACCAGAACGTGACTTTGCACCTTTATGACCACGCGTAGAAGTGCCTCCTAAACCAGAGCCGGGACCACGACCTATGCGTTTCCGAGAATGTGTTGAAGCAACAGCGGGTTTTAATGTATGTAATTTCATAACTTAAGCTTTTTATTTGAGGTTAATCAACTATCGTCACAAGATGTTGTACTTTGCGAATCATCCCGCGGATACAAGGATTGTCCTCAACTTCAACCGTATTTGAAATCTTATGAAGGCCTAAAGAATCAAGCGTGCGCTTTTGGTCGATAGGAGCTCCTATACGGCTCTTAATCTGTTTGATTTTAATCGTTGCCATATCTCTTAACCTCTGAAAACTTTATCTATTGAAATACCACGCTCATGCGCTACCGTATGAGCATCACGCATACCCTTAAGAGCCTCAATTGTAGCTTTCACTAAATTGTGAGGGTTAGAAGAACCTTTAGACTTTGCTAAGACGTCCTTTACACCTACGCTATCAAGTACGGCACGCATTGCACCACCGGCAACAACACCGGTACCCTCAGAAGCAGGAAGAATCGTTACCTCAGCACCGCCAAAACGAGCATTCATTCCATGAGGGACAGTTCCTTTCAATACAGGAACCTTTACGAGGTTCTTTTTTGCAGCCTCAATGCCTTTTGCAATGGCTGTAGTGACTTCACCAGCTTTACCAAGGCCATGACCAATTACACCTTTACCATCACCTACAACGACAATTGCAGCAAAAGTAAATGTACGACCACCTTTAGTTACCTTGGTAGTACGATTGATAGCAACCAGTCTATCTTTTAAATCTTCACTATTTACAATAACTCTGTTTGCCATAACCATTAAAATTTAAGTCCACCATTACGAGCACCATCAGCCACATTCTTAACACGACCATGATAAAGATAGCCGTTACGGTCGAAAACAACCTCACTAATTCCTGCGGCAATAGCCTTTTGTGCTACGAGTTCTCCGACCTTAGAAGCTTGTTCCAACTTAGGCATCTTATCTAAACCCAATGATGAAGCGCTTACCAAAGTGCGCGCTGTATCATCATTGATAATCTGGGCATAAATCTGTTTGTTACTTCTGAACACCGTCAGACGAGGGCGCTCAGCAGTTCCGGAAACACGTTTGCGTACACGGTATTTTATCTTAATACGACGTAGTTCTTTCTTCGTTGTCATAATACTTGCATTTTAAAATTACTTCGCACCTGCAGCCTTGCCACTCTTACGACGAATCTGCTCACCAACGAACAATATACCTTTACCCTTATAAGGCTCTGGCATACGGAACGAACGAATCTTTGCACATACTTGTCCTAACAATTGCTTGTCGCAAGATTCGAGGCAAATATACGGATTCTTGTTACGTTCTGTCTTTGTTTCTACTTTCACTTCGCTCGGAAGTTGAAGGAAGATGCTGTGCGTATAACCTAAAGAAACTCCATCAGGTTTCCTTGATTTGAAACGCGATAACCTACGCCGACTAACTCTAATTCTTTCTTGTAGCCTTCACTTACACCAACAACCATGTTGTTAATCAAAGAACGATACAAGCCATGGAAAGCTTGCTTCTGCTTTGTAGAAACAGAGTCGTTTTCTTGATCGATAGTGAAGTAATGACATTAGCGTCAATAACGACATTAATAGAAGGATGTACTGTCTGTGAGAGTTCACCCTTCGGACCTTTAACAGTCACTACATTATCCTTTAGAGTAACGTTTACTCCTGCAGGAATGTTAATTGGCAATTTTCCTATTCGAGACATAGTATTCTTCTATTAATAGACAAAGCACAATACTTCACCACCGATCTTCTCTTGTGAAGCCTCCTTATCTGTCATAACACCTTTGGACGTAGATACAATTGCTATACCAAGTCCATTAATTACTCTCGGCATATCACGATAACCAGTATATTTACGCATACCAGGGCGTGAAATTCTCGTCAAATTCTTGATTGCATTAGCCTTTGTTTGAGGATCATACTTTAATGCAATCTTGATCATACCTTGAGGATTATCCTCTGTATCCTCAAACTTATAATTGAGGATATATCCTTTTTCAAAAAGAATCTTTGTAATATTCTTTTTGAGATTTGACGCGGGTATTTCAACAACTCTATGCTTCGCATGAATTGCATTGCGCAAACGCGTCAGAAAATCTGCTATTGGATCAGTCATATTTGTATTTGATTAATTGATCGGGAAGCCCCGACAATATTAATAAGCGAATTACCAACTTGCTTTTTTAACTCCAGGGATCAAACCGCTTGAAGCCATTTCGCGAAATTGAATTCTTGAAAGGCCAAACATTCTAATATAACCTTTAGGGCGACCTGTAATTTTGCAGCGATTATGAAGGCGGATCGGATTTGCATTCTTTGGAATGCTCTGCAATTTGCGTGCAGCTTCATAAGCCTCTACCGGATCAGAAGACTTATTTACAATCTCCTTCAAAGCAGCTCGTTTGGCAGCATATTTTGCAACTAACTTTGCACGCTTTACTTCGCGCGCTTTCATTGATTCTTTTGCCATACTACTAAATCAGTTAATGCTATTTTTTTTGAAAGGAAGACCAAATTCTTTCAGAAGTGCATATCCCTCCTCATCAGTTTGCGCAGTGGTAACGAAGGTAATATTCATACCTGTCATACGCTCTACAGAATCGATGTTAATTTCCGGGAATATTATCTGCTCAGTGATGCCAAGCGTATAATTTCCGCGACCATCTAACTTGCTTTCGATACCTTTGAAGTCACGAATACGTGGGAGGGCAACACGAATTAACTTTTCTCTAAGAATTCGTACATCTGCTCACGACGCAATGTTACCATCGCTCCAATAGGCATCTTTTTACGAACTTTGAAGTTGGCAATATCCTTACGTGACAATGTTACGACTGCCTTCTGACCAGTAATCGTGCTAAGTTCATTAACTGCGACATCAACAATTTTCTTGTCTGCAGAAGCAATTCCTAAACCTTCATTGATAACAATCTTCGTCAAGCGAGGAACTTGCATTGAAGATTTGTAGTTGAATTGTTTCATCAACGTGGGAGCAATACGCTCACGATACTCTTTTTTTAGACTAGCAGTGGTACTCATTATTTAATTTCCTCCCCTGACTTTTTAGCATAACGTATAGTCTTTCCCTCTTCATTCTTCCTATGACCAATACGGGTAGGTTTTCCTGAAGCCGGATCTATAACATTAAGATTAGAGATATGAATAGGAGCCTCCATTTTAATAATACCGCCTTGAGGGTATTTTGCATTAGGCTTTTGATTCTTGAAACGATATTCACACCTTCAACGACTGCACGTTTCTTTTCAGTGATGACACGAATAACCTTACCAGTCTTTCCCTTATCTTCGCCAGCGTTGACAAAGACAGTATCACCTTTTCTAATATGAAATTTGTTCATTATATACTACAGTTATAACCGGTTAAAGAACTTCAGGTGCTAAAGAAACGACTTTCATATTAACACTACGTAACTCACGTGCAACAGGACCAAATATGCGGCTGCCGCGCAATTCACCAGCGTTATTAAGAAGCACACAAGCGTTGTCGTCAAAACGTATATAAGAGCCGTCAGCACGACGAATCTCCTTCTTAGTTCTTACGATCAAGGCTTTAGATACAGCACCTTTTTTCAAATCACTTGAAGGAATAATGTTGTTGACTGCAACAACAATGATGTCACCAACACTTGCGTAGCGCCTGCGAGTACCACCAAGTACACGAATGCACTTAGCTTCTCTTGCACCGCTATTATCAGCGACATTAAGTTTGGTTTCGACTTGTATCATATTACTTTGCTCTTTCTACAATTTTTACGACTCTCCATCTCTTGAGCTTACTCAAAGGGCGAGTCTCCATAATTTGGACGATATCTCCAAGATTTACCTCATTCTTTTCATCATGAGCATAATACTTTTTCGTCTTAGAGATAAACTTTCCATAAATAGGATGTTTTTCTTTAAACTTAGCCGCAACAATGATAGTTTTGTCCATTTTATTGCTAAGCACAACACCCTGTCTGGTTTTTCTCAATTTTCTAGCTTCCATTGGACAATTATTTACTGTTGTTAAGTTCATTCTCGCGAATGAGGGTTTTTAATCTCGCAATGGTACGACGGACCTCTTTTATCTGAGATGGATTTTCAAGAGGCGAAACGCTATGAGTTAAAATCAATTGTCCGTACTTATCAACCTCTGAAGCAAGGCGCTCTTGAAGCTCACCTTGCGGAATCTGACGAATCTCCTTAATTTTCATTGTTAAGCGTTTTTATCAAAATCGTGACGTACCACGAATTTTGTAGTAATTGGTAATTTTTGAGCGGCAAGGCGAAGAGCCTCCTTTGCGACCTCAAAAGGCACGCCCTCAACTTCAAAAATAATGCGTCCTGGAGTTATTGGGAATACGTACCCTACAGGATCACCCTTACCTTTACCCATACGTACGTCCGCAGGCTTCTTAGTAATTGGTTTGTCTGGGAAAATACGAATCCAACTTTGCCCTTCACGCTGCATATAACGTGTCATTGCGACACGAGCAGCCTCAATCTGGCGACCCGTCAGCCAATGAGTTTGTAAGCTCTTGATACCGAAGCTTCCAAACGCCAACTGATTTCCGCGTTGAGCATTGCCTTTGCAACGCCCTTTCTGAGGTCTTCTGTATTTGTTCTTTTTGGTTGTAACATTTGGCTCTACTCTTTTAACGATTACCACCCCTACTTCTACGATCACGTCTTCTGTCACGACGTTCACCATCTTGACGACGGAAATCTCTCTCAGGCGTAAAATTAGGAGCTAAGTCTTTTTTACCATAGACCTCACCACGGCAGATCCACACCTTAATACCAATAAGGCCGACTTTTGTCAAAGCAGTGGTTTGGCAATAATCAATATCAGCACGGAATGTATGTAGAGGAGTACGGCCCTCTTTGAACATCTCTTTACGAGCCATTTCCGCACCATTCAGACGACCAGAAACTTGCACTTTAATGCCTTCTGCACCCATTCTCATTGCATTTTGAATAGCCATTTTAGCAGCACGACGATAGGCAATTTTACCTTCAATTTGGCGCGCAATACTCTGGCCTACTATATTTGCATCTAGATCAGGGCGTTTTACCTCAAAGATATTGATTTGAACATCTTTATCTGTAATCTTATGAAGCTCCTCTTTCAGCTTATCAACTTCCTGACCACCTTTACCAATGATAATACCTGGACGTGAAGTACAGATAGTGATTGTAATCAGCTTAAGAGTTCTTTCAATGATAATTCTTGATACGCTGGCCTTAGCAAGGCGGGCGTTCAAATATCTACGCAGCTTACTATCTTCGAGCAAAGTATCCCCATAATTGGAGCCACCATACCAGTTAGACTCCCAACCACGAATAATACCTAAACGGTTACTAATCGGATTAACTTTTTGTCCCATGTTTCTATCGATTAATCGTTATTCTTGGTTCCTACATACAATGTAACGTGGTTGGAACGCTTGCGAATTCTATAGCCTCGCCCTTGAGGCGCAGGACGCATTCTCTTAAGAGTGACTCCCTCGTCTACAAAAGCTGTCACAATAAACAATTCTCCGTCATCAGCCTTTCGTTCATTTTTTGTCTCCCAATTGGTGATAGCTGAACGAAGCAGCTTTTCAACTGCTAATGAAGCCTGTTTCTTTGAAAAACGTAATGTTCCTAATGCTCGATTGACCTCCATTCCGCGGATCAAATCAACGACATAACGCATTTTTCGAGGGGAAGAGGGGATATTTCGGAGCTCAGCATAATACTGAGTTTTTTTGGCCTCTTTACGTTTTACGGCCGCTAATCTTTTTCTTGCTCCCATTATAATCTTTTGTTGTTTTAATTACAATACGCTTAATTAGCGTTTGTTGTTACCCGCATGACCACCAAACTTACGCGTTGGTGCAAATTCCCCCAACTTATGGCCTACCATATTTTCCGTAATATACACGGGAATAAACTTATTGCCATTGTGTACGGCAACAGTATGACCAACAAAATCAGGAGAAATCATAGATGCTCTAGCCCAAGTCTTTACGACATTCTTTTTACCACTTTCATTCATGGCAAGAATCTTTTTCTCGAGAGAGACAGCTATATAAGGGCCTTTTTTTAGTGAACGACTCATAAATTCAATTAGTGCTTGTTACTTTTTAGACCTTTCCAGGATATACTTATTAGACTGCTTCTTCGGCGCTCTTGTCTTAAGACCCTTAGCATAAAGACCTGTACGAGAACGTGGATGTCCACCAGACTGACGGCCTTCACCACCACCCATCGGGTGATCAACAGGGTTCATAACAACACCACGGTTGTGAGGACGACGGCCTAACCAGCGAGAACGTCCGGCTTTACCAGAAGATTCAAGTGCGTGATCAGAATTACCTACGCTACCTACAGTCGCTTTACAAGCACTCAGCACTTTGCGAGTTTCTCCTGAGGGCAATTTAATAACACAATAAGTACCCTCACGTGACGTCAGCTGTGCAAAGTTGCCTGCACTTCTTACCAGAAGTGCACCTTGTCCAGGACGAAGCTCTATGTTGTGAACTACTGTACCGACAGGAATATTCTGTAAGGGAAGAGCATTTCCGACTTCAGGAGATGCTTCTGCACCTGACATCAAGCGATCACCAACTTTCAAACCATTAGGCGCGATGATGTAACGCTTTTCACCGTCAGCATAAAACAGCAATGCTATACGAGCCGAACGATTCGGATCATACTCTATTGTTTTAACAATTGCGGGAACACCGTCTTTCTCTCTACGGAAGTCAATCAAGCGGAATTTACGCTTGTGACCGCCACCACGATAACGCGTAGCTCGGTGGCCGTCATTATTACGGCCGCCGGTCGAACGCTTACCATAAACGAGAGATTTCTGGTACGGACGCAGTAATTTCATTAAACGTACCAATAATCTTGTGTCTCTGCCCCGGTGTTGTGGGCTTAAATTTACGTACTGCCATTTAATTAGATATTACTATAGAAGTCTATCGTTTCGCCCTCCTTAAGAGTAACAATCGCCTTTTTAAATGCGTTTGAACGACCCTTAATTAATCCAGAGCGCGTATAACGAGACTTATTTTTACCAGCATAGCGCGATGTATTAACGTCAACAACAGTAACGTCATACAACGCCTCTACTTCTTTCTTAATTTGAAGCTTGTTCGCTTCAGGACGAACAATAAAACCGAATTTGTTTTGTTTGTCCGTCAAGCTAGTCATTTTCTCAGTGACTAAAGGTTTTACGATATATGCCATAATCTCTTAGCCGTTATCTATTCAAAACAGCGTCGATATCCTCCAGCGAACGCTCAGTTATAACCAAAGCACCGGCATCAAGTACGTTATATGTATTGATATCCTTTGCAATAGCCAACTTAGCACCCTCTAAATTACGAGCTGACAAAAATACGTTTTTATTAGCTTCAGGCAAAACAAGTAGCACCTTTTTTCTGAGATCTTAAGATTATTTAGGATCTCTACAAAAGCCTTGGTCTTAGGAGTTTCCATCGTGAAGTCTTCGAGGACAACGATTGAGTTCTCTTTAGCCTTGTAGCTCAATGCACTGCGGCGAGCCAAAGTTTTAAGCTTCTTATTCAGTTTAAAAGCATAATTGCGAGGTCTTGGGCCGAACACGCGAGCACCACCGACTAATACAGGCGAGTTAATATCACCACGGCGAGCGCCGCCGCCACCCTTCTGGCGACCAAGCTTACGAGTAGAACCACTCATCTCGCTTCTTTCCTTTGACTTAGCAGTGCCTTGTCGTTGAGCTGCGAGATATTGTTTTACATCAAGGTAAATTGCATGATCGTTAGGTTCAATGCCAAAGACTGTCTCATTAAGGACAGCTTTACGACCGGTGTCTTCACCTTTTATATTGAATACACTGATTTCCATTATTTCTCAATTATTACGATTGAACCTTTACAGCCGGGTACAGATCCTTTAAGAAGGAGAAGATTGTGCTCCGGTATTACTTTGATTACTTTCAGATTTTGATTGGTCGCGCGACGATTACCCATCTGACCGGCCATACGCATACCCTTAAAAACCTTTGCGGGATAAGAGCATGCGCCGATAGCACCCGGCTTTCTTGCGCGGTCATCCTGACCGTGAGTACTTTGGCCTACACCACCAAATCCGTGACGCTTCATAACGCCTTGGAAACCGTGACCCTTAGATGTACCAACAACGTCAACATATTCAACGCCCTCAAATACATCGGCAACGGTAAGCGTGTCGCCTAAGTTAAACTCTTTGTCAAAACCTGTGAACTCAGCCAAGTGGCGCTTGGGAGTGGTACCAGCTTTCTTAAAGTGACCAAGAAGAGGAGCTGTTGTATTCTTTTCCTTTACCTCTTGGAAGCCAAGTTGAACAGCATTGTAGCCTTCTTTCTCTACACTTTTAATCTGAGTAACCACGCAAGGACCTACTTCGACAACAGTGCATGGTATGTTTTTACCATCAGCACTGAAAACGGATGTCATTCCGATTTTTTTTCCTAATAATCCTGGCATTTCAGTAGTTTTATATACGGAAGAATTGACGCCCACAAAATTTTGACGTCGCAACTCCCACTAAATAATATATTATATACTATACTTTGATTTCCACTTCAACCCCACAAGGCAATTCAAGCTTCATAAGCGCATCAACAGTTTTAGCCGTAGAGCTATAAATGTCAATCAAGCGCTTGTAAGTTGATACCTCAAACTGCTCGCGTGATTTTTTGTTTACGAACGTACTTCTATTAACCGTAATAATACGCTTACGAGTAGGAAGTGGAATAGGGCCGCTAACGATTGCGCCCGTAGCCTTTGCATTCTTTACGATCTTCTCAGCAGATTTCTCCACGAGCGTGTGATCATAACTCTTCAATTTGATTCTAATCTTTTGACTCATATTGCTTTGTATTTATCAAGGGGTACGGTTTAAGAGTCATATTCTAAACCGCCCCTTGATACTATTTTTTATTTTACTTTACCAAGTCTACGCGACCATTGATTTCCTCAAGCACTTGACGAGCAATAGAAGCCGACAAGGGTGAGTGGTGATGATATTGCATAGAGCTTGTTGCGCGACCAGAAGTAATGGTACGCAATGCAGTCACATAGCCAAACATCTCAGACAGCGGAACGAGTGCTTTCACGACACGAGCACCAGAGCGCGTGCTTTCCATACCCTCAACCTGTCCACGACGCTTATTCAAGTCACCAATCACATCACCCATATTCTCTTCGGGCGTAACTACCTCGAGGCTCATAATAGGCTCCAACAACACAGGACCCGCTTTTGAGCAAGCATTCTTGTAAGCGTTCAATGCAGCTAACTCGAACGACAACTGGTCAGAGTCCACCGGGTGGAAAGAACCGTCAAGCAACTCAACCTTAAGGCTGTTCATCGGGAAACCGCCAAGAACACCACTCTTCATAGCATTCTCGAAGCCCTTTTGCACAGAAGGAATAAATTCCTTAGGAATGTTACCACCGGTTACCTTGTTAACAAATTGCAGACTACCCTCTGTGAAGTCCTCATCAACAGGACTAACATCAACGATAATGTCTGCAAACTTACCACGACCACCGGTTTGCTTCTTGTAAACTTCGCGGAGGTTAACCGTCTGCGTAATGGCCTCTTTGTAGTTAACCTGAGGCTTACCTTGATTACATTCTACTTTAAACTCACGACGAAGGCGGTCCAAGATAATATCAAGGTGAAGCTCACCCATACCTGAAATAACCGTCTGGCCACTCTGCTCTTCTGTATGTACAGTGAAGGTGGGATCTTCTTCCGCCAATTTCTGCAAGCCCATAGAAAGCTTATCCATATCTTTCTGTGTCTTAGGCTCAACAGCGATACCAATAACGGGATCGGGAAAATCCATAGATTCAAGAACGATCGGTGCAGCTTCGTCGCAGAGTGTATCACCCGTGCGGATATCTTTAAGCCTACACCCGCACCAATATCGCCGGCGCCGATAACTTCTTCCGGGTTTTGGTGATTAGAGTGCATTTGGAAGAGGCGAGATACGCGCTCTTTCTTGCGGCTACGCGGATTATAGATATATGAACCCGCTTCAATCTTACCGGAGTAAACACGGAAGAAAGTCAATCGACCCACATAAGGATCTGTTGCGATCTTGAAAGCCAAAGCTGAAGTGCGTTCATCTTCCGAGGGCTTACGATCTTCCTCTTCACCTGTCTCAGGATTTACTCCGACGATATTCGGCGTATCCATAGGTGCAGGCAAGAACATACACACGTAGTCCAACAAATATTGTACACCCTTATTCTTAAATGAAGAACCCGGCGTCATCGGCACAATCTCCATTGCGATTGTACCTTTACGGATAGCTGCCACGATTTCTTCGTTCGTCAAGCTCGTAGGATCTTCGAAATATTTCTCCATGAGCTTTTCGTCACACTCAGCAGCTTGCTCGAGCATCTTGCCGCGCCATTCCTCTGCTTCGTCTTGAAGTTCAGCCGGAATATCTTCCACCTCGTATTCTGCACCAAGCGACTCATCGTGCCATATGATAGCCTTCATACGAATAAGATCAACGATACCCTTAAAATTTTCTTCAGCACCGATAGGAATTGCAACGACACAAGGATTTGCGCCAAGCACCGCCTTCATCTGACGCACAACCTCGAAGAAGTCTGCGCCGGAGCGGTCCATCTTATTTACGTATCCAATACGTGGAACGCTATACTTATCAGCTTGACGCCACACCGTTTCCGATTGCGGTTGCACGCCACCTACTGCACAATAAGTTGCTACAGCGCCGTCCAACACACGAAGCGAACGTTCTACCTCAGCCGTGAAGTCAACGTGCCCCGGAGTATCAATCAAGTTAATCTTAAATTTCTGATTATTCCACTCCCAATAACAAGTTGTAGCGGCAGACGTAATCGTAATACCGCGTTCCTGCTCCTGAGCCATCCAGTCCATCGTAGCCGCACCGTCATGAACTTCGCCAATCTTATGCGTCTTACCCGTATAAAACAAGATGCGTTCTGACGTCGTCGTTTTACCGGCGTCGATGTGCGCCATGATGCCGATATTACGCGTTAAATGCAGGTCATGTTTTGCCATCTTCTTAAATCTTTCGTTTTAATGCAAATCTTCAGAGCGATTCTCTTCGTATCTCACACGCCGATATGGTATGTATCACGATCGAAGCTCCTCGCCCCAACAAGTTAAAATCTGAAGTGAGCGAACGCACGGTTAGCTTCAGCCATACGGTGCATATCTTCCTTACGTTTGTAAGCTCCGCCCTGTTCGTTAAAGGCGTCCATAATCTCAGCAGCCAGCTTATCAGCCATGGTCTTGCCACCGCGCTTACGAGCGTAGCCAATCAGATTCTTCATAGAGACACTCTCTTTGCGCTCCGGGCGAATTTCAGTGGGCACTTGAAACGTAGCACCACCGATACGACGAGATTTAACTTCGACTTGGGGTGTTATCTTATCCAAAGCCGCTTTCCAGATTTCCAGCGGAGAAAGCTCATTGTCTTTCATTTTTTCACCTACGATCTCGAGCGACTTGTAGAAAATCTCGTAAGAAACATTCTTCTTACCGTCGAACATCAAGTGATTTACAAACTTAGAAACCTTTTGGTCTCCATAAACGGGATCCGGGAGGATAACCCGCTTCTTTGGTTTTGCTTTTCTCATTACAATTGGTCTTATTTAGGCTGCATTGAGTTCTTCAATTCTCCTTCGAAAATTTACTCAACCTTTTTGCAAACCAAATTAACTACTTATTTCTTTGCTGCTTTAGGACGCTTTGCGCCGTACTTTGAACGACGTTGCGTACGGTTAGCCACACCTGCAGTATCAAGCGTACCGCGAACGATGTGATAACGCACACCAGGAAGGTCCTTTACACGGCCGCCGCGCACAAGCACGATAGAGTGCTCCTGCAAGTTGTGGCCCTCACCCGGAATATAAGAGTTGACCTCCTTAGCGTTAGTCAAGCGCACACGCGCAACCTTACGCATAGCCGAGTTAGGCTTCTTAGGCGTGGTGGTATATACACGCACGCACACTCCACGACGCTGGGGGCAAGAGTCCAGTGCCGGAGATTTGCTCGTTCCGGTCACGACTTTTCTGCCCTTTCTCACTAATTGTTGAATCGTAGGCATTTGTTTGATCTTTAATTTGTTATATATTTTATTTTCTTATTTTCTGCACTAAACGCTTTAGTGGTATACACTGTAGCGGCTGCAAAATTACGAAGATTTGATTGAACAAACAAGATTTCAAGCACTTAATAGTTCATCGTCAAATGTTAAAATCAAGAATTAGTCATCTTTTTGAAGGATAGCGAAAGATTTGAGAGACGCTTACCAGACTTCATTGACAAGCTTTAGACTAACAAAATAAACAATAAACAATGATGCTACTAGTCAACTAAATCTATACCAATCCGGACGATAAAAGGTGGTCTCGGCCTTTTTACAAAAGTCTTTTGTAGCGAATGTCATTGCGAAGACACTGCCCTCTCATAAAGAAGGTGTGAAATATAAATATTTGTAAAGCAATAAACTACAAGCATAAAACACATTTTACGACATAAGGATGAAAGGGGAAACATGCGCAAGCCACACTGCTTTGTGACCAAGCGATATAAGGTCTTCAAGAGCCCACCTGGTGTAGCAACGCACTGTAAAGAAACGCATCAGAGTGCAAGGTCTTCGCGCGGAAGCCAATCAAGGAGCAGCACAGAACGCAAACAAACAGCTTACGTTCACGTAAAAAAGCGTTTACACTCACGAGCGCAAAGCTTTATCATCACGAGCGCAAGACCTTTTTGTCGTGAGCGTAAAGGTAGAGAGTTGGCCTCAAATCGCGACATCTTCTAAGTTTGCACTTATAAAACAGCGGCTAAAGCGCTTCAGAAACCGCACAAAAAGAAATTGGCTCAGCCGCAAGCGTGCCAAGACAATACAGAAAAAAAAGCCGAACGAGAGGTGATCGTCCGGCTTTTACATTTATATTTGAATCAAAAATTACTTCTGATCGAGCGTACAGATACTTACGCGGTTCCAATCCGGCTCAGAGAACATGTTGCCAATACCTTGGCCTTCAGCCGTGATGCGAGAAGCTGCGATTCTATAACGCTTAACGAGGATAGTCTTCACTGCGTTTGCACGAGCAGCAGCCAACTTCTCGTTGAACTCTAATGAGCCTTCCGGAGAAGCATAACCCTTAATAACCACTGTTGCTTCCTTATGGTTAGCCAAATATGTTGCTACGCGCTCTACGTTAGGCATTTGAGAAGGATCTACAACTGACTTGCCTTGACGGAACGTCACAGCTGAGGTCATCAAGTTGTTAGTCGTTTCTTTCACCCTCACTTCCGGCTTGCGGTTGCGGCAGTCGTTCAATTGATTCTGGAGGTCGTTAATTCTGCGGTTTGCATCTGAAAGTTGGCCATCCTTGTCAGCCAATTGGCCACGGAGGTCGTTGATGCGGCCGTTCAGACCGTCGATTTCGCCTTGGTCGTATGCGCGAACCTTAGTGAAGTAGTGCTCACCATTGCTGGTCTTGAAGTGATAAGTAAGACCTGCGCGAAGTTCAACAGCTGCAGTGTTGAGATCATAGTTAGCACCGCGAGCGCGAGCCATACCACGGAAACCTTGGTGATCGAGGTTGTAAACGATAGCCGGCTTCAACGCGATAGTCCAAGCACGCTTAGCGCCTAAGTTGAAGTTGAAGTTAAGGCCGAACTTAGAAGTCCAGAAGTCTGTGCCATCGATGTTAGGATCGTTATCATACATATAGCCCCAGCCGAGACCACCAATTGCTTCGAGCTCGAAAGGACGCGGAGTGCCTTTGTAGCCGCAGAACCAGTTTGTCAGGTTAACCTTAGCCAATACAGATGCATTAACTTGGTCGATAGCTGTCAAAGAAGGAGT